>Ga0153942_1000001_pt1 | contig 809938 bp, 758 predicted proteins | sample TSNJ026MetaG_FD_104731 | JGI IMG/M metagenome (GOLD analysis project Ga0153942, IMG submission 104731) | Attine ant fungus gardens microbial communities from New Jersey, USA - TSNJ026 MetaG | ecosystem: Host-associated > Fungi > Mycelium > Unclassified | place: USA: New Jersey, Brendan T.... | reverse complement strand
ACGCGAGTCATTAAGACCCCTTGAAGACGACGAGGTGGATAGGGCAGGGGTGGAAGTGCAGCAATGCATGGAGCTGACTGCCACTAATAGGTCGAGGGCTTGACCAAGGCGGGTCCGGAGGTCAGCGGTTTGGTGGTTTCAATGTGCAGTTTTGAAGGTATATACATGCCGCCATGAATAGTGGCGGCGCCATTGTTAATGGCGAAATTAAACAGGGTCTTAGGGGCATAGTTCAATGGCAGAATATCGGTCTCCAAAACCGCAGATAGGGGTTCGAATCCCTTTGCCCCTGCTAAATGAATAATTATAATACAGAGTGCTTAAAGCCTTATAAATAATAGGTTTTAAGCACTCTTGCTTTTTATTCATTATATATCAAGAGTGACAGGAATATCTAAGGAAATACGTTAATTTTACTATTTAAAGCGGTTATAAATTAACGCTTTTACTTGTTGAAGTAAATCACTGAGTATGTTACAATGATTTATAGTAAATTGTAGAATCAGGAGGAATTTTCGTGGAGAAAATAAAGTTTTTTTATGGCGATGAGGTACCATTGGAAATGCATAAGGTAAGGGTCGTTCAGAAGCTGAATTTAAGGAGCGTTGACGAACGCGTAGATGCAGTAGCTGGAGCTGGAAATAATACTTTTCTATTGAAGAATAAGGACGTATTTTTAGACATGCTTACAGACAGTGGCGTCAATGCTATGAGCGATGTACAGATGGCGTCTATGATGGTAGCTGATGATAGTTATGCTGGGAGCCAGACATTTACAAAGTTGGAGAATAAGGTTAAAGAGATATTTGGTAAAAAATACTTTTTGCCGGCGCATCAGGGTCGTGCCTGCGAGAATATTCTTGCAAAGTCTTTGATCAATGAAGGTGACTGTGTTCCGATGAATTACCATTTCACCACGACTAAGGCTCATATTGGTGCCAACGGAGGTTACGTTGAAGAGATTTTCTTTGACAGTGGTCTTGAAGTGAGAAGCAAGAACCCTTTTAAGGGGAATATGGATACGAATAAGCTGAAAGATTTAATTAATAAATTAGGCACAGCGAAGATACCATTTGTCAGAATGGAGGCAGGCACTAACCTTATCGGTGGTCAGCCGTTTTCACTGCAAAATCTTAGGGAAGTCGCTGATATATGCAGGGAGAATGGTATTCCATTAGTTTTAGATGCCAGTCTTTTAGCAGACAACTTATATTTTATCAAGGTGAGAGAAGATGCGTATAAAGATACTTCAATCCGCGATATTACTGCCGAGATAGCCTCATTGGCAGACTTGATTTATTTCTCAGCCAGAAAGCTAGGCCATGCCCGTGGTGGTGGTATTTGTACCAATAATCGCGATATGTTCATGAAAATGAGAGAGCTAGTGCCTCTGTTTGAAGGATTCTTAACCTACGGCGGCATGTCGGTAAGAGAAATGGAAGCTATTACGGTTGGACTTGATGAGACAATGGATTTTAATATGATTAATCAAGGTCCGGAGTTTATCGCATATATGACAGAAGAATTAATAAAGCACAATGTACCTGTTGTAACACCTGCTGGAGGGCTGGGATGCCATGTGAATGCCATGGAGTTTGTCAGTCATATTCCTCAAGACCAGTATCCTGCCGGGGCACTGGCATCAGCTATTTACATAGCCGGTGGTATTCGGGGAATGGAACGGGGAACCTTATCAGAAGAGCGGTTCCCTGATGGCAGTGAAAAGTTTTCAGATATGGAGCTGGTCCGTCTGGCGATGCCTCGACGTGTATTTACTTTATCACAGGTTAAATATGCTATTGACCGCATCAGCTGGCTCTATGAGAATAGAAACCTAATTGAGGGCTTGCGATTTGTCGAAGAACCTAAAGTCCTGCGTTTCTTCCTTGGTCGTTTAGAACCGGTAAGTAATTGGCAGAAGAAGCTGGCAGATAAGTTTAAGGCAGATTTTGGAGACAGTTTATAATCTGTCTCGACAATTAGCCGCCAACCAAAATGAAGGTTGTAATTTATGAACCAATAGTATATAATAAATAAAAAACGGGCTTATTTTCCGTTCCATAGAGATATTATGGAACGGATTTTTTTGTAAAGGTGGTAAAATAAAAGATGATTGACATTAAGTTACTAAGAACAAATCCTGATATTGTCAGAGAAAACATGAATAAGAAGTTTCAAGATGAAAAGTTACCTTTAGTTGATGAAGTAATTGAATTGGACAGTCAGTTCCGGGAAACAAAGAATAAAGGCGACGAATTGAGAAATCATAGAAAGGTCATTAGTAAAGAAATTGGTGCTCTTCTTGCAAAAGGGGATCGAGATAAAGCCGAGCAGACAAAGACAAGAGTTACGGAAATAGCCCGTGAGTTGTTGGATCTGGAACAATCAGAAAATGAATTGGCGGCAAGGATTAGGGAAAAGATGCTGCTGATCCCTAATATTATTGATCCATCTGTGCCAATAGGCAAGGATGATAGTGAGAATGTAGAAGTTGAACGTTTTGGAGAGCCTGTAGTTCCTGATTATGAGATTCCATATCACGTTGACATTATGGAAAGTTTGAACGGCATTGATTTGGACAGTGCAAGGAAAACAAGCGGAAATGGGTTCTATTATTTCTGTGGGGATATTGCCCGCCTGCATTCAGCGGTATTATCTTATGCCCGTGACTTTATGATTGATCGAGGATTTAATTACTATATTCCGCCATATTTGATTCGAAGCGATGTGGTCTCTGGTGTTATGAGTTTCACTGAAATGGAGAACATGATGTATAAAATCGAAGGGGAGGACTTGTATCTGATTGGAACCAGCGAGCACTCGATGATTGGAAAGTTTATTGACACAATGCTTGATGAAGACCAGCTGCCCCAGAAGTTAACCAGCTATTCGCCATGCTTTAGAAAAGAAGTTGGCGCCCATGGCATTGAGGAGAGGGGCGTGTACCGCATTCACCAGTTTGAGAAGCAGGAGATGGTAGTGGTATGTAAGCCGGATGAAAGCGCCTATTGGTTTGAACAATTATATAGAACTACAGTTGATTTCTTTAGAACTCTGGATATCCCTGTACGTACCTTGGAATGTTGTTCTGGGGATTTGGCAGATTTGAAGGTGAAAAGCATTGATGTGGAAGCCTGGTCGCCAAGGCAGAAGAAGTACTTTGAAGTGGGAAGCTGCTCAAATCTTGGTGATGCCCAAGCGCGCCGTCTGGCGATACGTGTCAGAAACAGAGAGGTGGGAACGTATTTTGTGCATACGTTAAATAACACTGTAGTCGCCCCACCACGTATGCTTATTGCTTTTTTAGAAAATAACCTGAACGAAGATGGAAGTGTGAGTATACCAGAGCCGTTAAGACCGTATATGGGCGGCAAAGATAAGATGACAAAATAATGAGAAGGGGCTCTAAGCCCCCTCTCGTTATTCTTTGACTATCTGATAGAACCCCTTTTTGCCCTTCTTGACAAGGAGGGCATTATTTTCATTAAAATCAGCCGAGCTGTATTCCTTATCAAAGGAAGGGACTTTTGTCTCGTTGACAGTAACACCGCCCTGTTTAACCAATCTTCGCGCTTCTGAACGGGTAGAAGCCAGCTTTGTATCGACTAAAATCGTAATAATATCAATGCCGGCATCTAATCTTTCACTGGGATAAACCTTTGTTGGGATAGATCCGGAGGTTCCGCCGGAGACAAAGAGTGACTTGGCTGCCTCACGGGCCTTTTTAGCTTCGTCGGCGCCATGGACAATCTTGGTGATTTCATAGGCGAGGATCTCTTTGGCCTTATTAATCTCAGCCCCTTTTAGGGCGCCCAAACAGCGGACTTCTTCCATCGGTAAAAATGTAAGAAGGCCAAGGCATTCTTCAACCTTAACATCTTCGATATTTCGCCAGTATTGATAAAATTCATAGGGAGACGTTTTGTCGGGATCGAGCCAGAGCGCTCCCTTCATAGTCTTGCCCATCTTTGTACCGTCACTGGTGGTCAATAATTTAAAAGTAAGGCCAAATGCAGGCTTTTGTTCTTTTCTTCGAATTAAATCAGCACCACTTAAGATATTGGACCATTGGTCATTGCCCCCCATTTGAAGACAGCAGCCATATTTTTGAAATAACTTCAAGAAATCATATGACTGCATGAGCATATAATTGAATTCAAAAAAAGTTAATCCTTGCTCCATACGAGACTTATAGCAATCAGCAGCAAGCATTTTATTCACTGAAAAATGAATGCCGACTTCTCTTAAGAAATCAATGTAATTTAAGTCAAGAAGCCAATTGGCGTTATTTTCCATAATGGCTTTTCCATCACTAAAATCAAGAAATTTTGAAAGCTGATCCTTGAAACGCATGGCGTTATGGTTGATTTGCTCCATTGTCATCATCTGTCGCATATCTGAACGCATGGAGGGGTCGCCAACCATTGTAGTTCCGCCGCCAAGCAGTGCAATAGGGCGATGGCCGGCCTGCTGCATGTGCATCATTGCCATTACCGTCAGGAAATGTCCTGCTGTCAGGCTGTCGGCCGTTGCATCAAAACCTATATAGAAGGTCACTTTTTCCTTTTCTAATAATTCTCGAAGCTCATCTTCATGAGTGCACTGTTCAATAAAACCTCTTTCTACAAGAATATCATATACACTTCCCATTACTTAATTCCTCCTAAAATGTAAATTAAAAAAGCTGCCGCCCTAGAAAAGGACGGAAGCTTATGCTTACGTGTTACCACCTTTTTTCATTCATATATCACTATATGAACCTTGATCAGTTTATGAAATAAACTTAGGCTGTGTAACGGCAGCCGGTCGGCGCATCTAGTATATTTTAATATAGTTCAATTTGCGACTCAAAGATGTATTCAAAACCTGTCCTGACGTCTCCTTTCATCAACCGGATACTTTCTGTGGACGGTGTCAGATTTCTACTCGTTCTTATCAATGTCTTTTTTATAAGATTTCAATTAGGTTATCATAGATTAATTAAAATAGCAAGTCCTTTTTAATCTAAATTCGTATTTTTGTTCCCCTTGTATCTCTTTTGGCCAGCTTTAGTTTATTGAGGATAATTTCTTTTTCCTTAAAATGAATGATATGCTCGGTACGTGATTCCAATAAATAGACATTAGTAATAAGGTCATTATCAGCTAATTTGATACCTCTAACGCCAATGGCGCCCTTTCTCTTTTCAGGGATCTCTTCGGCTTGAAAACGCAGGAAGATTCCGCCGTCTGTCTGTAGTACAATGCTTGAGGCATCACTGGCGATGTTGATGTCGATGACTTTATCACCATCAGACAGCTTGGTGGCATTAATAGTCTTTTTAGTAACATTGAATTCACTGCCGTCAACTTGTTTCAAATAGCCTTGTGCAGTAGCAAACAGCAGCTTCTTCTGCATAACCATAGGCAGTGGCGCAATATAAATCATATTTTCAATACTGCTGTCATAGTTACAGACATTGTCGATCGGGGTTCCCTTATCCCTGAACTTGCCAAAGGGCAAATCTAGCACCTTAACTAAATGCATTCGGCCTGAGTCGGTGAATAAACATATTTTATCAGTATTCATACACATGAATATGTATTTATTTTCACTTAAGATAGCTTCCCTATTACGCTCATAGGTGGCCAAATCAATCGTTTTAGAATAGCCGAATCGATCTATTAAAAGGGCTACCTCCGTTTCTTCGATTTTCTTTTCTTCATAAACAGCTTCCTTGCCATTTTCAATAACAGTCTTACGGGGAGTGGCATACTTCTTTTTAATGGCATCTAATTCTTTGCGTATGACCTTGGTCATGCTGGAATGGTTTTCCAGTATGTCTTCGTAAGTCGCAATATTTTTTAGAGTTTGATCATATTCCTTTTGAAGGGCTTCAATTTCCAACCCGATTAGCTTATAAAGCCTCATTTCTAAAATAGCAGTGGCTTGATTCTCAGTAAAACAAAGCTTTGCCGCAGCATTATGAGAAGCTTTGGTCTTAAACTTTATACCTTCGGTGACACCGCTTGTTAAACATGCTTTAGCCTGCTTAATACTTTTACTGCCACGAAGGATTTCAATGATTAAGTCAATGACATCACAAGCTTTGATTATGCCTTCTTGAATTTCCTTTCTACCTTGTTCTTTGTCTAAAAGAGTTTGGTACTTGCGGGTGGCCACTTCATATTGAAAGTCCAGATAATACTCTATAATAGATTTTATACTCATGGTCTCGGGACGTCCATTGGCTACGGCGAGCATATTGACGCCAAAGGTATCTTCCAAGCGGGTTTTTTTATAGAGCATATTGATCAATTGGTCAACATCGGCATTCTTCCTAATATCTATAACTATACGTATTCCGTCTTTTGAGGACTGATTGGATATGTCGACGATATCATTGGTCTTCTTACTTTCCGCAAGATTATAGACATCATTGATGAACTTGCCAATGTTTGCGCCAATCATTGTGTAGGGGATCTCTGTAATAACAAGGTGATTCCGGTTATTTCTCCCCTTTTCAAATTCGATCTTCCCGCGCAGCTTGATCTTGCCCTGGCCGGTTTTATAAATATTGATCAGTTCGCTTTTATTAATGACTATGCCGCCAGTGGGGAAGTCAGGTCCTTTAATGTATGAGAGCAACTCCTCATCTGTAATGGATTGTTTGGCCATGTATGCCTTTACAGCGTCGATCACTTCTGAAAGGTTGTGAGGTGGAATGCTCGTTGCCATGCCGACAGCGATGCCTTCGGAGCCATTAATCAGAAGATTGGGGATCTTGACGGGAAGAACCTCAGGCTCGGTGTCAGTTTCATCAAAGTTAGGAATGAACTCCACAACATTTTTATCCAAATCCATGAGAAATGCTTCCTGGGTCACTTCCCTAAGCCGTGCCTCAGTATAGCGCATGGCAGCCGCCCCATCCCCTTCGATGGAGCCAAAATTACCGTGGCCATCAACTAAAGGTAAGCCTTTTTTAAAATCCTGTGCCATAACAACTAATGATTCATAAATAGAAGAGTCTCCATGAGGATGGTATTTACCCATGGTATCGCCGACGATGCGGGCGCACTTCCGGTATGGCTTGTCATGTTTTATGCCTAATTCATGCATATCGTATAGAGTCCGACGCTGGACAGGCTTTAATCCGTCACGGACATCAGGAAGGGCTCTGGCAACGATGACGCTCATGGCGTAATCAATATATGACTTCTGCATGATTTCAGAATATTCTGTTCTTATGATATGTTCTTCGTTATTCATATTCTACATTTCCTTCTCTTTCCATTAAACATCAAGCTCAGCATCATGGGCATGTTCATGTATAAATGAGCGTCTCGGTGGCACTTCGGTACCCATGAGCATTTCAGTTACATCAGAAGCCATCCGGGCATCTTCGATCTCAACACGCTTTAGTATTCTGGTTTCAGGGTTTAATGTGGTTTCCCATAGCTGCGTGGCATCCATCTCACCAAGACCCTTGAAGCGTTGGAGTGTGAAGGCTCCTTTACGGGTCCTCTTATATTTAGCTAAAGCCTTGTCATCGTATAGATATTCTTCGGCTCCTCTTGACGGTACAACCTTGTACAAGGGTGGGGTGGCGACATATACATGCCCTTCGTAAATCAGCTCGGGCATAAAGCGATAGTATAGCGTTAATAGCAATGTCCGGATATGGGCACCGTCAACGTCGGCATCTGCCATAATAATGATTTTATCATAGCGAAGCTTGCTTATGTCAAAGTCGTTGCCGTAGCCTTCTGAGAATCCGCAGCCAAAAGCATTAATCATCGACTTGATTTCGGCATTAGCAAGGACTTTGTCAATGCTGGCCTTTTCGACGTTGAGAATCTTTCCTCGGATCGGAAGGATGGCCTGATATCTGCGGTCACGGGCAGTCTTGGCCGAGCCGCCGGCCGAGTCGCCTTCGACAATAAAAACCTCACAAATGGAAGAATCCCGGCTCTCACAGTTGGCCAGCTTACCGTTGGAATCAAAAGAGAACTTTTGCTTTATCAGTAGATTTGTTTTGGCGCGCTCTTCCGACTTGCGGATTTTCGCAGATTTCTCGGCGCACGAGAGCACATTCTTTAAGGTTTCAAGATTACGGTCAAAGTATAAAACCACTTCGTCACCGGTAACCTTACTGGTTGCTTTAGCAGCATCCTGATTATCAAGCTTTGTTTTGGTCTGTCCTTCAAAGCGAGGAGCAGGGTGCTTGATGGAGATCACGGCGGTCATGCCATTGCGTATGTCTGAGCCGGTAAAATTGGCATCTTTTTCCTTGAGGATACCCAACTCCTTGGCATAGTTATTCATAATTGTTGTAAAGGTGGTTTTAAAGCCGGTAATATGGGTACCACCTTCGGCATTATAAATATTATTACAAAAGCCCAGTACGTTCTCATGGAATTCGTTCACATACTGAAATGCGACTTCCACCGTAATGCCGTCAGATTCACCTTTATAATAGATCGGATCATGGAGAGCTTCCTTCTTCTTATTCAGATCGCGGATGAAGCCGATAATACCTTCCTCCTCGTGGAACTCAATGTGTTCTGCCTGGTCTCCTCTGCGATCTTCAAATATGATTGTGAGCTCCGGATTCAAGTATGCTGTTTCGTGCATACGGCTCTTGATATCATCAGCTTTAAAACGGATTCTTTCAAAAATCTGATCATCAGGAAGGAAATTAATAAGTGTTCCAGAGTTCTTTGTTTTACCGATGACCGGAAGCAGTCCGCCTTCCAATTCGACGACCGGGATGCCGCGCTCGTACCGGTCATGATGAATAAGTCCATCTCTAAAAACCTGGATATCTAAATACTCGGAAAGAGCGTTGACAACCGAGGAGCCGACGCCATGCAGACCTCCACTTGTCTTATATACTGAATCGTCAAATTTACCGCCGGCATGGAGCGTGGTAAATACAAGACGTTCGGCTGATAGTCCCTTCTGGTGCATATCTACAGGTATACCGCGACCATTGTCGCTGATTGTTGCCGAGCCGTCTCTTTCAAGAAAAACATGAATAGTATCACAAAAACCTGCCAGATGCTCATCGACAGAATTATCTACAATCTCATAAATTAAATGGTTCAGACCTTTCCTGGAGACACTGCCAATATACATGCCTGGTCGCTTGCGAACGGCCTCAAGGCCCTCGAGTACAGCGATACTGTCAGCATCATAGGTGGTTGCTTTTGCCATCATTAAGTTTCCTCCAATCACAACTTATATATCATAAAATGTATTATAGCACACAACCATGTCTGATTTCAAACAAATGTTTGCGTCTCTGCAAAAAAATAAAATTAGCAGCAAAATTGTCTTGACAATTGACACAATTTGATTTAATATAGGTTTACACGACTTGTTTGGCCCAGTGGCTCAGTTGGTTAGAGCGCCGCCCTGTCACGGCGGAGGTCGAGGGTTCGAGTCCCTTCTGGGTCGTACAATTTCATATCCCATGGGATCATAGCTCAGCTGGGAGAGCACCTGCCTTACAAGCAGGGGGTCACAGGTTCGAGCCCTGTTGGTCCCACTACCGGTCAGACCGGTATATGGCGAGATAGCTCAGTTGGCTAGAGCATACGGTTCATACCCGTAGTGTCGGGGGTTCAAATCCCTTTCTCGCTACTTAAAAACCCTTTGTAAACTTAGATTTACAAAGGGTTTTGACTTAAAGAAAAGGCAGAGTCTTATTCCTCTGCCTCTGCCACGATTCTCTCTAAGGTATTGATTAAGTCGTGAATCGAATTAATTTGGACATTTCGCTCCAATATTATGTTTTTCAATCCTGGCGAAAGAGTGTCAAATTTTTCTTTTATCTGCGGAGCTATATAAGTGGACATATTTATCACCTCAGGAACAGTATAACCAGATTTTAATAAAAATATAGATAAATTAAACAAATTTTCACATTGAAAGGAGAACATATGCAGATAGAATTAGACTTTAGTATGGAAAGGGAAGGACTTGTAAAGGTTGGCGACACGGTAGAGCTTGATGAATCGAAGTTGAAAACATTGTCAGGCACCCTTTATTATTATACAATTAAAGATGCCATTGCAATGTCTAACAATACAGATAAACCACTGCCGAGCCTTAGCGGTGTTGTCACAAAGATAGTTGAAAAAAAAGGCGCTTTCACCGTGTCAGTTGCCGTTGACAAAGGGCAGTCTGGCCTGATATGAGGTAAATAGCTTGGCATGAAGCATTTCATCCATTGCAAAGCTGTTTAACATACTGGAAACATACTGGTCTTCGGTCAGATCAGCCAGCCGCCTATAAAGGTGGGCAAAAGCCATTTCGCTTTCGATGTTTTCCGCTAATATTTGATGTATGTTGCAGCTGCCTTTATTCATGCCGGGAATATGTGCGTTAATCATCAGTTCGGGATTTCCGCCCAATAAAATAATAAGCTTTCCCGATATATCCAGATGGTGCATCTCCACCTTGGAAATCTTGAATATAAACCGGGAGATGTTAGCGTATTCGGGATAAAGCATCCAATGCTGATGGAGATATGTGGCAATAGTTGTCATTTTCTTGTTACATGTACATATGATTTGATCTATGATTTGACTGTGCTTTTCATCAGGTTTATGGTTTTGCAATGATGGATATGGGATATTACTGGTAGCATTCATAGATGACCTCCTTTACGTTACTATATTTATATTTGACTGTTGGAAGGAGTATGTCCATATTCTGAAAAATATGTAAAAGAAATCTTAAATTAAGCTTGAAAAATTGTTGGCGACATGATAATATGTCCTATGGAGAATGTTTCACTGCTTTTTGAAGTGAATAACATATCGGGGTGTAGCGAAGTTTGGTATCGCGCAACGTTCGGGACGTTGAGACCGCAGGTTCAAATCCTGTCACTCCGACACTTTTGAGGAAGCCAAAACCCCATCGTTTAATTTCTGTGATGGGGTTTTGGTTTCCTCATTCATATTTGTTTTAGCGTCCAAACAAATATGATGGCTGCAAAATGATTTTGCAGCAGTAAAGTTCAGGAGTCTTTGATAAAAACAAAGAATGAGCGAAGTGAAAAATCTGGCTGTTTATTCAGTGCTGTAGTTTGGTTTTTCATTTGTTATACTATACTTTATGCAAAAAAAGAAAAATGGTGAAAAATAGGGAAAAACATAGCCTTTCATTTCTTGAGATTTGGTGTATAATAATGTAGTAATATATTATGAAATATGGAGGTGGCTTATGAGAATAGGAACAGGCTATGATGTCCATCAGCTTGTTGATGATCGAGATTTGATTCTCGGCGGTGTTTCGATACCTTATAACAAAGGATTGCTGGGACATTCAGATGCAGATGTGCTGGTTCACGCTATTATGGATGCCTTAATTGGAGCCATGGCTAAGGGGGATATAGGTAGATTTTTCCCTGACACTGATCCGGAATATGAAGGCATCTCAAGCCTTAAGCTATTAAAAATAGTGGGTGAGATGCTGATTGAGAATGGCTATTTTATTGGTAATATAGATAGTACAATTATTGCCCAAAAACCAAAACTAGCATCGTATATACCGGATATGAAGCAGAATATTTCCGCCGCTTTAAATATATCGCCGCACCAGATTAACGTTAAGGCAACAACTGAAGAAGGGTTGGGATTCACAGGAAAAGGACTAGGTATTGCCGCCAATGCGGTTTGCCTTCTCGAAGAGATTCAAAATATTGCACATGATGATGTGATGTATGATAAATCGTATAATCCTGAGACTTGTAATGGATGCTCGGGCTGTAATTTTCACAAATCAGACGATTGATGATTTTAAGCGAGATATTACTTTGCTTAAAAAACTAAGTAAAAAGTTAAATGCAATCGATTAATAGTTGACAAAAGACGTATTTTTGAATATCCTATTATAAAGTCGATAGATTAATGGCTATGAGCGGAAGAGTATTTTGGCGGCATATATCAGAGAGGAATCATCAGGATTAGCCCTGGCTGGAATTGATTCTTATATTAAACCAAAAGAAGTGCATCCGTGAGCCGGCCGGCCCAATTTAAGTAAGCCTGCCCGTCGCGTGCGTTAAGCGCTGGCTGTGCAATCAGCCATCGAGTGAAAGGCTGGGCCTTTTAATAGAGTGGAACCGCGGATATGACTTCGTCTCTAGATAATTTAGGAGAGGGAGTTTTTTGAATTGCCGCTTTAAAGCTTTCTTAGCGGCAGTAAGAATGGAGATTAAGATGTTTAATTTGCTAAAATATATCAAAGAAGAAATCGAGATCGTAAGAGAGCGGGATCCGGCAATCAAATCTTCAATGGAAGTCTTGCTGTATCCAAGCTTTAAGGCGATTTTGCGATACCGGCTTGCCCATAAGCTCTATAAGCGAGGTCATTTTTTTCTGGCCAGGTGGTATTCACAAAGGACTGCGAGGAAAACAGGAATAGAAATTCACCCTGGAGCAACAATAGGAAAAGGATTATTTATAGATCACGGGCATGGCGTCGTGATTGGAGAAACGACTATTATTGGCGATAATGTGACCTTATATCAAGGGGTGACTTTAGGTGGAACAGGCAAGGAATCAGGGAAGCGGCATCCGACAATCGAAGACAACGTCATGATTAGTGCGGGAGCCAAAGTGTTAGGTTCATTTACCATTGGAGCAGGCTCGAAAATAGGTGCGGGCAGTGTGGTGCTTTCAGAAGTGCCGCCGGGAGCCACAGTCGTCGGCGTGCCAGGGAGAATTGTAAAGAGAGGCAATGTGAAGCTGCCAAGGCTTTACTTGGATCAGACTGATTTGCCAGATCCGGTTTTACAAGATATATCAGATATTAAGGACGATACAGAAGCATTGAAATTAAGGATTGACCAATTATATGATTGGCTGCAGGCCAGTGACAGATTAAAGGAGGAAACAGATGAAGATTTATAACACATTAACAAGAAAAAAGGAAGAGTTTATACCTTTGGAGGAAGGTAAAGTAAGAATGTACGTGTGTGGTCCGACTGTATATAATTATATTCATATTGGGAATGCCAGACCGATGATTATCTTCGATACAGTAAGAAGATATTTAGAATACAAAGGCTATGATGTTAATTATGTCTCCAATTTTACTGATATTGACGATAAAATCATTAAGCGTGCCAATGAAGAAGGTGTCGATGCTATTGTGATCTCCGAGAAATATATCAAAGAAGCAGAGCGCGACATGAAGAACTTGAATGTCAAGGAAGCAACATCTCACCCGAAGGCAACAGAGGAGATAAACAGCATTGTTAATGCGATCCAGGTGTTGATTGAGAAGGGCTATGCATATGAAGTGGCTGGCACTGTTTATTTTAAAACCAGATCCTTTAAGGAGTACGGTAAGCTATCTAAAAAAAATATTGATGATTTGCAAGCAGGGCACCGTGAAATGGCATTTGCCGGAGAAGAAGAGAAAAAGGATTCTCTGGATTTTGTGTTATGGAAGCCTAAGAAGGAGGGTGAACCTTCCTGGAACTCTCCATGGGGAGAGGGACGGCCAGGCTGGCATATTGAGTGCTCGGTTATGTCTAAGAATTATCTGGGGGATCAGATTGATATACACGCAGGTGGAGAAGACCTGATTTTTCCTCACCATGAGAATGAAATTGCCCAAAGCGAATCCTTAAGTGGGGAAACCTTTGCAAAGTATTGGATGCACAATGGTTTTTTAAATATTGATAATGTTAAAATGTCAAAATCATTAGGCAATTTTTTTACCGTCAGAGAAGTTGAAGAAAAATACGATTTGCAGATTTTAAGGTTTTTTATGTTAAATGCTCATTATCGAAGCCCGCTAAATTTTAGTGCCGACTTAATGGAGTCCTCTAAAAATGCGCTTGAAAGAATTTTAACGGCAGTGGACCGACTGAAAGAAATTAGCGAGCAAGAACGTATGGTAAGCTCAGAAGAAGAGGTACAGCTTGGTTTGCTTAAGGAGCTTATTAAGAAGTTTGAAGACGCCATGGAGGATGATTTTAATACGGCAGATGCTATTGCCGCCATCTTTGAAATTGTTAAATTATCCAATATTCAGGTGACGACAAGCTCTTCGTTAGAATTTGTCGAAAAAATATTAAGTACAATCGTCTCATTTTGTGATATTATAGGCATAAAGACAGAACGCCAGAAAGAATTACTTGACGATGATATTGAGGTTTTAATTGAAGAGCGTCAGACCGCCAGAAAAGAAAAGGATTTTAAAAGGGCAGATGAAATCCGCAATTTACTGCTGGAAAAAGATATAATTTTAGAAGATACAAGAGAAGGAGTGAAATGGAAACGGGCATAATGAGATTGAGTACTTTTTTGAAAGAATGTTTTGCGCTTGATGGTCAGGAAGCTAAAGCGTATTCACCTTTGACGCTGGCTTACATCGGTGATGCCGTATATGAGCTGATTGTGCGCACCATCATCGTTGCTAAGGGGAACGCGCCTGTGAATAAGCTTCATAAAGAGTCCAAGAATTTAGTGAACGCTAAGGCGCAGGCTGATATCGCAATAAGGATCCAGAAGCATTTAAGCGATGAGGAAATGGCGATTTACAAGCGCGGCAGAAACGCCAAGTCGCATTCAGCCGCAAAGAATGCTTCCATCACAGACTATCGGCTGGCGACGGGCTTTGAGGCGTTGGTTGGTTATTTATACCTTAATGAACAAATGGAACGTTTGATTGAATTGATTAAATGGGGGCTCAAAGATGACGAATGAAACAACGAGAATAGAAGGGCGAAATCCTGTCATAGAGGCATTTCGTTCAGGAAAGACGATTGACAAGCTATATGTACTGGAGGGCTGCCATGATGGGCCGATTACGACGATTGTGCGTGAAGCAAGGAAGCACGATACAATTATCCGATTTGTAAAAAAAGAAAGATTGGATCAGATGTCTGAGACTAAGAAGCATCAGGGCGTCATTGCCATCCATGCGGCATTTGAATACAAAACGGTTGAAGATATACTTAGAAAGGCAAAAGATAAGGGAGAAGATCCGTTTCTATTTTTATTAGATGGCATTGAAGATCCTTATAATCTGGGTGCTATTATAAGAACTGCCAATCTGGCGGGCGTGCATGGGGTAGTGATTCCTAAAAACCGCGCGGCCGGATTAACACCTATTGTTATTAAAGCCTCAGCAGGAGCTGCTTATTACACGCCTGTGGCTAAAGTGACTAACTTAAGTACCTGTATCGAAGGCCTTAAGAAGGAAGGCGTGTGGTTTGTCTGTGCAGATATGGATGGCGAGACAATGTATGATTTGAATTTAACAGGTTCCATCGGCCTTGTGATAGGTAATGAAGGCAATGGCGTAAGCAGGCTGGTTAAGGAAAAATGTGATTTTACCGCTTCCATTCCAATGAAAGGAGATATTGAATCGTTCAATGCTTCTGTGGCAGCAGGTGTGCTGGGCTATGAGATTGTCAGGCAGCGGATGAGCTAAGGAGAAGGTATGGATCGAAAAGAGTATAAAGATATGACTGATGAAGAATTAATTCAGTTGATACATCAGAAGGATTCTGGAAGTATGGATTTTCTCATTGCCAAATATAAAGGGCTTGTCAAGAAAAAGACCAGAGCCATGTATTTGATCGGTGGAGATAATGATGATTTGATTCAAGAGGGCATGATCGGTCTCTTTAAGGCAATACAAGGCTATTATCCGGATAAGGAAGCATCATTTTTTGGATTTGCGGAGCTTTGTATTACTCGCCAGATGTATACGGCAGTCAGGGCCTCGCAAAGGAAAAAGCATACACCGCTTAATTCTTATATTTCACTTTATGCGACGACCGATTTCGAACAGGGCGATAATGCCTCGTTGGAAAATACAATCTATTTGAGCAATAATCCTGAAGATATGCTCATTGAAAAAGAAGCAGCGATCATGATGGAGGAGAAGCTTAAAAAGCATTTAAGCCCTTTTGAAAATGAGGTGTTCTCTCTTTATCTTGAAGGGAAAAACTATAACCAGATTGCTGAAATATTGGGTAAAGAACAAAAATCAGTAGACAATGCGCTCCAGAGGGTTAAGAATAAGGCTACGGAAATAATCAATAAAGGATGAAATTTTATTGTCCTATTCTCGTATAATGATAAAAACGAGAGAGGGATTTCTATATGCAGCAAGTGATTATTGAAATCATGAATCAATTTGGCTATCTAGGCATCATCTTATTGATTACTGTAGAAAATATTTTTCCGCCGATTCCTTCGGAAGTTATTCTCACATTCGGAGGATTTATGACGACGTATACTGACTTGACGGCATGGGGGGTGATTTTGGGCGCCACTGTAGGATCACTTTTGGGCGCAATCGTCTTATATTCTGTAGGGCGCTTATTATCTTCGGAGCGTTTGGATAAACTATTAAATGGTAAAGTAGGCAAAGCACTTCATTTAAATAAAGAAGAAGTGAGTTATACAATGAAATGGTTTTCAGATAAAGGCAAATATTCCGTGTTTTTTTGCCGCTGCATACCGATTTTAAGAAGTCTGATATCGATACCGGCAGGGACGGCGCACATGAAAATGTCAGAGTTTTTGATAATGACTATTGTCGGTTCTTTTATCTGGAATGTGATTTTGGTTCATTTAGGAGTGTTTGCGGGTGCTTCATGGGGTATTGTCGCTAAAAACATGAGCATTTATTCGGATTTATTAAAGATTATCTTGGTAATTGTTGCCGTAGTGATTATTACATCGATGTATTTTAAGAAACGTAATCGGATAAATACGTAATAATTTATAATGGCAGATAAAGGCGGATATTTTATCTGCCATTAAATAATGAAGGGTAGAAATATATGAGTGATGAATTAAAAGAATTGAAAGCAGAAGACTATGGCAAGCTGATTAAATATTTTAACTTTAGATATTCCCATACATGTGAGAATATTCTCGTCAGCCATTTTATTTGGAAAGAATATTATGACACTCATTATATTGCTGATGAGGATGGTCTTTTTTGGGTTTTAACAGTAAAGGACGAAATATTTACATTAATGCCTTATTGCAAAGAAGAGGATTTGGAAAAGTATTTATATAAGGCAAAGGACTATTTTAATAATGTCTTGGGAAGAAAATTGGTGATGTATTTAGCAGACGGAAAGGCTATCCAACTTTTGAATCTGCCTAAAGACAAGTTTCTAGTTGAAGAGGACCGCCGGTACTTCGATTATATTTACCGTGCGGATGACCTGAGGAACCTTAAGGGGAAGAAGTACCATAAGAAGAAAAATCACATCAATGCATTTTTAAAAGTGTATGGCGATAGATATGAGTATAAGGTGCTGCGTTGTTGCCACCGGGACGAAATCATGCAGTTTTTAAGGCGCTGGGAAGAAGTTAAAAATATAAAGGATGAATACAACCGGATTGATTTTGAATTGAGTGGCATTGAATATTTGCTTCTTAACTGTCAATATTTAAACTATAAAATGTGTGGAATTTATATCGATGGGAAGCTGGAGGCTTTTTCATTAGGGGTCTATGGAAAGGTTGAGAAGATGGCAGTCATCCATGTAGAAAAGGCTAATCCCACGATTAGAGGTTTATATCCATTCATTAATCAGCAATTTTTGATCAATGAATTTCCCGATGCGATGTTTGTTAACCGTGAAGATGATATGGGTCTGGAAGGCTTAAGAAAAGCTAAGATGTCATACTATCCGATTTATCTGATGGAAAAGTACAATGTGTTTGAAAAATAATCTTATTATAAGCGATGGAACAAAAGAAGATCGGGTTGAGCTATATGATTTGTGGCAGGCGAGCTTTCATGACACAAAAGCATTTGCTGATTACTATTTTGAACGTATATTTGACCATAATCGCGTGCTTGCCTTAAGGGAGCATGGCGAAATAGTGTCCATGCTGCATTTAAATCCTTATCAGCTTTATATGAATGGTGAAATAATAGCTTCGGAGTATCTTGTTGGCGTGGCCACTAAAGAGACTCACAGACATAGAGGATATATGCGTTTATTGCTAATATCTGCGATGGAGCGACTGTATCTGGAAAGAAAAGCCTTTGTCTATTTAATGCCGGCCAAAGAGGCTATTTATACGCCTTTTAACTTTACATTTATTTATCAACAGCCGGTGATGAATCTAAGCATGATTAAGGCGAACGAAGCGACGGCACCCCACGAAATTATGAGCCGTCAAGCCGGCACTAAGGATTTGGATGCTTTAGTTGAATTCGTCAACGCCATGTTAAAAGAACAATTCGAGGTATTTGCGTATCGGGATAGATATTATTTTGAAAATCTGTTGGAAGAGACGCAACTAGAAGATGGGCAAATTCTGCTTTTGTATAAAGGCGATGTACTGATTGGCTATCTGGCTGCCGCCATAGAAAACGGCAGTGTATTGATCCGTGAATTGATTATGTTGCCGGATTGCCGCGAACAAGTCTTTGGCTGGTTGAAAGCTGATCTCCGTTACAGTGCGGGAAAGCTGTTATTATCGACAATAGAAGCACCGTTTAGGGTTTCGGAATATAAACCTGTGATTATGGCCAGAATCATTCATCTGGAGCAATTAATCGAATTGATAAAAACGCCTGAAAGATTTAGCATCCGGATTAAGGTTGCTGATCCTATCCTTGCAGAGAATAATGGCAAGTTTCTTTGGACAAGGGGCTTAAAAGCCCTGCCTGAAAATGAGTCTGTCGATCTGGAAATAACAATTGAGGCATTAACCGCATGGTTATTTGGTTATAAAACGCTTGATGAGCTGCTAGCCAAAAAGTCCGTACATTTGTATACAGACTGCAAGGGAGTAATTGGAAGAATTGACGTTATTAGGAGAATTCTGCTAAATGAATTTGTTTAAATAGTACATCACTTTGTTAATTGAGGGTATAATATCTTTAGATTAAAAAGTGAAAGAGTGATATTGATGGGCAGGTTATTATGGCTGACGGCCAAATATTTATTTTTACTTTCCTTAGGAGGAAGCATCTATTATTTGATAGAAATTCTCTACAGCGGCAAGTCGCATCCAACCATGTTTCTGCTGGGAGGATTGTGCTTTGTGGTTTGTGGATTAATCAACAAGAAGTCGGCAAAGACGACCTCACTTTACCTAAAAATGGCATACTGTGCGGCAGCGATTACTTATCTTGAATTTATTGCCGGTGTCATTTTGAACTTGTGTATGGGTCTGAATATTTGGGATTATCATGAATTTCCGCTGAATCTCTTTGGGCAGGTATGCCTTCGTTACTCTTTGGTCTGGTTTTTCCTTAGTTTGGGGGCGATTGTAATTGATGCTTATGTCAGAACCTGGTGCTATGGTGAAGAAAACAGCTTGATTAATTAAAGGACCTTACCAGGCGCTTAAAATCGTCTGGTGAGATCCCCTAATAATTAGTTATTAAAAACCTTTTTGACTTCGTCGAGTTTTTCGCAAATTTCTTTAATCTTCTTTTCGTCGAGATCTTCTTTATTGGCTCGAACAAGCTCGACTAAATAGTCCATGTGTAAAGAAAAGTTCTCAGTCGTATCATGCTTCCTAAGTAAAATACCCTCTTCCATTGGAATAATCTCCATTGGATCACCTTTGTCAATAAAATACGCCTTGCGTATTTCCTTAGGCAAAACTAAGCGGCCTAAGTGATCAATTCTTCTAACGATACCTCTTAATCTCATAATAACTCCTTCCATAATCTAAACCCTTGTTGTTGTATTATAATACTTATATGAGCGTTAGTCAATAATAAGCTTACATTTTCCAATCTTAAGGTTTCTTAAAGTTTATGAAGATTTTTTGATAGAAAACGAAAAAAACTTGTTGAAATATTTCTTGAAATGTGATAGGATTATTGCCGTAGCCAATTAAGCCCCCGTAGCTCAGTCGGTAGAGCGCTACCTTGGTAAGGTAGAGGTCTCGGGTTCAAATCCCGTCGGGAGCTTTTTTATTTTTGCCATCTGGTAAGCCGCTTATAACCTGCTTGACAAGCTGTTTTTGTTTGGATAAAATAAGAAGAACATTATATTATGTTAATAATAGTAATTAATAATAATTAATTCAGAGGATATAGGAGGGAAAGCAATGGAAGTTATTTCGAAAAACTTTATTGAACAAATTATTGATAAAGATATTGAGGAAGGCCTTTCTTTGGAAATCTGCACTAGATTTCCACCTGAGCCCAATGGATATCTCCATATCGGACATGCCAAATCGATATTGCTGAACTATGGGATTGCCAGAAAATATAACGGAAGGTTTAATCTGAGATTTGATGACACCAATCCGACGAAGGAGAAAACGGAGTTTGTAGAATCGATCATAGCTGACGTTGAATGGCTTGGCGCCCATTATGACAGGGAAGTTTATTTTGCCTCTAATTATTTTGTGCAGATGTACGAAGCTGCGGTGAAATTAATAAAAGATGGAAAGGCTTATGTTTGTGATTTGACCTCTAAATTGATTCGTGAATATCGAGGGACATTAAAAGAGCCCGGGAAGAATAGCCCTTACAGAGAACGGAGCATCCAAGAGAATCTTGACCTTTTTGAAAAAATGAGGAATGGTGAATTTGAAGACGGCTCTAAGGTTTTAAGGGCAAAGATCGACATGGCTTCCCCCAATATGAACATGAGGGATCCGGTTATTTATCGTGTTGCCAGAATGACCCATCACAATACCGGCGACAAGTGGTGTATTTATCCTATGTACGATTTTGCCCACCCCATAGAGGATGCAATTGAAAAAGTCACCCATTCCATCTGTACGTTGGAATTTGAAGACCACCGTCCACTTTATGACTGGGTTGTCAGAGAGGTCGGTTATGAGAATCCACCAAAGCAGATAGAATTTGCAAAGCTATACGTTACAAACGTCATTACGGGCAAGAGATATATCAGCAAATTAGTGAATGAAGGCATTGTAGATGGGTGGGATGATCCAAGGCTTGTCACAATTGCCGCCTTAAGGCGCAGAGGCTTCACGCCGGAGTCGATTAAGATGTTCATGCAGCTGGTGGGGGTATCTAAAAGCCAAAGCTCAGTAGACTATGCGATGCTTGAATACTGCATCCGCGAAGATTTGAAGTTGAAGAAGAAGCGTATGATGGCGGTTCTCGATCCAATTAAGCTGGTTATTACCAATTATCCCGAAGGACAGATAGAATATCTTGATGTTCCCAATAATCAGGAGAATGAAGAGCTGGGTAAACGCAAAGTGCCTTTTTGCCGCGAACTATACATTGAACGCAATGATTTCATGGAAATACCGCCCAAGAAGTATTTCAGACTGTATCCAGGGAATGAAGTGCGATTGATGCAGGCGTATTTTGTGCGCTGCAATGAATTTTTCAAAGATGAAACAGGTAAAGTGACAGAGATTCATTGTACTTATGATCCTGAGACGAAAAGCGGCTCGGGCTTTACTGGGAGGAAGGTAAAAGGAACGATTCACTGGGTTGCCGAACCGACATCAATTAGGGCAAAAGCACGGCTTTATGAGAATTTAGTAGATGAGGAGAAAGGGGTCTATAGTGAAGATGGATCTTTAAATTTAAACCCCAATTCTTTGACGACATATGAAAACTGCCGCTTAGAGTCAGGCTTTAAAGATTTCGTCGAGGAAGAGAGCTTTCAATTTTTACGGCAAGGGTATTTCTGCATCGATCATAAGACTTCAACCAGCACAGAGCTGGTATTTAACAGAATTGTTTCGATGAAAAGCTCTTATCGCCCAGGTTAACTAAACAGCAATGATCATTTAGCCATGCTAAAGATAACAATTATGGGAAAGAGCAAGAATAAAGAAAAATTAAGAAAATAGAAGCAATCAAGAGAAAAAACGAGATAATATAGTTAAATCCAAGCATAATCAAACATGTCTTGGGTTGCATAATTTAACTATAAACCCTATGATAGGTATATGTTTAGCACTCGTTTGAAACGAGTGCTAATAAAAAATGAAATTTAAGGAGGAACCAAAATATGAAGTTAGTACCATTAGGCGACAGAGTTGTATTAAAACAATTAGCTGCAGAAGAAACAACCAAATCAGGAATTGTTCTTGCAGGTCAAGCAAAAGAAAAACCACAAGAGGCAGAAGTTGTTGCTGTAGGACCAGGTGGCTTGGTTGATGGCAAAGAAGTGAAGATGAGTGTCATAGAAGGCTCGAAAGTCATTTATTCTAAATATGCAGGGACTGAAGTGAAACTCGATGGTGAAGAATATATTATTGTAAAACAAAGCGATATTCTGGCTGTTGTAGAAGATTAAGAGATAATAATAACTGATTGGAGGAATTATATTATGGCAAAAGAAATTAAGTTTGGCGCAGAAGCCAGGGAAGCATTAGAGGCAGGGGTTAACCAGCTGGCGAATACAGTCAGCGTGACACTCGGTCCTAAAGGACGAAATGTAGTTTTAGATAAGTCTTATGGAAGCCCATTGATTACCAATGATGGCGTAACCATTGCAAAAGAAATAGAGTTAGAAGATGCGTTTGAGAACATGGGCGCGCAGCTTGTAAAAGAGGTTGCGACAAAGACTAACGATGTTGCCGGTGATGGGACGACAACAGCTACTGTCTTAGCACAATCGATGATCCACGAAGGAATCAGGAATTTAGCAGCAGGGGCAAATCCTATTATTTTAAGAAAAGGTATGCAAAAAGCTACTGATATAGCCGTAGAAGCCATCTATGAGATGAGTTCAAAGGTTAATGGGAAGAAAGAAATCGCCAGAGTTGCAGCAATTTCAGCTGGAGACGACAGTGTCGGAGAAATGGTTGCAGATGCCATGGAAAAAGTAACCAATGAAGGCGTTATCACAATAGAAGAGTCCAAAACGATGCTAACTGAATTGGATCTGGTTGAAGGTATGCAATTTGACAGAGGTTATCTATCTGCCTATATGTGCACTGACATGGAGAAGATGGAAGTTAATTTCGAAAATCCTTATATTTTAATTACAGATAAGAAAATATCCAATGTTCAAGAGATTCTTCCGATCCTTGAGCAAATCGTTCAAAGCGGCGCAAAATTATTAATTATTGCCGAAGATGTTGAAGGCGAAGCGCTAACCACTTTAATCCTTAATAAGCTTAGAGGAACATTCTCAGTAGCAGCTGTTAAGGCTCCAGGCTATGGCGATCGCAGGAAAGCAATGCTTGAAGATATTGCTATTCTGACTGGTGGACAGGTGCTTTCAGAGGAGCTTGGATACGATTTAAAGGAAGCTACAATTGATATGCTTGGCAAAGCCAAATCAGTTAAGATAGATAAAGAAAATACAATCATCGTTGATGGTCTTGGCGCACAAGAGGATATTAAAGCTAGAGTTGCTCAAATCAAGGTTCAAGCAGAGGAGACGACTTCAGAATTTGATAAAGAAAAAGCCCTTGAAAGACTGGCCAAATTGTCAGGTGGCGTAGCGGTAATCCGTGTAGGCGCAGCAACTGAAACGGAGATGAAGGAAAAGAAGCTTCGTATGGAAGATGCCCTGGCAGCTGCAAGAGCAGCCGTAGAGGAGGGTATCGTGTCAGGTGGAGGTGCAGCTTATATCCATGCTTCAAAAGAAGTGATTAAGCTTACTGAGGTATTAGAAGGCGATGAGAAGACCGGTGTTAATGTCGTGCTTAAGGCTTTAGAAGCCCCATTGTACTATATCGCAGCTAATGCTGGCGCAGAAGGTGCTGTTATTATCAGTAAAGTAAAAGAAAAAGAACAAGGTGTTGGTTATGATGCCCTTAAAGAAGAATATGTTCCGATGATTGAAGCGGGTATTATTGACCCTGCAAAGGTTGCGCGCAGCGCCCTGCAAAACGCTACAAGTGTTGCTTCAACACTGTTGACAACAGAGTCTGTTGTTGCAGAGATCAAGACCGATGCTCCAGCACCGGCGATGCCTAGCGGCGGAATGGGAATGATGTAATCTGATCTTATTTTAAAAAAGGAATACCCAGATAGTATCCGGGTATTCCTTTTTTAAAAAATAAGGGTTCAAAAACAAAGGATAATCAGGTATAATGATAAAAAAGATAATATACTTGGAGGAATGAATATGTATAGTACATCGGGTGACGTGTTTTCGGAAGTGCTTATCAAGAAGAAGCTAACGACTATAGATATGGTAGTCAGAGTGGTTTGTGCTATAGTGGCAATAATAGCTGCGGCGTTATTCTTATTAGGAATTGCTTTCATGTTTATAGTATTAATCGTGGTTATAGCCGCATCATATTTTATTATTAAATGTCAAAAGATTGAATATGAATATATTTTTACTTCCGGTGATTTGGATTTTGATCAGCTTACCGGTGATTTTAGGCGTAAGAGGAAGCTGAGTCTGAGTTTTGATACGATGACTGTGATAGCGCCGGAGGATTCGCACCATCTGGATGGCCATCAGCATGGGGAGTATAAGATATATGATTTCTCATCAAGAGACAAGACAAAGAAGCGTTATGTTTATGTAGGAACCATGGGTGATAAACGAATTAAGGTGATTTTTGAGCCTAATGAGAAGATGCTGGATAACATGTATCTTGCGGCACCCTCAAAAGTTAAAAAGATATAGAGATACATTTTGGCCCCAACATCATAAAATTAAAGAAGAGAGGAAGCATAATGAGCAAAATTATCGGTGAAGGTATTACATTTGACGACGTACTTTTAGTTCCAGGCTATTCAGAGGTCATTCCTAATCAGGTAGAAGTATCCACTTGGTTAACAAAGTCTTTGAAGTTAAATATACCGTTGATGAGTGCCGGAATGGATACAGTGACTGAAAATCGGATGGCTATCGCAATGGCCAGACAGGGTGGGATAGGTATCATCCACAAGAACATGTCGATCGAGGCACAGGCAGATGAGGTGGATAAGGTTAAACGTTCGGAAAATGGCGTTATCACTGACCCGTTTTATCTTTCTCCAGAGCACACTTTAGCCGATGCCGATGAGTTGATGGGTAAATATAGAATTTCAGGCGTACCTATTACTGAAGGGCGAAAGCTTGTTGGAATATTGACCAATAGAGATTTAAAGTTTGAGACGGATTTCACGAAGAAGATCCGTGAGTCTATGACTTCTGAGGGGCTGATTACTGCAAAAGAGGGAGTGACCTTAGATGAGGCAAAGGTTATTCTGGGCAAGGCAAGAAAAGAAAAGCTGCCAATAGTGGATGATAATTTTAATCTTAAAGGCTTAATAACGATCAAGGATATCGAAAAGCAGATAAAGTATCCATTATCTGCCAAAGATTCGCAGGGGAGACTGCTTTGTGGTGCGGCTGTCGGCATAACAAGTAACATATACCAACGGATTGATGCGTTGGTTAAGTCAAAAGTTGATGCGGTAGTTATAGATACTGCTCATGGACATTCCGCTAATGTATTAAGAACCATTAAAGAGGTTAAAGATGCTTATCCCTTACTACAGGTGATTGCGGGGAATGTTGCAACGGCAGGTGGCACCAAGGCATTGATTGAAGCAGGTGTTGATGCTGTTAAAGTGGGAATCGGTCCGGGTTCCATCTGTACAACTCGCGTTGTCGCAGGTATTGGAGTGCCCCAGATTACCGCCATCATGGAAGCGTATTCGGTTGGGAGTGGCTATGGAATTCCTGTCATTGCTGATGGCGGTATTAAGTATTCAGGTGATATCGCAAAGGCGATCGCTGCCGGAGCCAATGTTTGTATGTTGGGAAGTATGTTTGCAGGCTGTGATGAGAGTCCGGGAAGCTTTGAATTGTACCAAGGAAGGAAGTTTAAGGTTTATCGTGGCATGGGTTCCCTTGCAGCGATGGAATGTGGCAGTAAAGACCGGTATTTCCAGAGTGATGCTAAGAAGCTGGTGCCTGAAGGCGTTGAAGGACGTGTGGCCTACAAAGGACTGGTGGAGGACACAGTATTTCAATTGATTGGCGGTCTGCGTTCCGGTATGGGATATGTTGGCGCCAAGAATATCGAAGACTTAAAATGCAAAAGTGAATTTATTAAAATATCCGCTGCTTCATTAAAGGAAAGCCATCCCCATGACATCCAGATTACTAAGGAAGCACCTAATTATAGCGTTGATTAGTACGGATGTCATGATAAAATGAAATGCAAATAGAATCAAGGAAGAATAGGCGCAATGCAAAGAGATAAGAGAATTAATTTTTTATTAATTACGGGTCTGGTGGTGCTAGTTATTATATCCTTAATTGCGTTCTTCGCTCAACGGAAAAGCCAAACAGATTCAGTATCTTTTGGGGAGCTGGTCAGAAGCTTGAAGGGAGATGCCGCGTGGGATGAGAACAAGCCCGATATAATAGTTGACCTTTTGACACCTAATGAGTACTCCAGGCCTCAAGTGGCCCTTGAAGACATTACAGGGATCGTCATTCATTATACAGCTAATCCTGGATCTTCTGCAGCTGACAATCGCAGTTATTTTGAAGGACTTAAAGATAGTGGTTTAACTTCTGCCAGCAGCCATTTCATTGTTGGCCTTGGCGGGGAAGTCATCCAATGCATTCCAACCAGTGAGATATCCTATGCTTCCAATGGGAGGAATAAGGATACGGTTTCGATAGAAGTCTGCCATAGTGATGAGACTGGAAAGTTCTCATCGATTACATATAATTCTTTAGTTGAATTAACAGGGTGGTTATGTGGATATTTAGGGGTTGAACCGGAGGACGTTATTAGACATTATGACGTTACAGGAAAACCCTGCCCACTGTACTATGTGGAGCATGAAAATGAATGGTTTGAGCTCATTGCCGATGTGAAGCAATGGATTATGAGCCACATACCGGCCAAAGAGTGACTAAATGCACTGCTTATAAGCAGTATTAATAATAAACAGGGTAAATATATAATAGTTAATTTGCCTTGAAAAGCTTGAAAATTATTTAAATTTCATGTAGATTAATTAAGTAAGAAGCTGTACGACCGGCGGATCAGTGGGATTAACCACAAGGAAGTACAGTAGCGTTTGGCGCCGAGCAGGCATCGAACCGATATGCCGACCGCCTGGGCGATAGTTTATCTATCTATGCTCGGGCGGCTTTTGTGTTTTTGTAAAAATAGGAGGATAAAAAAATGAGAGCATTAATTAGCGTTTCTGACAAAACGGGCATTACCCGCTTCGCAAAAGAATTAGAGCAATTGGGTGTCGAGATTATTTCTACTGGAGGAACATTTAAAAAGCTTAAGGAAGAAGGCGTAAAGGCTGTTGAGGTTGCGGATATAACCGGTTTTCCGGAATGTCTTGACGGCAGAGTAAAAACTCTTCACCCAGCTATTCATGCAGGGGTGCTGGCAATGCGCTCGAATTCTGAGCATATGAAGCAGCTTGAGGATTTAGGCATAGATACAATTGATATTGTCTGTGTCAATCTATATCCATTTAAAGAGACCATGCTTAAGGACGATGTGACGAGAAGTGAAGCTGTTGAGAACATAGATATAGGCGGGCCTACAATGCTCAGAGCGGCAGCGAAGAATTATCAGGATGTTGCGGTGGTCATCGACCCAGATGATTATGAGGTCATCCTTGCTCAATTGAAAAACGATAAGAAGATTTCTTTAGATACTAAGTTTTATTTGATGCAGAAGGTATTTGCCCACACCGCCGGTTATGATGCGATGATTGCCGATTATTTAAAAAAAGAAAGGCAGGATAATTCCTATCCGGAAACAATGACAATGGCTTTTGAGAAGGTTCAGGAGATGCGTTATGGGGAGAACCCGCACCAGCTGGCAGCTTTTTATAAAGAGATTGGGCATTTAAAAGGTTCGCTGGTCAATGCACTCAAGCTTAATGGGAAAGAGCTTTCATTTAATAATATCAATGATACCAATGGCGCCCTGGAATTACTTAAGGAATTTGAAGAGCCGACGGTTGTGGCTTGTAAGCATGGCAATCCATGCGGTGTGGGAAGCGGAGTAACCCTTACCGAAGCTTGGAAAAAAGCTTATGGAGCCGACCGGACATCCATTTTTGGCGGTATTGTCGTATTGAACCGAGAGGTTACGGCTGATATTGCAAAAGAAATGAAAGAGATATTTTTAGAGGTCATTGTAGCTCCGGCTTATGACAAAGAAGCGCTTAATATTCTCTGCCAGAAGAAAAATGTACGCATCCTTGAATTGCCGGATATATCCGCCAAGCAGCCGACTACGGCATACGATATGAAAAAGGTGAACGGTGGCTTGATTATTCAAACAATTGACAGTGAACTATTAAATGAGGCGGATGTAAAAGTTGTGACCGACAGGCAGCCGACGCCAAAGGAAATGGAAGACCTGCTTTTTGCATGGAAGGTCGTCAAGTATGTCAAGTCAAACGGAATTGCGTTGGCTAAAAATAAACAGTCTGTTGGTATTGGACCTGGACAGGTTAATCGGATATGGGCGGCAAAACAGGCAATAGATCATGGTGTTGAATTGATTTCTGAAGATATTACAAATAATGCAGTGATGGCATCAGATGCCTACTTTCCTTTCAGTGACTGCGTCGAAACTGCACATGCTGCTGGAATTACGGCAATCATTCAGCCGGGTGGCTCGATCAGGGATCAGGATTCCATTGATCAATGCAATGCTTATGGGATGACCATGGTATTTACTGGGATGCGTCATTTCAGACATTAAGGTTATATTTTATTTGATTGCAGTCTTTACCTGCCGTGTGGTATAATATAGACTCGACTAAGAGATAATACTACCAAGCAGGAAAGGACGTTTTAATTATGATCGATAATTTTAAAAGCATTCCAACGGCTTATGAAATCATGAGCGAGGAATATATTGATGAAGTAAAGTCTTACGCAGGGCTTTTGAAGCATAAAAAAACTGGGGCAAGACTTGTTGTTTTGTCCAACCAAGATGATAATAAGGTTTTTGATATTGGTTTTCGTACACCGCCGACAGACAGCACTGGGGTTCCTCATATCCTTGAACATTCGGTGTTATGTGGTTCAAAGGAGTTTCCGGTTAAGGACCCTTTTGTTGAGTTGGTAAAGGGTTCGCTAAACACTTTTTTAAATGCCATGACGTATGCCGACAAAACCGTATACCCTGTGGCCAGTTGTAATGCAAAGGATTTTCAGAATTTAATGCATGTATATCTCGATGCGGTTTTTTATCCTAATATTTACAAAGATAAAATGATATTTCTTCAGGAAGGCTGGCATTATGAGTTGGAAGAGAAAGATGATAAGCTAACTTATAATGGTGTTGTATACAACGAGATGAAAGGCGCTTTTTCATCTCCCGAGCAGGTTTTATTCCGAAAAATCACCGCTACGTTATTTCCTGACAATACTTATGGCGTGGAATCTGGAGGCGATCCGGATGCTATCCCGACCTTAAGCTATGAGCAGTTCTTGGACTTTCACAGTAAATATTATCATCCATCTAACAGTTATATTTATTTATATGGCGATTTTGATGTCAATGAAAAGCTGACTTTTATTGATGAGCATTACCTAAGCCATTTTGATTATTTAAAAATAGATTCCGAAATCAAGCATCAGAAGCCATTTGAAGAAATGAAGATAGTCAAGGAAGAATATGCTATTTCTGACGCTGAATCCATTGAGGACAATAGTTATTTAAGTTATAATGTGGTTATTGAAAATAGTCTGGATCAAGAGCTTTATCTAGCCTTTCAAATATTGACCTATGTATTAATGACCGCTCCCGGAGCGCCTCTTAAGAAGGCTTTGATTGAAGCCAATATAGCAAAAGACGTTTTAGGAGAATATGATAATGGCGTATTGCAGCCTTATATTTCAATCATTGCAAAGAATGCCAATTCTGATAAGCAAGATATTTTCATAGCAACGATTAAGAAGACCTTAGAAGCGCTGATAAGTGAAGGTGTCAATGAGAGGTCCTTAGAAGGCGCCATGAATTATTACGAGTTTAAATATAAAGAGGCTGATTATGGCCGATATCCAACAGGTCTGCTGCATGGCCTTAAAATATTAGATAGCTGGATTTATGATGAAGAACAGCCGTTTATCCATCTTAAAGCAAACCAGACCTTCAAGTCGCTTCGCAGTAAGATTGGAACGGGTTATTATGAGTCGCTCATCGAAAAGTATTTATTAAATAATAATCATGCCTCACTGCTCGTCCTTGAGCCAAGGAAGGGATTGACTAAAGCTAAGGAGGAAGAATTAGAAGAGCAGCTAGCGGGATATAAGGCCTCCTTAGATGAGAAGCTTGTCAATCAAATAATAACGGATGCAAAAGCTTTAAAGGTCTACCAGAACACGGCATCTACGAAAGAAGAATTAGAGTCGATCCCGATGCTGGCAATTGAGGACATTGCTAAAGATGCGCCGCCGTTATTTAATGATCTTGGTGAGATATCAGACATTCTAGTATTAAGGCATGATATAGACAGCAATGGCATTGGGTATATGAAGCTGTTGTTTGACACAAAGAAGGTGCCATCAGAATTGATTCCTTATCTCGGTCTATTATCCAACGTATTAGGCAATATCGATACAGACAGCTATACCTATACGCAATTAACCGATGAGGTGAATCTCCATACTGGAGGTATTCATACGGATATAGTTGTTTATGGCTTAAGTGATGATAATCATGGATTCCTGCCAAGATTCGAAGTGAATGGAAAGGCTTTGTTTCCTAAAATGGCTAAGGCCGTGGAACTGATTGAAGAAATTGTTTTCACTTCCAAGTTCGAAGATACAAAACGCTTAAAGGAAATCATCGCTCAATTAAAGTCCAGACTTCAGATGTATTTGAATTCCAATGGCCATGTTGTATCTGCGACGCGAGCCTTGTCCTATTTTTCGGAAAGCAATTATTACAAGGAGTTAACTGGAGGGATTGCATTTTACCAGTTTATTGAGGATTTAGACCGGCGATTTGATGAGGTGAAAAGTGAAATCTCTAAGAATCTTAAGTTGTTATCTAGGTATATTTTCAGGAAGGAGAATATACTGATTGATTACACCGCCAACGATGAAGGGTTTGGCTTTATTGAAAATCAGATTTCCGGAATCAAAGACTGCCTGTATACACAGCCGGTGAAGGAATCTAGCTTTGAATTTGTTCCGATTGGAAGGAATGAAGCTTTTATCACATCGGGAATGGTTTCATATGATGCAGTGGCTGGAAACTTTATTGACAAAGGATATCAATATAATGGGGCGATTAGTGTCTTAAGGGTTATTATGAACTATGACTATCTCTGGAGCAACTTGCGTGTCAAAGGTGGAGCCTATGGCTGTATGAGCAGCTTTTCTATGAATGGAGATGCCTATTTCACTTCCTACAGAGACCCTAATTTAAAAGAGACGTATGATATCTATAAAGCGGCAGCGGATTATGTTCGCAATTTTGATGTCAGTGACAGGGATATGACTAAATACATCATAGGAGCAATCAGCAACATTGATTTTCCTTTGAGTCCGGCCGCCAAAGGCGCAAGATCTCTTGGCGCCTACCTGGCAAAGACTTCATATGATAAAATACAAGAAGCAAGAGAGCAGCTATTATCGGCAACAAAAGAGAACATCCGTCAATTTGCGGATTTGATCGAGGCTTTTGTTGACAGTCATTATATTTGTGTTGTTGGAAGTGAAACTCAGATTAAAAAGAATGAGGGTATGTTTGAATTAACTCAGTCTTTATTCAAATAAACTATGAAATCAACCGGCCGGGGTATGCCCCCCCGGTCGAGATCAGGAATGGAGAGTCTATGGAAAAACAGTTAAAGTCCGGCTTTGTTACATTAATTGGAAGACCCAATGTAGGTAAGTCTACATTGATGAATCATTTAATAGGACAAAAGATTGCAATCACCTCGAATAAACCTCAGACAACAAGAAACCGTATCCAGACGGTGTATAATAGTGATCAGGGGCAAATCATCTTTGTGGACACACCGGGAATACATAAGGCGAAAAACAAGCTCGGGGAATATATGGTTAATGTCGCAGAGCGTACCTTTAAAGAAGTCGACGTGATTTTATGGTTGGTCGAGCCGTCAACTTTTATTGGCGCAGGAGAGCAGCATATTGCTGAGCAACTGAAGAATGCCAAGACACCGGTTTTTTTGATTATTAATAAAATTGATACTGTAAAAAAAGGAGAGATCCTTAGATTTATTGATGCTTACAAGGATATCTGTGATTTTGCCGAGATTATTCCCTGTTCCGCTTTAAAAGGTGAAAACACCCAGGTGATTATTGACATGATATACAAGTATCTGCCGGAAGGGCCAATGTTTTATGAAGAAGATGTGATTACTGATCAGCCGGAGCGCCAGATTGTTGCCGAGCTCATTCGAGAGAAAGCGCTTAAACTGCTGGAAGAGGAAATACCTCATGGAATCGCAGTCGCTGTTGATGGGATGAAAGTCAGAAGGCATGGGCATATGACGGATATTGATGCGACGATCATTTGTGAAAAGGAATCCCATAAGGGGATTGTAATCGGCAAAGGCGGAGCAATGTTAGGGCGCATTGGCAAAGAGGCGAGAATAGAAATTGAGAGATTATTAGACACTAAGGTCAATTTACAGCTTTGGGTAAAGGTTAAAAAGGATTGGCGCAACAGTGATTTTTTGATTAAAAACTATGGATATAATCCCAAAGAACAGTAAGCTTATAATGTGAAAGGAACAAATATGGTACAGCAGCTGGTGCTACAGGGAATGATCTTATCGACGATGCCGATTGGAGAATACGATAAGCGAATCGTCTTACTGACGACGAAGCGCGGGAAAATCACGGCTTTTTCTAAAGGCTCAAGAAGAAGCAGCAGTTCAATGTTAGGAGCGACTTCGGCTTTTGTATTTGGAGAATTCAGCCTGATAGAAGGAAGGACTTCGTATACCTTAGTCGGAGCTAATATTTCGGATTATTTTATGGAATTAAGAAATGACATTACATCGACTTGTTATGGCTCTTACTTCCTTGAATTTGCCGGATATTATGCGCGCGAGAATGTTGATGGGACACACCTTTTAAAGCTCCTGTATGCAACTATGCGGATATTATGCAAGAAAGTGATTTCGGAAAGACTGATCCGGAGAATATTCGAATTAAAGATATTAGTCATTAACGGCGAATATCCCCAGTGCTTTCAATGTGTAAACTGTGGTGCGGTTAAGGATTTATCTTACTTTAGCAGCCTTAATTGTGGTATAGTATGTGCTTCATGCAAGAGCAGAATGCCTGATGTGATCAAGATCACTGAATCGGCGCTATATGCGATGCAATATATGATCTCCACAGATATTGAAAAGCTCTATACATTCAATGTTTCAGACGACGTGCTGAAAATATTGGAAAGGATAATGGATTCATATCTTGGCATGTACATAGATAAATCATTTAAATCATTGGGAATTTTACAAGCAATGACAGATGATTTGTCGCTTTCTTAAGAATTGTGTGAGAAAGTTATTGAAAATCTTTTTGTTTAAGGATACAATGGATAAATGTATCCGGTATAGGAGGCAAGATATGAAGCATAAGAAAGTATTGATTCTGATGATCATGAGTGTCATGCTTTTATTAAATGGCTGTACAACAAGAATTAACATAAGTAAGCTTAATGATAGTACGGTGATTGTTTCTAAAGAAGGAGGGATTATGGAGATCGGCATTGAAGAGTTTGGAGATTCTCACTACTCATTCGATGATTTATCTGCATTTGTAAATGATACTGCGAAAGAATTTAATGAAAGACACGCTGATTCGCGGCCGGCAATAACAGTAGGAACAATGAAAGAGGTCGATGAAAAAGCTAGAGTAGAGATGACCTATGCAGATGCCAAGGCATATGAAGCTTTTCACGGAATTAGTTTTATGAATACTGATATTTTAGGTCTTTCGGAAGAAGCAAGGGCATTGACCTATATCACCCGAGATACGGGGGAGGAAGTAGATGTTTCTTCTTTAACGGATAGTGATAAGTATAAGGCTATTGTTACTGACAGTTCTCTGAGCTTGATGATCGAGGGGAAGATAGAGTGCTGTAGTGATAATGTTGAAGTGCTTGATAAGAATCATGTTAAAACGACAGATGGTTTATCTGTCATTTTATATAAATAAATCAAACAATGGCGAGGTATAAGTATAATGGTAAAAACGATGGATAGAATTGTGGCATTGGCAAAAGCCAGAGGTTTTGTATATCCTGGTTCAGAAATATATGGTGGACTGGCAAATACATGGGATTTTGGCAACCTTGGAGTCGAGCTTAAGAATAATGTCAAAAAAGCATGGTGGAAGAAGTTTATTCAGGAAAACCCATATAATGTCGGTATTGACAGTGCGATTTTAATGAATCCCCAGACATGGGTGGCTTCGGGGCATTTGGGGAGCTTCTCAGATCCGTTGATGGATTGTAAAGAATGCCATGAACGATTCCGTGGGGATAAAATAATTGAAGATTATATGCAGGAGAATAATATCACTATTGCAGGTTCGGTAGATGCTTGGAGCAATGAAGAAATGGCTTCTTATATTGAGACTCATCAGATTCCCTGCCCCACCTGTGGGAAACACAATTTTACAGATATACGCCAGTTTAACCTGATGTTTAAAACATTCCAAGGTGTTACTGAGGAGGCGAAGAACGCAGTATATTTACGACCTGAAACAGCTCAGGGCATATTTGTAAACTTTAAAAATGTTCAGCGGACTTCACGTAAGAAGATACCATTTGGCATTGGTCAGATCGGTAAGTCTTTTAGGAATGAGATTACACCGGGGAATTTCATATTCAGGATAAGAGAATTTGAACAGATGGAGCTGGAATTCTTCTGTGAGCCGGATACCGACTTAGAATGGTTTGCGTATTGGAAGCAATTTTGCGTCGATTGGCTTTTAGATCTTGGTCTAAAAGAAGATGAAATGCGTGTCAGAGACCACGATAAGGAGGAATTATCTTTTTATTCAAAGGCGACGACAGATATAGAATATTTATTTCCCTTCGGTTGGGGAGAATTGTGGGGGGTTGCCGATCGCACAGATTATGACCTGACCCAGCATCAGAATGTGTCAGGAGAAGACTTGTCTTATTTTGATGATGTCAAGAAGGAAAAGTATGTGCCGTATGTCATTGAGCCCTCACTTGGTGTTGAACGTGTTCTTTTGGCATTTTTATGCAGCGCCTATGATGAAGAGGACTTAGGAGAAGGTGATATGCGGACGGTAATGCGTTTTCATCATGCACTGGCACCAATTAAGGTGGGCGTGCTGCCATTATCTAAGAAGCTGGGTGGAAGTGCTGAAAAGATTTACGAGACTTTGAGCAAGAAATATAGTTGCGAATACGATGACCGAGGGAATATCGGCAAGAGATATCGCAGGCAGGACGAAATTGGCACGCCCTATTGTGTGACCTATGACTTTGATTCTGAAGTAGACGGCGCAGTTACTGTACGTGACCGTGATACAATGGCACAGGAAAGAATTAAAATCGAAGATTTAGAAGCTTATCTTGATGAGAAGTTAGAATACTAGTTTGTAAAGAGACGAATTCGTCGTTTTGAATTAGACAAAGAGCACAAAATATATTACGTTTTTATGATAAGTTTGTTATCTTATATGGAATATATGTGCAAAAAAGATTTGAAATGCCACTATGCGTTATGTTATAATATGTAGTGATGTAGTGAAAAATTAAAAAAAGAATACATTCAGGAGGAATCAAACAAATGGCAAAATGGGTTTATTTGTTCAAAGAAGGTAATGCAGGCATGAAAAACCTTCTCGGCGGTAAAGGTTCGAACTTAGCCGAAATGACGAACTTAGGATTACCGATCCCACAAGGCTTCACAGTAACGACGGAAGCTTGTACAGATTATTACAAAAACGGAGAACAGATTACAGATGAAATCAAAGGTCAGATCTTTGATGCATTGTCAGAATTAGAAAAACTTCAAGGAAAGAAATTCGGTGATACCGAGGATCCATTATTAGTATCTGTTCGTTCAGGAGCCAGAGCCTCCATGCCGGGGATGATGGATACGATTCTTAACTTAGGGCTCAATGACGTTGCGGTTGAAGGTTTTGCAGTGAAGACAGGCAACCCACGTTTTGCTTATGATTCATACAGAAGATTTATCCAGATGTTTTCAGATGTTGTTATGGAGATTAGCAAAGCCAAATTTGAGAGAGTTTTAGATGGCATTAAAGAAGCTAAAGGCGTTAACTATGATACCGAGTTAACCGCTGATGATTTAAAAGATGTTATTGCCCAGTATAAAGAGCTTTATAAGAAAGAAAAAGGAACAGATTTTCCACAGGAGCCGAAGGAGCAGTTGATGGCGTCTGTTGAGGCTGTGTTCCGTTCATGGGACAATCCGCGCGCGATCGTTTATCGAAGAATGAATGATATCCCTGGTGATTGGGGAACCGCTGTAAACGTTCAGGCGATGGTATTTGGTAACATGGGAGACACATCAGGAACTGGTGTTGCATTTACGCGTAACCCATCTACCGGTGAGGATGGCATTTACGGTGAGTACTTAATTAATGCTCAAGGTGAAGATGTTGTTGCCGGTATTCGTACACCGCTGCCAATCACAAAGATGGAAGAGGATCTGCCGGAATGCTTCAAGCAATTTATGGAAATCGCCCATAAACTAGAAGATCACTATCGTGATATGCAGGATATGGAGTTCACTATTCAGGAAGGAAGGCTTTATTTCTTACAGACTAGAAGTGGTAAGAGAACGGCTCCTGCCGCCATTAAGATTGCCTGTGATTTAGTTGATGAAGGTAAGATTACTCCAGAAGAAGCAATCTTAAGAATTGATGCTAAGTCTTTAGATCAGCTGCTTCACCCGACATTTGCTAAGGAAGCGCTTAAGGCTGGTAAGGTTATTGGGTCAGCGCTGCCGGCATCTCCCGGTGCGGCATCCGGTCAGGTATACTTTACTGCAGATGAAGCAAAGGCTGCCCACGACAAAGGGGCGCGAGTCATCCTTGTTCGTCTTGAAACTTCACCGGAAGATATTGAAGGCATGCATGCGGCTGAGGGTATCCTGACTGTACGCGGCGGCATGACTTCTCACGCAGCTGTTGTTGCTCGTGGAATGGGTACGGCTTGTGTTTCAGGCTGTGGTGAAATCAAGATTAATGAAGCTGCCAAATATTTTGAGCTTGGTGGCGAGACTGTCAAAGAGGGTGATTATATTTCACTTGACGGTACAGCCGGAAATATCTACTTAGGTGATATTAAGACAGAAGAGGCTTCTGTAAGTGGATATTTTGAAAGGATTATGAATTGGTCTGACGAGTTCAGGGCAATGAAGGTTAGGACTAATGCGGATACACCGATAGATGCAGCCAACGCCATCAAGTTAGGCGCAGAAGGCATCGGCCTTTGCCGTACGGAGCATATGTTCTTCGAGCCGGACAGGATTCCTAAGATCCGTAAGATGATTCTTTCTGAAACAGTTGAAGCAAGAGAAGCAGCTTTGAATGAGTTGATTCCTTACCAAAAAGGCGACTTTAAAGCCATTTATGAGGTTATGGAAGGCAGACCGGTGACGATCCGTTTCTTAGATCCGCCATTACATGAGTTCGTTCCAACAGACCCACAGGATATTGCTGACTTAGCAAAAGACATGGGCCTGACGATAGAACAGGTACAGGCTACTTGCGACTCTCTTCATGAGTTTAACCCGATGATGGGACACAGAGGCTGCCGTTTGGCGGTAACTTACCCAGAAATCGCTAAGATGCAGACTAGAGCTATAATGGAAGCGGCTATTGAAGTTAAAGAGGAAAAAGGCTTTGATATTATTCCTGAAATCATGATTCCTCTTGTAGGTGAGAAGAAAGAGCTGAAGTTCGTTAAGGATATCGTTGTCGAGATAGCAGAAGCTGTGAAGAAGGAAAAAGGATCTGACATTCAGTATCTAATTGGTACGATGATTGAGATTCCCCGTGCAGCATTGCTTGCTAATGAAATAGCAGAAGAAGCAGCATTCTTCTCATTTGGTACAAATGATTTGACCCAGATGACATTCGGTTTCTCACGTGATGATGCCGGTAAGTTCTTGGATGCTTACTATAAAACAAAAATCTATGAATCAGATCCTTTTGCAAGATTGGATCAAAGTGGAGTTGGACAGCTTGTTCAGATGGCGGTTGAAAAAGGCCGTGCGACAAGACCAGACATTAAGCTTGGAATTTGTGGAGAGCATGGTGGCGATCCATCTTCAGTTGAATTCTGCCATAAGGTAGGGCTTAACTATGTATCCTGCTCACCATTCCGTGTGCCGATTGCAAGATTAGCGGCTGCACAAGCGTCTTTGAGTAATCCGCGATAACTAATTCGTCAAAGTTAGGCTAGATAAGTGTCGTAGGCCGTAAAGGTTTTGCGACACTTATTTTTTATCCCTCTAATATTGAAATAATGCTTGGAATCACATTCTCCATACTATACCTCTTATAAATTGTTTTTAGTTTAACTAAGAAAACATTGTGGATCTGTTCCGTATATATTTTCTCCCGTATGTAAAAAACCTATTGCTCTGCATCCGCAGCAGGCAGCGGCACCCTATAATTTCAGCTGTTGGCAGTATAGTCCTTATTGGCTCACCTATTCCACATCTAAGATAGTACCAGCGTTACAAAAATAATTCCGGCTCCGCGCGGCGCACAAATACTTCCTCTAGTTCTTTAAGATGGTAGAGATAACCTGGGTCATCGTAATACTTTGCCTGTTGCGGACAGATTTTTATGCATGCCCCACATTTGATACAAATCCCTGTCAATTCTTTTGGATTCTCAAAGCTAATTGAACCCATCGGACATTTCTTCGCACAAAGCATGCAACCGTTACAGTTGTCTCTTGTCAAAGGCTTGACCTTCCGGATATCGATGATATTCCCCTTGCGATCTCTGGGTTTAAAGTAGCCTCGATATGGATAAGGAATCCCTTTGACATGAGGGGTGACTGGTTCGTTTATCGCTATGACTTTTTCGGCAATCTGATTTGCGAAATCTGCAGCAATCTGCATATCGTTATGATCCGGCCGGTCTTTCGCCAAAACTCTGGAAAATGAATGCTCACCAATAAATGCGCCTGCCGCAATGGTTCGGAAGCTATCATTTTCAAGAATGTCCTTCAATTCTATCAATGCATCATCATAGTTCCGGTTGCCATATACCACAATGGGAACAGCCAATGCCTGACCGCCTTCCATTGTATCCAAAAACTTCAGTAAGACATTAGGCACTCGGCCGGCAATCACCGGCACACCCAATATGACACAATCATCCTTAGAGAAAATACGGTGTCTCTCTCGTTCTTTCGGCAATGTAAAATCAAATTTTTCCATGGTGACGCCAAGTTTTTTAGAAATGACGCTGGCAATGTTCGTTACAATTTTCTGGGTAGTTCCGGTGGGGCTAAAATAAACAGCCCATACATATTTGATGCTCATCCCTACACCTCCTGATGACTTAAAAGTGACTTAAATAAATGGTATAGCTGAAATCCCCTTTGTTTACCTGAACTTATCTTTGTGAAAGATAAACCCGAAAAAACCGCCACATAAGCCGCCGATAATATGTGAAATCTGCGAAATGTTATCATCGGCTGCAAAACCGCTGATGATTTCATTGCCAATGTACAAAGCGCCTACTAAAAGGACGGTGATGGGAATCTTTCCGTTGCTGATGTTTGTAAAAGAAGCCAGAAGGATAAGCATAAATACCAGTCCGCTAGCACCGATCAGCATAACATTCTTAAAAAAAAGAATATTAACTAACCCGGTTATGACAGCTGTAATGCAGATCATGATTAATAAGGGTTTCGAACCATATTTTTCTTCTACCATCGGACCGACTGCTAAGATTAACAAAAAATTCCCTGTAAAATGGGCTAAATCCTGATGGGCAATCACATGGGTAAATAATCGCAGATACATAAACGGATCAAAAAAAGAAGTGTACCGGATAGCTAAAAATGAATTCAAGAAGCCTTTTGTTAAATAATTGCCCAACAGTATAATCAGGGAAAGAAAAGTCAGTCCTAATATAACCGGAGAATTAAAACTAAAACGAATTGCAAGATTGCCTTTTTTCATAAAGTCACCTCAGTAAATGCCAGTTAACAAAGAATTGTCTTGTTAATTGGGTTAGTTTGTTATTTTCAATTATATGTTAGAACTTGCTTTTATACAATAGGAAAGCCGAAAAATGTTTTAATGAAGAAAGTGATGTTAAGTTTATTGCTATGTGTACTATAGATTAATTAGTATTTCATTTAGATTAATTTCCTGATATAATTAATTTTAAGGAAGTAAAACATCAAATCATACGGAGGACTTTTACCATGGATTATGCAAAGGAATCATTAAAACTACACTATCAGTGGAAGGGAAAGCTCGAGGTTATTTCAAAGACGCCTGTTGACAATAAGGAAGCCTTGTCATTAGCATATACTCCAGGAGTTGCCCAGCCCTGTCTAGAGATTCAAAAAGACATTAATAAAAGCTACGAGTTAACCGGCCGTGGAAATATGGTTGCCGTTATCACTGATGGAACTGCTGTTTTAGGTCTTGGCGACATCGGACCTGAGGCCGGAATGCCGGTGATGGAAGGCAAGTGTGTTCTGTTTAAAGAATTCGGTAATGTAGATGCCTTTCCCTTGTGTATCCGTTCCAAGGAGGTAGATGAGATAGTAGACACGGTTGCTTTATTAGCCGGGAGCTTTGGCGGCATCAATCTCGAGGATATATCAGCACCAAGATGCTTTGAAATTGAAAGAAAGCTTAAGGAGCGTTGTGATATACCTGTTTTTCACGATGATCAGCATGGAACCGCAATCGTAACCTTGGCGGCGCTGATTAATGCTCTTAAAATAACCGACCGGAAATTAGCAGATATCAGCGTTGTCACAAGTGGCGCAGGCGCAGCCGGTATTGCGATCATTAAACTGCTTATCGCAATGGGTTTAAAAGATGTGGTCATGTGTGATCGAAGCGGAACCATATATAAAGGACGGGAAGGGTTGAACCAAGAGAAGAAGGAAATGGCAGAAATATCCAATCAGAAGATGCTTAAGGGGACATTAGCCGACGCCTTGGTTGGAGCTGACGTCTTTATCGGTGTCTCCGCACCAGGCACGGTCACGACCGGTATGGTCAAATCCATGACCAAGGATGCGATCATCTTTGCTTGCGCCAACCCGACGCCGGAAATATTCCCTGATGATGCAAGGGCAGGTGGAGCGGCGGTGATTGCAACGGGGCGCAGTGATTTCCCCAATCAGGTGAATAATGTATTGGCATTTCCGGGCGTTTTCAGAGGTGCTCTTGATGTGCGGGCGAGTGACATCAATGATCCAATGAAAATAGCGGCGGCATATGCAATTGCCGAGGTAATTTCTGATGAAGAATTAACTCCGGAGTATATAATCCCGGCCGCCTTCAACCCAGATGTCAGGGATGCGGTTGCCAATGCGGTTGCTAAAGCTGCAAGAGAGAGCGGTGTTGCCAGAATCTAAGGGTTTAAATGATTCTGCCGATAGCATTTAGGCGTCATGTGATAATGCTCTTTAAATATTCTGTGAAAGTAGCTTGTGTTATCATAGCCAACTAATGAAATAATATTCTCTATGGCAAGGCTTGTCGTAGTAAGCAAAAAGGTTGATTGATTCAGCCTTTTTGTTTGCAGTAAATTTTTAAAAGTTTGCTCAGAGTGCTTTTTGACTAATTTTGAAATATAATAGGGCGGCTGATGAAGAAGGTCTGATATTTCTTGTAAAGTGGCTGTTTTATAATGCTCTTCAATATATTTCAGGACAGAAAATACGATGTTCTGTGCATATTGGGAAGGGTTGTTTTGGTTGATCTTATCAGTATGATTTAATAATTGTAAAAATAAAAGCCCCATTGTTGTTTGATTAATATTTCGTCGGTTTGGCTGCTTGTATACAATGGACCAAATCATATTCTCAATAAGATTTTGAACAGGAAGGATTTGATTGACCTGAAAATGAATATAATCGACCATGCTTTTCGAGTGCTTTAAAACGCCGGTCAGAAAATCCCATAATACATTTTCATCCTTGATAATTGAAAAAGTGTAATCAAAAAATTCGGGTAAAACAATAAAATTAACAGCGATATCATTCTCCCCCGCCGGCAATATTTCCTGAGCGGCATTTTGGTTTAAGAATAATAAATCACCCGTTTTAAGAATGACAGTAGCAGAATCATTAATAATATGGGTCGTCCTGCCGCTGCACATGTATATGATTTCAATATAATTGTGCTTATGTCTGGGGAAATGGATAAAACGTGTATGAGGTCGAATATCGATGAGCTTTCCCTTGGCCAGCATCTTTTTACTGTCAACAATAAAGTCCTCGCCTTCGGTGTAAATATCCTTTTGAATATTCTCATCTCCATCTAGGATGGCTTGCTCTTCATCAGAAATTTTGCGAAGATTATTTATTAATTCAGTGTTCAATCTTATCGGCACCCCTTCCATATCCTTTTGATGTAGATTATATCATTTCGTCACCTCAAAGTCCATCAAAATGGCAAATAAGGACGGTAAATTATGCAAACAAAGTTCTAAAATCTATTAAAGAGATACGTTATAATGATAAAGAATACTACCATCGGAAGGAAGTGGGAAGCAATGAGCAGTTATTACCTAGCTATTGACATAGGTGCTTCAAGCGGTCGTCATATTTTAGGAAGCGTCAAGGATCGGAAAATCACCTTAGAAGAGGTCCACCGATTTGAGAACGGGATGATAAGAAAAGACGGTCATCTATGCTGGGATTTAGACTATTTATTTTCAGAAATTAAAAAGGGACTTAAACGCTGCATGGAAATCGGGAAGTCGCCGGCCAGCGTGGGCATTGACACTTGGGCGGTGGACTATGTTTTGCTAGATGCGGACGATCAAATAATCGGCAACACCTATGCATACCGAGACGGACGGACTAAAGGCATGGATTGGGCGGTTTACCAATTGATGCCGCTAAATGGGCTCTATGCAAGAACCGGTATCCAAAAGCAGATATTTAATACGATTTATCAGCTCATGGCAACTAAAGAACAGGAGCCTGAGAATCTGGCGAAGGCCAAGACCTTGCTGATGCTGCCTGATTATTTTCATTTTCTATTGACGGGCCAGAAAGTATCCGAATATACAAACGCTACTTCAAGCCAGCTGGTTGATCCGTTGACTTACCAGTGGGATATGGAATTGATTGAGCTGCTTGGTTATAAGAAAGAGATGTTCCTCCCTCTTAGCCTGCCAGGAACACCTGTGGGCGCGATTTCAAAAGAGCTGAGTGATGAAATTGGCTATACCTGCACGGTCGTATTGCCGGCGACCCATGACACGGCATCAGCGGTCGTGTCGGTACCGGCTGAAAGTGAGGATTATTTATACATAAGCTCCGGCACTTGGTCATTAATGGGAATAGAAAACAAGACGGCTATCTGCAATGCCGAAAGCATGGCGAAGAATTTTACCAATGAGGGAGGATATGATTACCGCTATAGATATTTAAAAAATATTATGGGCCTTTGGATGATCCAATCCGTCCGAAAAGAGCTTGAGCATCAATATACCTTTGTCCAGTTATGTGAAATGGCAGAGGAGAATCGTTTGTTTCCTTCCAGAGTTGATGTCAATGATGATCGCTTCTTAGCCCCGGAAAGCATGATCGAAGCCATCCAAAGCTACTGCGAACTAACAGGGCAGACAATTCCTAAAACACATGGGCAGCTTGCGGCGGTTATTTATCAAAGCCTTGCTAAAAGCTATGGCGAGACAGTTGCAGAAATAGAAGCGCTATCAGGGCGTAAGTTTGATTGTATCCATATTGTCGGAGGCGGTTCTAATGCCGAATATTTGAACCAGCTGACAGCAGAAAAGACAAAGAAAGTAGTCTATGCGGGTCCGGGAGAAGCAACGGCCATTGGAAACCTTGCGGTTCAGATGATGAAAGCCGGAGAGTTTGATTCCTTATCAGAAGTAAGAGCCTGCATATACAATTCCTTTGAAATAAAAAAATATAGTTAAGGAGAGACGAATAATGACAACGAAAGAACGTTACGAATCAGCCAAAGAAATATATGGCGCTTTAGGTGTTGATACAGATGAAGTCATCGGTACTTTGAAAAACATCCCGATATCAATGCATTGCTGGCAGGGAGATGATGTGACCGGGTTCGATCATGATGGGCCATTAAGCGGCGGCATTCAGACGACTGGGAATTATCCGGGTAAGGCTAGAAATCCCAAGGAGCTTATGGACGACATTGATAAAGCGTTAAGTCTGATTCCCGGAACCCATAAAATCAATCTACATGCAAGCTATGCTATTTTTGAAGATGGTCAGCATGTTGACAGAGATAAAATCGAACCAAAGCATTTTGCCAAATGGGTGGAATTTGCCAATGAAAGAGGCTTGGGCATTGATTTTAATCCAACCTTTTTCTCACATGAAAAAGCCGAATCATTTACCTTGTCAAGCCCTGATGAATCCATTCGCAGCTTCTGGGTTACGCATGGAAAAGCGTGTATCCGTATTTCCCAGTATTTTGCCGAGGAGACCGGGAAGCCTTGTGCAATGAATATATGGATTCCTGATGGATTGAAAGATATACCGGCGGATCGACTTGGCCCAAGAGCCAGATTCAAGAAATCCCTTGATGAAATATTATCAGTTGATTATGATAAAGACAAGGTGCTTGTCTGCTTGGAATCAAAAGTGTTTGGCATTGGCATGGAATCATATACCGTTGGATCTAGTGAGTTTACATTGAATTATGCCGCTAAGAACGGGATTATCAGCTTGATGGATAATGGCCACTATCATCCGACCGAGGTAGTATCGGATAAAATTTCTTCGATGCTTTTGTTTAATGATAAAATAGCCCTTCATGTCACCAGGCCGGTTCGTTGGGATAGTGACCATGTTGTTCTTTTTGATGATGAAACAAGAGAAATTGCTAAGGAAATCATCAGGAATGATGCGATCGAACGGGTTCTTTTGGCGCTTGACTTCTTTGATGCCGGCATTAACAGGATCTGTGCTTGGGTGATTGGCATGAGGAATATGCAAAAAGCACTGCTGTATGCGCTGCTGGCGCCCAATAGGCAGCTTAAGGCGCTTCAGGACCAAGGGGAGATGACAAAGCTGTTAATGCAGCAAGAAGAGCTAAAAACCTATCCCTTTGGAGATGTATGGAACTATTTCTGTGAAGTGAATGGTGTGCCGGTACAGGAGAAATGGTATGGCGAAGTGAAGGAATATGAAGAAAACGTGCTGTTAAAGAGATAAGTCTAAACAGATACTTATTTAATCGCTATAGTCTATAAGTGGCTATAGCGATTTTTGGTTAAACTATAGCATGATAGAAATGATGACATTGAAAATAAAACAAATGTCTGTTAATATAAGTATAATACAAAGAGAGTAAGGTGGTAAAATTATTACGTTAGAACGATTTAGGGAAATTCTCGATGAATTAATTGAAGAGCTGCCGGAGGATTTGCTTCGCGAGCTAAATGGCGGGGTTTTGCTTATGGAAATGATGAAGATACACCCTGAAAGCATGGGCGGGGAGTTATATATCATGGGTGAATATCATAACAGTCATGCCATGGGAAGAACGATCATGATTTATTACGGATCATTTAGGCAGGTATATGGCCATCTTTCAGAGAGTAAGCTAAAGACCAGACTGAGTAAAACGTTAAGACATGAATTTCGCCATCATTTAGAATCGTTGGCCGGCGAAGCGGATTTGGAAGTGGAGGACGCCGTTCGGATATTTAAGTATAAGCAGAGAAATAATGGAGGAAGGGATGGTTCTGGTGGAGATATTAAATGATTTGAATATGGTTTCAATTACCGTAAGAATATTATTATCCTTAACGATCGGCGGCGTTCTGGGGCTGGAGCGGGGAAGGAAGAGGCACCCTGCCGGATTCAGGACTTACATGCTGGTTTGTCTTGGATCGGCGATGGTTATGATGACGAATCAGTATATTATTGAAATGTTTGGCGGCAGTGATCCTGCCAGGCTGGGGGCACAGGTAGTAAGCGGTATTGGCTTCCTGGGTGCCGGAACGATTATTGTCACAAGAAGAAACCAGGTTAAGGGCTTAACGACAGCGGCTGGGCTATGGACTGCGGCCTGTGTGGGCCTGGCGGTCGGGATCGGGTTTTATGAAGGCGCAATTATTGTGGGAGTTGTCGTGCTTCTAATTATGACGGCATTTCAAAAGTTTGATAGCTGGGTTGTCGGCAACTCAAAATATATGCATATCTATGTGTCGTTCGAGACAATTCAAAACTTTGATGAATTTATGGATTATTGCCAATCCATGGATATTCAGGTAAGGGATATCGAGCTGACGAAAAGTAAAGTGCCTAAAGAAGCTGGGATTTTTGTAGTCTTAATGTTGATCAATAGTACCCGGTGTGACCATTCAAAGGTTATTAAGAAGCTTAGCTCACTGGAGGGGCTAAAGCATATAGAGGAGATTTAAGCGCAGTTAATACCTAGTAATCTCCAGCCTTTATAGTAATAAAGCGTGTATCGCCCGTTAGCTTGTTTTTTACCAAGTCTTATATTCAGATAAGATAAGTATAGCATGCGCATAAGGTAAAAGTTTAAATAAGGTTGAATGCGATCTGATAATTTCATAGGCTGGCTCTCTCCTTTCTCATGTTTTGCGGGTCGGGGAGTCATGCTTTTTCATGCAAGCATGAAACACATGACCTTTTGACCCTGGCGTGTTCCATGATACCTACGGATTGCTACGCACTGCGTGCTCCCGCAATCCTGAAAACATTCGAAATCCGCCCTGTTCGAGCTCCTTTCTCATGTTTTGCGGGTCCCAAAGTCATGCTTTTTCATGCAAGCATGAAACACATGACCTTTTGACCCTGGTATCATTATATGCTGCTTTGTCTATGGGTAGGACAATCTTTTTGGCTGGGATTTGTCAGAGATTCGTCAGATTGTGTACGATAATGGTAAAAATCTGATAAACAATTTGGCTAAAAAGCCAATTGAACTCATCCGTAAAAGGATTTATAATTAAAAACAGATAAACTATTTAGCGATTAACAGCCATTAATACGGGCGGATAGGAGATGGATGAAGGTTACAATAAGAGATGTCGCAAGAGAAGCGGGTGTTTCTGCTGCCAGTGTTTCCCTTGTTTTAAATGATAAGCCGTCAAGGATTACGGATGAGACAAAAGATAAGATACTTCGTGTGGCCAAAGAACTTGGCTATGAGCCTAAAAGTAGAAAAGAAGAGCAAGAAAAACCTAAAGACCATGTGCTGGGCGTTATCAATCCGGAGATCGACAATGCCTTTGTCAATCAATGTATCGGTGGGATTGAGAGCTATGCCTCGGTCCATGGGTATAAAACGTTGATTTGCAATGTCGCCAACTCATCAGAGCGCTGCATCTCATACCTCTTGCTATTATCGAGACTGAATGTCGAGGGGGTCATCATCATTCCGCCTCTGGATATGAATATCAATGATCACAATATTAAGATTAGTGAGGCGTTAAAGCAGACCGGCATGCCGTTTCTGTTGCTGGACCGTGCCATTGACCGTGTTTTTTGTGATTTTATCACTGCCGATAATAAATTGGGAGCCTATATGGCGACAGAGCATTTAATCTTATGTGGTCATGAAGATATCGGAATTATATCCGGCATGCGTGAAGTATATAATAGCCGAAAGCGAATCGAAGGCTATAAGGAGGCGTTGGCCTTTTACAATATCTCTATTAAGTCGGAAAACATATATTATGGAGACTACCGGCTTCCTTCGGGATATGCGGCGGCAGATTATTTTTTTAGAAGGGGCATCAGTGCTATTTTTGCATGTAATGATGAAATGGCAATGGGTGTTTACCAATATGCCAATGAAAATGGGTTGATAATTGGTGAAGACATTTCCGTCGTAGGATATGACGATGTGCCTGCAAGCGCCCGGTTAACGCCACCCTTGACAAGCATCGCCCAATCTTGCGAGCAAATGGGCAAGAAGTCCTGTGAAACGATTATTAAAAGGATTACAAAGGAAGATAAGGAAGCGATCCGCAATATTTATTTTGCGCCGCAATTTGTCGAACGTCAATCAGTTAAAGTGCTCAACAAGTAATGGTTATTTTGTTGAGATTGCCCCGGTAAAAAATATCGGGGTTTTTTTGTGCATATCTGATAAATAAATCGAAAACTCATTAAGTTTATCAAATATTTATCAAGCGAATAGACAGAATAAAATGTATATATTCTAAAATAAACTGAATAAAAAGTAAAAAACGAGATTGTTACACTTTTTTATTCAAAAAAATAGATAACATATGGTAAACAAATTGGTTATTGACATAAAAAATCAATGTGTTATAATCGAATTAGCTGTACAATTAGAAAAATGTTAACCATATTTTATCAGAGCCCAAACGATCTGATAAGCAAAAGGAGAGAGGATAAGAAAGATGGAGAAGATGAGAAAAAAATTAATGGCAATACTATTGACGATGCTACTGCTTTGTTCATTTTTATCTGGCTGTGCTGTTACGACGGGTGAGCAGACAACAGAGGATAACAATGCAACAAAGGATACGAGTGAAACCGCTGCTGCATCAGATGACTCTGTAGCGGGGCGTGAAGAAATCACAATGTGGTTTTGGGGTGCCGAGCCATATGCCCAGGAAGCAATGAAGAAATTGCTTGTGGATCCTTATAATACTTCTCAGGACAAGTATCAATTAGTTCTTGAATTCAGGGCAACGGTTGATTCTGACATATCGACTGCTTTAGCAGCTAATCAGGGGCCGGATATTGTTTATGGTTCGGGACCTGCCTTTGTTATGCCGCTGGTGGAAGCCGGTAAGCTAGAGCCGCTGACTGAATATGCCAAGGAATACGGATGGGAAGAGCGGATTTTGGAGCCTTATTATCAATCAGGTTTGGTTGGTGATGACTTATATAGCTTGACAAATAGTGTTTCTACCTTAGGCGTGTTCTATAATAAGAAGGTTTTGGCGGATAATAACTGGGAAGCACCGACGACCATTGAAGAGTTGGAGTCTATTATGGATCAGGCGATTGAAATAGGAATGTATGGAAATGTGGCTGGCAATAAGGACTGGAAGGCTGTAAATGCCAATTATGCTTATTTATTTATGACCCATGTCACTGGTGCGCAAAGCATCTATGATTGCTTAACAAATCAGGCAGAATGGACTAATGAAGATGTCCAAGCTGGAATTAATAAGACAAAAGATTGGTGGGATAACGGCTATCTTGGAGGAAATGATTATCCTAACTTAAACTATAGCGATTGCCTGCAGCTATTGGCAACGGAGAAGACCCCATTCTTTATCGGACCTTCACTGGCATATCAATGGGCAGCATCCTATTTTACGGGAGATATCTCAGAAAACATTGAATTCATGGCATTCCCAGCAACTGAAACGGTTCCTGATGAAACCTATACACTTGGAACCTGCTGTACATTTTCAATTAATGCCAACACAAGCCAGGAGCACAAGGATGAGGCCGCTAAGATCATTGATATAATGATGACGGCAGACTTCATGCAAGAGATGACGGCGGCATGGCCAGGATATTGGGGAACGCCCCTTAAGGATTTGTCCAGTGTCGATGCAAGTGATATGCCTTATCTTTCTAAGAGTTATGTAGGAGTTGTTCAAAAAATAAGCCAAGCAGTAAGTAACGGGAATTTTGGTTATGATGGAAATGTTTTCTTCCCACCGGCCACTCAACAACAGGTTATTAATATAGAAGACGTATGGTATGATACGATTACAGTTGATGAGTTTCTGGAAACCTTGAATTCGGAATTTAAAGCAGACTATGAAAATGGCATGGTTCCAGTGATTCCAAAACCGGGAGAATAGGTTTATGAAAAAAACTAAAATAAACTGGAATTATTTTCTGATAGCTCCGTCATTACTGGTTAGCTTTGCAGTCATACTAATTCCAGGGATATTAACAATTATCACCTCGTTTACGGATTGGAATGGTATTTCGCCAAATATTAATTTTATTGGCATAAGGAATTTTTTAGAGCTCTTTTCGGAAAAAGTATTTTTTATAGCCATCAGAAACAATGTGACCTGGGCGCTTTTATTCCTGACAATCCCTGTTTGTATTGGCATGCTGGTAGCTATGCTCTTGCTGAATCGAAAAAAAACCAGAAGCATCTACCAGATTGCCTTTATCATACCTTATGTTTTGTCACCGATAGCCAATGCGATGATTTGGGAAAATATGATTTTTAGTCCTTTGTTTGGCTTAGTCGGGTATCTTAGAAACATGGGGATTGATATCGGCTCACCTTTAGCAAGTATGCAATCGGCTATTTATGCCTGTGCGGCGGTTGATATATGGCATTATTGGAGCTATTTGACGATTATTTATCTTGCCGCATTAAGGCAGACGCCAACAGAGCAGCTGGAGTCCGCGCGACTAGATGGCTGTAATGCCTGGCAATTGTTCAGATATATTTATTTCCCCAGCATCAAGGCGACAGTCAATTTGATGTTTGTCATGATTGTGATCGGCTCGTTCTTGTCCTTTGACTATGTCAAGCTTTTGACTGCCGGAGGACCGGCGCACTCTTCTGAGGTGCTAGGAACCTTTGCATACTCGCTGGCATTTGATTCGATGAAGGTTGGAAAGGCGGCTGCGGCCGGCCTGGTGATGAGCTTCTTTGGGCTCATAGCATCTGTGTTCTATGCACGATTAAGCCGTGGAGAAACGGCAGATTAGGGGGTGGGTTATGGCAGCGAAATCAAAAAAGAAAAAAATAGGATTTAATTTAATGAGTCACGGCATTTTGTTTCTATTGGTTCTGGTTTGCATGATTCCAATAGCGCTAGTCGTTATTAACAGCTTTAAGGCGCATACGCAAATTGTCGGCAACCCACTGGCTTTGCCGGATGTGCTCCATCTGGAAAATTATATTCAGGGCTGGACAAGCGGCAAGTTTGCCAGAGGGTTTATGAACAGCCTTAAGCTGGTAGGCTCTACGATTTTAATCGTATTAACCTGCTCGACCTTAGCAGGATATGTGCTTGCAGGGCGGCGTATTAAAGGCTGTAGCGGTATTTCACTTTATTTTATGATGTCCATGACGGTGCCCATTCAGTTATTCTTGTTTCCATTATATTTTGTCTATGCTAACTTGAAGCTGATTGGCAACTCGCCGGCGACCGGGCTGATTTTAGCCGCAGTCTATATGCCTTTGTCAGTGTTTTTGATGCGGACCTTCTTTCTGGCAGTGCCAAAAGAATTAGAGGAGGCAGCGAGGATTGACGGTGCGAATACGGCTCATGTTATTTGGCATATCATGGCGCCGATTGTCTCGCCAGGCCTGCTTACGGTCAGTGTATTAATAGGCTTGCAGTCATGGAATGAATATCTGATCTCGTCGACATTTTTACAAGGCGAGAAAAACTTTACAGCATTGCTGACCTTTTTGACGATGAACGGGAGTTATGGTGCCAATATGGGAACCTTAATGGCATCGGCTGTCATTTTAATCGGACCGGTTATCATTTTCTTCCTATGCGTTCAAAAAAGATTCGTTGATGGGGTAGTCAGCGGCGCAGTGAAAGGTTGAGTGCGTTCAAGTTACTAAAGTGAATCGCCATAATTGATTGGAGGAAAGGTTTCAGAAATGAGTATTAAGATTTATAAAAATGATATATATGCCGGCGTACTTGGAAAAATTATCGGTGTATATTTAGGACGTCCGATCGAGGGTTGGTCCTATGATAAAATCAGAGATACATTTGGCGAAATCTATTATTATAAAAATCATCTCACCGGTGCGCCGCTGATTGTGCCTGATGATGATATTTCCGGTACATTTGCTTTTTTCAGAGCGCTTGAGGATAGCGGATATGATCCTGAGATTAGCGCTGAGGATATCGGAAATGCCTGGCTTAATTACATTATTGAGAATGAAACGATTCTTTGGTGGGGCGGTTTATCTAGAAGTACTGAGCATACTGCTTATCTGCGGCTGAAAAACGGAATAAAGCCGCCGATGAGCGGTTCTAAGAGCCTCAATGGAAGAAGCATGGCGGAGCAGATCGGCGCGCAAATATTTATCGACACCTGGGCCTTGGTCAATCCTAATAATCCCGAACGTACAGCTAAGATGGCAAGGGCGGCAGCTAGCGTCAGTCATGACGGTGTAGCCATTGATGCGGCAGTTTTTCTGGCTGTTATGGAGTCGCTTGCTTTTGTGGAAAAGGATATTGACCGGCTTTTAGATGAGAGCCTTAAGTATATTAATAATGATGAATTTAAAATGCTGATTGCCGAATTACGGCGCCGCTGCCGAGCTTCAAATGACTGGCATGATGTTAGGGACTGGATTGCCAGGTATCATGGCTATGATCAATATCCGGGCAACTGCCCGATGATAACCAATCATCTGGCGCTATTAATGGCTTTTATCATGGGCGGTGATGATTTTCATAAAGCCTGCATGATTGCCTGCTCTACTGGCTGGGATACCGATTGTAACTCAGGGAATGTCGGTTGTCTTAATGGCATCCGTTTGGGTCTTGAAGGTTTTAATCAGGGTGCGGATCTAAGGGCAGCAGTAGCCGACCGCTTATATATCGTTACCAGTGATGGCGGGTCTTGTATTTCAGATGCAGTCATCGAGACAAGGAATATTCTAAAAGCGGCAGCAAAGCTTTTAGATGAGCCGATAGACATCCCAGCTGAGCGTTATGCGTTTGAATACCCGGGCTCAGTGCAAGGCATCGTGCCTTATGATAAAAACGTTGAAGAGCAGATGCTTACTGGGATTGAAAACGCTTATGATACGATCGGGGAGTACGGCTGTAAGATTTCTTATGCAGGCCTTGGCGCCGGCGTTCATGCATCGGCTTGTGTGGATACATTTATTGATTTGCAGCCCAAAGGCAAAGAAGGCACCAGTTACTTTGATGTGCTTTGCTCGCCTACCTTATATAGTGGGCAGCAAGTGACGGCAAAAGTGCTGGCGCCCACCGCTAAGAACCCCATTTACATGTTTTTTATTGAATATTTTGATGAAAATGATGAGCCACAAACCTTCTTTAGCCCTCCTTATGAGCTTGTTAAAGGAGCAAATGAATTGATCTGGCAGGTGAGCGATGTCAAGGGCCATGCCATCTATCGATTGGGGCTGACATTAAGGAGTGACCGGCGCATGAATGGGTATATCGTTTTGAAGACACTAGACTGGTCTCATGCACCCAAGAAGTATGAAATGGGAAGATCGATGGAAATGACGCCTTCGCTTACCCCATGGACGACGCAGACAGCATGGCTTAAGACCTTTGTATCATCCGCCGACCATTTTAATCCTGATTATACAGTGACTTTTTCTATTTGCCATGCCGATATCAATGGCGTGGCAACGACAGGAACGAAGGACTTTGCTGATTATTCGGTGAAATCGGTGATCACCTTCTCGCAGCAAGACGCCGCCGGTCTTGTGGCTCGCGCTAAAGGCCATCGAAGGTATTATGGGGCTGTTCTTTCGAAAGGGCATGCGATTATTTACAAGCAAGAAAATGAGGAGCGAATTAAAATAGCAAAAGAGCCGTTCTCCTTTGCCATTGATCAGGCTTATGAAATGGAATTTAAGGTAGTTTTAGACACATTGACCCTGATTGTCGATCAACAAGTGGCAGCCTGTGGAAGAGATAGCTCCTATCAATGTGGGCAAGCTGGTTTTGTAGTGGATTCAGGCGCTATCTTAGCTGATGGATTTACGATCAACGGAGTTAGTGCAAAAGAAAGGCGTGGTTATATTAATGAGCATTAAACAATTTGAGAATCAAATATATTCAGGAGTCCTTGGGAAGATACTGGGCGTATACTTAGGGCGTCCCGTAGAAGGGTGGAGCTATGAGAAAATCAAAGACACCTTCGGAGAAATCAAGTATTATGTCCATAATGAAGTGGGGGTTCCGCTGATTGTGGCAGATGATGACATCTCAGGGACATTTGCTTTTTTCAGAGCGCTTAGCGACAATGGCTTTGATCAGACACTTCCGGCTGAAGCGTTCGGCAATACATGGCTCAATTATATTATTGAAGATAAAACGATTTTGTGGTGGGGCGGTCTTGGTCGTTCGACAGAACATACGGCATATTTAAACCTTAAAAATGGTTTAACGGCGCCGATGAGCGGTTCTGCTGTTATTAATGGGAAAACCTTAGCTGAACAGATTGGCGCACAGATCTTTGTTGATGCGATTGCGATGGCTTGTCCGGATAATCCTAAGCTTGCCGTTGACTTGGTTCGTAAAGCAGCCAGCGTCAGCCATGACGGTATAGCCGTCGAAGCAGCATGTCATTTAGCGGCGCTAGAAGCGATGGCGTTTACGCAAAAAGACATTGAGGTATTATTAGACAGCGCTATCGAGTATGTACGGAACCCGCAGTTAATTGATATCATCGCCGATGTGAGGCAGATCTGTAAAAAGGAAAAGGATTGGCGGAAGGTTCGCAATTATTTGGATCCCAAATATGGATATGATGTGTTTCCGGGCTGCTGCCACATGGTCCCTAATCATGCCATGGTGATCGCAGCGATTATTCTTGGCGGCGATGATTTTCAGAAATCGATCGGCATTGCGACTTCGGCAGCATGGGATACTGATTGTAATGCCGGAAATGTGGGTGCCTTTAATGGCATCCGTTTAGGTATAGAAGGCATTAATGCCGGAGCCGATTTCAGGACGCCGGTTGCGGATATGATGTATGTTGTTTCCGCTGACGGCGGATCCGTTATTAGCGATGCCGTATTGGAAAGTAAAAGCATTATTAAAGCAGCAGCCAAAATGGCTAATGAAGAAATCGAAATAAGCAATCAGCGGTACACCTTTGAATTTCCCGGCTCCTTACAGGGATTTGCGCCTTGTGAGTATAATCATGGACCTAGCGCCGAGATACGTTTGTCAAACAGCAATGAAAATGGCGGCGAAAACGGTCTTAAGATAACATGTCGACAGGTAGCCGATGCAGTGACGGTTAATGTCTCCACACAAACCTTCATTAACTTTTTAAAGCTTGCCAATAATTTTAAAACTGTGGCATCACCGACCTTATATTCCTCCCAGATAGTCAGGACTAAAATGAGTTTAACAGGTGGTGACGGCGTCAATATCAGGCCTTACATTTTGTACTATGACATCGATAATCTTGTGCAGGTGATATATGGAAAACCGGTTTGGATATCAGACATGAAAACGTTTGATTGGGAGGTTCCTGACACCGGCGGAATGTCTATATTTAAGCTGGGATATGAGATTTCGAGTAAAAAAAGATTTGATGGGAGTGTTGTGATTCACAGTATTGACTGGAAAGGCGCCCCGACTCAATTTGCCCAGAAAGGCATGTTGATGAACTCGATCTGGAACACAAATCCTCTCTGGTTGGCAGGCTTTGCCGCTTCAGCGACCCATTTTGCGGCTGATTTCAAACAAACCTATTGTGTCTCCCATAGTGGAGAAGAAGGCTTAGCAACCATTGGTACTTGCGAGTGGGAGGATTATAGTGTGACGTCGACAATTTTTTATAGTCTTCACGAAGCGGGCGGGCTTGTCCTTAGAAGCACCGGTCACCGGCGCTATTATAGTGCCGTTTTAAGGAAATGCCAATATGCGGCAATTTATATGTGGAAGGATGGTAAATGCCAAGCCCTTACAAAGGCGCTCTACCAATATGAGGAAGATAAGGGGTATGAGATGACCTTCTTAGCTCATGGCAATAAACTTAAGCTTGTGATCAATGGCAATACCATTCTTAGCGCAACAGATGATACATACACGTCGGGGCAGGCAGGATTTATTGTTTCGAAGGGCACGATGACTTGCAGTGGCTTCATTGTTTCAGAATAAAGAAGGGTGAGGTTGTTTTCATGAAATATATCATTGCATCAACGGCGGTGACAGATGAGATTTCTTTAGCTGGTGAAAAAAACGCCCGGCAGGTAGCCGGGGGCGCTGGTATTTATGCCTTATGCGGGCTTAAGTTATGGAGCGATGATGTTTTGCTTGTGACAGGGGTTGGAGCCGATTATCAAGAGCTTTATGGCGAATGGTATAAAAATAATGGTATTTCTATGGAAGGCCTGATTGTCAAGGATAGCAAGACACCGCATACGCTGGTTCATTATTTCGAAAATGGAGAGCGTGAGGAAACGTCATTATACGGGGCTTTGCATTATCAGAAGATCGAAGCGACACCGGCGGATTTAGCCCCCTATTTTGGACAGGCTAAAGGTATTTATATCTTTAAAAACAGTAATGAAATATTTTGGGAAAAAATCATTCAAATGAAGAGGAATACAAACGCTGTCATTATGTGGGAAATTGCAAATGATGCCACCTATCTTGAAAATAAGGAGCATGTTAGAAGCATCGCCAAAAGGCTTGAGATATTGTCAATTAATCTGACAGAGGCAAAAAGCCTGCTGTACATAGATGACATCGATGATCTGATTGACGAGTTCAAATCTTGGGGATTAAAGCTTATTTTCTTAAGAAGGGGCACCATGGGGGCAATCATGATTACGCCCACAAAGACGGTTTATGTTCCCGCTGTAAGCGATGTCTTGGCAGTTGACCCTACCGGTGGCGGAAATAGCTCGTCAGGAGCGGTTCTTTATGGCTTTAGTGAAGGGAAAGATCTTAAGACCTGTGGAATGATGGGAAGTATATCGGCCGCCATGTGCATTTCAAGCTACGGGGTTCCTGAGGTGATTGACAGAGAGAAATATCAGATAAAAGTTTAATAATTGAGGTAAGATATGTTAAGTGATGAAATGAGAAAAAAGGCATCTATAGGCAGGCTGCACAAACAATATGAATATTATAACAATGTGCCGGAGAAAGGACTGGTGATTAGGGGGCGACCTGCGTTGACCCAGATTGATCATGAAAAAGCAGGTGACTTCATATTGATTACCGTACGTGATCCTTTATGCGCCTATGATGTGGATCCGGCAAAGAAAATAGCAGACAGGTTAGAAGATGCCAGCCTGATCGGGAGCTCGGGAATGTTTACCAGTTATTCCGGCACATACAAGGGTGCAAGGATAACCATTGTAAGCGGCGGAAGCGGTTCTCCGGAGATGGAATTGATTTTATATGATTTTATGGAATATACAAACGCTCATACTTTTCTTAGGGTTGGCGGCTCGGGTGGACTCGGTGATCATGTCCATCCGGGAGATGTGGTTATCTCAAGCGGCGTGGCCAGAGAAGAGGGAATGACAAAGGCCTATATACCGGCGGCTTATCCGGCGGCCAGTCATTATGAAGTCATCAATGCGATGGTTGGGGCAGCGCAGGATTTAGGCGCCCCATACCATGTCGGCGTCACCTTATCTGTCGACAGTGACTTCGTTGGCGGAGGCAGGCCTGGGGTCGGAGGTTATCTGCAGCCGTGGAATATTGAAATTGCCGGAATTTATAACCGCGCCGGTGTGCTTAATGGCGATCGCGAATCTGCCGCTATCCTCACTTTGTCGGCATTGTTTGGAAGGCGCGGCGGATCGGTTTGCTCTGTGGCAGATAATCTATGTACGGGAGAGACCTTTATGGCAGGGAGTGGACATGACTACGCAATTGATATTGCGTTAGAGGGCTGCGCGATACTTCATCAGATGGATCAGGCCAAAGAAGCAGCTGGTAAGGCACATTGGTCTCCGCAAATAAGTGTTTAGGAGGACTAAAATGGATAAATATGAAAATCCGATGTGCCGTCAGGTTTTTAGTTTGCCGGAATTAATTAAAGAGCAATATGATGACTTGGAGCCGAAAACGAGAGCCATTTTATCATTTCAGGAGATCTATAATGTTCAGAGAATCGTATTGACAGGCTGTGGCGACTCTTGTGCCGCTGGCATGGCGGCTAAATATGCTTTTGAAATGCTGGCGGGGGTTCCCACTGAAGTTGTGCCAGCTATTGAACTGAGTCGTTTCTATGATGAAAAGCAGCTGGGTGTAGATTGCCAGAATCCTTTAGTGATTGCAATCAGTCATTCGGGAAATGTCGCCAGGGTTTCGGAGGCTGTCAGGCGGGTAAAGCATTTGGGCTGCTTTGTGTTAGGAGTGACAAGCGCTCAGCGCTCAGCGCTCGGTATTCATTCAGATAAGGTTTTGAAATTGGTCGTTCCTGACTTTGAAAGCGCTCCGGGAACAAGGAGCTATGCCGTCAGTGTGATGGCGCTGCTATTGCTGGCTGTCCGTTTCGGAGAAGTAAGGCACAATTATACCATGGATCAGGCGATGGATTATCGGAACGACATGAGAAATCAGGGCGACATGCTGGATGCTTTATTGCCATCGATGGATGCTATATGCAGGAAGGTTGCCTGGGAATGGAAGGACTTTGCTTGTTATGATTTTGTTGGCTCAGGACTCGATTATGCAACGGCTTGGTTTGGCCATGCGAAAATTTTAGAGGCAACAGGCAAGGCGGCCATGCATATTAATTCAGAAGAATGGTTTCACCTAAACTTTTTTGCCCGCGATGCGGCTCATATCGGGACAGTAGTGGTTGGGAATATGAGCAGCCCCGGGATCAGCAGAACAAAAGAGATGATAAAATATGCAATCATGTTGGGGAGGCCGCTGATTGTTATTAGTGATAAAGACGAGGAGGATTTTGGCGAGCCAGCTGTTTTCATTCAGGTGCCACGACCTAAATATTCGTTCAATATGCCGCTGACGCATTTTGCGCCTGTTTGCCTGATTGCCGGTTATATTTCAGTATTTATCGGAGAAAAGTACGGCCGTGGCTGTGAGGGCAAGTGGGAATTTGCCAAAGGTGGCGAAGCTGTTAAAAATAGTGAAATCATTATTAAGGTTTAGGAGACTGATTATGTTACGAAATTTTGAAATAACGACGCAATATAATGATGTCTATGATATTACGGACATGGTAAATAAAGCAGTTGTGGAAAGTGGCGTACGAGAAGGCACCTGCCTGGTTTATAATCCCCATTCAACGGCTGGGCTGGTGGTGTATTCTCCGTGGGATATGGAAGGCTTTAGGGATTTAGATGAGGAAATCAGGAGATTAGTCCCGACTAAGGTGGATTTTAAACATCAACATGATACACCTCAGGATGCGGCTGGGCATGTGAAATCTGCCCTGCTTGGAATTTCCGGAAGCTTTATTATTCATCAGGGGAAATTGCTACTCGGAGGGTCTCAGGCGATTTATTTTTTAGAATTTGATGGTCCAAGAAAGCGGGAGTTTTACGTAAAAATTCAGGCTGACTAAGAGTAAGAACTAACAATGTAGAAAAGAGGTGTAAGATGAAGAAAATTATACTTGACTGTGATCCGGGCATGGATGATTCTTTGGCTATTATAATGGCAGCGAAATCTCCTGTTCTTGATTTATTAGCAGTTACAACGGTAAATGGCAACTATCCGGTTGATGTCACCTGTGTCAATGCGCTAAAATCATTGGAGCTGATCGGGCGCTCGGATATTCCTGTGGCTAGAGGGCTTGAAAAACCGCTGGTGCGCTCTGCCTCAAGCGATCCTTTTACCCATGGATCAGACGGGCAGGCAGAAGCTAACCTTCCGGAACCTATAATGCCTTTAAGTGATATGACGGCTGTCGATTTAATAATTGACAGGATTAAAGCAAATCCTGGTGAAGTGACGATTGTGTCAACGGCGCCGATGAGCAATATTGCGCTGGCGATGATTAAGGAGCCTGAAATCAAAGCCATGATTTGTGAAATTGTTGCGATATCGGGTGCATTTGGACTCAATAAATATGCGTTTATCAATGCCACCGGGGATACCCCTCAAAGTGAGTGGAATGTATATGTGGATCCCGAGGCGGCGGCTCTTGTTTATGGTTCGGGGGTGAAACTAACGGCGTTAGGTCTTGATGTGGCGACTTATTTTGATGTGAATTTTAATGAAGAGGACATCATGCAGCTAGCGGGCAGTGATCGGTCAGAGGCGGCTTTTTTGCTGAATGCCATTCGTTTTGTCAACGGAAAAGGCTTTGATTCATATTGTACGGTGATTGATTGCATGGCGGTTGCTTACGCCATTGACCCGTCATTGGTTGAGACGATGGCGGCTAGGGTAGGCGTGGAAACAAAAGACGGCTTGACGCTTGGGATGACCGTTATTGACAGGAGACATCATCATGTATGGGAAAATCTGCCGTTAATTAATGTGGGTGTTTCCGCTGACTATAGTCAATTTTTAAAGCTGTTAATGCAATTGATTTTAAAATAGGAGGGAAGCTTTATGTATAAATATCAATATAGCTTATATAAAGATGTGGCTATTTACATTGCCGGTCCCGAGTGTTTTTACATAAATGGCCAGGAGATGTTAGCAGCGATGAGGAAGCTTGCCGAATCCCATGGTTTTAAGGTTACGCTTCCCAATGATCATCCGCTCGATATGGGCAATGAGGATTTGAGAAAGAGAGCAGATAGCATTTTTGAGGATTTGAAAAAAGCGATCAACCTGTCTACGGTTATCATTTCAGATTTAGAGGCTTATCGGGGAGCTGAGCCTGACAGCGGAACCATTTATGAAATAGGCATGGCCTATGCAAGAGGCATTCGCAGTTATGGATACACAAGGGACAAGAGAAGTCTGGGCACCAAAAACCAGCAGGCGGTACTAAGAGATTGTGAGCTTTATGATGAGCGGGGTCAGGTGATGCCATATGCCGAATTGCCCTTTGCGCCGACGGTTATCGGTTCGACTAAAATTGTCGAGGGAGATTTTAATGATTGCCTGAGCGCCTTAATGGTAGATATTGAAGAGGAGTGTAAGGCAAAAGCGTTAAAAAGTATCGGTTCTAAACCGGCAAGGGCGATTAAGAAGGAAGGAGAGCGACCGGTTGTATACTTGTCCGGATTCGAAAGATATGCTCCAGATGGTCAAGACGTTTATCAGAATATGAAGGCAATTTGTGAATCGTACGGCTTAGCGGCGGTCAGCCCGTTAGATGAGGCGGCGGGATTAATAAAAATAGAAACCGATAATCCTTATGTTAAAGCTTCAAATATATTCGATCAATATCAGCGTCATGTCCGTCAGTGCGATATCATCATAGCCAATCTTAATGATTATCGGGGGCATGAAATTTGCAACGATGTCGGATTTGAGTGCGGAATGGGTTTTCAGCTGGGTAAACAATTATATGGATATATGGATGATGCGAAACCTTTAATTGACCGTATTCCGCATTTGGGGGCAGATAGCGGATTCAGAGACCATACCGGCAGCAATGTGGAGAACTTCAATTATCCGGCTAATTTGATGTTTGCCTGTTCTATGAAGATATTCGAAGGGAAATTTGAGGATATTATAGTAAAGATCGTCAATGATTTGAAAGGTTTAGACAAAGAATGACGAACAAGAATGTGGGATCAAATGAATGCCTGATCCCACATTCTTGTTATAGTATATTATCGAAATATCTTGTGATTTACTGATTGTCTGTACTCCCGTAAAGATTCAATTTAAACAGCTTAGATTCATCTTCTAAGTTGTCACAGGAAATAACCGCATCCTTTAAATGCCCGCCCTGAATAATATTAACCAGACCGATTAGTTGGCAAAACTTGCTCTTAAGGTTTAAACGATCTCCTTCTTCTGTGATTAAGTAGACATTACCTTTACAATCATCAACTGCCTCCATAAATGTTTCAGCATCTAGGTTATTCATTATGATAGTTTCGAGTTTATTATTAGCCATATACGACCCTCCTCTTCCTAATTCTAGCTTTTTTTTGATTCTAACATACTGTTTAAGTATTATCAATCCGCAAAGTGCTAGTTTTTTATACGTATTCTTATTAAATGTTTGACGAATGTATACATAGCACTTATAATTCTTCATTATTTTTAGCATACTATTTAATACTAATGCAAATAAAGGAGTGTATGATGAACAATTTCAATGATGTTGAAGAAGAAAAAACAAATAAAGAAGTCGAAGAAATCAAAGGTGAGCGTATTAGAGAGACCGGTGAAGTGATTTTAGATAAAAATGAAAAAAAGCACAAGATTCATTTAATGACAATTATTGGCGAGGTTGAGGGGCATGAAACACTGTCCTCGCAATCCAAAACAACAAAGTATGAACATGTCCTTCCGCAGCTGGCGTCAGTCGAGGATAGCAGTGATATTGACGGCATCCTGGTGCTTCTTAATACTGTCGGGGGAGATGTGGAGGCAGGACTTGCTATTGCTGAGATGATTTCGTCCTTAAGCAAGCCAACTGTATCTTTGGTGCTAGGCGGCAGTCATTCGATCGGGGTGCCTTTGGCAGTGTCTGCGGACTATTCATTTATTGTGCCAAGTGGAACGATGATTATCCATCCGGTCAGAATGAATGGGATGGTCATCGGTGTTGTGCAAACTTATGAGTATTTTGAACGCATTCAAGAGAGAATATTAAATTTTATAGTCAGCAATTCCGCAATCGATAAAAATTATTTGAAAAAATTAATGTTAGATACCAGTCAATTAGCAAAGGATGTAGGCACAGTTTTAGATGGAAAAGAGGCGGTGAAGGCAGGAATTATCAATGAAGTTGGGGGGATAAAACAGGCGCTTGATAAACTAAATCAGATGATCGAAAAAGGGTAATCTCATTTTGACAAAGGAGGTGATATGTAGTAATATATTAGGATAAGTTTGGTGAGACACTTAAGAAAAATATATTATTATTAAGATACAAAGAAGGAGAACGTATATGAATTTGTTTGAGGCTATTTTATTAGGCCTGGTACAAGGCTTGACAGAATTTTTGCCCGTAAGCAGTTCCGGTCATTTGGCAATACTTAAGCAGCTATTAAAAGTGAATACGGATACGGGTATTTTGTTCGAGACACTGCTGCATTTAGGAACATTGATTGCGGTGTGTCTTGTGCTTTGGAAGGATGTAAGGAATCTTGTTGTTCATGGGATTGGATTAATAGGTGCAGTTTTTCATAATGGATACATTTTTGTGACAAACAAGATCCAGAAGGAGAGTAAGCCTTATGATCGGCTTATAATCAACGCTTACAGGAAGTTTGCGGCATTGATTATTGTGACCTCGGTGCCAACTGCCATCATCGGACTAGCCCTAAGCTCGCTTATCGAGATGGCGGCTGCGACTTTAATCATGCCTGGTATAGGACTGGTGATCACGGCAATTCTTTTACTGCTTATTGACGGTAAAGAAAGCGGCAAGAAGAAAGTAAAAGCGACTACATATCGGGATGCCGCTGCTGTCGGCGTCGTTCAGGGAATTGCCACATTTCCCGGACTTTCCCGTTCGGGATCAACCATTGCGGCGTGCTTGTTTTTGGGACTTGATCGCTCCTTTGCGGTAAGATATTCATTTCTGGCATCTATACCGGCGATCATTGGTGCTAATCTGCTTGAATTAAGGCACGTTAGCACAAGTGGGATGACGGGGGCGATGATCATTTATTATCTGCTGGGAATGGTTGTTGCAGGTGGCGTAGGCTATATATGTGTGCGGTTTATGATTAACATTGTTAAAAGAGGCAGATATCAGTATTTTGCTTATTATTGCGCCGGAATAGGCTTGATTTCTATTATAGGTTACTTTTTTATAAAGTAAATACTGCCGGCGTAGCGATTTGGCCTGCAAAGGTGTATACCCTTGTGGGCTGTATTATGTAAAGAGAAGTGGAGTGGAGTTAATGGCTGAAGCAACAAACAAGAGAAAGACGACAGGAAGCAGAAGTACGACAACCAGAAAGACATCTGCAAAAAGCCAGGGACGAAAAAAGACTGCTAGAAAGAATACGGCCAAGAACAGAAAGGTTGAAAGCACAATGGGAGATGAGGTTTTTTTGCTCATCGCATTGGGCGTCGCAATCATGATGATACTAAGTACATTTGATTTATGCGGCAAGGTCGGCATTTGGTTTGCTTATTTTATTTTTGGGGTATTTGGTCTGATGGCTTATTTGGTTCCTTACCTGTTGTTTTTAGGTACGGCATTTTATATATCAAATAAGAAAAATAAAGTGGCGAAGTTTAAATTATTTGCGACAGTCATTATGTGCGTCTCGTTGATGGCATTTATGCAGCTGATCAGTAGTTCTTCAGAAGTGCCGTTAAGTATTCTAGACTATTATCAAGAAAGCGCTATCTATCGAAATGGCGGCGGAATAATCGGGGGATTGATCGTACACGGGCTAAGACCGCTTTTTGGAACGGTCGGCACGTACGTAATTGTCATTTTACTTTTTTTACTGGGCGTCATTTTGATTACTGAAAAAGCTGTCTTTACAAGCCTTGGGAAAAAGAGCAAGGAAGCCTATCAACATGCTTCAAAGAATATAGATGAACGAAGGGTTCTAAAGGAAAAGAAAAAGCAGGAGCATATCCGCCTGGCAAAGCTAGAGTCTGAACATAATAATGTTATACCGAAGGTTGAATTACCTAAAGAGGATATGATCGAAACCCAGTCGTCCAATGCCCAGCAAGATGACTTTGAGATCACGGTGACTCATATGGAACCACTCAATGAATCATTGGATATGGACATTGCGAAGAGTATTGATACGCCTAAAAGCGTCGAGGTCAATACCGCCGATTTAGACGACCTAGGTCTTGATTTAACGAAGGATAAGACTAAAAAGCGCACTAAGAAGGAGACCGTTGCCCCGGTATCTTCTGAAGAGATCACCGAACCTGTAAAGCAGTATGAGTTTCCACCGATTGAGCTTTTAAAACGTGGGAAAAGCCTTAGCAAAGGCATGAAGACAGATGTTTTTTTAAAAGAGACAGCCATGAAGCTACAGAGCACTCTAGATAGCTTTGGGGTAAAAGTACAGGTGACCAATGTCAGTTGTGGCCCTTCGGTTACCCGCTACGAATTACAGCCCGAGCAAGGTGTGAAGGTAAGTAAGATTGTATCGTTGGCAGATGATATCAAGTTAAATCTAGCGGTCGCGGATATTCGTATAGAAGCGCCAATCCCGGGTAAAGCTGCGGTGGGTATTGAAGTGCCCAATAAAGAAAACACAACGGTTATGTTAAGAGACTTACTTGAAAGTCCAGAATTTAAAAACCATAAATCGGATATTGCCTTTGCTGCCGGCAGGGATATCAGTGGGCAAGTTATTGTCGCCGATATTGCCAAGATGCCGCATTTATTAATTGCAGGAGCAACCGGTTCAGGAAAGTCCGTTTGTATCAATACATTGATTATGAGCATCATTTATAAGGCAAAGCCAGAGGATGTCAGGCTTATAATGATTGACCCGAAGGTGGTCGAGTTAAGCGTATATAATGAGATCCCGCATCTTTTAATTCCGGTTGTCACTGAGCCTAAGAAAGCGGCAGGGGCGCTGAATTGGGCAGTAGTTGAGATGGAAGACCGGTATAAGAAGTTTGCTGAATTAAATGTACGTGATTTAAAAGGCTACAATGATAAAATCGAAAAAAGCGAGTATGAAAGCGAAGATTATAAGAAAATGCCTCAAATCGTTATTATAATAGATGAGCTGGCAGACTTAATGATGGTGGCGCCCGGTGAGGTTGAGGATGCCATCTGCCGTTTAGCTCAATTAGCCAGAGCGGCAGGGTTACATTTGGTTATTGCCACTCAAAGACCTTCAGTCAATGTCATTACCGGTCTTATTAAAGCGAATGTGCCATCAAGAATTGCTTTCTCAGTATCTTCCGGCGTGGATTCCAGGACCATTATTGACATGAATGGCGCTGAAAAGCTGTTGGGAAAAGGAGATATGCTCTTTTATCCGGCTGGCTATCAAAAACCACAGCGGGTTCAGGGCGCCTTTGTTTCTGATAAGGAAGTTAACGATGTCGCAGAATTTTTAAAAGCACAGTCCTTTGTATCCCAGTATAATGAAGAAATATCTGATAAGATCACTTCTGTGAAGTCTCCTGATGGCAATGATAGCGGCAATGAGAGAGATATTTATTTCACCGAAGCCGGCAGATTTATTATTGAAAAAGAGAAAGCTTCAATTGGAATGCTGCAAAGGGTCTATAAAATCGGATTTAACAGAGCAGCAAGAATCATGGATCAGCTAAGTGAAGCCGGTGTTGTCGGTCCGGAAGAGGGAACGAAGCCCAGAAAGATCATCATGTCAGCAGAAGAATTCGAACGTTTTATTGAAGAAAGCTTATAAATAAAGGGGAACTAAGTAATGAAGAGTGACATTCAGATTGCACATGAAACAAAGATGCTGCCTATTAAGGAGGTAGCAAAGCGCTATGGCATTGAAGAAGATGAATTGGAGTTATATGGGAAATATAAAGCTAAGCTTACAGATACACTTTGGGATCGAGTCAAAGACAATAAAGATGGGAAACTAGTTTTAGTCACTGCCATCAACCCGACACCGGCAGGGGAGGGAAAAACAACAATATCAGTCGGTCTTGGACAGGCATTATGCCTGTTGGGAAAGAAGGCGGGCATAGCGCTAAGGGAGCCTTCGCTAGGACCTTGCTTTGGAATTAAAGGCGGCGCTGCCGGTGGTGGTTATGCGCAGGTAGTGCCCATGGAGGATTTGAATCTGCATTTCACCGGTGATTTTCATGCGATCACCTCAGCTAACAATCTTTTGGCTGCATTACTTGACAATCATATCCAACAAGGTAATGCACTGCAAATAGATACAAACCAGATTGTCTGGAAGCGATGCCTGGACATGAATGATCGCGTTTTAAGAAACATTGTGGTGGGCCTTGGCAATAAAATGGACGGTGTGACAAGAGAAGACCATTTTGTCATTTCTGTTGCTTCAGAGATTATGGCAATACTTTGTCTGGCTGATGACATGAAGGATTTAAAGAGGAAGCTTGGAAAAATCATCGTAGCTTATAATTATCAAGGGAATCCAGTAACTGCAGATGATTTAAAGGCTGTGGGGGCAATGGCGGCATTATTAAAGGATGCCATTAAACCTAATTTAATTCAAACGTTAGAGCATACGCCGGTTATCGTTCATGGCGGGCCTTTTGCCAATATTGCCCATGGTTGCAATAGTATGAGAGCGACTAAGATGGCATTGAAAATGTTTGATATTGTTGTGACAGAAGCTGGATTTGGAGCAGATTTAGGAGCAGAAAAGTTTTTTGACATTAAGTGCCGTAAAGCAGACCTTAAGCCGGAAGCGGTGGTGTTGGTCGCTACGGCGAAAGCCTTAAAGTATAATGGCGGTATTCCTAAAAATGAGCTTGATCAGGAGAACCTTGATGCGCTTAAAAGCGGTATTGTGAATTTAGAAAAGCATATTGAAAATCTTAAGAAGTTCCAAGTGCCAATTGTTGTTGCATTAAATGCTTTTACGATGGACACTCAGGAAGAGCTTGATTATATCAAGGATTTTTGTGAAGAAAGGAATTGTTCGTTCGCATTGACAAGAGTTTGGGAAAGCGGCGGAGAAGGCGGACTCGAGCTCGCTAGGCAGGTAGTGGAAACGCTCGAAACAAAGAAAAGCAACTTCAAGCTTTTATATGATGACGCTGTGTCAATCAAGGAAAAGATTGACACAATTGCCGCTTCTATTTATGGTGCCAAGGGCGTAACCTATAGTGCCGGAGCCTTAAAGACGCTTAAGAGAATTGAAGACATGGGGTTTGGACACCTTCCTGTGTGCATGGCGAAAACACAATATTCCTTGTCGGATGACAGCACTTTGCTTGGCAGACCGGAAAACTTCAAAATTAATATAAGAGAAATATATGTCTCTGCTGGCGCAGGTTTTGTCGTTGCTATTACGGGCACAGTCATGACCATGCCGGGACTGTCTAAAAGACCGGCAGCAGAGCATATTGATGTTGACGAAAACGGTATGATTACCGGACTTTTTTAAGGAGAGATGAGCATGGCCAATAGAATTGATGGTAAATTGATTTCAGGATTGATTAAAGATGAATTAAAAGAAAAAGCAGCAATGCTTGATAAAGATATTACACTGGCAGTAATCCAAGTTGGAAAGGATCCGGCATCTAGTGTTTATGTTGGCAATAAGAAAAAGGCCTGTGCCTATGTCGGCATTCATTCGCTTACATATGAGCTTTCCGAGAATACAAGTGAAGAGGAATTGATCGCCATGATAGAATCATTGAACGTAAGGCGCGATGTCCATGGGATTTTAGTTCAGCTTCCTTTGCCGGAGCACATTAATGAAGATTCAGTGATCAAGGCCATTTCTCCCGCAAAAGACGTAGATGGCTTTCATCCACAGAATGTCGGCGCACTTTGTATTGGGCAAAAGGGCTTTGTATCGTGCACCCCAGCAGGTATTATTCAATTACTCAAACGCAGTAATGTTCAGATCGCCGGCAAAGAATGTGTCATTGTCGGGCGTAGCAATATTGTTGGGAAACCAATGGCTTTGCTGTTATTAAGAGAGGATGCGACAGTGACTGTTTGCCATTCTAAGACGAAGGATCTAAAGGCTGTCTGTAAACGTGCAGATATTTTAATCGCAGCTATCGGCAAGCCGAAATTCATCACCAGGGATTATGTTAAGGAAGGCGCAGTAATTATTGATGTAGGAATAAACAGGGACGAGAATAATAAGCTGTGTGGAGATGTTGATTTTGATGATGTGTTTGAGATAGTCAGCGCTATTACGCCGGTACCGGGTGGTGTAGGGCCAATGACCATTGCGATGTTAATGAACAATTGTCTGATGGCGCTTGATTTTCAGCAATGCTAAACGAAACAGTGGTAACGAAGATATAATAAGGAGTCATATATGAATATATTATTTGTTTCATTAGGTTGCGATAAAAACCTAGTGGATTCAGAGGTCATGCTAGGCTTATTAAGAAATAGCGGCCATACCCTAACCAATGATGAACAGATGGCTGAAGTCATTGTCATAAATACCTGTAGCTTTATCCATGATGCAAAGGAAGAAAGTATCACGACAATTCTTGAAATGGCGGAACTTAAGAAAGAAGGTTCTTGCCAAATCCTGATCGTGACCGGTTGCCTGGCGCAGCGCTACCAAACTGAAATTTTAAATGAGATTAATGAGGTTGATGCTATTTTGGGCACATCTAGTTATCATCGGATCATAGAGGTCATCGACGAGGTCAAAGCCGGCAGAAAGAGTGTTCATTTTGATTCTATAGATGATCTGCCCAAGGTTGATGTAAGCAGAGTGATCACAACAGGAGGCTATAGCAGTTATTTAAAGATTGCAGAAGGCTGTGATAAGCATTGCACTTATTGTATCATTCCTAAAATCAGAGGGGATTATCGAAGTTTTCCTAAAGAGGTGCTCTTACGAGATGCCAGAAGGTTGGCTAAGGCGGGTGTCAAAGAGTTAAATGTTGTTGCCCAAGAAACGACGATGTATGGGGTCGATTTATATGGCAAGAAGGTTTTTCACGAGCTCTTAAAGGATTTATGCCAAATAGAAGGGATTAGGTGGATACGTATCCTATACTGTTATCCTGAAGAGATCACCGATGAATTGATAGATGTTATTAAAAACGAGCCTAAGATATGCCATTACCTGGACATACCTATCCAGCATGCATCAGATAAAATTTTAAAAAGTATGGGTAGGCGTACAAGTCGAGACGAATTAGTATCAATGATCAAGAAGTTACGCCGTGAAATTCCTGACATTGCGTTAAGGACGACATTAATCACCGGTTTTCCAGGAGAAACCCAAAAGGAGCATGAGGAACTGATTTCCTTCATTCAAGAAAATCGCTTTGACCGTTTAGGCGTATTTACATATTCCCAAGAGGAAGATACGCCTGCTGCCACAATGAAGGAACAGATTGATGAGGCAGTGAAAACCAGCCGCAAGAATGAGCTTATGCTAGAACAGCAGAAAATCTCTTTTGAATTAGCTATGAACATGACAGGTAAAGTGGTGGAGGTGCTAATCGAGGGTAAGCTTCCGAAGGACAATGTGTATGTTGGCAGAACGTATAAGGATGCCCCCGAGGTAGATGGGTATATTTTTATCCATGATGACAAAGAGCTGTGCTCTGGAGATATCTTACATGCTAAGATAACCGGCGCCAATGAGTATGATTTGATAGGAGAGATGATTGATGAATTTACCGAATAAACTAACACTTTTACGGGTCGCTATGATTCCTTTTTTTGTATTCTTTTTGTTAACTGATTTTGTCGCCTATTCTTCCTATATCGCTTTAGTGATATTTGTTGCCGCCAGTCTGACTGATTTGCTTGATGGGCATATTGCTCGAAAACACAATCTGGTAACAAATTTTGGGAAGTTTATGGATCCGTTGGCCGACAAGCTTTTAGTGACCTCGGCATTGGTTTGCTTTGTTGGCATGGGTAGAATTTCGGCAGTTATTGTATTGATTATAATTGCCCGAGAGTTTATCATCAGCGGATTTCGTCTGGTTGCAGCCGGATCTGGCACTGTTATTGCCGCCGGTTTGCTAGGGAAAATAAAGACCACTATCCAAATGATTACAATTATATTGATGATACCCAATTTTGGGGGGCATACTGTTTATATAATCGAACAGGTACTTATATACGCCTCACTTATCATGACGGTTGTGTCATTAGTTGATTACCTGTATAAGAATAAAAATGTCTTATTTGATGGAGGAAATATATAATGATTGTGGAATTTATTTCCGTTGGAACTGAAATATTACTTGGAAATATTGTCAATACCAATACCCAATATCTTGCTGAAAAATGTGCCGGACTAGGCTTGTCAAATTATTTTCAGGTGTCAGTTGGTGATAATGAGGAGCGGTTAGCGGCCGCAATAACTCAGGCACTTTCAAGAGCTGATATTGTCATGCTGACCGGTGGCTTAGGCCCGACGGAAGATGACCTGACAAAAGAGGTCACGGCTAAGGTTTTAAGTCTTGAATTAAAAGAAGATGCCCATACAAAAGAGCGTATTATGGACTATTTTTCACGCCGCGGAATAAACCGTCCGCCCACTATGAATAACTGGAAGCAGGCGATGATTCCAGAAGGCGCCAAGGTCATAGATAATCACAACGGGACAGCACCCGGAATTATCATTTGGACTAGAGATAATAAGCATATTATTTTAATGCCAGGTCCTCCCAATGAGCTTGAGCCGATGTTTGAAAATGATATCGCGCCTTATTTAAATAATCTGGAACCGGAAGTGATTTACTCGGAAACCATAAAAATCACCGGATTAGGTGAAAGCTTTGTTGAAAATGAAATTAAAGACTTGATTGAAGCGCAATCTAATCCGACGATTGCACCTTACGCCAAAACCGGAGAGGTCCATTTAAGAATCACAGCTAAAACCGATTCCAAAGAAAAAGCCGAAAAACTTATTTTGCCCATAAAAAAGGAGCTTATCAAGAGATTTGGACTAAATGTATATACAACAGATGAGTCTGTGACCCTTGAAGCATGCGTCACTGATCTTTTAATGAAAAACCAATTAACCTTGGCAACAGCTGAATCTTGCACAGGAGGATTATTTGCCGCAAGGATTGTCAATGTGGCAGGAGCGTCTAATATATTTAGTGAAGGTGTCATTACTTATTCGAATAAGGTTAAGCAGGAGCTATTAGGCGTATCGCCTGAAACCTTGCAAAAATATGGCGCCGTAAGCGAACAGACAGCTATTGAAATGGCTGAGGGTGCCAGAAGGTTATCAGGTGCCGACGTGGCTGTCTCCATTACCGGAATTGCAGGTCCCGGCGGTGGAAGTGATAAAAAACCGGTAGGGCTTGTTTATGTTGGCTGCTCACTGGAGGACAAAACGAAGGTGTGCGAGTATCGTTTAAGAGGCAACCGTCAGAAAATAAGAGAATATTCTGTTGTTTATGCCTTGGATTTTCTTAGGAATTGCATTCTTAAGAATTTAATGTAAGGAAGATGCGTATGAAGAAAAGTCTTAAAATACGATTGTTTTTAATCTGTTCTCTTTTGATTTTGTTAATGACCGGCTGTGATAAAATGGAATCGTTAGGCATTGAGACGACTTTATCAATAGACGGGAACTTTAAAGGTCAGAGAGTCATGACGGCGACAATTGATAAAAAAACATTTAAAAATTATTTTGATAATAATATTGCCCAGTTAGAAGGCATGCTGGACACTTATTCGCCTGCGGACATATATTGCTTCGCCCAAGAAACAAGTGATGGTGTGAAGATTACTGCGAATTTGAGCTTTGCTTCATACAAAGACTATTCAAATAAAATCATCCAAGTGCTTTCGGGGAACACGACTTTAGATGATTCTTTTGAACCGGTGGTTTATTTTGAATATGCCGACAGTATCTTTAAGAATGGCTCTGCGATTGAAGAGAATTTCACATCGCTGGATTTGCTGTATTGGCTTAAGGATGGCATCCTTAAGGAGTTTCAGGAAGCCCAGAGCATTGATATGGAGACCTTTTTCGTCCTTAAGACGACAAAAGTAGAAATAGGACAAGAGGTTATTGAAACAGAAGATAAAATCAATGCTTCCACAATGGAATCAAATGCCTTTAATAATATCGTGATGGAAACCATTTTAAATAATGATGGTACTTTAAGCGCAAGCATAGAATATACGGCAAGTGTTGAGATGGTTACGGCGCTTGGCAGCAAGCTGACTAGCTTTATGAAAACACTGACACCTGATGAAGGAACACAGACATCAATACAAGAAGACGGAATCAAAACATATACAATCTCATTTACCTCTGAAGATACAGCGCAGTATGTTAAGAAGATGAACACAGCATTAAATAGCACTAACAGCGTTTTCGAAATCCACAATGAAAACGATGAAACGGATACCTTAAAAGCAAGAAAACAGATCACGCTGTATTTTGATGGCTCCTATTTTCTGGATTTTAATGGTGAGAATACTAAAATGTCCTATATTGTGAGAGCTGCGCCTGAGTACTCTTTCGAAAGCTGTGTCAGTAAAAATCAGTTTATGCGCAATTATGTATTTGAGTATACAGATGAATTCTGCAGCGTTTATATTGACGTAAGCCCGGCAGATGAAATCACCTTAAGTCTTGGCTTTAATGTTGATGTAGAACGGATTGATGTCAATACAGAGGTTAGAAATGAAATCGATATTACTAGGACAATAACATTTACATTAACCGATGAACAGGTGTCAATTATTGGCGAGAGTCTTGAAGAAGAGATAAAAAGCAAGCTAACTGATGGTATTACTTATAAAAAGGAAGAGAAGAATAACAAAACCCAGTATATGATTACAATTATGGGAACAAGTGACGACGATATCACTACTAAAACAACAGCATTTTTGGATAACTCTAGTATTGAGGAGCCGTCCTCTGTTTTAAGAGGCGGGAAGGTGGAAAAGAAGGATGTCAAAAAAATTGTTTTTGAATATTCAGATAAAGTCAATTTTATGAACTTTTTAAGTGGGGCGAAGTCTATCAAAGGCATATATTATCAATTTATATATCCGCAGGGGTATACGGCTTCGTTTGTTGATGCTGATAATTATGAAGAGGTCATTGAAGAAAATAATGTCTTAAGCTGTGTCACTTATAATAAGGTAATCGACATCAATTCGACTGCCTGGAGAACCAATTATGTGGGCCTCGTCCAACGATCCTTATGTATCGCATCACTCCTTGGGATGGCCATACTTGCCATACTGAACATAGGAACGATCACAAGCATTATAAAAACAAAATCAATGGATAATGTACCACAGGAGCTATTTTCAAAAAAAGGCTATATAATACTCAGCATTTTCTTGCTATGCGCCGTCTTATTTACAATATCCTTAATCAGAATCATATTCAAAATATATTGATGATACAAGGTTCCAAAGTCATGCTTTTCATGCTCGCATGAAAAAGCATGACCTTGGAACCCGCAAAACATGAGAAAGTAGCCCGATAGGGCGGATTTCAAATGTTTTAAGGATTGCGGGAGCACAAAGCGCGTAGCAATCCTTAGTATCATCACGTACCTTCAGTCAGGTGCGTTTTTTAGCTTTGCGAAAAAAGAAATAACATAATCCGCTCCCAAGCAAAACAATACACAAGATCATAACGGCGCAGTGGAAGAAGAACGTATCGGGAAGTATGGTAATAACCGGGTCTGTGGCTGCGTCAAATATCCAATAATCATTATTAAAGAAGATTTGATGGAACACAACAAAGCTCCGCTCCCAGTTTAAACCGATCAATGTGCCCAATACGACAGGAATGGCAATTGTCAGTACTGCTGTGTATTGCAGATATTGAAAATCCTTTTGTCGCCGTTTGTATATGATACCGGTAATGCTTAATATAAGTGTTATGATAAATAGAATCTGCACGGCAACAAATATATTCCTGACCTCAACAAAATGCACCTCGCCGCTTTCAGACATAGTAAGGCTGGGAAATTCAAGCCTGTCTCTATGAAAGATGGAATTATAATCAATAAGGGCATCGTAATTGACTTTGATGTCTTCTTTGGATAATCCGGAGGATTCTGAAATGCTCAGGTAATCAATGTCAAAATAATAAAGAGGCCTGAAATTCAAAGTAAAAACAACTGAGAATGAAATGATTAAAAATGCTAGAATTACAGCTAAAGTAATATTAGTTAGTAAATTAGGTCTATTCCTGATCTTCATATAAGCGCTCCTTTGGTATTCTCGCAATCTTGGTATCATTATATCATAGGGGTAGTTACGTCGGCAATCTAAAAGAGTCCTCAACTTGCTATTGAAAAATGATTGCGAAATTGCTATAATTGCATTTGGAAAGCAATCAAATACGTAAAATCAAAATAATTCATTATTTTGGACTGGTTCGAAAACTTCCCAGGATAAAAAACTAAGGATCTAATGATACTTATGTATGTATCATTTTTAGCTGTGTCCTTAGGGCATGGCTTTTTTGTTTACAACTAAGAATCAAGAAAGGAAGATTGGAGAATGTATTTAAAAAGAATAACCACGATCAAGCAGTGTGTGGTTGCAATGGGTATTGTAATCAATATTGCGGGTGCTTTTATAGCATTAAACTTAAGATTGCCTGTTTATCTGGATTCAATCGGAACAATCATGGTTTCTTCATTGCTAGGACCAGCCTATGGCATCGCTACGGGCCTCTTGGGAAGTGTTTTAAGCGGCATATCCTTTGACATTTACTCATTATATTATGCTCCGGTTCAGATTTTGACAGGTTTAATGGCTGGTATTTTATTTAAAAACACCTGGATGAAGGGGATTAAAGCGCCGGTGGGCGTATTGTTTTTGTCTTTGCCGACATCCATTGCAAGCTCAGTCATAACGGCCTTTATTTTTGGAGGCATCACTTCATCGGCATCCTCATACATTGTACAAATATTGTCCAATTTGGGTGTGGGTCTGACATTAAGCTGTTTTATTGTCCAAATCATCACTGATTATGCCGATAAATTTGTTGCAGCCATGATCGTAATGGGTGTTCTTGCGGCTATGCCAAAGGAATTGAGTATTAAAATCAGAGGAGAAGCTTATGGTAAGATACAGCATCATAACTGAAAAAAGCCCAAGAGAAATAGTGCTTTTAAAAGCATTTCCTTGTGCGTGGGGCAAGTGCAGCTTTTGTGACTATATGCAAGACAATTCAATTGATGAAGCCGCCATTAATCAAGTCAATAAAGAAGTATTAGAAAAAGTTACCGGCCATAACAGGGTTTTAGAAGTGATTGATTCGGCCAGTTGTTTTGAACTTCCAAAAGAGAGCTTATCACTCATTCGTGATGTTGTGGTAAGCAAAAAAATCACCCGTCTGTTTTTGGAGAGTCATTGGATGTACCGCCACCGTCTTAATGAGATGCGAAGATTTATGAAGATTCCGATCACATACAAAATTGGTGTAGAGACATTTGATAACGATTTCAGACAAAATGTGCTGAATAAACACGCAGATTTTAAATCTCCTGAAGAAGTGGCGAGGTACTTTGATTCTCCTTGTCTGCTAGTTGGAATCAAAGGACAGACAAAGGAAATGATTGATTACGATATTAGAATGCTTAAAAAGTATTTCAAACTTGGAACAATTAACATCTATGCAAATAATTCCACAAATATTAAAAGAGATGAGGATTTAATTCACTGGTTTATGGATCGGTATTCATATCTCAAAGAAGATCCATCGTTAGAGATCCTTTATGAAAACACTGATTTTGGTGTCGGCTAAGGCTGTCAAAAGCCAGTAATTACTTGTGGACAGGCAGATTTTGTGATATAATTTGGCAAATACTAATTTTAAAAGAGAGGTTATGGCATGAGTTTAGCATATAGAAGTACACGCGGGAATAAAGAAGTTACAGCATCTTATGCAATATTAAAAGGACTTTCAGATGACGGCGGATTGTTTGTCCCAACCTATATTCCGCAGTTGGATAGATCAATCACCGATTTATCAAAGATGTCCTATCAGGAAGTGGCCTATGAGGTGATGAGGCTCTTTTTAACAGATTTTACGGAAGAGGAATTAAAAGCCTGTATTAATAAAGCCTATGATTCAAAGTTCGATACTAAGGATATTGCACCACTTACTTATGCAGAAGACGCATGGTTTTTGGAGCTGTTTCATGGAGCGACAATTGCTTTTAAGGACATGGCGTTATCAATATTGCCCCATTTATTGACGACATCAGCCAAGAAGAACAATGTGACTAATGAAATCGTTATTTTAACGGCGACCTCAGGAGATACCGGCAAGGCGGCCATGGCAGGCTTTGCTGATGTCGTCGGGACCCGCATCGTTGTCTTTTACCCTAAAGACGGCGTCAGCCCTATTCAGGAACGGCAGATGGTGACGCAGAAAGGCGAGAATACGCATGTGGTCGGCATTCACGGCAATTTTGATGATGCCCAGACAGGTGTTAAGAATCTGTTCAATGATAAAGAATTAGCTGAGGAATTAGATGCTAAAGGGTTTTGGCTTTCATCTGCTAATTCAATTAATATTGGGAGATTGGTGCCCCAGATCGTTTATTATGTTTATGCTTATGCCACTTTAGTGAGAACTGGAGAGTTGGGTGTTGGCGACAAGATGAACGTGGTTGTGCCTACGGGGAACTTCGGGAACATATTGGCGGCTTATTATGCCAAGTGCATGGGGTTGCCGATTGAGAAGCTTATTTGTGCTTCCAACGAGAATAAGGTGCTTTATGACTTCTTTACAACCGGCATTTACGATCGGAATAGAGAATTTGTCTTGACGTCTTCTCCCTCAATGGACATCCTTATTTCCAGTAATTTAGAGCGGCTGATTTATAAGATTGCAGGTGAAGATGAAAAGAAGAATAGAGAATTAATGGATGACCTCGTTAATAAGGGTGAATATTCCATCCAAGCGGACATGAAAGTGCAGCTTAAAGACTTTTACGGCGGTTATTCAACTGAAGCTAAAGCAGGGAAAACAATCGCTGATATTTATCAAAATACGGGTTATGTCATTGACACCCATACGGCAGTTGCAGCAGCTGTCTATCGTCAATACAAGGCTGATACAGGGGATAAGAATGTAACGGTTATCGTGTCAACTGCAAGTCCGTATAAGTTTGCCAGAAGCGTCATGTCAGCCATAGATGAAAGCAAGTATAAGGATTTGCCAGAATTTGACTTAATTGATGAATTGCATGCATTATCTAAAGTTCCGGTGCCTGGTGCTGTTGAAGAGATCAGAAGCGCAGCAACACGTCATACAACACAATGTGATGCCGATCAGATGAAGGATGCGCTAAAAGATTGGTTGGGCATACAATAATCAACCTAAAGGAGGGCATTTAGAAATTTCGATTTTCTAAATGTCCTCCTTTAGGCTCTGTTAATACCCCAGTTCCTTGCCGACTAGAATAACTTTTATGCGGTTCGGGATATGGGAACGTCTGGTAACTACAACAGATGAGCAGATACAGTCAGGACTTAAGCAGTTCCCGCACTTTCCGGTCATGGCACAAGGTGTTTTCCGATCCAGACGAACAACATTAGTAGGGGCGGCTATATTCCTGACCCTGCCAATGGCTGAATCCACATCGGGACATACTTTATTCATACCGGCAATAATAATGACGTTTTCCGGCCCGTGCAAAAGCGAGGCAAGACGGTTTCCGGTACCGTCTATATTGACTAACAGACCATCAAAAGTAATGGCATTGGTGCTCATGAAATAAAAATCACATGTAGCTATTTTAGCAAACATCTCTTTTTTGTCTTCGGGAGTCTGGGGTTTAGTTCTGTCATAAATAATGCAGTCGGTAGTCTTGAGGGTTTCAATCAGATCAATCTCTTTTAACGTTTCCGACCCGCCAAATGAAACACTGCAGCCGGGAGTAAGAAAACGAACAGCTTTTGAAACTGCTTCTTCGTCTGTGCTTGCATAGTAAGCCTCAATTCCACGATGGGCAAACTTCTCGATCAATGTGTCAGCCAGGTTTTCATAATTACTTTCTTTCGGTGTCATCACTTTTCCTCCTAAAATTAGTTATCCAACTTTTAATGGTATATTGAGATTATAACATATATGTGTCAAAATGGTAATGCAGTAACTAAAAGAAGAATTGTTTTTTTAATAAAAGGAATATATAATAAAAAATGAAAGCGGAAGGGAGATGAGAGGATGAATTCAATAGATAGGCAAAGGGAGATTTTTAATCTTATCCAAAGAGAAAAAACGGTTGAAGTCAATAAGCTTGCAAGAAGCTTCGGAGTATCAACAATGACCATCAGACGAGATTTAGCTGAGTTTGAAAAGCGGGGGGTGGTTACCACAACCTATGGTGGGGCATATTTAAATAAAGGCGCCTCAATTGAGGCAGACTTCTTTTTACGAACCAGTCAGATGCTTGATAAAAAGCAAAAGATTGCCTATGAGGCGGCAAAGCATGTTGATGAAGGCGATACCATTATCATTGACTGCGGAACGACAACGCTAGAGTTAGTTAAGCTTATACCTGATAAAAAGATTAAGATTATTACCAATTCATGGCCGGTATCATATTGCTTAAAAAAACGGCCTAACGTGACCTTGGTGCTGGCACCGGGGGAATATGATCATATCTCAGCCGGAACATTTTCCGGGCAGACCATAACATTTTTCGAACAATTCCATGCAGATAAGGTTTTTATGGGAACCCATGGGTTTAGTATCGCCCGTGGCGCTACAGTACCGGAAATATTAGATGCTGAAGTTAAGAGATCATTGCTAAACGCAGGTGCAACCAAATATTTGCTTGCAGACAGCACTAAGTTTAATCAAAGCTATTTGGTGACTCATGCTAAGCTGGAAGACTTTGATTATTTAATTGTAGATAATGATATCGGAGAAGACGACAAGAGACGTCTAAAGGAAGTTTGCAGAAATCTTATTATTACAGAGAATAATAAATAATAATTATTAATTTGGTATTGATTATATTCATATCAGTGGTATAATAGTACACGGTGTTTTGAGAGGGGGGATATATGTGGCAAAGGATATGACAAAAGGAACACCATGGAAGCTGATTTTATTCTTTACAATTCCGATTTTGATCGGGAATGTCTTTCAGCAGTTTTATAATATGGCAGACACAATTATTGTCGGCAGGTTTGTTAATATTGATGCATTGGCGGCTGTCGGAACAACTGGGCCAGCATTATTTTTGATATTAGGATTTGCCATTGGCATGACAGGTGGCTTTGGCATTATTGCGGCACAGCGGTTTGGCGCTAATGACGAGGAGGGCGTTCGTTATAGTGTTGCTACTTCCATTATACTGTGCGGTATCATCACTGTAGTCTTGACATTTGTCAGCATGTTGACTGCGAATACCCTGCTTAAAGCTATGAACACGCCTGATAATATTATGAAAGAAGCTCATCTGTATTTGATGATTATGTATGCTGGGACAGGTGCAATTATCTATTATAATATGATAGCCAGTATATTAAGAGCATTAGGAGACAGTAAGACACCGCTGTACTTTTTGATTTTGTCTTCGCTGATGAACATCCTCCTGGATTTAGCATTAATTATTATCTTTCATATGGGGGTTGCCGGCGCAGCTATCGCTACGGTGGTTTCACAGTTGTGCTCAGCCTTGCTATGTACACTTTATACAGCTAGAAAGTATAAAATATTGAGTTTGAAAATGCATCACTTTAAAATGAACAAGTGGCTGATCACCACCCATTTACGAATCGGAATCCCTATGGCCATACAGTCGTCGATTACGGCACTGGGCGTTATGATTTTACAGGCTGCATTAAATGTCTTTGGTTCCGACGTTATTGCGGCTTATACAGCGGCGAATAAAGTGGAGGCTATCATCATGCAGATCTTTAATTCTCTGGGATTGACCATGGCGACATACTGTGGGCAGAATATGGGCGCCCACCAAATCGACCGTATCAAGCAAGGAATAAGAAGCAGCACGGCGATGAGCTTAATTGGTTCGGGGATTGGTATTTGCATCAATGTTTTTTTTGGCGGCTTTTTAACCGGTTTATTTATGAATGAAGTAAATGTCGAAATTTTAGATTATGCACAGCAATATTTAAATATAGTAGCAGTTTTTTATCCACCATTGGCGCTTTTGTTCCTATATCGAAATGTGCTCCAGGGTGTTGGGGAGTCCTTGTTTCCGATGTTGGGCGGCGTGACTGAGTTTGTCGCAAGATTGCTCGTTATTTTCACCTTGCCGTCGATGCTGGGATATGTCGGAGTATGCTTGGCCTCACCGGTTGCTTGGTTAGCAACTGCGATTTTATTGTTCGTAAGATATTTGGTATGGGCTAAAAAATTACCCGACGAAAAAGAAATTGCAGAAGACTTTACATAGAATTTACATAAAATCCTATCGGATTTTACATTTATTATTTATAATAAGACGATTGACAATGTACATAGGAGGGTAATTGAATGTCTATTAAAGACGTGGAAGCAATATTTAGTTTTTTGGGAGGACTCGGTATGTTCCTCTATGGGATGAACGTGATGGCCGACGGACTCCAGAAGTCTTCCGGAACAAAGATGAAGAAACTACTGGGAATCTTAACTAACAATCGTTTGGTTGCCGTATTAGTGGGAGCAGCAGTGACTGCAATTATTCAAAGCAGTTCAGCAACAACAGTGATGGTCGTTGGGTTTGTTAATGCGGGGTTAATGAATCTTAGCCAAGCTGTAGGTGTTATTATGGGAGCTAACATCGGGACGACAGTGACTGCCTGGATTGTTTCCATGAGTGAATGGGGGGCGTTTTTAAAGCCGGAGTTTATTGCCCCGTTGGTGATCGGTATCGGTGCTTTTGTGATGCTTTTTACAAAAAGCCAGAGGAAGAAGCTGGCAGCTGAAATTTTAATTGGATTTGGCTTGCTTTTTATCGGCTTGAGCTTTATGTCACAGGCAATTATTCCGTATCGCGATGCACCAATATTTACGACAGCTTTTCAAATGCTGGGAAGAAACCCGTTTCTTGGCATCCTGACTGGAGCAGTAGTAACTGCAATTATCCAGAGCTCCTCGGCTTCGGTCGGTATTTTACAGACCCTTGCCATCAATGGGCTGGTGACATGGAACTCGGCAATTTTCATCACCTTGGGCCAGAATATAGGAACATGTATTACAGCTGTTATCTCAAGCTTCGGAGCCAGCAGAACTGCGAAGAGAGCCGCCTTTATTCATTTTCTTTTTAACTTTATTGGGGCAGTCATTTTCGGGATCATCATGTTTGTTTTGTTTTATTTAAATGAAGCATGGGCATCTTCGAACATTAACAGTATTCAGATCTCAGTCTTCCATACAATATTTAATTTGGTGAATACAGTCATCTTATTTCCTTTCGCTAACCAGTTGGTCAAGATTTCTGAAGTTATTATTAAAGATAAAGTTAAAGCACCTGTCGAGAAGACGGAAGATAAGATTACTTTACGCCATCTAGATAACCGTATTTTAGAAACACCTACCTTTGCTGTTCAGAATGCAGTTTTGGAAGTCGTGCGGATGGGAGAGACCACTTATGATAATGCAAAATTGGCATTTGAGGCAGTCCTTGAGAACGACAATGATAAAGCTATAGAAGTATATAAGCAAGAAGAGGCCATTGATGAGATGGCGCGGCTGATTTCAGATTATTTAGTTGATATTAGTAATTTGTCATTAAGCGAGCAGCAGCAGAAGTTAGTAAATCATCTGTTTTATACGGTAAGCGATATTGAGCGAATCGGAGACCATGCGGAAAACTTAGCAGAGCTTGCTAAATTTAAAGTCGAAAACAATATTGTTTTTTCAAGCAAGGCAAATGAAGAATTAGATGGGGTCATGGAATTCGTGACAAATAGCCTGGTTTATGCGATTAAGTCAAGAGAAGAGGCGAACATTGAATTTGCTGATAAGTCTGTCGAATATGAAGATCTTGTAGATTATGTGGAAAGCGAGCTAAGGGAAAAGCATATCGAAAGGCTGGCTAAGAACTTGTGTAAGCCGACATCAGGGGTTGTCTTTCTTGATATATTAAGTAATCTGGAAAGAATATCAGATCATGCAGAAAATATTGCAAATTATGTTAAAGATGAAGTATAATAATGTGTGATACTATAACACTTGTTTAAGGGGTAACTTATGAGTGGTGAAATCATATATTATGTAGAAGATGATGCGAATATCAGAGAGCTGGTCGTTTATGCCTTGAAATCTTCTGGATTTCAGGCAGTGGGATTTGAAGATGCAGAAGGCTTTTTTAATGGACTAAACGACAATAGACCGGATATGATACTGTTGGATGTGATGCTCCCTGATGAGGATGGCATATCAGTGTTAAAGAGGCTGAAGAAGGATGCGGTGTTAAATGATATTCCGCTGATTATACTGACTGCCAAATCAGCCGAATACGACAAGGTGCAGGGTCTTGATTTGGGAGCGGACGACTATGTGACAAAGCCCTTTGGTGTCATGGAATTAATATCCAGGGTAAAAGCAGTTCTAAGGCGAAGCCAAGGCAACGAAAAGCATAATGTAATTGAAATTGAAAACATTCGCTTGGATTACGAGCAGCATATTGTTTTTGTAGATGAACAGCAAATCGAGCTGACTTATAAAGAATTCGATTTACTTGAATGTTTAATGAGAAACAGGGGTATTGTATTATCCAGGGAGAAGCTTTTAAATACGGTGTGGAATTTAGATTATGAAGGCGAAAGCAGAACAGTTGATGTCCACATAGGTTCGCTTAGACAGAAACTTGGCGCTGGCGGTCAGCTGATATGTACTATTCGTGGCGTCGGCTATAAAATAGGTAAATTAAAATGAAAAAACAAATCATTGGAAAAGTGTGTTTGCTAACAACCATACTCAGCATTTTTCTTTTTGTATGCATCTTTTATGTATTTAATAACATCTTGGATCAACAGATCAGTATTTATACAATGGCAGCCAAGGCTTGGCCGTTTCTGATTATCATATATCTAGCAGCGATGATCATTGCGTTTTTGTTGGCAAATAGAATGATCAAGAATACGCACCCGCCGATTGAAAGCAGTCGACAAGTTGAAGAACGACAAAAGAGCGAGAAAATGCGGCGGGAATTTTCTGCTAATGTATCTCATGAATTAAAAACACCTTTAACATCTATTTCCGGGTATGCTGAATTAATGAAAAATGAGATGGTTAAGCCGGAGGATGTTCCGGTATTTTCTGAAAAAATACATAAAGAAGCTGTCCGATTGATGAGGCTGATTAACGATACGATTAAAATTTCAGGTCTTGATGAACGCAAAGTTGGCATAGAGAAAGAGCAGATAGATTTGATGCAAGCGGCACTAGAGATCAAGGAACGCTTAGAAGTCTTGGCTGAGCATCATAAGGTGACGATTGAGGTTTCGGGGCAGCCGATTAAGATTCTGGCAGTACGGCAAATGATCGATGAGCTTATATATAACTTGTGTGAGAATGCAATGAAGTACAACAAGGCCGGAGGAAAAGTAAGAATCACCATTGGCGAGACATCGGGAAAAGCAAGAATTGAAATTGCGGATAATGGTATCGGAATTCCTAAGAAGTATCATGACCGGGTATTTGAACGCTTTTATAGTGTGGATAAAAGCCATTCAAGACAGAATGGCGGCTCCGGCCTGGGGCTGGCAATCGTTAAGCATGTGGTGGAATACCATGACGGAGAAATAATTTTGGCAAGTGAAGAAGGCAAAGGAACAAAGATTGTCGTATTGCTATAAAGGAGTGTTTATGTCTAAAGTAATATATATTGCAGAAAAACCTAGTGTTGCCAGAGAATTTGCCAAAGCCTTAAATATTCAGGGCAGAAACAAGGATGGGTACTTAGAATCCAACGAAGCGGTCGTCACCTGGTGTGTCGGTCATCTTGTAACAATGAGTTATCCGGAGGCCTATGATGAAAGCCTGCGAAAGTGGCGCTTGGAAACACTTCCGTTCTTACCAAAAGTATTCAAGTACGAGGTGATTGATGGCGTTAAGAAACAGTTCGATACTGTGAAATATTTACTCAACCGAGAAGATGTAGATACAATATATGTGTGTACGGATTCAGGGCGAGAAGGAGAATATATCTATCGTCTTGTCGACAAGATGGCTGGAATTGTCGGAAAAGAGAAAAAACGTGTTTGGATCGATTCCCAGACGGAAGAAGAAATATTAAGAGGGATCAAGGAGGCCAAAGACTTATCCGATTACGACAACCTTGCTGAATCAGCCTATTTGCGGGCGAAAGAGGATTATCTGATGGGAATTAATTTCTCCCGATTATTGACGTTGAAATATGGGCAGATGATCTCCAATCAGATGAAGACAAAATACACGGTGCTTTCTGTGGGGCGGGTTATGACATGCGTCCTTGGAATGGTCGTTAGACGGGAAAGAGAGATCAGGTCATTTATAAAAACGCCTTTTTATCGTGTCTTAGCCAAAATAAAGCTCAGAGATACAGAACTTGAAGCTGAATGGAAGGCGGTGAGCGGTTCCAGATATTTCGAGTCGCCGTTATTATATAAAGAAAATGGTTTTAAGAAAGTAGAGGATGCTAAAGCCTTAATTGCGTATTTGCGACAAGAAGAACCAGTAACAGGCTTTATTGAAACCATTAATAAGAAGAAAGAGAAGAAGAATCCCCCATTGCTCTATAATCTGGCGGAGCTTCAGAACGAATGCTCAAGAATATTCAAGCTTAGTCCTGATGAAACGTTAAGAATATCACAGGAGCTATACGAAAAGAAGTTGATTACTTACCCAAGAACTGATGCAAGGGTTTTATCTGTCGCGGTCGCGAAGGAGATTACCAAAAACATTGATGGTCTTAAAAATTTTTCTCCGGTTTCATCCTTTGCAGAGGAAATCATGCATACGAAAAGTTATCAAACCATCGCTAATACCCGTTATGTTAATGATAAACAGATTACAGATCATTATGCTATCATACCTACTGGACAAGGATTTGGTACGCTTAGAGGCCTTTCGCCCCAGTCATATAAGATTTATGAACTGATTGCGAGACGCTTTTTAAGTATTTTCTATCCTCCGGCACAATACCAAAAAATTAACTTTGTTTTCAATATCAGAAATGAGCGTTTTTTTTCAACTCATAAGGCATTGCTTTTAGAGGGCTATTTAAAAGTAGTCAAGGATACCAGAAAATCAATGACAGAAGGAAAAGAAGAAAACGAACAATTAGATATGGCATTAATAGAAATACTGAAGCAGGTGCGTAAGGGTGAGAAGATAGCCGCCAATGAATTGTTTGTTAAAGAGGGTGAAACGACGCCGCCAAAGCGCTATAATTCCGGAACAATCATTTTGGCGATGGAAAATGCGGGTCAGCTGATTGATGACGAGGATTTAAGGGCGCAGATTAAAGGGAATGGAATAGGAACCAGTGCTACTAGAGCTGAAATATTGAAAAAGCTTATTACAATCAAATATTTGGGTTTAAATAAGAAAACCCAGATCATTACCCCGACTCTGTTAGGAGAGAACATTTTTGATGTTGTAAATTATTCTATCAAATCATTATTAAATCCTGAGTTGACCGCTAGTTGGGAAAAAGGTTTGAATTATGTTGCTAATGGAAGCATCACCACTGAAGAGTATATGGTTAAATTAGAACATTTCATTTGTTCGAAGACAAATGGCGTTCTAAATACGAATAATCAATATGTTTTGAGAAAGAGGTTTGAAGAAAATGCCACGATTTATCAGAAATGATAGATGAAATGAACGTATGATATGTTGTTTTGCTGGACATATGACGCCTAAGATGTTAGAATAGGTATAAAATTTCTTTAAAGAATATGGAGGGCAATATTGATGTGTGGCATAGTTGGTTATATTGGCAGCGCTCAAGCAGCGCCGATATTATTAGATAGCTTGTCTAAGCTTGAGTATAGAGGTTATGATTCAGCTGGGCTGGCAGTGTATGATACTCATAAAATAAACATGATCAAAACAAAAGGGAAGATTAAGCAGCTTAAGGAATTGACCCATGAAGGGGCTGATTTAGTGGGTACTGTAGGAATCGGCCATACCCGCTGGGCCACCCACGGGGCACCTTCAGATACGAATTCTCATCCTCATTCCAATACTGGGGAGACGATTTCGATCGTGCATAATGGAATTATTGAAAATTACCTGACATTAAAGAGCAAGCTTGAAAGAAGAGGCTATAATTTTCAATCCGAAACGGATACAGAAGTTATTGCGCATTTGATTGATTATTATTTTGAAGGCGATTTATTATCAACCCTGACGACGGTTATGACCAGGCTTGATGGTTCCTATGCTTTGGGCATTATAAGTCAGGATAATCCTGATGAAATTGTTGCGGTAAAAAAGGATAGCCCACTAATTGTGGGTGTTTCAGAAGAAGGAAACTTTATTGCTTCTGACATACCGGCCATATTAAAGTATACGAGAAAAGTATATATTCTTGAAGACGGTGAGATAGTTAGGCTCACAAAAGATACGGTGACTATTTACAATGAGGATATGGAAATCATCAATAAAGAAATCACTGAAGTCATTTGGGACGTTTCTGCGGCTGAAAAGGGCGGCTTTGAGCATTTCATGATGAAAGAGATACATGAACAGCCCAAAGGTGTCAGAGATACACTCAAACCAAGAATAAAGGACGGGAAAACATTCGTTCAAGAGCTGCGAATGACTCAGCAGCAGCTTAGAGATATTCGCAAGATCTTTATTATTGCATGTGGCTCTGCTTATCATGCCGGCGTAACAGGTAAATACGTAATCGAAGAATTGGCAAGAATACCGGTGGAGGTTGATCTGGCTTCTGAATTTCGTTACCGAAACCCGATTTTTAATGAAGGTTCATTAGCCATTATCATTAGCCAGTCAGGTGAAACTGCTGATACACTGGCAGCTATGCGCGAAGCCAAAAAGCATGGTGTCAGGACGCTTGCCATTGTAAATGCGGTAGGAAGCTCTGTGGCTAGGGAGGCTGATGATGTTCTTTATACCTGGGCGGGACCGGAAATTGCCGTCGCTACAACCAAAGGCTACACGACACAGCTGAGCGCGCTCTATCTTTTAGCAATGCATTTTGGATATATGAGAGGCGAAATCACAGCAACGGATTACGAAAGTATGCTGGAAGAAGTAATGGGGCTTCCTGATAAAATCCAAACGCTCTTGGAAGAAAAAGAGTCGATTCAATATCTGGCAGATCGATATATTGGTTTGAAAGATGTTTTCTTTTTAGGCAGAGGCATTGATTATGCCACAGCCCTTGAAGCATCATTAAAATTAAAAGAGATTTCTTATGTTCATTCTGAAGCATATGCGGCAGGGGAATTAAAGCACGGAACGATCTCCTTAGTTGAAAACGGAACATTTGTCGTCGCTATTGCGACAGGGGAGCACCTATATGGCAAGATCATCAATAATATTATCGAAGTCAAATCAAGAGGAGCATTCGTTCTTGCAGTGACTAACGAAGATAATAAAGAAATTGAAAAGAATGCGGATTATGTGTTTTATATACCGAAAACGAATAAATGCTTCACGGGCTTGCTGGCAACAATTCCGATGCAGCTATTTGCTTATTATGTGGCGGTGGCCAAGGGATGCGACGTGGATCAACCGAGAAATCTGGCAAAATCGGTAACTGTGGAGTGATATCCGAACTGTGAATTACTACAATAATGAATATCAGTTATCATACCAATTGTACCTGTTTTGGAAGAGGATTTCTCTTGAATGATAACTGATATTCATTTATAATTAAGTAGTGAATGAACGAATGATAAGATTTTTAAATGAATAGATAAAACCAGAAAGGAGAGGGGATATGGAGAAAGAAATCATGGGGATGCTTCAGATGATCCATGATAATACAATTGTTCTGGATACAAAGGTTGGTCGTCTGGGCGAGAAACTTGAATTACTTGAAACTAGAATGGATATCCAGAAAAAAGAACTTAAAGATGAGATGAAAACAATTGAACAGAATCTATCAGCCAGCATAGATAGCCAGAAAAAAGAGATGAAAGCAATTGAACGAAATCTATCGGCCAGAATAGATAGCCAGAAAAAAGAGATGAAGGCGATCGAGCAGAACCTGTCGGTCAAAATAGATTCTGTACGTTTCGAACTGGAAAATGTAACAAATAGAAAGATCAGTGCACTTTTTGACGGAAGGGAAGATGAATTGAGATATAGAAGGATTACGATTCAAAATAACGAGGATATCGAATCCTTGCAAATGAGAGTCAGTAATTTGGAGCAGGCATTGAAGTCGGTTATATAACCGTTCAGAAGACACCACGCTTTAGCTATACATATTTACAGAGTAATATCAGAAAATATTACTCTGTTTTTATTTCAAAAGTTTTGGTATAATAAGATCGTAGCTGTTTGAAGAAAGTCAATGAGGTCAGTAATGGATAAGGCAAAAAAACGATTAGAGAAACTTGTTGAAAGTGTTGAACTTTTGCGTGATGTGTTTGATACGGAAAATCACGGGATGTGCATTGTAGACAAGGATGGGAAGATTGTCAAGTGGAATTACGAAAAACTATTCGATATTAAGGAAGAGGAAACAATCGGAAAGCACGTTACAGAATGCTTGGAAAACACCAGGCTGCATATTGTTGTGAAAACGGGTAAAAAAGAGTTATATCAATTGCAGGAAATAGGCGGCGCCCATGTTATAGCCAACCGTATTCCAATTGAATTTGAAGGTGAAATCATTGGTGCGGCCGGCACCGTTGTATTTAAAGACACCAAAGAAATTGAGAAGCTTTACATAAGATTAGAACGGATAGGAAACAATTTGAAAGAATATCAAAGTGAATTAGTCAGAATGTATAGTGCTAAATACACATTTGATGATATAAAGACAGAGAATGCGGAAATGCTTCATTTGAAAGCAGTGGCAAAGTTGGCGGCCAATTCAGATGCGACAATTTTGTTGCAAGGTGAGAGCGGAACCGGAAAAGAGTTATTTGCCCAAGCTATACATCAGTCAAGTCAAGTGAGCGGTGAACCGTTTGTGACAATTAACTGTGCGGCAATACCTGGAGAATTGTTAGAATCAGAGTTGTTTGGATATGAAGGAGGCGCTTTTACCGGTTCTAGAAAAGAAGGGCGTGTAGGTAAGTTTGAGCTAGTTGGGAATGGAACACTTTTTCTTGATGAGCTAGGGACGCTGCCTCTTAATATGCAGGTGAAGCTGTTAAGAGTGTTGGAATCCAGAGAGTTTGAAAGGGTAGGAAGTAATAAAAAATTAGAATTTAGCGCTAGAGTCATAGGTGCCTCCAATGAAAACTTACCTATGCTCGTTGCGCAAGGTGGCTTCAGAAAGGACTTATATTATCGCCTCAATGTCATCAGTTTTGAGATTCCGCCTTTAAGAAAGCGACTTGACGATATTGAATGCTTGTGCAGGAATATATTAAGCCAAAAACAATGTAAGTATAACACGAATTGTGTTTCTATCAGCGAGGAGGCTGTACAAGCTTTAAAATGCTATGATTGGCCGGGGAACATAAGAGAGCTTCGGAATGTCATTGAACGGGCATTGATCTTGTGCGAGGGCACAATGATTGAACTTAGGCATTTGACGGAAAATATTCAGAGACTTATATGCGGATCGGATCAAGAGATACGCAGCCATACCGATTATTTTAAGAGAGAGGTTGCCAAGCTTGAAAAACGTCTGATTGAAGAAGGGCTGGCGGCGTCTGATGGCAACCGAGCTAAAGCGGCTAAAATACTAGGCATTCATCGTTCTGTGCTTTATAAGAAAATGCATGATTATGGAATTCCATTTGACGAAATCTAAAGTGTCTATAATCAAGACAGACATGTAAATGCGTCTATAATATAGAAAGTTCTTGAAATTTATTAAGAATGGATATATAATGGCTACTAGAGATTGATAAAATATTATCAATGTATTCTGTCTTGATTTTAGACACTATCAATCTTCGGTTTATTGTTGCTAAGAACGATATAATTTTTTGGAACCTAGCTTAAATCGTGGGTCAAGTGCCTTACGTAAGAAGTTGGCATGGGATTTGCTATTAATAAAGCATAGGGATGAAAATTATAAATAATTTATGATGCCCTTGTTTGAGAAGTGTGAGGAGCGAAAAGGAGAGAATCACTATGAAGGAAGTAGTTATTGTAAGTGCTTGCAGAACCCCTATTGGATCATTTGGAGGGGGATTGAAAAATGTTTCTGCAACTGATTTGGGTGCAGTCGTTGTTAAAGAAGCCATAAAGAGAGCTGGTATAGGGGCTGATCAGGTTGATGAAGTTATTTTCGGAAATGTCCTTCAGGCAGGTCTTGGGCAAAATGTCGCCCGTCAGGTATCTAAGGTGGCAGGTCTGCCCGATGAGTGTACCGCTATGACTATAAATATCGTCTGCGGGTCAGGGTTAAAATCGGTGGCGTTAGCTGCTAATCAGATTATAACCGGAGAATCTGATGTTGTTGTCTGCGGTGGAACAGAGAATATGAGTGCCGCACCCTATGCGGTTCCGACAGCACGCTGGGGCGCCCGGATGAATAATGCGCAAATGATTGATATAGCGGTGAACGACGGCTTATGGGATGCTTTTAATAATTACCATATGGGTATTACCGCTGAGAATGTTGCCGAACAATGGAAGGTAACACGCGAAAGACAAGATGCATTTGCAGTAGCAAGCCAGAATAAGACGGAAGCGGCAATCAAAGCAGGGAAATTCAAAGATGAGATTGTGCCTGTTGTCATCCCCCAAAGAAAAGGAGACCCAGTTGTATTTGATACTGATGAGTACCCTAAATTTGGCACCGTTTTGGAGAAAGTGGCAAAACTCCGTCCGGCTTTTAAGAAAGATGGCACTGTCACTGCAGCTAATGCATCGGGAATCAATGATGGCGCAGCGGCCTTTGTCGTTATGTCAAAGGAGAAGGCAGATGAATTAGGCGTCAAGGCAATGGCAACAGTCGTATCCTATGCAACTGCGGGCGTTGATCCGACTATTATGGGCATAGGTCCTGTACCGGCAACAAAGATGGCTCTTAAAAAAGCCGGTTTAGAAGTTAAAGATATTGATCTTGTTGAGGCTAATGAAGCTTTTGCAGCTCAGGCCATAGCGGTTTGCCGTGATCTGGAGCTTAATGATGATATTGTTAACGTTAATGGAGGAGCCATTTCCCTTGGCCACCCAATCGGAGCTTCAGGAGCACGCATTTTAGTCACCCTGCTTTACGAAATGGGCAAGCGGGATGCGAAAACCGGTTTGGCGACACTTTGTATCGGCGGAGGGCAAGGCCAGTCACTGATTGTAAGAAGATAGAAAGTAGAGGATGGATAAATGGCAAAAGCGCAGCAAATTAGTGCGGCAGTCGCTGCCGACCTGATTAAGGATGGTATGTCTGTTATGGTAGGGGGGTTTATGACTTGCGGAACTCCGGAAGACATTGTTGATGCAATCGTCAAGAAGGGGGTAAAGGATCTAACCGTTATTTGTAATGATGCCGGTTATCCTGATAAAGGTGTAGGGAAACTGATTTCCAACGGTCAGGTTAAAACGGTTATCGCTTCTCATGTTGGATTAAATCCGGAATGCGGTCGTTTGTACGGTTTGGGAGAAGTGGAATTGGAATTAGTGCCTCAGGGAACATTGGCAGAGAGAATCCGCTGCGCTGGCGCAGGACTTGGTGGATTTTTAACACCTACCGGTGTGGGAACAACGGTTGGTGAAGGTAAAGAGGTCATCAAGGTAGACGGTGTTGAATTCCTTTTAGAAAAGCCTTTAAAAGCAGACATGGCAATATTATCAGGCAATCTGGTAGATACGGTGGGGAACATCAAGTATCGCGGCGCAACTAGAAACTTCAACCCGATCATGGCAACAGCTGCATCAACAGTTATCGTTCAAGCGGATCATGTTGTTGAAGCAGGTTCGATTGGTCCGGAGAATGTTGAAACTCCTGGGATTTTTGTGGATTATATTGTAGAGGTGACGAATGATGGATACTAAAGGATTTATTGCGGCAAGAGTTGCAAAGGAATTGAAAAACGGTGATATTGTTAATCTGGGTATTGGGCTTCCGACACTGGTTCCCAATTATTTAGACCCCGAGGTTGAGATCATACTTCAGTCTGAGAACGGATTTGTCGGTCTTGGAGCCACTCCCAAGCAGGGTGAAGAGGATGCATATATTGTCAATGCCGGCGGTCGACCGGCTTCGATTAAACCTGACGGCGCCTTTTTTGACAGTGCCCTTTCCTTTACGATTATTCGCGGCGGTCATGTAGATGCCACCGTATTAGGCTCTTTGCAGGTCGATGAACAGGGCAATATTGCCAACTGGATTGTTCCCGGCAAGAAGGTTCCTGGAATGGGCGGCGCCATGGATTTGGTGGTTGGCGCTAAAAAAGTGATTGTCGCCATGGAACACACAAACAAAGGAAAGCATAAAATCCTAAAGGAATGCACGCTCCCTTTGACTGCGAAGGGTCAGGTGAACATGATTGTCACCGAGCTGGCTGTAATTGATGTTATTAACGACGGCCTGCTACTAAAAGAATATAATCCGGAATATACAATCGAAGAAGTTCAGGGGGCTACGGGAGCCAGACTGATTATCGCACATGATATAAAACCGATGATTTAACTATCCAACATTAAAGTGGCTGTCGGAAATAGACAGCCTAAGACAGGTGGCGTTGTGGCTCGCATGAGCCACAACGCCACCTGTAAATTTGCCCTAAAAAGTTCAAAATTAAGTAAAATTAATTATGCGAAAACTTTATGTTTTTTTTTATTCACTAACGTGATATACTAAAACAAGATGTTTAAAAAGGCAATACTTATGATGAGGTGATAATGTGGAGATGGATTTGCTCCGGCAGATTGAGAGTGCATATGATTCCTTTAGTAAAGGACAGAAGCGTATTGCGGACTATATAATTAACAATTATGACAAGGCAGTCAATTTAACTGCTGCAAAGCTGGGTCGTATTGTGGGTATCAGCGAATCTACGGTGGTGCGTTTTGCGACTGAATTGGGATTTAAAGGTTATCCCGGATTCCAGAAGGCATTGGAAGAAATTGTTAAGAACAAGCTTAATTCCATTCAACGGATTACGCTCACGACAACACGACTTGCAGAAGACGAAATCTTAGGGGCGGTGCTTCAAAGTGATTATGATAATTTACGGTTTACAAAGGAGCAGATGAACAATGAGGATTTTAACCGCGCAATAGATTTGATATCCGATGCCAAGAATATATATATAGTCGGTGGTAGAAGCTGTGGAGCTCTGGCACAGTTTATGAACTACTATTTAAACTATATTTTTGATAACGTTAAGTTAATCAGTTCGAATAGCCTTACTGTATCTTTAGAAGAGATACATAGAATCAATAGCGAGGATGTCATTATTTGCATCAGCTTTCCTAGATATTTCATTGATACTGTTAGAATCATCGAATTTTCTAAGAAAAGGAATGCTAAGATAATTGCCATAACGGATAGTGACACATCGCCGATGACAAAGTATGCGGATTGCAAGCTGTATGCAAAGAGCGATATGGTATCCATAGTCGATTCTCTGGCAGCGCCATTGAGCTTGATCAATGCATTGATCGCAGCACTAAGCATCCGCAATAAGGAACGGGTAGTTTCGTCGATGGAGATACTTGAAGATATTTGGGCTGAATATAGTGTCTATAAAGAATCCAATTTAAGCGGTCGTGACCTGCTATGAAAAGAGTGTTGATTATAGGTGGTGGCGCAGCAGGGATGCAAAGCGCAATTGTATCTGCGAAAAAAGGACATAAAGTCTTCTTGTTCGAGAAGAATGAGAAGCTGGGGAAAAAGTTGTTTATAACCGGTAAAGGGCGCTGCAATATTACCAATGCCTGTGATGTGGAGGAATTACTGAAAAACATCGTCTCAAACCGTAAGTTTTTATATAGCGCATTCTATACATTTTCCAGCAATGATATGATTAACTTCTTTGAAGAATTGGGATTGAAGACTAAGACAGAAAGGGGCAATCGAGTATTCCCTGTATCTGATAAAGCTTCTGACGTCATAGCCGCCATGCAAAAGGAAATGAAGAGACTGGGAGTTAAGATCTTTTTAAATACAGAAGTAAGAGATGTTCACATCAACAATAGGGCGTTTGAATATCTGCAATTAAGCAATGGTGATAAAATATACGGTGATGCCGCTATTATTGCGACAGGAGGGTTGTCTTATCAATCGACAGGCTCTACCGGAGACGGCTATAAGTTTGCCAAGCGGATGGGACATGCTGTCACGCCCACATCTCCTTCTTTGGTTCCTTTCAATATTAGGGAAGCTTGGTGTAGGGAGCTACAAGGCTTATCACTAAAGAATATAAGATTCGCAATGATGTCTGGTGATCAGGTTGTTTTTGAGGATTTCGGTGAGTTGCTTTTTACCCATTTCGGTATCAGTGGCCCAGTGGTTTTAAGTGCCAGTGCTTATTATACTGGGGAGAAGCCTCGCTGTACAATTGATCTTAAGCCAGCACTTAATTTAGAGCAATTGGACACAAGGCTTCAAGCGGACTTTAAGAAGTACCATAACAAACAGTATCGTAACGGATTGAGAGATTTACTACCGTCAAAGCTAATACCTGTGGTAGTAGATCTGTCTGAGATAGATCCCTATAAAAAAATCAGTGAAATAACTCGTGAAGAGCGTCTGCGTCTGTGCGGAATAATGAAGAGCCTAACCATGACCATTGCCGGGCTTAGGCATTACAACGAGGCTGTGATCACAAAAGGTGGGATTGCTGTCAATGAAGTTAATCCCTCAACGATGGAGTCGAAATTAATTAAAAACACATATTTTGTAGGAGAAGTGTTAGATATAGATGCGCTAACCGGAGGTTTTAATTTACAGATAGCATGGTCTACAGCATATGTGGCAGGAATAAGTATTTAATTGAATGATAACGGAGGCGAATATGGGATTTAACATTGCTATTGATGGACCGGCAGGTGCCGGAAAGAGTACGATTGCTAAAATGATTTCAAAAAAGCTTGATTTTATCTATGTTGATACGGGAGCTATGTACAGAGCATTGGCGCTATACTTTATCCGAAACCAGATCAAGTCAGATGAGGAGGAGAAGATATCCAAGGTACTTGCAGATGCCGATGTGACAATTACCTACGCAAATGGAATGCAGCAGGTGATGTTAAACGGTGAGAATGTAACGCCGTTGATCAGGAGTGAGGAAGTAGGGAAAATGGCTTCAGAGTCTTCTGTTTATCAAAGCGTGCGCACAAAGCTGTTGGATTTACAAAGGAACATGGCTAAAACTGCGGATGTGGTTATGGATGGACGAGACATTGGAACCTTTGTGCTGCCTAATGCGGACTTTAAAATATATTTAACGGCAAGTGTTAAGGAGCGAGCTAAAAGACGATTCCTAGAACTTAAGGAAAAGGGATCAAACTGTGAATTATCGCAAATTGAAAGAGATATTAAAGAGCGAGACTTAAGGGATATGAATAGAGACATCGCACCGCTTAAGCAAGCAGAGGATGCAGTCTGTATCGATACTTCATCGTTGACCATCGATGAAGTAAAGAATAGAATTATTGAAATCTATAAGAACAAGGTGAAGGATTAGCATATGAAAGTCAGATTGGCGAAAACAGCAGGATTTTGTTTTGGAGTAAAGAGAGCGGTCAATATGGTGCACGAGGCCATAGGTGAAGCGGATATCTATACTTATGGGCCGATTATTCATAATGAGCAAGTGGTGACAGAGTTGGAAAAAAAGGGAGTTAAGGTGCTTTACTCTCTGGAGGATTTAGACGGATTATCAGAGGGCACTGTGGTTATCCGCTCCCATGGGATTCCGAAGTCTGAATACGACGCCATTTTGGCAAAAGGGCTTAAAGTGATTGATGCAACATGCCCGTTTGTAAAGAAGATTCATGAAATTGTCGTGGAGCAAGGTGAGGCGGGAAGAGATATTGTTATCATTGGAAATAAATATCATCCTGAAGTAAAAGCGACTTCCGGCTGGTGCGTGAGTCCGTTTAAAGTCATTGAGAATGTTGACGAAGCCTACAATTTTAGTACCTCAAAGGATAAAAAGTTGTGCATTGTATCACAAACGACATTTAATTACAATAAATTTGAAGAATTAGTTGAAATTATTTCAAAAAAAGGGTATGATATTAATTGTTTAAATACGATTTGTAATGCTACGGAAGAAAGGCAGGCAGAAGCGAGAATTATTGCAGCTCAGTCGGACGCCATGATTGTAATTGGCGACAAGCATAGTTCGAATACACAAAAGCTTTACGGAATAAGTAAAAAACAATGTAAAGATACTTACTATATACAGACACTTGTTGATTTAGATTTGTCCAAATTAGGATCTATCAATAACGTAGGTATTACAGCTGGGGCGTCAACCCCAAACAAAATTATTGAGGAGGTTCATAAAGCATGTCAGAAATGAGTTTTGAGCAATTATTGGAGGCATCATTAAAAACTATAAGAACAGGAGAAGTCGTAGAGGGTACAGTCATTGACGTTAAAGATGATGAGATTATCCTGAATATAGGTTACAAAGCTGACGGCATTATTTCAAGAAATGAATATTCAAATGACCAGAACATTGATCTTAAGGAAGTCATTAAGGTCGGTGATATGATGCAGGCAAAAGTGATTAAGGTGAATGATGGCGAAGGGCAAGTCTTACTAACCTATAAACGTTTAGCTGCTGAGAGAGGTAATAAAAGGCTTGAGGAGGCTTTTAATAATAAAGAAGTTCTGACTGCCAAGGTTGCCAGTGTCTTAGATGGTGGCTTGAGCGTTGTTATTGATGAAGCACGGGTATTTATCCCAGCAAGTCTTGTTTCGAATTCCTATGAGAAGAATCTTTCGAAGTACGATGGTCAAGAGATTTCTTTTGTCATTACAGAATTCAATCCGCGAAAGAGAAGAATTATTGGTAACAGAAAGCAGCTTTTAGTTGCTGAAAAGCTTGAGAAACAAAAAGAATTATTTGAAAGAATTTCTATTGGAATGACGATTGAAGGGAAGATTAAGAATGTAACAGATTTCGGTGCGTTCATCGATTTGGGCGGTGCCGATGGGCTGCTTCATATTTCCGAAATGTCATGGGGAAGAGTTGATAATCCCAAGCAACTACTCAAGGTGGGTGATGACATCACTGTGTTAATCAAAGATATTCAAGGAGAGAAGATTGCTCTTAGTTTAAAATTTGATGAAACTAACCCATGGATAACAGCATCTGAGAAATATGCCTCCGGCAATATTGTTGAAGGTAAGGTAGCCAGAATGACAGACTTCGGTGCTTTTATTGAGCTTGAACCAGGAATAGATGCATTACTGCATGTCTCACAGATTTCCAAAGAACATGTTGAGAAACCGGCAGATGCTTTGAAGGTTGGGCAGATCATTACTGCTAAGGTGGTAGACTTTAATGAAGCAGACAAGAAGATTAGTTTAAGCATCAAGGCTTTAGAATCAGAGGAGCCGGCGGAGCCACTGATAGCCAAGGAAGAGGAAGTTGAAAGTCTGGAGACTTCAGAATCGTCAGAAGAATGATAAGAATCTCATCCCATAGAATAGATCTATATGAAAAGTCGATTCTATGGGGTTTGTTTATTCGGAGGTAATACAATTGTGAATAGGTTTAACAGACTAAAGCTTAAAGCGTATGGAACTCAATTACTTATTGGCTTGCTCTGCCTTATCATAGGCATTCAAATATTATATTCAATTTTATCGGAGATGAGAGATACTTATGACGTGGCCAGCCGTAATGCTTATGTCAGTGGGATTATAATCTGCTGCGTTCTCATTATAGTTGGCATCTTGTTTATAATAAAAGCATTTCTTTATGAAAAACAGCTGTATAAAAGTCTGACAAGGGAGGAGCATGAGAGCTTTTTAGCGGAATTAGACGAGCAGACCACATTATTCTTTGGAACAAGTCTGATTGTCACTAAGCATTATCTTGTCGTCAAAGCTAAATTAAGAGGCGAGGTTCTTAGATTGATTAGGATTGAGAACCTGATTGCCTGCTTTGAGAAGCCTTATTATGCCGGCAGTGAGGAGTTAGTGAAATATGAGATTATTCTATGTGACAAAGATTTCAAGTTGACTGTCTGTGAAGTTAAAGATAAAAGTGTTTTTATGATGGCGGAGGCGTTTCGAACAATCTGCTCTTTGGCGCCATGGGTGTTAAGTGAAGATTACATTGGATTTCTGGGCAATTACCGTAAGAAATCTCACCAAAAAGCTTATTTAAAGATGGTGGATCATCGAAAAGAGAAAACGCAAATTGATGAAGACACCATTCCTGAGTTGCTGATATCGGCGGCAGACTTGATTCAAGCGTTTGAAGCTAAAACCAAGGCTACTGAAAAGACTAATGAAAAAGCCCCAAGAAAACGGAAATTAAGAAACCCTAAAAAAAGAAAATAAGTCCTTTGCATATTTCATCATAAAACTGCTGTCATTCAACCTGGCAGCCTCTATCTGAAAGTATGAAACCTTGTCATTGTGGGAATGTTTAAAAGCAGGCGTCAATCCAAGATCAAACTGGGGAAGGTAAGCCCCAGTTTTTTTAATATAGCAGTTAGCTGCCGTGGCCTTTTGCCGGAAGTCTTTATCTACAAATTGTCCGACGCTCTTATGTATGGCAAGATCTTCTTTCGGAAGATAATAGTAATTCTTTGGATCATCATAAAAAAATTTCAACGTTTCATTAATCAAAGGGATTGATATTTCAACCTTATATGCAGATGCCGTTAGCGTGAAATAATCTGTTGCCTTTGTCAGCGGCATGGGTATGAAAAAATCTGTCTTTAAACAGAGCTTTACAAAATGGCTGTTTAATTCTCCGTCAGCGCTTTTAAAAGTTTCGTTGAAAATATCTGAATAACTCAAAATAGGTAAAATATCCAACATACCCTTGATGTCCTCGAAGTTATGCAGGATAAGAAATTGATATAAGCGCTGGTCGCCGGTAATTAAATACTTTTGATACACTAAGATCAAATCTTTCCCTGAAAATTGGTCATCTCTGCGAAATCCTAAGAATGCCTCGATATATTTCAACTTCATACTTTCAATCCCTAAAAACTGCTTATAAGGACGGATGGTGCGATAAATATCGAAATGCATAAAAGCTTCAAATGAATAAGTAAGTCCATAATGCTTACATTTCTTCAAGAGAAAAGGCATGTCAAAGGTGCTGCCGTTAAAAGTGATCAGCGTTTTGAAATGCTCTAAAAATTTAAAAAAGTGCTCAAGGATATCAATCTCGCATGCGCTGTCTTTTTCATCCGCAAACCATTGAACAGTGTGCCAACCGCCATGTTCAAAATATGTACAACCAATAAGATAGAGAGCACAATAATCCGGACTAAATCCGGTTGTTTCGATATCAAAAAGAACGGTGGTGTCCAGAGGAAATTTTTTCTCCAAAGGGTAATCTAATGTTATATTTAAATCGTTTTTTATAATTTTCATCTAAAAGCGCTCCCTAAGATATTGTCATTGGGTACATTATACGAAAAAAATTATGATTTATCAATCATTCATTTCAAAGAATAAGCTAGTGTTATGAATCTAAATATGGTAAACTTAACTAGAGGTATTTAATCGGTCAAGATTGAGGTGAAGTATGAAACAAGACATTATCGTTGGAAAAGGCAGACCCCTGCCCCTTGGAATTACTAAAAGTGAAGATGGCATTAATTTCTCCCTTAGTATTTCTGGTACGGCAGATATCAAGCTAGTGCTTATTCAAAAGCATTCAAAAGAGGTTTTTACCGAAATCGATATGGCACCATATCTGATTGTTGGTTCTATTTATGCATTACGCATTCAGAATCTTGATTATCATCTATATTTTTATGGATACATGGTAAATGGAGAGTTGATCGAAGATACTTATGCTGCCAGCCCTTCTGATATGAAAAAGTGGGGGGAAGAAAAGATCTTGCCTGACAAGCTTTGGTATAGCTTTTATTTTGATGAATACCAATGGGAAGGTGATACACCCTTAGAACTGCCTTACCACGAGCTCATTATCTATAAGCTCCATGTGAGGGGCTTTACGAAGCATTTGTCGTCTAAAGTCAAGGCAAAAGGCACTTTTGCGGGAATTATTGAGAAGATACCCTATTTAAAAGAACTGGGTATTAATTGTATTGAACTAATGCCGATCGTGGAATTTGATGAAATCGCCATACGCTCTAAAGGCATCGGTCAAGAAGAACAATTTATGAATTACTGGGGATATGGCAAGGCAAGTTACTTAATGCCGAAATCAGCCTACGCTGACCGGAAATCACCCAATATAGAGCTTAAAGACTTGATTAAGGAGCTTCACCGCAATGGTATAGAGCTTGTCTTAGAATTATTATTTGATCAAGATATAAGCAGCTATGACTGTCTTGAAATACTAAGGCGTTGGGTGCTGGATTACCATATTGATGGTTTCCATGTCAATGAAGGCATCGTGCCAGTAGAGCTGGCCGCTAAAGACCCAGTGCTTAGCCGGACTAAATTGATGTGCAGAGAGTTTGATAGTGACAAGATCTATCGAGATACTATTCCTAAATCAAAGCAATTGGCCAAGTATAACGAAGACTTTTTGGTGGCGATGAGAATCTTTTTAAAAGGCGACCATGATACGATTCAACGTTTCACCTATCATATCAGAAGGAATGATGAGCAGTTTGGCCTGATCAATTACATAACGAATAATAATGGATTTACAATGATGGATCTTGTTTCCTATAATGAAAAGCATAACGAGGCAAACCAAGAGGACAATAAAGATGGAACGGACTATAATTACAGCTGGAACTGTGGGTTTGAAGGTCCTACCAGACGGAAAAGGGTGGTCGAATTAAGACAAAGGCAGATGAAGAATGCCTTTGTCTGTTTGATGCTTAATCAAGGAACACCTTTGATTTATGCAGGAGATGAGTTCGGCAACAGCCAAAAGGGGAATAATAATGCGTATTGTCAAGATAATGAAATATCATGGCTTAACTGGAATGATTTGAAGCGGAACAAAGATATCTTTGAGTTTGTCAAAACGCTCATTCAAATAAGAAAAAGCCATCCCATATTACATTCGCCAAAAGAATTCAGAATGATGGACTTTTTAAGCTGTGGCTATCCTGATTTGTCATTTCATGGTCTTAAGCCATGGTATCCTGATTTAAAATCATCAAGCCATGTCTTAGGTGTAATGTATTGCGGACGATATGCTCAAATAGATGGGGAAGATGATGCCTATTTTTATATAGCGTATAATATGCACTGGGGTTTTCACGAATTTAACCTTCCGTTATTGCCTAGAGCCTTAAAATGGAAGCCGTTGATTTTGACCGCAGAAGCTGACAGGATCATTTCGGATAATATACTACATGTGCCAGAACGAAGTATTATTGTATTGATTGGAGAACCGAATGGAGAGGTATAAGATTTTATCAAGTTTTCATTTAAAGTTAATTGCTGTATCGACAATGCTTATAGATCATGTGGGAGCTGTGCTCCTGCAAAGAGAAATTGTCTTAAGGTATATTGGGCGGATATCATTTCCGATTTTTTGTTTTCTTTTGGTAGAGGGATATTTATACAGCAAAAATGTCAAGAAGTATCTTTTAAGACTTGGTATCTTTGCTGTGATTTCAGAAATTCCATTTGATTTGGCTTTTCGTGATCAAATGTTTTACTGGGAGAGTCAAAATGTTTTTTTGACATTGTTCATCGGCCTGCTAGCCCTATACATATTCGATTTATGTAGGAACAAGGGAGATTTTGTGTTTCTGTTTCTAGGATATGCATCAGTTGCGCTGTGCGCATTTGCAGCTGAATATCTGGGTACTGATTATGGCTTTTTTGGAGTCATGAGTATATTTGCTTTCTATTTATTCAGGCAAGAGGCGGTCTTAAGATTAGTCTCTATTGCGCTGATTAACGGCTTAATGGCTAGTATACAGTTGTATGCGATAGGAGCCTTTGTTCCGATTACATTATATAATGGGAAAAAGGGTTATAATAGTGATATCCTAAAGCTGGCTTTTTATGCTTTTTATCCGGTGCATTTGATGATTCTCTTTTATATAAAAACTATCAGCTGACAAGAATATTTGTCAGCTGATAGTGATCCATTATCTAATAATAAATACCTTCCTCATAATCGTCTTTAGGTGGAAAATCGCCAACATAAGGATTGCTATGATTATCATCAATAATCATCGAATCTGTCGGTTCTTCATGCGACTGTGTATCATCTACAAGATGATTGACCTTCGGGAACCAATGGCCCGGATTTTTCTTTTCTTCAAAATGAGCCATAACCTTACCTCCTTTGTGAAATAAAAAGTTTATAAGATTATTATGGCTTAAGATATAAAAAATATGTAGAAAAATTCAAGGATCAGGAGTCCTTGGGATAATTAAGCTGCTCTGGGCGGATTGGATAGAGAACTTCGTTTAGATATTTGTCAGCTAAGTAGTTAGCCATCTTAAGATTCATATCGAGGTAGTTCCCACAGTCTTTCGCTGATGCGCCACAAATGCTATCCTGATAGTCTCTGATGAACTCAAAGGTACGTTTAATGAGAGGCAAGATGCAAGATGAGGTCAGATCTCCGGTCAATAATAAATAAAAGCCGGTACGACAACCCATCGGGCCAAAGTATATGATGCGCTCCCTCCAATCGGGATCATTGCGTAAAAATGTAGCTGCCAGATGCTCAATGGCATGCATCTCAGCCGTGTTCATGACCGGCTCAAAGTTAGGGCGGGTCATTCGCAAGTCAAAAGTCGTAATGGCTTCATCACCGATATAATCTCTTCTTGAAACATAAACCCCAGGCAAAAGTTTGAGATGGTTAATTGTAAAACTGTCTATTTTCTTCATATTCTTCCTCCAAAATCATAGTAGATTTTATGATAAAAAATTGTGTAATAGTAATATTATTATAGAAGATATACTGAAGAAATACAATGAAATTTTTAACAATCGGTTGAAGAAACATACGCCTTATGATAAACTTAATTGTGATGGGCATAGTGCCAAATTTATGAATTGAGGATGTGCAGTGATGATAGACGGAAAGAAGACCCTGTTTAGTGGAATGCAGGCTACAGGGCAACTTACAATAGGCAACTATTTAGGTGCATTAAAGAATTGGGTTCATTTGAATGAAGAATATGAATGTTTTTATAGTGTTGTTGATATGCATTCTATTACCGTTCGGCAAAAACCAGCCGAACTCCGCCAAAAGGCCAGGGATTTACTGACATTGTATATAGCAGCAGGACTCGAGCCGGAGAAGAATTGCATTTATTATCAATCGCATGTCAGTGCTCATGCTGAGCTCTCATGGATTCTAAGCTGTTTTACTTATATGGGCGAATTGAATCGGATGACTCAGTTTAAAGATAAAGCGGACAAACATACTGATAACATCAATGCCGGCTTATACACATATCCAGTATTAATGGCGGCAGACATTTTATTATACCAGGCAGATGTCGTGCCGGTCGGCAACGATCAGCGACAACATCTTGAACTAAGCAGAACCTTAGCGCTTCGATTTAATCATATTTATGGTGATGTTTTCACCGTTCCTGAAGCCTATTACGGAAAAACCGGCGCCAGAATCATGAGCCTTCAGGATACCTCTAAAAAGATGTCGAAATCAGATGAGAACCCCAATGGAAGTGTATATTTATTGGATGATCCTGACACAATAATGAGGAAGTTTAAGCGGGCGGTCACTGATTCGGATACAAGAATTATTTACAGCAATGAAAAACCGGAGATCCGCAATCTTTTAGATATTTATATTGCGATAACCCACAAGAGTGTTGAAGAGGTTGTGGCTCATTTCGAAGGGAAAGGCTACGGAGACTTTAAAAGCGAGATTGGTGAAGCTGTTATTGAAGAGCTTCGTCCACTCCAGAATCGATTTAACGACTTAACAAAGAATAAAGACTATATCGATAGTGTCATTAAAAATAACGGGGAAAAAGCTGGTTATTATGCGGCAAAGACATTGCGGAAGGTTCAGAAGAAAGTTGGCTTCCCTGCCAAAGTGAGATAAAAAGGAGGATACATTTATGCCGGACAAATATGTTGCTTATGTAGGTTCTTATACACGAGGAGATAGTAAAGGGATTTCGATTTTTGATGTTAATGATAAAAGTATCGCATTTGAATTACGAGACGTTTTTGAAATCCATAATCCTTCTTTCCTTAAATTGTCACATGATGAGAAATATTTATACACAACGTGCGATGAAGGGGTTGCTGCCTTTAAGATATTAAAGGATGGAGGTCTGGTGCTTTTAAACAAAGCACCGGTGAACGGACTTAGGCCCTGCTACTTGTCATTAGACTCGAAGAATGAATTTCTTGCTTGTGGAGGTTACCATGATGGCAAGCTGACTGTTCTTAGAGTTGAGGAGGATGGAAGTGTCGGTGGGGTCACGGATGAAGTGTTTATGAAAGGATTGGGCAGTATTGCCGGAAGAAACTATAGATGTTATGTGAATTGTGCACTGTTTACACCGGATGAAAAGTATCTGCTGGCAGTAGATCTAGGTATGGATCAGGTCAAAATATATAAATTCGACCATAAGTCAGGAAGAATTAAGCTTCACGATATTTTAAGATGTGAGCTAGAGTCCGGTCCAAAGCATATGATCTTTTCCAACGATGGAAAGTACGCCTATATGACTCATGAGAATAAGAATTATATTTCCCAATATGCCTATAATCCAAAAAGCGCAGAATTCACAAAAATGCAGGTGATATCAACGCTTCCGGAAAACTATGACGGTTACAGCAGCGCCATCACACTTAAGATATCAGAAGATGACAGACACTTATATGCGACTAATTCTGGTAACAATAGTGTGGCTGTCTATTCCATCCACCCTGAGACAAAAGCTATGGAAACGCTATGTATTCTGCCCATAAGCGGAGATTATCCAAGAGATATTCTCTTAATGCCAGATGGAAGGAATATTGTTTGCACCAATCAGGAATCTGACAGCTTGACCTGCTTTACTGTTCAGTATGATAAAAGGTATATTGTTATGAACGGGAAGCCGACAGACATATATAGCCCGACATCAATCCAGCTAAAAAAGCTGGATTAGAAAGTCGAGTAAAACTTCTTGATATTATCCAATCGGCTGCTCATATTATCAAATAACAAATCTATGATTGTCAGGGCAGCCATCGATTCAACAACAACAACAGCACGGGGAACAATAACAGGGTCATGACGCCCCTTAATACTGATATCAACCTCCTCCAGATCTTTGTTAACTGTTCTTTGCGTCTTGGCAATGGAGGGGGTTGGCTTGATAGCGGTTCTAAAAACAATGGTGCTGCCATCGCTTATGCCGCCTAGCACCCCTCCGCTGTGATTGGTTGCTTTGACAATATGACTGTTATCAAGAATAAAACTGTCGTTATTATTAGAACCACTAAGCATGGAGGCGTTAAAACCTTCACCGATTTCAAATCCTTTGACCGCGCCAATGGATAGCATGGCTTTTGCCAGATTGGCATCTAGTTTGTCAAATACAGGCTCCCCAATACCGGCGGGCATGCCGTCAATGGTGCATTCGATCACTCCCCCAATAGAGTCCTGTGCTTTGATCTTCGATTTTAATAACAAGGAGGCTTCCTTGTAAGCAATTGTATCAGGCATATAAAGGGAGTTTCTAAGGATTTCGTCTGAATTAAATCGTCTGTAATCTATCGATACGGCTCCGATGGACTTGGTATACGCCTGGACATTGATCTTACATTCCTTTAATATCTTTAGCGCGACGGCTCCTGCCGCCACTCTTCCGATGGTTTCCCTGCCGGAGCTTCTGCCGCCGCCGCGGTAATCGCGAAATCCATACTTACAATCAAAAGTATAGTCAGCATGTCCTGGACGATAAACGTTGGATATATGGAAATAATCGGCAGAGCGGGCTGATTGGTTATAGATGATCAATGAGAGCGGGGCGCCGGTAGTTTTACCATCAAATACACCGGATAAAATCGTGACGGCATCATCTTCTTGTCGCGGCGTTGTATATTCAGATTGTCCCGGTTTCCTGCGGTTAAGATATAATTGTAGGTCATCTTCATTAAGATGAAGACCGGCGGGGCAGCCGTCTATGACAACGCCGGTGGCCTTGCCGTGGGATTCGCCCCATGTGGTTATTTTAAATGTGTTGCCAAATGTTGATCCAGCCATAATATGATCCACCTCTTTTATTTTACTTTTACCTGTTCATGACCTTTTGGCCCATGATACCTACGAATTGCTACGCACTTCGTGCTCCCGCAATCCTCAAAATATTCGAAATCCGCCCTGATCGGGCTTCTTTCTGATATTTTGCGGGTTCCAAAGTCATGCTTTTCCATGCAAGCATGAAACGCATGACCTTTTGATCCTGGTATTATTATATTAGATAGTTTTGTGTTTGGCAAGTGAGGGGGAGGAATTTAATTTTGACAAAAGTGGTGGAACGTGTTATATTATATTATTAGAATAATCGATGGATTGTTCATTATATTCATACTTGATGATACGGAGGTGTGATTATGGATAAGCGTGAAATTAAGCTAAAGAATATCGACGGTGCAAAAGAGTTTGTGAAAGCTGCCTCAAGCTGCGATTTTGATATTGATGTATATTTTAACAAAATTGCTTTAGATGCAAAATCTATTCTGGGAATATTAAGTTTAGATCATAGGAGTATTTTGACTGTGGTATACGATGGTTATAACGAAACTTTTTCTGAAATTATACAAAAATATGCGGTTTAACTAAATTTTACTGTAGAATTCAGGGAGCGATTGAAATATTAATAGAGTTCAATCGCTCCTTACTTATGAAAAGTAAATGAGCACACTAATTAAATAAGGGAACGGGTGTACTTGAAAAATGTTAAATTGATCGAAAAGATGATAATCATTGTTATAAAATGATGAAACGACTAAAAAAAATGGAAATTTTAAAGATATTACTAGTTTTTTAACTTTACCAAGAAATAATATTAACAAATTAACAAAAATATATTGCAACTTAGAAAGAAAATGAGTATAATATAAGTAAAATATAGATAAAAAAGAGTCATATCATGGGCACAATAAATGTTTGTACTCGTTATTATCCATTAGACAAATAATAACGGTTCAAAAATAAATTAAAAAGAGAGGAAAGGTTATTATGAAGAAAAAAGTCTTTTCACTGCTTCTGGCAGTAGCGATGGTACTGTCTTTAGCGGCCTGTGGCAATGGCAACAATGGCACAGATACAACAGCCCCTGCTAATCAGGAGACAACTCCTGCTGATGAGGGTAGTGCAGATACCACTGAAACTAGTCAAGGAGGCTCAGATGGCTATGAGATAGCATTAGTAACAGACCTTGGAACGATTGATGATAAATCATTTAACCAAGGTGCATGGGAAGGTGTTGTAGCTTACGGCGATGAGTTTGGCATAGCCTATAAGTATTACCAACCAACAGAGAAAACAACAGCATCTTATGTAGAAACAATCGGACTGGCTGTTGAAGGTGGCGCAAGTATCGTCGTATGCCCAGGATTTTTATTTGAGCCGGCGGTCTATCAAGTGCAGGATACTTATCCTGATGTCAATTTTATTTTGATTGATGGGGAGCCCCATGATGAGGATTATGCTGAGTACAGAACCAATAGTAATGTTATGTGCATCATGTTCCAGGAAGATGAGGCAGGCTTCTTAGCAGGCTATGCCGCTGTTAAAGAGGGTCATACAAAGCTTGGATTTATGGGCGGAATGGCAGTTCCGGCAGTTATCCGTTTTGGCTATGGCTACCTACAAGGTGCGGAATACGCAGCTAATGAGATGGGAATTGATTCAATAGAAGTCCAATATTATTATACTGGTGGATTCGCGGCGACTCCTGAAGCCCAGGCTATGGCAGCTTCATGGTTTGAATCAGGCACTGGTGTCATCTTTGGTTGCGGCGGTTCAGTCGGAAACTCTGTGATGGCAGCAGCTGAGAATGTTGACAAATCAGTTATCGGCGTCGATGTTGATCAATCTAGCGAATCTGATACAGTTATCACATCAGCTATGAAAATGTTAAAGAATTCTGTTTACGAAGGTCTTAAAGGTCATTTTGGTGGCAACTTTACCGGTGGGCAGACTATATTTTTCGATGTGACGTCGGATAGTGTTGGCTTACCGATGGAAACCTCAAGATTCGAGACATTTACACAAGAAGATTATGATGCTATATATGCAAAGCTTGTTGCTGGTGAAGTCAATATTGAGAACGATACTACAATAGAAACGAGTGATCCGGAATTTCATTCTAAATTAGGTTTGAGTATTGTTAAAGCTACAATGGTTGAGTAAGTATCTGACAAGAGAAAGGGATGCGCTAACGGCATCCCTTTCTTGCTTTAAATATGCATATGAGTCATGAACAAATATTAAAGCATAGGGGGAGCCCATGGAATATGTAATTGAGATGTTGAATATAACAAAGGAGTTTCCGGGCATTATCGCAAATGACAATGTCACACTACAGTTGAAAAAGGGTGAGATACACGCATTATTGGGAGAAAATGGTGCGGGCAAGTCGACTTTAATGAGCGTCCTTTTCGGATTATACCAGCCTGAGAAAGGAATCATTAAGGTTAAGGGAAGCGAGGTTAAAATCAACAGTCCTTTAGATGCTAATGCGCTAGGTATAGGAATGGTACATCAACACTTTAAATTGGTGCACAATTTTACGGTGTTACAAAATATTGTACTAGGCATGGAAACTGTTAAAAATGGCATTTTAGAAATGGAAGAAGCCCGTAAGAAAGTGATGGGACTCAGTGAGAAATACCATTTATTAGTCGATCCTGATGCCTATATATCCGATATTACTGTGGGGATGCAACAAAGAGTTGAAATTTTAAAGATGCTATATCGGGATAATGAGATACTAATTTTTGATGAACCGACAGCAGTTCTGACGCCACAGGAAATCAGCGAATTAATGAATATCATGAAGGAGCTGGCCGCAGAAGGGAAATCATTAATTTTTATTACGCACAAATTAAATGAAATCAAAGAGGTTGCTGATAAGTGCTCGGTGCTTAGACGCGGAAAATATATTGATACGGTTGATGTAAAGGATACGGATAAAGAACAGCTTTCAGAAATGATGGTAGGGCGTAAGGTTGATTTGGCAATAGAAAAGGCTGATCAAACACCTCAGGAAGTGGCGCTGGAGGTTAAGAATCTTACGGTTAAAGCTAAAAAAGAAGGGCATTTAAAGGATGTTGTAAAAGATGTGAGCTTCAATGTGAGAAAAGGCGAGATCGTCTGTATTGCCGGAATCGATGGGAATGGGCAGTCGGAGCTTGTTCAGGCAATATCAGGGCTGACCTCTCTGGATGAAGGGCAGTTGCTGATTCATGGAGAAGACATGACAAAGAAATCAATACGATACAGGAATATTCATGGATTGTCGCACATACCGGAGGATCGACATAAGTATGGCTTGGTTTTGGAGTATACCCTTGAAGATAATTTGGCGCTTCAGGAGTATTTTATGCCAGGTTTTCAGAAAGCTGGCTTTTTAAAAAGAGATAAGATTCGCAAACATGCAAATCAGCTCATTGAAAAATATGATGTAAGAAGTGGACAAGGTCCGGCGACAATTGCCAGAAGCATGTCAGGCGGCAATCAGCAAAAAGCAATCATTGCTCGAGAAATATCCAGAGAACCTGATGTCATGCTGGCTGTCCAGCCCACTAGAGGACTTGATGTAGGCGCGATTGAGTTTATCCACAATCAAATTGTTAAACAAAGAGATGAAGGGGCGGCGATCCTTTTAATATCTTTAGAATTAGACGAAGTCATGAATTTAAGCGATCGTATTCTTGTTATCTATGAGGGAGAGATTGTTGCCGAGCTTGACCCTAAGGCAACGACCATTCAAGAGCTGGGGCTTTATATGGCTGGCTCCAAGAGAGATGATACTGTGAAGGGAGGCGCGGACAAAACATGAAGAAACTAAAGCTTAACAATATGTCAGGGGTTTTATCCTCCATATTTGCAGTTTTTGTCGGTCTTTTATTTGGTTTTATTGTTCTGCTGCTTAGTAATCCTGCTCAGGCGGCGGACGGTTTTTTAACAATTATTACAGGATCCTTTACCCGTGGGGCAAAGGGCGTCGGTCAGATACTATATTTTGCCACACCTCTTATCATGACCGGTTTATCTGTGGGCTTTGCATTTAAAACAGGCTTATTTAATATTGGAACGCCGGGGCAGTTTATTTTAGGCGCACTTGGTGCAGTATATGTTGGCATAAAGATGCCTTCATTAGGCGGTGTTCATTGGATCGTCGCGCTTTTGGCAAGCATTGTTTTAGGTGCGCTATGGGCAGTGCTCCCAGGAATACTCAATGCCTTTTTCAATGTTAATGTTGTTATTGCCTGTATTATGATGAACTACATAGGCATGTATCTGGTTAATTTTACAATTAAAAATACACCGAGCTTGTTCGATGTATTAAGAAATCAGTCAAAAGCAGTAGCGACCACAGCACAGATTCCAAAGATGGGATTAGATAAGCTGTTTCCTGAGTCGAGTGTGAATGGAGGATTCTTTGTTGCAGTGCTGGCAGTAGTTGTTATTTATATATTATTAAGCAAGACTACATTTGGTTTTGAATTAAAAGCTGCTGGATTTAACCGAGATGCAAGCAGATATGCAGGCATGAATGAAAAACGTAATATTATTATGTCCATGGCCATCGCTGGTGCACTGGCGGGCTTAGGAGGCGGTTTATTATATCTGGCCGGCACCGGAAAATACATTGAAGTGGTTGATGTCTTGGCATCAGAAGGTTTTTCGGGTATTTCGGTGGCATTGCTGGGTTTGTCCCATCCCATTGGCATATTGATATCCGGACTGTTTATTGCTTATATTACAGCAGGTGGTTTTTATGTCCAGCTACTGGATTTTTCCACAGAGATTATTGATATTATCATTGCTGTTATTATTTATTTCAGTGCATTCTCTTTAATTATACGGATGTTTTTGGCTCGTCTGGCAAAGAGAAAGAGAGGAGGAGATAAGAAATGAGTGTAATTTATTTTGTCTTTCAACAAATGATGTTTTTTACAATTCCTCTATTGATTGTAGCCCTTGGTGGCATGTTCTCAGAACGCTCAGGTATTATCAATATAGCTCTGGAAGGCATCATGACCTTTGGAGCATTCACAAGTATACTATTCATTAGTATGACACAAGATGTATTAAGTGGGACGCCGCAGCTAATATTAGCTATCTTGATTGCGGCAGTTTCAGGCATGTTCTTATCTTTATTCCATGCCATAGCATCGATCAATATGAAAGCCGACCAGACAATCAGTGGTACGGCGATTAATATGTTTGCACCGGCATTTGCCATATTCGTAGCTAGAATATTGCAAAACGTACAGCAAATACAGTTTAATAACACATTCAGGATTGCTTCAATTCCGATTTTGGGCGATATTCCGATAATCGGGAACTTGTTCTTTAAAAACACATACTTGACAACATTTTTGGGATTTTTAATCCTCATCATATCAACGATTGTCTTATTTAAAACAAGATTTGGTTTAAGACTTAGAGCTTGCGGCGAGCATCCGGCAGCGGCTGATTCGGTGGGAATTAACGTCTATCGGATGCAATATGCGGGGGTATTGATTTCGGGCGCATTAGCCGGAGTCGGTGGCTTAGTATTTGTAATTCCTACCTCTACTAACTTCAACGCTGATGTGGCTGGATACGGATTCTTAGCATTAGCTGTTTTAATCTTTGGACAGTGGAATCCGATTAAAATACTTTTTGCTTCATTATTCTTCGGATTGATGAAAACTGTTGCCGCCTCTTATTCAGGGATTGCGTTATTGAATGGCTTAGGTATACCAAGCTATGTATATAAGATGATCCCCTATATTGCCACGTTGATTGTATTGATATTCACTTCTAAAAAATCACAGGCGCCAAGAGCTTCGGGAATACCCTATGATAAAGGAGCAAGATAATGGATGTAAGGAAATTGATAGACTATGCTTTGGAAGCTAGAAAGAAAGCTTATGTGCCCTATTCAGGATTTTTAGTTGGGGCAGCGCTGATGGATTCAAATGGTAATGTGCACACCGGATGCAATATTGAGAATGCCGCCTATACACCGTCTAACTGTGCAGAGCGAACCGCTTTTTTTAAGGCTATAAGTGAAGGTCATTATTCATTTGATGCGATTGCAATTGTTGGCGGCAAGGGCGATGAACCTCTTGATTATTGCGCGCCCTGCGGCGTATGCCGACAGGTTATGATGGAATTTTGTGATCCGGATCAATTTAGAATTATTTTGGCAAAGTCTAAAGATGTGTATAAAGAATACAGCCTAAGTCAACTTTTGCCCATAGGATTTGGACCTAAGAATTTAAATCCACTTATGTAGTGAATAAAGCCCCTTAAAAATGGCCTGAATCTTTTATAGGGGCTTTAGTGTGCCATGATACTTACGGATTGCTACACACTTGGTGCTCCCGTAGTCCTAAGAGTATAAAATTATATGAAATATTAAATTATATGTTGATAAATAATGGCATAACAGGTATACTTTTAATGTTAGCGTAATTTAGAGACACAGGAGATTTTATGTATAGAATAATCAATAAAGAAGGCCAGGCGAAGCGAAGTGAATTAATAACGGCTCATGGAGCTATACAAACACCGGTCTTCATGAATGTAGGCACGGCAGCTGCCATTAAGGGTGCAGTATCAACAGCAGATTTACATGATATTGGAACATTAGTACAATTATCTAATACTTACCACTTGCATGTTCGTCCCGGGGATCAGGTGATCAGACAGCTTGGTGGCCTTCATCGATTTATGAACTGGAACAAGCCTATTCTGACAGATTCAGGAGGGTTTCAGGTTTTTTCTTTAACAGGACTGCGGAAAATTAAGGAAGAGGGTGTTTATTTCAATTCCCATATTGACGGCAGAAAGATTTTTATGGGACCTGAAGAAAGTATGCAGATCCAATCCAACTTAGCATCAAGCATCGCTATGGCTTTTGACGAATGCGCACCATATCCGGCATCCAGAGAATATATGTATGATTCTGTAAACAGGACGACCAGATGGCTTAAGCGTTGTAAGGATGAGATGCGGCGACTGAATAGGCTTAGTGACACGCTGAATAAAGAACAGCTCTTGTTTGGCATTAACCAGGGAGGAACTTTCGAAGATATCCGGATAGAACATGCCAAAGCGATCTCTGACATGGATTTAGACGGCTATGCAATAGGCGGCTTGGCAGTCGGTGAGACCCATGAAGAGATGTATAGAATTCTTGATGAGGTAGTTTCGTGGCTGCCATCAGACAAGCCAACTTATCTGATGGGGGTAGGAACGCCTGCTAATATTTTAGAAGGTGTGGAGCGAGGTGTAGACTTTTTTGACTGTGTGTATCCCTCTCGTAACGGCCGGCATGGTCATGTATACACCAATCATGGCAAGATGAATTTGTTTAACGCAAGATTTGAATTAGATGAGCGCCCTATTGAAGAGGGCTGTGGCTGTCCCGCATGCAAGAATCACACCAGAGCCTATATAAGACACCTGCTTAAAGCCAAAGAGATGCTGGGGATGCGTTTATGTGTCCTGCATAATTTATATTTTTATAACCATATGATGGAAGAAATCCGGGATGCCATAGAGCATCATCAGTTTAGTATATACAAAAAGGCTAAATTAGAAGGCTTTTTGATAAATGAAAATTAATAATTGAAGGAGGTAAGCTAATGGACATTACTATTATTATCTTATATGTGGTACTTATCGGCGGAATGATTTATTTCATGTCAATCAGACCCCAGAAGAAGCAGCAAAAGAAGATGGAAGAATTATTATCATCACTGGAGCTAGGAGACAGTATACTGACAACAAGTGGTTTCTATGGTGTAGTTATTGATATTGCTGATGAAGTTGTTGTTGTCGAATTTGGTAACAATAAAAACTGTCGAATTCCAATGCAAAAGTCTGCAATCGTACAGGTTGAAAAGGCAGGAAGTGTTGAATAACTATTACGAAGGGGCTGTCGGATAATATCCGATTTCAGCCCATTTATCCAAAATAGAAGCAACCTCGCATGAATCATGCTTTATGAGCATTTACAAATTCATTTGGGGTTGTTTTTATGGTGATTATTTTTTAGCGTTTTAGTTTTTACACAGGGTTGTTCATGAAAAAATAATTTAACTGTGTAAAGTCCATATTTATCCAGAGATTTGAGTACCGATCTATTTCCTAGGTCGATATGTGGTCTATCTTTGTCGCAATGCCTCTAAAACCCTATAAGGTATATTCAGATTATTGCGTCCACTGCCTAGATCTATGTGGGGCTTGTTGGCGCCATGATAGTCGGAGCCACCGGAATATTTCAGTCCATACTTATTAGCTAGGCGCTTCATGCGAATTTCGTCAAAGCCGTTGTTCATCGAATAATAGACCTCAATGCCTTCTAAGCCGCAGGCAGTGAGGTGTTTGACGTTGGCATCAAGCTTTTCATCGTTAAAATGATAAAGCAGAGGGTGTGCAAGAATCGGTATGCCGCCTGCATCTAAAATTAATTTAATAGCAAAATCAGGCGAAATACGTTTCCTGGCCACATAAAAGAGTCCGCCCTTGCCAATGTGCTTGTCAAAGGCTTCTCTGACAGAACCGGCAAAGCCAACATGGACAAGGTAATTGGCAAAGTGCATTCTGGTAAGGATATCTTCACCTTCTAAATCGATTAATTTAGACATCGTGATATCGATGCCTGATGCAGACATTTTATCAATCATTGCCTGATTCCGAATGACACGCGAATTCTGGATCTGCTGTAGCTCGAAAAGCAGCTTAGGGTCTTGGTGATCAATATCGAGTCCTAAAATATGAAGCTCGGTGTGTTGATAGTAAGCGGATAGTTCAATCCCCGCCACTAATTCTATATTGTGCCTTAATGCGGATTCCATTGCTTCAGGAATCCCCTCAATTGTATCATGGTCAGTGAGGGCGATGGCACATAGATTCTTCTCCTTTGCATAAGCGATCAGCTCAGCGGGAGCTAAAGTGCCGTCGGATATCGACGAATGTGTGTGTAAATCTATTGTGTCCAGTTCAATCACCCCTTTGTATTTTATAAAGCTTCGCTAGCTTCTATGTGAAAGTATAGCATATTTAACCATCAATGAATAGTGGGCAGGCGGGATTCATATATTGGAATAAAAGGAGGGATTCTATGGAGAAAACAAGTTATGATTCAAAAACAAAGGTTCCGTCGGTTTTATTAAAGGCATTGCTATTCAGCGGTTTAATTACGGTAATGATATTGCTTCTTTTGTCATTGTTCGTTTATAAAGCCGATGTGGGAGATCAAATGATCAAAGCTTCCGTTGTCGTTACTTATATTGTTTCATGCTTTATAGGGGGGCTTTTATCTGGAAAAGGCATGAGAGAGCGTAAATTTTTGTGGGGATTAATATGTGGGGGTATTTATGTTGCCATTGTATTGATGATATCGCTCATGCTGGGCGGGCAAAAGGAGGGGGGCTTCGCCAATTATACGTCGATGCTGTTGCTTTGCCTCGGCAGTGGGATGTTAGGGGGGATGGTCAGCTAAAAAATTGCTTTTACAAAAGATGTAATGTGTGATATAATATTTCAAGTTCTATCAAAGGAGGAAATGTCGTGAAACATATTAAATCATTAAGCACACAGACATTAAAGAAAACTTTGGTTAAAGGCGGCTGTGGTGAATGCCAGACTTCTTGCCAGTCAGCATGTAAAACCTCATGTACGGTTGGTAATCAAAGCTGTGAAAACAGAAAGTAAAGGGACTTTAGTAAAAGTATAGGCAGATAGATAATGCTGGTATTTTTACTATAGTCTTTTTTATGTGCAAAGGGAGTATTTTAGAAATGGTACATCAGTATAAAAGCAATGGATATAATATTGTCATGGATATCAATAGTGGCTCGGTGCACATTGTTGACGATGTGGCTTATGATATAGTCAAGCTTTATGAAGACTTAAGCTTAGAAGAGATACTAAAAGAGCTTTACTTGGCTTATTCTAAGGAGGCGATCATAGAAGCCTATAACGAAATAACTGTATTAAAGGAAGAGGAGCGCCTTTATGCTAAAGACGACTATGAAGAATATATCGTAGATTTTAAGAAAAGACCTACTGTTGTTAAGGCTCTATGTCTGCATATAGCCCATGACTGTAATCTTGCCTGCCAGTATTGCTTCGCCGAGGAAGGCGAATATCATGGCCATCGGGAGCTGATGAGCCTTGAAACAGGCAAAGCGGCACTGGATTTCCTGATTAGGAATTCAGGGAGCCGGTATCATCTGGAAGTAGATTTTTTTGGCGGAGAACCGCTAATGAATTTTGAAACCGTTAAGCAGCTGGTAATCTATGGGAGGAGCCTTGAAAGCCTTCATCATAAAAGATTCAGGTTTACCTTGACAACTAACGGAGTCCTGCTTAATGACGAGATAATAGAATTTATCAATGAAGAAATGTCCAATGTTGTTTTAAGTGTCGACGGGCGTCGGGAGATTAATGATTTAATGCGTCCCTTTAGGAACGGCAAAGGCAGCTATGACCTGATCATGCCAAAGTTTAAGAAGCTGGTCGCTGACAGGAAGCAGCAAGACTACTATGTCAGAGGAACTTTTACAAGATTTAATAAAGATTTTGCGAAGGACGTCTTAGCTCTTCATGATTTGGGATTTGATCAGATTTCAGTAGAGCCGGTGGTGGCCGATCTTCATCAGCCTTATGCTATACGAGAAGAGGATATTCAAGAAATCTGTGAAGAATATGACCGTCTTGCTATAGAAATGATTAAAAGGAACGAAGAAGGCAGAGGCTTTAACTTTTTTCATTTTATGATTGACGTATCAGGCGGGCCTTGTGTGGCGAAACGCCTATCAGGATGTGGCTCCGGCACGCAGTACTTGGCCGTGACGCCTTGGGGAGATATCTATCCGTGCCATCAGTTTGTCGGGCAGGAAGAATATTTAATGGGGAACGTTGATTCTGGCATCAGGCGTTTGGATATACAAGCTGAGTTTAAACAAAGCAATATTTATGCGAAGGATAAGTGCAGAGAGTGTTTTGCCAGGTTTTATTGCAGCGGCGGCTGCGCCGCTAATTCCTATAGGTTTCACAAAAGTATCAATGACACCTATGAGATTGGTTGTGAATTAATGCGCAAAAGAGTAGAATGTGCAATTATGATTAAAGCTGCTTTGGCAGATGAAGAGGAGCGAAAAGCTGATGATGAATAAGAAGAAGAGTATAATTGGTTTGATCGTCGTGATTATTGCAATTGCAGCCTGTGCCTATGTTGCAATAGTCGGCGTTGGTAAAAACAGGCAGGGAAGTGCCGCTAATATTAAGTTAGGGCTTGATTTGGCCGGTGGCGTAAGTATTACTTATGAGGTTACTAGCGAAAACCCTTCTGCATCAGATATGGCAGATACCATCTATAAGCTTCAGAGACGTGTTGAGGTTTATAGTACCGATGCAGAGGTATATCAGGAAGGGCAAAACCGCATATCTGTTGAAATCCCCGGTGAATTTGATGTGGAGGCGGTGTTAAGCAGCCTTGGCAATCCCGGTAGTATTGGATTCTATGAGAATAAAACATCGGATTCAGAAACCGAAAGTGAGACAACCGAGGAAACTGATGAAAATAGTGTTACTGCCGGCATGACGCAAGTGTTATCAGGAGAAGATGTTGCCGATGCGCAAGCAGTCAGTTCGCAGGATAATTATGGAAATGCCACCTATTCAGTGCGTCTTAGATTAACTGATGCAGGCGCTGTTAAGTTTGCAGAAGCGACTGCAAGGAATATCGGTGCTTCTATTTATATCGTCTATGATGGCGCCATCATCAGCTACCCGACCGTCAATGAGACGATTTCGGGAGGTGAAGCGTATATAACCGGTGATTTTGATTATACCACTGCTGACAGCCTGGCGACGACAATCCGTTTAGGAACTCTTAATCTTGAGCTTCAAGAGATAAGATCTAATGTGGTTGGCGCTAAATTGGGCGAGCAGGCAGTCACAAGCAGTTTACAAGCAGGAGCAATCGGCATTATCCTTGTTATTTTATTTATGACCATTGTTTATCTGGTCATGGGCTTTGCATCGAGCATAGCGTTAATACTGTATGTGTTTATGATGCTATGTTTCCTCAATGCCTTAGATATAACCCTGACCCTCCCGGGAATTGCAGGTATTATTCTTTCAATCGGAATGGCGGTAGATGCCAATGTTATTATTTTCGCCAGAATCAGGGAAGAGCTGACCAGCGGAAGAGATTTGAAGCCGTCCATTAAGGCAGGATTTAACAAGGCGCTCTCGTCAATATTAGACGGTAATATTACGACGCTGATAGCAGCAGCGGTGCTTTACTTAATGGGAACCGGATCAATTAAAGGGTTTGCAACTACTCTGGCACTTGGTATTGTTTTATCATTATTTACAGCACTGTTAGTAACAAGAATTGTATTATACGGACTGATCGCTTTAGGATTTAATAAAGAGAAGTACTACGGGAAGCAAAAAGCGAGGAAGACAGTTGATTTTATTGGCAAGCGAGCTGTTTTCTATGTTATTTCGCTGGCTGTTATCCTTCTAGGTATTATAACTATGGGGATCAAAGGATCAGGTGATGAAGGGATGCTCAATTATAGCCTGGAATTTACCGGCGGCACCTCCTTAACAGTTAGTTTGAATGAAAACATAGATATTACCGGTGAAGGCGGCGATGAGTTAAGAGCATTTATTGAGGAAGTTATTGATACGAACGATATACAGCTGCAAAATGTAGTTGACTCCAATGATGTCATTATTAAAACTCCGGTGCTAAATCAAGAGCAGCGTTCTAATTTAAAAGCGGCGCTCATTGAGCGATATGACACCACAGAAGATGCCATAACTGAGGAGAACATTAGCGCCATAGTCAGCGACGAGATGAAGAGCGATGCGATTTTTTCAGTCATTATCGCCAGTTTATGTATTTTAATTTATATTTGGATAAGGTTCAAAGATGTGAGAATCGGGCTAAGCTCTATTATTGCATTAATTCATGATGTCCTAATTGTATTGACGGTATATGCGGTTATCAGGATTCCTGTAGGCAATACTTTTATTGCATGTATGCTTACTATTGTAGGATATTCCATTAATGCAACAATTGTTATATTTGATCGTATCCGTGAAAACAGGCTGGCAATGATGCAGGCAGATCTGGCTCAGATTGTCAATGTAAGTATCACTCAAACCTTAAGTAGAAGTATTAATACGACAATCACCACCTTTATTACTGTTTTGGTATTATATTTAATGGGTGTGCCCTCGATTAAAGAATTTACGCTTCCATTAATGGCAGGAATTGTCTGTGGGGCTTACTCATCAGTGTGCATAGCAGGTACACTTTGGTATACGATCAAGGGGAAAGTGAAAAAGTCCTAAGAACACTAAATTAAGGTGTGGAATTGTTGTCAATCAATATTTCCATGCCTTTTTAAATATTTACTTGCAGAACTGTAACAAATATTTTAGTAAGGAGAGGGGAAGAGAATGGAAGAGAAATGGATGATAATGGCTAAGAAGGCTGATTTTGAAGAAATCGGCAAGCACTTTAATATTAGTCCGGTTTTAGCCAGGCTCATCGTCAACAGGGATATGAAAACAGAACCGGAGATTCAACGTTTTCTGCATGGTAAGGCCAATGATATGTATAACCCGCACTCGATGAAGGATATTGAGAAGGCGGCAGCGATTATCGAAAACGCCATTACTGGCGACATTAAGATTGCGATTGCCTCGGACTTTGATGTAGATGGCATATTTTCAAGCTTTATCCTTTTCACCGCTCTTACCAAGCTGGGCGCTAAGGTGATGATCGATACCCCTGATCGTATGACAGAGGGTTATGGATTGAATAACCGGATCGTAGATGATGCCGTCTCTAGTGGTGTGGGCGTGATCGTTACCTGTGATAATGGTATCGCTGCCTTAGAGCCGATTGCCTATGCAAAGTCTCTAGGGGTTAAGGTGGTTGTTACCGACCACCATGATATTCCTTTTGAGGAGAAAGACGGTCAGAGGACGGTGATGGAATCAATGGCTGATGCGATTGTGAATCCTAAGCAAGAGGACTGTCATTATCCCTTCAAGAAGCTCTGTGGTGCAGGTGTAGCTTATAAACTGGTTGAGGTGTTGTATGAGCGTTTTGGGATACATAAAGAGGCTCTACATGAGCTGTTAGAGTACACCGCCATTGCCACAGTAGCGGATGTGATGGATTTGCAGGATGAAAACCGGATTATTGTAAAGCATGGCCTAAAGCAGTTGAGGAATACTAAGAATATCGGATTAAGCGCCCTGATTGAAGTAACAGGACTGAATCCTGAAAAGATATCAGCATATCATATCGGCTTTGTCATTGGTCCGTGCTTTAACGCCGCAGGGCGTCTTGATACGGTGGCTATGGCACTGGAGCTGTTGATGGAAACCGATAGGAACAAGGCGCTTGCGCATGCAGCAAAGTTAAAAAGTCTTAATGACAGCCGGAAAGATTTGACGATAAAAGGCTTTAATCAGGCTGTTGACGTGATTGAGACTACAGCGATTAAGCAAGATAAAGTGCTTTTAGTGAAACTAAAAGACTCGCACGAAAGTCTGTCTGGGATTATTGCAGGGAGGATCAAGGAGAAATACCACAAACCGACATTGGTTTTTACAAGGACCCATGATGGCATGATCAAGGGCTCAGGAAGATCTATAGATGCTTATAATATGTTTGAAGGTCTGACAAAATGCCGCAATTTACTGGATCGATTTGGCGGACATCCAATGGCAGCCGGCTTAACCCTTAAGGAAGAGAACTTTCAACAGCTTAAAATCTCTCTGAATGAGAACGCTCAGTTAACGAAAGAGGATTTTATCCCGGTCATACATATTGATATTGCCATGCCGATCGAATACATTACTGAAAAATTCATCAGTGAATTACAATTGCTGGAACCTTTAGGAAAAGGAAATACGAAGCCTGTTTTCGCAGAAAAGAATTTTACCCTTATGAAAGCGTTAATTTTAGGGAAGAATAAAAATGTGTTAAAGCTGAGTGTTCGCAACAAAGATAATTATGCGATGGAGGCCATATATTTTGGGGATATTGACGCATTTAATGATTATATCTTAAGGGAGTTTGGAGAAGAGCAGATGCGGCTTTTGTATCAGGGCTCAAAAAACAATATCATATTAGCCTTTACATATTACCCGGATGTCAATGATTATATGGGCAATAAAACACTGCAAATCGTAATTCAGGGATATAAACATATGTAATGATGTTGAGCAATTAATGATGAAAGGAAATGTTATTTTATGGAGAAGAGATTGGAAGAGTACGTCTTTAGTATCCCGGACTTTCCGGAGAAAGGAATTGTTTTCAGAGATGTTACTTCAGTGATACAAAATCCCGATGGGCTTAAGCTTGCCATCGATACATTAGAATCTTATTTAAGGAATGTGGAGGTTGATGTTGTGGTTGGTCCTGAGGCAAGAGGTTTTATATTTGGGATGCCTATTGCTTATAATCTTCATAAAGGGTTTGTGCCAATTCGTAAGTCTGGAAAGCTTCCCAGGGAAACCGTTTCTATGGAATATGCCTTAGAATATGGCAAAGCGGTAATTGAGCTTCATAAAGATGCCATTAAGCCGGGACAAAAAGTTGTGATTATTGATGATTTGCTCGCTACCGGTGGCACGATGGAAGCTAATATAAAGCTTATTGAGCGGTTAGGCGGTATTGTGACGAAGGTGGTATTTCTTATTGAACTGTCAGACCTGGGTGGAAGAACACGGCTAAATGACTATAATATTGAATCTGCAATCATTTATGAAGGGAAGTAAAATAAAAAGTATTGCTTTTTTTTTCAGTAATATTTATAATGAGTAAATATAATAAGTGTAAAGGATTCGGTGATGTAATGGCAGAAGATAAAAACAAAGTAATCGAAGCGGGGGTAGTTGCTAATGATAATGAGCCTATCGCTCCTGAAAGTTTTGAAGCGCCTGAAGTGTTGTATAACAGGCTTATTAATAAAGTCTGTCAGTATCATCCATCTGCCGATATCAGCCTATTGGAGAAAGCCTATAAGATAGCCTACCACGCCCATGAAGGACAGTTCAGGAAGTCGGGTGAGCCTTATATTAGCCATCCCCTCTATGTTGCTATTATTTTAGCAGAATTGGAATTGGATAAGGAAACTTTAGTGGCGGGTCTGCTGCATGATGTAGTTGAAGATACGGTGATGACTGAAGAAGAGGTAACGAAGGGTTTTGGGCAAGAGGTCGCCTTAATTGTTGACGGAGTGACAAAGCTGGGGCAATTATCCTATTCTATGGATAAGCTTGAGGTGCAGGCAGAGAATTTAAGAAAGATGTTTCTGGCAATGGCCAAGGATATTAGAGTGATACTAATTAAGTTAGCTGACCGTCTCCACAATATGCGAACGCTCCAGTATATGGCGCCAAACAAGCAAAAAGAGAAGGCGAGAGAAACATTAGATATCTATGCCCCGATCGCACAGCGGCTAGGAATTTCAAAGATCAAGGTTGAGCTAGATGATTTATGCTTAAGATATTTAGAACCAGATGTTTATTTTGATTTGGCGAATAAGATAGATTCTAAGAAATCTGAAAGAGAATCCTTCGTTGCTTCGATTGTCAAGGAAGTCGGGCAGTGTATCGAGCAAGGCGGAATTAAGGCGGAGATCAGTGGAAGAATCAAGCATTTTTTCAGTATTTACAAGAAGATGGTCACACAAAACAAAACACTAGATCAGATTTACGATTTATTTGCTGTACGTATCATTGTCGACTCCATCAAGGACTGTTATGCGGCTCTTGGCCTGATTCATGAGAAATATAAACCGATACCAGGACGATTTAAAGATTATATTGCCATGCCAAAGCCGAATATGTATCAATCGTTGCATACGACCTTAATCGGGCCTACAGGCAGCCCTTTTGAAATTCAAATTCGCACATTTGAAATGCATAGAACAGCTGAGTATGGAATTGCGGCGCACTGGAAATATAAAGAGCAGCCCAGTGGTAAGAATGCGGAAGAAAGAGAAGAGGCAAAGCTCACCTGGCTTCGGCAGATTTTAGAATGGCAGAGAGATATGTCTGATAATCGTGAATTTATGAGCCTGCTTAAGAATGATCTTGACTTATTCTCTGAAAGCGTCTATTGCTTTACTCCGGCAGGAGATGTCAAGAATCTGCCCAATGGCTCGACGCCTATTGATTTTGCTTATAGCATTCATAGTGCGGTCGGGAATAAGATGGTGGGCGCAAGAGTGAACGGGCGATTGGTGAATATCGATTATAAGATCAATAATGGTGACAGGATAGAAATCATCACCTCACAAAATTCCAAAGGGCCCAGCAGGGATTGGCTGTCAATTGTTAAAAGTACCCAAGCTAAGAACAAGATCAATCAATGGTTTAAGACGGAATACAAAGAAGAGAATATTACTCGTGGCAAGGATATGATTGAGAAATATTGTAAAGCCAAAGGTCTTGTGTTCAGTGATATTGCTAAGCCAGAATATGTGGAAAAGGTGCTCAGGAAGTATGGCCTTAAAGACTGGAACGCTGTTTATGCCGCAGTAGGGCATGGCGGCCTTAAAGAGGGGCAAGTTGTTAATAAGCTGATCGAGGAGCATAAGAAGACCGTTAGCAAGAATGCGACAGATGATGATATCCTTTCTAAGCTTGCCGAAGTAAAGGCAAAGCATGCGATTCCAAAAGAGCGTTCCAAGAGCGGAATTGTTGTCCACGGTATCCACGATGTGGCTGTTCGATTCTCGATGTGCTGCAATCCTGTTCCCGGAGATGAGATCGTAGGGTTTGTAACCAGAGGTAGAGGAATTTCGATTCATAGAACAGACTGTATCAACGTGATGAACATAGCGGAAATGGATAGGGAACGCCTAATTGAAGCAGATTGGGAGATTTCAAGCGATTCCGAGAAGGATGAATACAAGGCCGAGATCAATGTTTATGTGCGGGATAGAGTGGGCGTGCTAATAGAAGTCGCCAAAGTATTTACAGAAAAAGAGATTAACGTATCTGCAATGTCTAGCCGTACCGGTAAGAATCATACGGCAACAATTAACATCAGCTTCAATGTTAAAGGACGCAGTGAATTAGATAAAATCATTGATAAAATCCGGTCTTTAGATTGTGTGATCGATATTGAGAGAACCACCGGATGATAAAAGGAGGGATTTGATTTGAAAATAAAAGTCCTATCTGCGATGCTTGGCCTCGTTGGAACGAATTGCTATTTCGTAATTAACGCAGAAACAAAGGAAGTGCTGATTTTTGATCCAGGCGACGCTGCAGATAAAATCATTAGCATCATTGAAAAAGAGGGTCTACACCCAAGAGCGATCCTGTTGACCCATGGACATTTTGACCATATAATGGCTGTCGATGACCTGATCAAAAAGTATGATATTCCTGTTTATGCCCACGAGGATGAAACAATGATTTTAAAAGACCCGACTATGAATGCCAGCGCAATGATCGGAGCTGCTGTAAGCATAACCCCGACAAAGCTCCTAAAGGATGAGGAGGAATTGACTCTGGCAGGAGTCACGATGAGGGTTCTGCATACACCGGGACATACTAAAGGCGGCGTGTGTTATGATCTCTTAGAAGTAGGGAAGGTGATCAGCGGAGACACGTTGTTTGCGGACTCTATCGGCAGAACCGATTTGCCAACGGGCGATTATTCCGTATTGATTAAATCAATACTTAAGAAGCTGTTCTTGCTTGATGACAGCACAGTAGTGCTGCCGGGCCATGGAGAGTCAACGACCATTGGTCATGAGAAAATGCATAACCCATACGTAAATTAATAAATACTGCTTGATGGCAGTATTTTTTTGAAAAAAGTATTGACAACACCTCTTTTCTGGTGTACTATATAACTAGTTAACCAGAAAGGAGGTGAGCTTGCATGGAATTTAACAACACCATACCGATTTATTTGCAAGTTATTAATGATATCAAGCACGAGATTGTAGCAGGTGGTCTTATGCTGGGCGAGAAACTCCCATCGGGCCGGGAGCTGGCTTTAAAGTATAAGATAAACCCCAATACATCAAATCGAATTTACAAAGAATTAGAAGCCGAACAATTGTGTTTCACTAAACGCGGACTAGGAACATTTATCACAGAAAACAAGGAGACTGTCGTCATGATTAAAAAAGAAATGGCCGAGAAGTTATTGAATGAATTTATTGAAGGCATGAAAAAGCTTGGGTATACCAGTAAAGAGATTATCGAGATTTTGCAAACTAAATTATAGTCAGAGATGGCATGAATTAAAAGAAGGAGACTTGAAATGATGTTAGAAAGTAAAAATATTATGAAAAAATATATGATGACAACGGCCATTGAGGATATCAGTCTAACAATTGAACCTGGTATGATATATGCGCTTTTAGGACCCAATGGCAGCGGGAAAACAACGTTTATGAAGATTGCTGCCGGCTTAACCAAACCCAATAAAGGCGTGATTACCTACAAAGGAGTACTGGTTGGCGTAGAGTCTAAGAAAGAGATTGCCTTTATGCCCACAGAACCGTTTTTTTATAGCTATATGAATATCGCCGACGTTGGTAAATATTACATGGATTTTTTTGAAGACTTTAACATAGAGAGATATAATGCCTTGATTGAGCGAATGGATCTGCTTCCTAAATTAAAGGCTAAAAACCTCTCATCAGGGATGGCGGCAAAGCTTAAGATCGCTGCAACACTGGCGAGAGATGCAAAAATATATATGTTAGATGAGCCCTTAAACGGCATTGATGTCATTGCCAGAGACAAGATCATTACATCTATACTGGAGAATGCCGAGGATGATAAAGCAATGCTTATTTCCAGCCATTTGGTGGATGAACTGGAAAAGATTATTGACTATGCTATATTTATTAAGCGAGGCAGGGTTGAATTAGTCGGTAATGTGGAAGAAATAAGAGAAGCCAGAAATCAGTCAATTGTAGAAGTTTACAAGACAATTTATGCATAACACGAGGAGAGATAAATTATGTTAAAATTAATGAAATATGAATTCAAAAAGCAGGCATTGACGAAAGGTATTATGTTGGCTTTAGTCGCCGTCATAGAAGTCGTTTTCCTAATCGGAGTAGTTGTGAAAACAAATGAAGCCCTATTTACAATACCGCTGGCTATAATAATGCTTGTTGCTTTCGCAGCCGTCCTTTTTGTATCGATAGAAAGTGTATTCACCTTTTCTAATGACTTAAAGACAAAATCAAGTTACATGTTGTTTATGACACCATACAGCAGCTTCACCATCATCGGAGCTAAGCTTTTTGTATCATTTATAACTTTGTTTTTAACAGGGCTAGCGTTCCTCTTCCTTATTACAGGAAACTTCACGTTAATGGCAATGAGAATAGGAGGTGTTGCTGAGGTCAGAGATATGATCGCATTCTATTTAAACGAATTCTGGAACATTCATATTAGCTTTTATGATGTGCTAAGAGGCGTAGTGTGGGTACTGATTAACTTTGCGGTATTTATTACAACTGCATTTGTTTCAATGGCCATAAGCGCTACGGTTTTAGCTAATAAACGCATGAAAGGTCTTGTGAGTCTCATTATTTTTATTATATTAAATCTTGTTTTTACAGGTATCGCAAATAGGATTATACCTGGTGACATATGGACGAGCGGCTACTTTTGGCTATCTTGTGGACTTAATCTGATATATCTTGTTGCGACATATTATGGAACAGGCTGGCTCTTGGATAGAAAAATCAGCTTATGATAGCGTTAAAGACGAACAAAGCATTATTTGAAAATGACATTCGGGCTTTGGTTATGGCGTTTTTTCCCGGTGAGAAAATAGTTTTAGGACAGATCATTACGTTTGATTATCATATTGACTGCCTAATCGATGAACACAAGTTTTCTATAGCCATTGACGACGGACACAAAAAGACCAAAAAACTGACTTTGGAAACCAAAGCCGGTGAGGTCATTAGCCGCAATCAAGTGAAACGAAGCACCTATGATTTGTTATCTGAATACACTGGGAAGTGTCTGCCTTGGGGAACCCTGACAGGGATACGCCCTACTAAGATCGCGATGGTGTTATTGGATAAAGGCTATGAAGAAGAGCGGATATATAATTATTTTAAATCAGAATACTATATATCAGATGCTAAATATAATCTGTGCATGCAAGTAGCTGGAGCCGAGAGAAAGATTTTAGAGCCGTTTGATTTGAATAATAGTTATAGCTTATATATTGGCATACCTTTTTGCCCGACGATTTGTGATTATTGTTCGTTTTCTTCATATCCCCTTGATGTATGGAAAGGCAAGGTTGAGGATTATCTTGCTGCATTGTTTAAAGAGATTGATTATATCAGTAAGCAGATGGCAGGGAAGAAGCTTTTGACTGTATACATGGGAGGCGGCACACCTACCTCCCTGACTGCCGAACAAATGCTTCGTTTATTGGAAAAGTTAGGGCAGAGCTTTCCGATGGATTCGGCATTTGAAGTAACTGTGGAAGCAGGGCGTCCGGATAGTATTACCAGAGATAAGCTAGAAGTTATTAGAGAGTATGGGATTAAGCGGATATCTATCAATCCCCAGACCATGAATCTGAAAACCCTTGACTTAATTGGTAGAAAGCATACTGCGCTACAGACTGTCAATGCATTTAAACTAGCAAGAGAAGTAGGCTTTACCAATATTAATATGGATATTATTGTTGGACTGCCCAGCGAAACGGCAGAAGATGTAAGATACACTTTAGCTGAAATTAAAAAGCTTGATCCTGAGAGTATGACAGTTCATTCTTTAGCACTAAAGAGGGCGGCTGTTCTTAATCGACCAGAGACAAAATATAAGGATTCAAATGAAGATGTCAATGCGATGATTGAATTGACTTGTGAGGCGGCAGGGGCAATGCAAATGAAGCCATACTATTTGTACCGACAAAAGAATATTGCCGGAAACCTTGAAAATATCGGATATGCTAAAGAAGGCCATGAAGGTATTTATAACATCTTGATTATGGAAGAAAAACAGACGATTATCGCAATCGGAGCAGGTGCTACGACAAAGATAGTTGCACCTGAGAAAAATGGAATAAAGCGGATCGAGAATGTGAAAAGCGTTAAAGATTATATTGAGCGGATTGATGAGATGATCATGCGGAAAGCCGAACTTGACATAGATTAAAAACAACATCCGCCGCTGTTTTATTATCGGGATAAGGATAAAAGGGAGTCGAAGTCAAAAAGTCGGCTTCCTTGGGGATCCAAGCGATTTCGTTGCCCAGAATGGGAACACAATGCATATTTAAAAAGAGGCAGAAAATACCTTGCGAGAGATAAATACTTAATTTACCCGACAAACCTTATTGACACAAAAAAGCTATAAAAAACTTGCATAATCACCTGTTTTATGATAATCTTATGAACAGACAAAGGTGTCAATATTTTTTGGCACCTTTTTGCGTATTTTTGGATAGAGAGGAAGATCGTATATGAAAGCACCCAGACTATATGATCCGCAATTTGAGCATGATAATTGTGGAATAGGAGCTGTTGTAAATATAAAGGGAGAAAAGACCCACAGCACGGTTTTAAATGCCCTGACAATTGTCGAGACGCTTAAGCATCGTGCCGGTAAAGATGCGGATGGCAAAACAGGTGACGGCGTTGGTATCATGCTCCAGATATCCCACCGCTTTTTCAAGAAAGCAACAGAGGATATCGGGCTTAATATCGGGGAAGAAAGGGACTATGGAATCGGAATGTTTTTCTTCCCCGAGGATGAGCTGTGCCGCAATCGCGCTAAAAAGATGTTTGAAATTATTGTTGAAAAAGAAGGGCTTGAATTCATTGGCTGGAGAAGTGTGCCGACTAATCCGGAGACATTAGGACCAAAAGCCATTGCCTGTATGCCGCACATCTTGCAGGGATTTGTTAGGCGGCCTGCGGAAATAGACAAAGGGCTTCCTTTTGATCGCAAGCTTTATATTGTCCGCCGTATATTTGAACAAAGTAATGATAATACTTATGTTGTTTCTTTATCTAGCCGAACTATTGTATATAAGGGAATGTTTTTGGTGGGGCAGTTAAAGTGGTTCTTTACTGATTTGCAGGATCTTGATTATGAATCAGCTATTGCGATAGTCCATTCAAGATTCAGCACAAATACGAATCCAAGCTGGCAAAGAGCCCATCCTAACAGGCTTATTGTCCATAATGGTGAAATCAATACAATTCGTGGAAATGCAGATAGAATGCTAGCTAGGGAGGAGACGATGTCGACTGCGCTGTTTCAAGGTGAGATGCATAAAATTCTTCCGGTTATTAATTCTGAAGGCTCTGATTCAGCCATGCTTGATAATACTCTGGAGTTTCTTGTGATGAGTGGAATTTCGTTACCACTTGCGGTTATGCTCCTTATTCCGGAGCCGTGGGAAAACAACCCATCCATAAGTGATGCCAAGAGAAACTTCTATCAATATTATGCCACAATGATGGAGCCGTGGGATGGTCCGGCATCTATTTTATTCTCTGATGGTGATCTTGTCGGAGCGGTATTAGATCGCAATGGCCTAAGACCTTCACGGTATTATGTGACAGACGATGGACAGCTGATCCTATCGTCGGAAGTTGGGGCGCTTAAGATTCCTGCTGAAAAAATAATTCTTAAGGAACGATTGCATCCCGGAAAGATGCTGCTTGTGGATACGGTCAACGGTAGACTGATTCAAGATAATAATCTCAAAGAAAGCTATGCTAAGAGCCAGCCTTATGGGGAATGGGTGGACCGTAATCTTGTGCATTTAAAGGATTTGCAGATACCGAATAAAAAAGTTGAAATCTATAGTCACGAAGTGCGTATTCGCTTGCAAAAGGCTTTCGGGTATACTTACGAAGAGGTAAAGACATCAATTTTACCAATGGCAAAAACCGGGGGAGAGCCAATCGCCTCAATGGGAACGGACAGTCCTCTTCCGATATTATCTGGTGAGTGCCAGCCGCTGTTTAACTATTTTAAGCAGTTGTTTGCTCAGGTTACGAATCCGCCTATTGATGCCATTAGAGAAGAGGTTGTCACTTCTACCACTGTATATATCGGTCAGGAAGGCAATCTATTGGAAGAAAAAGCGGATAACTGTAAAATGATTAAAGTGTCAAATCCTATTTTGACAAGCACAGATATTTTGAAAATTAAGTCAATGAAAATACCAGGCTTCAAGGTTGAAACGATTCCGATCACCTATTATAAGAGCACATTGCTTGTTAAGGCATTGGACCGTCTTTTTCTGGAAGTAGACAGAGCGTATCGTGATGGTGTCAATATTTTGATTTTATCAGACCGAGGTGTAGATGAAAACCATGTGGCTATCCCCTCATTACTGGCAGTCTCGGCGCTTGAGCATTATTTGGTGAGAACTAAAAAAAGAACTGCCGTGGCAATGATTCTTGAAAGTGCGGAGCCCAGAGAAGTGCACCACTTCGCAACGCTGCTAGGCTATGGTGCTTGTGCGATCAATCCATATCTGGCTCAGGAATCGATTCAGGAGCTTATTGACAATAATCTGCTGGATAAAGATTATTATGCTGCAGTTAATGACTATAATCATGCGATTCTTCATGGAATTGTGAAAATAGCTTCAAAAATGGGAATTTCAACCTTGCAGTCCTATCAGGGCTCACAGATTTTTGAGGCGATTGGTATTCATAAAAAAGTGATTGATCAATATTTTACGAATACAGTGAGCCGGATTGGCGGAATTGATATTAAAGATATTGAGGAGCAAATTGAAAAGCTTCATTCAAAAGCTTTTGACCCGCTGGGTTTGGGTATAGAGTTGTCGCTAAACAGCTCAGGCGGGCATAAATATAGAAGCCAGAAGTGCGAGCATCTTTATAACCCGCAAACAATTCATTTGCTCCAGCAAGCGGTCAGAATGAATGATTATGATGTTTTTAAGGAGTATTCTGCAAATATTAATGATGAGACACGGGCAATGAACTTAAGAAGTTTGCTGGAATTTAATTATCCAAAAGAAGGGATTCCTGCTGATGAAGTGGAAAGCGTAGACAGTATTGTGAGACGCTTTAAGACGGGAGCTATGTCTTACGGTTCCATTTCAAAGGAAGCTCATGAAACCTTAGCGGTTGCGATGAATGAGATTCATGGAAAATCCAATTCAGGTGAAGGCGGTGAGAGTCTTGACCGTTTAGAAAGTAATCGCTGCTCAGCAATAAAGCAAGTGGCTTCGGGGCGCTTCGGGGTCACATCAAAATATTTAGTCAGTGCCAATGAAATCCAGATTAAGATGGCGCAAGGGGCGAAACCGGGCGAAGGCGGCCATTTACCGGGCGAAAAGGTGTATCCTTGGGTTGCCAAAACGCGTCACTCAACGCCGGGAGTCGGCCTGATTTCACCGCCGCCCCATCATGATATTTATTCGATCGAGGATTTGGCGCAATTAATTTATGACTTGAAGAACGCTAACAAAGAGGCAAGAATTTCTGTCAAGCTTGTTTCTGAAACAGGAGTAGGCACAGTTGCCGCAGGCGTGGCCAAGGCAGGGGCGCAGGTCATCCTTGTATCTGGTTACGATGGCGGGACCGGCGCTGCGCCGAGAACGTCGATATACAATGCCGGTCTCCCTTGGGAATTAGGTCTGGCAGAGACACATCAGACGTTAATGATGAATGGTCTTAGGCAAAAGGTTGTCTTAGAGACCGATGGGAAATTAATGACCGGTCGGGATGTGGCTATTGCAGCCATTTTAGGAGCTGAGGAATATGGTTTTGCAACAGCTCCATTGGTGGCCATGGGCTGCGTGATGATGAGGGTATGTAATCTGGACACTTGTCCGGTGGGCATTGCCACGCAAAACCCGAAGCTCAGAAAACGCTTTAAAGGAAAACCGGAGCATGTCGTTCATTTGATGCACTTTATTGCCGGAGAGCTTCGTGAATATATGGCCAAGCTGGGAATTCGGACACTAGATGAGCTGATTGGCCGCACTGATTTGCTGGGAGTCAAGAAGAATATCAATGCCACATGGGCTTCTAAGATAGATTTGTCAGCTGTTTTGGATAATTCATTTATTGATCATAAGGCGGCAGGTATTAAGTTTGATAAAGAGCAAAGCTATGATTTTGAATTAGAAAAAACAATTGATGAAAGAGTTCTTTTAAAAGAGTTTAAGTCGGCCTTAAAAACGGGAAGGAAGAAGACAATTACCATTGACGTTTCAAATATCGACCGTACCCTTGGCACGATTTTTGGAGCGGAAATCACCAGAAAGTATCATGACACCTTAAAAGATGACACCTTCACTGTTAAATGCAATGGCAGCGGCGGGCAAAGCTTTGGGGCATTTATACCTAATGGGCTGACGCTTGAGCTTGCCGGTGACAGCAATGACTATTTTGGAAAAGGGTTATCCGGCGGTAATTTAATTTTATATCCGCCTGCCAAGGCTAATTTTAAAGCTGATGAAAATATTATTGTTGGGAATGTCGCTCTTTACGGTGCCACAAGCGGAAAGGCCATGATCGATGGCGTGGCGGGTGAGCGTTTTGCGGTGCGAAACTCAGGAGCCATAGCTGTCGTCTGTGGCGTTGGCGACCACGGCTGTGAATACATGACCGGGGGGCGAGTTGCTGTTCTTGGAAGGACGGGTAAAAACTTTGCGGCTGGGATGAGCGGCGGAATTGCTTATGTCCTTGATGAAGATCGAGATTTTTACACTAGAGTCAATAAAGAGCTGGTGTCGTTAGAAGAGGTGGCTTCTAAGTATGATGTTAAGGAACTTAAGGATATGATAGAAGAATTTGTGAAACGCACTAATTCTCTAAAGGGTAAGATGGTTTTAGAAAATTTTGCCGAGTATCTTCCGCAGTTTAAAAAGGTTCTTCCGCATGATTATAGCCATATGCAATCAGCGATCGCACGTATGGAAGAAAAGGGATTTAGCAGTGAGACGGCTCAGATTGAAGCATTTTACGAAAGTCAGAGAGGATAGGAGGCGGTAATGTGGGAAAACCAACAGGCTTTTTAGACTATGACCGGCAGTGTGGCTTTGCGACCTTGCCGGAGGATAGAATTAAGCACTTTAATGAATTTCATATTTCGTTAAGTAAGAGAGAGCAAGAAAAACAAGGTGCCAGATGTATGGAATGTGGCGTTCCTTTTTGCCAGTCGGGCTTGATGCTTGGCGGTATGGTATCAGGCTGTCCATTAAATAATCTCATTCCTGAATGGAATGATTTGATATATACGGGAAATTGGGAGCAGGCTTTGGGGCGGTTGCTTAAAACAAATAATTTTCCGGAATTCACAGCAAGAGTATGTCCGGCTCCCTGCGAGGCGGCATGCACATGTGCCTTAAATGGAGAGCCGGTGTCTATTAAAGAGAACGAACACGGCATCATCGAAAGCGCTTTTTTAGGTGGCTTGATCAAGGCAGCCGTACCAAAGGTGCGAACCGGTAAGAAGGTTGCGATTGTCGGTTCAGGCCCGGCGGGCTTAGCGGCGGCAGATCAATTGAACAAACGAGGGCATCAGGTCACTGTTTTTGAAAGAGATGACCGAATTGGCGGTCTTTTAATGTATGGGATACCTAATATGAAGCTAGAAAAGCATGTCATAGAGCGCAGAGTCGCCATAATGATGGAAGAGGGCATACAATTTGTAACCAACACAAATGTGGGGAAAGATTATCAAGCGGCAAAACTGCTTGAAGCATATGATAGCGTCATATTGACCTGCGGCGCCTCTAATCCAAGGGATTTAAACGTTCAGGGAAGAGATTTAAACGGTATTTACTTTGCTGTAGACTTCTTAAAGTCTACGACAAAAAGCCTTTTGAATTCTGATTTGGCCGATCAGAAATATATTTCTGCCAAAGATAAAAAAGTATTGGTTATCGGTGGTGGTGACACAGGGAATGACTGTGTAGCTACATCAATTCGCCATGGTGCGGCCGGTATCGTTCAACTGGAAATGATGCCAAAAGCTCCTGATGAAAGAGAAGACAGCAATCCATGGCCCGAGTGGCCGAAAGTCTTAAAGACGGATTATGGTCAGGAAGAAAGCATTGCTGTATTTGGAAGCGACCCCAGAGTATTTGGAACGACGGTCAAAGAATTTATTTCCGATGAAGCAGGCAATGTCAAGCAAGCTCTTACTGTAATGCTTGAGTGGAAAAAGGATCCTGATGATGGCAGAATTAAAATGAGTGAAATACCAGGAAGTGAAAAGCTGATTGAAGTGGATTTAGTATTGATTGCCGCCGGCTTTCTGGGAAGCGAGCCTTATGTGATGGAAGCTTTTGACGTTGAAACTGATGGACGGACGAATATCAAAACGAAACAAGGAAGCTATGAAACCGCAAATGAAAAAGTATTTGCGGCAGGAGATACACGCAGAGGCCAGTCACTAGTCGTATGGGCGATTAAGGAAGGACGTGAGGCGGCGAAATGCGTGGATCAAAAACTGATGGGTTATACGAATCTCGAGTAGAATCAAATTAAAATAAAAGCCAACTTTTCTCCGCAGGAAGAAGTTGGCTTTTTCTGATAAACCATTTCAATAAAAGTATGCGAGAAAATCATAATAAAAATATTGCACAAAAAATAAAACCGATAATCATGTATAATTTCTAAATATTTATATAAATTGCACATAAATAAAAACAATTATTTTCTCGAAAATGTATAGAATATATGACCTGAAATTGGCAGAAATTCATAATATTGTTACTATAAAACAAAAAAGCCGTAAAATCTGTTGACAATTGATTGTGTATGACGTATCATCTACTCAATGTAAAAATGAAAGTTTTACCGGTAAAACTTTCATGACAGAAAATCAGAATATCAAGTAGGGGAGTGGTAATTATGACGGTTTTTGCCTTAATAGGAGCATTTGTGGCATTAGCAGTGGCAGCCTATTCTGCATTAAAAAACAATAGTATTAAAGTTAACAATAAGAAGATCAAGGAACTATCTAATTATATTCAATCAGGAGCTATGACTTTTTTGATGCGGGAGTATAAGATTGTAGCCATTTTCGTGGTTATTATGTCTATTATTTTATTAATTATTCCAAGCATGGGTTACAAGGTCATGGTTTGTTTTATTTTTGGGGCGCTTTTATCTACAATTGCCGGATATATAGGCATGCGCAGTGCCACCTCATCCAATGGGAAGACCACTGAAGCCGCAATGGTGAAGGGCGAGGGCGCCGCTTTAGATATTGCCTTTAGCGGAGGCGCTGTGATGGGTTTATGTGTCGTTGGTCTTGGCTTGGCAGGAATTACAATATTGTATATCATAATGGATGACATAACGCTTTTAACAGGATTCAGCCTTGGCGCCAGCTCTATTGCCCTGTTTTCCAGGGTCGGCGGCGGAATCTATACAAAAGCAGCGGATGTAGGCGCTGATTTAGTGGGGAAGGTAGAAGCTGGCATTCCGGAGGATGATCCCCGTAATCCAGCGGTCATTGCTGATAATGTTGGTGACAACGTTGGTGATGTTGCCGGTATGGGCGCCGACTTATTTGAATCATATGTTGGTTCGATTGTTTCGGCAATGATCCTTGGTGTTGTCGTGCTTGGTGAAAACGGGGTGCTATTTACACTGGCAGTATGCGCAGTCGGTGTTATTGGATCGGTCATTGGTATTCTGGGTGTAGGGCTGATTAAGAACAAACCGGCTCAGTTTACAATTATGTGCGGAACATACATAAGCATGGCAGTTCTGCTTGTCGGTTCGCTGATTCTAAGTCTTACCATGCTAGGTGATATTAATTATTTCTTTGCCATCCTGGCAGGAGTGATTGCGGGTACCGCTATTGGCATGATAACTGAGTGGTATACATCAGATAAGTTTAAGCATGTACGTCAGATTGCGGAGCAAAGTAAAACCGGTTCAGCAACGAATATTCTTGCCGGGCTGTCGGTGGGAATGAAAAGCACGGCATTACCGGTCTTGCTCATTGCCTTTGCTGTCATTATTTCCGTCTCAGTATGTGGATTGTTTGGTGTAGCCCTTGCAGCGGTGGGCATGCTGGCAACTGTTGGCGCAGTTATTGCGGTAGATGCCTATGGGCCGATTGCTGATAATGCCGGCGGATTGGCTGAAATGGCCGGACTGCCACCAGAAGTAAGAGAAATTACCGATAAGTTAGATTCTATTGGAAATACAACAGCGGCTATTGGAAAAGGATTCTCTATCGGATCAGCGGCTTTAACAGCACTTGCCTTATTCTCTTCATATGCAAGCGCAGTTAACCTGATCGATGTGAGTATATTAGATGCTAAAGTTATTGCCGGCATGTTTATCGGTGGAATGCTATCTTATTTGTTTTCGTCAATGGCAATAGAAGCTGTTTCAAAAGCGGCGGGAAGCATGATCAAGGAAGTGCGCAGACAATTCAAGGAGATCCCCGGTATTATGGAGGGCGAGGGTCAGCCGGAATACGCTAAGTGCGTTGATATTTCGACAAAAGCGGCATTAAGAGAGATGATCCTGCCGGGTCTTTTGTCAGTCGTTTCCCCGATCCTTGTCGGATTACTTCTGGGGAAAGCAGCGTTGGCAGGTTTACTGGTAGGAGCTACAATCACCGGCGTCTTGAATGCGATACAGATGTCAAACAGCGGCGGCGCATGGGATAACGCCAAGAAGTATATTGAAGCCAGTCAATCAGGAAAAGGGACCGAACAGCATGCCGCCTCTGTTGTCGGGGATACTGTAGGTGACCCTCTTAAAGATACTGCTGGGCCGTCATTGAATATTTTAATCAAGTTAATGAGTATTGTGGCATTAGTATTTGCCCCACTATTCTTATAAAGTCTTAGGAAAGGGATGTCGTTGCATGGCATCTCTTTTTTGCTGTAAAACGTTGCGGCATGAACACAAAAGTAGAGCCTTGTCGTATTTTCCCGATGGATTGTTATTGAAAAAATAGAATAAATCTGTATAATTAACTTATCTATAAGAAATTCATATTCTTATATCTTTAAGAATTCTTAAATCCCCCAATATTATAATATTAATAACAACAATAACCAATGAATGAGAGGTATTTATGAGCTATAATAAATTAATGGATTTTACTACTTTTGCGGAGTTTGTCAAAGAAAACATCTGCGATTATTTAGATGGCGATGAGCAATTGACCATCACATTAGGCAATGTCGTTAAGAATAACGGCGTGAATAAGACATCATTACATATCATGCGCATTGATATGGTCCAGTCTCCGATGATTTACCTGGAAGAATTTTATGACAAATATACGAACTATGAGCCGCTTGACGATATCATGGTGCATATTGCCGACTTATATAAGAGTCATAGATATCACCCTTACTATGATTTTACCGAGCAAGTGCTGAGTGATTACGATCATTTTAAAGATAAGATAATATGCCGCCTCATTAATTATAAGAAGAACGAGGAGATTTTAAGAGAAGTTCCATATATACAAATATTAGACATGGCATTGACATATCGAATTTTATTTAATCAAACTGAGATTGGCATCGCCACCACGTTAATCACCCACTCGATGCTTGAGTCATGGGGGATAGAGAAGGAAGAGCTGTTTCAAGTGGCGGCTAAGAACAGCGAACGGCTCTTCCCCCCTACGATTGAGCGGATGGTCGATGTGATGAGAGGGCTTATGGAAGACAGTATTAGCAATCCCCTTGAGCTTAACCTAATCATTGATCGAATGAAAAACGAGGAAGACAGTGATGAGATGACTATGTTCGTTTTGAGTAATACCCCAAAGCTTAATGGCGCAGCCGTTTTATTTTGCAGCCATGCCTTAAAGGAATTTGCCAATTCACTAAAAAAGGACATCTATATACTGCCTAGCAGTATCCATGAAGTTATACTCATCCCTCATTTTACGGGCGTCGACGTCAACAAATTGAAAGGAATCGTTGTTGAAGCCAACTCTAAAGTTGTGCTCGAAGATGAAATATTGTCGGATCATATTTATGTATATTCACATTCTAAGGACGAAATTTCTATTTCTGCCTAGACAAATAATGCTTTAGTTGATACAATATAAAACAAAAACCTAGCTCGTTTCTGACTTGCCCTCAGAAACGGGCTTTAAGTTAGACAATGCTACTTAGGAGGGAAATGGATGATTACCAAGAGACCGAAAGGGACCCAAGATTGGTTTGGTGTGAACATGCATAAAAGGACAATGATAGAAAATTTGGCGAGAAAACTATGTAAAGTCTATCGTATTAATGAAATCATCACACCAATATTTGAACATACAGTCTTATTTGCACGTGGCGTTGGAGAGACGACCGATGTGGTGCAAAAGGAGATGTATACCTTTATGGATAAAGGAGAAAGAAGCATTACATTAAAACCTGAGGGAACGGCAGGTGTTATGAGAGCATATCTTGAGAACAGCCTATATGCTGAGCCTGCTCCTGCTAAGCTGTTCTACATTACACCTGCTTTTCGTTATGAGCAACCTCAGGAGGGGCGTTTTCGTCAGCATCATCAATTTGGGATTGAGATTGTTGGAGCCGCCTCACCGATGGTCGAAGTGGAACTGATCACTTTCGTTACTGCTTTTATCAAAAAACTCGGCTTAAGAAAGACGAGTCTGCACATCAATAGTATTGGATGTGCAGAGTGCAGAGCGACTTATAATGAAGCCCTGCTAGCTTTCCTTAATAAACATGAAGGAGAGCTTTGTCAAACCTGTAAAGAGCGGATGAAGAAGAATCCTTTACGAATTCTGGATTGCAAGAACCCGCTTTGCAGAGAGATTGTTAAAGAGGCGCCGCGAACCATTGATTATTTAGATGAAGAATGTCAGGCGCATTTTGAAGAGTTGAAGTCTTTGCTTTCTGAATTAAATATTCCATATGAAATAGATACCGGCATTGTAAGAGGATTGGACTACTATACAAGGACGGTGTTTGAATTCGTTAATGAGGCGGGCTTCGCTTTGTGCGGCGGCGGACGTTACGATAATCTTATTTATGAGATTGACGGCAAACAGCGGATTCCCTCGGCAGGGTTTGGCATGGGTATTGAACGTATCATTCATTTTCTGGATCAAGAAGGCGTAGAGCTCACGCCGATGCCAAAGGTCGAGCTTTATGTCGGTGTGATAGGCAAGGGATCTAGGGCAGGTGCTTATCAAATAGTTAACCACCTTCGCAATATGGGCATCATCGTGGAGACTGATTATATGGAAAGAAGTGTTAAGGCCCAGATGAAATATGCGAATAAGCTTGGCGCTAAGAATGCGGTCATCATAGGCGAGGACGAGCTGACTAAAGGCGAGGTCAAGATAAAGGATATGGCTACAGGAGAGGAGACATTAGTAGAGCCATGGCTGATTTCCGAGGTTATTATTAAGAAGCGCTAATTACTGTTAATGAGCATGCCGCAAGCCTTTGCGGTGTAAAGAATGGAGAAGAAGTATGACGGTATCAATGAAGGACTTGAAACGCACTCATCGCTGTGGCGAGGTCAATAGTCAGATGATAGAACAAACAGTAACACTGATGGGGTGGGTGCAGAAAAGCAGGAATAAGGGCAGTATTATTTTTGTGGATCTACGTGACCGATCAGGGATTATGCAGATTATTTTTGAAGAAGGCCGGACAAGAGATGAGATATTTAAGAAGGCCGAGAGATTAAGAAGTGAATTTGTTGTTGCTGTAACAGGCTGTGTTAAGACACGGACAGGGGCTGCCAATAAGAACCTTCTGACCGGAGATATTGAGATTATAGCGGATGAGCTGATTGTTTTATCGGAATCTGAGACTCCGCCGTTTCCGATTGAGGAAAACAGCAAGACGAAGGAAGAGATTCGTCTTAAGTACCGTTATTTGGATTTGCGCAGACCGGATGTCCAGAGAAATTTTATGATGAGAAGCAAGGCGGTGATGCTGACAAGGTCATTTTTATCAGAAGAGGGTTTTTTAGAGATAGAAACCCCGATGCTGACCAAGAGCACGCCGGAAGGCGCTAGGGACTATCTGGTTCCAAGCCGTGTGCATCCCGGAGAATTTTACGCATTGCCTCAGTCGCCGCAGCTATTCAAGCAGCTGTTGATGGTATCCGGCTATGACAGGTATTATCAGATTGCCAAGTGCTTTAGAGATGAGGATTTACGGGCAGACAGGCAGCCTGAATTTACCCAAATTGATATGGAGCTATCCTTTGCTGATATCGAAGAGGTCATGGATGTCAATGAGCGTTTGTTGGCGAAGCTTTTTAAGGAGATATTAGACGTGGATATTTCTTTGCCGATTAGGAGGCTGACATGGCAAGAAGCGATGGATCGTTTTGGCTCCGACAAACCAGATGTTCGGTTTGGCATGGAGTTAAGTGATGTGACGCCGATCGTTAAAGACAGTGAGTTTGTGGTATTTAAGAACGCTATCGATGCGGGTGGAAGTGTCAGGGGAATTAATGCCACCGGACAGGGAGGCATGCCCAGGAAAAAGATAGATTCACTGGTAGCTTTTGCGAAAGAGTATCGAGCCAAGGGCTTAGCCTATATCGCCTTAGGAGAAGACGGAAGCATTAAGTCCTCCTTTGCAAAGTTTATGACGGAGAATGAGATGTCAGAATTAATTAAAGCTATGTCTGGTAAGCCTGGCGATTTGCTTTTGTTTGCTGCCGACGAGAATAAGGTGGTCTATGACGTCTTGGGCGCATTAAGACTGGAGCTGGCGAGGATTTTGAATCTTCTTGATCATAACCGGTTTGAATTTGTATGGATTACCGAATTCCCTCTTTTAGAGTACTCTGAGGAACAAAAACGATATACAGCGATTCACCATCCCTTTACAATGCCAATGGAAGAGGATATGATGTATTTAGACACAGAGCCATTAAAGGTTCGTGCAAAGGCTTATGATATTGTACTTAATGGAACAGAATTAGGCGGGGGTAGCGTCCGTATCCATCAAAACGCTGTTCAAGAGAAGATGTTTAAGCTTTTAGGCTTTACGAAGGAAGAGGCATATGAGCAGTTCGGATTTTTACTTGAGGCATTCAAATACGGCGTTCCGCCACATGCGGGGCTAGCCTATGGATTGGATCGCTTGATTATGCTTTTGGCAAAGGTGGAGAGTATTCGAGATGTGATTGCTTTCCCTAAAGTAAAGGATGCGTCATGCCTGATGAGTGAGGCGCCAAGTACAGTTGCTGATTCCCAATTAGAGGAATTACACATAAAGATAATAGAAGATAGGAGCTAAAATTATGTATTCATTTGATGAAATTCAATTATTTGACCCGGAAGTAGCGGATGCCATGTCAAAAGAAATCGAAAGGCAGAATAAACATATTGAGCTCATCGCATCAGAGAACTTTGTCAGCAAAGCAGTTATGGCCGCTCTTGGAAGCCCGCTGACGAACAAGTATGCTGAGGGCTATCCCGGTAAGCGCTATTATGGCGGTTGCAGGTATGTGGATATCGTTGAGACATTGGCTATTGACCGGGCAAAGAAGCTATTTGGCGCAGAATACGTGAATGTCCAGCCGCACTCAGGCGCTCAAGCGAACATGGCTGTTTTCCAGGCGGTTTTAAGACCGGGTGACACATTTATGGGAATGAACTTAGATCATGGCGGACATTTAACGCATGGAAGCGTTGCGAACATTTCAGGCAAGAATTACCATTGCGTTCCTTACGGAGTGGATGATAAAGGCTTTATTGACTATGACCAGCTTAGGCAAATCGCTTTAGAATCGAAACCAAAGCTGATTATTGCAGGGGCAAGCGCATATTGCAGAACCATTGACTTTAAGAGGTTTAGAGAAATTGCCGATGAAGTTGGCGCATACTTAATGGTGGATATGGCTCATATTGCCGGTTTAGTCGCTGTCGGACTCCATCCGGATCCGATGCCTTATGCCCATTTTGTAACGACAACCACTCATAAAACACTAAGAGGGCCACGAGGCGGTATGATATTAAGCAATGAGGATTTTGGGAAAAAGCTGAATTCTGCCGTATTTCCCGGGACTCAAGGAGGTCCGCTGATGCATGTGATCGCAGCTAAAGCCGTATCATTTAAAGAAGCGCTTAGTGATGAGTTTAAAGTATATCAACAGAACGTATTGGATAATGCCCAGGCGCTATCTCTAGGACTACAAAAAAGAGGTCTTCATATTGTGTCAGGGGGAACCGATAATCATTTAATGCTAGTTGATTTGCAGAATCTCGGCCTGACCGGTAAGGAGGCTGAAAAAATGCTTGATGAGGTTTATATCACCTGCAATAAGAATACCATCCCAAATGATCCGCAATCACCATTTGTAACAAGTGGTATCCGCCTTGGAACGCCCGCAGTTACGACCAGGGGAATGGGTGTTGATGATATGGATCAGATTGCAGGGGCAATTGTGATGACGCTAGAGGATTTCGAAAATCAGAGGGGAGCCGCAAAAGCAATTGTCGAAGCATTGACAGATGAATATCCATTATATTAACAATTTGTTGGGTTCATCCTTAATGCTTCTAAGTTAAGGATGAACCCTTCGTTATGTGCATGCGGCTTCAGGGGAGGCATATATAATATGATAGGTTATGGCGGTCCAAGTGAGGCTGATGAAAAATTTTTTGAAGTATTTAGTAGATATAAAAAACAAATTTCTTATGAAGTCAAATATGTTCTTCGTGATGAACAGCTGGCAGAGGACGCTGTTCAAGAGGTTTATTATAGAATTTTCAAATATTTTCATAAAATTGAAGAGTCAACAGAATACGAACGCAGCGCATATATTAGAAAGATCACCAAGTCGGCAGTCAATGATATTTTAAGACAAAACCTTAAGTTCAAACTGCTTCCGGAAGAAACGTTGATTGATAATCTTACCAGTCAACAGTCTAAAGACGATACTGAAAATACGGTGATTTTCAAAGAAAATGTAAAAGCGCTTAAAAAGCTCTCAAAGAAATACAGTAGAGTTCTGATATTAAAGATTGTATATAATTTGACATTTAAAGAGATTGCCTATATTGAGAAAATCTCGGAAAGCGCAGCAAGGAAACGCTTTGAACGAGGGAAAAGACTTGCGAAGGATAGAACCGATATTTAACTACAAAGTGGGGTTGTTTCATGTCTGATATGAACTTCGTGAAACAACTCTGAACTACAAAGTATTACCACTTGAAAAATTCTTTGAATTTGGATATAATATTAATATAAAATAGAATTGAATCATAAAATATATTGTTATTGCATATTAACGATGACCTGGTATGTTCGATAAACCTGTAATTTTGAACCTACATTTATTTAATGGGAAACCATATATTAGTAATATGTCAAGCCTCCGTTTGCAGTGGAAGTCAGAAAAGCTAATGAGGTTACCCACCTGGCTTAGGCTAGGCATCAAAATAACGGGGAAGGCATACCGGGGAATTACTTAAGATAAAGGAGACGACTTTTAGTCGTCTCTTTTTACCGAAGGTGGCATATGTTTAAAGTGAGAGTATTTAAGGAGGATTCATGTTAAGAAAGAAATATGTTTTAATCGTGGTCGGGCTGATCCTTTTGGTCGGTTTCGTCATTTTAAGGAAAGACATGATAATGATTCCTAATGAAGTATCGGTGATTAACCGGGCGCAGGCGGCTAAAATGCTCAGTTTAAGCGTGTATACCTCCTCTGAATGTGCCGGGCTAAAAGAACAGGCTGCATTTACAGATGTCGACGCTATGGGCTGGTATGCCAAATATGTCAATGCTGTTGTTAGCAAGGGCTTAATGCAGTATGATGACGAACTGTTTAAACCCATGGATCCGGTGACGTATGAAGACGCTCTCTACATATTGCAGAAAATGTCCATTGATGAGACAAGATTATCTTTTGAAATCAATGAGCGAATCTTGAATGATGCCATAACAAAGGAAAAGTGGTATGAAGTGTATGATTTGATGATAGAGAATAATGAAGGTATTCAGAAGAAAGAAATCATAGTCATCGGGACACCTTCCAACATGGAATCAACGAAAGCATGGCATTGTGCCACCGATGCGGGATTATTAGGCTTCGAGGGCTTGTCGATGGATCGGTATATTGATTCAAAGATTAAGGTTTATTTAAAAGATGACGAAATCCTTAATGTCATTGACATGCTTGACGAAGAAATATTATTAGAGAATGTTTGGATTCTTAAAGGTGAGGGGAATAAGTTGAAAGCTTACTTATTTGGATATTACCGTTGGTTTTCTATGGATAAGGCATTATCAATGGAAGTGGAAAGCGTGATGGGAGATATTCTTCTTGATCATCAGAGCATAAAGCAGGTGAACATTAAAAAAAACGTTATTAAAGGTGAAATCCTATCTACTGGAGACGATTACATTGAAATCAAGGGCTATGGGAAGGTTTCAACTAAGGAACCATTTAATATTTATAAATTATTTGATGGCGTTTTGGAAATCACGACGGATAAGCTTGAAGTCGGTAATAAGTATACGGAATTTATATTAGATGGAGAATACATCTGTGGTGCCGTCATCAGAGCACCGAAGGAGGTAGAGACAATTCGCATTTTATTAAGCACGGATCATTATAGCGGGTATGAGCATCAGGAGGTTACGATTACCAGTGATGTGGACTTTTATGCAAGATATGGAGATGATACGGTGAACTACGAAGCAGGGGCGAAGGTGAGCATAAATAGCGCCACTGCCGAGCTTCAATCAAATGAGCTGATCTTTGAAACGACGGCTACGTCAGGGAAGCTGCAAATACTATCATTAAACAGAAATCAAGGGCATCCTAAATATCGTGGCAGTCTTAAGCTTAAGAAATCCGGCGATTCAGTGATTATGATTAACGAATTATTGCTGGAAGAATACTTATATGGGGTATTGCCCAGCGAAATGCCGGTAACCTATGGCTTAGAAGCGCTTAAAGTACAGGCTGTTTGTGCCAGGAGCTTTGCCGTTGAGGCGATGAAGGAGCACAAATTCGATGAATATGAGGCGCACGTAGATGACAGTGTCTTAAGTCAGGTATACAACAATGGCGGGGAGGATGCCCTGTCGAATCAGGCAGTAGATGATACTTATGCCCAAGTGGTTGCTTATGGCGAGGAGATTGTAAAAACGTATTTTTTTTCAACTTCAAGCGGATCCACTGCTGACGCCGTAGACGTATGGGTTTCCACTGAAAGCTCTATCTCAGAATATCTGAAAGGAAAACAGCAGGTTATTAATGGCGCCGAAATTGATTTAAGCAATGAAGAGAGCTTTATTGAATTTATCGACAATTATGAAAATGAAGTCTATTTTGAGAAAGATATCGGCTGGTTTAGATGGGAGGTCAAGCTGGATAAAAACGCCATCAAAACCTCCTTTGAAAAAGTGATTGCATCAAGATGCAGTGCCAGCCCTGAGCATATCCAGGTGAAAAATTCAGAAGGGAACTTTGTGTCTGATGCAGTGACCACAGTCGGAGATGTGGCCTCAATTGAAATCAGCAATCGAGGTGCTAGTGGCGTGGCTAAGGAGTTGGTGATAACAGGCAGCGATTTAACAGTTAAGGTTATTGGAGAATATAATATTCGCGCTGTCTTAGCGCCCCTAAGCAATATCCTTTATTGTGTCGATGGCAGTACGAAAACAAATTTAGAAATGCTCCCCAGCGGTTTCTTCTACATTACGGCAAATGAAGACGAAAGCTACACATTAAAAGGCGGAGGATATGGCCACGGCGTCGGTATGAGTCAAAACGGTGTGAAGAAGCTGGCTGAAAAGGGATATAAATATTCAGAAATCCTACAATTTTATTATTCTGGCACTGAAATCAAGAATGTCTATTAAAATGAACGGCGCACCTGCGTAAGGATATCGGCAAGTGCGCTGTTTAATACTTTAATACTGAATCATGTTTCTCATCTGGATAAAGCATGCAGTTTAACTCTGCCCCAATGAAGAGTATGTTCATACAAAAATATAGCCATAGCATTAAGATAATGATGCCTGTAAGGCTGCCATACATGTGTGACAAGCCGGGAGAGTGGTCTACATATATCGAGAACAAATAAGAGCTTATCATCCAGCCGGTAGCGCTAAAGATGGAGCCCGGCAGCTGGCGCTTTAGCTTGCCTTTCCGGTCAGGCAGGATCTTATATAAAAACATAAAGAAAACAGTTAAAATAAGCAGCGATAAGATGGTTCGCACACTAATGATAAATGCCGCGATGTCGTTCAAAAAGGGAAGCACCTTGCAGATCCAGATATATAGCTTATTCCCAAATACCAGAAATGCCAATGTGAAAATAATGATGATCGCAAAGACAAGTGTATATAAAGTGGAGAACAGCCTCAACACGACATAATGTCTTGTCTCTGTAATGCCATAGACTGAATTAAGCCCTTTTGTGATGGTCATGACACCTTTTCCGGCGGACCATAGTAAAGCGATAATGGAGAAAGATAAAATGGCGCCAGAGGAGTTGGCGTATATGTTTCTCAAAATACCATACAGGATATCAGATGTTTCCGAAGGAGCTGCGCCAATGATTGAAGTGATCAGCGTGCCGGGGTCGAAATTAATAAAGTTAAGCATGGTAAGCAAGACCATAATGAAAGGAATCGCTGATAAAATAATAAAATATGCTGATTGGGCAGCATATGCGCCGATGTGGCTTTCCTTCATCTTTGTATTCATATCTTTAATCAATCGAATAATCTCAAGCATTATAATCTCCTTAAAATAAGCAATAGCAGTGCTTTGATAAAAATATTAACATGAAAAAATGAAAAATACAATAGACAAAGCACAAATGGTTGTGTTAGAATGAATATCAGATATTTCCAAAAGCGATGAAAGTGTTACAGATATATAGTTTCTTTCAGAGAGAAGAAGCCATCGGCTGAAAGCTTCTTTAAGTTCAGGTATATATTTAATTTCCCACTGGAGCTTCATCTTTGAATAATAGTAGGAGATGACGTCGATACACGTTACGTATATTAGAGAGCTTTCAATTATGAAAGAATGAGGGTGGTACCGCGGAAGACATTAATCCGTCCCTTTTTTCAGGGGGCTTTTTTTTGTGCCCCAATATACCCTATTAGTTAGAGCCAAGGAATTCCTGGCCGATCATTGGGAACAGAAAGGAATGAAGATGAAGATGAAAGAAAGATTGGCACAGATTAAAGACAAAGCCATGAATCAAATCAGCCATGCAGATACCGTTGACACATTGAATAAGATTCGGGTGTCCTTTCTTGGAAAGAAGGGTGAATTGACTTCAATTATGAAATCCATGAAGGATATAGCGCCAGAGGAACGCCCCGTATTTGGTCAGCTGGTCAATCAGGTCAGAAGTGAGATTGAGCAGCACTTAGACGAAGTTAAAAAGGCATTTTTAAAGAATGCAAGAGAAAAGCAGCTTAAGTCGGAAGTCATTGATGTAACATTGCCCGCTAAGAAACAGAAGTCCGGACACCGGCATCCAAACACAATAGCGTTGGAGGAGGTAGAGCGGATCTTTATCGGAATGGGCTATGAAGTTGTGGAAGGTCCAGAAATTGAGTTTGATTACTATAATTTTGAAGCCCTGAACATACCGGCAGATCATCCGGCGAAAGATGAGCAGGATACATTTTATATTACGAAAGATTTATTATTGAGAACGCAGACATCAGGCGTTCAAGTGCATACAATGGAAAATCAGCAGTTGCCTATCCGGATGATTGCACCGGGAAGAGTATTTCGTTCCGATGAAGTGGATGCGACTCATTCACCATGCTTCCATCAGATCGAGGGATTGGTCATTGATAAGCAGATTACCTTTGCCGACTTAAAAGGTACCCTGGCTGAATTTGCCAAAGAGCTTTTTGGTAAAGACACAAAAGTAAAGTTTAGACCCCATCATTTCCAATTTACAGAGCCAAGTGCGGAGGTTGATGTCACTTGCTTTAAGTGTGCCGGAGAAGGCTGCCGCATGTGCAAGGGAACTGGCTGGATTGAGATTCTTGGTTGTGGCATGGTTCATCCGAAGGTTTTAGAAATGAGCGGGATAGATCCTGATGAATATTCGGGCTTCGCCTTCGGGGTGGGATTAGAGCGTATCGCATTGCTTAAGTACGAAATTGACGATATGCGTTTACTTTATGAAAATGATGTCAGGTTTTTAAATCAATTTTAAGAAAGGAAGCTGAGTATGAATACACCATTATCATGGATTAAAGCCTATGTTCCTGAGCTTACAGTGTCGCCTTTAACATATACAGATGCGATGACGATGTCAGGCTCTAAAGTAGAGGGATATATAGCATTAGACAAAAATCTTGAAAATATTTTAGTTGGAAAGATACTAAAGATAGAAAAACATCCAGATGCCGACAAACTGATTGTTTGCCAGGTGGATGTGGGAAGTGAAGAGACTGTTCAGATTGTTACGGGAGCACCGAATGTGTCGGAGGGCGATTTAGTGCCGGTCGTGCTGGCAGGCGGAAAAGTCGCCGGTGGACATGACGGCGGTCCAATGGCAGAGAATGGTATCAAGATTAAAAAAGGAAAGTTGCGGGGAATCGAAAGTAACGGCATGCTGTGCTCGATTGAAGAGTTGGGCATGTCAAAGGAAATGTATCCTGAAGCTCCGGAGCATGGCATCTATATTTTTAAAGGTGACGAAAAGCCAGGGGATGATGCTATTGGCGCCTTGGGGCTTAGAGACACAATTTTTGAATATGAAATCACTTCAAACAGAGTCGATTGTTTCAGCGTGATCGGCTTGGCAAGAGAGGCGGCGGCCACCTTTAGAAAAGAATTCACGCCACCGCTCGTAACTGTTGTTGAGAACGGTGAGGATGTCAATGATTATGTTCAAGTCGAAGTTAAGGATAAAGACCTGTGCCCAAGGTACTGCGCCAGAGTCGTTAAGAATATTAAGATCGGGCCATCGCCTAAATGGATGCAGCGTCGCCTTGTGGCAAGCGGCATTCGTCCCATCAATAATATTGTGGATATTACAAATTATGTGATGGAGGAATATGGGCAACCGATGCATGCCTATGATTTGGATACCATTGCAGGGCAAAAGATTATTGTTCGCCGCGCTTATGAGGGCGAGGAATTTGTGACCCTCGATGGCATAAAAAGGATCCTTGAGGATTCTATTTTGATGATTTGTGATGATGAAAAGCCGATCGGAATTGCCGGGATTATGGGCGGAGAAAACTCAATGATTACAGATAATGTTCATACAATGCTGTTCGAGGCAGCCTGCTTTGACGGAACGAATAATCGCCATTCCGGCAAAAAGTTAGGGATGAGAACTGAGGCTTTGGCAAAATTTGAAAAGGGCTTGGATCCCAATAATGCACAGGCAGCTATTAACAGGGCTTGCCAGCTGGTTATCGAGCTAGGCGCAGGTGAAGTCGTAGGTGGCATTGCCGACATTTATAGTAAGGAATTAAAGTGCCGGCGGATTAAATTTGACGCAGATAAAGTCAACTCTTTGCTAGGAACTGAGATTTCGCTGGAAGAAATGCTTGATTATTTTAAGCGGCTTGAGCTTTCATACAATCCTGACACAAAGGAAGTAACAGTGCCAACCTTCCGGCAGGACTTAGAATGTCAGGCGGATTTAGCCGAGGAGGTGGCGAGATTTTATGGATATGACCATATCCCGACGACGCTGCCTTGTGGGGAAGCCACTACCGGCAAGCTGCCTTTTAAGCTTAGGGTTGAAGCGACAGCCAGAGAAATGATGGAAAGCTATGGATTTTGCGAAGGCATGACCTATTCTTTTGAAAGCCCAGGCGTATTTGATAAGCTTCTTATTCCTAATGATGACAGTTTGCGCCAGACCGTTACGATTATGAACCCTCTGGGAGAAGATTATAGCATTATGAGAACTAGCCCGTTAAACAGCATGCTCACCTCTCTGGCGACGAATTATAATCGAAGAAATAAAGATGTCCGGTTATATGAGCTGGCAAGGGTGTATCAGCCGAAAGCCCTGCCGCTTAAAGAATATCCCGATGAAAGGGTTCAGTTAACTCTCGGAATGTATGGCGAAGGTGATTTCTTTACATTAAAAGGCGTGATCGAAGACTTTTTCATAAAGATCGGTATGAGCGGACGGACAATTTATAATCCTGATAGCGGCCATCCTTCCCTTCATCCTGGCAGACAGGCGAATATTGTGTATGAAGGAGGGGCTGTTGGTTATATCGGCGAGCTGCATCCGGAGGTCGCTGACAATTATGACATCGGGGTCAGGGTATATATAGCAGTCATCGATATGCCGAAAATTACCAATTACGCTACTTATGATAGAAAATATAAAACCATAGCAAAATATCCTTCAATTACAAGGGACATCAGCATGGTGATGGATAAGAATATTCTTGTTGGTCAGGTTGAAGATGTCATCAGCAGATATGGAGGGCATTATTTGGAAAGCTTCCATTTGTTTGACATATATGAAGGCTCTCAAATCAAAGAAGGCTTTAAATCAGTGGCGTATTCGATTGTCTTTAGGGCGAAGGAAAGGACTCTTGAAGATAAAGAGATCAATGAGGTGATGGCTATGATTTTCGACAGCCTTAAAACAATGGGTATTGAATTAAGAAAGTAGATGCATTAATGAAGACAAAAGATTTTTACTATGATTTACCGAAGGACTTAATTGCCCAAGATCCTCTTTATGATCGTTCGGGATCCCGCCTGTTGTGCATGAATAGGAAAACAGGCGAGGTCAGTCACCACGTGTTTAAAGATATTATTCATTACTTAAATCCCGGTGATTGCTTAGTGATCAACGACACCAAGGTGCTTCCTGCAAGGCTCTATGGCAGTAAGAAGGATACCGGAGCAGACATAGAGATTCTATTGCTAAAGCGCAAGGAAAACGATATTTGGGAAACCTTGGTTAAGCCGGGAAAGAAAATGAAGGCGGGCGTGCTTATAAGCTTTGGAGACGGAGCCCTAGAGGCAGAAGTCCTGAAGGTGCAAGAAGACGGCAATAGGATAATCAAGTTCAAGTATGAAGGCATATTTGAAGAAATCCTGGAGCGATTGGGGGAGATGCCGCTTCCGCCTTACATCACCCATAAGCTTCAGGATAAAAACAGATATCAGACGGTCTATGCCAAGCATGAAGGCTCTGCTGCCGCACCGACAGCAGGCTTACATTTTACTAATGAGCTATTAGAAGCAATTCAGGCAAAAGGTGTTAAAATTGCTCGGATAACGTTGCATGTGGGCTTGGGCACATTTAGGCCAGTTAAGGTGGAAAATGTGTTGGAGCATCATATGCATTCGGAATTCTTCATGATTGATCATGAGGCCGCCAGTATAATTAATGCTGCCAAAAAGAGTAAAGGGCGCATCGTATCCGTTGGGACAACAAGCACAAGAACCCTGGAATCGGTAGCTGATAAACATGGATTTGTGAAGGAAGCAAGCGGATTTACAGATATTTTTATTTACCCAGGATTTGAGTTTCATTGCGTGGATGCCCTGATTACTAACTTCCATTTGCCGGAATCCACTTTATTGATGCTTGTCTCGGCATTTTCGTCAAAGGAAAATATCATGAGTGCCTATGAAATAGCTGTGAGAGAAAAATACTGTTTCTTCAGTTTTGGGGATGCAATGCTTCTGTATTGATCTCAAAACTTATTCTCCAGATGTTTCCTTTTGTGATAAAATGTTGAAATGAGGTACAAATGATATATTTGAATGAAAAAACAACATAAAATAACATAATTACTTGCCTTTTGAGTGGTGAAACTGTATAATGTTAAGTATAAGCATATTGAAAATATAGCGAGAAGAAGGAGGATAAGTATATGACAGATGTTTATAAAAAACTACTTAAATGTTATGAAAGCTTTCAAAAGCGAATTGATTTTAAGCCTGAGATTGCACTTGTCTTAGGTTCAGGCCTAGGTGATTACACAAAACAGGTAAAGGTCATGGCCGAATTAAGCTATCATGATATTGAGGGCTTTCCGATATCTACAGTTCCCGGCCATGAGGGTAAGTTTGTTTTTGGTTACGTGGAAGATGTGCCTGTAGTCATTATGCAAGGGCGTGTTCATTATTATGAAGGCTATCCCATCTCTGATGTTGTGCTGCCAACCCGCCTGATGAAGCTGATGGGGGCTAAGGTATTATTTTTAACCAATGCCTGTGGCGGAACTAATTTTGATTACTCACCAGGAGATTTCATGTTGATTAAGGATCATATAGGCACTGTGATACCTTCACCATTAATTGGCGAGAATATTGATGAGTTGGGTCCGCGCTTTCCGGATATGAGCAGTGTGTATGATCAAGACTTGAGGGATATAATCAAAGACTGTGCAAAGGATCTAAAGATAGCGCTTAAAGAGGGCGTTTATATGCAGTTTAGCGGACCGGCATACGAATCTCCGGCAGAAGTTAATATGGCAAGGATTTTAGGTGCTGATGCCGTAGGGATGAGCACTGCCTGTGAAGCCATAGCTGCAAATCACATGGGAATGAAAATCTGCGGCATATCCTGCATCACAAACTTAGCGGCAGGAATGTCCGACCAGCCTTTATCCCACCAAGAAGTACAGGAAACTGCGGATAAAGTGGCTGTTTTGTTTAAGCAATTGGTAACGGAGGCACTTAAGAGGATTGCCAAAGTCGTGTAGCTTATGGGGAGGCTTATAATAAAGAATCGATGAAAAGGAGAATGAAATGCTATCATCAAAACTTTTTGATCATACAATTTTAAAAGCAGACGCAGTGACGGCTGATGTAGATAAGATTTGTGAGGAAGCTAAGAAATATGATTTCGCAAGTGTGTGCATTAATGAATATTACACTGCCTATGTTGCTAAAAAGCTTGAGGGAACGGATGTCTTAGTATGTACTGTTGTTGGATTCCCTTTAGGGATGACAAGTACGGCCGTCAAATGCTTCGAAGCGAAAACAGCAATAGAAGCGGGGGCTAGGGAGATCGATATGGTTATTAATATTGGTGCCCTCAAAGATAGAAATGATTCATATGTTTTAAATGACATTCTTAAGGTTAAAGAGACCTGCGGTCAGGATATTGTCTTGAAGGTGATTATTGAGACCTGCCTATTGACGGAAGATGAAAAGCACAGGGCATGTGAATTATCAATGAAGGCAGGTGCGGATTTTGTGAAGACTTCGACGGGCTTTAGTACCGGAGGAGCCAAAGTAGACGATGTGAAATTAATGAAAAGCGTTGTCAAAGATCAACTTAAAGTCAAGGCATCAGGGGGAATCAGAACGATAGAAAAGGCCAAGGACTTGGTGGAGGCAGGTGCTGATAGGCTGGGCACAAGTGCGACGGTTGAAATCTACATGGCATCAACCTGATAATTGATGACTTTTGGCTGCTGTTAACAGCAGCCTTTTTAATTTGTTTAAAAAACTCTTTTCTTCATTTAGACTATAGTGTATACTAGGTTATATAAATACCATAATTTGTATCGTTTTAGCAAACACTGACTTCAGCTTGATTGAGCTGGATAGTGAGGAGACATTAGCATGAAGAACTATGGGTCAAATAAAGACTCCATGGAAGCCGATGGCGGCGATAAGAATAGTGTAGACATAGATTTTAAGCTGCACAAGGCACTGGAGATTTTAAATGATGAGAACATTCAAAGATTTATGGAAGAGGGGGATGATGAGGAACTGATATTTTCTGAGGAGCATGATCAAAAGATCCAGAAGATGGTTGGTGAGAACTTTGGCAAAGAAGCTGTCCAGAAGATTAAGGAGGCGCATAGATCACGTAGAGCAGACAACGACAGTGAGACTTTAAGGAAGTCCATTGTAATGTTTGAGCGCAGATATACCCTTGGTAAAACATTGGAGGGATATAAGCTGATCTCAGAAGAGATAGATGATATGCGCATTCTTAGAGAATACCAAAACAATGAGCAGGACAGATATCGATTCTTCCAATATGAGCAGGAAGGGAAGAGGTGTTTTGACAATGAAAATGTTAAGTATACAGTATTGAATAATATTTATAATGATTCAATGCTGAGCGAATCGAATGGCGAATATCATCTTGTTTGGAATTATGACGGCTATATGTTTAAAATATCAGGAGCCTTAACTAAGGATGAGATAGTTGCTTTGGCAGAATCACTGGTTTTGGCAGATGATTTTGGTGAATGCAAGTAAGTAGAAGATAACAACGAATATGCCGAGGAGGAAGCGACTATATTTCCAAAAGTTTATTAATGTAGAGTTAAGCCGTAATCCTTTGCCGACAGATGTCAGCAAAGGATTACGGCTTTATTCAGAAGAAATTCACCCTTCGATCACATAAAAGTCACAATCAAGGCTTAAAATATAGAATATCAAATGAGACGTTTGATTGAAGGGAGTATGAACATGACAGCAAGCCAGGAGATTTTTAAGAGGCATGAGAAAAAATATTTATTAACATATTATCAATATCAGCAATTAAATAAGATGGTCAGGGAATATATGGAAGAAGATGAGTTTGGTTTATATTCTACAAGTTCTTTATACTATGATACGGATGATTATGGACTGGCACGGCACTGCAATGATAAGCCGGTCTACAAAGAAAAGATAAGATTACGCAGTTATGGTGTTCCCGCCCAAGAGCAGATCGTATATATTGAACTGAAGAAGAAGTATCAGGGAATTACTTATAAACGCAGGTTAGCCCTTACATATAGGGAAGCTTGGCGATATTTAAATCATGGCATTAAGCCTAAGACGACCGGACAGATATTGAATGAAATAGATTGGTTCATTCATTGCAATCCCATAAAACCTGCAATATTACTGTGTTACGATCGGGTTGCTTTGTGTGGGGTGGAAGATAGTGAGTTTCGGATCACTTTTGATTTTAATATTAAATGGAGAGACTATCAGCTAGATATGTCAAAAGGCAGTTATGGTAAAGCTCTTTTAGACGACGCCAATTGTATACTCATGGAAGTTAAGACGCAAAGATCACTGCCATATTGGCTATCAGTGAAGCTGTCAGAATTAGAAATATTTCCGAATACATTTTCAAAATATGGAAATGTATATAATAATCATCTATTAGGAAAAGAGGTAATAAGAAGTGCTAAATAGTATTCTAGGAGACGCAACACAAAGTATTACATTATTGCAGATGGTGATTTGCACATTGACATCAATTGTTTTAGGTTTTGTGATTTCTATCTTATATATGTACCGTAATGTTTATACAAAGAATTTCATTGTAACTATTGTTATTTTGCCAGCCATCGTTCAGGCTGTGATTATGCTGGTCAATGGCAGTCTCGGAACTGGGATTGCTGTCGTGGGTGCATTCAGCCTGATTAGGTTTCGCTCGGCGCCGGGAAGCGCTAAAGAAATCAGCAGCATCTTCTTGGCGATGGCGATTGGAATTGCCACCGGAATGGGATATATCTACTTTGCCATAGGATTTACAGTGGTTATTGGCGGTGTGCTCATCTTACTGTCAGGCGTGTCCTTTGGCGAACGTAAGAATACGATGAAAACATTAAAGATAACAATACCTGAAAACTTGGACTATACTGAAATATTTAATGAAATATTCAATAAATATACTAGAAAAGTAGAGCTAGAGACAGTGAGAACGACAAATCTGGGAAGTTTATACGAATTGCAATATAACATAGAATTAAGAGACATTAATGAAGAGAAAAACTTCATTGATGAAATCAGATGCCGTAACGGGAATTTGAATATTATTTGCGGAAGAGTACCTGTGAGTAGGGATGAATTATAAATCGTAAGGTCTATTTAAAAGAATGTTTTGAAATTATGTATCCTCCTGTGATATAATCGTGTAGTGTATATTAATGAGGAGGAAAGACATGTCGCGCTACATTGAACAAGCAGAAGATATATTTAAAGAAGTTAAGAAAGCCGTCATTGGTAAAGATGACTGTATTTATAAATTACTCATATCCATTCTTGCCAAAGGCCATGTGTTAATCGATGATATCCCGGGTGTCGGAAAGACGACCCTGGCATTGGCTTTTTCAAAAGCATTGGATTTAAAGATTGGCAGGATACAGTTTACACCGGATGTCCTGCCGAGCGATGTCATTGGTTTCCATATGTATCAACAGGATGAGCAAAAGTTCGTGTATCAGCCGGGTCCGATTATGAGCAACTTATTTTTAGCAGATGAGATTAATAGAACATCGCCAAAGACCCAATCAGCTTTGTTAGAGGTTATGGAAGAGCGAGGGGTAACGATTGATGGTCATACTATGCAGGTTCCTGAACCATTTATCGTTATAGCGACACAAAACCCAGTGGGTTCTGCGGGAACCCAGATGCTCCCCGAATCGCAGCTGGATCGCTTTATGATCAGCATGACTCTTGGCTACCCGGCTTTTAAGGATGAGATATATATGATCAAGGACAGAAGCAAGGATAATCCGTTGGAGCGAATTAATCCCGTCATTGACAGCGCCCAGCTGATTAGAATGCAGAATCAGGTTGATAAAGTTTTTATACATAATGCTGTCTATGAGTACATCACTAAATTGGCTGTAAAAACCAGGGAACATGAGATGATCCAATTTGGCATTAGCCCCAGAGGCACGCTGGCATTATCGAGAATGGCCAAAAGTACCGCATTTATTAAAAAAAGGGATTATGTGCTGCCCGATGATGTGGTCGATATTTTCGACGAGGTGGTCAGACATCGTCTGGTTCTTCAGTCTAAAGCTAAAATAGATCATTTAACGAAAAACGACATTATTAATGATATTTTGGAAACAGTTAATAAGCCCACGCCAAAGGAAAAGCCATGAAGAATCTAATCCTTTATTTTTTGATTATAGGGCTGACTTTATACGGTATGATTATGTATAATAAACCGCTACTGCTGTCAGTGTTTATTTTTGAGTTGTTATTGCTATTGTTATCAGCATTGCTGTTGGTTTTCCAACGCTTTATAATAAGCAGCGAGGTTACCGCAATCAAAAAGCCGATGAAGAAAGATGAGCCGATATCCATAGACATTCATGTAAAGAATGCCTCTTTCTTACCAATTCCTAGATTTAAGCTTACCTTGCATTATCGTTATGGCTTTTTGACAAAGGGTCATAAATGTGTCATATCTGGGAGCGTGGATCGGAAAAGCGAGGCACGCCTTCGGTGCGAGATACTCCCTGAGCATTGCGGCTGTCTGACCGTTAGTCATATGGCGATAAAGATATTTGATTATTTGAACATTTTACACACGACCGCCAAAGTCCAGAAGGTGCTTAAGGTTGCCGTGATGCCTGATTTATATACGACGGAGCTAGCCGTCAGCCAGCGGACTAGGAATCTTACCGCTGACAGTGACATCTATTCGAAAGATCAAAAGGGGGATGACCCATCCGAAATCTTCAGAATAAGAACATATGAAGCCGGCGATAAGCCCCAGAACATCCACTGGAAGCTCACCGCCAGAAAAGGCCAGACAATGGTCAAGGAATTTAGCCGGCCGATTGGAAGCAATGTGATCTTCCTATTGGATATTAGCAATGAGCTCTTAGCTGGCCTTAAAGATCAAAGTGCAGAAGCCATGTGGGAAATCACTTTCGCTATCGCCCATGCGTTATTAGAAGCGGAGTGCTATTTTGATTTAAGCTGGATAGATGGCCGTTACAAGGGGATTGTCAGAAGAAGAATAGACAGCTTCGATGGCTTATATGAAACGATGGAGGAGCTTATCTGCATGGACATATACAGCTATGAGAGAAGCGTTTCAGATATTTATAAAGAAACATATCCGCAGAGCCAAGAGAAGGTCTGGCTTTGTCTAAATATGTTGTTAAATCTGTACGTCAATGAAAATATTGCATATGCATTCGATGCCGGTGCGGTTAGGGACAATCTGGCAACGATGCATTTAGTTATTTAGGTGGAAAAAGATGCGATTGAATAAAGATTTCACGATAGGCATTTTATTTAAAATACTATATTTATCGATCCTGGTCTACAGTACAATTGAGATGATTACTGGAGGTCTTTCTTTGTCATATTCTAGAATGGCGGTTTTGCTTTTTCTCGTTTGTTATAATATTGTCGTTCTGACTAACATAAAGTATTTTAGGATTGCTACTTTCTCGTTATTGTTCCTGGTTTTGTATGTTCAAAAGGAGGAGCTTATTAAGGGGCTTCAAGTTATAATCAATGAGATCCAAACTTTATTAGACCAATATTACGGCCTCTGGTTAAATTCCCTTAATATCACCGCTGATGCTGACTTGACGCTTTTTTTGATGTTGTGCGCTGTGATCATATCATATATTAGTCGTCTGGCTGTTTTAAGCCGGAAATGCACATGGCTGCTCTTTTTACCCGGAGGACTGTTCATTGCCGGAAACATGATTCTTGGAATGATGCCTCCGATCGAAACGCTGTTTATGTATATGATTGGCGGTATTGGAACATGTCTGACATTTAGAAAACATGAAAATGAAAAACTTCACAATCATATTATGTTATTCGTTTCCGGACTAATGGCGTTGTTAGTAATAATTTCTGTGTATGTCGTATATCCGTTGTTTGAGCCTTCAGAAAGTGAACTATATGTGCTAAAGAGTGAAATTACGGAGTTTTATAAGGATAAAAACCTCTATCTATATAAGGATGATGCAGGTAGCGGAACAATGGCAGGAATCGCCGAAGGCGGATTAGCGAAAGGTGATTTAAGAAATGCCAGCAGCTTAAGGTTCTCTGGGAAAAAGCATTTGGAAGTCAGCACTCTTGAAAAACCTGAAAAAACGCTTTATCTAAAGGGCTTTGTTGCCGGCAATTTTGAAGATGGCCAATGGCAGCCTAATCACGATGCCCATTTCAACCAATTGCTTTCAGATCAGGAATATAATCCTGAAAATGCAAAGCGAGTCATCTGGAATATGCAGGCAAATAAATTGTCGGGCACGCTTATGCCAGGGCAGATCGAAATTAAAAACTTAGGTGTGGAAGCCGTCATCTATCCATATGCCGCCACTTTAGGCATAGAGTACTCATTTAGTAGTGACGAAAATGTGGAGAGGGATGATTGGAGCGGCGATACATTTGAATATTATCCTCAATTTTATCAGGAATTAACGACATATATTAATGAAGTTGATTTATCCATCAGAGAATCTTACATACAAGATCTGCCTTACTTATATTATGAGTATGTAATGGCGTCATATGTGTCAGATAGTGCTGAAGCTATTAACGAGGAAAGATGGTTAGAAATAGATAAATATGTGAGTGATGGCTTGGCAGCAGGTGAATATGATTCCACAGTCTCCGCCCTTACGGATTTAATCAGGAGTTACTTAGATGAGACAACGTCTTATAATTTAGCACCCGGCAAGGTTCCCGATGGGCAAAGCTTTCTTGATTACTTTTTGTTTGAAAACAAAAGGGGCTTTTGCGTACATTATGCCTCCGCTGCAACAATCATGCTCCGCAATTATGGCGTGCCGGCAAGGTACGTCGAAGGCTATGTTGTGACGCCAGGTGCTTTTAAGGAGAATGCTGATGGTACATATACTGCTGTAGTCAAGGATAACTCTGCTCATGCATGGACGGAAGTCTTTGATTACGAATACGGGTGGATACCTGTTGAAGTCACACCGTCATATTCCACAGCTGAGACGACAGAAAAGGAAAGCGACAATGAGCCCAAGGATACCAAAGCCGAAAACGTTCAAGAAACAAAGGCACCTAGGGTAGTAACTGAAACGAAAAAGGATAATTTGATCCTTCCATATCTATTGGCGGCAGTAGTTACGATCATGCTCATTACTTTACTGATTATGATCAGGCGATGGGTGATCGTAAGGCGCAGGCATCATCAATTATATAACAAGGACAACACAAAGAGCGTCATAGCGTGTTATAAGGAAATCATTAAGCTTTACAAATTTCAAAGTTCCGACGATGAGGCGTTGATGAGCGAGGAAGCTTTTGCCCAGAAGGTTGAAGATGGCTTTGCGACCCTTGAAGAAGGAGAATTCAAGCTGCTTACGGAAATTGTTTTAAAAGCAGCCTATAGCCCGCATGAGCCAACCAATACTGAAAAGGCTCATGCTTTGAAGCTATATATAAGAGTTAGGAAAGAAGTAACCGCAGTACTGGGGCTATTAAGAAAGTTACGGCTATTATGGGTCAATTGCCTGTAAGGATTGTTTTTCAGATTTTGACATGGTATAATAAAAAAACCAATGAAAAGGATAGGGTGGAATTAGATGAGTTTGATGAAAGAATGGGAGAATATCGTTGAAAAGAATAGCCGGGACGCAGCAGCGCAGCAGAAATTTTGGACCGATTATTATGTGCTGGAAAAGGGCATATATGAGAAGCTTTTAGAAGAGCCTGATAAAATTGTTACGGGAACTGTCGCAGAGCTTGCCAAGATCTACGATGTTAAGCCAGCTGTTTTATATGGATTCTTAGACGGTATTAATGATAGCCTTAATATGCCTAATACAATTGAATCTTTAGAAGAGGATTCCAAGGTTGTTATTGACGTTAATATAGAGCTTCTATATAAGAATATGGTGGCGGCTAAGGCAGATTGGCTGTATGACTTGCCGCAATGGGATGCAATTATTCCTGATGAGAGAAGAAAGGAGCTTTATAAAGAGCAGAAAAGCTCGACCACCATTGTGAAAGGTAAGAAGATAGGCCGTAACGAACCATGTCCTTGCAAAAGCGGCAAAAAGTATAAGCATTGCTGTGGAAGATAGATATTCTTGACAAAATGGCATAGCTAAGAAGTTGATTTTTAGCTGTGCCACTTTGAATTATTTTCGTTTTGGGTTAAAATACGCTTTAAGATAGAAATCATACGTTCGTCGGAGTGTTCAGAGAAATTATTATCATTGTCTCCATTCAAGTAATTCTCAATATTCTCTTCGTTGATCTCTACTAATGCCTTATATAAATTGCTGTTTTTATTTGTGGATGCGTCTTTGTACAAATCAAATCACTCCCCATTATTTTTCTAGTGAGTATCATATTACTGCCCACTTTTATGGCAGTACAAATATTACATTTTAGAAAGGTAATAAAAATTGCGATTATCTTTAAAATATGATAAAATAAAAAAAACATAAAAAAGTATAAGAAAACTTACTCTCATACTGATAATAATTTATTATTATAACAACTTCAAGAAACAGTTTATTATAAACGCAAGATAACTTACAGGAGATGAAAAATGTCTGGTAATTTAAGAAAAGAGGATTTGCGAGTAGTTAAGACATACATTGCTTTGACTAATGCATTAATCGAATTATTGAATCAACGAAACTTTGGAAAAATCACAGTGAATGATTTATGCGAAGAAGCACTTATAAGCAGAGCTGCTTTTTATGCGCATTTTAATGATAAATACGATTTGTTGAATTATTGGCTAGGTAATTTGTTTGAACAGATACGCAATACGATCAATGATGAGACATATGAGCCACTAGAGGAACTAATTAACACGTTTTTCGAGATGCACGCCAAGGTGATAAGAAACTTATTAGAGGATGCTAATAAAGAGATTGTTGATATCGTACATCTATTCTTATACTCAGTCATTGACTGCTGTATGGAAGAATTAGGATGCGAACGAACGCACCACAATCAGACGATTTTGATTAATTTCTGTGTTGGCGGAACCATGCGACTGATTACCATGCAGGCGAAAGGTCGACCTTCAGATGATTCTATGCAAATAAGTAACTATTTCTACGAAATGATGACCTACCTTATCAATTGGGACAAGAATCAAAGCTAGCACCGGATACACACTAGCTTTGATTTTTGTCATCTTATGAGTTCTGATAAATCCCTAAAGAAAGTCGGATATGAAATATCGATGCATTCACTGCCATTGATTGTTGTCAGGCCATCGCTATTCAGGGCGGCAATGGCAAAGGACATGGCGATTCGATGGTCTGCCTTGCTGTCAATAACAGCACCGTTAAGCGGCTTTCCCCCTTTGATAATCATACCATCTTCTGTCGGCGTTATGTCGGCTCCCATAAGCGTAAGATTGTCGGATACAGTATCAATACGGTTGGACTCCTTAACCATAAGCTCTTTGGCATCTTTGATGATGGTCTCGCCATTGGCAAAACTGGCCAATATGGCGATAACAGGCAATTCATCGATGAGTCTGGGGATCATTGCGCCTTCAATAACAATTCCATGCAGCAAGCTGGATCTTACAAGAATATCTGCGACTGGCTCCACATTACCTTGACGAATGTTTTCTAAAGTGATGTCGCCCTCCATATCCTGGCAGACATCTAATAGGCCTGATCTAGTTGGATTAATCCCCACATTCTTGATAAGGACTTCTGAACCCGGAACGATTAATGCGGCAGCTATAAAATAGGCAGCTGAGGATATGTCACCCGGAACGACGATTTTTCTGGCTGATAATTGATTGGCAGGCTGTATTGTCACGAGAGTGTCAGCTGATTCTATCTTGACGCCAAAGGACTTCATCATTAGTTCCGTGTGATTTCTTGATAAATAAGGCTCGGTTATGCTTGTCGGGCTATCGGCATATAAGCCGGCGAGCAATAGGCAGGATTTGACCTGGGCAGATGCTACCGGAGAATTATAATTGATTCCTGAAAGAGGCGAGCCCTTAATATGTAATGGCGCACAGCCGTTTTGCTTAATGCTTTCAATATGTGCGCCCATTTGCTTAAGAGGTATCATAATGCGTGTCATTGGACGCCTTTCAATAGATTCATCACCGGTTAAGATGGATTCAAAGTTTTGAGCGGCTAAAATACCGGAAATCAAGCGGGTAGTTGTGCCGCTGTTTCCGGTATATAAAACCGTCTCAGGCTCTCTTAAGCCATGAAGCCCTTGGCCATGAATGCGGACAATATCAAGCTCGTTTTCAATGATTATGCCCATCTTGCGAAAGCAATCTATTGAAGCAAGGCAATCAGCTCCCTGAAGGAAGTGATGAACCTCGGTAACACCGCTTGCGATCGCGCCAAGCATGATGCTTCTATGAGAAATAGATTTGTCGCCAGGGATAGTGATTTCTCCCTTAAGCGCCTTTGATCTTCTAATATCCATTGTTTGTTGCCCCTTTCTGCTTAATAACGCTCGTGTACGACATAATGAAATTTTCTAAGGATCTTTACAGCCTTTTGGGTAGCTTCAAAAGCATCAAATTCTATCCGCAATGCCCCCTCTTGGAATTCCCGGTTATGAACGATGCCAATATTTTTAATACTAATAGAGTTACTGGCCAAGATCGTTGCTAGTGTGGCAATGGCTCCGGATTCATCAATGATATCTACATATATCTCATATAATGGCTTAATATATCCAGTGGTCCTTGTCAGTGGAAGGTTGTCTCTGAATACCTTTGCCTGATCAAAGTAGTTGGTCAAATATGCAGTGTCGCTTTTAGCAATAGCCCTATTGATATTTGACAGATTAGCCATGTAGGTGCTTAAAGCCTTACGAATATTGATATTATTCTCAATGCAGATTTGCTGCCATAATTCCGGTGATGCTGAAGCGATACGGGTAATATCCTTAAAACCGCCGGCAGCGAGCAACTGCATTAAGCCTGCCTGACTATCAGAGTCCTTGACAAGATTCACTAAAGCATAGGCGATTATATGTGGCAAATGACTGATAGCCGCCATAATGAAATCATGCTCGCTGTAATCTAGCACTAGCGGAAGCGTGCCGATTTCAATAAGAAGTGCTTGCAGAAAATCAATCTGCTCTTTATTTGACTGGGGGGTGGGTGTGAGGATATAGTAGGCATTTTCAATAAGACGGTCATTAGCATTATGATAACCTGCTTTTTCAGAACCGGCCATCGGGTGCCCGCCAATAAAGTTTCGTTCTAAACCGCAAGCAGTGACAGCCTCGTGGATTGTGGACTTAACACTGCCTACGTCAGTTAAAATGCAGTTCTTACCGATCATATTTTTCAAAATGCTAAGATTATCAATATTGATGCTGACTGGTGCGCATAAAAAGATGACGTCACAGTCTGAAAAGCTTGCATCGATAGAGTCATGCGCATGATTTAAGGCACCGTCCCTTAAAGCAGCGGTTAAGACTTCCCTGTTTGTATCAAAAGCTTTTATAATGTAACTTGGATAGACCCTACGAAAGGCTTTGGCCAAAGAGCCGCCGATTAAGCCTAGACCGATAAATCCAATAGTTTTCCTGTTCATAAAAAAGATCCTTCCTGTTTGGCTAATAATAACACTTTGGTGTCATGTCAACTTAGGTTAGCATGGTTAAAAATAAAAATCAAGAGCTTCTTGAATAATTGTTATAAAACTATTGAAAAAACAGATAATTTTTAGTAAAATGTTTACATGGCTGATTTTTTATAAGAGCGAAAAAAGATGTAGGAGGAAGATGGGCATGAAGGTTTATAAGACACAAGATATACGCAATATCGTTATTTTAGGACATGGTGGATGTGGGAAAACAACATTGGTAGAGTCGATGGCTTTTGTCACAGATACAACTGGACGACAGGGCCGTGTTGAAGATGGCAACACGATTAGTGATTATGATAAAGAAGAGATCAAGAGAAAGTTTTCAATTAGCACTTCAGTTGTTCCCATTGAGTGGAATTACTGGAAGATCAATTTGTTAGACACGCCGGGCTACATGGATTTTGTAGGTGAAGTCGAAGAAGCGTTGTCTATAGCAGATGGTGTTATCATTGTTATTTCTGCTAAATCTGGAGTAGAAGCCGGAACGATGAAGGCTTGGGATTATTGCGAGAAGTATAAGCTGCCGAGAATCTTCTTTGTGACCAACATGGAAGATGAGCATGCGGATTACCTTAAGATTGTTGAAGAGTTGAAAGTATTATATGGTAAGAAGATTGCGCCCTTCCATCTTCCTATTAAAGAGAATAACGAATTTATCGGCGCTGTGAATGTGGTCACCATGGAAGGCCGGGAGTTCATTAAGGGTGGCAAGTGGAAGGCGATGGATATACCTGAAAGCCTGAAGGGTGATTTGGAGCCATGCCGGGAAGCCCTGCTTGAAGCGGTCGCAGAAACTAATGAAGAGCTGATGGACAAGTATTTTGAAGGAGAGGAATTTACGGTCGACGAGATTATTGATGCTTTACGCATCAATGTTAATGAAGGCAATATTGTTCCGGTCCAGTGTGGATCCGGCTCATTAGCGGCAGGTGTTGAAAACTTATTGCAGACCTGTGTAGAATTCCTGCCATCACCGATGCGCGATAATATTAAGATGTTTGGAAAAGACCCGAAGACCAATAAAGAATATAATGTTGATTATGATTCCAGAAGACCTTTCTCAGCATATGTATTCAAAACGATTGTGGATCCATTTATTGGAAGATATTCGCTGGTTAAGGTGTGCTCTGGCGAACTGAAGTCAGACTCTGTTATATTTAACTATGAAAAGGATACAGAAGAGAAGTTATCCCGACTCTACATCATGAGAGGCAAGGAGGCGATCGAGATTCCGGAGCTAAAGGCCGGTGATATCGGCGCCATTGCCAAGCTAAGCAATACAACCACTGGAGATACGCTTTCTCTTAAGAGCGCGCCGCTCGTATTTGAGATGTTTGAGCAAAGCGTTCCCTACACATATAAGCGCTACAAAGCCAAGAACAAGGGTGATGAGGATAAGATTTCCCAAGCGCTTCAAAAGATGATGGATGAAGATTTGACCCTTAGGATTGTTAATGATGGTGAAAACAGACAATCATTAATTTATGGAATGGGAGACCAGCATCTGGACATAACAGTAAGCAAGCTTAATGCCAAGTATAAGGTTGATATTGAACTGATGAAACCTCGTGTGCCATATCGGGAGACAATCAAGAAGAAGGTTTCAGTCAGAGAGAAATATAAGAAACAATCCGGCGGGCATGGACAATATGGCGATGTGGCGATGGAGTTCGAACCCTCCGGTGATTTGGAGACACCATATATATTTGAGGAAAGAGTTGTTGGTGGGGCAGTGCCTAGGAATTATTTTCCGGCTGTTGAGAAGGGTATGGCTGATTCCGTCCTCAAAGGACCGCTTGGCGGTTATCCAGTAGTCGGCGTTAAAGCCACTTTATTCGATGGCTCTTATCATCCGGTGGATTCATCAGAAATGGCCTTTAAGACGGCTGCAAAGCAAGCATTTAAAACAGCATTTTTACAGGCATCGCCGGTGATTCTAGAGCCTATTGCTTCACTTAGCGTTTATGTTCCGGATAACTTTACTGGTGATGTTATGGGAGATTTGAATAAACGAAGAGGCCGTGTGTTAGGCATGAACCCCACTAGCTCAGGCAGGACAGAGATTGTTGCGGATATTCCCTTAGCAGAGCTTTATGGATACTCAACAGATTTAAGGTCCATGACAGGAGGCCGCGGTGATTTTGCTTATTCATTTAACCGTTATGAGCAGGCGCCATCAGATGTTCAGGCTAAAGTAATTGAAGAAGCGAAGAAGAGTGAGGAAGAATAATCATTTTATAAAGATTAAAGATGTCTGACTATTTTATAAAGGTGGTTGACAAAAACGATGGATATGTTTATACTATATACCATGTAAAAGGGAGTAGCTTATATCATTAGAAGTAATGATAGTTTGCGATATCGTCAACACGAATATGTAGGGACCGTATGAATGTGAATTGATTTTCCGCCTCTGATATATTCCGGATCGTGACTTGTAAGTAGCTTAAGAAGCAAGACTTTTATTGTGTCTTTGATATGCAATAAAAGCCTTGCTTTTTTTGCATAATATTATAGAACCATCTAAATAAAATGAAGAGAGGACAATCGAAGTGATGCAACAATATCAGGTACCAAAACAAGAATTTATGAAACATTATGTAGTCAGAGAGAGCGGGCTGACCTCAAAGGAGGCTCAGGAAAATCTTAAGAAAAATGGTTTTAATGAATTGACCCAAGTTGTGAAAAAGAGTATGTTTCAAATCTTTTTAAGCCAATTCAAAGATTTCTTGGTTATCATATTAATGGCAGCAGCAATTGTAGCCGGTGTTTTGGGCGATGTGGAAAGTACGTTAGTTATACTTGCTGTCATAACTATGAATGCAATTTTAGGCACAGTTCAACATTTAAAGGCTGAAAAATCAATGGATAGCCTGAAAACATTGTCAGCCCCAGTAGCAAAAGTTCAAAGAGAAGGCGAGATTATTGAAATACCGTCGAGAGAAGTGACGATTGGCGATATTGTGCTGCTAGAAGCAGGCGATTGTGTTTGCGCTGATGGCCGTATAATTGAAAATGCAAGCCTAAAGATTAACGAGAGTATGCTGACAGGAGAGAGCTTTCCAGTCGATAAGGAGGATATCGATTTGGCGCAAGACCTCCCTATTGGTGATAGAATTAACATGGTTTACTCAGGGAGCTTTGTGACTTATGGACGCGGTAAATTTCTAGTGACAGATATTGGCATGCAGACCGAAATCGGCAAGATCGCCACCCTGATCAGGAGTGCGTCAGAAAAGAAAACACCGCTGCAGGAAAACCTAGATGACTTTGGGAGGAAATTGTCACTAATCATTTTAGGATTATGCGCAATACTCTTTGTGATTTCTGTGGTGCGAGGAGATAGTCTGATGAACGCCTTTATGTTTGCGGTTGCTCTGGCGGTTGCAGCAATTCCCGAGGCATTAAGCTCCATCGTGACAATTGTCTTATCCTTCGGCACGCAAAAGCTTGCCGGAGAGAATGCGATTATCAGACACCTTCAGGCAGTTGAAGGTCTGGGCAGCGTCTCAATCATCTGTTCCGATAAAACTGGAACATTGACGCAAAATAAAATGACGGTGAAGCGATATTATGTCAATCATCAAATGGTCAACAGCAGTATTTTTGATTTAAAGGACAAGCAGCAGTATAAGCTATTGCTATATGGGATGCTGTGCAATGATTCCTCATATAAAGAAGAACATGAAATAGGGGATCCGACGGAGATAGCGCTGCTTAGAATAGCAGAGGATTATCATTGTAATGTCGAAGAGATTAGAAGCCAATATCCAAGATTACGTGAAATCCCCTTTGACTCCGACCGGAAACTAATGTCTACGCTCTATTATATAAATCATAAATATGTGATGATTACAAAAGGTGCGGTTGATGTGCTTACGAGCAGACTGAATAGCGTTGAAACCGAATCGGGAACCATTCCCTTTACCCATCAAGAATCTCAGAAAATTGAGGAAGCGAACCAGAACATGTCAGGTTCCGGCCTGAGAGTACTGGCTTTTGCTTATAAAGTATTTGATGAAGATAAAGAGATTACCATTGAGGACGAAGATAATTATACCTTTTTAGGGCTTACGGCCATGATGGATCCGCCGAGAGAGGAGTCCGAAGCTGCTGTTATGGAATGCATTAAGGCTGGCATCAAGCCGGTCATGATTACCGGCGATCATTTGGTGACGGCATCTGCAATCGCAAAGCAGATCGGAATTCTTAAGCATGATAATGAAGCGATTGAGGGCCATGCTATTGATAAAATGTCGGATGAGGAGTTGGAATCCCTCGTTCCTGGGATTTCAGTCTATGCCAGAGTTTCGCCGGAGCACAAGATAAGAATTGTCAGGGCATGGCAAAAGCTTGGCAATATCGTCGCAATGACCGGTGACGGCGTTAATGATGCCCCGGCACTAAAGCAGGCGGATATTGGCGTCGCCATGGGGATAACAGGAAGCGATGTAGCAAAGGATGCGGCTTCCATGATTTTAACTGACGATAATTTTGCCACAATTATCAAAGCAGTTGAAAACGGGCGTAATGTTTATAAGAACATAAAAAATGCCATCAAATTTTTGTTGTCTGGAAATGCCGCCGGTATTTTAGCGGTATTATATGCTTCGCTGATGGGGCTGACATTGCCTTTTGAAGCCGTTCATCTACTATTTATCAACCTGCTTACGGACAGCCTTCCGGCAATAGCCCTGGGTCTGGAGCCGCATACTAAATCGGTCATGGATAATAAGCCACGGGCTAAAAATGATGCCATACTGACGACTAAATTTATGAGCGATATTTTAATCGAAGGCATTATTATTGCAATCGCAACAATGGGCGCATATTATTTCGGCTTGATAACAATAGGAAGCGCCGGCGCAAAGACCATGGCATTTGCGGTGCTATGCTTATCAAGGCTTCTTCATGGTTTTAACTGCAAGACAAAAAATCCGATCCTATTTACAAAACGGATGTGGAATAACAAATCACTGATATACGCATTTATCACAGGATTTGTGTTACTGAATGCAGTACTGCTGATTAAACCGCTGCATTCGATTTTTAGAGTTGTTTGGATTGGAAACATGAACCTTTTAATGATATATGGCATTTCTTTGATCTCATTATTAGTGATTCAAATAATCAAATGGCTTAGGCAAAGAAGAACGAAGCTGCAAAAAGAAAAGGATTTGGTTGACAAGCTAGCATAATTTGAGTAAAATGTATCTTAGTTGAAAATTTAAAGACAATGAAGAGGAGTATTAAGAAAGGTAAGGTTCCAGAAAGCTGCCGGAAGATGCGAGGCAGTACCTGATTTTCCCAACTCGCCTTGGAGTCCTCTGGCTGAATTCGTGGAATATGCTTAGGTCAGAGCGTTTTATTCACGTTATCGAATCTTGAGTGCATGTTTGTGATAAGCTGACATGAATTAGAGTGGTACCACGGAAAGCCAAGCCCTTTCGTCTCTAAGTGATGAGAGGGCTTTTTTATAGTGATGAAAGGCAGGTAGTTAATTTGAAAGCAACCTATAACCATAAGACAATTGAGAAAAAGTGGCGTAAGGCATGGGAAGAAAAACCGGTTAATCTAGCTGATGAAGCAAAAGAAAAGTATTATTGCCTGGATATGTTTCCTTATCCCTCCGGCAATGGGCTGCATGTGGGCCATTGGCGAGGCTATGTTATTTCCGACGTATGGAGCCGTTATAAGATACTGAATGGCTATTATCTAATCCATCCCATGGGGTGGGATGCTTTTGGTCTGCCGGCAGAGAATTATGCCATTAAGATGGGCGTTCATCCGGAAACGTCCACCAGACAGAATATTGCGCATATTAAAGAGCAGATCAAGCAGATTTCCGCAGTGTATGACTGGGATATGGAAGTCAATACGACTGACCCGGGATTTTATAAGTGGACCCAGTGGATATTTGTCAAGATGTTTGAACATGGTCTCGCCTATGAAAAGGAGATGCCGATTAATTGGTGCCCGTCATGTAAAACGGGGTTAGCTAATGAAGAGGTGATCAATGGCGAATGCGAGCGCTGCGGCACAAAGGTTACGAAGAAGAATCTTAAGCAATGGATGCTAAAGATCACTGAATACGCCGATCGGTTATTGGAAGACTTAGATAAAATGGATTGGCCGGAGAAAGTCAGAAAGATGCAGGCAGATTGGATCGGCAAATCCTATGGCGCCGAGGTTGATTTTCAAATCCATGGCAGAGATGAAAAGATCAGAGTATATACCACCCGGCCAGACACGCTCTATGGCTCCACATTTATGGTGCTGGCTCCGGAGCATGCGCTTGCTATCGGATTGGCATCTGATGATCAAAAGGCGGCGGTCGAGGATTACATTTATAAAGCTTCTATGAAATCATCTGTGGACCGTCTACAGGACAAGGAAAAGAGCGGCGTATTTACCGGAAGCTATGCAATTAACCCGATGAATCAGGAGCTGATTCCGATCTGGCTTTCAGACTATGTTTTGGCGGATTATGGTACTGGCGCCATTATGTGTGTGCCGGCGCATGATGATCGGGACTTTGAATTTGCTAAGAAATTCAGCATTCCGATCAGGGAAGTCATCTCAAAGGATGGCAAGCCCTCTGAGGAATTGACACAAGCTTACCTTGATGCCGGGATCATGATTAATTCTGGTGAGTGGAATGACAGAGAGTCCTCAAAGCTTAAGGAAGAAGCACCATCTCAAATAGAAGAAATGGGCCTTGGCAAGAAAACAACTAACTATAAGCTAAGAGACTGGGTATTTAGCCGTCAGCGCTACTGGGGCGAGCCGATCCCGGTTATTCATTGTGATCATTGTGGCAGCGTGCCGGTGCCTTTAGAGGAGCTGCCCTTGATATTACCGGAGGTTGAGAGCTATCAGCCAACAGGAACCGGGGAGTCGCCATTGGCCGATATAGACGATTGGGTTCATACAAGATGCCCAAAATGTAACAGACCTGCAAAACGCGAAACCAATACCATGCCGCAATGGGCCGGATCGTCATGGTACTTCCTTAGATATGTTGATAATAAGAATGAAAATGAACTTATTTCTAAGGAGAAGGCAGCTAAGTATTTACCGGTGGATATGTATATCGGAGGTGTCGAGCACGCCGTGCTCCATTTGCTGTATTCAAGATTCTACACCAAGTTTCTATATGATATCGGTGTGATTGATTTTGAAGAGCCTTTTACAAAGCTTTTCAATCAAGGGATGATTACCGGTGCGAACGGCACAAAGATGAGCAAATCAAAAGGCAACGTTATTTCTCCGGATGGATTAATTAACGACTATGGCTGTGACTCTCTGCGCCTCTATGAACTATTTGTTGGACCTCCGGAGCTGGATTCTGAATGGGATGACCGCGGCATCGATGGCGTGTATCGATTTATCAACCGATTTTGGAATATGGTCATGGAAAACATCGATAAGAATATCAAGCCGACGAAAGAGCTTATTAAGGTTCGCAATAAGATGATTCATGATATTTCAACAAGACTCGAGCAATTCAGCCTGAACACGGTCGTATCCGGGTTTATGGAATATAATAACAAACTCATGGAATTAACTAAAACTTCTGGTGTGGACAAAGAGACGCTTGAAACAGCTGTTATCTTGCTGGCTCCTTTCACCCCGCACTTAAGTGAAGAACTGTGGTGGCTGTTAGGCCATGCGGACAGTGTCTTTAACAATCGCTGGCCGATCGCTGATCAAGAGGCTATGAAGGATGATGAAATCAATATTGCGGTACAGATGAATGGCAAGACAAAAGCCGTGATTAAGGTGGCGGCAGATGTTTCTAAGGAAGCGGTTTTAGACGCTGCAAAGGAAGCTTTGGGCCAGAAGCTTCAAGGGGAAATCATCAAAGAGATTTATGTTCCCGGGCGAATCGTCAATATTGTCGCAAAATAATTGTAAAAATGGGGCTGTCTCAAAAGTATTTGCCAATGACTTTTGGGACACCCCAAAGTTTAAGATTGTTTATTCATGACATTTAAGGCTTCAAACATTTGCATTTGTTCCGGCGAGAGCATAGCCTTTAGGTTGTTGACCAGGTCACCCTTATTATTATCTATACGTCCAAATTCTGGGTTCATTTCGGCCATCATTTGGCCAATATCTGAGGGATTATCCAGATGATTGAATTTATCGTATATTTTACTAATATTTAGAAACTTAAGAATCTGGTCCAAGGTTTCGGCCTCGGCACCACTTACATATTGTCGGATATCTTTTAGCAGTTCCTCCGGCTCCATTTTTTTGTTGCCGACGCCGCAGGCTTCAAGAGTATTTGGATTATTAAAAAAATCGATGGTAGTTTGCATTTCCATAATCCGGGCAAACATGGCCAACTTCTGGCCCATGGAAGGGTCTAAATAAGGAATGAGTGCTTTGATAAGCTGTGATTGGCCGTAACAGGTCCGTTCATCTAATGGAGTGATTTTTACAGATTCGTTATCCATTTATAATAACACATCCTTGCTTTGTATTGTAAACTTTATACAATATATGTTACAGGGTGGATTTTATGAACGATAAAAATATTAATTCATTTTTCGGAGAACAAAATAACGGGCTTTTTGTAAAATCCGGGTGACCAATCAGAGATTCTGTCATATAATATGAGTAAGTAATCAATTATCAGGAGTCTGTAATGGATAGCAATGAATTAGAAATCGATTTGAGTAAGCAGAGTACTGTCTTTTACTGTACCGCCGGATATAATGATCAGGACAGCTTGATTATTGAGGAGAATACGGTTTACGAAATTGACTTGGAATGCATAAAGAGAAAGAATAAAAGACGTAAATAGAAAAATCAGGATGTAGTAAAGACTACATCCTGACCTTAGATCAAGCAGTTCTTAGAATCCGTTGCCACATAGACAACAGATTAAGATGATCCAGATAATAGATCCACATCCACATCCGTTATCATTGCCAAATCCGCTGCCACTGCCGCCGAAACTATCACCACAGCAACATAACAGTAGGATGATCCACAAGAAGTTGTTACCAAAACCATCATTGCATCCACAGTCATTGTTGCAGCAGCCAGTTGCCGCTAAGTCACTCATACTTTGTTCCTCCTGTACTCGCTTTTGATTTATATTATGCAGGGTGATACACTCTTGATACTAAATTTTAATATAATTTTGAAAGGAATAATAATGTTTGGTTTAAAAATGGTTGAAATTTCCCACCAAATACTGGGTGAACATATAAAGAAAGGTGACGTGGTTTTAGATGCGACCATCGGAAATGGATACGATACTTTATTTTTGTGTGAGACCGTCGGCTCTAAAGGAAAGGTTTTTGGGTTTGATATTTTACAAAGCGCAATTGATCAGACATATCAGCTGCTTAACCAAAATAACCTGCTTAAGCCGGCGCTTCTCGTTAAGATGTCACATCAATATATCAAAGCAGTGGTGACTGAACGGATTCATGGATTTATATTTAACTTAGGATACTTGCCGGGGGGCGATAAGTCTATTGTGACTAAGGCGGAGTCAACAATCCCGGCACTGTCTGATGCGCTTGACTTGCTGTTGCCCGGAGGAATAGGCATAGTCATCGTCTACCATGGCCATATGACCGGTAAAGAAGAGGCGATGGCTGTCAATGATTTTTTAAAAGCATTAGACACAAAGAATTATGAAATTCTGCGACTTGATAATCATAACCGCGTCAATGCTCCCCCCATATTATATATGATAAAAAAACAATAAAAATCACGATACACAGAAAATTCGACAAATATTTCGTTTTGTTTATGATAAAATATGTATTACCTACCGGGAAGGAGTGTTAATGATGATAGATGATATTTATAAGATGACAGAATTAGGCTATTCTTTAAAGGAATACCGGGTGCGCAATAATATAACTCAACAGGAGCTGGCAGAACGCATCGGTGTCAGCACCAATACTATACATTTATGGGAAACTAAGAGATGCAAGCCCTCGATGGGCTCACTGCTGATGTTGTCGGATCTTCTTGGCGAACCGCTACTGGAAATAATTACGAAGTCCAAGAAAGCTTATCAATAGATGGATATCCTTACATACTTAAGAAGAAAGGAAGTGCTATGACATGGTAAAGGAACCGGTATTAGTGATTATGGCGGCGGGCATGGGCAGCCGCTACGGAGGATTAAAACAGATTGACCCATTAAATAGCGAGGGAGATCTGATTATAGATTTTTCTGTCTTTGATGCCATCAGGGCAGGTTTTAAAAAAGTGATTATGATTATTAAGAAAGAAAATGAGAAGGATTTCAGAGAGCGGATCGGCAATAAGATCGAGCCATACATACAGGTGGAATACGTCCATCAGAGCATTGACAGTCTGCCGGCAGGCTACGACGTGCCTTTAGGGCGGCGTAAGCCGTGGGGAACCGGCCATGCTATCCTAAGCTGTATAGATGTCATTAATCAGCCCTTTGCGGTCATTAACGCTGATGACTATTATGGCAGCAGCTCCTTTGTGAAGATCTATGATTTTCTTTCAGGGCAGACTAAGGAAGGGTGCAGGCACCATGCGATGATTGGCTACATATTAGAGAACACCTTGACGGATCACGGTCATGTGGCCAGAGGCGTATGTGAGATCGATGAGAATAATATGCTGACAGCCATCAATGAGCGCGTGCATATTGTAAAGCGGGACGGTCATGTGGATTATTCTGAGGATAATGGGAAGAGCTATATAACCATACCGGAAAACAGCATCGTATCATTGAATATCTGGGGATTTGATGAAAGTATTTTAAGTGATCTAAAGGATGGCTTTGTGAAGTTCCTGGATAGAGAATTGGTAAGCGCCCCCCTTCAATGTGAGTATTATCTTCCTAATGTGGTTGGCGAGCTGCTTAAGGAAGGAAAGGCCGACGTTAAGGTTTTAAGATCAGAGGAGCGTTGGTATGGTGTGACCTATATGAACGACAAGGCACTCGTTTCGAGCGCGATCGAGGACATGAAACGCTCAGGAAAGTATCCCAGGACGCTATGGGGATGACTTAGGAGCTAAAGCATGCATAGGATCTCGTACCGCCCACACTAGTGTGGGCGGTACGAGATCCTATGCTAAGAGCCTTTGAAGGTTCAATTGCCCCCAGCCCTGCTGGGATTTTGGCCGGTTGAGATCGTCACATAGATCCTTAAGCTTTATTTTGACTTCCCTGTTTTTCATATCTGGATATTTTTCTAATAGCAGGGCGATAGCCCCAGATACTATGGGGGTGGCCATTGATGTTCCACTTCGGTAAGTATAGGTATATTGCCCCAACACCTTCTTACTGTGGCAGGACATGATATTTGAACCCGGAGCAACAACATCAGGCTTGACAATACATTCTCTGGTGGGTCCCCTCCCGGAATAATCACACATGCTTCCACCATTTGTTTTAATGCTTTTATCATCATCCGATGAACCGACAGTTATTACCTTTCGGCTAATTCCCGGAGCGGTGACGCTCATTGGGTCAGGACCGTTATTTCCGGCTGCGACAACCACCGTCAGACCGCTGTCCCAAGCTTCATTGACCCCCTGAACAAGAATTGAATCTTCTTCCAGAGAGTCGTTGATTTTAGTTCCGACTGAGATATTTAATATGCGGGTTTTGTATGAATCTTTGTTTTCGATGACCCACCTAATGCCATCTAGCACTGAAGGAATAGATCCGTTGCCTTCATAATCTAATACTTTACCGATAATCAAGTGGCTTTCTGGCGCGACCCCAGTATATTTTCCATCTAAAGCGGCGCCATTGCCGGAGCTTATGCCGCTTATATGAGTGCCATGTCCGTTGTCATCATACATTCGACGTCTATGATTAATAAAATCTTTAAAAGCGACAATTCGGTTATAGGGATATGTGAAATCCTTATGAGGGAAGATTCCCGTATCAAGAAAGGCGATACCGACTCCACGGCCCGTATAATTGATAGAGTTTCTGGAGGCTTTACAGATGACGGAATAAGCATTATTCATAAGAACCTCTTTTTATTTTAATATATTCAAAGCTGAAAATTAGGTGAAAACACACTTGAAATAGGATGAAAAATGCTATACAATGAAGAGAATAAATTTAGGAGGATAAAGAATGGCTAAAATTAAGATGACAGTTCCATTAGTAGAGATGGACGGCGATGAGATGACACGAATACTTTGGCGATTCATCAAGGATGAGCTATTACTGCCTTACATTGATTTGAAGACAGAATACTATGACTTAGGGCTTGAGAAAAGGAATGCAACTAATGATGCGATCACGATTGATTCCGCACTGGCGACTAAGAAGTACGGCGTCGCTGTTAAGTGTGCGACGATCACACCGAATGCCGCCAGGATGTCAGAATATGACCTGACTAAGATGTGGAAGAGTCCTAATGGCACGATTCGTGCTATTCTTGATGGCACCGTATTCCGTGCGCCGATTGTCGTTAAAGGCATTGAGCCCTGTGTCAAGAATTGGAAGAAGCCGATCACGATCGCCAGACACGCTTATGGTGATGTTTATAAGAGTGTCGATATGAAGATTCCTGGACCTGGCAAGGTTGAGCTGGTTTATACAGCCGACGACGGCAGCGTAACAAGAGAAGAGGTCCATCAGTTTACGGGATCCGGGATTGTTCAGGGCATGCACAACTTGAACATCTCGATTGAAAGCTTTGCGAGAAGCTGCTTTAATTATGCGTTGGATACTAAACAAGATCTATGGTTTGGGACAAAGGATACTATTTCTAAGAAGTATGATCATACTTTTAAGGACATTTTCCAAGATATCTATGATGCCGAATATGATGAGCGTTTTAAAGTTGCCGGCATTGAATATTTTTATACATTGATTGATGACGCAGTAGCTCGAGTCATGAAGTCGGAGGGCGGTTATATATGGGCTTGTAAGAACTATGACGGAGATGTGATGAGTGATATGATTTCTTCTGCATTTGGTTCTCTTGCGATGATGACATCAGTTTTGGTTTCACCGGAAGGGCACTTTGAATATGAGGCGGCTCATGGCACCGTACAGCGCCATTACTATAACCATCTAAAGGGGCTGGAGACATCGACGAATTCGGTGGCTTCTATTTTTGCTTGGACAGGTGCATTGAGAAAAAGAGGAGAGCTCGATGCCAATGAACAATTGATGCGCTTTGCCGATTGTCTGGAGCGGGTCACCTTATCAACCATTGAATCAGGGAAGATGACGAAGGACTTAGCTTTGATCACGACATTAGAGAATCCGGTGGTGTTAAATAGCCTTGATTTTATCAAGGCCGTACAAGAGTCACTTAATGAACTTATCGATTGATAGGCTTATAGATGATGTCCCCCACGCTTCCTTAAGAAGCTGATGCGGGGGACAAGACTAGGGCGGGCGGCAGATTAAGACTCCAATTCTTCGAGGCGCTCCAATAATTCAAGATACTCATCATCAAGCATTTCCTTTTCATTAGATATCTCTAGAAGTTTGTCTGGATTTGTATATACTTCTTCTTTACCTAATAGTGAATCCAGTCGGTTTATATGGTCTTCGATTTCTTCGATACGCTTCTGGGTCTTAATGGTATCGCTTTGACGTTTGCGCTCCTTTGCCTGCGCCTCTTTACGTCTGAGATAGTCACTTTTACCAGAGGATACGAAAGCGTCAGGAGCCGTTGGCGAAACAGCGATTGCGATGTCAGCATGCTCTTTCTTCATAAGATAATCATCATAATTACCGAGATAGCTTATCACCTGTCCGTTATCCAATTCAAGAATTCTGGTGGCAGTGGCATTGACGAAATAACGGTCATGGGAAACATATAAGATCGTGCCGGTATAGCCAGATATGGCATTCTCTAAGATTTCCTTGGAAATGATATCTAAGTGGTTGGTTGGCTCATCTAGAATCAAGAAGTTGGCATCAGAGAGCATCAGCTTGGCCAATGAAACTCGACCCTGCTCACCACCGCTTAAGTCTTTAATCTGCTTAAATACATCATCACCAGTAAATAAAAATGCAGCTAATGTATTGCGGATCTTAGTGTGATTAAGTGTGGGGTAAGCATCAGCGATTTCACTAAAAATGGTATTGTCCGGATGAAGGAGTTGGTGCTCCTGGTCATAATAACCGGTATGCACATTGGCGCCTGGCTTGATATCTCCAGATATGGCAGGAAATAAACCGTTGACGAGCTTTAGAATCGTTGTTTTACCGGTTCCATTATTCCCGATCAGCGCAACCTTTTCACCGCGCCTGATGTCGATATTGACCTGATCAAATAACGTCAAGCCGTCAAAGCCATGACACAGATTCTCAATATGAAGGACGTCTTTTCCACTGATATGACGGGGCGTCAGCTGGATATTCATTGGCGGAGCATCGGTCGTAGGCTTGTCAAGAGTATCCATCTTATTCAACAGTTTTTCCCGGCTTTCGGCACGCTTGATGGATTTCTCGCGATTAAAGGACTTAAGCTTCCGAATGACCCCCTCCTGATGCTTGATGATTTTCTGCTGATTCGTATAGGCTTTAATCTGAGCTTGCCGTATAAGCGACTTTTTATCGGAATAAGCGGAATAGTCCCCTAAATAAACATGGCCGAGGTGATGATCGATTTCGATAATCTTAGTGACGATGCGATTAATAAAAAAGCGGTCATGGGAAACAATCAGGACGGCTCCTGGATACCCTGACAGGAAGGTCTCAAGCCATGTAATGGAATCGATATCCAGATGGTTGGTCGGTTCATCTAAGAGCATGATATCGGGTCTTGATAATAGCAGCCTTCCTAATGCAACTCTGGTCTTTTGCCCGCCGGACAAGGTGTGGAGCAGCTTGTCTTTATCCTCTTCACTAAAGCCCAGTCCTTTAAGTATGCCGGAGACTTCACTGTGACAGGCATAGCCGTTCAGGGATTCAAATTGGTGGGTTAATTGGGTATAGGTCTTAAGTAAGGACGAAAGCTCAGGCTCGCTTTTGTCCTTCATCTTTATTTCCAGTTGTTTCATCTTAGCATAAAGGTCGTTGACCTCCTTCTTCTCTTCCATCAGCTCATCAAAAATAGATCGATCGCCTGAAATATCCTGATGCTGTGAGAGATAACCGATGGTTTTTCCTTTAGAAGTGATGACTGACCCCGAATCAGGTGAAAGCTCACCGATAATGATTTTAAGTAATGTTGACTTGCCGGCACCATTAATGCCTACTATGGCGGTCTTTTCCTGATCCTCTATATGGAAGGAGATATCCTTTAAAACGACATCGCTGCCAAAAGAATGACTGATATTATGACATGCAAGAATCATCTTGATTCAATGACCCCTTTCTTAAATAACTAAAAAATAGTAATAATTTATGCAGTTACCATCATATCATTTATATTAGGCAAAGTCTACCCTCCCTTGATAATATCCGTTCTTTGGGAGAAAAAGAAATTTGACATTGTGTAGATGATTCTATATAATAAGTTTAGTGTATATCAGGGTAAACTAAGGAGTGCAATGAATGAGTGAACGAGAAATATCTTCAGCAGTTATTAAGAGACTGCCAAGGTATTATAGGTATCTTGGAGATTTATTAGAGAATGATGTGGTTCGAATTTCCTCAAAAGAGCTGAGCGAACGTATGAAGGTGACTGCATCGCAGATCAGACAGGATTTGAACAATTTTGGCGGCTTTGGCCAGCAGGGCTACGGATATAACGTTGAGTATTTGTATAATGAGATAGGAAAGATTTTAGGACTTGATATAACTCAGGATATGATTATAGTAGGTGCAGGCAATCTCGGACAGGCCTTGGCCAACTATGATTTTAGCAGAATCGGGTTTAAGGTCGTTGGTATTTTCGATATTAATCCGCGACTTGAGGGTTTAGCCGTCCGTGGCATTGAGATCCAGATGCTGGATTCTTTAGAAGAATTTATTAAGAAGCATAAGATCCAGACAGCAACCCTGACGGTGCCTAAGAAGCAGGCTAAAGGGATTGCTAAGCAGTTAGAAGAGTGGGGAATAAGAGCTATTTGGAATTTTTCTCCGATAGATTTGAATTTGTCAGAAGGCATTTATGTGAAGAATGTCCATCTAGATGAGAGCCTGATGACCCTCTCTTATAATTTTAGGAATAGAGGAAAGGAAGAGTACAGTTATCAATCATACATGGAGGATTAGATTATCTGAATGAATCATTTACTTAATTCTATTGAAATGAAAAGGCTTGATGAGTATACGATCAATGTTCTTGGGATGCCCTCTTTGGTATTGATGGAGAGGGCGGCGCTTAAGACAACGGATATCATCATTAAGAACATACAAAGGTCAGATCGCATCATTGTTGCCTGCGGGTCGGGCAATAATGGCGGGGATGGCATTGCCATAGCAAGAATGCTGCATCTTAAGGATTACCATGTAGAAGTGTTTTTTGTCGGCAATGAAGCTAAAGCATCCAACGAAACGAAAAGACAATTAGAAATCATAAGAAATCTCGGCCTGACCGAATATAATAGTTATATGGACTTTAATCATGCTGAGGTCATTGTCGATGCTATTTTTGGCATCGGCCTGTCAAAGCCCATAGAAGGTAAGTATGAGGCGGTCATCAGAGCGATTAATGAAAGCAATGCCAAGGTCTTTGCCGTTGATGCGCCTTCGGGCATTTGCTGCACCACTGGGAAGGTTATGGGATGTGCGGTTAATGCCGACTATACCATAACTTTTGGGTTCAATAAGATCGGGCTTGTGCTATATCCTGGAGCCGGGTATGCAGGTGAAGTCCATGTTGTGGACATTGGTTTTCCAAGACAGTCGATGGCGTATGTAAGTCCCCGGACTAGAGCATTAGAGACCTCAGATTTAGCGGACTTGCCGAAGCGTCGTGAATACTCTCATAAAGGTATATATGGTAAGATTTTAGTGATTGCCGGATCAAGGAATATGAGCGGCGCATGTTATTTTAGTGCCAAAGCGGCATATCTGACCGGCTGTGGTCTTGTTAAGATCCTGACCCCTTACGATAACCGGATTATTTTAGGTTCAACCTTGCCGGAGGCGATATTGGAGACATATGATGAGGCAGCAATAGATGCAAAGGCCATCAAGCAGACTATTTCATGGGCAGATGTCATTGTCCTTGGGCCGGGAATAGGCCTTAGCAAGGCTTCGGTTGAGCTGGTCCAAATAACCTTAGGCAACAGCCAGGTGCCGGTGATTGTTGACGCCGATGCACTGAATATTTTGGCTGAGGACATGGGTCCTTTAAGGAACAGGAGCTGTCCGGTCATTTTGACGCCTCATATTAAGGAGATGTCGCGCCTTAATGGTGTTGAAGCTTCTGATGTTACTGAAAGCATAATCGGAGTCTGTCAGAGCTTTAGTGCCAGTAAGAATCTGATCTGTATATTAAAGGATGCCAGAACGGTTATTTCCAATCCGGAAGGCGAAACATACATTAATATGTCAGGGAATAATGGAATGGCGACTGGCGGCGCAGGAGATGTGCTGACTGGAATAATTGCCGGCCTGATTGCTACCGGCGGCGATGATGGCACTGCCGCTAATCTTTTTAAAGCTGCCGCATTGGGTGTGTTTTGCCATGGGCTTGCCGGAGATGCGGCACGCAGTGTTAAAGGGGCATATGCTTTACTGGCATCGGATATTATTGATAACATTCCGATGGTTATCAGGTAAGTGTACCAAAGTGAAAGAGAGAGTTGTTTATGGATACTTATAGAGTATGTGCCAATATTAATTTAGATGCTTTTTTGCACAATGTATCAGAACTCAGAAGAAATGTGCATAAGGATACGATGCTGATGGGCGTTGTTAAAGCAGATGGATATGGGCATGGCGCAGTTAAGATGGCTGATATTTTGGTTAAGGCAGGCACCGAGTGGCTGGGCGTCGCAACGATTGATGAGGGAATCCAGCTTAGATTGCATGGGATTAGGACACCAATTCTGGTTTTAGGCTTCACCCCCAAGGAACACTACCAAGAATTAGCCATATATGATCTGACACCAACCATATTCAGCTATGATATGGCCGCAGGAATCAACCAGATGGCCAAAGCTTCTCACGTGGTGCTTGATGTTCATATTAAGATAGATACAGGAATGGGCAGACTGGGCTTTAGCTGTGCCGAAGCCACCTCACAGATGCTTAGGATCAATGCCCTTAAGAATCTGAACATGCAGGGGATTTTTACGCATTTCGCATGCTCGGATGCGCTTGATAAAGCCTCCGCATATTTACAGTTAGCTGAATTTAAGCAGGTCATCTTAAGTTTAGCAGAAGCGGGCATTGATATTCCTATTAAGCATTGCAGCAATAGCGGTGCGGTCATAGATATGCCTGAGGCGAACATGGATATGGTCAGACCCGGCATAAGCCTATATGGCTTATACCCATCGGCTGAGGTGGATCATCAAAGCGTTCGTCTTAAGCCGGTCATGGAGATAAAGAGCCATATTATCTTAGTCAAGGAGCTTTTAGAGAACTCTGGGATAGGTTATGGTTTGACCTTTACAACTAAGAGAAAAACCCGGGTGGCGACGATTCCGATAGGCTATGGCGATGGCTACCCAAGGGCGTTATCTAATCAAGGCAGAGTACTGGTAAGGGGGCATTTTGTTCCTATTATTGGGCGCATCTGCATGGATCAGTTGATGGTGGACATAACAGATTTTGATGATATTATCTTAGGTGATGAGGTGACCTTAATCGGCCGTGATAAAGATGAGCTGATTTCTGTTGAGGAAGCAGCTGCGATGGCCGGTTCGTTTAATTATGAATTTGTCTGTAATATCGGCAGAAGGGTTCCCCGTGTCTATTATCAGGATCAGGAAAAGATTGATACAGCATTTTATTTGTTTCAGGAGAATTAGCGATCTGATAACACTTAATGAATATACTTTGGAGAACTGGGAATAATTATCTAAAAGGTATATCGGGAGTGTGAATAAATTGTTAATTAAAAGAGGCGATATTTATTACGCAGATTTAAGACCTGTCATTGGTTCGGAACAAGGAGGCGTAAGACCAGTTCTTATTATCCAAAATGATACCGGAAATAAGCATAGTCCTACGGTGATATGTGCCGCAATAACTTCTAAAATGAATAAAGCAAAGCTACCGACGCATGTAGAATTAGATGCGTCAAAGTACGAGCTTGTGAAGGATTCAGTGATTTTATTAGAGCAGGTGCGAACGATTGATAAAAAACGATTGAAAGAAAAAGTATGCCACTTAGATGTTGATGTTTTGAAAAAGGTGGATAAGGCTTTGGTCGTTAGTTTAGAATTATATACATAAGGACTGTTAAGAAGGAGAAGATATGGAAGATGATTACCCTGTCATAAAACGGATTGGCAATGCCATTCGCCGGGTATTACATTTAAAAGCCGCAGAAGAAATTACTGAGGAAGGAATTATTTCGATGGTCAGTGAGGGCCATGAGCAAGGCGTTATTGAAGAGAGCGAGGCGGAGATGATTCATAATATTTTTGAGATGGGCGATAAGGATGTCTCTGATATTATGACGCACCGGAAAAGCATTATCGGCATCGAGGCTGGCGCCTCTTTAGAAGAGGCGGCGCAAATCATGCTTGATGAGCGTTTCTCAAGATATCCGGTATTTGAGGGTGATATTGATAATATCATCGGAATATTACATTTAAAGGATGTGATGCGTAGCCTCATGAGTGAAACGCAATCAATAACAATTAAGGAAACGATGCGCGCGCCTTATTTTGTGCCTAATACTCAGAATATCGATACGCTCTTTAAAGAAATGCAGTATAAAAAGGTTCATATGGCTGTTGTGATTGACGAGTACGGACAAACGGACGGCATTGTTGCGATGGAAGATGTGATAGAGGAAATTGTCGGAAATATACTTGATGAATATGATGTCGATGAGGAATTTATCCGGGAAACCGGCAACCATACATATATTATGAGAGGTCTTACGCCTTTGGAAATCATCGAGGATGTGTTGGAGATCAAATTTGAAGAAAAAGATTTTGACACCTTGAATGGTCTGCTTATATCAAAGCTGGAGCGAATCCCTGCGGCGGGTGAAACGACAGTTGTTGAATTATATGACCATCGATTTGAAGTGATTTCCGTTGAAAACAATATGATACAATATGTGGCTGTAAGCAGCTTAGAGGAAGAATGAGATACATAGATAGAAGGGAAGCAAACGATGTCAGGACATTCAAAATTTGCTAATATAAAGCATAAAAAAGAGAAAAATGATGCCGCAAAAGGAAAGATATTTACAATTATCGGCAGGGAAATCGCCGTTGCAGTCAAAGAAGGCGGGACAGATCCGGCGAACAACAGTCGCTTAAGGGATGTTATTGCGAAGGCAAAGGCCAATAACATGCCTAATGATACAATCGACAGAGGGATTAAAAAGGCCGGCGGGAATCTTTCGGCGGTTAATTATGAGACGGTGACCTATGAAGGCTATGGACCCGGAGGAATAGCGATTATTGTCGAGACATTGACAGATAATCGCAACCGCACGGCTTCTAATGTACGGAATGCATTTACGAAAGGCGGCGGCAGCGTGGGTGCGATGGGCTGTGTTTCTTATATGTTTAATCGAAAGGGCGTTATTATTATCGATAAAGAGGTCTACGATAGTGATGCCGACGAGCTCATGCTGCTTGCCCTTGAGTCTGGTGCATTAGACTTTGCCGAAGAGGATGATAGCTATGAAATTATCACGGAGCCTGATGAACTAGGCTCTGTCCGAGAAGCCATGGAAGCAGCAGGCATTCCCCTCGCATCAGCGGAGGCCACAATGCTGCCGGAAACTTGGGGAACGCTTACTGATGAAGAGGATGTTAAAAAGTTCAACCGTATTTTAGATTTGCTTGATGATGATGACGACGTCAGGAACGTATACCATAACTGGGATGATTGAAAGGAAATAAAGCATAATGGAAGAAATTAAGCGGATTAAAAGAGAACTGATTCATTCAGGCAAGATTATTGATTACTATCAAGACACAGTGGCGATATCCAATGGGAATGTTGCCACTTGGGATTTCATTAAGCATAAGGGAGCGGCGGCAGTCATTCCTGTTGATGACGACGGCCATATTATTATGGTTAAGCAATACCGTAATGCCCTTGACCAATATACCTTGGAGATTCCGGCAGGAGGCCTTGATTCCGAGTCTGAAGCCCCCGAAGTTTGCGCCAAGCGTGAGCTAGAAGAGGAGACCGGATATCAATCACGAAACATTGAGTTCTTGATTCAAATATACACGACAGTGGCATTTTGCGATGAAGAAATCTACATATATGTTGCCAAGGATTTAACACCAGGGCGGCAGCATCTTGATGAAGATGAATTCGTCGAGGTTGAGAGATATTCCATGGAAGAGCTGCTTTATAAAATCCGCATCGGAGAAATTAAGGATTCTAAAACGATTAGTGGATTATTAGCTTATTATTCTCTTAGATGACATAGCCTCCATCTAGCCATCATATAATCAATATAGGTATCCTCAATTACCGTAGCGAGGGTATAATTTTGTGATTGGATGGTGGTTATGATAAGAGAGTTTAAAAGAGGGTATCTATGGCTATTTTTATTTGTGGCAGGACTTGTAATAGGCACTTTATTTGCTAACTATGCAGTTGATACAACATATTTGCAGAAAGTCTTTATCGAGAATTATCAGGTGAATATGATTAATAAGGAAATACTCTGGTTTGATTTATTTGTACATACATTCATCTCCAGAGCTGTTGTTTTTTTATTTTTATGCGTAAGCATATTTTTCCTGAAAAATAAAATGATCCTATATCTTATGACGGTTTATTTAGGCTTTGCTTTTGGCTTTATTATTTCATTATTGACAGTAAGTTATGGTGCTAAAAGTTATCTTGTGTTAGCGGGGATGATGTTTCCTCAATTTTTTGTATATATTGCTCTTTATATTTTGATCATAAAGATTGCAGATTACCAAAATACGGGTAATTCTGGTGCCTTTCCCGTCGGCGAATTAAGAAGCTACAAGAAGGTTGTGTTGCTTGTAATCTTTGCATTAATGGTGGGCAGTTTTTTAGAAAGCTATGTGAATCCAGTATTTTTTAGGTATATTATCAATTCTTTTTAAAAAGATTTTAAGTGGAATTCACCATATCTAGTAGACATAAAACAGATGACATCATGATCTGGTGTTTTCTCATGAAAGTGTTGATTATATAACATTTTACGGGCATTTTATGTTTGATTTTCTGGAGATTATTTATTATAATAGATATTAGGAACATTAAAAAGGGAGATTGTAATGGGCGATTATGTTATGGGATTTATTGAGTATCTTGAAAATGATAAGAAGGCATCAAGGAATACAATATTATCCTATCAAAGAGACTTGGGAAAATTTTCTAATTATATTGAGAATAAAGGTGTGTTCGATGTAGAGAAGATAACCAGTACCAATTTGAATTCCTATATCTTAATGATGGAGGGAGAGAACTTTGCAACATCTACAATTTCCAGAAGCATAGCAACCTTAAAGTCCTTTTTCAACTACTTGTTTAAGCGAGGCATTATTGGCAATGACCCGGCGGAGAAGCTTAAAGCACCTAAGATTGAGAAGAAGGCTCCGGGGATCCTTTCTATTGAAGAGATCACCTTACTGCTTAATCAGCTTGACGGAGACAGTAATAAAGAGATTAGGGATAAGGCCATGCTGGAGCTTTTATATGCTACCGGCATTCGTGTCAGTGAATTGATTTCCCTAAAGGTTAAAGATGTGAATATCCAGAATGGCTACTTAAGGTGTAATCCTGGCGCAAAAGAGAGGATCGTTCCTTTTGGAAATATAGCTAAAGCAGCCCTTAAGAGATATTTAAAGCAAGCAAGAGATAGCATGATTACCTCTGAGGCTGAGGTGACATTATTTGTCAATTGTAATGGCAAGCCAATGAGCCGGCAGGGATTTTGGAAGGTTCTTAAGCATTACGCTAAGAAGGCGGGTATTGAATCGGATATTACCCCCCATACATTAAGGCATTCTTTTGCTGCACATTTAGTGGAGAATGGTGCGGACTTGAAGTCTGTTCAAGAGATGCTTGGACATTCAGATGTGTCAACAACTCAGATCTATGCAAGAATAGTAAATAACCGCATTAAAGACGTTTATGCGAAAGCTCATCCAAGAGCATAAAAATACCATATTTTATCGGTATGATAGATTATGGTATTTTTATGCTTTATTATTTTGGTTTAAATCGCTAAATTCTCTCGGCGATATCATATATGAGACGTTCTGAATCCTCCCAGCCTAAGCAGGCATCGGTTATCGACTGGCCAAACACATGATGAGGAGACCCGATCTTCTGGCTGCCCTCGATCAGATAGCTTTCGATCATTACACCCTTAACAAGGTTATTGATCTCAGGAGAATGGCTTCGGCTGTGCAAGACCTCTTTGACAATTCGGATCTGTTCCTTGAATAGCTTGTTGGAATTGGAGTGGTTGGCATCAACGATGCAGGCAGGGTATTGCAGGTTCCGTTTATCATACATATTATAAAGGCGGATCAGATCTTCGAAATGATAATTAGGAAGTGCCTGCCCGTGCTTATTGACAGCACCTCGTAAGATCGTATGTGCATATGGATTGCCGCTTGTGGATACATCCCATTCCCGATATGTAAAGTTATGAGGGTTTTGAGCTGCCACGACCGAGTTGAGCATTACTGAAAAGTCACCGCTTGTGGGATTCTTCATACCCGTCGGTACATGGATACCACTTGAAACAAGGCGGTGCTGCTGATTCTCAACGGATCTGGCGCCAATGGCAATATACGATAAAATGTCTGATAAATAGGGCAGATTCTCTGGGTAGAGCATCTCATCTGCGATCGGGAGGCCGAATTCAGTCAATGCTCTGATATGTAGCTTACGAATAGCAATCAAGCCGGCAAGTAAGTCGGGCGCTTTCTCAGGGTTGGGCTGATGGATCATGCCTTTATAGCCTTCACCTGTCGTTCTGGGCTTGTTGGTATATATCCTGGGAACAAGAATAAGCTTATCATCAACCTGCTCTTGAACCTTGGCAAGTCGGCTGATATACTCGCATACAGATTCTTCGTTGTCAGCAGAGCATGGTCCGATAATGACGATAAACTTATCAGACTTACCGGAGATAATATTAAAAAGTTCACTGTCCTTCTGTTCCTTTTTCATGAAAATGGCTTTGGAAATTGGATATTGATCAACGATTTCTTCTGGTGTCGGTAATTTTTTATTAAAAGTAAAGCTCATAATATGTTCCTCATTTCATTATAATAATAATGCTTATTTAAAGATGTACTAGCATTATAATATAATTTATGAGGTGTGTCAAAATAATTAATGTAACAGAAGCATGGGAGAAAATGAAAGAGAGGTAACAAGGTGAGAAAAACAAAGATTATTTGTACTTTAGGACCAGCAACAGAAAAGGAAAGTGTATTACGAGAGTTGATGATTGAGGGAATGAATGTGGCACGATTCAATTTTTCGCATGGGAATCATGAGCAGCATGGCAAAACACTGGAAAAGTTAAAGCATCTCAGAGAGGAGCTTGATCTGCCGATTGCAGCTCTTTTGGATACGAAGGGACCGGAGGTTCGGATTGGCTGTTTTAAGGATGGCAGTGTTAAACTAAAGGCCGGCCAGCAGTTTATTTTAACAATCAATGATATTATTGGAACCGAAGAAATGGTTTCAGTATCCTATAAGGATTTGATCAAGGATTTAAAGAAAGGCACTACCGTTCTCTTAGATGACGGGCTGATCGCACTTGAAGTAATACGCCTCACAAATACGGAGGTAATCTGCACAGTTATCAATGATGGCATTATATCTGATAATAAAGGCGTTAACATACCCGGAGTCGCCCTTTCCATGCCATATATCAGTGAGAAGGATTACAATGATATCATCTTTGGCATAGAGCATGGTTTTGACTTTATTGCGGCGTCATTTGTGCGCACAGCAGAGGATATTTTACAAATCAGAAAGATTCTTCAGGAAAAAGGCTGCAATTCCATTAATATTATCGCTAAGATTGAAAATATGCAGGGTGTTGAGAATATTGATGAAATCATTCGGGTTTCGGATGGCATCATGATTGCCAGGGGAGATATGGGTGTTGAGATTCCTTTAGAAGATGTTCCCGTGCTGCAAAAAATGATTATCAAAAAGGTCTGTAATGCCGGCAAACAGGTTATTACCGCAACCCAGATGCTTGATTCAATGATGAAGAACCCAAGGCCAACGAGGGCGGAGGCTACAGATGTGGCTAATGCCATTTACGACAATACTAGCGCAATTATGCTTTCAGGCGAAACAGCAGCCGGTCTTTATCCTAATGAAGCCCTAAAGACAATGGTCAGAATAGCCATCAGAGCTGAGAAGGCGATCAATTACAGGGAACAGTTTTCTTTTCGTGAATGCGATCATCAGCCGGATGTGACAGATGCCATTTCCCACGCCACCTGTACTTCAGCCAGAGACCTAGATGCGGCAGCGATTATCACAGTGACAAAATCAGGAACAACAGCAAGAATGATTTCAAAGCATCGGCCGGACTGTCCGATTATCGGATGCAGCACTTATGAGCATGTTTGCAGGCAGCTTAACTTATCTTGGGGAGTGACGCCACTATTGATCGAAGAGAAACAAGATACCGATGATCTCTTTGACCATGCGGTCGACACGGCATTGGCGCATGGATTGGTTTCTCGCGGTGAGCTTGTTGTTATTACCGCAGGTGTGCCGCTGGGGATTTCAGGAACCACTAATATCATTAAGGTTCATGTGGCTGGGCATGTTTTGCTCACTGGGAAGACCGTTTCTAAAAAATCCGGATCCGGATGCGTTCTGGTATGCCATTCGGTGGAAGAATTAGTCAGTAATTTTAAGCAGGGAGACATTGTTGTTTTATCTCATACTAACAATGAGATGATGCCGCAATTAAAGAAGGCCTCGGGCATTATCGTGGAAGAGGAAGGACCAAATTCCCATGCTGCGATTGTTGGGCTCAGCCTTGATATTCCGGTGGTGCTTGGCGCCAAGCATGCTACTAAAATATTAAAGTCTGGTGCCGTAGTCAGAATCGAAGGCGACAGCGGTATGGTCTACAGTAATACTTAAGATCGCTTTGCTATAATTTCTTTTTAAATACTATCATATTTCCTTGAGTGCCTGATTACAATAGTAATAAGCATGAAGTTTAAAGGGAATATATGAAGAGATTTATTTGCTGTCTTTTAATCGTGTGCCTATGCTTAGCCCCGGGCATGAGCATATATGCAACGGAAAGTGTCAATCAGGAAGAAAGTTCTATGGAAACACAAGCGTCAGATGAAAGTCAGCCCGCCTCAGAAGGTGTAGATTTAGGTCTCCAATCTGAGGCGGCGGTCTTAATGGAAGCTAGTACCGGGCAAATAATATATGAGAAAAATGCCGATGAAAGGTTAAGTCCCGCCAGTATTACGAAGATCATGACTTTATTGCTGATTTTTGAGGCATTGGATGAAGGGAAGATTGCGCTTAGCGATGAGGCTACCACCAGTGCTTATGCCAAGTCGATGGGCGGCTCTCAGGTGTATCTTGAAGAAGGGGAAAAACAAACGATTGAGACCTTGATTAAATGTATTGTGATTGCTTCAGGCAATGATGCCAGTGTCACTATGGCGGAGCATTTAGCCGGAAGCGAGGTGGAATTTGTGAACATGATGAATAAGAGGGCGGCAGAGCTTGGAATGACAAATACCAACTTTGAAGATTGCTGCGGTCTGAGTGAATCAGCGAATCATTATACTTCTGCCCGAGATGTTGCAATTATGTCGAGAGAATTAACCTTGAATCACCCAGAGGTACATAGCTACGCATCGATATGGATGGAAGATATTGTTCATGTGACGAATAAGGGGAGCAGCGACTTTACTTTATCCAATACGAATAAGCTGCTGCGCCAGTATGATGGCTGCACCGGCCTTAAGACTGGGAGCACGTCCATCGCCAAGTACTGCCTTTCAGCCACAGCGAATCGCCAGGAAGTGAATTTGATTTCCGTGATATTGGCGGCACCAGAATCAGCCGTCCGGTTCAATGAAGCAGCTACGATGCTAAATTATGGTTTTGCCAATGTTCAGGTTTATAAAGATGAAGCCCCCGGAGCATTAGAGATGGTTCGTGTGAATAAAGGGGTGGCAGACTGGGTGAGCACTGAGTATGAAAATATTTTCTCTTATTTAAGCACTACAGGAGAAAATTTTGATAATATTGAAAAAGAATGGGTTTATGAAGAGGACATTATGGCTCCGATTGTTAAGGGGCAGCAGGTGGGAACGCTTGTGTATCGTCTTGATGGCAAGGAAATAGGAACGGTGGCGATAGTTGCTTCCGATCCTGTGGATATGGCGACTTACTTTGATTGTGTGAAGAAGATGTGGAAGCGATTTATGAAAATTGATTAGGGAATAGGAAAGTCGCACACCGGTGCATGGATGTTGGTGTGCGATTTTTTTGTATATTTTTACGATATGTTATTTACATACCATAATGAAGATCAGCCATAACACACAAAATGCGTCATGGCTGATCTTATTTGTTTACCCTATTCATCCCTAACATAACGGTAAGCGGTAGAGCGACCTTGATGGAGCTTTTCGATAATCCCGGCTTGAAGTAAATGTGACAAAGCAAGAGAGATAGTAGCGTCACTGATATCCACGCTGAAATCTCGGATCATCTGCTTGGTCACTTCACCGTCAATAGCTTTAATGAACTTTTCGATGAGTTTCTGTTTGACAATTATATTTTCGCTCAAATCGGAAACCCAACTATTATAATAAAGAACAAGATTTTTGTAGTAGATCTACCCAAAAATCAAAAGCCAGCCTGTAATCATTGATTTCCTGTTCCCAATGTAGCATACACTTTTCCACTGTGGAATACAGCCTAACTATGTTTTCATGAATCAGATGTTCAAAACAGGTATATTCAAAAATAGGGAATTTTGCGTTGTGAAGCATATGTAATAATAGCAGTCGAATAAGCAGCTGCCCTTCCTTTTCGAACGGCTGCACATGAATAGTGTCTACAGTAAAAGCGGGAATAATATATAGAACACGGACGTTTTTGTCAGAAAGAATCTTTTGGCACTCATCACAAATCCGTTCAAAGGCTTCCGGTACGTCCCTCGCCGGAATGGGCTGATGCTTAAATGGATATTCTCCAGCAGGGAAACCCACGAGAAACTTCTGGATTCTGGACGATACCGACAGTGACGGCTGGGTATATTGGGCAAGCGCAATCGCTCCCGGACAGTCCACCAGCAATATCCTTGAATCTGTCAAGCTGGATGTAATGCCCGGTGCGAACTTTGAATACTACATCCATATCGATCCACGACGCAGACCATTCAGGTAACAGCCACTAATACCTTTATCGGTACTGAAATGATAGAGATACCCGTCGTTAAGACCTGGGATTTTACGAACCTGCCAGCAGGAATGAAGCAAAGCGATGTTTTACCGGAAAGCATTACCGTACACCTGAAAGACGGCAACCGGATCGTGGAAACCGTCTCCGTCAAGCCAGATAATAACGGCGATTGGAAATATACTTTTACCGCCCCAAAATACAGAGCTGATCGTGTGACTGAAATTAAATATACCATCAAAGAAGTACCTGTATCCGGCTTTGCCAGCGAGGTTGACGGATTTAAGATTAAGAACACCTATGTCGCGCCTGTCACGTTTGATGCACCCATGGTTGAAAAGCAAATTGATGGAGATACCCCGGAAACAGCAGAGGAATTCCACTTCGTATTATCCGCAAATGAAGGAGCGCCTATGCCGGAAGGCTCCAGCGAGGGAAGCAAGACCGTTTCCATTTCCGGTGTGGGACACGTTAAGTTTGTTTGGCAATATTACCTACACGAATCCGGGAACATACACCTATACCATTGCCGAAGCCACAGGCAGTGCGGAGGGATACGGCTATGACAGCAGTGTTTATACCCTGACGGTAGTCGTCGAACGGCAAGGCAATAAGCTGACCGTGAAATCGGTCGACTATGTGAGAAACGGCGACAGCACGGTTTATGACAAGGCATTGTTTGTCAACACCTATAAAGAACCCGACGAACCTGTGCCATCTAAGGAAACCGTGACAATCAGCGGTGAGAAGTCATGGAACCACGGCTCGAATACAAACCCGCCGGAAACAGTCACGCTGTATATCCTTGCCGATGGGCAGCGCAAGATTTCCTTTACAGTAGATGAAAGCAGCCACTGGAGATATTCGTTTGCCCTGCCGAAATACAACACGGCTGGCAAAGAAATCGTCTACACAGTGGATGAAGAACCGATTCAGGATTACAGAAAGTCCATTAACGGATTCAATATCACCAACACGCACATATCGGTTCCCGATCCGAACGATCCGAACCAAGGTGGAACAAGCGGTGCGGGTGGAACGAATGGAGCGAGTGGGGCAGGAAATACGACCAAAGAAAATACATTCTGATGAAGAATAATATTGTCAAAGCTCTCGAAAGGTAGCAGGGATTTGATATAAATGAAAAGGAACAGATTAATTTATTAACTTCTCAATGGTTGGGAGACAATTGATGAATGTATTACACAGGCTGTATGAGCAGTTACTGGAAGAGATACGTTTGCAAAGCACAAGGATCGGCATAGTGACAAAATTGATGGCTGCATATGCCGATCAGCTTCCGGTGCAATATGAATTTGAAAATATGAAACAGTTTACCCGAGAAGGAGCATTTGTCACAAGGGGTACTGCTTCGAACCCTTCGAATGCTGGGAAATGGTGGAGTCCTTGAAGTGTTTCAAGGGCGTGGAAGTGTCTGTGGTGGCTTTTCCTTGCGAAGGGGAATTGATGAGATAACAATGCTAGATGTGATCTCTATAATGCAACCGATAGACATATGCAAAAACCTAGATGAGGAATACAAAAACGAGGATTCCCCGTTATTTAGCGCATGCAGTCAGATCGGCGATCATTTGAAGGCAGAATTTGACGGATATACCATTCGAGATTTATTTGAGCGAAAGTGAGGTAATTCATGAAGAAAGCATTTATTTTTCGACTGGTATTACTCCTCTGAATGATGATTCCCTCTACCTGAACCATTATGACCATTATTGCCATTATTATTACCATTATTGTCATCACTATTATTATTACCACTATTACCATTATCACCACTACCATTATCATTATCACTAGTGTCATCGTTGCCATCTTGATGATGATGGCGGATCTGATTTCTAATTTCATTAATGCCGCTATGAGAATAATCATCAGCCTCAAGCTCGGGAGCCAGCTCCTGAAGTTCTAAAAACGCAAGATATTTCCCGATGGACATTTGATGGCTGTGTGCATCTGTCACGGTTGACTTATCAGTGCTTCTGCAATTGACCTGAATATCCGGATAAATGTCGGTAGCAGACAAAGCGCGGGAGTTCAGATAATCAACCAACTCTGTATCGTCTGATTCAGAGTAGACAGCGAAATCCAGATAGCCGTTATTTTCAAGATAGGGGTGCAACGTGTCGCTTTGGATTAAAGCATCAATCGCTTGCGCATAAGGCAGCCCTTTGACAGTCTCAAGCTTTAAAACGTCAGCAGCCTCTTCATTATAAGAAGTGACGGAAATAACCCTTCCGAAACGGTTGATGGATAATTCAAGGCTTGGATTGATGTCCATGCTGATCAGCGTTGTCTCAGTAAAATAGAGCCTGTGTCCACCAAATGCGGTAAGGAGGATAATAGCTAAACAGGCGGCCACAGTGTAAAGTGCCTTAAAATTGCGAGCTTTGCTTTGCAGCGTAATCACGTCGCCTTTTCTCCATTGCTCCTTGGCTTTGGCTTCAACGAATTCCCCGTCATTTTTCATCACAATAGCAGTCTTACCTTTGATTTCTAAAATAATTCCGGTTTTCACTTTTCTGGATCTCCTTTCGGTAAAAATGCCTGGATTCCGGGATAATCTCCCAGTAATATCAAGGTAATGGTAACAATATATCGCCGATGTTTTTCAACTGTTTTCTCTGAGCATTTAAAACGCTTCGAAAGTTCTGCCTGAGGTATCCTTTGGGTACGTAGAAACCCTTCCTTTAATGTGGCATCTGCGACAATGGCTTGTGCAAATGACGCACATTGATTTCGTGAGCGTTTTTGCTTTGGACAGATATCAGACAGCTGATCAAAGGTGATATCAAAATCAGCCATAGCCAGTGACAGTAAATCTATTTCTTCAGATAATGAAAGCCGCTCCTGTTCCCTTTCATATGTAAATGTTGATGCGGTCGCCTCAATGAAATCCGCCGTGCTGCTATCATCTTTGTCATTAAGGGGAATCACCTTTTGATGATAACGGCTTAACTTCTTTCCCTCATCAATCATCCGGTTGCGGATGCAGGTCGCCACAAAGGGTAGAAAACCACCCATGCTCTCATCATATTGCCTGACACAATTCATAAAAATCAGCATAGCAATGCTAAGCCTATCATCAAAATCCATTTGAAAAACCGGAGTTCTTACAACTTCTTTTTTAATAAAAGGCATGTAATCCCTGATTAATTGATTCAATTCGCTATTGTTCGTTTTCGCCTGTCTAAGACGTGGCAATAAATCGTTCATTTCTAATCCTCTTAATATAATTATACGACAAAACTGTTAAAATCCATAGGGTAATTTTTTAAATCACCCTATGATTTGAAAGTGATGCCACGTAACCTATCTAAAGAAGGACATAAAGAAAGGATGGTTTTATGAAAAAAATTGTAGCAATTACACTTGTCTTTATTCTCGTTGCCCTATTTTCGATCTCGGCATTTGCGGCGGGAGGTCGTGGTCGCGGGAAAGGAGCAGGAACTGAAACAAGAACAGAAGCAGAAGCAAAAGCAGAAACAAGAACTGGAACATGCCCATACAATGAGAATTGTCAATACGGGGAGGAATGCCTCACTAACGGTGAATGTTTGTATATCAATGAATGCACGGGCAATAAGGAATGCCCTAATCGAAGCGATTATCCTAAGCTTAATGATCGCCAAGATAATGGTTCCAAGGGGCATCACGATACGGAGCATGGGCACAGAAGGAATGAAACTATGTGAAGCTATCTTTAAATACTGAAACCAGTCATTGAACTCCGAGCCAATTTGGCCCGGAGTTCAATCATTACTAGAAACTTCTAATTGCTTTGAATATTAGATAAAAGCTTAATCCACCTATAGCACCATAAATAGATATGATGATGTAGACCTGCTGCAAGGTAAACAACCCAGCCAACAGCGCATAGATCAAACTAAAGCAAATCATTGCAACATTTTGACCAAGACTATAAAAAGACATTACTGTCGCTCGACCTTCTTCTCTGATCTCATTTTGCAATGCATTTACTAACAAAATCTCCGTGATGGCCACAATCATAAATGAAATGCCGAAAATCAGAATGCCATGCGGTTTCCATATAACAGCAAAGATTGCTAGAAAAATATATGCTAATCCGCCAAGAAGAAATATCTGCCTGATGGAAGATATCTTACGTTGCACCGTCGGTGCGAGGAGGTCGCCCAAAGCAATGAAAACAAACCTTGCAGTTAGAATAACACTGACCCACATTTCACTGAGTTGAAAGTCGTTGATAATGAGAGCATCAAATTCGTCCAGATAATCGCCAAGACTTGCAATAGTTACCAAAAACAATACGGAAACCAAGACACCCACGCTTCCTTTGATAAAGACTCCTGCTTCTTTAAGTGTCCCCCAAAACCCTGCGGTCTCTTTGTCTAATCGCTCCGAATAAAAGTTTTTTTCTCTTATTTGTGAAGCAAATATTACATTGGCGAAGCATATAGCTGCAGACAATAGCGCAATGGCTTCGATCCTGATAAAACTAGCGATGATGCCTGCCGATGCAATTCCTGCAATAGTCCCCACATTCGCATAAAAGTGAGCTTTCCCATATACCGTGGGGAAGCTTTCTTCACATCCGTCACTCTTTAGGTTATCATAGATTAAGCCCTCTTCTGTTCCCGAAGTAAACGATTCTGCAATAGCCCAAAAAACAAATCCAATGGCAAACATAAGAAACGTATGGGAAAAATACCATATTATGAAACATAAGCCCTGTAACACTGTTGCCAGAGCAAGCATATTTCTTCTGTTCCAGCGATCTGCTAAAACTCCGGAAGGAACTTCGAATACTATCGTAAATGCACTCCATATTGCGATTAATACAGAAACTTCAGTAATCGACATTCCCCTCTCAATGAACAGAATCGTATAAAAAGCGTAGATGGGCAAGCATTGACTGATGAATTTGTAAACATATAATACTTTGACATTAAATGCTGTCATTTTTCTTTTCCTCCAAATTTTTGTCATATATGATAAACAATATAGACTTATTTGGAGGTCCTCGGTTTTGATTCGAGGCTTAACAAGGGGGTCTAATGATATTCATTTTTTTCATCTCCATTCAAAAAATAATTTATTTAACAATCTAAGCCCTATGATTTCCCTTTTTAGCACTTGTGACTTCATGATAACATGCTTAATAATGAATTTCAATCATATTTGATGATCAGTTCCTTGTCCAATGACTGAATACATGATAATATAGACATAATTGTTATACATGAAAAATAGACGATAATAATCATGTGAGGGATCCTATTTTGGAATGAGGAGTTTCAATATATCATTCGGCCATACTGGGATACGATAGATCGACTGGAAGAAGAAAGTCCGGGGGCGTTCCATGGAATTCCGGGGATCGATATGGAATGCCGATTCGAAGAATATTATCGAGTTAACAAGGTCCCCTTTTTTGTCAAACATCGAACACCACCAAAGAATCGGGTGGATGTGATGGTGCTGATGGAAGAGGTGGGATTGAAGCATTATGATGCATTTGAATGGTTAATCAGGACAGATAAAAAAGCCTCACAGGATAACCTGATTGTAGAAAGGGAATGAAAGTAGATGCTCCCTCAACTTAAAAATGTCGAATATTATTTACAGGAGAAACAATATGACGCGAGAAAAACAAATAAAATATGGAAAAAAGCTCCGACGTATGATGAGATTCTTCAATAAGATACAATCTGTTGTTTCAAAGCGAATTGGCAAAGTGCGTCTTGTTGAAACATCGCACGGTCAAGTTAAGGTATTGGAATATGGATTTGATTCTGCAGAAACTGCGCCGTTGTACATTGATATGCACGGTGGAGGGTTCATTTTAGGAAGTGCTGAAATGGATGAGGCCATGAATCTTTATTTCAAGGAAAAAGCTAACGTGAAAATCATCAGTATTGATTATCCAAAAGCGCCTGAAAATCCGTACCCCTCCGCCATCGAAGCCGTTTGCGAGGTGATCACCCACTATATTAGGCACGCTGCCAAGTATGGTGTAGATAAAGAGCGCTTTGGCATCGGTGGACACAGTGCCGGAGCCAATTTAGCAACAGTAATGTGTATGAAAGCGAAGACACTTGGAACTTTTGCGTTCAAATTCCAAATGCTGGACTATCCGCCTCTGGATTTATATACCGATCCATTTAAGAAACCATTACCAAAAAAAGCTATCTCCCCTAAGATGGCGGCGGCATTTAACGCATGTTATGCGGATGCCAAAACAGCAAAATCGCCCTATGTTTCCCCTGTTTTTGCAAAAACGGAGCAGTTGTCGGGCTTGCCTCCCACACTGCTCATTGTCGCAGGATACGATTCGCTTCACGATGAAGGGGTTCGTTATCGCCAAATGCTTAAAGAGGCGGGCGTCCATGTTGAGTTTCATGATTTTTCGCAATCCGCGCATGGGTTCACCTATGAAAAATCAGCGGACGCACTAAAAGCACATGCTTTGATAGCGGATTTTATCAATCGGCATATATAAAGATTTAGGTTTTAGTCAACTGTTTTTTGTAGTTTCTTATTTTGAGATTTGGTGATATAATCATGTAAGGTGTCAATTTGAAGAAAAATATCGCACATAAAGCAATAGTATAGAAGATATTAGAAAGGATACCATATGAGCATACCCGTTAAATTAAATGTATTTGAAGGGCCATTAGATTTACTGCTCCATTTAATAGATATCAATAAGATAGACATTTATGATATCCCCATTTCGTTGATTACAGACCAATATTTGGAAACAATCAGCCAGATGCAGGATTTAGATATGGACATCATGAGTGAATTTTTAGTCATGGCAGCGACCTTGTTAAGGATCAAGTCCAAGCTGCTGCTGCCGTTAGATGAGAAGGAAGAGGAAGAGACAGGAGATCCCCGCCAAGAGCTGGTGGATCGACTTTTAGAGTATAAAATGTTTAAATATGCTGCTCTTGAGCTTAAAGATAAGCAAACTGACGCTTCAAAAGCAATGTTTAAGGAGCGGACGATCCCTGATGACCTAGAATACATAGAACCGCCAATTGACTTAGATGCTCTGGTCGGTGACATGACACTAAAAAAGCTGCATGAGATTTTCAAACAAGTCATTAAAAAGCAAGAAGACAAGATTGATCCTATCCGCAGCCAATATGGTAAGATTGAGCAGGAGAAGGTCAGCCTTGGTGATAAGCTGGCCGAGATAGAAGACTACGGTAAAACAATGAAAAGATTTAGCTTTCGGAGCCTTTTGTCAAGACAAGCCGGCAAGATGAATACAATTGTAACATTTTTAGCTGTGCTGGAATTGATGAAGAGCGGGAAGATAGCTGTCATACAAAACGATTTATTTGATGATATCGAAATAGAGATGACGTAAGCAGGAGGTTTAGGATGTCAGAAATTGAAAATATGCTAGCTGCTATAGAAGCATTACTTTTTACCATGGGCAAGTCCCTAACACTTAAAGAGATTGCAGCCACTATAGAACACGATGAGGTGACAACCAGAAAGCTGTTGAATCAGTTAATGGACAGTTATGAGAAGGAGGGCAGAGGGATTCGCCTGATTGAATTAGATGGCGCCTATCAATTATGTACGAAGCCGGAGTATTATCAATATATCATCAAGCTGATGCACCGGCCGAAGAAGCACGCCCTGACGGAGGTCCAGTTAGAGACCCTGTCTATCATAGCCTACAAACAGCCTGTGACCAAATCCATGATTGAACAGATCAGAGGCGTCAGCTCAGACCATGCAGTGAACCGTTTATTGGAATACAATCTGGTATGCGAAGTAGGGCGGCTAGATGCCCCGGGAAAGCCGATTCTATTTGGAACCACAGAAGAATTTTTAAGAACATTTGGGATTAAATCCCAGGATGAGCTGCCTGTCATAGATCCTGTAAAGCTTGAGGAACTAAAGTCCGAAGCTAGGGAAGAAATAGAATTAAAATTAGAAGTATAGATGTCTTCATGCATATTTTGCCCATGGCATAGAATTGATAATTATTAAAATTCCATAAAGATGTATAAAATTACTAATTATGTCAAATGATATTACAGAATCCGATAATACAATCCAATAAAAATCAGTGTGCTAACACTAGATTGAAGGAGTGTACTATATGAAATTTAAAAGTAATAAGTTGATGCTATATTTAGTAATTTTTTGCTGTATAATGACAACAGTGCTTGCAAAGGATTCTGCCATTCAAGAAACAAGTGCTGCATATGCTATTCATTTGGAAAACAATACTAACGAGCTGCTTAAAACGGCAGCTAATATTTATAGTAAGAATATGATTTTAGTTAATTTGGATAATGGTGAAATTATCGGAGAAATTTGTGGAGAGGATAGGATTTTTCCAGCATCGCTGACAAAAATCATGACAACAATCGTGTGTCTTGAAGAGCTTGAGAACTTAAGTGAAACGGTTCTTCTTGAAGAAGCTATGATTAATGAGCTTCATGATAAAGGCGCATCAATGGCCGGCTTTACCGCCGGAGACAAAGTGGCGGCTATGGACTTGCTTTATGGCGTAATGCTGCCATCAGGTGCCGATGCGGCTGTAGGTCTGGCCAACAGAATTTCAGGATCAGAAGAAAATTTCGTTAAACTGATGAATCGCAAGGCAGATCATTTAGGCATGAATAATACTCATTTCGTCAATTGTACCGGACTGCATGATGATGACCACTATTCAACCCCTGAGGATTTAGTCAAATTACTGCAGTATGCTTTGACGAATAATATATTTAAGGAAATTTTCACAACTAAGATCTACGAGACGTCAGATGGGCTGACTCTGGTCAGTACCATGTTCGAGAAATTAGATGACGGACAAATAGAAAACGGCTCCATCTTAGGCGGCAAGACCGGATATACGGGCCGCGCTGGCTTATGCCTTGCGAGCATTGCCCAAATCAACGAGAATATGTATCTTTTGATTACTGCTAACGCAGCAGGCGGTCCAAACTCAAAACCATATCATATTCAAGATGCTATCAGCATATTTAACAGTATTAAAGACTAATATTTGGTAAAATTGACATATAATGAATTATATTGTAAAATATAGAAATGCATATAAATTGTTTTAAGCCAAAAGGGGATTTTAGATGAAGAGAACAAAGATCATTTGTACAATGGGGCCTAATACTAATGACAGGGAATTATTAAAGTGCTTAGCAGAAAATGGAATGGATATTGCCAGATTTAATTTTTCCCATGGCGACCACGAGGAACAGCTCGGTCGAATTAATCTATTGAAAAGTGTTGCAAAGGAATTAGAATTGCCGATTGCGATGCTGTTGGATACAAAAGGACCTGAAATCAGAACCGGACTGCTAAAGGGCGGCCAAAAGGTGGAATTAACCGAGGGCGCACTATTTACCCTTACGACCAAAGAAGTGGTAGGAGATTCCACGGTTGTGTATGTGAGTTATGCCGGTCTTAAGGATGACATCAGTCCGGGAGACCGGATATTGATTGATGATGGACTGATTGGACTTGCGGTCATTTCAATAGATGGCAGTGATATAAAATGTAAAGTAATCAATGGCGGAGAGCTGGGCGAAAAAAAGGGTGTCAATGTTCCTGGCGTCAGCATCAGGCTTCCCGCCCTGACACAGAAGGATAAAGATGATATTATTTTTGGCATTGAGCAGGGAATGGATTTTGTTGCCGTCTCTTTCGTCAGAAATGCAGATGGCATCAAAGAAATTAAAGCGATCTTGCAAGAATACCATGGAGAACATATTTCGGTAATTGCTAAGATTGAAAATGCCGAGGGAATTGACAACTTAGATGAGATACTTCATTACTCCGATGGCATCATGGTTGCCCGGGGTGATATGGGGGTTGAAATACCGGCACAGGAAGTTCCTTACATTCAAAAGATGATTATCAAAAAATGCAACGATAATTATAAACCGGTCATCACAGCGACTCAAATGCTCGATTCAATGATGCGTAATCCCAGACCGACCAGAGCTGAAGCCGGTGATGTAGCTAATGCGATTTATGATGGTACAGATGTGATTATGCTCTCCGGAGAAACAGCGATGGGCAAGTATCCCCTGGAAGCTTTGAAAATGATGGTCGAGATAGCAGAATCTACCGAAAAGCATTTAAATTATGCCGACAGGCTTGAAACTAAAAAAATGCACCGGAAAAGCAATGTTTCAAGTGCGGTTGGCTTGGCGTCGGTGACAACTGCGCTCAATGTGAACGCGCGTTGTATTGTTACACCTACAGTTACCGGCCAGACAGCCAGATTGATATCGAATTTCAGGCCTGAACAGCCGATTTATGCCATTTCACCCAATGAAAAGACCTTAAAGAAGATGCAGATTTATTGGGGCGTAAAACCGCTTAGCGGCAATGAGGAGGACACGACGGAGCATATAATTGAGCGTTCCATGAAAACAATCCAAAGCAATCACTTGATTGAAAAAGGAGAGCTTGCAGTCTTCACGGCAGGAGACCCGGCAACGAATATCGTCACCGGAGAGGGTGCCATGACTAACATGATGCACGTTGTGGAGGCAAAATAATTATCATAAACAACCCTTCAATTATATACATTAGAATAAATAGGTTACTAGGAAGCTGCTATGTTGAAGTTGAACAAGAAAGTTTTAACCGTATTTATTCTAATGTTTTTTTTATTTGGATTTTTGATCAACAATCTCAATGAAACAAAAGGCGAAGCCGTAGAGACCTTTTGGTTTAGTCCAAAGACTGCCGCTGCGCAAAAGGAATCGTTGGACTTAAATGCCGGATATGCCGTATTAATGGATGGGGCGTCAGGTAGGATTTTGTACGGGAAAGACGAAAATGAACCTGTGCCAATGGCCAGCACGACAAAAATCATGACCTTAATCATTGCTTTAGAGCATGGTGACTTGGAGGAAGCTGTTACAGTTTCAAAATATGCCGCTTCAATGCCGGATGTGCAACTAAATATAGCCGAAGGAGAACAGTACATTTTAAAGGATTTGCTCTATTCGCTCATGCTCGAGTCTCATAATGATACTGCCGTGGCTATTGCTGAGCATATCGGGGGCAGCGTGGAAGGTTTTGCCAAGCTTATGAATCAAAAAGCTATTTCCTTAGGCTGCACCCAGACGAATTTCGTGACACCTAACGGGCTTGATGCGCCGGATCACTATACGACGGCAGCGGAGCTGGCAATCATCACCAGGCACGCCCTCAAAAGCCAAAAGTTTATTGAGATTACAAATACAAAGGAGTGGACCTTTACTGAAATCACAACTGGGAAAAGCTTCACAGTCAATAATAAAAATGCTTTTTTGACGATGATGGATGGCGCGATCGGCGTTAAGACCGGATTTACCAATGGCGCCGGATATTGCTTTGTGGGAGCGGTCGAAAGAGATGATCGTCAGCTCATATCGGTGGTGCTGGCATGCGGGTGGCCGCCTCATAAAACATACAAGTGGTCCGATACGATGGCGCTGATGGATTACGGGTTGAGTTGCTTTGCTGAAAAGACAATAGTGACAGGGGATTTTAATTTTGCCAAGATCAATGTAATGGACGGCGTCAAAGGCCAAATTCCTATTTATTTTGATAGGGAATTGAGCTTGCTCGTTGGGGAACATGAAAATGTGGAGGTTAAATATGTTCATATGACGTCGATCCAAGCACCGGTTTCGTATAACCAGATTATCGGTTATGGATATGTGTATATCGATGATGTGGTTTATGACGTCTTTCCGATTAGGGCGCTTGAAGCGGATGAGCGGCAGACCTTTTGGGATAGCATTAGGAGGGTGGTGACAGGGGCATTTGGAGAAAACTAAGCTGCACACCTTATACATTGACATATGTTATAACGAATGATATAATTTAGAGAAATAATAGAAGGTATATACAAAACGATAAATAATATAAAGGAGAATTAGTATTATTATGGATACGAATGAATGTGTCAGGCTTTTGGATGAATCAGTTGAAGTATCGAAGCGAGTCAATGATTTAAGAGACAAATATTTTGCAACAACCCCTCCGCTGTGTATTGAAAGGGCAAGACTATATACGCAATCATTTAAGAAAACTGAAAATGAGCCCATATCAATACGCAGAGCTCTGGCGATAGAACATGTTTTAAAAAACATATCGCTATATATTTCGGATGGGGAGCTATTTGCTGGCGGCTTGGCTGAAAAACCTAGGGGTTCTTCTGTTTTCCCGGAGTTTTCCGTTCAATGGATTATCGATGAATTGAACGGAAAACCATGTACATTTGAAGAAAGAGAGAATGATCCATATATTGTCGAGCCCGAAGTAAGAAAGGAATTGTTAGAGGAAGTATTACCGTATTGGTTGGGGAAAACACAAGAAGATATGGTATGTGCAAGGCTTCCGGAAGACACTAAAATTGCCGGTACTAATGTCAAAGGATTTGATGGCTCATGGATACTGATGAGTGGAGATGGACACACTATTCCGGATTTCAAAAAAGTCCTGAATGTAGGTTTAGAAGGCATTATCAAAGAGGCGGAAGAGTGTTTGTCGAAGTTGGATCTGGCTGATCCCGAAGAATTTCAAAAAGTACCTTTTTATCAATCTGTGATTATTGTAAACAAGGCAGTTATGATTAAGTTCCTTTGCGAAAAGATTAGCTGAAAAAGAAACGAATCCAGTACGTAAGAAGGAATTGCTTCAGATTAGTAAAAATTGCGCACATATCCTTTTGAAAAAACCAAAGAAGCATTTGAAAGGTGTGTTCATGATAAAGAGAATGTCATTAAAGTAGTCATTGAGTTCTAAAGCTGGAGGAAATACAAATGAAATGTTTTTTAGGAATAGATGTCGGAACTAGCGGCGTAAAGGCAGTGGTCATGGAGAAAGACGGAAACATTATCGGAACAGGATATGTTGAGAATAATGAACTGATTACGCCGGAAGCCTTATGGGCTGAACAAAGTCCTAGTGGCTGGTGGGATGCATTTAGGCAAGCCGTAAAAAGTGCGGTTCTCAAGAGCCGAGCGTCTGATCGTATTGTTTCTATGGCGGTAACCGGCCAGATGCTTGGAAATGTTATGCTTGATAAAGATAAAAAGCCAATCGAGAACTGTATGATCTGGATGGATCAACGATCAGTAAATGAACTGGAAGAATTCAAGCATATAGTTGGTGCCAAACGACTTATTGATATAACCTCCAATATTGCGCTAACCAGTCTGTGGGTACCTAAATTGCTTTGGATAAAGAAGCACAGGCCAGATGTGTTTGAAAAAACAAATTATGTCCTTTTTCCTAAAGACTATATTAATTTTAAACTGACTGGAAATATTTCGATTGAAGTATCTGACGCCTCGGGAAGTGCGCTGTTGGATGTAAAAAATCGAAAATGGTCCAAAGAATTATTTAATCTTTGTGGCATACCATCAACATGGGTTCCTGCGGAGTTGTATGAATCACAAGATTGTATAGGCATACTGTTGCCTGAAGTGGCACATGAATTGGGTCTTTCGGAAGGTGTGACCGTAGCCGCTGGCTGTGGAGATCAGTCTGCATGCGGTATTGGAAGCGGAGCTGTAAAGGAAGGTATTGTTTCAGCTACAATTGGCACTTCAGGGGTTGTTTTTGCAGCCACTAATCAGGTGATTCCTGATAATGCAGGCGCAGCTGCTATGGGATATTGCCATGCCATTCCAAAGATGTGGTGTAAATTCGGCTGCACGTTGGGTGCAGGGGGATCTTTAAAATGGGCAAGAGATACTTTTTTTGCATATGAAGCAGAACGAAGTAGAGAGAAAGGTCAAAACCCATACGATAAAATGACAGAATATGCCGGACGGTCAGGCATAGGATCTGAAGGTCTCATTTTTCTTCCTTACATGAATGGTGAGCGGACGCCCCACCCAGATCCATTTGCAAAAGGCGTTTTTTTCGGATTATCTTATCGACATAATTTAGAATCGATTTTCCGTTCTATCATGGAAGGCGTAACTATGAGTCTTCGTGACACAATAGAATTATTACGTATGGCCGGGATTGGTGTTCAGAGCGTATATGCCTCTGGTGGCGGAGCAAAAAGTGCCTTATGGCGGCAGATGCAGGCGGATATTTTTGATGCTGAACTAATTGTCAATAATGTTGAAGAGACGGGTTGTGTAGGCGCTGCAATTTTGGCTGGGGTGTGCGCAGGCGAATATCCTGATGTAAAAAGCGCCTGTGAAAAAATTATAAAACCGGTTGCAGTGATTGAACCGATTAAGGAACATGTAAAAAGATATGATAAATACTACGACGTGTACCGAAATCTGTATGATTGCTTAAAAGATGATTTTAATAAGCTGAACTTTATTATGGAAAAGCACTCTTGAAATGGAGGAGAAGCAGTTTTGAAAAATGATATTTATTATAATCCGACAAAAATCTATTTTGGGAAAGAAGCAGAATGCAATGTCGGAGAAGCAGTGGCGGCTATGGGAGTGAATAGAGTATTAATTCATTATGGAAGTGAACGCATTAAGGAAAATGGGCTATTCCAAAAAGTGGCAAATAGCCTTCGTGAGGAAGGGCTTCAACTTGTTGAATTAGGAGGCGTTTCACCTAATCCAAAAGCTAGTCTTGTGTATGAAGGGATTAACTTATGTCGAAAGGCTCAGGTTGAATTTATTGTTGCGATTGGTGGGGGAAGTGTAATAGACTCAGCTAAAGCAATTGCGGCGGGCAGTTTATATGATGGCGACTTTTGGGATTTCTATATCGGAATAGCTGCTCCTGAAAAGGCTTTGCCGGTAGCAGCAGTTCTGACGATTCCGGCAGCAGGCAGTGAATCCAGCAATAGCAGTGTCATTACCCATACAGAAAGGGGGTACAAGAGGTATTTGGATAGTGATACAATACGACCTGTGTTTTCGACTTTGAATCCTGAATTAACTTATACACTCACCTCATTCCAAACAGCCTGTGGAATTGTAGATGCTTTCGCACATGTGTGTGAACGTTATTTCACTCTAGAAGAAGATGTCCGTTGCACTGATTATTTATGTGAAGGCATTATGAAAGCATTGGTTTATTATGGGAGGAGAGTGCAGAAGGAGCCGAACTGCTATAATGTCCGTGCGGAAATCATGTGGGCATGTAAAATAGCCCATGATGGCAGCATTGGTGTCGGACGATTGGAGGATTGGGCGTCGCACATGATTGAACATGAGATAAGTGCGGAAAATGATACGATTCATGGTGCCGGGCTTGCAGTTATCATGCCTGCTTGGATGAAATATGTGTTCAGGAGGCATCCAGAGAAATTTGCCCAGATGGCTATAAATGTATTTGGAATAGTTGATCAAGGTAAAAAAGAGGATATAGCTTTAAAAGGTATCCGTGCATACGAATGTTTTTTAAATGATTTAGGGATGCCAAGGACTATGGGAGAAATAAATATAGGAAGAGAATCCTATGTTGGCATAGCAGACAGATGTGTGGAATTTAGCGGTTCTGTAGGAAATTATATGAAGATATATAAAGAGGATGTCATGAATATTCTTAAAATCGCCGAAACGAAAGAAGAATAGGCTCGTTTAGAATTATTAATAAGGCAAGCAAAAAACCGGCAGAAAAAATTGGTTTTCTTCCGGCTTTTTGCTTGCTTTAATGTAATGCTTCAATAGAATGAGATTCAATTATTTCAATAATGTTAATGGCTGTTATTTCATCCAAAACAAGATAATTCAATAGCTTGGTATTCAATGCGCCAATGATGGAAAAGATCTTTTGGCTTCCAATTGCGAGTGCAAGAACCTTTTTAGCATTCTTCAATCCGTTTTCGTCGATGCCAATCAAGCGGTCGTTGTGGGTCTGATCGACAAAGTCGCCTTTGATATTAAATCTTCTGGCGCATAAATCGCCAACGGCAATATCTGGAGTTTCATTTACGATTTTTAGCACATTGCTATTTAGATACTCATTATTGACCTTGTCAAATATTTTGGGTGGGCGACCGATTCCTAAGATAGCTAGATCCAGATCAGCCCATTTTTGTAAAATGGACTGCATATAAGTACTGTCCATAATGCGCTTTTTATCTTCTAGGGAGTCTACCATCCCGGGAGAATAAATCAGTGTGGGTATGCCTCTTAGTTTTTCTGCAAAATCAAGGACGCTTTCATTTAACTTAAATTCTTGAGCCAATAAAGGTGAACCGCCAATTAGGGGAACTACATCGATATCGCACAACTCAGTATTTGTAGGGAAAGCCTTGATAAATTCATAGCAGGAAGAACCCCACGAAATACCAACAGTGGTATGGCTGGATATGATTCCTGATATATATTTAGCCGCTTGTAGTGCGACCATTTGTAAAAGAATTTTCTCTTTATAAGTGCCCCCGGGAACGACAATACACTTATCGATTCCAAAAAGCAGCTCCATTTTAGCGGAAAGTTCTTCGTTGTTTGCCATAGGATCTAAGATATTGATTTGGACAATCCCCTTTTTCTTGGCTTCGGTTAATAAAATTGAAATGGATGAACGGGATATTCCAAATTCTTTGGCGATTTTATCCTGTGTCAATCCCTCTTTATAGTACATTCTTGCGACTTGAACCATTTCCTGAAGTTCTGTAATTTCTATATCCATAGAGAGCCACCTACTTGCGATTGATTTCCTTAATATAGCAAAAAGTATATCAAATACTGTCGAACATGTCAAATTAAACATGCCTTAGTTGTCAATTGAGGTTAAATTCTGTTCTTGAAATAATGCTATCTTGTATCTCTTTGGAAAGCTCGTCGAAAAATGCGCTGTATCCTGCAACCCGTACGACTAAGCCCTTGTATTTTTCTGGATACTGCTGAGCCTCACGTAGTTTATTAGAATCTACAACGTTAAACTGTAATTGTGCTCCGCCAATACTAAAATATGTATTAATCATATCGATAAATTTATCAATATCTCTATCCGTGGCTAAGGTGGAGGGACTGTATTTCTGATTATAAATGATGCCATTGGCACAACGCACATGATCTATATGAGCAACAGATTTTGCGGCAGCGGTGGGACCGTTTTGATCTGCTCCATTTTGTGGAGAAATCCCATCTGCTATAGGTTCTCCTGAAAGTCTGCCGTCAGCACTAGCACCGGTAGTGCGGCCAAACGCAATATAGGAAGACACTGGAAGCAGTGAAGCAACAAAAGGTCCGTTTCGGTAGCAGCTATATCTCTCCAATTCATCTAAGAAAATATCTACTGCATCTTTAGTAATGTCATCAACGTCAGGTATATCGTTTCCATATTTTGAAATATGGTTCCACAGAAAGCTGCGCATAACTTCGTTGCTTTCAAAATTATTGAAAATCATATCCAACAGTTCGACCGAGCCTAGTTTTTTTAAGTCAAATACTGATTTCTTAATTGCGTATAGTGAATCTCCTGCGTTAGCGATGCCGATTCCGGAAGGTCCGGTCCAATTGTATTTGGCTCCGCCGGAGGTTACGTCCTTCCCGTTTTGTATACAATCTCCTATGAGCATAGAGGTAAAAGGAGTAGGCATGTGTTCTTCGTGCACCATATCCACAATATTATTCCATATAACAAGTTGACGAGTACAGTACTTTACTTGTTCTTTATAGGCATCCATGACGTCATTAAAAGTTTTAAATGAAATAAAATCGCCGGTTTTTATTGAAACTTGTTTTCCGGAAGTGAGACATTTTCCGTTTGTAAGAGTAAGCTCAACAATTTTGGCAAGATTGATATATCCACCATTATAACGCCCCCAGGTGTTTTTGGGCGTGGCTTCAATGCATCCCACGATACCATAATCCCGAGCTTCTTTTAAAGGGACACCCAAACGTAGCAATGAAGGGACAAAAACATCATCATTTGCGATTTGAGGCATTCCATTACCCTTACGGATAGCCTTAATGACTTGAAACATATATTCACGTGGAGAATTTGAATGCCATCTCACCGCAAAATTTGGCTGCATTAGGAGATGATGGCAATGCGCTTCAAGACATCGATATGATAAATCATTTGTGGCATCATAGCCATATTCGTCTAAACCGCCGATACAAAGGTTTTGACCCATGGGGAATCCAGCGAAAAAAGTCGAATCTGCCTTGTTGTACAGTTTAATTGGTTCTGTAAATTTTAACCAAAAGCATTCGAGATATTCCTGTGCTTTTTCTCTGGTAAGCGTCTCGTTAGTAATATCTTTTTCATAGAATGGATACATATATTGATCAAAACGTCCGGGTGAAATGGAGACGCCGTTGTCGTAGATTTGTGGAATGATCTGGATAAACCATAAGCTTTGCAGGGCTTCGTAAAAAGAACCGGCAGGACTGCGTGGCACCTTCATACATGTTTTCGATATTTGTAAAAGCTCAGTCTTGCGTCTTGGATTGGTACAGGCATTAGCCTGTTCTTTTGCTAAATGTGCATACCGTTCGGCAAAAGCAATGACTGAATCACATATACTGATACATGCTTGATAAAAGCGGATTTTAGGCATACATGAAGGGGTGGCAGGATCCATAAAATCTAGTTGGTGGGAAATTTCTTTTTTTAAGCCGTCCATTCCCAGCGTCAGGACTTTTTCATAATCCAGAAGAACATGACCAAGACCACCACCTTCATGGATGCCAAGTGCAAATAGGTTGGCGTCAAAACGAAGAAGACGGATTTCGTCTGTCATATAAGCCATGACATGGTCTTCTAAAGTTTTTCCTTTCCAATAAGGATAAATATCATCAAAAAATTCTGCTTTAACATCATCTGTTACAACGAACTTATCCTGAGGACGAGTGGAAATGTCGTCGATCTCGTTTGCTATCCATTCAACTGAAAATTCTGGAAAGATAGGAGCACTTCGATGCTTAGAGGATATGTGCCCCACAAATAGCTCATCTTCCAAAATAAAAATACTCATTTCCTTCAAAATCGCATCAAGGGACTTGGCTCGCCTGAATAAAATGTGTAAGTTTTCTGTTTCTTTATATACACGGGTTATAATACGAGCTCTTTCAATGCAAACTTGAGGAGTTGTATTCACCACCTTTTCACGCAAGCGTTGACAGCGTTGGTATCCTTCGGAATCCGGTAAAAGTATTGGTGAGTAGATGCAGTTTAATTTCTCTGTTTTGGTTGCCATAACGAAAACCTCCTGGTATGTTTGATAAAATTATAAAAACTTTCCTTAAATTACGTTTATAAAAATATTTTAATATAATGCATATAAAAATGAAATATAATAAAGTCACAATATATAATGATTTATATTGTTTAATATGTATTAAGAATATGTTATAGAAAATGTTAGTTGTATAATATATATACAATAAGATGGTTTATTTGTGAATATTCCATATTGAATTGAAAAAATCTTAAATGTATAATTTGAAATATAAAAACGAAAATAAAACAAAATATATAAAATAAAACATAAGATATTAGAAGAAAAGGTGCAAAATGAAATGTGAAAGTACTGAAAAAATGAGCGATGCAAAACTTGGGATGATATTAAATATTCAGAGGTATAGTATACATGATGGCGCAGGGATACGTACGACTATATTTTTTAAAGGCTGCCCGATGCAATGTATATGGTGTTCTAATCCTGAATCACAGCATAGTGAAGTGGAGATGTATTATGATAAATCAAAGTGTATTGGCTGTGGCAGCTGTCTGGAAGACCCAAAGAATTGCCCTACAAATGCCAAAAGCTTTTGGGGTAAGAAAATGAGTGTTGAGGAATTGAAGGATGAAGCTTTGAAGGATTGGCTATTCTATAAGAAATCTGGTGGCGGTATTACTCTGAGTGGCGGAGAGCCTTTATGTCAAACAAGATTCCTTATGGAATTAACAGATGTGTTGGGCCAAACCGGAATCAACATGGCCATAGAAACTTGCGGATTGTTTGCGTGGGATAAGGCAGAGCCCATTCTCAATAGAATGGACACAATTTTATTTGATATAAAATGTATGGATGCTGACAAGCATAGACAGTACACAGGAGTTGGAAATGAAAGAATATTAAATAATGCTAAAAAAGCATCTTTACTTAGTAACAAGATGATTATACGCATACCGGTAATAGGTGGCTATAATGCAGATGAAGAAAATATAAGAAAAACCGCTGCGTTTGCAAAAGAAATCGGAGTAAAAGAAATCCACTTGCTGCCGTATCACCGGTTGGGTGAAGTGAAATATAAGAAGTTAGGCAGGGATTATTTGTGTAAAGGACATACACCAGATTCGACAAGTATATGTAGGCTGAAAAAAATTATCGAAGCCTATGAAATAAATACTAAGATTGGAGGTTAGAAATAAATATATTTATTGAGTAATGCTTTGGAATGTGGAAGGAGGGCAAGTAATGGATTCTGAAAATATTTTAGATATGAGACATATCAATAAATCGTTTGCAGGCATCCAAGCGTTGAAGGATGTTTCACTTGTAGCAAGAAGAGGAAAAGTTAATATTCTGATGGGAGAAAATGGTGCGGGAAAATCTACAATAATGAAGATTTTAGCTGGTGCGGAGCGGAAGGATTCGGGAGATATTTTAATAGATGGTAAGAAAGTCGAGATTGCTTCTCCCCAGGATGCTATGAATGAAAAAGTGGTGATGATCTATCAGGAGTTAAATTTAGTAGAAGAAATGACGGTGGCAGATAATCTGTTTATGGGAATAGAACCTGTTATCGCTGGATTTGTGGATGATAAATACATCATTGGAAAAACTAAAAAATTAATCGAAGAATATGAGCTAAAAATAAGCCCTGCTGACAAAGTTTCGGAACTTAACATGGGAAAGAGACAAATGTTGGAGATTATTAAAGCGATAGAAAAGAATGCTAAGATTGTTATTATGGATGAACCGACCTCTTCATTAACTATACCGGAAGTGCAGTCGCTGTTTAAAATTATTGGAATTCTTTTAGAAAAGGGAGTTACGATTATTTACATTTCACACCGTATGCAAGAAGTGTTTGAAATAGGGGATTATATTACAGTTATGCGTGATGGGATGTTAGTGTGCGAGCTTGAAGCTGGTAAAACAAATCAAGAAGAGCTGATTAGTTATATGGTTGGACGTTCAATCACGCAAATGTTTCCGAAACGAGCGGTTGATATCGGGGAGAAAAAATTAGAGGTAAAAAATCTTACAAAGAAAGGAATGTTTCAAGATATAAGCTTCTATCTGAGAAAAGGAGAAATACTAGGATTTTCCGGCTTGGTGGGTTCGGGAAGAACTGAAATTGCCATGAATATATTTGGAGCAATAAAACCGGATAGTGGAGAAATCTATTTAAACAACGAAAAGATTTCATTAAACAATGTCAGCAGAGCCATGGAAAGAAGGATTGCCTATGTGCCAGAGGATCGGAAGCACTTTGGTTTGGATTTAAAGAATCGAATTCGTGACAATATATCAATATGTACACTAGATGACATCACGAAGTTCGGATTTGTTAAACAAGTAAAAGAAATTCATCAATGTAAAAAAATGGTGGATCGACTTGAAATAAAAACAACCAATATAATGAATTCTGCGGGAAGCTTAAGTGGTGGAAACCAACAAAAAGTTGTGTTGGCGAAATGGCTTTTAAGAGATTTGGAAGTACTTATATTGGACGAGCCTACCCGAGGAGTGGATGTTGGTGCAAAAGAAGAAATTCACAAGATTATTGTTGAATTAGCCATGGAAGGAGTAAGTATTATTTTGATTTCATCTGAGTTGCCTGAGGTACTGGGGATGTCGGATAGAATAATCGTATTGCATGAAGGTAAAATCACTGCTGAACTGGACGCAAAAGAAGCAAATCAGGAAATGATAATGACTTATGCGACTGGCATGAAGAACCCCTAAAATGGAGGACAGAAGAATGGACAAAATTAAAATAAAAAGTGTGAAAGATAAAATCATCAATTTTCCGCAATTAAGTATTTTATCAGCGTTTGTTGTATTGATTCTCATTTTTTCACTGACGACGAATACATTTCTTTCGTTTGATAATATAATTAATATTTTACGGCAAAATTCTACAACAATGATAGTTGCCATAGGAATGACTTACGTTTTGATATTAGGCGGTATTGATTTATCTGTGGGTGCAGTGGCGTGTTTGGCAGGAACTGTCGCAGCAGGGCTGATGAGTAGGAATGGGATGCCGGTTGTTCTGGCAATTGTTATTGGTGTTTTAATTGGAGCTTTATGTGGGCTGATTAATGGGTTGACAATTTCAAAAATAGGAATGGCGCCTTTTATTGCCACATTGGCTATGAACTGCTCGGCGCGGGGGATTGTTTTGGTATACACCAAAGGATCAACTATTACGAAGATTCCGGAAGCGGCTTTGTTTTTAGGACGAGGATACATAGGACCGATTCCGATACCGGTTATTATCATGATTATTGTTGTAGCAGCTGCTTGGGTCGTATTAAGGAAAACGCGGTTTAGCAGACATGTTTTTGCGGTAGGAGGGAACGAGGAATGCGCAAGGCTATCTGGTGTAAAAATAGTGAAGGTTAAAATAATTGTATACATTGTCAGCAGCACTTTAGCAGCCTTATCAGGAGTCATACTTACCATGCGTCTAGCGTCTGGGCAGCCCACTCTCGGCAATGGATTGGAATTAGATGCTATTGCAGCGGTAGTGCTTGGTGGAACTAGTTTAAACGGTGGAAAAGGTTTTGTGATCGGAACCGTCCTTGGAGCATTGTTCCTTACTGCTTTAAGTAATGGACTGAACATATTACAGGTGTCTTCTTTTTGGCAGCAGGTTTTTCAAGGAATCATCATTATTATTGCCGTCAGTTTCTCTGATAGAAAGAGAAAATAGAATGTAAAATCATGATATTTAACATGGTGGAATTTGGCCATGTATAAATATATTAAAAACAAGGAGGTATTTCAGAGTGAAAAAAAGACTTGTAAGTGTGATGTTTGTCGTAGCGTTAACCGCAATGGCGATGGTTGGGTGTAATGGGGAAACAGAAAAAAATGATACTACAGGGAAGGAGGAAACGCTAAAGCAGTCGGATTCTGAGGCTGTAAAAGACACGACGGAAAATGATGATGAGATAGTCATAGGTTTATCATTAATGGACTATAGTTTTGAATTTTTTCAAGATATGATCGCTAGTGCAAGAAAAACGGCAGAAGAAAATGGGGTTACTTTGATTGAGCTAGATGGAGCAAGTGATGTCCAAAAGCAGTTATCTGGAGTAGAAGACATGCTTTCAAATTTTGATTTAGATGCAATTTTTTTAAATCCAGTAGATTCAGATGCAATTGGACCAGCTACTTTAGCAGCTAATGCAGCAGGCGTTCCTGTCGTAACCGTAGATGTTAGGTCTGCAGAAGGAGAGGTCTTTGCTCATGTCGCTTCAAATAACGAGCAGATCGGCTCTACAGCTGCAGAATATGCAGTTGAATTATTAAAAGAAAGGTATCAAGGCGAGATAAAAGGCACTATAATTGTTATGTCCTATCCACAGATTACATCGATGGCAGAGCGCTCAAACGGTTTTATAGAGTATATGGAAGATTACCCGGATGTTGAAGTCGTTGAAATTTCTCCAGTGGAGTTGAGTGTAACAAATGCACAGTCGCTATGGGATGATACGATGATTAGTTATCCTGAAGGGGCGGTTGATGTGGTATTTGGTTCAAATGCACAATGTATTGACGGGATTATTGCCGCAACAGAATCTGCAGCCAGAACAGATTTTGAAGCTCTAGGCGTAGATAATGATGAGGTTACTATGGAGGCGTTGGCAAAAAACAGCTTCCTTGCAGCAACGGTTGTACAGTCGCCTGTCAATATGGGAAAGAAAGGTGTTGAAATGTGTATTGCAGCTGCAAAAGGAGAAACGATTGAAAGCTCTGAGGTGGCTACAACCCTAATACTCGTAACGAGAGAAGGGTATGAAGAGTTCCGAAAACAAAACGAAGCTGAACGTGAATCATTAAAAAATTACTATGATTAGCAGCATCTGAATCCAAAGATTGTCAATAGAGCCGCCGCACTGTGTTAACAAGTGCGGTGGTCTCGCTGTAAAAACAAATTTTGCAACCATTGACATCTGTCAATATATGACATTATAATATAATAAAGCACAGAAAACAGATGATATAAGGTGAAATCAGAGGGAAGATATGTTTGCAGCTCAAAGAATTTCGTTATTAAAAAAAATCGTATTAGAAAAAAAGAATGTTGACGTGGCAGCGTTATGTTCGGCTCTTGAAGTGAGTGATGTCACAGTCAGAAAATATTTGGACCAGCTAGAACGGGAAGGTTTCTTGATGAAAGTTCATGGTGGTGCGATTCTTGCGCAAAATGTTAATCAAATAGAAGAGACTGCTGATAGGGAAGGGAGAGAATATACATATGAGGAAGAGCGAATAGCGGATACTGCTGTTTCTATTATTGAGAATGGGGAAAATATATTTTTGGGATCTGGAAAAATCTGCACACTTATTGCGAGTAAGCTTTATGATAAAAGAAATATTTCGGTTTTGACGAATAATTTAGATGTTGTAAAGTTTTTGGAACCATACATAAAATCCGTCACTGTATTTGGCGGAAAGGCCATGAACTATAATGGGAACATGTGTACTTATGGTGTTGATATGATGGCTCAAATTAGCCGTATTTATGTGACAAAAGCCTTTTTTTGTGTAGATGGAATAGATATTGATGCGGGAATAACTATGAATAATAACGAACTTTCTCTTGTGATGGAATGGGTGAGTAATATTGCGGCACAAAAAGTGATCTTATCGCCAAGCTGTAATTTTAGCAGAAAAGAGCTGTATCGTGTCAATGAACTCGAATATTTTGACATATACATTACAGATATGAAAATTGACGGTGCCTATAAAACGTATTTTTATGGGAATGATTTAAAATTGATAGAAGCGATTGATATCTAAAATTACACTAGGGGAATGATATGAAAGAAAAAATTTTAGAATTAAAGAATATCAATCTGAAAATTGATAATGTCCCAGTTATAAAAAATGTCTTTTTGGAATTTTATCTTAATGAAATATGTGTGATTGCAGGAGCCAACGCCTCAGGAAAAAGTGTGTTGATGAAGATCTTGGCGGGCTATTATCCGACATATACAGGTGAGATTATCTTAAGTGAGAAAAAACACGTTCACATTTCTGATATTAACACGGCTTGCCGCATGGGAACGTATATGCTGAATCATGAGATTCAATTAATTCCAAATTTTACAGTTGAAGAATACATTTTTTTAGGGCAGGAGATTATGGGGAACTCCCATTTTTTTGTAAATAAAAAAAGACATTATGAGTTGCTGAAGGTTTTTATGGATAAAATGGATCTAAAGATTGATGTAAAGAAAAAAGTATCGGCATTGAACGAGTGGGAAAAGCGGATTGTTCAGATTTTAAAAGCATTATTAGCAGACTGTAAAGTGCTTGTTCTAGATGAAATCACAGAAAACTTTACAGATGCAGAAGTACAGCGTTTATTTAACGTATTGCAATATATTAAAAAGAATAAAAATGTTTGTATTATCTATATTTCTTATAACTTAGAGAAGATTCAATATATTGTAGATCGGGTTGTCATCATGAAAGAGGGGAGTGTTCTGTACCGACAGGCTGTAAAAGGAACTATGGATCAGGATGCGTTGATGAATAACATATATGGCGCAGTAACTACAAATAGATATCCGGTCAATCGCAGCCATTTGGGCAGAGTGGTTTATCGTGCGCAGGACTTAAATAGCAGCGATGACAAAATTCGAAATGTGAATTTTTACGTAAGGAGCGGTGAAATATTTGGGATTACAGGATCCAATTCCAATGACAATGAAATTTTGTCAAAAATGCTTGCCGGTATTGAGGTGCCGGAGCAAGGGCTTATTACACTGGATGAATATCCGGTAAAGCACAATGTAAATACGTTTATTCGCAAAGGAATCGTTTACTTAGACAAGGACATCGGCATTAATTTATTTGATAACATGAACATCGGCTATAACATATCATTGCCGAAATATTGCTTTAAATTACGATCTTGTCTCATAGATGAAAAAGATGATCAATGGATTGCCAATTTCTATATAGATAGTTTAGATGTAAAGAATGTGCAAGGGAAAACGAATGTGAATGCGCTATGCCGCGGTGATAAACAAAAAATTGCGATAGCAAAATGGATACCCGCTGATGCACGGATATACATTTTTAATGAGCCTACGGCACACTTGGATAATATTGCTAAAATTGATGTGTATAATATGATGAATGCATTATTGCTTCAAGGAAAATCTATTATATTATTTTCCACCGATCTTATGGAATTACTTGGCATGAGCAACCGTATCGGCATCCTTAGAAGGGGGATTTTGGAGAACGGGCTGGATCCGGGGAATAAAGAAACAATTCAAGTTCTTGAGAGTGTTTTGGAGAAGTGATATATGTATATGCGCAAAAGACTAACCCTTTGAAAGGTTAGTCTTTTTGCGTCCGTATTTTTTTCGATATACCTCGTTGACATATGTTATAACGAATGTTATGATACTATATATAAGATATCGAAATACAAAGGAGGCATAACATTGAGTAAGCAGTATCCAAAGGATTTACTAACAGATATGTGGCTTAAGATGAACCTTGCCAGGGAATTTGAAGACAGAGTTCAATGGCTATTTTCCAAGGGGCTAGTTCATGGAACCACGCATTTAGGTGTCGGAGAAGAAGCGACCGCAGTAGGTTCTATCTTAGCCCTAGAACCACAAGATTATGTATTCGGCACGCACCGGGGACACAGCCAGGCGATTGCCAAGGGAATTAATTTAAATCATATGATGGCGGAGATATTAGCAAAGGCTACGGGGGTATGCAAAGGCAAAGGCGGATCGATGCACATCGCCGACCCGGACATTCATTATTTCGGTGCGGACGGCGTGTTAGGAACGAGTCCGGTGATGTGTTGCGGAACAGCCCTTGCTATTAAAAAACGCAATGAGAGCAATCGGGTTTCTGTTGTGTTTTTTGGAGATGGCTCGTCCAATGAAGGCGCTGTATTTGAAGCTTTTAATCTGGCGGCTGTCTGGGAGTTGCCGATTCTATTTATCTGCGTTAACAACTTTTATGGCATGTCTACTCATATTTCAAAAGTTATGAAGAATACTGATATATCAAAACGGGCAATTCCTTTTGATATTCCTTCAAAATCGCTTGATGGAAACAATATATTAGAGGTATACGATTCTGTCGTCCAAGCACGGAATTACGTGTTAGATCATGGTCCGATGTTGCTTGTAGAGAATACATACCGTATTTCCGGTCATTCAAAAAGTGACGGGAATTTATATCGAACCAAAGAAGAGATTAACACTTGGAAGGAAAAATGCCCCATTAAATTTCTTAAAAACTATTTAATTGAAAATGGTATATTTGATGAAGCACAATTACAAGATACTGCCCAGAAAGCAAGTACCCTAATTGATGATGCGGTAGAATATGCAAAGAGCAGTCCGGAACCGATGATGGATAATATTTACGATGATGTATATGCTTAAGGAGGGGAAGAAGTGAGTGTGATTACTTATTCACAGGCAATCAATGATGCTATTTCTGAAGAGATGCGCCTGGATACAGATGTTTTTATGATGGGAGAAGATATTGGACTCTACTGCGGAGCCTTTGGCGTCTCCAAAGGAATGATACAGGAATTTGGAGAGAATCGCATTATCGACACGCCGATTTCAGAGCAGGGCTTCATGGGAGCCGCAGTGGGTGCAGCTATGGCTGGTTTGCGCCCGATTGTTGAATTAATGTTTGCCGATTTTATGTGTGTTTGCTTTGATCTGCTTGTTAATGAAGCGGCGAAATTACGCTTTATGTTTGGTGGGAAAGTGAAAATCCCTTTGGTGATGAGAACGGCCTCCGGAGCCGGAACAGGCGCTGCTGCCCAACATTCCCAAAGCTTGGAGGCATGCTTGGCGCATTTTCCGGGTCTTAAAGTGGTAATTCCAGCGACGCCTTATGATGCAAAAGGATTATTGAAGACGGCAATTCGTGATGACAATCCAGTTATGTTCTTGGAACCAAAAACGCTTTATCGGACAAAAGGTGAAGTGCCGGAAGAGGAATACACAATTCCGTTTGGTGTTGCCGATATCAAAAGAACCGGAACTGACTGCACAATTGTAACCTATGGGAGAATGGTGCAGATGAGCCTTTTAGCCGCCGAGAAGCTGCAAGGTAAAGGTGTTTCCATAGAAATTATCGATCTTCGCACCGTCTTGCCTTTGGATACCGAAACGATCATTAAGTCGGTCATCAAGACGAAGCATGTATTGATCGTGCATGAGGCAGTGCAATTTGGTGGCTTTGGGGGTGAAATCTGCGGACAGATTGCAGAAAGCGAGGCATTTTATTATCTGGATGCACCCATTCGAAGGCTTGGAGCAATGAGCGTGCCGATTCCATTTAATCCAAAATTGGAAGCTGAAACATTTCCGACTGTCGAAAAGATTTGTTCAGGGGTAGAGAGCCTGATTTTAAAGGAGGGACTTAAGTGGTAGAAATTTTTATGCCTAAAGCCGGCATGGATATGAAAGAAGGAACTTTAGTGCGCTGGCTGAAAGAAGTGGGAGATCGGGTACAAAAAGATGAGCCGATCATGGAAATAGAGACAGATAAGATAACGATGGAGGCGGAATCACCGGGTGAAGGTATTTTGTTGCATAAAATCGTCGAAGAAGGAAGTGTTGTTCCGGTTCTGTCTATTCTTGGATATCTTGGTGAGAAAGGTGAAGCGGTTCCGACCGACCCGGCGACAATTGAGAATCTCACAGAGGCTTCTTTGGCGATTGATATTCCCGCAACTCCCTATGCTAAGAAAATGGCTTCAATTAATGGGCTTGATTTAAAAGACATAGCTCCTGGCGGACAAGATGGAATTGTTCGCGCGGCGGATGTGATGGCGACACCATTAGCAAAACGTATTGCAAATGAGAATAGGATAGATACTAAAAAGATAATCGGAACAGGACATCACGGTAAAATCGTGAAATCAGACGTATTGTCCGCAATGTCTGGTGATTCCTCGGAAACCATGGCGACTGACGATTCGTATCGTACAGAAATTGAGAGAACGCCTATTAAAGGTGTCCGCAAGGTGGTTGGCAAGCGGATGTACGAAAGCTATAGCCAGGTACCTACTGTTATGCAGAGTATGAAGGTTGATATGACAGCTCTAATCGAATTCAGAAAGCAGATTAATGAAGGTAGAAAAGAAAAGATTTCTTTAAATGACTTTATTATAAAAGCAACCGCTATTGCCGTAAAAGAAATGCCCCATGTCCGATCAATGATTGAAGGCGAGGAACTAGTGACCTATGCAGAAGCAAATATTGGATTTGCAGTGGCTGTCACAGACGGCTTATATGTTCCGGTTATCAAAAATGCAGACATGTTGTCTTTAGGAGAGATTTCCAGACAAGCGAAAGACTTGGCGGATAAAGCTCGGAATGGAACGATTCGTCCTGATGAATATTCTGGAGGAACCTTTAGTGTGTCTAATATGGGGATGTTTGACGTTTACACTTTTAATCCGATTATTAATCAGCCTGAAAGCGGGATCCTTGGCATCACTGGTATCGAAGAGGTATTGCGGATGATAGATGGGAAAGTTACCGTATGTAAAGAAGCTGTATTATGCATGAGTTATGACCACCGCGTGATGGATGGTGTGGGCTCTGCCAAATTGAAACGACGGGTCAAAGGATTGTTAGAAAATCCGATTGAAATTCTCGTATAAGGGGGCTGATCGAGTGAAACAGTACGATGTAGGCGTGATCGGCGGAGGTCCGGCAGGATATATTGCGGCAATTAAGGCTGCGGGGCTTGGAGGTCAGGTTGTCTTATTTGAAAAAGATGTTTTAGGTGGAACCTGCCTCAATCGCGGGTGTATTCCGGCAAAAACTTATTTAAAAGGGGCGGAAATGATCCATCATATTCAGACGGCATGCCAATACGGAATCATTAGTAATACTGATATTTTATTGGATATGAAAAAAGCAGTGGCGCATAAAAATGATGTGGTCGGAAAATTGACAGGTGGCGTAAGAAGCCTATTGAAATCTTATGGCGTAGAAGTGATTTATGGAGAAGCGCAAATTTCTTCAAAAACTTCCATAATCTGTAATGATCTTGAATATCATATAAAAAACATAATTCTGTCTGGAGGCTCCAAGGTGGGCATGATTCCGGTGCCGGGCATCAAGCACGAGAATGTTTTAACAAGTGATGAGATTTTTGATTTAGAAAAGCTACCAAAGCATCTTGCCATTATCGGTGGAGGCGTAATCGGCTGTGAGCTGGCCACGGCATTTCGTTATTATGGTTGTGAAATCACCGTAATTGAAGCTGAAGAAAGAATTCTTCCACAGATGGACAAAGATATCTCTGGAGCTCTTTTAGAAAACTTTGAGAAACAAGGCATTCAGATATTGACTGCACATATAGTGAAAAGTATTGCGCATTCCTCCAGTGAAAGCACTATACTATGCGAAAATAAAGCGACAATTAAAGCAGATCGGATATTGCTGTCAATTGGAAGGATTGCGGATTTGAGCTGTCTGGGCGCACTTAAGGGGGAGCTGGTGCTAAAGCAAGGAAAATTACTGGCAGATGACTGTATGCGCACAAATATTCCTAATATTTATGCGGCAGGAGATATAAATGGACGCAATATGCTTGCGCATGCCGCCTTTAAAATGGGAGAGACGGCAGCGAAAAATGCCATGAACATAAAATCAAGCTACCGATATAATAATTGTGTGCCCAGTTGCATATATACCTTGCCGGAAGCCGCTGGGGTAGGCATGACCGAAGACGCTGCTAAAGAAAAAATGGGAGAAACAAACATTTCGATTGGTAAATTTCCGTTTGCGGCAAATGGACGCGCCCTGGCTTCTAATGAAAGTGCGGGGTTTGTCAAAGTAATCATCGACAATCATTATAAAGAGATTTTAGGCGTTCATATATTCGGAGGATTGGCGACAGAAATGATTTCTGAAGCGGCAGCACTTATTTCCTCCGAAATTCCTGCCGATGAAGTAGCAGAAATCATGCATGCCCACCCAACCTATTCAGAAGCTTTTATGGAGGCCTGCGCAGATGCCTTACATGAATGTATGCATTTACCAAAGAAGAAATAAAATAATTTTGACATTTTCTTAACATAATCCTTCGCAATAAAATATTTTTTCCATTTAAAAATAAAAAAACCACATATTTTATTGGCTTTTCCACTAAAAAGGCTTAATGAAATTTTGTGGTTTTGAATAAATAAGAATGAAATATTGCAAAAACAATGTCATTGCTTATACAAAAGGTGTAAATTATACAAATTTCGCTTGAAGAAATTAGATAAAAGTGCTAGAATATAATCGGCAGAAAGTTTTATTTTTTTAAAAATCTAATGATGGAGGGCAAATAATGAGTAGGGAAAGGCAACTGTCAGCGAAAGAGCGGATTAATAGACTGTTCGATGACAATAGTTTTGTTGAGATCGGCGCAATGGTGAGTGCAAGAGCGACCGATTTTAACATGGCATCAATTGACACCCCAGCAGACGGCGTTATTACAGGATATGGCATGATTGATAACGAATTGGTCTATGTTTATAGCCAGGATGTTAATGTCTTAGGCGGGGCGATTGGTGAGATGCATGCGAAAAAGATCATAAGGATTTACGATTTGGCGTTAAAAGCAGGTGCGCCGGTCATTGGGCTGATTGATTGTGCTGGAATGCGGCTTCAAGAGGCTACAGATGCGTTGAATGCATTCGGGGAGCTGTATATCAAGCAAACAATGGCATCGGGTGTTATTTTGCAAATAACAGCCATTTTAGGGACATGTGGCGGTGGCGCAGCGATGATCCCTCCATTGACTGATTTTACCCTAATGGCAAGGGATACCGGAACATTATTTATAAATACGCCAAATGCGCTTTCGGGTAATGAAATTTCTAAGAATAATACATCGGCAGCCGAATTCCAGAGCACGGAGGTCGGAAGCATTGATTATTTAGGCGAAGACGATATTGACGTGTTGGCTAAGATCAGAGAGCTGCTGGCTTTACTTCCGAGGAATTATCGGGAAGGTAATATATATAAAGCTTGCCTGGATGATCTCAATAGAGAAAATGAGAGTCTGTCTTTTGTTAAAGACCCAGTTTATATACTAAGGGATATTTCAGATAATCACCAATTCCTAGAAATTAAGGCAGACTATGCCAAGGAAATGACGACAGCATTTATTAAGCTAAATGGTTTGACGATTGGCGCTTTTGGAAACAGAGCGGAGATATTAGATGATGATGGCAATGTGAGTGAGAGACCTAAGGCGGTCTTGACAACCGGCGGCGCTAACAAAGCTGCGGATTTTGTCAGATTCTGTGATGCCTTTGGCATACCGGTGCTATCTTTAGTTAATGTCAATGGATTCGCTGCGACCATTCAGGAAGAAAAGACGATTGCCAAAGCAAGCGCGGCATTAGTTTATGAACTGGCTAACGCCACTGTGCCAAAAGTTTCGCTTATTATCGGAAAAGCCTTTGGCAGTTCCTATCTGGTCATGAACAGCAAGCATATCGGTGCGGATATTGTTTATGCCTACCCAGATTCGGCAATTGGCATGATGGAAGCATCAATGGCGGCAAAGATCATGTATGCGAAGCAAGAGGACTTGATTGCAGAAAAGGCTAAGGAATATGCAGCGCATCAAACGAGCCCTGTTTCAGCTGCTAAGAGAGGGTATGTGGATGATGTGGTTAATCCGGTCGCAACTAGGAAAAGATTGATTGCGGCATTTGAGATGTTATATACAAAAAAAGAGAATCGACCGGATAAGAAACATGGCACGGTATAAGGCGGGGTGATGATCAATGAAGAAATTTATGATAGTGCTTTGTGTGTTAACTTGCTTGTTTTCATTTACGGCATGCAGTAATAGTGATGATTCATCAAAGACAAAAGCGGTTTCGGAATATATTAATGAAGAAACGATGATGTCTATTTCCTCCTCTCTAGTCAGCCAACTGGGCACAATGAGTCAGGAAGATATAGAGAAGATGATTGATGCGCCTAATGCTCAGATTTCATCAACCATTAAAGAAGCCGTTGCCTATAAGAGCTTTTATAAATCTTGGCTAAAGGTGGTAGCTGATCTTGGTGGTTTTGTCGAATTTAAAGATTTTGAATATTCTGTAGATGGCCACGATGTTTTGGGTATGATGACGCTAGTGTTTGAAAAGGGAACAGCCGAGTTTATCCTGACAGCCAGTGAAGAATCCATGACTGTTGCCAGTATTCAGGTGACAAAGAATCAGACATTGAGCGAAAAGATGAAGAAGGCCGGACTGAATACATTAATGGGTATGGGAATTGTATTCAGTGTTCTGATATTTATTGCATTCCTGATCAGCTTATTTAAATATATCAATAAAGCTGAAATGTTTTTGGAAAAACGCAAGTCGAATAAAGAATCACAGATTGTTAAAGAGACAGAGGTTATTGATGAATCAAAGGCGCCAATTGTTTTAGAGCCTTCTCCTTATGAGGTTTTAGCGGCTGATGAGACCAGGCTTGTGGCAGTGATTACTGCGGCTGTGGCGGCATCTTTAAACACCTCGACGGATAAGCTCGTTGTGCGCTCCATTAAGCGCAGAGATTCTAATCAATGGCGAAGGGATTAATAGGAGGAAGAATTGATGAAAAATTATATCATAACAGTAAATGGAATAAGCTATGAAGTTGCGGTTGAAGAAGTCGGAGCTGGGTCAGGAAGTGTTCAAACGAATCCTGCACCTGTCAAGATGCCGCAGCCTAAGACGATAACCGAGCCGACCGTTAAGAGCGCGCCAAAGGCGCCAGGCGTTCAGGGAAGTACTCTGATTAAGGCTCCGATGCCGGGAAAGATACTGAATGTTAAAGCTGATGCAGGAACCGCTGTTAACAAGGGCGATGTCATTCTTGTATTGGAAGCCATGAAAATGGAAAATGAAATTGTAGCTCCCGAAGAAGGTACTATAGCCAGTATAGAAGTAGCTGTTGGTGATGTGGTAGAGCCCAATATGATTTTAGCTACACTAAACTAAGCTCCAAAATACAAATACGGGAGGTAAAAATGGATTATTTAGTAACGACGTTAGGGAATTTAATAAAACAAACTGCATTTTTTAATCTGACAGTTGGAAATTTTATAATGATTTTAGTAGCGTTTGTATTTCTTTATTTAGCCATTAAAAAGGATTATGAACCGTTATTATTAGTTCCTATTGCTTTTGGAATGCTGTTAGTGAACATGTTTCCCGACATCATGAAAACGGTAGAAGCGGCAGCGGCAGATGGCAGTGCTTCGGCAGGCTTGCTATATTATTTCTTTTTAGGAGATGAATGGGGCATATGGCCGTCTTTGATATTCTTAGGCGTAGGCGCCATGACTGATTTTGGGCCATTAATTGCAAATCCCAAGAGCTTCTTATTAGGTGCGGCAGCACAATTTGGCATATTCTTTGCTTATGCTGGAGCGATTCTCTTAGGCTTTAATGACATGGCCGCCGCCGCCATCGCAATTATTGGAGGCGCTGACGGACCGACCTCTATTTATCTGGCTAATAAGTTGGGACAGGCCAATTTGCTGGGTCCGATCGCTGTGGCAGCCTATTCTTACATGTCACTGGTTCCGATTATTCAGCCGCCGATCATGAGGCTGTTAACGACAAAGGAAGAACGTTCAATCAAGATGGAGCAGCTAAGGCCTGTTTCACGTCTTGAAAAAATTCTTTTCCCAATTATAGTAACAGTAGTTGTCGTAATGATTTTACCATCAACGGCGCCGCTGGTCGGAATGCTGATGCTAGGGAATTTGTTTAGAGAAAGTGGTGTGGTAAAGCAGCTGACAGAGACGGCATCTAATGCATTAATGTATATTGTCGTTATATTGCTTGGCACATCAGTAGGCGCCACAACTAGTGCGGAAGCCTTTTTGAACTTAACCACATTGAAAATTGTTGCCCTTGGCTTAGTTGCTTTTGTATTTGGCACTGCATCGGGCGTCTTGTTTGGCAAGCTGATGTGTAAGATTACTGGCGGCAAGGTCAATCCTTTAATTGGTTCGGCAGGTGTATCGGCGGTACCGATGGCGGCCAGAGTTTCCCAGAAAGTGGGGGCTGAAGAGGATCCGACGAATTTCTTGCTAATGCATGCGATGGGTCCTAATGTGGCGGGCGTTATTGGGACGGCAGTTGTGGCCGGTGTGTTTATGGCGATTTTCGGAGTTAGTTGATGATCATATAGAAATCAGGAGGTAAAAAATGTCTGAACAAGTTAAAAGACCAGTTAAGATAACTGAGACGGTATTACGTGATGCCCATCAATCATTAATCGCTACGAGGATGACAACCCAACAGATGCTTCCCATCGTGGACAAGATGGATCAGGTCGGGTACCATTCTGTAGAATGCTGGGGCGGCGCAACCTTTGATGCTTCCCTGCGCTTTTTAAAAGAAGATCCATGGGAACGTCTTAGAAAGCTAAAAGCCGGCTTTAAAAATACTAAATTGCAAATGCTTCTTAGAGGACAAAATATTTTGGGATATCGTCATTATGCGGACGATGTTGTCGCATACTTTGTGCAAAGGTCAATCGCTAATGGGATTGATATTGTCAGAATATTCGATGCTTTAAATGATTTGAGAAATCTAAGGACAGCCGTTAAGGCTTGTGTTAAGGAGAATGGGCATGCCCAGATTGCATTATCCTATACGTTAGGAGAAGCGTATACCATTGATTATTGGAAAGATATTGCCAAAAGGATAGAGGATATGGGTGCTAATTCGATCTGCATTAAAGATATGGCTGGATTACTTGTGCCATACAAAGCGACAGAATTAGTTACAGCGCTAAAGGAATCCACTAAGCTTCCAATACAGCTGCACACCCATTATACCAGTGGTGTGGCATCAATGACTTATTTAAAAGCTGTTGAAGCGGGCTGTGATATCATTGATACGGCGATGTCGCCTTTTGCTCTTGGAACTAGCCAGCCGGCAACAGAGGTGATGGTGGAAACCTTTAAAGGAACACCTTATGATTGTGGCTATGACCAAAACTTATTGGCTGAAATAGCCGATTATTTCAGACCGATACAAGAAGAAGCACTAAAGTCAGGCTTGCTTAATCCCAAGGTTATGGGAGTTGATATTAAGACATTGTTGTATCAGGTTCCCGGCGGGATGCTGTCAAACCTTGTATCGCAATTAAAAGAACAGCAAGCCGAGGATAAATACTATGAAGTGCTCAAGGAGATTCCAGAGGTGCGTAAGGATTTTGGCGAGCCGCCGTTAGTCACGCCCTCAAGCCAGATCGTTGGAACCCAGGCGGTTTTAAATGTCCTTATGGGTGAGAGATATAAAATGGTTACTAACGAAAGCAAGGCGCTGCTCCGCGGCGAGTATGGGCAGACCGTAATGCCCTTTGACAAGGAGGTCCAAAAGAAGGCTATTGGTGAAGAAAGACCGATTACCTGCCGCCCGGCGGATCTGCTTAAGCCGGAATTGGCCGAGACAGAGGTTAAAATGTCAAGATGGAAAGAGCAGGATGAAGATGTATTATCATATGCGCTTTTCCCACAGGTGGCCGAAGATTATTTTAAGTATCGTGAAGCGCAAAAAACTAAAATAGACCCGACGGCGGCAAATACTGACGATGGAACTTATCCGGTGTGACAGGTTAGTTTTCTATTGACTTTCTTTCCAAAATATTATATGATTTCACTCATAGGATAGAAAAGTTAAGGAGAACAATTGAAAAATGAAGAGAAAATTAGCATTATTATGTGTGAGCCTTCTACTTATGGCGTCTCTGGCTGCCTGCGGATCGGGCGACAATGATACGAATCCGGCAGCAAGTGATACACAGCCTGACACATCAGCGCCTCAGGCTAGTGAAGAAACTGCGGATACCAGTGAACAGGCTTTTGAAGTCGGCGTTATTCAGTTTGTAGAGCATGCGGCATTAGATGCTACGAATCAGGGATTTGTTGACGGTCTTAAGGAAGAAGGCGTCGAAGTTAATTTTGACCAGCAGAATGCTCAGAATGAGCAATCGACATGCGACACGATTGCCACTAAGTTTGTGGCTGACAATAAGGATTTGATTTTCGCCATTGCGACGCCGGCCGCTCAGGCCGTAGCGGGTAAGACAGCTGATATCCCAATTGTTTTTTCAGCAGTTACGGATGCCGAGTCAGCAGAGCTGGTAGAATCTAATGACGCTCCGGGTGGCAACGTCACAGGGACATCTGACTTAACACCTGTTAAGGAACAGATCGAATTATTGACCAAACTCCTGCCTGATGCGAAAATAGTCGGAATATTATACTGTTCTGCGGAGGTCAACTCAGTGTTTCAGGCTGATCTAGCCAAGGCCGAGATTGAAGCGGCAGGTCTTACATGGAAGGAATTCACTGTTTCAAGCTCTAATGAGATCCAATCAGTTGTTGAATCGATGGTCGGCAAGGTCGACTGTGCTTATGCGCCGACAGATAATATGATTGCTGCCGGCATGACAACGGTTGCGATGGTTGCCAATGAAAACAAGCTTCCGGTCATCGTTGGTGAAGTTGGTATGTTAGAAGCTGGGGGATTGGCGACATATAGTATCGACTACTATAACTTAGGCAAGCTGGCTGGCGCTCAGGCAGCGAGAATTCTTAGAGATGGAGCTGATCCGGCCTCAATGCCTGTTGAGTATTTATCGGCAGATGAATGTGAGCTGTTGATTAATGCAGAAGTGGCAGAAATATTAGGGATCACAATTCCTGAGGAGTTACAAGAAAAAGTACAATAAGCAATCAATAGAAGTCAATTTATGGTAGCCAAGATTGGTAGCGATCTTGGCTACCATTTAAATCGTTGACTGATTTGGAAGGGAAGATAAGAGGATGCAAAGCATTTTAGTTGCGGCGCAGGGTGCCGTGATACAAGGAATTCTATGGGGGATTATGGTTATCGGAATCTATATCACTTATAAGATATTAGATATAGCCGATTTAACTGTCGATGGAAGCTTTGCGCTGGGAGGCTCTGTTTGTGCAATATTAATAACCAGTGACTGGAATCCGGTCTTCGCCTTATGTATTGCGACATTGGCAGGCATGTGTGCTGGTTTTGTCACCGGCTTCTTGCATACGGTATTTGAGATTCCTGCTATTTTGACGGGTATCTTGACCCAGATTTCTTTGTGGTCAATCAATCTTAAGATTATGGGGCGTTCAAACATTCCATTATTGAAAACAGATACTGTGTTTACTGCCACTGCCAGTATGCTAGGCATATCTGAAAAGGCGGCGACGCTATTTCTGGGGTTGGCTTTAGTTTGTCTGATTATTGCTGTTTTGTACTGGTTTTTTGGAACCGAGATTGGATCAGCGCTTAGGGCGACCGGTAATAATGAAGCGATGGTAAAAGCTCTTGGAGGCAATACTAAGCAGCTCAAGCTGATTGGCTTGATGCTAAGCAATGGATTGGTTGCTTTTTCTGGAGGGCTGATTTGCCAGTCTCAAAAGTATGGTGATATCGGCATGGGTACAGGAGCGATAGTGATTGGGCTTGCGGCTATTATTATCGGCGGGGTTATCTTAGGAAGGCTTAAGTCCTTTGGAAGCAAGCTATCCTCCGCTGTCGTTGGCTCGATTATATATTTTATGATAAGGGCGATCGTGCTGCAGTTGGGTATGGATCCGAATGACATGAAGCTTATATCGGCAATTATTGTTGTATTATGTTTATGTATACCGTTTATCATAGATAAAGTCAAAGCGAACAGCAGTTACAGTTAGGAGGAGATTTGATGCTTGAAGTAATCAATGTTAAGAAAACCTTTAATCGTGGTACGATTAATGAAAAGAAAGCGCTTGATGGTATTGATTTTTTCCTAGATGAAGGTGAATTTGTAACCGTAATTGGTGGCAATGGTGCAGGGAAATCCACCGTTTTAAATATGATAGCCGGTGTTTATCCGATTGATTCAGGAAAGATTATTTTAGATGGCGTGGATATCTCTAAGAAACCTGAGCATGTGCGTGCCAGATATCTGGGAAGAGTTTTTCAGGATCCCATGCTTGGAACTGCAAGTGAGATGGCTATTCAGGAGAATCTGGCAATGGCATATCGGAGAGGGAAGCCCAGAGGCTTAGCCTGGGGCATAACCCATCGTGAGAAAAAGGAATATGTCGAGAAGCTTAAGACCCTGGAGCTGGGTCTTGAAACAAGGATGACATCGAAGGTGGGCTTACTCTCGGGCGGGCAACGACAGGCGCTGACCCTATTGATGGCAACCTTAAAGCAACCCAAACTGCTATTATTAGATGAGCACACTGCGGCATTAGACCCCAAGACGGCCAGAAGGGTTAATGAATTAACTGAAGCCATCATCATGGAAAATCATCTGACGACCATTATGATTACCCACAATATGAAAGACGCCATTCGTTTGGGGAGCCGTTTGATTATGATGCATGAAGGGCGCATCATCTATGATGTTTCCGGAGAAGAAAAGAAAGGGCTTAAGGTAGTTGACTTACTGGAGAAATTTGAGCAGGCCAGTGGCGGGGAATTTGCCAATGACAGGATGCTGCTGTCTTAGAGGGCTGATCATACCCTGTCATAATAACAGGGTATTGATGAAAACCTCTAGATTCTTCTGGATTTGAGCTTCCTTAAGACTTGCATATCCTAATAAAATAGTCGGCTTATGACATGATTCCGGAGGAGCCTGGTAGTACTCGGAAAGACCGATAAGCTTAAGGCCGGCGGATCTTGCTCTTCGCAAAACGTCTGTTTCTGAGCTTTCGTCGGGAAACTCAATGAGCATATGCAATCCGCTGTTCTCACCAGAAATCTTAATCTTGCTTCGATATGGAGAAAGCTTCTGTATAATCAAATCTCGTTTATTCTTATAGGTATTCCGCATCCGGTTCAAATGCCGCTCGAAATATCCCAAGTTAATAAACTCAGCCAGCTGGTATTGTTCTATTCTTGGAACTGTGTTTGAATAAAAAGCATAGTTCTCTTTATATTTTACTAAAAGCTGCTTCGGCAGAACAAGATAGCCTATTCGTATTGACGGAGCGATCGCCTTAGTAAAGGTTCCTATATAAATGACCTTCTGCTCAGTGTCAATGCCTTGGAGGCTAGGGATGGGTTTCCCCTTATATCTGAATTCGCTGTCATAATCATCTTCAATAATATAACGGTTGTCACTCTGATTAGCCCATGCCAAAAGCTCCAGACGGCGCTTGATCGGCATGACGATGCCCAAGGGAAAATGATGGGATGGCGTTACATAAGCAACATTGGCCGGTGATTCTTCTAAGGTCTTAATCGACATACCGCAGCTGTCTAAATTGACTGATGTTATCTGAAACCCGGCATGGCTTAATATGCGGTAAGCCTGCTTATATGAAGGGTTCTCTATGGCGAAATGGGTAGTCTTCCCAAGGATCTGGCTTAAAAGGATGATAAGGTAGTCGGTACCTGCTCCGACAATAATCTGGCCGGCATCGCAATTAACGCCCCTAGACTGATGGAGGTAGGTGGCGATTGCTTCCCGAAAGCTAACATCCCCTTGAGGATGTCCGGCTTCGAATAGGTAATCGTTGCGAATATCATAGAGAACCTCCTTCATGACCTTGCGCCATGTGCTGAAAGGAAAATTCTCCAAATCTACGCCGTAAGGTGAGAATTCGTATAAGCTCGGGGCATCTGCCCTAGCGGTGACCTGCTGATGGGGTGCTTCTAAAGGTTTGGAAGAAAAAATATGATTCTGAATATCGCATACAAAATATCCCCGCTTGGGCAACGAACTGATATAGCCCTCATCGATTAACTGTCCATAGGACATCTCTATAGTATTGCGGCTTACCTGTAAATGCTGAGCCAGTAAGCGGGTGGAAGGCAGCTTGTTATTAAATTCTAATCTGCCGGACTTGATCTCTTCCTTGATGTATTCATAAATTTGTATATATAGATGTGTTTTTGACTTGATGTCGATGTCAAATGTTAAAATAGACATGAATTCCTCCAAAAGTGATAGGTTATTAGTATTGGTCAAACGCATGTTCCTATCTTATCAGAATAAGCGTTTGATTGCAAGTGGTAAAATTGATTTTTTTATGTTAGAATATTATCTATAATAGAAGGAGGGATTCTTGTTGGATATTAAAAAAGAAGTTGAAAAAGTTAGTGATTACATGATTGGATTACGTAGGTACTTTCATGAATATCCTGAGCTGGGGTTTTGTGAATATGAAACTTCTCGTAGAATTGAAAATGAATTAGATCAATTACATATTAAATATACACCGGCTGCCGAAACCGGCATCGTTGCTGAAATCGGAACCGGAGATTATATTATAGCATTAAGAGCGGATATGGATGCTCTTAAAATAACCGAGGAGAACGACACTGCCTACAAGTCAAAGAATGAAGGGTTAATGCATGCCTGCGGCCACGATGCACACATGGCGGCGCTGCTAGGAGCCGCTAAAGTTTTAAAAGCGCATGAAGATGAGCTTAATATGCGAGTGCGTTTGATATGGCAGCCGTCAGAGGAGAACTGCGAAGGCGCCAGAAGAATTTGCGATGAAGGCCATTTAAAAGGTGTCAATGAAATATTTGGGCTCCATGTCTTTGGTGATTTGGAGGCGGGCATGGTATCCATTGAGCCGGGTCCTCGGATGGCGTCAACAGATATGTTTACAATAACCATTTATGGCAGAGGCGGTCATGCCGGAAAGCCTAATCAATGTATTGACGCTACCGTTGTGGCGGCAGCTGTGACTTTGAATATTCAATCCATCATCAGCCGTGAAACAAATCCCATTGATTCAGCAGTTGTTACCATTGGGCGTTTAAGCTCAGGAACCCAATACAATATCATTTCCAAAGAGGCGGTTCTTGAAGGGACGGTGCGCACGTTTTCTGAAAGTGAGAGCCTCAGGATACAGGCGGCCATCAGAAGAGTTGCTGCCCATAGTGCTGCCGCATACGGCGCAGAAGCGGTGATTGATTATCGGAGCTTGAGACATCCCGCTGTAATCAACGATGATGCCTTAAGCAAATCGGCCTATGAGGGGGCGGTAGAGCTTTTAGGCGAATCCCGGCTTATACATGTTCCAAAAATGATGCTGGGTGAAGATTTCTCCTTTTATCAGCAGGAAGTGCCGGGAGTTTTTGCTTTTGTAGGCGCTTGTCCAAAAGCCCCCCTTAAGCATTTTCCGAATCATCACCCATCATTTGATATTGACGAACAGGCACTTATTGTCAGCGGAATGTTATATGTGATGTATGTCCTCAAACGGCAAAGTACATTAAGCAAGACATTTAAGGCATGCATTTTTGATTTAGACGGAACCATTGCCGACACGGTGGAATCCATCGCCTATTGCGCAAATCTGGCTTTGGCAACAGCAGGGTTAAAGCCGGTTGATGTTAGCTGCTATAATTACTTTGCCGGCGACGGCGCTGACCAATTGATTAGAAGGGCGCTGAAGGCGGCTGGCGATGAAGCGCTTATTCATTATGAAGAGGTTTATGCCGCCTATAGAAAGATATTTAAAGATAATAGCATGTACAAGGTGACCGCCTATGAAGGAATACCTAAGATGCTTGAACAATTAAAGGAAAAGGGGATTCATCTGGCGGTTTTATCCAACAAGCCTCACAACCAGACGGTTACAGTGACCGAAGCTTTGTTTGGACAGGATTGTTTTGAGCATATCCAAGGTCAGATGGAAGGCATTCCCAAAAAGCCCGATCCGGCAGGGGCATTTTGTATAGCTGATAAGTTTAATGTTAAATGTGAAGAGTGTATGTATGTTGGTGATACAAATGTTGATATGCAGACCGGCAATAATGCCGGAATGTATGCGGTGGGCGTCTTATGGGGATTTAGAACCCGAAAAGAGCTAGAGGAGAATAATGCCCATATTATTATTTCGCGACCCGATGAATTGCTGGATCTACTGCATCAATCAAAGTAAATAAGTCGGAACAACGTATCATATGAACGAACTCATAAAAAGTTCATATGATATGTTGGAAATGACTAAATATTTTAAATTTAATCTAATGATATAGTGAATATAACTTATAGAATAGGATTGTATTAAATAAACAATCATATAAATGTTAAATAAATCATATAAATGCGTTGAAATAACCATATAAATGTACTATAATGAAAACGTAGACAAAGGACGTTCAAAGTAGTATGTTTTTTTGTTGCTTTTATGAGAAAGGAGATGATCTAAATGAGCCAAATTGATGAAATCACTCGAGAGAAATGGATATTAGGCGCTTTTCCCGAGTGGGGAACATGGCTGAATGAAGAGATCGACAAAGAAGTGGTGAAAAAAGGAACATTTGCAATGTGGTGGCTGGGCTGCACGGGGTTATGGATCAAAAGCGAGAACAATACTAACATTGCCATTGACCTATGGTTTGGTAATGGCAAGCGAACCCAGAAAAGCAAGTATATGGCTCCATATCATCAGATGCGGAATATGACGGGTGGGATATTGACCCAGCCTAATTTACGGGCGGCGCCGATTGTCTTTGATCCTTTTGCGACAACAAGCGTAGATGCGGTCTTATCGACACATTATCATAACGACCACATCGACCCCTTTTTTGCTGCAGCTGTGATTAAGAATTGTGAAGGCGACGTTCCTTTTATAGGACCGGCTAAAAGTGTAGAGAAGTGGTTAAGCTATGGTGTTCCTTCAGAGCGGTGCCGGGTTGTTAAGCCGGGGGATGTGATTCCGGTTAATGATTGTGAGATTATTGTGCTGGATTCCTTTGACAGGACATGCCTGGTGACTGCCGACGAAGACATCTACGGCATCTGCCCTACGGACATGGATGAGAAGGCGGTTAATTATTTGATCAAAACACCAGCAGGAACTGTATACCACAGCGGCGACTCCCATTATTCTACATATTATGCGAAGCACGGGAAAGATTATGAGATCGACGTAGCCCTTGGTTCTTATGGAGAAAACCCTCCGGGGAATCAGGATAAAATGACTTCAATAGACATCTTAAGGATGGCTGAAGCGCTGAACTGCAAGGTCGTTATTCCGTTTCATTATGATGTATGGACTAACTTCAAGGCAGATCCAGCTGAAATCACGATGCTGTATGACTTTAAGAAATATGCGCTGAATTATCAATTTGTTCCATTTATCTGGGATGTAGGCGGGAAATTTATATTCCCCAATGATAAAGATAGACGGCAATACCACTACAGGAGAGGGTTTGAAGATTGTTTTACACAAGAGCCCAATGTACCTTTTAGATCTATTTTGTAAGGAGCGAAATTCCATGTTAAAAGAATTTGTTGAGAAAAAGCATTATATCTTTATTGATGAGGCGGATAGTTGGCAGTCGGCCATTCGGATAGGCTGCAAGCCGTTGGAAGAGGATGGAACAGTAGACAAAACATATGCGGAAGAGATCATTGAATGTGTTACGAAATATGGACCCTACATCATTATAATGCCTGATATCGCAATGCCGCATTCACAAGAAGGGGCGGTAGGCGTTAACAAGACGGCAGTCAGTTTCATGAAAGTTAACAAACCGGTGAGCTTCGAAAAGGATGACCCAGAGATGGAGGCTAGATTATTCTTTACGTTAGCTTCCTGCAATCATGAGATACATTTAGAGAATATGCAGAAGCTATGCGAGATGTTAATGATTGAAGAGCTTGTTGAAGAACTTCTTAAAGTTACCTCACCTGAAGAATTACTTGAGTTGCATAAAAAATATCTAAAAGAATAGTAGAAGACCAGGGGGAAGAAAATGAATATATTTATGAAGATATGGGAATATTTTGCGAACAACATTTTGACACAGCCAGCATTTTTAATTGGCTTAATTGTAATGTTTGGCTATATACTTTTAAAGAAAAAATGGTATGATGTAATAAGTGGAGGTATTAAGGCTATTGTAGGTTATATGATTCTTGCTGCTGGTTCGGGCGGGCTGGTCAATAATTTCCGTCCTGTCCTTGTTGGCTTAAAGGATCGTTTCAATCTGAATGCGACAGTAATTGACCCATATTTTGGGCAGAATGCTGTGACCGAAGGTGTTGAGGCGGTCTTTGGCAAGGCGTTTGGCAACGTCATGATACTTCTTCTTATTGCTTGGATTGTTAATATCCTTTTGGTGCGTTTTAGTAAAGTCACGAAGCTTCGTGCGGTATTTACAACCGGGCATGTTCAGGTACAACAGGCTTCAACCGCATTCTGGCTGATTCTATTTGCATTACCGGCACTGGTATCGAATAATACAGCTATATTAATTATTATGGCAATAATACTTGGACTATATTGGGCAGTTGGCTGTAACTTGACAGTTAAGCCAACACAGGAATTAACTGATGGCGCTGGATTTTGTATTGCCCACCAGCAGATGTTTGGAATTGCATTATTTTCAAAAATAGCAGAGAAAATGGGTCAGAAGAGTGAAAAGAAAGGTAAAACCAGCTCTAAGAAGCTAGAAGATATCGAGTTGCCGGGATTTATGTCCATCTTCAACGAAAATATGGTTTGTACCTCGATTTTAATGCTGATTTTCTTTGGCGCAATATTACTGGTATTGGGGCAGGAATATCTCATCGGCGCTGAATTTATGAGTGAATCCGAAAGCTTTTTGTTTTACATATTAAAGACCTGTTTAAATTTTGCCGTATACCTTGCTATTTTGCAGTTAGGCGTTCGTACCTTTGTTACCGAGCTGACAGAATCGTTCAAAGGAATTTCCGATAAAATATTACCGGGTGCAGTTCCTGGTGTTGACTGTGCGGTAGCTTATGGTTTTGGATCACCCAATGCCGTACCAATCGGATTTATTGCCGGAGCCATAGGTCAGTTTCTGGCTATCGGAGCCTTGATCATACTACAGAGCCCTGTATTAATTATTGCAGGTTTCGTACCGGTGTTTTTTGATAATGCCACGATTGCGGTTTTTGCAAATAATAAAGGCGGTTTGAAAGCAGCGATTATTTTACCGTTTATCTCAGGCTTATGTCAGGTGTTTGGATCAGCTTTTATTGCCGGCTGGGTCGGAATGGCGGCATACGGAGGATATTTAGGTATGTGGGATTGGGCGGTTGTTTGGCCGTTGTTTACAGTTATTATGAAGTATTTAAGTTATGCAGGTGTAGCAATTGTCGTTATTGCGCTGATTATTATTCCGCAATTACAGTATCGTGCTGACAAGGAAAACTATTTTACGATTACAGACGATTATGAGGCATACAAAGCTAATAAAGGGAAATAAATAATATAGGAGGTTTTATTATGTTAAAGATATTAGTAGCATGTGCCAATGGTGCAGGAACCAGCCTGATGATGAAGATGACATCAGAGAAAGTGATTAAGAAATTAAATCTGCAGGTAAGCAAGATTCATCATTGCTCTATTTCAGAAGGGAAAAGTGCGGCATCACAATATGACTTAGTGCTGTGCCCGTTGAATTTTATCAATATGTTCAAAGACGCAGAAGCTAAAGGTGTTAAAGTGATTGGCCTTAAGAATGTTATGTCGGCGCAAGAGATGGAAGATAAAATAAGAGAAGCAGGGCTGGTATGAGAATAGAAAAAATAATCCTTGATAAAATACATAGATGTTATTGTGCCAGCAATGTAACTGTAGATGGCATCTTAAAAGTGGTTTTAGCCAGTGAAGAAGTGGATGGACCATGTTATGCCTATTGGGGCGAGAAATTTGAACATAAAGAAGTGATCTGGGAAAAGGGCGGCGGAACCATGACCATTGTTGAGATCCCCGGCACTAACGGTGAATTTTTAGCGGTTCAGAACTTTTTCCCCGGGTTTAATGCAAAGGATGCAAAAATTGTTTGGGGCAGATACATTGATGGTCAATGGGAAGTCAAGGATTTCTTGAAGCTGCCTTATGTGCACCGGTTCGACATTTTAGAGTCTGAAGGCGAATTGCATTTCGTAGGCGCTACATTATGCAGCAGCAAACGAGAGCGGAATGACTGGAGTGATCCTGGCAAGCTGTGGGTTGGAAAACTGCCGTCTGACTTGAATAAGCAAATGGAAATAAAGCCAATAAAAGATTATCTTTTGAAAAACCATGGCTACTGCCGAGGCGTCTATCGAGGTAAGCCGGCCTGCTTCATCACCTGCGATTCGGGCGCTTATGCAGTTGTGCTCCCGACCGCTAATTCAGACTGGGAGGTTAAGCAGCTGATGGCGGATCGCATATCAGATATTGCTGTCTTTGATTTAGATGGGGATGGAGAAAATGAGTATGCCATTATAGCACCTTTCCATGGCAATGTAATGGAAATTAGAAAAATCATTGATGAAAGACGATATGAGACCATATACTCGTACCCCAATAAAATGAATTTTGCCCATGCGGTTTGGACGGGTGATATATTTGACATTCCTACGGTTATTTTAGGAATAAGAAGGGAAGAATGTGAATTAGCATATATCCAATATCATAAAGCTTCGAAGCAATTTGAAACCCATATAATTGAAAAGGGTGTGGGAACGGCTAATGTTTCGCTGGTTGAAGATGGGGATAGAGTATTACTTATTGCTGCGAATCATACGAAAAATGAAGCGGCAGTATATATGATGACGGATCAGTAAAGAAATTTCTCTATAGAGTTTACATTCAACTGGACAAATGCTTAAATAGTTCATATAATATGATTGGAATGAACTTCGATATAGTTCGCGCTGAAGGAGAACTCATGAAAAGAGAACGTGCATTAGTCGAAAGACGAAGAAGTCAAATACTTGAAGTGTTAACGGAGAAAGGGGAGATAAAAGTTGATGAATTGGCCAAGGAGTGGCGTCTCTCCCCTTTAACTATCCGTAGGGATCTGCAAGTGTTAGAAGATGAACATAAAGTAGAGCGGTTCTATGGGGGCGCCACCTTGATCGCCAATCAAGATATTGATGAAGACGAAGGGACCTATTACCGCAGAAAGATTGCGATGTATGCGGCAAGTCTTGTGGAAGATGGAGATAGCATTTTCATTAATACTAGCATGACTGCCCTTGATATGATCAAATATTTAGGGGATAAGCGAGTCACGGTCATTACTAATAATGGCCGTGTCATGAATATTGATGTGCCGCCGTCAGTGTCCATTTTATTAGCGGGCGGGGAATTGCGTTATCCCAAATATGCAATGGTAGGCGAGTTCGCATTGCGCAACCTAGAAACAATAACGGCAAAGAAAAGCTTTTTAGGATGTAGCGGCTTATCACCTGAACGGGGGATGACTACTGAGATCATGAATGAAGTGCCGATCAATAGATTGATGTTTAATCATGTTTCGGGTCATGCATTTATCCTTGCGACGAGTAAGAAGATTGGCGTCAATTCAAGCTTTGTGAGTCAGGAGATTGAAAATATTTCGCATCTAATCACTGATGAAAAGGCGCCGCAGGACGTAATCGAACAATTAAGAAGTCACAACGTATCCATTTATCAGGTTAAAAAAGACTAGATTAAGGAAGTGTAATAATGAAAGCATTTACGTTAGGTTTATATGAAAAGTCAATGCCTGCTAAGCTGTCGTGGCAAGAAAAGCTACAGGCGTCGAAGGCGGCTGGATTTGACTTTTTAGAAATGAGCATTGACGAGACAGACGAGAAGCTTTTAAGACTTGATATGAGCAAGGAAGAAAGATTAGCGCTTCTTAAAGTGATGGACAAGGAGGACATCCGGATACAAACCATGTGCCTTAGCGGCCATCGTAAGTATCCTTTAGGAAGCCGGGATTTAAAGACTGTGAATCGTGGTATGGAGATCATGGAAAAGGCCATACGCTTAGCTTCCGATTTGGGTATTCGTATTATCCAGCTGGCCGGATACGATGTTTATTATGAACAGTCTAATGAAAATACGAAGAAGCTTTTTTTGGAGAATCTGAAGAAAGCGACGCTTATGGCATCAAGTGAAGGGGTAATTCTTGGTTTTGAAACAATGGAAACAGAGTTTATGAATACCGTTGGCAAAGCAATGAAGTATGTTAAGCTTGTGAATTCGCCGTATTTGCATGTATACCCCGATTCGGGGAACCTGAAAAACGCTTCGGTTCTTTACGGCACAGATGTATATCAGGATATAGAATCTGGAAGGGGTCATCTCGTTGCGATGCATTTAAAGGAAACTGTTCCTGGGATATTTAGAGAAGTGCCGTTTGGTACAGGCCATGTTGATTTTGTAAACATGATTAAAACCGCTTGGAGCCTCGGGGTCAGGAAGTATGTTACTGAGTTCTGGTACACCGGTAATGATGCGTGGGCAGAAGATTTACATTTTGCTAACGAAATGATGACTCATATATTAATCAATTTCAAATAAGAAAATACTGGACTAATTCCTCTTTTTCGTTTATCATAAATAGTGAGACGATAAGGAGGAATTTTAAATTGAGCAGCAACAATTTTTCGGATATTGGGGAGCGAATTAATTCGATCGTACAAGATGCCGTGAATTCAATGGATTTTGATAAACTGAATAGTAATATAAGGTCTACGGTTAATGGTGCAATTGACGAAGTTCACAAGCAATTACGGCAAGGTCAGGGAAATGCCCCCAACAATCGTCATGTAGATCGAAAATATGACAATAGACAGCGTCCTCACACGGAATATGTCAATACGAATCGAAGAGATTCAAGACAGCCTAATAGTGAGGTTATTAAAAGGACAAATAAAAACTTCATTATTAGCAGATCACCTGCCGGAAGAGTTTCCGGTGTGTTGTGTATCGTGTTTGGTTCTATCGGAATGGGCGTGACGGCACTTCTTGCCCTCATTTTTATTCTCGCCGGCAGTTTTATCGGAGTACCGACAGTATCGTTGATTTTCCTTCTCTCGTTTTTATTATATGCGCAAGGAATATCATTAAGACGCAGATTAAGACGCTTTCGTGGATATGTGCGTAAAATTAACGGGCGTAGCTTTTGCTCAATCAAGGAGCTGACCTTTGGCAGCGGACATTCTGAGAAGTATGTTATTAAGGATTTAAAGCAGATGATTCGTAAAGGGATGTTTATCGAGGGACACATTGATGAACAGCAAACACATTTGATGCTGAATTATGATGTGTACCAGCAGTACTTAAAAGCCCAGTCTGAATTAGAGCGACGCAAACGTGAGGAGCTGACCCAAGAGAATAAGGTGAACACCCTCACCGAGGAAGCCCATGCAGATGAACATATCAAACAGGTGGTTTTAGAAGGCAAAGAATATATTCGCCAGATCAGGGAAGCTAATGATGCCATCCTTGCGGAAGAGGTCTCCGACAAACTATTTAGGCTTGAGACAGTTATTAAGAGGATATTTGGATACATCGAAAGCCATCCGGAGCAGATTGAAGAAATCCGCAAGTTCACTGAATATTATTTGCCAACGACGCTAAAACTTGTTAATACTTATAAAGATTTAGATAGCCAATCTATACAGGCGATACAAAAGGAGAATATCACGACAGCTAAGACGGAGATTGAAAAGACGCTGGATACGATTAATTTAGCCTTTGAGAATCTGTACGACAGTTTGTTTGTAGATATAGCCATGGATGTCACAACAGATATTTCTGTTCTGGAGACTATGCTTAAACGAGAAGGATTGACAGAAAAGGATTTCAAAAATTTATAAAACATCATTTACGAGAGGAAGAATATCATGAGCGAAGAAATCAAGAACATTATCAATCAGACGCCGACATTGACCTTTGAGCCTTTTAAAGATAATAATGCTGCCGGATCAGTTTCTGTTACCGTGACAGAACAAGAAGCTGCTGCCAACATTGATATAGATGAGAGCCGGCTAACAGAGGAAGAACGCAAGATGGTGGAGGATTTCGCCTCCCAGATCGAGCTTACTAATTCTAATCTGATTTTACAGTATGGAGCTGGCGCGCAGAAGAAAATTGCCGATTTTTCAGAAGGCGCTCTAGGGAATGTTAGATCAAAGGATTTAGGCGAGGTCGGACAGATGCTGACGAACGTCGTCACGGAATTGAGGAATTTTGACATTGATGAAGAAGAGCAGAATGGCATTTTTGGTTTTTTTAAGAAGTCTTCAAATAAGCTGACCTCCATGAAAGCTAAATATGCCAAGGCAGAGACTAATGTCAATAAGATCGTCTCTGTGTTGGAGGGTCATCAGATTCAGCTGTTAAAAGATGTTGCGATGCTGGACAAGATGTATGAGCTGAATAAGAATTATTTAAAAGAATTGTCGATGTATGTTCTCGCCGGTAAGAAGAAGCTGAACCATGCAATGACCGTTGAGCTTCCGGCGCTTGAAGAAACAGCCCGCAATACAGGCTTACCTGAGGATGCGCAAGCAGTTAAGGACTTTGCTGCCTTATGCAATCGATTTGAAAAGAAAATATATGATTTGGAATTGACGAAGATGATTTGTATCCAGATGGCGCCGCAGATACGTCTGGTGCAGGGCAATGATACTTTAATGTCAGAGAAGATACAGTCGACATTGGTCAATACGATTCCTTTGTGGAAGAGCCAGATGGTATTGGCTTTGGGAGTGACTCACTCTGGGCAGGCGGCTAAGGCACAGCGTGAGGTTACGGATATGACCAATGAGCTTCTTAGGAAGAATGCTGCCACATTAAAGACTGCAACAATAGAAACTGCCAAGGAATCTGAGCGTGGCATCGTCGAGATAGATACATTGAAATATACCAATGAATCATTGATCACTACTTTAGATGAAGTACTGAAGATACAAACTGAAGGCCGTCAAAAACGCCGTGAGGCTGAAGTGGAGCTACAACGTATCGAAGGAGAATTGAAGAATAAGCTGCTTCAAATTAGTCATTAGTTTAGGATTTTTAAAATACTAATATAACAAGCCCTTTTAAATGAAGGAGTTTGTGATTTGGAATTTTCAAACATCCTATCGAAATTAAATGGATTTGTCTGGGGCTCACCGATGTTATGCTTATTGGTGGGCACCGGCATTTTTCTGACGCTCAGATTACGGTTTCTTCCGTGGAGAAATCTAGGTTATGCAATCAAGTCTTTATTTATCAAAGAGCCAGGAAGGGACCATGCCCAAGGTGACATATCGTCCTTTCAATCCTTAATGACGGCTCTTGCCGCAACCATTGGAACGGGCAATATTGTTGGAGTGGCAACAGCTATGGTGTCCGGTGGGCCGGGAGCCTTGATCTGGATGTGGATAAGTGCTTTGTTTGGGCTTTCGACAACATATTGTGAGAGCGTCTTGGCGGTTAAGTACAGAGAAAGAAACGACAAAGGTGAAATGGCTGGCGGGCCGATGTACACTATGAAAAATGCCATAAGGATTCCCGGGCTTGGCAAATTGCTGGCGGTGTTTTTCTCATTTTTCACAGTCATGGCTTCCTTTGGTATTGGCAACATGACCCAGGCAAACTCCATATCGCAGGCTGTTGGCAGTACTTTTGCCTGGCCATCCTGGTATACAGGCTTCGCAATAATGATATTGATATTTGCAGTCTTAGTGGGTGGGATTAAGTGCATTGGACGTGTCTGTAGTATTATCGTGCCATTCATGGGGATCTTGTATTTTCTTGCCGGACTGCTAGTCATCGTTGCAAATTACCAGAATCTGCCTTCAGGCATTGCAGAGATCTTCAAAATGGCCTTTAGCGTTAAGTCAGTGGCTGGAGGTGTTGGAGGAACGATTACAGCAACTGTTTTCTCTTCGATGCGCTGGGGGATCAGCAGAGGTGTATTTTCCAATGAAGCAGGCTTGGGTTCAGCACCTATTGCCGCCGCCGCAGCCAGGACAGATTCGGCTTCCAGACAAGGGTATATTAATATGACTGGAACTTTTTTCGATACAATGATTATCTGCTCCATCACCGGACTTGTGATTATCTCCTCCGGTGTGTTGGGCATGCAAGATGCTAACGGTGTATTGATTACTGGGGTCGAGTTGACGATTTTGGCATTTTCTACAGTGTGGGGCGAACGGGGTGGCTGGCTGATTACCATAAGCATTGCTTTGTTTGCATTTGCCACGCTGTTAGGCTGGGAATATTATGGCGAAAAAGCGTTGGAATACTTATGCCGGAATAACTATATGATAAAGCTCTATCGTTTGCTCTTTTGCCTGATGACATATGTTGGCGCAACCAAGTCCCTAGAGGCGGTATGGGGATTTTCGGATACAATGAATGGGATGATGATCATTCCTAATCTGATTTCCCTTCTGCTTTTAAGCGGTGAAGCGGCCAGGGAGTGCTTTGATTACCAAATGCAAATTAATTTGACATTTAGAGCAAAGGCTGATAAAATGTAGTAAAATAGTAATTATTCCTATTAAAAAATCTGAAAGGAGTAGAAGAATGTCAAATCTAAAAGGCACAAAAACTGAAGCAAATTTAATGGCAGCTTTTGCAGGTGAATCACAAGCGAGGGTAAAATATACTTTTTATGCAAGCAAGGCAAAGAAAGAGGGCTTTGTGCAAATTGGGAATTTTTTTCAAGAAACATCTGATAACGAAAAAGAACATGCAGAGATATGGTTTAAGCTGTTACACGATGGCATCCCTGACACGATGGCCAATTTAGAAGACGCTGCTGCCGGTGAGAACTATGAGTGGACGGATATGTATGCGACATTCGCCAAGGAAGCTAAAGCAGAAGGATTTGATAAAATTGCGCAGCTCTTTGAAAAGGTAGGAGAAATCGAAAAAGAGCATGAAGCAAGATATCGCAAGTTAATTGAAAATTTAGCTGATAATAAAGTGTTTGAAAAAGATGACGTAGTTGTTTGGAAGTGTTCAAACTGTGGACATCTTCATGTTGGAACATCTGCTCCGAATGTATGTCCTGTATGTGATCATGCAAAAGCCTATTTTGAACTTCAGGCTAAAAACTATTAATGACAAATGAACCCTGGCTTATAAGGAAGGCTGCTTTCTATAAACCGGGGTTTTTCTATGTCTAGGGAGTAATGAAGAAAACATCATTCTGACAAAGTAACTTGAACTAGGTAAAGGATTAGGTTATAATTTAATGAGAAAAACTTAGAAAAGAGGAAGATTGATGTTTGAAGAATTAGAAATAAGCGCTATATTATCATTAGATGAAACAATCGCCATGGATATTTTTGCCAAATCAAAATATCCATGGGAGATTCTTCCAGATATCGGCGCTTTTATTATGGAATTGGGAAAGCGGCTCCCGTTGACCGAGTATAATCAGGTGGCGGAGAATGTCTGGATTGCGAAGAGCGCAGATGTTTTCCCCAGTGCCTATATAAGCGGGCCCCTCATCATAGATCATGAAGCCCAGGTGCGTCATTGTGCATTTATAAGGGGGAATGCCATTATCGGTAAAGGCAGTGTTGTTGGTAACTCAACAGAGCTTAAAAACGTCATTTTGTTCAACAAGGTTCAAGTGCCCCATTATAATTATGTGGGTGATTCCATACTGGGATACAAGGCGCACATGGGTGCGGGATCAATAACTTCAAATGTAAAGTCGGATAAGACACTTGTTGAAATAGCAACTGGAACAGAACGCATTAAGACCGGTTTTAAAAAGTTTGGGGCTGTTTTAGGTGACAATGTGGAAGTGGGGTGTAATTCTGTTTTAAACCCCGGAACAGTAATTGGTAGGAATAGCCAAATTTATCCAACATCAATGGTGAGAGGCTTTATTCCTGAAAACAGTATTTATAAATCAACGAATGATATCGTAAAAAAACTAAGGAAGAATAAATGACATGAAGAAAATATCAACTGCTCATAAGTTGCTTTTTGCAACGACCGGGATAGGCGTTCTCATACAACTGCTTATGCTAAATGTTGCTAATTATAATATTCTGATAATGACTTTTCAGATGGTGATAAGCATACCGACGCTTGTCTACCTTTTTGTGACGAAGCAAGATATAAGTGAGGTCTTGCGAATCAAGGCTATTAGTGTGCCGACGGTGCTTTTTTCAATCCTGGCGGCAATATTATGCTATCCGATCGCAGCATTGATAAGTGTGATATCATCATATTTTATCGAGGGCGGCTTGACAGATACAATGTCAATGGTATATGATGCCGGACTTGGCTTTACATTATTTGCAGTGGCTGTTTTACCAGCTTTAGGTGAAGAAATTTTATTTAGAGGCGTATTATACAATACATATTCTAAGGTCTCTCCACGCAAGGGGATTCTTTTAAGCGCAGCTTTATTCGCGTTGATGCATATGAATTTCTATCAAATGTTTTATGCCTTCTTCGTAGGCTTTGTTTTTGCGCTGATGATGGAAGCTGCTGATTCCCTACTGGTGCCGATGCTCATGCATTTTGTCTTTAATGCAGTATCTGTTGTGAATGGTTATTATGTATATTCGAGCAGCAATGTGGCTGCGCAGGCAGAGATGATTGTTAATGAAGACTTGGCCATGAAAGCAGCTCTTTTTAATTATACTGTGACGGCACTGGTTTGTGCGGGCATACTGATCGTTGTTATTTATGTGACCTATTCCATTAATAAACGGCAGATGAAATTGATTTTTATTAAGAAGCCTGATGTCGTAACTAAAGATCATTTAACCGATGAGCCATATCCGAAAGCCAAATGGATTGATTTATGGCTCATCCTTTTCCTTCTGTACGCGGCAGTTGCGATTGCTTATAATACTTATCTTCTTATTAGCTAAAATGTATTTTAGTTCGACATTTTTTTTGTGCGTTTTATCAAGAAGGCTGATCAGATCATTATAAAAGCTGTTCAACCTGCTAATTACAGTATTTTTCTTCAAAAATACTGGACTAATTGGTAAAAAAATGCGAAAATAAATGTAAAGTATGATTATGTTTCCGGTGGTCATACTCCTTACGCAAAACGTAACGGATTGTTTGATATTACATATTTTGAAAGGAGTCACAAAATGATTTATTCACATGAAGTAGAAATGATGTGTCCGGTAGCACAAGGTGTAAATCACGGTGCAGCACCAATTCCCGAAGAAGCAAAATGGGTAAAGGCGAAAGAGGTTACTGATATTTCCGGTCTGACACATGGGATCGGCTGGTGTGCGCCTCAGCAAGGAACATGTAAATTAACGCTTAATGTCAAAGAGGGAATTATTCAGGAGGCATTGATTGAGACTGTTGGATGTTCAGGAATGACTCATTCAGCTGCTATGGCATCTGAGATTTTGCCTGGCAAGACGATTTTAGAAGCGTTGAATACTGATTTGGTTTGTGATGCGATTAATACGGCAATGCGCGAATTATTTTTACAAATCGTTTATGGTCGCACTCAATCCGCATTTTCTGAAGATGGACTCCCTGTTGGCGCGGGACTTGAAGACCTAGGTAAAGGCTTAAGGAGCCAGGTAGGCACGATGTATGGCACTTTAAAGAAAGGACCTCGTTATTTAGAAATGGCTGAGGGTTATGTGACTGGTATTGCTTTAGATGCTGACGACGAAATTATCGGCTATCAATTTATAAGCTTTGGCAAGATGATGGATTTTATTAAGTCCGGAGATGATGCAAGTACTGCTTTGGAAAAAGCAAAAGGACAATATGGTCGGGTAGCGGATGCTGTTAAGATCATCGACCCAAGAAAAGAATAATCGAGGAGGAAGAGAAAAATGGCTTTATTCGAATCATATAATAGAAGAATTGATAAAATTAATACCGTATTAAACAGCTATGGAATTGCTTCCATCGAAGAGGCTGAGCAATTGACAAAGGATGCAGGCTTAGATGTATATAATCAGGTTAGGAGCATTCAACCTATTTGTTTTGAGAATGCATGTTGGGCATATATTGTTGGTGCGGCTATCGCAATTAAGAAGGGTTATGTACGTGCGGCAGATGCTGCCGCTGCCATTGGTGAGGGCTTACAGGCCTTTTGCATACCCGGTTCTGTTGCGGATCAACGAAAAGTAGGCTTAGGACATGGTAATTTGGGCAAGATGCTTTTGGAAGAAGAAACAGAATGCTTTGCATTTTTAGCAGGCCATGAATCCTTTGCGGCTGCCGAAGGCGCTATTGGTATCGCTGAGAAAGCCAATAAGGTACGACAGAAACCATTACGTGTTATTTTGAATGGACTTGGAAAAGATGCGGCTCAGATTATTTCAAGGATCAATGGTTTTACATATGTAGAGACAGACATGGATTATTATGCCGGTGAAGTTAAGGAAGTATTTAGAAAGCCTTATTCAGAAGGACTTCGTGCAAAGGTGAATTGCTATGGCGCTAATGATGTTACTGAAGGGGTAGCAATTATGCATAAGGAGGGTGTCGATGTCTCTATTACCGGCAATTCGACGAATCCGACAAGATTCCAGCACCCAGTTGCAGGAACTTATAAGAAGGAATGTATTGAGCAAGGGAAAAAGTATTTTTCGGTGGCTTCTGGCGGAGGCACAGGCAGAACCTTGCACCCAGATAATATGGCGGCAGGCCCGGCTTCCTACGGGATGACGGATACAATGGGGCGGATGCACTCGGATGCTCAGTTTGCAGGGTCTTCATCGGTACCGGCACATGTGGAAATGATGGGGCTGATAGGCATGGGGAACAACCCAATGGTCGGTGCTACGGTGGCTGTGGCTGTTTCGATCGAGGAGAGTTCAAAAGCTGGTAAATTCTAAGGGAAACCACATTAATACAAGGAATAATGAGACTGTCTTGACCGTTCATAGTTGGGAAACCTTGATTTTTGGACAAAATATGTTATAATTAAATAAAATTTTTGAATACTTGTTTTTGAAAGGAACTACCTTATGATGAAAAAACTTTTTTTCCTTGTATTGGCTCTCGTGCTGGTGCTCTCACTGGCCGCATGTGGCGGCAAAAACGATAGCGATTCCACGTCTTCTGGCAATGACGATAACAGCACGACCATGCCACCAACATCACAAAGCGAAACAGAAGAGCCCTCAGTTTCATCCGACGTTTCTGGTGATGAATATCCTTTTGCAACGCCGATTATCCCTGATGGTCTGAGTTCTGAGCCAGACAGCTTCCAGATTTCGCTAGATGGCAATATACTCACTCTGCCTGTATTATATTCGGATTTTGCCGCTCTTGGTTGGACATCCGATGACATTGACGGCGAAACGCTGAAACCTGGCTTCATTATGGTTGGAAATGCCAGCCTTGAGAAAGGCGATGCGACCCTATCTGGTGTATCTTTTATCAATCTTAGCGATAAGGAAATGCCTCTGTCCGAGTGCCATGTATATGGACTTGCTTTTGCGTACAGCACTACGGGCGCTGTCAGCACATCGTTCGTGCTTCCGGGTGGTTTGCATATTGGTTCCACTATAGATGATATAATTGCCGCTTATGGTGAACCGACCGAGAAGGACGACTCAAGTGACTCAAAAACATATCTAAAATATAAATTTGGTGATTACAACTATATATCATTTGAAATAGACAAGAAAAATCCGCCATACTGGAACCGAATAGTAATAAGCAGAGAAGATTAATATTTACGATGGTTATTTTAGGATTGTTTTCAAAGCTGGCAGAAATGTAAAAAACATTTTTGCTTTACCAAGTATATTTTCTGTGAAATCGGGGAAAAATAATTAGTTTTGAGGCTGACAACATACATATGTTTGCTCTTATATGAATAAGGCAATGGGAGTGGTCTGCCAATTATTGACATGTGGAAACTGAATAACATAGCTTCCGATATAGGAAGTGAGCTTTTAAGAGCCGTTACTTATTTATATCACTGAGATGGGGAATATTCTCGCTTTCTTTGATGTATCTAAGTAGTGGCTTTTTGTTTTGTCTGAGCTTAGCCCGCATAAAAGTGAGGTGACGACTTGGATATGCAGAATAAGTTGACATAATTTGTGAAAACTACATTAACTTTATAAGATTAATACAGTTTTTTTTGTGATAACGTATTGACATTATCAACACCGAATCATATAATCAAAGCAACAGAGGTTGTCCAATCAATAGAAGCGTAAGGAGGCGATACAGAAAGAATAAGAGAAATATATGAGGAGTCCCAGCAGTATTATGTTGCCCCCAAGATAACAAAAGAATTCCACAAGGCGGGCATGAGAATCACAGAATATACAGTTGGTACATACATGAGGGGAATGGAGATCAAGGTACAATATAGCAAGCCTTAATAGAATGTAAGGGCGGACCGAAATGGAGTTAGCCCTAGAATCCTTCATAGTGACAGAAGAAATCAGTATGTGTCTTTTGTGTACTCAAAAATAGCCGAAGAAATAGCACTCAGTTATTCAAAGAAGGCTTATCCGTGGGACAATGTATGCATAGAATCTTTTCATGCATTAATTAAACGAGGATTGCTGAGTAGCTAGCATTGTGGACATCTTTCACCAAATCAGTATGAAAAATCATATGATGATGCGAGATAAGGAGGATTCAAAACAATGAACAAATTATTCACAAAGGGGTATAAGTTGAACATTATCGTAGCTTTGCTCTGTCTAGCGACGACTCTTACATTCGCTGCAATGATGGCCTATGCGGCTACTTCCACACAGGACGGACTGACCGCTGTCGTCACCACTGATAAAACAAGTTATATATCCGGTGAATCGGTGACTGCTACGGTGACCGTCTCCAACGATAATAGTTATGCCATGAACAATGTCCGGCTAGAGATTGCTCTTCCTGCCGGGCTGACCTTAAAATCCGGTCAAACCTCAATTGTGGTGGAGACCTTAGAAGCAGGAGCAAAGCAGGAATACACCCTGACCGCTCGTGTGGACAAAACACAGAAAGCGATCATTCCGCTCTCAAATCCCCGAACAGGCGACAACTTCCCTATAGGCTTGTGCCTGGTACTTATGCTTTTGTCGATTGCCGGACTTACGGCGATAGCCCTGCTTGGCAGGAAAGGCAGGCGTGCTGTAAAAACCTTTTCTATATTCCTATGCTTTACCCTTGTGCTATCGATTGTCGCACCGTCTATCCCAGTTTTTTCGGCAATTGAGCACCGTACCCTGACCGTCGCCCAATCCGTGAAAGTGGACGGCGAGAGCAAAAATATCACCCTGACCGTAAACTATGACCATCAGCAGGATGCCGTAAACCAAACGCCCCTTGCTATTAAGGAGGGCAATTTGATCAAGACCTATGGGGATGCGCCCTTTACGTTGGAAGCGATAGGTGGCTCCACGGGGAACGCAGTTACATGGACGAGCAGCGACCCGACCGTCGCATCAGTTGTCCAGACGGACGCTACCCACGCCACTGTGACCATCCATAAGACATCCACTGCTGCTATCACTATCACGGCTGTCATGTTGGGCAGTCTCGGCAGCACAGGCGATATACCCAAGTATTTAGACACTTATGCGCAAATCACGCTGACTGTCAACAAGAAAAACCTGATCGTTACTGCCGACGACAAAATGCGGGGTGGCGGGCAAGAAAACCCCGTCTTTACCATACAATATGACGGCTTTGTAAGCGGTGAGGATGAAACCGCCCTTGCAACCGCACCTACAGCTTCCTGCGAAGCGGGAACAAGTGCAACGGCGGGAACCTATGCGATCACGGTATCGGGTGGAGTTAGCGAGAACTATGATTTCAAATACGTTTCTGGTACTTTGACAGTCACCGGCAAGGAGCAGCCTGAACTATCGATTGCTGAAGGCGGTGCGATAAATAAGACCTATGGGGATACAGCCTTCTCTCTCAGTACCAAAGGCGGCGCTGGAACAGGGATGGTTTCGTGGAGCAGTAACAACGCCTGTGTGTCGGTAGATAACAACGGAAATGCCACTATTAACGGAGCGGGGACAGCCATCATCACTGCAACCAAGGCGGCGGACAGCGATTATGCTAAAGCTACGGCGCAAACCACTATTGTTGTCGCCAAAAAGGAACTGACCGTTACAGCCGAAAGTAAATCCAAGAATTATGGCGAGGCAAATCCCGCCCTGACCATTACCTATTCCGGCTTTGTGAACGGTGATACGGTGGATAGCCTGACAACGAAGCCCACTGCCACCACCGAAGCGACAGCGTCCTCCGGCGTGGGAACCTATGCCATTACGGTATCAGGCGGCGCAAGTGATGACTATACTTTCAATTATGTTTCCAGCAACATAAGGATAAATCAGAGCGGGCAGCCCACCCTCTCTATTACGCAGGGCGAGAATATTGGAGTGACCTATGGCGATTTAGCTTTTGCTCTCGGTCTGACTGGCGGTGCGGGAACCGGAGCGGTGACATGGAGCAGTAACAATGCCTGTGTGACTGTGAATGCCACAAGCGGTCAAGTCACCATCAACAGCGCGGGAACAGCTACCATTACCGCCATCAAAGCGGCGGATGATAATTATACGAAAGCCACGGCGCAAACCACCGTCACTGTCGCCAAAAAAGAATTGACTGTGACAGCCAACGATAAATCCAAAATTTATGGCGAAGTAAATCCTGCGCTAACCCTTACCTATATTGGCTTTGTGAATGGCGAAGATGAAAATGCCCTGACAACGAAGCCTACCGCCAGCACCGAGGCGTCCCAATTATCCTCGGTGGGAACCTACAGCATCACGGTATCAGGCGGCGCTGCGGATAATTATACTTTCAATTATGTCTCTGCGATCCTGACGGTATCAGAAGCTGCACAACCTCCTCTTTCTGTTACGCAGGGCATGAATATCGCTAAGTCTTACGGGGATTTGCCCTTTACGCTTTCGACCACTGGCGGTGCAGGAACCGGAGCGGTGACATGGAGCAGCAGCGACCCGGAGGTCGCTTCCATCAATGTAAATACAGGGGAAGTGACGATTCATAAAGCTAATGAAGAAACACCTGTTACCATCACTGCCATAAAAGCAGCGGATGGCAATTATACAAAAACAACAGCGCAAACCACAGTTGCCGTTGCCAAAAAAGAATTGACTGTGACCGCTGATGATAAAACTAAATTGGCGGGTGAGGCCAACCCAACACTGACCCTTACCTATTCCGGTTTTGTGAACGGCGATACGGTGGACAGCCTGGCAACCAAGCCCACCGCATCTACTACTGTTACCCCATCAACCCTTGCAGGAACCTATGCCATCACCGCAAGTGGTGGAGAAAGCAATAATTACAGCTTTAAATATGTTAACGGTACTTTAACAGTGACCGCATCTTTTTCCGTCAACTATGACGTAACCACAAACGGTGGCACAGGCGTGATTGCGAGCCAGTATTATTCGTATGGTGCTACGGCAAATGCAGCAGATACCACAAGTGTTACGCCGCCTGAGAAGCATTCATTTTATAAATGGAACACGACAGCAGACGCAAGCGGCACTTGGTATACGGTCGGCGACAGTCTTCCCATTCCCGCTGCTCCTGGAGGCGATAGTTCCATAACGCTGTATGCTGTCTATTCGTTGAACGCTTCTGACGCCCCCTTTAAGGTGGACTCAAATGGAGTGATAAGCGGCGGCGACATTAAAGGCGATTTGGTGGTACCACCGGTGGTGAACGGCATAGTAGTTAAACAAATCGCTGATAAGGCTTTTTTCGAAAACAAAAACTTAAAATCCGTTACACTCCCCAATACGCTAGAAAGTATTGGAGAGGCGGCGTTTCGGGATTGCGATCTGGTAGAAGTTATTATTCCGGGGTCTGTAACCTTAATCGTTGGCGATGCATTTTCGCATAACAAATCGCTCACAACAGTTACATTCCTCGGTGACAAGCCGAAAATGAGCCATGACAAAGTGTTTTATTATTGCCTTAATGTCGAACATATTTATTACTTGTCAGGCAAGACAGGATGGAACGGATTCGAATCGTTCCTAATTTATGGAGAGTTAGAGACTCTTTTCCACATAAAGGCGGAGGAAAAACCGTAAAATGTGGTGGGCGCTCCTGACTGCCCAGTAGCATACTAAAACGCCATGAAAAAACCAAGTGTTCCATGTAGGACGTTTGGTTCCTAACGGAACACTTGGCATGGCTGAAAGAACAGGAATTGAGGTAATATGATAAGTTAGATCAGCATTACAGTTGCGGCAAAGAAATAATAATGATACAATAAATGAAGAATAGGTTTATATGCTATGCAGACCGCAACTCATTTTTTGCAACACGGTATGCAATTAATCTTATACCAAGAATCTGAATCGGCGTCATAATGACATTTTGGATAATTCGCATTGGCAGAACTACGAGATACCCTTGTCCAGTCAGCGAATAAAGCCAGTAGGTTTGAAGAAATATACTTACAGAGATATTAATTACTAAAATGCAGCAAGTTATTCTCAAAATATTTGCAGATTTCCGATGTAAGAATAAACCGTAAAAAGCACCAGTTAAAAATGCAGATACCGTAAACCCTGGGAAATAGCCATATGGCAAAAGCATGGCTATAATAATATCACCAATTGCGGCACCGATACCTGCCCACACAGGACCATAGAGGATGGCTGAAATAGCAATTGGAAGAAAAGTGAAGCCGATTTTCACAAAGAGCGTTGATATGGTAAGATAACGCCCAGTGATAACTTGGCATGCTATTAGCATTCCAATAATAATTACTCTTTTAATACTTGTGTTCAATAAAATAACCTCCTTTTACGCAGCTTAGCTACATAAAGGGATGGCGTTATAATCCTTATATGTAGCAGCGGGATGCGGACCTTGCACCGTAAGTCTCAAAGACTTTTCGTCCCTCTGACAACTCCCCGTTCAGAAGGCACTACATACCATAAATGATACAACGCACAAAATCCTACTCTGCTTATAGATTTGTTGATGTGAAATAGCTGTGATTATATTAGCAAAAATAGTACTAAAAGTCAACTTGGTTAATACAAAAGAAGTATATGATTTGGTCTGCATAACACTATTCAAGAAAACATATTATAAATTGCTTAAAGGGGATTCATTATGCCGGAACTACCAGAAGTAGAAACAGTTCGAAGAACGTTAAAGAACTTTATTATTGGGAAAGAGATTAGGAAAGTCGGCGTTCATTACGATAAAATCGTAGTAGGCAGCGCAAGAGAATTTGAAGAGTCACTAAAAGGACAAACCATCCGAGATATTGATAGAATAGGGAAGTACTTGATCTTTATTTTAGATAGTGATGCGTTTGTTTCTCATTTGCGAATGGAAGGAAAGTATAATATTGTCGAAGCATCTAAGCCGCTTAACAAGCATGAACATATTACCTTTCATTTTAGCGATGACTCCGAATTACGATATCAGGATACACGTAAGTTTGGTCGTTTAGAACTAGTGAATAAAGGCACCTATTGTCAAGATCCACCGTTGAATAAACTAGGACCAGAACCATGGGCTGCGGATCCTTTGGATATTTATTCCGAAATACATAAGAGCAGTCTGCCAATCAAAGCATTGTTATTAGATCAAAGTATAATGACCGGAATTGGAAATATATATGCTAATGAAATCTGCTTTCGAATAAAAATGCATCCTAAGACACCAGGGAAGCGCATTAGCAAAAAGCGTGCAAAAGAATTAGTGGAAGCTTCACGAGAAATATTAAGAAAAGCTATTGATCAAGGAGGAACGACGATTCACTCATTTGATGCCAATGGCATTACCGGGTTGTTTCAAGTGCAGCTACAAGCACATATGCAAAAAGCTTGTCCTATATGCAAGGGGGAAATGACTAAGGAAATGGTTCGGGGCAGAGGAACGTATTATTGCAAAAGGTGTCAAAAAAGGAGAGGATGATTACATTAGCCGTGTTTTTGTTAATACGGCTAATTTTTTTGATTTATGTAAACTTGTTAGTATAGCAGAAAATCACTTACATATATTGGTGAAGTAAATAGTCGTAAAAAGTGGTAAAATGTAAGTACATAACTCACTAATAAAATAAGGAGAGCGCATATATGGCGGAGTTAAAGGAGATAGGTGATTTTATTCAAAAAATAGCACAGGGGATAACATTAGCGATCGGAATTGATACACAAGTAGTTGATCGTAACCTTTTACGTATTGCGGGAACAGTATATAAGCCAATCCCTCAAAGTGGGGGTATTGTTCAGCTGGTTATCGATACCGGTGAATATGCAATCAGTACAAATGTTGACCGAAGCAGTGAGGCTTGTCTAAAATGTGATCAACGACACAATTGTAAGGAATTGGGATATATTCATTGTCCAATCGTGTATGATGATCAAATCCTTGGGGTCGTAGGCTTGATTTGCTACGAGCAGGAGCATATTAATAAGATCAATGATGAACGCAGGGAACTGCTGAATTTTGTGCAAAGTATGTGTGAACTGATTGCCCTGAAATTAAAAGAAGAGGAAATACATAGAAAAGAGCAAATGATTTATCAGCAGTTGGATAGTCAAAATCAGCTCTTAAATCAGATTATTGAGCAGATTTCAGACGGATACGTGCTTCTGGATGCAGATAATACGGTCTGCAATGTCAACAAAAAAGCACTAAAAATCTTTATGATGAATCATGATCAAATGATCAAGAAGAACATCCTTGATTTGATTCCGGATCCTGCTTTTCACAGTATGATTTTAGATGAATGTGTTGATATGTATGAAAAAATTAAGATTGGTTCTAAAAGTTATGGAACCATATTTTATAAAGTCACAAATGAAGAAGCAGGTCTTTCTAAAATTCTGAATTTTAAAACGATCGATAACATTGGAAATAAAATAGCTGGGGAGGCATTTAAAGATAATCAGGTGACAATTGATCATATTTTAGGAAAAAGTGAGTCGATGCGAAGACTTAAAAGCATTGCGGTGAAAGTTGCCAAGACGATGCCCAATATTCTCCTGACAGGAGAAACTGGAACCGGAAAAGAACTGTTCGCCAGAGCCATTCACCATGCCTCCGATCGAGCAGACCACCCTTTTATCGCAGTGAACTGCGCTGCAATTCCAATGGAGCTTTTGGAGTCGGAGTTATTCGGGTATGATTCGGGCGCATTTACAGGTGCAAAAAAGGGCGGCAGAATAGGAAAGTTTGAGCTGGCAGATAACGGAACAATCTTTTTAGATGAAATAGGCGATATGCCGTTTCATCTTCAGGCAAAATTATTGAGAGTTTTACAAGAACGTAAGCTAGAACGGATTGGCGGGAATAAGCAAATCCCTCTGAATATTCGAATTATATCAGCGACTAATCAAAATCTTGATAAGATGGTAGAAGAGAGGAAGTTTAGAGAGGATTTGTATTATCGATTAAACATATTTGAAATTCATCTTCCGCCGCTTAGAGAACGGCCGGAAGATATCCCGTTGTTAGCGCATGCCTTCATCAAAAAATACCGTTCGTTTTTTAGAGTACATGTCGAAGGGATTAATCAAGAGACAATGGAATATTTATGTAATTATTCATGGAAAGGGAATATACGTGAGCTGGAAAATGTCATTCAATATATGATATCCATGAGTGTTGACAATATGTCTGGGATTATTGAGATAAATGCGCTGCCAAAGTCGATTATTGCTAACGAGGCAGAAATAATTCAGACGGACAAGCGTAAGGGGAATAGTAGTTTGAGTGAAATAGAACAAAAGAGAATCAGGGAAGCATTAGAAAAATATGGTATGACCACAGAAGGCAAAAAGCGTGCAGCAAAAGAACTGGGGATCAGTTTGGCGACCTTGTACAGACGAATTAGCAAATGATATGATGATGCTAATTTCTCAATATGAGAAAAGGTTGTCAAAGTGAGAAATAATTTATGAGAAAATAGCAAGAAACCTTTAAATAACCGCAGTAATGCGCTAAAAGTCAATTTGGCATGAAAAATGCTTTATAGTAGGTTAGATATTCGAATATTGAAAAATTAAAATTGACAGGAGTCTGAGCATGCAAACAAGAGTAGTGGTGACAAAACAGCCTAATGAAGTGGTTCTTAAAACATGTGATTTGCATCTGAGAGACAATGAGGTCTTGGTCAAAACTTATATGGCTTCCATATGTGGCACAGATAAAAACTATTCAGAGGGCAAAATGCCGAGAAAAGTTTTGATGGAGCAAGCAGGAAGCAATAATGAGTCACATTATAACTATCCATTACAAATGGGACATGAGGCTGCAGGAGAAATTGTAGAAATCGGCAAAAAGGTAACAGATTTTAACATTGGGGACAAAGTCATATCATTTGGCTGGTATAACACAATGGCGGATTATTTTGTCGCTCCGGTAGATCATAATGGTTATGGCGTCGTAAAGGTTCCTGAGGGAATGTCAATGACGGCGGCAGCCTTGGGAGAGCCCGCTGCCTGTGCTATTTATGCCGGTATGCAGTCAGGTGCCACGCTTGGTGATGTTGTTGTAATTGTTGGAACCGGTTTTGCAGGTCAAATCATCATGCAGGTGGTCAAGAAAATGGGTGCCTACAAAGTGATTTGTGTAGATATGGCTGATGGAAAGCTTAAGCTGGCTAAGAAACTGGGGGCGGATATTGTTCTGAATTCCCAAAAAGATGATGTGGTACAAGTTGTTTTAAATGAAACTAATAACCAAGGAGCTGACGTAGTTATTGAAGCGGCTGGCAATGATACAGCTATCCAATTATGTAGCGATATGTTAAAACATGGCGGCATTCTTGGTCTCTACAGTTGGGTGTTAGAACCTGTAAATCTATATATTAACAGATGGCATAACGATGGATTTGATATCAGGACACTTGCTTTGATACATAGGATCAAAATCGATCGACCATGGTGGATTGAGAAGACGCTTCAAAATGTGGCAAATGGAATGATTGATGTAGAAGCTCTAATCTCACATGTGTTTGACTTAGGAGAGGTAGAGAAGGCATTTGACGTGGCCTGCAATGATTCATCAGCATGTAAAGTTATGTTAAAACCATAATCTTTGATAAGGCAAGGAGAAATTATCATGAAAAAACTATTAGCAATTATGTTGTGTATTGGTATAATAGCAGCACTAAGCGGCTGTTCAGAAGTTATTACAGATGACGGGAAAACAGCGGATTCGGAGTCTTTAGATGAGTCAGGTGTGAATGCAAGGCCAGAAAAGGATACTTATAAAATTGGTTTTATCTCATGGTCAATAGGGCACTCTGTGCCGGCTGCTTGGGATGAAGGTATCAGAAGACAATTTGAAAGCTTTTCAAACATTGATTATACATGCTTTGATGGTGAAGCTTCAACTGAAAAGCAGGTAAGTTTAATGAATGATTTGATTAGTCAGGATTATGACTGCATTTTCCTTCAGGCATCAGATGCGGCGGGACTGACCTCCTCCGTTCAAGAGGCAGAAGCAGCAGGCATCCCGGTAATCTGCATTAACCTTGATGTGACAGAAAAGCATTCCGGGCTGGTTCAGATGGCTACATATGAATCCGGTGCATTAGTTGCCGAAAAAATGGGTGAACAGCTAGGCGGAAAAGGAAATGTAGTCATTATTCAAGGAGTAATTGGCGCATCTACACAGGTGCTTCGTGAAAGTGGCTTCCGTGATACATTAGAAGAGAAGTATCCGGATATTAAAATTCTTGATGCCCAGCCGGCAGATTGGGAAAAGGAAGCAGCAGTATCGGTTATGAATAATTTCCTACAGACATATGATCAGATTGACGGTGTCTGTGCTATCAATGATACAATGGCCGAAGGAGCGGCGGTTGCGGCAGAAGCAGCTGGAAGATTAGAAGGAATGTATATTTGGGGTAATGATGGTGAGTCGGATGCTCTTACGATGATTGAAAATGGACAGATGGCGGGAACGATTTATACAAATTGTTATGATCAGGGCGCAGCGGCAGCTCAGTTAGCGATGTTCTTTATCAATAGTGGATTAAGTCCAGAATATGTAACCAGAACCGGAGTGGTCGATATGGCACCACTTGTTGTGACCGAAGAAAATGTTGATACAATTCCTCCTGAGGATAGATGGTAAGCTATATTTTCTGCAAGGCTCATAAAGCTATGGGCCTTGCGGCTATCATCAAGACGAAAAAATGAGAGGTGATAGAAGTGAATGATAAGGTTATCAGAAAAATGATATCGATTATATTGCTTATTGTTATGATCGCAATATTTTCTTTGAATTCCCCATTATTTTTTTCTGCAAATAACTTTGCCACCATACTAAGAGAAGCGTCTTATGTTGGAATTATTGCCTGTGGAATGACCTTTGTTATTATAACCGGCGGAATAGATATCTCGGTGGGTTCCATCATGGCTTTGTGTGCCATGGTCTGCTCAAACATGTTGAGATTTACGCAAATATCTCTTGTGATTGTTATTTTGGCAGTGTTATTGTTGGGAATAGGTTTAGGATTGCTTAATGGAATATTAGTCACGAAATTAAGGATACCTGATTTTATAGTAACATTAGCAACCATGAATATATACAGGGGAATTACCAAAGTGATTAATGCAACAGATGTGGACTCCTTAAAAAATTCGATGATTCAAAATCAGACCTTCAAATTATTAGGTGGCAGAATTGGCTTGTTATATCTGGTTGTCATTATATTTATAATCATGCTGCTGGGGTCACATTACATTTTAAATAATACAAAGATAGGGTTATATATGTATGCAATTGGCTCGAATACTCAAGCTGCAAAATTAACTGGCATCAGCTTTGAAAATGTAAAGATATTCGCCTTTACATATACCGGCTTTGCATCTGGAGTCGCCGGTGTTATGATTGCGGCAAGAATGATGACAGCCACGACAGAGATTGGTGTTGGAATGGAGTTTAGTGTCATTTCTGCAATTGTAATTGGCGGCTGCAGCCTTCAAGGAGGCAGAGGTGATATGGCTGGAACGATGATTGGCGTATTGCTGATGTCTGTCATTAATTCTGGCATTGTTCAAATTGGCATCTCAACATATTATCAACCAATCATCAAAGGCATAATTATTATAATTGCTGTCTTGTTTGATATTGGTTACGTACAATATGTAGACAAGAAGACTAAGACAAAGGTGAAAATCGAAATAGGAAAAGTGTAGAAGGAGAATTCTATGGAAGACAAAAATGTGTTGTTTGAAGTGCGGCACATCGATAAAAGCTTTTCCGGCGTTCCCGTTTTAAAGGATCTTAGCTTTTCGATAAAAAAAGGTGAAATTCATGCTTTAATTGGAGAAAACGGAGCAGGAAAATCGACGATTATTAAAATTATTACAGGGGTATACACAAAAGATTCGGGGTCCTTTATATATATGGATGAGGAAACCAAAATCAATTCAAGAAAAGATGCCAAAAGGCTTGGCATAAGCACTATATTTCAGGAATTGAGCTTGGTTCCGGCTTTAACGGTTGCGGAAAATATTTATCTTGGCAAAGAAGAAATAAATGTCGCCAGGAGCATTCAAAAGAAGAAACGATTGAAAATGGCGGAAAAACTCATTGAGCGCTATGGCTTTCCGGTTTTGGCAAATGAAAAAGTGGAAAATTTAAGTATTGCCAAGCGGCAGCTAGTTGAAATACTTAAAGCATTATCGACCGATCCATCTATTCTGATTATGGATGAGCCAACTGCTTCGCTAACGACTACGGAAAGCAATCATTTATTTAAAATTATCCGTGATCTGTCGGATCATGGCGTGAGTATTGTATACATATCACATCGGATGGAGGAGGTATACACTCTTTCGGACTCAATTACAGTATTGCGAGATGGTCGGAACATGGGCACATATGCAAAGGAAGGAGTGACGCCGGAAGAGATTATCCGCCTGATGATCGGAAAAGATATTGAAGTTGGGGGCAACTATGCCAAACCAAGCAATAATGCGGGCAAGGAACCGCTTTTGGAAGTGGCGGATTTAACCATACCGGGAACCATCAATGCTGTCAGCTTTCACATATATCCAGGTGAGATTCTAGGATTAAGTGGCCTGATTGGATCAGGCAGAACGGAGATTGTCAGAGCAATTTTTGGCGCAGATCCCACAGCTTCTGGAAATGTAAAGATAAATGGCAAAAAGCTATCTCTTCGATCGATCAATGAAGCAACCTTAAGCGGGATTGGATATGTGCCTGAGGATAGAACGTTAGAAGGCTTTGCGCCATTGCTCTCAATAAGACAAAATCTTGTATCTTGTAATTTTGACTGGATCAATAGAGCAAAGCTATTTGCCAATAAAGACAAAGAAAAAGAAGTCACCAAGGAAGCAATGGCTCAATTTGATATTAGACCTAATATGCCGGAGCGGTTGTTGATCAATCTATCTGGAGGAAACCAGCAAAAGGTAGTTTTAGGCAAGTGGCTTAAGAGAGAGTTGACTCTGCTCATGATAGACGAGCCGACAGCAGGTGTTGATGTTGGTTCGAAGGATGAGATATATCGGTTGATAAAAGATTTGGTAAGTAAGGGCGCAGCAGTTTTATTAGTATCTTCTGATTTAAATGAATTGCTGAAACTTTCTAACAGGATCTTAGTGCTTAGAAATGGTGGGATTATCAAAGAGGTATTAGGGCAAAGTGTGAATGAAGAGCAGATTCTTAAATATGCATCAGGGATTAGTTAAGCATTTACAGAAGATCTAATGGGAAGGAGAACGGGAATGAATGAAAAATCAAAGCGGGCATCATACGAATATCGATATGTGATTATATTGATGGTCGTAATGATTCTGCTAACCGTAGCAACACCAAAATTCTTTTCTGCAAATAATTTCTTGAATATATTATGGGCAGTATCCATTGTTGGAATTATTTCCATGGGTGCAACTTTTGTTATACTGGTTGGTAAAATTGACCTTTCAGTAGGACAAACATCGGCGCTTTCCGGTATTGTTGCAGCTGTATTGCTAAAATCAGGAGTAACACTGTTCATAGTGATACTTGCGGCACTTTTAACCGGAGCAATCATTGGAATTATCAATGGGGTATTTGTCAGTTATTTAAAGATTCCGGAGTTTATTACAACCTTAGCTACTGGGAGTATTATTACTGGAATCGCACAGATCGTAAGCAATGGAAAAACAATCAGTATTATGAATGAAAAAGAGTATATTTTCCTAGGGAGCGGCAAGCTGGCCGGGATACCTGTTCCGATCTATTGTTTTATTTTCGCCTTCATCATTGCCTACGTCCTGTTGAGCAAAACAGTATATGGAAGAAAATGCTACATGGTTGGCGGTAATCCAAAAGCTTCAAGCGTATCTAATATACCCGTCAAGAAAACTATTATTTTAGCCTATATGTTAAGTGGGATTGCGGCAGCATTTGGCGGAATTGTATTAAGTGCCTTGAATCAACAAGCGAATGCTTCTGCTGCCAGTGGTTATGAGTTGGATGTCATAGCGGCAATTGTTATTGGTGGCACCAGCATGAGCGGTGGTGTTGGAACAATTCCGGGAACTATTTTCGGGGTGGTGCTCATCGGCCTGATTAATAATGGTTTGAATCTTTTAAGTGTTCCGGGAACATGGCATCCGGTAATGAAAGGAATAATTATTATCGTTGCAGTTGCATTTAATAATTATTCAGTTAAATTTATGCAATCCGGTAAGGTCTTAAAGGGGGAGAGGATATGATTATTGATTGTCATGCGCATATTGTTGAGCATTTATCAGGAACAGGAGCCAGAGGTGAAGTGCGGCCGATTGGTAGCGGAAAAGTAAGGTTTCTAGATGGAGGCGAACAAATTGTCATACCGAAGCAGTATGGGGATCAGGAATTTTTGGCGGAAACGCTAATTGAGCTGATGGATGAGGCAGGCATCGATAAAGCGGTTTTACTACAAGGTCTTTTTTATGGCTTACAAAATGAATATATTTATGAGTGTGTCAGGAAATATCCAAACCGCTTTGTTGGCGCAGGTAGTTTTGATCCATACATTGAACAGGCAGAGGAGATACTTGAACGTTTGATTAAGCACTATCGATTTAAAATATTGAAATTCGAACTAAGCACAGGTTTCGGTTTGTCAGGTCTTCATGGAGAGCTTAAAATTGATGGAAAGGAATTTGAACGTGTTTTTTTGACGGCAGCGAAAGAGGAGACCGTTGTTGTCTTGGATATCGGAGAGAGAGGAATGAAGAGCTACCAGATTGATGAGATAATCAAAGCTGCCAAGCTTCATCCTAATGTGAAAATTGTTCTATGTCATTTGCTCGCCGTAAATGGAGAGGACATTGATTTGTGGAAAGACGATATGAAGTGTTTAGGGAAATGTGACAATATATGGTTTGATATAACTGCCGTGCCATGGAATGTGAAAGAAGCGTATCCTTTTGCGATGAGCATGGATTTAATCAATGAAGCAAAGAAAATAATTGGCTCACAGCGAATGATGTGGGGAAGCGATGTTCCTCAATTGCTTGTGATGGAGGAATATAGAAAATTATATAACTTTTTATTTTTAGATGACAGATTTTCTGAATCTGAAATAGATGATTTGCTTTACAAGTCAGCAACGAATGTTTATGGAATAAAATGATAGAATGTGAGGAACTAATATGAAAAAATTAATCAATCATCCGGAAGGCTTTGTGAAAGAGACAATGGAAGGAATTGTTGCCGCATATGGGGATCAGGTAAAGCTTTTAGATGGCGATTATCGAATCTTACTTAGCAATTATAAGACAAGAGAAGATAAAGTTGCTATTGTTACAGCAGGGGGATCTGGACATTTACCGATGTTCCTCGGATATGTTGGGGAAGGCCTTTTAGATGGCTGTTGCGTAGGCAATGTATTTGCATCACCGGCAGCCGCCAAAATGGCGGATATGATTCGTGCCTGCAGCAAAGGAAAGGGTGTCCTTGTATTATTTGGAAACTATGGCGGTGATAAAATGAATTTTGAATTAGCTTGTGAAACCGTAGAGATGGAAGATGATATTGAGACAAAAATGGTCATCGTAAAAGATGATGTCGCCAGTGCTCCAAAAGTGGAAGCAGATCGCCGCAGAGGCGTGGCAGGGATGGTATATGCTTTTAAAGTTGCCGGCGGAGCGGCTTTAAAAGGCGGAACATTAGCAGAAGTGGCATCAGCAGCGCAGCATGCGCTTGATAATCTTCGCACCATGGGAGTGGCGTTATCATCTTGTATTGTTCCACAGGTTGGGGAACCGACCTTTTTAATTGCTGATGATGAGATGGAGATCGGAATGGGAATCCATGGAGAGCCGGGATTAGAAGTCCGTAAAATGATGACAGCGGATGAAGTGGCAGAGCTGTTATTTCATAAGATTTCCGAGGATATGCCATTAGTGAAGGGCGATGAAGTGTCGGTGATGATCAATGGACTCGGAGCGACACCGTTAGAAGAGCAATTCATTGTATATCGACGTATACACCAGATTTTACGAGAGAAGGGAATCAAAATATATATGCCACACATTGGAGAATACGCCACTTCCATGGAAATGGCTGGATTGTCGCTCACAATAATGAAGCTCACCGGCGAATTAAAGGGATTATTGGACATTAATGCCCGATCGCCATTTTACACTAACTACCATCTGTGACAGGGAGGATATAGTATGAATGCAAAGTTATTAGCAGAAGCAATTCATAGGATAAGCTTAAAAATAGATAACAATGCTGATTTTCTGACAAAATTAGATCAACAATGTGGCGATGGAGATTTAGGCATTTCAATGAGAGAAGGATTTAGGGCAGTAGACATGCTGCTGGAATTTTCCGATGAAAAAAACCTTGGGAAACTGTTGATGAAAGCAGGGAATGCCTTTAACGAAGCGGCGCCCTCAAGCTTGGGAACAATCCTTTCCTTTGGTTTTATGGGGATGGGCAAAGAATTGAAAGGTGTTTACGAGGCGAGCAATCAACAGGTGGTAAATGCTATCCGGCAGGGAATTGTAAGAATAATGGAAAAAGCCGGATCTTGCGAAGGGGAGCGGACCATTTTAGACGCATTATGTCCGGCGGTAAAAGCAATGGAAAAAGCAATTAAAGCAGATAAAAACGATACGAAGAAGGCGCTGGCAAGCGCAGCGAAAGCGGCTGCCTTAGGGGCGGAAGAAACAAAAAAAATGTTGCCAGTGCATGGAAGAGCGGCATACTATGGCGAAAAGAATCTGGGACATTATGATGGTGGCGCAGTTGTTGGGAAATTGATCTTTGAAGCGTTGATCATCTAGTTAAATGGATTTAAATTTACTTGAATAATTCGAAATGTTATGATAATATATCACCATAAAAAAAATAACAGATTTGTATTATTGACATTCCAGTTAGGGGAACTGTTGTTGTGAAGGGGAGTTTTTACCCTTATTTAACAATTTTAGAGGGGAGAATGTAATATAATGCATCATAGCGATTCGGAAAAGCTTTATACAATAGGTGAAGTGAGTAAGATTTGTAATATTTCAAGAAAGGCGTTGCGACATTATGATCAAATGGGTGTATTATCACCGGATGTGGTATCAAAAGAAACTGGTTATCGATATTATAGTGAGGCAACATTACTTTTAGTGCCAGTAGTGAAGTATTATAAACAAATGGGCTTTAAGCTGGAAGAAATGCAGGATTTGGTGGAGGGAAATACATATTATTACTATATAGAGCAGAATTTCTATAGTAAAATTGAGGAATTGCGAATCCGTGAGGCAGAGGTCCGCAATAGCCTCATAGCTGTTAGTGATTGGTATGATTTATTAGAGGAAGCGCGGATGGTTAGACAAATCGGCAAGCAGGATGTTTCGATTAAATATATAACGAGGGCACTCTACTGCTGGCTGGAACAAGAATTTAACTACGATTATATCGCTTCCATTATTAATATCGAGTGGGTGAATTACCTTGAAAGTGTAGGAAATAAGATCACGGGTGCGGTCATTTTGAAATATCCTTCTTATAAAGAGAAAATGGAAGGGATTAGCAATAGTGCGACAATTATGCAAAGACCGGTGCTTCCATGTACTTCGGAAACGAATACAGTCAAAACGGAGAATATGTTAGCTATTTCTCTGTACCATGTTGGACCGATGGAGACGCTTGATCAAGAGTATGATAAGATTGAATTATGGGCAAAGGAAAAAGGATATAAGTGTGCCGAAGAGTGCTATGAAAGATATGTTGTTGATTACTGGACTACCAGAAATCCTGAAGAATTCGTTACTGAGATAATTGTGCCGCTTTTAAAATAACGATATTTATACTGTTAGGTAATAATATAAGTTTGTATTTATGTAATCTTTACTAAAAATACAAACTTTTTTTGTGTAATATTAATTTTCCTAGGATATTGACATTCCCCTTAGGGGGAACCTCTATACTAGTTATCATGTGCAGAACAAAAAAGACACGTGCAACTGCTGTACAAAAAACTTAAGTTATTTTTTTATTATGAGGAGGTATTTTATGAATATTGGAAGCACACATGCAATAAGCGGAAAGTTTGAAGTTGAAGCGATGAGTACCATATGTATCCAGGCACCGCTGATTAGTGCACAGACCATGGAAGACGTTAATAAGAATGTAGACCAGATGATTGAGTGGATGGACAGAGCTGTTTTTGGATTTCCGGGTGTTGACTTATTTGTGAGTATGGAAAGCAGTATTCAAGGCTTTAGTCCTATCTGGGATAAGGTTCTTGTTGACTTGGATGGTCCGGAGATTCAACGTCTTAAGGACAAATGTAAGGATTTGGGGGTTTACGGAGTATTTAATCCGCTTGTGCGAGAGATTAGCGGTAAGAAAGGCTGTAATACTGCCATTATCATCAATGATCAGGGCGAGATTATCCATGAGTATGTGAAGATGAATCCTTGGATTCCTGGAGAGCCGACTCACCCAGGTTGGGACTGTAAGGTTGTTGATGGACCTAAGGGCTCTAAACTTGCTACGATTATCTGTGCCGATGGCGATTATCCAGAGGTTTGGCGTGAAGCAGCATGTAACGGCGCAAATGTTATCATTCGTGTCGCAAATTATATGACCCCATATGATCGCGCATGGGAACTCACCAATAAGGCAGGCGCTTACTTTAACCAAGTATATGTTGTTGCGGCAAACTCTGTTGGTATGGATCAAGCATATTCATATCTTGGGCGCAGTATGATAGTGAATCCTGATGGCACAGTTATTTGTGAAGCGCCTTTAGGCGTACCGGGGATGATCAAGGCTGACTTATATCCTCAGATAATAGATCAGATTCGCAAAGAGGCTGTCACAAACAATTTCGTATGGACTTATAAGAATCGTGGAGCATCTCATCCAGACTTTGCCGGAGCAGGAGACACGCTTGATAAGTATACTGCATACAAATAAATACTTTTAGGATGTTTAAACATAATGACTATTTGTTAGCATATTTTCAAAAATTATATGAGGAGGTTATTCTATGCAAAAGTTCTATACTGCTGCAATTCACAATGTTGTACGGTTGTTTCAAATGGAGGAAATTGGGTTCCCTATCATTAAAGAGGCGATGCTTTACAAAGTTGGAGATATTAAGGTTCAAGTGGACTTCAACGAGTCAATTACTATGAGGGAATTTTGCAAGGACATTAAGATCGACAAATTTGAAAACAAATGCCAGTTCTTTAACGCACTTTATGGCTCTACTTTTAAACTTTAGGTTGATTTGCTCGATGTGCAGCGGGCGGTCATTGGCCAGAATATGCCATGCCTGCCTGCGCTTACAAAAGAAAACGTGCGCCTTAGGCGCATTTGGTAATCAAAAGTTGGAATATAAAGAAGGTGTGTGTATGGATTTTGAAATAATGAGATTAATAGACGATATCAAAGCGGCAGGGGTTGTCGGGGAAGGCGGAGCGGGCTTTCCGACACATGTAAAGCTAAATACGTCCGCGCAATGTTATATCATCAATATTGCTGAATGTGAGCCGCTTATTGAGACGGATAAGTATCTATGTCGCAATTTTTCACATCGAATTGTTAAGACTATTGCAACAATCGCCAAGAGTATTGGGGCAGAGCGAATTGTCATTGCCATAAAGAAAAAATATGTGGCGGAGATTAGTGCCTTGGCTGGAGCGATTACAGAATACAAATCGGACATCGAGATTTTTACAATGGACAGCTATTATCCGGCTGGGGATGAGCAGACAATAGTCCAACTGGTGTGTGGTGTCAGCGTTCCAGAGCGGGGCATCCCCTTAGACGTTGGTGCTGTTGTTAATAATGTCGGAACGATTCTTAAAATAGCAGATGCGTTGGAGGGTCTGCCGGTAACACAAAAGTACCTTTCGGTAGTTGGGGAGGTTAAAACTAATGTGATGGTAAGGGCTCCTTTAGGAACGCCGATTATCGAATGTATCAAGGCGGCGCAGCCAAACCTTAAGGAATATGCCGTTATATTGGGAGGGCCCATGATGGGCAAGGTGCTTACTGGGCATGACATTGATACATCATACGTTACCAAGACAACCGGTAATATCATTGTATTGCCAACTGAGCATTACTTGATCAGGTTACCAGAGGTTCCCATATCTCGAATTTGGCAAAGAGCAAAAAGCGTATGTATTCAGTGCAGAATGTGCACGGATTTGTGTCCAAGGCACATGATTGGCCATCAGATAAGGCCCCATCTGATGATGAGAAATTTCTTTCGGGAGCCAAATATGGATGACAATAGTGAATACTGCAAAACCTTTGGTGATGCGGCAAATTGTTGTGACTGCGGCGCATGTGAGCTCTTTTCTTGTCCCATGGGCCTTTCACCTCGACGGGTGAACATGTACCTAAAGGAACAGCTTAGAAACAGAAAGATAGAAGTCGAGAAAAACCAGACACCCACTGCTCGTGAGAACGTCATTTTTCATAAAATTCCCAGTACACGTCTTATTAGAAGGCTGGGTTTGAGCCAATATTATGGTGAAGAGCTACGAGAAGGATGTACTGAAATTACGCCTGGAAGCGTAAGAATATCGATGGCTCAGCACATTGGGAAACCGGCAAGCCTAATAAAAAAAGCCGGTGACAAGGTTGAAAAGGGCGAGCTTATTGGAAGTGCGGTTAAGAATGGATTGTCAGCCAATATTCATGCTAGTATCACTGGTTTAATAACAAGCTGTTCTGACGGGTTCGTTGAAATCCAAATGGAAAAGAGGTGATCAATATGGGGAAATCAATCGGGATGATCGAGCTGACGAGCATTGCCAGGGGTATTTTAGTGAGTGATTATATGGTAAAAGCAGCCCAGGTCGAAATTTTACGCTCATCTACGGTCTGTCCAGGAAAATATGTGATTATTGTGTCCGGACAGATCGGTGATGTCAAGGCCTCAATGGCTGTCGGAGAGCAACAAAGTGGTGAGTACCTGGTCGACAAGCTCATCATTGCGAATATCCACTCGCAACTGATACCGGCTATTTGTATGACTAATCAGATAGACGACATGGACGCTGTCGGCGTGCTGGAGTTCTATTCGGTGGCTTCTGCTATCCTTGCCGCTGATGTGGCGGCGAAGACAGCGAATATCACCTTGATAGAAGTGAGAATAGGCTTTGCGATCGGTGGCAAGGGATTTGTCACCCTTACCGGCCAAGTGGCGGCTGTCAGGGCGGCGGTAGAGGCTGCTACGAAACGTAGCGAGTTACTTGTCGAGAGTGTTATTATTCCAAGACCCGCCAAGGAGGTTTTTAAAAATATGAACTAATTTTCATATTGTAAATATAACTAAATTTGAAGTTTGATAAATGGTGACTTTGTACTATTGACCTTCCCCTAAGGGGAACCCTCTATACTAGTTTTTATGTTATATGAAACATATTTCAGTTTAAAGAATAATCAAAAATGAGGAGAAGGAAGAATGAAAAACGACGCTTTAGGAATGATTGAAACAAAAGGCTTGGTTGGCTCAGTTGAAGCTGCCGATGCAATGGTGAAAGCAGCGAATGTAACAATGGTTGGAAAAGAGTTTGTCGGAGGCGGCTTGGTTACCGTAATGGTAAGAGGAGATGTGGGAGCGGTGAAGGCAGCGACCGATGCGGGTGCGGCAGCAGCGGCACGTGTTGGCGAGCTTGTTTCTGTACATGTAATTCCGCGCCCTCATGATGAAATTGAAAACATATTGCCTGAAACAAAAATACCTGCGCCAGCAACACCCGTAAAGAGAACACCTGCAACGAAAGCACCTGAAACAAAAAAATAGACCAAGGAGAAAATGATGTTATGAGCGTAAATAGTAATGTGGAAGCGAAGGTTATCAGCGTAAACAATAGTGCGGAAATGAAGATGCAAAAGTTGAACCGTAAATTTAGAGTTACGGGAATGTCTTCAGCACTAATCTCAGCATTGGCATATGGACTCTATACAACATTAGTCTTAGTGGCCGGCAATTATGAGCCGTTACTTGGTGCCGAACTGCTAGCATTGACGTTTGTCAGTTGTGGATTAAATGATCTGTTTGCAGGTATATGGCTTGTTGCCTATAATGCGAAAAAGGGTCGAATAAAAGAGATCAAGCGGAGTTTAAAAACTTTCCCTGGTAAAATGATTATTTTAGGAGCACTTGCCGGGGGTCCAGTAGCTAATGGCGCATATTTGGCAGGACTGGCGATGGCCGGTGCATATGCAATTCCGATTTCAGCCACCTGCAGTTTGTTCGGTGCCCTTTTTGCATGGATTTTCCTGAAACAAAAGCCTACCATTCGAGTTGTATTTGGGATGCTTATATGCGTCTTGGGAGCCATTACGATTAATTGGGTAAAGCCTGAGGATAACCCTAATTTTACATTGGGAATCATCTGCGCCTTAATTGCTGCGGTCTCGTGGGGATTAGAAGGCGTGATATCAAGCTACGGCGGTTCTATGCTGGATACGGATGTTGCAGTTAATATAAGAGAATTGGTTTCCGGACTTTTCAATTTAATCATAATTGTACCATTGGTTTCAGGCTTAGCCATTTTAAGTGGAACGATAACAGCTGGAATTCCTGCTTTGATTTTGGTGGTATCAGGGTTGTGTGCGGCAATGTCCTTCTTGCTGTGGTATAAAGCTAACTCCATGGTAGGATGTGCGATCGGGATGTCATTAAATGTTACATATGCATTCTGGGGTGTCTTCTTTTGTGTGCTATTCCTAGGTCAAAGCGTGACACCGACAATTGTAGCCGGATCCATCATAATTGTGGTAGGAGCTATCCTGGTGACGATGAATCCGCTTGATTTTTTGAAGAAGAAGGAGGTATAAATCAATGTTATTACCTACAAGAACAGCAGTCTTAAATTATTTGTATCAAGAAAATGAAGCTGATGTAAATAAAATTATGGAAGCCTTAAGACCAATGTATGGCAACGAGAAGCAATTTAATGAGAAAATGTATTTGGAGCATGCCATGTCATTGGAGGCAAATGGACTAGTAGAGATGATCGGCTATGAATTGGATAAAAATGAAGAGTTAATTCTGTATTATCGAATCAATGAGAGCGGACGAAAAGCGGTCGAAAAGTATGTTCCTGAGAAATATTATCAAAAGGAGAAAAGATAGATGAGATATCGTGGCGAAGAGGCCTTAGGTCTTGTGGAAACAATAGGTATGGTTCCGGCTTTAGAAGCAGCTGATAAAATGCTCAAAGCTGCAGATGTAGAATTGATTTCTTACGAAAATATCGGCTCAACTTTGGTTACCATCATGGTAAAAGGTGATGTGGCCGCTGTACGCGCCTCAGTGGAGACAGGGGCTACAGCGGCAGCAGCAATCGGGAAGCTGACGGCATCAAATGTCATGCCAAGACCGATTACAGAGGTTGGTGACATTGTATCTGTACATGATATCGACCTAGAATAAAAAGAGAGGAAAAGAGATATGGAAAGATTTGAAGCAATAGGGCTGATAGAAACTTTTGGCTTGGTGTTTGTATTAGAAGCAGCTGATGCCATGTGCAAGGCCGCAGATGTAACACTGATAGGATATGAAAATGTGGCGTCGGGATATATTTCAGTGTTAGTCCAGGGTGATGTAGGCGCATGTAAGGCGGCGGTGGAAGCCGGGGTCAAAGCAGTGAAGGATATGAATGAGGAAGTCTATAGCTCGGTTGTGATCGCAAGACCTCATGTAGATTTGGAAAAAATTATTAGCCGCTATTCTTTGGAGAACCTTTTACCGAAAGCGCAGTAGAAGGGAAGGGGTGTAAATGATATTTATTGATAAAGATCTGGCTTCTATTCAAGAGTCCAGAATATTGTTAGAGCATGCCAAGGAAGCTAAGGGGGAGCTAAAGTGGACTTCTCAGGACAAGCTAGACGAAATAGTCACAGCAGTGTACAAAGCGGTATCCGTGCATCTGGAAGAATTGGTCAAGCTGGCTGTAGAAGAAACTGGGTATGGCTGTCAGGAAGATGAATATATGCATGCGCATCAGCTGCTTAGAGGTTTGATGGATCAGATAAGCACCATGAAATGTGTCGGTATATTAAACGAAAATCAATCAGAAAAAACGAAAGATATAGGCGTGCCTTTTGGGATTATAGCGGTCTTATGCCCAAGCATAAGCCCTGTAGCCGCAGTGATCAGCTCGGCGCTGCTATGCTTAAAATCGGGAAATGTAGTCGTGTTCATACCAAATGTGCGGGCAGTGGCGACGGTCAGAAAAACTGTTTTCCTCATGAAAGAGGCGGCAATTGCAGCAGGTCTTAAAAAAGGGGCCATGAGTTGCCTTGAAACAGTGTCAGATGCGGGCATCAAAGCTGTGATTAGGCATGAAAATGTTTCTGCCATAGTAAATATTGGCGTCAAAGAGTTTTTGCCGGACTGTGTGGCTGCTAAAGGACCTCTTTTCTACGGAAGCACCGGTCCATCGCCGGTATTTATTGAAAAGACTGCAAATATCGAACGAGCGGTAGAAGATATCATTAACAGCCGAAGCTTTAATCATGGGATCATGTCAGGAGCTGAACAATATGTGGTGGTAGACAATCAGATTGCCACAGAAGTGAAAGCAGTTATGTCTGCCGGTGGCGCCTTTTTTATGGACGAGGAACAAGAGAAGCGTTTGCTTTTATTCCTTTGTCCGAAGGGAAATGAGGTGGATCTAGAATATATCGGCAGATCTGCCGCATGGCTCGCTAAACAAGCTGGTTTTACGGTTCCTAAGGGAACTAAGGTGTTGGTTTCGGAGAAAAGATATATTGCCGATCGTAATCCCTATTCAAAAGAGTTTCAATGTCCTATTATGGCATACTATATTGAAACCGACTGGATGCGGGCCTGTGAGCGCTGTATGAGTCTTCTGGTAGAAGAAAGTAAAGGACATTCACTAGTCATTCATTCAGAGGACGAAGAGATCATAATGGAGTTTGCGCTAAAGAAGCCGGTGGCACGAATATTGGTGAATACACCAGCTGTTGGTGGGGCTATGGGGATCACTACAAAGCTATTCCCATCTGTGATTTTGGGTGGGCTGACAACCGGAATCGGGGCAACCGCTGAAAATATTTCACCAATGCACCTGACCTATATCCGTAAGATGGGATATGATGTCAGAAAAACACCAGAATCAAAAAGTGATGAATCGACTGAAGAGATGTTGCATCGATTCATCAAAAAAGCATTAAGCGAATTAAACAATCAATAGAAAGCGAGGAATCAAAGTGGAATTTAAAGAGTTTTCAAATAAATTGGAAGAAATCACCAAAGATATGACTTTACAGGAAAAAAATACACTGATGAAGATGTTTGAAGCGATTTCTGATGAAATAGAAAAAGAAGAGGTTGTTGGTGCTGTTAAAGGCTGTGTGGTGGAAGGCGACAAAGTTCCAGATGGCATAACGGCAAGATTAACGATGCTTAAGGAAAGTTATTTAAAGCATAAACCATCGATTACTACATTTCGTGCCAGAGCAATTACGAAAATCGCAAAAGAAAACCCAGGGATGCCTAAAATAATGCTTCGTGCGAAGTGTTTTCGCTATTGCTGCGAGACGGCGCCGTTGGTTATCCAGGATCATGAGCTGATTGTGGGGGCACCATGTGGAGCGCCTAGAGCCGGTGCCTTTTCACCGGATATTGCATGGAGATGGATGGAAGATGAAATTGAAACGATCGGAACAAGGCCGCAAGATCCATTTTATATTTCAGACGAAGACAAAAGGATCATGCGCGAAGAGCTTTTCCCATTTTGGAAGGGGAAGTCTGTCGATGAATATTGTGAGGATCAATATAGAGATGCCGGAGTATGGGAAATGTCCGGAGAATCTTTTGTGTCGGATTGCTCATATCACGCCATAAATGGTGGTGGTGACTCTAATCCGGGATATGATGTGATCTTGATGAAAAAAGGCCTGCTTGACATACAGCAGGAAGCGCTAGAATATTTAAAGCATTTAGATTATGAAAATCCTGATGACATTGAAAAAATATATTTTTATAAGTCCATTATTGATACAACTGAGGGCGTAATGGCATACGCCAAAAGACTTTCAGAATATGCAGCCGAGCTGGCGAATAAAGAGACTAACCCGACAAGAAAGGCGGAGCTTTTAGAAATATCCAAAGTGAATGCAAGGGTTCCGGCCAACAAGCCTGAGACTTTCTGGGAAGCGGTTCAGGCGGTGTGGACCATTGAATCTCTTCTGGTTGTAGAAGAAAACCAGACCGGCATGTCGATTGGCCGTGTCGACCAGTATATGTATCCATTTTACAAAGCCGATATTGAGTCGGGAAGGATAAATAAATTTCAAGCATTTGAGCTGGCTGGCTGCATGCTGATCAAAATGTCGGAGATGATGTGGATTACCAGCGAAGGCGGATCTAAGTTTTTTGCCGGATATCAGCCATTTGTTAATATGTGTGTTGGCGGTGTTACTAGGGAAGGCCTTGATGCGACGAATGAATTGACATATCTGCTTATGGATGCTGTGCGCCATGTCAAGATTTATCAACCCTCATTAGCTTGCCGTATTCATAATAAGTCACCGCGGGAATATCTTAAGAAAATTGTAGATGTCATACGCTCCGGTATGGGATATCCGGCGTGCCATTTTGATGATACACATATTAAAATGATGCTGGCAAAAGGCGTTTCAATTGAAGATGCCAGAGATTACTGCCTAATGGGGTGTGTAGAGCCACAAAAAGCTGGCCGTCTGTATCAGTGGACATCTACCGCTTATACCCAGTGGCCGATTTGTATTGAGCTTACCTTAAATAACGGTGTGCCTTTGTGGTATGGAAAATCAGTTTGCCCGGATATGGGGGAACTCTCCCAATACAAAACCTATGAGCAGTTTGAAAATGCGGTGAAGGCTGAGATCAAATACATTACAAAGTGGTCAGATGTCGCAACGGTGATTTCACAGCGCATCCATCGTGAATTGACGCCAAAGCCGCTGATGTCCATTATGTATGAAGGCTGCATGGAAAATGCAAAGGATGTTTCGTCAGGAGGTGCAATGTACAATTTTGGTCCGGGCGTGGTATGGTCAGGCTTAGCAACATATGTAGATTCAATGGCCGCTATTAAAAAGCTAGTGTTTGATGATAAAAAATATACATTAGAGGAATTAAATCGTGCATTAAAGGCGGATTTCGAAGGATATGAGCAGATCAAAGCAGACTGTCTAAATGCCCCTAAATATGGTAATGATGAGGATTATGTTGATTATATAGCTGCTGATTTAGTCCATTTTACAGAACAAGAGCATCGAAAATATAAGACCTTATATTCGATACTTAGCCATGGAACCTTGTCAATATCCAACAATACGCCGTTTGGCCAGTTGACAGGCGCCTCCGCAAACGGAAGACGTGCATGGATGCCATTGTCAGATGGCATCAGTCCGTCTCAGGGCGCGGATCATAAAGGTCCGACAGCAATTATTAAGTCAGTTTCGAAGATGTCAAATGATAGTATGAATATCGGTATGGTGCATAATTTCAAAATCATGCCGGGATTACTTGATACGCCAGAAGGTGAGGAGAGCCTAATCACATTACTCCGTACATCAAGCGCCCTTGGTAACGGCGAAATGCAGTTTAACTATTTGGATAATGAGACGATGCTAAAAGCCCAGGAGCATCCCGAACAATACCGTGATTTGATCGTACGTGTTGCCGGCTACAGCGCATTCTTTGTTGAATTATGCAAGGATGTGCAAGATGAGATTATAAGTAGAACGATGCTCACTCATTTCTGATACATGGGAGGAGGAGAATGAATCGTTCGCAGAGTAAAGCACTTGAACGAAGCGCCCTTGTTTTCAACGTGCAAAAGTATAATATGTATGATGGCCCGGGATTGAGAACCATTGTGTTTTTTAAAGGGTGTCCTCTTCGCTGTAAATGGTGCTCAAACCCCGAGAGTCAGAAGCAGACATATCAAATCATGTTTAAAAAAGATTTGTGCGTAAACTGTGGAGCATGCACCGAAGTATGTCCGGCGATGATCCATGCCATGAATAATGAAGTGCATGAAATCAAAAGAAATAATGACTGTATTGGCTGCTGTAAATGCAAAGAGATTTGCCCCAAAGGAGCTTTAGAGATTGCCGGGGAGATGAAGCCTTTGTCTGAGCTTTTGGATCTCATCAAAGAAGATGAAATGTTTTATGAGCAGTCTAAAGGCGGAGTCACATTAGGCGGTGGTGAATGTACAATGCAGGCGGAAGCCGCCAAAAATTTATTGATGGCCTGCAAGCAGGAGGGGATTAACACTGCGATTGAAACCTGTGGCTATACAAAGCATGAAAAATTAATGGAAATTGCGGAATTTGTTGATTATTTCCTTTATGACATTAAACATATGAACCCAGAACGGCATAATGAATTAACTGGTGTCAGCAACGATTTGATTCTTTATAATCTTACTGAGCTTTTGAAACGAAGACACAACGTGATTATTCGCATGCCAATGTTAAAAGGGGTTAATAGCAGCCGTGAGGAAATCCGTCAGGTAATCGATTTTCTTCTCCCCTTTAAAGACTATGCTAATTTTAAGGGGATTGACCTTCTTCCTTATCATAAGCTGGGAGTGAATAAGTACCTTCAGCTTGATGAGGTATATCCGATTGAGGGGGATTTAAGCTTAACTGATGCTGAGCTTGATCAAATTGAGAAATGGTTAAAAGAGGAGCGCTTCCCAGTTAGAATAGTCAGACATTAGTTCACTTGGAGGATTGGAATGATGTTTAATAATGAACAAAGTATCCAGCGCGTGATCGAAGAATCGGTTCCAGGCAAACAAGTAACAATTGCCCATGTGATTGCTTCGCCGGTTGAGGGTCTTTATGAGTCTCTGGGGCTTGACCATGCCGGTGCCATCGGAATACTGACGTTAACACCTTATGAAACGGCTATGATCGCAGCGGATTATGCAGCGAAGGTGGCGAGTATCGAAATTGGCTTCATGGATCGCTTTACCGGTTCAGTTGTGATTTCCGGAGATGTGGAAAGTGTGGAGACAGCGCTTAAACAGGTGAGCGAAATGCTAAAAGCAAAATTGGGCTTTATTGTGACCGGGGTGACAAGAACATGAGGGCAAAGAAGATCATGCTCATAGGTGCAAGAAAAAGCGGAAAGACGACACTTTCTGACTGGATTAATGGAACCAAAGGAGCAGTTAAGTATCCACCCGGATTTGCTAAGTCGTTTCGCATGCCGGTTTTAGGTGTCATTACGAAGAGCGATCAGCATATGGAAAGACGAGGACTTAGCACGCAGCAGCTGAAAAGAGCAGGAATAGCGCCCCCATATTACTGTGTGACAAAAGAAGAGGAAAACTTCTTAGAATTAAAAAAAGTAATTATGCAATTGGTAAAGCGAGGGGAAGCCTGATGAAGTTTATAACGGAAGAAGAAGTTCGAAAAATGTATAGTAATGCCCCTTTTGAAAGTTATCAAAATAGTGAAGGAACCAGACTGACTCCGGGGGGGAGACAGTATTTAATTGATAAAGGGGTAAAGATCGAGGAGTCCTATATGCAGAAAAATGCAATAACAAAAGAAGCAAAAGTAAAAGCAGATGATGTGCCGATCAATGCACTTTTAACGGTTGCGTCAAATTTTCTTAAGACAGGGGTAGAGCTGCTTAAGATTGACGTATTAATCGCACAAGAGCTTTTTGCTTTGGAAGAATATCTGCTGGCTTCAATCCAAGAAAATGGCAAAAATGAGCCGCTCAAGTGTCAGCCCTGTACTGGGATAAATTCTGAGAATTTTAAATGCAGTGCGAATATATGCTTTGATATCACGGGTTTCCATGCACAGGTGCCACAGGGGGAGACAATTGTCAAGCTTCATTGTCTAAGATGCATGCTTAAGGAGCAGGAGACGCAGCTAACAGGAAGATACAAGGAGGATGTTGACAGCATAATTAACCGTCTATCGCAGATAATTTGCTTAGCTTTTGGAGGAACGGTATGCCAAAGAAAGAGTAATGGGGAAGCGTAAGTTAGGAGGCAGACGATGGAGTATCGAATTATAAAGTCACCATCACGAGGAACCATTGACATTCTGATGAAGAGAGGTATGACCGGAGACCGGATCAAGCAAATGGGGCGAATAGATGCAATTGCGCTAGTGCAGGGAAGAATGGTAGAGATGGTTTCTGCTGCCGATATTGCCGAAAAAGCAGCCGGCGTCATAGCGAAAGATATTCAGGGGAATTGCCCGCAGAGCATGCTGATGCTGGCTATATTGGGGGATACTGCATCGGTCGAAATGGCGGTGAAAGAAATCAAAGAAAATGAAATGGAGGCACGTAAAAATGGTAGCGGCAAAATTAATTGATAATGTCTGGGCTACGAGAAAGGCAGAATCATTAAATGGTCTTAAATTTATGCTTGCTGAAGTGCTTGGAGATGATTCGGGATCAAGAATGATCGTTGCCGATATCATCGGTGCCGGTATTGGGGATCGGGTCATTGTGGCTAAAGGCTCGGCGGCGCGAAGGATGCTTGGTGATGATGCGCTTCCGATTGATGCTGCAGTGATCGGAATTATTGATGAAGGATGTAAAGGAAGGGAAGTGGAGCTATGAAGAAATTAGTCTGTGCAAAGGATGTAGAAAACTTACATGCACAGGGAAAAAAAATCATATATATTGACAGCACGACGATTATTACGCCTTCTGCGAAAGATGCGGCGGATAATTTGAAGATGACATTTACAGAAGAAACGGAAACGACGACTACTTCTCTATTCGAAGGGATCGATAACGAAAAGTTATATAAGGTCTTTAAAATACTGATGGAAAGAGGAATGCTTAAGGATTTATTAAAGCCATATCAATCTGAAACCCATGAAAGCGGGTTTAAGGTGGTTCGGGGAAATACGGTTTCGATGGATAAATTAGAGACCGGACAACCCGAAAGCAAGGCCTGTTATCAGGAAGTGGTAAATGAGGGCAGTATGCACGCCGGATTCCTAACGATTCAGGATTCTAAGTTTGACTGGGAGATAGAATGTGAAGAGATCAATTATGTAATAGAAGGAAATGTGACCATAACAGTGGGCGGCAAATCCTTCATGGCTCACGTCGGTGATGTTTTATTTTTCCCAAAAGGAACAAAAGTCGTGTGGGAGGCGACAGGTGAAGTAAGGCTGTTTTATTCCACTTGTCCATAAATATTGTAAGTTAAAGGAGGCTTAATTAAACAATGAATAATTATGATATGGATTTACAGGCCATTCAGGAAGCAAGAGATTTGGCCAGGCAGGGCGAGGCTGCAATGAAAGTATTGTCCGGCTACACTTCGGAACAAATTGATCGAATAGTTGAAAGTATGGTGAAGGCTGCCCAGGAAAATGCAGTGATGCTTGCCGAATTAGCGGTCGAAGAAACCGGTTTTGGAATAGCAGCCGACAAGGTATATAAAAACTATGCGGCTTCAAAGCTTTTATATGAAGACATCAAAGACATGAAGACGATTGGAATTATTGGTGAAGATAAGGAAAAGGCAACGATTGATGTGGCTGCTCCGGTCGGTTTGATTATGGGGATCATTCCGTCAACTAATCCAACATCAACGGTGATCTTTAAATCTATAATTGCAATAAAATCAGGAAATGCAATTGTGTTTTCGCCACACCCTTCGGCTCTTAAATGTACCATTATGGCCGCTAAAATGATGCATGAGGCAGCTATAAGCGCCGGCGCTCCGAAAGGGGTTATTGGCTGCATTAGTAAGGCTTCCTTAGCAGCAACCAATGAATTGATGAAATACCCGGAAGTTGCCATCATTATTGCGACCGGCGGACCCGGAATGGTAAAAGCCGCTTATAGTATGGGAAAACCTGCAATCGGTGTAGGCGCCGGAAACTCCCCGGCATATATCGAAAAGACGGCGGATGTTGAAAAAGCGATCAGTACAATTATAGCCAGCAAAACATTTGACAATGGGACAATTTGTGCTTCCGAGCAGTCAATCATTTGCGAAGAATCAAATCAACAAGCAGTCATCCATGAATTGAAAAAGCAGGGCGGATATTTTATGTCGGAAGAAGAAACTAAGAAAGCATGCGGCGTGCTATTTAAAAACGGACATATTATGAATGCGAAGTTTGTGGGGCGTCGGCCACATGAAATTGCCAATGCGGCCGGATTCTCAGTGCCTGACGAAACAAAGGTGCTAATTGGCAGACAATCTGGAATTGGACCCAATTATCCGCTATCTTATGAGAAGCTGACAACAGTGCTGGCATTTTATACGGTAAAGGATTGGCAAGAGGCGTGTGAGTTATGCTATTCGCTTTTGGAAAATGGCATGGGACATACCTTGAGCCTGCATACGAATGACCGTGACATTGTTTTGAAGTTTGCTGTAAAACCAGCTTCCCGCATTCTTGTCAATACGGGTGGAAGTCAAGGCGGCACCGGTATCAGTACTGGTCTTTCAGTATCCTTTACACTAGGTTGCGGAACCTGTGGCGGCAGTTCAGTCTCAGAGAATGTAAGTCCGCTTCATCTGATCAATGTGAAGAAGGTGACCTACGGCTTGAAGGATTGTACAAAATTGACGACACAGGATGTTGAATTTCAAAGACTATGTAAAGAAAACCATGTGCCCGAAACATGTGGCGAAACGATTTCATCAGATAAGTTAACCGATTTAGTGAAAGAAATTATTCTGGCGATGAAGAATGGATAAAGGAGGGCATGATGGAAAAGTATGATAAGGCAATAAAACTGCTCATGGAATATGTTAAGAGTGCCTGTAAGCATGATGGGCAGGATGAACATATTCCGGTTGGGATATCAAACAGACATATCCATCTGTCTAAAAATGATCTGGACATATTGTTTGGCAGCGGATATTTGCTGACCAATGTTAAAGACCTGCTGCAAACCGGACAATATGCCTGTAAAGAAACATTAGCCATCTGCGGTCCGAAGGGCGTTATTGAAAAGGTAAGGGTTCTAGGGCCACTACGCCATAAAACCCAGGTGGAAATCCTCAAAGGAGACTGCTTTAGGCTTGGTGTTAAAACAGGGCTTAGACAATCAGGCGACTTAGATGGAACTCCGGGGATCACTCTAGTTGGGCCTAACGGCTCGGTTCAAATCAAGGAAGGGGTGATTGTTGCTAAACGGCATATTCATATGCTTCCGGAAGACGCCTTGAAGTTTGGCGTTAATGACAAGGACAATGTAAAAATTAAAATCAAAGGGGAACGTGGCGGGATCTTTGATCAAGTCAGTATCCGGGTATCAAATGAGTCTAAGCTTGAATTTCATCTTGATACCGAAGAGGCCAATGCGCTTGGAGTAACTTCAAAATCAACAATCTATATTGTTGCCTGAAGAAGATAGATAATTAAAAGTCATATTCAATTAAAAATTAATAAATATGGAGGAAGAAGAAATGAAGTATGATGCATTAGGAATGATTGAAACAAAAGGATTAGTAGGTTCTATTGAAGCAGCAGATGCGATGGTGAAAGCAGCAAACGTTTCCTTAATTGGAAAAGAATTTGTCGGGGGCGGACTTGTTACTGTGATGGTAAGAGGCGATGTCGGAGCTGTTAAAGCGGCAACAGATGCTGGCGCTGCCGCAGCACAAAGAGTTGGTGAATTAGTGTCAGTACACGTGATTCCACGTCCACATGGTGATGTAGAGGTCATCTTGCCAGCAGCAAAATAAGCCAGAAGTCCATCGCTTTTATAAAAACTGTCTTAGTCTTTTGTGATTAAGACAGTTTTTATAATTGTGTAGAAACGAAATCTGTTATATAATAGACTAGAATATCAATTCGTATTTCTTACTTTTTTCACAAAGATATAATATAATAGTAAAGTCATATGAATAACACAAATTTCGAAAGGGATGGATCTTAGCATGGGAAACACACAATCCAAGATTGACAAAAGAAAAGAAGAGGCTAGAAAGCGTAAAGAAAAGCAGAGGAAGATACAGAATGCAAAAATCAAGCCGGTCGTTCGTAAAAAGCTTATATCCGGTGTCTGCATCGCTCTGGTAATGCTGTTGGTGGGAGGAATGATCTTTGCTAATACAACATATGCACGGACAACATTTACAGCAGTTAAAGTTGGCGATGTAAAGATAACTGCTGCTGAATATAGTTACTACTATAATGCGACTTTTAATAATTATTATTCCACATGGTCATCATATGGATATACGATTGATACCAGCACTTCTTTGAAAAGGCAGACTGCAATCGATGGGACAACTCCTCTGGATCAATATATTCATGATTCGGTGATTACGACGATTCAACAAAATGTTGCGCTTGCTATGGCTGCGAAAAAAGCCGGCGTTTCGCTAGAAGATGAGGATATTGTAACGGTCGACGAAGCAATGGCGTCTTTACAAGAGGCAGCCGATAATCAGGGGTTGGGGGTAGATGAATTCTTAAAAGCCGTTTACGGCGCCGGAGTCACTGAGGAGCTTTATCGCTCGATCGTAGAACGGGAGCAGTTAGCTAATAAGTATTACACGATCGTGTATGATGGCTTTGAATTCAGTGAGAGCGAGATTGAAGAAGCCTTCAATAAGGATAAGTCCGCTTATCAAATAGCAGATCTCCGTTACCAGCTATTTAGTGCTAATGAATCAACAGCTGAGGAAGGTGAGGAGATTATTACGAAGGAAGCTGCTTTGGCATCGGCTGAGGAATTCATGGCAAAGGTCGAAACCGAGGAGGATTTCGGACGACTTTCTTATGAGCTTCAATCAACATCTGAGGAATCAGATACGACGGAGGAGGTAGATTATTCTACTCAGGCACTTTATAAGGAAACGAAAGCATCATCATTAGATGAAAAAGTCTCAGAATGGGTATTTAATGAGGAACGTGCCACAAAGGATATGGAATTAATAGAAAACTCTGCCGGCACCGGTTATTATGTCGTTTATATCGTGAAACCTCCATATCGTCATGAATATAATACCGTGAACGTACGCCATATCCTTATTTCGGCTTCGGATGAAGAGAGCACAGCAGAGGGCACCGAAGAAGAAAGCACTACATTGACTAGTGAAGAGGCTAATTCAAAGATTACAACGATTTATGATGAATGGAAGAATGGCGAGGCAACAGAAGATAGCTTTGCGGCGCTGGCTAAGGAATATTCTGATGATACTGGATCAACTAGTGAAGGCGGCTTGTACGAACAGGTATATAAAAATCAAATGACTACTCAGTTCAATGACTGGATCTTTGATGAGAATCGCAAACCTGGTGACACTGATATCGTTCAGACGGATTACGGTTACCATCTAATATATTTTGTTGGTGAGGATGCGCCATATTGGATGGTTCAGGTAGAAGCAGATTTAAGAAAGGAAGCTTATGACGCATTTTTCGAGGAGCTCACTGCCAAGTATAGTGTATCAACCCATTGGTTAGGGACTCGTCTGCGTTTTGAGCCATTGTAAATAAGTATATGGCGAAAGAAGAAGCGAAGGAACTGCTGGCTTTTATTGAAAAGAGTCCAAGCTGTTTTCATGTGATTCAAAACTTAAAAGAAGAGTTGGATAAAGAAGGCTTTATTGAGGTCTACGAAGGAGAGCCGTGGGAACTTTGTGAGAATGGCAGATATTATGTGTTAAGAAATGCATCTTCTCTGATCGCATTTAAAGTTCCGAGTAAGGCATTTCAAGGCTTCCACATTATTTCAAGCCATAGCGATTCACCGTCATTTAAGATCAAGGAGAATCCAGAGATGGAAGTAGAACAGCAATACGTCAAGATAAACGTTGAAAAGTATGGCCAAATGCTGTTTGCTCCATGGTTTGACCGTCCCCTTTCTGTTGCTGGAAGAATTTTGCTTAAAGAGGAAAATCAAATTTATACAAAGCTGGTTAACGTCGATCGGGATCTGATGCTGATTCCCAATCTAGCTATCCACGTGAATCGTAAAGTCAATGAGGGGTACGCTTATAATGCCCAGGAAGATATGCTGCCACTCTTTGGTTCTTCGGCTGCTAAGGGGACTTTTATGAAGACTTTGGCTGATAGTGCGAAGGTACAGAAGGAATCTATCGTAGGGTCAGACCTGTTTCTGTACAACCGGATGAAGGGTGCGCTCTGGGGAGCTGATGAAGAATATATATCCAGCACGAAGCTTGATGATTTGCAGTGTGCATTTACGACCTTTAAGGGCTTTTTATTAGGGGGTCATCCGCAGAATGTATCGGTTTACTGTGTTTTAGATAATGAAGAGGTGGGAAGCGCTACCAAACAGGGGGCAGCCTCTACATTTTTAAAGGATACGCTGATAAGAATTGGCAGGGCGATGGGAAAAGATGAAACGGAGCATTTGATGGCTCTTAGTACAAGCTTCATGATATCCGCAGACAACGCTCATGGCGTTCATCCTAATCATGCCGCAAAGACCGACCCTACCAATCGCCCGTTCCTGAATCAGGGGATTGTCATTAAGTATAGCGCCAATCAAAAGTATACGACGGATGGCGTCACTGCGGCTATATTTAAATTAATTTGTGAAGAGGCGAAGGTGCCATATCAATCCTATGTGAATCGCTCAGATATGGAGGGCGGTTCCACGCTTGGCAATATATCTAACACGCAGGTAGCCCTCAACACAGTCGATATCGGACTTGCGCAGTTGGCGATGCATTCGCCTTATGAAACAGCCGGAGTCCTTGATGCTTTTTATCTGAAAGAGGCTGCCAAGACATTTTATAATAGCAATATTTCTGCCATGCCAGGTGGAGGATATACAATAATTACAAGGAAATGATTGACATAACAGTAAACAGCGTGTAAAATTAATACAAATATTTTAAATGAGGGATTTGTTTGTTAATTGTATTTATTATGGAGAAAAATTAATCTAAGAAGTGACATTACAAGTTAACCGGACATTGTTTATTCGTGACGGGTTGATTTGTGTACCGTAAACCATGATAGATACTGTGCTCAACATATGTAAAGATAGACCTATGAGGCAAGTTTATGATGGCAGCTTCATAGGTTTTTATTTTAACTTGCTCAACGAACAAAACAGAAAGGATAATCATACAATGAATCAATCATTTGAAATATTAGGCGTTTACCAAGTATTAAAACAGTTAAAAGAATATGCAAATACAATCCAGGCAAAAGAAATGATCGCAAATCTCGAGCCTCATTTATCAGAGGCAGTGCTTACTAAAAGCTTAAAGGATACAACGCAAGCAAAGCTGCTGCTTGAGACGGTCGGAACACCGCCGTTGCCGCTGATGGAAAATATTGAAGCGTATATTGACAGTGTGGCTAGGAGCGAGTTGCTGCTCCCCGAACAGATTGAGCAAATAGGTTCCTTTTTTACCGCAGTAAGGCGGTTAGAGTCATACTTAGAAAAGGGTAAAGAAAAACAAATCGGGTTGGCTTTTTACAGTGACAACCTAGTTTCCCAGCCTTTATTGTGTAAGGAAATCGAAAGAACGATTCGTCATGGAAAAATTGATGACTATGCAACTAGGACGCTTAAGAATATTCGCAGACAGCTTAAGGAGCTTGATGAAAAAATCAGGCAAAAGGCAGAAAGTATTATAAGGGCAAATAAGTCCTTTGTAGCAGATGCTTTCGTCGTTAACCGCAATGGCAAAGTATGTATCCCTGTCAAGAAGCAGTATCGGGCGAAAATAGAAGGGCTGGAAGTCGACAAATCCGCAACCGGTTCCACTGTATTTGTAGAGCCGCAGGCAATTGCTAAAATGCGCAGTGAATATGAACTGCTTGAATTTGAAGAGGAGGCAGAAGAAAGACAAATCATCTATACCTTGATGAATATGATTGCGGATAAAGAAGCGGAAATAAGGGAGAACATTCGCATTATCGTCATGCTTGATTTTGTCTTTTCAAAGGGCAAAATGAGTGTTGATATGGGCGGCGCAGCTCCAGTCATAAACTTAAATCGCTATATTTGTATAAAAGGGGCAAGACATCCTTTGCTTGAAAAGGAGGTATGCGTTCCGCTTGATTTCGAAATTGGAAATGGTACAAGGGGAGTGATCATTACAGGTCCTAATACCGGCGGGAAGACGGTTGCCATTAAGACTGTCGCTCTGCTTAGTGTGATGGCTTGCATGGGACTTCACATTCCGGCCAACAAAGCAGAGATTGCGATGAACAGTCAGGTGTTATGTGATATTGGCGACGGTCAGAATCTATCAGATAATTTATCTACTTTTTCTGCGCACATCAAAAATATTATGAACATATTAAAAAGGGTAAATGAGGAGAGCTTGGTGGTCCTTGATGAGCTTGGTTCAGGAACCGATCCCACAGAAGGGCGGGGCATTGCTATTTCCGTATTAGAGCAGCTGCGTCAAAGCCAGGCGCTGTTTTTAGTGACAACCCATTATCCGGAGGTCAAAGAATATGCCGACAGATATGAAGAGATAGCCAACGCCAGAATGGCCTTTGATAGAGAAAGCTTAAGGCCTTTATATCGTCTTGAGATGGGAAAAGCAGGTGAAAGCTGCGCCCTATATATTGCTAAGCATTTAGGTCTTCCAAATGAAATGCTAAAGCTTGCCGCATTGGAGGCTTATGGGGACAAAGCAGAAGGCTTGGTTGACGAGTTAGAGCTTAATAGCCGTGATCACGGCTTTGAAAAAGAAGCGGCGCCTAAAATCAAGAGAAACTTAAGCTCCCGTAAAAAATCAAAGCATGGCGAGGCATTTTCAAGAGGCGATAGCGTTATTATTTTACCGGAGGAGAAAATTGGGATTGTAGTAATGCCTGCCGATCAGCAAGGAAATGTTTTAGTGCAATACCAGAAAGAAAAGATGATGATTAATCATAAACGGCTTAAATTAAAAGTTGCCGCTTCCCAATTATATCCTGATGATTATGATTTTTCTATTATTTTTGATACTGTAAAGAATCGTAAGGCAAGGCATAAGATGAGTAAAGGACATCAGGAAGACTTGACAATTTATATTGAGTAATAGGAAGGAGAGATTTATATGGAAGAAGTTGTAAAAAGATGCAGCTGGTCGGGGAATGATGAGCTATATCAGAAATATCATGATTTTGAATGGGGACGACCGGTCCATGATGATCATAGACTTTTTGAAATGCTTATTCTTGAAGGAATGCAGGCTGGGTTAAGCTGGATTACGATTTTACGGAAAAGAGAAAACTTCCGAAAAGCTTTAGATAATTTTGACATTGAAAAGATTATTAGGTACGATGATCATAAAATCGAAGAATTGATGCATGATGCCGGTATTATAAGAAATAGACTTAAAATACGCTCAGTCATTATTAATGCAAAAGCTTTCTTAGAAGTACAGAAAGAATATGGCAGTTTCGATTCTTTCCTATGGTCGTATGTTGATAATAAACCGATTAAAAACAATTGGGAATATATAGAGGACATGCCTTCAAGTACCGATTTATCTGATCGAATAAGTAAAGATATGAAAAAACGTGGATTTAAGTTTGTTGGCTCAACCATAATATATGCCTACCTACAGTCAATTGGAGTTATCAATGATCATGTGATGGATTGCTTTTTGTATCATGAAAAAATAAAGCTATAAATACTTTTCAAGGGGTTTGGGACCTCTTACTACAGTTCGTTTAATTTGGAGAATCCCATTTTTATTGGCTTTCATTCTCCAATCGACCATTAAAATCTTACCATTGACTATTTCCATGCCGGTGATCCCTTTCGTGTGGATACAGCAGCCGGTGTTGAAATAGGGAAGTTCATTGTCTTTTGGAAATCTTGGTCTGTGGGTATGTCCACAGACCAGGATTTTATGATGGCTTCTTATCCATTTCTTATAGTTCTTCTCAATCTTATGTCTTTTGTATAGATTTCTTGCCGGGCTAGCCGGATTACGAAACCCAACGACATGCAAATACCGCCAAAAATAGCGCAGCAATAACATTGAAACAACCCAAAGCTGATCATTCATTAAGTCACCCTGATGCCCGTGCACGATGAAGATTTCTTGATGTGTATCGCTATTTTTCAATATTAATGCTTCATGTGGCGTGAGTCCGGGAAATAAGGGGGCATAATCCTGCCGGTATTCATCATAATAACGATAAAGGTTTCTTTTTACATAATGCTTATTCTTAAAATGAATATTATGGTTGCCATAAAGCAAAATCATCCTGCGCTTATCAAAAAACTTTTTCAAGGCTGTAAAGATATCGCCATGTGCCAGCCGTATATGTTTAAAATTACTGTATTCCCAAAGCTCATCGCCATCACCAACCTCTACATAGGTGTAGTCCTGACGATAGTAATAGTCGAGAGCGTGAAGTACGACAACTTGATTCCTGGTGAATTCATCTGAAACGCTATCATCTCCGCGATGGAGATCACTGAAAAAAATGTATTTTGAGTTTTTATCAAAATACATTTTTTTCGCATTTTTATAAGCTTTTGACAATCTCTTATTTGTAAACATTGTGATGCCTCCTGAAATTCTTTTACCATTATTCCTTATTTTATACTTATCTGAGTCCTTTATGCATATGATGTATAGAAAGTTATATAAAATCTTCCTTTGAAGAAGAAAGGATTTGTGCTAATGAACCACCCATTCGTTTATCCTGCTCAGGTTGGAACCCAAAGCTTTGGGCAAATCAGAGTGAATCTGACCGCGGCTGATGAATTTCGTCCAGTTGAAAATGCTACTGTGCAGATTTCTAGTACGAGTAATCCTGATGCTGTAATTGAAGAGGTCAAAAGCGATGAAAGCGGACAAACGCAGGCGATTGAAGTTCCGACTCCTGATTTGGAAAACAGTATGGAACCAGAAGCGGGTCAGCCATACAGTGAATATAATATTACGGTGACTGCACCTGGTTTCGAGCGCTTACTTATCTCAGGGGTACAGGTGTTTCCAGAAGTTACAGCACTGCAGGAATCACGATTAAATGAATCACAAGAGCCTGCTATGCGGGATATAGTAATCCCTCCACATACCCTGTTTGGAGACTTTCCACCTAAAATCGCAGAAAATGAAATTAAAACGATAGCTGAAACTGGGGAAATTGTTTTAAGTGAAGTTGTTATTCCAGAAATAATTATTGTTCATGACGGACCGCCTAGCGATACCGCTGCTAATAATTATTATGTCAGGTATAGGGATTATATTAAAAATGTGGCTTCCAGCGAGATTTATGCTACGTGGCCTGAAAGTACTGTTGTGGCCAATATTCTGGCCATTATGTCTTTTACGCTCAATAGAGTATATACGGAATGGTATCGCGGCAAGGGTTACAATTTCACCATTACTTCATCCACTGCGTATGACCAATTTTATGTTTATGGCAGGAATATCCATACGAATATTTCAAGTCTGGTTGACACGATCTTCTCGAATTATCTGACCAGACCTAATATTGAACAGCCGGTGCTTACCCAATATTGTGACGGTAAAACGGTGTCTTGTCCAAACTGGCTGAGCCAGTGGGGTTCTAAAGATTTAGGTGACAGAGGATATGAGGCTATAGAGATTCTCCGCAATTACTATGGCAACAATATATATATTGAGACTGCTGAGCAGATAAGTGGTGTACCCAGTTCTTTCCCCGGCACGAATTTAAGCATTGGCTCAAAAGGGAACAGTGTGAAGCAAATGCAGCAACAGTTAAATCGCATTTCAGATAATTTCCCCGCAATATCTAAAATAGCTGATGATGGAATCTTTGGTAATGCCACGGCAAATGCTGTAAAACAATTTCAGGAGATTTTTGGGTTACCAGCTAATGGAATTGTAGATTATCCAACTTGGTATAAGATTAGTGCCATTTATGTAGCGGTTAGCAGAATAGCAGAACTGAGTTAATCCAAGACAAAAACCAGGAAAGATTCCTCTTTGGACTCACTTCCTGGTTTTTTATATGCGTCATGCATAGCTAGTGCACCATCTAGTGCTCTAGTAACTAAAAAGTAAGTATTCTATAATCAAAACATGTATGATAGAATGACTTAATATATAAGTATAAGTCAGTATTTTATTCAACAAAGGAGAGGTTATCTTATGAAATTGAATCGTTGGGTTTATGCCATAGCAGGCGTAATCATTATGCTGTTTGCGGGTCTTATTTATGCCTGGTCTATTTTTTCCGGGCCAATCAAATCAGAATTCACAACATGGACAGCCGCACAATTATCGGTGACATTTACTATCTGTATGTCATGCTTTTGTCTGGGAAGCCTTATTGCAGGAACTATTTCAAAAAAGGCCAGCGTTAGGATCAATATATATATTGCAGCCTTCATGTTTTTACTTGGGTTTTTTATCGCTTCTAAAACTACTTCGCTGATAATGCTTTATATTGGTTATGGGGTGCTTTGCGGCCTGGCTTCCGGCTTGACTTATAATTCGGTGATGAGCACCATGACTAAATGGTTTCCGGAACGTCAGGGTTTTATCTCGGGCGTTCTTCTTATGGGATTCGGCTTTGGCAGTATGATTATCGGATCAGCTTATACAGCGATCACTCCATATATGGCAAAAGGATGGCATACCTCGTTTCTATATCTCGGTATTATTCTTGCCGCCATCTTATTGATAGGCTCCTTCTTTTTTGTTGAACCAGACAATGACTTTGTACCGCCATCCATCCCCAAAGCCAAGAAGAGTAAAAATCGTGAGCAGGGGCTTGATCTGACACCGGCACAGATGGTCAAGCGACGTTCTTTCATTTTATATTTCATCTGGTCAACGTTACTAAGCGCTGCGGGATTGGCTTTGATTTCACAAGCTAATCCTTTTGCGCAGCAGATTGGAGCAGGCATCAATGCTTCAACAATTGCCTTTGTTGTTGGGCTGATTTCGATATGTAATGGGATTGGCAGAGTGATTTTTGGCGCAATGTTCGATGCCAAGGGAAGATGGCTGACAATGTTTGTTATCAATGTAGCCTTTATTTTATCGACCGGTATTTTGATTTTGTCTGTTATATCTAATAGCTTCACTTTGGTTATTGTCGGGTTTATAGCTATCGGCTTTTCGTATGGCGGCGTCACACCTACTAATTCGGCATTCATCAATGCCTTTTATGGAACGAAAAATTATCCGGTCAACTTTTCAATCGTTATGCTGGCATTAATGTTTGCTTCTTTTGGCGGCACTATTGCAGGAGCATTATATGATGCCAGCGGCTCGTATCTAAGTACGTTGCTTCTTCTGATTGGCGCCGGTGTAGCAGCACTTGCTTGTTCATTATTAATTAAGAAACCTTAGGTTAAATACATATGTAAATTAATTAAAATAATTTAAAAAAAGGATTGACACACGAACAAATATTCGCTATAATAAGCTCAATAAAACAAATGTTCGCAACAAGTGTTCGCAACATGTGTTCTTGGGAGGTTATTATGAATTACGGAAGAAGAAAGTTAATCGTTATTTTATGTGTATTGATTATTTTTGGAGCATTGCTTTTCTTGCTTGGAAGAGGAATGATCGTTTCTGCCGAGACATCAAACAGAAGCAATGAGCGTAAGTACTTTACTAGCCATGTGGTGGAATTAGGTGATACATTATGGGATATATGTGACATATATATGACTAAAGAGTATTCTGGCAAAGCTGAATACATTGAAGAGGTCAAGGCGTCTAACCGGCTTGACTCAGATTTCATTTATGAAGGGCAATTACTAATCGTTCCTTATTATGCTGATGAGCCTTCTAACTAGATGAGTGCCACCGCTTTAGACATCATCAGATGTTAAGCGGTGCGTCCGGCCAATTCGGAAGGTTTCCTTTGATAATAGCGTTAAACATATGGTTTGTAGTTCCATAATACTCATGATTTAATTGTTTGGATAAGTTTTTGGCATATTCGCGCTTGGTGCAGCCATCAGCCGGGCATGGGCTTTTAAGCACCGGTAGGCCATATGCGTTCTTAAAGCCAATAACATCAGCTTCATTGACATATATTAATGGTCTGATTAAGGTGAGGTCTGACCTGTCTAAATAGGTGACCGGTGAGAACGAATGGAAGCGCCCTTCAAATATAAGAGACAATAACATAGTCTCGACAAAGTCATCCTTGTGGTGCCCATAAGCAATCTTGTTGCACCCTAAACTTTTTGCTTTGTCATTAAATGCGCCTTTGCGCATTTTAGAACATAAAGAGCATGGATTCTTTTCTTTCCTATCTTCAAAGATTATTCTCCCGATATTCGTTTTCTCAATAGTATATGGAACATCAAGCACACTGCACAATTCTTCTATTTTACTCAGATTAAATTCTTTGAAACCAAGATCTACTGTAATAGCAATAATCTCAAAAGGGTTTGGGTAGAATCGCTTTAGTCCATTTAGTGCATATAATAAGGCAAGACTATCTTTACCACCTGAGATCCCAATAGCTATTTTATCTCCTGGATTAATCATCTGATATGTATCTACGGCTTTGCGGGTGTAGCTTAATAGTTGTTGTAATTTCATCTGAAACCTCTTCCTTTTCTAATTTCGTTACTGATTATAACATTATCTTATAAAAAAGAAAAGACATTTGCATTCTTTTGTTCTATAATAATTATAAACAATTACTTGATGAAAGGGGTCGCTTATGTTAAAAATTTTTATTCTAATTTATACCCTGCTGTTTAGCCTTTTGATTATTTCAGCATATAATCAAAAGTTCAAACGATGCTATGTTATCCTAAAAGCTCTATGCAGTTTTGGATTTGTCATGGTTGCAGTAGTTGGGAACTTTTATACGGATAGTATCAACAATCTAATATGGGTACTTCCATCCCTTGTGTTCTATATGATAGGAGATATCTTCATATGCTTTAAAGCCACTAAAGCACTTCTGTTAACTGGGGCAGGTTCTTTTCTGATCGGCCACCTGATAATGATTATTTCAATTTATAGTCGCACACCTATTAAGCTTGTTGATTTTGTCATTCCTGCCGCGTGTGTCATTATTCTTTGGGTATTGTCTTCTTTGGATAGTATAGATGTTGGTAGTTTTAAAAAGCCTGCACTCATTTATAGTTTTTTCCTGTCATGGGTTAGCTCAAAAACATTTTTTATGATGATTAATAATGATTTTACACGAAGAAGCAGCTTGTTTTCTGTTGGTTACTTATTGCTTTTTGTTTCTGACTTTACTATATTTTTCATGTTGTTTTATTCCCGTAAATTTAAGTATTTTAAGCTATTTGAATTGTTGACTTATTATTATGGGATGTTTCTTATAGCGGTATCTACTTTTATCTGAGTTACAGGTACATTAATTGTCACCATATATCTTGTTTTTTCATATATTAGTTTTAAGTTCAAGAGAGGGATTTCTAAGTATGAAGTATGATTTTGCGGTTATTGGCGGTGATATGAGACTTGCTTATATGGCTTTAGTTTTGGTAAATAGAGGATATAGCGTGATTACCTATGGTTTGGCAGAGAAGCTTATGGATATCAATTGCCCATCGCCGGGCACACTAAAGGAGACCCTTGAACTTACAAATTTGGTTATTGGACCGATACCTTTGACGAGGGATGGGTATCATATTTTAGGAAACCATGGTAAGAAGGATTTGACGATTGATTTTCTCAGACAATTTTTACAGAAAGATCATTATTTTTTTGCCGGATGTATACCGGAGGATTGGTCAGAATGCGGTGGATTCAAGCTTCCACACATGTATGACTTTATGAAGGATACCGTGTTGACGATTGATAATACCATTGCTACTGCAGAGGGGGCTATAGCCGAAGCGATTATCCATCAGCCGGTCAACATTCATAACAACCGATGCCTGATACTGGGGTATGGTCGCTGTGCAAAAACATTAGCTAATAAGCTGGAAGGTTTAAAAGCGGACATTACCATTGCTGCCAGAAGAAAAGAGGCATTAGCCGAAGCTGGCACCTATGGCTACAAAATATTAGAATTAGACAGACTCTCTAAGAATGTGAAAGGATACACATTGATTTTTAATACAATTCCAAGTTTGGTGATGAATGAAGATGTTTTGCAAAGCGTAGACAAGGACGCTCTGATTATTGATATTGCTTCAACTCCGGGTGGCGTAGATTTTACAAAAGCAAAGGAATATGGAATTGATGCCAGATTATGCCTCGGGCTTCCTGGAAAATATGCTGCGAAATCTTCAGCCGAAGCATTAATTAAATATGTGCTGTCTATTATTGATAACAATTAATAATTATTTATAGAAAGAAGCGGTTAGTATGTCATTAAAAGATAGAAAGATAGGAATTGCTTTTACAGGTTCCTTTTGTACTTATGATAAAGCCTTTGATGAGCTTAAAAAGCTTGTTGGAGCAGGCGCTGATGTGCAAACCATTTTTTCCGATGCATCCCAAAGGGTAGATACTAGATTTGGCAAAGCGGAGGATTTTATGAAAAAGGCAGAGGAGATAACAAATAATTCTCCTATTTTGACGATCGAGACTGCCGAGCCGATCGGGCCTAAAAGTTTACTGGATATTCTGGTTCTTTTACCCTGCACAGGAAATACACTGGCAAAATTAGCTAATGGAATTACAGATACGCCAGTGCTTATGGCAGCAAAAGCACATTTGAGGAATGAGAAGCCATTGCTTATATCTATTTCGACAAATGACGCACTGGGCGTGAACATGAAAAATATTGGTCTATTATTAAATGCTAAAAATATATATTTTATTCCTTTTGGGCAAGATGATTCTGTGAAGAAGCCGAATTCTATGATTGCCCATACAGAATATTTGATTCCGTCGATCAAGGCAGCATTAAATCATAAGCAATATCAGCCAGTTATCATGTGAGGTAGCTTAATGTGTGGAATAGCAGGATTTTGCAATATGAAATTCAATTATACTAAAGAAGCGGACAAATGGAACTTACTCTTAGAACAAATGAACAGGGTACAAAAGCATCGAGGGCCTGATGATGAGGGGATATTTCTTGCCCCACAATGTGGCCTTGCCCATGTAAGGCTATCAGTAATCGACATGAATACCGGACATCAGCCGATGCTTAAATTTGCCGGAGGAAATACTTGTACGATTGTATATAACGGCGAGATTTATAATATGCTTGAATTGAAAAGGGAGTTGCTAAAAGAGGGGCAGGAATTCAATACAGCAAGTGACACAGAAGTCATATTGGCTGGCTATATGGAATATGGGGCAGACTATATCAAACGGCTGAATGGTATTTTTTCCATTGCCATTTGGGATGAAGCCGCAAAAAGGCTGTTTTTGTTTAGAGATAGATTAGGTGTAAAGCCGTTATTCTACACGCGACTGGGTGATGCCTTGATTTTCTCATCCGAAATCAAAGGCCTCTTTGAATATCCGGGGATCAAACCTGTCATCGATCATGATAGTTTATGTGAAGTTTTCGGCTTAGGACCGGCTAAGACTTATGGTAAAGGGGTGTTTAAAAACATCTTTGAAGTTCTTCCCGGACATTACTTAAAATACGACCATAACGGCTCTATGGAGTATTGCTACTGGAAATTAGAAAGCAAACCCCATGAGGACTCATACAAGGATACGATCGAAAAGACATCTGACTTATTGCATGATGCCATCACTAAACAGATGCTGTCAGATATTCCGATCAGCACCTTTTTATCAGGCGGCATAGACAGTAGCTTGGTCACATCCATTTGTGCCAAAGAGCTTAAAAAGCAAGGAAAGGCTTTAAATACTTTCTCCTTTGACTTTAGAGATAATCATATCCATTTCAAGGCAAATGATTTTCAGCCCTCCAGGGATTTTAAGTGGGCTAAAAAAATGGCGGACTATTCTCAAACAAATCATATTTTACTCGAATGCGATAGCAACGATCTTATTGACTATTTATATAAGGCTGTAGACGCAAGAGATTTGCCTTGTATGGCAGATGTAGAATCATCAATGCTTTATTTTTGCTCAAAGGTCATTGATTTTAATAAAGTCGCCTTAACAGGTGAGTGCGCAGATGAAATCTTTGGCGGTTATCCGTGGTTTCATAAAAAGGAAATGTTTGAAACAGATGCATTTCCATGGTCGATGAATATGAATCCCAGAAAGGCTTTATTATCCGATGAATTGCTTTCGTATTTAAAAATGGATGAGTATGTGGATCGTGCATATCGAGCAACCATTATGGAGACACCTGTATTATACGGTGAAAATCAATTGGAAAGCAGAAGACGGGAGTTGGCTTATCTGAATCTAAAATGGTTTATGGCGACGCTTTTAGATCGGATGGATCGCACAAGTATGTATTCGGGCCTCGAAGCAAGAGTTCCTTTTGCTGACCATCGAATTGTTGAATATATATGGAATGTCCCATGGGAAATGAAATGCCCCAACGGGTTGGTTAAAGGCCTATTAAGGGTAGCGGGAGAAGACTACTTGCCAAAGGATATTTTATATCGAAAGAAGAGCCCCTATCCTAAGACCTATAATCCTGATTATGAGCGTATGCTTGGTGAACGGTTGATGGCAGTTGTATCTGATCCTCATGCACCGATTCGAAACCTGATTGATAAGCGCAAGGTTTTAAAATTCATTGAAAGCCCATTGGACTATGGTAAACCATGGTATGGCCAGCTTATGGCAGGTCCGCAGATGCTGGCTTATATGATTCAGATAAATTATTGGCTTGAAAAATATAAAATTGTAATAGAATAGGTCAAAAGGTATTGACAACGATCTTCTTTGGTAGTAAGATTAAATTACTTCGAAGGAGGAAGTATTTTGGAATTAGATAGAAACAGCTTAGAAAATGTACTCTTTGAGTATTTTGATCAGATAAAGATTCTGATATCGCCGGAGATATGGGAGAATATACTCTTAGATTGTTCTAAGAATGAGATATTGATATTGATTCTCCTGTATAGAAAAGGGAAGGCTAATATGACGCAGATTTCTGAATATACGAATGTTCCCTTAAACACAGCGACAGGAATTGCCGCCAGGATGGAAAAGAAGGATTTGATTTGCCGAGAGAGAAGTAAGGAGGATCAAAGAGTTGTCACGATAGTGCTTAGCAGCAATGGAATGAGGCTCATTGAAGACATCTTGAAGCAATTCATTTTATATGGTCAAGAAATTATAGGTTCACTTACAATTCAGGAAATTGAGTTGGTTTCAGGTGTCCTTGATAAAGTGATTGCGATTCTTAGAGAAGACCACATAAAGGAGAACGTCACCACTAAGAAAGTTAGAAAAATAATAATCGAATAATTACTGCCTTAAGGGCAGTAATTTAATAAACAGATACTTCGGAAATCGAATTATTCATGTAAAGAACTATTTGAAAGGAGATAAATCATGGCACGAATACTTATATTTACTGGGAAAGGCGGCTGCGGAAAGAGCTCCTTAGCTTCTGCCCATGCCAGAAAATCAGCACAGGAGGGCATGAAGACATTGCTGGTCAGTACCGATATGGCACACAATCTGGGAGATATTTTTTCAATACAGATTGGTAAAGATGCAAAAGAGATTACACCTAATTTCTTTGCGATGGAAATTGACCCGGCTTATGTGATGGAGCATGACTTTCAGGATATGATGAGGGCGATTGTGAAGCTCTTGTCATCAGAGCGAATTGGTGTAGAGGGAGTAGATGTCACAACTATGTTTCCGGGAATGGAGGAGCTGTTTTCACTGCTGAAGATCCTTGACATATATGAGAGTCATGTGTATGACCGGATTATTATTGACTGTGCGCCCACGGGTGAGACTTTAGCGCTGCTTAAATTTCCGGAATTATTCTCCTGGTATATAGAAAAATTGTTTCCGATTGGCAAAATTGCAGTTAAAATACTTGCACCGATATCAAAGCACGCCTTTAAGCTGGAACTGCCTGATAAGCATGCAATGAACGACATTGAGCGGCTGTACGCCAAGCTATTTGAATTGCAGAATCTTTTAAAAGACCGCCAGATCACTTCCGTTCGCATAGTTACGATCCCGGAGAAAATGGTGGTGGAGGAAACTAAACGTAACTATATGTATATGAATCTTTACAGCTTTCTTGTCGATGGTGTATATATTAACCGCATCCTGCCGCCAGAAATAGAGCAGTCCTTTTTTGATGAGTGGGTTAAGATTCAGGCGAGATATATCGGGGAGCTTGAAGAAATATTTGCCAATATACCTAGATATCGGGTACCGTGGTTTGATACAGATCTCAATGGGGTGACCGGAATCGACCGGATTGTTGACAGTGTTTTAATAGATCAGGATGTATTTGCCGTCCACGATGGTATTAAGGGGGAACGTTATGAGGAAAATGAGCAAGGATATGTGCTGTATGTGATGGTGCCGTTGGCGGCAAAGGAAGAGATGGATATGCACATGTCCGGTACCGATGTAATTATTAGGATCGGCAACTTTAAGCGGAATATTCCGATTCCTAATACATTGCGCAAATACACGGTCACCGGAGCGAAGCTAAACGAGGGTGAACTTATGATTCAGTTTGAAAAGGAACGGAGGTAAAAGTATGAATCAAGAAGCAATCCGTAAAATGCGTCTGGCTCATAAGTATCAAAAAGAAGCGATGATGGAGCTGATACCAAAGGAGTTTCGGGGAAATGTTATGAACATCGAAATAGAGTTAAAAGAGATTGGTCAAAAATGGATCGCTGGTTCGGGTATGGAACTAATACGGGCATTTATGTGTGAGGCTCCACAAACAGAAACTAAAGAACAGGCAAATCAGTCATCGAAAATCAAAAAAGTCAATATTGATTAAAGGAGATGAAGCATATGAGAATTATATTATATACTGGGAAAGGCGGCTGTGGGAAATCTTCGATTAGCAGCGCAACGGCCTGTGGCCTTGCCGGCAGCGGAAAAAAGGTATTGATCATGAGTACCGACCAAGCCCACAGCCTCAGAGATTCATTTGAAATGAAGCTGGGCAATGAAGTGACCAGGGTTGCTGAAAATCTGGATGCTTTGGAAATAGATTGCGTTATCGAGAGCGAAAATGCTTGGGGAACCATCCAGAAGTATTTGAAACGGTTAATGGTCTCAAGAAGCGAAGAAAGCATTGAAGTAGAAGAGTTACTGATATTTCCGGGATTGGAAGAGCTATTCTCACTATTGCGAATCCTTGATATTTATAAAGAAGGGCAGTACGATGTAGTGTTGGTTGACTGCGCTCCCAGCGGGGAAACATTTGCATTATTAAAATTCCCGGAAATGCTGGGACAATTCCTAAGAAATGTCCTTCCGATGAAACGTAAGATGATAAAAACAGTTGGTCCGGTCGTAGAAAAAGTAAGTAAGATCCCAATGCCGGAAGATGACGTATTCACTGCGTTAGAAAAACTAATGGATCGATTGGAAAGCTTACAGGAGTTGATGTTGAACAAAGATGTTCTCAGTATCAGACTGGTCACGACACCAGAACGAATTGTTATTAAGGAGACGAAGCATACTTTTACCTGTCTGCAAATGTATGAATACAATGTTGATGCGGTCATCGTGAATAAAGTCTATCCACAAGCAGCGATGGAAGGCTACTTTGGCGCCTGGGCTAAGTTACAGGCTGACGGCCTGACTGAGCTTAAGGAAAGCTTCAGAGATATTCCAATGTTTTATAAAGAGTTGGATCGGTATGAGCTTAAGTCGCTGCCGTTGCTTATGAAAGCCGCTGAGTTATATGGAATTGCAAACCCAGAGGAGGTGCTTCATGTCAGCGAATCATTTCAGCTTGAGCGCAAGGGGGATTGCTACCAGTTGCTAATCTCATTACCGTTTGCCGAAAAAGAAGAGCTTAAATTGGAACAAAAGTATGAGGATATGATTATAACGATCAAAAATGAGCGGCGCATCTATACCTTGCCAGATGCGGTAAAAGGCCGTGAGATTGAGCGGGCTAAACTTGAGAATGGACAGCTGAGGATATTATTTTCAGCATAATCATTTTCAGGAGTGTTGATTTTTGGGATTCTAGAAGGTATACTAATTGTATCAATTAAGATCAAATCATAAGAGAGGAATGCATCATCGAAGAAAATATGGATATAATTAGACAAGTGACTGAATATCAGCCTTATAATGAACAAGAGGAAAAGGATAAGCTGCTCATATTAAAGCTCCTGAAAGAAAGAGAAGATATCTTTAGCAGAGATAATGAAATTGCCCATATGACAGCATCGGCATGGGTTGTCAATAAGGATAAATCAAAAGTTTTAATGATATATCATAATATTTACAACTCGTGGTCGTGGCTAGGAGGTCATGCAGACAATAATGAGCATCTACTTGAGGTGGCGATCAGGGAGGTATGCGAGGAAAGCGGTCTTACAGAAGTAAAGCCAATAACAAGCAGTATATTTTCTTTGGAAGTATTAACAGTTGATGGTCATGAAAAGAAGGGGAGCTATGTTTCTTCACATCTGCATTTGAACATAACCTATTTGCTGGAGGCTGATGAAGAAGAGGCATTGTCAGTAAAGCCGGATGAGAATAGTGGGGTTTCTTGGTTTGGGTTGGAAGATGCTGTAAATGCATCAACAGAACCATGGTTTAAGAAACGCATTTACAGCAAATTAAATGAAAAACTATAGATCATGTCTCCCTAAGCTTAACAGCCGAAGCCGCCTGCCTGCGCCGTTCATCGCCCAAGGCAGCATAGTGCTTCTTTGTCGTATTGACATCCCGATGTCCTAAAACATCAGCCACCAGATATATATCCCCAGTTTCTTTATATAGAGTGGTACCGTATGTGCTTCGTAACTTATGTGGCGTTATATGCTTATTTGGCGTCACTTGACTGGTATATTTCTTCACCAGATCCTCTACCGTACGAATGCTGATTCGTTTTCTTTGAGAGGAGAGGAATAATGCGTTTTCATGACCTGGCAATGGATGAGCAGTATTGCGGTTCATGTTCAGATAATCATAGATCGCCTCTTCAACTTCGCTGCTAAAATAGACATACATCTGATTGCCGCCTTTTCTCGTCAATTTAAGCGAATTATTCTTAAAGTCCACATCATTGATATCTAAGCCAACACATTCAGAAACACGAACACCTGTTCCTAGCAGAAGAGTAATGATCGCCAAATCGCGGTACTTGGTTTTTTGGTAATAAACTTTTCTTTGCCCAGTCAAGGAAGAACCGCAGTTCTCAATATAATCTAAGAGGCTGGCGATTTCATCTGCATCTAAACGGATAATCGCCTTGTCATGGAGCTTTGGCATAGATACAAGCTGGGCGGGATTTGTTTTAATATATTGGTGCTTAAAGTAATAATTATAAAAGCTCCTTAATGAGGACATTTTCCTCGAAAGACCTTTTTCAGTGTTTGTAACCAGCTTATCAGCAGAGTCATAGAGCTTTAAATATTCTTGATATTCCTCAATATCGACAGGCTGCAGCAAGTCTAAATCATCAAGAGTGAAATTGGATATTTGATGGTTTTTATAAACTGGGTTTGTCTCGATTAGATAGTTAAAGAATATCCGCAAGTCGTAAGCGTAAGAAATTCTTGTTTTAGACGATGTCGTCGGCTCGATCGCTCTGAAATAATCCTTTGTAAATGGCGGTAATCCAGAGAGGATTTCTCTTAAACGGATGGTATTGTCGATATTTAATTGTTCATAGTAAGTTGCGTTTTTCATGACAAAGCTCCTTTAAAAGAGTGATTTATAGTATATATATCATTATAAAGGCTTTTAGTTGCTTTTGCAACAACATCTTCGCAATAAATCTGTATTTGTCGCAGAGATCGATTAGATTAATGGTATCATTTACTTTTTAAATTTGTAAGTAGATTGACAAAATATTCTGGTAATGGCGCCTCAAACTCCATATACTCTCCTGTTGTCGGATGGATGAAGCCTAGCGTCTTGGCATGTAAGACCTGTCCTTCTAAGTTGAAATTATCCTTTTTAGGACCATAGACGGTATCCCCAAGTAAAGGGTGTCCAATACTTGCCATATGAACCCGTATCTGATGTGTTCGCCCAGTCTCTAAGCGACATTCTATATATGTGTAGTTTCCGAAGCGTTCAAGTACTTTATAATGGGTTATGGCAGGTTTTCCATGGAGGTGATCGACGCCCATTTTTTTGCGATCATTATGTCGGCGTCCAATCGGGGCATTGATTGTTCCCTCGTCAGCTGTGAAGTTGTTATAAACTATTGCATGGTACCTACGGTTGATTGAGTGTTCTTTGAGTTGCGCAGATAAGCTCTGATGAGCTATATCATTTTTACAAACAATTAGCACTCCAGTGGTATCCTTATCAATGCGGTGGACTATTCCCGGCCGAAGCACCCCATTAATCCCAGACAAATCATCCTTGCTGTGAAAAAGCAAGGCATTGACTAAGGTTTTGCTATAATGGCCGGCACTAGGATGAACAACCATATTTTTGGGTTTATTAACTAAAATGACATCATGATCTTCATATATAATATCTAAAAGGATATCTTCTGCCAAGATATCAAGAGTAACAGGCGTTGGCCATAAGATTTCTACCTTCTCACCCTGAGAGACCTTATAATTCGATTTAACAGGCTTAAAATCTACATGTACGCCATTGTCTTTAATGATTTTCTGTAGATAGGATCTGGACATATCTGGCAGCATCACATTTAAATATTTATCAAGCCTTAATTTATGGTACTTTTCGGATACAATCAAGTCTAACTTCTCTTCCATTACTCTCCTCTTTGCTTAAGCTTAAAATTCAAAAAATCAAAGTCATTTTCTCCCTTATAATAAAAGAGCACTAGAATAAATAAACTAAAACCTGATACTGTCACATATATATCGGCCATGTTGAAAACTGGGAAATCAATTAACTTAAAATAGAAAAAGTCAACCACAAAACCATTGAGCATACGATCAATGAAATTGCCTATAGCTCCCGCAAAAATAACAATAGTGACAATTTTTAACGGGTTATATCTTTTGATATCGGGGATACGCAAATAGCAAAAGCCAATAACTCCTAAAATCAAAATGGTTACGATAACAAACAATATCCTCTGATTCTGAAACAGACCAAAAGCCATACCACGATTTTCTAAGTATTGGAGTTCAAAGACACCCTTGATGATGGGAATGGGTTCTTGATCCATTAAATAGGTTGTGGCCAGATTCTTAGTGAATTGGTCGATAAGAACCAAAATAAATATACTTGTTAACGTTTTAATATATTTCATACAGTGCTCCTATCTGCCGCTTTACGGCTTATATATTCAATACTATCAAGAAGCTGAGCATCTGATAGATTTTTCTCGATTATAGCATGGCCGATATCTTTCAATAAAATAAACTTGACTTTACCAGCTTCCATTTTTTTATCTAGTTTAGTAACATCTAAAATGTCCTCTGCCGACTGATAATTGACTGTCAATGGCAATTCAAAGGAATAAAGGGCGTGCTGGATGTCTAAAAGCAGTTGTTTGGAAATATAATTCTCCTTATATGATAAATACGAGGCGGCAAGTATACCGATCGCAACACATTCTCCGTGGAGCATCCGAAAGTCCATTAGCTTTTCTATTGAATGGCCAATTGTGTGGCCAAAGTTTAATAAAGCCCTTTCTCCTTGCTCTTTTGGATCCTTCTCAACAACGCTTCGCTTAATATCACAGCTTTCATAAATCATTTCTATGAGGACGTCAGGCTGCCTTTCCTTGATGCCCACTGAATTTACTTTCAACCATTCATAATAAGCCTTGCTTTTAATCAGACCATGCTTGATAATTTCCCCCATGCCGGAATAATACTCACGGTTGCGCAGCGTCAGAAGGGTTGACACGTTGATATAGACTAATTTAGGCTGATAAAATGCGCCTATCATATTCTTGTATGAGTTGAAATCAACACCTGTCTTGCCGCCGATACTGCTGTCTACCTGAGATAATAGGCTAGTCGGGAGTTGAATAAAATCAATTCCCCTAAGAAAGGTTGCCGCTGCATAGCCAGTCATATCACCTGTCACGCCGCCACCTAGTGCCACGAGCAAATCCTTTCGGTCAAACTTGTAGGTGATTAATTTCTGATAAATAGAGTTGATCGTATTTAAATTTTTATTGGCCTCGCCGGCTTCAAAAATATAAGAAAAAGTTTCTTTTGCCGATTCCTTGAAGATATGTGTTATCTCTTCAAGGTAATACGGTGCCACATTATTCTCTGTAATAATGCATATTCTTCGATTGGCGATGTTTAAGCTTTCTAAGTGATTCTTAAGGTGCTTGTAGGAATCAGAAAGAACAATGTCGTATATAGGTGTATGATTATCATGTACTGTAAGTGTTTTCACGTTCTAGACCTCCTGGGCATTGCGATAAGGATATATTGAGAAAGGCTGTTGTGATTTACAACAGCCTCAAGTAGTATCATTGACTTATTTCTTATCATCTATATCAAATGCTTGAGTGATGGCTTCGTCAGAATCAAACAGGCTCTCAAAATCGTTTATTTCAATATCACTGTCGCCCTCAATTGTCTCATCTAAATCATCTTCTAAAACCTCGGGTTTGGCTTTTTCAGGCTTACTATCCCCTTGGTTCGAATATACTGCCTTTGCATTCAATTCACTGCTTTGCTCTGTCGCCTTTGTGTTGAGTTTAGTGAATACATCTAAAGATGCGATTTCGATCTTAAATAATTCGCTTTCTAAAACTTCAACCTGTGCTTTAGCTAAGGCTTTATATTGCGCCCTGTAACTTTCATACTGCTGCAGGATCTCGACTGTTTTAGCGCGGATATGATCCAATTCGATTTTGGCGTCAGCGACGATTGATTGTGCCTTTAAGACAGCTTCCTGTTCAATGACCGTAGCATTGGCTTTTGAAGAGGAAATAGTCTCCTCTGCCGTCTGTTCTGCTAATACTAAAGCCTTCTGCAGTGACTTCTCAATGCTTTTGTAATGATTGATGCCATCATTAAGGATACTCACTTTATCTTTAAGCTCCATATTTTCCCTGTATAAAGTTTCATAATCTGAAACAAGTGTCGCAAAAAAGTTATCGACGTCAGCTTTTGAATAGCCCATTCCAGTTTTAAATGTTTTTGATTGAAGATCGACTGGTGTAATCATTATAATTCCTCCTATATATAGATGTGTGTTTTTATGACAAAGTTATTCTTCTTCGACTTGGTTTTTGTGTTCTCAAACTTAAATTTGCCTAACCCTCTTATGGAAATAATATCATTATCCTTCAGAATATGACTGCTTGATTCCATCAGACGTCCGTTGATATATACACGTCCTGACGTAATATAAGTCACAGCCTTGCTTCTGGATAAAGAGAAGGCTAAAGATATCACTGCGTCTAAACGAATTGAAGCCACGGTTCCTTGTCTGACTTTATATTGTATCGAAGCCTCAATACCATTAGCATCATATATACTGACATTAACCTTTGTGTGTTTGACTTTTAGTAGGTTTTGCATCATAAAATCTGAGATTCCTGCCATACAAAAAAGATATGAGATATTATCATTGATTAAAATATCTCCAATTTGATTCCTTTCGATACCTAAATGCAATACCGCTCCAAGAACATCTCTATGGGTCAGACAATCGCTAAACCTCTGACTCACCGGTTGGATCTTAAGGCATACGATAGGTGAAGGCACATCCACAGAATATTTGTCAAAAAAGCTGATGAGACATCGCTCTGCCCCTTTATAACCTCCGTCAATCTTATAATTAACAATCTCGAAATCCTTGATATTATCTTCAAATAAATGAATCTCATTAAGATTCAAAAACTCACTATATGTCTTGATCTGCTGATGATAGGACGTTCTTGATAAATCTATTAAGTGACGGATTAAAATCTGTTCTTCCTTTTGCATGTTATATGTTCAAACGAAAAGCTGGTACATCAATGGTAGTTGATGTTAATGCGCTTTGTACATCTCCGGAAATATCAATACTCTCCGGCGTAACGATAAATATGTAACTTGAAATCTTCTGTATATTGCCTGACATTGCGTAGCATGAGCCGGAGACAAAGTCAATTATGCGCTGTGCCGCCTCAATATCGATTCCTTCCAGACTGATTACGGCAGCGCGACCTGTTAGTAAAACTTCTGTAATCTCTCTTGAGTCATCAAATGAAGTCGGTCTAAGGACACATACTTCCATTCCGCGGTTATGTGATTTTAAAGGAATAATCTTACCATTATTACGGGAATTTGATTTGGAAAGTGGCGTTGCCGACTCTTGTTCATAGGCCTTTTCCTTTACTGAATCAGTATATGATTCAGACTTCCTTGATGACCTTCTCTTTGGGGCAGGTGCCGGCGGAGTTTCATAATAATCCTCTGCTTCATAGCCATTATCATCATCATCATAATCGTCATAATCATCATAATCATCATCGGTTAGTCGCATCATATTCAAAAATTTATCTAGACCTTTACCCATATAAACAAACTCTCCTATTCATAAATTCTTTCGCCAAATATGCCGGTGCCTATTCGTACCATAGTGGCACCCTCTTCTATGGCAACTTCAAAGTCTTCGGTCATACCCATTGATAAAACCTCCATAGTAACATTATCAATGTTTTTACTTTTTATGTCAACATTTAATTTTTTCAAATATTTAAAATATATTCGGTTATCTTCAGGATTATCGACAAATGGTGCAATCATCATCAGTCCTTTAACACGAATGTTTGATAATTTAGCTATTTGACTTATTAATTTTGACGCTTGTTCAGCTTTTGCGCCAAACTTGGTATCTTCATTGGCAATATTTACCTGAATGAGTATATTGATAATCTTGTCTGCCTTCAATGCTTCTTTTTGAATTTGCTCAGCCAGCTGGTATGAATCCACCGAATGTATCAAGCACACCTTATCAATCATATATTTTACCTTATTTCTCTGTAAATGTCCAATCAGATGCCAATTTAAAGATTCATTAATCATATCCGCCTTGTGAATTAGTTCCTGGACTCGATTTTCTCCAAAAGTCATGATGCCCGCTTGCATGGCTTCACGTATAGCTTCAACAGGCCTTGTCTTACTTACAGCGATCAGAGTTACCTCTTCTGCTCTTCTGCCGGAACGCTTGCATGCCGCATCTATTCTGTCCTCTATTAGCTGTATGTTTTCTTTAATCATTACACTTTACTCCTAATAAATAATTTGATCCTCTGATACACTTGAACTATTGAGCACAATGTAGTCATATAGGGTGATGCCATATGGAACGCCGTCTTTTGCAATACAATATTCTTCGTTTTGATAGACGATCTGCACTAATCTAAAAATGGCATATCCCTGATTAATATTATAAACACCCTTTAATTGACCGGTTGCACCGATGCGATAGGTTTCTTCATTAGAGTCATCTAGTTTGCTGATGTAATCGCCAAGTTCAAACTCTGACTTGTCCACATAGCAAAATTCTTTATCATTATGATAAATTGTTGTTTTAACAAATTCGCTTCTTAATTCACCGCTTTTGTCATAATAACTGATATTAAACCCTTTCTCTGTGGTTGCTTCATCTGTTACCAGATATTCAACCGGTATCTTATAAAAATCCTTTTCAAGAACAGCGGATGAAGGTATCTTAAGCCCTGTAGCAGTTGAAATGATTAATTCAATATCTATATATCTTTCTTCCAGATGACGAATTAAATACTTGGATAAATCTAACTTTGCATAAGTGCTTTCACCATTGCTGTATATATTGACACTTGCCTGAGCGGTCACGTCATCCTTAGCAAACTTAATCGTTACAGAAGATTTATTAGCCAGGGAGACGACCTGCGCATCATTTAGCTTAATAACAATCGACCAGTCTTCACCCTGAGTTAGCTTATATACAGGAGCTCCCGCCTTAACAAAGTCATTTGCCCTTAATTGGTGCTGCTCATAGTCGGAGCTGTTATATAAACTGTCTGTAATCTGATCGGCCGTTAGTGATTCCAGTCCATCATACGTATAGCTAATCAGACCGCTCCGATCATTCGTATAGACTGCATAACTCTGTGTATTCCCACCTTCAGCAGCAGTAGCCTGAATATCATCAATAGCACTCTTGCTGATACTCTCAGTCACTTTATTCTGAATATCTTGTTTAAAAGAATGTAAATTGTAGTACTTGCTATCAGAGTAACTGTTTGTATATTGTGATAGAGCCTCCCGCATTCTCTGATAATCATCTTCGCTGTAATTGAAAACTAAAGAATCTGTTGAAACATTAGTTGCGAGATTATCTTTCGATAACAAATAAATATGATTATGCTTAGCGGCTTTGCTTCCGCTATCAATTGAATAATTAATATAGCCGGAAGCTTCGGCGTTTATTACCTCTTCATCTCTTATAATAATGCCTGTATAAGCTGCACCCTCAGTAATTGTACCATTCAACACTTGGGTTACTGAAATCTTGTCTTGCGTAATAAAAAGAATAATATTGATAATAATGTATAGAAAAATAATGAGAAAAACAATAATACCAATATTAAGATAAAATGGTCTTCTGAATCTGGTGACTTTTTTGTTTTTATTAAAATTCATCAAAACACTCCTTAAAAAGTCTAAGCTCCTTCCTATTATATATGCTTTCGCTAAAAAATGGAACCTTTTTTTGAAAATATGTTATGTTAAGCAATATTTGGCAGGATATGTTGTTTTATCTTTGTAAATAATAATCCTTATAGAACTTAAGGAGGTTTTATAAATGAAAAGGAATTGGTTAGACGTAATTTCCCTTATATTGATCATTATAGGTGGAATCAATTGGGGGCTCGTTGGCTTTTTTGGTGTTGATGTGATTGGAATGATGTTTGGTGACTCATCAGCAGTAACCAGAACCATTTTTGTACTAGTAGGATTAGCTGCTATTTATTCACTTGTATTGTTCTGGAAGCTTAGAACTGATGAAGACTAAATAATATCTCCGGTTCTATGCATCGTCTTATAAGATTTACAAAAAGACAAGTACGTTCCTTGTACTTGTCTTTTTGTAAAAAACAGCTCATAATGATATAATAACATTACTCTTAAATTCTTCGGGGAGTTCTGATTCATCCATAGAAATACTTAAAACAAAGTCAACCTCAAAAGTCTTGGAGATTTTATCAAGCTGTGTCAGGACATAGCCTACATAATCATCATAAACAGATGAAACACTTAAAAAACTATCTAAATACATGGCTTCTAAATCGTGATCCTGAGAGATCAAGCCGCATATGAACCCCAGAAAATTATCATAATTGTCAACGGGGTATTCCTTAACATTAATTAATCTGATTCGATTACTTAATTCATACATATGTTTATTATTTTTATCAAGATAAGCAATATTCCCCCTGCTACTCTTGATTGCTTCATTCGCTTTTTGAATTAAATACTTAGTCTTTCCTTTGCCCTTAGCCCCTGAAATGATTTGAATCATCGTACTTTCCTCCTAGTGTTTAGCATTTTCAAAATATGATTAACATATGATCTTATTATATTATACTATATTTTAAAATTCAATGGTTAATTCTGAACTTTTTCTAATAATGTATTCATTTGTGAATACAATTCTGCCTTACTGCTATTTCCTAAAAGTAAAGATATATAGTATGAATCCCCTTTTTTGGCATAGAGTATCAGGCAATTCCCAGCGTCTGTCGTAGTTCCGGTTTTTCCGCCAATAATAGCGCCGGTTGCAGGTGCTGTAACCTGATTTATCAAATATAAATTAGTAGTCGAGAAGCTTTTGCTGACAGACTCACCGGCACTGTCCGTATATTCAGCCGTATAATCCACTTTACTAATTGCATCGATAAACGTGTCATATTTTAAACATTCATTAAAAATCAGATATAAATCATAAGCGGTTGAGTAGTGGTTATCCTCATCTAGCCCATGCGGATTGACAAAATTTGTGTTAGTCGCACCAATCTTCTTGGCCTCATCATTCATTAATTTACAAAATTCAGATAAGTTGCCAGAAATATGCAAGGCTATTGCATGAGCAGTATCGTTACCAGAATATATCAACATACAATAAAACAATTGACGCAAGGTAACCTTGTCTCCCATCTGAAAGCCACATACTTGTGCATCTGGTACAGCGGCAGAAAAATCTTCTGTGATGGTAATCTCATCATCTAAATTGCCATACTTTAAGACAATCAGAGCAGTCATTAACTTGGTGAGACTAGCTGGTGCGACCTGCTCAAAAATGTTTGAAAAGTAAAGCGCTTTGTTATTATTCCTGTCAACCAAAAGGGCGCTGCCTGCTGTCAGATGACCTGAGTTTTCTGTAAATGAAGAATTCTCTGACACGGAAACAACAGCAATGTTCTTGGTAAATGCAGCCGCCCTGCTTAGATCAACCTTAGCGGTCAAATTGGAATCTGTTAGCAAATCAAGCTCTGAATACTCATTCAAATAAGATGAGCCGGAGCCACAGGCACTGGTGAATAATAAAATCAGACAGCACATGATGAGACAAATTATACGTTTAGGCTTCAAATACTTCATCATTATTTGTAAAATTCTCTCCAATCTAAATCTCCGCGATCCAGTGCTTTAATCAAAAGCTCTGCAGTGGCCAGATTAGTTGCGATAGGAATATTGTGCGAATCACATAATCTGACGATTGTATGGACATCCGGCTCATGGCTTTTAGGAGCCACCGGATCTCTTAAAAAGATAATTAAATCAATATTATTGTGCTCTATCTGAGCGCCCAATTGCTGCTCTCCTCCTAAATGTCCTGCTAGAAATTTATGTATGCTAAGATTAGTCACTTCTTCAATTAGTCTTCCCGTTGTTCCGGTAGCATACAATTCATTTTTACTTAAGATCCCACGATAAGCGATACAAAAATTCTGCATCAATTTTTTCTTTGTATCATGTGCTATCAACCCAATATTCATATATATTTACCTCCTATTTCTTTGTAATCCCACATTTAATACAAGACCTACTCCTAACATATTGCTTAATAAGGAACTTAATCCGTAGCTTATAAATGGCAACGGCAATCCTGTATTAGGCAGCAGTGCTGTCGCAACGCCAATATTAATAAAAGCTTGAAAAGCAAACATTCCTGCGACGCTGCACGCAATAAGTCTTCCTGTTAAATCATATGCATCTTTTGCAATGAGTAAACATTCAATAACAATTAATAATAACAATCCAATAACTACAAGACCACCAATAAACCCTAATTCTTCACCGATTACAGCAAAAATGAAATCTGTCTGTGGTTCTGAAATAAAATTACCGCCTTTTACAGAGGTCAGGGTGTTATTATTGAGGCCCTTGCCCGTTAACATACCAGAGCCGATCGCCATAACTGAATTATATTGCTGCGTAAAAGTAGTCAATAAATAATCTGACGGATTCAAGAAGGTAAGTATACGCGCCAACTGATAATCCTTAAGCAATATTTGTTCTGGTTGCTGAATATACCAAATCAAAAGTGCAAATGTAGGTATAATAGCAATAAGAGTGGCACCAATAATCTTAAAGCTTAACCCGCCAACAAAAAGCAGCACACAAAATATGAAAACAAAAACGAAACTTGTTGACAAATCTGTTTCCATTAAGATTAAGATGATGGGCAGTGCATAAAGTGCTCCAATAACTAGTAATGTTGAGAGTTTATTGATTCGGTCTTTATTGTCATTAATAAACTTAGCAAAAATGATAATAATCATGATCTTTGCTAATTCGGATGGCTGCAATGTTCCAAAGCTCCCCAAACTAAACCATCTTGTCGAACCATTAACGGTCTTCCCTAAGAATAATACTCCTGTCAGTAAAGCAATGGAGGCGGCGTACAAAAGCCATTTGAACTTCGCAATATAATTATAGCTAATAAATGAACAAACCGCCATTCCAGCCAAACCTATGCATACACCAATGGTCTGTTTATTAGCATAGCCATCAGCAGCGCTCTCTATAGCTAAAATGCCTATGATAGAAAGGACTATGACATAGAATACTAATCGGAAATTATAGTTTTTATAATTATATCGCATGATATCGTGTGCTAAATATCTTAATTTTTTAATCATATTTCTCCTGTTATGAATGTATTTTAGACATATTCTTAAGTGGAATGCTTGCTATTAAAGCAGGCACGCTGCCGTTATGACTGTCAGATTTAGTCTGAACAATCTTTATATCGATGTTTTCAGTTTCTACTTCCATGTACTTTGATAAAATGTTTAAAATGTCATCTTTGATACTTTCAATAATATCTGGTGAACAGTTGGCACGATCCGATACAAGAACCAGCTTTAGGCGGTCCTTTGCAACATTACCGGAGGCTTTTTTTCGGAAAAAAGCTAATAATCTCATCATAGCTCCCTCCTAATATCTTCCAAAAAAACGAGACAATTTGGTGATGATTCCGTTTTCATACTTGTAGGTTATGATCGGTGCATCACGACCGGTGATGCGATCGCATATATGCTGATACGCAAGCCCGGCACGGGTGCCATTCCCTACTAAAGGCTCTCCCTGATTCGTAGAAATAACGACGTTTTCGTCATCTGGTATTGCCCCAATTAAATCAAGGTTCAGAATGTCTACCACATCTTCAATAGACATCATATCTCCCCGCTTAATCATATCATAACGAAGGCGATTAACGATCAGGCTGATGTTGGTCAGCTGATTGGCTTCTAATAAGCCCACAATACGGTCGGCATCACGGATTGCAGATACTTCGGGCGTTGTAACAATCAAAGCTTTGTCAGCCCCTGCGATGGCATTCTTAAATCCTTGTTCGATGCCGGCAGGACAATCAAGAATAATATAATCATAATTGCTTTTTAATTGTTCAATCAGTTTCTTCATCTGTTCCGGCGAGACCGCCGTCTTGTCCTTTGTTTGTGCCGAAGGCAAAAGATATAAATGGGGGTATCTCTTGTCCTTGATCAAAGCTTGTTTGATGCGGCAGCTTCCTTCAATAATATCGACCAGGTTATAAACAATTCTATTTTCCAGACCCATAACAACGTCCAGATTCCTCAACCCGATATCGGTATCAATTAATACTACTTTCTTATTCAATCTTGCAAGTCCAGCCCCAATATTTGCTGATGTCGTGGTTTTACCAACACCGCCTTTACCTGATGTAACTACAATCACTTCACTCATACTAATCCCTCCAAAAAAATCGTATGAATAAATTAAGAAAGCATATTAAATATATAATATTTTTACGAGATTGTCAAACAACAGCCTTTAATTTATTCATATATAATATAAACTCAACTTATAAATAAATTATCCTTGGCAGTTTGTCTATTCTGATGTTACATCAGACACTTCTCCTCCTTGGTAGTTAAATGGTAAAATAGCTTTCTTGGCCTCCATATCATTGTATAGCGGTTTGTCTAAGTAATAAGCAACAACATCTCTAATAACATCAGCGAGATTTGCGGAGCCGTAACCATAAGGAATGAGTGCGGACACAGCTAGTTCTGGATCATCATATGGTGCCAGACCCACATACAGTGCATGGTTCGCTTTTTTAGTGTTTTCCTCAGCAGTACCTGATTTTGCGGCAATTTTTACTCCTTCTGACTCTAAGCTGCTAAACACATCTTTGTACTGACTTTGTTTAGTTACATTATACATTCCCGTCATGATTGTATTCCAGGTATTCTCAGATATATCAATATGGCGAATAAGTTCTGGCGCTAAGTCATCTTTGACCTCGCCCTCCGGTTCTGTGACTTTATCTAAAAGAGATAATGAATAAACATTTCCTTTGCTGGCAATGGCTGTGACATATCTGGCCAATTGAACCGGAGTATAGTTATGGGTGCCCTGTCCAATCATAGAACGAATTCCATCAGTGTCAGATATCCTAGGTGCGGTCTCGCTTACCTCAACACCTGATTTTTCATTTAGTCCAAATAGACTGGCATACTTTTCGATAATTTCAAGTGATTTTTCATTGTCAAATTTTCCATCTACCTGACCCATCTGATAGGAAGCTTCATAAAAATAGTAATTACATGATACGCCAATGGCTTGAACCATGTTAACCATGCCATGGCTTGTTTTCGACCAACAGCTTGCTGTGGGATAAATTTTGGAAAAAACCACATTATCTTGAATTAATTGATCGGCAGTAAGAACGTTTTCTTCTAATAAAGCGGTTGAGGATACCATCTTAAATGTCGATCCCGGCGCTGTATTCTGCTGGGTCGCACGGTTATAAAGCGGCTTTGCATTATTATTAAGCAAAGAAGTATAATACTCGGAATCAGATATTCTGTTAGCATCGTAACTAGGATAGGACACTAAGGCCTTAACTGCGCCAGTATCCGGGTCAGCTACAACACATGCGGCAGAGCAGGTATCCAGTGCCAGCATATCAGGTGTTAATTCTAAGTTTTCTATTTTATTATAAACAAAAGTATATCCATCTAATGATCCGGCTTTTAGCTTTTCATAGGATTCATCCTTTTCAAATACACCTTGTTCATAAAGTAAAGTACAAAGGCTCGCGCCTGAAACTTCCCCTCTTTTCAACATATAGTCATAGACGATTTTTTGGAATCCGTTATCTTCCGGAAGCTTCGTGATCAAATACTCAATGAGTGTTTGATAAACCTCTTCTGCTGTTGGATATTCTGATTTCAAAAGCAAAACCTCGATATTAATCCAGCCATTTGATATTGCGTAATACAAAAAGTCTCCAATGCTAATCTCCTCTTTTAGCCATTGAGAGTAAACCGAATCATTGCTGTCAAATTTGTCGGTATAAAGGATGCTATTATTGGCTAAATATGAATAAATATACTCAAAATGCCTTTTATACTCATCGGTGTGCTTTGAATGCGGCTCCTGCGTGTCAGAAGTCAGAAAACCACTAAGACTTGTTATTATTGAACTTGAGTTTTGTGTATATAAGTTATAAATAGATTTTTCCCCTTCTGATGCATCTTCCTTTGCCAAGGCTTCTAAATTAATCAAATTGTTGTTAATAAAGGCACTGTAAACCTCATTAATCGAAATCAGGTTATTGGTATTATTTTCCTCATTCACGCCGCCATTGACTAAGTTGACTAAAATAATGCCTGCTATCCTTGCTTCTAACAAATCATACACGAACATTTGCAAATCTTTATCGACAGACAGATAAACATCATTACCGGCAGCCGCTTCAACGACAGCCTCCGTATCTAAAACACTCCCTAAACTATTGACGTAAACCTTCTGGGATCCCTTTTTACCTGCCAACTCTTTCTCCATCAGCGATTCAACGCCTGTTTTGCCAATCATATCATCTGAAGAATAGATGTCGGAGACTTCTGAATCTAAGGCATCTAATTCTTCCTGAGAAATCGGTCCTGTATATCCGGTAATATGCGCAAAATACTCACTGTTATTATATTGGCGTCGATAACTCTCCTTAATATCAACTCCGGGTAGGTCGGCCTTATTTTCTTTTATTTTAGCAATCAATTCATCATTAACGTTTGTTGCGATAGTTACCGATAAATATTGCGTATATCTTTTCATATAAAGCTCATAGCGAATTGCAAGAATTTCATATGCTTCTGCAGTTGTATATTCGTCAGAAACATCAAACATTCTTTTACTGCACATGTATTTAAAGAGGTCATTTGCGCTCATCTCCTTCTGCTCTAGCTTTAGCTCCTGATCAATTAAAACGTTAAAGATATCTTTCTTAAAAAGAGCTATTGAAGCATCGGTTCCCTTGTAGCTAAAGCTATCATCTTCATTCAACACTAAAGGCAGATTATTGATCGGCGTGCTACCGGAAGACTTTATCATCTTTATTAAATTGTAAATCATCGCATTCTTCTCTATGTCCTCGCTGAGTGCAGCTGTTTCTTCAATAGTAATTGAATAAGCAAGGACGTCTTCAGCTAAAACATAGCCATTTGCATCATATATGCTTCCTCTGGGACTTTCGATTTCGGTTTCCTTTTGGATTCTATATGTGAACTTATCAAGATATGTCTCCCCATCCACAATTTGCAATTCAAATAATTTTTGAATTAATAAAGCAAACATTACTATAAAAACTACTGAAAGTAAAAACAATCTTGATTTGATAATCGATAGTATATTTTTTAAAAGAGGTTTAAACAATGAGATCTTCACTTCCTTTTTCATCTAGGCTACCGCATACTTTTAGAATAATTCGATATAAAAATATTGCGATAATGACTGTGTAAACAATTTCTGGCAGGATAATTTTTTGTAAATAAAACAAAAAGTTAAACCGCCCTTTTATCAAAAAGAAAAAGACATATATACATAACCCAAACATCAAATCAGATAATGCAATCAGGATGATGGGCAGGGTAATATCTTCCTGGTAGTAAATCTTGTTAAAAAATCCGAAAAGATAGCCGATTGTTAAAAAGATCAATGCATAAATACCTAGGTAGTCACTATATAAAACGTCAAGCATCAAGCCGGAGAAAAAACCAACAATCATGCCTTCGGTATTACCGCGAATCAGTGCAATTGATGTCGTTAAAATAATCATGATATTAGGTGATATATCTCCTAATGTAAAATAAGTTGACATCGTGATTTGCAGAAGAAAGGATAGGATAATTAAAATTGTATATGTAATGACTCTTTTCAATTAAAAGCTCAGCTCCTTTCTAGTTGTCGGTTTCATCTTCTGTTTCTGTGGTATCATTACTAACAAGGTCAGCTTTTAAATCAGTAATGACAAGAACGTTTGTCAGCCGCTTAAAATCGACAATCGGAACAAGATTGGCATGCATGGTAAGACCTGTGCTATCCTTTTGGATATTGGTCACATATCCAATCGGGATACCCGGCATGAACTTATTACTGATATATGAGGTGACGATCTCATCACCATCCTCAAAGTTAGAGCTTGCCGAGATGAGTTCTACTCCCAACAAACCTTTTTCCAACAGCTGTAAATCTCCAAAAACAATGCAACGATCAGAATTCTTTAGATTCATAGCGCTGACACTGCTGGAATCATCTATAATAGAGCGAACGTTTGCATATTTGTCCCCGACCTCGGTGACGATGCCGACAAGTCCGTTTTGAGCGATGACATTCATATCAACAGCAATCCCGTCATCACTTCCTTTATCCAAGGTAAAGGTTTTATACCAATTTCCGGTGTTTTTAGCAATAACTCTGGCGCCAACCGTATTATAATCTCCAAATTTTTCTTTAAGCTTAAGCAACTCTCTTAAGCTGTCTAATTCTGCCTGATTATTCTCCAAAGCATAAATTTGTGATTGCAGCGATTCGATTTGAGTAACCAAATCATCGTTAGTTTTAGTCAGCTCATCTATAGTTTTTGCATCTTCTGCCCTAGATGATATCCATGTTCCGATCGAATTGATTCCTTTTTGCATTGGCACAATCACAGTGCTCAAGCCTTTTTGGACAAAGTTCTCGGTGCCCCTTGTACTAATGCTTAGTCCGATCAAAAGACAGGCAACGATAACAAAAAAGAATAGGATATATTTGGGCTTTATCTTGTTTTTCTTGCGTGGTTTCATTGTAACTACCTCATTTAATCAAAGGCAGAATCTCGCATTGAGACTGCCAAATGTTTCAATTTACTGTTATTCATAATTGCTTCTAGTCCTTTAATAACGCTTTCAGTCGGATGACTTGAGAGATTTACCTTTATCCTTGTTTCGTTAGCTATTAGGCGTGCTAGATTGCTGATATTTGAAGATCCGCCTGTTAGGTACATCCCAGTTGATAAGATATCGTTGTTTAATTCCGGAGGGGTTCTCTCAATAAGCTCCTTAATAGAATAAATGATGGGCTTGACCGTCTCCATAATAGAATTGTATACCAGCTCGGTACTGATCTTAGTGTATACAGGGAGCCCGGTAATTAAATCTCTGCCATAGACATCAATCTCCGATGCCATGGACGGGATGGCACTTCCTAACTTAATCTTCAGCTGCTCAGCAGTTTTCATGCCGATCAGCATGTTATAGCGATATTTGACATCGTTAAATATTGATTGATTAATAGTGTTACCGCCAATCTTTAACAAATGGCTTAATACGATGCCACCTAGTACAAGGATCGAAATCTCGGTGGTATCTGCACCAATATCAACAATCATCGTTCCATTGGCTTTTGTAACGCTAATGCCTTCACCAACAGCGGCGGCGATGGGTTTTTCAACAATATAAGCCTTCTGTGTCTTGAAGTTTGAATGGCTGACCAAATCAAAATAAGCTTTCTTCTCTACCTCAGTAACTGCAGAGGGAACAGCTAGATAAAACTCGTTTGAACGAAGCATACTATTGGAACAATTTATCTTTTTGAGCATACCTTCAAATACTTTTCCCATATCATCAATATCAGCGATGACACCGTATTTAACAGGGGACTTGACAACGATATTATCAGAAACCTTTTCATAAAGCTCATATGCCGCATCACCCATAGCAACGACTTCCTTTTTCTTCTTGATTGCGATCATATTCTTTTCATTAATAAAGGTCTTTCGCTGGCTATTATATATCTTTATATTGCTAGTTCCTAAATCTAAACCATATTTTCTCCCTGGCATAAAATACTCCCTTCAAAATCATTACACTATTCCTTTCATATGAAGGCTCACATACTGTTTATCTCCGATAATAATATGATCGGATAATCTTACTCCGATAAGTCGGCCTGCCTCAGAGATTTTCTTTGTCACTTCAACATCTTCCATACTTGGCGTAGGATCGCCGCTTGGATGGTTATGAATAAGAATAATATTCACTGCTTGGTAATGAAGTGCTTCAATAAAAATCACACGAGGATCCACAATGGTTGCATTAATGCTTCCTTTAGAGATAAGTGATTCTTTAATCATATTATGCTTTGTGTCTAACATTACTAATATAAGGTGCTCCTGTTGGTAGTAACGCATATCTTCCATGTAATATGCTGCAATCTCGGTTGGATTGTCAAATCTGATCCGCTCGCTTGCAGATGCTTTTGCGATTCGCCTAGAAAGTTCCAACGCACATAAAATCTGGATAGATTTCACCTTTCCGATACCCTTAATCTTCTGCAAATCTTCCATCTTAAGCTTATTTAAATGATTAAGCCCTCCGGCTTGTCCACCTAAATTCAAGATGTGATGTGCTAAGTCAATAGAGCGGGTGCCCTTTGTGCCTGTCTTGATGATAACTGCCAATAATTCTGCATCAGATAACAATCCTGCACCGAACTTCTCACACTTTTCATAAGGTCTTTCTGTTTCTGGTAATTTCTTTACGGTTAAAAACTGATTATCCATAGAACTTGCCTCCTAGCATATCCGGAAGCAAACCATGAGTTAACATAATGTCATTATGTTAACTAACCAAATTATTCTCCTGACTATTAATGGATAGCAATCAAGAATAGATACACTTACTAATATTATCATAAAATTCTAAAATTGTATACATCAATGAGATATTAAAAAATAATATAATTCTCTACAAAGTGACAAGCCCTGCTTCTAATAGTTTTTGCAAAGACATCATAATTCCAAATTTAGCGTGGTGCCACGTCAGCCCGCCCTGAAAATAAACCGTATAAGGCGGTTTGATTGGCGCATCGGCACTTAATTCAATAGAGGCTCCTTGAATAAAAGCGCCGGCTGCCATAATGACGTTGCAGTCATAGCCGGGCATCGGCCATGGCTCCGGCGTTACGTGACTGTCTACGGGAGCTGCTGCTTGAATACCCCGGCAGAAGCGAATAACTCTTTCGGGGGTATCTAGGACCACTGCTTGAATGATATCATGCCTGCTCTCTTGACTGTCTGGAATTACTTTAAAGCCAAGCTTTTCATAAATAGCCGCAGCAAAAATCGCGCCCTTTAATGCGCTGCTTGTAACCGTAGGTGCTAAAAAGAGCCCTTGATAAAAAGATCGATTGACAGATAAGTTGGCTCCAAGCTCCTTGCCAAGCCCGGGAGCCGTGAGCCGAAAAGCCGCATTTTCAACAAATTCCTTTTTTCCTGCAATGTAGCCGCCGATCGGAGCCAAACCACCGCCCGGATTCTTAATTAAAGAGCCAACGCATAAGTCTGCACCAACTTCTGTCGGCTCAATTGGCTCAACAAATTCACCATAACAATTGTCTACCATGCAGATAACATCGGGTTTGATACTTTTAATAAAACAAATCAGCTCGCCAATCTTTGCGACAGATAGAGTCGGTCTGGTTTGATAGCCTTTGGAACGTTGGATGGTGACCATCTTCGTCTGTTGATTGATCGCATCCCTGATTCCCTCATAATCAAAAGAGCCCTCTGCCCTTAAATTAACTTGGCGATATTTGACGCCATATTCTAAAAGTGAGCCTTTGGTGGGTTTTATGCCGATTACACCCTCTAAAGTGTCGTATGGCTTTCCGACCGGCGAAAGAAGTGTATCACCCGGTCTTAAATTCCCCGACAAGGCGATGGAAAGGGCATGGGTGCCACAAGTGATATGAGGGCGCACAAGGGCATCCTCTGTCTTAAAAACATCGGCATATACCCTCTCTAGAGTATCTCGCCCATCATCATTGTAGCCATAGCCGGTTGATGAGGCGAAATGGATATCGCTGACTCTATGCGCCTGCATCGCTTGAATGACCTTTAGCTGATTAAATTCAGCCACTTCATCAATCATTTTAAAACGATCTTCTAATGCTTTTTCGATATTGCGGCAATAATCCAATATGCTTGCATCAATGCCGATGATTTTATAATATTCTTCCAGTGTTTTCATCATGTATTTAAAATAATTCCTTTCTGGCGTAAACATTTAAGCAGTGAGTCTAAGATTGCGTCCATTGAATCGAATTTATATTTATGAATCCAAGTGACTTCCCTCTCGCGCTTAAACCATGTGATTTGACGCTTTGCAAAATGCCTGGTTTCACGTTTCAAGATATTAAGAGCCTCATCTAGTGAGCAAGAGCCTTCAAGGAAAGCTACGATTTCTTTATAGCCTAATCCTTGCATGGACACCAGATGCTTTGAATATCCGTGGTCTAAAAGCCACCTGACTTCATCAACCAAACCCATATTGATCATCAGATCAATACGCTTATTTATTTTTTCATACAGCAACTCGCGGTGATCATTTAAAACAAAATATTGATAATGATATGGGGAGCTGCGCTGCCGCTGCTCATCATTATGTTTGGAAATGGGCTGCCCTGTTTGGTGAAAATACTCAATAGCACGGATGACTCGCTTAACATTATTATAATGAATACGGGAGGCCGATACGCTATCAATCTTAAAAAGCATTTGATGCAAATAGTCATTACCCTTTTCATCAGCCAGTCGCTTAAGGCTTTCGCGATAAGAGTCATCCTTGTCATTCTCAGCAAAATCAATATCATATAAAAGCGCCTGAATATAAAAACCGGTCCCGCCGACGATAATCGGTATTTTGCCATGACTATAGATCCGCTCTGTATAATGTCGGGCTTTCTGCTTAAATGCCACAACATTAAATGATTCATCAGGAAAATATTCATCTATTAGATAGTGGGGAACGCCCTGCATTTCATCTGGCGTAATCTTAGCCGTTCCGATGTCCATATATTTATAAACCTGCATTGAATCAGCAGAAATAATCTCGCCGTTTATTTTTTTTGCCAAAGCTATTGAAAGCTCAGTTTTGCCTACAGCGGTAGGTCCTGTTAAAATAACTAAAGGCTTATTGTCCATTATTGCTCCAAACTATTGAATTCTTTTAAATTTTTTCTCTAACTCATATTTTGTCAGGGAAATGATTGTTGGGCGCCCATGCGGGCAGGTGTAAGGATTCTCGGTGCCAAGCAGCTGATCAATCAAGGCATCCGCTTCTTTAAAGGAGAGGCGGTTATTTCCTTTGACGGCTGCTTTACAAGCCATCGTCGCTATCTTATCATTGATGGTATCCGATTTGAGCTGATTGATCTCTGCTGATAAAAGATCAATCAATTCAAGCAGCAAATCCTTCACTCCGATTCCATACAAATCGGTGGGTATTGCTCTTACGGCATATTCATTTCCGCCAAAATGCTCTATTTCAAAGGCGAGTTCCTTAAAATTTTCCGAGTACTTTTTAATCAACTCCTCCTCACGCATAGATAAGGTTATAATAATCGGAGGATTAATATACTGAGAGGAAAGCTTCTTGTGATGAATAGATGTCATGATCTTTTCATATAAGACCTTCTCATGGGCCGCATGCTGATCAATAATGAATAGCTTGCCATCATATTCAACAAGCCAATAGGTATCAAAGATCTGCCCGATTAATTGATGCTTAATTCGTGCCTCCTCTGATAATAGCTTGTCGCTAAATAAGCTTTCTTGACGACTCTTAGTTATAATCGGACGATTTGAGTCGACAGTTTCATTGGGACTATCTAAAATGGTATCCACATTATATTTGTCATATTCATGGACCATCGGGGGGATTTCCAAACGCCGCTTTTCAAATGGCTCCGGAATTTTTTCTTTTATTGGTTCTTTAACCAGTTCTTTTTGAGGATCCGGTTGGTTGTGAAGCTTCACTTCGGGAATGAGATCCTTTCCGATTAAGGCTTCGCGGACAGCATTGTAAACCAGCTGATAAACTGCCTCCCTTTGATGAAACCGAACTTCTAGCTTGGCCGGGTGAACATTGACATCGATAAGTGAAGTGGGGACTTCTAAATGCAAAGCAGTAAAAGGATATCTGTGAACCATAATAAATGTTTTATAAGCTTCTTCAATTGCCTTCGTTATGATGTTGCTCTTAATATATCTGCCATTGATGAAATAATTCTCAAAGCCCCGGTTTCCCCTAGCGATGATCGGCTTTCCGATATACCCCGATATATGCATATTGGCATCGCTAAGCTCTACTTTGAGAAGATTTCCGGCAATATCTCTTCCGAAAATGCTATAAATGATGTCTTTTAGCCGCATATTGCCTGAGGTATGAATTCTATTTTGGTTATTATTAATAAACTTAAAGGATATTTCCGGATGAGACAAAGCCATTCGTTGAATCAAATCATTAATATATCCGGCCTCTGTCATAGCAGTTTTTAAAAACTTGCGTCTTGCCGGCGTGTTATAAAATAAGTTTCTGATAATGAACGTGGTCCCATCAGGACAGCCGATATCTTCGCATTTACCTTCTTTTCCGCCCTCAATGCAATAACGTATACCGGTGAGGACATCGGCAGTCTTAGTAATCAGCTCTACCTGTGCCACGGCGGCAACGCTTGATAGCGCTTCGCCGCGGAACCCTAGCGAACTGACCGTAAACAAGTCTTCAATTGATCTGATTTTGCTAGTCGCATGGCGTAAAAAAGCAACCTTGGCATCTTCCTTATCAATCCCTGTGCCATTATCGGTGATCCGGATAAAGCCAATCCCGCCATCTTTGATCTCAATGGTTATGGCAGTAGCCGCTGCATCAATGGCATTTTCGACAAGCTCTTTAACAACAGATGATGGGCGGGAAATCACTTCACCAGCAGCGATTTTATTGATTGTATTGGAATCTAAAAGCTTAACATTTGACATAAAATAAGCCTGCTTTCTCTTAATAACGTTTCTTAATTGTCTCTTGCATATGATACAAAGTGTTTAAGGCGTCAATTGGCGTCATATTGCCCAAGTCTAAGTCACGAAGCTTAAGGACAATCGAATCCGTGCCATCATTGCCAAATAGAGACAGCTGCTTGGGTTCTTTGGCCAAGTTGGACTTGTTGGGATTCTTAGGTGGGCTGTAGTTTGATGTTTTGATATTTTTAGCGCGGTAAGTGATATCTGCACCGCTTAACTCTTCGACAAGCTCTTTAGCCCGTTCAATCACCGACTCGGGCACCCCGGCAAGCTTGGCTACTTGTATCCCATAGCTTTTATCAGCGCCGCCAGTAATAATCTTGCGCAGAAAAATGATATCATCACCCTGCTCCTGAACAGCAATACAATAATTATTGACGTTATTGAGCTTACCCTCAAGCTCTGTTAATTCATGATAATGTGTGGCGAATAAAGTTTTTGCCCCCAATAGCTTAGGGTTACTGATATACTCAACGACTGCCCAAGCGATGCTCAGACCGTCAAAGGTACTTGTTCCTCTGCCTATCTCATCTAAGATGAGCAGGCTGTCTTTGGTGGCGTTTCTTAAAATATTAGCGACCTCTGTCATCTCCACCATAAAAGTGCTCTGCCCTGAAGCTAAATCATCAGAAGCGCCGACTCTAGTGAAAATACGATCCACAATGCCGATGTCCGCTTCCTTAGCAGGGACAAAGCTGCCAATCTGCGCCATTAAAACAATCAGCGCATTTTGCCGCATAAATGTAGATTTACCGGCCATGTTGGGGCCTGTAATAATAGCGATCCGGTTTTTTTGATTGTCCAAATAAGCATCATTGGCAATAAACATATCGCCCGCAGCCATTTTCTCCACGACCGGATGGCGTCCGCCTTTAATCGTGATCGTGCCCTTTTTATTAATGGAAGGGCGGACATAATTATTATGATCCGCAACAACGGCAAGCGAAGCAAAAACGTCTATTTTAGCCAATGCCTTTGCGGTGTCCTGGATGCGCCTCACTTCGGCGGCAATGGTATCTCTGATATTTCCAAAAACATCATATTCAAGTGAAAACAGCTTATCCTCTGCACCCAGTATGATGTCCTCAAGCTCTTTAAGCTCCGGCGTAATATAACGTTCGGCATTAGCTAGGGTCTGTTTCCTGGTCCAGTCAGTAGGCGCTAAATCTTTATAGGAATTGGTTACCTCCAGGTAATACCCAAATACCTTATTATACTTAATCTTTAAATTCTTGATGCCTGTTGCTTCTCGTTCTTTCGTTTCTAAATTGGAAAGCCATTGCTTTCCTTCTGTCTTTGCATGGCGGTATTTATCGATGTCCTCGTGATAGCCATCTTTAATAATGCCCCCATCCTTTAAGGTGATCGGCGGCTCATCGTGAATGGCATCCTCAATCAGCTTAAAGATATCTTCAAGAGAATCCATTTGCTGGTAAAGGTTTTGTAATAGTTCGCTTGTAAAGCTTTTAATCAGAAATTTGACATGAGGGATCATTTGAAGGGAAGATTTAAAAGCTACTAAATCTCTTGGATTAGCTGTTTTATAGGTGATTCTGCTGATCAAACGTTCCAAATCATAGATGGGGTTTAAGTACTCTCTAATCTCCTCTCTGGTCATTAAATTCTGGTTAATCTCTTCGACGGCATCAAGACGGGCTTCAATCTGCTCCTTGTCAATAAAAGGCTGTTCAATAAAGGTTCTTAAGAGTCTGGCGCCCATAGCGGTTTTGGTCTTATCTAATACCCATAGTAATGACCCTCTTTTTTGCTTTTCTCTAAGTGTTTCAAGAAGCTCTAAATTTCTGCGGGTCGAGCTGTCAATCACCATATACTTTCCGGTTCTGTATGGTGAAATATGGGTGAGGTGAGTCAGCGAGTTTTTCTGCGTTTCATAAAGATATTGCAATAAAGCGCCGGCTGCAATGATGCCGGTTTCATAATCCTTAAGCCCTAAACCATCTAATTGGGAAACCTTGAAATGCTCCTTAAGCTTATTCACACACAAATCTTCATCAATATACCATGGTTCCAGAGAAGAAATGGGAATATTCAAGCGGTTCTTGATTTCATCCAAATCAATTCCACTGATATAGAAAAAATCATTACAAATAATTTCTGCGGGGGTAAATTTATTGATCTCGTCATGAACCTGCTTATCATGATCAACCTCGGTCACATAATAGTCACCTGTTGAGACATCGACGGTGGAAATCCCGAAGGACTGGCCTAAATAGATGATACACATCAGATAATTGTTCTTGGTCTCATCTAATGCCTGCGTATTTAAATTAGTTCCTGGGGTTACGATCCGCACTACCTCACGCTTAACCATACCTTTGGCCGTCTTGGGGTCTTCAACCTGCTCACACAGAGCAACCTTATAGCCCTTGGCGATTAATTTGTTTAAATAGGCATCTAACGCATGGTGCGGCACTCCACACATGGGAGCCCGCTCCTCCTGACCACAGTCTTTTCCAGTTAAAGTTATCTCCAGTTCTTTTGAGGCGGTAATGGCATCTTCGAAAAACATTTCGTAAAAATCACCGAGTCGATAAAAAAGGATACAGTCCTTATATTGTTGTTTTGTATCTATATAGTGCTGCATCATTGGGGTCAATGGTGCCATTTATATTTCCTCCAATCAAGCTTAGTAACACTATTTTATATCAAAACTTAAAAAAAAACAACAAAAAACGACTTATACATTACCGTATAAATCGTTTCCGCTTTAAAAAATTATACATTAAATAGTAATTCTCCATATGTTGGAAATGGCCATTCGGAGCCGTCAACGATAACCTCCAGCTGATCGGCAGGTGAACGCAGCTCCTCCATTGCCGAACAAACCTCATCACGATAGCAGCTTGCCTGAAGCTTAGGCTCCTCGATCTGTGCTGCCTTAGCTACCGCTGCCTCCAAAGCAATTAATGATTTATTCATATTGGTCAGATGCTTGGAGCAATCGTCTAAAATGTGACGTTGAACGGATGCGTCTGCTCCGACTGCTTCGACTAAGCTGATCGAACCAGCTATTGTTGATGTGTATTTAATAACCGATGGGATAATCTGAGTTTTGGCCATATCGATCATAGTCCGCGCTTCGATATTGATGGTCTTTGAATAACCTTCGTAAGCCACCTCTTCTCTGGAAGCTAATTCCGCAGCTGTCAAGACATGATGCTTTTCAAACAGCTTGACCGACTTATCCCAAGTGAGGAAGCTGACTGCATCTACCATATTGGTAATATTAGGCAATCCTCTGCGTTTAGCTTCTTCGACCCATTCTGGGGCGTAGCCGTTGCCGTTAAATACAATTCGGATATGCTCAGCGACCCATTTCTTAATCAAATCATGAGCAGCCTCCTCAAAATCATCGGCCTGATCTAAAATATCCGCAGCCTGGCAGAGGGTTTCGGCAACGATAGTATTTAAAGTAATGTTGGCATCTGCTATGGAGGCAGATGATCCGACCATTCTAAATTCAAATTTGTTGCCGGTAAAGGCGAAAGGTGATGTTCTGTTCCGGTCGGTCGCATCCTTTCTAAACCGAGGAACGGTGGAAACGCCTACGTTAAGCTCCTCACCCATTTTGCTATGTGTTGCTTCACCGGATTCACACAATTGCATCAGAACGTCTTCTAGCTGCTCCCCAAGAAAAACGGAAATAATGGCCGGCGGTGCTTCATTGGCGCCAAGGCGATGGTCATTTCCCGGTGTAGCTGCAGATTCTCGAAGTAAAGGTGCATATTCGTCGACTGCCTTTAATATAGCGGCTAAAACCAACAAAAACTGCCTGTTTTGATGAGGTGTTTTCCCCGGCTCTAATAAGTTGATCCCGGTATCTGTCGTCATCGACCAGTTATTATGTTTTCCTGAACCGTTGATCCCAGCAAATGGTTTTTCATGGAGCAGACACACTAAATTATGGCGGAGAGCCACCTTTTTCATTGATTCCATGACTAACTGGTTATGGTCTGTCGCAATATTGGTAGTATGGTAAATCGGTGCCAGCTCATGCTGCGCAGGGGCCACTTCATTATGCTGTGTTTTAGCAGTTACGCCAAGCCTCCATAATTCGATGTTTAAATCATTCATGTAAGCCGTGATTCGTTCTTTCAAGCTGCCGAAGTAATGATCATCTAACTCCTGTCCTTTAGGTGATGGGGCACCATACAAGGTTCGTCCGCTAAAAATCAAATCCTTGCGTTTCAGATAAGTATCCTTATCCACGATAAAGTATTCCTGCTCAGGTCCCACTGAAGTTGTTACTTTTGTTGCGGTTGTGTTCCCGAATAGCCGAACGACTCTTAGTGCCTGCTTGTTGATGGATTCCATAGAACGTAATAGAGGGGTCTTTTTATCCAGCGCCTCCCCTGTGTAAGAGCAGAATATTGTCGGAATACACAAGATTGCGCCAGTTGGCGCTTCATGGATAAAAGCTGGTGAGGTTAAGTCCCATGCGGTGTACCCTCTGGCTTCAAATGTCGCTCTCAATCCGCCTGATGGGAATGATGAGCCATCGGGTTCGCCTTTAATTAATTCCTTTCCGGAAAATTCCATAATGATGTGGCCGTCTTTTGTCTGAGATAAAAAAGAATCGTGTTTTTCCGCAGTAATCCCTGTAAGTGGCTGAAACCAGTGGGTAAAATGAGTAGCGCCGCGTTCTAGCGCCCAGTCCTTCATCTCATTAGCGACCACCTCGGCCACGTGCTTATCTAGTTCCGAGCCTTGTTCAACGGTCTTTTTCAATTCGGTGTATATTTTCCCTGGAAGCCGTTCTTTCATTGTGTCATCGTTAAATACATTGGAGGCAAAGATCTTTGCTATGTTCACTTTTTTACTCATATAATTCCCCTCTTTCTGCTTGATATAAAAATAGACGCCCTCTGCCAATAGAGAACGCCCTTGCTCTTTTAATATTCTACTAATTATAATAGCACATATTTCAAAAAAAGCAATCGATTTTTTTGCGGAACTTAGATTTTGTTTAAAAATAACAAAAAATAGTAGATTATGGCTGGATCTGTTCTCCAATATAATAAAATCCTTTGCATTCTAATAAATTAACTTGTATAATTTGACCAATCAGATCCTTTCTTCCCGAAAAATGGACAATCAGGTTGTTGCTAAGACGCCCAGTCATCATTTGGTCATCATGGGTATTGACCTCTTCTACTAAGACCTCCTGAATGCTTCCGACCTGTTGTTTAGCCAGCAATGAAGCTTCATGCTGCACCACTTCAAGTAATCTTGAAAATCGTTCCTTAATCACATCCTCAGGCACCTGTTTGGCCATAGTGGCGGCAGGCGTGCCGGTACGTTTTGAATAAATAAAGGTGTAGGCACTGGAAAATCCGACTTTTTGGACAACATCAAGGGTTTCAAGAAAATCCTCATTAGTTTCACCGGGAAAGCCCACGATAATATCCGTTGTTAACGAAATATCTGGACAGGCGACCTTGATTTTATCAGCTAATATCAAGAAATCCTCTTTTGTATAATGGCGGTTCATAGCCGTTAATATCCTGCTGCTTCCTGATTGCAGCGGGAGGTGCAAATGACGGCTGATTTTCTTTGAATTGCCCATGACTTCAATCAGCTCATCAGATAAATCTTTAGGATGAGAAGTCATAAAACGGATCCGTTTTAACCCGTCTATTTTTTCGATCTCTGTCAATAGATTAGCGAAAGTCTTGGGATTAGCCAAGTCCTTCCCGTAAGAATTGACATTTTGTCCCAACAGCATTACCTCGAGAACCCCTTCAGAAACAGCCTGTTTGATTTCCTTGATGATATCCTCTGCATTACGGCTTCGCTCACGCCCCCTGACGTAAGGAACGATGCAATAGCTGCAGAAATTATTACAGCCGAACATGATGTTAATTCCTGTTTTAAAAGCATACTTCCTCTCAACGGGTAAATCCTCAACGATGCGGTCAGTGTCTTTCCATATATCAATAATCATAGAGCCGGACTCTATATGCGCCTTAAGCAGCTCGGCCAGCTTGTATATATTATGGGTTCCAAAAACAATATCAACATGCTTGTGGCTTTGCTTGATTTTCTCAACGACTGCTTCCTCCTGCATCATGCAGCCGCATAAGGCGATGATCATACCCGGCCGCTTTTGCTTGATTGACTTTAAATGCCCCAAGCGGCCATAGACTTTGAGATTAGCATTCTCTCTCACTGTACATGTGTTATATATGACAAAATCAGCATCCTCTGAATCAGTAATAACATACCCCATTTCTCCTAAAATGCCGGCCAGCTTCTCGGAATCTCTAGCGTTCATCTGACAACCAAAGGTCACAATACAGGCAGATAATGGTCGCCCCATAGCTTCTGACTTCTTGTTGACATACTCACGGCATTGATTGATAAAGTCATATTGTCGTCTTGTTTCTTCAAATTCATTTTGAGCTAACATGTGTGTCTCCTTTAGTTATGGGCGTATTTGTCCATCACCATAGATAATGTATTTAATCGTTGTCAATTCGTTTAATCCCATCGGGCCTCTGGCGTGAAGCTTTTGTGTACTGATGCCGATTTCAGCGCCAAAGCCAAATTCGAAACCATCGGTAAATCTTGTGGAAGCATTCACATACACTGCGGCGGCATCTACTTCATCAAGGAATTTTCTGGCATTGTGATAATCCTTAGTGATAATGGCTTCGGAATGCTTTGTATTATAATGATTAATATGTGAAATAGCTTCATCAATGTCATCGACTGTCTTAACAGAAATAATTGAATCCAGGTATTCCGTACCCCAATCCTCTGTAGTGGCGGCAACTAAATCAGGGACGACGGCCCTTGCTTCTTCATCGCCTCGTATTTCAACATTTGCTTTTCTTAGGTGATGGCAAATGATAGGCAAAGCCTTAGCAATGATATTCTTATGAATAACAAGGGATTCACAGGCATTGCAGACGCCGTTTCGCTGTGTCTTGGCATTGAAAATAATACTATCTGCCATGTCAATATCGGCATATTGATCGACGTAAATATGGCAGTTGCCGGTTCCAGTCTCTATGACCGGTACCGTGCTGTTTTCCACAATCGTTTGAATCAGTCCGGCGCCGCCTCTGGGAATCAATACGTCAATATATTGATTCAACCGCATAAATGCCTTTGCGGTCTCTCTGCTGGTATCTTCAATTAATTGAATGGCTAAAGGATTACAGCCGGAATTCTCTAATGTTTGGCAAATAACCTTTACAATGGCTTTATTTGAATGAAGGGCATCGCTTCCACCTTTTAAAATAACAGCATTACTTGTTTTAAAACACAATCCAAAGGCGTCTGCAGTCACATTAGGCCTTGACTCGTAAATAATTCCAATGACTCCTAAGGGCACTCTTTTCTTACCGACCTCTAGTCCGTTGGAAAGATGTTTGGCACTAATGATTTCACCAATAGGATCACTTAGGCTGATAAGCTGCGATAAGCCTTCGGCCATTCCCTGAATACGACTTTCATTTAGCTTAAGTCTGTCAATTAAAGAATCCTTAACACCTTTCTCGCAGGCAAGCTTAACGTCAGCTTCATTAGCTTTTAACAGATCGTCTTTGTTTTCGATTAATGCTTTTGCCACTGCTAAAAGACAGTCGTTTTTTTGGTCGGAAGATAGCTTTTGTAAATCCTTTGATGCCCTGACGGCATTTTCTCCTAATTGCATTAAGTCCATAAATATACCTCCATCATCTTTTCATTTATGAATTTCTCTTCTCAATGTATTCAACCAAGTTAAAATTAACGCTTTTATGAGCGAGAAATAAGGTTCCCAGTTCTTTTCCTTTAATTATCCTGTCAATATTGTGAAAGTCGTTGCCATTGGCGATAATCATGTCGCAATCAGAGGCGGTGGCAATTCTCGCAGCATCAATCTTAGTAATCATCCCGCCGGTGCCATATTTCCCTGAAGCGCCTTTAGCCATATTGCATAAGCTATCGTTGATAATGCGGACACAGTCGATGAAACGGGCGTTGTCATTGTGATTAGGATCATCGGTGTATAAGCCGTCAATGTCAGAAAGCAGAATGAGCAAATCAGCTTTAATAATCGATGCCACGACGGCTGATAAAGTGTCATTATCACCAAATTCTATTTCATCGGTGGAAATGGTGTCGTTTTCATTGACGATCGGAATAACCTTCATGCTTAATAATTGATTAAAGGTATTCTTGGCATTCTTACAATTTCCGCTATGAACAACTGTATGCTTAGTCATCAAAATCTGTGAAGCAATCTGATGATACTCATTAAATAATTTCTGGTAAATCATCATTAAGGAGGCTTGTCCTACGGAAGCGCAGGCTTGCTTTAGCGGCAGCGAGTCAATCTGATGCCCAAGCCCAAGAACCTTCCTTCCGACGCCAACCGCCCCAGAAGATACTAAAACCACATCTTTACCCTGGTTTCTTAAGTCAGAGAGCATACGGACAAGCACTTCAAGCTTTACAAAATCTATATCACCCGTTTCTTCGTGGACAAGTGAGGAAGAGCCGACCTTTACGACAATTCTTTTTTTATCTTTCAATTTATCTCGATAGTTCATTCAATTACCTCCATTGGTTTATATCGTCTGGCCAGTTCTTCGGCAATCTTGATGCCATCCATTGCGGCTGAAACAATACCGCCTGCGTATCCGGCACCCTCTCCGCAAGGAAATATTCCGGAAACATTGCTTTCGAACTGACTATTTCGTTCGATTCTAAGAGGAGAAGAGGTTCTCATTTCGACTCCTGATAAAATGGCATCGTCACGATTAAAACCTTGTATTCTTTTGCCAAAAAATTCAATCCCTTCAACCAGACTTATGGAAACGTACGCTGGGAGACAATTCCTTAAATTCCCGAAGGTGTAGCCGCCTTTGAGCTGGGGCATAAATTCTCCGAATTCTTTGGATTTCACGGAGCTTTTAAAATCCTTATATAATTGTAAAGGAATCAAATGTCTGCTGCCAGCCTCTAAATAGCATCTGTTTTCCCATAATTGCTGAAAATGAACACCAGCTAAGGGTGAATCATCGAGAAAATCATCAGGTGTCACTGTGGCGATCAGAGCGCTATTGGCATTTGGGCTATTTCTTTTATAATTGCTCATACCATTAATGACAACACCCTCTTTTTCAGACGAGGCGTTGACAACATAGCCGCCGGGGCACATACAGAAGGAGTAGACCCCTCTTCCATTCGATGAGCAGTGGGTAAGCTTATAATCTGCAGCACCTAAAATCGGATCATTTCTCATGCCATATTGTGAAAAATTAACGTCCGCTTGGGGGTGCTCAATTCTGACACCGATGGCAAATGATTTTTGACGCATATGAATATTCCTTTTATTTAAAAGCTTAAAAGTATCGCGGGCACTATGGCCAATCGCCAAAATGACATGATTGGTTTCCATAACAATATTATTGTTAACCTCTATGCCGATGCACTGATTATTCTTAACAATTATATCTGTTAATTTCGAATTGAAGTAAACCCTTCCGCCTAGGGATATAATTTCATTGCGGAGGTTTCTGACGACATTAACTAATATATCCGTGCCAATGTGCGGCTTGCTTAAATAGACAATTTCCGAAGGGGCGCCCATTTTCACAAAGGTCTCTAAGACTTCTTTGTTTCTTCCTAAGGGGTCTTTAACTAAAGTGTTTAGTTTTCCGTCGGAAAATGTTCCGGCACCGCCTTCACCAAATTGAACATTAGAATCTGCGAACAGAACCTCCTTTTCCCAAAAAGCATTCACAGACGCCGTACGAGCATCAACATCTTCGCCCCGCTCCAGAATAACCGGACAATAGCCATGCTTGGCCAGCATCAGTCCGCAAAAGAGTCCGGCGGGTCCACTGCCAACGATGACCGGAGACTTCTTAAGCGCTTCGTCACCCGCAACGGTAAATATGTAGGGGTTCTCTTCACTTTTCTTAAGATGCTTGTGTTTCTTTAAAATCCGCTTCTCGTTATTAAGCTTAATGCTTAAAGTATACTCACAGAGGATATCAGGCTTATGGCGCGCGTCAACGGACTTTTTTACAATCTTGTATGATAAAATATCTTTTGGCGTTATATGCAGTTTCCTAGCGGCAGAATGAAGAAGATCTTCTTGCGTGTGTCGGTAATCTAGCTTTAGTTGACTTAATTGAATCATTCTATTCGCCTCCCCCGGCATATGCTCCTGCTATATGCCCAGTTGCCCATGCCCATTGAAGGTTGTAGCCGCCGCACCTGCCGTCAATATCTAAAAGCTCCCCGACAATAAATAAATTCTTGCATAGCGTTGATTCCATGGTCACATGATTGATTTCTTTTGTAAAGACCCCGCCGGCGGTCACTTGGGCATTTGAAAATCCATTGGTGTCGCTGATCGATACTGGAAATTGCTTGATTAAACGGGTAATTCTATGGCAGGTCTTATTAGGCAATGAAGCAATACTGTCTCGAGGGTCTAATCCGGTCATTTTAATGATGACGTTATTTATTTTTTTATGAAGCAAGCCTAAAAACAATTGTCCCAGCTGCTTATAGGGCATTAAGCTCATTTGAGCGGCAATATACGCATTGATATCATGATCAGAAAATGTCGGCAGAAAATCGATGTCAACCGTGACTTCTTGATTTCTCTTAAGAGCATATGCAGCATAACGACTCAGTTGAAATGTGGGAATTCCAGAAATTCCATATGGAGTCAACTGTAATTCTCCTTGTTCGCTTAAGATGGTTTTCTGATCCAAATAAAGCGTTAAGACTGCTTCCGTACGAATACCTGACAACTCCTTAAAAACATTGCCCTTGCATTTTAAGCCGGTTAAGGCCGGCACCGGCTTAATAATGCGATGCCCTAATTGCTCCGCCAGCAAATATCCGCTGCCATTGGATCCGAGGCTTTGATAAGCTGCGCCGCCGGTCGCCAAAATCACCTTTTGGCAATGATATGTATGACTTGATGATATAACCGCATAGCCGCTGCCTCGCTGGATGATTTTAAGAATCTCCTCACCGGTGTTTATTTTCACGTTTAAATGCGCTAAAGTCAACCTAAGTACGTCAAGTATTGAGGAGGCATGTTCTGAAAATGGATAGACATAGCCTTGTTTTATTTTAGATAAAACACCCAGATCTTTAAAGAATCGGATGGACTGCTCGTAAGAAAAATGTGTAAGGACGGTATGACAAATATCTAAATCTTCACCTCGGAAATAACTTGGCTTCATATCCGTATTTGTAAAATTACATTTCCCATTGCCTGTGGCGAGTATCTTTTTGCCAACCCTGTTCATACGTTCAAGAATAAGGACCCGTGAACCTTTTCTGGCAGCAGCTATAGCAGAAACTAAGCCTGAGGCACCGCCGCCGATGATAATGATATCGTAATTCATCTTTAAACCTCATACCCATCAGGGTTATTTTTCTGCCAACGCCATGAATCCTCACACATTTTAACTAACCCGTACTTGGCCTCCCAGTTTAGCTCTTTTTTAGCAAGTGTGGCGTCAGCGTAGCACTCGGCAATATCACCGGCGCGCCTTTTAGAGATCTTATAAGGAATATCTATCCCTGAAACCTTGCTAAAGGTCTTAATGACATCTAAGACACTATAGCCAATGCCAGTGCCTAAATTATAAGTGAGGATGCCTTCGTTTTGGGTCAGCTTTTCGATTGCTTTAACATGTCCCTTTGCTAAATCAACCACATGAATATAATCTCTGACACCACTGCCGTCAGGGGTCTCGTAATCATCACCAAAAACTCTTAAATAGTCCAACTTTCCGATTGCCACCTGGGTAATATAGGGAAGCAGGTTGCCGGGAATCCCTTTGGGATTTTCGCTGATCATTCCACTTTTATGAGCACCGATTGGATTGAAATATCTTAGTAAAATAGTATTTAAAGTCGGATCGGCAACATACAAATCTCTTAAGATATCTTCTAGCATTAATTTCGTTCGCCCGTAGGGATTTGTAACTGATAAAGGAAAATCCTCTTTAATAGGAACTGATTTAGGAGCACCATAGACAGTGGCCGAAGAGCTAAAAACCATATTTTTAACACCAAAGCTTTGCATCACATCGCATAGAGTCAGTGTGCCCGTTACGTTGTTCCAATAGTATTCAAACGGTTTCTCGACAGATTCACCAACAGCCTTTAGACCCGCAAAATGGATGACGGCATCAATTGCCTCATTCTGAAAGATCTTTGACAACTTATCCTTGTCTAAAATATCTGCTTCATAAAACTTCAATGACTTGCTCGTGATCGCCATAACTCGGTTTAATGCTTCCTTGCTTGAATTCACTAAATTGTCAACGACGACAACCTCATAGCCAGCATTTAATAATTCTACACATGTATGGCTGCCGATATATCCCGCGCCGCCAGTAACTAAAATTGACATATTGTTTATCTCCTCTTTTGTTGTTTTCTCATCTAAGATCATGCAATTAGGTTGAATAGTTTTCTAAAAAATCATACAGCTCTTTTTCATCTTTCATCTCTTTACCGTTAATTATTTCAATTTGAAGATTCTCCGGAAGCTGATTAATATCAATATCTGAATATTCATATACCGTTTTTCTATCACTATAGTATACCGTGATCTGTCCACGATTTAATTTGACAAAATACTTATTATAGTCCTCAGACAAATTGTAAGTTTTTCTCAGCATAACATATTCTTGGGAATAGTATAATAAATCGAAGCCAATTAGTCCGTCCTCTAAGTCTTTAATGGAAAGATTATTCATGTATTCGTCTAGCTGTTCAATAAGACCGTTTCTTGTGATACCCAGATACATTGCCGGCATGGTTATAACTTCTTTTTCAGATGTATTGTCTTTTAAATTGTAATTTTCAACGATTAATTTAGTCGATGCTTTGATTATATCATCATTTGAGATTACTTCAATATCTTTTTGTGAAGAATCTTCGATACTTTCCTTCTGATTTTGACTTGATCCTCGATAGGTTATATAATAACCAGCTGAAAATACGCAGGCACATAATAAAAAACAGATAATATATTTTTTCATAGGTTTCACTCCTTTGATTATATTATCTGTTCTTTTTTTTGATTTATACAATAATTGGCAGCTACATGAAACGAATTTTCCGATATAAGCGAATTAACAGCTTTCCTTTTGGGAAATTGTATAATTCCTCCTCTTCTATGCCGCCAAATGCGATAATTGCGACGGCGTAAACAACGACAGCGATAAGGATAGAAATAATTGTTGCCGCCGCATTGGACTTGATCAGATAATAGAACAATTTATACGCAAAGAATGTAACTGCTCCCATTATGACCGAAGCCCCACTAGGTATTATGAAGGTTTTTACGACTTCTGGCTTATATTGGAAAAACTTATTAAGCGACATCATGTTCAATACACATACGGCAAACGAAAACACAAGGTTGCCAAAAACCAAAGCGTAGATATTCAAATCACTAAAATATAAAAGAACATAAGTAAAAAACAGATGTATGACCAAAGCGATCCCTGAGTTAATAATCGGTACCTTTAGTTTGTCTAACCCTTGTAAGATGGAATTAGTTACGGTGGAAAACGAATAGGTGACCACTGTAATTGAACCCAACATTAAAAGCTCTCCGGACAGTTGATTAGAGGGGTTAAAAATCATCTGCATAATTGGTCCTGCTAAAACTGTCATGCCAACAAAGCAAGGAATTGCAATGACCATGGTTAAACGGATAATTTCATTGATCTTTGAATGAACCTCAGTCTTTTGTTCAAGTGAATTGGCTGCTGTGATGCTGGGGATTAACGCAACCGCTATTGCAGCAGTTAGTGCTAATGGAACGTTAATCAGCTGCTTGTATTGGCCGCTATAGACACCAAATAAACTGCTTGAGATTTTACCACTGTACCCCAATGCGTTTAGAATATGGCTGTATAATGATGAATCTATGATCCCCACTATTTGATAGAGGGATGAACTCAGTATCAGCGGGAGCATTGTTATGGCCATTAATTGCAGTACCGATCCTAAGGGCATGCTTACGGTTGATTTATCTCGTTTAACCAGCCGCATAATAGTCGGCTTATAGAGTTGGTAAACAATGACCAGGAAGATCAGGCTTCCTAACGCTCCTAAACAGGTACCTAAGGTACTCCCTGCCGCACCATAAGCCGGACCATTTCCAATCAAGAAATAGGCGGCTGCGACACTGATCACCGCATTAAAAATCCCTTCAATAATCTGTGAGACGGCGGTTGGCATCATAGCGTTTTTACCTTGGAAATAGCCTCTAAAAACGCCCATGATAGAAGATATCACCACTGTTGGAGCAATAACCCTGAGTGAAAGGGCAACCTCTTCCCTGGAGAATATGGCCTTTGCCATCCAATCGGCGCCCACTAGGGTTAATAAGCTTACAGCTCCGCCGATAATAGCCGCGAAAATCAAAGCGCCTTTTAAAATTCCTTGGATGCTCTTATATTCCTGTCTGGCCAGACGAGAAGAAACTAGCAGAGAGACAGCCAGTGGTATACCATTGGACGAAATTAACAGCAGAACTTGATATATCTCAAAGGTATATCCATAAAAGCCCATCCCTTCGTCGCCAACTATACGAACGAGGGGAATGCGGTATGCCATGCCCAGGATTCTGACGATAATGCTTGCAATAGCTAAAATTGAACTCTGGACAATTATATTATTCTTTTTTTGCGCCTTCTTTTGCTTCATTGTTAATCCTCTTTTATCTATTCAGTCATAGTGATTTCAAAGTCTGTTGGAACGATGGCGAAATATGATTTACCTGCATTAAACAGCGCCGGGGTTCCATCTGAATTATAGTATGTTGTTTGGTCTGTTTCGCTGGCCCGTTCCCAGGTGATATCAACTGCCTTACCATTCGTGATTAGCATAGCTTTGCCGCTTCCGGTTAAAGCCATATCCTGGTGGCCTTCACCACTAATCGTAGAATATTCTACAAATTGGATTAAAATATTTTTAAAGTAAAGCTGTTCGTTTGTTTCGGCATCAATTTGCTCGGAACCGAACTGGAACTTGGCGTATTCCCCTTTGGCACTATCAAATTCCAATTTCGATGAGGAAGAAAATGGAATAGATACATTGACGGCCGTTACGCCATCGGTGGGCGTTGTCTCTTCTTCATAAAAGCTTAAGCGACCTTCATAATCGTCAGGAACTGTTCTGTCCAGATCGACTTCTTTGACGCCGGCTTCTAACATCTCGCCACTGGAGTAGACATTATGAGGAGCCTGGCGATCGGAGACACGATAGAAAACAATCTTTTCGTAGCTTGATAATCCGTTGAGGGTCTTTAATCCCATCTCATTGATTCTATCTTCAGCAAAAATTGACCAGCCATAATGGATAAAAATGGCTTCATTATCCAAAGCAAAATCGATATAATTATGGCGGGCGCTCCTGATTGGACCCACCTTTTCTAAATCACTGGTGTCTTCATAAACTGCCATCATTCGTGTGATGTCACCTTCTACGATGGCCTCATAAAGAATCGCAGCTTGTCCGATACCGCTTTGCGGAAGCGCCTCCTTGACGTTATTCGTCATAACTGCGAAGGGCTTTTGCCGGCCATCCTCAATACTGACAATATCTCCTGTTAAAAAGCTGCGCATCATACCGTCAGGAATCGTATTGGCTGGTGTCTCTAAAGTCTGAGTTTCTGTTTCTATGGTTTCCTCCGTGGTTGGCGTCGTCTCAGATTCTTCTGTCTTATTACATGCCGATAAAGTAAATAGAGTCAAAATAATTAAAAATATCATTCGTGTAATGGTAAACTGTCTTTTCATTTGGTAGTGCCTCCTCATTTATCTCTTTAGTCCTACATAATCTAAAATATCATTTTGCTTTATCTCCATTAGCTCTGTCTCTTCAGGCTGTTGATGGTCATAGCCAAACAAATGGAGCATGCTGTGCGCAACAAGGAACCCTAGCTCCCGTTCCTTTGAATGTCCAAATTTAGCAGCTTGTGAAACTGCCTTGTCGGCAGATATGATAATATCCCCTAACATGAGCTCGCCACTTTCCGGATTGAAATAATCACTGGGATTATAGTTTTTAAGGCTCATAAAATCTCCGGGTATAAGTAAGTCTGCCATTGGAAACGACAAGACATCGGTCGGGGCATGGATATCTCTGTAATCTCTATTAATTAAAGCAATTTCTTCATTAGTTGTCAAGACAATATTGACTTCTGTTTCATAAGGGCAGCTTTCAAATGTCAGAGCGGCCTCAATAACATCATGAATTATCTTTTCATAATCGAATCCCAAATCAAAATCGAATTCAACTTCAATTGTCACGGTCATGTTTTCTCCTCCTTGATTTCACTGGCCTTGAGGAGCTTCTTTGCGTTTCATATACCTCATAGGCTTTAACGATTTTTTGAACTAGAGGATGTCTGACGACATCTAAATTGGTAAAATATGATATTCCGATATCATCAATGTTTTTGAGAATCTTTAACACGATTTCAAGACCGGAATGTTGGCCAGAAGGCAAGTCCTTCTGCGTCAAGTCACCAGTGACGATCACCTTGGATCCAAACCCGACTCTGGTCAAAAACATCTTCATTTGAGCTGGTGTCGTGTTTTGCGCCTCATCTAAAATAATAAAGGAATTATCAAGGGTTCGTCCGCGCATATAAGCTAATGGAGCAACTTCAATAAGACCCTTCTCCACATTCCTTAGATAGCTTTCCGCCCCCATGATCTCATACAACGCATCATATAAGGGGCGCAGATATGGATCCACCTTACTTTGTAAATCCCCTGGTAAAAACCCTAGCTTTTCCCCTGCTTCAATTGCCGGTCTGGTTAAAATAATCCGATTCACTTCATTATTCTTAAAGGCTGTAATAGCCATAGCCATGGCTAAATAAGTCTTGCCGGTTCCGGCTGGTCCTACGCCAAAGACAATCGTCTTCTTTCTTATTTGGTCAAGATAAGTCTTTTGCCCGATGGTTTTAGGACGTATCGGCTTACCGTTAATGGTATGGCAGACCAAATCATCAGATAGAACCGCTACTTGATTCTCTTTATTCGTAGTGGAAAGCGCTAATATATAATCTAGCGTTTGTTCATTAATGGACTCACCTTTGCCTGATACAGTCATCAACTGATTAAATACTGCCTTTGCCTTCTGGGAATTATCGCAAGTGCCGATTATCTTTATCGTGTTATCTCGTGCAACAATGGTGACATTGAGGAACTTTTCAATCTTTTTAAGATATGAATCATATTGTCCAAAAATATTTTGTTCATGTGCTACAGGTATATCAATTATACTTTCAATTAAACTCATTCTAAATAATCACTCCTTTGGGAAATACTGCCGATAGGCTCGTCAAATACTAGTGTTCCTGAAGCGATGCATGAATTACCGGTTATTTGTATCTCGACATCATTACTAATAAGTGCTGCCCCTTTATTCTCTAAATCACTAATGAATTGCTCTAACTCTTCGTTAACAATTCTAAAAATCTCATCCTTAGTGTATTGATTTTCCTCATTCGTGTACTCTTTTATGATCGTCACCTTAGTTGAAAAAGGAAGATAAAAATTCTTCGTTAGCCGATACTTGTTAATGATATAGGTGGTGTCATACTTTTCATAATTGTAATCTGAAAATGGAAGCTCAATTCTGTGGTTGAACAAGTGAAAGGAATAGTTTTTCACAATGTTTTCAGTATAAGATTTCTTAATATAGGTTAATGAATGCTCTCTTTGGTAGTTGTAAGTGGTGCGAGCATGTATGTCGGCATCAGCCTTAACAAGCCTAGTCAGCTTGGTTGTTGCATCATCATTATATATTGGCACCGTTCCTGAAACTAATAGATCTCCTTTTGTCACTGTATCACCGATATTGACAGCAGGCGTTCCGATTCTGGTAATCATGGAGGTGATCCTTCCATCATTAGATGCTACTAAATCATAATAAGCAGGCGCCTCCTCACCATTCTTAATAATACTCTCTTGCGATGCGGTTTCTTCTAAATTGATAAATAGCTTTGTGCCAATGATTTGCGCGGAGACCCATGTTATATGATTATATTTTAACCTAAGCTCTTCTTCTAAATCCCCAGGATTGATAAATTTCTTCTGCGTTCCAATTCTAATATTCAATTCTTCTAAATAATCTACGATGGTCGTATCTGTATAGTAAGAATTCCCGATGATTTCTATATCCCATACGAATAGTGATAGAATATATAATATCATAATAAATGTAATTATACCATATAAAAACATCTTATGTTTCTTGTTTTTAAAAATAAAAAAAGGAAGACCATATCTTTTTTGAATGGAGACTTTCATTTGGCTTTTTTTAACAATTTGCTTCAGCTGTTTGAAATCTTTTATGGTTATATTAAAAATGTACCTGTCATCACATGGATGTATATTAAAGAGATCAATTCCTTTGTTCCGACATAAATTCATAAATCGTTCTGATTGGTCACCTCTGAGTTCACAAGTCAGATATCCCGAAAGATAGTTTGATAATTTAATCATAGGAAGACCTCCTTATACATAGGTTATACTTTTAATCAATCCTTTAATAAGTAAATCCTCTTTTGTGAAAAAATCTATATCAAGTTGGGTACCCTTAATTATAATTGTGTGGCCCTTGATTCGAATTTTAAGATGTTCGGCTGAATACTCCACAATTGCATGGTAATTCTCAATATATAGGCTTTGATTACCAATCGAAGTCAATGTCGATTCGTTTTGGCTGCATATATTGACGGATTTAAACGAATCAATTAAAATATGTTTTAAAGAATCCTCTGATCCGGATTTCTTTTTAGGGAATAATTCTTTTTCCTTTTTCTTTCTATAGGATTTGTGGGAGCTCATAGAATCAAACATCCTTTATGATAGAAAAATAAATTTATATAATATATGCACTGTATTTTTGATTATGTCATGAAGCTCTTTATGGAAGTCCTGTCAAGGAAGATAAAAAAAGCTGATAAACACTGAAATTCCATAGTGTTTATCAGCTTTTTTATATGATTAACTATTTAAACTTGCGTTTTCTGGCTGCCTCTGACTTCTTTTTACGTTTAACGCTGGGTTTTTCATAATGTTCTCTCTTGCGTATCTCCTGCTGAATACCCGCCTTCGCACAGTTTCTTTTGAATCTGCGTAAAGCGCTATCCAACGTTTCGTTTTCTTTAACAATTACGTTCGACATAGCTCACACCTTACCTCCCTCCAGTTGCGGATTGTGCCTATACAACTGTAGGTATATTTCATAGCACTATAAAAATTATAGCATATTTTCCTAATTCGTCAACTGGTTTTCTAATATTATTTTATATTTATATTCAGAATACGTGTAACTTGGACCATTGTCACCGATTATTGTTTTAATTGCTTCTTCAAATGCATGATTAATCCGCTTTGTTCCATCCTCTTCCAAAAGGCTTGCATGGCTGTCAATATTGTCATGAATTTCACAAACAGGCAATACAGCGATTGCTTCATCCGTCCAATTGGTATAGGTCGGAGTCAAATCTATCTGGGTCAGCTTTATTTTCTCCCCAGACTTAACAATGGTAACATCTGCCAGCAAACCAATATCTCTGTCAAAGCCATTATCCTCCTGGTATTGTTGGGAAGAAAGGAAATTACCCAATGAATAGAAGACAACGCCAGTACGCGTAGTGCCATCACTATCGGTAATAGTCCTTATTTCCATTGGCTGTAAAACATGTGACTGGCTTCCGAAAATAATGTCTGCTCCGGCTTCGAATAAACGGTCGACTACCTTTTTCTGATCATCATTAGGCTCACTGCTGTATTTATCCCCAGCATTCAAATAAATCACGGCAGCCTCAGCGCCATTTTGCTTCATCTCCTTCACCGTCTGGCACATGAGGGCGATATTTTCTTCGGCATAATTATACATAGCATTGACGGTAAATCCGTATTGTGCCGTATCCACAGCCTCATTAACCTGATTTGCATAAGCAAGAATGCCTATGTTGATGCCATTGATATCCTTAATAAGATACTTCTGCTCATCAGAGCTTTTAAAAGTGCCGGTGTGCCAAAGTCCCTGGCGGTCCAGGCTATCGATTGTCTCAAACAATCCTTCTCGGCCACTGTCCATCGCATTAGCATTAGCTGTAGATACTGTGGTAACGCCGGCATCCTTAAGTGCTGTCACAACACTCTCAGGGCTGTTAAAGTTAAGGCTCTCCCTGTCGGCGGCATAACCGAAGAAATCATTGGTCTTGCCATTATCCTTGCCGGCCAGAGTAGTTCGTAAGTTACCAATCACAAAATCCGATGACTTTAGGTAATCAGTTATATATTCGAAACTGGAGGAGAAATCAAAAGTATCAGTTTCTTCATTGTGTGCTCTGGTTAATTGATATTCATAAAACATCAGATCACCTATGCCCGAAACCTTGACTTGATTCCCCACGGTATTATCATTATTATCAGTATCCATATTTTCCCTAGCAAAATTTTGCACAGCATCTATGACAGAGATATTAATAAAATCAATTTCAGAAGCTTGTGCAGAAGTATTACCGTTATAATACTCTCTCGCTTTTTTTGCATAATGATCACATGCAAAGTAAAAAACAATAAAAAACACTGCGATGGTCAATACAACAATCAAACGCTTTATCTCTTTCATGTAAACTCTCCTACCTGACTATTTAAGCTGTCCGGCTAATACAACTGGGGCCGATTTGAGTGCTTCATCTATCCCTGCTGGGTTTTTACCGCCTGCCTGTGCCATACTAGGGCGTCCGCCACCGCCGCCGCCAACGAATCTGGCGATTTCCTTGATGAGATTTCCAGCGTGAGCGCCTTGATCGATAGCCTCCTGAGTAGCCATGGATAATAAGCTGACTTTAGAATCTCCCGCCGAGGATATCAGGATAATGACGCCCTCATGCAATTTTGCTTTTAATTGATCGCCCAGATCCATTAGTCCATTCATATCAACATCTGATACTCTTGCGGCAAGTAGCTTGACACCCTTAACCTCAGTTACATTATTCATCATTTCACTCACAGAATCCTTAGCAAGCCTAGACTTGAGCTTTTCATTTTCTGATGTCAGGGCTTTTATTTCCTCTTGAAACCTCTCAATTCGTTTCGATAGCAGTGACGGCTCTGTCTTAGCAAGCTTTGCTGCCATGTTCAATTGCTTCTCGATATTTTGATAAAAATCCAGCACCTTATCAGAAGTTAATGCCTCAATTCTGCGTACACCTGCAGCAATACCTGTTTCTGAAATGATCTTAAAGGCTCCGATCGCTCCAGTATTAGAGACATGGGTTCCGCCACATAATTCTTTTGAAAAATCACCCATAGTGACGACGCGCACCTGCTGGTCATATTTTTCACCGAATAAAGCGATCGCACCAATCTTTTTAGCATCCTCGAGATCCATAACCTTCGTCAAAACCTTAAGATTATCACTGATCTGCTGATTGACTAGCTGTTCGATCTGGGCTATCTCGGCCGGCGTTAATGGTGAAAAATGTGTAAAATCAAAACGCAGTCTCTCATTGCTGACACTTGAACCGGCCTGTTCAATATGAGCGCCTAAAACCGTTTTCAAAGCTTTCTGAAGCAGATGGGTGGCACTGTGATTCTTAGCAGTAGCGCTTCTTTGTATGCGATCAATCGTAAGCGTCACTGTATCATCAGTCCTAAACTGCCCTTTCGTGACAACTCCAACATGTCCGATCTTGCCGCCCATTAGCTTGATGGTATCTTTAACGATGAATTGACTCTCGCCAGATGCAATGATGCCAGTGTCAGCCTCCTGACCGCCACTGGTGGCATAAAAAGGTGTCTCCTTAACAAAGATAGTACCTTCCTCACCGCATGAAAGGACATCTTGAATTCTTGTTTTGGATGTCATTACTGTAATTGCAGAGGTATATGAGGTGTACTCATAGCCTACAAAAACTGATGATATGGAAGGGTCAATCTGTTGATAGACATTTTCATCTGCGCCCATATAGTTTGTGGACTTTCTTGATGTTCTTCCAATATCACGCTGCTTATTCATCGCCTTTTCAAAACCATCTTTATCAATAGTAATATTGCTTTCGCTTAAAATCTCTTCAGTCAAATCTAAAGGGAAGCCATATGTGTCATATAGCTTAAATGCATCTTGTCCCGGTAAAATGCTTTGGCGCTCCTTAACTAGCTTACCTTTAATAGTCATTAAAATTGTTAAGCCTTGATCTAATGTTTTATTAAACCGTTCTTCTTCTTCTTCAATAACTTTAAAGATAAAATCTTTCTTTTCTTCAAGCTCAGAATATCCATCCTTAGACAACTCAATCACCTTGTGGCTTAAGCCTGTTAAAAACTTCCCTTTGATGCCAAGCAGGCGTCCATGTCTTGCCGCCCGTCTAAGTAATCTTCTAAGGACATATTCCCGCCCTTCATTAGCCGGAAGGATGCCGTCAGATACCATGAAAGTCACAGAACGGATATGGTCGGTAATTAAGCGGATCGATATATCCTGGTTACTATCTTCTTTATAATTCACATTGGCAAGGTCACAGACACTTTCGCGTAGCGCCTTGATGGTATCAACATCAAATATTGAATCGACATCCTGAACTACCATAGATAGGCGCTCTAAGCCCATTCCAGTATCAATATTAGTAGACTTTAAGGGCTCGTAATGCCCATTACCATCACTTTCAAACTGGGTAAATACATTGTTCCATACTTCTACATAGCGGTCGCAATCACAGCCAACGATGCAATCCGGACGGTCACATCCGTACTTCTTGCCGCGGTCATAATATATTTCCGAACATGGGCCACAAGGTCCGGCACCATGCTCCCAGAAGTTATCTTCCTTTCCGAGCTTAAATATTCGCTCCTTTGAAATTCCCATATCCTGATTCCAAATATTGAAAGCCTCATCATCTTCCACATAAACAGACGGATATAAGCGCGTCTTATCAAGACCAATAACCTCTGTTAAAAACTCCCATGACCATGCAATAGCCTCTTTCTTAAAATAGTCACCAAAAGAGAAATTGCCAAGCATTTCAAAAAAAGTCCCATGTCTGTCGGTTTTGCCGACAATATCAATATCTCCCGTTCTGATGCACTTTTGACAAGTTGCAATCCGGTTTGAGGGAGGGATTTCTTGTTTTGTAAAATATGGCTTTAACGGTGCCATTCCCGAGTTGATTAATAATAAGCTTTTGTCATTGTGTGGTATTAATGAAAAGCTTTTTAGTATAAGATGTCCTTTACCTTTAAAAAAATCAAGGTACATCTGTCTTAATTCGTTCAATCCAAATTGTCTTTGCACACTGCCTGCCTCCTGAAAATCATCTATCATAAAGTAATAAAAAACTTGGTAGCTAATTTTTTATTATAAATTTAATTGTTGGTTTTGTCAAATTAATCCTTGTTCTTATTGGTTTTGTGGCGCTTAAAGGTCTTGCCCGCCAAAACGCCGGCAATTGCTATAATTATAAAGAGTATATACTTTCCTAAATATGAAAGGAATGCAAATAATAAAGCCATGTGATATGTCCTCCTGATTTATTCTAAAATTATTCTTACTTAACATTTCTATCGCTATGTTTAATGTCTTTCGGCTAGCTCCTTCGCTATTTCTTTCCATGAAAGCCCGCGCCAAGCCATCAGCACCATTAGATGGTATAAAAAATCTGAAATTTCATACTTAAGCTCTTCATCATCGGGATTCTTAGCGGCTATAACGATTTCGGTAGCCTCTTCACCGACTTTTTTCAGTATCTTGTCAATACCTTTGTCAAACAAGTAGTTTGTATACGACCCCTCCTTAGGATTTTCCTTTCGATTAAGGATTGTCACCATGATTTCATCAAATATAGTCAGCGGGTTACTGTCGTCATATTCCTTTTTGATCAAGTTTGTAAAAAAGCAGCTTTCATTGCCTGTGTGACAGGCGGCACCTATCTGCGCCACCTTAGCTAAAATTGTATCATAATCACAGTCAATATCAAGAGATTTTACAAATTGATAATGTCCTGATGTCTCACCCTTTTTCCATAACTCATTCCGGCTTCGGCTATAATAAGTCATCTGACCGCTGCGGATCGTTTCATTATATGCTGCTTCATTCATATAGGCCAGCATTAGTACTTTGCCGGTCTTATATTCCTGAGTGATGACCGGAATCAGTCCGTTTTTGTCTAGCTTGAATTCAGTAAAATCTATTGAGCTTATAAAAGTGTTGACGCTTAAATGATTTTTACTTAAAAAAGCCTTTAATTCCATGATCTTCTGCCGATGCACCGCTTGTCTTTGATCATCGGATGTGGCAAATAGATCGGAACTTATAAATGCAACAACATTATCTGGGGCAAGCAGGCGGAGAATCTCAGCCTGCTTAAGTGATGTATCCTGACAATATAAATTGATTGCAGGGAAGGCCGACGCCAATTCTAAAAGCCCATTTAAAGAAGCTCCGTATACGTACACATTATTACAGTTAATGGTCATCAACTGCAAAAGCCGATCTACTATTGGAGTGGTCTCGGTCAAATCAACGCCGATCAGAATCTTCTCGTCTCCAAATCTGCCTACGGCTTCCGTGATAAGAGGAAGCGCATTTGTTTTAAAAGAGATCAAAGCCTTCGCAGCACCGGCATATAAAACCTTTTTGACATCCTCTAATCTGTGGAAGGATCTCCTAATGATTAATGGAATGTCTGTTTTTGAAGTGATTAATTTAATGATACTTATAAAGGCTTCTTCACTGAAGCTGTCACTTTCGCAATCGTCAGACAAAATCAATTCATCAGCACCGCTTTCATCATAATCAATGGCAGTGTCAACGATTTCTTTAGCAGACAATTGATTAACTAAAATAATCGGGATGATCTTTTTATAATCCATCTTAAAAGCCTTTCTCGTAAGTGTTAAGCGCTTTGCTTAAATCAATTTTACCATCATATAGTGCCGAGGCAATAAGCACGCCTTGGGTGTCTAACCGGCTGATATCCTCTAAATGCTTTAAGTTGTATATGCCGCCGGAGACAATAATATTCAGATTGCTTTTGGCAATAAGCTCCCTAATGTTCTCAAGGCTAGGACCTTCGTGCGCATGAGCTCGATTGATATCTGTATACGTAATGGTCTCCACGCCACATTCCTTTAAATTATTGGCTAATGTAATTGCATTAAAATTACTAATTCTCTCGCGCCCTTCAATAGCCACCATGCCATTCTTCGCATCAATGCCAACAGTTAGGCGATTAGCACCAAAAAGCTGAATTACTTCGGTGACAAATCTCGTGCTGAGCACGGCTTTCGTACTGCATACAACTCTTGAGACGCCCATATTTAAAAAATCATCGACATCCTTAATTGTCCGTAAACCACCGCCGACTTGGACAGGAATATGTACTTCTGAAAGTATCTCTTTGATTATTTTGACGTTGGCAGGATAGCCAAAAGTAGCGCCATCTACATCTACAACATGAATACTTGATGCGCCGGCATCTTCCCAAATTTTAGCCAGCTTTACAGGATTGCTGGTGAAGATGTTTGGGTTTCCTATGTGCCCTGGAGATGGATTAAAGCATCTTCCATTCTTAATATGAATTGCAGGATAAATACGCATGTTATTTTACCTTTCTATATTTTTCTCAAAGCGTACCTTAATCGAATTTGCGTGTGCGGTCAATGATTCGGCATTGGCAAATTGAATGATGTCATCTTTGACAGGCAATAACGCCTCTTTAGAGTAATAAATAATACTTGTTTTCTTAATAAAATCATCTACACTAAGGGGAGAGAAAAACTTCGCTGTCCCATTGGTGGGCAAAACATGATTCGGACCGGCAAGGTAATCGCCTAAAGGCTCCGAGCTGAATTCACCCAAGAATATCGCCCCTGCATTCCTTATTCTCGTCATCACATCAAAAGGGTCATGGGTCATGATTTCAACATGCTCCGAAGCGATCTCATTGGCAGCATCAATAGCTTCTTCGATTGTTTCGGCGATCAAAATATATCCGTAATTCTCTAGAGATTTATTAATAATTGCCGCTCTGGACAAAGTAGCCGCAAGATCTTTGATTTCAATTGATACTTGTTTGGCAAGCACTGTGCTTGTTGTCACTAATATCGCTGAGGCTAATTCATCATGCTCAGCCTGAGACAATAAGTCGGCCGCCACAAACCTAGGATTAGCGCTATCATCTGCAATGACAAGAATCTCGCTGGGGCCTGCAATGGAATCGATATCGACATAACCGTAAACGGATTTCTTAGCAAGAGCAACGTAAATGTTGCCAGGTCCTACAATCTTATCTACTTTTGGAATAGACTGGGTGCCAAAAGCCAGCGCGCCAATTGCTTGCGCACCGCCAACCTTATAAATATAGTCGGCGCCGGCCTCACTGGCAGCGACTATGGTTCCCGGAGTCACCTTGCCATTCTGATCAGGAGGCGTTGTCATGATGATTTCATTGACGCCGGCGACCTTAGCCGGTATGATGTTCATTAATACTGATGAGGGATAAGCTGCCTTCCCCCCCGGCACATAAACACCAACACGATTAAGTGGCGTCACCTTCTGACCTAGAATCGTACCGCCCTGGCGGCTGTCAAACCACCCGTATTGCTTCTGTTTCTCATGATAATCCCTAATATTGGCAATTGCTCTTTTGATAACACCAAGCAGCTCATCATCTATCAATTGATAAGCCTCTTCAATCTCTTCTTTTGTCACTTGAATATTGCTTGCATTGATGATAGCCTTGTCAAATTCCTTCGTATATTTAAAGAGAGCTTCATCCTTTGTGGATTTTATGTCATTAACAATTGTTAATACTGTATCTATATAGTCATCATAGTTGTTTGGACTTCTCTTTAGCAAATCATCAAGGAGATTATTAATGCTGTCTTTGGTTAAGTGTATTGTCTTCATGGATTCCTCCTTATTTACCTGTTATAGATTATTATAGCAAAGTATATGCCTAAAATCAAATCAATTCCCTGAGTTTGTAAAGTATATCTGTTATTCTCTGGTTTTCCATTTTCATGCTTACTTGATTGACAACTACCCTAGCAGAAAGAGGACAAATAACTTCTAAAACCTCAAGTCCATTTTCTTTTAAGGTCGATCCGGTCTCCACGATATCAACAATAACTTCAGACAGTCCAACAATGGGCGCCAGCTCAACGGAACCGTTTAGTTTGATGATTTCTACTGTCTGATGCTTTTTATTATAGAAATAATCCTTAGCGATCTTTGGATATTTTGTAGCAACCCGAATTAATTCTTGATGCTCTAATAAGGCGGCTGCTTTATTGGGTCCGCAAACACACATGTCACATTTCCCGAACCCTAAGTCCATGACCTCATAAAGCGTCCGCCCCTCTTCCATTAATGTGTCCTTTCCGACAACCCCTATGTCAGCGGCTCCGTATTCAACGTAAGTCGGCACATCTGAAGCCTTAGATAGAAATATCTTGATTTTTGAGGCTTCATTTCTAAAGATTAGCTTTCTAGTGCCCGGTACCTTCATCTCTTCCATTGATATTCCGATTTGCTCTAACAGCTCCATTGTCTTGGTTGCCAGACGGCCCTTTGCAAGGGCAAAGGTCAAATATTTCATTAATCATACCTCCTGATTATCTTTTTTCTATCTGTTAATATCCGACACCTTGGCTTCTTTGATGGTGCCTGCAAAAATATCAGCTATTATTAATGTCGTGTGATTGATCAGATGGAAAATTCCGCCAATCTGATGTCTCTTGCCAAATTCGATATAATCCTCAAGTTCCTTTTGCGCATCTTTTCTTTGCATAACCACGTTCATTTTATGATTGCGAAGCGTATTAGCTAGTCCGATGGCAATTTCTTGCTCCGCTTTATCATATAAAATCATCGTCGTTTCATTCTTTAAATCAATATTGATCTTTTGCCGCAGCAGGGCAATCATTAATTGATCAATAACTAAAGCAAATCCCACTGATGCCGCATCCTTTCCGAACTGCCTGATCAGTCGGTCATACCGCCCGCCTTTAACAACCGCATCACCGGTGCCATATGTATAGCCTCTAAAAATGATGCCAGTGTAATAATTATACTCAGAGAGCATTCCTAAATCAAAGGTAATATATTTTTGGAAGCCATAATGACCTAAAATATCATAAACCGATTCCAGTCGATGAATCGCTTTGAGCGCTGCCTCATTAGCGGTCAATAATTTAGCCTGGTGTAGAATATCTGCCGATCCAAATAATTCCGGAAGCTTTTTAAGGATTGTCTTTAATTCATGGCTGATATGAAATTTCTCGGCTAAATCTTCAATGCCAAAATAATTTTTATTGATAATGAGATTCCTAAATTCTTCTTCGGTAGCTAAATCCATATGAGCTTCTTCAATTAATGCCTTGAAAAAATCAACATGTCCAATATCTAATCGAAAGTCCTTTAAGCCTGATTCTATTAGCAGATCAATGGCTAATGCGATAATTTCCCCATCAGCATCTGAGCGGTTATCCCCAATGAGTTCGGCTCCCATTTGGGTCGTTTCATTTAAAAAGCCCTGATAACTGGAATTATTGATAAAGGTATTGCCCAAGTAAGAAAATCGCAAGGGGATTGTCTCATCACTATAATACTTTGCTACTGCCCGTGCGATGGAAGGCGTGATATCCGGACGTAATACAAGGGTATTCCCTTCACGATCAAAAAACTTGTACATTTTCTTAGAACTGATTGTCCCAATGTCTGTATTAAAAACATCAAAAAACTCAAAGGCTGGTGTTTGGATATCCTTGTAGCCGTAGAGCTTTAAAATCCGACTTAGCTTTTCCTCTAAAATATTCTTCTTTTCACATTCCGCATTGTAAATGTCCCTTACTCCTTCAGGTATATGCAACAATATATCTTTCAAGTCGAAGCCCTCCTAAACACTTTATTGTGGTAGATTGATAATGTGGTAGCGTAACAGGTATTATATATGCATTGGCAACGCTTGTCAACCCTCTTTTCTATCACGCTCTTCCAAATCTTTTTGTAACAATTCCAAATAGTGAATCTGATAGCCATTTGATTTAATATAGTAATCCGGATTAAGCTCTGCGAGCTTAAAGTTTTTTTGTTGTCCGGTTTTAGAGCGATTCCAGTAGTTGGCTAGTTCTTCAAACTTTAAGTAATAGTAAATATTTTCACTCGAAAAATGAATAATTAAAAAAGAGATTCCCCCCTGAAGTTCAAAATCTTCCATAAAAAGAATCTGATGCTCGTGGATGTTTTGAATGGGGAAGGTTGTTGTTGTGCATTCCTTGGCATCAAAACAAATGGGGATGCCTTGCACCGTTCCAATATAATCAACAGTGCTGCGCTGCTCAAAATATGCCAATGTAATCTGTCGGTTGTCCTTGTCGATCTTAATCGGCTTGATCGGGGTTGGGATTTTTTGGATAAGCGCAAGCTTAGCTCTTCGATATTTATCATTTGTGATATTAATGGCATCCTCCAATGTTGAACCTCGTAATCCTCTTGAATTCCATGTGGCCATTTATTTTTCCTCGATTCCTTCTTCTTTAGTGATCGTTGCAAATATTTCCGGCGGTTCAGCAATAAATGTACGACCGGAAAGTGCTTTTAGAGTGCCGTCAAGCTGGGGAAACTTAATCCTGTGAGAATGAAGCAATTGATGTTTAAGCCGGTATTTTTTTGTAAAGTATCGATTAGTCAAGAAATCACCATACTTATAGTCTCCTACTATGGGATAATTGAGGGAGGCCAGATGAGCGCGTATTTGGTGAGTTTTGCCAGTAATCAGCCGGATATCAAGCAAGGTGTATTGACCGTTAGATGTAACCGGGGAATACCAAGTTTCGATCGGCGCCCCGTTGCTTTTGTCTGTTTGAAGAACCGACACTTTATTAGTCTGCATGTTTTTGTTAAGAAATCCGTACACCCGCTCTTCCTTTGAGATTTCTCCTTTAACAATACAGCGATAATATTTGCAAACACTCTGATCTCTAAACAAGGCAGATAATGCCTGCGTGCCGGCAAGGGTTTTGCCGGCAGCAATGATGCCGCTGGTATTTTGATCCAGGCGGTTGACGACAGAAGGCTTGAAGGTTTCTAAATCACTAAAGGTCATTTGTCCTGAGTCGATTAGGTAGGATATGACCTCTTCATTAAGTGAAATGTCTTTAGCACTTGCTTTTTGAGATAAAACTCCGCTTGACTTATTAATAAGCAGAACATGGTCATCCTCAAAGATGACTTTGAAATCATATGCATGTACTTTTATTTCTACCTGATTAAATTGACTAATTGTCTCATCTGACAACCAAAAAGTGATTTCATCTCCGACTCTGACACGTTCAGAGCCACTTGCCTTTTTGCTATTTAATGTAATATTCTTCTTTCTAAGCATTTTATAAATGAAGCTTTTTGTTGCTTTATTTAAATACTTAGAAAGAAATTTATCTAATCTTTGATCTGATTCATTTTGATTGATTATTCTTTTTTGCATATTTTCCTCAGTTTAAAATCCGCATGATTATCAAAATAATACGATGGGGCACAATTTTTGAAATTAGCCTTAAAAGCTTCATCGAACAACCATAAACAGATATGTCACGGCGTTTGTGGGCATCATTAAGTGCTTTTTTAACAACATTATGCTTATTGGCCATCAGCAATTTCTTGATGGCAAAAACCTGACCTGTTTGTTCTGCAATCTCAAAGAATTCTGTTTTTACCGGTCCTGGGCAAACAGCGGTCACAGTAATATTACGACCTCTTAATTCTTCGTTTAGGGATCTTGAATAGCTTAAGACAAAGGATTTTGATGCAGCATAAACGCCAAAGCCCCGCTGTGGTAAAAAAGCCGATGCCGATGACATTTGGATAATATGGCCGCCTTTAATGATGTAGGGTAATGTTGATAAGGTTATATCTACAAGCGATTTACAATTCAGTTCAATCATGTCAAGCTGCTCTTTGGGTGATATTTCGTTATAATCACCGACCTTGCCAAAACCGGCGCTATTAACAAGCATGGCCACCTTTGGCTTCTTTCTGTTTATTAACCGATGATATTTGCTTAAATCCGCAGGCTGGGTTAAGTCTAATGATAGAATCCTAAGTGGTTTTGAGATCTTATACTGTGAGTACTCCATTCGTTTAGTGCGACGCCCGATGACCCAGATCTCATCTAACTGTTTGTAAAGGCGGTCGATTTCCTTCACAAATTCCATGCCTAAGCCAGAGGTGGCTCCAGTTATTATTGCAATCTTCATAATCTCCTCCTAATGCTTTTTGCGGTGAACGTTACGGATAACCTTTCTTTTTGTTTGCTTGTCCTTTTCCTTAACCTGGCCTTTGGGTTTAGCCTGGCCTCTTGGTTTAATCAGGCATTTTTTAGTGAAGCCGATTAGGTCTGTGCGTCCGGCTATTTTAAGAGCAGCGGCAACTAAATCGTAGTTTTTGGGGTTACGGTATTGAATCAAAGCTCTTTGCATTGCTTTTTCTTTTTGACTTTTAGGAACATAAACCTTTTCCATGGTCCTAGGATCAAGTCCAGTGCAATACATGCAGGTGGAAATAGTTGATGGTGTGGGATAAAAGTCTTGAACCTGTTGGGGCATGTATCCTAAATCTCTGATATATTCAGCTAAAGCAATGGCGTCTTTTAAAGTCGAGCCAGGATGGGAGGACATCAAATAAGGAACTAAATACTGCTTTTTGCCTAATTTTTCATTGGTCTTAGTGTATTGATCACAAAATCGTTGGTACACAGCATTTGATGGCTTCCCCATTTTATTAAGCACATTGTCTGAAATATGTTCAGGAGCAACCTTAAGCTGCCCTGAAATATGATGCTTGCAAAGCTCATTGATAAATGAATCATCTTTATCATAAATCAAATAGTCAAACCGAATGCCGGATCTGATAAATACTTTTTTGACATTGGGTAAATCCCTAAGCTTTTTCAATAGCTTAAGATAGTCCTGATGATCAACTTCCAGGTTATTGCATGGTTCGGGAAATAGGCATTGCTTTTTGCTGCAAGCACCTACTTTCAATTGCTTTTTGCAGGAAGAATTTCTAAAATTAGCTGTTGGCCCACCGACGTCGTGGATATATCCTTTAAAATCCTCATCCCAGATGAATTCTCTGGCTTCATTAATGATCGATTCGTGACTTCTTGCCTGCAGAATGCGACCCTGATGAAACGTGAGTGCACAGAAGCTGCAGCCGCCAAAACAGCCTCTATTACTGACAAGACTATACTTGACTTCCCGAATCGCCGGAACACCCCCTTTTGCTTCATATGAAGGATGATAATGACGCATATATCCTAAAGCATATACTCTGTCCATTTCTGATTGTGAAAGTGGCTTTGCCGGCGGATTTTGAATAATATATTCATGCTCCTTATACTTTTCGATCAGGGTTTTGCCATTAAAGGCGTCAGTGTTGATATATTGGGTATAAAAGCTTTTAGCATAAGCTATTTGATCGGAGCAAATCTCGCTAAAGTCAGGCAGACGTTTGGTTTCTGTTAGGATTTCGGCGGATTTTGTCTTATATACGGTGCCCGAAATAAAGGTGATGTCAGCCACATCAAGACCGCTATCTAATGCCTGGGCGACTTCCACTATCGCTCGTTCGCCCATTCCATAGATTAACAAATCGGCGCTTGAGTCTAATAATACGGAACGCTTAATCGTATTGCTCCAGTAGTCATAGTGTCCAAGCCGCCTTAGGCTGGCTTCGATCCCCCCGATAATAATGGGAATATCTTTATATGTCTGCCTGATCAGATTGCCGTAGACAACCGTTGCATAGTCAGGTCGTTTGCCGCAAGCCCCGCCCGGCGTGTAAGCGTCCTCATGCCGCCTTTTCTTAGATACGGTATAGTGATTTACCATTGAGTCCATGTTGCCGGCACAAACAAGAAATCCCAGCCGTGGCCTGCCATAAATGGCGATACTCTCTTTCACCTTCCAGTCCGGCTGTGAAATAATTCCGACCTTAAAACCGTTTACTTCCAGTATACGACTTATAATTGCTGATCCAAAGGAGGGATGATCGATGTAAGCGTCACCGATCACATAGGCAAAATCCACTTCGCTAAAGCCTCTTTTAAGCATATCCTCCCGACATATGGGTAAATAATCTTTTATCATTTTAATTCCTCATAAGTTTCATCAAATATATCACGATATGTCTTGATATAATAATGAGCCAGTTGCTTTTTAATAGGCAGCTCACCAGATGAAAAATCATCTTCCACCGCACATACCTTCATCCCAGCATTAATTGCTGCTAATATCCCATGGGGAATATCTTCAAAAGCAAGGCATGAACCTGGCATCACCTGAAGCCTTTTAGCCGCCTCATAGTAAATATCCGGCTTAGGCTTGCCGTTGCTGATATCTTCACCGGTCACAATAGTCTTGAAATACCCAGATATGTTTCGACCCATCAGGATAGCTTTTGTTAATTGCCGGGAATTACTGGTCGCGATGCCACAATCGATGCTTTGGCATCGTAAATGCTCAAGAAATTCGATAACACCTTCCTTAAGCTCAATTTCAGAGTGATATTTCTCATAAGCCATCGTGTCCCAATCGCTGATGATCTTCTCAATTGAATCATTAATATTGAAAGTCCTTTTAAAATAATTGGCAGTTTCAATAATACTGACGCCACCTATTTCGGCCTGTAAATTGTCAGGCATTGTAATGCCAAAACGTCCTAAATACTCTATATCTATATCCTTCCAGATTCCCATAGAATCCACAAGAGTTCCATCTAAATCAAAAATAACTGCCTTAACGTCATTAAGCAATTAAAGAACCTCCATTTCGTTTTCAATGTCATGCCACCCCAGGATCAATTAATAGATTTTCGCCATCTGCGGCGGATGTGGCTAAATAATCGCAGCGTTCATTTTGCTCATGTCCGTCGTGTCCCTTGACCCATATAAAGGTCACCTGATGAAGCTTTTTGACCGCTAATAGCCGTTGCCATAGGTCAACATTCTTAACGGGCTCATTCTTGCCCCGCTTCCAGCCCTTTTTCATCCAGCCGGAAATCCAGTCCTTATTAAAGGTGTCTACCAGGTATTTTGAATCGGAGTATATTTCTACATCACATGCCACATTTAACGCCTCCAGGCCTGCGATTGCAGCCATGATCTCCATTCTGTTGTTAGTAGTCTTCTTATAGCCTGCTGACAACTCTCTTGTATGAAGGTTGCCTTTCGTATCAATATATTCTAAAACAGTTCCATAACCGCCCGGACCATCAGGATTGCCCCTTGCTGATCCATCGGTATAAATCTTCACATGCATCATATCTACCCCCTCTTATAGTGCCCAAACACCGCTCTTTTCAAAACGGGCGCCGGTTTGATTAGCCTTATCAATGATATCATTCCCAAATCCAATAATTCCAAGCAGCCTGATGGCATTCCTTGAGGTTGCTCTTCCTTTATAGAGTTTATAATCAAAAAGAATATCATCACCTTTTATTTCCTCTTGAAAATGATAATTGGCATAAGCCTCGCCTAACAATGAGGTGAGTTCAATATCATGGGTGGCGGCAAAACAAAGCATATTTTTATCGCCAAAGTAGTTAAGGATTTGTGAAGAAGCGGAAATTCTTTCAATTGTATTTGTTCCTCTAAGCACTTCGTCGATGAAACATAAGACCGGTATATCGCCATCTGCTTCATCAACAATTCTCTTTAGGGATTTGATCTCTACAATATAGTAGCTTTCTTTTCCCATAATATTATCACTTAATGCCATTGAAGAGTATATTCTAAAATAGTTCGCTTTATACTCTTTTGATAAGCTGGTATATATTGTTTGAGATAAAATGGCATTAATAGCTAATGTTTTTAAAAATGTTGATTTCCCCGATGCGTTGGAGCCGGTCAATAAGACGGATTTTGTCTCATCAAGGGAATTATAAACTGGATTCTCGATTAAAGGATGGTAGACATCGATTACCTTAATGCCCTTTCCATAGCCATTAGATAGCTGTGGAATCGAATAGTTGCCGACGTGCTTTCGAAATGAGGCAATGGCTATAGAGCAGTCAATTATACTGATGTCCGTCATTATTTCCATGGAACTGCCCCATTCCCGACTCAGTAAGTCGACCACACGGCCAAAGTTAATAATGTCAATATGGAATATCATTTTCAGATAATCCAAGATAAACGCTAAGATATCATTACCAGCGCTATTCCCGCTGGCAAACAGCCATGCGCTTCGGCGGATCTTTTGCAGCGGCTTAATTCTTTTCTTAATATGATCACTATAATATTGTATGCCGGGGATATTAAGTTCGGTAATTCCCTGGGCACAGTCAATTAATCTTACCATATAAGATATGACTTGAAAATAGCTTTTGATTTTACTCATATAACGAAAATAAACAATCATGTTCACTGCAATCATTACAAGCACAACCATAAAGAAAACAGTAAAATTAATCAATAAGCCGATGAGAGCGCATATCATCGCGCCACATAGGATTATGTTGGGCAGTATGTTTTGCTTTTCCAAAATACGCAATGAATGTATATATTCATAGATTCCTATTTTTTTCAATTTACCTAAGCTTAGCAGTTTGGTCTGAACCTTAAGTCGTTCATCGTCATGGGCATTAAAATACTCTGCAAGGCGGCTTCTTTCTTCAAGGATATCCTCTTGATAACATGGCGTCCTAAGCATGGAATATAGCTGTTCCTCACCAATTCCGGTACAGGTGTTGTTAATAATCATAAACACTGCATCCATATCCAGATCATTCCAGGTGATCTCATCGATGGCAGAAGACTCACCATAATGGGCATGGTAAAAGCCGATGCTTTCATATCGCTCGGCACTATAGTCATTGGTTGGCAATGCGCCATAGTTTGCCTTTAGTTGATAAAGCATTTGTTTCTTTTCTTTTTGCCGTTCGTAAATACTTTTAATAAGAAAAATCAAAAACGGTATAATTATGATCAGTAAGATTTCATATCCTTTCAAGTGTGGGCCTCCTGTTTTTCAATAAACAATGCAATCATTATTTTTTTCAATCTTAACATTAAAATCGCAATATGTCAAAAGTCTCTGTAAGTAATAAGCTTACCTACAGAGACTTTTGACATATTGGTAATTCATTAATTGTCGATCAATTTATTTTCATTATTCCAGCTCATTAATTGACGCAATTCGGCACCCACCTCTTCTAGCTGATGGTCGGCTTCCATCCTTCTCTTTGCATAAAAGTTGGTGCAGCCAATTTGGTTTTCAAGCAGCCAGTTGCGTGCAAATACGCCTTCCTGAATGTCCTTTAGGACCTGGCGCATCGCATTCTTGGTGTCTTCTGTAATAATCTTAGGACCGGTCATATAGTCACCATATTCAGCTGTGTTTGAGATAGAATATCTCATTCCGGCAAAACCGCTTTGGGCAATTAAGTCAACAATAAGCTTCATTTCGTGAATACATTCAAAATAAGCACTCTCCGGTTCATAACCAGCTTCGACAAGGACTTCAAATCCACACTTCATAAGTGCGGTTACGCCACCGCAGAGGACGGCCTGCTCACCAAATAAGTCGGTTTCGGTCTCTTCTCTGAAAGTCGTTTCTAATACGCCGGCTCTGGCTCCGCCAATCGCTAAAGCATATGCTAAAGCCTTATCTTTTGCTTTTCCAGTTGAATCTTGCTGCACTGCGACAAGACAGGGCACGCCTTTGCCTTCCTTGTATTGTCCCCTTACAGTATGCCCCGGTCCTTTAGGGGCGATCATCGTCACATCAACATCTGCTGGCGGAACGATCTGTCCAAAGTGAATTGCGAATCCATGGGCAAACATTAGCATATTGCCAGCCTCAAGATATGGTGCAATTGATTCGTTGTACATCTTTGCCTGCTTCTCATCATTGATCAATATCATGATGATATCAGCCTTCTTAGCTGCTTCGGCTGCAGTGTACACTTCAAAGCCTTGGGCAACAGCTCTTTCCCAAGACTTGCTGCCTTCATAAAGGCCAATGATTACATGGCAGCCTGATTCCTTTGCATTTAAAGCATGAGCATGGCCCTGGCTTCCGTATCCGATAACAGCAATGGTCTTTCCTTCTAAGAGTGAAAGATTACAATCTTCCTGATAATAAATTTTCGCCATTTTACTTCCTCCTGTAAATTAAATAAAAATCCTTCCGGCCGGTAAGTGTTCACTTATCGGCTGAAGGTATTTATGTATAAATAGACCTCAGTTGGTTATCAACTGAGGATTATACGCATGTTTACAAATATAATACATCCTCGGAGCCTCTTGAGAGACCGGTAATGCCGGTTCTGGCTAATTCCAGTATCTCATAGCCTTTCAGCAGCTTGATAAAGGCATCAAGCTTGGTTTGATCCCCTGTTAACTCGATAATCAGTGAATCATTGGCAACATCGACAATCTTCGCCCTAAAAATATCTGCGACTGAAATGACTGCCTGTCTGTTCTTATCATCTGCCTTGACCTTTAATAGAATCAATTCCCGGCATACCGACTCTCCCTCAATCAGATCCTTTATATCAATGACGTCGACTAATTTCCTGAGCTGTTTTTCAATCTGATCAAGAATCTGCTCATCCCCTTTGACGACTACTGTCATTCTGGAATAGCGGGGATCAGCAGTAGTACCCACTGTCAAGCTGTCAATATTATACCCGCGTCTGCTAAAAAGTCCGGCTGCACGGCTTAATACACCTGCATTGTTATTTACAATTAAAGACAATACTTTTTTCTGTTCCATTTCGCTCTCTCCTTCTAATTTATTAATTCTAGCAACAAAGTTCCTGTTTGTCAATAAAAAAGCTTATTCAGAATTCACATGATTGATTCCGAATAAGCTTTTTATAATTAGTCGAATATTTTATTTTGCCCAGTGCCATAGCGCCCTTTTTCGGCAAGCTCATCGCTGATTCTCAAGAGACGATTATATTTGGCGACACGGTCTGATCTTGATAATGATCCGGTCTTAATCTGACCGGCGCCGGTTGCCACCGCAATATCTGCGATGATGGTATCTTCGCTTTCCCCGGAACGATGTGAAATCACTGATGTGTATCCGGCATTCTGGGCCATTTCAATAGCTCTAAAGGTCTCTGTTAATGTTCCGATCTGATTAACCTTGATTAAAATTGAATTAGCGATTTTTTTATCAATTCCCATTTTAAGTCTTTTTATATTAGTGACAAAGAGATCATCGCCAACTAATTGAACGTTCTTGCCCAGCCTTTCGGTCAGATAGGTCCAGCCATCCCAGTCATCCTGATCGAGACCGTCTTCGATCGAGACAATGGGATACTTCCCACAAAGCTCTTCGTAATAATCAACCAGTTCATTGGAGGTAAAGGTCTTATTATCTTCTCCCGCTAATTCGTATTTTCCAGTCATGCAAAACTCACTGGCGGCGACATCCATAGCCAACTTGACGTCCTTGCCAGGGATATAGCCGGCCTCCTCAATCGCCTTCATGATTGTAATGATAGCTTCTTCATTGGAGCTTAAATTAGGCGCAAAACCGCCCTCATCACCAACAGCTGTATTTAACCCCATTTTCTTTAAGACAATCTTTAAATGATGGAATATCTCGGCGCCCATCCGCAAGCCTTCGTAGTAGCAGGTGGCGCCTGCAGGGATGATCATAAATTCTTGAAAATCAATGTTGTTATCAGCATGAGCCCCACCATTTAAGATGTTCATCATGGGGATCGGTAAAGTAGTTGCATTAAAGCCGCCTAGATAGCGATAAAGCGGAATGTTCAAATAATTAGCGGCAGCTCTCGCACAGGCCATTGATACGCCCAGGATTGCGTTGGCGCCGAGATTTCCTTTGTTATTAGTGCCATCTAAAGAAATCATTGCTTCATCTATTCCGACTTGATCAAAAACGTTTTCGCCTTCAAGGGCATTCTTAATGATTGTGTTGACATTTTCCACCGCCTTTAAAACACCACGTCCTAAATAGCGTTTTTCTCGTTGGTCGCGCAGCTCCAGCGCCTCATAGATACCTGTGGATGCACCTGAGGGAACGATAGCGCTGCCCATTACCCCTGATTTTGTGTAGACTTCGACTTCTACGGTTGGGTTTCCTCTTGAATCTAATACCTCTCGGGCATATATTTTCTTGATTTTTGGCATTTTAAAACCTCCTTTGCGCATTGCATATAGCTGTTAGTATATGGATGTTTTAAAGATATTATACGAGTGCCCCTAATTATAATCACCAGATTTTTATTCGTTCATTCTCCGGTAAATACATGCCATCATCTTCATTGATGCTAAGCACCTCACAGAAATCATCCAAAACTTGAAGCTGAACATTGGCTCTTAATTTATTAGGCGCATGAACATCTAATGTCAGGAATAATTGCTCTATTTGGGGTGTGGCCTTCATTCGCCAAATGGTCGCCCAATTCGTGAAAAACTCTTCAAGATTAACATCGGGCAATGACTTTGCAACCTCAAGCGCACAGCTTAGCCCACCGGCATCAGCGATGTTTTCCGAAACTGTCAGCTGGCCATTTACCGTGCCGCCGGCATGTTCAAGACCGTCAAACAGCGTGACCATAGCTTGGGGAGCTCATCAAATAAGGCGCCATTATTATCAAAGGCATGTGTGATCTCATGAGCGACTACGCCGATGCCGCCATAATTTTGGCTTGCCGTCTGCTCCAAATCATAGTAAAGCGCCTGCAAAATCGCTGCTGGGAACATAATCGTATTGGTTAATGGTGAATACATAGCGTTTACTGTATCAGCACTTAAGTTCCATGCATTGCGGTCAACCAAAGTGCCATATTTTCTTCTCGAAATCTGACATATAATGAGTGCTGATAATTGAGAGTATATCACATTATATATTGATGTGACAGAAGTTTTTGATATTCTTCTATTTGCTTTATGCATAGCTCATATATATCTGCTTGTTTGTAACACTTATACCATTCGGCGGTTTTTTGTAATGCTTCATCAATATCCCAGAGTGGCGTCCAATTAAGTCTATGTTTAGATTTATTGATGTCAAGGTTTAATAAGTTTGCCTCGTGAACCAAAAGATTGTTTTCTATGATTTCAAAGCTGCCTTTGTTAAAGTAATGACAGAATTTTTCGACAATCACACTTACTTTTAAAATACTCTTAGATTCAGGACCGAAATTAAAGGCCTCTGAATAACTGTCGGGTTCTTCATAAAGCTTCGTCGCCAGCTGTAAGTATCCCCCCAGCGGCTCCAAGACATGCTGCCATGGTCTGGTCGCATAGGGGTTCCTTATTTTTATCGGCTGCTCTTTTTGGATACTTCTGACACAGTCTGGAATGATTCGATCCTTTGCCCAATCTCCGCCGCCGATGACATTACCGGCACGCGCAGTTGCAATACCAATAGAACAATCTCGTTCTTTATTCTCAAAATAAGATTTCCGGTAGGAGTCGACCAAAATCTCGCAGCAGGCCTTACTTGAGCTATACGGGTCATGACCGCCCAATTCATCATTTTCACGATAGCCCCATACCCATTCGTTGTTTTTATAGCATTTATCTGTTGTGATAATGACGACAGATTTCACGCTTTTACAAGAGCGGATTCCTTCTAAAACGTTAAGTGTTCCAATCACATTAGTTAGATAAGTGATATACGGATGTTCATAAGAATCTCTAACCAACGGTTGCGCTGCCAAATGGAAGACGATTTCTGGCTGTGCTTTTTGGAAGACTGAATTTAAATGTTGTGGATTAGTAATATCTCCTCTCTCATCGACTATGTGATCGCCGATATTTGATAGACAAAAAACGCCTTCTTTCATCTTAATGTCATTTGACAGACCGGTCACGTTAGCACCCAGATGGTTTAGCCAGATACTAAGCCAGGAGCCCTTAAATCCAGTATGACCGGTGACAAAAACATTTTTATCTTGATAAAACGAATTCAATTGCATTGTGATTGCCCCCTTAAAATGCATATTTATCAATATTTCTTCGATACCATTCAATTGTCCGTGCCAGACCTTCTTCTAAGGAGAATCTTTGCCAAAAGCCCAGCAAGGACTTTATCTTATGAATGTCTGCGGTGGGATTTAACAGCTCATTTTTTCGATAAGGCATACCACCATATATGAGTTTACTATGGGAGCCCGTCATTTTATATATGAGTTCAATATAATAACGCAGAGGCTGTGAATTACCGCTGGCTACATTAAATATTTCATTTTCTATTGTTGATTTCTCGCATGCTAACAGCATCGCATCGATGATATTTTCGACATAACAATAATCTCTGTATTGCTCGCATTGGGTGAGAAGCACATCATTACCCTTCAATAAATTTATAATGACATAACTAAATATCTTATGGGGTTCCTCGCCTTCACCAAAAACGCCGAAAGGACGAAGTGTTACAATCTTGATATCATTTTCCTGCGCTGTCTGATGAAGGATAAGTGTCGCAGCCGCTTTTGTGCTGCCATAAATATTGATCGGAGCTGGTGGGCTGCCTTCATTAGAATCGCTATTGCCATACTCCGAACAGGTTCCCATATTAATAAATTTCTTGCAGTTAGTACTTTTTAGCGCATTTAGAATATTGACACTTCCCATGATATTAGTATTTATTGCTTTTTGATAATCTGCATCGGCCGAATTTATCCCATAGCCTGCTAAGTGGAATACATAGTCTGGATCAATACTCTTAATAATCGGCACGACTGCTTTAGCATCACTGATATCAGCTTCATATGCGACGACCTGCGTTTGCTCATCAAGTAATCTGGATTTGTTTGTGTCAGGCATTGTAATAATATGCATTTCTAAATGAGATGGCAATAACCTTTTGACTAAATGAGATCCGATAAAGCCAAATCCCCCAGTTATCAAAATCTTTTTGTTTTCAAAAATCTCCATTAGTATGCCTCCTCCAATATATAGGGGTTTTTTGCAGGAGCATCTCCTGATACGTCTATGAAGTTGTATATACTAATTTGAGAAGTCGCTATTTCCTCGATAATTTGCTGCAGTATCTTGATATAGGGTTCATATAATGCCACGATAATTTCCGGCTTTATTAAAACCTCGCAATGATGCCATAGGTCAAACTTATGAAGGCCAACGATTTTCATGCTGCCAAAATGATAGCAGCACACTTTATAATTATTGATAAAAACGTGCCCTGCTTCTTTAGTGACATTATAGGATTGATCATTTAGAATCAAATTCCAGGGGCCTGCATTGATTCCAAGATTGTGGCTGATTTTAATATTTTCAAAGATGACTGGTACTTTATCCAAATATTTTTGGTCGCCCCACCGTTCTTGCTTTTCGTCATGCCAGTCGAAACACCAATTGAGGCACTTGTTTTTCCACCAAGATAAAATTTTTCGCCCATAGTGGTCATTTGAAAAACCGAGAAGACCTGCTTGATACTGGCCGTCTCTTTGTTCAGAGGAGAGATCGCTGCGCTGGGTGGTCATATAAAATGAATAGGAGCCCCACTCATAGTAAATATATTTTATCGATGAATAAAAATACATATCGGCATCACAATATAAAACCCTATTTAATCGATACTCATCAAAAAGGTATTCGACAAACACAGACTTTAGTATCCAGCAATATTCTGTTATTGTATGTTTTGCCTTTGTTAATAAAGTCATATCGTCCACATTGATAATAGTGGCGTTGTCTAATTTTAGTGCGACCAATTGTTCATAGGTCTCGCGATCAATAGCACAAACCCATAAATTGAAATTGGGCTGATGCTCAAGCATTGACCGATATAGGGCAATTGCTCTAAGAAGATATTCATTACTGACAATGCAGCATAGATGATAAAAATCTCCATATTCCGTTATCTTTTCGGTAAATTCATCATATAAAAAATAGGACTTTGCCTCTTTGGAGCTCTTATTTGAGAAAATGATATCTTCCGAATCATAGGCAGTGTCTAAAATAATTCGTACTGCTTCTTTTAATTCCAGGATATAGGGAATATACAGATTACAAAGAATGTGTTTTGGTATTTCTAATCTATCTAAATTCCACAGGTCAAACTCTGTTTCATTAAACATCGTTATACAGGCAAAATGAAATAGGATGATTTCATCCCCATTTACGCAAGGAACGCCATTATCAATGGCAACTGTCCGCTCTTTATTGTACACGCAATTCCATGGGGCGGCATTGATGCCATAGTTGTCTTCGATTTTCACTGCGTCAAAAAGGTATTCGAGCTCATCAAGATATTTTTGATCACCAAATCTTTTGCCATCAGGATCATACTTGCCAACACACCATTCGAGACATCTAGCTTTCCAATAGCTTAATGCTTGAAGACCATTTTTATCATTTTTAAAGCCAATCAGGCCGGCCTGGTATTTTCCATATTGTTGTTCGATAATGTCTAAATCACGCTGTGGACAAAGATAAATTGAATAAAATTCAAAGTGCGTAAATAGCTCTTTGGGATTTTGGAAAAAACAAATATCAGCGTCTATATATACAATCGACTCAATTTTTTCCTGTAATAAAATATATTCCATAAGCGGCGCTTTTAGCATCCAACAATATTCATTTTCGGCCTTACCATCTTTTGCATTTAAAATCTCGCGATCCTCTTCAAGTATCTTAACTGGAATGACTTTTAAATGTTTGAGCTTTAAGTTCGATAAAACGTTATCTGTAAAATCGTCCATGCTTAAAACCCATAGTTGAAACTGACAGCTGCTTTTCACTAAAGAATTGTATAATGCGATCAACCTGATTAAATACTTTTTGCTGCCAATTGTACAAAAGTTGCAGCTGCCATCAGGAAACTTTAATAAAGCATCTTCCTTATTATTTGAGCCTATCAGCCGATTGAAGTCAACTTTGATGCGAGAAAATAAATCATTAATCATCTTTGCTCTCCTTTCCAACAATACACGAATATCAGGATTCTTTCCATACCTTGTTTGCGTATTCTAAATCCTTTGGTGTATCGACAGAAAGCCATAGCCCATCATGCATATAGACAGCAAGCTCCTGATCATTAATTAATGCTCTGATTGGTTCCTCCTCTAGGATGCAGCCCTCGTGTGCATCTAAATAACCTAAGAATTCTCTATTGAACACAAAATATCCGCCATTAATAATCCCCTCAGTTGTGTTTTTCTCCTTGAAGGACTTGGCAACGCCATTTTTGGTTTCGAGAATTCCGTACTGTGTTTTTTTTCTGATTCCGGTAAGTGTTCCTATCTTTTTTTTGGCCATATGGAATTCGATCAGCTTATTAATATCAATATCCGCTAATCCATCGCCATAGGTCACCATAAACACATCACCATCAAGATACTGAGAAACCCGCTTGATTCTTGCGCCGGTCATTGTCTCTAAACCAGTATTGACCATTGTGACTTTAAAATCATCACAATTGCCAAGCAGCGTCAGCTTATTGGTTGCGGTCTCTTTCAAAACACTACAATTATTTAATTCATAGTTTAGAAAATACTCTCTGATCATTTCCCCTTTGTAGCCAAGAGGAAGAATAAATTCATTAAACCCATACTTTGCATATGTTTGCATAATATGGTATATTAAAGGCTTTCCATTGACTTTGGACATGGGCTTGGGATGACTTTGACCGGATTGCATTCGTTGCCCTTTGCCGCCACAAAGTATTATTACTTTCATAGTTTTTCTCTATTCCTTAAAATAAATTATACTATACAATATGGAATAATTTGATTTTTGTGTCATATAATATGGAAAACCAGTGATTCATGTCAAATCATCGTTGCTTAACGTATTAACTCAAATCGAAAAAATCACGAATTGAATACTTTACAAGCTCATTCCTGATATTCTGATTGATCATATCAAGTGCTTGCTGCGGAGGACCGTCTTTATCTTCGGCCAAAAATCCTGCTTTCTGGTAGATATTGAGATCTCCGTCGGTGGCTTCGATCACCTCTAATAATGTAATGTCGTCAATGCTTTTGTTAAGAGAAAATCCGCCACAAATATTTCCGCGCCCCTGATGTGCTTCTAAGATGCCCTTTCTACTAAGCATCCTTAGGGTTCTAAGCAACACGCCTTGAGAGATATTTTCCTTTTCAGCAATTAAGTTTGACGTCAACACCTTATTCTTATCTAAATAAATGTCACGTAGCGCCCATAAGGCATAAAATGTAGTTTGCTTTAGTCTCATTTCATTCATCATCTCACTTACTTATTTATTTATAAATCATAATTTCATAAAAGCTAGTATAATTAAAAGCAAGCCACCGATCCAAGATAAATTACAATGAATCTTTTTTGCTAAAGTACGACCAATCTGGCAACCGATAAGTATCGCCGCTGCATTGGTGATTAGGGATAATAAAGTAATCAAAAAGATATTCATTCCTTTTAGCCCCGCTCCGAATCCTACTGCCAAACCATCTAAGGATAGAGCAAGAGCCAGTGAAACTGCTTCAAGTGGAGAGAGAACATGAGAATAATCTGTATCTGCATGCTCCGGATTAGCATAAATATTCAAAATAAAACGGATATTAAATAATGAAAAATTAATCCTTTTTTTAATACCATTATTTTTATTGATGACTGTTTTAAAAAAAGTATCAAATAATTTAATTATACCCAATATTAATAATATTGTAAAACAGATAATAGCTGCCACTTTTTCGGAAATAAACTGGTTTAGATAATTCCCGGACAGCATTGCCGCTGCCAGCATCAAGCCGCATATCATAGTAATTGTTATAGTAGAGCCGGCAGGGATTTTGATTTGTCTTGTTCCATAGGCAAAGCCTGAAACCATGGCGTCGATGGATAATGCAAGGGTTAGAAAAAACGCCTGGATAATTGTTGCTGTTGAAAACCCCATAATATGACCTCTATAAACATATTCGAAAAAGCTTCTTTTTTATAATATGCTATAGCGGTTTATTTGTGTATTTATTCCAGATGGCTTATTTCATCTATATCCTCTCGTTTGCCAATGACGACAAGGACGTCACCTTCTAAGAACCGGTAATCCGGATTTGGCATCATATTAATATCCTCTTCATCCATCTTGTGTTTTACAGCTACGACCGTAACACCATGCTTTCTTCTTAAATTCAATTCTACGAGCGTGTGTGATACCCACTTTTTAGGCACGTTCATCTCGGAAAGTCCATACTTCTCAGTTAGCTCTAAATATTCGATCAGGTTTAAATTCGCAATTTGTATGGCGAGCTTGGTGCCGGCCTCATGTTCTGGAATGATAACTCTGTCAGCCCCTATTTTAAGGAGAATTTTTTTATGACGGATCTCGCGCGCTTTGCAGATGATTTCTTTAAGCCCCAACTCTTTTAATGTCAGGGTAATAAGTACGCTATCTGTAATATCAGAACCAATAGCCATAATGGCACAGTCATAATTGCGTACTCCAAGTGAACGCAGTACCCGTTCATCCTTGGCATCCGCAATGACGGCATGTGTTACATATTCGGTGACGTCTTGCACTCTCGTCTCATCATCATCAATAGCCAAAACCTCGTGCCCTAATTCACACAGCTTTATGGCAACAGATGTTCCAAATCTTCCCAAACCGATAACAACAAAAGTTTTCATATTCTTTTACCCTTTTTCTTATCCAATGATTACATTTTCTTGTGGATATGTGTAGTTCTTGTAATTTTTCCCCTTGACCATAAATGCTATGCTAAGGGATAATACTCCGATTTTACCAAAAAACATAAAGAAAACCATTAACAGCTGTGAAGTAGGGTTAATTATTTTAATTAGACCTGTTGTCATTCCGGCCGTGCTGTATGCAGCGACTGACTCAAAGAGCGAGTTGATGAGATTGACATCATTCACAGTGGAAATAAAGATTCCTCCAAAAAGTACTATCAAAAAGCTAAAGAAGACTAGCGTCATTGCGTTGATGATTTGCCCGGATGGGACTCTTCTTTCAAATGCGACAACATCTCTTTTACCTCGCAAAGTAGCGATAGCAGAGATTACAAGGACTCCGATTGTAACTGTTTTAACACCGCCTGCCGTACTTCCGCTAGTGCCGCCAATGAACATAAGCAGCATTGAGAGCACTTTGGTATCTTCTGTCAAGGTAGACTGACCAATGACATCAAAGCCTGTCGTACGGGTGCTGACAGATTGAAAAAAGCTAAGGAGCAGTTTATTCCCTGTATCCATGTTGCCAATATTGTTAGGATTGCCACTTTCGAATACCATATAGATAAGGGTACCAAGAATGATCAAGATCCCAGTAATAATAAGCGCCAGCTTAGAGTTGAGATGCAGTTTTTTAAATCTCCGGTTGGAAATAATATCTTCCCAAACATAAAAACCTGTGGAGCCTACGATTATTAGCACAGATAAGGTTACTAAAATAATCGGATTATCTATATAGGTTTCTAAAGCTGAGAAAAGGTGGTGCTTTCCCATGATATCGAAGCCGGCATTACAAAAAGCAGATATGGAATGAAAAACCCCACGCCAAATACCTCCGGCAATGCCAAACTCCGGAATAAAGCAGCCGGATAAAATGATCGCTCCTGTCAGCTCGAAAATCAAAGTGCCAAAAAGCACGTGGCGAACAAGACCGACTACACCTTCAACTGAACTAAGGTTCATACTCTCCATTATCACAAGACGTTCTCTTAATCTCACTCGTCTATGCAGCAAAAAATAGAATATAGATATAAAAGACATAAAGCCTAGGCCACCAAGCTGGATGAGCAAAAGAATGACAATCTGTCCAAAAAGACTCCAGTACTCATAAGTGTCAACCAGTGTAATTCCGGTCACACAGGTTGCTGAGGTTGCCGTAAACAAAGCTGTGATCAAGTCTGTCTTGCCGTCTCCACTGGCGGAAACAGGCAGAGATAATAAAAATGTACCCACTAAGATTATAGCGATAAAGCTCAATACAATAATCCGTGATGGCTTCAGATTCCTGTTTGCCATACTGGTTCGTGCAAATATACGTCGAATACTCACCATAATTCTTCCTCCTAAGCAAGTATAAAACAAATTATCATTAATTTCAACCAAAAGCTATAGCAAATAGTTAAGACTTTTAAACTCATAACCTAATTCTTTATACTTTGTGATAAGCTCTTTTAAAATATCTGCATTAGTTTTAGAAGTGCTATGAAGCAAGACGATTGCGCCAGGATGAATTCTTGGGATTAATTTTTCAAAGGCCTGTTCTTTGGTCGGCTGATCATCGACATTCCAATCCACATATGCAAGACTCCAAAACACAGTCATATAGCCTGATTCATCAGCCATTTTTAAATTCGCCTCGTTGTACTTACCCTGTGGCGGACGGTAAAACTTAGGCATCTCTTCTCCGGTTACAGTAAAGTACTCTTCTTCTGCTTTAGTTAGCTCTTTGACAAAAGCTGCCTTGTCGGATATCGCAGACATATCAGGGTGATTCATTGTATGGTTACCAACAATGTGGCCCTCATCTGCCATGCGACATACAATATCCGAATTATCTCTTATATATGTTCCAACCAAAAAAAATGCGGCAGGAACCTCCTCTTCTTTTAGAATGTCTAGTATTTTTTCGGTATAGCCGTTTTCGTATCCGGCATCAAAGGTCAAATAAATAACTTTATCATCTCCATTTCCTACATAGTAAGCATTATTTTCTGACAATTCGTCTGCGGTTGCATTTCCTATTGGCTTCTCACCTGAAGTCCCATAGCCGAGCCCCCAATTACCATCATCAGCCATAACAGTTAGCGGCATGCAAAATAAAATCATTAAAGCAATTATTTTTTTCATCAGTTTAACCTCCAATCACAATTAGTTTGTGCTTTTGTTCTTCTATCTAAACAAGCATTGTTTGGAAATTTTTTTATTAACCAAATGAAAGATGAACTCCAACGTAATTGTGCGATCATATTATAGAAATTCATTCAATTAGTCAGATCGGGTAGGAAACCTACAGCGGTTAGTCACTCTTTAACAATGTGCTATTATATGTATCCAGACTGCTGAATCTCAGCAGTCTGTTTCTTAATAGTCTAGCAGTTCTTATCGCACTTTGCAGACATATCAAATGAAGGGTTAAAAGCGTAGAAGTTTTTGCTATCCAGATTATCCTGGACAATTCTAAGTGCTTCGCCAAATCTTTGGAAATGAACAATTTCTCTTTCTCTTAAAAAGCGGATCGGATCACAAACCTCAGGATCTTTTACAAGTCTTAATATATTATCGTAGGTCGTACGTGCCTTTTGCTCTGCTGCCATATCTTCGTGTAAATCTGTAATTGGGTCTCCTTTTGATTGGAACACCTGCGCTGTAAATGGTGTTCCGCCTGCCGCTTGTGGCCATAATCCTAGAGTATGATCCACATAATATTTATCAAAACCGGATTTTTCTAATTCATCTACAGATAAGTCTTTAGTCAGCTGATATATGATGGCACAAACAATTTCCATATGTGCTAGTTCTTCAGTACCTATATCCGTTTCGGAAATGTTCCGATTTTGATTTTCAGCACATTGCGTTAGCTTTTTTTATGTTGCAATTGCATAGCTCCACTTATGCGGTAGCAAGTTCAAATATACATCTATATGGTCTTTATCGTTGACTACCATGCGGTCTAACAGGCTTTTGTAAAACTCATCCTCATAGGTCATACCGTTAACAATTTCATTGATTGCTCCCGATATATCCATAAGCAAATCATTCTGTTGTTTCATAATGGTATCTTTCTTTTCAATGCCTTGTATCAGCTCGTTCAATTCGGCAATTTCATCATCGCATTTTATCCTTGCCGCCGAAAATTCATCACGGTTAATGTCTTTGCTCATATAAAGCTCTATAAGACTGGATTTCTTTTCTTCAATCGCTTTGATTTTATCTCGCAATTTATCGGTATCTGTTTCAGTCATATCATAGGAAACAACAGAGTTAATGACATCGACCATATTTTTAATGATTTTGTTTTTCTTCATTTCAAGACTGCGGGAAACAAGATACATAATATAAAGTGCATCTTCATTGCGGATGCTTTCAGAAGTACAGCCTACATGATTTCCGGCTTTGTCAATATGAGGACTGCCGTATCTTGCTCCCTCCATGCATCGCCACGCTTTATATTGGCTACCGTCTTTACGCTTTTTATACCGTGCTACATAACTGCTGCCGCAAGCTCCGCATTTAATTTTTCCCGAAAAAGCGTAGCGGTTGCTATGTTTTGCTTTTCCGTCCTGTGATAAAGCCCGTTCATCCAAAATCTTATTGGCGGCATCAAACATTTCACGGCTGACAATCGGCTCGTGATGGTCTTTAATAATAATAAATTCTTCCTGCCCTCGATTATACTTTTTATCATGTGAAAGATAGTCGGGGGTAAATGTTTTTTTCTGCACAAGGTCACCGCAATACTTTTCGTTTCTGATAATCCGCAAAATAACAGTATTTTGCCACTCCTTTACCCGCATTGGCTTTATTCCTGCTTCCCGCAGTTCACGGGCAATAACGTGTGTGCCTTTGCCTTCTTCCACAAATTTATGAAAAACAAGGCGGACAATGTTCGCTCCTTCTTCATTAATGAACATTTCACCATTTCGCACATCATAGCCCAACATATCCCTGCCAAATACAACACCTTGCTCCATTCTCCTTTTTTGTCCCCATTTCACACGGTCGGAAGTCTTTCGGCTTTCTTCTTGTGCGATAGAGGACATAATGGTTAGCCGTAGTTCAGCATCTGCATCAAGTGTATTGATATTGTCATTCATGAATATAACGCCTATACCATGCTTTTTTAGCTCACGGGTATAATATACGCTGTCAAGGGTATTTCTCGCAAAACGGGAAATTTCCTTTGTAATAATCAAATCAAAGTCACCGTGTTTGGCACACGAAATCATACGGTTAAATGCTTTACGTTTTTTTGTGCTTGTGCCGGACATACCTTCATCAGCAAAAATCTCATAAAGTTCCCAATCATCCATACGCTCAATGTATTCTTTGAAATATCTTTGTTGACTTTCAAATGAGTTTGCTTGGTCGTCTTTATCGGTAGAAACACGGCAGTATGCGGCAACCCGTTTTTTGGTTTCAACAAGTAACCTTTGCTCGTTTAATATTTCGTATCTATTCATGTTAAATGCTCCTTTCCACGGCATTGGTATTACCGCTATAATCATTATAAAAAATATGTTTTCAAAAGTCGAATGTGCAAATTTTATCTTTTTCCATTGGAGATATATTTTTAATATGTAAAAAGCCAAGCATTACACTTGGCTATCGTAAAGATTTGTTTTGTTTATGTGTGAGTTCATCCAAGCATCGTTCACATTGCGATAAGGTGAGCAAATTCCGTTTTACCAGAGCAAGAAGTATTGACTTCTGATAGTTTAAAACAAAATCGGCATTTTCTGCTTCATCAATTTTTGGTATAGGCTCTCCGACATATTCAAATTCACGATGTTTCAGCAGTAAACACCCCCTTTGATAGAATATATTCGTACCCGCTTGTACGTTATTCCGACAGGGAATGTCCTATTTGATTTGTAAATCTACGCTGACTTGTGCGTATCTGCTCAAGCAAGACGTTACCTCGCATTAGGAGACTAATGCGAAGATAATCTTTTTAACTACACAGTCATGAAAACGATGGAAGACCTTGATATTCTTGATAACTCTCAGGCTTATCTATCAAAGGCGCAGCTGTCGAATACAGAATTAACCCCTTTGTTCGCTCTGGATAATCAAGTGCAAATCGAATAGCAACTGTACCTCCTGCCGAAGTGGCTAACAAATACACTTTATCTATACCTAAGTTATCCAAGAGTTCTACAAAAGCCTTTGCCTGCTCTTGAGGTGTTGGGTTATCAGGGGTATCACTTTTTTGCGCTGTCCACAATGCTATTGTACCTCGGCATTTCAAAAAGCGGTGTAAAAGCTGGACTTGTTATCATTTCCAATAGGCTTTCTTTGATTAGCTTTTCATCTCTTGGCGCATTACCGCCAAGGTCAAAATCATTAAACCAATTACCTAGCAGGTCAAAATAATCATCGCCATGCAACATAACCGGAAATTCAAAATTCTGGTAAGCATCTACGCTTTTTTTAAGGAAGTCAAGCGCCCTATCATAGTCCCCCAGCATAGTCAGGCAATAAGCCGCTGCTGTAGAAAGTTGGATATAGGCATTGGGGTGTAGCGTATCAAGATTGAAGCTATCAGCAACCTGAAGATTGCGCCGTAAAATTTCCTCAAAGCGTTCTCTTTCATTCATATATAGGGGCAAGAGCTTTACCGCCGCTCCAACTAAATATAAAGCATACTGATAGCTGGTGATTTGCAATATTTTCTTTGCGCCCACAATATCACCGTTCATCTCGTAGGCACTCGCCAATACCATTTCATCCTGGTTGATGGGCTGCATAGTAGCGTCAAGCAAGTCGATAACCTCGTTTGGCCGGTTCAGCAGCAGATTGAGAATGGCTTCGCTGGAATTTGCCTGCTGACTCAAATGGAAATCTTCGCTCTCTGCCTTTATCCTCCTGCAAAGAGTGCGCGCTTCTTCTAAAACCGCGGTTTGGGCATCATGTTCTTCTACAAGCATATAGTGATTAGTAATTAATACCACCATTTGCATCAGAAGCGGATAGCAAGAGTAGTATTTTTTGATTATTATGCGCATTTCATCCATGACTTCAAGGAAAGGCTTTTTAGCAAATTCAGCGGATAATTTTTGGTAAAGCACTCTAATATTTTCTTTCGACATTTGCGGAGTATAGCCCATCAGTTCATCAATACTGATGTTGAAATATGTTGCAAGCTGTGGCAGGAACGCTATATCAGGATAGCTCTGTCCTGTTTCCCACTTGGAAACAGATGCTTTAGAAACTCCGATATAGTTTGCAAGGTCATCTTGTGTAATCCCTTTTTCCTTCCGTTTATTAACAATAGCCCTCGCAATATTTATTTCTTTCATAAACATCACCTCTGCTTGTATTATACGAAAAAGAGCCTAATCTATCAATAGATTTGTAGTTGATTTCAGTTAAAAAATCAACCTGTGGGAAACAGCATAAAAAATGAAACACTTAATATTTCAATCTGCATTACAAACTGAGCAAGGTGAAAGGTGGCAAACAATTTTTCGATAACAATCCGTTTCCGACTAATAGTGGCGCATTCAATTATTTTTTTATCCAGCCAACGATTGCGATGTCACCAATCATCTCACTTTCCATTCCCAATCGAATACCCGGTCGATAGGTTGCGGGGTTAAGAATGCCCACCCCGATCTTATAATCGCCATTGTCCAACGAGGCATGCTCTACATTGTTATACGTTATGGTCGTCTTTTGTCCAGATAATTCGGGAAGCGATATTTCGATTATTTGCTTACCAACAATTTCATCCTTTTCATCAAAGATATACAGCATTACTGGCCAATCCCAATACAATGGGGCGACCCCCATATTCTTCCAGCTAAGCTCAATCTGATAATCCTTCTTATCCTCAGATATGCGAACATGCGACTTGGTTATTTCATACCGATAGCCTAATGTATGAAGCACTGAATTAACGCCATCGACATGATGACTGCCATTCGCCTCATCAATGGGTGCCTTAGGACCAATAAAGGTCATATGAGATTTCTCTAACAAACTGAGTGTTGCAGCAAGGTTATCATTTAACATCTCATCCATACTCATATTGCTGTTGAACTCTCCGCCGACGGGGCTTGTCTCCCATATGTTTGGCACTGCCACTAGCTCCCAGAAAACGGCTGGCTGATCATATTGCCCCCCGCTCTCTAACCAATCTAACCAGATTTCAGTATCCACTTCATCACCTGTCATATCATTGTAAACTCCCATGCCAAGGCGGCTGACCCATTCAAATGGTCGTCTCATCAAAAGCTTTGCATATGGAAATGATTTCACATAAGGAATGATATACTTTTGACATGTGAGTGCATCCGGAATGCGAGGAATATTCTCATCTTCCAGAAGGTTGATATTCCACTCACCCCAATGCCCAAGACTGCCAATTTCGATGTAGCAAAAGAAATCATCATTCCCGTAATAAGTTCCCAGAGCATTAATCGCTTTCTCATGTGCCTTTATAAATATTTCATTTTCATAATTAGGCGCATATCCCTTACCATAAGAAATATCATAAGAGCGGCCGTCTTTACCGGTTTTCAAATATAGCCAATCAGGAATATCCAAATGCATTTCACTTGTGGGATCATCACAGATAAAGCGAAATACGACCCTTTTACCTAGCTCTCTCCACTTGTTCAAAAGATTCAATTCCTCAAGATCCCTTGTGTTATATTGACCTTCTTCCGGCTCCCATTCTCGCCATGTCAGTTCCACATACACAAGGGTATTATCGCTGACAGCACTCTCATATTCGGCAATGGGGGCAAATCCCATAAAGGGATTCTTGATCGGCTCATTGATACTTTTAAAATAAATGACAGCTTCTTTGTTGCCCTTTATTTGTATAACCAAAGCTGAAAGCAGTATTACAAAAACAACCATTATAAATAAACTAAGGCAAATCATTTTTACTTTTCTATCAGCCATTATATTCACCATTATACTGGATAAGGGTGACATCCTGAACTTGTTCTAGATTTCTGATTTTTTCCAGGAAAATCATATTATTGCTTTTACAAGCAACTTCGACAGCAATCTCTATTGTATCATCTCTAAGGGTTTTTGACTTAAGATGATGTTTTATTTTATTTAAATTCTTTTCAATCATATCCGCCGTGTGATCTCCTGTAAAATGAACAATCATAACATATATGTTTCCTTGTTTTTGTTTGATGTTTAGCATGAACATCATTAGTGTTACAACAATCGCTCCTAATATTGCCAAAAGATACATACTGGCTCCGGCTGTGATTCCGGTTGTAATCGACCAAAATAAATACAATAAATCAAGAGGCTCCTTAACTGCCGTACGATATCTCACAATAGATAGCGCCCCAACCATTCCAAGTGAAATCACAATATTGCTGCTTATTGCTATTGTTACCATGCAGGTCAAGACGCACATGCCAACTAAAGTTAATGCAAAGGAACTGCTATATATAACGCCCTTAAAGAACGTCCGATATATTCTATAGATTATCGCCCCCATTAATAATGAAAATACTAATGATATAATCATTGATATGATTGTCTCTGCTGTGATAGCCTGATTAAACATATCTGATTCTAAAATTGATTTTTTAATAAAGTCTTCGACACTCATTGGTCCTCCTTCTTGCCACATTGGCGAATTAGTGTACATTGCACTAGTATATTTTTGGTATGTTACGATAATTTGCTTTCTCGTAACATAATACATATTTTGATAATGCTAAGAATTCTAATGAATCTGATGGGAATAATTCACGTATTGCATTAGGAAGAAACTGTGTATATTTAACTTCCATAACAAGCTTTCCCGTTTCTAATACTTCAAAAGAAGGCAGCTTCTGATCGAATATATCAAAGCTTAGTATGGAAGAACGTACATTGGAGTCAAATGTGATGCGGACATCTCCCTCCGGCAGCGTATAGGCCTCGCGCTCGTAATCTACGATGACTTTTGGGCGCATCAACTTACTGATACATTCAATATAGAATTCTTTATACAAATTATCAGGTTTTTCCAGCAAAAAATCAAACTTTTGACTAATAATCCAAAAGAATTCTTCTTTGGTAAGTCGCGCAGATTCCTTATATATGTAACTATCCACTTTTCTCTTACGCTCTAGTCGGATAACCGATTCATCGTAATTATAGATGCGAACTCTATATTTCTTTCGGGCATGGTTGCCCGCTAATTTTTCGTAATAAGAGCTATTCCAATAATCGTCAAAGTATAAGCTCCTCACCATATAAACGCCATTCTCACCATGGATATCCTTGTGAAGCATCATATCATAGCGTTGCCTTATGAATGCCAAGTCTTTCCGATTAATCAGATATTTTAGCTCATGACGAAATATCATATTTTTCTCCATATTTAACTCCCTTATCAAACGTGGCAGCGTATCCATCTAATGGCTATCCACCATTATTGTTCCATCTTCCAGAACATAGAAACACATGACACCATAATATTTCCCCTCTTCGGCTCGGTAATAATCAAAAGCCATTTGTTGTTGTAATGATTCATTGGTTGCAATGACTCTTATAAAATATTGCCCGGCCTCTAATTTATCAAATTCCACTCTCTGAATGAACAGATTGTCTGCTTCATAGATTATTTCATTGAATTTATAATCCTTGCCCAGTTGGAATGTATAAGTAATCTCTTCGTTGTCAAGGTCAAATGACTGCTCCCATTCATAGATGAACGACTCCCCTTCGATATGCGGTGGGTAAAGGAAAAAGGGCATCGGTTCGTTTAGCGTGTTTAGATAGGTTTGGTAATTATATTCGACTTCACTTGGCATTGCAGCGATTACCTGATCATATTCCTCTTCTGTCAAAACCTCATTTGCGACATCGGGCAAAGAAAATACATAGGGCTTTACAACCGGAGTATAGACCGCTAATTGTTTTCCAATCAGTTCTGGCGTTAAAATCTTTCTGAGTTCCTCTATCTTTTCATCCAACTGCGCTCTGTAATGCTCGCTCATTAGGACTCTTTTATAAAGAGTATTCCCCCAATAATTGGCAATTCCTTTGTCAAATGAATTCTCCTTAATTTTATTTGACATTTTATCTTCTTCCATTTTAAGTGAACCGTCATTATCCCAAGATATGAAATACCAGGTATTCCCATTAAGCGGACTATAAATATATACATTACGTGACTGAGTATCTTTATTACCCATAAGAATATGAAATGCCATCCAGGTAAAGAAATTATCATTGTCAAACCATTTTTCAAAAGTTTCTTCGATTGGTATCGTATAATCATTAACGTCCTTAAGCATTGCAATTAATTTAGAATGATCATTATCACCCTTCGTCTCTATTCTGTCTTCAAACGCTTCTTCATCATATGTGGCATCATTTACCAGCTTAATCTCGTCATACATTTCAAACTCAAACTCATTCAGCTTATATAAATGACCATTCTTGTCCAGACCATGATTGTTCAAGTAAGTTTTATTAATCTGCTCCACCTGCGTATAGAGACCATAATCTACAAATTCATTCACCCCACCTGCCGTTTCGTCCTTCACATATAGATGCACAAACTGAGTCCGGGCGCTAAACATATTGGGAACCTGTTTCATAAGATCGTAGCATAACTTATTAGTTACCCGAACATCATCGTAGAAATGCTTATTAAGAGCAATGGTCTTTTGGCCATTCCAGGTGCCTTTGTCATCTTTTAACTTAATCTTATAAGACTTTTGCCGACCTGAACTAGATGTCTGACCACGAATCTGCACCGTTGCATTGGGGATCTTGACCTGATATCCTAATTCTCCGGGGATCGGGCCATTTTCATCACCGACTTGCAATATCGCCGCCGTTTTATATCTCGGTATCCCCATTTCGTCATAATCCGCAACCGAATAGGTATTGATCTGGGTCCATGTGTGATCTGTATTTTCTGCAGAATTGCCCTTTTGAACTGTTAAATACATGGTTACAATAGAATCCTCCACATCGTTTGCATAGACAGAAGAATCATCGGTTACTTTAAGATTATCAATACTGTTTTCTGCGCTAAGGTCTGTATCCGTCCAAGCTGTTGATTCTGTCTCAGATATCGGATGATTTAAATTTCGCTGTGCCAATCCATTTAGAAAGACTATTAAAAAAATGGCACCCAAAAGCATAAATAATATGAATATAATTCCCTTGTTATCATAATACTTTCCTGTTTTCATCTAAAACTCCTTTGTAAGATGATTCATAATTTCTGACTCAAGTTTTTCTAATCGAAAACTCAATTTGGTAAAGAAACCTTCTTTTATTGTCGGCTTGATCGGTTGCCTGCATAAAATATGGTATTTTAAATTAGTTGTATAGTTACGGAATTTTAGCCATGCCGACATATAAAAGCACATCCCTCCTAAGACGAATCCAAATCCGTAGAAGTTAGACTTGGTATAGAGTACCAACAATGTCCCCAGTATACTGGTAACTGCAAAGACAGCAGACGATTTCAGACTTGATTTATAATCAGCAAAGTATAAAGTGGCCAGCACAAATGAATTGCCTACGGCGTAAAACGCATATCCTATGCATAATATCTGATAGATCCCATGCATATCAGAGGTGAATCCAATGTCCAGATTCATCAATATTCTGCCGACAATTACGATGAATATGAGCGTTGTAAACAACTGTTTTTGCGCTGTATAATTTAGTTCTGCAGTTAATACATTAAGCATCTCCTCCTCTGTCTGATTAATCTCTTTTAAGGAGCCTTGTTCATTTAACAGTTGAAAATATTTCTTATATCTTGGATAAAAGTTTGTCTCAATAGAAGTCACAAAATTGATAGACGTAATTAGGACCGACAAAAAGGCATATAGCGCCGGCACATCATACAAGGGGGCACTGTAGAAGGCCCCTTGTATTCTTATACCGATTGGACTTGCCCACATGATCAGAATATGCGAAAACATTCCGATGCTAATAAAAATCCCTGTTAACCATAGTGCCGGGAAATAATCAAGTAATTTTAAAAATTCAAAAGAGCTCCCTTCGCCATCTGGAAAATATTCCTGTAATAATAGAACATAATCGACTAACATGATACCATAGCCAATTGTTACACTGACTAATAGTGCACTAATGGTGGGTATATTTAATTTTATGAAGATGTACCCAAATAATAAGGATACTACTGTTGATATTAAAAAGCCCTTTACGATTCCCAGATAGTCCTTAATCGCTGTCAGATAATTTGTTCCTGCCCAGATGACAATCAACTCCATAAGCAAAATAAGACAGAGTAGCCGATAGGTTAAAGGTATACCTGAAAAGTTTAAAAATATACCGTATATGAATAATCCCATCATGAGCATAATAGATACGCTCCCATAGAAGGAGGGCATAATCTTTTCCAGCGCATCCTCATAGAACTTGTTCGCTACATATCTGCTCGTAATCATTGAGAACAATGTCGTAATACACAGGGATAACAGTAGCGTATAGGTAATCATGCTCACTAATAAATCCAGCTCTGCCTTTGATGCTCCGCCCATTGTCCCCATGATCCTGATAGCAAACAGGAGGATAATACCTAGAATCATCGGTCCGATAATGATTACTCCGGCATAACAATATCCCTGTAAAAGAGGTAATAGCCCCTGCTTTTTAAATACTTTTTTTAATTCGAATCCAATTCCTGCCATGTTTTGATCACCTCTTTATAGATTTTGTTATAATGATTAAGCATATCAGCATGCCTGAAGTATTTTAGCGCCCTTTGCCGCCCCACCTCGCCCATCTTAAGTCGATCCTCTTTATGAACACATAGATATTCCATTGCTTTTGCCAGTTCGCTTTTATTTAAAGGCGGGACGCAGATTCCGGCAATACCAAATGAATCATCCTTATCTCCCATGAGCAGTTCTTTACAGCAGCCTACGTCAGTTGCGATGCATGGTCTATTTGCAGCGAATGATTCGATGATAGATAAGGGCTGTCCTTCTGATATGCTGGATAATACAATGAAATCCAGTTTCTTCATATAGTTATCAATTTTTACCATTCCGGTAAATATCACATTGCGAATCTTCAAATCACTAATCAGAGCCATACATTCATCTTTATACTCTTCATCATCAACCGGTCCGATGATATGCAGGTTGGTGTGGGGATTCTTCCTATTTAACTCATGAAATGCATAGAGCAGCGTTTTAATATCTTTAATTCTGGCAATTCTCACAATTGCCCCGATATCAACGTTTCCGTTGTCCGGCTTCACGCTGATATGTTCAAATCGCTCACAGCGCACGCCATTTTCGATCACCCGGCATTTTATATCTTCACAGCCGATACTGATTTGTGCTTCTTTTGCCCGATGGAACAATGATGTTACGCGATCGGTTTTCTCATAAGCGAGTTTCGCCAGCATATCATACAGTCTGATCCAATGATCCTTTAAATAGGGGCTTACCCATTTGGCGCGGATAATCTCCTCTTCTCTTTCCCGTGTATATATCCCGTGTTCTGTCAGGATATATGGTCTTTTATAAAACCAACTTCCCAAAGCTCCAAGCAGCCCCCCATAGCCGGTGCAGATCGAATGATAGATATCTGCTTTTGGAATAGTTTTGGTCAACATATAGATTATTGGCAGTATCATTGACCGAATGCTATGGAACAACTCCGAAAATGATGCGCCAGGATAAAGAGTCTCACATATCTCCTCGATGATATCCAAGAACACTTGGCTTTTTAAAAATGAAACAAAATCAACTTTTCTTTTTTGAAAGATGCGAAATAAGATATCCCACTCCGGATTCTGACATAGCATCATTTTCTTTATGGCGTCTATTTCCGGCAAAGAGAATCCGATCTTTTTATTTGATATTTCTTTTGAGTACAATGCATCAGCTAAAAACTCTTCCCTGACTTCAACTACATTTGACGGAAGGTCATAAACAAATTTCCCCTTTTTTTCTCTTGAATCTGCGATCACCCATAATATGAATTCATATTCCGGCATGGCATTTATATAGTCGTGAATCCAACTGGATACGCCGCCATGCACATAAGGATAACAGCCTTCCAATATTACACATATCCTCATAAATGCTCCTTTATCTTTTAAGTTCTATATTAACCCGGTCATCCTCTGCGTGTAGAAGATATAGATTTCCGGAAATGTGCTCAAGCGTTCCGCCGCTAACCTCGCCGTGGTTGGCTTCGTTAAACCGCAGCATTAAATAGGCACTTCCATTAAATCCGCCTAGCTCAAGTAATAGGTTCGTTTCTGTAAGCGTCCGTTTTACCGTCATGTGATCAAATGTCTCGATTGCCTGTGCGCCATCTGTTACCGTTAAGTTTCTGATGCCCGGTGCTGCTGTATACAGCCAGCTTAAGTACTCATTAAAGCTTGATTTTAGACTCTCCCAGCCTTTCTCGGCACCTCTGTCGGGATCAAGTACATCATCCGGATGCATAAAATGGCTGTTCACATAATGCAAATTCAACTCCGAAAATGCTCCCATTTTCATAAAATTATCTAGTTCGCAGCCGGAAATGACTCTGGGAAATTCAATAATGCCATCTGTGCTGACCTCAAATTCCTGTTCATATGCAAGACCCCCTTCAAAATAGGTGCTTGCAATAACCTTAATACCAGGGAAATAGTCCCTGATCATTGACCGCCCCTCATCAGAAAGGATATTTGATGGCGGAACATAGCTGGTAATGGTGATATCAGGAAATACATTTTTAGTAAAATTCTCTAATTCTTTTAAAGATGCCATCATATCATCGATCGTTTTAAAATTGACATATTCTTCAAAGTGCCCTGTATAATCTACATTGGAAAGGCAAAACGGCATATGGTTATACCCATGTAAGCCCAACTCACCACCTGCCTTTAAAAGCATCCCTCCAAAAAACTTGAAATCTGATTCATCCTGAGTCTGCTCAAATGGCGCCTGGACTTCATTCGAATATCGTTCAATGATCATTCCTGAATATTTAAGATGATACTGATTACCTAATTCCAATATGTCCGGCCACCATATGTTGCGATAAAAACTGGATATACTCACATGATAATCTCTGCTAATGTATTCGTTATAGCTATCTGGTACCGGAGATGGAAAGTCATCCAGGAAAAAGCTGGATAAATTAATGACCGGATACGCACAGACATCATCAAGTAAGCTATATGCCGCCGAAAGAATGCCTCTTGCTGCTTTTAAAGTCACACCATGATTATTTACAACAATCTTACCTTGCCCATATGGAGTTTCCCAGATGAGCGGAATCTTTTTGTCCCCTCCGCTCACCATATGTACAATGCATTTATTGTCTAAGGATACCATCAGTGATGATTCGTAAGCCTCATCTATGTAAAATGTCTGTCCTTTGCCGCCAATCATAAAATCTGTTTCAAAAGTAAAAGACTCCACGACACTATAAGAATCACCTCCCTCGAAGATACCTAGTTTAGACTTAATCGCCTCGAAGAATATGGTGATGTCTAATGTTTGTGCAAACATTAGCTTCCCACCTTCTTTCACCCAACTGAAAACGTCCATAATCAAATGATCAAGTGGCTCTAAATCAGCGCAAGAAATAATAATATTTTCATAATCTTTCAGTGCTCCGATTGAGTCGCTATTGATATCTTTCAGCGTATACGCTATACGCATGCTGTCCAAGATTGAAATCAGCTGCTTTTCTGCCTGGATGCTAGAATTCTGAGTGGCGTCACCTAACACCAGACATTTTATATCTTCTTCAACTTTGGGGGTGGCATCTTCCTGTCCGTTTGCAAATAGAGCGGTTACATCTGATTTTTCATATAGCACGCCAAGATTTTCGATAAATAATAGTGCTGTGATGACACAAAGCACCAAGAATGGCGTTAGCAGTCTATAGTACCGACCTTTTTTCTTGTTCATATTCTGACTCTTTCTCCTTTTTCTGTTTCCAAAAATCAATCTGTTCTCTCCCTTTTCGTGAGAAATAGATTCCTCTCATCTCTGCCTGCATCAAGACATCCCATATCTCTTTTTGATGTTTCGTTTTAGCTAGAAAATGGATTTTCAAAATCCATACATTTTCGTTTTCTTCCCATTTGTCAATCATATAATTCAAAAGTTCATTAACCAGCCCGTAATTTTCAAGTGCCAATTCGTTGTTTACGGATCTAAAGAATAGTTCGATGTCATCTGGATAGAGTTTTCTTTGTGTTTTTAGTAATTTGCCAAGTCTTTTTCTTTGAATATGTAAAATATCATTATCCAGCAGACCGCTTGCTATATAATCATACAAAGTATCGCTGTATCTCTTTAGCGCATGATAGTTTTTGTCATTCTTAAGGTATTCACTCTGACATTTTTGGATTTCTAATTCATAATCTTTTTGCAATTCTGACAGTGTGGTTACTGCGTAATGTGTTGTCTCTACATCTCCAGTACAGGCGGCTTCCCAAAAGAGGTTAACGTGCTTTTTAGGATTCTGATTCAAAATATTAAGCATTAAAGACCTTCTTTGATTTGAATCATTCATGATTAGAGCTTCCTCAAATGGAACAATCACTTCTTGTTTATTGCCACTGTGAGATATAGTGTTTGCGCAGCTGATATGATTAATGAATCCTTTATCACTGTCTGCGGTCTTCTTGTTTTGCCTTCTGCATAATGCATGATTATATAATAAGACAATAGCGCAGCCCCAGACCGGAATAAGCATGACTAACAACAAAACGTCAATCGGAATCTCTATGATCCTTTTTCGATAGCAACGACAGATCACAGTGCATGTTAATAGATGCAGCATTAATGCTGCTATAAGTATAAGATTTATCATATTTTTTCACTCCATCCTTCTCAACCCCAAAACTAAGTTTGTCTTGTAACCTAGACACCATATAAATAGGCTCGATGCAGTGCTCTCTTGGCAAGGCCACAAATAATCTTGATAACGTTACTGTTATATACATTCATTTTTGTATAGTCCGTATCAAATATATAAATATAGGCAATTATTTCTTCGTGGGATGTGATTTTCATACAATACATAGGGTAATCATCTAACTGCTCGCTGTTAACCCACAGTTCACTATCTCCCCAGTTTTCTTCTGTGAATAGACAATCACTAGCGCTAATGTGCTTTAATATATTGCCTTTAATGGAATCTCCGAATGCCTTAAGCTGTTGGCTGCCATCCTCTGGCTGTACGCAATATATAGCTACTGAATGGAGATTAAGCGTGTCTTCAAGGGCTTTTAGCACTTCCAAATATATAACATCAGGAGAATCAGAATCAAGCTTCTTTATGATACCATATAATTTTCCGTAGCTTTCCTTACTGCTGACGATCTGTTCTTTATACAATTCCTTGCTTTTTAAAGTGTTTTCATAGAGCTTGTCCAAGAAAAGGTACTGTTCTTTTAGATGCTTATTTTGTTCCTTGATAAATGCCACTTCTTCTCTGCTCTTATTCGTATGATAGCCGGTAATAGCTCCTGCTAATATATAGAATACAAAGGGAAGCCAATTATCTATGTTGTAAAAGATGATTTCCCAACTGATATTCAAGGTTCGATAACCCTGAAAATTGGCGAGGCATGCCAGTAGTGCTGCCATGACTCCCATCGCAGTTCCATTCATACACCCGATCAGAACTATGTATAACAGCCTAAGGTCAACATATTGAAATTGAACATAGACACCAATCTTAGCATTAATCAGTTCAACGATTATAAATAATAGGATAAGCTCTACGAATTTTCTGATGCGCTCATACTTGCTTGAAAATCGCTGCAACACTTTCTTAAGAAACTTCTGATGATCTTCTTTATCCTTCTGCCTCTGAACCTCCATTAAAGCAGGAAGCTCTGTTAGGATACTGGTTTTGGCAAACCAACCATATTCTCCCCGGGGAACACTAGACGGCATCGGGATTGGATACACTTGGGTAATCTGATCCATATAAGTTACCTCTATATCGGAATCTTGCTCAATTATTTTATGACCCAGATTCTCAAATATAATCGTTTCGCCACTTGTCAAATCATACATATAGGTGTGATTATCCCAATCATCTATTATTCTGCTGATAAAAGCGGCCAAATCAGAAGCAGCTAGAAACTCACATGGCTTTTTTCTTGAATATGGGATTGTTATCTTATGATTTGTGATAGCCTCATTCAATAAATCCCCTATGAAGCTATGGGGATTGTCCATATCAAATAGATAAGGACTATGTATTGTGATGACGTCAGAGTTGCCGATGTCATTATAAAACCGACACAACTCCTCGGCCGCATACATTAATATCTGATTGGCAGTTAATACATCTTTTACATAGACCTCAGTAGTGGTGACATATATCACCTGATTTACGTGATAATCTTTGCATAATTCTAAGACCATCTCTAATTCATTATTTTCACCATGCTTTTGGTGTCTTCCGTCGATGCTGCCGGAAATAAAAATAACGACTTCAAAATTATAATTACGAAAGAGTTGATTGAATTCTTTATCCAATGGAGAGTAAGAATACACAATCGGTTTAGTTATCTTCTTTCTTATATTTTTTCCATTGCCTGATATTACAATTTTTCTTTCTTTATTCGCTATTACATTGTAGAAACTTCTTGTAACCCATGTAAGATCACCTGTTAAAAGTATATTCATTATCATTGCTCCCGTATGGTAAATATTGTACATCTATTACATTAAATATACGTCATATTTCCAATTTTTATCAATTACATATCGCTCGATAGTATAACACAAAAAAAAACGTTTTGCAATATCATTTGATAAAATTTAACTATTTTTGATTTATATTGGCATTACATGTCATCGGCTCTAAAATGGCCGCCTGGATTGCATTGTACATATTATTTATGATAGATTTCTTTTTCTTTTCCAAAGTGTTAGCAACAAGATACATGATGTGTAGTGCATCTTCATTGCGTATACTTTCAGAAGAACAACCGATTTTATTTCCCGCACTATCAATATGTGCTTTGCCATGCTGTGACCCTTCAAAGCACCGCCAAGCCTTGTATTGGCTACCGTCTTTGCGTGTTTTGTATCTTGCCGAATAAATTCCACCGCAAGTTCCGCATATAATCTTACCCGAAAAAACATACCGATTGCTATGTTTCGATTTGCCGTCCTGTGATAAAGTTCGTTCATCCAAAATCTTATTAGCGGCATCAAACATTTCCCGACTGATAATTGATTCGTGATGGTCTTTAAGAATAACAAATTCTTCCTCTCCGTTGTTGTATTTTTTATCATGTGAGAGGTAGTCGGGCGTATATGTTTTTTTCTGTACGAGGTCGCCACAATATTTTTCATTGCGTAGTATTTTATAAATAGCTGTGTTTTTCCAAATGGAATTACCTGTAAAAGTCTTATATCCTGTCTCACGGAGTTCACGAGCTATGGTGTGAGAGCCTTTGCCTTCATTGACAAACTTCTCAAAGATAAGGCGTATAATTTTAGCACCATCCCCATTGATAAACATTTTACCGTCTTTAACGTCATATCCGAGCATACTTCTGCCAAACACAACACCTTGTTCCATTTGTCTTTTTTGCCCCCATTTCACACGGTCGGAAGTTTTACGGCTTTCCTCTTGTGCGATAGAGGACATAATTGTTAAACGGAGTTCGGCATCAGCATCAAGGGTATTGATGTTATCGTTTAAGAAGAAAACTCCGACGCCGTGTTTTTTAAGTTCACGAGTATAATATACGCTATCAAGTGTATTTCTTGCAAAACGGGAAATTTCCTTTGTAATAATCATATCAAAGTCGCCATGTTTGGCACATGAAATCATACGATTAAAAGCTTTCCGTTTCTTGGTATTAGTGCCGGTCATTCCTTCATCGGCAAATATCTCATATAATTCCCAATCGTCCATACGCTCAATGTATTCCTTAAAATATCTTTGTTGACTTGCAAAAGAGTTTGCCTGGTCGTCTTTATCCGTGGAAACACGGCAATATGCTGCTACTCGTTTTTTGCTATCAATAAATAATCTTTGCTCATTTAATATTTCGTATTTGTTCATTTGGGTACTCCTTTCTTAGCAGATAATCTACTATACTCATTATAAAATCAAGACTTTAAAAAGTCGAATGTGCAAATTCAAAGTTGGAGGATAAGATGTGTTACCAATAGGTCACTTTTTCTAAAACCTCATAAAAAATAGCCAAGCCTATGCTTGACTATTTCTTACGCATTTGTTGGTTTTCTAATATTTCTAAGCATCTTTCACATTGAGATAGGGTTAGCAAATTTTACGCTTCTTGCATAATTGTTGTTTTATTTTATGTCCAATAAATCCACCTGCGAGCGCAAACATAATATTTAAGATTACATCTGTAAAATATGTTGATCCATCAGCTTTTACTATTTGAACATCCCACTCCGCTGTTAGTTCCTCATCAGAAGTATTGTTGGAATCTGTATCTGCTGCGCCTCCACTATAGTCTTCCGCATAGATCTCTTCATCTTCATCAATTAAACCCTCTTCAATCATCTTTTCCCTTGCCTGCCTGTCCAACTCATCATATAGTTCATCCTGTATACTTGAAGGGATACTTTCGTTTTGCGATGATAATAGATTTTCGATGTCAGTAAAAAATACCTGTGTATATACCAAGCTGATTGCTAATGGTATAACAGCTAAGGCAATGGCAGATAAAAGACATTTTTTCAAATTAAATTTCGCATCAAAGTTTATGATACCATTAGCGATTATCAACGCAATGGTGGGCAATATCAAATTGAAAATGATAAGGCCTGATATGTTTCCTGTCTTTAAAATAAAATGGTTTATAATTGTCAGCAATACAAGAACAACTGTAGCACCTGACAGAGTTAATATTGTTTTCTTCATAAAGTAAGCCCTCCTAATTGATATCAATTTTTTCGAATTTATTGGCTGTAATGAAAATGGGAATGATCCCTACCAGAAAGTAGAATATACAAAGCACGGATGCCAGTCCCGTACTCATCTGCTGATAGGAAAGGGCTGTTGCGATATAGGCCGGAATAAAGTATTTCACTGTCCCAAAAAACTCACACACAATGAAAAGTGTTGTTATTCCAATTCCCATCATAAAGCTCACGGAAGCCTTGTGGTGCAATCCAAGCAAAAGAACTATATTTGCTACAATCATAATCTGGATAAGGTATATTAAATCCATCAAGACAAACTGGATGGAATAGATCCCGTCACCTAAAAATTCTCCTGTTCCAAGCGGTGTCTGAACGATGAAGATATAGTAAATAGCTATGGAAAACAGACAATATATGATGTAGCTCAAAAACATTAATGAAATCAGAGCGGTTGCTTTTGCAATTACCAACCTTTGCCTATTGCACACTTTAATGACAAGCTGCCGTAGCTGCCCTTTTTCCAACTCAGAAGCCAGCGTATTGGCGGCAATGAGGGCAAACAGAATCTCCGGAACGCCAGTCATTGTAAGCATATTCCAATTGATTGACGCAAAGGTCAAAGCATCAAATTCACCTTGAACCATAATGTGAGATGCATTGCCGACAATAGATACACCGTAAAACAAAGGAAGCACAAGACAGATTAAGAGTACCCATGTAACTCTTTTTTTCATTAGCTTAAACATCTCAATTTTATAAATTTGATAAAACCTCATGATACAACTCCCTCCTTTACTTTATATCCATCTTGTTTAACCTCATCGCAGACAAGGCAATGAGTACAACACAGTATCCAATAAACAACATACCATACAGGACTATTTGGTTGCTATTTACAGTGTTCTCTAAAATGCTTTCGGTAAATTTATCAGGGCTAAGTAGTTTTACGCTATCAAAGAAAGCTACATATTTTAACACGATCCACAGTATGTAGGAGATAGCGAAACAGAGAAATGTCTTAAAAAACAATCCTAACAGTATGGTTACAGCAACCATCACCGCTAATCCAATAAAGGTGAACAGCAATGATAATAGCTGCATTTCTCCGCCTGACCCCCAAAAGCTACCGCTGGCATACGCACTTTGGCACACAAGTGTATAATAGATGAGCAGAGTTACTGCCATGAATATACATAAGGCAATGAACGTCATAAAAAGTATGCTGAGATACTTTGCCAAAATAATTTTGCGCCTGTTGCATATTCTTGTGATGATTGTTCTGATTTGTCCGTTCTCCAGTTCATTTGATAATGCCATTGCCGAAATAACAATGACAATAAAATATAAAATATATTGATTCTGTGTTAACATGTTCAGTAAAAATTCCATTGCGCTAAGGCCCTGCCCAATAACAACAATGTCGCTGACCCCGTCACTAACCAGAAATGATGCTCCCGCAAACATGCCAACTCCGTAAAGAAGCGGAATCCCTAAGTTAAGCAGAAGCAGCCACGTCGTCTTTTTTTTCAAAAGCTTGAAACACTCTAACTTGACTATCTTTATGAATCTCATGAAAACCCTCCTATACAAAAAAACTTGAGAGGACATCATCTGTCCTGATTACATCAACGATTTGATAGCCTTCCCCTGATAATATCCATATCATTCTGTCAAGCGCACCGTCGGCATATTTGAAATCTATTTGATTTTCTGTTGCTACAAAATCTGTATTTACTTCAGAAATTTCCAACATCTTGATGTGTGCTTCTGATACTGGCTTATTAAAAAGAATACGATACTTTTTATTCATTTCCTTTAAGGTATCATACGTACCGGAATATTCTATTTTCCCATCTTTAATAACGATCAAAGCCTCTGATAATTCCGCAACATCGGCAAGCTGGTGGCTGGAAAAAATAATAGAAACATTTTTTTCTTCACATAAGCTTTTCAACTTATCTTTTACAAGCGCTATACCAAGCGGATCTAATCCCACAAAAGGTTCATCCAATATCAGCAGTTTTGGGTCTACTGTCAATGCCTGAGCTAAAGCTAACCGTTGCTTCATACCGAAGGAAAAGGTCTTTACTTTATCCTTGATATTATCTATCAAGCCGACAAAGTGCAATAATTCTTCTATTTCCTGATTTATTCCTTTCGTATTTTTACCCGGCGTTGCCATCATCGCTATTTTCATATTATCATGAGCGGATAGATCTTCGTAAAATGTGGTATCTACCAGTGAGCCTATGGTATTCATCTCCAAAACATCCTGATGGTTGATTAAGGAACCGTCATAATAAATTTCACCTTGATAGTTTTTAAGCAACCCGATAATAATTTTCATCAAGGTTGTTTTTCCTGCACCATTTTTTCCGAGAAGCCCAACAATTTTGCCGCATTCAACAGAAAAGTTGACATCGTTTAATACCTCTTGCCGACCGAAAGATTTATGCAGGTTTTTTACCTCCAATATCGTTTTTTGGAGCATATTTACACCTCCGAAAGAATTATTTTTCTGACTATGCCAGATTTTCTTTTCTTTCATTATCGGGGATTGCACTTAAAATGAAAATAGGACTTTCGAGCAAAAAAATTGCACGAAAGTCCTATTCAAAAACTTGTCTGATTGTGTTATGATTATTCGTTAACCGAAGTTATTGTCAATATACCCCAACTCCACGCCCCTTAATACAGCGCCAATCCGTGACCTGACACAGAGTTTTTGAAGGATAGCCGAAATATGATTTGCCACCGTTTTTTCAGAAATATAAAGTGCGGAAGCGATCTCTTTCCTTGTCATATCTTCTCCAATCAATTGTAAAACTTTCACTTCTGTATTAGTCAGCGTTTCTTCCCACGGTTTGGCATTGGGAAATACAGAAGCCTTTTCCAAACAGACCTTGCGGATCGTGGCGGCCAAAGATGTAACAGGTTCTTCTTTGGAAGTGAAAGCATCTGCTTTACTATTTTTTGCCAATTGCCCCATGTTATAGCCGGACATGAGAATAATTTTGATTTCAGGATAGCTTTTTTTGATTTCATCCGCCATATGAAGCCCATTAAATGCACCCATGCGAATATCCATCAGGATTGCGTCAGGATTTATGGCTTCTAACTTATTCATAACCCTATCAGGTTCTGTGACCACATCCGAAATTTCAAAATCCGGCAGTTGTTTTAATTCAGCTGATAACCCTGATGCAACCATCACATGGTCATCCGCAATCATAATCTTTATTTTATAATCCATGTTTGTCACCTTTCTTTGTGGGAATATATATATAAAAGTCTGTTCCACTTTCTTTGTTTGAATCAAAACTCATTTGACCGTTAAGCTGCATGATTTGTTTTTTTACAGTGTAAAGCCCCATATGTGGTGAAGTCAGCAGCTTGTCGTTTGGGGGAAAGCTAAATCCACATCCGTCATCCTTTATACGGAGAAAATAGCCTGTATCATCTTCGGATAGTGTAAGACTAATTCGCCCTGGTCTGGCGTGCTTTGCCGCATTGGTAGCCAATTCTCTAATGATACGATAAAAAGCCAACGCCAATGATTTTGGTAGAATCCCCTCCGTAAGTTTGTAATCACATTGAATTTCTATATTCCGATAATTGCCCATCAATTCTTGCTTTAATGACAACAGGCTTTGCTCAAGCCCTAAGTCCTCTACCATCGTTGGATGTAATTCATGACTTAATTGCCTGATCCCCGCGATGAGCTTTCCCAGATGCTCACCCAATGGAGTATCTTGTTCGCTTTTATTTGATTGATTTTTCCTATATAGGGCAATCAAAGACTGTAATACTTCATCGTGAAGATAAATGGATAATTTCTCCCTTTCTTCCTCTAATTCCTCCAGCAGGTTCCACTGATAAACTGTTTCTGAGGGATGGTGTATAGTAGGTTTCAGTATGAGGTAAAAGGAAACACAAATTGGCATCAATAATAAAATATTGATACAGGCCAGTACCCAAACAGGACAGCTAATAGATGTATACATAAAAACATTGATTGTAAATAGATAGAGTACAGCGGCTAAAAGTTTCCACAACTTCACAGGATGATCCTTGAAAATAAAATCCCGCTTAAATAGCATAAACACTATGGCAATGCTTAATCCTGAAAGCAATAATAATGGGGTGTATCTGATAATTCCCAATGAATCATTGGTCAATATCATCTCTATTTCTGTGGGGACTGAACTGGAAGTTCTAACAGCATAAATGTATGGCATAATGGATGTAACAATAAATAAGATGATTCCGCCGCCAATGCCAAGCAACAGGATTTTCATTTGCCTTTTAGCGTGTATGTTGCTCTTCCTGTAGTAAAAAGCAATTGTTAAAAAACTAAACATTGCACAAAGAAATACGCTGATATTTGGACTTTCCGATGCAAAATAGATGATAGCTATTTTATCCATAGAAGTTAATTGAATAAATTGGCAAATAACTCCTAAAGCAATAAATCCACATAAAAGCACTTGAAAAAGGCGAAACAGTTTCTTGCGGTTCAATAATGTAAGCCGACCTAAAGTGATAAACAACAGCAAGCTGCTGATTAATATACAGATCGAAATAAAGCAGCCTAAAATAGAGGGAGACAATGGAAGGCAGGGTAATAAAGACATAGCCAGTCCAATTATCAACGTATAGAATGCGAACATTTTTCCTGTTCCGTAATGGAATAGCTGCATGACAATAAATGTTGAAATGCTCAATAAAACCATACCAGTTAATAAAAACAGCAAATCATTTACAGAGAATAATGAGGTGATGTTATCTGTTCCACTAACAATATACGAACTATAATTTACCAGTATTATGATGAAAAGAGTAATACCAAAAAGGCAGAGCAGACCGGAGTCTTTAATATATTGGTTATGCTTACTTTTCATACATTTTTCTCCTTCGATTTTCTTTCAGCCGCCCATCTGTGGGTTTTTCAAAATCTTTCGGAATCGCCCACGCATGACCGAACCGAATTGTTCCGGAAATTCTGTTTTCCTCACATAGTTTTTGTACTCGGCGCTCGGAAATGTTCCACTTTTGAGCCGCTTGTTGAACGGAAATATAATCCATAAAAATCACCCTGCCATGTTTTATTTTACATTATATACGTGGAAGCGAATAAAAACAAGTCCAAAAAATTAAACTTTCTATGTATAAGTAAATTAGGCAGTTTGCCATTCAATAATATACTGTTGATATTAAAATATACGATATGTAAATGCAGCCTTTTAGCTGCATAAAATCAATAAATAGGCGTACCATATCCAATAATAGCATTGCTCCCTATAGAATAGTTCCTCCTGCGGCAACTATCGCTGGAATTGCCCTCAATGGTGTATACCGTACCGTTTTCCGCACTTACAACAATTCCCACATGGTCGCAAGAGCCATCGCCCTCCCAATCAAAGAAAATAATATCTCCTGTCTTTGGTGTAAATCCTTTTTGGTAGCCACAAGGATATTTGCAGACGGATAAAGCTGTAAATAGTCGCTTGCCCATTGTTCGGTAAGGTGATTAGGCACAACGAAAAGGCTCTTATTGCAGAGTCCTAAACGCTTGCTTTCCTGTGCCGCCGCAACCATCGTGTAGGTTTTGCCTGCCCCCACAACGTGTGCGTTTAAGGTGTTTCCTCCGTACATGGTACCAACGGCATTCTTTTGGTGCGGTCTTAGAGTGATTTCGGGGTTAATGCCGTTAAAGCTGATATGACTTCCGTTATACTCACGGGGGTGGGTACTGTTAAACTGGTCGTTATACAGTCGCACGAGCTTGTTTCTGCGTTCGGGGTCTTTCCAAATCCAGTCGGCAAAAGCGGATTTTATGGCTTCCTGCTTTTGCTGTGCAATGGTGGCTTCCTTTTTATTAAGCACCTGTTTTTTATTGCCCTCGGCATCTTCAACTGTGTCAAAAATACGGACATCTTTAAGATTGAGAGTTTCCTCAATGATTTTATAGGCGTTTATCCTGTCTGTTCCAAAGGCTTTAATTGCCTTGACATTGCCACGGTCACGGCTCTTGCCCTCGATATTCCATTGTGCCGTAAATTTAGAATAATGCACCTTAATGTCCCATTGGTTATACCGAGGGGTAGAGAGCAATTCAAACATAAATTGCTGTATCATTTCGGGCGGCAACCATGTTGCACCTAAACGGACGCTGATTTCACTTGCAGTTAAATCGGCAGGCATTACCGCTTCAAGTGACTGCACATTGACCGCATATTCGGGGTGGCTTTCCGCATAGATTTGTGCGGTTTTCAGTTTTTCACGGATATTACCCGATAGATATTCATCAGCGGTTTCCCATCCTATATACAGGACATCGGTAGTTTTGGCAGGGTTACGGAAAATAACGCCGTTTTCGTCCAAAACCTCTAACGAACACAACAGGCAATATGAGCTGTCATTTGAAAATGATGAGCTATTTGCACGGCTGTTTATAATTCCGTATTTTTTGGTGAAGGTATCATATAGGCGGTTTAACTTTGCCTGTTCTGCCGCAATGTCACTATCGGGATAATCTTCGGTCTGATACTCAATCAACAATCGCACCGAATCCCGAATTTCTACCATGCCTTTAATGCGGTTTGCGGCGGTGACGGTAACATCAACAGGGAACATACGGCTGTTTTCACGGTAATACAGTTCGCCGTCTACAAGGGTGTAGCTGAAATTGCGAACAGTCGGGTCGGCAAGGATAGAATTATCTTCCTCGTCAATTAAATCTTCAAATTCGTATTCGGTAACTTCTGCATGAATGTTTTGTATTGCTTCTTCAAGCTGTTCGGAAAGAATGGCATTGGGGTCGGCTTCGCAGGCACTGTCATAACCGTAGGCGGTACTTACCATTTCCATATTGCCAAGTACCATTTCGGGGTGTTCGACAAAATAGCTGTTCATGAATATGCCGTTTTCATCTGTATTAAGGTGTACCCAATCCGGCTCAATATCTACAATGCGGTCACGCTTTTGCAGAAAGATAATATCTGAGGTAACTTCTGTTCCTGCATTGGCTTTGAAAGTGTTATCCGGCAGGCGAATAGCACCGAGCAAGTCGGCTCGTTGTGCGATATATTTACGCACCTTACTGTTCTCCTTATCAAGAGTTCCCTTTGAGGTGATAAACGCAATCACACCTCCGGGGCGTACCTTGTCGAGTGTCCTTCCAAAAAAATAATCATGGATAAGGAAATTTTGCTTATCATATCTCTTATCAGCAACCTTGAATTGTCCAAACGGTACGTTACCGATGGCAAGGTCAAAAAAGCTGTCGGGTAGATTTGTTTTTTCATAACCCTGCACGGCAATATTGTTCTTTTGGTAGAGCTGCTGTGCAATTCGTCCCGATATGCTGTCTATTTCAGAGCCGTAAAACTTGCAACCCTGCATACTTTCCGGCACCAGTCCCATAAAGTTACCGACCGCACAGCTTGGCTCAAGTGCGTTGCCCGACTTAAATCCCATATTCTCAAGCGTTTTATACATTGCCTTGATAACAATCGGCGGGGTATAAAAGGCGGTCAAACTGCTTTCTCTGGCGGCGGCGTATTCATCGGGTGACAGCAAAGTATAGAGTTGGGTAAACTCATTTGCCCATGCGGATTTGCTTTCATCAAAAGCATCCGATAAACCGCCCCATCCAACGTATTTTGATAGGATTTCCTGTTCTTCGAGCGTGGCATATCTATTATCTAATTCAATTCCTTGCAAAGCCTTGATGGCATTGATGTTATTACGGAATTTTTCTTTTGCACTGCCAACACCTAAAGCATCGTCCGTGATGCGGAAGTTACGGCGGTCAGACTGTGGGATTTCGGGGTGTAAATCAAAGGTCTGAATACGGCTGTTGTTTTTCGGTTTGGTAAAGGCAGGGGCAGGGACTGTATTTTCTTTTTTAGTTGGTAAATCATCTGTGATGTCAGAAATATCAGGCTCATCAGCGTCTGAAAGGTAATTGTCCTCAATGAAATCGCCAATATCCTCAAATGTTCCGCTGCCGCCCCTTGCACGGTATTCCTCCATACCGTTATCAATAAGTTCCTCCGAAACGGCATATCCAGCACGGTCAAGGAAGTCTGTTACTTGTTCTTTCAGATTGTCATTATCCTTTTGGCTTTCAACGCACAAGCGGACAAACTCTATGCTTTCACTTCGGAATATGGAAAAACCCGTAGCACTCTGAAAAGTAACATCTTGCAAAGATACTTTATTAAATTCCTCATTAATGCTGTCTATGATAAAATCTCTGTCGTCAATGGTGAGCCTTGTGCCTATGATAAGAGCCGTTTCGATGTCGGGTAAGGTGTTTCAGCGGTTTCTGCTTTTTCCTGCGTAACTTCCTGTTCGGGTATAACTGTTTCAAGTAGATGGTCATTTGCAGGGTTTTCCTTCATCTTGCGGTCAAATTCATCACGGGGCATCTCTTTGTTGAAAAGTGGAAATGAGGTGTCGAACAGTCTGACGGTTTCATTATCAAAAGCCATTACTTCATATTCAGAACTGCCGATATACACCGTATCGCCAAGATGATAAACGTGTGTGCGTGGGTGTAATTCCTTTAATTCTACATTAAAAGAATAAGCATTATTTCTTTCAAAAACACCGCAAGTAGCACCCTGTATATTTGCAAGAGCGGTGATAAGCTGCCCAGTTTTCAGAGGGTTTTTCAAAAGCGTTGTAATCTGCTCTGCGTTGGTATCTCTAAGTTCTGACAAATCATTTTTATCCAAATAATTTTTTTCGTAGTTATCCAAATAGTTCAGAAAATCTGAGAGCCGCAAGGGTAAAGTATCTCTTTTTTCAGCATACGGTAAATTGGCAACCGACTCAATAAAACGTATCTTCTTGGTTTTGATATTGCTGTTTTCTAACCGTTCAAGATAATCGGAGATTTTCGCCTTGTCGTTATCGCTAAGATATTTGTCATCGGCAATCAGTTCATCAATACGCTTTGTTATCTTTGCCCACGTTAAAACTACCGAATTGTGCGGATTAAACATATCATCACGGCTCACCGTTATGCCTTTGGTACTCATTCCGCTACTGTATTCTCTTTTTATAAAATCCGTTTTTTCCTGTGTTGAATGCGTTTCATTAAAGAAAAAGTAAATCCTGTATTTCTTGTCCGACTCATGGTTTCCGAAAGTGAGTTCATAATCAAGTTCATCTTGTGTGATAAATTTAGGACTTGTAGATGAAATAGGATTATTCGCCGTAAATTCTACGGGGTCAAGCTGTAAATCTCTAAGATGTTGTAACAGTTCCTTTGGTTTATGAAAGTGGAAACGCAACAAAGAGGGGTCTTGCTCATAAGCATCGGTAAAAACCTGTAAACCGTTAATAATCCTATTCAGTTCCTCCGGCTCTGTAAACAACTGTGCAATATGTGCGGTGCTATCTGGAAAGCCGCCTTTGAAAATTTCTTCATCCATAAAAAACTCGTCGGACTCCCATCATTACAAGGCTTGTCCTCATTTTTAGCAAATGGAACATTTCTATCCACGATGTACCTATATCAGTCAATATACCTTTTACCTCTTTATATGGTGTTGTATATCTTTGAGATAAATATCTCATGGAAGCCGCCAATTCACCATCCGGACCGCCAAATTGGCTAATTATTACTTGAGCCATTTTAGGATTTGTCTTTGTGATTTTAACCGGATACTGTAGTCTTTTTTCATAATTCCACATAATCTAACACTCCTCCTTCCCTTCCCATGGCCATGGTTCATCAATCCATTCCCACTTCAACATATTATTCGTTGCAGTATCGATAGTCAATGGTCCATATGATTTTGAATATGCGGCTAAAGCTTCATTTCGAAGCATTGAATATTTATTAAAATATTCCAATGCTTTCATATCCTGCGGGTGAGTATCTAAATAGAGTGCGGCGTCATCTTCTGCAAAACTGTACATGTTAATTAATTCCATAAGCCTCATCTTTGACATCTGATCTGACCTCATTTGCATCCACCTCCAGAACAATAGAACCGCTTATCCAATTCCGGAAAGATGGTTCCAATATGCAAGGCTTTATCGATTTCATATACTTCATTAAAGGTCTGCCAGGGCACGTAGGCCATAGCCAAAGAAAACTTATCCATTTTATCATAGGTAGCAGGATGATGTCCGGCATCATCACGCATCAACATTTGCGTGTTATGTCTCAAAGACGCTCTGCTGACTGTTTTATATCTGCTCATCGGTTATCTCCTTAATAAAATCTATACAATTTTATACTATGAAATCATGAAAAAAAGGTTCTATCGCTTGAACGAACGGAATTTTATGTTCAAAAATAAAAACATAAAGAAAATGCAAACATTTGTTTGCAATTTAATATTGATTGTGATATGATAAAGGCAGAGTTAGACAGAATATTTCAGGAGGTTATCCCATGAGCAAAGGAAAGATCAGTACCAAGCAACTAGAAATCCTTGAATACATAAAAAAACAGATTCTTAACAGAGGCTATCCGCCTGCTGTGCGTGAGATTTGCGATGCGGTGAATCTTAAGTCGACGTCATCTGTTCATTCACATCTTGAGACTTTAGAGAAGAATGGATATATAAGACGAGACCCTACCAAGCCAAGAGCCATAGAGGTCATGGATGATTTATATGGCTTGACGCGCAGGGAGGTTGTCAATGTTCCGATAATTGGAACGATAACTGCCGGTGAACCAATACTTGCAGTAGAGAATATTGAAGGGTATTTCCCGGTTCCGGTTGAATTGATGCCCAGTGAACAGAGCTTTATACTTAATGTCCGTGGCGACAGCATGATTAATGCCGGAATTTTCGATGGCGATCAAGTTATTGTCAAGCAGCAGTCGTCTGCCGATAATGGTGATATCATAGTCGGTCTTATAGAGGATTCGGCTACTGTCAAGACCTTTTATAAAGAGAAGGGCCATTACAGGCTTCAGCCGGAGAATGACGCTCTCGAGCCAATCATCACGGATTCGGTGGAGATTTTAGGCAAGGTTATCGGACTTATTAGAATGGATATGTAGCATCTATCAGTATCAGATGAATTAAGATACACTTTATTTTGTTTTTGTCAATCCGATTTTAAGGATCGGTGCATTTGCCACGATCCTTAGAATTAATTGCTTTTCAATTCATCTAATTCCATTATCTTACCGTCTCTCCAGATTCTTTCTAAATCATAGAACAAGCGGTCCTCTTCTGAAAATACATGGATAATAACATCTGCATAATCCATTAATATCCAATTAGCTGTTTGATAGCCTTCAATTTGTTTTGGATACTTTCCCTCTTTCTCCAGGACTTTTTCAACTTGATCCGCTAGTGTTTGAATCTGATTGCGGTTTGCGCCGCTTGCAATGATGAAGTAATCAGCAATTATAGTCAATTCACTGATATCAATCACTTTAATATCATTCGCTTTCTTTTCTTCCAGTGCAGTCACGATTATTTTGGCGATATCTTTTGGTTCCATCAAGGTGTTCCTCCTATTAATTGTTTATAATAATTATATGTCGTTATCGTGCTTTCATCAATCTCACGCCCAACATTATTTAAATATTCAAGGGTTTGCTTTAATATCATTAGCACGGTTTTGTCAAGATCCTTAAAGCTCAATTGGCGCAGTTCGTAAAGGTTGGGGGAATCTTTGCGATAAGGCTCGATATAATCAGCAACAAAGACCAGCTTTTCCAATAAGGACATTTCGCTGCGGCCAGTCGTATGGTATCTTATGGCCATTAATATATCATTATCTCTTACATCATACTTTACTTTAGCATAAACAGCCCCCACCTTCGCATGAAGCAGAAAGGGATTATGGTATTCCACATTGCTGATAGGGATGTTATTGTCTTTACAGATTTCGATTTTTTTAGAATCATTCAAATGCTTGGCACAATCATGCAGCAGACCGGCCAATTCTGCTTTATAGATATCAGCTCCATAATTCATCGCCAAGCAAGTCGCCGTATATTGCACCCCCAAGGTGTGCATAAAGCGGAAGCCGGATTGTTTCTTTCTTAATTGTTCTTGTATTTTCAATATATCATACATTGATTTTACACCTTTAAACTTCACCTATATAGTTTCTCTTTAAGAATATAATCCTCAACATCTGGCGGCACAAAATATTTGATGGTATCATCAGACTGCACTCGACGCCGGATTAATTCAGAGGACAATAAGATATTAGGTATGGATATTTGGTATATTAAAGCCTTGTATTTCATCTTTAAATAATTAATCTGTTCATTCAATTGTTCGTTGCTGGTAAAGTCTCTAGCAGCAATAAGCAGGTAGGCATTCTTCATGATTGTTGCTGGGTCTTTCCAGCTTTCCAGATTGAATAAAGAATCTGCGCCCATAATAAAATAGTAATCTGTATTTGGGTGAGTCATCTTTAAATATTCAAGAGTATCAGAAGTGTAAGACATGCCACTTCTTTCGAGCTCTATTGTTGAAAGCTTGAAATAGGGCACATCCTTAATTGCCAGGTTAATCATTTCAACCCGATAAACGTCCTCTAATATATCTTGATTTTGTTTATGAGGTGGATTCTTAGTCGGCAAAATCATAACATAATCCAGATGAAACTGCGCATGTGCATTTTCCGCCAAAATTAAATGCCCGATATGGATCGGGTTAAATGTTCCGCCAAGAATTCCTATGCGTTGCTTGTTAACCATTAATTCTTCTCCTAAACTAGTTTACTACTATTATGGTAAGATGATCTTCTTTTTATTATCCTTGCCTTCTCTATACAGGATTATTTTCTTCCCGATGACCTGCACGATCTCAGACTTTGTCCGCTCGGATAAGTATTCAGCAATCTTTTTGGGGTCATCATCACAATTTTTTAAAACAGATATTTTTACTAATTCCCGTGCGCTTAAAGCTTCGCTTACAGCTTTGGTCAGTTCAGGTGTAAGTGAAGCTTTTCCGATTTGGAAAATCGGATTCAAATTCATTGCCAGGCCTTTTAAATAAGCCCGTTGCTTGCTTGTTTTTATCATTTTCTATCTCCGTTAATATTATTTATAATAATCGAATTCCAGATTATATAGTTTGACAGTATCCCCTTCGTGTATTCCTAAAGCTTCCAATTGATCTAAAATGCCGTTATCTTTTAAGAACTTCTGAAAGAAATCAAAGCCCTTTTCAGATTCAAGGTTGGTATACCCAAGCATCCGCTCGATTCTTGGACCTTCTACAATAAAGACTCCCTCTTCTGTTTTTTCTACTGTAAAGGGCTCAGTAGATATGATATGTTCTGGAGCGAATTCCCGCTCAAAATAGGTAGGTGATTCTTTAATGCCATCTAGCAGTTCTTTTACATAGTATAGCAACTCTTTGGTGCCTTGTCCAGTAACTGCTGAGATCGGAAACACCTTGATGCCCTCAGGTTCGAATTCTTCTCGGATCAATGTTATCGCATCATCATTTTCCTTATCGTATAAGACATCAATTTTATTGGCAGCGATGACCCATGGACGCTTGGCGATTTCTTCGTTATATGCAGACAGCTCATTACAAATAGCACGAATATCAGCAATCGGGTCCCTTCCTTCGGTACTGGCCGCATCTACAATATGAATAATGACCTTCGTTCGTTCAATATGCCTTAAGAAATCATGTCCTAAGCCAATGCCCGTAGAAGCGCCTTCAATAATTCCGGGGATATCTGCAATGACAAACCCTTTGTGGTTATCAATATCGACAACGCCTAAATTGGGATTTAAGGTCGTAAAATGATAATTGCCTATTTTAGGTTTAGCATTTGATACCCTTGATAAAAAAGTAGACTTTCCAACATTAGGGTAGCCGACCAAACCGACATCAGCAATAACCTTCAATTCTAATAATACATTCAACTCTAAGGCCTTTTGACCTGGCTGAGCATATCTGGGCGCCTGCATCGTCGGTGTGGCATAATGCTGATTCCCTTTACCGCCCCGTCCGCCTTTTAAAATGGTTTCTCTTTTGTTGTGGTGAGACATATCGGTAATAACCAAGCCTGTTTCGGCATCCTTAATAACCGTGCCCTCCGGCACTTTAATAATTAAATCCACACCATCCGCTCCGTGGCATCGTTTCTTACTTCCTGGCTTGCCGTCGCCAGCCAGGTACTTTCTATTATGACGGAAGTCTGTTAGTGTATTCAATCCTTCATCCACCTCAAAAATAATATCCCCGCCACGTCCGCCATCACCGCCATCAGGACCGCCTGCGGGAACATAGATCTCTCTTCTGAAGCTAACATGTCCATCTCCGCCTTTTCCGGAGCGAATATACACCTGCGCCCTATCAATAAACATAACTTTCACCTGCTTTCAAAAAAAACGACTTCAAAATAGATAATCTGAAGTCGTCATTCAATCTTATTCGTTAGCTGCTATAGGATAAATAGAAACTTTCTTTTTGCTTCTACCCTTTCTTTCAAATCTTACAACGCCATCTACCAAAGCAAATAAAGTATCATCACCACCACGTCCGACATTGACGCCCGGATGGATTTTGGTACCGCGTTGTCGATAGAGAATATTACCAGCTTTTACAAATTGTCCATCAGCTCTCTTCGCTCCTAAACGCTTAGATTCTGAATCACGGCCGTTCTTTGTGGAGCCGACGCCCTTCTTATGAGCAAAGAATTGAAGGTTCATTTTCAACATGACTTACACCTCCTCGATTATTAAGTATATATCATCATTATTATAATCCGTTTGTATCGTTTTCAAACCTAGAACCATGGCATTCATTAATAAAATTCCGTCAGAAGTCAAGTCTGAATCGAAGCTGACTAAAATTACTCCGGATTGGTCGTCACTTGAGACAGAAAGCTTGACATCAGTGAAGGCTTCGATCGAATTGATCGTATTGATTATCAATGCCGATATAGCGCTGCAGATGATATCACTGCCCGCCTCTGCATAACCCGCATGTCCAGCTGACTTAAAGCCGGTATAAATACCCTGTTCATCTTTATAAATCGTTATCCTGACCATATGCTTGTCCAAATTTAATTAAGCATTAATCTTATCGATCTTAACTTGAGTAAACTGCTGTCTGTGGCCATTCTTTTTATGATAGCCGGTTTTTCTCTTATACTTATAAACCACAATCTTTTTAGCTTTGCCATCCCCTAAAACTGTTGCCGAGACACTGGTATCAGCTAAAACCGGATCGCCAACCTTCATCTCGTCACCACTTACAGCCAGAACCCGGTCAAAAACAACTGTTTCCCCAGCCTCAGCACCAAGCTTCTCAACTCTGATGATATCGCCTTCCGATACTTTGTATTGTTTACCACCTGTTGCAATAATCGCGTACATTGGACACCTCCTATTACCATTACTCGCTAGTTTCGGTGTCATCAAGGCAGATGAGCTTAAACCTCACTAAGCGGCATACTTGACAATGATAGCATGAAAGCATCGATATGTCAAATAATATTCAACTATTTTTGACTTATTTTATATATTTAAAATCCGGCCATTTCTTTGAAATGACATCTAATAATAATTCTACAGTTGTGTCAATCCCTAAAAAGCTGCTGTTAATTGAAAGATGTTTGCCTTCTGTTCTACCCCACTTCTGATCAGTGTAATACTGATAGTAAGACCTTCTGACCTTATCTTCGCGATGGACTTCTTTCTTCGCAGCATTAGTGGTGTCAATCAGATAACGCTCCATCACTCTTTTAATACGATCTTCTATTGGGGCATAAACAAAAACGTGCAGACAATTCTCGTAATCGGCAAGGACATAGTCTGCGCATCTTCCTACAATGACACAGGACTGCTTGTCGGCAAGGTCTTTGATGATTAAGGATTGGGTCCAAAACAATCGATCATTGATTGTTCCATATTCGGTTCCAGCCGGTAAATAAGCACTAAAGAAAGGATTTGATGCTTTTTCGTCGGCTTGATACAGCAGTGCAGAATCCATACCACTTTTTTGGGCGGCAATATCAATTAGGTTTTTATCGTAAAAACCAACATCTAGTGCCTTGGCAAGCTTCTGTCCAATCTCTCTTCCACCGCTGCCAAACTCTCTGCCAATAGTGATGACGATATTCTTGCTCATAAAAAGTACCTCCTTTAGTAATGTTGTTTGTTTTATGTCTATAGTATAACACAATATTCTGTAAATTCAAACCTTCATATTAGCCAAAAACCAAGCATGCCAACTAAAAAAGCCATCACGATTGCACCGATAACATCAGTGACATAATGCATGCCTGTAAGGACCCTTACCATGCCTACGATGATAGCCAAAACACTCATCAAAATGCCGATGGTGATGTTGATATACAAACATGCCATGGCAATAATAACGGCACTGGCGGTATGCCGGCTTGGAAAGCTTTTACCCTTGCCGCTCTGGTATTCGAATACTGGAGGAATATTAAATCGGTCATAAGGGCGCTCACGGTTAATCACACGCCTGATTAAGGAGACGGCGCAGAATGTAAATAAGGGGATTAAAAGGAACCGTATTAACTTGTCCGGCAAAAAAAATGCGGTGTACAATCCGGTGATCAAAAAGACGATTGCCATTATAATGGGGGTGGATTTGTAGCATTCGGACAGCGAACGATAAAGTCGCTTATTGTTTTTAATATAACTGACTAATGTTTCGTATTGCTTCTTTGTCATCTTTACCATCACCCCTTATCATCTCCGGTGAACTCAAAACAAATATCCTCTGCCATGGCATTTCGGGCATTGGACGCCCAGCTGTTCATGGAGCGGTCGCTGTTCCTTTTTACGAGTCACTTCAACCAAATTCAGCTTTGTCATCCCTAGGATTACTGTTTTAACACTATCTTTGCTCAAAACGTCTGCAAGCTCATTAAGGAGCTGCTCCTGATAATTGCTGCCGTTCATATTGATAAAATCAATTAATATGATGCCTGATAGGTTTCGGAGTCTTAATTGGCGCCCGATTTCCTTAGCGGCTTCTAAGTTGATTTTCAAAAAAGTATCATCGATATTTTTCTTGCCTGTAAATTTCCCAGTGTTTACATCAATGGCAGTAAGTGCTTCTGTCTGTTGGATGACGATAGAGGCGCCTGATTTTAACCAGACCTGTTCTTTGAGTGCCCTTTCTATTTGTGTCTCAATATTTCTAAGCTTTATCAAGCTGACCGAAGGATCATCATAATATTCAAGTGCGATAGCTGATGTGATCTGATCGCAGTCAAGGAACTGCCTAAGTTCATTATAGATCTGGGGTAGATCGGTGATGATTGTTACTAAATTCTTGCCCAGTAAATCTCTGGCGGTTTTAAGGTAGTTAGTCATCCCGCTAAAAATCTTCGTAAAGCAGACCGCATACCTTGCCTGCTTCACAATGTGGCGGTATACTTGAATAAGCTGCTTAGTTTCATCAGTTAATGCATCGGCATCAATATTCTTGGCGTTTGTCCGAATGATAAAGCCGTATTCATCATCGATATAAGGCTCTAAAATGGATTTTAAGCGTTTCTTTTCGCTTGCGCTATGTATTTTAGCAGAAACGCCTATAAACGGCTTATTTACGGTCAGAACAAGGTTTTGGCTGGAGAAATTCAAACTACTCGTAAGGGAGATGGATTTAGTCTTAATATGATCGGTCGATACTTGCACAATGATTTCGTCACCTGTTGATATTTTAGCATTTTTTTTAAGGTTAACGAAGTGATGCCTTTGATTCTCAGTCAAAGAATAATATCCGATGATCCCGCCATGTATTTCAACGAATGCAGCGTTAATGTTCTTGACTATGTTCTTGACTTTGCCAATATAAATATCGCCGATTCGGACTTGATGAACGCTGTCATTTTCGTCAGCTTTAATTTCAGCAAATCGATGGTCTTCATAAACCAAAGACAAAATTTTATTTTTATAATTAGTAATTACTAGTTCTCTATCCATCATTAACCTCTATACAATCTTAACGCCAAAGTCATTAAGCGATATCAAGCCTGCTTGTTCATTATTGTTGCTTTTGGCGTACATATCCAATCTTTGGATCACCAACGGGCAGCTTTCCTTTTCTATTTGACAATAGTCAAAAAATGCCTCCATCAATAACTCGGGTTTCAAATTCGAAGCGCTTCCGGCGTCTAATAACAGATACAACGTGTCTTTTAGCACGTCAACTTGATGGATCATTGGCTTAATATCGACTTGCTTTTCGCTTTTCTTTGATTTCTTCATAACCCAAATAGAGTCCTGAGCGATAAAACCATTAAAGCGCAATAGCACTTGGTTCGGTACTACGCCTTCTGGAAAGATTATATAATAGTCTGCCGCCGCTACAATCGACATTGCGTTTGAATGCTTTGTCTCATCAAGGAGCTGTTTTAAGCTTAAGACTTCTACGCCTTCAGCCATCTCTTTATTTATTTTACTTAGCATGACATCTCCCGGCATCGCCTCGCCGATAAAAATATCCATATACTCGCCTTCGCTGATTAAGCCGACGCCAAGCGGTGATGCAAAGGAAATCAGCTGGTGCGGACTAAAGCCTTGGGAATACTGCATATCTATTCCTGCCCGGCGGAATGCTTTCTGAAAATATCTGACCATATCAAGATGTCCGATAAATTTCATGATGCCACGTTTGGCAAATCTTACTCTAACCTTCATAGCAGACTCCTCCTTGATACGATATGCAGCCACAATTCGAGCATTTAAGACGGCAATTAGGCGTTGTTAGGGCAGCCTTAGCTTTTTCGAATTCATTCACTAAGAATTCTTTTGTGATGCCCGCATCAATAAAATCCCAAGGCAGCAATTCTGAAAGTGAACGTTCCCGATCAGTATAAAAAAGCGGATCAATTTCATTTTTTTCAAAGGCGGCCATCCACAAATCATATTTAAAATGTTCCGTCCATGAATCATATAAGCAGCCGGATCGATAAGCGTCTAGAAGAACCATGCCAACTCTTCTGTCACCTCTGGCCATGACCCCTTCTAATTGTGTCAATTCGGCATCGTGCCAATTGTACTTAATGCTTTTTCGATTTAACTGCTCTTTGAATTTTTGATTCAAAAATCGTTGCTTGTTCAAAAACTCCTCGTTGCTCTTTTGTCTAACCCACTGAAACGGCGTGAATGGCTTCGGCACAAAAAAAGAAGTGCTGGCAATAATCTCGGCGCGGCCACTTCCTGGTCGCTGCGCTTTAGGGATCTCATAAAACAAAGCAGCTATCTGATCTGATAACTGAGCGATTGCTTCGATATCTTCATCAGTTTCGCCCGGCAAGCCAAGCATAAAATACAATTTCACCCTATTCCATCCGCCCTTAAAGGCACTCCTTGCACCACCTAAAATATCCTCCTTAGCAAGCCCTTTGTTGATGATATCTCTTAATCTTTGAGAGCCCGCTTCAGGGGCGAATGTCAAACTGCTTTTGCGGATATCCTGCACTTTACTCATGACATCAAGAGAAAAAGCGTCGATTCGTAAAGAAGGCAGAGAAATATTGACATGCTTGCTTTTAACCTGGGTAATCAGGAAATGTATCAGGGCTTCTAGCCCAGAGTAATCACTGGAACTTAGTGAGCTTAGAGAGATTTCCTCGTGACCGGTGGATGCCAGCATTTTTATAGCATATTCTTTTAAATATTCAATATCCCGCTCGCGATTTGGGCGATAGACCATGCCCGCCTGGCAAAAGCGGCAGCCCCTTATACAGCCCCTTTGAATTTCAAGCACCACTCTATCTTGCGTCACTTTTATAAAGGGCACAAGAGGCTTTTCGGGATAAGGCGCAAGTCCTAAGTCTTCTACAACTTGCCTGATGATTCTATCCCCAGCAGCCTTGTTTGTTTTCGTAAATGATTTTAAGGTTTTGTCATCATTGTAAATGGGCTTATAAAATCCAGGAATATAAAGTCCCGGAATGGTTGCTGCCACTTCAAGAAAAGAACGCCTGCTGTTACCGCTACGCTTATGCTTTTTATAAGCATCCAAGAGCTGGTTATATACTGTTTCTCCTTCACCAATGTAAAAAATATCAAAGAAATCTGCCAAAGGCTCCGGATTATAAACACATGGGCCTCCGCCAATAACAATTGGATCAGCTTCACCCCGATCTGTAGAAAGCAACGGAATTTGGCTCAAATCTAGTATTTGCAAAATGTTTGCATAGCACATTTCATATTGAATCGTAATGCCTAAAAAATCGAATTCTTTAATCGGATCTTGCGATTCAAGGGCAAATAAGGGAATATGCTTCTCTCTTAGTATTGCATCAAGGTCAATCCATGGCGAGTAGACACGCTCGCAATATACATCATCACGTCTGTTAAACATGTCATAAAGGATTTGTATCCCTAAGTATGACATCCCGATTTCGTAGACATCTGGGAAGCACAATGCGAAACGTATATCAACGCTCTTAGGATCCTTTGTGGCAACATTAATCTCATTACCCAAGTATCTGGCAGGTTTTTCTATTTTTAATAAGATGTCATCGCTTAAAGCTAACTTCTTCACCTGAATTCTCCTGTTCTTCCCACCATTGACATTTGTGATGATGGCGGTACTTATTTAAAAAGAGCCGATAGCGTATCCCACGAAAATGATTTAAAAAAAATAATCACGTCATTTATTGATATGTTTGTGCTCATTTGTTCTGTTGCAGTTTGAAAAACCGTTACACTTTCACCTTTAATAAAAATATCACTTGCAAAAAAAGCTGCCATTATCAGAACTGATACACATATCCGTAACATAAGAAAAGCTGCAACTGTGTCCAGCTCAACATGACTCTGTTCATATCCCGTGGTTTTAGTGGGATTCATAGTTTTGTAGTTTCTAATTACTTCGAATTTATTTCTTTCCACCCCGTTTAAGCTCTTAGTGCGTAAATGTCTGATTTCACGCGCCATGTCTTCCATTTTCTCTCCCCCTTCCTTGCACATTGTCTATATTATTTATATTAGTATCAACAATAATATAGACATAGGAAGTGGTTCTAAAGGTTCTTGATATATAAGGCGTTGATTTGCATAAAGTCATCAATAATAACTGTTGAGGCAGAAATGTCTTGATTACCGGAGTTCTTATTGATATAGCCGATACATTTCATGTTCGCATTCCTTGCGCCATTCACGCCATTGGTTGAATCTTCGATGACAACACATGCATTAGGAGCGCATGATATAAGCTCTGCCGCCTTCAAAAAAATATCCGGAGCAGGCTTTCCTTTGGAAATGTCGTCCCCGCTAACGATTACATCAAATAATTCTTTAATATTTAACTTGCTAAGCACAGTGTCGATAAATTCATATGTTGATGACGATGCCAAAGCAAGCTTCATTGAATTTTCTTTGATGTCAAGGAGGAGCTTCATTATTCCTTTAGTCGCTTCGATATTTGAGCTTCCCATTAATTCTTGTATCGTTTGATCGCGATATTCAATCAGTTCTTTAACTGAAGGCTCTAGATGAAACTTTTCTTTCCATATTTTGTAACGGTTTTTATCACAGGTTCCGGCATAACGCTGTAATTCTTCAAAGCTTGCATCTACATGATAATGCAAAAGGGTCAGCCGGTCCCCTAAAAAGTGCATTGGCTGGCTGTCAATGATGACTCCATCCATGTCAAAAATAACGCCTGTATTCATCTGCGCTGCCTCTTTCCTTTAAAAATTAGTTTTTAAAACTATGAATTGGTGCCGGAATTCTTCCACCTCTATTAATGAAATCATCACAGCTAAAAGGATTCACTTTCATAACCGGTGCATATCCAAGAAGACCACCGAACTTGGCGGTATCGCCAACTTGCTTGCCATGAACCGGAATAATGCGTACGGCGGTTGTTTTTTGATTAATCATGCCAATCGCCATCTCATCGGCAATAATGCCTGAAAGCGTTGTTGCCTTAGTATCCCCCGGAATCGCAATCATATCAAGACCTACTGAACAGACGCATGTCATTGCTTCTAATTTTTCTATTGTTAAGGCATTTGCATTGACTGCATCTATCATGCCTTGATCTTCTGAAACTGGGATAAATGCTCCAGAGAGCCCGCCGACATATGAGGAGGCCATAACGCCGCCCTTCTTAACCTGATCATTTAACAAAGCCAAAGCCGCCGTGGTTCCGGGGGCACCCACCCGTTCTAAACCAAGCTCTTCTAATATCTCGGCAACACTATCGCCTATTGCTGGTGTCGGTGCGAGAGATAAGTCGACAATGCCAAAAGGTACATTCAGCCGCTTTGATGCCTCAAGAGCAACAAGCTGCCCTACCCTAGTCACCTTAAATGCAGTTTTCTTAATGCATTCACACAAAGTTTCAAAATCTTCTCCACGAACCTCCTCAAGAGCAAGCTTAACAACTCCCGGTCCGCTAACGCCAACGTTAATCACCGCATCCCCTTCCGTAACACCATGGAAGGCGCCTGCCATAAAAGGATTATCATCGGGAGCATTACAAAAAACAACTAGCTTTGCACAGCCTAAAGAATCAGCATCCTTTGTCAATTTCGAAGTCTCAAGAATGATCTCTCCCAAAAGCTTTACCGCATCCATGTTGATTCCGTTTTTAGTCGAGCCGACATTGACCGAAGCACATACGCGGTCGGTTGAAGACAAGACATCAGGAATTGAATCGATCAGCAAACGTTCGCTCTGGGTCATGCCTTTAGCTACTAATGCCGAATAGCCTCCCAGAAAATTAACACCGACTTTTTTAGCGGCTTCATCTAAAACCTTCCCGATCTTTAGATAGTCATCAGTGCTTTTGCAGCATGAACTGCCGATTAATGAAATAGGCGTCACAGAAATACGTTTATTGACAATTGGTATCCCATATTTTGTCTGTATTTCCTTTCCGACCTTAACGAGATCCTTGGCCGTTTTCGAGATTTTTTCATAAATGTTTTTACAGGTGGTGTCGACATTGCGGCTACAGCAATCAAGCAGACTGATTCCCATGGTGATCGTCCGAACATCAAGATTCGCTTCTTCAATCATTGTATTGGTTTCTTGTACCTCAAATAAATTAATCATCTATATACGCCCTCTCTTACTTATATCCTATGCATCGTATTAAATATATCTTCATGCTGCGCTTTAATATTAACGCCAATTTCCTTACCGATTTGTTCTAGCTCATAGGATAATAGGTCAAATTCTTTTGGTGAATTGCTGGTATCCACGATCATCATCATATTAAAATATTCTTGTACGATGGTTTGTGATATATCAAGAATGTTCACTTTGTTATTGGCCAGATAGACGCATACTTTGGCGATGATGCCAATTCTATCTTTTCCTATTACAGTAATAATTGTCTTCTTCACTTGGATTCCTCCTAAATAATTAAAATATTGGCTCAAATCGTAATGAGTTCTGAGGCTAAGCTTCTTGGAGCGACAGAGACATCAAAGGCTTTGTGGTGATACCTATAGCTTTTAAAATCAATTTCTAGCAAAACTGCCTCTAAGGCAAGCTCCGGATAGTTGTTTTCCTTACTCAAATGGCCTAAAATGATTTGCTTTAGCTGATCATGTATCAGTTCACAAATCAATCTTCCTGCCATCTCATTACATAAATGGCCTTTATTACTTAAAATGCGCTGTTTAAGATAATAAGGATAAGCTCCTACCTGAAGCATGTTAATGTCATGATTTGCCTCTATGTAAAGAATATTAGAATCTTTCAGGTGCTTGATAATATCATCATCATAGTAGCCTAAATCGGTTACCATGCCGATCTTCTCACGATCATCCTTAACAAACGAATAGCTAACAGGATCTTTAGCATCATGTGGAATAGAAAAAGGTTCCACAGTGATATTATTGATGTGGAATTTCTTGCCCGGATAAACAACTCGAAATAGTTCATCAGGGATTGCTCCTAGAGATTTAGAACATTCGATTTCAATTAGTGTTTTCTCAGTGGCGTAAATTGGCATATTATACTTTCTTGCCATGACACCCAGACCGGAAATATGATCCGTGTGTTCATGAGTGACAAGTATGCCGGCAATATTCTCGCCGTCAACTCCAAAAGACTCAAGCCCGGCATTAATCCTCTTCTTACTTATTCCCGCATCAATGAGCAAACGAGTTTGATCATCTCCTATATATAAGCAATTTCCACTGCTCCCGCTGGCGATTGTTCCGAAATCCATGCTGCATTCAACCTTTCATTTATATACTCGTTGCTAATTATAATACGAAATCAGAAAATAAACAACCCAAAAATAAAAGAGGCTTTCATTCACAAGCCTCTTTCATTGATTTAGTTAGTTTACATTATAAAATGTATGGTCTTCAATTACTTGATAGGAGCTAACAGTTGAGAGATCCACATAACCGTTAAAGTATAAATAGTCTCCAATGTTGTTGCTCCCTGCCAAAGCATCCTTAGCAACTTTGACTGCAGATGAAGGCGGACCATTGTTTAGTGCCTTTGCCAGACTCCCGTTTGATGCGGGGCTAAATTGGTTAGGTTCATAAATAACTCCTGAAATACTGTTTTCAAAGCCTGATGTCCTAACACGATTAAGAACTACGTTGGCAACAGCCAGTTGTCCTTCATAGGATTGGTTGCCTGCTTCGCAAAAGATCAGGCACGCCAGCAAATATTCATCCGAAGAAGTAACGAGGGCTGATGCGCTTGAACTTGTCGAACCTGCAGCATTCGCATTCGTGGTGTTCGCTTGCCTATTCGACTGGTTTGTGCTTGCAGATGTTATTGCCGAATCACCTTTGCTACTGTCAGTCTGGTCGGCATCTGCCTCTGATGACTGCTCAGATGGATTCGCTTCGGTTGAAACTGCTTCCTTCAGAGCTATAATGACAGTTACGTCATCAGCCAAAACATAGCCTACTTGATCCTCGGTGTAGATAGGAAGCCATTCTGGATATACTTCCTTGACCTTATCCGCACGGAGCTTTGTTTTATCCTCGGATTCAGTTGCTTTAGCAGCTTCATCTGTTTCTTCGGACTCTTCCTTTTCTGGCATAACTATGGTATATGTACTGTTTGCTGATGCTTCTGAAATGACTTCTGAAGCGGTATCTTCCGAACTATGTATGTTGGTCTCTTCTGAACTAACTAAAATTGCTTCTGTACCAAACTCTTCCGCAATCTCCTCTGCTTCTTCAGCAAATGAGACATATTCATTCCTTACATAGCCTGTTACGGAACCGGAAGTAATCTTAGTCCATTCTTCACCCTCTTCAATAATAGTTCCATATGAAGCGGGATAAAGTTTCCCGACAACTTCGCTGCTCTCATTGTCAGTAGCACGGATATTAAGGTATGGTTCAACATTTGCAGCAATCTTGTCTTCGTAAAATGATTTCTCTCCTAAGCTATCAGCTGAACCCATAACCAAATCAAGAAAGCTTGTTTCATGATTAAAGGCTAGTCCCATCTTTGAAATGGGCATCGTCGATATGCCATTCGCCTTTAGCTTAAAGTCTACTGAATCTATAGATGCATTCGTCGGCTTATCCGAATCCCCCTCCTTTGACTCGTCAGCTTCAATCATAAAAGCATTACTGACAAATCCAAGCTTGACAAATCCAATGCTAGATACCAGTACGGCACATGCAGCAGCAGCCATAAACCTTGTAGCTATTTTGTTTAACATAAATTCACCTCTTTGTAATGTTTAGACACAAATAACTATCTTGTTAAAACTGTTACATTTGTGTTACAAGTATACATTGTATCAGATTTTCCCCTAATTGTCAAATATGAAAACCAATGATCGATTTCTATTCACAAAACCGGTTTACATAACAATAATAAACAAGTTACGACTCATTTTAATGGTTTTTCGACAATCCTTTAGTAATATTTCTGTTACAACTGTAACATTTTGTTCACAAAACTGATAGCGAATCGAGTGATTCTATTGTTGTTCAAACAATATATTACATACTTGTTAAGCAATGTAATAATATCATAACATATCATGCTTGTCAATCATTAGGGTTTTACAATATTCTTTATTTGCTGGAAGATATCGTCTAAACCTGAATTATTTACAATAATCCGATCACAGGCATTTTTAAAATCAGACTCACTAAGTTGGTTTTTCATTATTGAGTCAATCTTACTATCGCTATAGACTCGCAATGTTCGTAAACGCTCCCGCCGAATGCTTTCATCTGAAAACACGTACCATAATTCATCACAGATATCTTTAAAACCATTTTCAACTAACAAGGCGGCTTCCATGACTATATAATCATAGCCACCGCTCTTTTTCACCTCGTCAATTTCATTTAAAATAGCTTCATGCACACAAGGATGGACAAAGGAATCAAGCAGCTTCAAAAGCTCTTTATTATTAAAAACGGTGTCAGATAGTTTTCTCCTATCGATATCTCCGTTTTTCAAAAGAATATCCTTGCCGAATTTATTGACAATCAGCTCATAAGAAATGTTGCCCTGCTCACAAAGCCGTCTGGCAATATCATCAGCAATAATGGCATAGGCATTAAAGCTTTCGGCAAACATTTTTACGACCTCGCTCTTACCGCTGCCTACACCTCCTGTAATACCAATTATTTTAGGCTTACTTTGCTTCATACCAATCACTCCCAGTATTTATGTCTATAGCTAAAGGAACCAGCAAGTCAGCAGCATGTGACATTTCTTTTCGTAAAATGTTTTCAACCGCTTCAACTTCATCCTTATGTGCTTCAATTAAAAGCTCATCGTGGACTTGTAATACTAGTCTGGATTTCGTTTGTAGGTCTTTAAGCTTCCTGCTAACACGAATCATTGCTATCTTTATAATGTCTGCCGCCGTTCCTTGGATCGGTGAGTTCATTGCGATTCTTTCGCCAAAGGAACGTTGCATGAAATTGCTGGACTTCAACTCCGGAACGGGTCTTCTGCGATTAAATAATGTTTTTGTATATCCAGTCTTTTTGGCGTTTTCAACCATTGATTCTAAACATTCTTTGATCTTAGGATAAGTTTTGAAATACTGATTAATATACGTTTCGGCTTCTTTCGGAGTGATACTTAAATCTTGGCTAAGTCCAAAGGAGCTGATTCCATAAATAATTCCAAAATTAACTGCCTTGGCATTGCTTCTTTGTAATGGTGTAACCTCCTTAAGGGGGGTATTAAATACTTGTGAAGCAGTTATTCGATGAATATCTTGTTCTTGCTTATATGCTTCAATAAGTGTCTCGTCACCAGAAAAGTGCGCCAGTACACGTAATTCAATTTGTGAATAATCGGCATCAACAAAGATATAATCCTCCTCAGGAATAAATACCTTACGAATAAGTCGGCCGGTTTCCATTTTAATGGGGATGTTTTGCAGGTTCGGCTCGGTACTGCTGATACGGCCTGTAGCAGTGACTTTTTGATTGAATTTGCCGTGAATCCTCTGGTCTGATTCACAGATATAGTGATCCAGTCCATCTGCATATGTTGATTTCAGCTTCGTTAACTGGCGATATTCCAAAATTAAGTTGATAACGGGATCCTCAGTGCGTAATTTATCTAAAATGTCTGCTGAAGTAGAATATCCGGTTTTTGTTTTTTTAGCAAAAGGCAATTTTAGCTTCTCAAATAAGATGACGCCAAGCTGCTTTGGCGAATTAATATTGAAGTGCTCCCCTGCTAAGGCATAGATTTCCTTTTCTAATTCTTCAATGCGGGTAATCAATCTGTCTCCATAAGCTTTTAATTCTGCCTTTGCCACCTTGATGCCATTGCACTCCATTTCATAAAGGGAAAATGCTAAAGGAAGATCTATTTGTTGATACAACTCAAGCATTTCTGTTTCCTTTAGCCTTTGAACCAATAAATCCTGTGATTTATATGGAACATAGGAAAGATATCCGACATAACTTTTAAAATCTTCAAGCTTATCAGAATAGACTGAGGCAATTGATTTTTTACCGATAATATCTGATTTTGAGGGAATCGTAAGGCCTAAGTAATCACGGGCGATATCATCGTATTCATAAGTGCTTTTTAATGGATTCAGCAAGTATGCGGCAATTCCAGCATCAAACATACCTTCTTCTTCCATATAAAGATAATATAGCTGCTGCTTAATATCAACAAAGCACAATTGGACGTTTTTCTCCTTAAGGCTGTTAAGGTATGTCGCTATGTCATCTTTTGCGATTGAATCATTAATGAATATAAAATAAATATTTTCTTCGTCAAAACAAAGCGAGCAGCCACACAAATCATCTTCAACCACAAAGCAAGCGCCAATATTTTTTTGAACCTTGACGTCGTTTAAAATTCTTTTAAAATCCTCCTGCCGGTCAATTATAACAATGCTGTGGCCGATCTCGGTAAACACTGATGCATTGATATCAAACCGGTTTAGGATATTCTTGAATTCTAACCATTTAAGAATCCTGTAAGCTTCCTCACTGTACAAATCATCTAACTTAGCGGTATCAATATCGAAATCAACATCACAAGAAGTATTGATTGTGGCTAAAGTTTTACTCATCTTGGCTTGCTTAGCATAGGTCCTTAAATTGTCAGACGCTTTTTGGGGTTTGATGTCCTTGGCATGCTCAATTGCCGTTTCTATATCGCCGTACTCAAGGATAATCTTTGTTGCGGTTTTCTCGCCTATTCCCGGAACACCTGGAATATTATCTGAAGCATCTCCCATCAAAGCCTTAACATCAACAAACTGTTTTGGTGTCACCTGATAACGTTTGACAACATCATCGGTATAATAATCTTCGACTTCTGTTCCTGACATTTTCGTCTTCGGAATTCGGATTTTAGTATGATTCGTGGCCAATTGAAGCAAATCTCTGTCGCCTGAGATAACAGTGACATCAAACCCCATGGATTCGCCTTCATGACTTAATGTACCAATGATGTCATCCGCCTCATACCCGGGCTTTTCAATTGTTTGAATATTCATCGCTTCAAGAACCCTTTTGATGATTGGGACTTGCTCTCTTAATTCATCAGGCATGGCCTTTCTGGTGCCCTTATAGGCTTCAAAGATCTCGTGCCTGTATGTGGGGGCGTGTACATCAAATGCGACAACAAGCTTGTCAGCGTTTTCTTCGTCTAATATTTTATACATAATATTTAAAAAGCCGTAGACTGCATTAGTATGGACGCCTTCCGAATTCGTCAAATCGGGAATTCCATAAAATGCTCGATTCAAAATACTGTGTCCATCAATTAGTACTAGTTTTTTATTCATTTCATACCCCATCCTTTATATTTTATTTTGACAAAGAGCTTAGTACGTCAATTCAAAACAGGAGAACTAATGCAATACAAAGAAGCACTAGAATAAATGAAAATAATAACAACTTCTTTCGTAAGTGCCTTTTCTTTTGTTGAGATAACATTTTCAAATTGTTATTTAAAAATTTCTCGAAGTCACTTCTAAAGTCCGAAATCGCATCGTCATCATTATCAAGCTGCTTTGCACCTGATAAAGCAATATAGTAAACCTCTAACTCATCATTACAATTGCTGCACGTCGTCACATGGTCTAAAAATGCACTCAATTGCTCCGTTTCTAGCTGTCCTTCAATAAATGGAATTAACAGCGATTGCACTTCTCTGCAGTTCATACAGCTTCCTCCTATGAAAAACCAAAAAAACTCTTAAGCTGCCTTCTGGCTAGTTTAAGAGCTGATTCTGTCTGAATGCCGGCAGTGGGACTTGAACCCACACGTGGTTACCCACAACAGATTTTGAGTCTGCCTCGTCTGCCATTCCGACACGCCGGCCAACAGCAATAAATCACTGCGAAAAATATGATATCATTTCCAGAGGGAAATGTCAATGATTTCTCAAATATTTTTACATCATTGTTTAAGCCATGTCTTAAATTCTTCAGCACCCATTTCACCATCCCGCGCTTGTTTTAACTTCTCTTTTGCCTCTAGGTACCATGCCGTAAAGTCCTCACGGCTCAAATTAGCGCCGTTTTTCCTAGGCTTACTCATTCTTGCATAGTGAGCTTTATATGCCCTAGTATAGGCTGACAACAAATCATCACCCTTAATAGCTTTGGCAAAAGTTTTTGTATAGCCTACTTCTTGGCATGTTTTGGGCTCCGGATGATAAATACGGTTACAATAGTCAATGTTTGCTTTCTGGGGGATAAAATATCGGTTGCAATTCTTGCACTTCTTAATTAACTTTTGATGCTTTAACATCTCAACAATTTCAACATATAGGCAATCTTCAAATGCCATCAAGTAATAGTCTGTGTAAAATTCGCCACTCTGATCTGTTAAAAGCTTAGACTGGGAAAACAGCTTATACTTAAGAAGGTATTGGCAATTCGCTGTTTGGTCACTATTATTGTGGTATTCTAATAAACCAATCAGCTTCAAATACTTTTCCTGAAGCTCCTTGATCTTGTATATATTAAGGCTTCTGTCACCATCATCATCGCTGCTAAGGATCATTTCCTCCAGTATGATGGAGCTAAGACCAGCGAAATATGGATGCGCCTTCCTGAGCTCTTCAATGACCATATCCTTAATCGCCGCATCGACGAAGATCGGTTCCATATTAAAATAAACGAAATTTAAAAGACTAGTGCCTAATGCATAGGTGCCCGCTTTATATTTTAAAAAATTACCCGACATACTTACTTGTATATGTATATATAAATCTTGATTGCTCACAATGAATACCCCTTCAGAAGTAAAATGTATATAACAATACTATAATATAGAACAATAAAAAGAGTCAACAATATTTGACAAATTAATCTAAAAAGACCCTTAAAACATTATGGGTTTTAAGGGCTTGACAGTCCGTAGGGGAATCGAACCCCTGCTTCCGCCGTGAGAGGGCGGCGTCTTGACCGCTTGACTAACGGACCATATAACTGACTTTTATCATTTTATACCATTGGTCAAATAAAATCAAGTACTTTTTTGTTTTGTGTTTGAAAGTTTTAAGTAAATGACTTGAGGACGTGAAAATATTCGAAAAAGTCCTCCGCTAGATCGTCCGACGCCGCGACTGACAAGAACATCGATTCCCTGCTTTGATTTGCATAATCCCTCCCTGAATCGCTGCCCGTAGTTGCTGACAAAATAAAGAGCCGGTGCCCACAAGCCCAGAAAAGTTATTTCTCCTCCATGGGTATGCCCGCTAAGCAGTAAATCCACGCCAGATAAATTTTTCTTCATCGATATGTCAGGATTGTGCGAGGTTAATAAAACAAAATCTTCCGGTTTGGCTTTATTGACGGCTTTCTTAATGTTCGGGCAATATTTTCTTAAATCTCTCACTCCGGCAATATACAAGTTGTCGCAAATGCGCCGCCCATCATTGGCAAGGATATCCATTCCAAACTCTTGCATGACAGACCTTAGCTTTAGATAGTTATCATGATTGCCTTCAACCCCATATATCCCGTCGACAGTATTTAATTTTGATAAAATCTCCATATAAACTCTCAAATCATGGTTTTCCGAATAATCGCCGCCTAAAATAACCAGATCAACTTTTCGCTGGTTTATTTCATTCACCAAGTGTTTTAAGCGCATGTATGGATATTCATGAATGTCGGTGAGGAACGCAATCGTATATCCTTCAAGTAACTTCGTGATTTTCTCGGAGTAATAAATCACTTCCTTGTGCTCCGTCCTCCGATCCAGTGTTATCGCAGATAGTAAATGCAGGAGTATGATTGATACTATTTTCTTGATAATTGTTTTCGTTAACATGATGTTTTCACTCCATCGACTTGTTTGATGTTAAAAAGTGCTTAGAACCACTTGCTTATGGGTTCCAGCACTTTAAAATATTAATATCCACTTTTATCTATGAGTGGAGCTGAGGGGAGTCGAACCCCTGTCCGAAGGTATATCCATTAAAGCATCTTCCATCATAGTCATTATATTGACATTCCCTCAGTTAATCGCCTAATGACAGGCTAGAAACCTTAGTAGCTTCATACATCTTCTATGATCTCAAAGCTTTGATCATAGAGGGCCTCACAAAGTCGATGCCAGATTCGGAGACAGTGAGTGATCTCCGGCTGACAAACTACAGCTTACGCTGCAGCTAAAGCTAAATTATCGTCTGCTTTTATATTTAAGTTCCAGGTTTTAACGTAGTCCCGGAGACTACGAATGGCTTCTTCAACTTCCCCACCCCCGTCGAAACCAGTACAACCCCTAAATGTTGACTGAAACAGACGGTGTATTGCAGTGTTTATTATAAATGACTTGTTATCGAATGTCAAGTGACTAACCCGCAATAACTAGTAAAGATTCTTGACTTTAAAATCCTTTTCCGCTTCTCTGCGTTGATCCTTTTTGGCAATCTCATGCCGCTTATCGTAAAGCTTCTTTCCCTTTGCTAATCCGATTTCAATTTTAACGAGACTGCCTTTAAAATACACTTTAAGAGGCACCAGAGTATAGCCATCTCTGGCTTGCAGACCTAAAATCTTTCTGATTTCATGCTTATGAAGCAGAAGCTTTCTCGTCCGCAACGGATCCTTATTGAAAATATTTCCTTTTTCATAGGGGCTAATATGCATATGATAAATAAACAGCTCTTCCCCCTGAGGGCGGATGAACGCTTCCTTTACGCTGCACTTACCCATTCGCAACGATTTAACTTCTGTGCCGTGAAGAGCAATGCCGGCTTCATAAGTGTCCTCAATGAAATAATCGAAATAGGCTTTTTTGTTATTGGCTATATATTTTATGTTTTCAGACATTTAAAAAAGTCCCTCCTAATCTTCGGCCGGTATAAAATCAACTGTGCGGGTAACGAGGTCGGTGCGAAGCACAGTTACTTTTATTTTTTCACCTAAACTATAAGTTTCACCATAAGTTTCACCGATTAGAGCAAATTTGCTTTCATCATAATAGTAATAATCATCACCGAGTGATGCAAGGCGGACCATGCCTTCACAAGTGTTGGGCAGCTCCACATACATGCCCCAATTTGTCAGACCGGAAATAACACCTTCAAAGGTTTTACCGATTTGCTTAGACATATATTCCACCTTTTTTAGCTTCGCTACTTCCCGCTCGGCTTCATCAGCCCTTCGTTCTGCCATACTTGATAAAGAAGCCACACCATTTAATATCTTTTGGTAGTGCTCAATCCTTCGTTGATTTAGTTTGCCTTCAATATTTTCCTTAATGATGCGGTGGATCTGCAAATCAGGATAACGGCGTATCGGCGAAGTGAAATGAGTATAGTATTGAACCGCTAAACCAAAATGCCCTAAGTTTTCCGTAGAGTATCTGGCCTGCTTCATGGAACGCAAGGTTAGTCTGCTAATCATGGCTTCTTCAGGGGTTCCTTCGATTTTACCTAATAGCTTTTGGAACTCCTTAGGATGAATGTCATCTTTATTGATTTTTAAGTAGTAACCAAAGTTCTTGATAATAATCATCAGCTTTTGGATTCGCTCGATATCAGGTGTTTCATGGGTCCGGTATAAAAATGGAAGCTCCTGCCAGAAAAAATCTTCAGCAATGGTTTCATTCGCTATCAACATAAAGTCTTCAATAATTTTAGTAGCGGCATTTCTCTCATAAGGATATATGTCTACTGGTTTTCCTTTCTTATCAAGGACGATTTTAGATTCTGGAAAGTCAAAATCAATCCCGCCTCTTAAACGTCTTTTTTCCCTAAGTAGGTCGGCCAGCTCTTTCATGAGTCCAAACATTGGCACAAGGGGCCGATAGGCCTTAATGGCTTTCGGATCCTGATGCTCAATAATCTGGTTGACAGCGGTATAGGTCATTCTCTGATCAACCTGTATAACGGTTTTCTCGATTGTATGCCCAACTACTTTACCATTCAAATCAATATTGATAATGCAGCTTAATGCCAAGCGGTCAACACCGGCGTTTAATGAGCATATGCCATTGGATAATTGATGGGGAAGCATGGGTATCACTCTGTCCACCAAATAGACGCTTGTACCTCTTTTTAAAGCTTCCTTATCCAAAGGAGAGCTTTCTGGCACATAATGTGTGACGTCAGCGATATGCACGCCTAATATATATCCGGTTTCCTTCTTAGCGATTGTGATTGCATCATCTAAATCCTTGGCATCTTCACCATCAATAGTTACTGTTTGCCAATCCCTGATATCTAGTCGCCCGATGAAGTCTCCTTCTGAAACAAGTTCAGGAATTGTACGCAACTGCTTCCAAACATCATCCGGAAATTCCACCGGCAGATGGAATCCTTTAATAATAGCGTTGACATCTGTTCCGGGATCATTAATATGACCGAGAACCTCTATGACCTTCCCTTCGGGATTCTTATGCTTGCTTCCATAATCAATGATTTGAGCGACGACCTTGTGACCTGAGACTGCGCCATCAGATCTGCCTTTTTGAATGAAAATGTCCTTGTTCATTTTGGGATTATCAGGAATTACAAAGCCGAAATTATTATTCTTTTGAAATGTGCCGACAATCTCTGTGTTAGCCCTTTGCAAAATTCGCACGATCTGACCTTCAGCCTTCTTGGTTCTGTTAGATTCACCCAAGAGCTTGACAACTACAGTGTCGCCATGCCATGCCCCAAGTGTATCGCTTTCGTCGATAAAGATATCAGATTCCCTGCCCTCAACCTTTACAAATCCAAATCCCTTAGCAGTTCCATGATAAGTACCTGATATGGTATCACTACCCGGCTTTTGATACTTGCCTTCCGGTGAAATCGTTAACCTGCCTTCACTAATGAGCGTATCAAGCATTTCTTTAAACTCAGACTTATCACTCTTAGGGACGCTGAGTAAAGCGCATAGCTCTTTAAACTTAGCGGGTCGATACTCTTTGTCTTCTATTAATTTTATGATTAATTCCTTTCGGCTCTGAAATAATATTGTATCCATATAATCACCACTTTCTGTAACGTTTCCAAAGATTAGTATACTCATTTATGAAAAAAATAACACTCCTAGCCTCAAGAGTGTTATCATCATTCCTTATTAGTAACCCCAGTTCATGCATAATGCAATTGCACCAAGCATAAAGAGCACGGCTAAAATCTTCGTTGCCTTAACCATCGCACCTTCCATAGAACGCCCCTTATTCTTACCCCAATAAGTCTCTGCCATTCCACTGATCGTTCCGGTCAGACCTGCAGATTTGCCTTCCTGCATAAGTACTAGTATGGTCAATGCTATACAAATAAGCACATAAACAATCGTCACAATAATCCTTAATGTTGCCACGAATATACACCTCCTAAAATCATACAGCTAATTCTACCATAGAATGCCATATTAATCAAGGTCTTATTTTTCCTTTATTTTCACTGCCGCATACTCTTATTTTATCCATAACATATGCTTTTACATATTCCTTGCCCCTGCTATTATACTTTTTCGGGTCAATCACTTGAGGATCCTCTTCCATATAGCTTTGGATTCCCTTCGTGAATGCGATGCGCAGGTCTGTCGCATAATTTACTTTGCAAATCCCCAATTGAATACATTTCTTTACGGTATCATCCGGCACGCCAGATGTTCCATGAAGCACAAGGGGAATCGATACTTTTTCACTGATCTTCTTCAATCTTTCAGTATCAACCTGCGGCTCTCCAACGTATATTCCATGGGCTGTACCGATTGCCACCGCAAGGGAGTCAATGCCAGTGGCATCGACAAACGTTTTAGCTTTGTCAGGATCTGTATACATCCCCTCACCGCCGTCAAGATCGTCTTCCTTACCGCCAACTTTTCCAAGCTCTGCCTCTACGTTGACGCCGTCAGCATGGCAGAATTCGGCTACCTTATGTGATAAAGCGATATTCTCTTCGAATGACTGCGCTGATCCGTCAATCATAACGGAAGTATAGCCGCTTCTAAATGCTTTGGCAGCCAGTTCAAAGCTGTCTCCGTGATCTAAATGCATTACAATGGGAGCCTTTGAATTCTTCGCAGCCGCCCTGGCAATTGCAAAAAACAAACTCGTACTCGCATATTTTATCGTCGATGGAGTTGTCTGGATGATCACCGGAGCATTTAACTCCTCTGCAGCCTCAACGACCGCTTGCATCATTTCCATATTTTCAACATTAAATGCACCTATTGCGTACCCTTCCTTTTGAGCGTTAAGCAATAGCTGTTTTGAAGATACTAATGGCATTATTCTCATCTCCTACTTTTATTTTTTATAAACGGACACACCATTTATCCATGTTTCTAACACTTCTATTTCTGGACTAAGAGCGATAAAATCGGCATCATGGCCAATTGTGATGCTCCCGCATTGATCTTCAATCCCGACACTTTTTGCCGGTACATATGAGGCCATATGAATTGCTTGTGCGTAATCTGTCACTTCCCAATCAACGACATTTTTCACTGCATCATTTAAACGTAGGACACTTCCTGCAAGACTTCCGTTTGACTTCAACCTAGCAGTTCCGTTTGCTACGATTACTGGGAGTTCGCCAAGCAGATAATCCCCATCCGGCATATTTCCAGCCCGCATACAGTCGGTAATAAGTGCCGTCTTAGCCGGTGTTTTTGTTTTCACTAATACCTTTACTGCGGCAGGGTGTACATGGAAGCCATCGCAAATCACTTCTGCAACAGTATCATCAGTGCTCATGGCACAACCTGCCATCCCTGGTTCACGGTGGGTAAATCCGCTCATACCGTTAAAGGTATGCACGAATATTGATGCGCCGGCATCTACTGCTTCCTTAGCCTGATCATAAGTTGCCGCACTATGCCCAAGAGCTACAGCCACTCCCATTCTTGCCATTTCCTTAGTGAATTCTGACGCGCCTTCTAGTTCTGGGGCAAGTCCGATCTTCTTAATAAGACCTCCACTTAGTCTCTGCCATTCTTTAAACAGCACTAAGTCAGGCTTCATAAGATATTGGGGATTCTGGGCGCCTTTATATTTTTCTGTAAAAAAAGGACCTTCGAAAAAGATTCCCTGAATTTTCGCACCTTCTGCTTCCTGATAATGCTTACCAATCATCTCTGCCACCTTAGCAAGCAGATCCTTGTCAGCAGTTAAGGTAGTCGGTAAAAAGGATGTGACGCCACATTTTACCAGCTCTTTTGAAATTGCCATTAAAACCTCTTGATTGTTGTCCATTACATCATGTCCCGCAATACCATGGATATGAGTATCGACAAGCCCAGGGGAAATCCACATACCTTGTTTGTCTAAAATCTCTCCTTCAGACGGTTTGTTGCGGCTATAATCGCCGAATTTTCCATCTGTTATTTTCAAATATCCGATTTCTTCCACTCTATCTGGCAGAAAAAATCGGTCGGCGTAAATATAATACGTACTTTTTATTTCCATGCATTTCCTCCTATTTATAAATCTGAATAGATGGTAACTCCTTTTACGACTCTGTTGACAGTTCCGGTCGGTGACGGCGTATCCGGTGTGTTTCCTACTTTAATAGAGGTTTGCAGGGCGATTATCTGGGCAACCATAACATCAGGCAATGCAAGATACGCCTCCGGTAATGCTTTTCTTTCTTCAAATCCAAATTCGGTGCCGGTGTATCCTTGGACATCCTGTAAGTCCTGGATGATCGCCAGAACACCCGCCGCGATTTGATCAGCCTTCACTTCTTCTAATACATCCAAATCATATCTGCGGACTTTAGGATCGCTGCTTACAAACATGAATAATAGTGTCTTTTCGTTAATAAAAGACTTAGGACCATGACGGAAGCCCATCGAAGAATCAAATAATGTGGATAGCTTTCCAGCTGTCAATTCAAGCACCTTAAGTTGCGCTTCCCTTGATAATCCTGCCAAGCTCCCTGAGCCGATATATACAATTCGCTCATAGTCTTTATCGAGAAAAGTCTTAATCTCTTCCTCTCTTTCAATAACTTCCCGCCCCATGGAAGCAGCTATTTCTAAATATTCGCTCTTAAGCTCTATACTTGTCTCATCAAATATTAAAAGTGCCATAACCATCATGCTGGTGAAGCTGCTTGTCATAGCAAAACCTTTATCGTTTGTCTCATCCGGTGTAAGTAATAATAGGCTGTTCTCTCTGCCTTCCATTGTATTAGCTAGCAATCCGTCCTTTGCGCATGTGATGACAATGTGATAGAGATTGTGTATCATCTGATCTGCCAATGCCACCGTTGCCAAACTTTCAGGACTGTTCCCGCTTCGTCCAAAGGAGATCAAGATAGTCGTCTCATCCTTTTGCAAGTAATCTTCCGGTACTGCTACAATATCTGTTGTTCCAATATTTTCAAAACTAAAATGCCTGCTGTCCCCATTTCTATTTAAGTATGGAACAATCGTATCCCCAATATACTGAGAAGATCCAGCGCCGGCAAATATAATTCGTACTTTTCCATTTGAGACTTGCTTTGCGCAAAGAAGCAGCTCATTAATTTCTTTTTCTCTATTTTTAAATATATTTAGTGTTTCCAGCCACATTAATGGCTGTTGTCTAATCTCAGGCGCTGTAATGTCTGCGCCAAGCGCAGATAATTCTGCTATGCTTTTCTTTAACATATGTTTCCTCCTTAGAGCATGCGGTTATGCCTTACCTTGTATCGGAATCGATCTGCTCTTGCCACGCTTAAGGTATATTCGATAACCTCGTTGTTCACATTATAGGTGGTGCGTATCAGCATAAGGCAGGGCGCATCAGTCTGAACCTGCAAAAGCTTGGCATCGCTCTCGCTTATAATGCTGGCATAAAACTCCTCATCTGCCATTTTAACTGTTTCATAAAATTCTTCAGCGAATATTTTATATAACGCCTTTTTTTCTAAATCTTCTTTGTTAAGTGATAGGAATCTGTGGTATGGCAGATAGGTTCTCTCTAACATCAGAGGTCGCCCATCTGCCAATCGCAGCCGTTTAATTTTGATCATCTTGTCTCCCAGTTTTATTTCGAGATTTTCCGCAAAGTGCTTGTTTGCTTCTAAAATCATAAACTCAAGTGTCTCGGTTTTAGGCTCTTTTCCCAAGGTCTTCATATGATCTGTAAAACTATAGGCCTCATTCAGGTTTGTTGCTTGATTTTTTAAATTCGAGACAAACGTGCCTTTTCCATGTAGGCGATAGATATATCCTATCTTTTCAAGTTCCTGAAATGCAAGACGCACGGTCGTCCTGCTTAAGCCATACTTTTTAGACAATTCTCTCTCAGATGGGAGCATATTGTTTGGCTCTAACTCTGTCTCTATCTGCTCTTTCAATATTTCGACAAGCTGATCATATAACGGTTGCTTTCTTTTTTTCCACATATCCTACTCCTCAGTATCTCTTTTGCCTATCCTTGAGTATTTAAGATAGAAGTATTAAGTAATGCTCCTCTTAAATTGGTGGCCAAATTGACGGCCAAATTCCAAAGCCAGAACCAACCACACCAATGATTAGGATAATACCAATGCATTTGAGTGGTGTGAATTTCTTTTTAGATAGTAAGAAGTAAAGCATTAAAGTAAGGGCTAACGGTAACATTTTAGGCAATACCCCATCCAAGATTCCTTGAATGTCAATTGTTACGGGTTCTTCCTCTAAGCGATTAAAGGTGATTTCATATTTATCATTGTCCAGAGGGATTAATGATGCGCCCTCTTGTAATACGTCAGTTACTTGCCCGCTATCATCCACAACATAAAGCATGCTTTCGTAATCACTCAATTCTGCTTCGGAAATAACGGCCGTTACCGGCTTCGCTACATATGTTGATCCATTCGGAATCTGTACGTCAAGATTAGTGGCGCCATATACGCAGGTTAACGCGCCGACAACAAAGATTCCGAGAATACTTGCTGCACGAGTGAACTCCTTGGCCTGTGCCGTCAGAAGACCGATAGAATCTGTTCCAAGTTTATATGACCAATGCATTAACACATATCTGACAATAAATTGTGCCACATTGAATATAATTAAGAATATAAACGGTGCGGCAATGTTACCTTCTATTGCCATATTCGACGTGATTCCGGCGGAGATGGGCACCAGAGTAAACCAGAACAGAGCATCGCCAATTCCACCAAGCGGACCCATTGCAGAGACACGTACCGCACGTATAGTAGGAATATCTGATTTGTTTTGTTCCAGTGATAGAACAATTCCCATTACAAATGTCACAAGAAATGGATGGGTATTAAAGAATTCCAGATTATGACTCATTGAAGCCGCCAAATCATCTTTGTTGTCCTTGTGTATCTTCAGTAATCCTGGGAGTATGGCATACAGCCATCCGGCCGCCTGCATACGCTCATAGTTGAAAGATGCCTGTAAGAACAGCGACCTCCAAACCATTTTATTCAATGTCTTCTTATCAAGTGCTTGACCTGGTTCAGTATTTTGATATTCATTTGGAATATTATATGCCATCTTCGTCACCTCCATCATTGGATACAGCTGCATTTTTTAATTTGGATTGAATCTGGAAATCCCAGAAGGCCAGAGCGAACCCTACGAGCGCCAATATGAGCAGTGCCGGTCCACTTAAGGATGGTGAAGCCATGACAATAACTGCTAAGGCAAATCCAAAGAAATAGAAGCCCCACATGTCTCTTGACATCATAACCTTTAGTAATATCGCAAAACCGACATATCGCATCATGCCGCCGGCTGCTGAAAGCCCTTCCATCAACCATACTGGAATTGCATCTACTACTGTCTGTCCAAATGTTGCGCCACCGATAAAGAATAAAGTGACGATTATTGCAAATACAAGTCCAAGTCCTAACATCGCTAGGTAATTAAGCCTAACAATACCTTTAGAATCGGCTTTCTCTGCATATCTGTCAGCAACTGTCATAGCTGGTGACATTAAAGTGAATATTAAGGTCACGCCATACTGCCCAAGTAATGCGAATGGAATTGCGGTTGCTACAGCTACCGTTGGTTCTAAGCCTAATGAAATGGCTAATACAGTTGCCATAATGCCGCCAATAACCGCATTCGGAGGCTGTGCCCCACCGATTGGCATATTACCGATTGTCATCAATTGATAAGTTCCTCCGACAATCAGACCCGTATTCAGATCTCCTAAGATCAAACCAATAACCATACCGGTTACGATTGGCTGATACAGAGACTCCAGAAAGCTAAATTGATCAATCGCTACAATAAAAGTCACGATGAATACCAATAAGATTTGAATAATTGAATAGTCCATTTAATTTCCCCCTAATCTTATTTAAACAGTTTTGAAATGTCCTCTGCTGCAGTCGTTGGAACACGTCTTATTTCAAGTTCGACTCCCATCTCCTGCAGTTTTTTAAAGCATGCCACATCGTCATCATCGACAGCTACAGTCGTCGCTGCCTGTCGCTTTCCTTCTGCCATGTGCATATTTCCGATGTTTACTTTCTTAAGCGGAACACCTCCTTCGGCAAGCTTTAGTACGTCTTGCGGTGTCTCTGCAATAATAAAAATCTTCTGACTAGCCGATGCTTTGTGAATAACATCGATCGTCTTCTGAATCGTAAAATACCGTGTTCCGACTCCGTTTGGTGCTGCCATATCCATCAGCCCCTGACGTACTTTGTCACCTGCCACTTTGTCGTTCGCAACCAGTATTAGATTGGCTCCGATATAACTGTTCCATTGTGTGGCGACCTGACCATGGATCAACCGGTTGTCGATACGCGTTAATAAAATATTAGGCATGTTCTTTCCTCCTTTCCTCAGAAATTGTTGCATATTATAAAATTATATAATTGCCGTAATTGCATATCTGGAGACTTCTATAACCGCTCCTGATTTGACCTTGATATCTACTGTCTCCTCACCTACACGAGTGAGAGTTCCATATAAGCTGCTGGAAACAATAACGTTCTTACCAATCTTTAGTTCCTGATGCATCTGTTTAAAATACTGCTTTCTCGAATTGACCTTTCTGATATTCACCAATCCATACAAGCCAATCATAAGAATTACAAAAACAATCATTACAATCGAAGAAGCTAAAATATTCTCCCACATGCCTAGATACCTTCTTTCTCTGTAGATTCTACAGCATCATCGTCCTTAAGTTCAAGACGCTCATGGAGAACTGAACTTCGCCCACTCTCTACCAGCATATCAGCTAATTCTCCGGCATCAGAGAAGTCTTCCCTGACCATGCAGCCTTCAATCAGCATCGGCAGATTCGTGCCTGCAATAACTTCTGTCTTTCCTCTTGTTCCGGCTGCCAGCATTGCTGTACGAAATGGTGTTCCGCCCATCAGGTCTGTAAAGACAATGACACCTGGATATTCGCTTTCCATATGCTCTACACTTTTTGCGACTTTTTCCTCATATGATTTAAGCGAATCTTCCTCAAAAAAAGGAATCACGTCGAAACTCTCCTGCCCTCCAGCAATCATTTCCAGTGCTCCCATTAATCCAGGAGCAAAGCTCCCATGTCCTGTTAAAATATACCCGATCAAAAAATCACCCCTTTCCTCTTAGTGTGTTAAGTATCATTTTTCAACTGGTAGTAACCACAAAGACAGTGTAGCATGTTTCACTTTCTTTGTCAATAAGTATATCAAATCAATACATTTTAATATAAAGTGAAATTTGAACACAAAAAATGGAGGAATATCTTCCTATCCTCCATTTTTTTGTGCTCACTTAGGCGCATTTTCTTTTTTGACAAGTAAAGACTTCCCAGTCATTTCAACAGGCTTCTTAAGCCCCAGCATTTCAATTAGGGTGGGAACTAAATCCGCTAGGCAACCGCCTTTAGCAAGTGCGTATTGAGGGTCGTAATTTACTAATATAAAAGGAACAGAATTAATCGTATGCGCTGTGAATGGTTCCCCCGTCTCGTAATCCAGCAATTGCTCTGCATTGCCATGATCGGCACATATAATCATCTGGCCGTCAACTTTAAGAAGCGCTGAAACGACCTTGCCGATACAAATATCAACAGCTTCTATAGCTTTGACAGCGGCAGTCTTAATACCTGTATGACCTACCATATCCGCATTGGCATAATTAATAATAATTACATCATACTTTGAAGACTCGATTGCCTCCACAAGCTTATCAGTAACTTCATAAGCGCTCATTTCCGGCTGTAAATCATAAGTCGACACCTTGGGTGATTTAACCAGTATACGATCTTCCATCGGATTAGGCTTTTCGATTCCTCCGTTAAAGAAAAATGTGACATGTGCATATTTTTCTGTTTCAGCAATTCTTGCCTGTGTTTTTCCATGAGCGGCTAAGAATTCCCCGAACGTATTGGTTATTGATACTTTATGAAAAGCCACTTCCTTATTAGGAATAGTCACATCATATTCAGTAAAGCAAACATAAGTTAAATCAAGGCGTTTCCCCCGCTTGAAGCGTTCGAAGTCATCACAGCAATAGGCTCTGGTAATTTCCCGCGCCCGATCTGGCCGGAAATTAAAAAATATCATAGAATCTTTATCTTTGACGGTAGCCACAGGCATCTGATTCTTCATGATGACGATAGGTAAAACAAATTCGTCATTCTTACCATTAGCATATGAAGCCTTAATACCGTCCACGCCATTTAAAGCTTCTATCCCTTTGCCTAAGGTCATGGCATTATATGCCTTTTCTACACGATCCCAACGATTATCACGATCCATTGCGTAGTAGCGCCCCATCACTGTGGCAACATCGCCAACGCCAATTTCTTCTATCTTATCGTAAAGTTCTTTCATAAAATCTACGCCTGATGCGGGAGGCGTATCTCTTCCATCCAATAAACAATGGATATAGACCTTTTTAAGTCCTTCTCTTTTAGCTAGCTCAAGCAAAGCATACAGATGGGTGTTATGACTATGGACGCCTCCGTCGGAAAGCAATCCCATTAAATGCAGTGCCGCGTTATTATTCTTGGCATTATGAACAGCTTTTAGCAATGCTTCATTCTTAAAGAAATCTCCATCCTGAATATCCTTGCTGATTCGAGTAAGCTCTTGATAGACGATACGTCCTGCACCTATATTCAAATGACCCACTTCTGAATTCCCCATCTGCCCTTCTGGCAACCCAACTGACAAGCCGCTGGCATATCCGGTAACAAATGGATATTGCTTCATCAAGCGATCCATGACAGGCGTCTTTGCTTCGGCGATAGCATTAGCTTCTTTGTTATCGTTAAGCCCGTACCCATCTAGAATCATTAATACTGTCGGTCTTTTACTCATCTTAATCTCCTATTATTTGTTATAATTCACAATTTTCCCAAAATCTGGTTTTAATGAAGCGCCGCCTACCAATCCGCCATCAATATCAGGCTGGTTGAATAACTCAAAGGCGCTAGATGCCGACACGCTTCCACCGTATTGGATCCTAATTGCCGCAGCTGTCGCTTCGTCATATATTTCCGAAATACATGTGCGAATCGCAGCGCATACTTCCTGAGCTTGATTAGAGGTTGCCACCTTTCCAGTTCCAATGGCCCAAATCGGTTCATAGGCAATGACAGCTGATTTAGCTTGTTCATCTGTCACATCTAAGAAAGCAATTTTGATTTGTTGACGAATCCAGTCTATCGTTATTCCTTGCTCTCTTTGGGTCAGGGATTCACCGCAGCAAATAATTGGCGTGATCCCATGTTCAAATGCCTTGAGCACTTTCTGATTGACTGTTTCGTCACTTTCGGAGAAATATTCTCTTCTCTCTGAGTGACCAATAATAACATATTCCACACCAACGTCAGTTAGCATATTGGCGGCTATTTCTCCGGTGTATGCGCCGGATTCCTGATAATACATGTTTTCTGCACCAATCTTAATATTAGAACCCTTTGCTGATTTAATGCAAGGGATAATACTGATGGCCGGAACACAAAATACGACATCCACCTCCTCATTGGCTACTAACGGCTTCAATTCATTGACTAAAGCAACGGCCTCGCTTGGTGTTTTATTCATCTTCCAATTACCTGCAATTATTTTTCTACGCATTGTACTTTTCACCCATCCTTTTTATTATTTATCGTTGGCTGCTGCAACACCAGGTAACTCTTTGCCTTCTAAGAATTCCAAAGAAGCACCGCCGCCGGTGGAAATATGGGTCATTTTATCGCCAAAGCCTAAAATATTAACAGCTGCCGCCGAGTCTCCTCCACCAATAATAGTAACGGCATCGATCATGGCTAAAGTTTTAGCTACAGCGATTGTTCCCGCTGCGAAATTAGACATTTCGAACACCCCCATCGGGCCATTCCAAACAACTGTTTTCGCATCCTTAAGCGCATCAACATACAATTCCTGAGTTTTAGGCCCAATGTCAAGTCCCATTTCATCTGGCTGCAGATCACCTTCCACAGCTCGATACTCGGCATCATTAGAAAATCCTTTAGCGGCAATGGTATCAATAGGAAGTAATAGCTTCACACCTTTGGTCTTTGCCTTTTCAACCATTTCATTAGCATAATCTAAATATTCTTCCTCGACTAAAGATTTTCCGATCTGCTCTCCCTGCGCTTTTGCAAAAGTAAAGCTCATACCACCTCCGATAATTAATACATCCACTTTATCTAATAGATTGTTGATAACCGAAATCTTTGAAGAAACTTTTGAACCGCCAAGGATAGCGACAAACGGTCTTTCGGGGTTTTCTACGGCGTTGCCAAGAAAATCGATTTCCTTTTGCATTAGGTAGCCGACAACTGCGGTATCAACAAATTGGGTGACGCCGACATTGGAACAATGGGCTCTGTGAGCTGTTCCAAAGGCATCATTGACGAATACATCGCATAAGCTTGCTAATTCTTTACTGAACGCCTCACCATTCTTAGTCTCTTCAATCCGATAACGTGTGTTCTCAAGCAAAATAACATCGCCATCTTTCATGGCGGCAACAGCGGCTTTCGCATGAGGACCAACGACTTCATTGTCGGCGGCGAACTTCACCTCTTGCCCTAATAATTGGGTCAGTCGCTTCGCTACCGGTGCTAAAGACAGCTCTGGTTTGGGCTCTCCTTTGGGCTTGCCTAAATGAGAGCAAAGAATAATCTTTCCGCCATCATTGATTAACTTTTTAATTGTCGGGAGTGCTGCCACTAAACGGTTCTCATCGGTAATCTCGCCATCTTGCAAGGGTACGTTAAAATCACATCTTACTAATACTCTAAGTCCTTTTACATTGATATCATCAATAGATTTCTTATTAAGCATATTCGAGCTCCTCCATTAAATAAATAAGATAATTATATAAAGCGGGTCCAGTCCTATACTCTAACCTACAAGACCGGACCCGAGTGGATCAAACTTGATGTATATTATGCTAATTCAGCAAAATACTTAATAGTTCTGACCATCTGACTTGTGTATGAATTCTCATTATCATACCATGAAACAACCTTAACTAATGTTTTACCGCCTTCTAGAGGTGTTACTCTTGTTTGTGTGGCATCAAAGAGTGAACCATAAAGACTGCCGATAACATCTGAAGAAACTAATTCTTCCTCTGTATATCCGAAAGATGCGCTTGCTGCAGCCTTCATTGCGGCATTAATCTCATCAACAGTGACATTACCCTTAACAACTGCTGACAATTCTGTTAAAGAGCCTGTTGGAACAGGAACACGTTGAGCCGCACCGTCAAGCTTGCCGGATAAAGCAGGAATAACAAGACCAATAGCCTTCGCTGCGCCGGTTGAATTAGGAACAATGTTCACAGCGGCTGCACGGGCTCTTCTGAAATCACCTTTGCGATGAGGTCCGTCGAGTACCATCTGGTCACCAGTGTATGCATGAATCGTAGTCATGAATCCTTTTTCGATTTCAACTAAATTGTTTAATGTGTTTGCCATTGGAGCTAAGCAGTTCGTTGTACAGGAAGCAGCTGAAATAATTGTATCATCCTTGGATAATATGTCTTCATTAACACTGAATACAACGGTCGGAAGATCATTACCTGCAGGAGCTGAGATGACAACCTTCTTAGCGCCGGCATTAATATGGGCCTGAGCTTTGTCCTTTGATGTATAGAAGCCTGTACATTCAAGAACTACATCAACACCGATCTGTCCCCATGGGAGCTGAGATGCATCAGCCAAGGCATAAATCTCGATTTCTTTTCCGTCAACTACAATGGAAGATTCTTTTGCTTCAACTGTATCTCCTAAGGAATACCTTCCTTGTGAAGAATCGTATTTCAATAAGTGAGCTAACATTTTAGGATTTGTCAAATCGTTGATTGCCACTATTTCGTAACCTTCTGCCCCAAACATTTGTCTAAATGCCAAGCGTCCAATACGCCCAAAACCATTAATTGCTACTTTTACTGCCATTTCTAATTCCTCCTAATATGTTTCATTATTTATCTCTCAATGTTTATTTTACCCAAATTCTCAATAAAATTCAAGAAAAAAAAAGTAATTTATCAATATTTTAACAATTTTACATAAACATGTATATTTCTACGTTTTTTTTATTGATTTTTTCACTTAAAAATGCTTATTATATAGTATGTTATTAAAAACTAGGAGGAAATCATGATTATAAGCGATTGTCATATGCACTCTAACCATTCCTGTGATGCAACAGCCACTATGGAAGCGATGGTGCTTAGCGCCATCCATAAAAATTTAAAAATAATTTGCTTTACTGAACACCTAGATTTCGATTTTCCTGATGGTAAAAACAAAGAAAACTTCAATTTCCTTGTGGATATACCCACATATCAGGAAGAGCTTATAAAACTGAAAGAAAAGTATATCAATAGCATCGAGATTCTTTTTGGTATAGAATTAGGCTTAATGCCTTATTTAGCGCCTCGATATGAAAAGATCGTAAGGGAATTTTCTTTCGATTTCATTATCGGCTCCTCTCATTTGGTAAATGGCGAAGATCCGTACCAGCCGGCTTTCTTTCAGAACGTTTCAAAAGAAGAGGCTTATTATAAATATTTTGGATCTATTGTAAAGAATATCAACAGCTTTAAGTGTTTTTCTTCATATGGGCACCTTGATTATATTATTCGTTATGCGCCTAATACGAATGCGGGTTATTCTTATAGCAAGTATGCCGATATCCTGGACGAAATTTTAAAAAGCTTGATTGAAAATGGTAAGGCGCTTGAAATCAACACATCAGGTTTTAACTATGGGTTAAATCAGCCTCATCCACATTTTGACATTATCAGAAGATACCGGCAATTAAAGGGTGAGCTCATTACCATTGGCTCTGATGCCCACAAGCCGGAAGGAATTGGATATCGCTTTAAGGAGATAGATAATTTTCTAACAATGTTAGGGTATAGATATTACACGATATATCGTAACAACTCTCCTTGCATGATAAGTCTTTGAGCAGAGGGTATGCTTAAACGATGATCCCTCCGCCCACAACGTAATCATCATCGTAGAAGACGGCTGCCTGTCCTGGGGTAATGGCTCTTTGCGGTTGTTCAAATACGCATTCTATAAGATCTTTCCCAGTCTTTCGTATGGTGCAGGGAGCGCCCTGATGATTATACCTTACCTTTGTATTAACCTGCATTTCGCCATTTAGCTCAGATATAGACATGAAGCCCACATGCTTGGCAATTAGCCGGTCTTTCCATATGTCTTGATCGGAACCGATCACAACTTCATTGGTCTTTGGTCTTATTTCAATAACATAGACAGGATGTCCCAGCGACAGATTAAGGCCTTTGCGCTGTCCCACTGTGTAATTGGCTATTCCGGTATGGGTACCGATTATATTCCCCTTAATATCGATGAAATTGCCCAACGGTAATTTCTTTCCGGTATATAATTCTAAAAACTTCTTATAGTCACCGTCAGGAACAAAGCATATGTCTTGGCTGTCGGATTTATGGGCGACAGGCAATTGAATTGATGCTGCGATTTTCCGGATTTCATCCTTTGTATATGCTCCCACCGGCATCAATGTGCTTGATAGCTGCTTCTGTGTCAGATTATATAATGCATATGTCTGGTCTTTATGACTTGGGGCTTTTTTTAAAGTATAACGTCCATTTTCCAAGCGTGTGATATTAGCATAGTGGCCGGTAGCAATATAATCTGCGCCGATGTCTAGAGAACGCTTTAATAGAGACTCCCATTTGACATAACGATTGCATCTGATACACGGGTTAGGCGTACGCCCCTGGTAATATTCCCGGGCAAAGTCATCAATCACATACCTTCTAAAATCATTTTTAAAATTCATCACATAATAAGGTATGTTAAGATGATTCGCCACTCGTCTTGCGTCATCTACTGCACTTAAGCCACAGCACCCGGAATTCTCTTCAATCACACTGGTAGCTTCATCCTGCCAAATCTGCATCGTTATGCCAATGACATCATAGCCTTGCTCTTTTAAAAGGTATGCGGCCACAGAAGAATCTACGCCGCCGGACATGCCGACGACTACTTTTTCTTTCTTCATAGCATTCTCCATTCAAGATTAATAGACCTCTTCTGTTTCCTCTTCGCCAACATCCGATTTGGGTTTTTTAAGTCCTTCAATAGTGATGTGATTCTTCTCGGCATAATCCCATAATGCGGCGTGAATAGCCTCTTCGGCTAGTAAAGAGCAATGTATCTTAACCGGCGGCAGCCCATCAAGTGCTTCCATAACTGCTTTATTGGTCACTTTAAGTGCTTCATTCACTGTCTTTCCTTTGACAAGTTCTGTGGCAATACTGCTTGTTGCAACAGCAGCGCCGCAACCAAAAGTTTTAAATTTAACATCTCTGATAACTTGATCTTTATCAATATCAAAGTATATCCTCATAATATCTCCGCATTTAGCATTCCCAACAGTGCCCACGCCGCTTGCGTTTTCTATTTCTCCTACATTCCTTGGGTTCTGAAAATGTTCCATAACCTTTTCGCTATACATTACAATTCCTCCTTAATTGTCTAACATCTATTAAGCCAATTGATTCTTCTTTACAAAATCCTCATATAATGGCGACATAGCTCTTAATTGTTGTACGATTTCTTTGATTTTCCCAATCACAAAATCTATTTCTTCCATAGTATTTTTCTCGCTTAAGGTTAACCTAAGAGAACCATGGGCGATCTCATGAGGAAGTCCTATTGCCAATAAGACGTGGGAAGGGTCAAGAGATCCCGATGTGCATGCCGATCCGCTTGATGCACATATTCCGGCCATATCCAGCATGATCAGTAAAGATTCGCCTTCAATAAATTGGAAGCTGAAATTAATGTTATTAGGCAATCTTTTTTGTTTGCTTCCGTTTAAACGCACATAAGGGATTTCCTTATAAATTCTTCGGATCATCGCATCCCTTAATTGGGTTTCATGATTTGTCCTCTCTTTCATTGTATTCATGGCGATTTCGACAGCTTTTGCAAAGCCGATAATCCCAGGCACATTCTCAGTGCCGGCTCGCCTTTTTCGTTCTTGGGCGCCGCCGTGGATAAACGAGCGGATCTTCACGCCCTTTCGTATATATAGAAATCCAACACCCTTAGGCCCGTTTAATTTATGGGCGCTGGCACTAAGCATATCAATATTCAACTCATCGACATTGATTGGTATCTGACAATAAGCCTGTACAGCATCTGTATGGAATAGTATCTGTTCAGCTTTAGCCAGCTCGCCGATTTCCTTAATGGGTTGAATGGTACCTATCTCATTATTGGCATACATGATTGAAATCAATATGGTGGTGGACCTAATAGCTTTCTTTAGTTGATCCAATTTGATAATGCCGTTCTCATCAACATCAATGTAAGTGACTTCGAAGCCTCTTTTCTCAAGATACTCGCAAGTATGCAGTATCGCATGATGTTCGATCTTAGAAGTAATAATATGGTTGCCTTTTCCTAAATAGGCTTCGGCCGCGGCGATTAGCGCCCAATTGTCTGCTTCGCTGCCGCTGCCGGTGAAATAAATATCCGCACTTGGGGCACCAATAGACTTGGCTATGGTTGCCCTTGCGTTTGTCAGGACACTTTTATTTCTTGCGCCTAAGTCATATATACTTGATGGATTTCCATATTCTTCAGTAAAATAAGGAATCATCGCTTCTACAACCTCCGGACGTACTGCCGTAGTCGCCGCATTATCCAGGTAAATCAATTTATTCATTATCGCTCATCTCCAATTCAATTTGATTTAACAATTACAAGTCTTTCCGTCGTTTTCAGAAGGAATATATTTCTCTAAATGATGACTATTCTCAACAATTTCCTGTAAGGTCATACTGTCGACCACCGTGTTGATACTATCATTAATACGTTTCCACACATATTTTGTTACACAGGAATCAAACTTTGCGCATTCGCTGTCATTGTCAGTACATTCAACAACAGATAGGTTACCTTCTAAAGATCTTAGTATATCTCCAACAGAAATGTGCTGTGGATCCTTTGCTAAAGTGTAACCGCCATTAATTCCTCTGATACTATTAACTAACCCAGCTTTTTTAAGCTTTGCAATTAGTTGCTCCAAATAGCTTTCTGATAGGCATTGTCTTGCAGCAATACTGTTAACGGATACCGTCTCATCATTTGAGTGCATCGCTAGGTCCACCATTGCTATTAAACCATACCGTCCTTTCGTTGAAAGCCGCATAAACTCACCTCTTTCAAATTCAAAGTATTTTACTCGGATATAATCCCGAGCGTTTCACTCGGATTTCAGGTTAATAATATCACCATTCATTGAGAATGTCAATAAAAAAATGAGAATGTTTATCGCCCCACCATTTTGATCAAGTCATCTTCGGTAATAATGGGGATGTTTAGTTCTTTCGCCTTTCCATTTTTTGTTGAATTGGATAGATTATCATTATTAATGAGATAATCTGTTTTAGAAGACACCGAGCCCGATACTTTTCCGCCTTCCGCTTCAATAAGCGCAACTAATTCACGTCTACCGGAAAAATTCTCTAAAGAGCCGGTAATCACGAAAGTCTTGTCCTTAAGAGCTAGCTGATTGGTACTTGTATTCTCATTAAGAATAGTGATTTCTTTTAATAACGCAGTTATTTTTTCTATATGTGCAGATTCTTTAAAATAGGTTGAAAATGCCTGAGCAATGACTTCTCCAATACCTTGGATCTCTACGAGCGCTTCAGTGCTGGCGTTCATAATCCGATCCAAATCATTATCAAAGGCTTTGCAAATGAGCTTAGCATTTGACAATCCAATATTTAAAATCCCCAAACTATAGATAAATCTTTCGGTTGTGATTTTTCGCGCCTTATCGATGGCCGCGATAAGATTGTCAAAGGATTTCTCTCCCAAGCCCTCTAATGAAATAATGCTTTCTTTATGTGGATCCAAATGGAAAATATCAGCATATTCTTTAATGAATCCGTGATCAATCAATTTTTCCATTGTTGCCTCTGAAAGTCCTTCAATATTAAAAGCATCACGACTTACAAAATGGGTAAAAGATTTGATATGCTTTGCCTGACAGTCAGGATTTATGCAATATAATGATTGAACGTCATTTACTTGCTTAATAGCTGTCTCGCCGCCACATACCGGACATTGCTTCGGTATCGTAAGCTGACCGCTTCTGGTGTGATTTTGGGAAATTTGCGGAATGATCATGTTGGCCTTATAAACCTCAATCTCATCTCCGATTCCAAGTTCAAGCTCCTTAACAATGCTTAAATTGTGAACGCTTGCTCTTGTGACGGTGGTGCCTTCTAGTTCGACAGGCTCAAAAATAGCAACCGGATTAATCAGACCAGTTCTTGATGCGCTCCATTCAAGCTCTAAAAGTGTCGTTTCTTTAACTTCATCAGCCCATTTAAAAGCGATGGAATCTCTTGGGAATTTAGCTGTTGCCCCCAAAGAAATTCCATATCGGATATCATCTAAGGTTAAAACCAGACCGTCGGAGGGTAAATCATTCTCCGTGATATGTTCTGCGAATTTTGCCACGGCCGCTTCAATGTTTTGCTCATTAACCGGCTCATATTCCACAATATCAAAGCCCATTCCTTTCAACCAAAGGCATTGATTGATGCGCGAATTTTGAAAATCGATGCCGTCGGCTTTGACTAAGGAAAATGCAAAGAAGTAAACATTCCTATCTGCTGTAATCCGATTATTTAATTGCCTCACCGAACCACTGCAAAGGTTTCGGGGGTTTTTATATTTTGCTGCCACATCAGTAATACGTTCATTGATTTTCTCAAAATCCGAATATTTTATAATGGCTTCGCCACGGAGTATCAGTTCATCTGCATAGGATATTTTACGAGGTATATTTTTAAACACCTTCACATTGTTGGTAATGATTTCACCGACTTCACCATTTCCCCTTGTGACTGCTTTTACCAGTTCATGGTTCTGATAAGTGAGGACGATCGTAAGCCCATCTAATTTCCATGACAGCATTCCTTCATGATTGCCAAGCCATAGCTTCAATTGATTCAGATCCTTCGTTTTATCCAATGACAGCATAGGGAACGCATGACGTTCTTTCGGCAGTTCACTCAGCACTTCATAACCGACCTTGATACTGGGGCTGTTATTGAAAACGGTGCCGGTATCACTTTCTAAAGTCAACAACTCATCATAGAGTTTGTCATACTCATAATTGCTCATCAGTTCGGCATCATCCTGATAATATGCTTTTGCGGCTTGGTTCAGTTTTATGACCAGCTCTTTCATTATTTCTAGTTTATCACTCATAGGTTTTACCTCCGGTACTAGTAGCCATTTTCCTTAATTGCATAACTTCTTGTTCTGTTAAGCTTCTCCATGTGCCTTCCTTTAAGTTGCCCAATGTTATATTCATAATCCTGACTCTTTTTAGTAGTTTCACTTTATATCCGAAATATTCACACATCCGTCGGATCTGCCTATTTAAGCCTTGAGTCAAAATAATCTCAAACTGACAGTCTCCTTTCTTAACGACTTTGCATGGTCTGGTTACTGTATCGAGAATTGGAACACCTTCACTCATCCCTTTAATAAATTCTTCGGTTACTGGCTTGTTAACATGCACGATATATTCTTTTTCATGCATGTTGCGCGCTTTAAGTATTTTATTAGTCAAATCCCCATCATTAGTCAGCAAAAGCAATCCGATCGACTCTTTATCTAATCTGCCGACAGGGAAAATCTTGTAGTCATGTTTAATGAAATCAATAACATTATTCGGTTCGTTTTTAGCTGTGGTGCAGACAATGCCTTTGGGCTTGTTAAACGCAATCATAATAAATGGATCCAAAGCCTTTACTTCTTTATCATCTACAGTAACGATTTGTCCAGCAGTCACTTTTTCGCCCAGCAAAGCCTTGTCTCCTGCTATTTTAACTCTTCCGGAAGCAATTAATTGATCCGCCTCCCGCCTGGAACAGTAACCAGCATCGCTCAAAAATTTATTAAGGCGAGTTGCGGCAGGCTTATCAGGAGATTCTTCAAATGTAGATAGTATTTTATTCATTATGATCACCTTCTATCTTGACAACAAAAAAGTTTCTATTTAAAATTCGTACAAATAGAAACTCTTTAGTCGTCTAACTAATTAGGTCTACTATGTATCAACAGTGTCAGCTTGGTTAGATGATTCAGTTGACGATGTCTCTTCATTTCCAGTCGTTTCTCCAATGGTTTCTTCAGTATCCGTTTCATTGGATACAGCATAAATCTTTTGAATAAAGTTTTCTAAGTCCTCATATTCTTCACGTAGCTTTGCAAACCGTTCATTAACATCAGTGTATAAGGCTTTGATATCCTCCTCAGAAATCAATTGCTCAATGTGAGCTTGAATTTCATTGCTGTAATAATATTTGCCTGTCTCTTTGTCATATTCTCCCCGATAGATATAATAACTGCCATCTTCCTGTTGCATCACATAAACATAGTCTAAGTTTGGAATGAGGGGTTCTATATCTGCGATTCTTAATTCATCATATATAAAAACAACATAAGTATTATTAACATCTCCAGGCTTTATATAGCAAGTTGTGTTCTCATAGCCTTTAATGATATTCGCTGTTTTTACAATAATGTCTGCATCTATAACCTCTTCCATATTATAAATATTAGCTAACGCATCTATGTCACCTGATCCAAATGCTGCTCGATAATCTAAAATCAATTCATTGATTGCTGTCTTAATGCCCTGCATATCAACTGTCTCATTAACAAGAACTGATTCTGAATTACTATCGTTTTGATCAGCAGGTTTGCTCCCCTCCCCGTTCTTTAGATTGATAAAAATAGCTACTATGGCAGAAACAATAACAACTATCGACAAAACAATAATGAGTATCATCTTGATATCATCGCGGTTGTTCTTTTGTTCTCTTGAACTCATAATTCTTCTCCTTTTTTTGGTATACGAGTATATTGTAGCAAATATCTTTCTAAAAAGCAATACAGATTGATTTGACGTTAATCGACAATTTTTATCTTTACTATCTACACATAACTTTTTGGGTAAGAATCAGGAAAAATATATAAAAATATATTTGCATTATTCTATAAAATATAGTAAAATAATACTTGCATCTGTAGCTCAGTGGATAGAGCAATGGTTTCCGGAGCCGTGTGCGAGGGTTCGATTCCCTTCAGATGTACTAGCGGTTATGAAAAAATCCTTGAGGAGTTATCCTCAAGGATTTAATATTCCATGTTATATCATATTACTTGGCATAATCTGTCACACGCGATTCACGAATGACGTTCACTTTGATTTGCCCTGGATAATCTAGCTCGCTTTCAACCTGTTTCGAAATGTCTCTAGCAAGTAGGATCATTTCAGCATCATTTACTTGTTCAGGAATTACCATAATACGAATCTCTCGACCTGCCTGAATAGCAAAAGATTTATCTACGCCTTTAAATTCATTGGCGATATCTTCTAATTGTTTCAATCTGTTAGTATATGTTTCCAAAGTTTCTCTTCGCGCACCTGGCCTAGCAGCTGATAGAGTGTCTGCCGCCTGCACAATACATGCAATAAGAGAGGTTGGTTCTGTATCTCCATGATGAGATTCAACAGCATTAATGACGATTGCAGATTCTTTATATTTTCTACATAAATCAACACCAATCTGAATATGTGAGCCTTCCATTTCATGATCTAACGACTTACCAATATCATGTAGCAAGCCAGCACGCTTAGCCATCCGGATATCCACACCTATTTCTCCAGCAAGAATCCCGGATAATTGTGCAACCTCAATAGAATGCTTCAATGCGTTTTGCCCATAGCTAGTCCTATATTTCATTTTGCCGAGTAAACGAACCAATTCCGAATGAATTCCATGTACACCAACTTCTAAGGTTGCTGTTTCACCTTCTTCTCGTATGATTGTTTCAACTTCTCTTTGCGCTTTTTCTACCATCTCTTCGATTCTGGCCGGATGAATTCGACCATCTACAATTAACTTTTCTAAAGCGATTCGTGCAACTTCTCTTCGAATCGGATCAAAACTCGAAAGAATAACGGCTTCAGGTGTATCATCAATGATCAAATCAATTCCTGTCATCGTCTCTAAGGTTCTGATATTACGCCCTTCACGTCCAATTATTCTTCCTTTCATCTCATCATTAGGCAATGGCACAACTGAAATTGTCGTCTCTGCCACATGATCTACTGCACATTTTTGAATAGCTGTCACAACATACTCTTTTGCCTTTTTGTTTGCTTCCTCTTTTGCTTTGTTTTCTAAATCCTTAACTAAGATTGCTGTCTCATGTTTTACTTCATCTTCAACAGTTTTTAAAAGATATTCTTTTGCTTGTTCGGAGGTAAGGCCTGAGATTCTCTCTAATTCCTGTACTCGCTGTTCGTTAAGCGCTTCAACTTCTTGTTTCTGTCTGTTCAGCTTATCTTCTCTTGAAGACAACTGATGTTCTTTCTTTTCTAAAGAATCAGATTTACGGTCTAGGGCTTCTTCTTTTGAAAGAACCCTTTTTTCATATCTTTGCAAATCAGCTCTACGTTCTTTGCTTTCCTTCTCTAAGTCATTCCGAGTCTTTAACGCTTCTTCTTTAACCTCTAATAATCCTTCACGCTTTTTTGTCTCTGCCGCTTTCATAGCTTCGTCAATAATCTCTCGAGCTTTTTCTTCAGCACTACCAATTTTAGATTCTACTACTTTCTTTCTATAAGAAATTGCTAGGTTCCAAGCAATAACCGCAGTAATAATCACAACAATAAAAACATAGATTACTGTCATAAAGAAATCAGGCACAGGAACACCTCCCTATTTAGTTTTCATTGTACAAGTATACAACATATAAATTTTATACTTTTTTTAGTATTATGTCAAGTATCTATATCCTATTTATGAATACTAATTGCCATTTGTCTCAAAATTCCTAACACAATCCACAATATCATTATATTCATATCCTTTTCGAAGCAGATAATTAATTACTTTTTGCTTTTCGTTGGCTAAGATTATGGGGGGGGTGCCGTACTTTTTATTAATATATTTATTGATGTTTCTGATATCATTATGCTCATGGGCTTCTAAAACTTCTCTGGTAAGAGCCTCTGGGAGACCTTTTTGTCTTAATTCATATTTGATCATCTGGATACTCTTGCCTTCAGAACGATAAGCCATATAATTCTCTATATAACGTTTGTTATCAATGTAATTATATTGCTTAACATAATCTATCGCCAAGTCAACTATATCATCTGAAAAATCAGAAAACTTAAGTCTTCTTCGCAGCTCTGTCTCGGTCCGATCGCTTGACACCAGCAAATCCATCACCTTCTTTTTAGCCTTTACCAAGATGCATTCACTTAATATCTCGTCTAGGATAGCCTGATCAATATTGATGTCAACGCAAAGCTTATATTGATCGATTTCACGTTTTGTTAAAACAAATCGGCATGTTTCATCAATATATATCTTGGCTTTTGACTTCGTGATGTATTCGATATCGGTAACTAACATTATTCTGGCTTAGGGCTTGTGATGTCAGACAAGCCATAGTGAGCACGCACTTTTTGATCCACTTCCTCTAAAACCGAAGGATTCTCTCTTAAATACTTCTTCGTATTCTCGCGTCCCTGTCCAATCTTAGCGTCAGCATAAGAATACCAGGCTCCGCTCTTGACGATAACCCCTAAATTAGCAGCCAAATCTAAAACGTCCCCTTCCTTAGAAATGCCTTCACCAAACATGATATCAAACTCTGCTTCTTTAAAAGGTGGTGCGATCTTATTCTTAACGACTTTAATTCTGACGCGGTTCCCAACCATCTCTCCACCTGCTTTCAGAGTTTCGATTCTCCTGATATCCAAACGGATGGATGCGTAAAACTTAAGCGCACGTCCGCCTGTTGTTGTCTCAGGGCTACCAAACATGACACCAACCTTCTCACGCAATTGATTGATAAATATCACAATGCAGTTAGACTTACTGATGATAGCCGTTAATTTACGTAATGCCTGTGACATCAAACGTGCTTGAAGACCAACGTGGGTGGCACCCATATCGCCATCAATCTCCGCTTTGGGAACTAAGGCGGCAACTGAGTCTACCACAACGATATCTACTGCGCCTGATCTAACCATTGTTTCTGTTATCTCAAGAGCCTGCTCGCCATTGTCAGGTTGTGATATATATAGGTTATCAATATCCACACCGATCTTCTTGGCATATGCCGGATCCAGTGCGTGTTCTGCATCAATAAAGCCGGCTATCCCACCGCGCTTCTGGACTTCTGCAACCATATGTAAAGTGACCGTTGTCTTCCCTGAGGATTCCGGCCCATAAATCTCAATGACTCTTCCCTTAGGAACCCCGCCTAATCCCAATGCCAAATCTAAACTTAATGCACCGGTCGGAACGGTCTCCACATCCATGGATGCTCCTTTATCTCCCAGCTTCATAACGGCTCCTTTGCCGTACTCCTTTTCAATATGTGCCAGTGCGACATCTAGGGCTTTCAACTTATCATTTTTCTCCATCTGCTAATCTTCCTTTTCTATAAGTTATATTTCGAACAGTTGTTCCAGAACCTATGTTTCATTTTATGCCTTTTCTTTCTGTTTGTCAATGCCTTTTATGATAAAATAACGACAATTCTAACAACTGTTCTTTTTAATCTCATTATATAATGTGTTCTTTTTAAAGTAAAGTTATAACGTTCGACATATCATATCCTTTTTTGTCGAGTTTTGTCATTATCTGGGAAATGATTCAATAAATATAAAAATAATAATAAAGCACTCAGGAAGACTATGCTGCCAATGACAAGCATCATCCCGTTGATCTTTAAATTCATCTGTTGTACAGTGATAGAGGTTATATTCGCTGCTATATGGAATAAAACGGGCATTAGGATGGCATCATGCCTTTCGTATAAAAAGGCCAGCATTAAGCCAAGAACGAATGCATAAATGCCCTGACTCAGATTCCCATGATATATTCCAAATATCAAAGCAGATATAAAGATTGCCGAAGAATTCCTGACAAAACTTTTCAATCGAATAAAAACCAAGCCTCTGAAAACAAGCTCTTCCGCAATCGGTGCGATAATTCCTACCCCAATAAATTGAAGCATCAAATGTGAAGAATATATCGCTTCTGCGGTACTTCCATAATCATTGAAAAGAATAAAAGCTTGGATCTGTGTTATTAAAAAATTCAGTCCAAGACATGCCGAAATCCCTGCAGCAATAACAAAAATCACATGAAATGGCTTTAATTTCCTTGGAACGCTTCGGACATTGGACCTCTTTTTATCTTTATTAATAAGAATTATAGCAATTGGTAGGGTTATCAGACCGGCAAGAGTCGTGGCAAGAATTCCCGAGTCGGTGAAGAAGAATGAGCATATACTAAGAACAATATAATGTATCATCAACGGATAAATAATGATCCATATTTTATAAGCTAGATCTTTCTTATACATAGTTTCCATTTTAAAATAACCTTACTTTTTTCTTTAAAGGATTAAGCTTGTGAAAAGAGAAGCGTAAAAGTATTGCGCTTATAATAGATTGTACCATAACACTTAAGATAATCCAATGAGTTTTTAAAAATAGCGAGATTTCAATTCCTGATTCGAAGATAAATAGACGGCTTGTATCTCCAAGCTGTCTATTCACCAATTCAAGCAAGGTTATGGACGGATTAATCAGTAATAGCATTAATGTCCAGCCTGGAGCTTTGATTGCATCCGGAGAATTGGTGCCGGACATTAGTATGGCAATTAGAACCAAAGTGCCTAAGCAAAAGAACAAAACACTTCCATAAGTTATTGCTGTCGCAAAGGCTGTCCGCTTTAGCATTGTTGACAAGGTAATGCCTAATGTACCTATAAAAAAAGTTGCAAAAATTAAATACGCAGTGATCTCGATGATATCCCTAAAGGAAATTCCGCCAAAAATAAAGACAATAGACATCACCGGTAGCCCAGAAATAATCACTAATGTCATGACGTGCACAGATGAAGCCAGTTTCCCTATAATAATATTCGCAGCTGTTAGTTTTGTCGAAAGTAAGATATCCAATGTTTGGCGTTCTCTTTCCCCTGAAATTGCCGACGAGGTCATCGCTGACATCATAAAAAGCATAAGGATAAATTCGGTAATAGTTAATAACTGATAAAGGGCGCCAATTGCAGTATAATTTATATTCGCACTGCTTTCTATTAAGTCAATGACATCATAAAGAATAGTTAAACCGCCAAGCATCAACAGGATGTTGAAGATGATAACCATAACCAGAAACTTGATACTTCTTGTATTTGTCTTTACTTCTTTTTTATACACAGGGTTAATCTTCATATCCTTCATTCCTTTCAAAAATCTTAAGAAATACCGACTCTAAATTGTGCTTTTCCCTTCTGAATTCAATCACAAAAATACCATTGTCAATCAACATTTTAAGTAATGTGCCTTCCATCTGTGGGTCGGCTGTCGTATTGATGCGTATGCTATTACCCGTAAATGATAAATCCTCAATAAAGGGATTATCACTCAGATATGAAATCGCTTTTTCGATACCATCTAAGACAGTGATAATTAGTGGGCTCGGACCACTGAGTGCTCCAAACACTTCATCAATCGAATCACTTAAAATTAGTTTTCCTTTGTCAATAATACCAATATTCGTACATAATTGCGAAAACTCGGTCAAAATATGGGAGCTGATGAGAACAGTTTGCCCCTGTTGATTGAGGCTTTTTAAAATCTTATTAAATTCAAAGCGTGCTTTCGGATCCAGACCTAATGCAGGTTCATCTAAAATAAGCAGCTTAGGAGTGTGTATCAGACACCTCGCTAAACATAGTTTTTGCTTCATCCCCCTTGAGAGCTCATCAATATAGCAGTCTCTTTTACTAGCTAAGTTAACCATTTCCAATAATTCAGAACAGCGCATTTTGGCATTTTTACCTTGAATGCCAAAAATATCTGCAAAAAAGATCATATATTCGAACACTTTTAAATTATTATAAAAGCCGAAAGAATCCGGCATAAAAGCAATTTTATCTTTAATGTGCTCAGGTTGTCTGATAGCATCAACACCATCAATATAGAGCTCTCCGCTATCAGCTTCAAGCAAGCCGGCGATTATTTTCATAGCTGTGGTTTTTCCGGCGCCATTAGGACCTACAAAGCCATACAGCTCTCCTTCGTTAATGTGTAAGCTTAATTCGCCAAGGGCAGCGAAATCACCATATTTCTTATACATGTTAAGAATTTTTAGCATTATTTAACCCTCCCAGATGCAGCTAATTGCGGTATTCTTCCAGCATTGTCAGCGGCTCCATAACTATTGTTGATGAAACGTACGATTAATTGATTATCTTTATTTAAGTAAGGACTCAAGTCATCAATTGTACCATTCTCATCTATAAAGACCTGCTCATATTCTTCTTGATTGCGATTATAAAAATAAACGGAAACATCCAGCTTCTCAAGGATTGCTTCATTCATCTTTAGAGAATCAATCCAAAGCTCTTCTGAAAAAGTATATTCCAATTCTGCCATTTTACTCATTATTGTATCCTCTTCCATGAAAACATCACCTGACAACACCGTGGCAAAGGCTGTAGAATCAGGATAATTAACGATTCCGTTATGTTCAAAGGATATATCAACCTTTTTTACAATAAGAGTATTCCCAGCAGCATTATAATTAATATCTTCTAATAATTGCGGCTTGAAATCATTTGTAAAAGCCACAAAATATGGTTCGTCATCATTTCCATATAGATTTAACAATGAAAGCGTCATCAGAATATTCCTTCTGCCCACTTCGGAAACTGCAGTGTATTCTAAAGAAGAACCATCTGAGCCCTGTATAAGATAGTCGGCAGTATCAAAGCGTTCAAGTAATCCTGAGTTATATCTGTCATTTTCAATATAAACATCTATTGTTTCACCACTTGCTATATTTTCCAAAATCAAAGCTGTATATGGAGTGATAACACCTGCATCAGTCAGGTCGTAGGGGGTACTGTTCGTAATGGCTCCTTTGTATCCATTTCCATCATAGGTCAACTTAACATCAATGCTTCCTACATCATTAAGCAGGTGACTTGCCATAAATGTTGTAGTGTCAAAGGCCTTTTGGCTATTTACAGCAATTAATGTATTCTCATTATTATCAATAAGGTTCATCAAGCTCAGTTCTTGATCAAGAGGCTCATTGCTAAGGCGGTTTCTGATCGGTTGTATATGATTATAATCCTTTAAAATGTTGACAGTATATTCGTCTTGGATTGTAAACTCATAAGGAACATCATCTGGGGAAGTCAAAATAACAAACGTGTTTTCTAAGGCATTTGATTCTTCCAATTCGATAATGGACGTATAGTTTAAAAAAGGATTGCTTTGTTTTGTTTTACCTCCAATGATAAAGATCAGTGCCACAAATATAAAAGCCATTCCCAATAAAGCTATATGGATATACCGTTGTCGGCCATTCTTTTTTAAAATCAAAAATATTATAATTAATACCACAACATAAATGCTTATCATAATAATATAGACACTGACATTAGGAATATTCTCAGGCATTATATTAGATACAATACTTTCCGCGATATAAGAAGTTGCAAGAGGATAAGCCACTGCTAAAATTCTTTGCCAGTCAGACTCTGATAGTTCGGCGCTTAGAGCCTCATAAATCAATAAGGTGTTTTCCTGTTCTGCCAAAGAAGACCCACCTAAATTGTGTTTAAAAGAAATGATTTTACCCTGATAATAATTCTGCACCTTGTAATTCGACTCATCATAGATATCTCCTTCATCGGTGAGCAGTATACCGCCTTCGCTAATCCAGTAGTTTAACATATCTTGCTGTTCATCATATAGGTTGGATAGAACTAAAGCATCCATTATAACCAGATCAAACGAATACAGGTTCTCCATGTTTTCTGAGATCGGAATCAGCTTAATAGATATATTTCCAAATTGAATATCTGACTTGTCAAACTGAAGTTTTGATAGTGGACTCAAGCTCTCTAGATATTTATCTGGAACACCGACAAAAATATCAGTAACGCTAGTAACGCTTGGGAAAAAGGTTTCTGAATAAACCTCATTGCCATCATCAGATTTTAAGAATATTGACATCTTAATCTCACTATAGGAAACTGGAACATAAAAACTTGCTCCTGATTGTTCGCTTTCTTTGATTTCAATGGATTGTGTATAGGCAAGGGTCTTTTCATACGGATTGTCTGACACGACTAGGGTGATTGTACCCATAAAATGTTCGCCTTTGTTTAGGCAATTAACGGTTACAGGCATAAAACGCTTAAATTTGACATGATTTTCATAGCCAAATTCAAACTCCATTTCAAATTGGGAATCAACACTGGCGTTGTCCTTATCGGAACTATAGTCACTTGCGCAGCATGCGTATGAAGGCCATGTCAAACAAAAAAACAGCAGCCCTAATAAGTATATTAAAATTTTATTTTTTACCTGTCGCATAAGACACCTCAATATTTTATTACTTGTTAAAATCAGCTATTTTCAAAGATATTTCAAAAGAAGTCTCCGTCATCGTGCTATTAACGTGAATGGTTCCATTGTGTCTTTCAACAATCGACTTTGCAATAGACAAACCAAGACCAGTGCCCCCTGTTTCTGCCTGCCGGGAATGCTCGACTCGGTAAAACTTATCAAAAACATAAGGTAAATCCTTCTTTGGAATAACCGAACCATAATTAATGATCTGGATTTGGATCCTGTCAATTTCTTTTTTTGTATATATTTTCACAACTTTACCATTCTTACCATATCGGATTGCATTACTGATCAGATTCTCAAATACTCTGGCAAGTAAATCGCCATCACCAACAACTAAAGTGCTCGGCTCATAAGGCTTAAATACACAAACCAGATGATTTTCCTCAAAGTTTATATGAAATTCTTCAATCTTCTGCTCCAGAAGCTTTACAATATCGATGAATCCTTCTTTTATAGGCATCTTGCCATAATTAATAGTTGTAAAATTAAACAAATCCACAATCATTTTCTCCAAATTTTGAGATTTGTTATGGACAATATTGATATACTTGGTTCTGTCAGAGTCAGACAAATCTTTATGCGAGTTTAATATACCCATATATCCTATAATAGAAGTTAAAGGAGTACGTAAATCATGGGCAACATTGGTAATTAATTCGTTTTTAGTCGCTTCAATCTCCTGCTCTTTTTCCTTTAGCAAACGCAAATCTAATGCCATAATATTCAAATTCTCAGCTATGATAGAAAATTCGTCATTATATTTGACCTCAAGAGTTGAATGGTAATCTCCCTTAGCAATGTTTTGAATCGCCTTTGTTATCTCCTCTAAATAAGCCGATCGCCGCCTAGTGAGCAGGAGGAAAACAAATACTGCCAAAATAATCGAAAATATAGTGAGTATCATTAAGATTTCCCAATGGATTCGATAACCAAAAAGCTTAGGTCCCCTTATTCCGGCAATAATATTATCAGATGAGATGGAGCCAACTCCGGTATAATCACGTGAATAGTTTCTGTTAGGCAGTGCGTCTTGTAAATGTATCCGAGCATATGTAAATATAAAGAGAACATTAAGCCCGATTGCAATCAAAACACTGAAAACGGTATACAGCATCATCTTTATACGAAAGCTTTTAAACAAATTTTCCTTCAACTTTGTACCCTACCCCCCATACAGTGATAATGATCTGTGGCTTTCTTGGATCCTGTTCAATCTTCTCACGGAGTCTGCGAATATGAACCATGACTGTATTGTTAGCTTCATACATCTTCTCATTCCATACTTTTTCAAATATTTCATCTGTGCTAAAGACCCGGTCAGGATGATTGGCTAATAATCTTAGTATATCAAATTCAATAGGTGTCAGCGCAACCTCTTTACTACGGGCGATAACCTTATGTCTTGCCACGTCAATTTCAATGTCATGAATGCGTATAACGTCATCTGCAGCATCTTTGACATTGGGGTTTAGTTCCATATACCTTCTTAACTGTGAATTGACTCTAGCGGTCAATTCCAATGGATTAAAAGGTTTTATCATATAATCATCAGCCCCTGCGCCAAGACCGACGATTTTATCTAAGTCAGTTGATTTCGCACTTAATATAATGATCGGGATATTCTTGGTTTCTCTAATATATTTGCACATCTCAATGCCGTCGATCGTCGGCATCATAACATCAATAACAGCAAGCTTAATATCAGCGATTTTCAAAATGTTCAAGCCATTTTGTGCATTGGTTGCTTTATATACCATGTAGCCTGCGCTACACAAATAAATCTCAACCAGATCGGCTATCTCTACATCATCATCTACGACTAAAACTTCAATTGAATTAGGCACTGCTATTCCTCCAGTTAAATATATCATTTTATTTTCTCTTAGTATACCACAGCTTTTGTTCTCAGTCCTTACGAATACTTAAATATATTTTTAAAAAGTCCTAATTTTAAAAAGAGCACTCCGTTAAAGAATGCTCTTTTTAACATAAGCCTATCGATAAGCCGGGTTATGTTGTAAATAATCATCTATCTAGGCCTGCTGTTGCCAACAGGCTCAAGCGACCTACCCTAAGGCATGACGGGTCACCATATCGCCTTATATGCGGTCTTGCTTCGGAGTGGGGTTTACATAGCCTGTTCTGTTGCCAGAACAGCGGTGGTCTCTTACGCCACCTTTCCATCCTTACCATCTCTGGCGGTTTATTTCTGTTGCACTAGCCTTGGAGTCACCTCCACCGGACGTTATCCGGCACCCTGCCCTGTGAAGCCCGGACTTTCCTCACCTGCAGCCTTTCGGCGTATGCAGGTGCGATTATTTAATAGACTTGCCATCATTATACCATGATTTACTTTTGATTGGCAAGACTTATACTTTAAAATAAGCATTGCCGATAAACTCTCTGATGATAGAATTCTTTGGGATTGATTCACATGAAACGCCTAAAAAGTAATCTAAAAACTTTAAAAGTCTCTTCGCTTCGTCATATTCAGGCTGGCTTTTATCAATTCCAAACAGCAAAGGCTCCGCATATTGTTTTAGCACCGCAAGCTCATAAATCAATGCGGAATTAAACATAATATCAGCATCCTCTTGAAACGGGAAAATATTTCGCTCCTCGCCCTTTCTTACAGAATTCCACATCGCTATGGTTTTAGTGGCGCTGGAACCTCTTTTTGCCGCATCTCGTACAATTCTGCGGATCAAACGGCCATCTGTTGTAGGTATTCTGTTATGCTCATCAATATTTAGCTGACTTAAAGCACTAATATATATTTTAAACTTATTATCTTTATGCAAGCTATAGGTCAACTGATCATTAATCCCGTGAATACCCTCAATAACCAATATGTCTTTCTTGCCGATCATTTTATTATTACCTTTATACTCACGTTTCCCAGTGATAAAATTAAAAAAGGGCAGTTCAACCTCTTCGCCTCGAAGCAGTGCTATCATATCTTCATTGAATTGATCTACATCGATGGCGTCCAAACTTTCATAATCAGGTTTTCCCTCTTCATCGAAAGGGGTCTTCTCTCGATCCACAAAATAATCATCAACCGGAATTGGATGGGGAATCATGCCATGCGCCCGCAGTTGAATGGACAAACGATGAGAAAAAGTGGTTTTACCTGAAGATGAGGGTCCTGCAATTAAAATGATCCGTTTCGAGGGATTATTGCAGATTTCTTCAGCGATCTCAGCAATCTTTTTCTCCTGAAGCGCTTCCTGAACAAGAATCAAATCCTCAATACCGCCATCTGCAATAGTATTATTTAAAGCCCCTACTGTATTAATACTCAACATTTCGCCCCAACGAGTCGCTTCCTTTAGTACCTTAAACAGCTTCTTTGAAGGCTCAAATTTAGATAATTGCTCCGGCGAATCAATATCCGGCATATCTAATACAAACCCTTCGTCATATGGATACAAGTCAAATGTTTTAATATAGCCGGTACTTGGCGCCATATAGCCATAATAGTAATCTTGGAAGTCCTCCAGAGAATAAATACTCACACTTGAAGCCCGTCTATATCTAAAGAGATTTTGCTTGTCATACAGCCTGCCCTTCTCAAAAATCTCGATTGCTTCATCGGTGCTGGTCCTTCTCTTCATAATCGGAATATCCTGCGCTACCAGCTCCTGCATCCTAGATTTGATCCGGTCTAGAACATTCTGATTCAGCTCCCCTTCCGAGGATAACTCACAATAATACCCATTGCATAATGAATATTGAACGACCAACTTGTTAAATTTACTTAAGCCAATAACATCTCTGACAGCCTTTACTAGAATTAAAGTTGCAGTCCTTTTGTAAGTTTTGTGACCGATGTTGCTCCCTATAGTGATAAACTCTATATCAGAATCCTTATTGATGTGTTTGAATAATTCTTGCAGCTTATTATTCACTTTTGCAAGAATGATCTTATGCTCATATTCGCTCTGTAATGATTTACTGATCTGCTCTAATGTAATCCCTTTAGGAAATATCAGTTCTTTGTCTAAGCACCTTATCGTGATTGTTTGCTCCATTTGAATGTACCTCCCTAGTCATATTTTAATAGATATTAAATCAAATTACAGTGAAAGGTGAAAAGTTCTCTTCTGTATAAACCTTGATTTTTTGCCAATTGTCCTTAAAATAATCTTTCATGTAGTCAACAAAAATATGCTCTACACCATGATGCCCAGCATCAATAAGAAATATCCCCTGTGCGACGGCATCAATTCCTTCGTGGTGCCCGATATCGCCTGTTATAAGCACATCTGACGCTTGTTTGAGTGCGGCATTACTCATACCTTTACCCGAACCTGGCGAAACCGACACTTGCCTAACTACAGCATCAAGATCTCCAAAAATCGTCACATTTGGTATGGAAAACGCTTCCTTGACCCATTCTGCGCAAGCTCTTAATGACATGGGCTCCCCTAATTGACCGGTGCAGCCAAATCCCATCGGTGCCGGTAAATTAGGCTGCGTCACATCAAGCACCTCACATTGCCGTAAATCTAATAATTTGGCAGCGTGCTTTCCCATAACAGCAATATCGAAATTTGTATGCATCGTATAATAATTGATATTATTCTCTATTAATCGAATGATGCGTTTACCGATAAAATCATCATCTAAAATATTCTTTATCTCAGTAAAAATTAAAGGATGATGAGTAACCAGCATATCTGCCCTTAAACTGATTGCTGTATCAATGACTTTTTCGGTGGCATCAAGGGCTAAAAAAACAGACTTCACTTCATGATTAGACCTGCCGATTAATAGACCGGTGTTGTCCCATGGCTCGGCTAAGCTTAACGGAGCCAGCTGCTCTAAATTCTTAATAATCCTCTTGCTATCCATAATATGTCAAGGCCTCCTTTACCTGTTTGATTTCCTCAGTGAGCTCACCGGCTCTTTCGTTGGCGTGAAGAGAGTCAGCTGTTGTTAAACACCGGAGTATTTTCTTATTCTTCGTTAATTCGTTCTCTAAATAAGCCTTCAACACTGGTTTCTTGTTGATGAGCAAATATTTTCCATAAGTATAGTAGATATCTTTAGAATAAACCTCGTCGCCGGGAATAGCCTTAATGATCGTGTAAAACTTTCCTTCATCAATAATCATATTCTCAAGAATTATTTGAAATCCTATGCTATGTAAATATTGACGCACCTCAGAAATCGCTGAATGGGGTGAAAGGATGAGTTCGGATATATTTAATAGCTTCTCCCTGCCCTCATGTAAAATTCTATTTATTAAAGCTCCGCCCATCCCTGCTATAACCAATGAGGCCACTTGCTCATCAAGAGCAGAAAGGCCATCTGATAATTTTATTCTAATTGAAGCGTTTAATTGATATCTGTTAATATTCTCCTTAGCACGCTCAAGGGGCCCTTTATGAATATCCATAGCTACCGCAGATGGAATGATTTGGTTCTGAACCAAATAGATCGGAATATAGCCGTGGTCAGTCCCGATGTCAGCCAGTATTTTTCCCGGAGTCACCATTTCGGCGACAGCCATTAATCGTTTAGAAAGCGTCATAGTCCACACCCGAAATGATTAATCAAGATAATCTTTTAGTTTACGGCTCCTGCTTGGATGTCTTAACTTACGCAGAGCCTTCGCCTCAATTTGGCGAATTCGTTCTCTTGTTACATTAAACTCCTTGCCTACCTCTTCAAGGGTTCTGGCTCGTCCATCGTCTAAGCCAAAGCGAAGTCTCAACACCTTTTGTTCGCGTTCTGTTAAGGTAACCAGAACTTCTACTAATTGTTCTTTCAAAAGCGTGAAAGCAGCTGCATCCGAAGGAATAGGGACATTGTCATCCTGAATGAAATCACCCAAATGGCTGTCTTCCTCCTCACCAATGGGGGTTTCTAAAGAAACCGGCTCTTGGGATATTTTTAATATCTCCCTGACTCTTTCCACGGGGATCTTCATTTCCTCAGCGATTTCTTCCGGTGCTGGTTCTCGTCCTAGCTCTTGTAGCAGTTGTCTTGATACTCTTACAAGCTTATTGATTGTTTCTACCATGTGGACAGGTATACGTATTGTCCTTGCCTGATCCGCAATCGCTCTTGTTATTGCCTGGCGAATCCACCATGTCGCATAAGTGCTGAACTTATATCCTTTACGATAATCAAACTTTTCAACTGCTTTGATGAGTCCTAAATTACCTTCCTGGATCAAATCTAGAAAAAGCATGCCTCTGCCTACATAGCGTTTGGCGATGCTGACAACAAGTCTTAAATTGGCCTCAGCCAATCGCTTCTTCGCTTCTTCATCGCCTTCCTCCATATGTTGCGCCAGTTCGATCTCTTCTTCCGCATTGAGCAGAGGAACCTTACCGATCTCCTTTAAATACATTCTGACAGGGTCTTCAATACTAATGCCTTCAGGTACAGAAAGATCAATATTCTCGATATCCTCCTCCTCTTCCAATAGCAGTTCCTCTTCCGGAACGTCGTCGTCATCATCATTGCTGATTTTAAGGATGTCGACATTATTTTCTTCCAAGTATTCATAGATTTTCTCGATTTGTTCCTCATTAAGCTCAATGTCTACGAAAAAATCGTTGATTTCCTGAAATTCCAATAAGCCCTTTTTACGCTTGGCATATGGAACTAGTTCTTTGAGCTTTTCCATGAATTTAACCATGTTTTCATCCATATTCTGATCCTCCTGGTAATTTGTTTATATTCTATCCATACTATAAAGAAATATGCAATTTTTGTAAATCTGCCTTTTGTTTAATAACATTTTGAAGAGTCTCAATATCTTTTGCATGTTTGCTTTCATATTCAAGACTGTTGCTTTTAATACGAATAACAATATCGTTAATCGCTTTCTCACGGGCAGACGAGTCCTCTTCTTTTAGAATTGTGTTAAAAATTCCCGCTACTTTAGTTTGTTCTTCTTTATCTACAAATTGATTCACTATTCTCGCGGGTGTTACCTTTTTGCTGCTTTCATACTCCTCAAATACAAAGCTGGCGACCTTATTACAGATCGGTTCCCCGAAATCATCAGGGGTTATTATTTCCTTGATTTTCTCAAATAAAGACACATCTGAGGACAACCATGTGAGCAATAACTTTTGTGAAGTCAAAACCGCATCCTCTTTACTTTGTGGTCTTTCCTTAGGTAATCTTGTTCTCACTTCAATATTATCATCCACCACCCCTAAACTGGCGCCAAATTGATTGACCGTCTTTTTCAAATCGTTGTAACCAATGCCATATCGTCTTGCCACTGCTTCGATATAATTATTACGCTCAAGCTCTTGCTTAAACCCTAGGAGCTTTCTAGCGGTTTCATTGAAAAATGCTGTCTTTTTCTCAGGGTCATTAAAATCATAGAGCGGCTCCATAACAGATAGCTCAAACATAAAGCTATTGGAAGCACCTTCTATTCGCTCTTCAAATGCAGGGGCCCCCATATTCTTAACAAAGTCATCAGGATCTTTATAAGGCGACATGTCAATGACCTTAGTTGAGATTCCTGCTTCCTTTAAAATAGGTATAGCTCTTACAGCTGCCTTCTGTCCGGCCTGATCACTGTCATATGCCAACAACACTTCATCAGTATAACGCTTTAGTAGTAATGCCTGCCTGCCGGTCAGTGCTGTTCCCAATGATGCGACGGCATTAGAAAAGCCTGCCTGATGCAGTGAGATCACATCTAAATACCCCTCACAAATAATGATGTTGGGCTTTCTTGAAAGTCGTGCTAAGTTTAAACCATATAAATTCCGGCTTTTGTCAAATAAAAGAGTTTCAGGCGAATTTAAATATTTCGGCATGCCATCACCCAATACGCGTCCTCCAAATCCGATCACACGGTTATTAACATCCATAATTGGGAACATAACACGGTTCCAGAACTTATCATGGGCACCCTTTTGCTCATCGAGAGTTATCAGTCCTGTTGCTTTTAAAAGGCTGTCAGGGTAATTCTTCTGTTTTAAATATGTATATAAATCACTACTAATTTTAGTAGAATAACCTAATCCAAACTTAACGATGGTTTCCTTAGTCAGCCCTCTTCCGATAAGATATTCTAAAGCTTGGGCGCCGCTATCGCTGTTTAATTGATAATAATAGTACTTAGCAGCTAATTTGCTGATTTCCAATAAGGTTTGCTTTTCAGATGCCTGTCGCTTCTGCTCCGTGGTTAATTCCACTTCCGGCAAAGCTATTCCTGATCGGTCGGCTAAGTACTTGACAGCTTCAATAAATGTATAATTCTCATATTCCATGATAAAAGTAAAAACATTACCACCAACACCGCAGCCAAAGCAATAATACATCTGCTTTGAGGCAGTGACAGAAAACGAGGGGGATTTTTCATTATGAAACGGACATAGTCCGAAATGAGAACTCCCCTTTTTTTGAAGCTTGATATATGATGAAATAACATCAACGATGTCATTGCTACTGCGTATTTCTTCAATTAAACCATCTGAATAGTACATCCTTGGTTTCACCTTCCCACTTTAAATAATACGACATCAGATTACAAAATCCTTTATTGAATTTATTAAAATTCAATAAACTTTCCAAGATGAAGGAATACACAACATTTCATAAGTGGAGATTGCATATTGGTCAGTCATTCCAGCGATATAGTCACAAACCACCTTCTCCTTAGCCTCACGTCCGTCGTCAATTAATTTGACGGATTCAATTGGCATCTCCAAGTAATTATTAAGATAATACTCGTAAAGCGTCCTGAGCAGATTCTTAGCTTTCTTTTCTTCGCTCTTCGCCTTAGGATTGGTGTAAACATTGGCAAACATATACTTCCTTAGGCCAAGCATGGCTGTTTCAATATCTGAGGACATAATAATATCGTTTTTCTCATAACTATTCTTGATAATGTTATAAATCAAAGTATTAAGTCTCATCTTTGAATTATTCCCTAAGAGGTCGGTGTAACACTTTGGAATTTCCTTCTCTACGATAATTTGTCCGCGGATGGCGTCATCAATATCGTGATTGATATAAGCAATTTTATCTGACAGGCGGACAATCCTCCCTTCGAGGGTTGAGGGCATGTTCTTGGTGGAATGATTGCGGATGCCATCTCTTACTTCTATGGTTAAATTCAAACCTTCATAGTTCTTTTCAAGCTTTTCTACGATTCTAACGCTTTGTTCAGAATGATTAAACCCATAAGTACAAATCTCATTCAGAATCGCTTCTCCGGTATGCCCAAATGGTGTATGCCCTAAATCATGACCTAAAGCGATCGCCTCTGTCAAATCTTCATTAAGCCGGAGTGCTTTTGCGATTGTCCTTGCAATCTGAGCGACCTCTAGGGTATGGGTTAAGCGGGTACGATAATGATCTCCTCTGGGCGCTAAAAAGACTTGTGTTTTATGTTTCAGTCTCCTGAAAGCTTTTGAATGGAGAATTCTGTCACGATCTCTTTGATATACAGGTCGTACGGGGCAGGGTTCTTCATCTTGGTCTCGTCCCTTAGATTCACAACTTAATGACGCATACGGACTTAAATACTGCTTTTCAAAAGCTTCTTGCATTTCTCTGATCTTCATTGACTTTCCTCCAGTCTCTTTTCTCTATATATTAATAATTCTACATAAAAAGTTAAATCCCTTTTACTTTTTCAAAAATATATTGTATGATATAAAAAATCAATCATTACGAGGTTTCTATCATGGATAAATATAAATTGGCAGCTAATCTAATTGAATGGTATCTGGAACATGGTCGTGACTTACCCTGGCGGCATACGGCCAACCCATACTATATTTGGATCAGTGAAATCATGCTACAGCAAACACAGGTCGCCACTGTTATTCCTTACTATGAAAAATTCATTTCAACGTATCCGACTGTTGATGATCTGGCTGACGCCGTAACAGACGAATTATTTAAAGTGTGGGAAGGCTTAGGTTATTACCGTAGAGCCAAGCATTTAAAAGAGGCCGCCATAACAATCAGGGATAAATATCAAGGTACGTTTCCTGTTTCATTTGATGAAATAATACAATTAAAGGGAATCGGCCCATATACTGCCAGTGCTATTTCAAGCATTGCCTTCGAAATCCCTAAGGGTGTCATCGATGGCAACACCTTGAGAATTATATCAAGATTGTATAATAGGCAGGATAACATTGCCCTTGATAAGACAAGGAAAGCATATCAGTCGATCATTGATCAATTAATTCTTAAGGAGAATCCATCTGCTTTTAATCAAGGCATGATGGATTTAGGCGCAACTATATGTACGCCTAAAAACCCAGAATGTGCACGTTGCCCGATACGGACTAGCTGCCTGGCCTATTTGAATGACTGTGTCGATATCCTTCCCGTAAATATAAAAAAAATTAAAAGAACTGAAACTAACTATATTACAGCTGTATTAAGGCATGGGGATGAATATTTCCTCATTAAGAACAAGGAAGGGTTATTAGAAAACCTATATGGGCTTGTTCAATACGAAGTGGAGTCTCCGCTAAGCTATGAGGAAAGCTTCTATGAAGAATATAAAATCGCCGTTCACTTAGATTATAGTATTAAAGAAGTCAAACATGTCTTCACCCATAAAACATGGCATATGCATCTTTATGAAGGACAGCTTTTGGGTCCACCTAGGAACGAGAATCATCTCTATACCTTAGATGAGCTTCACAGGCTGCCAATATCAACTGCTCATAAAAAAGCGCTTGATTCCTTTTTTGAGTTTCTCGGCAAAGCTTTCACTTAAAATATCGGAACGATCCATAATGAGAATCCCCATTTCCTTAGCTTTCATATAGATCCCCATCCGTTTTGCTTTAACATCACTGTGAGTTACAAGGACAGGAATAGCATATTTTTCACCAATTCGATGACTGACAACAAATAATTCGTTTAAGGCATCGGCATTGGTGGCATTTTCAGAAAGCTTGCATGAAATAATTATCGGGCATGACCTATACATGGCTGTGACATCAATTTCATTACCAATAATTGTTGTAGCATCAAGGCGGTTCCAATCTATTTTAATACTTGTCTTGACATCATGGAACTCCTTGATATCCATCATCGAATAGTAAGTAAACAGTTCAAGCCATAAGCCATATGAAGCCAAGAAATCCATGGATTTCGTATCTTGGTATTCAAATCGAATCATATGATTGTTAAATGTTAAATGCTTAATCAACTGGTGCTTCTGGAATTCATACATCAATTCTTTGTCAGGATAATTATTGCTCATTCTCCCTTCAAAATGATAAATGGAATTTGCACGATTCTCAACACTGTTCTTTTGAAAATATGTGCATGTCTTGGACCATCGGCTGACATTATTCAGTAATTTTAGACTCAATGCATATAAATGCTCTTTTTCTTTAAGAAGATATTTTTCACTCGTATAACCAATAATAAGACCGTTCTTGGCCTCTATGACATCGTTAAGTTCAAAGGGAAAGGTTCGGTACTTTTCCTGATTATTGTATAAATTGATAATGCTATTCTTAAGGATATCACTATATAGCATTTCAACCCCTTTGTCTTTACTGGCTTTGTATCCCATAATGCTCAGTAGTTCGCTCCCGCCGGTCAGATCAATCATGATGTCATCGCCTTGGTTGTCACTGATATATCTATCAATCTTTTCTTCGATCATATTATAGTCATGACAGTCAATTGTCACTACTTCGAATTTAAGATGTGGGATATATTTTCTGCATGTGTGGAATGTGCTGTATACTTCGCTATGTTTGGTTTCTTTAGCATCATAGAAAAATACTACTTTATCAGGCGTAGTTCCTAAGATTGCCACAATATTCTTCAGACTGTTTTCGTCATAGTATTCCATTAATAATTTCATTGACAGAGTCTCCTGATTGGAATTTAGTATTCCATTATTTCTTTAATGTGTATTATACGCTATCACCTCCTTTTTTACAATTAATTAGATAATATAATGCAAAATAAATTTAAAATGGGCATACAGGAAGAGCTTAATCTATCCTGTTTGCCCAAACGGCTGACTTTAAAAGGTAATTATGTAACAATCTCTAAGAAGCTTGGAATCATCTCGCCCTCATAATAGAATAAGCCTCTTCCTAAGCTTTGTGCTTCCCACTCACGCTGAGGATTGTCTGGATAAGCAGTGTACCCTCCGGCGTATACTTCGTTTCGATTACCTGATGGATCCCAGAAATAGATAGTCTGTCCTCTTGTTATTGCATGACGTGTCGGTCCGATATCTCGCTTGACATTATATATGGCCATCCAATCAGCTGCATTACCGACATCGTGCCAATCCTGAAGATAAAAACCAACATGATGGATTTTACCAGCCTTCGGATACTCTACAAATGCTATATCGTGTGGCTTGTTAGAACTGGTAATCCAGGCGGCAAGGCGATTGCCATCAGGGGTGTTGCACACTTCAGGAACAAACATACCTAAAACTTCCTTACAAAACCTTTCTGCTTCAGCAATTCCCGGTCCGTATAATAGCATATGATCGAAGCGTTGACAGCGCATTCCCCTTGGCGGAGAGGTCCAAATATTAGGATTAAGTATCTCAGGAGCTTGATCCGACTGCTCGACATCACAATATACCTCCAGACGGTGACCGGTACATAGGGTAAAGCCATATCTGTCACCAAAACCCGGTTGGTTAGTGTTGGCAGGAACAAAATCCACTTCATATCCAAAAGCTTTTGTTTTCTCAACGATTTTTTCAAGATTAGCCTTGGTGTCCACTTTAAATGCCGCATAGTCGAACCCCGCCTCATCAGCATGCCTTAATACCACGGAGTGATGATCAAATTCATCATAACCCTTTAGGCAAACACGCCCATCCGCTGTTCTGCACACTTCATTGAGTCCTAAAATTTCTTTGTAATGATGCAGTGTAGCCTCCAAGTCTAATACCCGTAACTGAATTAATCCTGGTCTAATTACTCCGTTTAATGACATTTGTAATACCTCCATTTCTATTTTATAATTTTATTAACTAACGTATTTATTCGCTCAGGAAGTTTCTAACAAGCGTAGCAAATTCATTCACTCGTTCAATCTGTGTCCAATGGCCACATTTCCCAAAAACATGAAGCTGAGCGTTTTCTAATAGTTGAATCAACTTTAAAGATGTCTCAATAGGTATGACGCGGTCTTCGCGCCCATGCACAATTAAGGTCTGATGCTTAATCTCTTTAATATAAACTTCATTGCCTGCCATAGCCTCTACACTTTCCTGACGGGGCGCAGGGAACATAGAAGAAAAGCTTTCCTGGAAACCGGGCTGCATACTGGATTCAAAACGGGATTTTGCGAGCTCATCTGAAATGTAGGAACGGTTATAAGCAAAAATACCAAGGAGCTCTTTCATGTTTTCAATTGAAGGCGTGTAACCCCATACTCGCTCTAGTCCGTAGGTGATAGGAAAACTAACACCCATGCTGCCCATTAGTACAAGCTTTCCAACTCGCTTTGGATAATTGACTGCCATTGACAAAGCAAGAGCACCTCCGAAAGAATTGCCTACTAGATCTGCTTTTTCAATATTTAAAGCATCCATAAAATCCACTGTTTGCTGTACCCAGGTGTCCATGTTGTACACAATTCCCTCTAATCGTTCGGTGTAACCAAAGCCTGCCATGTCTGGTGCCAGGATACGATGATAATCCTTAAGCAGCGGAAAAATTTTATTCCAATTGGCAAATGCCGAAACTCCCGGTCCGGAACCATGCAGCATCATTAGAGGGCTGCCCTTTCCGACGTCATGATAGTTGGTATAAAATGCTCCTGTTTTAATTGTGTTCGCAATTTCTGGTCTTGCTTTACTCATTATAATCACCTCTCAAGTTAAATATAGATAATCTTGTATTACATTAGCTTCCTTTATATCCCATGTCAGAAGAAATATTCGCAGCGGTTTCCTTTAGTCTTTGAATCACTTTGTCCAAATATGAGCCTTTCATGTTGAAGGATAAACCAGAAACGCTGATTGCATAATTCACTTTTCCATCTACGTCATAGATCGGAGCGGCAACACAACGCAATCCTTCCATAATTTCCTGGTCATCGATAGCATAGCCCTGCTCTCTGATTTTATCCAATTCGCTGCTTAACTCTTCCATGGTGGTAATTGTTCTGGAAGTCATTCGCTTAAGACCTTTATTGGATATGATTCGCTTAACCTCCGAAAAAGGCTTGTTGGCTAAAAGCACTTTACCTAATCCACTGCAATGCATGGGCAATCGAATTCCTATATCTGATACGATCCGAAGCATTTGATTTGATTCGAGCTTATCAATGTAGAGTACTTCTCCATTGCGATCCATTGCCAGCTGAATCATCTCAGAAAGCTCTAAATTCAGCTGTTGCATGTGAGGCTTTGCGATTGAGCTTATGTCCCATGAACGGGCAACAATGCTTCCTAATTCGAATAAACGAATGCCTAACCTGTAGCGTCCAGTAACTGTTGACTGCTCCACCACTTGATAGCTACACATTGTTGACAGTAATCCATGGACAGTGCTTTTGGGCCAGCCGATCTTTCTGGAAATATCTGTTAGCGAAATCTCATGTTTTTCCTCTGATAAAAGTTCAATGAGCTGCAAGGCCCTTCCGACTGATTGGACATGTGCTTTATTATCCTCCATTATTCACCCCCTGCAATTTCGACTTCTATATATAATTATCATAACAAAAAAAGCCTCTGATAACAAGGATTTAATTCCCATATGCCGAAACTCTTTTCATGATAGCCGGAAATATATGATTAAATTAGTCCGTTTTATGGGCATGATATACCCCTAATGAACTACTGTCATTTATGATATGGTTCTTTTGAAAGAATGCGATAACTACGATAGATTTGCTCCAATAAGATGACCCTCATAAGTTGATGGGGAAAAGTCATTTTGGAGAAGCTAAGCAGATAATCAGAGCGTTTTAAGACAGCCTCAGAAAGCCCAATTGAACCTCCGATAATAAACACAAAATGGCTTATGCCATTAATTGCTAAGGCTGCTAGCTTATCTGCAAAAAATTCAGATGACAGGACTTTTCCTTCAATTGCAAGTGAAATAACATAGGCATTATCTGGAATACATTTCAAAACCCGCTCGCCTTCCTTAGCCTTTATCTGTAAGTCAAGGGCATCACTTGAGTGATTGGGTGTTTTTTCATCGACCACCTCGATGATATTTAATTTACAATATTTACTTAGACGCTTACTGTATTCATCAATTGCCATTTTTAAAAATTTTTCTTTGATTTTACCCACTGTAATTAATGTTATTCTCATGTTAGCGTTTTCCTGAACTATTGATAAAATAACTGACCACAATGAATACGAGCAATATCGGAAAAGCTAGAAATATCAGCCTTAGTACAAGCGCCAGAATGAATACTATGATAAAGATAACAGCTGCAATGATAGCATACTTCTTGATATTACCGGTTAGGTTGCGCTTATTATTTTCTTCTTTTGACTCATCATATGACTGGGTATATACTGTTTTCGTGTCATTGTTCATGTGCTGTGTGAGGATGATGTTTTTACCAATGACCCTAGGACTGCCCAAAGCCTCTATTACTTCGAATTCGCTCTTTCCATCTTCAACCTCCATCTCAATATAATTACGATAGTAATCCAGATGATAACGAACCAAAGCGTCACTAAGCTCTGTTTTTAAATAACTCTCCAATTCTTCTAAAAATAATTCTGTATTCATTATTCCCCTCCATAATGTGGTGTTTTATGTTTTGTCTATGATGCGCTACACATGATATTCTTTGTGTTAATTAGCGATGTGTCTCCAACGATTGAGACGCTTAGCTTTTCTTCTGTGAAAAACTCTTCAAAAAAGTCCATTATCTCTTCTGGCGTAACCTCATTAATATGCTGCAGAGTTTCCTCTGTTGTGATAATACACTTTTCATATATAAGTGATTTGCCGTAAAAATCCATTTTCCCTTTAGTGCTTTCATTTTCAATGAGTATCTCTGTCTTTAGCTGCTCTTTTGATATGGCAAGCTCCTTTGCTGTTATTTTATCTCGCTTTAAATGTTTGATGACCTTTAATACAGTATTAAAAACCTCTTCCAATTGATTTGGGGACATGGCGGCATTAATCTGTAACAGGCCACATGGAATGTATGAGGTTCCATAGGAATATATTGAATAGGCCAGTCCTTTGTTTTCACGGATTTCTTGAAATAATCTCGAATTCATGTTGCCGCCCAAAATATTATTTAAAATTGTTAGTGCATATTTTCTTTGATCATGGTTGCCAATACCTGGATAAGCCATATTTAAATACAGCTGCTCCACTTCTTTGTGGCGAACGACAAAGCTTCGATGATACTTAGGCACTTCATATGACTCATTCTTATTGCCTGATCTGATTTGTCCAAATTTCTCTTCTAATAATTGCAGTGTTTCTGTGATTTCAGTATTTCCTGCAATTGAAATCACAATATTTGATGCGTTATAATGTTCTTCCTTAAACCTGAATACATCATTTCTGGAAAAATTCTTAACGGTTTCCTTTTCGCCTGAGATATCGTATCCGATCGAATGCCCCTTCCAGATTTTCTTCACCAGCTGCTCATGGACTAAATCATCAGGATCGTCTTCGTACATGTCGATTTCTTCTAAAATCACCCCCTGCTCTTTCTTTAATTCCTTCTCATCAAAAATAGCGCTTGTTATCATGTCAGACATGATGTCTAACGCTTTCTTTAAGTGTATATTTAAAGTTCTTGTATAATAACAGGTATATTCCTTTGTTGTATATGCATCTAAGCAGCCTCCGATTTCAGTCATCTCATCTGCAATATCCTTTGCCGTTCTTCCTTTAGTCCCCTTAAATAGCATATGTTCAACAACATGTGCCATCCCGTTATTTAACTTGGTTTCAAATGCCGAGCCTACTTTGACCCATAATCCAACCGCTACAGATTGATAATAAGGCATAGGATCAATAACAACCTGCAGCTTGTTGGAAAGCATATGTATTTCAGCCATATATGTTAATTCCTTCCGTTATTCTTACCTACACTTAGAATTATACCTAGTTTGGAAAGTCTCGTCAATTAGTTTTGCATTTTGTATCCGTATAAAAGTACTTGGAATACATAATTGAAAATTTAGATATCTGATGATATAATGATTCTTGTATGAATATAACCCCTATAGCCAATGGAGGGCGTGGAATGGAGACATATATGAAAATCGGATTTAACCATGAGAAGTATATTGAAGAACAATCTAAATATATCCTTGAGCGAGTCAACCATTATGATAAGCTTTATTTAGAATTTGGCGGAAAACTTGTTTCAGATCTTCACGCCAAAAGAGTGTTGCCGGGATTTGATGAGAACGCAAAGATCAAATTGCTTCAGCAGCTTAAGGATGAGGCAGAAATTGTCATCTGCGTTTATGCTGGAGATATTGAACGAAATAAGGTTCGTGGCGATTTTGGCATTACGTATGATATGGATGTATTGAGGCTGATTGATAACTTAAGAGGGTATGGTTTAGAGGTTAATAGTGTGGTTATCACACGATATGACAATCAACCCGCCACTACTGTTTTTATTCATAAGCTGGAACAACGAAAAATCAAAGTGTACAGGCATAAATCAATTAAGGGCTACCCTATGGACATTGACACCATTGTCAGCAGTGAAGGATATGGTATCAATCCATATATTGAGACAAGCAAACCGATCGTTGTCGTCACTGCGCCGGGTCCTGGAAGCGGAAAACTGGCCACGTGCTTGAATCAATTGTATCACGAATATCGGCTTGGAAACTCTGCTGGTTATTCTAAGTTTGAAACCTTTCCCGTTTGGAATATTCCTCTTAAGCATCCAATCAATGTGGCATATGAAGCTGCAACAGTGGATTTAAAAGATGTTAATATGATGGATTACTTTCATTTTGAAGCCTATGGTGTTGCTGCTGTCAACTATAATCGGGATTTGGAAATGTTTCCGGTCGTCAAGCGCATCATTGAAAAAATCACCAATAAGGAGTCGATCTATCAGTCGCCTACTGATATGGGCGTCAACCGTATTGCCACCGGTATTGTCGACAATGATGTTGTCATTGAAGCCGCAAAGCAGGAAATTATCCGAAGATATTTTAAGACTGCCTGTGAATTTAAAAAAGGCCAAGTCGATAAAGAAATCATGCAGCGAATGCAATTGATTATGGAGGAAGTGGATCTTAAGCAAGAGGATCGTGCCACAGTTGTTGCAGCTAGGGAATATGCTTTGAAAAACAAGAGAATACTAAGTAATAATGATATCTCTTCGGCAACAGCATTTGAATTGGAAAACGGGATTATTATTACCGGAAAAAGCTCTGAGATAATGGTTTCGGGTGCCGCCGCACTTCTTAATGCAGTAAAGTATCTGGCGAATATTTCAGACGAAATATTACTTATTTCTCCAAATATATTGGAAACAATTATTAATCTGAAAAAGAATAATTTGCATAAAAAGTATTGTGCGCTGAACATCGAGGAGATTCTTATTGCTCTGTCAATTAGCGCAGTGACTAATCCAACTGCCCAGATCGCAGTCAATAAGCTGCAATTTCTTCAAAACGTGCAAGGTCACTCAACTATTATGATGACGCGCAATGATGAGCAGACCCTTAGAAAATTAGGTATTGATATGACTTGTGATGCAGAATATCCATCAGAAAATTTATCCTATAGTTAAAATTGTTAATTTTGCCTCATATATTTTTCATAATTGGTCAAACTAGTAAAGTCGAGTAATATATTTTAATTTTAGGAGGCTTGAAATATTATGAAAAAAGTGATCGCTTTGACATTCTCAGTGATGATGCTGATGACCTTGTATGCATGTGCCGCCAATACCGATACGTCAGCGCAGACACGAACTGATTTGACGTCAAATCATATTAATGGATTGTATGAGAATATGGCCCGTACTGATGTTGAGGATTTATTAGGGAAGCATGACAGTGAGCTGTCATCTCATGAAACCGTCCACTATTACAGCTTAGCAGACGGCAATACGGCTGTTTTAAGATATGTGGATGACACTTTAGTCGGTGCATATATTAGAGACAAAGATGATACTGAGGAAACAATCTTTAATCATTATTCGCGTCGTACTACGGATAAAAACAGGTGATGAAGCTAAGATATAAAGTGCAAATATAAAAATGAGGTGTTGATTGATTAGCCACGTAGGGCTACCTAGACAACACCTCATTTTTATATGATTGGTTATTGATCAGCTAATCTGATATAGCTTTCGAGACGCTCTTTTGCATTCTCTTCTGTTTTTACAAATAATTCTTCGGCAACTTCTGGGAATGTTCTCGTTAATGAAGAATAACGTATTTCATTCATGATAAATTCTCTAAAGTTTCCTTTTGGTTCTCTGGTAGAATCAAGTACAAATGGATTCTTGCCTTCCTTAGTATTCAATGGATTATAGCGATACATATGCCAATATCCGGCTTCAACGGCATCCTTGATCCTTTTTTGAGGATCGGTCAAGCCGCCCTTAATACCATGATTAATACATGGTGAATAAGCAATGATCAATGATGGACCGGGATAGCTTTCAGCCTCTTTAATGGTCTTAATCAATTGATTTTGATTTGCGCCCATGGCCACTTGTGCCACATACACGTAGCCATAAGATATAGCCATCATGCCTAAGTCCTTTTTCTTAATGCGCTTGCCTGATGCAGCGAACTTGGCAATAGCACCAGTTGGTGTAGATTTAGATGACTGTCCACCAGTGTTTGAATAGACTTCCGTATCGAAAACCAATACGTTGACATCCTCTCCAGAAGCAAGAACATGATCCAAGCCACCATACCCAATATCATATGCCCAACCATCACCACCGAAAATCCACTGGGATTTCTTTACTAAATGATTGGATTCGTTCATAATTGCATCACAAACTGCTTTGACTTCTTTGTCAGAGCAGTCATAAGCCTTAGCTTCCTTTAAAAGGTTTGCCGATGAAGCCTTAGATTCCTCTCCTAGCTCCATCGTATCAAGCCATTCCTTAGCTGCTGCTTTAAGGCTGTCACTGGCATCTTTTTCAAGAAGCGACGCAATCTTGGAGCTCAAAAGCTCTCTCTGATGCTTAACGCCTAAATACATACCATATCCAAATTCAGCATTATCTTCAAATAATGAATTGGCCCAAGCCGGTCCTTGTCCCTTTTCATTGGTCGTATATGGCATGGACGGTGCTGAGCCCCCCCAAATGGAGGAACATCCTGTCGCATTGGCAATGTACATACGGTCTCCAAATAATTGCGTGACCAACTTCGCATATGGTGTCTCTCCACAGCCTGCGCAAGCGCCTGAAAACTCAAGCAATGGCTGTTCAAACTGGCTGCCTTTAACAGTTTCTTTCTTAAGAGGATTCTCCTTCTTTGACAGTGACATGGAATAATCCCAGTTCTTGACCTGGTCAAGCTGTGTATGCAACGGTTCCATAACCAGCGCCTTCTTAGGAGACGGGCATACCTTAGAGCAGCTGCTGCAGCCTAAGCAGTCTAAAGGAGATATCTGGATCTTGAAGTTATATTGATCAACGCCTTTTCCTCTGCCCTTGATTGTTTCATAGCCTTCAGGGGCATTAGCCTGCTCTTCTTCGTTCAGTAAAAACGGACGTATCGTTGCATGAGGGCAGACATAAGAACATTGATTACATTGAATACAATTCTCCGGAATCCACTTCGGCACCATTGTTGCAACCCCGCGTTTCTCGTAAGCTGAAGTACCTAACGGAAATTCACCATTCTCAATGCCGGAGAAAGTGCTGACCGGTAAGTCATCTCCCTTTTGAGCATTAATTGGTTGAACAACATTCTTAATAAAATCGGGGGCATCCTTTACCTTAGAAGCTGCCGCTTCTGTAGCATCAGCCCAAGATTCGGGAATTTCAATTAATACAGCTCCATCAATACCGGCATCTACTGCGGCATAGTTCATGTTAACAATGGATTCACCTTTTTTACCATAAGTTTTGTAGATGGCGTCCTTCATAAACTTAACAGCATCGTCACTCGGAATAATATTGGCCAGCTTAAAGAAGGCCGCCTGCAGTACTGTGTTCGTGCGGTTCCCAAGACCGATTTCAGCAGCGATATCGGTTGCGTTGATGGTATAAAACTTAATATTCTTCTTAGCTATAACTTGCTTCATTGATGCTGGAAGATTTTCTTCGATCTCCTCCTTAGTCCACTCCGTATTTAACAAAAATGTACCGTTGTCTTTAATCTCGCTTAACATATCATAGAGATATACGTAAGCCTGATTATGACAGGCAACAAAGTCGGCAGTCTTGACATAGTACGTAGAACGTATCGGTTTCTTGCCAAAACGCAGATGAGACTGGGTTATACCGCCTGATTTCTTGGAATCATAGGAAAAATATGCCTGGGCATACATATCTGTATGATCACCAATAATCTTAATGGAGTTCTTATTAGCGCCGACTGTGCCGTCTGCGCCCAAGCCCCAGAACTTACAGCTTGTCGTTCCTTCGCCCGTCACATCGATTTCTTCCAGTACCGGGAGCGAGAGGTTTGTTACATCATCAATGATCCCGATTGTAAAGTTGTTCTTTGGTTCATCGGCAGCAAGATTATCATATACGGAAATAATCTGAGCTGGCGTAACATCCTTTGAGCCAAGACCATAACGACCGCCAACAACACTTAATTGCTTACCGGTTTTAAATAAAGTCATGCATACATCTTCATATAATGGCTCGCCAAGAGCCCCTGGTTCCTTTGTGCGATCCAACACCGCAATCTTCTCGACAGAATCAGGTATCACTTTCAGGAAGTGCTCAATTGAGAACGGTCTATACAGATGGACTTTCACAAGACCTACTTTTTCGCCTTTTGCATTGAGATAATCAATAACCTCTTCAACCGCTTCACATACGGAACCCATCGCTATAATGACGCGTTTCGCATCAGGTGCTCCATAGTAATTAAATAACTTATAGTCACGACCTGTAAGCTTGTTGATCTCTTCTAAGTACTCTTCCGCAATTACCGGTAACGCATCGTAATATGGGTTCGAAGCTTCTTTGCCTTGGAAGAAAATGTCTGGGTTCTGCGCTGTGCCATGAACAGCCGGATTCTCCGGATTCAATGCTGACTTTCTAAAACTGTCAAGGGCATCATAATCAACGAGCTTTGCTAGATCATCATAATCTAAGCACTCGATTTTCTGGATTTCATGGGAAGTTCTAAATCCATCAAAGAAATGCAAAAACGGCACCCTACTCTTAATTGAAGCTAAATGTGCGACGGCACCTAAGTCCATGACCTCTTGAACAGAATTTGCGCAAAGCATGGCAAATCCAGTCTGACGACAAGCCATGACATCTGAATGCTCTCCAAAAATAGATAATGCATGTGTGGCCAATGCTCTGGCACTTACATGAAATACACAGGGTATTAGTTCCCCTGCTATTTTATACATGTTAGGAATCATCAAAAGAAGACCCTGAGAAGCAGTGTAAGTTGTTGTAAGGGCTCCTGTTGACAAGGAACCATGAACCGTACCGGCGGCCCCCCCTTCAGATTGTAATTCTATGACCTTTACCGGTTGTCCAAAAATGTTCTTTTTGCCGTCGGCTGCCCACTCATCAGTGACCTCCGCCATAGGGGACGATGGCGTTATTGGGAAAATGCCTGCAACTTCGGTAAATGCGTAGGAAGCCCAAGCTGCTGCAGTATTGCCATCCATGGTTTTCATTACTTTCGCCATTTAATAATTTCTCCTTTCGTTTAGGTTGCAAATGTAAAGTTGATTCAAATACATACTTTTATTGTAATACATGATCTACATATAGGTCAAGAAAATATCCGGTGGTTTATTGTTTATAATTGGATACAATGAACAATCCTGTCGTATCAGTATATTTCGATAGAGAAATAATAGCCAAACTCCTCTTCAAATTCATATGTGCTGAAATATAGCCAATATTTTCCTCTGTATAAATTTGTCTGGGAATCTTCATCACCCTCAACGAAAAAATCTTCGATCTTCTCATCTTTACTTAGTAATTCTTCCCCAGTATTGTCCAATAATAGTTGAATGATTCCCACCATCATTTTTTTATCATTACTATCTATATCAAACATATGCATCATATGTGATGATGTGTCATAGTCAATATAATAATCCAGATAGGTCTCATCACCATCAAAATAATATGTATCAACAAAACTATGGAAGTAAGTTGTATCCTCTGATTCGCCATTATCATAAGTCCTGCGCAGCAACTGAATTTTATCATATTCATCTATCGAGACGATGGGCATCTTCTCCTCCATATATGTATCAATCAAACGAATTATTTCATCCGTTTTAAAATTCATATGCGTAAGGCCATTGCACTCATCGTAATCATCAATGACAACCTCCTTTGATAAGACTAATTCTTCTTCGGTATAGTCCGCCTTATAATGCTGATTATCATCAAAGTAACCCTCTGTAACCTCGTCATACGAAAGGTCGGAATCAATGCTCGAAACAAAAGGAATCATGAGGGCAAATATCGTACATATCAATATGATAACAGCGCCTATTATATTCTTACTTATATTGGGAGACGGGAAGCTTGACTTTCCATTATTAACAACAGATCTTTTATTGTCAGTTTCTGCAGGTCCTTTATATGAGTAGTCTTCCATTATAACCGGACTTATAACAATAGACTTACAATTGCTGCAAAAATGTCTCGTATTCATTTTCTGATCACAGATCGGGCAAAATGCTGCTTTCATAATAACCCACCTCCTAGTATCTTTAGAAAAACCCCTAGCTGACAATAGCGTACTTTAACTTGCACTTCCTGTCGCTAAGGGCATATAATTATTCTGCGTCTTTTAAGCTGAAGCTGATTCTTCCCATCTTGTCTTTTCCAAGGCATTTTACTTTTACGATTTGGTTCATCTTTAAGACATCTTCCACCTTGTTAACGCGTTTCTTCGCTAACTTGGAAATATGAACCATACCATCCTTTCCAGGCGCAAATTCAATAAATGCACCGAAGTCTTTGATGCTTATAACCTTCCCTTCGTAAATCTCACCTTCTACAAAATCTGTCACTATCATTTTAATGATCTCAATTGCTTTTTGGATGTTTTCCTTGTCAACGCCGCAGACAGATACTGAGCCTTCTTCGCTTATGTCAATTCTAACATCTGTTTCTTCAATGATTTGATTGATGACCTTGCCTTTTTGCCCGACAACCTCACCGATCTTGGATGGATCGATTTGAATTTGGACGATCTTCGGCGCATACGGCCCGACTTCTTCTCTTGGCTTATCGATTGTCGGAGTCATAATATCATTTAAAATATATTCTCTGGCTTCCTTAGTACGCTTGATCGCCTCTTCAATAATCGGCCTTATTAATCCATGGATCTTAATATCCATCTGGATTGCTGTGATTCCATCATGCGTTCCGGCAACTTTAAAATCCATATCACCAAAAAAGTCTTCTAAGCCTTGAATATCTGTAAGCACTACATAATCATCTTGCTCATTCCCTGTAACTAGTCCTGCTGAAATGCCTGCTACTTGCTTTTTAATAGGTACGCCTGCCGCCATCAAGGATAATGTCGAGGCGCATATGCTGGCTTGAGAGGTGGAGCCGTTAGACTCAAAGGTTTCAGATACGGTACGGATTGCGTAAGGGAATTCCTCTACAGACGGCAGCACCGGAATCAATGCTCGTTCAGCTAAGGCGCCATGCCCTATCTCACGTCTGCCGGGACCTCTAGAAGGTCTGGTCTCTCCTACTGAGTATGAAGGGAAATTATAGTGATGCATATATCTCTTGGATGTTTCCGCCTCATCTAATCCATCTAGCCTCTGCGCCTCGGATAAGGGTGCCAAGGTCGTGATGGTACAGATCTGTGTTTGTCCGCGTGTAAACATACCGGAACCATGGACTCTGGGAATAATATCTATCTCCGCATCTAAATGACGAATCTGATTAACGGCGCGTCCATCCGGACGCTTGTGATCCTTTAAAATCATCTTGCGGACTGTCTTCTTCTGGTACTGGTATAGTGCTTCATCTAATAATTCCAGCCAGTCATCATTCTCCCTAAAGGCTTCTGTCAGTTGCTTCTTGATATCTCTGATATTCTCTTCACGGACTTGCTTAACGTCAGTAAAAACAGCCTCTTCCATGGTGGTTGGAGGAACGATCTCCATAATAGCGGTAAAAAGCTCTTCGGGCACCTTGCAGCTTGTGTATTCATGCTTTTCCCTGCCGCATTCCGCTACGATTGTATCAATAAATCCAATAATCTCTTGATTGAGTTCAAATGCCGCAAAAATAGCTTCGATCATCTTATCCTCAGGTACCTCGTTGGCTCCCGCTTCAATCATGATTACTTTATCTCTGGTTGATGCAACTGTTAGAGCTAGGTCAGACGCCTGTTTCTGCGATGCGGTAGGATTAAAAACGAATTTACCGTCTACCAGCCCTACTTGTGTCGCTGCACATGGACCGCTAAAAGGTATGTCAGAAATAGCCGTTGCAATTGATGAGCCTAACATAGCAGTGACTTCAGGACTGCAGTCCTGATCCACAGACATGACCAGATTGCTTAATGTGACATCATTCCGATAATCTTTGGGAAACAATGGGCGCATTGGACGATCAATAACGCGGGAGGTAAGGATGGCATTTTCCGAAGCCTTTCCCTCTCTTTTATTAAAACCGCCGGGGATCTTGCCGACTGAATATAGCTTCTCTTCGTATTCGACGCTTAACGGGAAAAAATCTATCCCTTCTCTTGGGTTCTCACTTGCTGTTGCCGTGGATAATACGGTTGTGTCACCATATTGCATAAATGCTGCGCCGTTAGCCTGAGCTGCAACTCTCCCGATATCTACTGTTAACTTTCTTCCGGCCAACTCCATTGAGTAGCTCTTAAATTGTTTTGACATCTAAATTTATCTCCTTATATTTTAATGAGAACCTTCCGAAACTACTGAAAAAATCACTATATATTCCTTCGGGCACCCGCTTTGATTAATGACCTTTTCAGTGGTCTCGGCAATAAAGGTTCTCTGATTAACAAATCTTAAAATAGGGGTGGATTTCTCCACCCCACATATCAAGATTACTTTCTTAAGCCTAAACGTTCAATAAGGCTTCTATATCTTTCGATATCTGACTTTTTCAAATAGTCTAGCAGACCTCTTCTTTGTCCAACCATCTTAAGAAGACCTCTTCTTGAGTGGTGATCCTTTTTGTGTGCTTTTAAATGCTCTGTTAAATCTGTGATTCTGGCTGTTAAAAGTGCGATTTGCACCTCGGGTGATCCGGTATCCTCCGGAGTCTTGCCATAGGCAGCAATAATTTCTCTTTTCATTTCTGTGGTAATCATAAAATCCTCCTAAATTGATAAAATGCCTAGTGCTAAGATAAAGGTTGGAGATTCCAAAATCTGAACACTGGTTTTGTTATTCTAAAATATTATAGCATAGAGATTTTTTATTGTAAACTAAATTTTTACTTTACTGACATGTGGCGCAAAATTTTCACTAGTGTCTTGCTTATTTTTAGAAAAAAATGTAATATTATATATAAAACACAATGAAAGAGGGATTATACATCATGAAACTTTGGGGCGGACGCTTTCAAAAAGAAACAAATCAGTCAGTGCATAGCTTTAATTCATCTATATCATTTGATCGAAGATTTTATGAACAGGACATCCGTGGAAGTATTGCACATGTCAAAATGCTGGCAAAGCAGGAAATTATCACAAATACAGAAAAGACCATGATTGTTGATGAGCTCAAGCATATTAAGGAAGAAATTGACAGTGGCATATTACCAATTGATGAAAGCTTTGAAGACATTCATAGTTTTATTGAGGCAACACTCATAGAAAGAATTGGAGATACGGGGAAGAAGCTTCATACGGGGAGAAGCCGTAATGATCAGGTAGCTTTAGATATGAAGCTGTACACAAGGGACGAAATTGTTGAGATCGATGATTTATTAAAGCACTTTCTTGCAACACTTCTTCATTTAATGGAGGAAAACATTGAAACTTATATGCCGGGCTTCACCCACCTCCAAAAGGCGCAGCCGACGACACTGGCTCATCATATCGGCGCTTATTTTGAAATGTTTAAAAGAGATCGTTCACGCTTAGAGGACATTCTAAGACGTATGAATTATTCGCCTCTTGGCGCCGGTGCGCTTGCTGGCACAACTTATCCTCTTGATCGGAGTTATAGCGCCGAATTATTGGGGTTCGAAGGTCCGACGCTAAATAGCATGGACTCCGTATCCGACCGGGATTATTTGATAGAGTCCTTGAGTGCGCTCTCGACGATTATGATGCACCTAAGCCGCTTTAGTGAAGAGGTTATTGTCTGGAACTGTAATGAATACCAATTTATCGAATTAGATGATGCCTATTCAACTGGCAGCAGCATCATGCCGCAAAAGAAAAATCCCGATATCGCTGAATTGGTTCGTGGTAAAACCGGACGAGTATATGGTTCATTAATGTCCCTGTTGACGACAATGAAGGGACTTCCGCTTGCTTATAACAAAGATATGCAGGAAGATAAAGAATTGACATTCGATGCGATAGATACAGTCAAAGCCTGTATCGGCCTCTTTGATGATATGATCGCTACGATGAAAATAAATCAAAATGTAATGGCATGCAGTGCCAAAAATGGCTTTACCAATGCGACTGATGCAGCGGATTATCTAGTTAAAAAAGGGGTGCCTTTTAGAGATGCCCATGGTATAGTTGGTGCGCTGGTACTCTTCTGCATTGAGAGAAACTTAGCGCTAGACGACATGTCACTGGAACAATATAAGGCAATCCATCCGGTGTTCGAATCAGATATATATGAAGCTATTTCTTTAGATACTTGTGTTAATACCCGTAACACGGTTGGCGCTCCAGGAAAGGAAGCGATGAAGTCAATTATTCAATTACAAAAGAAGTACCTTTCCAACAATTAGTTTCTTAGGACATAAAACAGCTATCACGATGGCTGTTTTATGTCCTTGTTTACAGAGGATATTACTTCTCTAACATTCCTAAAACAAATATCTCTGCCTTCTCTTTTTGACTGGGTGTTAGGCGACTCCAATTCTTGATAAACTGTCTTTGCTCATCTGTAAATGTAGTTACAGAATCTTCAGTATCAAAGAACTGTGCCAGTGTTATTCCAAACCCATCACAAATCTTCTCTAGTGTAGATATAGACGGACTGTTACCTCGATTGATCAGATTAGATATCGTGGACTGGGATATGCCAGCCTCTTTCGCCAATCGGTATTCACTCCAACTACGTTCTTCCTTTAATTCTAAAATCCGAGAAATCATTTCCAATACATACCACCTACCCTGGTTTCTATTATAATCAAAACCGGAGGAACTGAAAACTTTTTTTAAGTAGACCGTTTACTACAAATTCATAAACCAATCTTAAAATTCGATAAGATTCATTTACTTTTGTGATATAATCTCTCAGACAATGCAGGACCAACTGCCTTATTATGATATCACAATTATCGATTCAAATCAAAAATAACTGTTCGACTTATTTCGACGTCTGATCATTATGAACGATATTAACATCCAGCTGATTATAAGGAATAACTACATTTTCTTTGTCAAAGGCAACTTTTATTGACTCTCTAATCGCCCACATGGCATCTGTATAATCTGAAGATTTGGTCCAAAGTCTTAAGACTATATCAATGGAGCTTGGGTTAAATTTGTTGATAAAGACTTGAATCTCTTTATCCTTGAGGACATACACACTTTCATAACCTAACTTATACAGTATTTCTTTAACTTTGTCAATGTTTTCTTTATAGTCTATTGAAATACTAAAATCAATTCGACGGTTATCTTCCCCCGAAGCATTAGTAATTGTAGAATTTGCAAGGGTTCCATTAGGAATGATGACGACCCTGTTATCTGGTGTTCGGATTCTGGTGTAAAAAATGTCGATCGAAGTTACGGTACCTTCGTTGCCGTTCCCGTCGACAATATAATCTTCTATAAGGAATGGCTTTAAAATTAACAACAACACACCTCCAGCCAAGTTTGATAAGCTTCCTTGAAATGCCAGCCCGATCGCCAAGCCGGCAGAACCAATCAAGGTCGCAATGGAGGTCATTTCAATGCCCAAGCGAGTAACAACCATAACTGCAAGCATCGTTTTCAACCCGATATTAACTGCAGAAGCTAAGAATCCTGAAACACTGGCTTCTAATCTCGATTTTAACAATACCTTTTTAACAGATCTTGAAACAAATTTCACAATATACCAGCCGATAATTAAAAGTATAATTGCGCTTAATAGATTTTGACCAAATTCAACGAGCTTTTCCTTTAAAGAGGCGAGTAAATCCACGGTCTCTTTGACTGCTTCTTCGATGTTTTGTGCATCACCTGCGGCAGGCAGAAATTTATTCATCTAAAATCACCTTCCACTATTTATTGTCCTTTGTTGTTATTGTCCTCACAGAGTGCTTCCTTTCGACCAATTCTGATGCGCTTTTATTAAGCGGCGCCTTCTTACTAGGCTGTGTCTTTTTAGGTTTTGTGCAAGTGAAAACCGACATCCCCAACGGCGGAACAGTAATATTAATGGAATTCTCCCTTCCATCACATTCAGATTTTTTAGATTGCTTTAATCGGGGATTGATAGCGTCGCTGCCCCCGTAAACGAGCGCATCACTATTAAAAATCTCTTTATACTTCCCGATGAACGGCACCCCGATTTTATAATTCGTATGTGAAACCGTATCAAAATTACATACTATTAAAAGCGTTTCATCAGCTATCTTCGTCTTTCGTAAAAATACAACAATGCTTTCATTGGCAGAAATGTTATTAATCCATTCAAATCCTTCCGGTTCAAAGTCAAATTTATAAAACGCAGGATTTGATTGGTACAAATGATTCAAGGCCTTCACATAAGACTGCATCTGGAGATTCTCTGCAACCTCAAGCAATCCCCAATCAAGGCTTTTCGCCTCACTAAATTCAGCTAATTGAGCAAACTCCTGACCCATAAATAGAAGCTTCTTGCCGGGATGAGCCATCATAAAGCCATAGGCCGTTCTTAAATTGGCAAACTTTTCGGTCATGGTTCCGGGCATTTTCCCTAGCATTGAGCCTTTGCCATGGACCACCTCATCATGGGATAAAACTAGGACGAACTTTTCACTATAGGCATAAATCATGCTAAATAAAAGTTCCCCGTAATGATAGCTCCGAGCCAGCGGGTCTTCTTGCATATACTTAAGAAAATCATTCATCCAGCCCATATTCCACTTATAGTCAAATCCCAAACCATCTTCACTAATGGGATGAGTGATCTTTGGCCAAGCAGTCGATTCTTCTGCAATCATCACCGCCCTTTTATTCCTTCTCTTCATAATTGAATTCAAATGCTTAAAGAACTCAATTGCCTCTAGATTTTCATTACCTCCGTAGATATTCGCTACCCACTCACCGTCATCCTTGCCATAGTCCAAATAAAGCATTGAAGCAACTGCATCAATCCGGATTCCGTCAACATGGTACTGTTCTACCCAATAGAGGGCATTGGCAATTAGGAAGTTGCTTACCTCAGGGCGTCCGTAATTATAAATCAATGTTCCCCAATGTGGGTGTGATCCCTGTCTGGGGTCTGCATGTTCATAAAGGCAAGTGCCGTCAAAAACAGCAAGTCCTGACAAATCCCTTGGAAAATGTGCCGGCACCCAATCAAAGATGACGCCGATACCCTGATTATGCATATAATCGACAAAATACATAAAATCATCAGGATTCCCATATCTTGAAGTCGGGGCATAATAACCAGTCACTTGATAGCCCCATGACTCATCAAGCGGGTGCTCCATAATTGGCATCAATTCTATATGTGTATAGCCCATCTCCTTGACATAAGAGGCGATCATCGGCGCGAGCTCGCGATAATTATAAAATCCGGCATACTCGCCTTCTGAAACCGCCGGTCTTTTAAAGCCTCCTAAGTGGACTTCATAAATCAGCATGGGAACCTTATTGGTATCTGTTTTTCGGCACTTAGCAAGCCACTGATCATCCGTCCATGAATACTTGTCAATATCATATATAATGGAGGCGCTTTTAGGCCTGACTTCCGAAAAGAAGCCGTATGGGTCAGACTTTAATACAATCGTATCACCTTTAATCTTGATTTCATATTTATATTTTTCGCCTTCAATAAGGTCGGGAATAAATAATTCATGGATGCCACTTTCTCCCAGTCTGCGCATAGGATGCCTGCGACCGTCCCATAAATTAAAATCGCCGACTACGCTGACTCTGATTGCTTCCGGCGCCCAAACTGCAAAATGTACGCCACGAACCTCATCAACTTCCATCAAATGGGCACCAAGGATACGATAGGCTTCATAGTTAATACCCGAGTTGAATTTCTTGATATCATCCGGTTGTAAAATCACGTCAAAGGCATAGGGATCCTCTACTTCTGCGATAAAGCCGTTATCATATTCGACTATGAAAGCATACTTAATCTTACGTTTTCCAGGAATAAGGGCAGCAAAATAGCCGCCATCTTCCATCATGATCATAGGGTATTCTTTATTGGTCTTGATGTTCTTAACTATTATACGAACTGCTGTAGGTATATATGCCGTTATCAAAATTCCTTCTTCTGTAATACGCTGACCTAAAATCTGATGCGGAATATCATGCTCCGAATACATGAGCGCCTCAATCTGCGGCCATTGCATCAATGGATATATTTGCTCGTACATACTGTTCCTCCTTGTCATAATCATCATAACCTTAGTATTTAGATTATTATTCACATTATACCATTTAAAAGAATTTATTTCTATCTAAGTTTTTGTATAAATAATCCAGATCTTAGTTTAGGCTCGAACCATGTAGACTTAGGCGGCATTAATTCATCAGCATCAGCAATATCAAATAACTCCTCAATTGATGTAGGATACATTGAAAAAGCGATTTTCATATCCTTATGACATCTTTTCTCCAGTTCACTTAAACCTCGGATGCCTCCGACAAAGTCTATCCGTTTATCCGTTCTGGGATCCCTGATCCCTAAGAGCGGTTCTAGCAAATAGTCCTGTAAAACCGAAACATCCAGTCCCTTTACAGGATCATCTGATAATATATGGGGTTTAGCAGTCAATATGTACCATTTATCTGCTAAGAGCATGCCAAACGTGCCCTTTTTATTAGGAGCGTATGCTGTGGCATTATTTTCTTCAATCAGGAAATTATCCCCAATTTCATCAAGGAGACTAGGAACCGAATAATGATTCAAGTCTTTAACCACTCTGTTATAAGGCAATATCATCAATTGATCATGGGGAAATAAAACAGATAAAAAATAATTAAATGCTTCATCTCCTTTGTAATCGGGATTTTCTGCCCGCCGCTTTAAACCCACATTAACGGCGGAAGCCCCGCGATGATGGCCGTCGGCAATATAAATATGGTTAATCAGCTCAAATGCTTCATGTAAGGTCTTAATGTCCTCATCATTATCAATTATCCAGACTCTGTGTCTGACATTATCCACGGAAACGAAATCATAAATAGCTTTATTGGCCTTTATCCTTTCTACCACCTGATTAATCACTTCACTACTTCGATAAGCTAAGAATATCGGTCCCGTCTGAGCATCACATATATCCACATGATTAATCCGGTCCTGCTCTTTATCCGTCCTGGTTTTCTCATGCTTTTTGATAGTATTATTCAAGTAGTCATCAATAGAAGCACAGGCAGCAATCCCTGTTTGTCCCCGCCCATCCATTGTCAATTCATAAATATAATAGCAGGCTTTACCCTCAGTGATGAAGGCTCCATTATGAATCATTTTATCCAATATTTCTTTTGCTTTTTGGTAAACAATCGGTTGATGAGCATCTACGGAAGTATCAAATTCGATTTCTGCCCGGTCTATGCGTAAAAAAGATAAAGGCTCTTTTTTCACTTCTAGTAACGCTTCTTCACGATTATATACATCATAAGGCAGAGCCGCAACTTGGCTGGCCAGCTCGATACGGGGTCTTACTGCTTTAAAAGGTCTTATTACCGCCATTTATTTAATCTTCCTCACTTTTACTACGCCCTCAATGGATTCTAAATCTTTGATTAACACTTCAGTAGCAGGTATTCCCAAATCAAGTAATGTATATGCCCATTCCCCTTTACTTTTGTTAATCATATCATTGATATTAATATTCTCTCTGGCGCAAACAGTGGTTATCTGCGCAATCATATTAGGGATGTTCTTATGATTGATAGCAAGACGGCCGGCATATACACAGACGCCCATATCGCAATTAGGATAATTAACTGAGTTCTTGATATTGCCATTTTGAAGATAGGCCTTGACTTCTTTAACGGCCATTAAGGCGCAATTATCCTCAGATTCTTCAGTTGAGGCCCCTAAATGAGGGATAGCGATGACACCTTCCATTTTTGCAGTTCTGTCATTAGGGAAATCGGTGACATATCTCTTCACTTGACCGTTTATTAACGCTTCCTCCATATCATCTTCATTAATCAAAAGATCTCTGGAGAAGTTGAGAATGACGACGCCATCCTTCATCTTTGAGATGGCTTCATTATTAATCATGTTCCTTGTTGATTCTAATAATGGCACATGAACTGTGATAAAGTCGCAAGATGCGTATATATCATCTAATGTATTAATTCTTTTAACTTCCTTACTCAGGCTCCATGCTGAATCCACAGAAATGAAGGGATCATATCCAAACACTTCCATACCTAAGCTCTTGCAGGCATTTGCCACCATGGCTCCAATAGCGCCTAAGCCAATAACACCTATTTTCTTGCCCGAAATCTCAGTGCCGGCGAATTGCTTTTTGCCTCTTTCGACCTTCTTGGCAATATTCTCGTCATTTTTAATCGTTTGAATCCAATTAACACCACCGATATAATTTCTGGAGGCAATAAGCAGACCTGCCAGAACCGCCTCCTTGACACCATTAGCATTGGCTCCTGGCGTATTGAACACGACAATTCCTTGTTCGCTGCATCGCTCCAACGGAATATTATTAACACCTGCACCCGCTCTGCCAATTGCTTTTAAGTTCATTGGCAGCTCCAATTCATGCATGCTGGCACTACGAACTAATACAGCATCTGCATCTTGATATTCATCAATAATCTCGTATCGCTTTTGCGAAAAATTCTCTAACCCAATCTCTGCGATTGGGTTTAAACATTTGATTTTAAACATATGCCACCTCTTATTTGTTTTTATTTTCAAATTCTTTCATAAAATCAACCAATGCCACAACACCTTCTATTGGCATGGCATTATAAATACTTGCTCTCATCCCGCCAACACTGCGATGGCCCTTGAGATTTTCAAATCCAGCTGCTTTGGCTTCTTTGACAAAGGCAGCATCTAGTCCGTCATCGCCGGTCACGAAGGTCACATTCATTAATGAACGGCATGATGTTTCAACAGGAGCGCTAAACAGCTCGCTGCTATCCAAATAATCATATAAAATAGCGGCTTTTTCTTCATTGATAGCTTTTCGTTTAGACAGGCCGCCTGTACTTAACAACCACTTAAATACTTTTCCACATATATAAATGCCATATGAGGGCGGTGTATTATACATCGAATTATTATCTGCATGGATTTTATATTTAAACATCGTCGGAGTTCCGGGCAGCGTATCTTCAGTAATCAAATCTTCACGAATAATACAAATAGCAACGCCCGCCGGTCCTACATTCTTCTGGGCTCCGGCAAAAAGAACACCGTATTTAGTAACGTCGATCGGCTCAGATAAAAAGCATGATGAAACATCTGCCGCTAGATTGACGCCCTTTGTATCTGGCAGTTGCCAGAACTTAGTACCGTAAATTGTATTATTCTCACAGATATAGACATAATCCATATCTGGCGTAATGGACAGATCGGAACAATCAGGAATATATGAAAAGGTTTTATCTGCTGATGATGCAAGTTCTATTGCTTCACCGTAAATCTTAGCTTCGCTAAACGCCTTTTTAGCCCACTGTCCGGTGACGATGTGTCCAACCTTCTTGTTCTTCATTAGATTCATTGGTACCATAGCGAATTGGGAAGATGCCCCTCCTTGTAAAAACAGCACCTTATAATTGTCAGGAATCCCAACTAATTCTCTCAAATCAGCTTCTGCTTCTTTGATGATAGTATCGTATACTTTGGAGCGGTGGCTCATCTCCATAACTGACATTCCACTTCCTCTATAGTCTGTCATCTCTGCTGCTGCTTCTTCAAGAACCGGAAGCGGAAGAACCGCTGGTCCTGCTGAAAAATTATAAATTCTGCTCATCTTAATTCTCCTATTCTATCATTTTTAAACATGTAAGTCCTCTTCTGAAAACGCCTCAGAAATTGATGCTCCAGGCGCTACCATAGGCCATACCTTATCATCGCAGTCAATGATGCAGTCAATCATCACCGGCTCGTTAAGGCTAATTGCTGTTTTGATGGCAGCATCAAGCTCTTCAAGGGTTGTCACCCTGATGCCCTTAACGCCTAAGCCTTCTGAAACTTTTACAAAATCTACTTTATCATTTAATATTGTATTAGAATATCTTTGTCCATAAAATAAATTCTGCCACTGCCGCACCATGCCCAACACCTTGTTATTAATGACAACTTCAATAATTGGGATATTGTATCTGGAAGCCGTTGCAAGTTCATTCATATTCATTCTAAAACAGCCATCTCCTGCAATATTAAAAACTAGAGTGTCCGGTTTGGACAGCTTTGCGCCAAGCGCAGCACCAAGGCCGTAGCCCATGGTTCCTAACCCACCGGAGGTGATAAATCTTCTTGGTTGACGGTATTTGAAAAATTGCGCTGCCCACATCTGATGCTGACCGACATCTGTACAGATAATAGCATCGCCGCCGGTAGCTCGATAAATAGCCTCGACGACTGCCGGTCCGGTCAACTTATCAAATGAATAATTAAGCGGATACCAGCGCTTCTGCTCAAAGATCTTATTCATCCATTCAGAATGGTCATATTGTTCAATTCTTGCATTCAGCCTGCGTAAGACAACCTTGGCATCGCCGATAATACTACAGTCACATCGGATATTTTTATTTATTTCTGCGGCATCCACATCAATATGGATAATCTTAGCATTTTTCGCAAATGTACTGGCGTTCCCAACGACACGGTCTGAAAAACGGGCGCCGATGACAATTAATAAATCGCAAGACATCACGCCATAATTAGAGGTTTTCGTTCCATGCATCCCAAGCATTCCGGTGTAAGCCTTGTCAGTGCCATCAAAAGCGCCTTTCCCCATTAATGAATCTGTGACCGGCGCATTGACCTTCCCGACAAACTTTCGAAGCTCTTCTGAGGCATCAGCCATGATGACGCCGCCGCCGACAAAAATAAATGGTTTCTTACAATGTGCGATCAGCATAACCGCCTCGTCTAAATCTGCTTCTCTGATCTCATCAACGACCCTCATGATTTCGGCCGGTTTCTGATAAGTATATTCTGCTTTATTGGCGGTTACATCCTTAGGAATATCCACATGCACAGGTCCTGGCCTTCCTGTTTGGGCGATTGTAAATGCGTTACGGATCGTGTCAGCTAATTCACTGACATCCTTTACTATATAATTATGTTTTGTGACAGGCATTGTCACGCCTTTGATGTCTATCTCTTGAAAACTATCCTTACCCAAAAGACTTACCCCGACATTACATGTGATTGCCACAATGGAGACTGAATCCATATAAGCCGTAGCTATCCCAGTGACAATATTAGTGGCTCCAGGTCCTGAGGTGGCCATGCAGACTCCGACCCTGCCTGTTGCCCGGGCATAGCCATCGGCAGCATGAGATGCACCCTGCTCATGGGAAGTCAAGATATGATTGATTTCGCTGCTATGTTTATATAATTCATCATAAATATTAAGTATTGTACCGCCAGGATAACCAAAAACAGTATCAACACCTTGTTCCTTCAAACATTCAATTACTATTTGAGCGCCTGTTAATTCCATTGTATAACCTACTTTCTATTTTGTTATTTCTAAAATAGCACCTCTGTTCCCTGAGGTAACCATGGCAATATACCGTGACAAATATCCTGTTGTAATCTTTGGCTTTCTGGGCGTCCATTTTTCTTGACGCTGTTTAAGCTCTTTGGCGGAAACCACAAAATCAATCGTATTTGCCGGAATATTTATATGAATAATGTCACCTTCTTCTACTAAGGCAATCGGACCGCCAACAGCAGCCTCTGGTGACACATGTCCAATCGATGCACCTCTTGATGCTCCTGAAAAGCGTCCGTCGGTGATCAAAGCCACCTCTGACCCTAGACCCATGCCGGCGATGGCGGAGGTGGGATTTAACATCTCGCGCATTCCGGGACCGCCCTTTGGACCTTCATAGCGGATAACGACCACATCCCCTGAGACAATCTTGCCAGCCTTAATTGCAGCTATGGCATCCTCCTCACAATCAAATACTCTTGCAGGACCTGAATGCACCATCATCTCTTCGGCAACGGCAGAACGCTTGACAACACATGAATCCGGTGCCAAATTGCCCTTTAATACAGCGATGCCACCAGTTTCACTATAGGGATTATCGATCGGTCTGATCACATCTTTGTTCTTATTCTCACAATGCTTAATATTCTCAGCGATGGTTTTGCCTGTCACAGTAATTATATCTGTATACAGCAATCCCTTTTTATTCAGCTCGTTCATGACGGCATAAACCCCACCTGCTTCGTTAAGTTCTTCCATATATGTGTGTCCTGCCGGAGCTAAATGACATAGATTAGGGGTTTTTGCACTTATTTCATTGGCAATATCGAGATTTAAGTCGATTCCAACCTCATTGGCGATAGCAGGTAAATGAAGCATACTGTTAGTTGAACAGCCAAGTGCCATATCCACAGTCAAAGCATTAAGAAAAGCCTTATCAGTCAGAATATCTTGAGGTTTGATATCTTTTTCAAGCAATTCCATGATTTTCATGCCGGCATGCTTTGCCAGCTTGATCCGCTCGGAGTAAACTGCCGGAATTGTGCCATTACCACGCAGTCCAAGACCCAGCGCCTCTGTCAGGCAATTCATGGAATTAGCTGTGTACATCCCGGAACACGAACCACAAGTGGGGCATGCTTTGTTTTCATACTCTTCTACCTCTTCATCGCTCATATTGCCGACGGCATTAGCGCCGACCGCTTCAAACAGGCTGGAGAGGCTGCGCTTTTCACCACCTACCAGTCCGGCAAGCATGGGTCCTCCGGATACAAATATAGTAGGGATATTGACTCTTGCGGCTGCCATTAAAAGTCCTGGCACGTTCTTGTCGCAATTGGGCACCATCACTAAAGCATCAAATTGATGCGCCATGGCCATGGCTTCCGTTGAATCGGCAATTAAATCTCTTGTGACAAGAGAGTACTTCATCCCAACGTGCCCCATCGCGATCCCGTCACAAACCGCAATGGCCGGAAATACAATTGGTGTTCCCCCTGCCATGGCTACGCCTAACTTTACCGCATCGACAATCTTATCCAGATTCATATGGCCTGGAACAATCTCGTTATAAGAACTGACAACTCCAATTAAGGGTTTGCTCAACTCCTCTTTTGTGTACCCCAAGGCGTTGAACAATGAACGGTGGGGTGCTTGCTGTATACCTTTTTTAACTGCATCGCTTCTCATATTCTTCATCTCCATCTTTTATATTTATCCCTGTTAATACTAGTGTTGTCAGTAAATGATTCATATCGCTTTGGCAATCAAGTCGCCCATCTGTGAGCAGCTGACCAACTTAAGACCATCGGACATAATGTCAATGGTGCGGTAATTCTTGTTCAGCACCGTCTTTACTGCCTGCTCGATGTTGTCCGCCTCTTTATCTAAATCAAATGAATACTTAAGCATCATTGCTGCCGATAAAATAGTTGCTATTGGATTAGCCTTGTTCTCACCGGCAATATCCGGTGCTGAGCCATGGCTAGGTTCATAAAGCCCCAGCTTGGTTTCACCAAGACTTGCTGATGGCAGCATGCCTATTGATCCGGTGATCTCGCTGGCTTCATCAGATAATATATCCCCAAACATATTCTCGGTTAAGATAACGTCAAATTGACCTGGGTTCTTCACTAGCTGCATCGCACAATTATCAACCAACATATGTTCTGGGGTAACCAAAGGATAGTCGGTGGCTACCTCTTTAACGACCTTACGCCATAGTCTTGAGCTGTCTAACACATTAGCCTTATCTACGCTGGTCAATCGCTTCTTACGCTTCATTGCCGTCTCAAAGCCTCTGATAGCGATTCTTCTTATCTCATTCTCGTCGTAGGTTAAGGTATCATAAGCTTTCAAAATGCCGTCCTCTTTAGTTGTCTTTCTCTCGCCAAAATACAGACCTCCTGTCAGCTCTCTGATAATGACCATATCAAATCCGTCACCAATGATCTCTTCTCTAAGCGGGCATGCACCTATGAGTTCTTTATAAAGCTTAGCGGGCCTGATATTAGCAAACAGATTAAGTGCCTTCCTAATCTTTAAAAGTCCTGCTTCAGGACGTAAATGAGGCGGCAGCTGATACCATGGTGAGGTCGTTGTGTCTCCGCCAATAGATCCCATTAAAATACTGTCGCTCTTTTGGCATGCTCTGATTGCCTCATCGCTCAATGGAATTCCAATCGCATCAATGGATGCCCCTCCTAATAGGAGTTGTGTATATTCAAACTTATGCCCATACTTTACTGCTATACTTTTCAATACTTTCACAGCCTCGTTTACAATCTCCGGTCCGATGCCGTCCCCTTTAATCACTGCTATATTGCACTTCATGAACGTTTTCCTTTCAAATATATAATGCATATACCTTTATAGATAAATTTGTTTCTCTATATAATAACTTATTTTTTTAGGTTTTTCAACCAAAACATGATACAGATAAAGGAGGGATGATCATCCCCCCAAAATTATTTATCATAAATCTGTTTACTTATTGATGTAGTTAATCAATCCGCCTGCCGCAATTAATTCCTGCATAAATGGCGGAAAAGCCTGACCTTTATATGAAGTGCCTTTTGTTCTGTCGTAAATCGTGCCATTGTCAAAATCAATCTCCACTTCAACACCTGCTTCAATCGCCCTGGCTGCCTCGGCAGATTCAATAATAGGCAAGCCAATATTGATCGCATTTCGATAAAATATTCTTGCAAATGTTTCAGCTATAACGCAGCTGATTCCTGAAGCCTTAATGGCAATAGGCGCATGCTCTCGTGAGGAACCGCAGCCAAAATTCTTGCCACCGACAATAATATCTCCCGGCTTAACCATTTTCACAAAATCAGTATCGATGTCTTCCATGCAATATTTGGCCAGCTCCTTTGGATTAGTTATAGCTAGGTGTCGTGCCGGGATAATTACATCTGTATCAACATTGTCTCCATACTTAAATACAATTCCTTTTACTTTCATCTCTTTCCCCTCCTATAGACCTAACTCGCTTGGACACGAAATTCTTCCGGTTACGGCACTGGCTGCGGCAACTGCTGGGCTGGCAAGATAGATTTCTGATGTCACATGTCCCATACGCCCTACGAAATTACGGTTTGTTGTAGAGACACAACGTTCATTCTCTGCCAGAATACCCATATAGCCTCCCAGACACGGTCCACAGGTCGGCGTACTGACAATCGCTCCTGCTTCGATAAAAGTTTTAATATAACCGGCATTCATGGCATCCATATATATTTGCTGTGTTGCTGGGATAATAATAACCCTCAGTCCTTTCTTGACCTTTCGACCCGCTAAAACGCTTGCTGCTATTTCCATATCCCCTAAATGGCCGTTGGTACATGAACCGATGACGACTTGGTCGATAAAAATGTCTTCAACTTCATCAACTGTATGAGTGTTTTCAGGCAAATGAGGAAAGGCTACCGTTGGCTTTAACTTGCTTAAATCGATGGTATAAGTCTGATCATAGATGGCATCTTCATCTGCCTCATATATCTTACATGGCCTAGCGTTCTTAGCCTTATGCGCCTCAAGATAAGCAATTGTTACATCATCGACAGGGAAAATACCGTTTTTCCCGCCGGCCTCAATCGCCATATTGGCAATTGTGAAGCGATCATCGATGGATAAAAGTGCGATGCCATCGCCGACAAACTCCATGGAACGGTAAAGGGCGCCATCAACACCAATCATTCCAATAATATGCAGGATAATATCTTTACCAGTTATCCATTTGGCAGGTTTGCCTGTCAAAACGAATCTGATCGCAGACGGAACCTTGAACCAAGCTTTTCCGGTGGCCATGCCGACGGCAGCATCAGTACTCCCGACACCTGTCGAAAAAGCACCTAATGCCCCATATGTACATGTGTGCGAGTCTGCTCCAATGACGGTGTCACCTGCTGTGACAATGCCTTTCTCCGGCAACAGAGCATGCTCAATGCCCATCTCTCCGACTTCATAAAAATGAGTAATGTCATTAGTATATGCAAATTCCCTCATATATTTACAGTTTTGCGCAGACTTAATATCTTTGTTTGGTGAAAAGTGATCTGGGATTAATGCGATCTTATCCTTATCAAAAACACCTTTCTTGTTAAACTTATCCATTTCCTTTATCGATACAGGTCCTGTAATATCATTTGCCAGTACCATATCCAGATTAGCCATGATTAATTGACCGGGCATCACTTCATTAAGACCGGCAGCCGCTGATAATATTTTCTGAGTCATGGTCATACCCACCGCATACACTTCCTCTCATCTTTAATTCTTCTTTAATTCTGTTGCAATCATAACATATTTTCAGGTATAATGGAAATACATATTAATAATATTTCTTATAACTTACGGTTATATGTATGCTGAGGGGAATGCCATGATTAATGAACAGAATTTGAATTTGTATAAAATTTTTTATCTGACAGCAACGGCAAAAAGTCTGTCGCTGGCTGCAAGAAAGCTCTTTATCAGCCAGCCGGCCATCAGTAAATCCATACGCAAGCTGGAAGATAATCTTGGCGTCACTTTATTCGTCAGGAATTCTAAAGGGGTAACGTTAACGGAGGAAGGTCTGTTGCTATTTCGACATGTGGAAAAGGCTTTTGATGCTCTTGAATTTGGGGAGAAAGAAATCTTTCGGATGAATATTTTAGGCATGAAACAATTACGCATCGGCGTCAGCACAACCTTGTGTAAATATGTTTTGTTGCCTTATCTGAAGGATTTTGTTAATGAATACCCGCATATCAAAATATTAATCCAATGTCAGTCTACAAATCATACTTTAAAACTATTAGAGGAGGAAAAGATCGATATCGGTTTAATCGGAAAGCCTGAATCGGCTAAACCAATCGAGTTTTATTCATTGGGAGCAATACACGATGTTTTCGTGTCGACTAAGACTTATCTTGATTATCTGAAGCAAAGAACTATTAGTGAAAATGGCAGCATGTTTGAGGCTGCTACGCTGATGCTGTTGGATCAAGAAAATATGACCAGGCAATATATTGATACTTACATGATTGAAAACCGCATATCGCCTAATCATCTGTTAGAGGTTTCCTCCATGGACTTATTAATTGAATTTGCTAATATCGGCATTGGCATTGGCTGTGTGATCAAAGAATTTATATTCGATGCTTTGGCATCTGGGAAGCTTATGGAGGTTCCTATGAAGATACCGATCAAGGAGCGCGAGATTGGGTTTGCACAATCTACAGCTCTTCATTCTTCAGAAGCTGCCGCAAGCTTTACTGATTATTATAAAAAATATGCGAATCCACTTAAGCAGGAACAACCTTAAACTGATGATTATGATGAGAAGGAGAACTCCTTATGATTACCGAATTGTTTATGATACTGATTATTATCACTTTATATTTACTGGCAATAATGCCGCGGATGTTTAATCGAGCCGATACCGCCCCTTTTAAAGGTGTCTATTACGCCCATAGAGGATTTCACGACAATCTGTCTTCCGCTCCTGAGAATTCAATGGCGGCGTTTAAAAAAGCGGTGGCGCTTAATTATGGCATCGAGTTAGACGTTCAGCTTACCAAAGATAAAATCCCTGTCGTGTTCCATGATTATACGCTTAATCGCATCTGTGGCACTACCGGGCGGGTATGTGAACATACGTACACAGAACTAAATAAGCTCCGCTTACTCCAATCCGAAGAGACAATTCCCCGACTATCCGATGTGTTAGAGGAAGTGGCTGGGCTTGTGCCCCTGATCATTGAGTACAAAGCAAAGGACGCTGATGTTTCCGTATGCGCTCATTGCGATACCTTATTATCCGATTACACCGGCTCTTACTGCGTGGAATCATTTAATCCCTTGGTGGTCTATTGGTTTAAAAAAAACCGTCCGCATGTCATGAGAGGACAGCTGTCGAAGAATTATTTCAAGTATGGTTCCGGAAATGATAGAACACCGCTTTACTGGCTGCTTCAGAACTTACTGACCAACTGCATAACGCGCCCTGATTTTATTGCTTATGACCACCACAGCAGATTCTGCCTGTCAAAGTACTTATGCCGGCATTTGTATCACATGCTTATAGTTGCTTGGACGATCAAATCTCAGAACGAGCTTGATAACGCTCGGAAGAGTAATGATTTATTTATTTTTGAAGGTTTTATTCCAAATGCAAAATAATATATCTTCCATGCTGCCAGCCCGCTAAATCCAAGGGCTGACAGCTGAAGATATATCTTTCGTCAAATCTTTGTTTTAGATAATAATAAATATCACATTCCCATTGCTATCATTAACAATCTTTTTTAAAGTATCCTGCAATTTCAGCTGGCAGTCATCGGTCATTTTAGCTATTTTACTCCGCATGCCATCATCTACCAGCTCCCCGATTGATTTCCCGAAGATCAATGTATCCCATATAGCCTCCGGAGCCTTAGAAGCCGTCGCTTTTATGTAGTCAACTAAATCCTCGGCCTGCTGTTGTGTCCCGACGATCGGTGCGATTTCAGTTTCAATATTAGCACTAATCATATGAATTGAAGGTGCATTGGCTTTAATATTAACGCCAAATTTGCCACCATGCTTAATAATGACAGGCTCATCAACAATAATTTCACTCCGATTAGGCGAAACGACGCCATAGCCCTTTAGCATGACCTCTGACACGGCACCTCCAACTTTTACAAATTCCTCTTTCTGCGTAATCAAGCCCTTTAAAATATTGAAGAACTCATATTCTCCGTGGATTTCAGTACCTAAAATATCAGAAAGCATTTCATAGTAATATTTCATATCAAAGGAAAGATTTATCCTAATCTGACCGGTAGCCATATTGATTTCTTCAATGAAATACTTCTCAATAAACTCATTGGTAAGTTCATCCTGATGCATTTTCAAGTCTTTTAGCGTATAAATATTTTGGAGGACCGCTTTGATTGTTTCGATAACCTGTTCTTTGATGGGACTATCTTTAGGCAGGATATCCAGCCATTTTGGCGTGTAGAATTCTAATTGTGATATCGGAAATTCCATCAGTAGCGATTCCATCAGCTGATTGATATCTTCTTTTCTTAACTGATCACAATTTAACGCAATACAGGTCACATTGTACTTTGCGCTCAGCTCATCTTGCATTACTTTTGTCTGATCCGAGTGCGGTTTTGAAGAATTTAATATAATGACAAAAGGCTTGCCTATTTTCTTAAGTTCATTGACGGTACGTTCTTCACTGCTGACAAAGCTCTCTCTGGGGATTTCCCCAAAAGAACCATCGCCGGTAATCACCATTCCGATCGTCGAATGATCCTTGATAACTTTTCTTGTTCCAATGTGAGCCGCCTTTGTAAATGGAATCTCTTCTTTAAACCACGGTGTTTTGACAAGCCTTTCTTGTTCATCTTCTAAATGCCCTGTTGCGCCGTCAATCATATAGCCGACACAATCAATGAGTCGCATTTTTACGGTAATATCATCGCTTAATTTGATAAGGGCAGCACTTTTGGGTATAAACTTCGGCTCTACTGTGGTGATCATGCGTCCTTTGCCACTAATCGGAATTTCATCAGTTGCCATTTGGCGGTCTTTTTCTTCCATATTCGGAAGCACAAGCTGTTCCATAAACCGTCTTATAAAAGTGGACTTGCCGGATCTTACCGGTCCGACAACGCCGATATAAATCTCACCATTGGTACGAGCATTGATATCTTTATATACATTAAAACTGTCCATGATTATTCCCCTCTCTGCATTCACTGATATAATGTATGCGAAGAAACAAGAAAATATGCAAGCACTTATATTTTCAAGGGAACGGTCTTATTGCCAGCGAAAAACCTCATGTTCATTTTTCTTACTTCTTGACAATAAATCAATCACGGCCTCTTTTGCGGGTTTTTCTTCAAACAAGATGGCATTCACCTGCTCTACGATCGGCATAGAGACACCATGTTTCATGGCCAGGGCAAGGGCTGCCTTAGCAGAATAGATGCCCTCCACGACCATTTGAACCTCGTTAATGGCTTGCTGCATGGTCTTGCCCTGTCCGATAAGATAGCCGGCCTTCCTGTTGCGGCTATGCTGACTGGTACAGGTAACGATTAGATCGCCCATCCCGGAAAGTCCCGCAAAGGTTTCGATCCGGCCTCCGGCCGCCATCCCTAAGCGGGTGATCTCGGCAATTCCCCTAGTCATTAATGCCGCCTTGGTGTTATCGCCAAAGCCTAATCCATCACTGATGCCAGCCGCCAAGGCGATGACATTTTTTAAGGAGCCGCCTAATTCTATGCCGATTATATCTGGGCTTGTATAGACCCTGAAGGTCTCGTTCATGAAGATGTCCTGAATATACTTAGCCGTATCAAAGGTTTTAGCACCCACAACGACGGTAGTCGGAATTTCCTTACCAACCTCTTCGGCGTGGGAAGGTCCTGACAAAACGGCGACATCCGCTTCCGGAATCTCGTCATTAATAATCTCTGACATCGTTAATAATGTCTTCTCTTCAATCCCTTTAGCCACATCGACAATAATTTGCCCGGAAGTCACAAAAGGCGCCGCCATTTTTGCGGTGCTCCTCATATAGACCGAGGGCACGGCAAATACAAGAACATCTTTTCCTTTAATGCTTTCCTCCAAGTCCGATGTGAAATGGATTTGATCTGATAATACAACACCTGGGAGCTTTGATTTATTTTCATGATTATTTTTAAGCATTTCAATTTCTTCAGGAATGATGGACCAAAGAGTCACTTCGTGACCGTTCTTAGTCAATAAAGCAGCAAGGGCGCTTCCCCAACTTCCGGCTCCGATAATACTGATTTTCCTGTGCATTATTGCTCCTCCTCTTCATCCTTTTTCTTAATAAATCTATTTTCAGTTCCATTCATCAACCGTACGAGGTTCGCCCTATGCCGCCACCAGGCCATGGCGCAAAATGCTGTGCTGACTATGAATAAATGCCATTGTCCGGGGTAAAATATCAGGCAGCTAATAGGAAATAGCGTAGACATTGTCAGAGAAGCCACAGATACATATTTAGTCAGAAAATAGACAATAAAGAAACCGATTGCCGCAATCAGACCAAAACGCCAGTCGAAAGCCAGCATGACGCCGGATGTCACGGCGATTCCCTTGCCCCCCTTAAAATTCAGATAAAACGGATAATTGTGTCCTAAAACAACGCCAAAACCTGTATACATAGTCAATAATAGATTGTCTGCCCCAGGTTGAGTAAAAATGACGTAGCGGATCAGAAAAATGGCGATGATAGCTTTTAAGGCATCACCTAAATAAGTAATGTATCCCGCTTTTCTGCCAAGCGTGCGTAATATATTCGTGGTTCCGGAATTACCACTGCCATGCTCTCTGATGTCAATCCCTTTTATGCGTCCATAAATATATCCTGTTTGGATGCATCCAAATAAATAACCAATAATTATACAAGCAATAATATTTATTATCATTGCTGATCTCTCCCCTTTCTCTCTCTGATAATAAACTTTAATGGAGTTCCTCTAAATCCAAAAGCATCTCTAATTCTGTTTTCAATATATCTTGTATACGAAAAATGAGTTAGTTGCTTATCATTCACAAAGATGACAAAGGTTGGGGGCTTTACAGCTACTTGAGTTATATAATAAAGCCGTAACCTTCTTCCTTTATCTGACGGCGGCTGTTTTAGAGCTACTGCTTCTGACAAAATCTCATTGAGAACGCCGGTGGCTACCCTAAGGGAGTGATTCTCAATAACAACATCAATCAAGTCATAAAGCTTAGTTAAGCGCTGACCGGTCAGTGCTGATATAAATATCAGCTCGGCATAAGCCATATAGGACAGAACATGACGGATGTCATTGGTATATTTATAAATGGTTTTATCGTCCTTTTCAATCGCATCCCACTTGTTGACGGCAATGATAACACCCTTGCCCCGTTCGTGGGCAATGCCCGCAATCTTAGCATCCTGCTCAGTGACGCCTTCGATAGCATCTATGACAAGAATGACAATATCAGCACGCTCGACAGCTGCTACAGTACGAATAATACTATATCTTTCCAAATCCTCTTTAATTTTACTTTTCCGCCGCAAGCCGGCGGTATCAATGAAAACATAGTCTTTTCCCTGATAGCTTACTGAGGTATCAATGGCATCTCTTGTCGTGCCTGCAATACTGGACACAATTACCCTTTCCTCGCCAAGTAATTTGTTGATAATAGAGGATTTGCCAACATTGGGTTTGCCTATTATGGCAATTTTAGGGGTCTCATCCTCTTCGGCATCACTACTCTCATCAGGAAACTTCTCAGCTACTATATCAAGCATATCTCCGATCCCTAATTTGGCGGCAGCAGACACAGGAATCGGATCGCCAATTCCTAAGTTATAAAATTCATAAACGTCTGCCATATATTTATCAAAGCTGTCTACCTTATTGACGATAAGCAATACCGGCTTTCCAGATCTTCTAAGGATGTCAGCGACCTTAAAATCCGTATCCACAAGACCTTGTCTAACATCAGTAATAAATAAAATGATGTCTGCTGTTGCAATAGCTATTTCTGCCTGCTCACGCATGCTGGTTAAAATCAAGTCCTTGCTTTCTGGCTCAATGCCGCCGGTATCGATGAGCGTGTACTGCTTATCAAGCCATGTTATGTCAGCATATATTCTATCTCTTGTTACTCCGGGCGTATCCTTGATGATACTAATCTGCGCCCCGGCAAGAGCATTAAACAATGTGGATTTTCCTACATTAGGACGCCCAACAATTGCAATGATTGGTTTACTCATAATTCTCTCCTTCTATCTTTAATGATTTTATAAATCAGGTCATCTCCATTTGATTTTATTATATCAACGGGAACTTGTAAAGAATTTTCAATATCCTTGATTGATACATTATCCAGTAAAACCGTTTCGTTATTTCTTAATAGGCTGCACGGCAGCAATAAAACATCCCCTAAATCTTTATTTCTAAGCTGCTTAATCAAATCTTTTCCGGTCAGCAGACCACTTACGGTAATGCCTTCGCCAAAAAAGTTATTTACGATGCAATAAACATCTATTTCAACATTCGGATAGCAGTCATTTAAGCGCTTGGTCATTGATTTTATATATTGATATGCCAGCTCTCCCGTTGCTATCGAAACATGTCTAGTCCGCATATCCTTATGATGGGCGGCTAGCTCTTCATCAAATTCATCTAATAGCAGACGTATCATTCCAATGCCATTCTCAAGCTGCACATAGCCATCATAATTGGCAGCTTCGGGGAAATCTCTTCTGGCCATAATGTACCATTCATCAGCGCCATGAACAAAGTGAATCCCATATTCCTCAAAGAACTGTTTTTGAAAATGGTGGATTTGATCTAATATCTTCTGCGCATCTTCTTTTAAAAAAGGTTCAGCTTTAAATAGACGGTCTCTATACCTTGTGATTCCCATCGGAACCACAGAAAGACTTTCAAAATAAGGGATAAACGAAGATAAATCCGTGATAGTCTTGGTAAGCTCATCTCCATCATTAACGCTCTTACACAAAACAATCTGTCCATTCATTGTAATCCGACCGTCGTACAGGCGCTTAATCTGTGTTAATATTTTTCCAGCAAAACGATTCCCAAGCATCTCACAACGCAATGCGGGATTGGTAGTATGAACCGAAATGTTGATTGGCGACAGCTTATATTTGATAATCCTGTCGATATCTTTATCCTTCATGTTGGTCAGAGTAATATAATTACCTTGTAGAAATGACAGCCGGGAATCATCATCCTTAAAATATAGTGTGTCACGCATGCCTTTTGGAAGCTGATCAATAAAACAAAAAATGCATTTATTGCTGCAGGACTTATAATTATCCATCAGGCCTGACTCGAACTCTATGCCTAAATCCTCGTCGCAATCCTTTTCAATCTCCACAATCCACTCTTCACCGGAGGCTTTCTTGACGAGAATTTCGATATACTCATCATTAATGAGAAAATGATAATCGAAAGCATCTTCAATAGCGGTATCATTTATTTTTAAAATAGCATCACCAGGGCGCAAATCCACCTCTTGGCCAATACTTCCTTCCAAAACATTTTTAATGATATGCATGTGATCGCTCATAGCTGGCCTCCTGTTATTTCAGCATTAGGAAAGCAGCAAGCCCTCCCCTGTTCACTCCGGATTTCCGATGTGACCATAATATCTCACTATTGCAGCAAGTGCAAATATCAGTAACAGTTATGTGCTGGGATAAAATTCCTGATTCTCTTAGAATATATTCGTTTGCCTTCCAAAGATCTAAATGATACTTTTCTTCTGATTTTTGATACATAAAGTCGTTATAGACCGCATCTGAAAAAGCCGCCTTAAACTGCATCGCCACATCGCTGCTTATTTCATAGCATGACTGGCATATAGAAGGGCCAATAGCCGTGATGATATCGGCGGGATTAGACTTGAATTCCTCTTCCATTAACGCCACTGTCTTCTTTCCAATCTTATGAACAGTGCCCTTCCAACCAGAGTGGGATAAGCCAATGACTTTCTTGATGGGATCGATAAAAAACAAAGGAACGCAATCAGCATAGAAAGTAACTAAGGGTATTCCCGGTTGATTTGTTACTAAGCCATCTATGTCTGTATAATCCCTTTCCTTGACGATTCCTTTTCCTTTGTCTTTGGCTGTGACGATACGTATATTCGTCGTATGGGTCTGATCCGTGAAAACCATATTCCGATAGTCCATTGAGACAGCCTGAGAAAACAGCTTAAAATTATCCATGACCATCTCGCTATCATCCCCTCTGGTAAAGGACAAGTTCATTGATGCAAAATCTCCTTTACTTCTTCCGCCTAATCTGGTAGAAAAACCATGGCTTGCAATTTTGACATCAGTAAGCGCAGGGAATCTGATGACTGGTAAAATATCAGTGTCCACAACGGTTGTCGCATGGTCAGTATGTGATTTGATCAGCTTAAGATTTTCAAATAAATGCGTTTTCATATAGATGTAATTGTTCTCCTAAAATCGTTACCACATCAAAGCGACATGGCATATCTTCTTGATAATGATAAAGCATTAAAAAGTATCTGGCAACACTTTTGATTCTTTGTTGCTTTCTATAGTTGACCGCTTCCCACGGCTCGCCTTTTCCTCGATTCTTGCGGTATTTAACCTCTACAAAAACGAGGTAGCCATCTTTTTGAGCGATAATATCTATTTCACCCATTCTACATCGGAAGTTTCTTTGAATGATGGAGAAGCCTATAGATTCAAGGTGCTTAACCGCTTTCTCTTCATAAGTATTCCCTGTCGCACGTTTATTTTCCATATTACGCCTAGACAAAATGACCGATAAAGGTCCTTCTATGTATTGGTGTGGCTCCATATCGGCGGAGTGCTTCGATATGCTCTTGTGTTCCATATCCTTTATGTCTTTTAAAGCCATAGGCTGGGTAAAGCTGGTCGTATGCCTCCATCATGCGGTCTCTTGTCACCTTTGCTAAAATACTGGCGGCAGCAATCGATACGCTTTTAGCATCACCTCTGATAATGTTCTCCTGCGGAATGCTTACCGCGGGGATGGTGACGGCATCATTTAGCAATATGTCAGGCTTATTATTCAAGCCGTCCACCGCTGCTTTCATAGCCTCATAGGTCGCCTGCAAAATGTTGATTTCGTCAATTCTCTTAGCATCAATCACGCCGGTGCTAAAACTCAGCGCATTCGTTAGAATACTTGCATATAAGGCTTCTCGCTTAGCGGGCGAAAGTTTTTTAGAATCGTTAATGTAGCATAGCTTGAAATCTTTCGGCAAGATGACTGCGCCAGCCACGACTGGACCGGCAAGAGGACCGCGCCCTGCTTCATCAATACCGCAAATATAAGGATATTGATTATATTTCTTTTCATAAAACATCATTTTATCGATTCGCTCATCCTCTAGCTTAAGTTGAATTCTCTTATCTTTAGCTTTCTTAATCAAAAGAGTGACGCCGTTGCGCTCGTCATCTTTGTAAAGCTCAATTAATGCATCGATCTGTTCTTCGGTGGCCGCATTAAATTTGCTTTTTATATCTTGTATGCTTTCACTCATTACTTATTCCTCATTATCATTGATGCTCTAAAATCTCAATCGAGTTAAGCGGCCAGATGCGTAGCCATGCTCTTCCAACAATATCTTTCCGTTTGATATTGCCTACTGTTGTGTATCTGCTGTCCTGGCTATTATTCCGGTTGTCTCCTAGGACAAAATATTCATCCTCGCCAAGTGCAATCGGCTCCGCTGCAGTACCTGAATTAGCTATGACCTCATAGCCATAGTTCTCTTCTAAAACGACTTGATTAATATAAATGTCGCCATTAATGATTTGTATCGTTTCTCCTGGGAGCCCGATTATCCGTTTGATATAATGAACCTTTTCATCACCGGGATAAGGAAAAACAATGATGTCGAAGCGCTGCGGCTCTCCGAAACGGTAGCTTATCTTCTCAACAATCAGATTATCACCGTCAGTAAGCGTAGGATACATAGACATCCCATTGACCTCAGTACGCTGCCCGACAAAGGTTACAACAATATATGTAACCAAAAGTACTATCGCAAGGTAAACCAGCAGACCTAAGATTTCTCTTAAAATACTTTTCTCTTTGCCGGCAGGCTCCTTGTCTGACAGGTTATTATCATCCATTATATTCTCGTTATCGTCCATATACTGCCCCTAATTACCTTCTGGAAATTCCAAGGTGACTCTTCCTAATTTAGAACTTCTAAATTCATCAATAAGTATTCTCGCTGCCTTATTTATGTCCAGTTCATTACCTTTCAATTTACAGTTTCTTATTTCAGCAATCATATTTAATACTTCTATGTTATCATGGTTTCCACTAATATTAAACCTGTTATTGATGATTCGCGGATAAAACCTTAAAAGGTAGTTTAATAGATAGTATGCCAAATCCCTAATATCTAATAGCTCATCACGAATAGTTCCAACGATTGCCAGCTTATACCCCACTTCTTGATCTTCAAACTTTGGCCAGAGTATCCCTGGCGTGTCTAAAAGCTCAACATATTTATTTAAGCGGATCCATTGCTTGCCCTTAGTCACCCCTGGTCTATTGCCTGTTTTTGTGCAGGCTTTACCGGCATAGGAATTAATAAATGTAGACTTTCCGACATTGGGGATTCCCACCACCATCGCTCTCACCGGACGATTAAGTATGCCGCGTCTTCGGTCTCTTTCGATCTTCTCCTTACATGCCTCTTTAATGAGCTCCGTAACTTCCTTGATATTAGCCCTGCTTCTTGCATCGGCCTTCCATACATAAAACCCTTTGGAGGAAAACCACGATTCCCATCGCTTTGTATACAAGGGATCTGCCAAATCCGCTTTATTTAATATGATAAGACGCTTTTTATTCTTAGCCAGTTCATCTATATCCGGATTCTTACTGCTTATCGGCAGCCTTGCATCGACCAATTCTATGACGATATCTATCAGCTTAATGTTATCTAACATCATCCTTTTGGCTTTCGTCATATGACCGGGATACCATTGAATATCCATTTCAAATCACATCCATTTTATTGAATTTTTCCGATAATCTGTTCTTTCTGAATATTGCCTATACTAGATAGGCGGCTATCCTCAGCTTCGTTATAATTATCGGCTATAACAAAGTATTCATCTATTTCCAGGGTGACGCCCTCTTCCGCTAATCCACCATTGATTAGGTAGTCATCATTGAAATCAATCTCCAAAGGCTCATCATTAATATAAATGACGCCATCCTTAATACGCACAGTCTCATTGGGCAATCCAATCACGCGACGGATATATCTTCTGCCCCCGCTCTTTCCGACTTCAAAAACAATGACATCCTGCCTTTTGGGACTTGAGATGGCATATGCCAATTTGTTAATGTTGACAATTTGATTCTCAGCAAGCGTCGGCTCCATTGCATTGCTTTCCACAACTATTTTCCTTCCAAATACTTGCACTGCAATAATTCCTAAGATGATCGTTAAGCCTAACCCCAGCATAAATAAAAGAAATCTCGAAATCCTTCCAGGCAGTTTGAATTGCCTTAGTCGTCGCCTTAGCTTTCTGCGGTTTCTTGCTTGGTTGTAAGCCAATGTAATCCCTCCTATAACACCCTTTGCCTAATGTCTATTAGGAAGAGTAAAAAATGGGGCAACTACATGATGTACTTGCCCCTTGTCATAGATTATTTAACTAGTTCTTTAACCTTTGCCCTCTTACCTACTCTGTCTCTTAAGTAGAATAGTCTTGCTCTTCTTACCTTACCTCTTCTAACGACATCAACCTTTTCTACAATTGGTGAATGCAGGGGCCAAGTCTTCTCAACACCGATTCCATTAGAATTCTTTCTGACGGTAAATGTTTCACGGCTAGAACCATTTTGACGCTTAATAACTGTTCCTTCGAAAACCTGTGTTCTCTCTCTAGCGCCCTCTTTAACCTTGGCATACACTCTAACTGTATCGCCCACATGAAATTGTGGCACTTCTGTCTTCATCTGAGCAGCTTCAATGCTCCTAATAATATCGTTCATCTTTAAGTTGAACCTCCTTATAATCATTAGATGTTCTTAATACATGCGTAACAGAGGACCATCCTATTTCTCACAACAACCTACTTTACCATAATCTCCGTAAAAAAGCAAGTACAAATTATTTGCTTATCTGTTATGGCATGCGACAAAATGTCCCGGTTTGACTTCCTTGAAAACAGGTGCTTCCACCTTGCAGACCTCTGTACAAAGACTACATCTGGTATGAAATTTGCAGCCTGTGGGAGGATTTGCAGGTGAAGGCAGATCGCCTTTTAAAACAATCCGGTTCATCTTCGCATCGGGATTTGGCACTGGGACCGCACTAAGAAGCGCTTCTGTGTAAGGATGATATGGGGTTGAGAATAAGGATCCCGTTGGTGCCATCTCTACCATGCTCCCTAAATACATAACCCCGACTATATCTGCAATGTATTCTACCACCGAAAGATCATGGGAGATAAACAGATAAGAAAGTCCCCGCTCCTTCTGCAAATCACGCATCAGATTAATGATCTGAGCCTGAACGGAAACATCAAGCGCTGATACCGGTTCGTCAGCTACCACTAACTCCGGATTTAATGCCAAAGCTCTGGCAATGCAGATTCTCTGCCGTTGCCCACCAGAAAATTCATGCGGATATCTTTCATATTGATAGGGGCGTAACTCACAGTTCTTCATGATCTCTAACACATATTCCCTTAATTCACCCTTAGGAACCAGCTGATGCTCTTTAACCGCTTCCCCAATAATCTCGCCTACCGTCATGCGGGGATCTAGCGAAGAATAGGGATCCTGAAAAATAATCTGCATCTTCGGGCGCATACTTCGTAATTCTTTTTTATTCATTTCGAAGATGTTTTGACCACTAAAAATCGATTTCCCGCCGCTAGGCTTTGTAAGTCCAAGCAACGTCCGTCCGATCGTCGTTTTCCCACATCCAGATTCGCCCACAAGTCCAAAGGTTTGGCCACGGTTAATGGAAAAGCTGACCCCGTCGACAGCCTTTACCTGTTCCACAACTCTCTGCATAACCCCTTTCTTGATTGGAAAATATTTCTTCAAATCAGTTACTTCTAAAAGCTTCATTGACCACTTCCTCCCTTCACGGCACCAAGATACATGTAACAAGCCACCTTGTGGGTGTCTGACAGGGAAAACATCGGCGGGTACTGACTCCCACATGCCTTTACACAGGAGTCGCACCGATTGCGGAAATAGCAATAATTTGGCAAATTAATCGGATTTGGAACATTTCCGCGAATAGAATAAAGCCTGTCTCCATCACCAAAGGAGCTGGGTCTTGACTGCATAAGGCCTTTAGTGTACGGATGCGATGGATTGTGAAAAATCTCTGACACATCCCCCTCTTCAATCACCCGTCCGGCATACATAACTACCACATAATCAGCCATTTTCGCAACAACACCCAGATCATGTGTGATCAACATTATGGAAGCTTTGATACTGCGCTTCAAATCCTGCAGTAAATCAAGTATTTGTGCTTGGATGGTTACATCGAGCGCTGTTGTCGGCTCATCTGCAATAATAAGTTGTGGGTTACAGGCAAGGGCAATGGCAATAACCACTCTCTGGCGCATCCCGCCTGAGAGTTCATGAGGATACATCTTATAGACCCCCTCTGCATTAGCGATTCCGACCATCTTTAAAAGCTCAATACTCCGGGACGCTATTTCTTTTTTATGAAGATTTTCCTTATTGTGATAAAAGATCACCTCATCGATCTGGCTCCCGATTGCAAATACAGGATTTAATGTCGTCATGGGTTCCTGAAAAATCATCGATATATCATTACCCCGAATTTCATTCATCACATCTTGCGGCATTTTAGTCAAATCAACAGCACGGTTTTTAGATGCGTGGTTAAAACGGATCGAACCGCTGGCAATTTGCCCCTGAGGTTCTTGGAGCAGCCGTAGAACTGACAGGCTGGTTACCGATTTGCCGCAGCCGCTCTCGCCAACAACCCCTACCGTTTTCCCATAGGGGATGTGAATCGTCGCTCCATCAACGGCACGTACTGTTCCGATATCAGTATAAAAATAAGTATGCAAATCGTCAATTTCTAAAATATTTTTTGCATCACTCATTGTCGTCATAAATTCAGATTCCAAAACTTGCTTTTTATTTCGTTTATTCAATTCCTTAAATTTTTTCGCATTATAGCGCTTAATCTTAGATAATTTATTTTTTCTCATTGTCTTTTCTGTCATCATCCTCACCTATCTTTCATTTTAGGGTCAGTCGCATCCCGCAGGCCGTCACCAATAAAATTAAATGATAGCACAGTAAGTAAAATACAAAGACCGGGAGCTATCCAAAGTGCCGGATAATTCTGCATAACGATATTATCACTGACTTCTGATACCATATTTCCCCAAGAAGCATATGGAACCCCTACGCCTACACCAAGAAAGCTTAAGGTAGATTCAAGCAAGATGACAGAGCCTAAATCCATTGTCGCACTGACAATCAGATTCGGAAGTGTGTTTGGTATCAGATGCGAGAATATTTTACGACGGGTACTGATACCTGTGGCCTCGGCCGCTTGGATAAACTCCATTTCTCGGAGCGTGAAGATGTTTCCTCGAACCATACGGGCGACGCTTGTCCAATAAACGCAGCCCAACACCACCATTGTATAATAAATCTTATACCTCGGGGAGACATTCAGTGTTATCATTAACATTGAGATAATCAGCCACAGGGGAACTGTCGGGACAGACGATATAATCTCAACAAGCCGCATAATGATACGGTCAACGGCTCCCCTATAGTAACCGGCAAGACCGCCTAAAATGACACCAATAATCAGCTCTACAATAACGACGGCAAACCCAATAATCAGGGAGACCCTGCCGCCATACATCAGGCGTGCGAATTCGTCCTGACCCAATACATTTGTGCCAAATATATGTTCACTAGACGGAGCTTCCAATGAACTCAATACTGCATTAGTAATCTGCTCCGAGTCAGAAGAACGCAGCTGCTCACCTGTCTCTTTACTTCTGTAAAATAATTCTGTTTCCGAATACGGATAAAAGATCGGCAATATGACGCACATAAAAACCATTGTCAGTAAGACAGCCAAACCAGCAACTGCCAGCTTGTTCCTAAAAAACCTTCGAGCCACCATTTGCCAGGGCGTTAAAAACAATTGTTGTTCTTCTAACGCATCTTCTTTAAAATCAGCCGGCGTAAGGGCATCCTCTAATGAGTCAAATCCCTCCGGCAGAACTTCATTAATATTCACCTGTTCACCCCCCTAGCTCAATCGGATCCGTGGATCCACAACTGCATAAATAATATCTGAAAGCATGTAACCGACAACTGTACATGTAGCAAGCAGCATGTTAAATCCCATTAGATATGGCACATCAGACATCGTTGTTGCTTGCAGGCCAATCTTCCCCAGACCTTCTATTCCAAATAAACCTTCGGTAATAATTGCCCCACTGAAAAGTCCTGGTAATTGTGCGCCTAAGAGTGTTACGATCGGTATTAATGTATTGCGAAAAGCATGATGGCCGATCACCCTTCGCTCCGGCACGCCCTTTGCACGGGCTGTCCGGACATAATCAGAGTTTAGTGCCTCAATCATATTCGCCCGGGTATATCTTAACCAAATCCCACATTGCGTAATGACAAACACTAAAATAGGCATAATCAAATGCTGTATATAATCGAAAAATTTTGCTAAGCTGAAGCCATCATATATGACCCTTGCATTAAGCATTCCCGTAACCGGCAATAAATCTAAACCATAGTAACCTAATATTCGTTTTAAAACTGCCGCAAAAAAGAAAGACGGCAAAGAAATCCCTATAAATACAAATGCCGTGATAATGTAATCCACCTTTGTATTTCGCTTTTTTGCTGCTATTATACCAAGCGGTATCCCCAATATGAGCTGAAAAACAAGTGCCAAAAGCATTACAGTGAAAGTTATCGGTAAAGCGCCACCGATAACTTCAGTAACCGGCTTGTTTTTAATCAGCGACGTTCCTAAGTCTCCTCTAAGTGCATTAACCAGCCAATTGGCATAGCCCGATACAACCGATTGATCCAGACCATAGATTTCCCGAAGATGATCCTTTTGCTCTTCGGTGATTTTGGTATTCGTACTGGTCGACAACGTGACATAATCTGAAGGCATCGAACGCACTATAGCATAAAGCAAAAATGAAACACCAATCAGTACAATGATACTGATTAATATACGACGTACAATGTATTGCCGCATTAATAATACCCCTTTCTAAAAAAAGCCATCTAATCCCAAACGGGACTGTCACTAAACGGCAGTCCCGTTTGCATTAAGAAGCCTGATCATCTATAAAACAGTAATTTTTAGTTATTGACTTCTACCTTCCATAATTCATTCTTATAACTATAAAAGGCATTGGCTTTAGGAATAGTATCCATATTTAAATTCGTCGTATTATACGCTATAAGATTCTTCCGCTGATATAACGGAAACTCGATAACAAGATCCATCGCTTTATCCAACATATCCGAAACTAAAACGCTACGTTCATCAAAGTCAACGCTTTGAAGAATCTGGTCAAGCAGGAGATCTAACTTAGGATCGCTGATTTTAAAGTGGTTCTGTGAGGCATTGGTGTAGAATTGATCTTTCTTATCACAATTAGCGACAGCTCCCCAAGCAAGACAGAACATATCCGCCGTGCCATCATTCATAGCCGCTTGAAGGACATTGAAGTTTACATCCTGGATTTGAAGCTCACCACCAAGAGAAGCGAGGTCTTCACCTGCCTGCACCAGCATTATATATGCCGGGTGATTACCTTCGCCGCTACCGCCCACATAGACATTCACAACCAACTGATTGCCTTCAGCATCAATAAGCTTCCCATCCTTTTGTGAATATCCGGCTTCTTCAAAATACTTAAGTGCCTGATCTGGATCATAGCCATAATATTCTTCGGCAGCCGTAGGATACTCTGAGACAGTCGTTGACATTGGACGCTCAATAACGGTTGCCAGTTCCCCAAAATAGCCTTCGATTGCCGGCTGTCTGTTCATTAGAGATGCCAGACCTTTACGAACATTTAGCGGCAGGTTTGCGGTACTAAATCCTAAGTAACCATAACCGGCATTGTCAGTCAGATCATACTTTATTCCACCGGCATCTAATTCTGCCAGATTATCTTCATTAGCGGTAGGTTCTGCTATATCGACCTGACCGGAAACCAGAGCCGTCACTAATTCTGCTAAAGGAATATACTGCCAGCGGACAGTGCCTGTTGCCGGTGTTCCTAAAAAGAAATCATTGTTAGCCGTACAGGTTGCAATATTGTCTGAAAAACCGCCCCAGATATATGGTCCTGAACCCATTGGTTCCATATTGGAAAGAATTGATGATACGTCTCCTTTCGTGATTTCACCATAATAATGACTGGGTATCAAAAAGCCAGCACCATTCTCTCCATCAAACAAAGTGACATCACCAAAAACATCTATTTCCTTATACTTAACTGTACAGGTGTAGTTATCTATTTTCCGGATGCCTGAGATTTCTTCAACTGTAATACCTTCTGTCAAGTTGGCCTGTGCATATTGCTCCTTAGTATCAGCAACAAACCATGTATATGGATCATAGCTCTCCAAGCTGCTATCATATTCGACACGAGCAAGCAGTTCAAATACTGCTTTAGCATCCGTCTGGTCAATCTCAGCTAGTTGGGTCTCATAACCACTGGCAGCTATATAGCCTGTCCAAGTAGTCTCACCGTCGCCGATATCTCCGCTAAGATCATCAGTCCACCAGTCGTTCAGTGCCGTAGCATTGGCATAAATCAAGAAATTTTCAAAAGTGATTGTATCTGCCGTCCAGTTTGCTTCTGCTTCTGCGTTAATCTCATCAATCTTCACAGAATAATCCAGAGTGTCATAATAATATTCTTCGACACCTTCTAAAGCGGTATTAATCATGGCGCCCCGCCCTGTGTAAGATGGATCTGAACGAACATAAAGACTCCAAATATAATCATCAATGGTAACTTCTTCTCCATCTGTAAAATGCATCCCCTCTTTGATCTTAACTGTGTAGAGGACACTGCCATCATCTGTCTCCTCAATGTCAACAAAACCGCCATAGTTCTTTAGTTCATTGTTCTCGTCCTTCATCACAATCGGAACAAAGATCTGTTTTAAGATCATCGCATCATAAGCCGAGTCAGCAATAAACGGATTCCATTTTTCTTCAAAAGATCCGCCACTGGCTATTATAAGAACACCGTCTAAAGCCTGCGCCCCTGTTTTACTTGCTTGTGTTTTGTCCCCACTGTTACTACATGCTGCAAGTCCACATAAAAGAACTAAAGATAGCAGCAACGCCATGATACTCCTCATTTTCTTCATACTAATCCCCTCTTTCCTTTTTTTGTTTTTTAATGAGTTTAATCACAAAAAAGTATCATCAAAAAATGACACCTCATTATATCATGATCTTATATGATTTGACAACTCTCCCCTCTTTACTTTAGGCAGGACAAACGCATCAATTTTGCTCCTTTATATCCATCAAGTCCGGACGCCGCTCCATTGTTCTTTTGATAGATTGCTCTAAACGCCATTTTCTAATATTTTCATGATGTCCTGAAAGTAAGACTTCAGGAACCCTCTTACCATGAAATATTTCCGGTCTGGTATACTGCGGATATTCAAGCAGACCTTCTTGAAAGGATTCTGTCAATGCCGAATCATCATTGCTTAATACTCCCGGCACAAGTCTTGATATCGTATCAATCATGACCATGGCAGGCAGCTCGCCACCTGTTAATACATAGTCGCCAATGGAAATATGATCGGTCACTATTTCTTCTAATATGCGCTCATCAATGCCTTCGTAATGACCACAGAGAAAAATCAAATCACTTTCTTTGGATAGCTCCTTAGCAATACTTTGATTAAAAACTCGACCCTGCGGTGTCAGATGAATCACGCGGGGACGCTTATTCATATCTTTAATAATATCAAAATAGCAATCATAAATCGGTTCTGCCTGCATGACCATTCCTGCTCCGCCGCCATATGGGTAGTCATCAACATGCTTATGCTTATTGCGGGCATAAGCACGGATATTCACAGCCTTAAGGGTTAACAGGTTTTTATCTATTGCCTTACCAATAATACTTGTATGGAGACCATTTAAAATCATTTCAGGAAACAAAGTCATCACATAATAGTTCATCGTTTTCATACCTTCCTATAAATCAAGCAATCCTTTTAATATGTGAACAACAATCCGTTTTTTACTTAAATCAATATCAAGTATGCATTCCTTCGTTGCCGGAAGTAAAACTTCTTTTCCCTGCATCGTCAAGACCACATACACGTCGTTGGCGCCAGTTTTGATGACGTCCTTAAGCTCGCCGAATAATTCACCTGTATCTGTATATACACTTAAGCCAATCAAATCAGCGATAAAATATTCATCATCTTCAAGTTCGACAGCATTCTCTCTGGTGATCCATAAGTCCTTCCCACGATATTTCTCAATGTCATTAATATGATCAATATCTTTAAACTTTAATATGGCAAATTGCTTAAAAAACTTTACACTTTGGATTTTTAAATCTAAAAAGCCGCTTCCAGTATCCAGTTTGCAATGCTTCAAAGAGCTAAAGCGCCTCACATCGTCTGTTGTGGGAAATACTTTAACCTCACCCTTTAGTCCGTGAGTTGATGCTATAACACCAACTCTTAATAAATCTTCCATACCGGTCATCTCCCATACTAAAGTGAAAAGGGCCGGTATTCAGCCCTTTTACTATACAATATCTACAATGATTTTCTTGTTTTCTTTTGAAGCTGCGGATTTAACGATCGTTCGAATAGACTTGGCAATCTTTCCTTGTTTACCGATAACTTTTCCCATGTCATCTGGGGAAACTCTTAACTCTATAAGCACACTATCCGGCTTGATCGTCTCTGTAACAATCACCTGCTCAGGATAATCAACTAGCGACATTGCAATCACTTCTACTAACTCTTTCATCAGATCACCTCCACTAGTATTACTTCGACACGCCTGCTATTTTAAAAAGCTTAGCAACAGTATCTGTAGGTTTTGCTCCTGTTGACAACCATTTCTTTGCTAATTCCTCATTAACCTTGATTGCGCTTGGTTCAACAGTCGGATCATAAGTTCCTATCTCTTCAATAAATCTACCATCTCTTGGTGATCTTGAATCAGCAACAATGATTCTATAGAAAGGGGCTTTCTTTTGACCCATTCTTTTCAATCTAATCTTAACTGCCATATTATAACTCACCTCCTAAAATTTTATAAATCTAATCTATCAAAAAGGAAATTTAAATCTTCCCCTCTTTGCACCTTTACCTGAAAGCTGGCCTGAAAATTGCTTCATGACTTTCTTCATCTGTGAAAACGACTTCGCAAGCTGATTGACCTGTGCAACAGTGACACCTGAGCCCTCGGCAATACGTTTCTTCCTTGAGGGATTCATGATATTCGGATTGGCTCGTTCCTCGGGGGTCATGGACAGTATCATTGCTTCGGTGCGTTTCATTTGATTCTCATCAACCTGCACATCCTTAAACTGGGAGCCCATACCGGGCATCATTGATAAAATATCACCAATGCCACCCATCCCCTTAATCTGATTCATCGACTCTAAAAAGTCATCGTAGTCAAACTCCGCTTTCTTAATCTTCTGGCTTAGCTCCTTGGCTCTTTCTTCATCAATCTGAGCTTCTGCTTTCTCAATCAGAGATAAGACATCTCCCATCCCGAGAATTCTTGAAGCCATGCGGTCGGGATAGAATTGCTCCAAATCTGATAGCTTCTCACCCATACCGACATAAATAATCGGCTTGCCGATCACCGCTCGGATCGATAATGCGGCTCCGCCTCTCGCATCGCCGTCAAGCTTTGTCAGAATAACGCCGTCAATATCAATCTCCTCATTGAAGGTTTTGGCTACATTCACCGCATCTTGGCCAGTCATGGCATCGACTACTAAAATCGACTGATCGACATCAATGGCCTGCTTAATATCCTTTAATTCCTGCATCATATCGTTATCGATATGCAAACGTCCTGCCGTATCTAAGATGACCACATTGTAACCACTTGACTTAGCATGGGTAAGTGCTGCTTTGGCAATATTCACCGGACTGTGGTTCTCACCGATAGCAAAAACCGGAACGCCTTGCTTCTCCCCATTCACCTGCAGCTGCTTAATAGCGGCCGGACGATAGACATCACAAGCAACCAGTAGGGGCTTTCTGCCCTTTTGTAGAAGCTTCCCCGCAAGCTTTGCAGAAGTCGTGGTCTTACCTGCACCTTGCAGGCCTGCCATTAGAATAACGGTGACATCATTACTATTCTTAAGCTGTATCTCGGTAGTCTCACTGCCCATAAGAGATACCAACTCTTCATTAACAATCTTAATCACCATCTGCCCCGGCGTCAAACTATTCATCACATCTTGTCCAACCGCCCGTTCCTGAACCGAACCTATGAACTGCTTAACAACCCTAAAGTTGACATCAGCTTCAAGCAAAGCCATCTTGACCTCTTTAAGCGCTGCCTTGACGTCAGCTTCTGTAAGCCGTCCTTTACCCCGCAGACTTTTAAATATATTCTGAAGCTTATCGGATAAGCTTTCAAATGCCATAGGTGAACCTCCCTTTTCAATCATTGTATCATAAATCTTCTATAATCTTGTCAGATATATGTATGATATCCTCTGCATATCCCTTTATCATATCCTGATCACTGTAATTGTCTAGTATGCCTTCGGCACATTGGCTAATCTTCTCGACTCTTTTCTTCGTATGATTAAACTTATTAATAAGCTGAAGCTTCTCTTCATAATTAGCCAGCTTCTTATCGCATCGCTTGATAATGTCAAAAACTCCCTGTCGGCTGATCTTCTGCAAATCAGCAATCTCGCCTAAAGATAAATCATTGAGAACAAAATCTTCATAAATTATCTTTTGGTGGGGCGTAAGCATTTCACCATAAAAATCATAAAGTAGAGACTGTTTTAATATTTCATCCAAGAAAAACACCACCTGTCAAATGTTTTTACTTTACAGATGGTATTGTACCCCATTGCCCGTCTCATGTCAATACTTTTTTAAAAGATCGCCTTCGGCACCTTAAGAATTGGGCGGTACCCTTTATCCTTTAAAGCTTGTAAGATTTTCTCTTTATGTTCATGGCCAAAGGCTTCCATTGTTATCTTTAGTTCCACAGTGGCACTACGATTAACACTGACAAACTGATTGTGGTCCAGTTTGATGACATTGCCTTGAAGTTCGGCGATAATCGTTGCCACGTTCACTAATTCCCCCGGTTTATCCGGCAGCAATACAGAGACCGTGAACACGCGTCCTCGCTGAATCAATCCATTTTGAACAACTGATGCTATGGTGATGACATCCATGTTGCCGCCACTTAATATGGACACCACCTTTTTTCCCTTGCATTTCAATTGCTTAAGCGCCGCCACTGTCAATAAGCCGGAGTTTTCTACAATCATCTTGTGGTTTTCCATCATATCTAAAAATGCACCAATCAATTCATCGTCTTCAACGGTAAAAATTTCGTCGACATTTTCTTGTATATATTTAAAAACTTTACTCCCAGGTGTCTTAACTGCCGTGCCGTCAGCTATGGTAGAAACCTCAGGCAACGTGACAACTTCACCCTTTTTTAATGATTCCTGCACGCAATTAGCACCGGCTGGCTCAACGCCAATGATTTTAATATGAGGATTGAGAAGCTTGGCAAATGTTGAAACCCCACTAATCAGACCGCCTCCGCCAATTGGTACTAATATATAATCTACTGTCGGCATCTCTTTGACGATTTCCATTGCGATGCTTCCCTGGCCTGCGGCAATATCTTCATCATCAAATGGATGGATGAAAGTATACCCATGCTCTTCGGACAGTTTCATGGCATAAGCAAAGGCATCATCATATACATCCCCATATAATATTACCTCAGCGCCATAGCCTTTAGTTCGATTCACTTTAATCAAAGGTGTTGCGGTAGGCATAACAATAACTGCCTTCGCCCCCACTAAGCTTGCCGCATAAGCAACCCCCTGAGCGTGATTTCCGGCAGATGAGGTGATTAACCCCCGCTGTTTCTCCTCTTCTGACAAGGTGCTGATTTTGTAATAGGCGCCGCGGATTTTATAGGCTCCGGTAAATTGCATGTTTTCAGGCTTGAAATAGACTTTATTGCCTGTTATGGCAGAAAAATAGTCGCTATAATTTAACTTGGTTTCTAAGATCACATTTTTCAGCCGTTCAGTTGCTTCTTCAAATTTCTCTAATGTTAACATTTGCCTTGGTCTCCTTACAATATTTATTTCATTGACTTGTTGCTTATTGGAATAGTGCATCTACAAATGCATCAGGATCAAATTTCTGTAAATCCTCGATCTTCTCGCCAACCCCGATATACTTAACCGGAACACCTAATTCCGATTGGATGGCGATGGCGATTCCGCCCTTTGCGCTCCCATCAAGCTTCGTCAAAATAATACCGGTTATATTGGCAACTTCCTTAAACTGTTTTGCTTGGACAAGGGCATTTTGTCCTGTCGTTCCATCAAGGACAATCAAAGTTTCTAAGTAAGCCTCAGGAAACTCCTTGTCAATTATTTTATTGATTTTATGAAGCTCCGCCATTAAATTTTTCTTATTATGCAGGCGTCCGGCAGTATCACATAATAAAATATCCGCTTTTCTCGCCTTTGCGGCAGCTATGGCATCATAAATAACTGCTGCCGGATCGGCCCCTTCTGAACCTGAAATAATCTCAACACCTGCTCGTTTTGACCATTCGGTCAATTGCTGGTTGGCCGCCGCCCTAAAAGTATCTGCCGCTGCCATAATAACTTTCTTGCCGGCATTCTTATATTGGCCGGCAAGCTTTCCAACCGATGTTGTTTTACCTACGCCGTTGACGCCAATAATCAAGACTACACTTGTTTGATCTTCAAAAGCATATGCCAAAGGATCAAGTGTCATCTGCTCTTTAATGGAAACCATTAAAATGCCTTTACATTCCTCAGGCTCCTTAATATGATTTTCCTTGACCTTCTCTTTAAGATTATCAATGATTGCACTTGTGGCATTAATACCCATATCAGCCATAACCAATATTTCTTCCAGCTCTTCGTAAAAATCATCATCAATTTTAGTAAAGCCGCTAAAGACATATTCAAGACCGGCAGCAATATTCTTTCGGGTTTTTGAAAGCCCTTCAACCAGACTTGCAAAAAACCCTTTCTTTTCTCCCGACATCGTCATTCCTCTCCTCTTATTCTTAATTCTCTAGTTTACTATCAATCAGACTGACGGAAACCAGAGTTGAAATACCTTTCTCCTGCATAGTAATACCATAGAGTGCATCTGCGGCATTCATGGTTCCACGCCTATGAGTTATAATAATAAATTGTGTGTCTTTCGTCAAGTTATTCAAATATTGAGCAAATCGCTTCACATTGGCATCGTCAAGTGCCGCCTCAATCTCATCCAATAAACAAAACGGTGATGGCTTCAGATTCTGAATGGCAAATAAAAGTGCGATAGCTGTCAATGCCTTTTCGCCTCCTGAGAGCTGCATCATGTTTTGCAGCTTCTTGCCTGGTGGCTGCGCGATGATTCTGACCCCGGCATAGAGGATATCTTCATCTTCCATCAATTCAAGGCTTCCTTTACCGCCGCCAAATAACTCTTGGAAGACTTTATCAAAATTAATCTGGATGAGCCTGAATTTCTCAATGAATTGCTCACGCATGGCCTTATCAAGTGATTCAATAATATCATGAAGCTTCGCCTCCGCATCAACCAGATCATCATGCTGCATCTTTAATAAAGAATACCTTTCACTGACATTTTTATATTCTTCGATCGCATTAACATTAACGTCGCCCAGATTCTTGATTTCTGTCCGAACCTGGTTCATCGATTTTTTAAGCTGGGTGACACCGATATTTAAAAGCTCATCTGATTTGAACTCCATAGCATTGTTATATGTAAGCTTATACTCCTCCCACATATAATTATTAAGGCTACTGCCACTTTCCGTAAGCCGCTCATTTTGATGATTAAGCCTTAAGACTTCCTTGTCCAGCTCATTGACTCTCTCGGAGAGATGCTCGCGCTGCTCAAAAAAAGATTTATGCTGCTTTGACATCTCTTCCTTCTTCTCAATTAAAATCAAGAGTCGTTTTTCTGATTTCTCAATCAGGACATCTTGCTTCTCTAAATGATCTCTGCGCTCTAAAATATCCTTTTCCTTTTGGCATATTTCTTGATTATTGAAAGCAACGGCTGCATTGATCTGATCAATATCATTTTCATCCTTTTGAATCTCTTGATTGATACGGCTTATATTTTCAGTAATAAAATCCATTTTTTGCTCAAACGATGAGTGCTCTATTCGAAGCTTCGCATTTTTTTCACCATAGGTCTTCGCATTATCTGTATGCTGTTCTAGTTTTAGGTTCAATTGCGAAATGATTGCTTCCGCCGCCAGCTTTTGTTCTTCCTTCTCCTTTAATGCTTTCGAAAGACTGTCTTTACTGACTTTGATATCGGCAATTTGTCGATTTAGCTCCATATCCTCCTTCTCTAGTTCAGCATATGCATTGGCACTATTTTCTTGTGCAAATTTTGCCTGCTTTCGCTTGACTATCAATGTTTTCTCTTGAATGGAGTATTCTAACGCTTCCCGACGATTCTTTTCAATAATCGATCTATTATTTGTTTTTTCATCCTGAAGGCTTTGACGTTTTTGAATGAAGGATTCGATCTCCTTTTTAATGCTTTGGATTGTCTTTCTGATTTCGGTGATTTCCCGGCTGCGTCCTAATAAATTACTGGTATTTCTATAGGCGCCGCCGGCAATAGCTCCACCAGGGTTGATAAGCTCACCGCCAAGCGTTACAATTCTCAAAGAATGCTTGTATTTTCGTGCTAATAAAAGAGCATCATCAATATCTTCGGCAATCACGATACGACCAAGCAAATGACCGATTAGAGCATCAAAACGCTCCTCCCTTGTGACTAAGTCACTGGCCACGCCGATGATGCCTTTCTCCTTTAAAATCTGGGCAGTTATCGAATTGTTAGGAAACCTCATATTGCTTAGAGGAAGAAAAGTCGCCCGCCCATATTTATTTTTTTTCAAATACTCAATGATTTGCTTTGCGGTGGCTTCATCTTCGGTAACGATATTTTGGATGCTTCCACCTAGAGCTATTTCTATTGCGGTCTCATACTTCTTTTCAACTTTGATAATATCGGCAACGACCCCGATAATTCCAGGATAGGCTTCTTTTTGCTCCATGACCCGTTTGATGCTGCCTCCATAACCTTCATAGCGCTCACTTAAGTTTTTTAAGGTGCTGTATTTTGAGGTCAGGGCATGATACTCTTGTTCTTTTGCACTTAAAGTATCTCTGGTTTCGTTTAGTTCTCCCTGAATGAGAACCTCTTTCTTTTCCAACTCCTTGCCCTTATTATTGGATTGGGAAATAAGTTCTAATACCTCATTTAACCTTTCCTCATATTTATCGACTGCCTGTGATTTTGAATCCTCTTCAGTTTTAAGCAGAATCAAGCGATTATTTAATTCTGACTTACGAATGTTGATTTGTTCAATCATTGCATCATAGCGTCCGATTTTAGACTTAACCCCTGCCGCTTCATTTAAATACTCGATAACGTCAGCATTTTTCGATTCTATTTCACTGTGCAGCGATTCAAGCATGTTGTTCATATCCGCCAAATGATTATCTGAGGCATGGCGGCGCTGTTTTAATTCTACTAATGACTTAACGGCTTCGTTATATTCATCTGATAGTCTGTTAAATTCAGCCTTTTTATCAACGATTGTCTGTTTTATTTCAACAATTCGGTTATGGCTGCTCTCTATCATTTGTCTGGCACTGTGAAGACGCTCATTTAGTACGTTGATTTCACCTTCAAGCCTTTCTTTTTCTAACTTGTGTTCACTTAATTGATTACGCTCATCATCTATCTTTTGATTGGATAATGCCAATTTGCTTTCTACATTTACATATTCTTCTTTTGTTTTATCAAAAGATTTTCTAGTATCAAAAAGGTCGTCATTAACAATTTTCAACCTTCCATCCAATTCACTTTGCTGCTTTTTAATGTGTACGGACTCTGTTAAAAACAGATTAATATCATATTTTTTTAATTCTTCTTTTAACTTCAAATACTGCTTTGCTTTTTCTGCCTGTCCGGACAAAGGACCGATTTGCCTTTCTAGCTCAGATAAAATGTCGTTGACCCGAAATAGATTCTGCTTTTCGATTTCTAAATTTTTCTCGGCGATGGACTTTCTTTTCTTAAACTTTACAATTCCCGCCGCCTCATCAAATAGTTCACGGCGCTCTTCCGGCTTGCCGCTTAATATTTTATCGATCTGGCCCTGCCCGATAATTGAATAGCCTTCCTTTCCGATTCCCGTATCAAAAAATAGCTCCTGCACATCCTTTAAGCGACAGGTGCTGCCATTAAGCAAATATTCACTTTCACCGGAGCGATAGACACGTCTGGCGACTGTGACCGCATCAAAGTCAACCGGCAGCTTATGATCCTTGTTGTCCAGCGTGATGGCTACATAAGCAAAGCCCAATGGCTTTCGATTTTGAGTTCCGGAAAATATTACATCTTCCATCTTCGAACCCCGCAGCTGCTTTGCGCTCTGTTCTCCTAATACCCAGCGAACCGCATCAGCAACATTACTTTTACCGCTGCCATTGGGACCAACAATTCCGGTTATTCCCTTATGAAACTTAAATGTCATTTTATGGGCAAAGGACTTAAATCCCTGTACCTCTATGCTTTTTAAATACATGTTACACCAACCTGGTTATATTTTCATCTATGTCATTATAAATATCCTTCAATAGAAGAATAGATCGATATGCGGCCTCTTGTCCTGCCGCCTGCTTAGTCCTTCCCCGTCCGATGCCCAAGGGCTGATCTCCTAAAATCACCTGGATGACGAATTGCCGATTGTGCTCAGGCCCGGTAGCATCGATAAGTTGATAGGAAATAGAATCCTTGCTCCTGCTTTGAATGATTTCCTGAAGAAGTGTTTTACAATCATTAAGCATTGCCTTGTTCTCAATATCATTTAAAATAAAGTTGTAAATAAAGGAACTTGCGCTTTCTAAGCCGCCATCTAAATAAATTGCGCCAATGACGGCCTCGATTGCATCCGCAAGCAAAGATGCTCGCTCTCTTCCTCCTGTAGAAGCTTCTCCTTTGCCTAAAAAAAGATATTTTCCTAATCTTAGTTCCTTGGCACAAATCGCTAATGTTGGTTCACATACATAGCTTGCCCGTTTTTTTGTTAAGACGCCTTCAGGCAAGTCGGGATATGCTTTATATAAAAAATCGCTGGTAACCAATTCTAAAACCGCATCTCCAAGAAATTCCAAACGTTCATTGTTAAGGAGTCTATTAATGTTACGCTCATTAGCATAAGAGCTGTGAGATAAAGCCTGCATCAGTAAGTTGCTTTGTACAAATTGATAATTAATTATCTTTTGAAATTCCTTTAGTAATTTTGAACTCATTAAAAACCTTCTTCCTCAATACTAAGAGCCCTTATTCATTCAATGTATTTCTTATTTCATTTATAGCATCTTCAACAGTCACGATATTTTCAGCAACCTCATTTGGAACCTCAATATCAAATTCCTCCTCGATTCCCATGACGATCTGGAAGATATCCAATGAATCCGCACCTAAATTATCAACAAATGAAGATTCTAATTGGATTTCGTCTTCGCTAATATTTAGTACCTCTGCAATAATCTTTTTTAACCTTTCAAATTCCATATAAGCCCCACCTTCTCTTGATTATTAATTACTTTATAGCTTTAGATGTTCTTTAGTATCTTTTCCGGAATGTTTTGCTTAGTAAAAGTAATACATTGAATAATTGAGTTCTTAATGTCCAGTGCTTTAGAGCTGCCATGGGTCTTGACGACTAATCCGTTCAAACCCAGCATAGGCGCCCCACCATATTGAGATGCGTCAAAATCCTTCAGGACTTTCTTTAATTCGGACTTAATCAGCAGTGCGCCGATTTTAGTCTTCATATTTGACATCATGCTTTCCTTGACTTTGCCCATCAAGGCGCCGGCGACACCTTCGTATAACTTTAATATAACGTTCCCCGTAAAAGCTTCACAGACGATAACATCTGCCTGACCGGCAGGAATCTCTCTTGCTTCAATGCTGCCTGTAAAGTTAATATCATCGCAGGCTTCTAATAAAGGATATGTTTCCTTGACTAGCTGGTTCCCCTTTTCTTTCTCTACGCCAACATTAACAATAGCCACCTTTGGATTTTGAACCCCCATTACATTCTTCATATAAATGGATCCCATCTTGGCAAACTGAACAAGGTGTGAGGGTCTTGCATCAACATTGGCACCACAGTCAATTAATAAAGAGAAGCCTTTTGTCGTAGGAATCAACGGAGCTAGTGGCGCGCGCTCCACACCCTTAATCCTTCCCACAATCAGTTGCCCGCCCACTAATACGGCGCCAGTACTGCCGGCTGAAACAAATCCATCCGCCTTGCCATCTTTAAGGAGCTTTTGCGCAATAACAATAGAGGAATCCTTCTTTGAGCGGATCGCTGCAACCGGTGATTCATCATTTGTAATAACCTCAGTGGCATGAATGATCTCTATCTGACCTTCATTAAATGTGTATTTACCCAGCTCAGATTTTATGATGCTTTCATCACCTACTAACAATACTTTAATTTTTTTCTTTTCATTTACCGCATCAACGCAACCTTTAACAATTTCTGAGGGCGCATTATCACCGCCCATCGCATCCACTGCCACCCTAACTGTTGTCTCCATTATCAAGCCTCCTCATCTAATTATAATCATTAATATACTAAATACCAGCAATTAAATCAATACTTCTAAGCAAAAAAACACCGACTAAGTAAAAAAGTAGCCGGTGCATTAGGCATTCATACATTAACCTTGAGCTATAATTTCTTTCTTGTTGTAAGAACCACATGCTTTACAAACTCTGTGAGGCATCATCAGTTCTCCACACTTACTGCACTTAACCAATGTTGGGGCTGACATCTTCCAGTTAGCCCTGCGGCTGTCTCTTCGTGCTTTTGATGACTTATTCTTTGGGCAAATTGCCATAGCTTACACCTCCCTCAAACTGTTAAATATATCTCGAATATATTAATAGTCATAGATATCTCTTTGATTTACTTTCGGTTAACAGAAAGTACTTTTGTAATTATACTCACAATCAATACATTTGTCAATGTATTTTTAACCATATTCTAGCGAATTCTAGCGAATCAAAGCTAATGTCTCTCTTGCGATAACCAGTTCTTCATTCGTAGGAACAACTATAACAGCGGTTCTTGAATCCTTTGTTGTGATAACTACGTCTTCTCCGCGTAAAGCATTCTTCTCCTGATCTAATTCAATGCCAAGATATCCTAAGTAGGCACAAATATCATTTCTGACATATCTATTATTCTCACCAAGTCCGGCGGTAAAGCAAATAGCATCTACCCCATTCATGGCAGCCACATATGCCCCAATATATTTTGCTACTCGATAAGAAAACACCTTCATTGTCAGCAGTGCTTCTGGTTTGCCGGCCAGAGAATCAACCTCTAAATCCATAAAATCACTTGTGTAGCCTGAAACACCAAGAACACCTGATTTCTTATTGAGGATATTCATCAATTCAGTTATATCTAAATCTTCTTTCTTGGCCAAAAATTCCAAAATAGCAGGGTCAATATCTCCTGAACGGGTTCCCATGATCAGGCCCTCAAGTGGGGTCAGACCCATGGAAGTATCCACTGACTTTCCATATTTGACAGCGCAGCAGCTGGCGCCGTTGCCTAGATGGCAAACAATTGTTTTTAACTGATCATATGGTTTTCCTAAAATCTCGGCTGCCTTTTTAGATACGTAACTATGGGAGGTTCCATGGAAGCCATACCGTCTTACTTTATATTTTTGGTAATATTCAATAGGTAAACCATAAAGATATGCCTCTTCCGGCATGGTCTGATGGAACGAAGTGTCAAACACGCCTGCCATCGGCGTGTTTGGCATTAACTCTTTGCAAGCCGCAACACCAATAAGATTCGCCGGATTGTGCAAAGGGGCAAGATCATTACAGCTTTCAACAGCTTCAAGTACCTCATCTGTCAGTAAGGTGGATGAGGCGAACTTCTCTCCGCCGTGAACCATTCTATGACCTACCGCATCAATCTCTGACATATCCTTAATAACACCCGTTTCAGGGTTTGTCAATGCTGACAATACCAAGGCTATTGCTTCGGTATGTGTCGGCATCGGCGCTGCCGTTTGAATCTTGTCTTTTCCGGCTGCCTGATAGACTAGACGGCTGCCGTCAATCCCAATTCTTTCACATAGACCCTTTGCTAAGACTGTTTCCGAATCCGAATTGATTAATTGAAACTTTAATGATGAACTCCCGCAATTAATAACTAGTATATTCAAATTTATAATCTCCTTTTTTCTTATTCTTCCAGCTGTGCCTGCACTGCTGTTATTGCTACCACTCCGACGATATCATCTGCCGAGCAGCCTCTGGACAAATCATTGACCGGCTTTGCAAGTCCTTGGGTAAGTGGCCCATAAGCTTCTGCTTTGGCAAATCTGTGGACTAATTTATAACCGATATTTCCAGCATCTAAATCTGGGAAAATAATACAATTCGCATGTCCTGCGACTGGATTGCCAGGAGCCTTCATCTTCCCAACTTCCGGTACGATGGCTGCATCAAGCTGAAATTCACCATCTAGTTTAAGCTTGGGATATTTCTCCTTGGCGATTTCAACAGCCCTTACCACCTTATCGACATCAGCATGCTTGGCACTGCCCATTGTAGAATGAGACAGCATCGCAATAATAGGTTCGTCTTCTAACAGAATATGATATGCTCCGGCGGCGTTGTTGGCAATCGTTGCCAACTCTTCGGAGGTAGGATTTTGGACAAGTCCACAATCTGAAAAAATGAACTCTCCGTGATGCCCATAAGTAGTGTCGGGTATCTCCATAACCATAAAAGAAGACACAAGCTCAGTGCCTGGCTTTGTTTTTAAAATCTGCAAGGATGGTCTTAAGACATTGGCAGTTGCATTACAGCAGCCTGCCACCATGCCATCGGCTTCACCCATTTTCACCATCATAACACCGAAAAACAATCTATTAGATGTTAAAACACGTCTTGCTTCCTCAAGTGTCATGCCCTTTCTTTTTCTTAATTCATAGAATGCAACAATATAATCATCCAAATCTTCTTTATTAACTGGATTAACGATCTTAGCTTTCGATAAATCAAAGTCCTTGTATCCCTCAGCAAACCCATTAATATCACCTACTAATATGATATTAGCAGTATCCTCCTCTAAAATCTTGTGGGCAGCTTCTAACGTACGAATATCATTGGTTTCTGGTAATACGATTGTCTTTTTGTTCGTTCTTGCTTTTTCTTTAATTGTTTCGATAAAATTCATTGTATCCTCCCTAATACTTATATATAAATTGGTATGTTGCTAACATTATACTATGATTGTCCATTGTATACAATAGGCGTAACTATACAATTCGCTCTTTTATTGTATTTTTTTAAATCCATTCATGATTTGCCTGTCGGCGTCTATTTTAGTATAATAGTTACATACTAAAAAAAGTGAGGTTTAATCATGAAGGTTCTAGGTATCATTGCTGAATACAATCCTTTTCATAACGGACATTATTACCAAGTACAAAAGGCTAAAGAAGAGACAGGCGCAGATTACGTCATCGTCATCATGAGCGGCAATTTCACTCAGCGAGGAGAAGCAGCTATCGTTGATAAGTATGCCCGCACTAAAATGGCATTGGCATGCAAAATAGATTTAGTGATTGAGCTACCTGCCTGCTTTGCTACCGGCAGTGCTGAGTTTTTCGCAATCTCCGCTGTCTCCCATCTGACCCAAATGGGCATGGTCGACATCTTATGCTTTGGTAGTGAATGTGGGGATCTTGACTTACTTACAAGTGTTGCCAATATTTTGAGTGATGAACCCACTCTTTATCAAACTTATTTAAAATACTATTTAAAACAAGGACATTCCTTCCCGGCAGCAAGGAGCAAGGCTGTGTCAGATTACTTTTCGTCAACCAGAAAAGACGTTGCCGAAGCGGTCAAGGAAGTGCTTTCAAAGCCTAATAATATCTTAGGAATTGAATATTTGAAAGCACTAAGAAAGCTTAACTCGCCCATTTTGCCATTGACCATCAGACGAATAAGCAGCGGCTATCATGACACCAGCTTAAGCGCAGATATATGCTCTGCGACCGCCTTGCGTAAGCATATCCATGCCGAAGATGATCCGGCTATGCTTAGCAGGCATATTCCGGCTGCTGCTTTTGAAAGCTTTTATAATGCCGCTGATGCTTGGCTTAGCAATCATGACTTCTCACTGCAGCTTAGCTATAAGCTCTTGACAGAAAATAACTTCAGCCAATACATGGATGTTAATAGCGATTTAGCGTCGCGGATTAGTAACATGCAGGATTCCTTTGTAAGCTTTGACGAATTCGCCGCTGCGATCAAATGCAAATCATACACTAGGACCAGGCTCAATCGATGCCTATTGCATATCCTTTTAAATATCACTAAGGAATTAAACAATGATTTTAGCAAGCATCATTATTGTGCATACTTGCGGATCCTTGGTTTTCGTAAGTCAAGCACACCTTTATTAAAAAATATCAAAAGTAATTGCGAATTACCAATGCTGTTAAAAATGGCTGATGCCAAACAGTTATTAAGCCGGCAACAATTCGCATTGCTAGAATCTGATATTTATGCTGCCAATGTGTATCGGCATGCCAGTCAAATTAAATTTAGAAAAGTATATCCAAACGAATTCACCCAAGGGATTATTCTTTACTGAAAAATGTTATATTCATACTCCCCGCCAAAAACACATATATTGACTATATATTATTCAGGGAGTCAATATGAAGAAATCACTGCTGTTTGCCCTTATATTTTTGATGCTATTGTTTATGTTCCCTTCCTTGTCTGTAAAGGGCGCTAAGGAAGGGCTTCTACTTTGGTTCAACACAATAATCCCGACACTTTTCCCCTTCATCCTTATGACAAATATACTCAGAGAATTGGATGGCATCAGAATATTCCAGAAATTATTCGGCCGGTTCACGCAAAAGCTTTTTAAAACCTCTGTCAACAGCGGCTATCCCATCATAGCCGGGTTTTTGTGTGGTTATCCGATGGGAGCCAAAACAGTTTCCGACACATATGAGGGCGGGTCTATCACTTTAGCTGAAGCAAACTATTTGCTTACCTTCTGTAACAATCCCAGTCCGATGTTTATTATTAATTATATTATTTTAACAAATCTAAAGGATCCTCATTTAATCCTTCCATTTTTCATTATTATTTATCTAAGCACATATTTCAATGCGAAAATTCAATACATAGCCTTTAGGCGTGAAGATGCATCAAGGTGGTTCAAGCCTAAAAATATGATCACTACTGCTGAGTGTGACGAGGATAAATCAGGCTTTTTTGATCGTTGTATCTTAGATTCCTTTGAGCTCTTATGTAAAATAGGCGGTTATTTAATGCTGTTTTCAATATTGAACCAATATATTCTAAGCCTTCCGATGCTAAATGAAATACATAAAATAATGATAAGCGGTTTATTTGAACAAACAACGGGGCTGGCCATGCTAGTACAAGGTCCTTTAGACATGACAATGAAAATAGTCCTCTCTATCTTCATTACATGCTTCGGAGGTCTGGCTATTGCAGCGCAGACCTACAGTGTAATTCATAATCAAGGACTATCCATCGGCAAATATTTGATTGGGAAAACTCTGCACTCACTTATTGCCTCTATCTTAGCGTTCCTTTACGTACAGTTTATTTATTGACCAGACTTAATCGATGTCTTCGTAATCAAATTCATCGTCATCAATGTCATCGTCGTCTATATCTTCCTCTTCTTCCTCTGGGAGTTCCTCTTCATAAAGATCCTCAGGCTCGGGAGCTTCTTCGAAAGCTGCTGCCGGTTGTTCTGACTGGTTATAAAGCTGTACTTGAAGGGCGTCTTTGTTATTCAGTAAGATATCTAAGTTATAAGACAATCCGCCAACTAATGCTTCTGAATTCGTCCGTGCGCCTTCTAAGGTTCTGGAGATAAGCGTTTCTAAGTTCATAATCATCTCTTCCGTATACTCAAGAGCGCTTCGGCGGATTCCCTCAGCGTCTTCAGTGGCGGCATTAATCGCTGCCTCAGCCTGCTCATTGGCGTTATTAACAACCTCTTCGGCTCTAGCATAAGCCTTAATCATAATCTCATGCTCTTCTACTAAGGAAGTAGTGTAAGCTGTGGTTTCTTCTAGCATCTTCTCAGCCTGTGCCTGAGCATCACTGATAATCTTATCTTTATTTGCTATAATCTTTTGGTATCGTTTAATCTCATCAGGGGTTTTCAACCTTAGTTCAGTTAATAATTCATATAATTCATCTTTAGGAACAATGATTTTAGACTGTGAAAATGGTTGTGTTTTACAGCTTTCAATAAATTCTTCGATTTCGTCAATTAATTGTTCAATTCTGCTCATCTTTATTCTCCTTATTTATATTAATAAATTTTTCTTTTAGCATATTCGCAATAAATGCCGGTACAAATATATCTACATTTCCTTTATAGCTTGCAATCTCCCGCACTATATTTGAGCTTAAGTACGAGTGTTTTACACTAGTCACCAAAAATAGCGTATCTATCTCTGGATAAAGGGCTTTGTTTATCTGAGCAATCTGCAGTTCATATTCAAAATCAGTGACTGCTCGTAATCCCCGAATAACGATACTGGCATTACATTGCTTTACAAATTCTATCAATAAGCCCTCAAAACTCTTGACTTCTATATCTTGCATATCTTTCGTGACTTCTTTTAACATATTAACACGTTCTTCGACAGAAAACAACGGCGTTTTTTCACTATTCTTCAAAACACCGATAATCAGCTTATCTGCCACCTTACATGCCCTCTTAATAATGTCTACATGTCCATATGTTACAGGGTCAAAACTTCCTGGATAAACCGCTATATTCATATTATATTCTCCATTTGTGATTTTTTTATGAAAATATGTTTATTATTCCCATACCTCTTCTCTCTTACAATTGTAAATCCCAATTCTTCCAGGTAATCAAATTTCGTCTTGATATCCGCCTCAGCTATGATTAATGTATCATCATCTACCAAAGTCGAATGAGAGAGTGTGGTAAGAACCTTCTTTTCCAATAATTGGTTATAGGGCGGATCCATAAAAATGAAATCCATTGCCCCGGCTCTCTTGGCTAAATGTAAAAGTGCAGCGATCACATCCTTTTTGACGATGGTCGCTTGTCCTGTTAGCCTTGTGAACTTTAGGTTCTCCTCAATGCAATGGATGGCTTTTCTGTTGTTTTCAACAAAGTAGGCATGTGCAGCTCCTCTGCTTAATGCTTCGATGCCAATCCCACCGCTTCCGCTAAACAAATCAAGAAAATGACAATCGGCAAGCCCAAAAGCGATCATATTAAATAATGTTTCCTTGATTCGATCGGTCGTAGGTCTTGTCATATCACCGTCAGTGGTTTTTAATGCTAAGCTTTTGGCTTTTCCTGCTATAACTCTCATCTTACATCTCATTTCTCTTGCCTGTTATTATTATTTTATTATACTTGTCAAATTTGTCAACCATTTGACAGAATTTTATGTAAAAAAATGTACTGAGTATCCATGGCTTCACCATGGATGCTCAGTACTTAGGTGTACTTAGGTTATGCTGTCACGATGGCACGGCTTTTACTTATGCTTTACCGGACATCTGCTCTTCCTGTCTTTTGATCATACGTTTAACCATTTCTCCGCCAACCGAACCATTCTGGTAAGAAGTAAGATTTCCGTTATATCCCTGTGATAAAGGGACACCAATTTCGTTGGCAACTTCATACTTAAATCTGTTCAATGCTTCTTTAGCTTCGGGCACTTCTGCTGAATTTCTAGCCATAGTAAAACCTCCATATAGTCAAATAATTTGTTACACTAATATTATGTTCAGTGTCAAAGATATTACTCTAGGAAGTTTTTCATTTTTTCACAAAATCTGTCATCACCTATAAAATCAGGCTCTTTGTAGAATGACTCAGATATTGCATTAATTTTTGTTTCAAAAATTGATTTTCACTCTTTACGAGGTCTTTGTCAGTTTTCAGTAAAGTATTAACAGATTTCCCTGCCTCCTTTAAAATGTCTATATCGTTAAATACATCACCAATTTTAAAATCCATCAGCCCACTTTGCCTAAGTCCAAACAAATCGCCTGGACCTCTTAACTTTAAGTCCGAGGAGGCAATAAAAAAACCGTCGTTGGATTTAACTAATATATCAAGCCGCTCCTTCGCCCTCTCACTATTTGAGGTGTTTACAAATATGCAATAGGCCTGGGCATCTCCACGTCCTACCCGGCCGCGCAGCTGATGAAGCTGAGCTAGTCCAAATCTTTCGGCATTTTCAACCATCATCACAGTTGCATTGGGTACATTGACGCCAACCTCAACAACTGTTGTGGAAACCAAAACCTGTGTCTCGTTTGAATGGAACCGCTCCATAATGCCATTCTTTTCCTGTGGCTTTAGCTTTCCGTGTAAATATTCAATAGTTATATCTTTCGACAAATGAGTCCTTATCTTATTGACATATTCAACAACATTTTCTAAATCCATCATTTCACTCTCATCGGCCATTGGACATATAACATATGCCTGATGGCCAAGCTGAACCTCTTTTTCAATGAATCTGTAGCTACGAGTCCGATAATCTGTACTTACAACACAATTTTTAATTGGCAGTCGCTTTTCCGGAAGCTGATCAATGACGGATATATCCAGATCACTATATAAAATCAGAGCCAATGTTCTAGGGATAGGTGTCGCGCTCATGACCAATACGTGCGGGCAAAGCCGATCACCTTTTAAGTACTCCCTTTGTCGGACGCCAAAACGATGCTGCTCATCAGTAACCACAAGACTCAGCTTGCTGTATTCTACCTTTTCCTGAATTAATGCATGGGTTCCGATGATAATATCCGTATCATGAGCCTTGATTCGCTCATGAGAGTGCTGCTTCTCCTTTGAAGTCATCGAGCCGGTCAACAGCTCAACCTTTATATCATATGCAGATAAAAGGCTTGTAAAGTCTTCATAATGCTGCTTAGCCAAAACCTCTGTCGGCACCATCATACAGCCCTGATATCCTTCAAGAGCCGCCGACATTAAAGCTAATAGTGCGATTATTGTTTTCCCCGAGCCAACATCGCCCTGGATCAGACGATTCATCGCCTTCTCACCCTTTAAATCGGTCTTTATCTCAACCCATGTACGTAACTGGGCATCAGTTAATTCATATGGAAGCTTCCTGATCAATGCATCTGCGCAGGCTGCCTGCCTGACAGGGTAGTGATTATTCGCCTCTTCTTTATGCTCCTTCATCATCCTAAGCGCCAATGAAAACAGGAAAAATTCATCAAACACAAGCCTTCTTCTGGCCTTCATAAGTGATTCCATGTCTTTTGGGAAATGTATTTCTTCTATGGCAAAATTATATTCGGCCAAATGGTACTGGCTTCTTATCGCCAAGGGCAGATATTCACAAGCCAGTTCCAAAAAAGGTATGATCTGACGAATCAGCTTGGTTATTAAATTATTTGTGATCCCCTCGGTCAGGGAATATATCGGCTGCATCGAATGAAGCTTCTGTTCATATTCCTGCTTCGTAAAAACTTCCGACTGCTCGATGGTTGTTCTCTTTGACTTGATTGAAACCTTCCCTCGGAATATATACCCTGACCCAGGCTTTAATACAGACTTCAGGTATGGCTTGTTATACCATATCAGGCTCACTGCTCCGGTATGATCCGATAGATTCACCTTGACTATGTTATACCTTCCGGATCTGACGACTTCAGCCGGTTGCAAAAGTCTTCCTTCGACCGCACTTATACTGTTTGGCGTCAATTCACCGAAAGACACAGGCTGGGAATAGGTAGCATAATTTCTCGGATAATAATTAACCAAATCCCCGATCGTATAAATATTAAGTTTATTTAATAGTTTTGCAGTCTTATCGCCAACGCCTTTAAGACTGCAAATATTATCATTGATATTCATATTCTATTCCACTGAGATAATATAATAATAGATCGGTTGCCCACCGCTTTGGATCTCCACATCACAATCAGGGTACTTCTCGGCAATTGATTCCATGAGAGCTTTTCCAATATTATCATCAATATCAACTCCGTAGTAAATACTAATCAATTCCGAATCCTCATCAATCATTGCTGCGACCAAATCAAACGCTACCGCTTGCGTATCTTGACCAACAGACAAAATACCTTTATCGCCAATTCCCATGATATCTCCCTGCTTGATGTCTTTGCCGCCGATGTTAGTATCTCTTACTGCATAAGTAACCTGCCCGGTCTTAATATTGGCCATCTCTTCAATCATTCGAGCCTGATTATTTTCTGTTGTTTGTTCCGGAACGTAGTTGATGATTGCGGTAATCCCCTGCGGTATGTTTTTTGACGGAATAACAACGATCTCTTTATCTTTCTTAAGCTTCTTAGCCTGCTCAGCCGCCAAAATAATATTCTTATTATTCGGCAAAATATAGATGACTTTTGCATTGACCTGATCTATTGCCGTCAACATATCCTCGGTACTTGGATTCATGGTCTGACCGCCTTCAATAATATAATCCACGCCCAAGCCTTTAAATATTGTATCCATTCCCGCACCCGCCGATACCGATATGAACCCGACATCTTTTTCAGGCATCGTATAAGCATCCGTGCTTGCTTGCTCTAAAGCAAGCTTCTCTGAATTCTTAATCAGCTGTTCCCTGTGCTCTTCCCGCATATTGTCGATCTTCATGCCGGAAAGAGAGCCATACGTCAAGCCCTTTTGAATGACTAGCCCCGGATCATTGGTATGTACATGAACCTTAACAATGCCATCATCCGAAACACAGACAATGCTGTCACCTATTGATGATAAATACGCTTTAAATTCCTGCTCTGATTCCTTAGAGAATTCATTCGTGAGATTGACAATAAACTCAGTACAATAACCATGCTTGATGTCCGCAGTATCAACGTCTTCAATCTTGTCAGCTACAAACGATGGCTGTATCGTGATTTCAAAGTCTTCTTCTTTACCAATCAGACAATCATAAGCACCCCGCAATATTTCCATAAGACCTTGTCCGCCGGAATCCACAACGCCGGCCTGCTTAAGTACAGGCAACAGCTCTGGAGTCTGGCTTAGAACATAATCGCCATGCTCTAAGATAATCTTCAGGCCCTCAACTAAATCATCACATTCTATAGCCACTTCTTCAGCCTTCGTAGCAATACCCTTAGCGACAGTCAATATCGTGCCTTCCTTAGGCTTCATGACCGCTTTATATGCTGTCTGTGCTGCCCTAGAAAACGCTGCGGCCATCGTCGGCATGTCAATAGAATTCTCTTCCTTGATTTCTTTTGTAAAGCCTCTGAACAGCTGAGATAAAATAACTCCAGAGTTTCCCCTTGCTCCTCTTAGAGCACCTGAAGAAATGGCTTTTGCCATATTTTCCATAGTTGGCACTGTGATCTGATTAACTTCCTTAGCCGCCGCCATAATTGTTAATGTCATATTAGTACCAGTATCTCCATCAGGAACTGGAAATACATTCAATTCATTAATCCATTCTTTCTTTGCTTCGATGCGCCTTGCTCCAGATAAGAACATCTTTTTAACTATCACCGCATCAATTGTGTCTATAACCACAGTTAACTTCCTCCTTAAACTCCCTAAATCAGTCGATTACGCGGACACCTTCTACAAAAACATGAATCGCTCCAACGCTTAAACCGGTAAATTCTTCAACCTTATATTTAACATTATTCATTAAATTATCAGATACCGCAACAATGCTGACACCATAAGCAACAATAATATGGAAATTAATATAAACCACATTATCTTCAATAATGACATCAACACCTTTAGCCAGGTTTTCTCGTTTTAATAGTTTTGTAAGCCCGTCTCTAACGCTGATCATTGCCATACCTACAATCCCAAAGCATTCTATCGCTGCTAAGCCTGCATATTTTGCAATAACTTCTAAATCTATATTGACATTGCCAATATCTGTAGTTAATCGCCCTTTCATAATATACCTCCAATGATTTGAATTATGCTCTATAGTATTATAACCGTTTTTCAATCAATTGAAAACGTTTATTTTTCTTAGCCTTGATATTTTTTCAATCACCTCTTGCAATCATAACTGTAATCTGCTAAAATAGGCTTGTTGCGAACCGTTCAAACTTTATGAATTCGGTTTATTATCACGTAAGGAGGTGCAAAGTATGGCTAAGTGTTCAATCTGTGATAAAGGCGCTCACTTTGGAATTAAAGTGTCTCACTCACATAGAAGAAATAACAGAATGTGGAAATCAAACATTAAAAGAGTTAAAGCAAAAGTAAATGGTGCTTCAAAAAGGATTTATGTCTGCACTTCTTGTTTGAGATCTGGTTTAGTAGAAAGAGCCTAACTGTTCTTTACCTGCCCCTCCATTGATATATGGAGGGGTTTTTAAGTAATCAATCGATATGATATGTAAATTCTTCATTGGCAAACCTGACCTTAGCACCATTAATCAATAAATAATTCTCACCTGCTCTAAGTTTTTCGTTATTTAAATAAGTGGCATTGGTGGAATAATTATCACATATGTAATAAGCGCCATCAATATATCGTATGATCGCATGCATCCTGCTGACGGCTGGGTTATCTGCTAAAATATAATCGGCCATGTTGTCGATTTTCCCGATCTTAAACTCATCTCCTTGGATGATAACCCGTTCACTATTTGCTTTTCTAACTAAATAGGGGGCTGGTTTAAAGACAGAGTTCATCGGTCTGTCAGGTATCTTTGGTTCTTCATACATGCGGGCGGACTCATCCATGGCCTTGATTTCGTTACGATATAATGATCCGTTGTCTGGTATTGCAGATGAATCATCAAGCTTTTTAAGGAATGTACTTAAAGCGAAGGCGTCAAGATTCTTACTGCGATTTAAGTATGTGATAATTCTGCCAACATATTCTAAATTCTCTGTTTCTTCATATTGGATATTTACTAACAATTCTTTCAAATATACTCTTAAGGGCTTTGACCTGATCTCACTTTCATAGATGGGAACACAAATAAAAGTGATGTTCTGTGTTTTGGAATCAACTAAAACAAAATCAGAATCAAAAAGCAGGTATTCAGTATCAAATTTATTCTTATTGAAATACCAGCATATATCTGCGATCGAATAAAACAATCTCAATGCGGTTTCTTTATCAACTACATCTGTTAAAAACTTTCTAAGCGGTATCTGATTCGTAATATCAAACGCCAGTGCTTTTTTAGTATACTTGCATTTAGCAAGTCCGGGATGGGTCTTTTCTAAAGAGCTTAGTACGTCTTCATCAATTTCATCATCACCGTGCAGATTATAAATCAATGACGTATAAAATGGTTTATCCGCCAGCTCAAAAATATTCTTCTTCAATGTGACAAGCCTCCTGAATCTTTTTATCTTATGTTCCGCTCTGCTGATCAAAGAAATGCACAATGTCAAATTGTACGTGACCAAATCAGCAGAGAGTACCATTATTCACAATTAAACAAATTATATCCAAGTACTAGAAAAAATACGATAATGCATATACTCAGCAAATGGGATCTTACGAACAATACAATGGCCATGCCTATAGCCATCCAAAGCAGAATAAAACCAATTACTTTTCTCATGACCATCACCCCTGATAGAATCAATTATATTACATTATATGCATATCATCATATTAATTTACAGTTCTAAATCCATCATTCTTCCGATGACTCCTTGATAATGTCCGACACCGCATCTGCGACTTCCGGACCTAGCTTTTCATCTGATTTGGAAAACTTATTGATAACCTCCGGCACCAAATCAATGATCTTAGACACAGCATCCTGCGGTTGATTCACCGGTATCATCTTTGTCACGCCGTTAGATATGACCAATACGGCACTAGGATGCATCTTGCCTCCCATGCCACCCCAAGCATTGTCCTTATCGGCTTTGTTGCCTGCACCTGCGCCCACACCAAAAAACACATCAACCAGCGGTACAATGATTGTATTATTAATATGGACGACGTCTCCTACGACTGTCTTTGTTGTCAAAAAACTATCCATTCCTTTAAAAAGTGACTCAACTGCTGCATTAAATTTGTTATCTGCCATAATATTACCTCCTGCTTATATTTTAGAAATCATTTTTACAATGCGCCTGATATTTTTATCTAGAAGAAGACTAAACCCATACCATAAGAATATAACTGCCCGGATTCTGCCTTTTATATACATCTCACCTTTAAAGACAGCACTTTCAAAATCCGGATAGAGCTTAAGGTCTTTAAAACAAAGGGGATACATCATGCTGACAATTCCCAAAGTATAACCTGTATTGGCTGGGTTGTCAAAGCCAAAATACAGTTCGCCCTTTATCCTTCGAGGTTTTACATGCTTTACTATTCTTATCGCAATTCTTTTTAATTTACTAAATGTCTGCTTGTTTTCAGCTGCACTTAATATTTCAATTAATCGATCTTTTTTATCGAATAAAGCTTTGATACTATTTTTTAATTTCTTTATCTTCTCAATCACTTTTCTGATGATGCTTTTAATCTTTTCAATCAGAGCGATGACTTTTTGAAATATATTCTTCTTTTCGGGTGGTGCTTCAATCGCTTCCTTTTCAACTTTGGTTTCATCAATGATTTTATTATCTGGTTTTACATAAGTGCTATCCTTGGGTTTAACTAAAGGCTCCTTGTCCGCTTGCTCGATGGGAACAGCCTTACTCTTTATCCTTCTTCTCTTTAACCAACTTCTCTTTCTCTGGCGTTTCTTTCTTGGTTTTAAATTGTCATATAATGAAAATCCAAATATCTTAAACACTATATGTAAATTAAAATCAGCGCCATCTGACTTATGTATGTCCACTTTAGCATGAAGCAAATGAAAAAGCCAAGAGATATTTATTCTGGAACAAATATCGTCATATTTATGCCCGTATATTCGATACCTGACCGGGATCAATAGGATACATGCTGCTAAAAGAAGTAAAAACACTATTATGCATAGCAATATAATTCCGATCGTTTTTAATATGAATAATAAAACCTGCAGCATAGTGTTATCAGCCTCCTTCTTACATATCAATCATATCCTAAATATTCTTTAACATTAAAACCGCCAGTCTTGCGATAAACCTCATCAATAATACTGCCCACAAGCTCAAACGCTTCGGTTTTACCGCCTGCTAAGCCGATGACATCATAGCTTCTCTCTTGATAATATGGCAACGACAAGGTTCCGCTATATATGATGTCCAATAAATTATCTGTATTGGACGGTAATGTAATCAGAAAATAGCCAAATATCTTGCGATGGTATATGATTTTATATTGAACACGTTTGCTTTCATGTTTTATTGATTCCCCTAAATACAGTTTCTTATACCATTTTATACCATGTAATCGATTTGTTTTCAAGTAAGCTCACCCTTCTCTTTACTCCACATGGGTATGGGTAAATAAATGATCTTGACAATACTCATAATTGCCATTACATTTTGAACAGAAACGAAATTCTATGTCATCTCCATCCTTCTCTGTCCGCCCGCATACGGCACACTTATGCTTGGCTATATTCGTAGCTCTCGGTGGTTGCTGGTTTGCCGACTTTCGATATTGATACTGTCGATACGTATTCTTGGCCGAGCCTTTTTGCATAAATACAAAATAGCATAAAGCAAAATTAATGGCGGCTACAATGATCGCCGCTTTCGTGCCGATATTCCCATTGATAAAATCCATTAAAAAAGTAAATGCATAAAGATAGGCCAGCCACTTCATCTTGATCGGCAAAAGCATCATTAAATACACTTGGGCATCCGGTAAAATAAGTGCAAATGCGACAATCATCGAAAGGCTCACATAGTAAGTCGTCAGCAGGTATGGCAAGCCGGTCATGAAAAAGACGATAAAAGATGCTGCTATCGTTCCGACAATGCCCAATAAATAAAACAAGTTAAATCGAAATGTACCCATATAGTTTTCTAAAGTATTGCCAACCATGTAATAAAAATACAAGGTGATAACAAAAAAGAATATATTAGTACTTGAAGGAGAATCAAATACAAAGGTAATCAACCGCCATACTTGTCCTTTTAGAATCAAGTATGGGTTCAATGTAAAATAAACATAAAGCTCAGGCATATATCTTCGTAATATAAATCCAAATACATAAAATACGATAATATATCTCATTAAATTCTTAATTGCAAAACGACCTACTTTACGCTCCATCTTATTAATAAAATCATTCAAATATGCCACCTCTTCTAATCAAACTACATATATCGTCATCGGAGCCGCCACTTACTGCCAAAAACAGTAAAATAATAACTCCCGGTGCAGCAACCGCTTATTAATTGTCAGTTGGTCACTGCACTGGTTTCCTGAATATGTTAAGTTTAATTATAGTAAACCATCAATTTCTTGTCAAGCTATACTCAATTTATCTCCTGATTGCCTCTCCAGGTACAAAAACCCCAATACCCGCTTGTAAAGGGAGTGGCATTAGTTGAGGATTGAGATCCGCAAACTGTTCAAAGGTTATATTAAATTTCTCTAAAATCGAATTCAGTGTATCCGTCGGGCCTACCTCATACAGAAATTCGGCTTCTGAATTTCCGGGCGGCATTAGTTCAGGCGTTGGGAATTCGGGGATGCATACACTTTTACCAACCTGTAAATTGTAAATATTGTCATCTGGGTTAGCTCTCATAATGTCACTGACACTAACACCATAGATTTTGCTTAATTTATATAAAGTATCTCCTTTCTTTATATGGTGGGTGATACCACTGCATCTCCCCATCATCTGTCGGCTGTCCATACGGTCGTAATAATTCATATAAGCTCCTCTCTATTAAATAAAACACGGTTATATTACTCACTATATTCGCTTGCATTATTAATTGTGAATTTCTATATTCATTAGAACTGTCAATATTTTCTGCCACTTTTATTACATATAAGGTTGTGTTTTTCTCTATGATATCGTATAATAACTTAAATTTAACAATGTAAAGGAGGCAGCAATGAAATGCTCATTTCATTGCGTTCATTATGAATAGACCAAGTTTATTAGGCATTGATATTGGTTCAACTACGGTTAAGATTGCCATACTAGACGAGGCGAATAATGTTATATTTTCTGATTACGAAAGACATTTTGCAAATATTCGAGAAACATTATTAGCACTTGTTGAAAGAGGCAAGGAGCAGTCAGGACCACTAACCTTATACCCTATGATTACCGGATCCGGAGGAATGACAATTGCCGGAAAGCTTGATATTCCTTTTGTGCAAGAGGTTATTTCCGTATCAACAGCCCTAGAGCTGATTGCGCCTAGGACTGATGTAGCTATTGAACTAGGCGGCGAGGATGCTAAGATTATTTATTTTTCCGGCGGCAATATTGAACAGCGAATGAATGGAATTTGTGCCGGCGGTACCGGCTCTTTTATTGATCAGATGGCCTCATTATTACAGACAGATGCCATCGGTCTTAATGAGTACGCCAAGAATTATCAATCCATATATCCTATTGCGGCTAGATGTGGGGTTTTTGCAAAATCAGACATCCAACCCTTAATTAACGAAGGTGCCACAAAAGAAGATTTATCGGTATCTATTTTTCAGGCTGTTGTTAATCAAACTATCAGTGGTTTAGCTTGTGGAAAGCCTATTCGCGGGAATGTTGCTTTTCTCGGCGGACCTCTTCATTTTTTATCTGAATTAAAAGAATGCTTTATTCGAACCTTAAAGCTAACTGATGACCAAATTATCGCACCTAATAATTCGCACCTTTTTGCGGCCATTGGCGCCGCCCTTAACTCAAAAAGAGAGGTTTCGCTTCCAATTGACGACTTGATATTAAAGCTCTCATCAAACATTAAGACAGCCGCCGAGACCCCACGTATGGAGCCATTATTTAAGAGCACTTCGGAATATGACGATTTTACTGCAAAGCACAATATCCATACAGTTTCAAAGAGTCCCCTGGAAGAATATGAAGGTGATTGCTTCTTGGGCATCGATGCCGGCTCCACTACAACTAAAGCAGCGCTTGTTGGCGAAGACGGTACCCTACTTTATTCCTTTTACAGCAATAACAACGGCAGTCCGTTAAAGACGACAATCAAAGCAATCACAGAAATCACCAAGCGGCTGCCTGACAGCGCTAAAATCGTCAATTCCTGCTCCACCGGCTATGGTGAGGCATTAATCAATGCAGCCTTAATGCTTGATGAAGGCGAAGTTGAGACTGTTGCCCATTATTACGCTGCGGCCTTTTTTGAGCCTGAGGTGGATTGTATCCTGGATATCGGTGGTCAGGATATGAAATGTATTAAGATTCGCAACCATACCGTCGATAACGTTTTGCTCAATGAAGCTTGCTCTTCTGGTTGTGGATCCTTTATCGAGACCTTTGCCAATTCATTAAACTACGAAATTGCAGACTTTGCAAATGTTGCTTTATTCGCCGAAACTCCCATTGACTTAGGCTCTAGGTGCACGGTATTTATGAATTCCAACGTCAAGCAAGCACAAAAGGAAGGCGCATCAGTAGGTGATATATCTGCCGGATTAGCTTATTCAGTGATCAAAAATGCATTATTAAAAGTCATTAAGCTGACAGACCCTAAGGATCTTGGTAAAAAGGTCGTAGTCCAAGGAGGCACTTTTTATAACGATGCGGTTTTAAGGAGCTTTGAGCTTATTTCTGAATGCGATGCCGTCCGCCCTGATATTGCCGGCATCATGGGGGCATTTGGCGCCGCCTTGATAGCCAGAGAGCGCTATGATGGACAGGAATCCACAATGCTGCCTTTAGAAAAGATTATTTCACTCAAGTACACTACCTCTATGTCAAGGTGTAAAGGATGTACCAATAATTGTCATTTAACGATTAATCGTTTTAGCGGTGGCCGCCAGTTTATTTCTGGTAATCGTTGTGAAATCGGTTTAGGTAAGGAGAAGTCCAAGGATACGGTTCCCAATTTATTTGAATACAAGAATAAACGCTTTTTTACATATGAAGCTTTAACTGAGGATCAAGCTTATCGAGGTATAGTTGGCATTCCCAGAGTGTTGAACCTGTATGAAAATTATCCCTTCTGGGTGACCTTTTTTACTGAATTAGGCTATCGGGTCGTTTTGTCACCTGAATCCAACAACAAGATTTACGCACTTGGAATCGAGTCTATCCCAAGCGAATCGGTATGCTATCCGGCAAAGCTGGTTCACGGACATATCATGTGGCTGATTAAGCAGGGGATTGATTTCATTTTTTATCCAAGTATTCCTTACGAGCGCAATGAGACCCCTGATTCAAACAATCATTACAACTGCCCGATCGTCACATCGTACACTGAAAATATCAAGAATAATGTCGAAGAACTCAAGGAAATGAAAGTCGATTTCATGAACCCCTTTCTGTCTTTAGATAATATTAACCATATCATCAAGAGGCTGAATGAGGAGCTCGGCTCAAAGTTTGACATCCCCTTGGCAGAGATCAAAATGGCGGCTAACAAAGCGTGGTTCGAACTGGAGATGGCTAGGCTTGATATCCGTAATAAAGGTGAAGAGGTCATTGAATACCTTAAGGATAATGATATGCAAGGGATTGTCCTAGCTGGACGCCCCTACCATATTGATAAGGAAATCAATCATGGGATCCCTGAATTAATCACCTCCTATGGCTTTGCCGTGCTGACGGAGGATTCTGTCGCTCATTTAGCTGGGATCGAGCGTCCTTTAATTGTATCCGACCAGTGGATGTACCATACCCGCCTATATGGAGCCTCACAATTTGTTAAAACGCAGGATAACTTAGAGCTTGTCCAGCTTAACTCATTTGGCTGTGGTCTTGATGCCGTCACAACAGATCAAGTGAAGGATATCCTGACTGATTCTGGCAAGCTCTACACCTGTCTTAAGATAGATGAAGTGAACAATCTTGGAGCCGCAAGAATACGTATCCGTTCATTAATCGCCGCAATCAAGTTAAGAGAACAGCACCATATCAAGGGAACCGTCAAATCATGTGCTCACCAACGGGTTGTTTTCACTGAGGAGATCGCTAAAACCCATACCGTCTTAGTACCCAATATGTCTCCGATCCATTTTGATTTATTAGCACCGGCATTGTGTGCTAACGGCATTAATGTGGAGCTTTTGCCCGACTGTGACAAGGAAGCTATTGACGTAGGCTTAAAGTACGTCAATAATGATGCCTGCTATCCTTCTATTTGTGTTGTCGGACAGATTATGAAGGCTTTGCTGTCCGGTCAATATGACTTAAATAAAGTGGCAGTTGCAATGACACAAACCGGCGGTGGCTGCCGAGCCACGAATTATGTTGGTTTTATCAGACGGGCTCTTGCCAATGCAGGAATGGGGCAAATTCCGGTGGTTGCGATCAGCGCTCAGGGAATTGAGAAAAATCCCGGACTTAAGCTTACATATCCTTTACTAAAAGCAGCCATGGAGGCGATTGTTTACGGAGATATATTCATGCGGGTGCTTTACCGCATGAGACCTTACGAAAAGGAAGCCGGGGCTGCTAACGCTCTCCATGAGAAGTGGGCAAAGATCTGTATTAACTCTCTGACCGGCAAAACCCGCAGCAACTTTAGAAAAAATGTCAAGGGAATTATTAAAGAATTTGATGCCCTTCCCATTCATGAAGCCCTTAGAAAGCCTAGGGTTGGGATAGTCGGAGAAATCCTTGTGAAATTCTCACCTTCAGCAAATAACTATCTTGTTGATTTGCTTGAGAAGGAGGGTGCCGAAGCCGTTATGCCAGATCTATTAGACTTTCTCTTGTATAGTGCCTATAATGCTAATTTTAAACATGAAAAGCTCGGGAAGTCCAAGAAATCAGCTGTGATAAGCAATCTCGTCATTAAGGTGCTTGAGTCCATTAGGAAAACAGCTCGCCGTGAATTAGTGAATAGTTATCATTTTAATGAGCAGGCTCGGATCGACGAATTGGCCAAATATGCCGAGCCGATTGTATCGATTGGCAATCAGACCGGTGAGGGTTGGTTCCTGACTGGGGAAATGATTGAATTGATCCATCAGGGGGCGCCTAATATTGTATGCACCCAGCCTTTTGGCTGCTTGCCCAATCATATTGTCGGAAAAGGTGTAATTAAGGAATTAAGGAATCAATATCCGGACTCTAATATCGTTGCCATTGACTACGATCCGGGAGCCAGCGAGGTTAATCAGGTAAACCGTATCAAATTAATGTTGGCGACAGCCAATAAGAATTTAGCAAAGCGAGGGTAATTTAAGCAGTCAGTAACAAAACCTCATGGACACACTCACCATGAGGTTTTGTTACTATATGTTTTATTCATTATTTAACAAAAAATTCTCTATTGCATAAGCGACGCCGTTCTCCTCATTGCTGAGGGTGACAAAATCAGCGACTTGCTTAATACTGTCTTTGGCATTTTCCATGGCAACACCGAGACCGACATTTCTAATCATCAAATAGTCATTGTCTGCATCGCCAATAGCCATTATCTCCTCTAGCTCATGGTTTAATAAGATTCCCAGTTGGCGTAAGCCCTCGCCTTTATTAACATTCCTTGCATTGATTTCTAAATTGGAGGCTACCGAAGAGGTGATCGCTAACTCCTTGTCAGTTCTTAACTCCCCCCACAGCTTGTCTCTGACTGATATATCTTTAAAGATCATATTAACCTTATCCGCAGCGATATCTTTTTCCTTAACAAAGCTGATGATATCATTGACCGGTGTTCTTGTCTCTCTTACATACTTAAGGAAATTCTTTGGGAGCGCAATTGTATCCAACATATCAAAGCCTTTTTGGGTTGTGTAGCATTTATCATAATAATAAACGTCAAGTAGTCCTTCATGTTCTACAAGTGTGTCAAGGAGATTGACAACTGTATTCATATTCAGCGCATCTCTATAGAGTACTTTATTATCCGCTAAATCAAGGACGGAGGCTCCATTCATGGTCACTGCGTATCTTATCCCTTGAATATTGATTAGCTCCGGTGGTATTCCCTTCGGCGGTCTTCCCGTTGCCGGTACTACCGTGACCCCCTTTTTTATTGCCTTTATAATGGCCTCCATATTTTTAGATGATATAGTCCTCTCATCATTTAATAAAGTTCCATCTAAATCTAAAGCCAGCATCTTAATTTTCATCTAAAATCCATTTCCTTTCCCGCTTAAATATTTTCGATCTGCCAATCGATCGCAGCAAGTTCATTATCCTCTAAATATGCATTCGCTTTACTAAAGGGCTTGCTGCCAAAGAACCCCCGATAAGCAGAAAGCGGGCTGGGGTGAGGAGCTTCAAGAATCAGATGCTTTTTGTTATTAAGCATCGCTTTCTTAACCCTAGCCGGACCACCCCACAAAATGAATACTATCGGACGGTCAACCGTATTTAATACTTGAATAGCGGCATCAGTAAATTCTTCCCAACCAATTCCCCGATGTGAATTAGCCTGGTGAGCCCGAACGGTTAAAACCGTATTTAACATTAATACGCCTTGCCTTGCCCACTTTTCCAGATATCCATTGTTAGGTATATAACAGCCTAAATCCTCCTTAAGCTCCTTATAGATATTATCTAACGACGGCGGGATCTCTATCCCCGGTTTTACCGAAAAGCATAGCCCATGTGCCTGACCGTCATTATGATAAGGATCCTGCCCCAAAATAACCACCTTGACATTTGCAAGTGGCGTGAAATGGAAGGCATTAAATATATCTTTTGCGTCAGGAAATACTTTCTTAGTTTGATACTCTTTGGTGACTATTTGATGCAGCTTCGCATAATAAGGCTTTTTAAATTCCGGGGTCAAGGGCGCCAACCAATCATTGCTTATTGCAGCCATTTGATCACTCCATCTCTCTTTTGATTCGCATAGGTATATTTCTATCTTGAAGCCATGTCTTTAAATCATTAATTTCCAATTCTTTAAAGTGAAATAATGATGCCGCCAATGCCGCATCTGCTCTGCCTTCACTCAATGCATCATAAAAATGCTCTTTGGTTCCGGCTCCCCCTGAGGCAATCACAGGAATCGACACTGCATCAGATACTGCTCTCGTAAGGGCGATATCATAACCGGCTTTCGTTCCATCACAATCCATGCTTGTCAATAGGATTTCCCCAGCACCAAGTTGCGACATCTTTATTACCCATTGAATAGCATCAATGCCAGTGTTTATTCTGCCACCATTCTTATAGATATCCCAGCCGCTGCCATCCTTTCGCTGCTTGGCATCAATGGCAACAACAACACATTGGCTTCCAAACTTATCTGCCGCCTCCTTTACAAGTCCAGGGTTATTAATAGCGGCGGAATTAACTGATATCTTATCAGCGCCTTCTCTTAAGATAAGCTTAAAATCTTCGACAGTACGGATCCCGCCACCCACTGTAAAAGGTATGAATACCTTCTCGGCAACACTCCTAACTAAATCAACGACAGTCTTTCTGGCATCCGAAGATGCTGTAATATCTAAAAAAACCACCTCATCTGCTCCGGCACGATCGTATGCGGCAGCTATTTCGGCTGGATCACCGGCATCTCTTAAATTAACAAAATTTACGCCTTTTACAACCCTGCCATTATATACATCTAAACATGGAATAATCCTCTTTGTAAACATCTTCTCCCCCTAAGCCAAGCTGGCAAAATTCTTAAGTATATGGAGCCCTACGTCACTACTCTTTTCCGGATGAAACTGACAGGCATAAACATGATTGTGTTCAACTGCCGCATGGATCCTTACCCCATAATTAGTCACGGCGGCTACGCAGTCTTCATCATCTGCTTTTAAATAATAAGAATGAACAAAATAAACATGTGAATGATCAGGGATACCTTTAAACAACCTGGTGCCTTCTTTTATTTGAATAGAATTCCATCCGATATGTGGAACCTTAAGCTCGGCAGTGGCTGGGATTTTCAAAATCCTTCCTTTTAAAATGCCGATTCCAGCAGTATTTAAATCTTCTTCGCTGCCTTCAAAAAGGAGCTGTAATCCCAAACAAATCCCTAAAAATGGGGTTCCCCTTCGGACAACATCTTCAATTGTTCTAACCAAATCATACCTATGAAGCTTATTCATCGCTTCACCATAAGCTCCCACTCCCGGCAATATCACTTTATCCGAATTAAGAATAATATCTCTGTCTCTTGATACAGTGACCTCTTCACCCAAAAAGGCGAGTGCTTTTTCCACACTCTTTAAATTACCGGCATCATAATCAATAATTGCTATCATAAACCTCATCTCCTCTTAATCTATTGTAAATGATAATCAGATTTTTTTATAGCCTAATGATTATTTTTCTATGTTTAGGTTAACATTTCTAAATATGAAACGTATTATTTATGTATTTTTCACACATTTCTAAATGAATAACGCTATAAAGCAAATGTAAAGCGATCGCTATTACACCTATTATTAACCATTTATTTGTTCATTATTTTAATGTCCACAGAAAGTCTATTAAGAAAATATATGATAAAATTTGCAAAAAGTAATAATATATACTATTATAAACAAAAAAGTTTCTATCATGGAGGTTCCTATGAAAACGACATTATGTGTAGAATATCAAGGTCGCCAGGTTGAAGACAAAACACTTATCTCACAAGTTAAAGCATTATGGATTGAAAGCGGCTATAAAGTCAAGGATATGAAAGAACTTAAGATCTATATTAAGCCGGAAGAAAGTGCCGCTTACTATGTGATCAATGGCGATTTCACCGGCAGCATCAAGCTCGACTAATCTTAACGTACATAAATAGCAAGACTGCCTAGAAATAGGATGGTCTTAAAATCGGAGACAGTACGACTCGTTAGGGTCGCACTGTCCTCTTTTGATGTGTACCAAGCATGCTTACTAACCGATATTCTTGCAATCTAATTCAAACCAGAATTCAACGCCATTTTCCTTATTGCTTACGCCATAAGATTGACCTAATAGCTCCATAGAGGCTTTTACAATTGAAAGGCCCACGCCACTGCCGCCATATTCTCTTGTTCTTGCTTTATCAACTTTATAGAACTTTATCCAAAGCTTATCAAGCTCATCCTCCGGTATTTGTTCCCCAGTATTAAAAACTGAGATTCTTGCATGCTCGTCGTCAGTTTTGATAGTGACCTCAATCATATTTTCACCTGACACATGGTTTAAGGCATTCGTCAAATAATTGGAGAATATTTCTTCGACTGTGTAAACATCTGCCCATACATAAATCTCATCGTCAGCATTAAATTTTAAATTGACGTCCTTCTGCTTAAATAATATATTGCTATTAAACAGCAGGTTTTTTACCACATCAACAATATTGAAATGCATCATAGTCACTTGGCTGTTACCCAATTCCAGCTGGTTGAGATTGAGCAGTTTTTTGACAAGAGTGTTCATTTTATTGGCTTCATCTATAATGACTTCACAATAAAAATCTCTGTCATCTTCATTGTCCTCAATATTCTCCTTAAGTCCTTCGGCATAACCTTGGATTAATGCAAGTGGTGTTTTCAATTCATGTGATACATTGGATAAAAATTCCCTGCGCATCTCATCTATTTGTATTTTCTTCTCTAGATCTCTTTGCAGCTCGCTATTAGCTGTTTTTAATTCTCCTAGCGTACTTTCTAAGGTCTCCGATAAATAGTTGATGCTGCTACCCAATACGCCGATCTCATCATTGGTATGGCCGTCATATCGCGTATCAAAATTCAGCTCGGCCATCTTCCTTGAAATATCAGCAAGTCTTAAGATAGGGCGAGTGAATTGTCTTGTTATTAGATATAAAATAATGGCTCCAATAAACAGAATAACTAATGATACATACAGAAAAAATGTATTGGAAATATCGACACTCTCTTCAATACTATTGACTGATGTTCGCAAAAGAATATAGTCATTGCTATTACTACTGCCATTAAGGCTCGCTGATAAATATATGTAATAACCATCCAGACGTTCTATATAATTTTTTTGAACATGATAGGTATCTGTCTTTTTAAGTGTTTCCGCTGTATTATATGAATCCTGAAAATCCATGACCAAATCAAGATTCCGCGTCAATACACTTGTAATCATAGGACCAAATCCTAATATACCATTCGTACTATTGTCACTAGCGCTAGTAACCACTTCATTACGGCCGGAACGTGTGCTAAACAGCGTTTCATAAGGAAGTTTACCGTCTTCGAGCCTAATATAGCTGGGACGATACATCTGTATGGAAATATTACTAGACTCACTGATGTTATTAAGGGTATAGGCAAGGCTGCTTCCAACGCTTTCTGAAGCATCCTTCCACGAGTAAGCCTGGTCAGTATATAGTTTATTGATCTCCTCATAAGTTGAAATCAATAAATTCTGCTTCTGATGCAGATAATAATCCTTTAGGAATAAATTACTGATCAAAATGTTTGCAATTAAGATAACGAAAACAAATACCAGTAATATCAGGGTTAATTTAAAACGCAATGATTTCTTCATGGTGAATCCTTCCTTTTACTTTGCCACTTCAAACTTATACCCCATTCCCCATATTGTTTTAATATAATCCCCCTTGCCAAGCATCTTACTTCTTAACTTCTTTACATGGGTATCTATTGTCCTTGCATCTCCAAAGTAGTCATAATTCCAAACATTATTTAATATTCTCTCTCTTGATAAAGCCACGCCTTGGTTCATCGCAAAATAAGACAATAGCTCAAACTCCTTAAAACTCAATTCAATTGGCACGCCATCAATCGTCACTTCATGAGCCGCTTTATTAAGTTTGATCCCACCCGTTTCAATAATATCATCAGGACCTAAGGCTTTACTTCGACGTAAGATCGCTTCCACTCTGGCGACTAAGATCTTAGGACTGAAAGGTTTCGATATATACTCATCAACGCCTAATTCAAAACCTAGCAATTCATCCTTTTCATCACTTTTAGCTGTCAACATAATAATAGGCACTTCCGATACCTTTCGTATTTCACGGCAGACTTCCCAACCGTCCATCTTAGGCATCATCACATCTAAAATAATCAATGCTATATCTTTAACGTCATAGAATATATCAACAGCCTGTTCACCATTCTCTGCTTCAACTACTTCATAGCCTTTTCTCGACAAGAAATCTCGAACCAACTTTCTTAAGCGACTCTCATCATCTACAACAAGTATTTTCAAAGTTTCCATTTCTAACCACCTTCTATATTTGTTTGTACGTGTTATTTAATTCAATTCTACTAAATAATTATGTTTTGTTTGTGAAATTATATCATTTTTTATTAAATAGCACAATATCCAAACAAGAATGTACCAGATGACCTCTGACTGTCATCTGGTACCGGTTTTATACTATCGACGCACTATTATAATTCTTCTCCGTTTGTTTCAATAACCCTTTTATACCACTTATAACTGTCTTTTTTCATACGCTTGCCCGAGCCATTGCCGCGGTCATCTAAATCGACATAAATATAGCCATATCGCTTGCTCATCTCCCCCTGTGAGCAGCTGACAATATCAATCGGCCCCCATGACGCATACCCGAATACATCTACGCCGTCCTTCACTGCTTCCTTCACGGCTGCAATATGGCTCTTTAAATACTCGATCCGATAGTCGTCATGGATTTTACCATCGGCATCTATTTCATCAATAGCGCCAATCCCATTTTCGGCAATGAAGATGGGGCACTGGTATCTATCCCAATATTGATTGAGTGAATTTCTAAGTCCCAGCGGATCGGTTGCCCAGCCCCATATGGATTTCTCTAAATAGGGATTATCGCCATCTAGGGTTCTTGTGAAGTAATAGGAAATCGCTAGGAAGTCGGCTATATTTTCCTTAAGCAGTGCCCCATCTTCGCTTGCCATATGGACGTTGATGTGATTATCCTTGAAATATCTCAAGGCGTATGCCGGATATTCACCTCTAAGCAATACATCAGAAAAGAAATACAGATTCATCCGATTTTCACAGGCTGCCGCAAATACGTCCTCCGGTTTGCACGTTGTCGGATAGAGCGTATCATCACCGAGCATCATTCCAATTTTCATATCTGGGTTGACTTCCCTTGCCTTTAATGTTGCCAAGGCACTAGCCACAAATTGATGGTGAACAGCCTGATAAACCGCACTTCTCCAGTCATCATAGTCCTCTTTTAGTAAGCCTAGAGATGCGAATTCACCCCAGCCTGAAAGCATATTTATTTGATTAAACAATATCCAATAATTCACTTTATCTTTATACCTATTAAATAATGTCTCACATAGATTGATAAAAAAATCGACACACCTTCGATTATGCCAGCCGCCATACGCTAAGACTAAGTGGAGGGGCATTTCATAATGGGACACCGTCATCACCGGCTCCATATCATTTTCTCTGATACAGTCAATCAGTCTGTCATAAAATCGCAAGCCCTCTTCATTAGGCTTTGTCTCATCGCCATTACTAAAAATCCGGCCCCAATTAAATGATGTTCGAAAGCATTTAAAGCCCATACCTTTCATGAGTGCCAAATCTTCCTCGAAATGATGATAAAAATCAATGGTGCTTCGACGAGGATAATATCCTCCCTGATCGGTGACGGCTTTTAAAATGTCCGACCTAGTATGCTCAAATCCGACCACCTCTTGTCTGCTATAAGCATCTGGTAATATCTCAATGTCCGCTATTGAAAGTCCTTTTCCTGCTACATCAAAAGCTCCCTCTGCCTGATTCGCAGCAATGGCTCCGCCCCAAAGAAATTGTTTAGGAAAGCCCTCTGACAATCTGTCCATATTGCCTCCTTTCTGCCATATGGTTGGCTATTTATCCTTAATCATTAAAGCGACCTTTCGATACATATCAATCAGATGATGGGTCATGTTAAGCTCAGAATATATCGTCATCAACGTATCCTGTGCATGCGAGAACAAAAGCGTTGACTGTAAATCATCATCCTCAATCGTCGTCTGGATCATCTCAGTTTGAATTCTATGCGCCTTGACGATTTCAGCTTTGGCCTCCTTCATTTTTGCCGCCACCTTTTCATCAGAAACATCTGCTAAGGTCATCCTTATCGCTTCATTAATCAGATTTCGTCCATCACCTGAATGGAGAATAATTTGCATCGCTGCTTCATTAAGCTCCTGAGTTGTTTCCTTTTCCATTACGATCGCCTCCTTGTTCTTCTTCATATACCTGTTTGTCATATACCTTGAAAAATGGATAGTAAATGAGCCATGATAATGCAAAAATGACGAGTACCAAAATGACGCCGCTAATTGATCGCGTGACCATGTATCCCATAATCGGACTTGGGGCATACCAGAACTGGAATGTTTCACACGGTATCGGCACCAGTCCCGTGCTCATTGAAAGATACACAATTGCCGGACCGACTAAACCGATAATCCACATCGGAACCATCAATAGTGGGTTAAATGCGATCGGGGCACCAAAAACCAGTGGTTCGTTAATATTGCAAATTGACGGGATGATGCTTGATCTGCTGATCACTTTTAACTTTTTAGATTTTGCGCGCAGCATCATAATGTTTAAGGCTAATGTCGTTCCACCACCGCCAAGCAGAAATAGATTGACCGTTTCACTAGTATGGATATTGACAGCTGCCTTTCCAACTTCTACAAGTGCTATGTTGTCGCCAATACCTTGCAGTGTGATTGCCGCCATGACCGGATATAACACCCATGTTGAGATACCGAAGCTATATAACACCGAGAAGGCAATGAAGTTAAACAATACAAATCCTAAGAAGGATTGCCCGATGCTGATAAACGGATCAAAGATGGCGTAAATAATATTGAATAAGCTGATTTCTAGTTTAAATATAAATAGCCAGCCAACAAGCAAAACAACTGTGATTGGTATCAATGTATCAAACCATACTGTGATAAAATCAGGCAATGCGGTATCTTCTTTAAAGAAAGAGTGCTTTGCAAACTGATTCATTATCGCACCGACAAAGACACCACTAAGTAAGGCCGCTATCATCCCCTCTGTTCCAAGATTCCCAAAATAAATGACAATATTTCCACCTTCATCAAATGCCGGAGAAACGATCATCAGGAAAAAAGCGATTCCTGCAAGTCCTGCCTGTCTTGAAGTTTTACGATGCTTTTTCTTTTCCATGATTGTTGTCGGTATTAAATACGATAAAAACAGCGACAACAGACCAAAAGAAAAACTGCTTAGCAGACTAATATCCGGCATTCCTGGAATGAAATCCCTGATAATGTTAAATAATGTTGCAAACGAACCAATAAGGATAACTGGCATTGCCGTTAGAATTGATTCCTGAATTGCAGTAATCCAGGGGTTACGTGCAAATTTGTTCATTTTAGGTGCAAATACATTCGTCATCCAATCCATTAATTTTTTCATTTTTTTCACCCTACCATCTTCCTATAATTCAATGATTGATAAAATCTCCGCTAACACCTTAGCGCCATCTAATGCGCCATATGCCTCCTCCGTAATGACATGTACAGGAACCTGATGCGGTTTTGCAATTTCTTTTAAATCTACAACCATGTACTTTAAATGAGGACCAATCAGCAATAGATCAATCTCTTCAATATACTCATCAACCTCCGCATCACTTCTAGCCTTAATACTTAATTCCATACCTTTTTCCTTGGCTGCTTTTCGAATGTTTTTTGCCATAAACCCACTAGATGCCCCAGTACCGCAAACCAATAAAATTTTCTTCATCATATCACCTCCATTGTAAGATCTCTTGATAGTTAAAGTGTATCCTAAATAATACCTTTTCTCAAATAAATTTAGTTCCGTCAAGGCGGAACAATATTTATTTGCCGTAAGAAGATTCTTCGTGTATGCTAGAATTAGCGTAAATTAAGGAGGTTAGCAGATGAAGACAAATCGTTCAGCAGAGCTTTTAGAATATCTGTTAAGCAAATCCAATACATGGGTTGGCGCAGAAGAGCTTTCAGCTCATCTTGGTGTCGGCGCCCGGCAGATACGTAATTATATTACCTCGATTAATGAGCAATGTGATTCGCTTCTTTTAATTGAATCCAGCAATAAGGGTTACTGCCTTGATTCAGATAATTATGTGATCTATCGCCAAAAAATTGACCCTTTGAAAGCAGAAACTAAAGATACAAGGCAAAATTACATCATCCAAAAGCTTGTCGTCTCTATTGATGGTTATGATATATTCGACTTTTCTGACGAACTTTTTGTCAGCCTTCCAACGATTGAAAATGATTTAAAACATGTTCGCAGAGCAATCGACAAGTATGGGCTGAAAATCAGACGCAGTAAAAATATAGTTTATTTAGATGGTTCTGAGAAAAGCAAGCGGAATCTAATGAACGATCTGATTTCTTCAGATAGCTATGATAATTTTGTCTTAAAGGATGAAGTCCGATTATTGACGTTTCATTATCATTTTTGGGATTTCCGTGCGAACATCCATCGAATTCTTGTTGAACACGATTTTTTTTCAAATGATTATACCTTAAATGATATTGCCCTTCATCTGATTATTATGATTGACCGCATTAGAAACGGATGTATCCTTAAAGAAACTGTCAGTTTGGATAGCTTTAGTCAGCAGGCGCAATATAACGTAGCCAGAAGCATTGCCGACTATGTTGAGTCAACCTATGACATCACGATGGAAACCGCCGAGCTTTATAGCTTAACACTGACAATATCCAATAACACTACGATGACGAATTATACCTTTCTAAATGCTGAGAATATGAATGAATATATTGAGCAAAAATATATTGATATCGCATCAAATGTCATGCACAGAGTCGAAAAATGCTACTACTTAGATCCTTTTGATAATGATTTTTTCACTCGCTTTACGATGCATGTCAAAAACCTGTTTAACCGGCTTGAGAATAATTATTATGCAAAAAATCCTCTGACTTCTAAAATCAAAGCAACCTACCCGTTAATTTATGATATTGCCGTATTCATCGCCCAGGAATTTAAAAATGATTATAATATCCATTTAAATGAAGATGAAATTGCTTTTATCGCCTTTCATATTGGTGGTTATTTTGAGAATAATGTCCAGAACAAAAATAAAATTTCATGCACATTTGTTTATGCGAATTATTACAGCAACTATAAGAGTATCCTCGACAAAATTGCAAGAGTATTTTCCGATCAGCTGCAAATCAAATTAAGCGTTTCTCTCAATCAGTATCGTCCGGAAAACATAGTTACTGACTTAATCATCTCCATGGTGGACATGCCTTTTCCGGTGGAATCAATTATAATTAATCCGTTTTTAACGGATGCCGACATGCAGATCATTCGGACAAGCATCGAAGGATTGATGAATCGCCATAAGAAGTCCGCACTAAAAGCCTATCTTCTTAACTTTGTGAATCCTGAAATGTTTTACAAAAATCTAGTCTACTCAGATAAATCTGAGGTCATTGAAATCCTGACTAAAGATGCTATCCGTCTTGATTATGCCAAGGAATCACTGACCGAGGATGTTTTAGCGCGTGAAGCGATGTCGGACACCGCCTTTTGTGATGTTGCCGTCCCTCATTCGCTTAGTCGAAACGCCAAGAAAAGCTTCATATCCTTTGCAATTAGTGAAACACTGATGCAATGGGGTGATAAACAGGTATACTTGATCGCTTTAATTGGCATCAGTGAGGATTCCAGAAAGATCTTTTCGCAGGTTTTTGATTATTTGATTGACATTTTATCAGAATCGATAAATATTAAAACATTAGTAAGCGCCGCCGATTATGATGACTTCATAAAGCGCTTAATTGACCTGATTGAAAAGAATTCAAATATTAACTGATAATAAGTAAAGTTTCTCTTTCAATGACGCGTTTTGTATGATATAATGTCAAAAAATAAATTGAATGAGGTGGCACAAAAGTGAAACTATTAAAGGATAAGATCTTGGCAGAAGGAAAGGCTCTAAGCAATACCATTTTAAAAGTAGATAGCTTTATCAATCATCAAGTCGATCCTAATTTAATGTGTGAAGTCGGAAAATCCTTTTCTGATTATTTTAAATCCTATGGAATAACAAAAGTACTGACAATTGAAAGCTCTGGTATTGCTCCAGCCGTCTATGCTGCGCAATTTCTTAATGTTCCGATGGTTATCTTAAAAAAACAAACTTCGAAGATCCTCAATGACACAGTATATCAAACAAACATTACTTCTTTTACAAAAGGAACCAGCTATGAGCTCACCCTCTCTAAGAATTATATCAATGCTACCGATAATGTATTGATCATCGATGATTTTCTTGCTAACGGAGAAGCCGCAGCCGGCGCAGTTCGTTTAACTAGAATGGCTGATGCGAAGATTGCCGGTATTGGCATCCTCATTGAGAAGTCTTTTCAAAAAGGACGTCAGCGGCTAATTGATGATGGTCTTTTAGTTCATTCACTCGTAAGAGTTGAAAGACTTGCAGAGGGCGTCATCGAGTTTGTCACATAAACATACCTCACACATATAAAACTTTTTCGGCCTGCTGCTGTTTTTTCAGTATCTCATACATATTAGTGATCCCTCCTACTTCAAGAGAATCTGAAAAACCATAGTAGTTTAGGCAGGTGCCGCATGATAATATTTCAACATTGTTTTGCTCTAGTTTTTTGAGGTCGCCGAGAACCGCTGAGCCTTTTGTTGTTAATTTGACACCGCCATTATAGAATAGTATTGTGTTCGGCATTTCATCTGTTTCAGTCAGCGTATATATAAAGCTTTTCATTAATGCGCTTCCTAATTCTTCGCTGCCACATCCCAAGGTTTCTTTATTAACAACAATAATATACGCTTCTTTAGTCACTGCGTCTAGTTTCGTGCCTTCGGTTTTTGATAAGGTTATCAAATATGCATTATTCTCTTCTTCTGTCTTTGCTTTAAGAGCCATGACCACTGCCATTTTCTCCAAGTTTTCCCTTGAGGTTTGGTTATCCACTTCAATACAAATGATATCATGCTCTTCTAAAGCTTTTCTAGCCAATATGACTGGCTTGGGGCAAATTAATCCCTTTGCGTCGATACTATACATCCTACACTCCTCCTATATTACATTCATCAATGTTCCACTTCTATTGGTCATTTGTCCGACAATTTTGGCATCTGGATTGTGGACCTTTATTTTTTCAAGTAGTAACAGCGCATCTTCTGCCCTACATGAAATCAACAATCCCCCGCTAGTTTGCGGATCGAATAAGATTTCCTGGTACTCAAAGTCCACATCGGTAAACACTACATTTTCACCGACATACTTTCTGTTTCGCTGCGCCGCACAAGTTATGATAAATTCCCCGGCATAAGATAAGGCGGCATTAATATAAGGCATCTGATCATGGTATATAATGGCAGAGGTGTTCGATGCCGTTACCATTTCAAAGAGATGCCCCAGAAAACCAAAGCCGGTAATATCTGTGCAGGCATGGATCTGATAGTCATCCATAGCTTCACAGGCATATCGGTTAAGTAAGGTCATTGAGGCGGCGGCTTCATTAAATGCTTCTTTTGTATCTAATTGGCAGTTCACGGCGGCGGTGATGATACCGACCCCCAGCTTCTTCGTCAAAATGAGCATATCTCCCGGTTGTGCGCCCTTATTGGCAAGTATCTTTTGAGGATTTACAATCCCGGTTACAGAAAGACCATATTTAGGCTCTGTATCCTTGATTGAATGACCTCCACATAAAACACCGCCGGACTCTTTAACCTTCATCGCTCCACCTAAAAGAATCTCCCCCAGAATGTCTTCGTCTAAATCCTCGGGAAATGCCACAATGTTCATGGCGGTCTTTACAACGCCGCCCATGGCATAGACATCACTTAAGGCATTGGCAGCTGCTATTTGACCAAATAGATAGGGATCGTCGACAATTGGAGGAAAGAAGTCAAGCGTCTGGATGATGGCTAATTCCTCCGTCAACTTGTATACGCCGGCATCATCCGCATAGCCGAAGCCGACGAGCAGGTTTTCATCCTTTATAACAGGAAGCTTTTGAATCATTGTATTTAGCTTGCCGGCATCTATTTTAGCGCCACAGCCGCCAGTTGCACACAACGAGGTTAGTTTGATATCTTTCATGCGTTTATATTCCCTTTCCAAAATGACAGACCGGATATTGGCATACTTCACATTGGAGGCATAAGCCTCCGTCACCATACCTAGCAATATCTTCCATTTCTATTTTCTCTCCGGCAAGTATTCTTGGCAATATCAAGTCAAAGACTGTTGTCCTTGAATGCATAACACAGCCCGGCAGACCCATGATCGGCACATCGCCATAGTAAGACAAAAGGAACATGGCTCCGGGAAGCACAGGTGTGCCATAGGTGACGATTCTGCTGCCGACGCCCTTAATCGCACTGGGGGTTAAATCATCCGGATCAACGGACATGCCGCCGGTACAGAAGATCATATCAGCGCCCTTTAAAAGCCAACCCTTGATAGCGTCTTTAATCTCATCAATGTCATCTGGAACAATGGTTTGCCCCAGTACCTTACAATAGTACTTTTCCACTTTATCGACAACGACCGGTCCAAACTTATCTTTAATCCGCTTGTGGTAAATCTCGTTGCCGGTCGTTACAATGCCAACACTACATGATTTATATGGCAGCAACTTAATGATCTTTTTACCAGCCAAAAGCTCTTTCGCCTGAAAAAGCTTGTCCTTATGAATCATTAAAGGGATGACTCTTGTTCCGGCAACATAGGCACCTTTCTCAACGGGCATATAGTTTTTCAATGTGGCAAAAGAAATTTCTCCTAGCATATTCAGCTTAAGCAAAGCCTCTTGATCAACTTTAAGCAAGCCATCGTGTTTTGCATAAAATCCTATTTTCCCTTCAGATATCTCACCGGCATACAAGCCTTCACCCATGGTTATGTCCTTTAAAAATAAAGCCGCGTCGTCTTCATGGATCATATCAGGATTATTTTCCCACACAAAGATATGATCCTTGCCTAATGATAATAAAACAGGAATGTCCTCTTGCGTAATAATGTGTCCTTTTTTGAATTTTCTTCCTTTAAATTCTCCTGGTATAATTTGTGTTATATCATGGCATAACACTGATCCGACAGCGGTTTCAACCGGAATCTTTTTCATCCTTTATGGCTCCTTTTTCTGTATTTTCTCACAATCTGTATGCCTGTGCATGATCATTGTCTGTAAAACACTTCCGGCGATTGTCCTTGCCTTATCGGAAATGGTGATGCAATTTTCTTTTTCTGAAAGGCGGGGGTCAATATCGGCAATCTTTAATCCTTTTTGGGCAAAAATCCCATCTCTTAATAATCCTCTTAAAACACCGGCGATTGTGGCATATATCGGTTCACCCCCAACGTAGGCGATTACATCACCCTGAGCTACAGTATCGCCTATGGCCGCTACGTTTCTTATCATCCCAGCGCCAGGCGCATGAATCACCCGCTCACCTGCAAATCCTCCGATCACCCCAGGGACTCCGGTATTTGGCATTGCCCTTCCTTTTAAAATAATCCTTCCCAGCTGATGCCCTCTCATGGTTTCGATAACAACATGAACATCGCTGCCGGCGCTAAAGCCCGGGCCGAGACCAATCACAAGGGGCGCCATCGTTATGGAGGTGCCAATATTTCTTTTCGCAATGATGGCATCGACGACAACATCAGGCTTCATTTGCCGAATCCATTCGCCCTTTTCATCTGCTATTAACGGTATTTCACAGCAATCTAAGCATGCTTTGATATCATTTAAGTTGTCCACCCTGCGGCCGGTCACCCCTTCAACCGTTGCCACCCCATCATACATGGCTTCGCTAAAAGCAGTCAGCCGCCTAATTGTCATCGGTTCATTCTTTTCAAGTACCAATACGTTGAATCCGCATTGGTGCAGGCAATGGATCGTTCCTGTAGCTAAGTCTCCACCACCTCTAACAATCACGATACTTTCGTTTATTTTTTTCTTCATCAGATATCTTCCTCGCTATCAATGTCAAATCCTTGTTTTTTATCCTTTATATCTGTATACATGACATGCCCGCTATTACTCCTGATCACTGCACGACCGCCCCCATCACCTGTCACAGCCATTAATTCTGACTGATAATATACTGGAAATAAAACCGGATTTCCGTTTCTCTCTCCATAACGCGGCACGATAATCTCAGTCGGATACAGACTGAATTGTTCGATGATTTGATTGACTGTGTCTTCCTTTAAGTAGGGCATATCGCCATTAAAAAATATATAGCCGTCGCATTTAGAACAGGCTCCAATGCCTAGCTTCACTGAAGCGCTCTGACCTAACTCCGGCTGGTTGTTAATAACCGTCTTGTACCCATACTTCTCGGATAACGCTGCAATTTCTTCATAAGCTGTGACGATAATTATTTCGTGAAAGCCAATCTTTTGAAGGAGCTCAAGAGTATATTGTATCATTATCTTACCGTTGATTGGCATTAACAGCTTATTTACGCCCATCCTTCTTGAAAAGCCTGAGGCTAAAACGACTGCAGATATTTTCATAGAACTAACCACGCCCTTCCCCAATCACGATCTTACTGATATCTGTTCTGACTAATGAAACTATTCCCTCTGACATTAACACACCTTTCTCATCCTTGGCCTGACTGATATATAAGACACGTTTTCCTTTGGCTTTTTTAAATAAACCATCTTGATGATTAATAACATGAATCAAATGCTGCCAGTTAATAACAGCTCCTCTTTGCTCATCTACTAATTTCAAAAATATCGGCAGACGATGGACGGTCTTATCGTCCATACGTTGGCCAATCGCTGTAATCGGTATAACACCAATCGTAATCGTCGTTTCATCAACGACAACAGGCTCATAATCCGCCCAACCCTTTAAGGGTTTCCCAGCTGACCCATCGGCTTCAATCACCATGATATCTGTCAATCTCTTAGCCGCATGCCTAAGCTCCTCGCCTAAGCCTATGAGCTTGCCGCCTAAATGCTCATTAGCAAAATAATATACGCCCGCTTTATCAATGTGCATCGGTATGTTTTTAGGACCAATCATAACCCTTGTTAAGTCCTCCTGATTTGGATAAAAAATTTTAGTTGTCGTCGCAGCAGCGACACGTAAATCTTTAGCCAATGCTTTAGATAAAGCCCGTAGAAGCGTTGTTTTCCCTCCTGAGCCAATAATCGAGACGACATCCCCTTTAGTTATATCGATATTTTCTATGAGTTGATTGATGGTATCCATAATGTGACCTTTCAGATAGATGGATTTTATCACAGTGTATCTGTCTATTCTATTTTACCATTTTATCAAAATAATTCAATTGTTTCAGGACAGTTATTTTAATAAAAAAATAACGCTTTGTGAACAATTTAAGTATTTTCGCATACACTGGCAACAAAAGGAGGTTTATGTATGCTGGTTGTCCATGTGGAAAAAAATGTGAAGCTTGCGGTTTATGATTTAAACCCTAATGGAAAGAGAACGATCTTAATGATTCACGGCTGGCCGTTGTCAGGAAAAATATTTGAGTATCAACAGGAGGTTTTAGTCAAATCGGGATTCAGAGTCATCACGCTGGATTTGCGCGGCATGGGCAATTCTGATGCGCCTGCTCATGGCTACAATTATAGCCGCTTGGCAACAGATATTTACCAAGTCGTGAAAACCTTGCGGTTGAGTAATTTTACATTAGCCGGTTTTTCCATGGGTGGTGCCATTGCGTTAAGGTATATGGGCTTATTTAATGGCTATGGCGTTAATAAGCTTTGTCTTTTAGCGGCAGCCGCGCCCTGCTATACGATACGTCCGGGCTTCCCTTATGGTGTCAAAAAACAAAAATTAGATGAGTACATTATTCAAGCATCAACAGATCGCCCCAGTTTATGTCAGGTATTTAGTCAGATGCTATTGCATTCCCCGCACAGCAGTGCGGTTAAGGATTGGTTTAAAGATATTGCCTTGATGGCTTCGGGCATTGGCACCATCGGCACAGCCTTCTCGTTAAGAGATGAGGATGTCAGGCCAGACATCGCAAGGGTCTGTGTGCCGACGGCGATCTTCCATGGACGCCAGGATAAGATTGTGCCGTTTGAACTAGGCATCATCCAGCATAAATCGCTCCCTGGCTCGATATTTTACACCTTTGATAACAGTGGACACGGTATCTTTTATGATGAATTAGCAACATTTAACGAGTGGCTGTTAGAATTCTTAAACCTTTCCTAAAATGGCATTTAATACTTTCTCAGGCGTCATCGGCAAGCTTCTCATATGAATGCCACATGCGTTTCTAAGGGCATCCGCAATTGCCGGCGCCGGCGTATTAACGACTACTTCACCAATGGACTTCGCTCCATAAGGTCCTGACGGCTCATAGCTAGATTCAAAATCTATGCGGATGTTTCCAACATCCATTCTATTGGGGATTTTATACTGCATAAATGAGTTAGTCAGCATACGACCCTTATTGTTATAAATAACATCCTCGTACATGGCCAAACCAATCCCTTGGCTGATGCCTCCCTCGGTCTGAACCCTAGCTAGATTGGTATTGATAATCGTACCGCAGTCAACCACTGCCACGTAATCTAATATGTCATATTTCCCAGTTTCCATATCCAGCTCGATTTCTGCAAATCCCGCCATTAACGGCGGTGGAGAGGTCGGGCTTGAGTAAAACCCGGTTCCATTCAGATAAGCTCCTGCTGAACACCCGGCAATATGAATGGCAATATCGCTGATTGAAAGCTTTTTCCCTGATTCGATCTCGATGACGTGATTCCCATCAAAATAGAACTTTTTGGGATTAAAAGCTTCTGTTGTATTTTCATACTTTTCCTTGTCAATCATCTTTGCGCCTTCAAAAATGATTTTATTCTTCAAATCATAAGCGGCGTTATAAACAGCCATTCCTGTCACATAAGTTGAGCTTGATGCATATGAGCCCGGATCAAAAGGCGAAATATCCGTGTCAACGCCTGCGATAATGAATTGATCCATATCAGCCAGAAGCGTTTCGGCCGCTATTTGAGTTAAAGTTGTGTCACAGCCGGTGCCCATATCCGTGGCACCAATTTTTAATGTATAAAAGCTATCGTCATTTAACTTGATTTCCGCACCGGCAGTATCTACATTGGAAATACCCGATCCTTGCATAGAAATAGCCATTCCCACGGCTCTAACCTTTGTAGGGCTTAATAAAACCCGAGGATACTTCTGATTCCAGCTAATCATTTCTTTGCCACGGACAATACAGCGATCTAACGCTGAGCTGGTAAGCGGCTCATTGTAGTAAGCTTTCATTAATTGCCCGAATCTTACCATGTTGATCTCCCTTAAGGTGGTCGGATCCATCTTAAGCGTGGCAGCCAATTCATTGACTGCCGATTCCAAGGCAAATTGACCCTGAGTAGCCCCATAACCTCTAAATGCCGCCGCTGGCATTGTATTGGTATAGACGCCGGTATATTTAAACCGATAAGCCTTTGCTTGATTGTAAAGAGGGATCGACTTATGTCCGCTAAGGCCAATCGTTGTTGGACCGTGCTCACCATAAGCACCTTGATTGGATAGGGTTGTCAGCTCAATCGCTTTAATATGCCCCGTCAGATCAGCGCCAAGCTTAACCTTAATACTCATCTGATGCCGGCTATTGGAACAGGAAAAAGCTTCTTTTCTTGAATAAATCATTTTTGCCGGCTTTCCTGTTTTAATGGTGACAAGGGCAGGATAATATTCTGAAACGGCTGTCTGCTTTGCGCCAAACCCGCCGCCGATCCTTGGCTTAATTACCCGGATTCTTGACTGGGGAATCTTAAGCGCTCTTGCCATTGTCCGGCGAACATGGAAGGGAACTTGGGTCGATGATACGACAACAAGCCTGTCGTTATGATCTAAATAGGTATAGGTGCGGAAGGTTTCCATCATGCATTGCTCCTGCGCCTTATTTTCATACTCTCTTTCGATAATAATATCACTGGACTTAAATTCGCCCTCTAAATCACCATACGTTTCTTCTCCATCAACAACAATATTACGTTTTGGATCAATCCCCAGAAAATCAAAATGGTGAAAATAGTCTTCATAATCATGGACAATCACCTCGTTGTCCAGAGCTTTCTTATAGTCTAGGACAGGCTTTAAAACCTCATATTCGACTTTAATCATCTTTAATGCCTGTAAGGCTGCCTTCTCATGGGTGGCCGCCACAAGTGCCACTTCATCACCGACATACCTGACATATTCGTCAAGAATCAATCTGTCATATGGTGAAAATTCAGGATAGGTCTGTCCGGCATTCGTGAATCTGACACCGGGCGTATCCTTATAAGTGAGGACACACTCAACCCCTTTAACTGCTTTAGCTTTAGTCACATCTATTTCTTTGATTCTGGCATAAGCATGAGGGCTTCTAAGAGCCAGCACGATTAAGCATTCCTTTGGCGCCAAATCATTCGTATAAAGAGGCTTTCCTGTGACTAGAGCCATTCCATCCACTTTGCGAACCGGTCTGCTTACGTATCTCATTCTTCCACCCCCATATACTTCCTGACTGCTCGCAGCTGGCTCATATAGCCGGAGCAGCGGCATAGGTTTCCGGCAAGATAATGCTTAATACTAGCTTCTGTGGGCTGCTTTAACTCCTTTTTCATGGCAATGACGTTCATGATCAGACCAGGGCTGCAAAAACCGCATTGCTCCGCACCTTCGTCAACCAGAAGGCTGCCAAACTCTTCGGCTTCTTCACGGACGCCTTCTAAGGTCGTCACATGCTTATTATTGGCTCTTGCGGCAGGTACCGAACATGATAATACCGGTGTGCCTTCGAACCACACTGTGCATAGTCCGCAATTGGTGGTGTCACAACCACACTTAACACTTTTGTATCCGGCATCTCTTAACACGCTTAAAAGCATATCATCGGGAGCACAGTGAATCTTTTGCTTCTCTCCATTAATAAAAATATGTATTAACATGCACTCACCTCCGTTACTGCCCTTTTAAGCAATACCTTAGCGATGGTCTCACGATAGTTGGAGCTCGCTTTAGTATTCGTTGAAAATCCTATTTCGTTTGCCATTATCTCGCCAGCCTCTATGCTAGCCAATTCTAGATTGTCAGAATGAGTATTCGAAAGGAATATAGAGGTTTGATTAGCGACAACAGCTTTGCTCGGTCTGGCACCGACAGACACTTTATATTCATCCTCTAATCTACTTACCGCAACATTAACAATAGGAAAATCAGCGTGGGAATTACGAAACATTTGATAGTTTAAGCGGCGGCCATCCTTTTTAATCATAATTTTGATCAAAATATCTTTCTTATATGGCTGCTGCATGAAATCAGACAATGACACAATACCTTCTTTATACAATACCACGTATGTATCCAAAACCAATAACGGCGTCAAAAAATCAGAAAATCCAAATCTAGCAAAGATTGAACCTCCAACCGTTACGGTATTGCGAAATTGGGTGCCAATAATGTTGGCGACACAATCACAAAGCATGCCATCAAAGTGAGCTTTAAGCAAAGCACTTGTCTCAACACTGTGATAGGAGGTCATCGCTCCAATCTCAATACTATCCTTCGTTTCATTAATAAAGTCAAGACCAGCCTCACTTAAATCGACGGCTGTGTTGATCCGCCGCTTTCCCATGCGCAGCCATGCACAGCCGCCCAATATATAATTGTTCTTTCTTGCCATCAACAGCTTGTAGGCCTCATCAAGTGTCTGCGGCATGACGTATTCTTTTGCAGTAAACATGAACTCCCTCCAGATTCTTAAACTAAATCATCTTAAGTGTAACAAATTAGAGCGGAAATATCAATGCTCAAATATACCGTCAATAAGATAAAGATACAGCCTGTCAAGTCAGGTGATTCATTCCCTAATCGACAGGCCGTTCCTTTAGTTCATCTCATATCCAAGACTTCTCCGTTTGATTCAATAACTTTTTTATACCAATAAAAAGACTTTTTCTTTTCACGCGAATAGTCACCTGTGCCATCGTCAAATTTATTCACATAAATAAATCCATAACGCTTTGCCATTTCACCAGTTGATGCCGAAACCAAGTCAATACAGCCCCAAGGTGTATAGCCAATCAAGTCAACGCCATCTAAATCAATGGCTTTCTTCATTTCGACGATGTGCTCCCGTAAATAATCAATCCGGTAATCATCCTTGATTAAGACCTCTCCATCTTTCCTATCATGGGCACCTAATCCATTTTCGACAATCATAAGCGGCTTCTGATAACGATCATACAAATAATTCAGCGAAATTCGAAGCCCTACAGGGTCGATCTGCCAGCCCCATTCACTTGACGCTAAATAGGGGTTTTGAATTCCCGTCATCATATTCCCTTTTGTGTTTTCATTGATTGTCGGGTCGGCAGAAGCAACTCTTGACATATAGTAAGAAAAGGCCACATAATCAACTGTTCCTGACTTAAGGAGCTCCTCATCTCCTGCCTCCATCTTTAATTCAATACCGTTATTTTCATATTCCTTCAATTTGTAAGCAGGATAATAGCCGCGGCATTGGACATCGCCATAGAAGTATACGCCCAAATTAGCTGTTCTCAACACTTCTAAAACATCATTAGGATGGCAAGTGTTCGGATAACTGGCGCCATAGCCCAGCATACAGCCAATCTTAAAATCCGGATTGATTTGATGTCCTAAAATAACCGCCCTTGCGCTTGCAACAAATTGATGATGTGCCGCTTGGGCAATTATTTGCTGGTTACTTGATGCTAAGCCGGCAGCTATCCAGGGAATAAAGCCAATACAATTTATTTCATTAAATGTCATCCAGTATTTGACTTTATCCTTGTACCGCTTAAAGATCACTTCACAGTAGCGGACAAAGCAATCAACTGTGCGTCTGCTAGCCCACCCATTCCAATGATTGCTTAGTGCCAACGGTGATTCATAATGAGAAATGGTAACAACCGGTTCGATGTTATATTTTAGTAATTCATTAAAAACTTCATCATAAAACCTTAAGCCATCTTCATTAGGCGTTTCTTCATTTCCATTGGGGAAAATTCTTGCCCATGCGATCGACATTCGAAAGCATTTAAATCCCATTTCGGCGAATAAGGCAATATCCTCTTTATAGTGATGATAGAAATCAATACCCTCATGATTAGGATACAAATGACCCTCATGACATTCGAATTTGGCGCCTTTGGGAAGTTCTCTCATTCCAAACATCGGTTTGCTTTCTTTTGTTCCATCGGCTAAAGTATAGGTGATTAATCTCGGAGTGGTATGAGTTCCTCCAGTCAAAACGTCATCCGTCGTCAACCCTTTACCACCTTCTAAATATCCACCTTCACATTGATTGGCAGCCGTAGCGCCGCCCCATAAAAAATCAGCGGGAAATCCCATCTTCTAAACCTCCAATTCTAAAGCCTGACCATTTGTTTCAATAACTTTTTGATACCAATAAAACGAATCTTTACGGTAACGTTTCATTTTTGAGGTCTTTGCTTTCGAGTCATCCTCATCACGATCGACGTAAATAAAGCCATAACGTTTGGTGATCCCTTCCCTTGTTGAAACCAAATCAATCGCGCTCCATGGACAATATCCCATGATATTGGCGCCCTCTTCGATTCCGATTTTCATCTGTTTAATCGTTTCACGCAAATGTTCAATACGATAGTCATCATGAATGCTACCGTCTGCTTCTAGTACATCGGAACGTCCATAGCCATTTTCAGTAATCAATACCGGTAAATGGTAGCGGTCTGTTAATCGTCTGGCGGTAACACGGATACAATATGGATCATATGTATGCCCATCGATTCCCTTTGGCAGATACTCATTCTGGCAGGCACGGCCAATACCGGGTTTATCCATCAGCTTCATCAGATAGCTCAAGTCGCGATTGTCGGCATTGATCAGTTCACTAAAATCAATATCATAATACGCCAAGTATTCGGTAGTATCATTCCCGTAGCAATTGAACCCGATAAAGTCAGGATGGCATGAGCGCATGGATTCAAAATCGCCCTTATGGACATCAATAGAAATATGATTTGTTTCAAAATAATTGATGACACTTTGTGGGTATTCACCAAATATCAGTGCATCTAAATAGAAATTGTTTCTTAAATCATCCATATTCATTGCCGCAATAAAATCAATCGGATTAGATGTTTTTGGATAAGATGTGGTAATATTAGGCGCAGGGCCAATCTTGGCATGGGGACATATCTCATGGCATAAAAGAATTGCTTTTGCTTGTGCAACCAATTGAATATGTGCTTGATTATACAAATCATTATTTGACCGCATAGCCTTCGTGCCACCGATCATATCCACAGCCCCAAAGAAGATTAACATATTTTGTTCGTTATATGTCAGCCAATAATTCACATCATATTTATAATTTTCAAATAAGATGTGGCAATATTTAAGATAAGCATCCATCATTTTACGATTATTCCAACTACCATATTTTTCTTGTAAGGCTAATGGCAAATCAAAGTGATAAATAGTAACAACCGGCTCTATTCCATATTTATGACATTCTTTAAAAACATTTTTGTAGAAATCAAGTCCTTTTTGATTAATCTCTCCTTCGCCGCTTGGCAAGATCCGGCTCCATGATATAGACATACGATAGACCTTAAATCCCATCTCGGCCATTAAGGCAATATCTTCTTTGTAGTGATGATAGAAATCTGATGCATAATGAAATGTACATGTTCCGGGATTAGCCGCTTTGACATCCCATATTGATAAGCCTCTGCCATCACAATCGAATGCGCCTTCTACCTGCGCACTTGAAGTGCTGCCTCCCCATAGAAAATTGTCAGGAAATCCATTTGTTTTTTTCATAAATTTTAATTTCTCCTTTTTATTTCTTACCCTTCATCTTCCGTTAGAGCTGCCTCTCTTGCTACTAATTGTCGATCATAAACCTTAAAGAACGGATACCAGATAAGCATCATAACAGGAATCATGATAAACTGGAATAACGCATTCTTGATGCTCATTGCAGGCATGAAGCCGGCAAGACCAATTGGCAGTAATGACATAATCAGGATATAGCCCGGATCCTGAAACCCAATGCTATAAGATATCCATAGCAGAACTCCCAAAATCAAGCTTCCAAACACATAAGGAATCATCAAGATCGGATTAAACACAATCGGCGCTCCGAAAGCAGTCGGTTCGTTAATACCAAAGATGCCAGGGCCTATTGAAGCTTTGCCAATAGCTTTTAGTTGCTGTGATTTTGCTCTAAATAAGGATAAGATGACAAATCCCAGTGTATTCCCAGTTCCTCCAATCATCGCCACAGCACCGAATAAGAAAACCGGATAGAATTGCGCCGATTCTCCGGCAGCAACCAACACTGCATTTGCGGTTATGCCCTCAATCATGAGCGGAATAAGCAAGGGATAAACAATCATCGTTCCATGTACGCCGCAGCACCATAATAGTGTCGCAAAAACAATGACGATAAGCATTCCCGGCACAGAATTGATTGCTGATAGTGGAGCGCCTAAAATAGCCATGATTGCGGTCGGTATTTTTAATGCAGGATTGATGCTTGCCAAAAGTATATTGATTCCATAAAATACGCCTATATTTAATAATAAGGGAATAAGCGCCGTGAAAGAATCCGCTAAAAACGGCGGTACAACATCTGGCATTTTAATGACTATATTGTATTTTTTACATAATCTGGTTATTTCCACTGTTATGAGTGCGACAATGATAGCAGTGAATAAGCCGGTTCCGCCCAGAAAGGTTGTATCTAGTGCGGTTAATGTCGATTCATCTTGTAAAACATAGGTTTTAGCAGGTGCCGCCACTATTAAGAAGATAACCATTGAAACAATACCGGAAGACAAAGCCGACATATTGTTTTTTTTGGCTAGTTGATAAGCGATTGTAAATGCAGCGACAACAGACAATAAATTAACTGTCATGTTGTAGGGAACCATTAAAATATCTTGAAAAGCGTTAGCAAAATGATACCACCAGCCAAATAGTGTTGGCAATATGCCGCCGGCCTCCATCATTTCCGCAGTTACGGGGGGACTGGCTATGATTTGAAATATTGCGCCGATCAGTGTTAGGCCGACAGTTGCCATTAAGCCACTAGAAATTGATGAAAAGTGCTTCTCATTTGCAAGAAAGTTTCCAATTGGCATCATAACAGATTGAAACTTATCTAAAAAACCTTTTTTATTCTCCATTTTTCATACTCCTCACTTAACACCTAATTGATCGACTTGTTTCATAATATTGTCAACATTGCCTAATGCATAATCCATAGAAGCTATTTGAGCTACAGGCATATCGCCCACTATCTTTTTAATTTCCTTTTCCTTGTACGAGATTTGGGGTCCTAATAAAATACACTGATAATCTTTATAGTATTGTTCATAGTCTCCAACACCATAGGCCTTTACCTCTAATTCAAGCGCACGCTCCTTTGCCCATTTGCCCATTTTATTCATTAGGATTCCGGTAGACATACCACCTGCACATACCAACATTATTTTCATAATTCAATTTTCCTCCCTTTTATCTTCTTTGTTTTTATGTAATTCTATAATTTCTGCAATCAATTCCTGTGCCAGCATACTTGTCATTAAGTGATCCTGAGCATGAACTAATAATACACTAAACCCAAGGCTGTTCCCGCTAGCTTCGTATGCCAGAAGCTCTGTTTGCGCTTGATGGGCTAATCTTGACGCCTCTTTGGCAGCATTCATTTGTTTTGTTGCTTCATTAAAATTTCCTGATTTTGCCTGTTGCAAGGCACCGTACGCCAGGCTCCTTGCATCACCCGAATTGCCAATCAATTCCATTGCGATTTGTTCAAGATCTTCAGTTATTACCATAAGTGATTCTCCTCCTGTTATTTTTATGCTTTTTTAATGATCGAAATAATATTTGCAATTTCATCGTCATTTAATTCGATTTCAAAAGCGTTCTCCAAAGGCTTAAAGATATCCTTAAGATTATTGTAAAGGCGTTTATTGCGTTTGATGATATTGTCCCTATGAGGATGGTGGGCTCTAAAATTATCCTCCTTAATCCTCTGGACACTGCATGCAACATGCATAAAGAGCCCCAGTTCTTGATCTTGCGAAAGACCCGAGATGCTTTTTTTAATCTGGGCGATCGATTTTGGCAAATATTTTTTAAGTTTTTGGATATCAAGGTCTGCCATTTCCTCACTTAGAAAGACGTAAATCCCATCATAATCAATAGCTGTATCCAATTCCATTTCCTCTAAGGCTAATAGCATTGAAAGCTTTTCTACCGGCGTTTCAAAGAGCTTCTTAATAGAAATGAATGGGATTTGGAATAGATTTGGATTATATGTACCGATCACACACAGAATATCTCTTTCTTTTTTAAGGGTATTGACTTCGTTAAGCAGATATTCCCTGTCACTTATCGCATATGGAATAATATCAATACTCTCTGTATCCATGTTCTTCTCCAAATAATTTTTAATCTGGATTGCCCCGCCTTTACCACTCATGCAAAGCGTGATGATGACGGTCTTGTTGTTTTGTCGATGATAGCTTGCCTCCATAAAAGAGAAGGTCTTCTGGTATGATTCGATCACACTATTATAAATTTGATCCAGAGACATCTCACTTCTGGCTTTACGTGCTGAATCCAAGGCAATTAATGTTGCTGGAATCTGAATCATTTGGATATTGATATTCGTTTCCTGAACAATCGTCTCCGCCATGCTTTTTAGCGAGCCCATGTCATAAAGCATCAGGATTCCTTTGCCTTCATCGATTTCACAGATATATTCTTTCAGCTCCTCATAAGCGACCTTCATGTTTTTTTCCAGAAGCAGATCATAAGCGAAGGTGTTGTCACATTTTACAAGTGAATTAACAACCTCTGCAATTGAAGCCGCAGTTCCCTTTCCATGCATGGCTATTAATATCACAGGCTTTTTAACGGCTTGCTTTTTCAGGCTATTATCACAAATAAACATGGTAATAAACACTACTTCATCGACCGGCAGATGAATATCAAATTCTTTTTCGACTTCCAAAGAAAATTCCATGCAATAAGCATACTCTGCTTTATGTTTCTCAACAATGTCCATTACCTTGTCATTGGACAGATGTTGGGTTTTATTGGAGCGTTCCAATGTTGATGATAAATGCAGGCACAAGCCATAGAAGGTGGCACTTGGGTACACTCTTTGAAACCTTTGGCTGGCAACATCAAGAAATCTTTCTACCACCGAGATTATTCGATTGTCGACAATCTTTGCAAGTGATTCCTTATTAATATTCTTACTTCCCAGCGTCTTTGTGATGTGAGTTAAGTCGCTTTCTATTTCGGCACTGATGATTGTTTGAATATCAAATGCCATAATTCCTCTTTCCTTAAGCTCTGCTGCCTTGCGCTCAATGATGTCATAAACAGTCTCTTGATCGGATAATATATCCGCTTCCGCAACCTTTTCCATATCTTTTCCAGAAAACAGATAGGAATAATTTCGGGGGATCAGTTGCTCAATTTCTTCGCGATGCTCCTTGTAGAATAGAAATCCCTTGCGAACAGAAGGCTGGAAATCATTAATATAAACATATAGCGTATCTGTGTTGGTATTCAGTTCTCTTACATAAGCGTTGGCACATGCAATTTTAATATCAACTTTTAACTGCTTAACATTGTAATCACAGACGTAGAGTAATAAGCAACGTAATAAATCAGAGTTAATCTTAATGACCCGTTTAACTCTGAGCGCTTCCTTAGTGAAAAAGCGCGAAACCAGTTCTAAACGTTCACCCATTGTCCGTTCGTTCAATGACGGCAACTCAATTTTGGCAGAGAACTTTGTTGTGTAGGCCGCCTTTAGCGCCATATTTGTATTCTTCCCAAAATCATCGGCGGCACATATGATATTGACATTGAACACCTCTTGATGATTAGCTTCTAAAAGCGTAAACAAGGTGCTTCTAAACCTAGCCGGCAATAAATCGACATGGTCAATAAACAAGATACCGCCTTGTGCCTCTTTTAATGCACAATGCTCCGAAAAATTCGTTCCAAACAATTGCTTGATCATTTGCCCTTCATCATCATTATAATTACGACAGTTAAATTTTATAAATGGAGCATCTTTGTGAATCACTTCGTTTTCCAGAGCAAATTCATACATAAGTTGGGCAAATAAACTTTTTCCAGTACCTCCTTCCCCTAAAATAAGGGTGTGTAAGCTACGTTCAGGATAAAGAATCGCTGCTTTGACCAATTGGACAGCATTCTTTAAGCTCTTGTCATGCCCTGTTAATGTTTTGAAGCAGGACGTTTCAATCGCACTCTTAGTCGGCATGTTGGCAATACGATAAAGGACTGGTCTGCCGCTCATCTTCTCAACCCTCTTTTCATTGACTAAAGCGTTAAGAAGCGTACTTATATTCGTTCGCTGCATACCAAGCTCTTTTGACACATATTGCGTGCTGACACCTTTTGTCAACCCTTCATCTGTTATATTTGCGCATTTTCTGATAAATTCATAAACTAATTCTTTGTTTGATTTCATTGAAATGCCTCCAGGAGATGTTCTATGCGCTACTTAAGTATAGCTATAATATAAATTGAATCTATTTTTGCGTCAAGTCACCGAAATTCCTTGCGAAAACGGAAATTACATACAGTCACTTAATTAACGATACACTATCCGTTATGATTGAACGTATAGGCATTTTTCCCGCCCTACAGAATACAGTTTCTGATGTCACAACCATAGAAATAAGGTCATAGTGTATAAAATAACTCGTTTGATTATACTCTATTTAAAACATATAAAAATAGCTGAGAATTGACGTTACACTCTCAGCTACAAATCTAAAATGTATGATTATGCATTGACATGCCATTGCATAATCAAGCTTCTTACCATCTGGACATATAATTGCTTACACTGCTCATAATTATCCTTTTCAATATGGGTGATACACGGTTTTATATAAGCATTATATAATTGGGAATAAACGGTCTTAGGCTCAGGGCTATTCTGAATTTGATTCAAAATATGCGGCGCCGTGTCGTAATATTCATCGATGAGTTCCTGCCCGCCGTCCTGAAGTGTCAGCCATTCATCTCGATACTTCCTTAACACAGACAATTCATAGCAGTCATCTGCTTTACCCAACGAATCACAGACAGCCGTTGTAATATAGCAGAACTTGCGCCTCTTAAATCCTCCGTTAATACTATCAAAGCTGCCTCTGTTGATTTGATTTTCCTTAAAAGCTTCCCGCCATGCCTTCACAACAGCCTCCGCTAACTTATCGGTCGCCTCAGCTTTATAGTAGTCAATAAGCGGAATGACAAAGATGGCAACATAGGCACTATCATTATACAACTGCCCTTTACGCTTCTTCTTTTCGACCATGTCTAATTTCGCCATTTCATATTGAATGATTGTCGCAGCGGTTTTACGGACATATTCATCTTTAGGTTCCGGGCAATAAATATATTGGCGGGAAAATGCAATTAGCTCCCGTTCATGCTGACTGTATAAGTCCTGAAAATAGTTGGCATATTCACTGCGATTAAATATCTTACTAAGGGGGGCATCATTATCAATAATCCTTGCAAAGAGCTCCCCGTCAAACTCTGAAAGGAAATGCCCATCTGCTGCCGGCTGATCTTCTTTTAATTGAATAGTCGCCTCGTTAACAAACATCTTATGTCCACAATATATGCAGATTATTTCTTCCAGATCCTCAGGTATCTGGATATCCTTATTACATTTAACACAAGTTCCTTTAACATACTCCATGCATTATTACCTCACTATCTTTATCATTCCCAACCCATAGCTCACTCGCAAGATAGGGTGGATTCAATCAACTCCACCCTATCTATAAATAATCACTGATCTTCTAAAAATACTTCTTACTGCCCCACAAGTTACGCTTTTTAAGTTCAATGTATTCGTTATATGCTTTTTCTAAAATCTGCTTTTCATTTGCAAACTTCAGCATATGGTAGGCTTCGTGATACTTATAATATCCTGAATCCACAAAAAATTCTTCACGCTGTGGCTTACTAAAGTAGCTATCAGCCATCATCAGATACCAATGGACATCTTTAACGATTATATCATTTACAGTACTAAATGTATATTGGCTCTTGCCGACATACTTAATAATTGACGCATTAACACCAGTTTCTTCTTTAACCTCTCGAATCGCTGTCTCCTTGTATTCTTCGCCTTCTTCAACAGTACCTTTTGGCAACACCCATCCTTCATACTTATTCTTAAAGTTTTTATACAGTACGAGAATCTTACCTCTGAATATAACCACACCGCCACAGCTCGTTGCTTCAATCATTGCAATTCCTCCTGTTTTCACAAGGTGTGTTTTACTTATGGAAACAGTATACAACTTTTCAAATAAGAATACAACATCAGATTAAGAAATTCATTTATTTAAATAAGCGCTGAGCACTTGTCCGGCGATCGGTACGGCCGCTACCGAACTGCTATTCTCGGAATTTTCGATTAAAACACATATGGCTATTTCAGGATTATCTACCGGCGCAAATCCCACAAACCAAGCATTGTCACCACTATTATCCACTTCTGCTGTTCCAGTCTTTCCCGCTACGCTAAATCCTAAATTATTTAACGAAATAGCTGTTCCACTGGCAACGACACCACTCATCAGCTCTGTTAATTTGGAGGCTTCCGCAGTGGACATCAAGCTGCCATAATTAGAAGGCATATTTTTAAGAACATTAGAACCGTCATAGCTTTTAACACTGTCAATCAAGTAAGGCTGCATCAGCATTCCGCCGTTAGCAAGCGCACTTACAATCATTGTTGCATGAAGGGGCGTTATTGATGTCTTGCCCTGTCCAATCGCCGTGGCACCTTTAAGCCACCCGACATCATCATTTGATAAGGAAAAGGAACTCTTGATATGGGGTATGCTTGTGGGCAACGATGTGTTAAATAATAACGACTTGCTCACTTTCGTATATTCATCGGCGTTTAAATTTAACCCGATATTGGCAAATGCAGTGTTGCACGAATAAACAAATGCTGATGTCAAGTCCATTGCGCCATGAGCATTATGATTAAAACATGACAATGAAGCCGTTCCGTCACCTGTGCTAAGTGAGATGTCCCCCGTACAATTATACGTATAAGACTGATAATCCTGACCGGAACGCATATAAGCTAATGTAGTCACAACCTTAAAGATGGAGCCAGGCACAAAAGTTCCCTGAGTAGCCTGATTCAGTAAAACCTTACTGCTTGAATCCGCAATAACGTCCTGATAGGATTCTATTAGCGTATTAGGATCGTAATCCGGTTTAGACACCATTGCTAAAATCTTTCCGGTACTCGGTTCAAGGGCAACAATAACGCCTTTTTTATCACCGAGAGCTTCATAAGCCACTTTCTGCAAATCAGTATTCAATGTTGTAATAACACTATCCCCAATATTCTTATCGCCTCTAATTTCATTAATAGCTCTCTCAAGAGGATTCGCATTTGATGTAAGCAGCCATGATTCTGCCGATGCTTCAATTCCTGACTTGTTGACATCTGAGGTTCCGACAACATGGGCAAAGACACTTCCTAAAGGATAATATCTTGATACACTGCCGTTGTCATCAATCAGCGAATCAGCTAAAACAGTACCGTCACTGGATAATACTTTACCTCGTATTATATTCTCCTGCAAGCTAGCTGTTCTGACATTGCTTGGATAACTTGCGATGGCCTTAGCTTCAAAAGAATTAAAATATATAAAATATCCGATCATAAGTAAAAACAATCCTAAAAATGAATACATGATCACCATAATCTGCTTCTTTTTGGCGTCAACAGTTCTTAGTCTCTTTGCATTATTTCTCCTTTCAGACTTATTCCTCACTCTATGCGGCTCCTCCTCATCAAAAGACTGTTCGTGTCGAGATTTCGGTTGTCCATTTCCAAGATAAGAAGGTGAGCGTTTCTGATTGGGCATTTGGCGCTTAGAAGAACTCTGCTTGTGATAAGCATCTGAATAATCCTGAATTTCTCCACTATCATAGGTGTCATCTAGATTAACAGAAAATTCAAAATCATCAAGATTATCATCATCAATATTGAAAGTGAATTCTTCTTGATTTCTGCCTAGGTTTTTGGAGGTGTTTCTCTGATTATTTTGATCTTGCTTTTTCATCTCCATGAACCTCCTTTTGTTTCAATAAGTATAAGCCCTGAATGACTGCAAATACAATAATTGTCGATAATATTGAGCTGCCTCCGTTACTAATCAAAGGTAGTGTCACACCCGTGTGGGGAATCATCTTAGTGACGCCGCCGACGCACAAAAAGATCTGAAATGCATAAGAAACACTTAAGCCAACAGCTAAGAGCTTATAAAATGGGTTTGACAGCTGCAAGGAAATATTAATAAACATAACAAAGCAGCTTGTATATATCAACAGGAGACATATACAGAATACGGCACCCATTTCCTCTGATATTGCAGAAAAAATATAGTCACTGACAACAATCGGGATCGTTAACGGCTGCCCTTTAAACAAGCCAACACCAAACCAGCTGCCGGTACTGATTGCAAACAAAGATTGCACGATCTGATAGCCTTTATCTGTATAATGAGGCCAGGGATTAAGCCAAACCGTCACCCTGACTTTCACATGATCAAATAATTTATATCCAACTAATGCAGCCCCCGAAAAACCAAACAGACCAAGAATCATATATCTGAAGTCTTCTGTCGCCATATATAGCATAAATAAGTACACCATAGAGAATATGACGGCCCCCCCTAAATCTGTTTGATAGACAAGCAGTAAAACATGCGCACCTGCCGCTGCCGATATTGCGACAACACGCTTAAAGCTTGGCTTTTCCTGCAATGCCGCTGCAACAAAAAACACAAAAATGACTTTAGCAAGTTCCGATGGCTGAAAAGAAACCGGCCCAATCTGTATCCAATTAGTTGCGCCATTAACCGTCATACCAAAAACCGAAACCGAGCCAATTACAAGAATTCCTAAAATACCATAGAAAACAGTCAATTTTTCTAAAAATCTAAATCTGGCAATCATAATAGGAATAACAAGTGCAATTACGATTGCAACAACAGCAATCATGAATTGACGGACTGCCAGATCAAAATCCAAACGGGTCAATATAACAAATCCAACCATTAATAAAAAACACATATTATTAACAAGCAACCTGGAAGCCCTTTTATAAAGAATGCTGTGAAGAATAATTGTGGCTAAAAACGTAATGACCTGGGCAAGATAAAAGGCAATCACCTTCACCTCAGGTATATTGATATATATAATCAGATAACAGCAAAAGTGCACCATGAACATCAAAATGTTCTGAACCACGTATGCACCGCCTCTATTCACTTCATGCTTTGAGCGAAAAACTGTAAAACACTTCATTGTGTATAGTGCAGATAAAATAACTATAATATATTTAGTTATTTGAGTTGTTAGATTAATCATATTTCACCTACTCTACTCCTCTTTTGAAATGACCTCGTGTAAATTCTGCCATAAAATTATTGACGTCTTTATGATAAATATAGGCATTAATAAAGCTTTTAATAATCTTCTCTGTTAATTCCAGTTCTTCCCCAGTCAAAACTATCCTAAGGGATTTGGGGTGAAGTTTCCTAATTTCGTCCATACAATCTATTAACATGATCGGCTGGGAATTGTATATTAAGTTATAACAAAACTCGCATTCATTAGCAACAGCAAACCTTTTATGGAGACGGTCGCTTAATGCTAATTCCTCATTCTCACCTTGACTACAGTGTCCAATATTGCGGCGCAGACATTGTGCGCTGACCATCAATGGCAAGTAGCCATACACTATGATTTCACTTGTGTTAAGGCCAAGCTCTTGGTATTCTCTGTTATTTAGTTCTATCGAAGCTGTTAAAGAATCTATTCTTTGACGCAGCAGGAAGGCTTTTGCCCATCGGTTAAAAACATGCACCGTATAATCCAAGATCAATTCTCCACAAATTCCATGATTCCTAATGAATTGGTATGTCTCAATATTTCGTATCAAATAGCCATCAAACCAATTAGCCTTTAATATTCCTAGTTTCTTTAAAAATAGTTTCATAGTGCTATCACGGAAAATATATGGCATTGCCAAATAAAGCTTTTTACCTGCCGCCTTTAGTGCCATCAGGTTTTTCATGTCCTGCCAGGGAATAGCCGCAGCTTCTATATAAACACCAGATACCTCTTTATACTTTAGTACAACAGGTATTAAGTCAATCCTCTGAATCAGAATATTCAGAACAGGGGAATTGCTGTTTTCACTAAAAGAGGGCTTGGGCTTTGGCTCCTTAACCTCATTCCTTTTAAACGTTTCTAAAACTCTGACCTTAAGCATCTTTAAACTTTCTCTTCTTAGATTATTCAAAGCCTTAACCGGAAGATAAGCATCATTATCCATTATAATGTCCAAATTCTCAAATACAAAAGGCGTATTGCCCGTTTTGCTAATCCGATCCTTAAGCTGAGTGACTGTCAAAGGAGCAGTTTTAGCGGCAGTGACGATATCTCCTGTGACTTCACATTGGATCTGCTTATATTCAACCTCTATTTTAACAGGAAAATATTTAAAAACAGTTAACAAACCATTAATCTTTTCTTGTTTTTTGTCTGTAAGATAGATTTTTTTGATTTTTTCCCCCAGCTTCTTGTCTTCACTTTTGTAGGTTGATTTTGATAAAGACAGCATCCGGTTGCGATGTTCCGGCTTATAATAACCATCTGAAAAACCACCTCGGTTATATATACTCTTAAGGTTCTGTATGTCATTGTCTTCTACATAATACCCTGCACTTCCTTTTTTATAATACAAATCTAAATATTTACGATAAAGCGCTGATGTAAAGGCCGCATATTCCGGGCTCTTCATCCGCCCTTCGATTTTAAATGAATCAATCCCCGCCTCAACTAACTGAGGAATATGCTCTAATGTGCATATATCTTTAAGGCTCATGTAATAATGTGCATCTTTGTTAAGCTTGCCATTCTTGACTAATTGATATGGTAACCGGCATGGCCCTGCACATCTGCCACGGTTGCTGCTCCTGCCGCCTAAGATACTGCTCAAAAAGCATTGCCCAGAATAACAATAGCATAGTGCCCCATGGACAAATGCTTCTAAATCTATATCTACCGCTTCCTTAATCCTAGTCACTTCCGCTATGCTAAGTTCCCTGGCCGTGACAATACGTTTTGCGCCATTATTTTTAAAAAACAAGGCCGAATCCTTGCTTGCCACTGATAGTTGCGTGCTGATATGTATCTCCAAATCCTTAAAGGTTTCTTGGATAAAATGAAATACGCCCATATCCTGAACAATGACAGCATCAAGCCCTTCCATATAAAAAGGCAAAAGGTATGCATAGAGGCTATCCATCTCTGAACCCTTCAATAGCGTATTAACAGTTAAATAAAGCTTCTTTTCATGTAGATGAGCATATTCGATGGCTCTTAATAAGTCCTCACGGGTAAAATTCACAGCGTATGCTCTTGCTCCAAAATGACTGCCTCCGGCATAGACAGCATCAGCGCCGCCATTGAAGGCTCCTTGCATCCCCTCATAGGATGCGGCTGGAGCTAGTATTTCCACTTGTTTCATATAATTTCTCCCATCCTCCCAGCTAGTGCTCGCTCGTAAGTATATGCTCTTAAATCAAGAAAGTGCTGCTTCTTCAAAAATGGAATGGGCAACACTTGTTATAATCTTTGACGATAAAGAAATGCACGGTCATGAAACAATTACCCCTTAATTAATGGTATACTTTTGTTTCAAGTTTAACAATTTGTTTTTGAAGCTCATTGATTTCGGATTTCAGTTCATTATTCTCTTTAGTTGCGTCTTCCAGGCGGATTTGTGATGCAATTAATTCGTGCTTTAAATCATACTCCAGCTTATCCTTCTCCTCAATGTCCTGCTCCATTAGATGTATCTGTTTCTTTGCCTTATGGTAATCATCTGCCATATTCAATTCCAGTAAAATCCGTTGAACATCTGTTGTCAAGCGCTTATAATTAGGCATCTCGTCAAGCTCTGCCATCTTGCTGTTGATATATAGTGCAATCTTCTGAAGATATTCTTTGCTCTCATAGCCACTTAACGTATAAACCTTTCCTCCAATTAATACTTCTATATCTGTTTTAGATGACATCTAACCAGCCTCCTACTCGAAATAACTTAATATTCTTTTTTATTATAAACGAAAGTTACTAAAAGCACAAGTGTGTTATTCTGGTCTGATTAACCCCATGTGCTTATATGTCAGATCAGTTACGACACGACCTCTTGGTGTTCGATTAATAAAACCGTTCTTAATTAAATATGGTTCATAAACATCTTCTAATGTCATGGCATCTTCACCAATGGCAGCCGCCAATGTGTCAAGACCCACCGGACCGCCTGAAAACTTCTCAATCATTGTGGTCAGAACACATCTGTCAATATAATCCAACCCCAGTTTATCAACTTCTAATAAATCCAACGCATGATTGGCTATCTCTTTAGTAATGATGGCACCGTCATATTTGACTTGAGCAAAATCTCTCACCCTCTTTAAAAGTCTATTAGCTAGCCTAGGCGTTCCCCTGGATCTTCTTGCCAGCTCCATGGCGCCTTGCTCTTTAATTCCTATATTAAGGATCTTAGCAGAGTTTTTAATAATAATAGCCAATTCCTGTGGTGTATAAAATTCCAGACGGCTCACAACCCCAAAACGATCCCGCAGTGGCGCAGTTAACAGTCCTGCCCTGGTGGTTGCGCCGACAAGTGTAAATCTGGGCAAATCCAAGCGAATAGATCTGGCAGTCGCGCCTTTACCAATCATGACGTCAATTGCAAAGTCTTCCATAGCCGGATACAGCACCTCTTCTACTTGCCGGGTCAAGCGGTGGATCTCGTCAATAAATAAAATATCACCTTCTGACAAGCCGTTCAATATCGCCGCTATCTCGCCTGGCTTCTCGATGGCAGGGCCTGATGTCACTTTAAAGTGTACCTGCATCTCATTGGCTATGATACCCGCCAAGGTAGTTTTTCCAAGACCGGGTGGTCCATAAAAAAGCACATGATCAATCGGCTCATCCCGTTGCTTTGCCGCCTCAATGTAAATATTCAGATTCTCCTTAAGCTTACTCTGACCAATATAATCCTTAAGCAGCTTAGGTCTTAAATTATTCTCAATCTTGATATCTTCTTCCTGTAATTGTGTAGCGATAATTCTTCTCTTCATTAAAAATCCCCTTGCCAGTATACTGATAAAATGATTAGAGCTTTCTTAGCGCAGACTTTAAAATCTCACCACTATCCATGTCATCTGTGACTTCTGCCGATTTCACGGCTCTAAGCGCCTCCGGCTGACTATAACCCAAAGCCACAAGAGCCATAATCGCTTCATTCCTGCTATCGGCTTCACCTATCATGATTGTCTCTGTATCTGATTCCAAGGCTGTGATGTTGTCAAGCTTTAGCTTATCCTTGAGCTCAATAATCAGCTTCTCAGCCGTCTTCTTCCCTATTCCGGGAGCTTTGGATATAGTTTTAGAATCATTGGTCATAACTGCAAAACGCAGTTCATCTGTTGTTATTGTTGATAAAATCCCCAAAGCTCCTTTAGGCCCGATACCACTGACAGTAATCAGAAGCTTAAATACCTTTAAATCATCTTTTGTCAAAAAGCCATATAAGCTCATAATATCTTCGCGTATATATAAATATGTATATACTTTTATCTCTGTGCCCGGCTTTGGCATCTGATCAATCACTGTCATTGGAACACTTACTCCATAGCCAATTCCATTGTTCTCAATAACGATAAAGTCCATCAGAATATCAGCCAGCTCACCTTTTATATATGATATCATGTCTCCCCCTTATTTTGTCAAACATTAGTTCTATTATATTCCAATATCATACTGTAAGCAAGTAAAAATAGTAAATAATCAAATTTTCCTTGCAAAATATAAAAAAACCTGTAAAATAATAACGATACCTTAATTATATAAGTTAATCAACCAAGGTTTATAGAAAGGCAATAAGAATGATAAGTGCAAATAATATAACGCTTCGTTTAGGAAAAAGAGCTCTTTTTGAAAATGTCAACATTAAATTTATCGAAGGCAACTGTTACGGTCTCATTGGTGCCAATGGTGCCGGAAAATCTACGTTTTTAAAGATATTATCCGGTAGCTTGGAGCCTTCTAAGGGTAGCATAACCATGAATCAGGGAGAGCGTCTATCTGTGCTTTCACAGGACCACTATCAATATGACCAATACAAGGTTTTAGACACTGTTATTATGGGAAATCAAAGATTATATGAAATCATGAAAGAAAAAGAAGTCATCTATATGAAGGAAGACTTCACAGAAGAGGATGGCATCAAAGCAAGTGAGCTAGAAGGTGAGTTTGCCACATTAAATGGCTGGGAGGCTGAAAGTGATGCCGCCATCTTATTGAATGGGCTAGGCATAGAGAGCATTCTTCATGACAACTATGTTAGAGATCTCGATGGCAGCCAGAAGGTTAAGGTATTGCTGGCACAAGCACTTTTTGGCAATCCCGATGTCCTGCTTTTAGATGAGCCGACGAACCATCTTGATTTAGATGCGATCGGATGGCTTGAGGAATTTCTAATCAGCTTTGAAAACACGGTCATCGTTGTATCACATGACCGTTATTTCCTGAATAAAGTCTGTACCCACATCGCTGATATCGATTATGGGAAAATACAGCTTTACGCAGGTAATTATGATTTTTGGTATGAATCAAGTCAGCTGATGATTAAGCAGATGAAGGAATCCAATAAGAAGAAAGAGGATAAGATCAAGGAGCTTCAGGAATTTATCCAACGATTCTCTGCTAATGCCTCAAAGTCCAAGCAGGCGACTTCTAGAAAACGCGCACTGGAGAAAATCGAGCTGGAAGAAATTCGCCCCTCCAGTAGAAAATATCCCTATATTGATTTCAAGCCTACTCGTGAAATTGGCAATGAAGTCCTTATGGCAGACAGTATCTCACTAACCATTGATGGCGTCAAAATACTCGATAATATCTCCTTTACATTAAATCATGGCGATAAGGTTGCTTTCGTAGGTCCTAATGTTAATGCCACCACTGCTTTATTTAAAGTATTGATTGGTGAAACCGAGCCTGATGAAGGAACCTATAAGTGGGGAGTCACAACAAGCCAGGCATATTTCCCTAAGGATAACGGACATGAATTTATCTCTGATGAAAGCATCGTTGACTGGCTAATGCAATATTCACTGGAAAAGGATGTTACTTATGTCCGTGGTTTTCTGGGACGCATGCTTTTTTCAGGTGAAGAGGCACTTAAGAAAGTCAGTGTACTATCCGGTGGTGAACGAGTGCGCTGTATGCTTTCTAAGATGATGATGTCCGGAGCGAATACGATCCTTTTAGATGAGCCGACGAATCACTTGGATATGGAATCAATTACGGCACTTAACAATGGCATGATTAAGTTTCCCGGTGTTATCCTTTTTACTTCGCAGGATCATCAGTTCGTGCAAACGATTGCCAATCGTATTATGGAACTGACGCCGGACGGCTTAATTGACAAGCAATGTACTTACGATGAATATCTTGAGAATGATAAAATGGCCAGAAAACGCCAAGTTGTCAATATGGATCAGTATCTCGATGATTAAAGGTTCGGCGGGCAGGCAACTGCCCGCTGCACTTTTACTAATTATTTAGGTGGCAAGAATACTGCATTGATAATGCTCCCATCCATTTTGAACCTAACTTATATAGGAATACTGCTGTCGAATGAGCATTATTATTTATTTGAAACTAACTACAATCTAGTATAAAGGATTTGCGCCAATAAATCAATCGCTGCATAAAAAATATCTATATTTCCAGCTACTCATAAAGTAACTGGAAATATAGATAATCTTTGCCGTCTCAAGTTTATTTGACAGGAAGCTTCTCACGTTTGGGTGCGATTCCTTCCAACACTGCGGAAAATGATTCAAGTGCCTCGTTTTCGTCTTTACCATCACATTGTATCACGATTTCATCTCCATGATTCATCCGGATCGCCACCAAGTTTAAAAAACTGCGCATGTTAATGATGTTATTACCCATAATAATATAAGACTTGCACGCATGCCGCTCTGCAATATCAGCCAGCTTTCCAGCCGGTTCAACCACAATTCCATCCGTTAGCTTAATGATCAGTTTCTTGCTCACCATACTACCACCTCCTATAGCTTTAATTTCGCAAACGCATCTGCGAATGCCTGATTGATCGGCTCTTTAGCCTCCTTCTTTTGTTTATTCATATAAGCGGCAACTTCCCTCTTACCAACTTTTTGGCCGCCTTCTTTTTTTCTTTCGTTAAAAGCTGAAAGCTTTTCCCGGTAACCACATACGCATACAAACCGTTTACCCTCACCCTCACCGACAAGCTCAAGCTTTTTATGGCAATTGGGACATCTGGCGTTAGTCAATTTTGCCAGATTTTTCCGATAACCACACTCTCTATCCTGACAAACCAAAAGCCTTCCGTTCTTATTGTTGACCTGAAGCAGCAATTTGCCGCAGTCAGGGCATTTTTTACTGGTTATGTTGTCGTGGCGGTAAGTATGTGTGCTGTTTTTTATATTATTGACAATTTCTACCGTATAATTCCTGATTTCAGATTCAAAATGCTCTTTTTTCATTGTTCCTGAAGATATGTCCATAAGCTTCTGCTCCCACCTCGCCGTAAGCTCTGGTGAACGTAAGTCATCAGGCACTAGATTAAGGACTTGCCTACCTTTTGAGGTTGTATAAATACACCTATCCTTCTTTTCTATCATGAAGCTATTAAAGAGCTTTTCAATAATATCAGCTCGTGTTGCCACTGTCCCTAAACCTTTTGTTTCTCCAATTATTTTGATCAAGGATTTATTTCCAGTCTCCATAAACCCAGTCGGATTTTCCATGGCCATAAGTAAAGTAGACTCAGTGAAGGGAAGCGAAGGTTTTGTTTTGCCGGAGGTTTTATTGATTGAAGAAATGCTGATAGAATCACCCGACTTATAATCAGGAAACACCTGTGAAGGGATCATCTGCTCACTAGCCGCCCCCTCATGATCATCATCTGTTCCATCAAACAATTCATGCCAGCCTTGCTTTTTAACAATCTTTCCTTTAGTAATAAATATCTCATCCTTGATTTTTAAGGTAAGTGTGGTTTGTTCATATTCGAATGGTGGAAATAACACTGCCAGAAACCTTCTAACAACCATTTCGTAGATCTTTCTTTCCCCATAATTCAAATCACCTATATTCACACCTTGTTCCGTTGGAATAATGGCATGATGATCAGATACTTTACTATCATCTACAAAGCTTCTATCAGCTTTAATGTTCTGGCGAATCAACTTTTGGCATATTGGTGCAAATGATCCTGCGCTGCAAGCCATAAGCCGCTCCTTAATCGTTGGAACAATATCTGATGTCAAATATCTTGAATCCGTCCTTGGATACGTAAGTACCTTATGGGTTTCATAAAGGCTCTGCATATAGTTCAATGTTTCCTTGGCAGAAAAGTTATATTGTTGATTGGCTTCTCTTTGGAGCTGTGTTAAATCATACAATGCCGGTGAATAGGCTTTTTTTAGTTTCTTGCTAACCTCCGTTGCCTTGCCGTCACAGCCTTGTAATTTTGACCATACAAGATTATTATATTCCCTATCATAGGTTCTATATTCCTTATTTTGGGAATTTTGCCAAATAAACTTCACTTTTCCGGACACAGCTTCCAATCCATAGTAATTCTGTGGCTTAAAATTCTTTATTTGTTCTTCTCGTTTGGCTATGATTGCCAGTGTCGGGGTTTGTACACGGCCACAGGAAAGCGAGGCGTTATATTTAACCGTCAAGGCTCGTGTCGCATTCAAGCCGACAAGCCAGTCGGCTTCTGCCCTGGCGAGGGCAGCATCATATAAATCAAGATAATTGTTACCATCTTTAAGATGCTTAAACCCTTCTTTGATAGCCTTGTCGGTGACTGATGAAATCCACAGCCTTCGTATTGGTTTCTTTACCTCTGCCTTTTCGATAATCCAACGGGCTACCAACTCACCTTCTCTTCCGGCATCCGTAGCAATGATGATGTCGCTTACCTCCTTTTTGTGCATTTGCTGTTTGACAACCCCGTATTGTCTGCCGGTTTTTTGAATAACCTCAGTTTTCAAGTGCTTGGGCAGCATGGGCAAGGTCTCAAGGTTCCAATCCTTATATTGTTCTTTGTAGCTTTCAGGAGCAGCTAACGTAACCAGATGGCCCAAAGCCCATGTGACAATATAAGCGTCTCCTTCTATATATCCATTTCCCTTCCGGCCACAGCCTAAAACTCTGGCAATATCTCTTGCCACGCTGGGCTTTTCGGCAATTACTAATGATTTCATAAAAAAGACTCCTTTTACTTATTTATATATTTATTATAAAACAATTTGGGTCATTTTGAAAGCGCATCCACCCCTTTTTCAGCTTTTCTTGTGATATCTCTTGACAAATCTCTTCTTTTTACCCAATATGAAATATATAAAACGTCGGAGGTGTTTCATTTGAATAATTTCTATACACATATCATGGATTTGAATAAGTCAATCGGGCACATCAGTGCTATGGTTGTCAGCGGTCCTGACTCGGGAAGTAAGGCACTGTGGACTTCTTCAGGATATATTTATAAAACATCGGATTCTCCCCTCTTTAACAAACTTTCCGCCAGCTTGGCTGATATTATGCATACCGCATTAATAACAATAGATGATCAGCAAATATTATGCGAGCCTTTAGGAAGCCGGCCGAGTTTAATCATTTGCGGTGCCGGACATATTTCCATGCCACTTATTCAAATTGGAAGGATGCTGGAGTTTTATGTGACAGTCATTGATGACCGCCCACAGTTTGCCAATAATGCGAGGAATTTAAATGCCGATCATGTCATCTGCAATTCCTTTGCTAAAGGCCTTAGAGAGATACCTGAGACGTCTAACAACTATTTTGTGATCGTTACAAGAGGGCATAGATATGATGTTGACTGTCTGGAAGAAGTTATCGATCGGGCAAACTCCTATATCGGAATGATCGGGAGTCGTAAGCGTATTGCTAATGTTAAGGAGGTTTTACTTGATAAGGGCATCTTGAGGGAGGCTTTAGACCATATCCATATGCCGATCGGTCTAGACATTAAAGCCGAGACGCCTGAGGAGATCGCCATTGCAATTATGGCCGAAATAATTCAGGTGAAAAACACCACCTATGCCACCTATCATTATTCAAAAGAATTATTAAGCGCCCTCGCTGCTCCATCTTCGGAAAGCATGAAAAAGGCTTTGGCTGTCATTATCCGTCGCCACGGCTCGGCGCCCCGCAATATCGGAACTAAAATGCTAGTGTTTGAAGACGGTTCTGCCATCGGCACCTTAGGCGGTGGCTGTGCTGAAGCCGAAGTTCTTGAGAAGGCCAGAGATTGTATCCGACACCACAAAGCTTCAACAATACACATCGATATGACTGGCAGACAGGTCGAAGACGAAGGCATGGTCTGTGGTGGGATCATTGATGTTTTTATAGAACCACTATCATAGTTTACTTGCTTACAGCTAGATATAATACATGTTTCCATCTGATAGTTCGTTTAGCATTCGGTACTCACGGACTAGGTCTTCCAGTGTTGTGCTATACATATACTGGCGGGCCGCCTCGTTGATCGGTTCCCAAATCAGATGCTTGATTGCCATCTGGTTGGGGGACTTAAGCTGATCTATGTCATCTACAATACTAAATTCACCTTCCAAAACCCGTAAGATTTCACCGACCGTGATCTCCTTAGGAGCTTTCGCCAATATATAGCCTCCCTGGGCTCCTTTCACACTGTTTATAAGCCCTGCCTTCCTTAATGCGGAAAAGACTTGCTCCAGATAGTTAAGTGATATTTTTTCACGGTCGGCAATCTGAGCCAGTGACACATGCCCATTAGCACTGTGATACGCCAAATTAACTAAAGCCCTTAAACCGTAACGTCCTTTTGTAGATATCTTCATCTAAAAGCTTCTCCTTTTCCCACTAAATAAATATGTTTATTATTGTATACAAATGCCCCTCGATTTGTCAAGTGTCTAAATATAATATTCAACAGTATCCAGACTTTCTTTAGAGATTTGTTCAGATTTGTCAACCAGCTGCTGCAATGTCGTATGATCAGTGACGCCCTTTATCGATTCCCATAAACCATTCCAAAATATTCTTGTGGCGCAACGTTCACGATCAATGCAAGGCTCATCTGACGCCGTCAAGCATTCTACCGGTGTTAGATCGCCTTCCACTGCCATCAGTATCTGACCTACGTTTATCTCCTTCGCATCCATGCCCAGCTTATATCCCCCGAACTTACCTCGGGTACTTTCAAGAATATTCTTCTTTTTCAATACTCCAACAATACGTTCTAAATACTTTTCAGAAATACCCGTCCGTGCTGAAATATCCTTAATAGTGACCGGTTCACCCTCTGAATACATGGCTAAGTCCATCACTGCTTCGATGGCATATATTCCTTTTGTCGATATCTTCATCAAATCACCCCTTTCATCGTTTCTACTATTTTACCACAGATCAAACATTAAAAAAAGATATCGCATTTCGACGATATCTTTTTAGATACACTCACTCTTTCACTGCTCCCGAGGTCATTCCTCCAACAATATATTTCTGTCCGATCAAATAAACAATGATTACCGGCACACAAGTCAATACAATATCTGCAAACACATAATTCCAATAGCTTTTATTTTTACCAAAAAACTGATATACAGCCATTGTCATTGGGTACATCGAGCTTTTATTGGATAAATAAAGTGGTGTCAGGAAATCGCTCCACACACTCATAAACTGAAGGATAAAGCAAGTAACCAGCACCGGCCTTAGCATCGGCGCAACAATTTTAAAGAATAGCGCTAGAGGACCCGCACCGTCAATAACCGCAGCTTCATCCATCTCGACTGGAACTGAAATCACAAAGTTTCTAATCGTGAAAACACAGAAGGGAATCATGCCGCTGGAAAATGCCGCAATAATACCTATTTTAGTTCCCGATATCCCTAATGTTGTTAAAACCTTAATAAGCGTAACATAGTTTATCGGGAAGAATAGGCCGCAAATAATGAAATAATAAATAAAATTATTGATTTTTGTTTTCCGGCGGCAAATAACAAAGGCTGCCATAGCACATAGGAGCACACTTATGATTGTCGCGACAGTGGCATATAACAAACTGTTTCCGAAGCCCTGGATGAGATTTCCTCTTTTTATAACCTCCGTATAATTTGAAAAGAACCATTCCGTCGGAAGTGACAGACTCATTCGGGCAGCTTCCGGCTTGCTTTTAAATGAATTAATCAAAACCATATAAAAAGGCAAAATAACAATCAGACTAAGAAGAATAAAAACCAATTGCTTAATAACTGTCTGCGCTCTTCTCTTCATCATTGCTGCACCTCCCCACGGCTCATATATTTAACAACGAACAAGCCAATCGCCATTGTAATAACGAATAGAATGGTATTCATTGCCGTTGACATGCCATAATTACCATTGGAATATAGCTGATAAGCATATGTTGTTATAACCTCTGTATAGTGTCCCGGCCCTCCGTTAGTAAGGACGTAAACAATATCAAATACCTTCAAACCGTATGTTAGGCCAAACACTAGGTTTATTGTAATGGCGCCTCTTAACATGGGTAGTGTGATGTGCCGTAGTTTTTGAAAAAAACTCGCTCCGTCGATCGATGCCGCTTCGTAATACGACTCAGGTATTGATGTAAGCCCTGCCAAAAAAATCGTCATGACATACCCGATTCCACGCCATGCGTCAACACCATAAATCGATTTCCAGACAACGCCTAAATCTGATAGCCACTTTTGCTTCAGGAATCCAAGATTTAACAATTCAAGAATCCTGTTTAAAAGACCATTATTATAATTTAAAATTGAAGTAAATGTCAGCCCAATAATCAAAAAAGGCAATATTGAAGGGAGGTATAGTATCGTACGATAAATACTCTTTCCCTTTAACTTCTCTTTAAGTAAGATTGCCAGAAATAATGCCGGAATAAGTTTTACAATATTGGAAATAATGGTAAATTTTAAAGTATTAAGGATTCCGGAAGAATAGTCTTTATTAGATGTGAATATGTCTATGTAATTCTGAAAACCGACAAAGTTCAATTCCCCAAGGCTTCGGCTGCTCCAATCGGTAAACGAATAGAAGATACCGAGTATTGCCGGGAATAGGAAAAATAGAATATATATAATAAGCGGCAGCCCAATGAACCATTGTGGATAAATATTTTTTTTATTCAAATCAATCACCTCTTTGATACAATTAACTAGTGTGCTATCTTATGACCTTTGACAAGTATCATTGAAACAGCACACTAGTATTAAAGATTTATTCCCAAGCCGGGTCGTTCGCTGTTTTAGCAGCTTCCGCACGGTTGATATCCATGTTTTCAAGCACTGCATCTACTTCGATCTGACCTGTACAATAGGCGATTAAATCTGCACCAAACTCCATCCAGTAGTCATTCGTATACTTTGTGCCTGTCTGAAGAACCGGAGTTTGCATCAAGGAAGTATCAATGCTGTCCATGAACTCTTCCTCTTCCGGCAGCCAGTTCTGTACAACTGAAGTATCTGTTACATCAAGATTCGTATACTGTGGTGAATTGTCAAGAATTTCTTGTAAACTCTGGGTTGTTGTCACAAAATCAAAGAACAGTTTAACCAATTCTGGATTTTCACTTCCGGCATAACCAAACATTGTAGGTCCGGCAGGATTCGTTGGGAAAGTCTCATTATCAGCTAACGGAATAAGAAACAGCCCATAGTCGTCCGTTGTATCCGTCTCGTCTTGAATTTGTTTGATAAAGCTGGAGTTTGCCATGGCCATGGCACAGTTTCTATCAGCATATTCATTGACTAAATTCGTGCTATCGGTACCAATCCAGTCTTCACCGAAGTAACCCAGATCTGAAAGCTCTTTAAATTGCTCTAAAACCAAAAGCATTGTCTCATTTCCCGCAAAGGTGGCTTCGTTATTGTTTAATGCATCATATAAGCCCGGCTGTGCTTGTTCGTAAACACCGCCAATTTGGAAGAATGCCAGTTGGTGCTGCCATCCGTCTGCTCCCGGTACTAACCAAGGCGTGATATCTTCCGCAGCAATCTTTTCACAGGCAGCCAAAAGCTCATCATAGGTTCTCGGAACGTCAATGCCCAATTCCTCAAACAAGGTCTTATTATAGAGCATGACATATTCTGGTGAATTATGCCACAGCTGCAGTCCATAGAGCTTATCGTCATACATACATGAAGAAAGTCTGCTTTCAGGCATAACGCTCTTCCACTGGGCATCAGAGAAATCAATGCAATATTTCTCTGGATCCACAATAACAGATTCGATGGCAAATGGATTAGACTGAATCCAGAAAATGTCCGACATAGTATCTGTTGTCAACCTTGATTGCATCACATCACTATACTGATCTGCCGGTATCGTCTGAAGGTCTACAGTAACTCCATAAGTCTCTTCAAAGCGATCGATGGTCACATCATACCGGTTGTCCATCCAGCCGGTGGACACTAAAATACTTAATTCCATTCCCTTAAACTCGTCAGTCACTTCATCAGTAACCTCATCTGCCGGGTCAGCAGCCTGCGTCTCAGTATTTGCTGATGTTTCGGCAGTGGTTTCACCATTATCCTGACCACAGCCAACTAACATAGCTGTTAACATCGACAAACATAACATCATACTTAGAATTCTTTTTATCATTGTCTTTCCTCCCCGTACCTAAATCCTTTTTTAATTAGTTTCGCAATATATTGTTCATTGGTTGAACTAATTATATAAAAAGTATCCTCCTGTTGTCTATGCACTATTCGATTCATAATTTGGACTCATTTTACCTTTCGATATTCAAATGGGCTTGTGCCCGTCTGCTTCTTAAATATTCTGCTGAAGTACCCCTGATCATGGTATCCGACTATCTCTCCAATCTGGCGAATCGTCAACTCCTGATGATGAGTGAGATAATGCTTCGCTTTGGATATCCGTAATGATGTAAGGAACTTAGACGGGGTGGTTTCATATTGTTGAAAAAATATCTTTGTCAGGTAACTCGGGCTAAAGTTCATATTTTTGGCAATTAAATTTAAGTTGATATCCGTCTTGTAATTATGGATTAAATAATCTTTTAAAACTCCGGCGATATGCTCGGGATTGTTGCGGGTCATCGCCGGATTAAAAATCTCCGCATATGTACTTTGCTCTATTTCAAATTGCCGTTTCAGCGCCATCAACGCATTTTTTAATTCCTCTGGGTCGATTGGTTTTAATAAGTATTCAGATACCTGCAACCGGATGGCACTTTTGGCATATTCAAATTCGGAGAATCCGCTGATAATGATAAATTTGGTCATTGGGAACCGGATATGGACTTTTTCTAAAAGAGCAATGCCATCCATCACCGGCATGCGAATATCTGTAATCAATACATCAGGCGTTAATTGCTTTACTAATTCATAAGCTTGACTGCCCGTCTGAGCTTTGCCAATAATTTCAAAGCCGATATCAAGCTGATGGATTTTATCAACTAAATACTCTAAAAGTAATGCTTCATCCTCCGCAACAATAATTGTATAGTTTGCCTGCTCCATCATCTATCTCCTCTCATTTGTAACTTCCAATGGAAGTAATGCCATGGTGATCTTCTGTGTTGCCATAGGCAAAAATCATCTTATCCTGACAGTAAAGCTTCCATCTTAAATAGACATTCAATATCCCCATCCCATCAATTTGTATATCCGGCATTCCTAATTTTTCAGAAGCCTTTGTAATACGCTGACCGACTAGCTTTAAAGCTTCATCGGTAAAGCCCTCGCCCGAATCGATCACATCAATTCTCCAATAAGCCTCACTTACCACACTTTGGATCGTCAAATTCCATGGCGGATTGCAATTAGTTCCATACTTCAATGCATTTTCTACCAAGGGCTGAATAATTAATTTAGGAACCTTAATGTCTAAAAGCGCATCATCTACATTAAATGTATAATTAAGGCTATCCTGGTATCGTATCTTCATACAATAAAGGTATTTCTGAATATAATCTATTTCTTCTCTTAATGTAACCACTAATTCCTCATTTTTCGTGATGTACCTCATGATTTGTGTCAGATTTCGACACATCAAGGCAATATCATCAGTCTTTCCATTTTCCGCCAGCACAATGATGCTAGATAAGGAATTATAATAAAAGTGTGGATTCATTTGCGACTGAAGCGCCAAGCTTCGTGACTTAAGCTCCTGTTGTCTGGTCTCGACTAGCTCATCCACAGATGCTTTTAGATTGATGCTCATATTCTGATATGACTTCGTTAACTGTGAAAATTCTTCAAACGGTGCTTCTAATTCCCTCATATTGATTTGCCCAAGATTATCTAGTTCGACCTTTTCAATCAGATGCCCTAATTTTTTAATAGGTTTCGTCAGATTGCTTGCCAAATAGAAAGAAATTATCGCACAAATGACGCACATGATCAGAATAAAAGCGACCAGCAGCTCGAAAAAATTGCGTACCGGCTCTAATACGATCTCCTGAGGCTGAACTGTTATATACGTCCAGCCGGTATAGTTCGATACCTCATAAGCAAGCAAATGGGTGGTATTTGTGTCCGGCACTTGAAAGGATACATGATTGGTATCTGGGTCAAGCATGTCAAAATAATCATAACTGACAGTGTCTTCGTCGGAACGATAAGGATAAATCTGGTCTCCGTCCTGATTGTAAATATAGACATTCCGATTATGATCATTGCTCACTTCATAGGAGCTTATGCTTTTAAAGATTGATTTAGAGGTTTTCACTGTTTCAACAGTGCCGACCGCCTGACCATATTTATTAAAATATAGGCGATAGAGGGAAACATACCAATCAGATGACGTTTTATTAACTGAGGAGGTCGTGTAAGGAAGACTAATCAGCTTGCTCCCGTTTAATTTTATAACAGGCTCAAGCCAATCAAGGGATTCCAGATCTACCTCGTATGTATTTGTATAAAATCCCACACTGATCATATTGCCGGCAAAGTCATACACTCTAATCTGATCGACTTTCGTATCGGCGCCGTTTATGGATACAAAAATTTGCGCCAAATCAGACAGGGCACTCTTTTTGTCTGCTAATGTCGCATTCTCATCACTTTTCAGAATAAAAGATTCCTGGAGCTTGTCTTTGACGATATTACTGTAGCCGATATTTATCGAAACCGTATCCATTGCTTCAATCGCCTGATCTGTTTGGGCTTTGATAGAAGATGTCAGTAAAACTATGGCATCTATTTCCTTTTCAATTAAGATGTTAGATGTAAAGCGATAAAAAAATGTTGAAAATACACCGACCACAAAAAGCGCAAGTAATAAATATGCCACAAAAAAACGAGTTTGTAACTTGGTTTTTTTCATCTGCATCACCTTTCTGCGAGCCAAGGAAATTCAGTATTTTCCCTTGATATCACTCCAATTCTCTTCGGCATGCTTTAGCAATATTTCCGCCTGCTTCATCGACATTTCCGGAAAATGTAAAAACATGCTGTGGGAGCCATAGCGTTCAATCAATTGATCAGCACCGTTGATCCAGTCTGTTAATTCTCCGGAGTAAACCTTGATCCACAAAGATTTTCCTGCCGCTCTTGCCTGATCGTATATCCCGTACCACTCGGCTAAGGTTCCATCGGGACCGTGGTCGCCGCTGGTCCATTGCAATGCATCGATTTCTTCAATCTCCATTAAAGCGCCCATATGCTTAATTGCATCTGGTCCATCTAAATGATACAAGACATTATCGAGCTTTTTCGCTTGCTGCCTAAGCGAATCAAGAATGAAGTCCCTGAAATTGTCCGGCGACATTAATGCGGAAAAGTCACACTGTAATTTTGCGGTCTTTCCTTCGCCCCAAATTTGAAACACCGTATAGCATGAACCATTTTCCCCGTCCTTGACGATATTATAAAATTCATCATAGTATTTAAAATATATATCATTGATTTGCGAAATCCTTGCACTTACCTCTTCCGGTTCATCAATCATATCAAAAATCATATCCTGAGCCCCCCTTAAGGATGCCAATATATCAATATTTTCCATCAGGTCAGGAATTCCAATATAAAAATCACCATTTGCCAGCCGATGGCATTCCTTCACTAGTTGAAGGTGCTTCTTAAACCAACTATTGTCAGGGTCAAAAGTAATCAGCGGCAGTTCTTCCCAATTATTAACAAACTCTGTAAACCAGACTGTGTCCTCGTTAAATACGATATCACTCCCGATATAAGACGCAATCGAGCCTGGTCCAAAATCTGCACTCATATTCGGAAAGCTCTCAGCAAGAAATTCATGATTATCACAATAATGACGGTATCTTGCTACCATCCGGTCAGCATTTTGATATTTATCCTCCATATCCTTTACTATCAGCTCTTGAGGTAATTCTTTGGCATCATCCTTTCGTGCCACGACGCACATTAATGGTCTGCCGGTATTTTGATGCTTCCAATAGTTTCTGAATTTTTCCTGAGTTTCAAGCCAGTTTTTTTTGTATTTCATAAATCTTTCCTCCTATGATCAGAATTTTAATGTGACAAATCGACTTTTATTTCAGAGCCGTCATAAATGATATTCTTTTGAACTGTTTCTAAAACGAGATGGAACCTTCTGACCTTTTCCATCGAATGATAATTCCCTTCCCGCTGCATAATGACAAGACACATCGCCTCATCCTGCCAGACAAAACGAATGGTAGAATAAGCACCGTCCTCATAGCTGTAATCTTCACCATTATCCTCATACAATATAAATTCGCCGGTACAACCTGGATAGATTTCTACAATTATAGGCCAATCAGGTGTCTGGTCAGCATATTTTAGCCCCTTTGCCTTAATTAATATGCTTCCACATTTTACAAATAAAGGGATCCGATCAAGGGGCGCCGCAGCCTTGATCGCCTGCCCACCGTGATAACGGGCTTTTGTCCAATAATCGTACCAGTCGTATCCTGCCGGAAGGTAGCAGGTTATGGCTTTATCAGAATCAATTTTTCGATTTCCCGAATCGTAGTACATCGGTTTTGTGACAGGACAAACAAGTAAGGCCGGACCAAACATATACTCGTTGGAAATCGTGTAAACATTGGGATCGTTTTTAAAATCAAACATCAAGCTTCTTAACATAGTATAATGCCGATGGGTTATTAGACCGGCTAGGGAATAGATATATGGCATCAATTCATATCTTAATAAGATGTATTTCTTAATGGTATCATAAAACATCGTGCCCGGCTTTCCAAAGTTCCATATTTCTCTTGGTGTATCTGTTCCGTGGGAACGCTGCATCGGCAGAAAGGTGCCATATTGAAACCAACGGCAATATAACTCGCAGTAACCTTTATCGTTGACGCCATCATTATAGTCTCCTTTCCAAAACCAAAGCGGATTTGGATTTGTATTGTTGCCACAGCCCCGTTTTTGCCAGGCGCTTCCAACGACAAAGAAGGCACCGATATCCAGCGTCCAATACGGCATTCCGCAAAGCCCCATATTAATCCCTTCAGTAATCTGTTTCTTCAACGTATCCCATGAAGCGCAAATATCGCCGGACCAGAGGACGACGCCATATTTTTGCTGGGAAGCATAACCGGATCTTATCAGGTTTAAAACACGCTTATTAGGCTCACACTTTCTTTGGTTTTCATAAATGCCTTTGGCATGCTGCAGCGCAAAGGCATTAGCCTTAGCCTGATCTAAATATTTTTTGTGTTCATTTCCGACGAGGGCAAATCGCTCCCAAGGCTCTCTTTTGATTTCACCGCTCCAGTCAGGTCCACTAAAGGGTTCGGTAGAGTCGCACCACCATGCATCGAATCCTTTCATGTATAAGCCTTCATAGCATTGCCGCCAATAAACCTCTCTGGCAGCCTCATCAAAAGCGTTATAGGTTGAATAGTCACCTAACATCATGTTTTTATTCAAGAATTCCTGATGATTCTTACCGCCTTCGGCCATATTGGGCCAGATAGATATCATCGTATGGACATGATTAGCATGAATTTGATTGTTGATTTCCCGGATATTTTGATAGCGCTTCTCATCCAGAGATTTTTCGCCCCATCGCCCGTCTTCCCATGTGTTCCAATCCTGGACAATTCCATCAAGGGGAATCTCTCGCTTTCGATATTCCCTGACAACCTCAAGCAGCTCATGGTCGGTTCGATAAGCTTCCTTAGATTGGATATAGCCATAGGCCCATTTAGGCAGCATCACGGCTCTCCCCGTCAATGTTCGATAACCATCAATGATTTCATCAAGACAGTCACCCAAGATAAAATAATAATCCAATTGTTCTACAGTATCCATATATATGTATGTGCCCAGAGCATCGTCGTTCCATGTCATTAATGAACAGCAATCTATTAAAATTCCATAGCCTTTGCTAGATATGAACATTGGCATGGGAATTCTCATATTATGCTGATATAAATATTGGTTTTGTCCCCGATAATTATAAATCCCTTCCTCACCTTGTCCAAATCCATAGATCAGCTCTTCTTGATCTAGATTCAGACCGAGTTTTGCGCGGTAAGCCCTCCGATCAATCTCTGGCTGCAAATTTGCAATGAAGCTACGTTCGCCATCAACCGTCTTAACTCGTCTGACTATAGGTGCTTTGCCACCGGTTGTATATTTAACCACATCAATGGCTTCTAACTCCTTTAAAGATTCCGCTAAATAAACAGTGGCATGACGGTTGTCTGACCAGGTAAACTGATCGGTGGATTTCTCAATTGACAATTTGACTTTTCCTGTGAAAAATTCAAATGTGCCATCATTTTTAGTCATCGACAAGGGCACCTGCTTTGATCGTATTTCAGGTTCGATGATCAACGAATCATCAAGAATTACGTCCTTTTTAGTATAGGCACATCTAATAATAGATTCAGTGATAGCATAAATCCCATATTTTCCAGCATTAGATTTTACAATCACTTCACCATCAAGTGATTTTTCAATTATCAATTCCATAAGATACCTCCAGATTAAATCAAACGGGTGTCATTCTAACTTTTATTTTAATATGGAAAATCACCTGTTTACCATAGATATTTTAAGTTCAAATTAGGACTTATTTCACCAAAAGTATGAAAAGGCAGATAATAACACCAATTATCCGCCTTTCACCACTACTTTTCTTTCAAATACTTCTCCCTCGTGGCTAAACCTCCGCGAATATGCCGTTCTGATTTGTTGACATCAAGAATAATTCTCGTCTGTTTTGCAAGGCTGGGATTAATTGTGATAAGTCTTTCTGTTACATCCTTATGTACGGTAGATTTCGATATACCAAATTGTTTGGCTGTCTGCCTTACAGTAGCACTATTTTCGATAATGTAATTGGCAATCTCTACCGCTCTCTCTTCAATATATCCTTTCAAGAAGATCCCCTTATGCTACACTGTTTTTACATTGTATGCAATTGCAAGGGCAAGTATGATTTTCGATTTTAGAAACGGACAACTTCGTTATCAATGATGGCCGCATAGTACAACTCTCCGATGTCAATTTGGGCACGGCCGCCGGTAGCTTCGATAACTTTCTGGCACAGCTGCTTCGTTGTTTTGGCTCTTGGCAAAAGCTCAAGGACTACTTTCTCAGTGTATTTAGAGTCGATTATCGGAGCATCTGCAAGGCTTGCTATATATTGTATCTTTCCAACCGATTGGTAATCTGTTACGATCTTAATGCTCTGACATAAGGTTTTATCGATCAGGTGACTGTTTGCAATCCCTTCTTTTGCCGCCCTCATATAAGCTCTGATGAGACCACCTGTTCCCAGCAGGGTTCCACCAAAATATCTGGTGACCAGAATAATACTATTATGAAGCTCTTCTCTTATCAGGATATCCATTATAGGCTTCCCTGCAGTACCTGACGGCTCACCATCGTCACTGCACCGGCATATCTCATAATTCCTGCCGATTGTGAAAGCATAGCAGTGATGCCTGGCATCCCAATATTTTTTTCGCACCTTCTCCACAAAAGCGATGGCTTCATCTTCGCTTCCTATTTTGGCGGTTGTGGAAATAAAGCGTGACTTTTTCTCCACAATTTCGCTTTCCCCGCCGATATATATTTCTCTATATTGATCTTCTTCCAATTGTTCGCACATTAAAAAGAACCTCCAAAAATGTGATAATTCCCTTAATTGTATCATGATTTTACTTTTCGGGAAACCTTTAAGTATATTTAAGATTATTACTTTTCTTTTAAATTATAACGCTAAAGAAATTTTCTCTTTATTTAATTAGGTAAATTTGTTATAATTGTTGGGTAAAGGAGGAAACACAGTGGATTATAGTACACATGGAATAGAAAAGCGAAGAAGGCAAATCCGTTCAAATGGTCCTAAAGCTGAAAAGAAATTCAATTTCACGATATTTAGGATATTTATCATATCTATCATCGTCATCGCTGCTGTTGGTATCAGTGCTGTCATTGGCGGTGTTAAAGGTGTTATTGATAGTGCGCCCGAATTAGAGTTAAGTGATGTCAAAGCACAAGGATATAAATCTTATGTATACAATAAAGACGGAACCTTGCTGACCGAGCTTGTAGGCGCAGAATCCAACCGGATTTTTGTATCAATTGATGAGATTCCCGAGGTTGTGCAAGAAGCGTTTATTGCCCTGGAGGATGAGCGATTTCTTGAGCATAACGGGATTGACCCTAAGGGAATGGTCAGGGCTTTTGTCGTTGGCTTAACCTCTGGCGGTGAATTCAGTGAAGGCGCCAGTACAATTACACAACAGTTATTGAAATTACAAGTGTTTTCAGGCGGTGAAGAAGAGAGTCTCCTATTGAGATTCAAACGTAAGTTCCAAGAACAATATTTGGCTTTAAAACTTGAAGAACAGATGTCTAAAGACGAGGTTTTAGAGTCCTATCTGAATTTGATCAACTTAGGCCGTGGAAACTATGGAGTTGAGGCAGCCTCCCTATATTACTTTAATAAATCGTGTGGCGAATTAACGGTATCCGAGGCTGCTGTTTTGTCTGCTATCGCACAGAGTCCAACGAATAACAATCCGGTAAGCGGTCAGGAGGTCAATGCTGCCAGGCGCAGTAAAACATTATCCACCATGCTGGATTTAGAATTTATTACCACGGAGGAATATAATGTTGCCATTGCTGATGATGTTTATGAACGCATTAACGCTAATGTTGCGGCGGCCGATGCTGTTCCTGATGAGCCTTATTCATATTATATGGATGCCGCGATCGACCAGATTGTTGATGACTTACAGGAGAAGTTAGGATACTCCAATGAAGAAGCTACACAGATACTTTACGGCGGCGGATTACAGATTTATCTGGCGCAAGATCCTGCAATCCAGTCAATTTTAGATGCAGTATATGCAGATAACAGCAACTTTCCAATTACAGAATACTTGCTTAAGTGGTCATTTACGGTATACAATGCGGACGGAACTGAAACTAATTATTATCCTGAGCATGAAGTATGTGTCCAGTATTTCTCTGAGAATTTGATGTATTCATCGGAGGAGGCCGCTAGAGAGGCCGTTGAGGTCTGTAAGGCTGGGTTAGGCATCGATCCTGCTTTGGAAACAACAGAAAGTTTTGAAGCAATCGTCCAATTGCAATCTTCCTTTGTCGTTATTGATCAATCGACAGGTTATGTTGCAGCACTAATCGGTGGGCGTGGCTCTAAAAACTCAAGTTTATCATTTAACCGTGCTACCGATGCACAGCGGCAGCCTGGCTCGACATTTAAGATTGTATCTACTTATGCACCATTACTGGATCAATTGGGATACTCACTTTCCGATACAGAAACAGATGTTCCTTATGTTAATAAAAGTGATGGGACTGTTATCCAAAATGTTGACTATAACTATGAAGGTACTGTTACCCTCAAACGGGCAATTATTGTCTCTAAGAATACCGTTGCCGCTAAACTTATGGCAGAAGTCATAACGCCTGAGGTGGCGCTTGAATTTCTCATTGAGAAGATGGGCTTTACAACACTTGACAGAGAACGAGATGCCGTAACTTCATTAGCTTTAGGCGGTGTTACTTACGGCGTGACAAACCTTGAATTGACCAACGCCTTTGCTGCGATAGCGAATAATGGCCAATATACTAAGCCCATACTTTATACTAAGATTTTAGATAGTAAAGGAAACGTTCTTATTGATAATTCAGTTGGCGAGACGCACACAGCAGTTAGTGAGTCAACTGCCTACTTTTTGACAGAAGCAATGCAGGATGTAGTCACTTCCGGTACCGGAACCAGAACGAAACTCTCCAATATGCCAACAGCCGGCAAGACTGGTACAACAAACGACTATAAGGATCTATGGTTTGTTGGATATACGCCGTACTATACAGCTGGTATATGGTTCGGGTATGATAATAATCTGCGAATTAAAACTCGTACCTCCAATACTAAGGAGCAACAGGTTATATGGAGGAATATTATGACACAGATCCATGCTAATCTGGAGAGAAAAGAATTCGAATTGCCCGATTCTATCATAACCAGATGGGTTTGTTCGGCCACCGGCAAACTAGCAGGCAGTAACTGCAAGTCTGTATTAGGGTACTTCAGTGCAGATAATGTTCCCACAGAAGTATGTAATGATCATATTTACCAAACAATATGCAATGTGTGCGGTGGTAAGGTTACAGATCAGACACCTGATAGCTACAGAACAACTAAACAATATACTTCGTATAGCAATATTCCGAATTATTTCTGTACGCATATTAAGTCGGCTGAGGATGAATCTGAGACGACGACACCACCGGAAGGACAAGATCCGGAGCAGCCTCCTGATAATCAGGATCCAGTTCCACCTGAAAATCAGGATCCATCTGCACAATAACTTATCAACCAGAAGCGCCCCGCGATTAATTAATAACTCGTGGGGCGTCTTTATTATTTTCGTTATTCTGTTTTTGGATTAAATATTAGCGAGGCAATGTACCCCAATAATAATGAAGCACTTATGCCGATTGCTGAAGCGGTAAAACCGCCTTGAAAAATCCCAATAAAACCGCGATTATTGATAGCCTCTTTAACGCCAATCCATAAGGTGTACCCAAAACCTATCAACGGCACACTCGCACCGGCACCGGCAAATTCAACGAGCGGGCCATAAAGCCCTAATGCACCCAGGACGGTGCCGCTGCAAACCAGAATGACCATCACTCTTCCCGGCAATAACTTAGTTTTATCCATTAAAATTTGAACTATGCCACATATGAGACCTCCTACTAAAAAGGCTTTGACAAAATCCATCAACCATCCTTCTTTCCAGGGGCTTTTGTAGTCCGCAACTTCCCCTTATTACTGATGCTATTAAGATGTCCAAATCTCTAAGAAAATATACCCTATTATAGTGGACGTGTATAATTCTTAAGCCATGCTTTTTCATCATCAGCTAAATAGGGAGATATTTTTTCATAAACCAATTGATGGTACGTATTTAAGTGTTTCTTATCCAATTCACTTAAATCCTCAGCTTCGATAGCATCTAAATCAATGGGCGCAAAGGTTAATGTCTCGAAATACATAAATTTCCCGAACTCATTTTCTTCGGCTGCCTGGCAGAGCATTTCATTCTCGATCCGGATACCATGGCTTCCCTCAATATAAATCCCGGGTTCATTCGTCGTAATCATCCCTTCTTCCAGCACTATTGACGGCTGCGCATGTGTCTGCCGCCAACGAATATTATTAGGACCCTCATGGACATTCAATAAATGCCCGACACCATGCCCTGTTCCATGCTTATAATCAAGGTTCAGCTCCCACAAAGGCGCTCTTGCCAAAATGTCTAGATTAAGACCTGTGCTTCCATATAAAAACCTAATATCTGAGAGACTTAACATACCCTTTAAGACGGCAGTAAACTGCTTTTTAATCCCTTGATCAATAGGGCCCAGGGCGATGGTTCTGGTTATATCTGTCGTTCCTTCCAAATAATGACCGCCTGAATCAACCAATAATAAACCTTCTGCATCTAGTGAGCTATCACTCTCCTTAGATACCTGATAGTGAACGATTGCCCCATGCTCCTGATAACCGCAAATTGTTGGAAAGCTTAGCTCAACAAAGTTCTCATGCGCCCTTCGGGCGGATTCCAAGTAGTCACAAGCAGATTTCTCACTTATCTTAATTTTACCAATATTGGATTTAAGCCAGTACATCAGCTTTGTAACTGCGACACCGTCTTTGATATGTGCTATTCGAGTATTATTGATCTCCACCTTTGTTTTAACAGCTTTAAAGATTGTGGTTGGATTCATCCGATTAATCACCTTGATTCCATCAGGTAAGCTTTGACATATGGAATAATTGACTTTGTTCTTATCTAAAAGAACGACTTCGCTAGAACACATCGTCGAAATATAATTGTATATATCATTGTAGTCCTTAACGGCAACGCCTAAGCCCAAAAGCATTTCCTTCACTTGATAATCCAGCTTATGGACATCGATAAACAAAATAGCAGAATCCTTCTTAATGACTGCATAGCATAAGACAACCGGGTTATAAGGCACATCGCTGCCCCTAATATTAAATAACCAAGCAATATCATCTAAAGAAGTTAATATATGCACAGTCACATCATCAACGGTCATGTCCTCCCTTAAGCGCAAAAGCTTTTCTAAGGCACTAAGACCGGTGTAGGCCAAGTCCAATCCATATAATTTATTCTTAGGTAACGGCGGCCTGTCCTCCCATATTCTATCGACCAAATCCAGCTCATGCTTTATAACAATCTTTTTCGAGCCTAAACGTTGCTTAAGCTTGCCACCAAAATGTGCCGATATGACCCTGCCGTCAAACCCTACCTGATCGCCTTCATCAAGTGTTTCAAATAGGTACTCACCAATATCGGGAACACCTGCCCCTTCCTGTTTAAATAATTGAATTGTGCTTCCTGACAACTCCTTCGCTGCCTGGAGAAAATATCTGCTATCAGTCCAAAGTCCGGCTTCTTTAGCGGTCACGACCAACGTTCCGGCAGACCCGGTGAATCCTGACATAAATTCCCTTGAGTTAAAATACTCGCCCGTATACTCAGAAAGGTGGAAATCATCTGTGGGGATAATATATGCATCAATATTGTGTTGCTTCATCAATTGTCTAAAGCGCTCTAAACGCTGAATAATCATATGCGGCTCACACTCCTTTACTTTTTCTTAGTTTAGCGTATCATTGTACCTTCACAAAGTCAATTATTTTAAATAGACGGTTTTATTTTTTCCTGAAAATGTTATAATAATATTATTATCTATCACAATGTAAGGGAGATTATTATGGATTCTAAAGCGTTTTATCAATTAACTTATGGACTTTATATTATTTCTAGTGCCGACAAGGGAAAAGCTGCGGGCTGTATCGTCAACACACTCGCTCAGGTTACGTCAAAGCCTGCTCATATGTCTGTAGCTATCAACAAAGATAATTACACGACACAGCTGATCAAAAGCTCTGGTATATTCGCAGCGGTAGTATTAGCCCAAGAAGTCTCAATGAACCTGATCGGTGAATTTGGTTTTAAAAGCAGTAAAGATACCAACAAGTTCCTTCATTATCAAACGAAGAATGATGAGAATGGGATCCCCTATGTCACCGAGCAAACGCTTGCCCATTATAGCTGTAAGGTAGTTGATCAGCTTGATTTGGGTAGCCATATTATGTTTATCGGTGAGGTGACGCAAGCAGAGGTCCTAGCAGAAGGGACGCCTCTGACCTATGCCTACTACCAGACGGTTAAAAAAGGCGGCACTCCTAAGAATGCCCCCTCCTACAAAGAAGAGCCAGCTAAGAAAGGCTATCGCTGCACTATCTGTGGTTATATCCATGAAGCTGATACCTTACCGGCGGATTTTATTTGCCCTATCTGCAAAGCCACGGCTGATCAATTCGAAAAGCTGTAGCAGCACTTATCAATCTGCTGCTAACGCCTTAATTGCACGCACGGCAACCGCTATCTCTTCATCAGTGTTAAAAAAAGAGAAACTAAACCGAACCGCCCCTTGCGCTACTGTTCCCAATGCTTTATGCATAAGCGGCGCGCAATGCGCTCCTGGTCTTGTGGCAATATGATGTTCCATATAAAGCTCATCACTGACTTTGGCGGAATCACAATCACCAAGATTTAACGCAACAATTGGCGCTCTATCTTTTGTCGTGAAATCCCCGTATATTTTAATTTTAGGAATATCTTTAACGCTCTGATAGAACTGTTCCATCAGAGCGATTTCCTTTTCCCTGATCACCTTCATGCCTGTAGTTTCAATATAGTTAAGCGCCGCAAAGAGACCGGCAATCCCATGTCCGTTCAATGTGCCGGCTTCAAGTGCCGTGGGCATACTGGTCGGATGTTTTTCTTCATAAGTGGCAACTCCGCTGCCGCCAACCTTTAGTGGTTCGATAGACAGTCCTTCTCTTACGCATAAGCCTCCTGTTCCTTGTGGACCCAATAGGCTTTTGTGTCCGGTAAAGCATAAAACATCAATATCCATCTCTTCCATATTGATAGGGAAAACGCCTGCCGTCTGCGAAGCATCCACGATCAATAGTAAGCTATGTTTCTTACAAATAGTACTGATTCTCTTTAAATCCAATTTATTTCCAGTCAAATTGGATGCATGGGTACAGACAATCGCTTTTGTATTCTTTTTAATAGACTTTTCAAAATCAGCATAATCTAGCGTTCCAACTTTGTTGCTATTTACAATGGTAAGCTCCAACCCTTTTTCCCGTAAACGATATAGCGGTCGCAACACCGAGTTATGTTCTAACTGCGTCGTAATCACATGATCCTTCGCTTTCATAAGACCGTTGATCGCTATGTTTAAGCTCTCCGTAGCATTGGAAGTAAAGACCACCTGGCTGACTTTTGAGACACCGAAAAAAGCAGCAAGTTTTTCTCGCGTCTCATAAATCATTCTGGAGGCTCCAAGCGATGCGTCATGGGCACCTCTCCCAGCATTACCCATAAAATCCATTGCTTGATAAACAACTTCCTTGACCTGCCTTGGTTTATGCAAAGTTGTTGCGGCATTATCTAAATATATCATCCTGCATTCTCCTCTTATGTATACCCTATTGCTTATGCTGGATGGGTACTGATGCATTCATTATATCGTTTCACAAGCTTTTTATCAATCATGAATTTTAATCGAATGTTCTGCTCTCTAATACGATGCCATGGGCAATTCCCGGGACACTCTGCCCTTCATTAAAGCTGACCGTTGACAAAAGCGCGCCTGTTGGCACAAATAATACTCTTTTCCATTCTCCGGATACTAATTTGGGGATCACATATGCCGACAAGGTGACCGCTGAGCAGCCGCATCCGCTTCCGCCAGAATGGGTGTCCTGCGTTTCTTTATCAAATATCTCAATACCGCAGTCCGTATGCTGCTTTTCAATGTCAATGTCTTTATCGGCAAGTAATTTAATTAAAATTTCCTTCCCCACGTAGCCTAAATCTCCGGTGATGATTTTATCGTAATCCTCCGGCGCTCTGCCTAAATCAGTCAGACTTTGATAAATCGTCTCACATGCGGCCGGTGCCATGCATGCCCCCATATTCATTGAGTCCTTGACACCTAAGTCAACAATTTTCCCGATCGTCGCCGATGTAATAACCGGATTATTCTGAGACTTTATATCTCCCTTCCCCAAAATGACACTTCCACTTCCAGTGATTGTCCACGTTGCGGATAGCGGCCGCTGATTTCCATAGACCAAAGGAAATCTAAACTCCTTTTCGGCACTGGCAAAATGACTCGAGGTTAGTGCCAGTATTTGATCCGCAAACCCGCCATCTACTGTCATACTGCCAATCGCCAGTGCTTCGCCCATCGTTGAGCAGGCTCCATAGAGGCCTATTAACGGTATTTCAAAATCCTTTACGCCAAAAGAAGTCGCTATCAATTGTCCTAGCAAATCTCCTGAAAATATAAATTGGATATCCTTTGCAGACAAACATGCTTTTTCTAATGCTTTTTCGGCTGCTTTTTTCAGAAAAGTGCTTTCTGCCTCTTCCCATGTCTTTTTCCCTAACATAGCCTCCTCTTCAATGACATCAAATAAATCCTTTAAAGGTCCTTCCCCCTCTTTCTTGCCAACAATGCTAGCATAAGACAAAATAACCGGGGGATTTTCAAATACCACTGTATTTTTACCACTTCGTTTGTTCATCATAGCATAAATCCTTTCTGAGTTTTCTTAATTTACACAATTCCAATTTGAAGTAAAATGTAATAAATAGCACCAAAAAAAGCTGAACTTACGATGCCATACAAAATAACCGGTCCAGCAATGGTAAATATCTTGCAGCCAACCCCGAACACCTGACCTTCTTTTTTAAATTCAATCGCACAAGCTGCGACCGAATTGGCAAATCCGGTGATCGGAACCAGATAACCTGCACCAGCAAATTTAGTGATCGGCGTCACCAGATTAAATCCTGTCAATACGACACTGGCAAAAATCAATGTCAACGTCATATATGCGGAGGCAGTTTCCTTTGGATGCCCAATGTTTAAATACATCTCAAGGAGCAATTGCCCGATCAGGCAAATCAAGCCTCCGACAATAAAGGCTTTTATAAAGTTAAGCATACTGCTGTGCTTGGGTGTGACCTGATTGACGTATTCATTATACTGCTTCTCTTTCATTTTCTGTTCTTTACTTTTCTCCATTTTGCACCTCTTTAATTTATATAAAATATTGAAGTAACACTCCCACAAGCTTTCCAAAAGCCAGTGCCAGCACAATGGCGGTCACGGCTGTCGTTAATTTAAACCGCCTTAAGAAAATAGGAAATGCATTAACTATCTCAGCAATAGAGCTAATCAGGCATCCGACAAAGATTCCTGAAAACAGACCTATTATGCCAAGCAAGAGCACCCCTAACGGCAATGCCGTAATTGATACTGAATATGTGACGCCTGCTGCTGCGCCTAGGATAACGCAGTTTTCATAGTAATGAATAAACCTAGCTGTTTTCGTCGTTTCTGCCAAGCGGTTGATAATGCCAAGACTCGTTATGAAGGTGAATAAACCGGCGGCAACCAATGCGCCCGATGCCAGTCCGATGATTATTAAAATGATAGTCCTAATTAATATCAATTGTGTCACCCTTTCGGGAGGATTCCTTAATTAATGTGTCGCAAATATCCGCTTCATATTTTTTCATTTCAATCTCCATTGGGGTGGGGTCTTTCGTCAGCTTCTTTTTGCCAAAATGATTAAAAAAGACGATGATTCCCAGCGCAACTCCGAGCGCATAGGTTAACTCCAATATTCCGGCGCCATTCCTCTGGCTTCCGGTGGCGATATAATGAATTTTATCAAACACGCCATTGACACCCACATCTTCGTTATATGTCATAATTGCAAATACACTTCCAAAAAAAGTAATGGCCATTACAAATGTAACTTTAAAAAATGTAATGGCCGTCTTCTCTTTTCCCTCTGTCACGTAGCTGATCACAAAATCATTTTCCCCAATACTGCTAATGAGGATCGGCTCTTTAATATGTTCATAAATTGCCTGGATCACCACCATTGAGGAAGCTGTTCGCTTTTCATTATAGGTGACATTAAAAGAATAAAAATGAATATTTCTTATTTTTTCAGCGAGATTATAATTATCGCAATAGATTTTGCCAACATCTTTAATGAATATCTCTTTCTTTTTAACTTCTACATGTCTTTCGATTTTTATATATACAGCCGTCATAGGGCATTACACTAACGTCGCACCACTATAGGTGGTCGCATTGCTGATTCCTAAGTCAAAACCTGTGAATATTAAAAAGCCTGCCAGGAATAATAAGATTAGTGCTATAAGGGTTATTACAATTTTTGTAGTCAGTCTTTTTGCTAACATCATTCTCACTCCTTTTATTTCACACACAATCATTTGCGTGTTGCTCACAACTTACAATAATTATATCTCTATCCTTATTATTCCTAGAATTTTTTTGTTTATTCTGAATTTTAATTATTTTATTCGTTCGCGCATAGATTCCAGAATCCGCTTTTCAAGCCGTGAGACTTGAACTTGGGAAATTCCCAGCTGATCGGCAATTTGAGACTGCGTCTGATTATGAAAATACCTTAAAACAATAATATTCCTTTCCTCCGGTTTTAATTGCTTTAATAGATTCTCAAGAAATATCCGATCTAAGACTAACTCGCCCGTATTCACATGATCTTCTAACTTGTCCATTAAGCAAATCGTGTTGCCTTCACCCTGATATATGACCTTATGCAGCGATTCAACCTCGGTATTTGATTCCAGTGCCAGAATCACATCATCGATGGCAATCCCTGTTTCTTTACATAATTCACGGGCGGTAGGGTCTCTCCCTAATTCTCTGCATAGCTTATCCTTTGCCAAGCTTAGTTTATAGGCATTATCTTTAATCGATCTGCTCACCTTAAGCATTCCATCATCGCGCAGGAAGCGTTTAATCTCACCGGTTATCATAGGTACTGCATAAGTTGAGAACTTAACCCCAAAGTCCATATTAAAATAATCAATAGCTTTAATCAGACCGATTACGCCCACCTGGAATATATCCTCCGGCTCATAGCCCCTGTTAGAAAACCTTTTGACAATACTCCATACCAGCCCGACATTCTCTTCTATTATTGTGTCTCTCGCTTTTTTATCCCCTTCCCCTGCCAATTTCAATAAATCAAAAATACGTTCCATAGGCATTCCTAAATGGCTTCTTCATTGATGCAAACACCCAACAGTTTTTCCATCACTACCTTTGTTCCTTTTAAAGGTGTGGATTCAACATGCAAATCGTCCATAAAGGCCTCCATAAAGGCAAATCCCATTCCTGAACGCTCCATTTCTGGTTTTGTCGTATATAAAGGCTCCATTGCTTTGGCAATATTTTCAATGCCCACCCCTTCATCGCTGATTTCTATTCTTAAGGTTTTGTTTTCTATCATACATTTCATATGGATTTTACCCGGTCCACTGTTATATCCATGAATCACACAGTTTGTGACCGCCTCCGATACAGCAGTCTTAATGTCAGACATTTCTTCCAGAGTCGGATCGAGATATGTGATAAATGCCGCTACAACCATTCTGGCAAAGCTTTCATTTTCTGATTTACTGTCAAAATACATATCCATTTCATTTCTCTTCATTGAAACCACACTCCTTTTTCTCATTTAACATATAATCCAGTTAAGGCATCATCTAAGCATTCATATTCATAGACCAATTGATGGAGACCTGAAATGAGTATCAGCTTCTTAACCGGCTCTGCGGCATTGATAATGCTAATCTTTCCGCCGCGAAGGCTAATCTCTTTGTAACGGCTGATAATCATTCCAATCCCGGCACTATCCATAAATTTAGTGTTTCTAAAGTCTAAAATAAGATGTCTTGTCACGCCCCTGCGCATAAGGTTCTCTGTAATTGATTTTATTTTCTTAGCTTCATGATGATCCAATTCAGCTCCAATCGTTAGTATCAAACATTTCTTGATGACCTTATAGTCTACTTTCACGAAAAAATCCACCCTTCATCAATTATAATTTGCAAAAAAAAGACAAAGACTAATTTCAATTAATCTTTATCTTTCAATGTGCTCTTACTCCATATTACTAAGTGCCTGGCTTGAAGCATCAAACCACTCACCTGACGGAAATTCATCTACAATACGTTGATAGAAAGCAGCGGCATTTTCTAAGTCGGCAAGCTTTTCATAGGAGCTCGCAAGATAGAAAATCGCATTCTCATTCTTATTATCTAATCTGAGTACTCTTGTGAAGTGGTTTTTCGCCTCACTGTAATTCCCGGACTCATATGCACTTAGTCCGCTTTGGTATTGGCTGATAATGGTTTGATCCTTAGTTTCTGAAAGTATAAATTGATATATATCCTTTGCTTCTTGGCTATCAAGCTTGTCCTCTTCAATATCAGATAACAGCTCTCCAGCATCACTTTCATTTCCTAACATAAAAGCCCTTGCGGCCTGAATAAGCAACAAATCATTGCTTCCTCCATCAGTTGCCATAGCATAGATATCCAGCTGCGATTGCATGCTTTCGTTCTGGGTCTTTAAATCTTCGATCTGTTTGGTCAGTGAAGAAATTTCGGTGTTTTTATCTGATATCTGTTCACTGTACTCAACCACGGCACGATTATACTTTTCCGTTTCGACTCTTTGTATTGAAGGAACAAGCAGCAGCCATACAACGGCAGCCCCGATAATAATACCGATAAGCACATTGACAAAAGATAATAGGCCGGTGTTAAAATCCGTATATCTGCTAGAGGCATTCTCTTCAATAACGACCGGGTTAGGATCATTAATCCGTTGGAATCCATCTCGCTTCTTGCTTCTAGTTCGCATCTTATCTCCGGCAATCTTAACAAGTTCTTCCAGATACCTTAAGCTAGTTATATTATTTCTATCTACACGTAAAGATTGCGCCAGAACTTTTCTTGACGCAGCATATTGCTTAGTCTTAATATATAATAGACCCAACAGCTGATAAGCCCTTATATAGTTAGGACTTAAATTGACCACCTTTTTCAATTCAATAATCGCCATCTCTGCATTGTTCTGATCCAAGTATTCTAAAGACAAATTATACTTTTGTATTATTTTATTAGACTGCTGAAGCTTACCGGGATTATTCTGCACATCTTTAATATATGTAGCCGCTATATTATTCTTCTTCTGTAAATGAACACTGATAACCCATTCACTTAACGCCGCAACTATCTCACCGGTATGGTAGTAAATTAATCCCTGCAGATTTCTTGCATCGGTATTATACTTATTATATTTCAGACTTGTCAGCAAAGAAGTGGTAGCACCGGTTAAATCTTTTACTTTTATCTTCTCTAAGCCTTGGTTATAATGCCAATTTGATGCAAAAATAATCTTACGCATCAAGACGTTTGATTGACCGCAGTTACTGCATATATACGCATTTATCATAGGGGTGTTACAATATGAACAATTCATCTTGCTTCCCCCTAAAATCCTTTAATTGAATTCTGGCTGTGCTTCAATTCCTTAAGCATATCCTCAATTATGTCAGTAACATCTCTTAAGTCATTCTTATATATAGCATCCTCTGCCTGATCTATCTCAAGGCTTGGTTTAAACTTCTTGATTTCTTCTTCAAAATTAATCATTAGTTGTTCCTCCTAAAATCCTTTTTATACTTCCTGCCAGATAAAGCGACCCAATACAACATAAAATCCCTTTGTCTTTTATCCATTCTTTGCCTTCTGAAAGTGCTTCCTTTATATTATATGTACTGTAAATCAAACCATTCCAGTTTTCCTCAAAAAAATCTTTTATTTCTTTTATGTCGGCACTATTAGGCTCACCTGTTCTTGTTATTATAACGCCTTTCAAATTCGACAAAGTACAAAGCTCTCTAATCATCGTCTGATAATCCTTCTCCTTGCCGACGGCAAAAATCAGATATAAATCAACTTTATCAAAGCAACTGTTAATGATATGAGTAAAGGCGGTGATCGCAGCCGTGTTATGGGCACCGTCAATATATATATGTTCGCAGACTTCTTCCATCCGACCGTGCCAGCTAGCTGACTTAGCACTCTGCAAAACAGTACTTCTAAATGTCATATGATCTGGTGATATATCCTTTATTGCTGTCTTGATAGCTTCTATTGCTAAAATAAATAGGCTGCTATTGACCACTTGGTATAATGCATTCGTATTTAGAATAACATCATATCTATTATGATACATATTATTTAAAGAAAAATCAATCTTTTTACTACAGATATTTATATTTTCTATATCAGAGGCTTTTAAAGCATACACTTCACAGCCCAATTTCTGTGCTTTTTCATTGATAATCGTCTGGATCATTTGATGATTGCTATAATAAATGACAGGACAGCCTTCCTTTATTATCCCAGCTTTTTCTTTGGCTATTAGATCAAGGCTGTTTCCAAGAATTTCAGTGTGGTCAAGGCTGATGGCCGTTATAATGGAGATTAGAGGTCTATCAATAATGTTAGTTGTGTCGTTAAGACCTCCAATACCTGCCTCCACAATGGCAAAACGGACACCTCGCTCGTTAAAGTATACCATGGCTATTATATATATAAATTCAAAAAAGGTTGGATAACTCAACCCTTTTTGCGTGTTTTTTCGTATTAAATTTTCGACTTTACAAAATATTCTCGTAAAATCATTGTCATCTATATCAACACCGTTGATACGAATCCGTTCATTGATTTTAACTAAATGCGGCGAGGTGAATAAGCCGACTTGCTGTTTACAATTGATTAAACAGCTTTCCAGATATAGGCAGACGGAGCCCTTTCCATTTGTTCCTGCCACATGTATATATTCAAATTCACTTTGCGGCTTATTAAGCATGTGAAGTATTTTGATAAGGTTTTCCCTGTTTGTTAAGTGCCTGCCTCTCGGCAGGCTATATAAATTATCTATACACTTCTTATAATTCATCAGTTTCTCCTAAGTGCCTCAATCGGACTTAATTTAGCAGCCTTTTTCGCCGGATAGATACCAAAGAAAATACCTATGCACGATGAAAACAGTGTTGCCGACAAAATAGTGCTTATCTGAACCCCAGGTGTTATCGGTTGGCCCGTTGTTGATCGAATAATTGCACATATACCAAATGCACCTAAAAGACCAAAAACAATGCCAATCACACCCCCCAGTGCAGTAATAATCGCAGACTCGGCCAGAAATTGGGTTATGACAGATGAAGTCTTTGCGCCCAATGACTTACGGATCCCGATCTCTTTTGTTCTCTCTGTCACAGATACAAGCATAATATTCATCACTCCAATACCTCCTACCAGAAGCGATATTCCTGCCACTAGAGAAATAAAAGCAGTCATAATATTCATCACTTTATCGATCGAATCAATCGTCTCATTAAGATCTTCTACATGGAAAAAATCTTTCCCTACACTTAGATGCCTGGATTCTAAAAGATGGACGCTCTCTGAAACAACGGCTTTAGTATCCGCAGTTTCATCAACTAATATTTCTATCCTCTCGAAGCCCTCCTTCAAAAGATTAAAGTCCGACAAAGCAGTAAAAGGAATATCTGCACTTACTGTTATTTTATCAGTGGGCGGCGCACTGATAAGAGCATTAGTTCTCTTTTCCTCATAAACCCCCACAACAGTAAACGTTTGGGTCGCTTTAGACAGAGTAATATCAACCTCCATACCGACTACATCATCTGTTCCAAACAGTGCAATAGCATCTTTTTTTTCAATCACACAAACCCGTCTCCCCGACTGTACATCAGCTTCGGCAAAATAGCTTCCACGGATAAAATCTTTATTACCGGCAACCTTCTCCGCTTCACTTCTGGCAAATACGGCAATATCAAATTCTCCCTTTTTAACATAAACAGTTCCGGTTTGTTCCACCAAGGGGGTAATACCAGTGACACCTGAAACTTTCTCTTTGATAGCCTCCATATCTTTCTGAGTAATCCATTCCCCGTTATCTATTGATTCCTTGCTTAAATATACTTTAATATATCCATCGGAAAAACCACTTAATTCATTATTCATTATATTAGATGCTCCGGTACCTATCGACATAATCATAATTACAGAAGATATCCCTATGATAATTCCCAGCATTGTTAAAGCAGAACGACCTTTATTGGCCTTAATATTTTCTATTGCCATCTTTATAAATTCATAAAGCTGTCCCATAGTTATAATCTCCTCTCTATTCCGGCATCATGTAGTCTACCTTTTGACCTTCCTCAAAAGTATCGACGCTGTCAGTAATAACTAAATCTCCTTTTTCCAATCCCGATTTGACTTCAACATAATTATCTGATGAAATCCCCGTTTCCACCTTTTTCATGACAATTGTACCATCTTTCACTACATAGCAGAAAGATCCGTCCATTCCATTATTAATAACCTCTGCTGGTACCATCAGTACATTTTCTGCCTTTTTTCCAAGTATAGCGGCTTTTGCCTCCACCCCAAGAAAAATATTTTGATCCGGGTTATCTATATGTACTTCCGCATCTACAGTGGTTGTGCCATTTTCGTTGGTGGTCGCTATTTTATTAATTCTGACAAGCTTACCCTTATATTCATTGCCAACTATGATGATTTCGGCAGACTGCCCGACTTTAATCTTCTCTAAATCATATTTTGAAATCATGACATTTACATTAACATCTTCTGTACTTTCCAAGGTGAATAGTTCCATTCCTTGTGTAACCGTCGCGCCCTCCACTGCTTCTGCTTTTGTGATGACGCCAGTGAATTCTGCATGAATCCCCTTTTTCCCTTCTTCGATCAACTCTTCTATGGATTTAGCTTTAAGCTCTGCAATATTGTTGGAAACATCCAACTGGGATATCGCACTGGGACTTAATATCGAAATATCTGCACTATCTACAATTGCTTGTGCAGAAGCTAACTTCCCCTGCAGCTCGGCTAACTCTGTCTGTGCGTTCGCCACTTGCATCTCAAATCCACCTGCAGCCGCGCCGCTGCCGCCAGATATGCTTGCATTATTGATTTGTGCCTGTATCGAATCTACAGCAGCTGTTGCCTCCGACAATAGGTTTGCTGTTTCCGCAGCTTTATCAGCAGCTTTCTTGAAATTATTTGTATTAACATCATTACTTTCCTGCTGCATCTTTGTTTTTGCGACTGATTCTTCGATGACGGCTTCATTATAAGCCTTTTGCCTGTCCTGCTTTACTGCTTGCGCCTCTGCCAGTTGCGTGTTTAAAGCATTCAATTGATTCATCATTTCTTCCGACGCTGCTGCTGCTGCCTGATTTACTGAGACAGTCATCTGATTTTGTAAATTTTTGATTTCATTCTTTTTTTCATTCACCTGAGCATTTAATGTTTTTACATCCTTTTCCGCTTGCGCTTTATCCTTTGCTGTTATATTTGATTTGGTGAGAGAATCCTGAGAGGTATAATATGATGATAGAGCCTCCATCTTTGCTTCTTTATTTTGCTCCTCCAAACTCGTAAGGTCAAAAGCAATCAAATCGGTTCCGGCTGACACGCTATCGCCAACTTTAAGATTGAGAGTATTAATCTGAGCATTCACCGGTGAAAAGAAGGTTTTCTTCTTTTGACTTACCACCACCCCGCTGGCTTCCACCTTTTCTTGTGCGTCTTTTGTAGTCGTGGATATTACATTGACTACCGGAAGCTTCGTTTGCTTTGTCATGTTGTTGATGATTAAAATTATGATAATCAGGATGATTACACCCATAATCGAAAACAAAATTATATTTTTCTTATTTCCTAAAATTTTCCTCATTTTAAAATTCCCCTTTTTTATTTCTTTAGTGATTGATATAGTCTGATTCTATCATCCCATCCATAATCCGGATGATTCTGTCTGCCTGCTCGGCGACATTGTTATCATGAGTAATTAAAACAATTGTTTTCCCGCTTTTATGTAAATCTTTAAGTATCTTCAAGATTTCCTTGCTTGAGGCTGAATCCAGGTTTCCGGTCGGCTCATCTGCAAAGATCACCGGCGGCTTTGCAGCAATGGCTCTGGCTATTGCTACTCTTTGCTGTTGACCACCTGACATTTCCGACGGCTTATGATCCATTCGTTTTTCAAGACCCACTATTTTCAGCGCCGCCTTTGCCATCTTTCTTCTGGTCTTCTTATTAACCCCTCTATATATCAGGGGAAGAGACACATTATTTATAGCATCTAAATTTGGAATCAAGTTAAACCCTTGAAAAATAAATCCGATTTCTCTATTTCTAATTGTAGAGAGCTCATTATCTGACATCGTAGATACATCTGTTCCATTCAAATAATATCTCCCTGAAGTCGGCACATCAAGACAACCTAACATATTCATAAATGTAGACTTGCCTGAACCAGATTGACCGATTATGGCAACAAATTCTCCTTTCCTTACTTCCAATGAAATATGATCAATGGCTTTCACCTCATTTTTACCGGGATTGTATACTTTCGTCATGTCTTCCACACGAATCAAGGCTTCCAAAAAAGCACCTCGCTTTCTTTTTTTTATCTATATCATTATAAAGCTAATCCCCTTTAAATATCAATATATATTCATTTAATTAATTCTGAAGATTTTCTTAGAAAAACGGAAAAATCCTCTGATAAGAGAACAAAAAAGATTGAAAACAAGCATCAAAGCTCGTTTTCAATCTTATTAATATTATTATTATGCTAACTGATAGGTGAATATCCGTTGGAATATCAAATCAAATATTGCTTTGATGACATTCGCACAGACTTGAATGATATGTTTACAATCATTCTGCAAGTTCTGAAACCGACACTTGTATTTTGTATGGCAATCTCTGATATACTCACATATATCTAAAGTCGAATGATGCGCATCAACAAAATCGTACTCTGTGCCAATATGATCAATATAGTCATTCAACGCATACTTAAGCTCTCTTTCATAGCTACAATGTTCCTTAATGTTGCCTGTGTATGTATCATTATGAGGGAATGTAAAATAGTCTGCAATATAATGTATCACAACTCCCAAATCTTTCGTATGAAGCCTTGTTAATCCCTTGTCATAGTCATAAGTATCAATGATACGATCAATCTTTTTCTCTACAATATCAAAGGTATTGTTAATCTCATGCCTTTTCGTAAAAAAAGTCGGTACCAAATCCGGCGCAAGATTCCCCAACTTAAATGAAGTTGTATGTGTAATGAATGTATCTGATTCAAATCTATCAATCAGATGATTAGCAAGTGAAACATGTGACTTTTTTCTCAATATATTACCTGCTTTCTCAGCTTGTATTGAAGGTAAGTTTACCTGTCTTGTCTATTTTACATTGTTTTATATCGTTGTGCAAGCAAAAAAATAATTTTGTGAATAATTACCTGTCATGGATTACACAATGATTGCTTTCTTGACATTATTTTAATCCTCGTATACAATATAGCTAACAAATTACTAGGAGATGGTTTATTTGGACCCTAGCGCGGTCATGCAATTGATTTTTTTATTTATTTTAGTTTTACTCTCTGCCTTTTTCTCATCTGCTGAAACAGCTTTGACAGTAGTAAACAAGATTAGAATACAAGATCTTGAAGAATCTGGTGATAAACGAGCCAAGACAGTCATGAAGCTTATCAGCAATCCGGGAAAGTTGCTAAGCACCATACTTGTGGGCAATAATATTGTGAATTTGACAGCCTCATCACAGATGACTTTAATGGCAACAAATATTTTTACTAATGCAGGTTGGGGAATCAGTGTATCAACAGGTGTCGGTATCGCAACAGGATTAATAACATTACTCATATTGTTATTTGGAGAAATCACTCCGAAGACCTATGCTACTCTTTATGCCGAAGCCATATCATTAAAATATGCCAGAATTATTTATGTCCTGACGATTTTAATGACTCCCATCATATTTCTGATTAACAATGTTTCTCTGGGTCTGTTTTTCTTGCTCCGTATTGACACAAAGGGGAATAAATCTACGATTACAGAGAATGAATTGTTAAAGATTATCGATGTCAGTCATGAAGAAGGCGTTATCGAACAAGAAGAACGAGAGATGATTAATAATGTTGTTGACTTTGGCGACTCTCTAGCTAAAGATGTAATGGTTCCAAGAATTGACATATCTTTTATTAAAGCAGAGACTTCCTATGATGAAGTTATTGAAACTTTTCGAGCAGAAAAATATTCTCGTATGCCGGTTTATGATAAGTCAAAGGATAATGTTATCGGCATTGCCAATCTAAGAGATGTTTTTTATTACACCGGTCATGCCGACAGTTTTGTGCTCAAGGATATTCTTCGAGAGCCCTACTTTACTTACGAATATCAAAAAACCTCAGAGCTTTTAATACAGATGCGGGAGATTTCCATCAATATAGCTATTGTATTAGATGAATACGGCGCCACAGCCGGACTCATCACTTTAGAGGACTTATTGGAAGAGATTGTTGGTGATATTCGTGATGAGTATGATGATGAGGAACAGGATTTAATCCAGCCGATCTCAGAAACTGAGTATCTCGTCGATGGCGGAGCGAAGCTTGACGACTTAAATGATACGATTGGAACAGCCTTCGCATCTGACGATTATGATTCCGTTGCAGGATATATCATTGATCTATTAGGTCATATTCCTCAAAAGGGGGAGAATATAAAAAGCCAGGGTGTCAAAATGGTTGTTGAGAAAATGGACAAGAATCGAATCGAGTTCGTACACATGTTCACGATCGATGATGACGATGATGATGACTCCGACAAAGATAAAGAAAAGCCCGCATTATAATTCTTACCCAATAAAAAGAAGGAACCGATGTGTTACTAACTATCGATTCCTTCCTCAACTAAATGGATCTAACATCTTGGTACCTCTTCTGTCTTGTAAATTATGTATTTCTTATAAAATGTATTTCATAAATCTTTCGATATTAAGTTGTACGAATATTACTTTCTACGTAACTTAATTATTATCACTATATGTTGCTTCATTAACCTTCGTTAAAGTTATCTTTACGCAACTTTAATTATGTACTTAATCTTAAAAGCAATATTACCAATCTATATAAATCTTTCCGCTATATTATCCGATAGACTCTGTGATAAATAAACTCTTGTAATCTTATAGAATGAACTATTACGGAAATCCATTCTGTCGGAACTTATCTTCTCACTCATAAATCAAATAATATTATTAAGTGTACATTGGACCATACCTCCTTCTTTAATAATAACTACATTCTCTAACTTGTCTTCATTATAAGCAATTCAGATTGATTTGTCAATGCATTTGCAATATTTTATATAAAGTTTATTTTTAATTTATCTATATATTTTATTTTGTCAACTAATTACATTAGTGTTGGAACCAAAGCAATTAATTCAACAATATATTTCCCGTTAATCGACTTCTTTCTTGTGCCAGTTGATGATAGATTAAGGCTGCTTGAACTCAAAGGCACATTAATTACTTAAAATACGCCACGCCTGACTCAAAAATGAATTGATTTTGATCCCCGCTTATATTAAGAGCCACACCGCTTCCAATCCGTTCAGAATGCGCCATTTTCCCCAATACTCTGCCATCAGCGCTAGTAATTCCCTCAATCGCCTGATATGAGCCGTTAGGATTAAATTCTTCGTTCATCGTCGGGTTGCCTAAAAGGTCAACATATTGGGTGGCCACACAGCCTTCGGCGAACAATTTATCCAGCCATCTTTGATTGGCTACAAATCTTCCTTCTCCATGAGATGCAGGGACTGCAAATATATCACCGGCGTCAACCTTTGTAAACCATGGCGATTTATTTGACATGACTTTCGAATACACTATTTTAGAAATATGGCGACCGATGCGGTTAGTGGTTAAGGTTGGCGAATCCTCCTGCTGTGCCTTAATCTCACCGTAAGGAAGCAGACCTAATTTAATGAGCGCCTGGAAACCATTACAGATACCCAAAACCAACCCATCTCGCTCATTGATCAGCTTCATGAGAGCTTCTCTAATTTTTGCATTTCTAAAGGCTGTCGCAATAAACTTACCTGAGCCATCGGGCTCATCACCGACACTGAACCCACCGGGAAGCATGATCATTTGTGCCTCTTTAATGGCTTTTTCAAACTCATTAATAGATTCGCGGATATGATCTGCACATAGGTTTTTAAAGACAACCGTTTTAACATCAGCACCGGCCCTTTCAAATGCCATAAATGTGTCATATTCACAATTTGTTCCTGGAAAAACCGGGATAAACACTCGAGGTCTTGCTATCTTATTTTTACAAACATAGATATTCTTCGCTGTAAACATCTCATTTCGTACTTCATTTATATTTATTCCGCTTTTTGTCGGATAAACCTTCTCTAACGGATTCGTCCAAGCTTCTAAAGCTTTATTAAGCGGCAGCACCATATCTTTATAAGTAATCTCCGGCTGCTCTTTGATTTCACCAATGATATATGTCCTTAAGGCAAGTTCTTCAATATCTTGCTTCGACATTTCTGCAATAATGTTACCATAGGCATCTTCAAATAAATCCTCTTTATTCAAATAAGGCAACAAAGACACGCCCAAATTATTTCCAAATGCCATTTGACTTATTGCTGCCGCAACACCACCATGTCCTATGGCATAAGCCGATTTGATTTTTTTAGCTTTGATCCATTGGTGAATATTTCCATAAAGCTCTTTAATCTGTTCATATAATGGCAAATGATATTGATCTTGACTTATTTTAAACATGACTAGGCAATTGCCGGAAGTTTTTAATTCTGGCGTTACCATATGGCTATATTTGCCTGTGTCAACGGCAAAAGATACTAATGTAGGCGGCACATCAAGATGATTAAACGTACCTGACATAGAATCCTTTCCGCCGATTGATGGCAGACTAAAGCCAATCTGCGCCGCATAAGCCCCTAACAGCGCAAGCAGCGGCTCTCCGATACGTTCCTTCTCTTCATTGATCCGCTTAAAATATTCCTGAAAAGTAAACCGTATTTTTGAATAATCCCCACCTGCCGCTACAATCCTAGCCATCGATTCTAATACAGCATATATCGCTCCATGATAAGGGCTCCACGAGGAAAGATACGGATCGTAACCATAGCTCATCATCGTCACGCTCTGCGTCTCGGCATGTAAAACCGGAACCTTAGCAACCATCACTTGCGCCGGAGTCAATTGATATTTTCCTCCATATGGCATGATCACAGAAGCGGCGCCGATAGAGCTGTCAAACATTTCTACCAAGCCTTTTTGGGAGCAGACATTTAAATCACTTAAAACCTGCAGCCATTTTTCCCTAATATCTGTCATTTCTTCCTTCTGTTCATAATAATCAACATCGGCATCCGGCATTTTGGCATAAACGTCCATTTCCTGATGGGCGCCATTTGTATCTAAAAAGGCTCTTGATATATTGACTATTTCATTTCCACGCCATTTAATGACCAAACGCTTAGAATGCTGGACTTCGGCCACACAAGCAGCCTCTAAATTCTCCTCGTTTGCATAGGCTAAAAATTGCCGGACATCTCTTGGATCTACCACCACTGCCATTCTCTCCTGCGACTCTGATATTGCCAATTCAGTTCCATTAAGACCCTCATATTTCTTTGGAACTTTATTTAAATCAATACAGATGCCATCGGCTAATTCTCCGATCGCCACACACACGCCGCCAGCCCCAAAATCATTGCACTTTTTAACGAGGCGGCTAACCTCCTCTTTCCTAAATAAGCGCTGTATCTTCCGCTGAGTCGGCGGATTCCCTTTTTGGACTTCTGCCCCACAAGTGTCAATTGAAGTGTCTGTATGGGCTTTTGACGAGCCTGTCGCCCCACCGCAGCCATCTCGTCCTGTCCTGCCGCCCAGTAGGATAATAACGTCTCCCGGCACTCCTGATTCTCTAATAACGTTCTTTCTTGGTGCCGCCCCAATGACAGCTCCAATTTCCAGTCGCTTAGCTACATAACCCGGATGATAGATTTCCTTGACAAAACCAGTTGCGAGCCCAATCTGGTTCCCATAAGAGCTATAGCCTTTTGCGGCGCCTGTTACTATTTTACGTTGAGGCAGCTTTCCTTCTAATGTATCTTTAAATGCTACGCAGGGATTTGAAGCCCCTGTCACACGCATCGCCTGATAGACATAGGCGCGCCCCGAGAGCGGATCTCTGATAGCTCCACCAAGGCATGTGGCTGCACCTCCAAAAGGTTCTATTTCCGTTGGGTGGTTATGGGTTTCATTCTTAAAGCTAATCAACCATTCTTCATCCTTGCCGTCGACATCTACTGAAACCACAATGCTGCAGGCATTGATCTCTTCTGATTCTTCTAAATCATTAAGCAAGCCATCCTTTTTCAGCTTCCTCATACCCATTAAAGCAATATCCATTAACGAAATGTATTTCTCTTTTTGATCTCTGAATACTTCCGCACGATGCTCCTTATACATCTTAAATGTGGCTTCAATCGGCTCCCGATAATAGCCCTCCTCAAATTCGATGTTTTTTAGCTCCGTTAAAAAAGTGGTGTGCCTGCAATGATCTGACCAATAAGTATCTAATACACGAATTTCCGTGATGGAGGGATCTCTCTTTTCTTCGTTTTTAAAATAATGATGTATATGTAAAAAGTCTTTAAACGTCATTGCTAAGTTAAGTGATTGATATAACTGCCGCAGCTCAGTCTCACCCATCATAATAAAGCCGTCAAATATCAAGACATCTGCAGGTTCCTCAAACTCTGTTCTAAGGCTAACCGGCTTTATTTCGCCGCACGCTCTTGAATCAACCGGATTAATACAAAAATCCATTATTTTCTTCAGCTCATCTTCGTTCAATTGACCTTCAATAACATATGTCATCGCTGTCTTAATGGCCGGGCTTTCATCCTCGCTGAGGAGCTTAACGCATTGAACTGCTGAGTCCGCCCGTTGATCAAACTGCCCTGGCAGAGCTTCGACAGAAAAAGAGCTTTCGTTTTGGGCAAGCGGCAAATGCTCTTCATATAAAATATCCACAGGAGGCTCACTAAATATCGTACCTTTTGCCGATTGGTAAGCATCTTTCGATAGATTTTCGATATCATAGCGGCAAAGTATTCTGACGTTTGATACATTTATTATTCCCAAGAAATCCCTAATATCGGTCAACAGCTCTTGGGCTGAAACCGCATATTCTTTTTTCTTCTCTACATATAATCTCTTTATATCACCCATATCTGGCCTCCTATGTCAATTCGCTTTCTGTAGGTATTATACCATTTCGTCATTTATAAATAAAATGAATAGATTTAATCAGATTTATTAGCTAAACTTATATAATTATGATGATGAGCTGATTTACTTTTTATGCTGATTATGTTAATATTTAAGCATTACTAATAATCCAATCTATGCTTATTATTTAAATTAATATTATACAGGAGGAAATATATGGATATTAATTATGAATTATATAAAGTCTTTTATTATGTGGCAAAAACCTTAAGCTTTTCTGATGCTTCTAAGCAATTATATATTTCTCAGTCTGCCGTGAGCCAATCCATTAAGTCCCTTGAAACAAAGTTAGGGCAGTCTTTATTTATACGGAGCACTAAAAAAGTGAAGTTGACTCCGGAAGGGGAGGTGTTATTTAAACATATCGAGCCTGCCATCAACCTGATTGCACGAGGTGAGACACAGGTTCTTGATGCTAGCACACTTAATGGGGGGCAACTTAGAATCGGGGCAAGTGATACGATTTGCCGCTATTTCCTTGTGCCATACTTGAAGGATTTTCATACGCAATTCCCCAATGTCCATATCAAAGTCACTAATCAGGTCTCTTCAAAATGTGTGGACTTACTTGAAAATGGGCAAGTAGACCTGATCATTACAAATTATCCGAATCCTCGGATTAATGCCATTGCCAATGTCAGGAAGGTCAAGGAATTCAAGGATATATTTATCGCCAATTCCCAGTATGCCCATCTTAAGGGGAAGCCCTTACGGCTTGAAGAGCTCTTAGGATACCCTCTGCTGATGCTAGACAAAACCAGTATGACCAGCGAATTCCTCCACAGCCTTTTCCAGCAAAAGCAATTGGAATTAGTGCCCGAGATCGAATTAAGCAGCAATGATTTGTTGATTGATTTAGCTAGAATCGGTCTTGGCATCGCTTTTATACCCGACTTCTGCTTGCCGGAAAACGATCCGGATCTGTTTACTATATTGACAATTAATCTTTTACCGGTCAGGCATCTAGTGGTAGCTTATAACGATAAGGTGCCGATGTCTGAGGCTGCTAAATACTTTATCGGAAGTCTATAAAAGGAGGGTGTGTGACACCCTCCTTTCATGGGTAAGAACACTTAAGCGTGCTTGCCCCAAAATTGCTTATTCTTCTATCTCTTCTAAGAGCTCATCAAACTCTTCACTATCAATCAATTCATCAAAAGCATCCGCAACTAAATCATACTCATCATCATCTTCAATATTGTCTAATTGAACCTCACCACTCTCCAATTCTTTGAAACGATACAAATAAATATCTCCAGCCTCATCATCATCGTCATCTTCTTCCATTGGCATCAACGCAATATACTCATGTTCCCCCGCTGGGAAAATAGCCAAAACAGCACATTCTAATTCAGTATCATCCTCAAGCGTTAAGGTCACCGTAGCTTCTTCATGATCATGGTCACTTCCACAATCACAATTATCGTTATGCTTATATTCACTCATACTGAATACCTCTTTTCATTAAGTTTTATATTTCATACTCTAACAGATATAGCGAGAAATTGCAAGATACAATTGACATGCAACAGAATTGTCTGCAAACCGACTTAGAGAAGCTTTTCATCCGGCACCATTTCTCTAACAAAGCGTGATACAAGTGTCTTTTTGTCAAAACGCTCCTTTGGATAGTACACATGAAGATAATGCTTTGCCCTTGTTAAAGCAACATAAAACATCCTGCGTTCCTCTTCTATCTCACTGTCCATGACAGCCTTCTGATGGGGAACAACGCCTTCAATAGCATCTATCACAAAGACAACTTCAAATTCCAATCCTTTCGCACTGTGCATCGTTATCAGAGAAACACTGTCAGATTCCGCCACATTTTTGTCATTGAACTGCTTCTTAAGCGTCTCTCCATATTCATAAATATGAAGGAACCAGGATTCGATATCCTTAAAGGGTTTTGCCCGTTCCTGCAAATCATCTAGTATCTCAATAAGACTATTCTTATCAAGCCGACGTTCCTTTGCGTAGTCTAATAAATAAGCTTCATAACCAATGCCAAATCGGATGTAATTAATCGCCGCATAAGGAGACATTGACTTTATCATCTGAAGATCATAAGATAGCTGTTCAATCCGCTTTACCATCCAGTCTTTATCGGCATATGCCAACTTTAGATCATCAACTGTCACATTCGAATTCTTTAAATAATCCCTTGCGATAAAGCGGTTCGGACGGTTCACTATCTGTAGCAGATCCTGCCGTTTGCCTTCTCCTGAGGCAATTCGCATATATGCACAGATATTTTTGGCAATCCAATGTTCATATAGATTCGGCAGCACATCTTTTGCCTTAAAGGGAATATTGAATTCCATTAATTTTTCCAGGAGCAGTCCTGATCCCATATTGGTTCGAAACAGTATTGCCATTTGCGAAAGCGGCATCTCCTTCATCTGATGATAATCATTGATTTCTTTGATGAGCCATCGGTATTCATCCGTTTGATTTTGAAAAGACTTAACGGATACAGGCTCTCCGGTTCTTTGATCAGCCTCTAAATCCTTAGCGTATCGTTTTTTATTGTTTTGTATAACCTTTTTAGAGGCTTCCACGATATTCTTATGACAGCGATAATTGACATTCAGAACGACTTCCTTTGAATTGGGGTAATCATTCTTAAAATTTAACATGATTTCAGGCTTAGCGCCCCGGAATTTGTAAATTGACTGATCATCATCACCGACAATAAATAGATTCTCATTCTTGCCTGTCAGTAAGCGTATAACCATATATTGAAGCAGGTTAATATCCTGAAATTCATCAATTAGCACATATTTAAACTTCTCTTGCCAAGCAGCTAAAATATCTTTCCGATCACTAAGAAGCTCATATGTATAAAGCAGCATATCATCAAAGTCTAAAAGCTTAAGTCTTTTAATCTTACTTTGATAGGAAATATATATTTTTTTAAAAATCTCTTCCGAGCAGTTGATTGAATAGTAATGCTGAAGGGATATCATCGAGCCTTTGACGATGCTGATTTCATTCAAGACGCCTGTAATAAAATCTGTTTCGTCTTCAAAAGAGAAGTTTTCTTCATTGATAATTTCTTTAATAAGCTGAAACTTCTTATCTTCGGTAATAATATTAGCTGCACTGTATTGATAGGCATGCTTTAAAATGGTAAAGAAGACACCATGCAGTGTTCCAAAATTCACGAGGTTATGGCGTCCTTTCACTAGGCGTAAAAATCTTTCTTTCATTTCCTTGGCTGCTGCCTTTGAAAATGTGGCCACAAGGATATTGGCAGGATTAACACCTGCCAATTCGATCAACCAACGGACGCGGTGTGTGATAACCGTTGTTTTACCGGAACCGGGTCCTGCCAGCACCATCATTGGTCCATCTAAATGCTCAATCGCATGTTTTTGTACTTCACTAAAACCCATCCGTCACTCCCTGCTTGTAATTAGTATTTGGCTAACTTCTCTCTTCCTATTTCAATGCGTCTAAGTGACTCTTCCTTGCCAAGCAGCTCCATTAGCTCGCTGGCTCCTCCGGGAGTCATCTGTTTTCCAGAAACCGCAGTACGCACCGGCCACAGCACATAACCGTTCTTATACCCCTTTTCTTTGGCAAAGTTAACTAATAATGCATACAAGCTGTCATTACTATAGTCTTCCTGATCCTTTAATAGGGGGAGGACTTCTTCTAGCACCATCTTGGAAGTGGCTTCATTGGTCTTCATCTTTTTGTGGGCATACATAGCCGTATCATATTCCGGCAGCATTTCAAGGAAATCGATCTGCTCCTTAATATCAGGAAATACCTCAATCCTGGTTTTCACAATCATAGCAATCTTCTGTAAGTCCATATTCTTAGTAATAATCGCCTTAATATACGGCTCGGCAATCTGATAAAATGTATCAAAATCCATCGCTTTAATATATTCACCATTCATCCATCTTAGCTTGACTATATCAAATACAGACGGCGTTTTTCCGATATGATGATAGTCAAATACCTGTATAAGCTCATCCATCGTAAAAATCTCTCTGTTGTCCTCAGGGCTCCAGCCTAATAATGCAACAAAATTGACAATAGCTTCTGAAAGGAATCCCTGCTCTAATAAATCTTCATATGAAGAATGACCACTTCTCTTGCTTAGCTTCTTATGCTCTTCATTGTTAATTAATGGGCAATGAACATAAATCGGAATCTCCCAATCAAAGGCCTCATAAAGCCTGTTGTACTTGGGTGCAGATGATAAATATTCGCTGCCTCTAACAACATGAGTGATCTTCATCAAATGATCATCTATCACATTGGCAAAATTGTAGGTTGGATAACCATCAGACTTAATTAAAATCATGTCATCAAGCTCCGTATTGTCTACAGTAATATCTCCATAAATCACGTCATGGAAAGTGACTGTTCCCGTTGTGGGATTATTCTGACGTATGACATAGGGAATATTCTGCGATAACTTCTCCTGTACCTCTTCTGATGATAAATGAAGACAGTGTTTGTCATAAATAGCAATCTCCTTGCCGGTCACTTCCTGTTTCAAGGACTCTATACGCTCTTTATCGCAAAAACAATAATAAGCTTCTCCGGATGCTACTAACCACTGTGCATATTCTAAATATATCCCCATGGCATGGCGCTCGCTTTGCACATAAGGACCCAGACAGCCATCCTTATCAGGACCTTCATCGTGAATCAAGCCGGCCTGATCAAGAGTCCTATAGATTATATCTAAAGACCCCTCCACATAGCGTTCCTGATCTGTATCTTCTATTCTCAACAAGAAATCCCCATGTTCGTGTTTTGCAATTAAAAAAGCGTATAGCGCCGTTCTTAAATTGCCCACATGCATCTTGCCGGTGGGACTTGGCGCAAAGCGTGTTCTGACTCTTTTATTCATCTTAAATCTCCTAAAATTATTATTTTCGTAATCGACGGGTCAATACCCAAAACTTGTTACGAATATCAACTTTATTAATTATACCTGAAAAAAATGTTGTTGCAAACAACTTTATGAAAAATAATGCATGGCAAGTCATGGCAAGTTTCCTTTTGAAACATCTATTTCCAAATTTTCTCAATTTGGTATAATAGTAAAAGACGGGAAGAAAAAAGGCAGATATTCAGGAATAATAACGTCCAGGAATAAAAAATAAAAATGTATTTGTATAGTTTTCGAAAATATGATATGATAGGCATCAAGTGGTGGGTTCTAAAATATGTGTCTATAATTGCTAACATATTGATCTTGCTACTATTTTTTTAAAGGGAAAGATAAATAATAGAAATGGGGGGATATCTTTGTTATGTCAAGCTTAAATAATAATATTATAAGAGAACAATTAAAGAAATATCGAGATGACCGGTGCTACAGCCATTCATTCGTAGCATCTTTCTTACAAGTCGCACGCTCTACGTATACGAACTATGAAAACGGGGTTCGCTTTCCCGATGTGTTAACTCTGGACAGACTTGCCAGACTCTATAATGTCAGTATTGAAGCCTTTTTGTATCCGGAAGAGCTTTATAATTCTTTTAAGGAATTACATAATCTTCCATATGACCACAATCGCATTCCAACAATTGAATTGGATCGAGAAGAACAGCTTCTGATTTACTATTTTAGACAGTTGACTCCGGATAACCAAAACGAAGTATCGCATATCATAAAATACAAATTTGAAAATCAGTAAAAGGCAATTACTGAAATAGTGTTAATTACCCACCACTTAGCATCCATGAAGGGGAACCTCTCCCCCAAGGATGCGACTACTAACAGGGAAACAACTTAATCAGCCGAAAACCCATACGGCAGATGCCTTGAGCATTGCGAGGTACCCAAAACAAAGAGACTGGTTTTTTTAGGCGAATACTAACTGGGTGCACCGGTTATATCTCACCCAGTGTAATTATTTTGTTATAAATAATTTTATATGGTATTGACAAAATATCCCCTATGATGTTATTATAATTCTTGTGCCTAGCAGTCGTGGCGGAATTGGTATACGCGCTAGACTAAGGATCTAGTGGTCAATGCGACCGTACGGGTTCAAGTCCCGTCGACTGCACGCGATTTATATGCTCTAACAGAAGAATAATTTCAACTGTCTTTATAAACTATTACAACACTTTATAATTATAAGTGCCTATTTTGTTAACTTATATAGGGCATACTGATTAAGGTTGAAAAGAAAAATCCCACAGGATTACGCCCTATGGGATTTCTTTAGTGTGCCCGTGAGGCACACTAAAGACTTCTGAACACCCCGCTTTGATCGCTTGTGATGGTTATCCTTCAATCTGAATGTATTCAGTTTCGTCAAGCTTCTCTGGAGTCTCTTTCGGGAAAGTGAGGTGCAAAACTCCATTCTCGAAGCGAGCCTTCATATCCTTCTGTTGGATTGATTTGCCGACATGATAGCTCCTTGATATACTTCCTTCATAGCGCTCTCTGCGGATATAACGACCCTTCTTGTCCTTCTCATCCTTGCTTTCCTCACGGTTTGCCGATATGCTCAGATAGCCGTCGCTTAGCTGGGCATTAATATCTTCCTTCCTATATCCTGGAAGTTCTATCGTCAGCTCATATCCGTCGTCTGTCTCCTTAATGTCAGTCTAAATTGTTAGCACTGTCAAGAGGTGAGTGCTAACAATTTCTAGGTTAAGTGGAAATTTATATACTCTTTAGCAGACTATGAAATTCAGTCTGCATTATTATGGAAAGTTAGCTTGACATTTCGTTTAGCGCATGCTATGATGGTTCTATGGAAAGTAAACTTTCCTTAGAAAGGAGTCAGGTGTGAAAAACCGGTTGGAAGAAATACGAAAACAACGAGGCATTATGCAAGAGGAATTGGCTTCAACTCTCGAAGTATCTCGGCAAACAATAAGTTCTCTTGAAAATGGACGTTACAACCCTTCGATTATTTTGGCATTCAAAATTGCACGTTACTTTGGTATGACTATTGATGAAATTTTTATTTATGAGGAGGAATAACAAATGTTAAGAAAAAAATTATTTTATATCATCATGCTGGTTTTAGGTGTTGCTCTGCTAGGTATCGCGCCATACATAAGAGTGTATATGGAATTGCCCAAAAGCATAGACGGCGTATGTATGGGCATAGGAGCATGGTTGCTTGGTATGGGCATTTCAGGTTTATATATGAACTATTTGGAGAAAAAAGAACCTGATGTTATGAAGCAAAATAAAATCGAATATTTAGATGAGCGCAATACAATTGTGCGAAATAGGGCAAAGGCTAAGGTTGGAGATATTATACAATGGTTTATTATGGGAATTGCCTATATTACCATTTTGATTGACGCACCTTTGTGGGTGACGCTGATTACGGTAGGGGTATTTTTACTAAAAACCATTCTTGAAGTATTTTATATGAATAAATATCAAAGAGAGATGTAATCGTTTCTAAGAGCATTTGTAAATTCCCAACGTAAAATGATCTTATCGCTTGATTGTGAGACTTTTCTACGTTGTATAATCGCACAGAGCTACTGGCAGGATAATTTTTACACTCCTGCCAGCAACCAATGCATATCTAATTTTATCCTTATCGAGTATAACTCAAATCTCAACCTTTTATAAACTTATTCTTCTAGCTTTAAGTGTCTTATATAATGCCATTCCGCATCCTGCTAAGCTGCTAATCACAACAATGATGCCGATCAGGAGTAAAATCGAATCTACCGTATTCAAACCGATGCCCGTCAATTGAAATAACCCAAGTTCTTCCCAGCCGTTACTTCTTAGAAATCCGACAAATTCTTCACTTAATATATCAGGTCTCATAATCATGTACAGCATTAGCCCCATGCTGACGAGGTTGCTCGCAATGACTGCCCCACAAACAAAAGGTGTCCACCGGCGAATCTTAATCTTAACTGCACATTCAAATATACCAAACAATGAGATGATTATAATAGCAGGAATACAGCTTATTAAAAAGCTAGTAGAAAACAAATGCTGTACCTGCATATCGCCAGATTGAATCATAAACGCAAAGGGCAGAATACCTGTGCATAGCAAAATAGCTAAGACTGAGAATAATACTGTCACCACTAATTCCGCAATGCTATCAGATAGAGATATTCTGTACTTGTCAGGCTCTACCTCCGACAATTCTTCAACCTTCCAATCCTTCTCAAAGCTTTTCATATCAATACTGGTTCTCTCTGCAATGACAAAACCAACCGTCGTCCACAGCAATGCCTGCGTTGCCGCACTCAATCCCATAGAGATGCCGCTGCTAATTGACTGACTGATGAAATAAGTTATATTAACCATGCCGTTTTCAATAGCTCCGATAGCTCCGGTGACCATACCGATGATAAGAGTCACTACCCCGACTAAAGGAACGACCCACTTGATCACGCCAATATAGTCATTGTAAATGGCTGGCGATATGAGGTATCGGGGCTTCTTAAGATACTTGTCAGCTAATGAGGAAGGGGAGCCTAATTCATATAAAACGCTTTTGATCTCGTCTTCATCCGCATTATCTGACAGCATATCGTAAATATTAGCATTTAATTCCTTAGCAACTTCCTCCCTGTCCTTTTCCGGAAGCCGCTTTGTCACTTCATTGACATAGCGCTCGATCCAGTTACTCATTATGTCCATCCTTTCTGCATATGGTATTAATGCTGTTTTGTATCTTATCCCATTCTTCCATTAGCTGATGATATACAGTCTTGCCAGTATCGCTAATGCTATAATACTTTCTCGGTCTGTTCTCGCTGGTGTTCCAATCACTTACCAACAACCCTTGATCTTCAAGTCGGCGCAAAAGAGGATACAGCGTATTCGCTTCGATATTTATCCCCTTATCCTTAAGGCTCTGTAGTAATGCATAGCCATAATAAGTCGTTTCTAGACAGCCTAAAACGGCTAGTGTTAAACTGCCTCGGCGGAGCTCAATCATTAAATTCTGAAATGGTTCATTATCCGGCATAAAATCAACACCTTTCTATGACTCTATTATACTGTACGTCACACAATATTGTCAATATAAATTATTTTATTCAAAATCTTTGTTTTAGCACAAAAAAAGCAGGTGCTTGCCTGCTTATCCAAACTCCCCAAGTTGGACTCGAACCAACGACAACTCGGTTAACAGCCGAGTGCTCTACCGACTGAGCTATTGAGGAATATTTTATTATTTTAGACTATAATCCTTAGCATGTCAAGGGCTAAATTAATTTTTTACTAAAGCTTTTTATTACAGTTTAGCTATGCAAAATCAGCCATATAGCTAAACTGTAATCGATTATTAGGTTAACGTGTCACATTCTTAATCCATTTATATGACTTAAATCTCCAGAAACTAAACGGTAGTTTTAAAACTTCATCACTCATTAAAATGACATAAACCCATATCACCGGAAGCTTCAACACAAATGCGGAAATAAAGCCAAACAATATTGAAAAGCCCCACATACTTACTGTATCTAAAAGCAAGCCGATTTTCGTGTCTCCGCCGCCACGAAATATACCTACAATAGCAGTGCAATTGATGCTTTGAGCAAATGTGAAATAGGACATGACATACATCATATATTTCAGATATGTATTTGCAGTCTCTCCGATATTTAAGTAAGCCCTGGCTACAGGAGAAATGCATAAAACGATGATTCCCCCGATACTTCCTAAAACAACACTAAGTCGCAATAATTTCTTGCCATAGAGCTTTGCCAGCTCTTCGCTCTTTTCTCCAATGGCTTTACCTACTAAAATAGCTGTAGCATTTGCAATCCCGAAGGAAACGACCGTTGCGAACTGCCTGGTCACTTGGGCAATTGAGTTGGCCGCAACCGCTGATTGACCCAAATGACCGATGATTGCCGCATATGTAGAGGTTCCCACGCCCCATAGTAATTCGTTGGTTATGACTGGCAACGAATATGTTATGAAGTCCTTGATCAACCATTTTTCCTGGTGTAACAAATCCTTAATTTTTACGTTAAGAACCTTATTGAACTTTTTAGCATATACCGATACAATAATAAATTCTAATATTCTGGCCATCAATGTAGCAATTGCCGCACCTTTGATCCCCATCGCTGGAAATCCAAACAAGCCAAAAATCAAAATGCTGTTAAGAATAACATTAAAAATGAGCGAAATCAAATAAACAACAGTGGATACGATGACCCGTTCTATGCTCCTGATAATATTGAGATAAGTTATCGTGATTGCAATAAAAATATATGAAAATGCAACTATGCGCAAATAACTCACGCCCTGCTCAATTACATCTGCTTCTGATGAAAAAATTCTCATCACGTATTCCGGAATAGTTAAAGTAATGATCGTAAAGATAAAACCGATGGTCAAGGATATCTTTAGGGATACCCCCATTATCTTTTCAATCGTTCTCATATCCCCTTTACCCCAGTATTGTGAGGTCAAAACACTCGCTCCCGAAGTCAGTCCGAAAAATAATAGCGTCATCACAAACTGGACCTGACCTGCCAATGATGCACCTGAAATAGCTGTCTCTCCCAGGGTTCCCAGCATGATGACATCCGCTGCTGTAACGCCTACATTGATCAGGTTTTGAATTGCCATCGGCAAGACAAGCACTAATACCTTTTTATAAAAAATAAAGTTTGATTCTCTATTAAACACCAATGCTTCCATCATTAACAACTCCCGTCCTATCCTTTGCAATAAAGGATATCTTCTTCAACTGACAAAAAAAACCTGCCACCAAATTCTTGACGAATTATATGGCAGGGAAACCTTTACGTTCCTTTGGATTTGAATCTACGATGCCAGCTTCGCTTTTGCAGCGTCACATAATGCGGCGAATCCAGCAGCATCATTGATAGCCATCTCTGAGAGCATCTTTCTATTGATATCAATCCTGGCCAACTTTAATCCATACATAAATTTACTGTAGGATAAGCCGTTCAGCCGAGCTCCTGCGTTGATTCTGGCAATCCATAATTGCCTGAATTGACGTTTTCTTTCTTTTCTGCCTGAATAAGATGTCGCCAACGCTCTCATTACTGATTGCTTCGCAACTCTATACTGTTTCGACCTGGCTCCGCGATATCCCTTTGCCAGTTTTAATACTTTATTATGTTTCTTCTTTGCGTTTAAAGCACCTTTAACTCTTGCCATGATAAATCCTCCGTTTCTCGAAATTAGTGGTATGGTAAAATCTTCTTCATATTCTTAACATTTGATGCATCTGTCATTGTAGCTTTTCTCAAATTCCGCTTTCTCTTTGCAGACTTCTTAGTCAAAATATGGCTCTTATAAGCTTTCATCCTTTTTAATTTACCAGTACCTGTTTTTTTGAAACGCTTTGCAGCTGCTTTTTTCGTTTTCATTTTTGGCATTGTATTGTCCTCCTTAAAATCTGATATTACTAATTACGTTTTTCACTTAAAAACATAACCATATTTTTTCCTTCAAGTTTTGCTGGTTTGTCAATTACTGCAATATCTGATAATGTTTTTGCAAACTGGTCAAGTATAACTCTTCCGGAAGCCGTATGTGCGAGTTCTCTTCCCCTGAAACGAACAGTGACCTTAACTTTGTCTCCATTAGTAATAAACTTCCTGGCATGGTTCATCTTAGTATTCAAATCGTTTGTATCGATGTTAGGGGATAAGCGAATTTCTTTGACATCAATTATTTTTTGCTTCTTTCTCGCTTCTTTTTCTTTTCGTGTTTGCTCATACTTATATTTGCCGTAATCAATAATCTTGCATACAGGTGGCTTTGCAGTTGGGGATACCTTAACTAAATCCAAATCTGCTTCCCTTGCAAGCCTGAGCGCTTCCTTTGTTGATACAATTCCTAATTGCTCACCGCTTTCGTTAACTAAGCGAACTTCTTTGTCTCTAATTTGCTCATTAATCATTAAATCGCTAAACATTGACACCTCCATATGTCCAATAAAAATAAAAATGGCGAGCAAATATACTCACCATTCAAGCGTACAATATGTACGTAGTTTCCTAAATATTAACCCAAGTCATCTAACAATGCTAAGGTGAGAGTGAGTACTCTGCTTTGTTCTTCTGTATCTTCTATACAACTTCTATAGAATATCATTTGCATGGGATAAAGTCAAGTAAAAATTTCTTTGATTTCTTTTGTCCGAATCTCTTTACATATCTCATCGATAAATTGATTCAAATCCTTCTCGCCTTCATCACCATTATATCTGCTTCTTACCGAGACTATGCCTTTCTCCTCTTCATTAGCGCCAACAATCAGCATATACGGAATCTTGTCAAGCCTTGCCTCGCGGATTTTATAACCCATTTTTTCAGCCTTATGGTCAACTGTCGCCTTGATCGAATTATCCTTAAGCGCAGCTAGCACTTTTTCAGCATAATCGTAGTATTTTTCTGAAATCGGCAGCACCCTTACCTGTTCCGGGCAGAGCCATGTCGGGAACAGCCCGGCATATTTCTCAATGAGTACTGACAGAGTTCTTTCATAACAGCCTAATGATGTCCTATGAATAATGAAAGGACGCTTCTTTTCACCGTTTTTGTCAATATAGTATAAATCAAAGCGTTCAGCCAGGGCAAAATCAAGCTGAATGGTAATCATCGTATCTTCTTTACCGTATACATTTTTCGTCTGAATATCAAGCTTCGGCCCATAAAAAGCCGCTTCTCCAACTTCTTCAGTAAAATCAACCTCTAAATGATTCAAAATCTCACGCACTTTATCCTGTGTCTTCTCCCATTGACTGGCTTCTCCCAAATACTTTTCTTTATTATCAGGATCCCATTTTGAGAAACGGTAGGTCACGTCATTATCAAGCCCTAAGGTTTTCAAGACATATCTTGCCAAATCTAGGCAGCCGGCAAATTCGTCCTCGATCTGCTCTGGAGTTACAATTAAATGCCCCTCGGATATCGTGAATTGTCTGACCCTGGTTAACCCATGCATTTCTCCAGAGTCTTCATTTCTAAAAATTGTTGAGGTCTCACCATAACGCAGTGGTAAATCTCGATAGCTTTTCTGGCTATGTTTATAGATATAGTATTGGAATGGACAAGTCATCGGCCGCAGCGCAAATACCTCATCATCCTTTTCTTCATCTCCTAAAATAAACATTCCTTCTTTATAATGCCCCCAATGATCGGAAATGACGTATAAATCTTTCTTTGCCAGTAATGGTGTCTTTGTACGCACATATCCTCTCTTTTCCTCTTCATCTTCAATCCACCGCTGCAGCGTCTGAATGATCGATGTTCCTTTAGGCATTAGCAGCGGCAGCCCCTGACCGATGACATCAACGGTTGTAAACAGCTCCATCTCACGCCCCAGCCTATTGTGTTCCCGCTTTTTGATTTCTTCAAGCTCAAGCAGGTACGCATCCAAATCGGCTTTTTTAGTAAATGCCGTACCATAAACACGGGTCAGCACTTTATTTTTTTCATCACCTCGCCAGTAGGCACCTGAGGATGAAGTCAGCTTTATTGCCTTTATGTTTTTCATATCCATTAAATGCGGCCCGGCACAAAGGTCGGTAAAGTCTCTCTGCTTGTAAAATGAAATGATCTCACCCTCAGGCAAATCCTCGATCAACTCTACTTTATAGGGTTCATTAAGCTCCTTCATTAATGCAATCGCCTCATTGCGCGGCAATTCAAATCTTTCAATAGGAGGATTCTCCTTGATTATTTTCTTCATCTCTTTTTCTATCGCCTGTAAATCCTCTACCGACAACGGCTCCATGTCAAAGTCATAATAATAGCCTTTTTCAATAGCCGGTCCAATAGCGCATTTAGCGTGGGGATAGAGACGTTTGACAGCCTGCGCTAGCACATGCGCCACAGTATGCCTAAAGGCCTTTCTGCCACCTTCTTCGTTAAAGGTCAGTATATTCAACTCACAATCCTTATCCACGATCGTCCTTAAGTCAACTACCTCGCCATTCACTTCACCGGCGCAGGCCACCCTTGCAAGACCTTCGGAAATATCTTTTGAAATGTCTATAATCGACATCTTACCAGCATATTCTTTGACTGATCCATCTTTTAAACTAATCTTCATAGCTCACATCTCCTTTTCTAGTCACTTCTTCAATACACAAAAAACGCCCCTCTCTCTGAAATCATACAGAGAAAGGGACGAGTCAATTCGCACTCGCGGTTCCACCCTAATTGTTAAAAAACCACTTCATTTGACGATAACGGAATCACCGGACCGGATTGGGGCCACTCAGAGGCAGTTTTGGGTCACTTCCTACTAGGATACTTCCAGCAAATGCATCCCTCTCTGAAGTCTTCCATGACTTACTCTTCTCTTCAACGCTTTTCAAAATCTAATTATTGTTACATTATAACATCTTTATTATCTTTGTCAATTAATTTTTAAAATATGCATAATCTGCGTGCTTAGTGCTATAACTTTCTCATCTTGTCATGTAAAGACTGCATTCTCCTATCTGTGTCATGAATGATCTCCGCACATTCACGCAATTGATTCGAGATTTCTTCCGGCACATTACCATCAGTCTTATATCTTAATTGATGCTCAAGGCTAGCCCAAAAATCCATGGCAGTCGTCCGAATCTGCACTTCTACTTTCATGTATCGCTTCTGGTCGGTAAAAAACACCGGTATCTCAATCACCATATGTAGGCTGCGATACCCATTCGGCTTTGGGTTCTTAATATAGTCCTTTACCATAAGGACATGTATGTCGTCCTGCTTCATAAGCATATCTGAAATCAAATAGATATCTGATCTGTAACCGCAGACAACACGGATACCGGCAATATCATGAATGTTCTCGACAATGGAATCCATGGATATCGGAAATCCTCTGCGGTGCAGCTTCTCAATAATGCTCTCCGGCCTCTTGATCCTGTGCTTTAAATATCTAATTGGGTTTCTTTGGCTTTTTATTTGAAATTCATCATTTAATATCTCCAGCTTAGTCTGGATTTCCTTGACGGCGGCAGTATACATCATCATTAATTCACTGAATTGAACGCCCATATCTTTAAGCTTGCCAGCTTCAATAACTTCTTCCTCGTTACCTAACAGCAGTCTCTCTAGATCACTAATCATTACCATTCCCCTTATAGTTGATGGTAATATTATATCATTTTTCTACACAAATTTGAATAGAAATCCAAATTATTTAGTTATTTTTAAAAAATAGGCAAAATCAGTTCTCTTGAATATATTCTTTTATAAAAGACAAAACTTCATCTGGCTCCATGTGAAGTACAATTGCAAATTCATCGTATAGTATCTTTTCGGCAGACTTCATAAAGCGTTCGTCTGATATAGACAGCTTCTTGCCATCTTCCTTTCTGTTTTCTTCATGGAAATATAATGCTTTAATCAGCATTATGAGTTCTTCTCTGACACCATTTGCAAGAATCTTTCTGTAGGTTTCTTTACGTTGATTCTCGTTCTCAATCCAAATCGTATCTTTCTTCGGTATTGACTTAATCATTTCATACACTTCATCAGTAGTTAAAACCTGATGCATCTTACTTGTTAATGTCTCATTACCAATCGGAACAAAAATAGTCGCTTTAGCGTCATAAACAGGTCTCAACACATAATATATCTTCTCTTTACCTTCGCTGAAATCCTTTTTGATGATATCAACAATCTCACATACTCCTCTGGCGCCATAGATAACCAAATCTTTTACATTAAACATATTATTTTCACTCCATCATACTTCAAAAAAGAACGCATGATTTGCTCTTATGTCACTCAATGCAAACCACACGTTGAATTTACAATCTTGCTTAATTATAACATTTTTGAATAAGAATTGGTATAGGCAATTCTTACAAAGATATCACCTATACCAATTAGTCATTTCTAATAGGAAACTTCCTCAGCACCTCTTTCATCACTGACCTCAAGACTGAGCACGTTTAAAGCAACAAAATCATTCCCATTACGTTGAATCTTCTCAATGGTGGCAGTAACAATAATCCAATCATCTATTTCCGGATATTCACCATCATAGCGTATCTCGAAACCAATCGAAGCATCATCAATACAACAAGCCGGCCCATATCTTATGACATAATGACGCAAGATGCCTTCGATCGTATCTTCGGCCTGATAATAAAGACCTTCAATTTTGATGACTTTATCAAGATAATCTTCAGGATTTAAATAAATATCCTGGCACTGGGCCATGAACATATTTTCTTTGATTTCGTATACACCATCATCTGCAGCCTCGGTTTCATCAGTTGCCCCGGTTTCCGAGGCGTCGACACTCGTCCCTGCAATATTTTCTGAATCCACGATCTGGTCACTAGACACATCATTATTCCCGCAGTTAACCATAAGGCATATACATAAGCACCCTAAAAGCAGCGCTCCTTTTTTCATCCAACACCTCCGATCTTGTTTTTAAAAATTGCAATTATTGAAAATAGGCAGAATGCGACAAGGTTTACAATCACAACGCTGGCACCAGTCGGTGTTGAATAAACAAACGATATGATGATACCGATATAAAAACATATCACTGATAAAATGACAGAGCTTATCACCACGCTTTTAAAGCTGCTAAACAATCTCATCGACGTTAGTGCCGGAAAAATAATCAAGCTGGATATCAGCATGGCACCCATCATACGCATGCCAACCACTATTGTCAGTGCTGTTAATAGCGCAATAAGCATATTGTAAAATCCCGCTTCTGTTCCGGTAGCCTTGGCAAAGTTTTCATCAAAGGTTACGATAAATATTTTATTATAAAAAATCACATACAAAACTAAAACGATAATAGCTACCGCCACGCTGAGGGTGACATCACTCTTGCTCATGGCTAGGATGCTGCCAAACATATAGTTACATATGTCTGTATTCATACCTGTCGTCATAGAGACGATCACTACGCCGATGGCCAGGGCACTGGTAGATATTAAGGCGATTGCCGCATCACCTTTAATTTTACTATTTTCACTGATTCTAAGAAGCAAAAAAGCGGCTACTAAGACAATGGGGATAGATACTTTAAGAGGCGCTAAATTCAATGCCATCGCTATCGCCAAAGCGCCAAATCCCACATGTGATAAGCCATCACCAATCATGGAATAGCGCTTTAGCACTAAGCTGACGCCAAGAAGCGCAGAGCATAAGGCCACAAGCACTCCAACAATAAGTGCCCTGGCTATAAATGTATAGCTAAACAGCTCATTAAGAACTTCAAACATTCTGACCACCCCCTGACATTTGTTGATATATTGGCGTCAGCACGTAGTCATCTTTGCTTCCATAAAACAAAGCTTTCCCTTGCATATGCAATATTTTATTCCCGTACTTGACAGCACTGTCAATGTCATGGGAAATCATAATAATTGTCATGCCCTGCTCATTTAACTTGTTAATAATCTGATACAATTCACCAGCTATCACCGGATCAAGGCCGGCAACAGGCTCATCTAAAAGCAGAACCTTATCTGCTGAACATAACGCCCTTCCTAAAAGCACTCGTTGCTGCTGCCCTCCTGATAAATCTCGATAGGACTTTTTCCTTAAACTCTCAATATTCAAATATTTAAGGTTAAGCAGCGCTCTTTCTTTATCCTTTTTAGTATAAAAAGGCAGCATAGAGCTTCGGTTTAAACAGCCGGACAACACAACCTCACCGACACTGGCAGGAAAATCTTTTTGAACAATCGTCTGCTGCGGTAAATAGCCGATTTCATTTGGCTTGATGCCATTAAAGTTGATTTTCCCTTTAAATAGTTTGATCAGCCCCAGTATTCCTTTCATAAGGGTGCTTTTGCCCGAGCCGTTCTCGCCCACAATACACATATAATCGCCTTGCTTTAAGCTAAAGCTCACGTCACTAACCACAGGGGTCTTTATATATCCAATTGTTACCTTTTCGCAAGTTATTATATCCATATTAATTCAGTCCTTTTTCTAGGTTCTCTACATTTTGTCTCATAATGGATACATAAGTTTCGCCTGCTTCAAATTCGTCTTTCGTTACGTTCTGACAGGAATGAAGCAAAAGCATCTCGGCTCCCGTTTGCTCGCTGATTGCCTGAGCGATTTTCTGATTGCTCAGCTCAATGTAATAAACATATGGCAGGTCACCATCTTCGACCTGATTGATTAAATAAGCCATTGTTGCCGCATCAATCTCGGTATCATTACTACAGCCAGTAAAAGCGGCTCGATAAGAGAGACCGTAGGCATCTGAAAGATATCTAAAGGGGTAGCGATCACCAAACACAATCATGCTTCGCTTTCCTTCATCAGCCACTTTTTTAAAGTCTTTATCAATGGCTTCAATTTCAGCAATATATTCCTTTTCGTTATCCTGGTATGTGGCGCTATTGTTTGAATCAATCTCGCAAACAGCATTTCCAATGGCTTCAACTAACAATATGGCATTCTTCGGAGACGTCCAGATATGTTCATCAATTTCGGCTTCCTCTTCGTCCCCACCAGCTTCTCCTGCCTCGTCCGCTGACATCATGCCTTCTACCAGCTCTTCTTCAACATGGTCAACATAATCCATCAAGCGCAAGATCTTCACACCTTTAGCTTCTTCGGTCCTAAGTAGCTTCTCGACCCATTCCTCGCTTTCGCCACCAATATAAATAAATAAATCAGCATTTTCTATTTTAATAATATCGGCTGGAGTTGGCTCAAATGAATGTATCTCAGCTCCCGGCTTGATCAACACACTAATATCCGCATTGTCACCTGTTATGGCTCTGGCAAAATCATATGCGGGGAAAATCGTTGTCACAATACTTAACTTATCGTCAGCGTCGCCATTTGTACTTTGCTTATTAATAGAAGTACCATCTGCTTTTTGGGCGCAACCGGCTAAAACTGTCGCTATAAGCAGAACAGTTATAATTGTAGAAATCTTTCTCATCATAGAATACCTCCAAATACTATAGATTGTTAATGAGTCACCGAAAAGCTTCAATGATTCAATCGCACCTTCAATCCTATCGGCGTTTCAAAAACAATATATTTATATTTGTCAATGATATATCCATTTGTAAAGATTAGTAAAAATAATAAAAGCTGGACTGAAAGGAACAGACCCACGCTAAGCTTCCTTTGGTTGCTCCAAATGTTCTGGAACTCCTCACAAATCGCACAATGCCTGCTCTGACAGTCATGGTCGTGGTGGGCATATACAAAAAAGATTACGGTCGTCAGCAGAAACAGGCAAATCAAAGATAATAAAATAAAATCTGCTTTTGACTGTTTGTTATTCATGCACTTCTTAAACATATGACCTCCTGACTTTGTTGAAAGTGATTCTCATTGCATGGAAACATTATAACCTCATAGCTACTATCTGTCAAACAGCCTTTTTTAAATATATTGACCATTCTGGTTAATTGTGCTATGTTGATTTTAGCAAATTTTGATTTAGTAGCTCAAAAATGAACATAAAGGAGGCATCATTGCTTACTCGCTTTATTTTGCGTCGCGACCGGATCATGATATTATTGTGGCTTATTGTATTGGACGCCTATATGTATTGTCCTTGGCATCACTCTTTTAGCAGCAATTTTGGCTCTATACCTAGCCAAAATCAGGGATTTAGGCTCCGGTTTGCTGCCGGCACGTCCGGGGAAAGCCACCGCCGGCCGGTTATTGTCGACGCCGCTTGGATTAGCTTTTAGACTCCTTAAGCCCTCGATCATCATTTGGGCAGCAACAATGCTTTTATTAGCTGCAATGTACGGCTCCATTTTTGGTGATTTGGATGCTTTTATCGGCAGTAAGATATGCTCAAGGCAATATTTGTGAAAAATACTGAGTTTTCCTTTGCGGAGCAAATTATTGTTTTGTTGATGGCGGTCATGGCAATGCTTAGCACAATTCCCGTCATCTCTTTCATGCAAAGAATCCGTCAGGAAGAAAAATCAGGGCATACAGAGCATCTTTTAGTCAGGGCTGTGTCACGGTTCAGCCTGTTTGCATCATATTTCATAATCTCCTTGATTGCCAGCGTCCTTCTAATGTTTCTGACTGCCCTCGGATTCTGGTCGGCAGGCTCCATAACCATGGAATCGGCGCCCTCATTCGGGACATTTATTGAAGCTGCGATGGCTTATTTGCCAGCGCTATGGGTGATGCTGGAGCTTTCGATGGTACTGATCGCTTACCTTCCCAATAAATCTTTCTTAATCTATTTATATCTGGGCTTTAGCTTTATATGTATTTATATCGGAGCCATAGCGCAATTACCGGAATGGGTGAAAAAGCTTTCTCTTTTCGGGCATATTCCGCAGATACCGGTTGCCGATATGGATGCGCCAAGACTTGCTATTATTACAGCTATTGCCATTATCCTCTTTATCCTTGGTTTTATTGGCTATCGCAGGCGGGATCTTACAATGTGAGCATGCTCAACTTTTATTAATCGATAAGTGACGTTTCATTGTTTCTAATATCACAAGAAATATTTCTTGGTATGCGCTCAATAAATACTTTTCATTCAATGGAAACGCTGCTTCTTCCGGCAGCGTTTCTATTGTTATGGCAGGCTCCCCAATTTTCTCTGAAAAATAGTTCACCGTATTCCCTCCACTAAGTGCGTCGGAAAACTCTTCCTTCCAGCTGCCTAAATCATACCCTGTGATTTTCTGTAAAGATAACGCCAAATGCCTGCTCTTTTGATTGTAAGCATGTGGCATTGCACTCCGATAATAATAAATAATTTTCCCTCGCGAATGAAAGTCCAGATAGGCAATAGAGTCATTTGCATTAAAGGTGCTAATTAAAGCCTTTGTTTCATTCTCGCTCTCGGAACACGGACTTGTTGGTTGAGGAATATAAGATGCGCAAGGAAAGTTTCGGTTAATATCGATACATCTCCCATTAAGCTTCCACTCCTTAGGGGAAATGCCTTGGCTCATAACTTTTTCCCGTAAAATTGGATCTCTGATACCTTCAAAACCTTCCGTGGCAATCACATAGCCATCAGGATTTAAAACTGGAATCATGCAAATAGAACAGCTATTTAAAAAATGACATAGGTCATATTTGCCGGCAATCACCTGACCTTTTTGATGGCATCTTAAATAGCTCTCTAAAATCTCAATTAAGATGGTCGGATTAATGCTCTCCCTTCCATGGACACCACCAGAACAAATCAAGACTTTTTCACCATGACCGATTTTCAGCATGGGAATTACTCGTCCATCATGACTTGCGCCTATTGTTTGAAATTCTGAAAGGTGAGAATATTTTTGGTATATCGCTTTGATCTGATCTATTATTTCTTGATAGGTTAATACTTTATTGGACGGGCTCAAATATTGAAACTCCTTAAACAACTTGTTTTCATAATGTATGATTTGTTTTGGGAGATTATGTAGCTGAATAAAGAAGCCCATAATATTATACTTTTTTTCTTATATATTGCATGCGCACAATATAACGATAATGGAAGTTTCGGAACAAGGATATAAAAAAACAATAGTACAACAATGTAAAGAAAATAATCTGCAAAGTTTATTTCAGCAGAAAACAATGTATATAACATCAACAAAATCACTGAACCTTGGAATGTAAACGCTACAAATAAAAGCATTATGGCATTTTTAATATACGATTTTCTAATCTTACCTTTAACATATCCGCTAAAGCCCTCAGGGATTATATCAACTTTTTCATGACATTTAAGCATGATTTCTTTTTACCCTTTTTGTCTTTGGTATTCGGTCAAGCCAAATAAGACACCAAATGGAAGGAGCGCAAGCGCAAATCGAAGCCAAATAGATATGCTTTGTCCATCCATTCTTTCTGAAAATATTTTTTTTCTAGGCTTCATTGCCTCTCTCCTCTACCGTTTCAAACATATTAATAAACACTGGCCTCCATTTTTCATAATCACCCCATACGCAATGGCCGCTTACCATTATCTGTTTATTTTTGATATTGCATATCATCATAATGTTATATGAATTGTCCACCACTGTGTTTGACTTATATTGAATAACACCCATCTCTATGCCATTGATTTCCTTTTTTGCCATTCCCAACCCATAGAAGCCTGGAGTGATTCGTTCTGTAACAGTATATATGCTTTTTAGGTTGTCGATAAAATCACCCTCCCCTCTTGTTTTTGTCTCTGCGATGATATACACTTCTTTGCCATTAGTAAGCATATGTTCTGGCCTTAAGAGAATATTTTTCTCTTTAAAATCCGCCTCAGTCATTTCGAAAAATCCGTCTGGCAAAGCTATAACGACATCCTCTTGTAAAATTCTTTGTTCTTCCATATGTACTCCTCCAAATCTGTTCATTTCTGTCTTCTGGTTCTAAATGCTATCTGGGTACGCTACTATATCAAGTAGTTCCCAAAATATTGCTTTTCTTATCCAAATCATCCACAAAGCCGATCCCGCCAAAATACACGTCAATCTGCGCCGTATATTGATTATTTGCCGACTTCAAGTTCTCTAAATGACAGACCAGCCCACGGATCGCCGGTAAATGAGTGCTTGAATAATAATTTCTAATACTATCATAAGACTCGCCATGAAGTTGCAGCTCAGTATCTGTAAATACATCAACAGAATGTTTAAGCTGTAAGACCTCACTAATGGCCTGTACTCCATCTAATAGCTCATCTTTTTCAATCTCCAGCTCTGTATCCTTAAATTCAACTTTAATATCTGAGGTTCCATGATGATACCCCAAATTGATTCTAAGAAAATCATCATCAAGGCCCAATCATACCTCTAAAAAAGGTCATCAAACAGCCATCAAAATACAAGCTATCTCCTTCGATAATTTCAAACTGTGAAGCATCATAAAAAAACAAAAGCACACCATTAGTATGCTCATTAGAATGGCTCCTGTTATGGTAACCCCCGCAGCTTTTTCCTGTCGTTTAATATCATTTTTCACGATTTGACTGTCTTTAGTTGACATTACTTTTATAAAAATACTATCAAATTCGTCGTCTGAATTCTCATTTGTCATAATCATATGAAATATGCTGTCTTTCTCGGCTTGTTTTTGCTCTTTAAGTTTTGTTTCTCTTTTCTCGAAATCCTCCGTAAATACCGACCAACCATAAACGTCTGACAGTGCCGAATATTCGCCGGCACGATTCAGTACGTCATCAGGATCAAAAAATAATTGGCTGTTACCGCTTTCATCGTTGGTATTTTCGGTATCGGTATATGCAGTATTCAATGATTCACCTCTCATTATCATGTAACTTAGGCTGCAAAAAGCAACGTTGTTGACCTTTTGCAGCCCTTCTAACAGCATATCAATTATCTTACGCCTACTTGACCGGCCATACTGCTGTCTTTGTCCTGAACAGTCGCTACGATTTTGTCCATCTGGGTTGCAATGTCTTCAATCAAATCCCTTGCCGCTTCAAATCCCGGTGTCAAATCAGCGAACTGATCAATATACTGCATGCTTGTTTCACCTTCCCAAACCTCCGGCAGCGCATTGACAACCTCAGCCATACTTCTAATTGCAGCGTCAAAATTCTCCTTCTCTGTCCTCAGTTTTTGTGAGGCAGTTGCTAAACCATCATAATCCCCTTTCATAAAAGTTTTCTTCTACAGTCTATCACATCTATTGTCTGATTTCAAGTTAATTTGTTTTACTTTTCACTTTAATTTGACGTATATTCAACAAATGCTTTCAGGTATTATATAATTATTGCTTTTTTATCGCCTAAAATAAACTAATCTGTTTATTTAAACAATAAAAAAAGCAGCTTCATTATCATATGAAACTACTTTTTTATTGTTTAGCTTTTTGACCAAAGCATCATAGCACTTTGTTTAAAAAATCTATTGTTCTTGGTTCTTTAGGATGCGTAAAAATCTCCTTGGGTGTTCCTTCTTCCACAATCAAGCCTTCATCCATAAATATGACCCGATCTGCCACTTCTCTGGCGAATCCCATCTCATGAGTCACCACTACCATGGTCATTCCCTCTGCCGCCAGTTTCTTCATGACTTCTAAAACCTCTCCTACCATCTCTGGATCAAGAGCACTGGTCGGCTCGTCAAATAACATGATATCAGGGTTCATTGCCAAGGAACGGGCAATCGCAACTCTTTGCTTTTGCCCACCGGATAATTGCCCCGGATATGCCTCTGCTTTATCTTCAAGACCAACTCGCATCAACAGCTTTAGACCATTAGCATTAGCCGCTTCCTTATCCATAATCTTAAGCTCAATAGGCGCCAGAGTGATATTTTTAATGACTGTCAAATGCGGAAATAAATTAAAGTGCTGAAATACCATGCCGATATTTTCTCTTATTTTGTTAATATCCACTTTCTTACCCATAATGTTCTCTCCGTTGACAAACACTTCACCATCAGTTATTGATTCTAATCGGTTGATACAACGAAGAAACGTGCTTTTGCCGGAGCCGGACGGCCCGATCAGACAGACCACCTCTCCTTCGGCAATCTCCACATCCATCCCTTTTAGCACCTTTAGCTTACCAAAGTCTTTCTTCAATCCCTTTATGATTATTTTATTTCCCATAAGCCACCTTCTTTTCTATGATCTTTGCAATTTTGGAAAGGACCGTGCATGTGACAAGATAATACAAAGCAACACTTAACCAGATAGCCATAACTAAAGATGCCGAGTTTGCTGCAAGAATCTTGCCATTATAAGTCAATTCCCGAATGCCGATAACAGATATTAAGGAAGTATCCTTAAGGGTAATAATAAACTGATTAATGATGGATGGCAGCATCGTCCGAAATGCTTGGGGAAGAATAATCTTCAGCATTGCTTTCCCATAAGGGAGACCGAGACTTCTTGCCGCTTCCATCTGACCTTTGTCAACAGATTCAATGCCTCCGCGAATGATTTCGGCCATATATGCGCCGGCATTCAGAGTCAACGTAACCACACTTGCGGTAAATGCACCACCGACGGTATTCCATGCAAAGCCAAAGGGCCTAAGCACTTGGGACATACCGTAATATATGACGAATATCTGTACTAACAAAGGGGTTCCGCGAATAACATCAATGTAGATAGTGGCGATAAGTTTTAATGGCTTGATTCCAGAAATACTTAACAAGCTAATCAGCGTTCCTAAGAGTGTTGCCAAAACCAGCGCCAGAATTGACATTTTGACAGTTTCCACCCAAGCATAAAGGAACGACTGTTGGTATTGAGTTATTACATTAATTATGCCCATTTTACCTTCCTAACTATTTCGAAATGTATGTGTTTAAAATTTCATCGTACTTGCCGCTGGATTTTAAGTTTTTAAGACCCTTGTTAAACATCTCAAGAAGCTCCTGATTTTCATCCTTCATCACTGCAAAGCCATAAGAATTGCCCTTCTCCATTTCAAGTGGAAGCGTCATATTAAGACCTCTGGAAATTTCATAACCTAAAACAGGGTAGTCTTCAAAGCAAGCGACTGAGGCGCCGGATAAGACATCCTGGTACATTGTCGAAGAATCTTCAAGCTGAATGATCGTAAATCCGTACTCTTCCTGAATGGATTCGGCAAAGGTGTTGCCTTCCGTTCCGATCTTAGTAGCTACTTGCTTGCCTCTTAAGTCTTCATAAGAAGTAATGCCCGAGCTTGGCAATACACCCATTCCTATACCTGAATCATAGTAGGCATCTGAAAAGTCATATTTCTTCTGACGGTCTTTCGTAATAGACATGCCGGCGATGACCGCATCTGCTTCACCAGCCTCTAATGCCGTGACCGCAGCCGAAAAGCCAACCGATTGAAGCTCATATTTAAATCCTTGATCCTCGGCAATAGCTTTTAATAGGTCTAAATCAATCCCGACCATGTTCCCTTCATCATCTTCGAACTCAAATGGCGCAAATGTTGTGTCCGTAGCGATCTTATATACCTTTTCTGTGGTTGCGACAGCGGCTTTATCCTCTCCACTTCCGCATGCTGTCATCGTCAACAGCATAACTAGAACTAATAAAAATAATACTGGCCTTTTCATATATTTCTCCTTCCAACCAATGATATTGAACATTCCTTTTCGTTCGACATATTATAGCACACAGATTTAAAAAGCGCAATAATGGTTAGAAACTGATGAAATCCGTTCAAATAAGACTTAAGACATACTCTCTGCTTGTCAGGCTTTCAAGCAGGGTAAATGCTCTTAAATCCTGTAAAGCGTGATAGAATACCATCAAGCGAACCCCAAAGGCTTCCCGTATCCCAACCAAAAATCTTCTGATATATACCGTCCACTGTCGCCACTACCTTCTCCCGATACTACGTCCCCCTTCATTTTTATATAAATGCATATTTCGTCACGACCTTCTATAATCCTATTTTATCGACAAAGTATACACATTTATATGTCAATTTTTACGATTTTATGTCTATTTTTATCGTTATTAACTTCGCTTGCATGATTAGTTCTTCTCTTGGGCAGACAGCTTCTGCATTCTTTTTACTTCTCCTCGAGTCGGCAGTGATGATTGGGCACCTTTTCTAGTCACTGCTATAGCCGCCGCCATATTTGCATATTCTGCCGCTTGAGCAATCGTCTTCCCTTCTGCAAGGCCAACTGCAAGAGCTGCTGTAAAAGTATCACCGGCAGCTGTTGTATCCACTGACTTTACCGAAATTCCGGGAACATGATAGCGCTCGTCATTAAAATCATTGATAAAAACACCCTTTTTACCCAAGCTGACCATGACGCAGCCCACGCCGGCGGTTTTCAACTGATTTGCTGCTTCGTTAAGATTGCTTCCCACATCTTTGATGCCGGTTAAAATACTTAGTTCTGTTTCATTAGGTTTAATGATATCCACGTATGAATACAATTCTGCCGGAAATTCCTTCGGTGCCGGAGCCGGATCTAAAATCACCATCTTTCCGGCCTCTTTGGCACGCTTCGCAGCATACACGACTGTGCTTATTGGAATCTCCATCTGGAGAATAATAATATCATGTTCCTTAATCAAATCCATATGATTGTCAATATCTTCATTAGTCAGTGTGTGGTTGGCTCCGGGAATCACAATAATGCTGTTGTCACCCTCCTGATTCACCATAATCCACGCAATCCCAGTATTCACTCCAGCTCGGCTAATCACATTCGCCACAGATACACCGGCGCTTTTCAGGCTCAAGAGCTCCAGGTTGGCATTGTCATCTTCTCCAACTGCTCCAAACAGCTCAACATTGCCGCCTAATTTACCAACAGCGCATGCCTGATTGGCACCCTTGCCGCCAGGAATCAACACCATCTCACTTCCGATGCAGGTTTCTCCCGCCACAGGTATTTCCTCTACATTAACTACAAAATCAACATTCAGACTTCCGATGACCAGTATACTTTTATTATTTATTTTTTCGTTCATCAGGCACACTCCTCTTGGCATTATTAAAAAAGTATTGTACCTACATTGTGCAATATAATCAATCCATTGTCAATAACTCTTCCGATCCTATTTTTCTTTTTTGCTAAGACCTAATATCTCTCTTGTCTCCTTCGCCGTGGCAATCTTGCGCCCCGCCATTTTCCCCAGCTCACAAGCACGTCTTACCAGTTGTTCATTGGTCGCAAGCACCCCTTTAGACAAAAAGATATTATCCTCAAGACCGACTCGAAGACCGTTACATCCTGCAGCAAGACCAATAAGCATGCATGGCAAATGACTTTTTCCAATACCTGTAATTGACCAGGTCGCACCTTTCGGAAGCTTTGGCAGCAAATGTGCCACGCTATCGATATTTCCAGGCATTCCCCCTGAAACACCTAAGACAAACTGATAATGCAGCGGGGCTTTTAGGATATTTTTTTTGAGATAGTAATTAACATTTCCAAGCATTCCCGAATCAAAGATTTCACATTCAGGCTTCACGCCAAGCTCGTTACATGTATTTCCAAGCTTCTCTAAAAAACCGGGGGAATTTAAAAACACATAACTATTGGACCAGTTCATGCTTCCTGGGTCATAAGAACACATTTCAGGTAATAGTTCATAAAGATGAGCTATCCGCATTTTATCTGGAAATTTAGACCCAGATGTCGTTAGATTTAATACTGCATCCAGATTACTCTTAGCCAACGCCTTCCGGACTTTTGCTACAATTTCAGTAAAATATCTGGTTTCCATTGTATTATTCCCTGCTTCATCTCGGGCATGAAGATGAAGTATTGAAGCCCCGGCGCTCACAGTCTTAACAGCATCCTCGGCAATTTCATCCGGTGTGACCGGCACATATGGAGATAACGCTTTCGTTGTGCCTGAACCGCATAAGGCACATGTAATGATTAATTTATGATTCAATCTTGTCCACCTCTTTATTTTTTAATATATCATAGCATTTCCACCACTGTTGTCTGTCCCATGCCACCGGCAACGCAAAGCGTTGCTAAACCGTATTTCAAACTGCGCCTGCGCATTTCATGGATCAATGTAACCATAATGCGGCAGCCGGATGACCCGACAGGATGGCCAAGCGCAATGGCACCTCCGTTAACATTGATTATATCCATCTTATCTTCCCAGCCAAGCTTTCGTATGCAGCCAATACTCTGAGCTGCAAAGGCTTCATTAAGTTCGATTAACTGAATATCCCTCATTTTGATTCCAGCATTATTTAGTGCCTTTGGCACTGCTAAAACAGGTCCTAACCCCATCACCTTGGGATCACAGCCTGAAGTTCCCATGCCAATAATCCGTGCGATTGGTTTATGCCCAAGCTTTCTTGCCTTGCTTTCACTCATCAAAAGCATTGCCGACGCACCATCATTTCGACCGGAGGAATTACCTGCTGTGACACTTCCGCAACCATTGTTTCTAAAAACCGGCTTTAACTTGGACAGTTTCTCCAATGAAGAATCCCTCCTGACAAATTCGTCCTCATCAAAGATGATTTGCGCTTTATTGTTTTCCTGACAAATGGTTAAAGGGACCACTTCCTCTTTAAACTTACCGCAATCAATAGCTGCGGCTGCTCGCTTTTGAGATTCCAAGGCAAATATATCTTGTTCTTCTCTTGTAATGCCCATCATTTCTGCTATATTTTCAGCAGTCATGCCCATGTTAAAAATGCCATAAATTTCTTGTGGCTGTGCTTGAAACTGCGATTCAACAACTGCATCTAAAAGCTGTGCATTCCCTGTACCTAAGCCATAACGGCCATTTCTGATGTAAAACACTCCATTGCTCATACTTTCTGTGCCGCCAGCCAATACCACATCTGAAACACCACAGATAATCTCCATCGCGCCATTTTGCACAGCTGTCATACCTGATGCGCACTGCCGCATGACGGTTTGGGCACTGACATGTTCTGAAATACCTGCGCGAAGCGAGGCAATCCGGGCAATATTGGGTTCATCTGATGTCTGGCGGCATTGCCCGATAATAACTTCGTCGATAGAACGTGGGTCAATTTGGCTTCGATCAAGAATCCCTTTCATAACAGCTTCTGCTAAGTCTACCCCATGAAGCGGTTTAAGGGTTTTGCCCATTGATCCGACCGCAGTTCTTAACGCCGCTACTATCACTACATTTTCCATCGTCTATTAATTCCTTTCTCTCTTTCTATAGAGGATCATCCATCAACTTTTTTTGTAGTCGAAATGCTTCAAATAGCTGCTCATCTCGTTTTGCATAAAGCTCACCGACATCTTTATCCTTATAATCATAAAATCCTTTTCCCGCCGCCACGCCTGTCTCACCACTTGCAAGTAGCTTTTCCAATGTTTTAGGCATATCGGTGGCAGGTGGCATCTGGTAGCTTTTATTTCGATAATTATTGGCCGTCATATTAAGCCCGGCAAAGTCTGCTCGTTGTAAAAGCCCTAACACCATTGCCCGTGGAATAAATGATGCCTTTACCGCTTCATCAATATCCTTGGCAGTGCAATATCCATTATCCAACAAATAGTAAATTTCCTGATTTATACACATTTGAATACGATTAACAATATAGCCCTCAATAAATTTTTTCATCGCCACAGGCGTCTTTCCTCCCTTTTTCAGCAGATGAAGGACAACCTTTACAATCTCTTCTTTTGTCTTTTCATTGGGACACACTTCAACCAGCGGAATGACAGCAGGTGGTGAATACCAATGAGTAATGATTGTATAGGGAAGTCGATTTTGGGGCATCAGGTTAAATATGTTTAAAAAAGAAGTATTTGAGGCAATAATGACTGACTCCGGCAACAATTCATCCAATTGCTTATAAATAGACTTTTTTATCTCCGCTTTCTCTACAACAGCCTCTACAACCATGTCAACATCTCTTAACGCCTCCTGCATTTTTGTTGTATAGATTATTTTCTTATACAATTCATCAATATCTTTTTCTGCAATGACCTCCTTGGCGGCAAATGTCTTAAGGCTTGTATATATCGCTGATTTTGCCTTTAAAAGAGTACTTTCATCAATATCGTATAAGCATACTGTGCACCCCGCCATCGTAAAGATCTGTGCCATGCCCGGACCCATAACGCCGGCTCCTATAATAGCTATTTTCTTTATGTCCATGGATATTATCATCTCACCTTCTGTCACTTTCTGCTTATTTGGGTTCCGCTAGAATGACCAACATCTGTGCTGATGCCGTGCCATTATTCTGAATGCCTTTCCTGGTGCCCGGTCCGCAATGAAAGGAATCGCCCGGATATAAAGTTACCTTTGTTTCATCCGAGGTGCCGGTCTCTACTTCCAAATCCATTTCTCCCTCTATTATATAGTAAATAGACTCTTTTAAATTTGATCCATATTCACAGCCGCCACCCGGAAGAAAATGCGATAATCCCACAGTTATATTTCCTTGATTGACATCCTCGGAATGATGGAGTCTTGTCGCCCTCATGTCATAATGCTTGGCTGGCTGATAAGTTACTGATTCATTCTTTCTGACAATTTTAAAACTCATATTTATCCCCCTCCTTATCCTACTGATGTCAGACCTCCGTCTGGATATAAAACTTGACCTGTCATAAAATCTGAGGCCGGCGACGAAAGAAATATAACCGAGCCAATACAGTCTTCCGGTCGTGCCATTCTCTTCAATGGCAAATTATCAGCTAAGGCTTTTCTATAGGAATCTCCACCTCTTTGATTAATTGTTTCCGTCATCATCTTAGTTTCTGTAATTGTTGGCGCAATGGCATTGACTGTAATGCTGTATTGACCATATTCTGCGGCAATCTGCCGCATCATCATATCCACGGCGCCTTTTGTCGTAGTATAGCCAACATTGCCCACAATTCTTGATGCTATTTTTCCGCGGACAGACGATAAAATCACAATTTTCCCATAATGATTATTGATCATATGACTGCCAAAATATTTACAGCAAAGCATTATACTTGTAACGTTAACCTCTAGCATTTGCCTGAATACGTCTACCGGAAACTCTTGAATCGGAATTTTTTTATTGATCCCTTGGGCACAGATCAGAATATCCACCTTTCCCATATCTTTTACTGTATTCGCAGCAAGAGCCTTGACAGATGCTTCATCACATGCATCTGCCACATAATAGCTTATCTCCTTTCCGCTTCTTTCCTTGATTTCAACCTGGGAGCGTTTAAGCGACTTCTCATTTCTCGAAGCTATTGCAACATTGGCTCCGGCTGTTGCCAATCCCTGCGAAATAGATTGGCCAATTCCGCCTGCTCCACCTATCACCACTGCATTTTTACCTGTCAGTTCAAATAATTCCATTTCATAACTCCTTTCTCTTAACTCGGCTTGTTTTATTTAATCATACAGGTTGGAATCGTTCCAAGGTCAAGTTTTTTTATAAAAGCCTTGACCTTGGAACGATTCCAACCTATATAATTCAAAGAAAAGAGGAGGATTATAGTTATGGCCTATATGCCACTTGATCAATCAAAACTATATTTAGACAAAGCTACAATGACAAAAATCTATGACTTAAGCGCACCATGGGGTATTGACACACCATTATGGCCTTTTCCCGGTCCTAGACAGGATTTGATCTTTCCAAGAGGACAATTTCTTGGACGCTTCCATAAACGTACGACCACATACACAGGTACACTTCATGCCGGAACACATATGGATGCCCCTGTCCATGTCCTTCACGAGGAAGAGGTTGACCGTTTAAGAAATGGATATTTCTTAAATGAAATCCCATTAGAGTATTGTATTGGCACTGGGGTGATTTTAGATATGCGTCATTTAAAAGAGCACTTCGAGGAACAATTTATAAAGGCTAACGGTGACCCTGAGAAGTTTGGGAAGATCTGGCATGAAATTAATCCTGATGACTTTGACAGGGCTTGTGAAAAAGATGGACTTACAATCCGGGAAAATGATTGGGTTGTTGTCAATACGGGTTTTCACCACTACTGGAGACTCAACAACGATAAGTATTATAATTACTACCCCGGTTTGGGACCTGAAGCTGCGAACTGGTTGATCAACCAAAAACATATTAAGGGCATAACCGGTACATGGGGCGCAACAGATGCTCCATTATGGCATCATCCGTTGGCTGAACAGATGCCATGGCTTGAAAAGGATTATATCAAAGCCACTGGTGAAAGCGCAGCCCTTAAGTATCCCGATTATGAGCCTTGTCACCGTCTCTTCATGCAGGCAGGCATCTGCACAGTAGAAAATGCCGGAGGAGATATTGATGAATGCACCGGCAAGCGTATGATTATCGCTGCATTTCCTTTCCGCTGCGAAGTGGCTGACGGAGGATTTGTTCGCCTTGCGGCTTGGGAAGAGGGAAATTTTTAATATATTATTGTTAAGGAGAAACGATTAATATGAATAAGGTATATACATTAGCAGAAGCTATTAAGCAGTTCGTAAAAAGCGGTGACCATATGGCTACCGGCGGTTTCACTACCAGCCGCAAGCCATTAGCCGCCATCAGCGAAATTCTGCGCCAAGGTCAAACTGATTTCATCGGTGAAGGCGGTCCTGCCGGCAGTGATTGGGATATGCTAATAGGAGCCGGGCGCGTTAAGGCCTATATCAATTGTTATACCGGCAATCCCCGCTTCTCTAATGTCAGCAGACGTTTTAGGGCAGCTGTTGAAGAGCAGACGCTACTCTTTGAGGATTATTCTCAGGATGCCGCAATGATGATGTTCCACGGCGCTTCTCTTGGTCTGCCATATGTTCCTGTCCGAATGATGTTAGGAACAGATCTTGAGGATCAATGGGGAATCAGCGCCGTCATGCGACAGCAGATTGAAAAGCTCCCCGATCAAAAATTTATTATCCAGGATAACCCTTTTAATCCTTCAGAAAAATTACTGCTACTCCCTGTTCCTCGGCTCGATGTTGCTATTCTTCATGTCCAAATGGCTTCCTTTGACGGAACCTGCCGGATTATTGGTGACCCCTATCAGGACATCGACCTGGCATTTGCTTCTAAACGCACGATTGTAACCTGCGAAGAGCTCGTATCTAACGAAGAAATCAGAAAAGCACCCGAAAAAAATTCGATTCCTGGTTTTATTGTAGATGCTGTTATTCATACCCCTTACGGTGCACATCCATCACAGGTTTATGATTATTACGACTATGATAAAAGCTTTTACATGGATTATGATAGAGCCGGGAAATCCAATGACACCTTTTTAAAATTCTTAGATGAATGGGTTTATCATATAAATGATCACAAAGCTTATTTAAATAAGCTTGGCGCCGCACGTCTGATCGATTTGAAAATCGTTCCAGGCTACGGCTATCATGTCGATATGACTGCGCTCGGCAAGGAGGAGGAGAATTGAGAGAAAACATAGAAACCAATTGCTACTATACGCCGACAGAAATTCAAGCCTACACACTTGCATCAATGATTAAAGTAAATCAAATCATTATTGTCGGCACGGGCCTCCCGTTAGTTGGCGCTGTTTTAGCCAAAAGGTATTTGCAGCCAAGCGCCACGCTGATTGTCGAAAGCGGACTCATGGATTGTCGCCCGGACAAGCTTCCAAGAAGTGTCAGCGATTTACGTTCAATGAGCTGCTGTTCCGTAACATGCCCTCCTTTTCGCTATTTAGGTTTTCAGGCAAACGAACTGATTCACGATCATTCAAGACTAATTGGATTCATTGGCGGAGCCGCCATCGACCCATATGGCAATGTCTCGTCAACATGTATTGGTAACTATTTTAAGCCGAAGCTGCGTCTTCCGGGCAGTGGCGGTGCCAATGGCATTGCTTCATTCTGTAACACTATCATTGTCATGCCGCATAGCAAAAAATGCTTTGTCGAAGCTATTGATTATATCACAAGCCCTGGCCATCTTAAAGGACCTGATGGCCGTGCCAAATGTGGTCTCCCTGCTAATCGCGGACCTGAATGTGTCATTTCAGATCTAGGTGTCATGAAATTTGATGAAAACAGTAAATATATGTATCTAGCAGGCTATTATCCATTTACAACCCCTGAGGAAATAAAAAATAGTACCGGTTTTGATTTAGATATCTCTCGCGCCAAAAAATTACCCATTCCCGACAAGGATATTGTACGAATACTAAGAGAGGAAATCGATCCCGAGAAAATCTTTCTGGAATAATCAAAGAAGCAAGCCATATTGAGATGGCTTGCTTCTTTGATTATTCTATCGGTATCCACACTTCAAAATAACCGGTCATATTACCATCCTCACGGACACTGCAGAGTAAATTGCCGATAGCATTTCCACAAATGGTCAGTTCATTATCTTGCGCATAATCATTCATGCCTTTAAGAAGCTTAGGCGAAAAGCCATACTTTCCCTGCTGCTTAATCACAGAATGAAGACATTTACATGGCTTTATATATTCTACCGGTTTTGTGATTTTGACATTTAACCTTTGAGCGAATGTCATCAGCATAGAAAATCCCCATGCAAAATCCGCTCCTTGGTTCATCAGGACATCCTGTCCGATGTCAAAGCATCGACTGATAAAAGGAAAATATTTAAGCCATTGTCTGCCAAGCTCCTGAACCTCCTTCGAATCATCATATAGAAAATTATATCGATTCAAGTACCTGATCATCTCAGGCGACTGTTGAATATCACACTTGCCCAGATATTTAGAACCTAAATCCAAGTATTGATTTTGTAGCTTTAGGCGTTCAAGAAGCATTTGCTGATAAGCGATTTCCTCCTCTAGCTCTTTTTCTTTGCTTTTTAGTGTATCACTTAACTCGCTATATGAGCTATCGGAAATGATTTTTGCAATCTCTGTCATGCCAAAATTATATTGCTTAAACCATAAACATTCGATCAAGAAGTTGACATCCCATACTTCATAGTATCGATAATCATTTATTTTATCTTTATAAGGCTTAACAATCCCCTTTTTCTCATAATAGCGCATAATATCCGGAGAAATTCCTAATATCTTTGCGACATCACCTATCTTATATAGCAAAAAAACCCTTCTTTCTTCTTAATAGTCTAAAAAAGTGCCATTTTCTATGCTTGCATCCATCACATATTCAGCCGCTCCTAATAGTGAAGGGTCATTCATTGTTCTTCTGACCTTGCCGGGATTTAATAGTCGCAGTGATATATCTGCTTCAGATACACTTAACTTAAGTCCCGAATTATCCTTCTTTTCTTTTATTTCAATATTAGGAAAATCTGCATAAACGCCTTGGATTGCCACTTCATAAACCTTTTGAAAAAATTCATCCACCAATGGCACCTCGTCACCAAAGAAAACAACATTAGGATTGAGAAATTTGATAATGAAGTTAATGGCACGTCCACAATAAACGGCGCAATCATCGTATATTTTCAAGGCTAGAGGATCCTTCTTTTTGTAAGCATCAATGACGTCACGGATATTCAACTTCTCTTTACTTTGATGCAGAATAGAATCCGGGTATTTAGGAAGAAGCTCATATGTATTTTTTAACAAAACCTCCACTGAAACAACGTCCTTAAACACAATAGGCGTGCCATCTTCATTATATCCACAGGTGATCTCACCAATATGCCCGGCCAGCCCCTGACTTCCATTAAGCATCTCACCATTAACAATAACACCACATTCCACCATATAGCTTACGGTAAAGGTCACAATGATTCCCAAGTCATCATTCCACATCTTCTTCCATACATAATAAGCACAATAGTTGCTCATTCGATTAATAAGTACAGGATACGAAACACGCTTGCTCATTTCTTTGGCAAAATCAAAATATGTCTGATCCTCAACATTATAAAGCTGGTACCTTTGATTTCTAATAATGAAAGAACCTTCCACACCCATACCGATCCCCAATATCTTCATATTGGCATGAACACATGACGCCACAGCGGATTCAATCTCTTGCTTTAGTATGTCACAAGTATGAGTTGGATTATTCAATGTATCCATAAATTTCTTATGACAATACAAATTGTCTCCATAAATGTCATATATGCCCACAGAAAAATATGAAATATTCAAACGTACTGAGATGGTGCAGTAACAATTCACTAAGCGCAGACCCCTGGCCCGTCTCCCATGATCGTTGTCAATAAGTCCGGTCTCTTTAACAAGACCTTTTTTAATAAAATCATTGATAATAATTGTTACAGTCGCTTGTTTTAAACCGCTTTCCATAGAAAGGTCTTTTCTTGAAATTTCGCCGGCTTCTTTGATAAGTCTGATTAGCAGCTTGCGGTTTTCCGTCTGGGTCACACCAGTATTATGTCCATAATTATTTATTTTTCGAATTGATAGCAATGATGGGCTATAGTTTACACCGTCTGTCATAATAATCCTTTCACAACCTTACTTACCCTCCATCAGTATTGGAGAGTATTATTATCTTAGATTGTATCATGTTATACCTCATTTCTCAAATGCTTTTTTACCCATGCAGATACACAGCTGTTTTCACTTTCGTCATTTATCCCAGGTGAAAGCCATACCCCCCTTGCCGTTTTACCATCATCGGCCACCTCAATAATATCTGTATCCACAGCGTGCATCGCTGCTCCAAATAATGGTCTGGGATCTAAACCACCGATTTCCGGCCATACTTTATAAATATTTGCATAGGCTTGATATGGCATCATGTCATATCCTGTAACCTTTGCATACCAAAAAGACTCTCTTGTCCGAACTCTTCCCCAGTCTTGCGTCCACGAAATATCTTTTCGCCTAGACCAATTTATCCCAAAATCTTCTTTACTTTGCCCCCTGGCATGGTACCATATATGTTTTGATAAAGTATTTTGGATCTCCTGCGTAGCTTTTAAATTATGTATCCTCTGTGATATTGACAAATGCCGATTCATTATCCACACCTTCTTTCTGTCTTGCATAAAAACCTTCAGCGCTGTATTCCAATTCGGGCAACATTGTTTCATAGGGCTCAGGCATATAAGGGAAATCGTCCGTCCAGCAAAATAATCTCTCATGGGTTTTGACTGTAATTGTCGGAATCCCAAATTCCGCTCTCAAAGGATCATCACAGAATCCAAGGCCGGGTTTTGATTGCCAAAGTCTTCGCCTGGGGTTAGCGTTGAATCATGCACCTCACATAAGTGCCAGATTTTAAATCGACCGTTTTCTTTTATAAAATCAACTGCAATCTTGCGCCCTACCCAAAATGCATCTTCACCACCTGTGGTAATATCTCTCATGCACTTGACATGGAAGCTTTTCCATCTGAACGATTTATTCTAGAGATATCGCTATCAGATTTAAAACGGCTCATTAGCCTTTCGATTTCATGGCATAAATTAATACACTCTTTTAACGGTTCATTATTCTCATGCTCAATAGCTATTGTGTTCATAGTATCAAAACAAAAACATACTGCCTTTTTAAGGTTATGGGCGTTTTCAAATAACTGCATTTTTCCCAACTTCCCTTCCCAATGTCCAAGCCATACCTATACTTAGTCCACCAATTGAGGTTGAATATTGAACGCCCCATCTCCTTCCGCAACAATTTCCTGTAGCATATAATCCAGGAATCGTTTTTTTTGACATATCTAAGACATTTTGTTTGTCATCTGTCCACAGACCATCAACTGTACATAAAAATTCATTTCCAACATACACCTCCTTTTGGAAACCGTAATAAGGAGGTGTATTATACGGAAGCAATAAACTGGGGTCTTTTCCAAAATCTTCATCTCTTTTGTTTTCGCATAGTTTATTATAGCGTTCTACTGATGCTATAAAATTCTCTTTATTTTCTCCAGCATATCCCAGTCTGACAGCTAACTCCTCTAAAGTATCAGTCGCATATATAGTCACTTTATTCCCCTTGCCATTAGAGAAACCATGGCCTGTCAACGCATATCCATTTTTTCCGGCTGTTCTTGCCATTTCAAGACGTTTTCTCAATAATACTGGCGAAAAGGCCTCAATTTCTGACGTTTCACTAGTATCCATCGAACAATGTCCAATTGATTGATATTCAAGATGCTCTAATATATTAGCATCAAATATTGTTGTCACCTTGTCTCCTGGCAGGCGTGCCCCTTCGAGAGCCGCAAATACCATATCTCCTCCAAATCCTTCATTACAAAAGCGTTGTCCGTCATCATTTAGCCACAGTGCCGCAGTATTTCCTACAATTCCATTTGGATAAAAATAATTTCCACCCATGACCGCAATGGGCCCTGGAGTCATTCTTCCACCTGCCCATATACCCATCATAATTCCTGAACCATCACGTCCAGAGCCACGTAAAATCTGACCTTCATCTGCCAAAGAAACCATCTCGGTACAAAGATCGTGGACCATCATAGCGTTGCCAGAAAAATCACCGGCAGCAAGAATAACTGCTTTTTTGGCATTAATGCGGACATACGAAGCATCGGCTTGTTTGGCTACTACACCGATGACTTTTCCATTTTCTTTAATCAATTGTTGTCCGGCCATTTCGTAAAACAATCTGGCTCCGTATTCTTTCGCTCGCTGAAGATTTGCACGCATCACATCAGTCGTGCTTAACCCATAACGCTCATGGATAAATGCCGTTCCCATCCAATAACGGATACCATTAATATCACTATTAAAATATTTTGGCGGTATAGCATGTTTAATCCGAATACAGTCAATTTCTTCTTGCGTACATACTTCTAGCATCCAATCAAAATTGTCTCCGCTTTTTCGGCAAAATTCCATAAGCAACCTAGGATTAGCGCGGTTATTACTTCTAATCTGCCAATCATTAAAGAAATCTATCATATCAATTTCCGGCACACCACGTGACTTGGCAAATTTCGAATTGATTTGGGCAATATCTGAACCAAACATGACATTACCTTTTTCTTTTCGGCATTCAATCCCGAGGACTGAAGCGCCCTCTTCTGCAACCGCTCGGACAGCCGCTGTTCCTGCATATCCCAATCCAACCACTACCACATCTGCTGTTTCAATTCTAACAATATCTTTTTCTTGGATGGCAGGGGGCGGCATATACCACTTTCTAGTTTCGCTCATATTTCTCATTCCTCTTTATAATTATCTTTGCCAGTATTATAAATGATTAATACTCCTTACATGATGACATGCCACAAAGTGTTCCGGCATCACCTCTTTTAGGGCAGGCTGCTCACTTTCACAAAGTTCTTTAGCAAATGAACAACGTTTAGCAAAGCGACACCCTGGTTTTGGATTCACGGGACTTGTCAACTCACCTTCCATTATGATGCGTTCCTTCCTTTGATTAATACTCGGCACTGGTATCGCAGATAGCAGCCCCTTTGTATATGGATGTAAGGGTTCTGAAAATAATTCTTTTGACAAGCATTTCTCCACTACGCAGCCAACATACATAACCATGATTTCATTTGCCAGGTGCTTCACAACCGAAAGATCATGGGTAATAAAAATATAAGTTAATTGCTTTTCCTCCTGTAAGTCTTGCAAAAGATTTAATATTTGCGCTTGTATTGAAACATCTAATGCCGAAACAGGTTCATCACATATTATGAATTGAGGATTTAGTGCTAGTGCACGGGCAATACCGACTCGCTGGCGACGACCGCCATCAAGCTCGTGAGGGTAAGTATACATAAACCGTTTTGCAATCCCGACGATATCCATTAATTGACAAACTTTGTTTTTTAAATCTTCTTTGCTTTTATAGTCGTGATATACTTTTAGTGGATCGGCAATTATTTCATAAATGCACATTCGTGGATTTAACGAAGAAAAGGGATCCTGAAAAACAATTTGCATGTCTTTACGTAAAGACTTAAATTGCCTTCCTTTTAGGTGCGTGATATCCTTTCCCTGAAAAATAATCCGCCCATCTGTAGCTGGTGTTAATCCGAGAATAGTACGTCCTAAAGTACTCTTCCCACAGCCGGATTCACCTACAACTCCCAAGGTTTTTCCTGCGTCAAGTCTAAAACTTACATCATCAACCGCATGAAGCAAACCACTATTAGTTTTAAAATATGTTTTCAAATGCTGTACTTCAAGAAATTTATTCAACCCTGATCCCCTCCCCCATGAAACATTAGACAGCGGACAAAATGTCCAGTAGATATTTCTGTCATTTCTGGCTCGACTTGTTTACATTGTTCGGTCGCTTCATGGCAACGCGGATGGAATTTACATCCTTTAGGTAAGTCTGACGGATCCGGCATCAATCCTTCAATTGGCGTTAATCGCCTCACATCATTTTCAAGATTGGGTAATGATCCAAACAATCCAATCGTATAGGGATGGCAGCTTTCGTTAAAGATATGTGCTAAAGTACCATATTCCACAATTTCACCCGCATACATAATAGCCACCTTATCGCAGATCTCGGCCACTACGCCTAAATCATGCGTAATCAAAATCATGGACGTATCGGAATCTTTTTTCAGATTATTCATTAGCTCTAAAACCTGGGCTTGAATAGTCACATCCAAAGCTGTTGTCGGCTCATCTGCTAATAGTAGCTTTGGGGTGCAGGCAAGCGCAATTGCTATGACAACCCGCTGCTTCATGCCTCCGGAAAATTGATTAGGGTAATCAGATAGACGAAAAGCAGGTATACCAACCAATTCCAACATTTTCCCAGCTCGCTCCATTGCTTTTTCTTTTGAAAGCTTCTCATGAAGAACAATTACTTCAGCAATCTGCTCACCTACAGTAAGTACAGGATTTAGGGCAGTCATCGGGTCTTGAAAAATCATCGAAATTTCTTTGCCGCGAAGCTTCCTCATCTCTTTCACTGTTTTATCTAAAATGTTTTCACCTTTATAATAAATCTCACCACCCACAATCTTCCCGGGAGGATCCTGAAGCAACCGAAGAATACTTAAGGCCATTGTTGTCTTGCCGGCACCGGTCTCCCCGACCAATCCTAATGTGTCCCCAGCGCTTAACTCCAAGTCAATATTATTTACTGCATGAATGATCCCTTCATCTGTTACATAGTGTACGGTTAAGTCTTTAATCTCCAGTAATTTCATTGTCTCTCCTTTCATTGATGCTTCAGACGTGGATCAAGTGCATCCCTTAATCCGTCACCAAATAAATTAAAACCAAAAATAGTAAGAATTATTGCTATCCCAGGAAACACAACAAGATATGGATGATCACGGAAATATGTTAATGAAGAGGACATCATTGAGCCCCACTCGGGTGTCGGCGGCTGAACTCCCAGCCCGATAAAGCTTAAACCTGAAATCGCCATAATACTTGCGCCTATACGTAATGTAGATTCAACAAGAATTGGAGACATAATGTTTGGCAATATTTGTTTAGAAATGATTTTGATATGATTCGTTCCAATTGAAACCGCTGCTTCAACATACTGCTGATCCTTAACGGTCAGTACTGATGCCCGCGTCAATCGAGAGTATGACGGAATTGCGCTAACTGCAATTGCAATCGCTGTATTAATTGTTCCGCCTCCAAGTGCAACAGAAACACACAAAGCCATTAGAAATGGTGGGATCGCCATCAAAACATCGGTAATACGCATCACAATTGTTTCATACATACCGCCAAAGTATCCCGCTGTCGTACCCATGAAACCACCTACAATCATAGCAATAAACACAGAGAGAACGGCTACCAGCAGGGAAATCCGGCCACCATATAAAATTCGTGTGAATAAATCCCGACCATAGTTGTCAGTTCCTAAAAAATGCTCAAAACTAGGTCCTGCAAATCTATTTTTTGCATCTACAGTCGCCAAATTATACGGAGCAATAATATTTGCAAAAATAGACATTAGGATTAAAAGCAATAATACAATCATTGCCGCCATTGCTAATTTGTTACGGCATAATCGCTTCCATACATCACGCCATTGACTTCGCTTCTTTAAATCCATTATTGCTCACCTCCCACCATTCCTACTGTTTTCTTTTTTTTGTTTTTTTCACTGCTATATTGCGCCATGATCCTTGGGTCTACAAAAGCGTAAGCAATATCTATCAAAAGGTTCGTCAGACAAATAAATAGCGCTATGAAGATTACACCGCCTTGTACGAGTGAGTAATTCTGACTGTTAATTGCCGCACTCAATAAGCTTCCCATTCCTGGTATTGAAAAAATGGATTCAATAACAACTGAGCCTGCCATAATCGACCCCAGCTGCATTCCTACTACAGTTAGTACCGGAATCAATGCATTCTTTAATGCGTGCTTCCATATAATGGTACTATCCGAGAGACCTTTGGCTTGCGCTGTCTTAATATAGTCCTGGCGCACAACATCTAACATACTAGAACGTGTCATTCGTGTAACGCCTGCTACCGGAGATAGCCCAACAGCCAATACCGGCATAACCCAGTACTGCCATCCGCCAATCCCCGATGCTGGCAGCCATCCAAGCGTTAATGAAAAAAGCAGCATCATCATCAAGCCATACCAGAAATCCGGCATTGAGGCAAAAACAAGCGAACCTATCGTTACGATCCTATCAAGAATGGAATACTGTTTTGTAGCCGATAAAACACCGAAGGGAATACCAATAAAAATTGGCACTGATACGCCTAGTAAGCCTAACTTAAGTGTAGTCGGAAACCTTTCCAGCAAAATGGTCGTCACCGAACGACCATCTGCATATGATGTTCCTAAGTCAAAACGCAAGACAATATTTTTGACATAAGTAAAAAATTGTATCAGAAAAGGTTGATCTAATCCCAATTCAGATTGTTTTGCTAAATATTGCTCTTCTGAAATATTAATACCGAGAATTGAGACTACAGGATCCCCAGGAGCCATACGCATGATAGTGAAAACAACGAATGTAACCCCTAGCATTACAGGTATTAACAATAAAATTCGCCTTAAAATGTACTTAAGCAAACTTATCCACCTCTTTCTGTAACTATTTAGCAAATGTAATGTATCTAAGATTTAATCCTTCGGTATTTAATAAATTAATCTCTTCAATATAAGGTCTATAACAAAAACCAAAATAAGTCTCACATATTGGAATCATTCGATAATTTTCAGCTAACCAAGTTTGTGCATTACCATAAGCTTCCTCTCTGACAGCGTCTTCTATTGAGGTCATGCCTGTCTTGCAATATTCATTAAACACTTCATCAGTAATACGAATCGTCGTATTCGAAGATGTTTCCATACTCATCTGGAAAATCTCATGGGGATCTAGTGTTATTGCGCCACCTCCCGTGTTTAAAACAAGGTCTGTTTCTTCATTCATAAAATGACCGATCGCCGTTGCAAGGTCACATGAATTAACATTTAGCTTAACACCAACAGCCGCAAAATAATCTTGAACGGCTGTAGCCAAGCGCTCATCTGTTTCACTTGTGACTATAACCAGATCAAATACAAGCTCACCTTCAGAATATCCCGCTTCCGCTAAAAGCTCTATTGCTCTTTCCGGATTATACTCCTGCACACCGGTAGATTTTGCGAATTGGATTAGATGGGGTAAATTAGAGTCAGCCACTTCACCAAGTGTACCAAAGGCAATTTCTGTCAACGCCTCAACATCCATCGCACAGGCTAAGGCTTCTCTCACCTTAATGTCATCAAATTCCTCAACATATTCCGGAAAAGCTAACGAATACACGTCATTGTCAGGAACAATTTGATAATTGCTATCTGCCACTTCACCACCGACAAGACGCGCCACATCAGACTCAGCAAGGTCAAATACTGCATCTAGTGCACCTGTTTCATAGTCAATAAACATGGTTGCCGCTTCCGAATAATTTCTGACAGTAACCGTTTGGGCTTCCGGCATTTTATCCAAACACCAGTAGCTTGTATTTAATTCATAAGTAGAATGGGAACCCGAAACATTTTCCTTAACCATATAGGGTCCTGAACCAACTGGTGAACTCCAATACACTTCTTCGTCAGCATTTTCCATTGCTGATTTACATATAATTGAAAAGGAAGCCATCGTCATATAGTTTAGAGCCGGACCGAATGTATGGTTAAAAGAGATAACAAATTCTTTATCATTTATCATTTCCCAGTTATCCCAATCAACAAAATCAAAGCTTTGCAGTTCTGATGAACTAGCTTCAACATGACGATACCAACTCCAATACACATCTTCGCCCGTGACTGGTTCTCCATTTGAAAAAGTTGCATCATCATATAATTTTATGTACAAATGTGTATCATCTTGATACTCCCATGACTCAGCAAGTAAAGATACCGGCATTCTTTCGTCAGGATCCATATAGAATAAAGTTTCATATACCAATGCCAGACCTACATAGTTTTGCGATGTTAAAGTATCAAAACCATATACATCTGTTGTCACACCAACTGTTAATGAGCCTTCCGGTGTCTGACGTACATAATTACCGGTTGTTTCTGTTGAGCCGCCAGTAGCTACTGTTTCCTTTGCTGCTGTTGCTGTTTCTGCACTACTGGTATTACTACTATTAGTATTGCTGCAGCTTGTCATAGATAGCATCAACATTAAAGTTAAAAGTATTACGAACATTTTTTTTGGTTTCATTCAAATCAGCCTCCGTTTTTCACATTATTTTATTATTTGTCACGCACTTCTCTTGGTGGATAATACGTTTCCGAATCTATCATTTCTTGGGTAATAGTAATCGGTGCTGATACCTCCAAAATAAATCCTAATGTTTCCCTCGTATCAAAGAAATAAGCATCCCCATCTCCCATCGGACCGACTTCTCTAGCCAAATGAATTTCCTGATAACCACACTTTCTTAAATATATTGCTGTTTCCTCCATTTCCTCCTGGTTTTCACAGATGAATCCGATATGATGCATGCCACCACCAGCCTCCTTTAAAAAGTCCATCATACAACTATCTCCGGAAACCGGCTGAATCATTTCAACAAATAATTCTCCAATGTTGCCAAATGCCATTCTCTGAATAACTTGCGTTGGCTTACCACAGTACCACATCGGAACATTTTCGCCGATCGCATCAAGGCGCCATGGTCCAACCCCAAATTCATGCCATGCCCTTCTTACTGCAGCATCAATATCACTGACGATGACCCCTACATGATTAATCTTTTTTTCACCTAATTTGAACGAATTCATGCTCCCGCTCCTTATTTTTTTTTATTGTTTTCAAACAATTTACATGGAAATCCATCAAATGCATCCGGTTCTCTAATCACTCCGCCAACATCATGGAATTCATATAAAATCCCATTTAAATCCATAATGAATAGCTGCCAGTTATCTCCTTGCTTCTCCGGACCATGATCAATCCATACTTGATTAGGCACCACCTTTTCCTTGACAAATCTCGGTATATTGATTTCATAGCAAACATGCTTATTGCCGCATATTTTTAAATCAGCAACAGAATTCCTAGCCGCTTTTGGCACCTTTTGCCCATCTCTTCCCAAATACTCAAAGAGTTCAAAATGTGCACCCTCGCTAATCATATGCACTACCCGGCAATTAAGCGGTGCACCAAAGTCTTCACTTAACTCATCACTTACAACCTGAGCATTAAAAATCTTCTGATACCATTCGATGGATGCCTCCATATTTTCAATGCATATTCCCTGATGGGCATACTTTAATCCCATTTTTCTCACTTCCATAACCCTCATTCCTTTATACTAAATACTCAATTAATAGAAAAGAAAACCAAAAATCAGACCGATTCCCACCATAAGAAATGGTAATGCCACCGTACATACAAAGCTGTATTTATAACCTGTTTTATGGGTGTAACCGTAAATAGCCAATGGCAATATGACTGTTGGTGACCAAGGCAAAGTATCAAATCCCGCACAAGCTGCACGTGCCAATATTGCCATAACGCCGGCGTCCGCACCAGTTGCCAACAAGCGTGCCGCAATATCTGTAGACTGTAAGATAAATAGAGTCGAAATACCATCTGAGGTAATGGCAGCAATTACAGACACAATAATGACAACTGTAAAATATGGATGGATGTTCAGATTAAAAATACCATTCATAATTGATTCATAGATCGCCGTATCTGATGCAACTTTTGCAAATGCTGTCACAAAGCCGATACACAAGCATATTGGTGCGATACGTACCATGGCATCAGTGATCCCTTTAACGACATTAAAGTCTTTATCGAAATATCGGTAGCCAGTCGCAATCATATAAACATTGGCAATAAACTGTGCAATAACAACACTTCTTATGGCATCCCAGCCGAAGCTCATATTAAAAAGATAGGCAAGTATCAATAAAATAATCATCGGTGTTACCGAGATGAACTTGGAAGGACGCCTATCTTCATCAGGTGTCTCACCAATCTTAATCATTTCTGTACCATTTTCTATGTAACCAACATTGTTTTTTATCGCCCTTTTTGTTAAAATCCACAGATAAACTGCTGCTGCAATGATACCCCCGATGGTCATCGCCCAGCCTGCAAGAGGCGCAACGTAAAGACTATCGATACCAAATATCCCGGCAGGCAATACATTTGGTAAGCCAGGCAATCCGGGTAACCCCCAAGCAATAACGGTACCCATCGAGATGCCAGCTACCAGACCCAGATATAATGGCAAGTCAGCTGCCGCCAGTAGCGGGAATGCGAATGCTGCTGTGATAAAGTCGCCCTTAGGGAGTCCGACAACATTAATAAGTACTGAAAAACCCATAATGACAAAGGGAATAAACTGCTTTTTCAGTCTGCCTGAAAATAATGTTCCCATTGTTGCCGCACATTTCGTTTCTGAAAAAATCAAGCCAAATACCGAGCTGCTGGCAAATATCAGAAACGTATCCGTAAACGATGATCCTATGGCTTCCGGCAAGATTGTAAATACAGCATTAAATCCACCACTAATAGAAAACAACCCTAAAAGAACAACACAGCCCAATCCAACAATTATCGGACTATAGCCTTTGAAACAGAAAATAATAAAGAAAACAATACAAACAAGTAATACGATACCTGAAACAGCTATATTCATTTTTTCTCCCTTCAACTACACTTATTTTTTTAAAGCACTTCCTTGTGTCACGATAACCCCATCCTTAGCATATCTAAAATGATTATACGGATCCAATGTTTCATATGGCTCCGGCCATGGACATGTATTTTGAACCGTCTGCACCGGGCTATAGAAGTTGTGAATTGGTCCCGGATCCTCGCACTCATAAGGCACATGATCTTCTGCGGCATCATCACTGAATGTATTTGCATTTTCAGGCTCTGCTAGTGCAAGGTAATTTTCAAATGCCCAATTCGTATCATCCGTACTGGAAATAATATCAGGGCACACATGAATCTGAAGGAACTTCCATTCATCATCTTCATGAACAATCTCTAATCCATATCTTTCCCATAAATAAAGCGAACGGGCCTTTTGATCCGGATTAAGCGGTACAAAAATAAATCCTGGAGTGACAAGTGTTGCCCTTGCGCTTTCACCATCATCGGCAACCTCAACAATCTCCGAACAGGTATTATGACAGGCAACACCAAATAAGGGTCTTGGATCAATCCCGCCAATCTGTGGATAAATGGCATGCATATTAACATATAAATGATAGCCCATATTATCATATCCAGTAACATTAGCAAACCAAGATGTCCGATGGCTGCAACACCTTCCCCATCCATGTCCCCAGACTATATCCTCTCTTTTTGACCAATTGTACCCAAAATCCTCCTTGCTGGCTCCTCTTGCATGATTCCATACATGTCGCCCCATGGCATTTTCAACTTCTTGGGACACACCGGCATTGTGTATTCTCTGTGATAGCGTAAGCTTCCTATTCATTATTCACCCCACCTTTCCATTGGCGTAAACCCTTCCGGACCCCAGCTGATTTCATCCGAAAAGGTGACATAGGGTTCAGGCATACCCGGATAATTATCAGCCCAGCAGAATTGGCGGTCATGTGTTTTAACCTCAATATCTGGTGTGCCAAATTCAATATGAAGCAAATCATTTTCCGGATCCTCAAACACTGGTATCTCATCATGATAATTAATACCCGGTTCCCAATAGGAATCACTAACTTCAAGCAGATGCCAGATTCGCCAACCTGTCACTTTTTCTTTCACAAAATCAGCTGCTACCTTCATTGCCACCCAGCGTGCCCTAATCGTTTCGTCTTCAAACGGAATTTCCTGATGCCCGACACTATACCATAAGCCCTTTGCCGTTTTTCCGTCTGCCGCAATTTGAATAGAGGGTGCAGAAATCGGCTGTAAAGTCATATAGCCACATGCATCTATATAGGCTCCAATCTTTTTTTGATGCTCAACAATATAATAATTTTGTATCGAATCCATACCTGTATAAAATCCCCAATTCTTTCCGAATGAAGCTGTTTTACGATATTTATCCTCGGTCACCCAGAGTTCATTGATTTCGCGGCGCCGTTCTTCATTAGCACTATAATATACACGCAAGCTCATCACATCCTGAATGTGTTCCCTGTCCCATACACGAGTCAGTAATTCTTCATCTGTATAAATCTGCTTTTTCATGTTCATCGCCTTTCCTTACATACCGTAACTAAATGTCTCTTTAAATGTTTGATAGTTTTCAGGAATCCTTGGTGTAGGCGTAAAAGGACGCTTGGCACTATAATATTCACGCAGCACGCATTTCACATCCGGTTCGGGCAACGTAAGCTCATTGACTTGTTCGAATTCAGGACGCTTAGGAAGCTCTTTTATTTCTCTCGCCCAGTTTTGCCCACTGGGGCTCTTGACATCCTCAAGATATTGCAAATGCCATATCCTCCACTCTTCATTTTCATAAACAAAATCTACTGCAAAATAAGCCCAAATCCAGTATGCGCACGGTCCTCCCGGCGTTATATCGGTGAAACTTCCGTTGCAGCACCAAAGTCCCTTTGCGCTTTTCCGGTCATCCGCCACACAGATAATGCCATTTTGTAATGGTTTTTGTTCAAAAAAGCCTGTTCCGTACAATTCCTCATCTGACAATTCTCCTAAATCCTTCGGGAATATCTTCTGTAATATTTTCCCGCATACCATCACCTTGTTCATAACGGAGCGATAATACTTTTGAATAGATTCTTGACCGATATAGTATCCATTATTTAAGGCAAAACAAACATCTTCCTTTTCCTTACTCCAAAAATCATTCCACAACGCATTGTCTCTTCTTAAGACCAACGATTGCACATACTTCCCCATAAGATTCTTGATTTCGCGACGGTCCTCAAAACGGTCAACTAAATCCTCCATTAAGTGTTGATCCATAGTTCAACCTTTCCTCCTTTCATATGACACAAAAATTATTATACCCAATGAATAAGAAAAATAGCATTAATTAAACTTAAGTTAATTAAATTAATTATCATAGCTAAAAAAATTTGTCTTATTCACTCAATATCGCTTTTAATAATTTCACAGCATCCTCTTCTTCCATTTTCACAGGATTAAATGTTTGAAAAGGTTCGGTTATGATATCTCTTGCCATCTCATCAAATCTCTCCGAGTCAATATCCCATTCACTGCTTTTTCTCATACCAAGAGTTTTGTCCCTAAAGCTAATCAACCCATCCTTTGCAGCAAATCCAATCACTGCATAAGATGCATCTTCTGCCACTTCTTTATCAAAGCAGCTGGCAATCCACCTAGTTTTATCAGGCAGCGCTTTTGCATTGAATTCAACAATATACGGTAACGCATAGGCACAGCAATATCCATGGGGCATCTTAAAATATCCGCCGACAATATGAGCCAACGAATGACCTGCATTGCTGTGAGCCTGTGTCAGCATAAATCCGCCCATACAGCTTGCAATCATCATCTTTTCTCTGGCTTCCAAATTAGTACCATCCTTAACAGCCTTTGGCAGCCATTCTTTAATCGTCATCATAACCTTTTCACAAATCATATCTGTCAGAGCATTTGCAGCAGTGGATGTATATGCTTCCACCACATGAGCCAAAGCGTCAAAGCCAGTTACAGCCGTAAGCATCGGCGGCATGCTTTTGGTTAACTCCGGATCAAGAATCGCATATTCGCTCATGGCCTGATCGGCCAGAATAGGGAATTTCGTTTTTCCAGAAGTAATAACCAATCCATCTGACATCTCACTACCTGTACCGGAAGTTGTCGGAATGACAATCAATCCCGGTGACGGCTTCATATTCCCGCCCTTGGCGTACCTTAAAATCGGTCCTTCATTGTAACATAGTATATTAATAGCTTTTGCCGTATCAATAGCACTTCCGCCACCTAATCCGACAACGCAGTCACAATGATTACGAAGATAGGTCTCATACCCTTTAGCAGCCAGCTCATCTGGCGGATCCGCAAGAACTTCGGAAAATGCTGCATAATCTAATCTAGAAGCTTTTAAGATATCGGCCACCACATCAAAGATTCCACTCCCCACAATTCCCTGATCACAAACGATAAGCGGATTCTCTCTTTTCATTCCTACTAATATGTCGGACAAGTTATAAACCGAACCTGCACCAATAATCACTTTGACTTTTTGCACCATATAAACCTGTACCATTGTCTTCTCCAAATCATTATATTATTTTTCTAGCGGACATGTTCCAAAAATATCTAAATGATGCTCGACAACCTCCTGAATCGCATTTTGGGCACCATCCAGCATAAATTCAAAGGGGATTAATTCTCCATTTGCCTTATCGAACATATCTTTCATGACTTGCTCGCCTGCCATAGCCATACCTGTATAAAAATTAATTTTATTACACCCGTGTTCAATTGCTTCACGGTATTTTTCTGCATCCATACCTGAACCGCCGTGCATCACAATTGGAATGTCAATGACCTCTCTGATAGCTGATAGCCGTTCTAAATCCAGTTTCGGCTCTCCTTTATAAATGCCATGCACGGTTCCAAAGGCAATCGCTAAAGCATCAACCCCTGTCTGTTCATAAAAGTACTTCGCATCGGCGGCAGAGGTAAAGGCAGACTCATCAATCCAATTCCCTTTTAAATTGCCCTCAGGACCGCTTCCACCCACATGCCCTATTTCAGCTTCCACACTAACACCAGCGGCATGCGCTGCCTCGACAACTTTTTTTGTCATCGCAATATTCTCATCCAAGGGTTTGGCCGAAGCATCCAGCATAACACCCGTGCAGCCATAATGGATACCCTTCATAATAACCTCAAAGCTTGAGCCATGATCCAGATGCAAGCATACCGGCACGCTGCTGGCACTTAACCTATTGTTCAGATAATGAAAATAGGCATCACAGTGGGGATCTGCAAACATCGGCTCAACAACCTGCAGGATTATCGGCACCTCCTTTTTTTCTGCGGCACTTAAAATAGCTTCTGTATAGAGGGCTACAGGTCCTATCGCATTAAAGGCGCCTACTGCATATTTTTTGGCAATTGATTCTGATAGAATCTTTTGCAAGGTTACAAGTGACATATTCAATCCTCCTCTTTCGTTTTTTCTATATTTGATTCATTTCACATATAGCATTTTCAACCTGCTGCCTACTCTTAACACCTGTAGACGCGCCTCTACTCTGAATGGACACTGCTGCCACGCCGCAGGCATATCGGCAACAAGCGATCAATGGTTTTCCCTCCAACAATGCACAGATAAAGCCTGCCAGAAAATTGTCACCAGCACCTGTTGTGTCGACAACATTTTTACATTGATAAGCCGGTATAACCGCTCTAAGTTCCTTGCTTTTAATAAAACAGCCCTTTTTCCCTGTTTTAACAATCACATGCCCGACGCCTCTTTTGATAAAGGCTCCGGCAATATCATCCAAATCATTAAAGCCTGTTAAGCGGCGCGCTTCGTCTTCATTCGGGAAAATATAATCTATGTACCTAAGCGCCGGTGTAATCATTTCCAAACTTAAGCTTTCAGTATATACCACATCCGCACAGACGATTTTTCCTGACTCTTTCGCTTCTTTTGCAATCTTAAGACATGTCTGGACATCAGTAAATGGCGGAAGTCCAAGGCTTGCAAGTGATACGATTTTGGTATTCTTAAGGTACTTAGGATCAGGTGCCCAGCCTGCCCCTGGTGCGCCGCAATTAATGAAGCTTCGCTCACCGTCGGGATGAATAATGATCACATTTAATGCAGAGGGTGCACCATTTGGAATGGTCATCATCGCTTCTGTCATCACACCGCTTTTCGCCACCGTATGACGGATAAAATCACCACTACTATCATTTCCGATACCGCTCATCAACTCTACAGCAACGCCTAAGTTCGCCAATACGACCGCTTCATTTGCCGCATCACCACCTAATTCCAAGTCAATGGATTTCGCCAGCTTCGTCTCAGTCTCAAAGGGTTCTTCCAAATCTACGCCTCTAATCAACACATCTACTCCGGAAATGCCGATGCAGATAACATCTGGTTTCTTCAATCTGCTCCCTCCCTTGCATTTTTAATTGACATGAATAATGGATTTAATGATATTTTGCTTATCCCTACATGTTGTCATGAAAGCATTCTGCACATCAGTAAAATCAAATTCATTGGTAATTACCTTTAATGGATGAACTAATCCTTGTGATACAGCATCAATCAGCTCCTGATAACAATTTCTGTACCTGAAAACACATTTAATGTCAACTTCTTTATTCATAATTTCAAAAAAATCAAACGGAACATCACCATGAGTATTACCAACCAAAACGATATTTCCACCCGGACGAACCAGGCTGGCGGACTGCCTTGTCGTGGCAACCGAACCGGCACTCTCAAATACGATATCCGCACCATCTGGATTTGTTTCTAAATATGTTTCGACGGTGTCCTTTTTATTGGCACAAATAACCGTTTTAGCACCAAGCTCACGAGCTTTTTCTAAACGATTCTCATATAAATCGACTACAGTAATATCATCGGCACCCATCAATCTACAGCTCATTAACGTCATCAAACCGATACAGCCTGCGCCAAGAATAATAATTTTCTTCCCATACCCTGCGTTAGCACGGCATGTCGCATGATATCCGACACTAAGAGGTTCTATCATCGTGCCTTCTAATGTACTGACATTCTCCGGAAGCTTAAAGGTGAATTTTTCAGGGTGAACGACATATTTCTTGAGGCAGCCGTGAAAATCAGGCGGTGCCGCCATAAAATCGACAGCCTGGCAAAGATTATAACGACCAGTCATGCAATAAGCACATTTTCCGCAGGGTATGCCAGGTTCTAAGCAAACCCGCTCTCCCAGCTTTACTTTTGTCACAGCACTTCCTATTTCAACAACAGTTCCCGCACATTCATGTCCTAACACTATTGGAAAAGGCAGTGCCGCATCTCCAATCATGCCGCTTTCAAAAAAGTAGCTGTCAGAGCCGCAAATGCCTATTTCTTCAATTTTAACCATCACTGCATCGTCAGGAATGGGTTCTAGCTGTGCTTCTAGTATTTCTAATTGTGCTCTGCCTTTAAGCCATGCAACCTCTTGCTTTCTTTTTTCCATCACGCTTTTCCTCCAGGGACTATGATGACTTTTATCTGGCTGCGATCTGATCCCACTCTCTTAATCGCCTCAAAATATTGATCTAGAGAATATTTTGAAGTTATCAGCTCACCTAAACCTACTCTTTTACACTTAATCGCTTCAATTGCCCGATCAAAACAAAATACCTGTGCTGATGTAGCAAAATATGTTAATTCCCTTGCGAAAAAGTCCAGACTGTCAACTTCAACTTTCTGCCCCTCTCCTGTCACACTATACTGCATCAGCCGCCCTCCAAATTTAAGCATTTTTAATCCTGACGCAATCATCTGGCTATTGCCGGTCGCATCAACAACCGCATCAACACCCTTAGGATATCTTTTGAGGATTTCATTAATTAAATCTATTTTTCCATCGTTTAGAATGACATTTACACCATGTTTTTGGGCAATGCTAAGCTTTGTTTTATGGCGCCCAATCAAAACGACACTATTAGCTCCAGAATGTATGAGTAATTCAGCAAGAAGAATGCCATTAGCTCCATCACCGATAACAACAACATGATCGCCATATTTGACTGCCAGACGATCCATTGCATGTATGCAGCAGGCCACTGTTTCGATCATGCATGCCTCTTCAAATGGCAATTCCTCCGGAATCAAAAAGACTTTATCTTCCTTAACTCGTACATACTCAGCAAATCCTCCATTAATGTTATGGCCTAATGAGCCAAAAACTTCACAGTGTAAAAAATCACCTTTCTGACAATAATAACATTTTCCACATGGGGCAGTGTTATCGGCTGTAACCCTATCGCCCACCTTACATAAAGTGACATTTTTGCCTATTTCAGAAACATAGCCTGCAAATTCATGCCCCGGAACAACCGGATACTTGGCTAAACCCGTGCCTGTTGTCGCATGACCTAGTTCCGCACCCTTACAAATACTACATGCCACAATTTTAATGATAACATCTTCATCACCGCAGACAGGCATAGATATATCCGCTAGTCTACCGTTCCCTGCTTGAGTATAATATACAGCTTTCATCAATTATGCTCTCCTCTCTTACCATTATGTCATTCAGGTTTAAATAACTCTGTAAACTCATCCGAATCAGGTCCCAGCCTTCGGTCATGATTCAGGGCATCTATTTGGCTCACCTCAGCTGGTGTTAATTGAAAGTCAAATATATCACGATTTTCATTAATCCGCTTCGGATTGCTTGATTTCGGAATCGGTGTAAAATGATGCTCAACCGCCCATCTGAGAGCTATTTGTGCTGTTGTTTTTCCATATTTGGCACCTAATTCCAGTAAGTATGCGTCTTCTAAAAGGATTTTAAAATCATCAAGAGGGTATGGCACTAAAGGATCCTTAGGTCCCCCTAGAGGAAACCAGTTGATTATGTGAATGCCCTCCGACTCGCAAAATCTCCTTAATCCTTCTTGAGTATAATATGGATTTAACTCCAGCTCATTGACCATGGGCTTGACTGTGCACATTTGAAGAATTTTCTTAATATGATGCTCTTTGAAATTGGAGATTCCGATGACCCTCACTTTTCCATCCTTATATAATTGCTCTAGTGCTCGCCATGCTTCGGTATATAAATTTTGAGAAGGCATTGGAAAATGAATCATATACATATCAAGATAATCAATATTCAGTGCCTTTAAGCTCCTTTCGCAGGCGGCGATCGCATCCTCGTAAGCATGGCAATAATTCGGGAGCTTTGTACTGATAAACAATTCTTCTCGTGGAACACCACATTTATTAAGAACTGCCCCTACTTCCCTCTCATTGCCATACTGGGGGGCATTATCAAATAATCTGTATCCGGCATCGATGGCATACTTGATTGCTTGTTCTAGTTTGTCCTCCTCCATGGCTGCGACGCCAAAACCTTCTTGGGGGAATTGAATGTTATTTTTACTATTTGGTAACTTTATTGAAGGAATGATTTTATCCATACTTTTAACCTCATTTGATTTTAAATTGTAACCTGCAACTTATTTAGTCTCATTATTCTCAATGACTTTTGCATTAAGGGATGATCCGGTTACGAGCTTTGCTAATTTTTTCATACTTCCAGTTTGCATTACATCAATAGTCATAGCAAGAATAAGAACTAATCCCTTTACAACGTACTGTGGATATGCTCCCAACTGCATAAGCTGCATACCATTAGATAGAACTTGAAGAATCATAAGACCAATAATGATGCTAGATATTTTCCCTGATCCTCCACCCATTCTCAAGCCCCCTAACATTCCACCAGCTATTACTGTGAATTCAAGTCCTGGCCCCATAGCCGAGGATGCCGACCCAGTTCTTGAAATAAGTACAATCGTTCCTATTGCTGTAAAAAAGCCAACCATACCGAATATTATTAACTTCATTTTTTTTACATTTACACCCGCAAGGGTTACTGCTGTTTGATTTCCTCCTAAGCCATAAACATAGCGTCCAAAGTATGTTCTATTTAAAAGGAAAACGCCAAATGCTATAGCAACTAACATCAGTATTATTGCAAATGAAATGGGACCTATATATCCTTGTCCAATAAATTTAAATGACTTTGACCAGCCCGAGTATGTCCTTGCACCAGAGAGCATATATGAAATCCCAAAAAACACATATTGAGTAGCCAATGTGATTAGAAATGGATCCACATTAAGCTTTACATAAATGAGGCCATTAATCAGTGATAACCCGATACCTAATAGGATAACGAGTACAACTGCGATCGGCCAAAAAAGTTTCACATCAACCATCAAATACGCACACACCACCCCAATCAATGACATTTGATACCCGATTGATAGGTCAATAGCACCTGAAAGCAACAAAAAACACATTCCTACACCAATAATCAGCAGATATGCAGACTGATTGATAATATTCAAAAGATTGCTCAAAGTTAGAAAATTCTTCGATACAATAGAGAAAAATATTATCAAAGCAGCCAATATTACATACATAATATTTCTCTGAAGATATAGCTTAATACTATTTTTCTCCTTCACAACCTTTGTTTTATGCATACTATAATTCCCTCCTTCCCAAATCTCTAGTTGGTAACATGCCAGAAGCCATGCTTAGCACACGCTCTTGGCTGAAGTCTTCTTTTTCAATCTCACCTACATACTGTTTTTCATATAAAACCACAATTCGATCCGACATTCCAAGTAGTTCTTCCATATCAGAGCTAATCATTATAATTGTTTTGCCCTCCATGCAAAGCTCGTTCATTAATTCATAAATCTCTTTTTTAGCACCAACATCTATACCTCGTGTTGGTTCGTCAAATATCAGAATATCTAAACCTGCCGCAAGAACTCGTGCCACGATAATCTTTTGCTGATTACCGCCAGAAAGATTCATAACTAATTGTTCCATGTTAGGCGTGCGGATTTTTAATTTACCCTTAAAAGATGTAGTGATTTCTTTCTCTTTTTTGACATCAACCACTAATCTATTGGATATTTGTCTAAGCGCCGCAAAAATAATATTCCATCTGACATCCATCATAAGAAAACAGCCTTCACGCTTTCTATCTTCAGTCACCAAACCAATACCATGCATCATGGCATCATGGCAATTGTTTATTTCTACTTCTTTACCATAAACTAATACTTGTCCAGACTGCTTTTTTTCATAACCATAAACCACACGCATAATTTCAGAGCGACCGGCACCTACAAGACCAGCAAGTCCAACAATCTCACCTCGGTGTGCTTTTAGACTAATACCTTCAACTCCATTGCCTGAAAGATTCTTCAATTCAAGAGCAATTTCACCGGACTCCATCGTTCTTTTAGGGTATTCCTCGGCAAGCTCACGACCAACCATAAGCTTTATCAATTCACTTCTGTTAGTATTTGCAACATTTTTAGTCGCTATGTATTTACCATCTCGAAACACGGACACCTGGTCTGCAAGCTTAAATATTTCGTCAAGGCGATGCGATATATAGAGTATTGTAACACCATCAGATTTCAGCTTTCGCACAATATTCATCATCAAATCAATTTCATTTACTGTCAAAGGAGCACTCGGTTCATCCATAATCAAAATCTTTGCACCTTTTGAAACCGCCTTTGCAATCTCAATTATCTGCATTTTCGCACTGCTTAACTCTCGAACTATCGCATCTGGGTCAATATCAATTTTGAATTGATCGAATAAGTCCTGTGCCACTTTTCTCATAACTGGATAATTCACAAACCTGCCGTATTTCTTTCCATAGCAAATGTTTTCTGCAGCACTCAAAGCCTCAACCAGATTATACTCTTGGTAAATCGCTTCAACTCCATGTTCACGCGCCTGAATCGGGCTTATAGAATCAAAAGTTGCTCCATCAATTGTGATAATTCCATCATCGAACGAAACCGCACCGGTAATCGTCTTAATAAGAGTAGATTTCCCAGCACCATTTTCACCAACAATTGCATGGATTTCCCCTCGTTTAAAATCAATTGATACATCTGATAATGCAATAACGCCAGGATAAATCTTAGTTATATTTCTAAGCGACAAAATAATGTCATTTTCATATTCCTCCAAAACGTTCCTCCCTTTTGATCTTTTATTTATCTAATTCACCATATTGGGAAATATAATCAGCATACAAAGTTACCATTTCATCATTTTCAGGTAAATCGTCAACATACTCAAATCCATAGGAATTGACAGCCCAAGTATCATCTAATACCCAGAAAGGCGCTTCTTTCTCGCCAGTAAGTAGCTTGATCGCAATGAGTCCATTAGTGACAGCAGACCCAACAGTCTGTGTATTTTCATCATCTTCTTTAACATACGAGCCCCCAATTATCACTGCACGAACAACTTGTTCGTTGTTTGCAGATGCATCAACATATCGTACCGCTTCTGTATCCACACTGCTGGCAAATGTAATGACATTAAATTCTTCCGGACTAAGAGATGGTTGCGACATAATATAATTACTGACACCTACAGCTGCCGCATCAGAATTGCAAAAGAAAATACGAATATCCTTATCATATGTAAGGGCTTCCTCAGCTGCTGTGAACGCTTCCTCGGTTGTAATACAATAATCATCTTTGAATGCAATATTCATTCTACTGTCTGTAGCCACATATTCCTCAATACCGTTAGCTAATGTGAGATGCACACCGACTTGATCAAAACGCAGCTGAGCTGCATGAATTTCACCATCTTCGGCATCAGGGTACACTTTGTCAATCCAATCCGAGGCCGCTTTACCCATAACAGTTCCCAAACCATTCCAATCTGAAGCTGCACCACCGGATATCTTATCTCCGTAGGAAGGATACTGCGCCATCATAAGTACATGTATCCCATTCTCTTCAAGCTTTAAGCAGACATCTTCAAGCGCATCTGCATCCGGTGTACCAACAAGTGCCAGTGCTCCTCCCTGTGTAATAAAGTTTTCAAGTTGAGCAATTTGATCAGCGATATTGTCTTCACAGGCATATAGCTGTACGGTACAACCAATATTCTCAAGCATTTCCTTGAATTGATTTGCTTCTTTAATACTTGATTCACTATCAAAATTATCCCTAAAAAAACCAACTAATATTTCTTCACCAGCTTCTAGTTTCTCTGCCCAGCTTTTCGATATACTATCAGTGGAACTTAAATCGCTGACACTATCGTTTTGACTGGATTCTACTTTAAGATCAGTTTCCTCTCCACTATTTCCTCCTGAACATGCACCCAAAGATAAGATCAGTGAAAAGATGGTTAAAGCCGCAAGATACTTGGTAATTTTCTTCATGTTCCTTCTCCTTTAAATAAAATATTTTTCTTTTGTTTTATTGTTTCTATATACTTAGAAAATCATCTCTGACAACACGCCCATTGTGAATCACCATACGGATATCCCTTGTATTGCGGATATCGCTAATCGGATCACTCCCAATAACCACCAAATCCGCACGTTTACCCGCAGCCACTGTGCCAAATTCCTTTTCACATCTCATCAGTTTGGCATTGCCACTTGTCGCTGAGATAATTGCCTCCATAGGGCTCATTCCGACATCGCAAAGCAATTCCATTTCTTCATGAACACATAATCCGTATGGTACAAAAGGAGTGCCCGAATCACAACCCACACCGATATTCACCCCTGCGTCAATCATAGACCTGACAGCCTTACATAAGTCAGGAAAAACAGGTTCTACTCCTTCGATATTGCCATCATGATATTTTGTCGAAACCATTGTTGGCACTACCCAGACATTTTGTTCTTTCAGCATATGAAGAACGTCTTCAGTCATAACCTTTCCGGTTGTAACAGCATAATTTATTGTATGCTCGATAGAATCTACGCCACAAATCAGCGCTTCCTTCATATCCTCAATATGATCAATATGAGCCATGACCGGTCTGTTTAATTCATGGGCAGTCGTTATAATTTGGCTTATCTGTTGTCTTGTAAGCCTTGGCACCTTATTAGGATAATGGATAACATCCAAATCGGAGATAATCACCTTTATCCAATCGACGCCTGCCGCTACAAGTTTTCGGACTTCATCACATAAATCTGTATGTTCATCTGCAAGCACAAGTTCATTTTTCAAAATATTCTCTTCTGCGAATAGAACCGTATACCCTGGATGTCCCGCCTTGACCTGAATCATCCGCCCGGCAGTCACAATATGTGGCGAACTAAGTTCACCGCGCTTTTCCATCTCTTTGATCTCAATAATATCCGGCATAAAGTCTCCTGCACTTCGTATCGCTGTAACACCCCAATAAAGCGCCTTCTCTCGATGCTCGGCATAATTATATGAAACAAATCGTCCTGTGTGCGGTGGTCTGTTTATATCCGCTGTTCCCCCAAAATGAGTATGCACGTCTGAAAATCCGGGAAGCAGAAAATTGTTCTTCAAATCGATTACTTGTGCCTCTTCTGGTATGTTTAAATGTTGTCCGACTGATATTATATGATCTTTTTCAATAATAATCGTGGCATTTTCCATTATTTTATCACTTTCGCCATTGATAACTTTCGCATTACATAATACCAACACTTTTTCTTTTCCTTTCAACTTGATTTGATAATTAACCAATTTCCTTTGAGGTTCGATATTATCTCAAAACCATGACATCATTGGTGCTGTATAGTGCTCCGGAGATACATAGATCGCACCCGAACGGCACATCTCCTCACAACTGTCGCAACATTGACAATCAAGCTCATAATAAACCTTTGCCTTATTCGTTTCAGGGTCAATCCGGATAACATCCATCGGACACCACTCCACACATAATCCACATCCTACACATTTTTCTTCATTGATAGGTTTAATAGCCATCTTATTCGCACCTCCTAGTTATCCCAAGCAAACCAAAGCTTGTCATACTGCTCATCATCACACAGATCTGCCTTAGGACACCATTCCTGCGGAACCGGAATACGTTCAACTTTTACCTTACCGTGATCTTTCTGCATAGTAATCCAAGACAATTGTTCACTATCATTTCTTTCTGGGTAATCTTCACGGTAATGCCAACCACGACTTTCCCTGCGCTCACGTGAAGCGGTAAGTATTAATTCGGCATTGCAAATCATATTTTTAACCTCGTGTACCATCCGAAGTTCGTGAGGATTACGAGCATAAAGCTTAGGCACCATATGATCTCGTTGAAATTCCAAAAGTTGTAAGGCTGCATTCATCCGGGCTTCATTTTTAATGTGAATGATATAATATGGCATAACTAGGTGCTGTAATTCTTGGAGTGCATAATCTGCAGTATATCCTCCATCACGCTCCAGTGGCATAAGCAATGTCTTTTTGAGCTGTTCCACTTTGGCTTCATCCATTTTAGGCATATCAAAATCCTTCACATACTCTCCCATCTCCTTTCCTGCCAGCTTACCTGTAACACCAGCAGGCATTAATCCTGGCGGCGGGCCATCAACTATAGCACCCCAAGCCCAAGTGCAGCATGCATCACCGGCAGACCACAATCCTTTAGTAGTAGAAGCTCCCGAAAGATTCGTTGTCCATATGCCAAAAGACTGCTCTGCACCAGCTCCTGCAACTGCTCCACCAGCCACGACATATTTCCCACCTTCATCTATATCAATCCCAGCACGTCCACATTCATGAAAAGCATTACGACGTTTTTCATTATGCTTCCATAATGCTATATCTGCTGGAGTCGCCTGATCTAAATCCCAGAGTATCGGACCCTGCCCCGCATGAATAGCCGAAACCATCCCAAGATCGAAACCGCGCCAAGGCACTGCTCCTTTTCCTCCATTACGTGTATAAAGCTGATACGTTGCATACTGTCCTCCGTTGCTTTTCCAATAAGGGTGTAAAGCTAAGGTCGAATGCATATCAGGAAATTCTCCTCCGGTAAGAGTTGTTCCGGCACGATATGCCATAGCATTGGAATCACCAGTTTGCATGCATACTCCCATTCCCGGTCCTTTAAAAGTGTTCTTACCGGCTGCTAGTAACGTGGCTTTACTATGCATCACACAGGTCTCACCAGAATCCAACAAGAAACCAATAGCACCAGTACACTGAGCGTCGCTGATAATTATATCTGTAACCATTGTCCTATCAAGAAATTTAACACCGATACGTTCGGCATACTTGCGCAGTTGTGGAGAAATCTTCCGAAATCCTGTCGGGCATTCTCCAAATCCTTTTGTGCCCACATATTCAAATTGAGTATGTATCTCACCGCTTCCTGCCGCTTTGGTGCTCTCTTGTAACTGTCCAGTGAAGTAATCTTTCATTTCCTCCATCTTACAAGGAAATTCAACACCAAAATCCACCAAATCTTCAAAACTTCCCCATGATTCTCGCAGAAGAGTCTCTGACCAATTACGGTTGTTAAGATAAGATGAGTTGCGATTATTATACGTCATCGTTTCATCGAAATTGTGACCCCAGTCTGCATTATAGACAGACCAAAAACCACATGCCATAATTGAACTTCCTGACTTGCCGCTGGTCGCCTTATCAACTACCAAAACGTCAGCCCCAGCACGCTTAGCGTAAATAGCGGCAAAGCACCCTGCAGTGGCGCCTCCAATTATAAGGACCTCGGTTCTAAAATCAATTCTTTTTTCCATGTTTAGTTCTCCTAATGGTTATAAAAGTCAATTAAACGTAGCTTAATTCAATAATTTTTAAGATATTATCAATTTTCAATTCTCTCCATTATTATTAAATTAATTAATTTAATTTTATAGTATCAGTATTTCTATCTCTTGTCAATCTTTATTTTATAAATTATCATCCTCTATTTTTATACTCTAGATCCCAGATTAGAAAAACCATGCTTCTCTACGGCACCGCAATATCCGCAAACGCCTGTAACGAGGTGGCTGCCTGACCAAAGTCCTCTATCTGATGATCATAACCGAGCATTATATAGGGTATACCTTCCTCCTCCAAAGCCTTTTTCAGAGAAGGATATTCAATTTCCTCCGGATCACAAAATGTCATCATTGAAATAACGACACCAACTGCGCCACTTGATCTGACTTTATCGACAATATACGAAGACCGCTTATGCCATTTAGCATCATAAAGAATGGTATCTTCATCCTGACTGGCAAAATGCCGTGCTAAAGCGTCCATGGCATCACCACTCTCCCTAACATCTTTTCGAATTGCCCGTGATTCATGGGCGACATCATCTGCCACAATGACAAGCTTTTGTTCGTCAAAGAGCTTAAGCAATTTGGGATTATCCAAGATAATTCCTGATGTTAAAACCTTTGCACCCGTCCATTTTTCTTCCGGCAGATTTTCAAGCAATCCATTTAATTCAGTCAGCAAGGCGGTATGCTCTTCTTTTTTCATAAAATGCCTGCTCTTAAGCACAGCCCCACGACAGACCGCCGAGATTTCCCTTGGATACTTACCTGCAAGCTCTACAAACCGTCTTAAGGCCTTGCGATTGTCATTATAAATCCGAATAGCTCCCCACAGATCCTCTTCCGTGATCGCTTTTCCCGCAATAGTTTCAATCTGCTTTTTAACGTTTTCATACTGCCTTCTTGTAAATGTTATGCCATATTCCGGTTTTCGATTCTGTGGATGCGCCAAGAAAATAAAGGGAACCTTGCATACAGTTTTTAGGTTCTGTGTTAGCGGTCTTAACGTATCACATAAGGTTGTACATAATATCCCAGATATCCCTTCAAGGGTTCCATCTAAAACCATTTCAAGTCCCATCTGGGCAATCGAACAATAAAAAGAGGCGAAATATTCTTTAGCTGCTTTAGGCGTGCCATGCTTACCCCACAATCCAAAAGGAACCATGCCAGCTGCAGCAATAATCTCTTCGGGCACATAATAGGGAAAGCAACCTATTATTTTCTTTCCTTCCATAAGATACTCATCCATTTGTTCTCTTGGATTTTCAGATATTTCCTGAAACAAGCTTAGAAGTTCTTCGATTCTATCCATGCTAATGGCTTCCTCCTTTCTTTTGGTTGGACTCCATGATTTCATATAAACCTTCAACCCTAGTTCGATACTGCTCTTCTGAAAAGTTTCTCGGATCCGCCTGATCACCATCGAATCCAACAACGGCAATTCTCAAGTCCTCCCTAAAACGTCGCTCCATTTCCGGCATGTAGCCACTCCACGGCTTACAGCTTCGGTTATAATGCACTAGAACGCCATCAACCTTATTCTCCCTACATATGCCCTCTCGCCATGCGATCCCTGTTTCCATGCAGACAGAATTAGGTGCTTTGCAATAAGCTTTCACCATTTCATCCATATTGCTGTAGACAAAACCAAATGCCGGGGCATAGACAATCGCTGTTGTATTCATGCCCTTTTCCTTTAGCGGCATAAAGAGAGTCTTTAACACCGGCCAACAGGGAATGCCTTCAAACATAATTCGGAAGTTTTCATCGTAACGCCATGTAGAGGTTCCATTTTTAACAGACTGCTCATATTCCATCGCCAATTGTTCTAAAGCTTCAGCCGACTCTACCCGGCATCTGGCTGTCACGACATTTGCCATATGATTGAATAAATCAAATCCACTTAGTGGTGACGGCTTATATTGACAATATGAGCAAGCCTTTAGCCAAGCCTTTGCAGTTCGGTTGGCTACTTGACACACCTTCTTAAATTGACTGTCATCCCATTTTCTTCCACTTATCTTTTCGAGCTGCCTAATAGCATCTTCAAATTGACTGCGGATATAGACGACATAGTCATCGCTAACTTCAACTGTATTATTATATGGAATATCAATCATAATCAATGGAATATGATGCATTCTTGCGATGTTTTCATACCATTTTGTCATACAGTTACATATATTATTGCAGCACAGCAAGAAATCCGGCTGAGGCATAAGCTTTTCTTCACACTCATTACCGGCGGCATATGCCAGACTGATTCTTGCGTATGCGCAAATATCATTGGAGTATCCCATCGCTTCAGCATGCTCGCACATTCTCTCCCCACCATGCTTAGCAGCAATGGCAGCCGCCTGATTTTCCGGGTAGCATATTTTTAATCCCAAAGTTTCCGCAATTTCAGCCGGGAACTTTGAGGATGACCAACCGACCGGCTCTCCTCTTTTTTTTGCTTCCCACGCTAAAGCATATCCCTTTTCCACAATTTCTCGAAGTTTTATCTTCGCCGGAATATTTTCATTATCCATTTCCTTTATCAATTTTAACAGCCCCCTTTGTACGACTATCTTTACTGATCTGTCTATTGACATACTTTATCATATCCAATAATGGCTGCGCCCAAGGCACCACTATATTGTGCTAGGTCAGACGTATAGATCTCACAATTAAGCTCATCTTCAAGAGCTCTTCTGACGCCGCTATTTAAGGCCACTCCACCGGTCATGACGACTCTATTTATGATTCCCAGCCGTTTGGCCAATCCGGATACGCGGCTTGCAACCGATTGATGAATCCCCTTAATAATATCGTTTTTATGGGTGCCTTTGGCCAATTGGGAAATGACCTCAGATTCCGCAAACACTGTGCATGTCGAACTGATACCAATTGTCGTTGTTGATTGCTCTGCCAATTCGGGGAAATCTTTTAGGTCAACCTCCAATATTCGTGCCATGACCTCCAAAAAACGTCCTGTGCCGGCAGCGCATTTATCATTCATTACAAAATTTCTAAGCATGCCCTGATCTCCAACACACAATACCTTCGCATCCTGTCCACCGATATCAATGACTGTACGTACATCTGGGAAGAAGAAATACGCACCTTTTGCATGCGCGCTCAATTCAGTTATCTCTTTATCAATCCAGTCGATGGAATGCCTGCCATATCCTGTCGCAACCGTGTAATAGAGATCTTCTTTCGTCAAGCTTAAGCTTTCAAGAGCCGCTGTAATGGCACGTCTAGGCCCGCTTGTTCCAGCACCGGCATTGGCTAAGGATTGACCAACAATCTCGCAACCATTTTTTAAGACAATGCATTTTGACGCTGTTGAGCCAACATCAATTCCCATTGTAAATATTGAGTCCATATTTTCACCAACCATATTCTCTTTAATTCTGACAATTAAAATCCCGGATTGTCCTGACTGTCAACATCTGGTGAATCGGGCAAATGCTCTTTGGATTTTGATAGACAGCCCCTATAAATGCTTTTATATAATCGCGCATGTCTGAAACCGCAACGACCTCATCAACCATACCCGTTTTGGCACAATATATTGGTCTTGATTTTTCGACATACTCGTTGATCATTTGATTCATCTTTTCAATCGTCGGCGACAAATCCTTTCCTTCTTTTTTATCCTTAATAAGACGCCTGGAATACATGGCGTTAGCTGCTGTCTCGCCGTTCATCACATAAATTTCTGTGGTCGCAATGCCCAAAGAAAAAGCGTTTGTATGATTCCCTTGTGGTCCTCCAAGAACATAATGTGCGGCGGCTGTTCCTTTACGCAAGGTAATTTCAATCTGCGGAATATCAGCATTTTCAATTGAGTAAATTAATGACTGACCAAGACCCAATAGCTCTGCACCTTCCGCCTCATCACCGACATCAATACCGGTTGTATCTTGAAGCCATACTATAGGAATCCGATCGCGGCCACAAAGAGTGACAAATTCATTCATTTTAATGAGGCCCTGACGATATAGTTTGCCTCCTATACCAACACCATTTTCTTTGTATTCAGGATAATTCAATAATAACCCCTGGGCATTGGCTATTACGCCCGTCAATAGGCCATTGACTTTGGCAAGGCCAGTAACGACTTCCGACCCATATCCTTTTTTGTATTCCATAAATTCGCTGCCGTCAAATAATCTGGCAAACACCTCATAAATATCATAGGGGCGCCTCTGATTAAAGGGTATCATATCATATAACTCATCAGTATTAAACAAAGGCGCTTTAGGAACATCAACCCTAAAAAATTCCGGATTATATGCTGGGAGATAGTCAACATATTTTTGAATAGCTTCGATAACGCCCAGCTCTTCGTCATAGACTTCTCTCATAAATCCAGTTTGATCATAATGCACCCCGATCGAACCTGGGGCGATTGATTCCTTAGCAGACTGCCCTGCCTCAATAATCTGATTGGCGCTTTCCATATCTACGAAGCCCTTTGGATTCATCCCTCCTAATATTCCATCACCACCAACTGCCATATTGGCTTTACTGTGGGCAATTATAATTGTTGGGCTAATGCTATGATATCCGCCACCGGCTGGATTTGTCCCAAAAATGCCGACAATTACAGGAATCCCTAGCTGCTCAAGCTCGGCATTACGGTAAAACGGAGTCCCGCCACCACGTCTGCCGGCATATACCTTCTCCTGTTCATCTAATTTGACCCCGCTGCAATTTAGCAGATAAACCAATGGGATTCGCAGTAATTTAGCTGTGTCAGAGCCCCGCAGTAAATTATCTGCCTGTCCGCCAACCCATGCACCGGCCAGTTTTTTATTATCTGAAGCCATCACGACTGCCCATTTCCCTTGTATCCGCCCTAACCCTTTGATAATTCCTGTTGATCCGTTAGCATTATTCTCAGGATTAAACAAACTATTTAACGGACACCAACTTCCTTTTTCTACCAGTGCATTGATGCGCTGCATTGCAGTCAACTGACTTGCCGCATTTAGGGAATCGTCTGTTCTTCCTGCATTAATCACCTTTTTAATGGAATCCTTAATTTCCTTTTCAATCATGCTTATCGATTCCACATTCGCTTTGTCCGCTTTGATCTCTTTTCCCATCACATGCATATTCTGAAAATAGCCTGGCATAGAATAATTATTCACTCTTAAATTCCTCCTATCTGAAATATTTTATCATCCAAAGATAAGCATAAAGATACCGGCTGCAACAGCAGAGCCAATCACGCCTGCCACATTAGGCCCCATCGCATGCATTAACAGAAAGTTCCCCGGATTTTCTTTTGCTCCTACAGTTTGAGACACTCTGGCTGCCATAGGTACTGCGGAGACGCCAGCGGAGCCGATCAAAGGATTAATCTTTCCTTTTGAAATAAAGCATAATAGTTTTCCTAACATGACGCCGCCTGCCGTTGAAAAGACAAATGCCAGTAATCCCATTGCAATAATTGCCAGGGTTTGTACTCTAAGGAAAATATCCCCATTTGCTGTCGCGCCCACTGATAATCCAAGCAAAATAGTAATTATATTACACAATGCGTTTTGTGCCGTATCGGTCAATCTGTCTACAACACCTGATTCCCGCATCAAATTGCCAAACATCAGCATGCCAATCAAGGGTGCAACTGAAGGCAGCAACAATGATGTGAACAGTACAAGAAATAACGGAAAAATAATTTTTTCTCTTTTAGGGACCTCACGAAGCTGCTTCATTTCAATCAAGCGTTCCTTTTTTGTTGTCAAAAGCTTCATTATTGGCGGTTGGATAAGGGGAATCAAGGCCATGTACGAGTATGCCGCAACCGCAATCGGTGCCACAATATCCGGTGCCAGATGATTGGCGAGATAAATGGCTGTCGGACCGTCAGCTCCGCCAATAATGCCGACTGCAGCTGCTTCTGCCGATGTAAATAGACCTGTGGCATTCGCCACAATAAACGCAATGTAAATACCGAATTGAGCTGCCGCACCGAGCAGCAGGCTAATGGGATTGGCAATCAGTGGCCCAAAATCCGTCATCACACCAATACACATAAAGATGAGGCAGGGAAACAAGGAGCTCTTGACACCGCTATAAATAATACGCAATATTCCCTGTTCATACCACACATCAGACTCCATCATTAAATCCGCCATAGGAAGATTTGCCAGAAGTATCCCAAATGCAATCGGTAAGAGCAAAAGCGGTTCAAATTTTCTCCATATCGCTAAGTATAGCAATACAATAGCTATTACTATCATCATGACCTGTTTCCATGTGATTGCCGCAATTCCTGATTCTCTCATTAAGCTTTGTAATATTTGAATAAAATTCATGATTATCCAATTCATCCTTCCTAATCATTAATAATGATTAACACTTCCCCGGTATTGACTGTATCTCCCGCTTTCACATTGATCTGACTGACCTTCCCGTTCTCTTTTGCCAGAATCTCAGTTTCCATCTTCATTGCTTCAATCGTCACGACCACATCTCCCAAATTCACCAAATCTCCGACATTAACTTTGACCCCCAGCACTTTACCTGGCAAGGGGCATTCAACAACATACTTGCCTGAATGAGTTTTTACTTCTTCCGGTTTGTTAACAATTTCACTTTGTACCGCTTCGGGAGCAACAATCCGTTGTCCGGTTCTTGGGCGCATCTCGTATTCCGGCACTTTGATCAACTCAATTTCGTACTCTTTTCCATTTAACTTTGCAATGTATTTCATCCTTTTCCCTTTCTTTGTAAAATGAAGCTATCGCTCTGTGATTCTTGTAATTCTAAACTGATCCGGACTAAGCCCAGTATCTTCAGAAATTGCCGCTAACATGATTGCCATGCTTTCTATATCCTCTTCCAATAGACCGGTATTGCCAATCGCTTTTCCTTTGTGGTTCTGACTGAATTTTAAAATTCTGGAAATGATTAAAATCGCAATACATAAAGAAATCAGCACCAGAAAGACAATCAAAAATCCAAACAAGGAAATGATTAATGAATCAGTAAATGACAACGTTGATTCTGCAAGCATTTTTTCACCTCGCTTATTTCGTATTATTTTTCTTCTTAATCATATAGGTTGGAATCGTTCCAAGGTCAAGTTATTTCGCTACTATATTATTTAAATACGCCCAAAATATTATCTGATTGCGCAAAAAAAGAACCCTTCACAGATTATGTACTGGTCGGGTTCTCGGCTAAAACCTAAAGCTTAACCAATGTCGTATTTCATTATTGGTTATCATGTAAAGGATAATTTCTTGTTTTTTTCCTTATTACTTATGCCACATGCTCAAATTGACTATTATAAAGCTCCGCATAGAAGCCGCCCTTTTCAAGAAGCTCATCATGCTTACCGCTTTCAACAATGTCGCCTTCCTTCATTACCAGAATCAAATCAGCATTACGTATCGTAGAAAGTCGGTGGGCAATAACAAACGACGTCCTGCCGCTCGTCAGCTTTTCCATTGCTTCCTGCACAATGCGCTCAGTTCGGGTATCAACCGAGCTTGTTGCCTCATCCAGAATGAGCAACGGCGCATTTTGGATCATAGCACGGGCAATTGTCACAAGCTGTCTTTGACCTGCCGATAATTTTGCCTTATCACCAAGCACTGTGTTGTATCCTTTAGGAAGCGTTCTAATAAAATGATGTACGCCCACTGCCTTGCATGCCGCAACGACCGCCTCTTCTGTAACGCCAGGCTTATTATATATGATGTTTTCCTTAATCGTTCCTTCAAAAAGCCAAGTGTCCTGTAGAACCATTGAAAACTGTTCATGAACATTTTCTCTTGGCACCTGATTGATCGGAATATTATCCAACCTGATTTCCCCGCTGTTCAGATCATAAAAACGCATTAATAAATTGACTATCGTTGTTTTTCCTGCTCCGGTCGGTCCGACAATGGCAATGTTCTCTCCGGCTTTTATTATTGCCGAAAAATCATGAATAATTGTTTTATCCTTGTCGTATCCAAATTTTACGTGTCTAAACTCAACATTACCTTTTATATTCTCAAGCTTCTCTACTTTCTGACTCTCATCAGAGAGTTCCTCTTCTTCAAAGAATTCAAAAATACGTTCACTCGCTGCTGCCGTCCTTTGCAACGTCTGCAATGCTTGAGCCAGCTGTGATAACGGCTGTGTAAACAGACGTACATACATGATAAATGCGACAATGACACCAAAGGAAATTGTTCCATTCATAGCCAGCCAAGCACCAACAACACATACGGCAACGTATCCAAAGTTGCCAATAAAGCTCATAATCGGCATCATCAGCCCCGACATAAACTGTGACTTCCAACCGCTGTTATAAAGCTTTTCATTGATTCCTTCAAATGTGCTTTTGGCCTCTTTACCGCCATTATAGGCTTTAACAACGGTATGACCGGAATAGATTTCTTCAATATGCCCGTTGATTTCACCGAGCTGCTTTTGTTGAGCCGTAAAATATTTCTGTGATCTTGACATCACCACCATCATCAACGCAAAACCAACAATGGTAGAACCAATTGCAGTTACTGCCAGCATCCAGTTGGTGTAAAACATCATAAACAATGCGCCGATAAACATAGTTACAGAGCTTACTAGGCTTCCGATACTTTGATTCAAGGTTTGTTCAATCGTATCTACATCATTGGTTACACGGCTTAATACATCGCCATAGCTTACTTTGTCAAAGTATTTAAGTGGCAGTCTATTGATTTTATTAGATATCCCTGCTCTTAAGCTCTTGGATACTTTTGCTGTCACTGTTGCCATGATAAAGTTTTGGGCAAAGCTAAGCAGCGCTGCGGATGCATAAAAAAATGCAAGTAACAGGGCGGTGTTGACAATAACCTTCATATCAATGAAACCCATGACTGGTTCGCCATCGATTAACGCCGGCAAACCTTTAGAAATTTCATTGGTCATGTCCTTTAATTTGTCCGGACCGATAATCTGCAATATCGTACCTACAGCAGCAAGAATGAGGGCGATTACAATAACCGGCAAATATTTTTTACAATAATTGATTAATTTCCCCCAAGTCTCTTTGAATTTCTTTGGCTTTTCCACGGCGCCGCCCATCCCTGGCGGTCCTCCCGGTCCGCCCTGACCTCTCATCGGTCCCCTTGATCTCTCTTTTTTTGTTGAATCCTCACTCATGATACCAACTCCTTCTCACTTAATTGTGACAACGCAATTTCTTTATATATCGGACAGTTGCCAAGCAATTCCTTATGAGTGCCCCTACCCACCACTCTTCCATCATCAAGAACAATGATTTGATCGGCTTCCATAATTGTGCCTATACGTTGGGCGACAATCATACTGGTCACTCCGGCAGTCTCTTTCTTTAACGTACTGCGCAAGATGCGATCTGTCTTATAGTCAAGCGCTGAAAACGAATCGTCAAATATGAAGATTTCAGGGTTGCGGCAAACCGCACGGGCAATCGCCAGACGCTGTTTTTGGCCACCAGATACATTTGCGCCACCTTGAGAAATGGTAGCGTCATATTGATCTTCCATTGCTTCCACAAAATCTGTTCCCTGAGCAATCTCGACAGCCTTTTTAATCTGCATCTCATCATAACCACCGCCGCCACCATTGTCTCCATATGCCACGTTTGAACTCACTGTGCCCTTAAACATAACTGCCTTTTGTGGCACATAACCGATTTTATTAAAAAGCGTTTCTGATTTATAGTTCTTTACATTAACACCATCCACCAATACTTCTCCTTCAGTCGCATCAAAGAAGCGCGGCACTAGGTTGATCAGCGTTGATTTTCCACTGCCGGTAGAGCCAATAAATGCGATTGTCTCCCCGCGTTTCACCGTAAAGCTGACATCATGGAGAACATATTCAGCCGCATCAGGATATTTAAAGCTGACATGATTAAATGTGACTTCACCTGATATTCCCTTCTCCTCTTCCGTTCCATCGCCATCTAGTATCGTTGGCCTTGTGTCCAACACCTCATTGATACGATTTGCAGAAACAGTTGCTCTTGGCAGCATAATGAATATCATAACGAGCATCATAAAAGACATGAGCACCTGCATGGCATAAGATGAAAACACGACCATATCAGAAAATAGCGTCAATCTATTGGCTGCTTCGGCGCCATTGATTAAATATGCGCCAATCCAATAGACAGCAAGGCTTAACCCATTCATAATCAAACTGATGGAAGGCATCATTACAGCCATTGTTCGATTCGCAAATAAATTCGTTCCTGTAAGATCTTCATTCGCCTTCTCAAACTTCTCCTCCTGATAATCCTCGGCGTTATAGGCGCGAATAACACGCAGACCGGTCAGATTCTCTCTGGTTACACGAGTCAAGTTATCAGTATAGGTCTGTATTTTTCTAAATTTCGGAATAACTAATAGCATTATACCAATGACTAAAACCACCAAAATCAGAACTGACACCGCTGTGGCTAGTGACCATTCAAACCCTTTCCCAGCAATTTTCGTCACTGCCCAGACCGCCATAATCGGTGCCTTAACGACAACTTGAAGTCCCATTGTGATGATCATCTGGATTTGTGTGACATCATTTGTGGAACGGGTGATCAGACTCGAAGTTGAAAAATAGCTAATTTCTTCCATGGAAAAGGATTCGACCTTGTTAAAAAGCATACTCCGCAAGCGCTGGGAGAAGGATGCTGCGATATGGGCAGCAAAAAATCCGACGGTAATGGCCGATATAAGACTCCCCAATGCACAGAGCAGCATATACCCTCCAGTAATCCAGATTTCACTCATCTCACTTCCTGGGGTCTGTACCAGCTGGGTGATTTGTGACATATAGTCCGGAAGCTTCAAATCAAGCCAAACCTGTATGACAATGAATACAAGGCCTATCAGAACCTGTATCCATTCTTTTGACTTAAGGTACTTAAATATTTTAATCATTGACAATCACTCCTTTTTATTTAACAACATTATATTTAAACACTATTATATTCTAATACAGTTAGCTTTATGCCCGTCAAATGCGGCTACAACTGTAACCGCATTTAGGTGTTATTGGACTTTTGCGCTAAGTTAGCAAGCTTTGCTGTAATACGGACAAATTCATGGGCGTCATTCTCACCTAGGAGATTGAGCATATTAGCGGCATCTGTTATGCCAAATCGACGATGCTCCTCGGCCATATCTTTCCCTTTCTGAGTAAGCTCTACCAAAATCCTTCGACGATCTGATGGGTCAATTTGACGAGTAATTAGCCCTTTTTTATCCAGGCTGTTCAGGGCTGCCGCAATTCTCGCCGAACTGATATTCATGATCTCACTGATCTCGCCCGGAACGGCACTGCCGCCGTGCTCATGAATGTAAAATAGCACGAATGTCTCTCCCCGAATGGATTCGGAAATCCTCTTTTGTCGACCTGATTTCTGAATTAAAAACATACTATGAAGAAATTTCTCAGCTAACGCTTCATAATCCACTATTGCGTTTCCACTCCTTTCAAAATATCTAATACTGTTAGTATTATATAAGGGTTAGATACTTTTGTCAAGTGATAAATATACTATTAATAATCAGTCGTTAATAATCAGTAACCCTTGAGTTGATGATTTATTTGGAGCACCGCTCATACGCAAAATGCGGCGTAGTGCGGGATGCTAAGAATATTATTGCTATGCCCAAAATTCTTTTCTGAAAAGCGAATTGAATAGGACGGTGAATATTTCTGAATAAAAACACTTAGGCTCTTCGAACGAGTCTTGATCCCTTTCTTCACTTCAATACCGACTATATCGGTTTCTTTTTGAATAACAAAATCCAGCTCTGCCGAATGTTCACTCGTCCAATAATAGAGCGGATATCCGCTAGTGGATAGAGCTTGCGCGATATAATTCTCGACAACAGAACCCATAAAGAGGTTCGATTCCCCACTGAGCACAGTTTGTTGCGGTACCCCAGCCTTCATGACCAATAGACCGACGTCATTCATATACAGCTTAAAGGAAGACAAATCTGCATAAACAGGGATCGGATTATATGCATGTTCGATTTTTTGGCACTTAAGGATAACGCCGGCTTGCGACAACCAGTCGATTGAAGCTCCGAACAGCACTGTGCTGCCGCCCTTTTGCACAACCTTGTACTGGAATTTCTTATTTTCCTTTGCAAGCTGCGCAGGGATTGAGTTAAAGCAAGCACGGATTTTTACTGTCTCGGAATGATCCGCATATTTTGCCATGTCGGATACGTAGTTGCCTACGATTTCGTTTTGAATCGTGGGTATAAGCACAAGCTTACCGTTCTTCACAAAGGAAGCTACACAAACAGGCATCCCGCCTGTGAGCAGATAATATCTGAAAAGCTCTATCGCTTTCTGATGCAGTGCGTCTGGCATCGGCTCGACGCTGTCAAAACAGTGGCGTATCTCCCCAGCAAGCCGATCTTCTCCAGTCGCCCAAAGGAACTCCTCAAAATCAAAAGGATAAAGTGTCACACTTTCCACCTTTCCCACTGGAAAGGAATAGTGTTCCCTGTTAATTGCCACGCCAAGTAGGCTGCCTGCAGCCGCCACATGGTATTCCGGTGCAAATTCGCAGAAATATTTCAAAGAGGTCAGTGCTCGCTCACTAGATTGCACCTCGTCAAAAATAATCAGTGTTTCGCCAGGCGTAATGACTTCATTGACTGTCGTTTCAAGAAAACGAATCAGCCTCTCGGGTGTAATATCGTCAGTAAAGTAATTTGCAATCAGCAGATTCGTTTCAAGATTTACATAAACTGTATTTCTGAAATACTTATCACCAAATTCGTTAAGAATATAGGTTTTCCCGACTTGGCGTGCTCCATACATGAGCAGCGGCATACGGTTTTCCTCTCGGTTTTTCCATTCTAGCAGCTTTAATTCAATTCTTCTGCGCATTCTCAACTCACCACCTTGTTTTCATTGTACTCCGACAATACTGTTATGTCAATAAAAGTAGGTGAATTCACTATTTTTCTTGACATAACAATCATTTAAGGATGATCCACATGTAATTACAGGCAGTCTTTCATTGTTTTGCCGCTTCCGCATAAATCCTCAAAATCTTTTGTAAATGCCGCAACCGCCACAGCAACCGAGTCATTTTTAACCAATCCCTCAATGACGTCCGGAGAAATTGTCGCAGCCCCTATTCCATATTCACACAGCTCTAGCACCTGTTGGGAATTCTTAAAGCTGGCGGCTAACACTTCTGTCTTTAATCCGTTCTTCTTAAAGATATCATGAATAGCTTTTGTTGTCTTAACGCCATCGGCACCAAGATTATCAATACGGTTCACATAAGGCGCTGCATAATGGGCACCTGCTTTTCCAGCTAAGAAAGCCTGCATCTGCGTATAAATTGCAGTTGCTGTTATATTAGCGCCTTCCTTGCCAAGTGCTTTCATGGCCTTTAAACCCTCTTTTGTTGCTGGAATCTTCACATAAGTATTGGTGCCCAATTCTTCTTGAATTCGATGGGCATCTTCAATCATCCCTTCCATCGTTGTCGCCACCACCTGTACATGTAAGTCGGTATCGTCACCGATAAACTCTCTGATCTCCCTTAATGTTTCAAATGGCTGTTTCCCATTCTTAGCAAGAATAGAGGGATTTGTCGTCACCCCATCTATAGCGAAAATGTCATAAAGCTCTTTAATCTTTTCAATATTAGCATCGTCAATAATAAATTTCATCTACACAGCCTCCTATTTTATCTGAATCTTTTTAGCAAAAAATTTCTTTTTTCATTATACCGCATTTTTTAATAACTTTAAAGCTTAAAGTTGGTATAAAAAAGGAAATTGTAGCTTTCGCCAACAGTGAGGGTGGGGTCTTATACATTGGTGTTGCTGACGATGGAAGTGTTGTCGGGGTTGAAGATCCAGATATGGCGATACAACAGATCATCAATATGGTTCGTGACAGTATAAAACCGGACATCACCATGTTTCTCCATTATGAAGTCAAGAAGATAGACAAGAAGCAGATCATTGCTGTTGAAGCACAGCGTGGAACAGAGCGTCCATATTATTTAGCCAAAAAAGGATTACGTCCAGAAGGAGTTTTCGTCCGACAAGGCACATCCTCTGTACCAGCCACTGATGCTGCCATCAGACGCATGATAAAGGAAACAGATGGCGACAGCTTTGAGGATATGCGTTCTTTGCAGCAGGTTCTAACTTTTGCAGCCACAATCAAGGAGTTTGCAGAGAGGAAGATAGAACTAGGTGTATCTCAGATGAAAACACTAGGAATCCTCAATATGGACGGCATCTATACCAATTTGGGGTTGCTGCTGTCTGAGCAGTGTACCCATACGGTTAAGGCATCCGTCTTTGAAGGAACAGATCAGAGTGTGTTCCGGGATCGGCGGGATTTTACCGGCTCTCTCCTGCAACAGCTTAACGAAGTGTACGATTTCATTGATATGCGTAATCAAACCCGTGCCACTTTTGACAAATTGAAACGAATTGATGAGCGGGATTACCCTGAGGTCTCTATCAGAGAGGCTCTTTTGAACTCCCTTGTGCATAGGGATTATTCATTTGACGCCAGTACGTTGATCAGCATCTATAAAGATCGAATTGAGTTTACATCAATTGGCGGGCTAACCACAGGTATTTCGCTTGATGACATAATGTTGGGATTGTCTGTATGCCGCAATCCGAAACTTGCCAATGTATTTTATCGGTTACAACTGATCGAGGCGTATGGCACAGGCATTGGGAAAATAATGAAATCCTATGAGAACAGTGGCAAAGATCCTGTCATTATAACCTCGGATAACGCCTTTAAGATAATACTTCCAAATAGAAATGAAGGAATTGCCGCACCTATAAAGCAATACGGAGAAAGTGATTTGACAGAAAAAGTTATGGAATCTATCAAGCAGTATGGGGCAATCGGGCGAAAGGAAGTTGAAGAAATGGGCAGGATTGGACAGACCACTGCCGGCCGTCTGTTGAAACAGCTAGTTGAAAAGGAGCGAATCGTCCAAACAGGCCGGGGTAAAAACACGAGATATACTCTGCCAAAGCCTTAAACATTGTAGTCATTTGACGCTCGCCACCTCTCATTCGTCGTTTTGCGAATTCAGTTTATGGCTTTAGAAAAGCACCTTTGATAAGTAATTAATGTTGTGCTGTTAACAGTAAATAACAAATCCGAACACCACTCAGATGAATATCAGTTTGGTGTTCGGATTTGTTCCTCATACGGAGGAGAAGGGATTTGAACCCTTGCGCCGGAAAAACCGACCTACCGGATTTCGAATCCGGACCCTTCAGCCGCTTGGGTACTCCTCCAAAGACGCTCCTGATACTCGTATATCCACAAGCATCAATAGGCTGCTTTAATATAATACTACTTTTGATTAGAATTTACAATTATTTTTTTTAACTTTTTTCAAATTATTTATAGCAGCGTGGATAGAAGCTCAATTGCTTTCCGCTCTCAAATCCTCCCACCTATGGTAAAAAGTATTCATCTGCGCATTCACATTTATTCCATAGCCAAGATTTAAGTCTCCCGACCTAACTGTCTTTTCCACCGTCTCAAAGGATAATGCCTCGCCATCTTTCATCAATAGAATCTTATCAGCAAATTGAAGCGCCAGATTAATATCATGAAGCACACCAATCACTGCCCTATTTTCACCTGATGACCATTCTCTGAGATAATCCAATAATTCAATCTGTAGCTTCAAGTCCAAATGATTCGTTGGCTCGTCTAACAAAATGATTCTGGGATTTTGGGCAAAAGTCCTGGCCAGGAACACCCTCTGTAGCTGACCTCCGGACAAGCCGGTTATCGGGCGATCCTTCAAATCAGTAAGACCAACAGTCTCAAGGCATTCCATAACAATCTCAATGTCAGTCTTGGAAGGACCTAAAATCCCTCCCGGCATATGTATATATCGACCCAGCATCACCGTTTCAAAGACTGTATAAGAAAAGTATATTGAAGGAATCTGGCTCATTAACGCAATATGGGAAGCGGCCTCTTTACGCTTCATTTTAGATAGTGCCTTATTGCACACCCTGATTTCGCCTCGATAGGGGAGAATTCCAGCAATAGCCCGCAAAAGTGTTGTTTTCCCGCAACCATTGATGCCTAATACACAAATATGCTCATGCTCCTTCATCGCAAAAGAAACATCCCTAACCACATCATCCAAATCATATTTGCAGCTTACGTGTTTCACTTCTAGCATAGTCATCTTCCATCTCCTTTTCGAAAGTATATTACGGCGAAGAATGGGGCGCCAATTAATGCGGTCACTGCGCCCACCGGCAATTCATTGGGGCTGATGACTGTCCTTGCGACTAAGTCCGCCAATACCAGAAAGCTTCCGCCTAAGACGGCGGACATCGGAAGGACATATCGATGGGAGGGGCCAAAAAGCTTCCGCACCAAGTGGGGCGTGACTAAATCAATAAATCCGATGACACCGGAAAAGGCAACCGCGCAGCCTGTCAGAATGCTGGAAAGCCACAGCAGCTCCCATTTCTTTTTTTTCAGCTCGACGCCCATAGCCAAAGCCTGATCTTCGCCAAAAGTCATAATATCTAAATCCTTTGACGACTTGATTAGTAACAAAATACCAATGACAGTGACTGGGCACATGATTAAAACGTATGACCACTCTTTTAGCGAAAAGCTTCCCATCTGCCATATAATCAGCTTCTCAAAGCCCCCTCTTGAAACACTGATTAGCATCGTTTGAATGGCGTTGATAAACAATGAGAGAACCATCCCTGCCAGAATAACCGTCTGCGTCCCCATATTCTTATCAACTTTTGAAGCAAAAAGTATGACAATGAAAATAGTCACGATTCCTCCTAAAAGCCCTGCCAATGGAAGCACTAAATACTGCACGACCGGTAGAGTCACTCCAAATATCAGCACCAGACAGGCGCCAAAAGAAGCGCCTGATGATACGCCGATTGTGTATGAGGACGCCAATGGATTCTTTAAAACCGACTGCATAACAGCTCCGCTGACACTAAGGGCGCCGCCCACTAAGAATGCGAGTAAGACTCTCGGTGCGCGCAAAGACCATATAATGGAGATGGTTGTAACAGAGACCGAAGGGATTTCATAGCCAAAAAGCTTATGAGCAAATACTTTAGCGATATCTGCGGGAAACACAAAAACACTTCCAAATCCTATACCAAATATAATTGAGATGATTCCCACTATGATAACTAAAGTAATCCTAACGCCCTTTTTCATCTGAAATCTCCTAATCTAAATAGTATTCTGGATAAATCGCCTCGACCATTTCACGCAAAGCCTTCACTATGTTATGACTTGGGATTGAGCTTGAATTATTGTCAATATAATAAACATCCTGATTCTTAACAGCCGTCACCTCCGAAAAACCATCTCTTGATAATATCTCCGGTACAGGATCGCCAGCAAAGATAGCATTGCTCAAAATCACATCAGGATTAGCAGCAACAACGTCCTCGGCATTGACTGACTTCCAGCCTTCCTGATCTGCAAAAATATTTTCCGCTCCAACAATCTCAATCATTTCCTGCAAAAACACATTCTTGCCAAAACTATATAGATGAGGGGCCGGAGATATTTCAAAATACACTGTTTTCCTCGTGGAAATAGTTGCGCCAATAGAAGCCATCTCTGCTATCTCTGCTTCCATTGAGGATATAATGGATTCACCTTCCGTACTCCTTCCCACGACTTGAGCAATAAATCTGATATCCTCTTTAATAGCGTCAATTGATTCACTGGTAGGAATTGAAACAACACAAATACCATTATTTTTTAACAATTCCAACGCTTCACCACCTTGAAAACTGCTCAGTCCGGAAACAAATATGATATCTGGAGCTAATGCTAAGATTTGCTCTGCATCGGGCTTTTGCAAGTCAAAAGCAGGCAGGCTTTCATCTAGAATAGCCATCAATTGGGTATTCGTATCAACAGCGACTATTTTGTCACTCAAACCTAAATCGATTAAGATCTCAGAAGTTGAGGGTGCCAGGGAAATAATCGAATTGATTTCTTCCGGTATCACAATATCATTACCTTCTCGATCAGTCTCAAGCTGCCCCTTAGCAATCGTCTCATCTGCTGTTGTTTCCTCTGCTTTCATCTCCTCGGCCGTCGTGCTGGCAGCCTGAGTTGCATCGTTGGTTTGAACCGCATTATTCTTACCGCATGACGCAAGAGCCATTATCATGATTAGCATGAGCAGGCCCACATTCAATTTCTTCAAAAACGCATTTTTCATTTCTTCATCCTCCAAATTTATTATCCTACATACATTCGCATCATCTTCAAGGCAAGAAATACTATAGAAAAGGGCTGTCATAAAATAGAATATCTATTTTGCAACAGCCCATGCTCTTATACACAAAAACAAAATGAACTATACCTTTCATACGCTGTGAAAATATAGCTGCGCCGTTTAGCGGCACTATAACAGTCTGTATTCCGACTCAGATATCCTCACGCAATCTTCTCCTTCCCAGAAAACCTCCAGTGGATCAATGAAGATGCGCTCCTTCTTTACGGCGGCAGGACCGTTCAGGACTTTCACCTGATTCCTAGTGTCATTGATTAATCATCAATGCACCTGCAGAAAAACTGCATTACTGTTATAGCTTATTTATATTAGGATACGCATATAATAGCAGATTTCTCTAATTATGTCAAATAGATATCGGCGAGCTTTTGCCGTTTCTGATCGTCTAACAAGAGAACCTTCTCTAAATATGCATCGATGTGATCAGTCTGCTTTCGGATAGCATCAAAAGCCGCTTCGATGTAAGATTGCTTGACCATAAAGAGACCATATAGCTTCGAAATAACAGCCTCAGGCAAGCCTCGTTCTTTCATTTCTTCCACCTTTGATCTGGCAAACCCCTCCAGATATTGATTTGACAGCAAATAATCCTCGACAACGACAGCTTCGTCAACATTCAAGGCGGACAAAAAAAGGGCTGCCCCAAATCCGGTTCTGTCCTTACCTGCCGTACAATGAAATAAGACCGATTGGTCGTTCTTAGTATTGCTTAACAGGATATCGAAAAACTTACGGTATGCCTGGTTGGCATGAGGGTTACTCACAATGTCTTTATATACCCAGATCATATGATTATCGCCGTTAGCATCTTTCTCCCTCGATAAGGTTTCTAACATCTCTTTTTGGTCGCTTGAATTCATCGTTTCATCGATATCAAACACCGGATTAAAAATATTTTCACTGCCTTTGACCGGCTTGTCAGGCTCACTGCTTTTCTCTTCGGGAGAGCGAAAGTCAACTATCTTTCTAACACCATATTCAGATAAATACGATAAGTCCTCATTTGAAAGACGGTAAAGCCCTGAAGAGCGGATACTTTTCTGATACTTTATCGTATCTCCTGTTCTTGTCTTGTAGCCACCAAGCTCTCTAAAATTAAACCCATTCTTAATAGGTAATGCACGAATAACTTCCATCATCATCCTCCTTTAGAAATAATACGCTATAACAATTATAGCACTTATGACCCATGCAGTCATACTAAAAATGAAAATTTTGCATTTTTTTAAAATATTTGTCACAAAACCAGTGTATACATTGCTATATATATATGTAAAGGAGTTACTTCTTCCTTTATCTAAACCCTAACAAGGGGTGAATACCATAATGGCATTCACCCCCCCTTGTTTATCTAAATATTTTCCGCCCGCAGCCCATCAACAATGTTTTCTCGTTTTATCTTTGCCGATGAATAGATCATTGCCGAGCCGATGACAATAAATACTGAGAAGATTGCAATTAATATGCTTAGCCAAGGAAGTGTGAATCTGCCATAGAAGGCGCTATCAATGCTTAGATAGATCAGCCACATAATCACCAGGCTCACCGGAAGTCCATATAATAAAGCCTTCATGCCATAAAGTATACTCTCAAAATAAATCATTTTATTGAAGGTCTTCGGTGTCATCCCGACAGATTTTAAAACTGCGAATTCTCTCTTACGCAAGGCAATGCTCGTTGAGAGCGTATTGAAAATATTGGCAACGCATATTGCTGTAATTAAGATGATGAAGCCATAGCAAAAGACATTAATCAATATGATGAAACTAAGCCCCTCGGCTTTTGCTTCATAAGCATTATATATGTATAAGCTGCCATACATATCTTCTCCAAACAGCTTTTTCAAATCATTGTTAAGTGTCTGCGCAGATGTTGATTTGATATAGATCTCAGTATAACTTCCGTATTGATCATCAAATTTATCCTTAATATCTTCAACAATTTCATCAAGCGTTGATTCTGAAACGATTACAGTCACAGGGGAACTTATATTATCTCCATAAGACAAAACCGAAGGTATTTGATCTGTCACTCTTGCCACATTTAACTCAATATCCGAAGCCATAAGTATTTTCTGCTCCTCTCCGGATTCATATTGATATTCAACGTATTTTATCGGAAGAGTTGTATTTTCTTCCATCTCCATTGGTCTTAAATCGGCTCGTTCATAGCCATTATTAACGATCATTCGATTCGTAATGATACAGTTATTATTTTCGTTATCATTAAAGTCCTCTTCATCAATTCCAAGCTCTTGTAAATAAGCCCCCATGGCATTTGCATCTAATGTAATAATTCTCAATCCAGTATGCCACTCGCCAAAGATTTCTTCATAATTCTCAACCTGATATTCCCGCTTTAAATATTCTTTCATTTCTTTAGACACCAATGCCTTGCTCTGCTCACTTCCCAGACTGATATCTTTAGCTGTATATGTTAAAGTTGTGTAGCTCTCCAAGCTGTCAAGCTGGTTAACATAGTCGATGATTTCTAGCGTTTCCTTCTCTGAATAATAAAACAACCCAGCATCAAAATCACCTTGATTTTCAGTCATTGCAAACGCTTTCAACAAATAATGACTAAAGCCCGATGCTGACAAGAACAGGACTATCGTGATAAATAGTGAAAATAAAGTAGCTCTGTATCTGCCTTTATTTCGTTTCAGATTCTTCAGTGCCAAATCACCTTCAAAGCCAAATATTTTGCGGACGCCCCTTAAGGTCTTTACGCTTCGCCTAGTTAGCTTTACATCCTTTGTCTGCCTGATGGCATCAATCGGTGATATTTTCGCGGCGCGACTTGCCGGTATATAGACTGAAATAAATAAAGTCAGGATAGATACACATACCGAAGTAATGACAACCGGAAGATTGATAACGACTCTAATAGCAGTACTTAACCCAAGAAGGTTGACTAAAATCGGACTGACAAAATGAAAGGTTACAGCGATCCCTCCGATTCCGGCAATCAGCCCAAGGGGAATGCTGATGCAGCCGACAACAAAGCTTTCGAAAAATACTGAGCTGCGCTTCTGCTTTTTGGTTGCGCCGACACTGGCGAGCATGCCCAGATGCCTACTCCTCTCGGCAATGGAAATAGCAAACGCATTGTAAATGAGCGAAATCGAGCCAACGGCAATAATCAATAGCAGGATTATCCCTAAAGAATAGAGCATCCCATTGAAATCACCACTGCTTGAGTAGCCATAGCTTGATAACAGCCGATAATTTAACGTTATCTGCGATTCATCAAGACCGATGGTCTTCGCAATCGCTAGGGCTTCGCTTTCGATATTGCCGCTTAATTTATTTAGTTTTACAGACGCATTGACTTCATCTGAAACAGCCATAGCATCTGTATTAAGATAAGTGATTAATGTATACCCGGGTGACCGCTGCCCCTCAAATCCCGGTCGCATGATGACGCCAACCACCGTATAGGTGTAGGTCTTGCCTGTCTTCTCAAAGGTTTCGCCCGTTTGCATCTCATCGCTGGACAGATAAGAATAACTCTGATCCAATATCATGTCTTCAGTGTCATACTCATTCGATTCATCTAGATTCTTCCCAGCTTTACGTAAACCAATGTCAAATGTCATCTGTTGACCAATCACTGCCTCGGCATCACTTTCGGAATATAAATGTTCCGGAACCACGATCTCCCCCTTAGCTTGCGGAAATCTGCCTGCCACTAGATCAATGGGCATTCCTTCAATAGCATTTTCATTGTAGGCTTTGATAAAGGCATATGGCTTATTGGGATTTTGCGACGCTTCCAATTCGGCATAGCCGATGTCCTGGCTGAGCATCATATCATTGGTATTATCATCATCTGCTATCGTTTTAGTATCGCTTAATTTGACATCTTCATAGAGAACATGCCAATCGCCAGATGAATGAATGACATCTTGGATTCTCGCTTCCTGTAAAGAAAACACGATCACTGAAACGGCTGTTGCCATCGCCACCGAAATAATGACACCAATGATTGTGATCAACGTCCTTTTTTTATTCAATTTCATATGTTTGAGTGTGAGCTTATGAATAATGTTCATCTGCTCACCCCCTGACCATAAAAGAATGGGTGTACTCGTCTCGAGCAATGCGACCATCCTCAATGGCAATAATGCGGTTAGCCTGAAGAGCGATTTGCTCATCATGAGTTATTAAAATAATCGTCTGATTATTATACTCATTGGCGGCTTTTAACAGCTTAATAATGTAATCACTATTTTTTCTGTCGAGATTTCCGGTTGGCTCATCGGCCAGAACAAGCGCCGGATTATTGACTAAGGCTCTGCCAACAGAAACTCTTTGCTGCTGCCCGCCTGATAATTGATTGGGCAGATAATGCTGTCTGTTTGTCAGGTCAAGTGTTTCGATCAGCTCATTTAACCTATCCTCATCAACCTGCTTGCCGTCCAGTAATATCGGCAGCGTCATATTCTCCTCGACACTTAACACCGGAATGAGATTGTAGAATTGGTAAATCAATCCAATCTGACGACGTCTAAAAATCGCCAGGCTAGATTCATCAAGCCTATTAATATCTGTATGGTCTATTTCCACCCTTCCGGCACTCGGCCGATCGACGCCGCCAAGCATATGCAGAAGTGTCGACTTCCCTGAACCTGATGGTCCGACTATTGCCACAAAATCACCCTGCTCCACACTAAAGGACACATCATCAAGGGCAGTGACTGCAGTTTCACCTTTTCCATATATTTTAGACAAATGGCTGACTTTTAAAATATCCATAATTCTCCTCCTCTATTTAAAGAAATACTATTAGTTGAGATTAGTATAACTCTTTAAAATGACTCTACCGTGACTATCTAAATGACAATTTCGTCACAATGGGGATTATACGATTTGATGATAAAAGCGGATCCTGAAAGTCGTCCCCTCTCCTTGACGACTCATTGCTTCTATTTTGCCATTTTGCCTTAAAATGATTTGTTTGGCCATTGAAAGGCCAATACCAACGCTATCCGGACTTGAATTCTGTCCTTTATAGAATCGCTTAAAAATGTGAGGCAGATCTTCATTAGATATACCTTCGCCATTGTCTTCGATACAGATCCATGTACAAATCGTCTGCACCCCATAGGTTATTTTAAGAATCCCATTTTTAGGTGTATGCTCCATACAGTTTTTAATGATATTCGTAAACGCTTCAAGGCTCCATGAATAGTCTCCGATAAACACAGCATCATCGTTCCCCTCAATCTTAAGCTCTTGCCCTAATAGCTCCATTGAGATTTTAAGCGGCGATACAGCTTGGTGTATGAGATCTTTAACTGCTACGTTTTCCTTTTTCAACACGACCGCATTGGCATCTAATTTTGACATTTTCAATAATGAGGATACCAGCCACTCAATCCGCTCTAGCTGTCTGTCTATATTTGATGTGAATTCTTCTCTTTTTGATGCCAGTAAATTCGGATCTTTCAGTAAATCAGTCATCACAAACATCGACGTCAGGGGTGTCTTTAATTGATGGGAAATGTCTGAAAGGGTGTCGGCAAGATACTTTTTGTCCCTTAAAAGCATGTCCGCCTGCTCAGTTAACTTTAATGTCACTTTATAAAGTTCACTTTTCAAATAGCTTAATTCGCCCTCTTCATATTCACGCAAATCCAAAGTTGCGTTTCTTAAGGCGGCATTACCTAAGTAGGTCGATATTTGGGCGATTTTCCGATATCGGTATGCGGTGAATAGTAAAAAGCAAACGAGAAATATGACGCCTAAAAGCCCCCCGATCAAAACACGGTACTTTGGATAATAAAACAAAAGGACGCACGCTAAAACTGTCATCAATATAATTACCATTAGGCTGATTTTTATCTCTTTATTCTTAAGCATGACCATCTCCCATTCGGTATCCTAATCCCCTAATGGTTTGGATGATTGATGCCGAATCCTTTGAATCTTCAAGCTTTTCACGAAGACGTTTGATATAAACGGTTAATGTGTTATCATTCACAAAATCCCCCGTGACATCCCAAATGCCTTCCAATAGCTGGGCTCTGGTTAAGATTTGCCCCTGGTTTTTGATAAACGTCAGCAACATCCGGTACTCAAGCGCCGTCAGGAAAATCTCCTGACTTCCTTTATAGGCTTTTGCTTCATTCACATTGACACTGATATCTTGGATCCGATATACGCTCGTCCGTAATGTCGACTGGTGATACCGCCGCAATACTGAATTGATTCGCGAGATCAGCTCTTTGATCCGAAAAGGTTTCGTAATATAGTCATCAGCACCCATATCCAGACCCATCACAATATTGACCTCATCGTCACAGGCAGTGAGAAAAATCACTGGGACATCCCGCCCTGCCTTGATCACTCGGCAAACCTCATACCCACTGCCGTCAGGCAGGGAAATATCCAATAAGCACAGCCCAAATGATTGTTCCGCAAGAACCGCCTTGGCTCCCTTAACGGTGCTGACCTGTGTCACCTTAAATTGCTCCTGCTCCAGAGAATAGACAATGCCTGATGCGATTGTCATATCATCCTCTACGACTAAAACATGAATCACCTCCACAATACCCCTCCTCCTAAACTCTGATACAAAAAGTGTCTGGTGCAGCAACATCGCGATGCCACGCCGGACACTTTCTTTTAAAAATCTCCCTGACTATTTTGCTGTAATATACTTAAGCGCTGTTAACAGCTCTGCGCTAAGGACTGCTCCTCCTGCCGCTCCACGGACTGTGTTATGAGATAACCCAATAAATTTATAATCATACATCGAATCCTCTCTTAAACGGCCGACACTAACGCCCATGCCATTCTCATAATCAACATCAAGCTTAACCTGAGGGCGATTATCATCTTCCAGATACTGTAAGAACTGCTTTGGCGCACTGGGCAAGCCCAATTCCTGAGGCAGCCCCGTAAAAGCATTAAGCCGGTCAATCAGTTCCTTTTTCGTTGGTTTCTTGGAAAAATTAACAAATACGGCTGCCGTATGTCCGTTCAACACCGGAACGCGCACGCATTGAGTTGTAATCTTCGGCTCACTCGCTTTAACAATCTCGCCATCTTCAATTCTTCCCCAAAGCCGTAATGGCTCCTGCTCACTCTTCTCTTCTTCACCGCCAATAAATGGGATGATATTTTCGATCATCTCCGGCCAGTCTTTAAAAGTCTTTCCCGCTCCGGAAATTGCTTGGTACGTGGTGGCAACAACCTCTGTCGGCTCAAATTCCTTCCACGCATGTAAAACCGGCGTATAGCTTTGGATTGAGCAATTAGGCTTTACGACGATAAAGCCTCTGCTTGTTCCAAGGCGCTTTAGCTGATCCTTAATCACCTCAAAATGCTCCGGATTGATCTCCGGAACCACCATTGGCACATCCGGCGTCCAACGATGGGCACTGTTATTCGACACCACCGGAATCTCTGCCTTAGCATAAGCCTCTTCGATCGCACGAATCTCGTCTTTACTCATATCTACCGCACTGAATACAAAATCAACTAAAGCGGCCACCCTTGAAATCTCATTCACGTTCATCACCACGAGCTTCTTAATCGCTTCAGGCATTGGCGTGTCAAGCTTCCAACGCTCTCCCACCGCTTCTTCATATGTCAAACCCTCAGATCTTGAGCTTGCTGCGACAACAACAACCTCAAACCAGGGATGGTTCTCCAATAAAGAAATAAATCTCTGACCTACCATACCGGTCCCACCAAGGATACCTACTTTTAATTTTTGCTCCATATAAACATTCTCCCATCACACTTAATCAATCGTGTCCGTCTTCTAAACACATCTGTCCTTGCTATGAGTATATTACATGAATTTCAATAAGAAATCAAGTCTTTTTAGAAATTATCTTTAATATATTTTTTAACAGCCATCGTATCTTCATAGAATTCCAAGGTTCCACCCTTCTTTGCGATCACGCTATCGCCGTGGCGCACATGACAATTTAAAACAGTGCAATGATAACTTACTTTTCCATTCCTTAATGTATAGGCATATATCAACCAATCTAAGAAAACTTTGTAATTGCCCAGCTCTTTTTCAATCCCCTTAAGTGCTTCTTTCCTAAAAACAACAGCACTCAAGCACGGAATCAGATTTTCCTTTGAAAGGTAGTTATTCACCAGATCTGTTCCGGCAACACAAAAGCTTTCTCTATTCATTGCCACTAAATTTTCATTATAATAATATTCACAATCTTCCAAATTCTCATCAACAGCCTTTGAATTACAATAAGAAAGGTTCACCTCTTTATTTTTAAACATTCTTTTAATAACAGCTAAAAAACTCTCATCGCAAAAATCATCCTGCTCCGCAAACCAAATATATTGACCTTTCGCAATTTCAAGACCCTTTGCCACTTGATGGGCGATGCCCTTGTTTTCTTCATTCACAATAATTGTATGCTTTATTTTACTTTGCTTTAGCGCCCTTGTCGCAATATCGACACTGTCATCCGTTGATGCATCATCCAAAAAAATGATTTCATAAGGCTTATATTTTTGCTTCATAACACTCTCTAATCTCTGCGTCAGAAATTTCTCGCCATTATAGCAAAGAATAATCATACTAACTTTAAATCTCTTAAGCATTATACTCTCCCTTCGAAAATAGATGCGCTTATATTGATAATAAATGCAAATTATTACATAATGTGACAATCTTATGTAACATCACAACGAAACCTTCATATTCTATAAGCATAACGCACTTTTAAAATGGATATGAAAGAGGGAACATTATGTCAATTCAATTATTCACACCCACGTATCGGGTTGATGAATGCTTAAAGGAAATTAAAAACTGTCTTGAAATTGGATGGACAGGTATTGGATATAAAACAGACGAGTTTGAAAAAGCATGGATAGAATATACTGGGCTGCCATATGCTCATTTTATTAATTCGGCAACTGCGGGACTTCATCTGGCAGTAAAATTATTAAAGCAAAAATACGGCTGGCAAGATGGAGACGAAATCATCTCCACCCCGATTACATTTGTTTCGACAAATCACGCAATAATGTATGAAGGATTAAAACCGGTGTTTGCTGATGTGGACGAATATCTATGTCTTGACCCTAAGGATGTGGCACAGAAAATCACCGCTAAAACCCGTGCGGTGATGTTTGTCGGAATGGGCGGCAGTACCGGCAGATATCCGGAAATTGTCGATATTTGCGCCAAGCACAATTTAGCGCTCATCCTAGATGCCGCTCATATGGCCGGTACCCGCTTAAACGGCATGATCCCGGGGAAGGAAGCAGAAGCTGTCGTTTATTCGTTTCAAGCTGTAAAAAATTTGCCAACTGCAGACTCAGGGATGGTATGCTTTGCCGACGAGACATTAGATCATATGTGCCGAAAATACTCCTGGCTAGGAATCAACAAGGATACCTATTCGAGAATGCGTAAGGACGGGAACTATAAATGGAAGTATGATGTTGACTATTTAGGCTATAAATATCATGGCAATTCAATCATGGCGGCATTAGGACTGGTCGGCATTAAATATCTTGATGAGGATAATCAATTCAGGCAAAAGTTGGCTTTGCGCTATAGTGAGAATTTTAAAGCTTACCGCCATATCATACGCCCAATCCCGATCCCAAAAGCTTGTATTTCAGCCACGCATCTATATATTATCAAGGTGCCTCATAGAGACCAATTATTAAATGCACTTAATGAAAAGGGGATTTATCCTGGTGTGCACTACTTAGATAATACTGAATATTCTATGTACTCATATGCCAAAGGCACATGCCCGAATGCCCACGAAGCATCAGATGCGATACTCTCACTGCCCCTAAGCCTTCGAATGACGTTTAAAGAGGTCGATATTATCAGTCAAGCCGTGATCGAATATGAGGGAAGCATATCATGACGGGGTCTAGCAGGATTGCTGTGATTGGGTTGGGTTATGTGGGCTTACCGCTTGCGGCAGCATTTAGCAAGGGGCATCAGGTTATCGGTTTTGATATAAATGAAGAAAAAATACACAATTACAAAAATGGAATCGATGTGACAAACGAGGTTGGCAACGAGCTTTTGGTGGGCACGAATATTTATTTTACAAGCGATGAAAGGGAATTATTATCTTGCGATTATATGATTATCGCCGTGCCTACACCGATCGATCAGGATAAGCTGCCCGACCTGCGACCGTTACGTGAAGCTAGCAAGATTGTTGGGCGTCATATGAAAGCCGGCATGGTGGTCATCTATGAGTCAACCGTATATCCGGGCGTTACTGAAGAAATTTGCATACCGATCTTGGAAGAAACGTCGAAATTAAAATGTGGCAGTGCCTTCAAAGTCGGCTTTTCGCCAGAGCGAATCAACCCTGGTGATCAGAAGCACCGGCTTGATAATACAGTTAAAATAGTGTCCGGTCAAGATGATGAAACAAAAGACATCGTCGCCGCCCTCTACCAGGAAATCATCAAAGCTAAGGTGTGCCCTGCCCCTAGCATCAGGGTTGCCGAAGCTGCTAAGCTGCTTGAAAATTGTCAACGGAGCATGAATATCGCATTTATGAATGAAATGGCAATGGTCCTTCGTTCGATGGGAATTGATATCCTTGAAGTCCTAAAAGCAGCCAATACAAAATGGAATTTCCTGGATTTTATGCCCGGTTTAGTCGGAGGACACTGTATTGGCGTTGATCCCTATTATCTTTTATATAAATGTAACGAAACCGGGGTTTATCCGAAGCTTTTGGGAGCCGCATGTGAAATCAATGATCATATGGGAAAATATTTTGCTGATATGATCATTAAGCAGTTAGCATCAAAGGGATGTGAAATAACGGCGATAAGAATACTCGTCCTCGGATTTACATTTAAAGAAAATGTCAATGACATTCGCAACACAAAGGTATTCGATATCATATCCCATCTTAAAAAGAGTGGCGCTAAGGTTATTGTATGCGACCCCTTGGCCGATCCATTTGAGGTATTGGAGGCATACAATATAGGTCTGGCAGCTTTAGATGAAGTACATGATGTTGACGCAATTGTCATCGCTGTTGCCCATGATCATTATAAGCAGCTTAGCGCAGACTGGTTTAAACGTAAATTCAACAACAAGCCGGGAGCTTTATTTGACCTTAAAGGTGTCATCGATAAGGCTTTGATCGAAGAAATAGGGGGCGATTATCATGGGATATAAAGTAGCGTACAATAGTGCCATGCCGCATCTTGACGCCAGGCTTACCGTTGTTTTATCCTGCTTTGGAGATTTAAGCCGCACACATCCGGCGCTTGAATCAACGATCAATCAATTAGTCGCATCAAAAAATGATATTACGCTTATTGTCACTACCGATAATGCGGCTTTTTTAGAAACTGCGGCTATAAAGCGAATTAAAAATGATTTCCCCGATGTTATGGTCCTGAACTTAACAAAAGAAACACATAAGCCTGCTGCCGTGGCAAACATTGCATTTTCACATATTAATACCCCTTACGTCACATTTGCTTGGGCAGGCAGCCACTTCGATCAGCTAATCGCTGATTTTGTCAAAAATCCTGAAAACGCACAACCGATCTATACCATCAAAAGCTTGGTCACATCAAAAAATTTATTAGAGCCCAATCCCGCCCTCATTTATGGATGGCTTCAATGTGCTAAGCTTTATGAATTAAGCAATATGATTGTATCTAAGGAAGCATTGACGACGGCAGGGCAATTTGATGAGTCCATTTTGCTGCAAAAGAACTTTGATTGGGAATGGATATTACGTCTTGCCAAGAGCTTTACGTTTACTCAGTTAGGAACGGCATCAGGAGAAAATGAACTAAGCTTCAAAAGCTACCCCTACAATGAATGCTATGAATTTGAAAATGATATCATCCACCGATATGTTGTCAGGAATAGACCCCTTAATTATCAAACAAGTGATCTGCGGCATACCGAAGCTCATTTTAAAAAAGACTTACCGCATTATCGAGTGACGATTATCGGTGGGTATTGGGAATATCATCATAATCAACTGGCGTTCTTCAATTATTTCGATAAGCTGAATGGAAAGGGTTTTGCCACCTATAAAGTTCTGTTAGATTTTTCGACGCAGCCTAAGGATGTCAGCGGCTCAGATTTAGTTATTATCACAAGGAGCAGACAGCCACAAATACTGAAAATACTTGATGTATGTGAGAAGGAGAATATTCCTACATTGTATATGATTGATGACAATTGGCTCACTATCGCAGATGATTTGCCCGAAATATATGGACAGTTATTTGTAAAAGGCAATCCTCAATTTGACACGTTTATTGAGGCGATCACGAGATGCACCGGCGTTATCACTTATAATCAAAATCTTTATACACATATTTGCGAATATAATCAAAATGTCATCCTATTTCCGTTAAGCATTGACCTTGCTTATTATAAGGGCAAAATAGACGACAATCTGCATCGGCCAGATGAGATCGTTATCGGCTATGCCGGATCAATTCGACACGACAATACCGCATTTTTAGCCTTAGCAAACGTCGCCAGAAGGAACGACAACGTAAGGGTTATGCTATTTGGGAGTTTTGAGGCTGACCAAATAGAATTATTTATTGGTCTCCAGCCAATCATTTTAGACTACACGGCTTATCCCATATATTGCCAACAGATGATGCAGGTATCTCCTGATATATTACTGGCGCCATTAATTGATAATAAAACCGCTAAAAGCAAATGCCCAAATAAATATATTGAGGCAGGTGCAGTTTTTGCGGCAGGCATTTATTCAAATATGGCTCCCTATAATGAAGTTGTCACTGACGGTATGGATGGACTATTGGTCAATGAGAATACCCAGGAATCATGGGAAGAAAAAATGCTTTTACTAATTGAGGATAAAAAGCTGCTCAAAAAAATAAAGAAGCAATGCCATCGAAAGATACGAAAGCACTATTCTACTGATCAATTGTTAAAAAGCTTTTGTCAAATGATCACCGATGTGATAAAGGCTGGTGGTGGCATATGATTAATGTAGCTCTTGTATCACACAGCCCCCATATGCATGGTTCCGAACGCTCCCTAGTTTGCCTTGCCAAATTATTCCACAATTCAAGAAAAATATGTCCTTTTTTATTCATACCCACCCCAGAAAATGGTGAGATGACGACAGTTGCTAGGGGCTTTGATTTAGACATTCTATATACACCGCCTAATCCATGGTATATATATCAAAGCCCCGAGAGGTCCGAAGCGTTTAATTTGTTTTGTGATACCATTAGCGAGCAGATCAAAATATATATTGAACTATACAAAACCATCAATGCTGATGTTGTCATTGTCAATACGCTGACAAATTTCATCCCCAATGTTTCCGCATATCTCTTAGGGATCCCTGTCATCACATGGATCCACGGGGTTTTAGACGCCTCCTTGATTCCTGGAGTCGATGCTTCTTACCAGACTTTTGTCGATCAAGAAATGATCAGGTTAAGCAATCGGGTTATCTATTGCTCCGCTTGGACTAAAAAACATTTTGAAAAAATTGTCTCTAAGAAACATTCCGCACTCATTCCTAACTGGACGCCCAAGCCTACTAACCACATTGCCTATGACCCAGCTTTAAAAACCTTCATTTGTCTTAATTCAATGGAAATAAAAAAAGGCTGCCATATATTGGTGGAGGCCGCTAAAATTGTCAAGGACTCAGGCTATACTTTTCGGGTGGATTTAATCGGGGCAGGCGTAGAATGCCAAAACCTTATCGATCAAATAGAGTTTCTTGAGCTCCATGATTTTGTCTCAATAAAACCTCGCACTACTGATGTGGAAGCGTTATATCATCATTGCACAGCCTTAATTCAACCATCATTTTACGAGTCCTTTGGACGTACAATCATTGAGGCAATGTCCTACCAAAGACCTGTTATAGCGGCATCTTCGGCTGATCCTGAAAATAATATCAAAGACGGGAAAAGCGGCTTTCGTATTGACCCTGGTGACAGTAAACAGTTAGCCCAAAAAATGATCTATATTTTGGAGCATCCTAAGAAGGCTGAGGATATGGGGAAAAAGGGCTATCGATTATTCAAATCTCATCTGGATGGTAAAAAGGCGAAAAGGAAGCTTAAGAAATTAATTTATAAAACAAGTAAATTAGTGACAACGCCCAAAGAGCAGCTTGCTTTTGAGGCACTTAACCGAATTCATAACAACAGCTTTGAAATGGAGGGGATAGATCATGAAACATGACTATGTGATACTGACAGATCATTTAAGATTGCGGCAAGTTCAATTTGACGATATATTTCAGATTATGGAATGGCGAAATAACGCAGAAACCAGAAAATGGTTTTTAAATTCCAAGACAATATCACCGGAAGGGCAGGCTTTATGGTATGAAAAATACTTAAGGGCTGATAAAGAGATAATGTTTGTGATAGAGGAGAAGGATAATGCCCATCGCATTTTAGGTACGGTTGCGCTTACGAATATTAATGAAGATGACCATAGCGCAGAGGTGGGCAGGTTTATGATAGGCAATCTAAGGGTACGGGGTAAGGGCATCGGACTTGAAGGCATCACAGCAGCATGTGAATTTTGCTTTAATACGTATGACGTGAACAGGATATACTGTCGAGTGTACGAGGATAATCAAAGCTGTTTAAAAACAATTTTTAATATGGGGTTTATCACTGTTGGCAGTGAACTTGATATAAACAATAGAACGGTATTGATTTGCGAGTTTTATCGGCCATAGACTGAAATCCCGCGCCTTATGCGTTATTAAGGTGCGGGATTTTCTCATTATGCCTTCCGAAGAGTTTCTCTATTGATACGTTTATTCAGATATTCACCCCAACGTTCATCAGAGTAAATCAGATTGACATGTTTATAAATATGCTGATAGCCTTTGCCTATGAACGACTCAAACACAGAATCATTCAAATAATTCTCGACCAGCTCTCCTTCAAAGCATTCTATGAGTTCATCAATAATAGTCATTGGAATGGGCACGGTTCCGTGAGCAGAATATATCCAATCAATATCATTTTCCAATGCTTTTATTTTGCATAATATCATACTTAATGTTGTCATTTATAGCTGTAAGATGATAACCTTTTTGATTAATATACAGTAGAAATAGTAATGTCAATACTAAAAAGAATACTCAATAAAAAGAATATTCTGTGTTATCTAGCATTTTCAGAACTTATACGGCGATGTCGAAACCAAGAGTATTTGAGTATTCTGATCATTAATATTGACCCATCTGTGACCGATGTGGTTGGGATAGTACAGTGTGTCATTTTCATTTAACACGTACGGATCACGGTTTTCCAGATCATATATAACGGAGCCCTTTAAGACAAAAACAAACTCTTCACCACCATGTCGGGCATAATCACCTGAATCAGTCTTTGCCGGAACATCTACAATCGCTGCCCACATTTCATTATTCCCTTGTGTTATTAGAGATTCAATCAAGGCTTTCCCATTACTCATGTTACGTACGAATGATTGTTGTTCATTCTTCTTAACTAGCCGGATATTGTCATTCTCCTCCTCTAACAAAAGAGAAAAGACAGGAACGTTTAGTGCGTCACATATTGCTTTTAAGGTTAATAAATTTGGAGATGTCTTTCCTGTTTCAATTTGACTAATTGTGCTTGCTGCCACTTTTGATTTAGATGCCACTTCTCTTATCGATAAACTTTGCTTAAGTCTATGCTCTTTTAGCGTGTTGCCTATTTTTTCCAGATTTATTTCTGACATTACATCACCTCAAATCTTCTTTTTTTTATTATAACAAAATAAATAGTCTTAAGCAAACAAAAACCTATGAATTTATCTTAATTTTTGTACGCAAAGCAATATATTGTGATTGACATAATGAACATTATTCATTATAATAAACACAATCAAGTATCCTTTTACAGTTCAATAATTATGATTTTTGGTAACTCGCAGGAATAGGGCCCATTTCTGCTTAATATTTATTAAACATTAAAGGAGGAGTTTTAATGAAGAGCATAGGACTAAAGATCTACAAAGGAGACATAGATGGTTTCCTGGGTGTATTCGTTGACAATTTATCGGTATTTCTTTTAATGATTTCATTGAACCTTTATGTCGTCGGCATGCCTGCTGATATTGTCTTCGGACGTATACTGCCCGGCGCAGCCATTGGTCTGCTGGCAGGTAATATCTATTATACTTTTATGGCGCTCCGGCTTCAGAAAAAGGAAAAGCGCAGCGATGTCACTGCATTGCCAAGCGGAATCAGTATTGTTTTCGTAATTATATACACAATGGGCATTTTACTTCCTGTCGCAAAGATAACGGGTGACCCTGAAATGGCATGGCGAATCGGTCTGGCCGCAAATATTATTGGTGCCATCATTTGTTTGATCGGGGCGTTTATCGGTCCATGGCTCAAAAGATTTCTTCCCCCAGTATCCATGCTTGGCGCACTTGCCGGTCTGGCCGTCATGTTTATAGCAGGTTCGGGACTTAAGGACGTCTTCTCTAACCCGATCATTGGCTTTTGTTCTTTAGGCATCATTATTTGGGGCTACCTGGCAAATGGTAAGATACCATTTAAAATACCCGCTGGCATATTTGCATTGGCTATCGGTGCGATATTGGCTGTTTGCATGGGGCAGACTGCGGTTAACATGGATAATGTGGGCATGTATGCACCATTGCCGTGGATATTTAAGGTCGGGGTTCAGGCTTTCAAAGAATGTGGTCCTTATTTATCTGTCATTATTCCTATTGCTGTCATTAATTTCATCAGCACGCTAAATAATGTGGAATCTGCCACCAGCGCTGGAGATGATTATAACATCAAAGAAACGATGATTGTTGATGCAGGCGCAAGTGCCCTCGGAGCTGTATTTGGCTGCTGCTATCCAAACTGCGTCTTTATTGGACATCCAGGATATAAACGAATGGGGGCACGAATTACATATTCTTTGATCAGCGGCATCACGTTAAGCCTGCTCGCCTTATTTGGCTTATTCGGTCTTATTGATTCAGTGATTCCATTGGCTGCGGTCACACCAATACTAATTTTTGTTGGAATTGTCAATATCGAGGTGGCTTTCACGGCGATTCCCAAGCATCATGTTCCCGCTGCGGCTGTTGCTCTGCTACCATTTGTCGGCGAATTCGGCAAAGAACAAATTGATTATGCATTAAGTGCTGCCGGAACATCGGTCTCGGAAAACGGAATACTTGACGCACTTGCGGCACAAGGTGTTAATTACCAAGGATTTAATGTCCTTGCTTATGGAACTATCATTATTGCAATGCTGTTAGCTGCAATCGTTGTCTTCACATTAGAACGGAAAATGATGAAATTATGCATATCCGCTGTGATTGGCGCCGCCTGCACTTTTGTTGGATTGATTCATTCTCCGGAGCTTACCTTTAATGCTAATCCACAATTGACGATTTCGTGGCTAATCATTGCTACTGTAGCGTTAACCGCACATTTTTGCGGCGTAAGAGAAAAGGAGGTTCAATTACATGATGAACAATAAAGTCATTGACGTTGCTCTGGGAAAGGATTTCGCAGACAAAGTTATTGAAAACGGAATGCTTATCAACGTTCTCACCGGTGAAATCTATGAGGCTGATATAGCAATCGTTGATAACTTAATTGCCGCTACGGGAGAATTAGAATCGGGAACGATTGGCCCAAACACAGTAAGGATCGATGCCGAAGGCAAATATCTGGCTCCGGGGTTTATCGATGCCCATATTCATTTTGAAAGCAGTATGCTTACCTATACAGAATTTAACCGCATGGTTCTGCCGCACGGAACGACTGTGATTGCTAGTGACTTGATGGAAATAGCTATTGTATCGGGAATGGATGGTATAAAAGAAACGATTAACGAAGCCAAGGGTCTTCCTGTGAAGCTGCTTTATCCTGTGCCCTCTTTTATGAGCGAGGAAGACGAGCTTCAGACAATAGGCGCCGCACTATATCCAGAGATGGTTGAGGAATTACTTAAGCTTCCCCAGGCTGTCGGGCTTGCTGAGGTATTATACCCACCAATTCTTTCAAAGAGTCCTCAGTCTGCGCATATGTTAGAAATAGCTGCTAAGATGGGGAAAACAGCAGAAGGCCATGCCCCGGCATTATATGGCGCATCACTAAATGCATATGCATCTGCCGGCATCCGCTCCGATCACGAAAGCACCAACCCAACAGAGGCCATTGAAAAATTACGCCGTGGCCTAAGGGTCTTGATTCGTGAAGGCAGTGCTGCTGCTGATCTTAAAGCATGCATCAAAATCATCACAGAAAACCACGTAGACCCACGTCACTGTTCATTAGTCAGCGATGATATCGATATGCTTCATATCTACGAAAAGGGGCATTTAGACCATAAGGTGCGGATGGCCATAAAGGCAGGCTTAAGTCCAATCACTGCCCTCCAGATGGTCACGATTAATCCGGCACAAAGCCTGAAAATCGATGATAAATATGGATGCCTTGCTCCAGGAAGATGTGCAGATATTGTCGTCATATCGGACCTTGATAATTGTACGGTAGATAAAGTTATTGCAAACGGCGAGCTGGTCGTAGATCACCATGAGCTCATATATTCTTTCAAAACAACCGAATATTCGAAGGCTCTGCTTCATACCGTAAGGTTGGCTAAGCCGGTGACAGCTAATGATTTAAAAATAAAAGTCGATGTTTCAGCTAAAAAGGCAGTTGTCAGAGTCATCGGTGCTAATCCTACGAGCCTGCTTACAGATAATCTTGAGGCTGAGCTTTTAGTTGAAAAAGGATATATAAAACCAGATATAGAAAATGATATTTTATCAATTGCATGCATCGAGCGACATGGAAAGAATGGAAATATCGGAAAGTCATTTATCCATGGTTTTGGTTTAAAAAGCAGCGCGATTGCAACTTCTGTCGGTCATGACCATCATAACATAACCGTTGTCGGTTCAAATGCAGATGATATGGCACTAGCCGTCAATCGGATCGGCGAATTAGATGGCGGCATTATCATTGTCGAAAATGGCAAAGTGCTTTATGAGCTCGCCCTGCCTATTTGCGGTCTGTTGAGTAATCAGCCTGGTCTTGAAGGGGCAAAAACACTTGACCTCATGCAAAAGGCTCTTAAAGCCAGAGGCACAACAATGCAGTCACCTTATATGACATTAGCATTTATCACCCTGATTTTTATTCCTATGTATGGCATTACCGACAGAGGATTGGTTGATGTTCTTAATTTCAAAGTCATTGACCCAGTTATATCGACAAAATAAGGAGGTCCTCTCTATGAACAATTCACAAATTTATATTAAAAATGCTTATATTGTATCTATGAATGACTCAAAACAGGTTTACAAAAGCGGTGATATTCTTATTGAGAATGATACATTTAAATCAGTTGGTTCCGTCAATCCGTCAGATATTCTTCCTTATGCCCAAACAATCGATGCAAAAGGAAAAATCATCCTACCCGGATTAATCAACACCCATGTCCATACTTCCCAGCAACTGGGAAGAGGACTCGGTGACGATGTCGATTTGATGACATGGTTGACCGAACGAACATTTCCATATGAATCAAGCCTGACTCCTGAAGACTCGTATATATCAACATTACTGACGCTTATTGAGCAAATCCGTTCGGGCGTAACCACCTTTGCAGAGCCGGGAGGACAATTCGTGCCAAGCATGGCAAGAGGTGTTGCTCAAGCTGGTATTCGCGGGATTTTAGCTAAGTCTTCAATGGATTGCGGCGATAACCTTCCTAAGGTATGGCAACGCTCTACCCAAGAGGAATTAGACATCCAAGAATCTTGGTTAAAGACCCATCATAACACCGCCAATGGACGCATCCGGGTTTGGTTTGGACTGCGGACTCTCTTTAATAATTCAGATGAACTAGTGGTGAGGACAAAAGAATTAGCAGATAAGTATGGTGTCGGCATCCATATGCACGTTGCAGAATGCCAAGCAGAAGTGGATTATGTTCAGTCTGTTAAGGGTGTTGGGAGTGTGACGCATTTGAATAATTTAGGTGTCCTAGATAAGAATTTCTTAGCTGTGCACACCGTCTGGCTGACGGATAAAGAAGTGGATCTGTTTGCCGAACATCAAGTCAAGGTGTCTCACAACCCGGCGGCGGCAATGCGGGTACTGGGATTTGCTAAAATCCCTAAGATGCTTAAAAAGGGCATCTGTGTGACAATTGGAACAGATGGGGCGCCATCAAATAATCGTATGACACTTATTGACGAAATGTGGTTGACTTCGCTGATACATAAGGGTTGGCGCCTGGATCCTACTGTGGTTAAGGCCGAGGAGATTATCGAAATGGTGACGTCCGCTGGTGCCAGAGCCTTAATGTGGGAAGATGAAATCGGCGCAATCAAACCAGGTTTAAAGGCCGATTTGACAATTATAAACCCCGATTCCGCTTCAATGGTGCCGCTGCATGATCCAATTGCAAACCTTGTCACATCAATGCATGCCTCAAATGTGGAGTCCGTCATATGTAATGGAAAGTGGATTATGAAGGATAATGTGATTATTACTTTAGATGAAAAGGCAATTATCAAAGAGGCGAAGGAGCGGGCGAACGATATCAGAAAACGAGCTGGAATTACTCTGCGTGACCGTTTTCCGATGGACTCATAATTACAGTAGGCATGCTAAAAGCGCAACGACTTGAAGGTGATTTTAAATGAATACTTGCATTTTGCGACTTCTGGCATATTTTTTACACTGGGCGTTCCGAATGGAGCGCCTTTTTTGTGTCTTACCTTAGCTTTCAAACGAAAATAGGTCAATACATATCCGAAAAATCGTCATTGTTTCTTGTAATCATATAAGATATGGTTAAGTAGAATTCATACTATATGATGCAAGGAGATGAATATTCATATGTTAAAAGTAAACGAAGTAAAGATCAATTATCTAAAAGAGCCTATGGGAATTACCGATTCCCCACAATTTTCATGGATTCTTGACAGCGACAAAAAGAATGTAGTGCAGTGCGCCTACAGACTTCAAATTTCAACAATGCAGTCATTTGACGCACTCGTCTATGACAGCCAAAAAGTTGATAATGAAGAATCGGCTCACGTTTTCGCCGATGGCTTCTTGCCCGAATCGGCAACAAAGTATTTTGTCAGAGTGAAAGTCTTGGATAATCATGGTGAGGAAACCGCTTATAGTGAACCAGCCGCCTTTCTTAGCGGGCTGATCAGCAATGATGAATGGAAGGCTTCTTTTATCTCAGCAGAATCCAAAGAGGACACAAATCATTCAAAAGGAACTTATCTAAGAAAAGAACTTACAATTAATAAGAAGCTAAAACAAGCCACCGCATACACAACCGCCTTAGGTTTATATCACTTTTATGTCAATGGTGAAAAAGTCGGAGAAGATCAGATGGCTCCAGGCTGGACCTCTTACGAAAATCGACTGCTCTATCAAACACATGATATTACCTCTTGTTTGAAAGAAGGCGATAATGCTCTCGGTGCTCACATCGGTGCCGGTTGGTATAAAGGCGCTATGGGCTTTCAACGCAAACAGAGTATTTACGGAAAACAAGCTGGATTCTTATGTCAAATTCACCTCCAATATGAGGATGGCAGCAACGAAATAGTCATAAGCGATGATTCTTGGCTAGGCTGTGAATCTCCTGTTGTATTTTCAGAAATCTATGATGGGGAAATCTACGATGCTAATTTAGAGCAAAACGGTTGGAATCTGCCTGGGTTTAATGATAGTCATTGGCAAAGATCAGAAGCACTTTTAGTTGACCACAAAATATTAGTTGCCCAACCAGGCTGCAAAGTCAAAAAAATCGAATCATTACCTGTGCAAAAAATATTTAAGACACCCCAAGGTGACACGGTCATTGACTTTGGTCAAAATCTCACCGGTTGGATAAGCTTCAAGGTTAATGGAAAATCCGGTGAAAAGGTCATTCTTAATTGTTTTGAAGTATTAGATAAAGACGGGAATGTTTATCTTGACAACTTAAGAACGGCTAAAGAAACATTAGAATACATATGCAATGGTGATGGCAAAACTATCTATGAACCTAATTTTACTTTCCAGGGCTTTAGGTATGCCAAGGTCGCTTCTTATCCTGGTGAATTGCTTGCAGAGAACTTTACCGCCTACGTTGTTCATTCTGATATGGAGGAAACAGGCACATTTAGCTGTTCAAATCCTGATTTAAATCAACTGCAGCATAATATCACTTGGGGACTTAAGGGTAATTTCTTAGATGTCCCAACGGACTGCCCGCAAAGAGATGAACGCCTTGGTTGGACAGGTGATGCCCAAATATTCTGCAGAACCGCTTCATATATAATGGATACCTATACATTTTTTTCAAAATGGCTTAAGGATCTTAGTGCCGACCAGACCCCCGAAGGTGGTGTTCCTCATGTCATCCCGGATATTTTAAACGGTGTCATCGATCCGGATCCGCATATGGCACAGGAAGCTCATTCGGCAACTGCATGGGCAGATGCTGCCGTCATCAATCCTTGGACTCTTTATCTCGTCTATGGTGATAAAAAAATCATTCACAATCAATATCAAAGCATGAAGGCCTGGATTGACTTTATGACAGACCATTCGGTCGATGGTATTTGGAGTTACAAGCAGCAATTTGGTGACTGGGTCGCATTAGATGCCGAGGAAGGAAGCTATTTAGGAGCTACGCCAAATGAATTAATCTGTACTGCCTACTATGCCTATTCTTCCGGATTATTCGCTAAAATGGCCAAAGCCATCGGAATGGACGAAGATTATCAGACTTATTGGCAATTGCATAAAGATATTGTCTCTGTATTTAAAAAGAACTTTTTTACTGAAGATGGTCTCATGACTGCCCAGACTCAGACGGCACACATAGTCGCACTTTATTTTGATTTAGTTCCGGAAAAATATAAGGAGCAAACGGCTAAAAGCCTTGTCGCCCTGCTTGAAAAAGAAAATGGCCACCTTGTGACCGGTTTTGTGGGAACACCTTATTTTTGCCATGCACTTAGTGAAAATGGTTATACTAAAGAAGCCTATGATCTGCTGTTAAAGGATGACTTTCCTTCTTGGCTTTATCAGATCCGCAAAGGCGCCACAACCATATGGGAGCATTGGGATGGTATAAAAGAAGATGGCTCCATGTGGAGTGCCGATATGAATTCCTTTAATCATTATGCTTATGGCGCGATTGGCGATTGGCTTTACCGGGTCGTAGTCGGCATCGAAGCCGATGAGCAGGAGCCGGGATATAAGCATTTTATGATCTCTCCGCATATTGGCGGTGGATTGGCTTATGCTAAGGGTACTTTCAAATCTGTGTACGGAGAGATTTCCGTTCACTGGCAGAGAGATGGAAAGACGATTCAATTAGAATTTACCGTACCAGTTAATACAACGGCAACGCTCGTGCTTCCGGAAATAGATCAAATCATAACTGATGACGGCATTAAGTTTATCAAGAATGAGGACGGCTATGAAGGTGTGGTTGGTTCAGGAGATTATTTGGTTACTTATACGATCTTATAATTGTTTATTCATTAATGATAACTAAAAGATGCAAAAGGGCAGAAACATTCAAAAAGCTATGTTTTGGCCCTTTTTATTACACGTATCTCACTTACTTCATAGCCACCGAGGCAACAGCTTTTGTTTTATCTGATAAATCATTACTAATGTACACTAAGCTTTATGAATATTCGCCTTCTGCCTAAACTCCGCCGGTGTTATCCCTTCGCTCTCCTTGAATTTCTTATAAAAGTAACTCATATTCTGGTATCCGCATTGAATGACAATTTCAGACACAGTGGTGTTTGTATTCGCCAGCAAAAGTTTTGCCTGACCAAGCTTCTGGTCATGGACATGCGCAATGAAGCCCTTTCCGGTTCTCTCTTTCAGGAGCGTCGTCAAATAACCAGAATTGAATCCAAAATGCCGTGCCATGGAAGAAAGGGTGCAATGCTGATAATTCTTTTCGATATAGTCCAAGAGCTTTAGAACCTTAGAATTCACCGAATCTTCTTCTTTGACAGCATATTCCTTATAGTAGCGAAGCAATTGCGTAAACAAAATAACCATATAGCTTTCTAACATTTCCCGCATTCCAAAATCTTTGGAATAATATTCTGATAATACATTTTCAACAATTTGCCTAAGCACTTCATCCTCAGCCGTGCGAAACAAAAGGTAACTGGTCCGGTTGCGCTTTTTGGCAACTGCCTCAACTAAGAACTCCGCAAGTATGCCCTGCTTCGTCAGTCTTCCCAAAAAGGCGTAATCGAAGAATTCTTTGCGCATTAGAATATTAATTGTAATATCATTTTCCTGGCTCATTTCTATAGAATGAACTGTGCGTGTATCCAAAATACAAACATCACCTTTATGGCATACAATCTTCTCTCCATTAATAAACTGAACAAATCTTCCCGACCAAACATAAGACAGTTCAATATAATTATGTAAATGTGGTGGTACATCTACAAATCGATGATTCTTGCATACACCAATATTTTCTCCCTCTGAAAGAAAATGATCGTCTTCGAATAGTATCGGGCTATCTATACTATTCGTTTGGTGACCTGACGGCTTAGCATCCATTGTATCTAAAACGATCATCTCTTCCTTAGAGTATGCTCTTAAATAATCGTCCACTTGGTCTCTTTTCATAAAAATCGCATCTCCCTGAGATTAAAATTTCAACACCTAATTAATTATACTTCTCAATATTGAATAAATCAACTCACTTCCGGCTTGTTCTACCACTGGTTTACTTTAATTTTACACAAATCTACTACTGGCTTCTTGTGGGATGGTATTTTTTAAGGTAAAATAGATTCATAAACGCTCGGAGGTAGCTTGCATATGAACAACGAAAAAATGGGACAATTCATTTCAGAATTAAGAAAGTCACAACAAATGACACAAAAAGAGTTGGCGAATCAACTAAATGTCAGCGATAAAGCGGTATCCAAATGGGAACGTGGACTAAGCAATCCTGACATTTCACTGTTATCACCTCTTTCGGAGATTCTTGGTGTCACAATAACCGAATTATTAAACGGCGAAAGAATTAGTTCTGAGTCGACGAATGTAGAAACAAATGTAGTCAAGGCTCTGGAATATGGCGTAAAAACAGCAATCGGTAAAATAAAGGTGACGCATAACATTCTGGCGGCGGGCTTCTCCATTTTACTTCTGCTTGGCATCCTTGTGGTTTCAATTGTCAATGTAGCGATTTCCGGCACATTTACCTGGTCGCTCATACCGATTAGCGCCAGCGTTTTTGCGTGGCTGATACTTTTTCCGACGATTAAGTTTGGCGTAAAAGGAATCATCACCTCACTCATCTCTTTAAGCCTTTTCATTGTGCCGTTCTTATATGTGCTTGATTATGTCATTAATAGACTAACCAGTTTCAATGAGCCGATTTTCGCTATGGGTGCTAGGATCGCACCGCTTACGATTGTCTTCATCTGGATTGCCTATCTTCTATTTAAAAAGCTCAAAACGAGAAAGTGGCTTGTTCTCGCTATTTTAGTGCTGATAGCAATCCCATTGAACTTTTTCATAAACTTTATGATTGCAGGAATGTTGAATCAGCCACAGTTTGGTATTCAGACCGTTATCAATGTCTTGGCAACGGCTGTCCTCGCCATCATACTTTTTATCTTAGACTATGTTGCACGTAATAGGAAAATGTCGTAAGTCACTGCAGTTCCTCCATATAATCTGTAGGGCATTTTCCTATATAAGACCGAAAAATCCTGCTAAAGTAAAATTGATCGTTATATCCCACTAATGCCGCTATATCCTTGACAAACATCTTAGAATCCGTTTTCATCAACTCGGTTGCCCGCTCCATCCTAATCTTGGTGACATAATGATTAAAAGTCTTATCTTCATACTTACGAAACAGTTTGCTCATATAGGTCTGCGATAAGCCGAAGTGCTTGCAGACGCTTTGTAAGGAAAGGGCATCCGTTATGTGATTTTTAATATATTTTTGAATCATTTCGAAGAATTCAGGAGAATCTATATTTAGATTCTTCTCTGTTTCCTTCAAATCCTTAAACATGACTTCCAAAAGATTATCAATAAGCTCTTCTAATGATGCGGAATAATAAAAAGAATCCTCCAGCATATACTCCCCTTCAATAAACATTGACGAATTCTGATTGTACTTTCCCACAAGAAATAGAATCTGCCTCGCCACATTTTCCATCCAAAGCTGTGGTTTTCTTACTTCCTTCCACTTACTAAACAGATGCTTTATGTACCTTTTTGTTTCCCCAAGCTGTTGCTCCTTAAGCATGAATTCCAGTTTTTCTAAAATAGTATTAATGTAATTATAATCAAACTCAACCTCCCTGCTTGAGGGAAGTGCGTCAATATCGATCACTTGATTCAATCCAACCACACTATACGTATCTAAAGTACGATAAATATCAGATATTACTTCTTGAAGGTGCTTTACCGAAAAAGGTGTTTTTTTATAAACCAACGTCATATACTGATTTTCCTCTTTACTGTTTTTAAGAATTTCAACCATATATTGCTCAAAGGTTTTCACATATAGGAGCTCTTCCGGAATAATATATAAAGCCTCCATTTCATCACGTCCGTAAATCGTCATGATTTCATTAATATCCGAAAAAATTTCAATGTTACCGCTTCCAAAGAATCGCCTTGGCAATCCATTTTTACGAATGACCGCCCCGTAATACCGCTGGAACAGGAAAAATCTCTTCACCAGCTCGCCATCACAATTCTTGCCATTACACAGGCTGTGAACAATGCTGTTGCGTTTCTGATAGTAACTCTGCTTCAAAATGCATGCCATCTTATCCATGGTTTTTTGCAAATCCGACGGCAGGACCGGTTTTAAAATATAATCACAAACACCTGATTGGATCGCACTCCTGGCATATTCAAACTCCTGATATCCACTAATAATAACACTAAGTATATCCGGAAATTCCTCCTTAATTGCCTCCACGACATCAACACCATTCATAAGCGGCATCTTCACATCTGTAATCACTACATCCGGTTTCTTTTCACGTACTTTTAAAAGGCATTCCATGCCATTTTCCGCCATGTCGATCACTTCGTAATCCGGACATTTCATCTCTACAATTGAGCGAATATGCTTCAATGCTCCGGGCTCATCATCGGCAATGATGACTTTAAACATTCCCATCATCCTTTCTAACGCTTGCACCAAATATGACTTCCGCACCCTCTTCACTATTGTACAGCTTAAAAATCAGTTCATCATTATACAATAATAGGAGCCTTGCATACATATTAGTGAGGCCCATGCCACCAATTTCTGCTTCGATATTATGATGCGCTTTTAAAATATGTTTCTTTAGCTCCATTAGCCGTAATTCTAGCTCCTTTAAAGCATTTTCATCGAAACCCTGACCATTGTCACTGACCTTAACGAACCATTTCCCGCACTCCTGATAGCCTGAGATTCTAACAACCATTTGCTCCGTGCTATTTTCAAATCCATGGTTAATACAATTTTCGACCACCTGCTGCAGAACCATCTTAGGCACAATCTGTGACTTGATTTCTTCCTCAACCTGGATATGAAATTCTATTTTATGCTCAAATCTTGCTTTTAGTAAATAAAAATACTGTTCCAAATAAGTTAACTCTTCTCCGACTGTGGCATAACGATTCTTGGTATTTGTCGAATAGCGCAGCATTGCAGCCAGACTCCCACACATTTCACATATTTTTTCTTCCTTGGCAAGCATCCCTCTGGCGGCAATTAAATTCAAGACATTATAAAGGAAATGAGGATTGACTTGGGACTGCAAAGTGTCAAATTGAGCCTGTAGATGAAGCAGCGACATACGCTTTTCCTTTACCATAGACTCCTTAAGTCTCCCTAATACATCTTGATAAGAATCCTTAAGCCCTTCAATCTCGTCAATTGAGGTGCTAAGCAGCACCTTGTCTCCCATATCTTGTAATTCTGTTTTCTCCATAATTGTTTTTAACTGTCTGATCGGCTTTGTCAGAAAATTGGATATAATCATTACAAATATCATGGAGATAGCAAAGAATGTGATCATCACTAAAAAAGTAATCGGTGCTATGTAGGTCGTGTTCTTATTGACCTCTGCCAAATCTTCCATCAAAAGAACTGTCATATGATAATTAGAAGAATCGGATTTAGCTAAAATGACGTCTTTATTCTCTTCTTCTATTTCATATTCTCCAACAATTTCACCCTCCATTGTTGTGAATGTCAAGTATTTTTCCAAGGAATCTGATGTCATATTTGAGTACAGCAGCTCATCCTTATTCACATAAATCATATAATTAAGCTCAGCTTTTGGTAGTTGAATTATTTTAGCAAAATCCTCTACTTTCCTTTGCACTTCAATATATCCCATATTACGGCCTTGCAGTGCCTTAATCAGGGAAAACACCTGAGGATTCTTGTTATATCCCCAGGTGTCTGTATGACTGTTTACAATAACCGGTTTCCCTTTTGCATCATCTACAGACGAAAGCCACTGCATCCCTTCATAATCGATAGACGCTACTGTTCTTCTGTCTTCCATACTGACACTGGTAACAGCAACGCCTTCCATATTGAAGACGATGGTTCGATAAAAATGACTAGTAATAAAATCTATATTTAATCCTGTCCTTATTTGTGTCTTGGCTTCGAGTTGATCATAATCCAAGATACTGCTCTCACTCACTTCTGACAAGGCTGAAATAGCACTTAGAATATCCGGGTCTGACAAAATATAGTTCATGGTAAGCTCCATTGGTTTAATTGTCTCATCAAGCTGGGATACGATCTGCTTTGCTATTATGTTCAAATTCTTCTCTTCTGCTTGTTTATATTGATTAATACTAAAATTATAATAAAAAACGCCCAGGATAACTGCTGCCACAAAAACAAAAAACATATATCCGAAAATTATTTTTGTTTGAAATCGCATAAATTACCCTCCCTTTTCTGGATGCACCTAACCCTTAACGGCTCCGGCCACCATACCATCCACAATGCGTTTATTAAAGAAGATGAATAATATCAGCATCGGTATTGTGATCACAACAACATTTGCAAACAATAGGTTATAAGAGCTTGAAAACTGCCCCATAAATGTATATAATGTCAACTGAACAGTTGCATTCTGGCTTCCCGGCAGAAAATATAATGGGTTCGTAAAATCATTAAAAATCGTAACTGCATTTAGAATGATGACCGTTGCGGTAACCGGCTTCAATAAGGGGAAAACAACACTTGTGAATAACGAAAGGCGATTACACCCATCAATATATCCTGCCTCTTCTAACTCAATGGGTATTGAGCTCATAAATCCCCGATAAAGCATAATGGTAAACGGTGTCTGCAATGCGGCTTCTACTAATATCATTCCCGGCAGGGTCTTATATACATGCAGTGTCTGCATAATGGAAATCGTCGGAAGTATAGCTGGCGGCACCATAAGTCCTGCCAAAATAACAGCGTTGATCATGCGCATCGGTCTGTCGTTCCGCCGCTGCAAGACATAGCCTGACATCGCTCCTGTTATAATGAGTATAATAACAGAACCCAATGTAATAATCAAACTATTTTTAAATGCAGTTAAGACAATTCCGTTACTGGCAGTCAAAACCTCTTGATAGTTTTCCCACCTGAAAATCTCAGGTAATGAAAGGCTTAGGAGATTCGCTTCCCGCCGCTCTTTTAAAGAGTTAACGATCATGAACAAAAAGGGAATGATAAAAATAATGCATGCAAATAGAATTCCCAGGACATCTCCTGTAATCATCATTTTTTTCTTTTTCTTCATATCAGCTCACCTCTTTGCTTAATAGGAATCTTTGTAACGGATAGGCAATCACTGCAATCAATATAAACATGATAACGTTACCCGCCGTAGATAGCCCATAGTAGCCGGCCGCATATTGCTTATAAACGATCGAGGCCAGTACGTCTGTTGCGAATCCAGGACCTCCGCCTGTCATCGACCAGATCAAATCAAAGCTTCTAAGCCCGCCGATTAAGGATAAAATAATAACTGAATTCATCGCCGGCCTGACTAATGGGAAGGTGATGCATTTAAGCTTCTCCATGCCACTTGCACCATCTATGGATGCCGCTTCATAATAGGTTTTGTCAATGGCTTGTATCCCTGCTATGTAAATGACAGTCGCAATGCCAACACCTTTCCAGACATCTGTGAAAATCACACTAAAAAGCGCAATGCTTGTGTTCCCCAACCAATCAACCTTGTCTAACCCGATGCTACTCAAAACCATATTAAACAATCCTTTTGTTGGGTGCATCAAAGCAGCAAAAGTAATACCAACAGCAATAGAGCTTACTAGATTCGGGAAAAAGACAACCGATCGCAATAGATTCTTGCTTCTAATACTACTTGTCAAAAATACTGCTAAAAAAAACGCAATTATTACTTTTAAGCCACATGTTAAAAATGCATAGATCAATGTATTTTTAATACCAATATTGAGTGACCTTTCTGAGAAGAACATGATAAAATTATCCAGCCCCACAAAGGTGAAGCTTTTAAAATCCCAGACAGTCAAGCTGTAAAAAAGTGAAGTCAGCAGTGGAATCAAAAAGAATATGCTAAATATTGCTACTGATGGCACTGTAAACCATGTCGAATAAATTTTCCTTTTATTCATATGACGAGTCCTCTTATTCCCAGTCTAAGCCAAGCTGCTTAGCCTGCTTCTTACAGTCTTCATCATAAGCCTCGGCAGCTTCTAGGGCTGTTGTCTGACCAGAACCTACCTCCTGACAGATAGATGGGCAGTTGGAGCCTTTTACAGCCGTCAGGAATTCAAGTGCAACAGTTGTCTTGCCGGCATCAAAATATGCCTGCATATCTTCTCTAACAGCCGGATAAGCATTTTCGGGAATCTCATAGCCCTTAATGCAGTATGGTCCATCTGGCAATACGGCTGAAGTGTAGGCATCAACAGCCTCATCAGTTGTATAGAATTCCATGAATGCCAATACCGCTTCGATATTCTCTGCGTTTTTATTTCCATAAAATGACCCTGGCATCCAAACAGTCAAGCCGTGATCATCAGCATCATCTCCTGGTATTCCAAACACGCCGATATCATCCATTGTCTCCGGATATAGCTCGTAAATGTTTGACAGGCATTGTGTTAAGATCACCCAATGAGCACCTTCGCCATTTGCAATCATGTCACAGCCATCATCATATGTTGCCGCTAAATAGTCTTCATTATAATACTTTTGAACATCTACTAACTTCTGAAAGCTTTCAACACCTTCCGGGGTATCGGCATATTTTGCATTCCCAGCTTCAAATTCTTCTGCAAATGTTGGATTGGCTGCTAAGACATTATAATTATCTCCCAAATACATAACCTGCGAAGTCCAGCTGTCACCAAAAGCGCCAATCATAGCTGTTTTACCGGCTGCTTCAATCGCATCACAGTTGGCTAAAAAATCTTCCCATGTATGCGGAATCTCTAATCCAAGTTCTTCATAGATCGGCTTATAGTAGAGGATCCCACCTGCCTGCGTGGAACTAAAAGGTACGCCATAAACGGCTCCATCGACCGTTACTGTCTCTTTGTATGTATCGTCAAGACGTGAAATAAACTCTTCTCCTTGAATATCAATAAAGTATTCCGACGGATTTAATGCTTCCAACAGAGAACCTGAATTATATAAACAAAGATCAGCCATATCACCAGATGCCAGACGGGTTTTGACAATATTATCACCATCTGCACCACCTACACGGGATTCCATTTCAAAAGTCATTCCAAGCCTCTCTTCTGCCAAAGCCAATACTGCGTTTAAACCGGAATCTGGCGTATCTGTGTCCTTTAGCACTGTAAGCGTGACGCCTTCAAAAGCTTTATCACCTTGCGCGCTTGTTGTTCCTTCGTTTGGTGTGTTTGTTCCTTGATCACTGCCACAGGCCATAAGTGTTCCTGCAATAACTGTGAGTACTGTCAATATTGCTGCAAATTTTCTGAACTTCATAATAAATCCTCCCTACCTAATATTATTGGATTAGTCTAACACGTTTTACTATGTTTTTACATGGATAATCCAGTAATCAAGCATGAAGAATTGAGTATTTGACCTTATCAAAAAAATATGGCAGGTAACCTTAATGATTACCTGCCATGTGTATTTAACTACCTTCCAGTACACCATTGGCTTCAATCACCTTTTTATACCAGTAGAAGGAATCTTTTTTGTACCTTTTATAGGTTCCATTTCCATTATCATCCACATCCACATAAATGAAGCCATATCTTTTCTTCATTTCACCTGTTGAAACACTGACTAAATCAATACAGCCCCAGGCCATATAACCAATTAACTCTACGCCGTCATCTACCGCTTTATTCATTTCTATCAGATGATCTCGTAAATAATCAATTCGATAGGGATCATGAATACAGCCATCTGCTTCAAGCTCATCCACACATCCGATTCCATTTTCTGTTATCATAACCGGCACATGGTATCTATCATATACCTTAAGCAATGTGTATCTCAGCCCAATCGGATCAATCGGCCAATTCCATTGAGTTTCTGTGAGATATGGATTCTTAATGCCACCCATAATGTTTCCACTTGTTTCATCATTAAATTCAAGTGTGCTCTCTGAGATGCTCTGGTAATAGGAAAATGTATAATAGTCACATACGCCTTCCTCCAGAATCCGTTTTTCTTCCTCACCTAATTCTAATTGGATTCCTTTTTTTTCAAATTCTTTTATAGCATAAAACGGATACGCACCTTTTAACATAACATCGGCGCAAGTGCCATTAAAATATAAATCATTCTTTAAAGTCAATAATACATCGTCTGGATGGCATGTTCTAGGATATCTGGTAATATGACAGATCATTGTTCCAAAATGAAAATCAGGATTGATTTTTCTTCCTATGATGACCGCTTTTGCAGAGGCAATCATCATATTATTTAATGCGTTGATTCTTTTGTTTTCATCATCCTTTTGATTTGTAAAATATTTTGTTTCTTTATCAATAATTGCCCCCTGTCCTAAAGCGCTTAATGGGAAAAACATATCATTAATTTCATTAAAGGGTATCCAGTACCTTACCTCCTCTTTAAATGTGCGAAACAAGGTTTCTGCATATTTCACATACAAATCAATCACTTTTTTATTGGACCAGCCGCCATATTTTGTTCCAATTGCCAAAGGAATATCGCTGTGTGATATTGTCACTACAGGTTCGATATTATACTTCTTTAGTTCACTGAAAACATCTTTATAAAATGGCAGGCCTTTTTCATTTGAAGTATCATCATCACCGTTTGGAAAAATCCTTGCCCATGAGATGGACATTCTGTATGCCTTAAATCCCATTTCCGCAAAGAGTGCAATATCTTCCTTATAATGATGATAAAAATCTACAGCATTTCTGGAAGGATAGTAATATTCCTCCTCCTGTTCCAAGGAGATAATTCTTGGACTAGTGTGGGAACCAACCGTTACGATATCTGAAACACTAAGTCCTTTCCCATCCTCTAGATAAGCGCCTTCCACCTGATTTGCTGCGGTGGCGCCTCCCCAAAGGAACGCTTCTTTAAACGGTTTCATCTGCATCCCTCCACTTTAATACCATCATCATAACAAACGCAACAACCATGGAAACACCTACACCGATTAAATAGTATGGGAAAGTCTCTGTCATGGCAAGAACAATGGTGCCAAACGGTACAAATCCGAAAGATAAATACTGAACTGTAAAGGCTCCCATTATAAGACCGCCTGCAGCTCCGCCTACCATTGTGGCAATGAGCGCCTTTTTATATTTTGCTATCAGTCCAAAGAATACTGGCTCTGTTACACCTATCAGACCTGTAATACCGGTAGATAGACCCATTGATTTTGTACTTTTGTTTTTTGATTTCCAGAAGATATACAGTGCACATACAGCCATTGCTGCATTCGAACATGCTGTACAGGGATAAATGAAATCATAGCCAAGTGTAGCAAGGTTCTGAACTGTAATCGGTGACATTGCCACCTGCATGCCAGTCATCAGCATAAATGGATATATTGCTCCGCAAATTGCTCCGCCTACGGCTCCCAGTGTTGTATATAACCATAAGATGCCTTCTGCAACAAATGTTCCAATCCAGCCTCCAACAGGTGCAATCAACGCCCAACCTATGATAGAAGAAACCAATACTGTAATTAACGGTGTCACAATAATATCTATCATATTCGGAACAAATTTCTTACACAATTTTTCAATAAATGACTGGAAATAGACTGTCAAAATTGCCGGAATGACTGTTGAAGAATAACCAGCATATGTAATTGGCAGAATTCCGAATAATTTTATTTCTGTTCCGGCCAATGCCGCAAAGGATGGATGCATTAAAATCGCTACCGTTACCGCCGCCAGATACGGATTGCACTTAAATCTCTTTGCTGAAGAAAAAGCCACCAGTATGGGCAGGAAATAGAACGCTGCCTGGGAACAGGTAAAGAAAAAGTTAAAGGTATCTGTATTTGCGTCAATCCATCCAAGGGACTGGGCAGAATATAAAAGCCCCTGCAGCAGACCACAAGCAACAATTGCCGGAATGATAGGTGCCAGAATGGAGGACAATGTGCTAAGCAAGCTGCTAAACAGCCCTTTAACGCTTAAATCTTTATGCATTTTTTCATCTAGGTTTTCATTAATTGATTCTTCCTCTTTTAACCCAGATGCTTTACAGATCATTTTATAAAATTCACCAACAGACTGACCGACAATTATCTGGAGCTGATCGCCCTGCCATTGCACCCCTAAAACACCGGATATTTTTTCTATATCTTCTTTCTTTGCCATTCCTTTGTCTTTCAGGTTAAACCGCAGCCTCGTTACACAGTGCGTAAAAAATACGATATTATCTTTTCCACCAATCTGCTCTAAAAGCTGGGCAGCCAACTCTTCATAACTTTCTTTCTTTTCCATCGTTTCTCTCCTTTTCCTCTCATTATCATATAAAATGCAAACATAATATCGCGCGCTGACACTATGCAACTGCCATAAAAAATCCCCCCCCAAAACACATAGAAGTCTACTCGTGTTTTGCCGGGGGTAAAGCCCTATAGGTAACAATCCTCTCTGGCACACAACCGATTAACATGAAGAATCAGATATAACAACTCTTCCTGGTTCAAATCGGCGTTTATTATTTTTTCTATTTCCATTGTACATTCATACATTCTAGGATATTCTTCCTTCATAGAAAGAAACATCTTCTCATCATCAATGGTATGGCTCTGCTTTTTCTCGACTCTTTCCAGCAAGTAATGCATATGCTGCACAAAGCGGTAATAATTAAAGCCTTTTTTATCAATAATCACCTTCATTTTCTGTTCCACTACACTACAACATTTTTTAATAATCTCTTTCTCTTTAAGAAATTCGTCATGCTTTCTTTCATCATAATCTATTAACCGGAGAACAATACTTGCTGCCTCTTCCTCGCAAAGCTCCACCTTCAGATGTTCATTAATCATATCCAAAGCATAATAGCCTATTTCCATTTCCTGTGGATACAAATGCTGGATTTCATATAAAAGCGGCAGTTTAATATTGATATTTTCTTTTTCTCTTTTAATTGCGAACTGGATATGGTCTGCTAATGTAATGACTGCATCTGTAGAATATCTGTTATCCAACTTGGAATTTGCATAATCTACTATTGCTGTTGTTACACGTATGATGTCAGATGAAATATCCGCAATCACATTCATATAACACTCATCGACATTATAAAAGGTCCTCTCTATCTTATCTAACGGAATTTCATAAGGTGGCTTTGTAAAACCAACTCCTTTTCCAAATGCGATAACCTCGCGTCCCTGACTATCCAAACAAAGAGAAACGTTGTTATTAATGTTCTTAACAACCTTCATCCTTCTCCTCCTGACACTTACTGATTCAAAGCAGTTATATTGATTTCTCAATAAAAAAACAGAAACACACCAAAAAACAATCATGTTTTAAGGTAAAGCCTCTGAATGAGTAACAATCCTTGTAATATTTATTAAAACCAGAATATCACACATATAGAATTAAGTCAATTGCTTTATTAGAAATGCAGAATATTCGATTTCTCGATTACTCTGCATTTCATTATTTTACTCCATCACTTTTTCCATCGCCCAGGCAGCCATATGTTTGACCTTAATCTCTCCACCTCTGGCAATCAAATAATTCATGTTTTGCCCATCCTCTGCAAACACATTGCAGCTATGACTTGTTTTATAGTCATCAGTAAATACTTCGATGGAGCTTTGATCGATGTATGCATGCACCTTCATTTCATTTTGATCAGCCATTATTAATGGACTTTTCGTTTTCCCACTACTCCAGCCATCTGATACATTTCTATCTACACTCATTATTTGCTTTTTTAAATCAAAGCTGACCATTGTCTGGTGAGTGCCATCACTTCTTAAGATCAGGGCAAAACTATCTGCCGTAGATCCTCTCAAATCAATCCTTATCAGTAATTCAAAGGCGATACCATTTTCTGTCGGGATTTCCACTTTGTCGCCAGCCACCATAAAGTTATCCCTGCTGCATTTATTCTGTCTGATACGATGAAGCTCCTTAATAGGTTGGAACTTAAGTGTATTATCCTCACAAAGAATAACCTCTCTTGGTAATGAAAAGGCTCCGCACCATCCCTCTTTATAAGTCGGGCCCCAGTCCTTCCACCACGGCATCCAGTCCCAGGCGTTTGCCCAAGCGACAAGCAAGCGTCTCCCTTGATGATCTGTAAAGGTCTGCGGCGCATAAAAGTCGAATCCCCAGTCAATCTCACCGCTTATATCATATGTGAACTTTCCTGTTTCATAATTCATATCACCGACTAAATAGACCGCCGTACGTTCTGAAACGCCCATCGGTGAAAACATCAGGACATATTTATCACCTATTTGAAAGAAATCCGGACATTCCCACATATTGCCCCACTCGCCGCGGCTTTCAGCAAGCACATTGACATATTCCCAATGTTTTAAATCTTCCGAACAATAAAGCAATGCCTTTGCTAGGTTGTGCGATTTAGCACCGCAAACCAAATAGAACTTATCCTGATACTTCCATACCTTGGGATCTCGAAAATTCTCCTGATCGTACCCCTCAGGAGGTGCTGCTATGATCGGATTATTCATATACTTTTCAAAATGGATGCCATCCTCGCTATAGGCCATACATTGTGCTTGTGCAAAGCCCTCACCATCGTAGGTTACACCTGTATAAATCAAATACAGCCTGCCCTCATGTTCGATTGCGCTTCCTGAAAAGCACCCGCCCTCTTCATGATTATCATAATCTTCACTTGGTGCTAATGCCAGCGGAAGGTATTCCCAATGGAGCATGTCATCACTTTGCGCATGCCCCCAGTACATGGCTCCCCAATAAGCATCATATGGATTATATTGATAGAAGAAGTGATACTTCCCCCTAAAGTAAATCAAGCCGTTGGGGTCATTTAGCCAGCCTGACTGAGCCATGAAATGATATTTCTGCCTCATTCTTGCCTGTTGCATTAATTTCTTTTTAGAAGCTATTTCTTGATGTGCCCTAGATAGGTTTTGATGTAATACTGCTTTCGACATAGCTACTCCTTAATTTTTCTGCATATTCTGTGTTTAGTTTAGATTCCCGTCTTGCCTTATTTTCTTTTATTCTAAATTGCGCTTCTCGCTCCGGCTTATAAGTCTTCCATCGCTTATCATATTGCTCTATCGCCAGCTTCATATCTTCCGTCAGCTTGGGCAATTTAAGTTTGCGCTCCGGTAATGCAGGAACATTGGGAAGCCGATCTTCTTTGGAAGCTATTGTGATAGGCTTTGCTGTCGGCAGTATTTGATACCAATAGGCTGTTGAGCTCCAGTCATCAGATAAATGATTGGCATGACCATGCTCAATAGTCACTCTTAGCTGCTTTTTAAAATGAATTGGATCGGTGATATGGAATCGATAGGATACCTGAAATCCATCCGTATCCCCTTCATGGACAATGGTTCCAAAAAATGGATAAGCATTCCTTTGCATACCCCAGGCATGATTAAAATAATCCTCTGTACCTGTTCCATTTAAGCTTGGATACTCCTCCCCATCAATAAAGAACATATCGTTTCCTTCGCCCCACCAGCTCCCCTGGTAGTGCTTAACGGTCAGGTTGCAGCCGACATAATGGCCGGTGCCCTCAACATCTAATACAACATAATTATTTTCACCTTTTAGGTTGACAACCCCATTGACTTCTGGGGAATTAACCTGAATATCAGGACCCCAGCCATGACATGGGTTCTCTCTATTCCAGCTGGCATGAAAATAAGCCGTGTCATCGCTTAAAGGTTCATGATACATTTCATAATCAATATTAAAGTACAAAATAAAAGGCAATTCATTTTCATTGACAATTTCTATTTTAGCCTTTTGGTTAAAAGGCATGGGGAAATAACAAGAGACAGAGCATGGTGCCCCATATCTTCCAGCTTCCTCCGGCTTTAGTGATACATTAAAGGGTAATGATGAAAAGTTTCCTGGGTAACAGTTGCCGATACAGAAGAAATCACCTAAAGGTGCCAATACACTTGGCGTGTCCTGTTCATCCCAAGTTATTTTAATCAAAGCCTTACGATAATAAAACGGATCATAGTCATCCCAAATCACGCCCAACGCCGGATGGATTTCCATGACGGGGGCGGCGTTGGCATTAGCTGCAGGCTCTAATATACTAGGCGCCTTGACACTTCGGCACGATGATGTCATCCAGATATGGGTAATACAGCCAGGCCCATTAATCTCACCCAATGTAATACTCTCACCGGAAGGAATTTCCCAATAATCCTGATTTTTGCCACGCTGATCCCAGCTAGCCAGCCTTCCATTCCTTGCGTCCTTAATTTTAGTTAAGTCCTTAAATATTCCTGATATTTGACTCATAAGTATTTTCTCCTTCCCATTTATCCTTTCACTGCTCCGGCAGTCATGCCTTCGACAATATTCTTTTGGAATAGACCATAGAAGATTAATTGCGGAACCATTATCATAATACTTGAAGCTATAATCCCACCATAATCAACCGTGTATTTCCCTTTAAAGAAAGATATTCCCATGGACAGCGTGTAGTCGGATATATTCCTAAGCATGACCGATGCAAAGGGATATTCATTCCATATGTAAAGCACATTAAAAATCACAACTGTCGCAATGACCGGCTTTGCTATAGGCAACACGACACGCACCATTAATTGCCATATATTGCACCCGTCCACAACAGCCGCCTCATCGATTTCTCCCGGCAGAGATTTTAAGTATCCCGTCAATAAGACTGTGTTAAATGAGATTGACGTCGCCACATAAGGAAATATTAAGCCCAATCTCCCGCTAAGTCCAAAGAATACATTGATTTTATATACTGGAAAAAGCAAAATAAATGGAGAAATGGATAAGCCGATAATCAAGAAGCCATACAATGCTGACTTAATTTTTTGGCTAAATACCATTCTTGAAATGACAAAGGAACTTAAAAAGGTAATGGTTAACTCAATGACAATCGAAATGGCACAAACAAAAATGGTGTTTCCATAAAGCTTACCATAATCCAGAATTTCAAATGCATTCAAATAGTTTTCAAGATTCAGGGAGGTTGGCAACGATATTGGCGAAGCCATAATTTCAGCGTTTGATTTAAATGACAAGAGCACCATCCAGATAAAAGGGGAAATGGTCAGCAAGGTTATAATCATAATACCGACAGACATGGCTATTCTCTTCTTATTACTTAACATATGATCCCCTCCTGTCTTCCTTATCCCTAGCCAACGCAAGATAAATACCCGTAATGATAAGTGATATCAAAAAAGTAACCGTTGCCAGCGACATGCCATAGCCGTACTCACCTTTATTAAAGGTTGTTGAATAGCTATAGGTGACCAATGTTTCAGAGACATGATTAGGTCCGCCTCCGGTTGTCTGCTGGACAATTTCAAATACTTTAAATATACCTGTTATCAGCAAAATCGCCACTGTCGATATTGTAGATTTCATCAGTGGGACCGTAATGTAACACAATTTTTGAATCGCTCCGGCTCCATCGATCCTCGCTGCTTCTAATACCTCTTCCGAAATCATCTTTAATCCGGCAATATAAATAGTTACAATATAACCTAGTTGTTGCCAAAAATAAATAATGGCAATACTATATGGTGATAAAGTGTTGCCTCCTATCCATTGCTGTTTCCATGAATTCAATCCTAATGAGCCTAAAATACTATTAATCACCCCGATTTTCGGATCAAGAATATAGACCCATATTAAGCCTACAATAATAGGAGCAATGATTGCCGGTGAAAAAATAAGTGATTTCGCAAAATCATTATATTTTAGCCGATTATTCAAAAGCAGTGCAATAAAGAATGCGCCGACAAGCAATAAAGCAAACGCCACTGCAAATATAATCATTGTATTTTTAAAGGCTGTCCAAAATACCGGATCTGAAAACAGCCGTTTATAATTCGCAATACCATTAAACTCTGGCTGTCCAATCCCAGAATATTTTGTGAAGCTATATCTAATTGCAACTAAAATAGGTAATATAATAAATATACAATAAACTAATATAGTTGGCATCGTAAATCCGAAGATATATCTCTTTTTGCTAAGCCAATACATAATTAACCTCATTTCTTATCGTTGATTAGCCCTCACTTGACAACTCACAAAAGGCTTGTCAAGCGAGGTTGAGTTATTAGTATTCTAATTGTCCATCAAGCTTATCCAGTGACTCAGACGGCGTATAATTGCCAATTAAAACGCCAAAGATAGAATCATATAATTGCGCCTGCACTGCGGAAGAAAGAATCTGATCCGGTTGTGCCGCAGGACTTGTCCAGCCTTCATCAATGCTTGCCATTACTGATTTTAGTGTGTATTGCGTCTCTCCGACTTCAATACCGGTGTAATTCGTTGAAGGGAACACAGCTCCTGCGTAAGAAATCACTGCTGCTTCCTCGCTATAATAGTACTCCAAGAATTTATAGATTGCCTCCTTAACCACTTCATCCTCCACGGCTGCCGCACTCACACAGATTGGTGCCGATGGAACCTTCATGCTGACTTCTTGATTAAAACTACTGTCTGAAAAGGTTGGTCCCCACCAAAAACCGACTTTATCTCCCATTTTTTCATCAAGCTCGGCACAGTCCCAAGCACCTGAGTTAAAAAGCAACGCTTCATCTGATATAAATAATTCTTTTGCATCGAAATATTCCTGGGTTGTCATGTTTTCCGAAAAAGCGCCTGCTTCTCCTAATTTCTGCAATTTTTCAAAACAAGCTATTAAATATTCATTATTAAAATTCTTGTCACCTTCGATTATGTCATTAATGTATTCCGAATATCCATATCTCTCTAGCATTGCCAAATAAGCCCATATTGCATAGCTGCTATTTAAGTAGCCTTGTGCAATGGTCGTATAACCCGCCTCATTACAAGTTGAAATAATATCCAATAGCTCTTCAAAGGCCGTTCCATTCTTTACCTCTTCAATGCCCAACTCTGTAAAAAGCTCTTTGTTATAGAAAAAGCCTTCTACATTACATTGATATGGCAGCCCGTATTGAATTCCATCATTAAAGGCTTCCTTGACACTCACATCCAGTGCTGTGGCGGTTTCGGGATATTCATTTAAGAAATCAGTCAAATCTAATAAATAGCCAGCCTCAGAATACTCTGGCGCTTCACTTGAGTCCAGCTGGAATAATGCCGGCAATGTTCCATCTGTCGCCTGAAGCTTCATGTTGGTTGAATGGCTCTCCGTATCTGCCGCTTCAAATTCAACCTGATATTGTCCCGCATACAATTCGTTAAATGATTCCACGATTTGATATGTAACGGCTTCCTGAGATTTAGGATCCGCCACGTGAATGCCGAACTTGATGGTGACCACTTCGGCGTTGCTTACATTACCGGCAGTCGTATCAGCTCCGGTATCAGATACAGTATCTGTTTTCGGTGTCGTACTTGTTTTTTGTTCACCTGAATTCCCGCACCCTGTTAATAAAGACACCATCATAACACAAACCATTACTGCTGCAAATAGACGTTTTTTCATAGTACCTCATCCTCCTAATTATAGAAATTTGCATTGTATGGAATCCGTTCCACACAAGATAGAAATTAAAGAAACCATCAGAATCTGTCTCTTTGTATTGTGGAACCCTTTCCATCTTACCCGAATTATACTATTCTTAATGCATTATGTCAATGCCATTTTTGCTATCTTTGTTCAATTCATCTTATTTACCATATTATTTTCGATTATTTTATCAATATTCAACAATTTTGATAACCTTTGATAATTTCTACTTCCAACTCTATTTTCTTGTTAATATATTCCTTCCCATTAATCCGATTGACAATTAACCTAGCCGACTCTTCGGCTAATCTCCAGATCGGTTGTTTAATAATAGTTATGCAAGGATTAACGATCTGCATAATCTGCGTTCCATCATAAGCAACCATCTTAATATCCTCCGGAACCCGACGTCCTCCTAATGTCGCCGCTTTCAAATATCCAAGCACCAATAAATCTGTACCGAAAACACCATCGGCATCAGGGTGTTCCTCAAATCCTTGCTTTGTTGCTTTTTCAAAATAGCTAAAATCGAATTTATTCCAATCCAGCTCAACGGAATACACTTTAATATTATTCTCATGCATCATCTGTTCAAACGCTGTATGCCGCTCCTGGGCAGGCGATTCTACCTGTTTTGCGCCTTGGAATTGGATGACCGACCGACATCCGAGCGAGATCAGCTCTTTGGCGGCCATCCGGCCGCCCTTCTTATGATCAACTGCGACCACCGGAATCTTTTCTCCGATATATCTATCTAGTGCCACAATTGGCATATCGACTTCCAGATACTCATGGAGATTTAATGAATGGACTCCGGTAATAACGCCATCAACCACATGCCGCTTTAGCATATGCAAATACTCTGATTCGTAATTCTTTTCCTTCACTGTATTACAGATCATCGTTTTATAGCCTTTTTCATGCAATTCAATCTCGACATAGTTGACAAATTCTGCGAAGAAAGGATGGGCAACCGTAGGAACCAAGACTGCTACAATTCCAGATTTCTTTCTAAACAAATTACGAGCCAGTTCATTTGGCGTATAATCAAGTTCATTCATGGCCTGCTCTATTTTCTTGCGGGCATCCAAAGAAACATATCCCGAGTCATTAATTGCTCTGGATACTGTTCCTACGCCTACTCCCGCTTTCTTCGCAACATCTTTTATACTTGCCATAATCAGCTTTTTGCTCCTCTGCTTTTCTCAATAAACGATATAATTTCCGCCTTTTCGGGCATTGAACGTAGAGCGCCCTTCCTCAGCGTAATCAGTGCCGCCGCCGCATTAGAAAAGGTGAGCATTTCTATTAATTGTTCTTTTGTTAAATCGTCGATTTCATGTTCTAAGATATAGTTAAGGGAGCTTCCGCCAAAAGTATCCCCTGCTCCGGTTGTTTCAATGGCATTAACGGCAAATCCCGGAACTTCAACACGCATTTGCTGATAATAGGCTCTGCTCCCATCTTTACCAAGGGTCAATAGGATTAACGGGATATGGTATTTGTCTTGTAAGTACTTAATTCCCTCATCATAATCATCAAGCCCTGTGAGGAACCTGATTTCGTTATCTGCGATCTTTAAAATATCACAGTAGTTCATGCCATATTCCATCTGTTCTTTAGCTAATTCTAAATTGCTCCAGAGCGGTGGACGAAGGTTTGGATCAAATGAAATAAGCATACCAGCTTTCTTCGCGATCTTCAATGCCTTTTTCGTTGCCTTGCGGACACCCTCATGAGTCATGGATAATGTGCCGAAGTGGAGGACTTTGCCCTGTGTGATAAACGACTCTTTGATCTCGTCCTCATTAAGCATCATGTCTGCTCCAGGATTTCGATAGAAAGAGAAGTCCCTATCTCCATCGGGCATTGTATGTACAAAAGCCAGTGTTGTATTCACCGTTTCGTCTAAGTAAAGACCTTCTGTGTTTATTCCGGTTTCCAACAAAGTGCTTTTAAGTAACAGTCCAAATTGGTCATTTCCAACCTTTCCAATAAATGCTGTTTTCTTTCCCAGCTTATTTAAAATCGCCAGCACATTACTGACTGCCCCTCCAGGACAAGCCTCAAACAGATTATTGTCCTGCTCGCTTTTTCCAGCCATTGTAAAATCGATCAATAGCTCTCCAAGTGCAATAACATCGAACTTCTTTTGCATATCATTTCCCCCTATTGTCTATTCTTTTTCATTTATTAGTTTACCCCAGAAAGCAAAAATATGCAACCGTTTCCATACTCACTTTATGAAGAAATGTAAAATAACGGAGCAATCTGCTCCGTTATTTTACATTTCTTCTCTTAAGCCATCTTCTCCAACAGCTGTTCAACGCTGACCAATTTAACACAAACAATAAACAGATCCGTTGCCGCTGCCAGCTCCTTGGTTGTTGGAAAAGTTGGTGCTATCCGTATATTACTGTTATTAGGATCCTTCTTATAAGGAAAAGTCGCTCCTGCCCCTGTCATAATAACTCCGGCTTCCTTTGCCTTAGCCACAATCTTATCGGCACAACCAGGCATAGAATCAAAGGATATAAAATATCCGCCTCTTGGCTTAACCCACCAGCCAATTTCAAGTCCATTAAGCTCTTGATCCAGACGGTTTAATACCGCCTCAAACTTAGGACGGACAATGCCTGCATTTACCTTCATATGCGCCTTGATCCCCTCGATATCCTTAAAAAACCTCACATGACGCAGCTGATTCACTTTATCGTGGCCGATGGTCTGAACAAACATATTCTTTCTAACTTCATCTAAATTATTCTTAGAAGAGATAATGCCACTGATGCCCGCACCGGCATAGCTGACTTTTGACGTTGAGACAAATTCATATACCATATCAGGATTCCCTGCTTTTTCACATTCTGAGATAATATCTAATAATTGGTCTTGCTGGTCTTCATAAAAATGGTGGACGCAATAAGCATTATCCCAGAATATCCTGAAATCAGGCGCCGCCGGCTTTAGGTTGGCAAAACGTCTGACTGCTTCGTCAGAATAAGTGATTCCTTGAGGGTTGGAATACTTAGGAACACACCATATTCCTTTAATGCTCTCATCACTAGAAACCAGCCTCTCAATCGTGTCCATGTCAGGTCCTTCGGTTGTCATTGCTACGTTAACCATTTCAATGCCAAAATACTCTGTTATTGAAAAGTGACGGTCATATCCTGGCACCAGACAAAGGAACTTTACATTATCAAGCTTCATCCATGGTATGTGACCAGCAACACCATGGGTCATGGATCTTGATACCGCATCAAACATTGCATTTAAACTGGCATTCCCGTAAAGAACGACATGATCGCTGCCAACACCCTTGCCATGGGCACCTGCCATTGCCCCTAATAATTCCTTAGCTTCACGAATACCGTCCATAGCGCCATAATTCCTGCTGTCTACACCGTCTTCATCCTTCATGGAGGAATGGCTATTTAACGCATCAAGAAGACCTCTCCCAGCATCTAGTTGCTCTTCACAAGGCTTGCCTCTGGACATGTCCAAATGAAGATCCTTAGAAATATATTCATTATATTCAGTTTCTAATTTTGACCTTAGCTGCAATAGCTCCTCTTTACTCATTGATCCATATGTCTTCATACTTATTCTCCGTTCCTACATTCAGTTGACAGTGTAATTTCGTGCCAATCGTGTGTACATAATTTACAACATTATACACCATATGAATTGGTTTATCAATAGACGAAATACTAATATTTTTGCAATTTCACTATTTAACTCCGTCACAATTCACAATCAACAAAATACGCCGGTCGTCTAATGGCTAGGTATCAAGATGACCGGCGTATGATTTTATTTATAAAATGTGTGTTTTCTTGCAAGAAATCATCATTGGTTATGCAATTGCATTAACTGGACAAACATCTTTGCATTTACCGCAATTCTTACATTTTCCATAATCAATCGTTGCATTATTATTGGCCACCGTAATGGCATCAAAGGGGCATATCTTCTGGCATTTCATACAGCCGATACAGCCAACCTTACAGACTTTTCTAGTTTCGCCACCCTTATCAGTGTTCTTGCAGCGCACATGCTGCCTAAACTTATCAGGTATGATATCAATAATATTCTTAGGGCAGACCTTCTTGCACAGACCACAGCCAATGCAGCTCTCTGTATTAACTACTGCCAATCCATTACACACAGTAATCGCATTTTCAGGACAAACCTCCGCACAATCACCATGTCCAAGACACCCATAGGCGCAGGCACTATCACCTGCATACATCATACTGACAGCCTTACATGTATCGATTCCGTGATATTCAAACTTTATGCTAACATTGTCAAGATGTCCACCACATTGAATCATCGCCACCTTTCTCTCCATGGCTACGGCTGGTTTTCCCAGTATGATCGCACACTCTTCGGCTACATCAGAACCGCCCGGTGCACAAAGACCATTTTCGGCAGTTTTGTCAGCCAAGGCTTTGGCATAGCCATCACATCCCGAATAACCACAAGCACCACAGTTAACGCCCGGCAAGCATTCTCTAAGCGCTTCCTGCATTTCATCTACCGGTACGGCAAATACGATTGATGCAACGGATAAAACAAGTCCCGAAATCAGCCCAATCACTACTACAATCATTACTCCGGTCATCTTATCCTCCTCCTAACCAAACAAGCCATCAACCAATCCCTGAAAACCAAGGAATGAAAGCGCTACCAGTGATGCCGACACCAAAGTAATCGGCAGACCTTGAAGAGACTTGGGGATATCGCTAGTTTCAAGTCTTCCCCTCACGCCTGCAAAAAGCACCATTGCCAACATGAATCCAAGACCGCCACCCAGACTATTAACCATGGACTCAATAAAGCTATACTTTTCGTCAATGTTAAGAATCGTAACACCAAGTACGGCGCAGTTTGTTGTAATCAACGGTAAATAGACACCAAGCGCATTATATAGTCCGACCATATATTTCTTTAGCACAATCTCAATGAACTGAACCAGTGCCGCAATCACTAAAATAAATACAATTGTCTGTAAATAATCCAAATTATTAGGGGTCAGCAGGTAAGTTTGGATCGGCCATGTGAATGCCGTTGCAAGCAGCATAACGAAAATAACCGCTGCGCTCATACCCATTGCCGTATCCAGCTTCTTAGACACTCCCAAGAAGGGGCATATCCCTAAAAACTTTGAAAGGATAAAGTTGTTTGTCAGAATTGCCGCCAACAGAATCGATACTAAATTTGTTACTGACATTATTCACGCCCTCCTTCTTCTTTTACCTCTTCCACTTCTATTTCCACTGCTTTCGTACAGCTTGACGCCATCGGACAGCCACCACAGCCTAATGTGGCCGGCTCTTTTCCTTTTCTCTCGGCAAGCCTATTAGCTAGGGCAATTAATAAGCCAAATACAAAGAATCCTCCCGGAGGTAAAACCATTATCATCATTGGCTCAATCGGCAGATTTTCAAGCAGCTTAAACCCAAACCATTCGCCACTTCCGATAATTTCACGGATACTGCCCATGATGAACAGTGCAGTCGTAAATCCAATCCCCATGCCAAGACCGTCAAGAATCGAAGGCAATACTTTATTTTTACCCGCAAAGCTTTCTGCACGACCTAAAATAATGCAATTAACAACAATCAAAGGCAGATAAATCCCCAGCGCATCATATATGGCTGGTGCATAGGCCATTATCAGCATCTGGATAATCGTCACGAATCCGGCAATGACAGTAATATACGCAGGGATTCGTACTTTATCAGGAATGACATTGCGCAGTAAGGATATAACAGCATTAGAGCCAACCAAAACCGCCGTCGCCGCAATTCCCATTCCGATACCGTTAAACGCCATTGTCGATATCGCTAGCGTAGGGCAGGTTCCAAGAACAAGTCGCAATACCGGATTTTCTTTGATGAATCCAGCTGTGAACACCTCGCTCAAGCGTTTTTCTTTCTTAGCCATCAATTCTCACCCCCTATAACTTCATGATATATCTGAATCGCTTCATTGACAGCATTGGTCACTGCTTTTGTCGTAATCGTCGCGCCGGTTAAGGCATCTATTTCATTCGCTTTCTGATCATCTGGGCTGCCCCCTTTCGCGACCTGAATCCCATTAGCTGGGACAGCCATTTTAAATTGATTCGTAAAACCTTCCCCCAAAGCCTTCTGGCCGAGCCCAGGCGTCTCATTCTGGGAGGTGAGCTTTACCCCAGCTATCTCTCCCTCTGACGTAATGCCTGTCATCACAACCAGCTTACCGCCATAACCTTTGCTAATGGCAGAAAAAACATATCCAACGCCATTGCCCGCTTCAAAATAGGTGACCTCTTCACCATCAATCATTATGGTTTTCTCCATAAATGTGTCCGCATCGGCTAAAACCTCTTTCTTTGCTCTTTCCTCTGCCTGTGCCTTAAGTTCGGCAATCCTGTCTTTCGTCATCTCATTGGTTAACACCAGTAAGACGGTAACAACCAGTGTAATGACAGTTAAAGCAAGCGTTGGTACTAGCATCTTCTTTACAGTCATTATTTTACGACCTCCTTTCTAGTGCCAAAGGCTCTAGGCATCGTCAATCTTTCAATATGAGGCACTAATATGTTCATAATGATAATCGAGAACGACACCCCCTCTGGCAATGAGGCAAATGCACGGATAATGGTTGTCAAAAGACCGCAGCCAACAGCATAAATGAACTTACCTTTAATGGTCAACGGGCAGGTGGCATAATCCGTAGCCATAAAGATCGCACCTAAAAACAAGCCTCCAGAAAGTATCTGAACAACCGGATCATATCCTAAAATCGCTGAAAAAATAAAGACGACTGCAATATAAGTCACAGGTATAATTGGTGAAATCACTTTTCTAACGACCAAATACACTCCGCCAATCAATAAAGCCAATCCACATACTTCCCCTAAACTTCCACCATGAGCGCCTAAAAACAAATCTAAATAACTAGGAAGCTCATTAAGGCTGCCTTCAGCCAGGAGCCCAAGGGGGGTGGCTGTCGTCACTGCATCTGTTCCCGAATGAATAGCAGGCCATGTGGTCATCAAGACGGGAAATGATATCATCAAGACGATCCGCGCAGTCACTGCAGGGTTTACAAAATTATTGCCAATACCTCCAAACATCTGCTTTACCACTACAATTGCCACAACACCGCCGATAACGACAATCCATATCGGCAATCCCGAAGGCAGGTTGTACGCCAACAGAATCCCTGTCACAATAGCACTGCAGTCACTAATAGTATTGGGGCGTTTCATCACCCTGCGGCAAATATATTCTGAAATCACACATGTAGCGACCGATGCACATGTCACCAAAAGAACTCTTACGCCAAAATAATAGACTGATGCTATCAAAGCAGGCATCAAGGCAACAATGACATCAATCATAATATTCTTTGTTTCTACTCCGCTCCCAATATGCGGTGAAGAAGAAACGATTAATTTATCATCCATCAATCACACCTACTTTCCTTTGTTTCGAAGGAGCACCTTCCCGATTCTTATTGATTGAACAAGCTTCCTATTGGCTGGACATACATAAGAGCAACAGCCGCATTCCATACACGACATAATATTTAGCTGATCCAGTCCTTCAGTATTATTGAACCTTGTATATTGCTCAAGCATCGTTGGCATCAGATTCATTGGACACGCATTCACGCAGCGGCCGCAACGAATGCAGTCTGAAGGCTCATGAAGCTGTGCTTCCTCTCTGTCAAACGCCAAGATCGCATTGTTTTGTTTCAATATGGGGCCCTCATCAGACATGACTGCTGTACCCATCATTGGACCGCCATAAAGAATCTTCCCCGGCGCCATTTTATAACCATCACAAAAATCTACAACCTCCTTAATTGAGGTTCCAATGAGCACACGTACATTCCGAGGATTAGTAATCGCTGAGCCATCAACCGTAACTCTCTTAGAAATCAATGGCAGCCCAGTTTTAAGATATCTGGAAAGAAATGCAATTGAGGCGACATTCATAACAACTACTCCTACATCAGAAGGCAGCTTCCCTGGCGGAACCTGTCTCTTGGTACATTGCTCAATTAGCATCTTTTCAGCCCCCTGTGGATAATTAGACGGCAGTATCTTAATCTTCACAATATCCCCATCGTTATCATCCTTAGCCGCAATATCGGACATGATCTTTATTGCTTCCGGCTTATTGTCTTCAATTCCTATGTAAGCCTGCTGCACCTCAAGCAATTCGCTGACAGCATATACACCCGAGAGGACATCCCATGAATTCTCAATTATTTCTCTCACATCAGAGGTAATATACGGTTCACATTCCGCAGCATTGATAATGAGGGTGTCAATCTTCTGTCTGACCTCTGGAGGCGGATTAAGCTTGATGTGAGTCGCAAAACCGGCACCGCCAAGACCGACAAGCCCTGAAGCTCTCACCGCATCAATAAAGTCATTTCGGTTGTTAATAACCGGCGGCTTAATCGTTGGGTCAATGCTCTGCTGCCCATCTGCTTCAATCAGTATCGTCGTCGACTTCATCCCGCTTGGCATTAAATAGTCTTCAATCTTCTTAACCATTCCTGACACACTAGAGTGTATTGGCGCACTAAACGCCTGTTCGCTATCGCCTATAATCTGTCCCACAAAGACTTTATCGCCAACCTTCACCGTCGGCACGCAAGGCGCCCCGATATGCTGCGACATGGCCATGCGCACAGTTGCCGGAACCGGCATCTCTACAGTTTCACTGACTTTCGTATTCTTTCTGTGCGGCACAGGTGCTCCTGGACTTTTCACCAATCCCAATTTTCCAAGAAAACCCTTTGAGTTACTCGCCATTTGAATCCTCCTCTTCTATTAACAAAACATATAACATATATTCTACTATCAATCAAATCCTATTACAATATGTATCTTTCATGTATTTAATTTTATACAAAAACAATAATTATTTATTCATAATTTGTTTGTTGTTACCAAAATTCAATCGTTATTAATTTAACACTATTAGTAGAAATCATCATAATTTGTGGCGGTTTCTCAAACAATAAAACACTATTGCACAATAATGAATAGTTATGCAATAACATCACAGTTTAACTAAATAAATATACAAATAAACAGGCAGGAGAAGCACTTGACCCTTTCCTGCCTGTCGATTTTCCTAGTCATACTGAAACTAGAACTTGTTAGTTTCCATGAATTTCATGTATTTTGAGACCATCAGCGCAATTTCAAAGGTAATGGCATCCTCAAAAACTCGCAGATCCAGTCCTGTCGCCTTATTAACCTTGTCTAAACGGTAGACAAGTGTATTGCGGTGAATATATAGCTGACGCGCTGTCTCTGATACATTCAGACTATTCTCGAAAAACTTCTGAATCGTCAATAAAGTCTCATCGTCAAAATCATCAGGTGTCATCCCGGGGAATATTTCATTGATAAAGATTTTACAAAGCGGCACTGGCAACTGATAGATCAATCTCCCAATTCCCAGCTTGTTATAAGCACTAATCGGCTTACCTGAGTAGAAAATCTTACCGACGTCCAAAGCCATCTTGGCTTCCTTGTATGATTTGGAAATATCTTTGATCTGGTTCACGATCGTGCCAAAGGCCACTGAAGCATTAGACATGGCTTCTGAACCAAGCATGTCGATAATCATCTTTCCTGTATTCTGGAAGTCATGATAAGTCTCACCTTCAGCCACTTCCTTGACAAGTATGATATTCTTCTCATCAACAGCTGTAATAAAATCCTTTGAGCGTCCGGCAAACAACCCCTTAATGATCTCCATGGCGTTACTGTCTTTTTCAATAGCAGTTTCGATAACAAAGACAATGCGCGAAGTTTCAGCATCAATACGCAGCTTCTTAGCCTTGCTATAAATATCTACCACAAGCATATTATCAAGCAGAACATTCTTAATAAAGTTTTCCTTATCAAACTTCTCTTTATAGGCTGACATCAGATTCTGTATCTGAAATGCCACCAGCTTTCCGATTGTATAAATATCGTCACTATCTCCATGAATCAACATGATGTATTCCAGCTGCCCACCATCAAATATTTTAAAATATTGATAACCATATATAACTTGTATTTCTGCTGGTGAATCAACAAAAGCTAATACAGACTCTTTGTATTCCTCAACTGCATTAATCGTTGATGCTATGATATTGGCATCGGTGTCCATGACACATAAATCAGTTCGGGCAATTGATTTTACGCCTTCGACAGTGCTTTGAAGCATTTGATTATAGGCCATTATTCTTTCCTCCTTGTAAGTATCCCTGGGTATTATTCTAACATGAATATGAAAAAAGGGAAACACATAATTTTATGTATCTCCCTACTAATCAATGAAAAATGCTTAATTTGTAAGTGTTAGCTGAGTCTCTTTGTCGAAAATGTGAATCTTATCAACCTCAAAGGATACATCCATATTATCGCCCGGCTTAGCAACTGTTGAGGGATTCTCACGGCAAGTCACATCAACACCTTCAACTGATAAGTACAAGTACACTTCAGCACCTAGCATCTCATAAACTCTTACTGTGGAGCTAACTGTATTATTAGGATTAGCTTCTTCATAAGTAGCTGATGCATGCACGTTCTCAGGACGAATACCGAAAACCACTTCTTTTCCAACATAATCTCTTAACTTCGCAGCCTTTTCAGGTGTTACTGTAATCTTGTTCTTGCCAAACACCAGATAAACATTGTCTCCCTCTTTAGTAAGGGTTGCTTCAATAAAATTCATCTGTGGTGATCCGATAAAGCCGGCCACGAACTGATTATCAGGATGATCATAAAGATTCTGCGGAGAATCAACCTGTTGGACAATACCGTCTTTCATGACGACGATTCTCGTACCTAAGGTCATCGCTTCTGTCTGATCATGGGTTACATATATAATTGTTGTCTGTAGTCTTTGGTGCAACTTGGATATCTCAATTCTCATCTGGACTCTTAACTTGGCATCCAGGTTTGATAAAGGCTCATCCATAAGGAAAACCTTAGGCTCACGGACAATGGCACGTCCCATGGCGACACGCTGTCTTTGTCCACCGGACAATAACTTCGGCTTTCTGTCTAATAAATGCTCGATATCAAGTATCTTCGCAGCTTCTCTTACTCTCTTATCAATTTCGTCTTTTGGTGTCTTTCTTAACTTAAGCCCAAATGCCATATTATCATATACAGTCATATGTGGGTATAATGCATAGCTCTGAAATACCATCGCAATATCTCGGTCTTTAGGCTCCACATCATTAATTAGACGATCATCGATATACATCTCGCCCTTAGAGATCTCTTCAAGACCGGCAATCATACGAAGAGTTGTAGATTTACCGCATCCTGATGGTCCAACGAAAATGATAAACTCCTTGTCTTCAATTTCCAGATTAAAGTCCTTAACTGCATTGAAACCGTTCGGATAGGTTTTATCAATATTTTTTAGTGATAAGCTTGCCATTATCAAATATCCCCCTTGTGGTATAATGTTAGATTATATTTGCTTTATCTGAAATATATAGTACACTAATAATATTAAGCATACTATAGCTCATTTCAACAAATTCGATTTAGGTATTTTGTTCATTTTTCTCAGAGATATTTAATTTGCACATAATTAATTTTGAATTAACAAAATCATATAGAGTAAAAGTACATTTTAAATTGAATATTTTATATGAATAATTTCATTTCTAAAATAATTATGAAAATATTAGCAGAAATACAAAAAATCAAGAAAATTTTTATAAATAATGGATACCCAACATCATATTTTTTATATTTTTCAATAGAAAAAGTTGTGAAACCTAGCAAATATTCTTTCATTAACTCTCAAACACACCGTATGAGTCTTAAATTCTTTTATATGATCTGACCAGTGAGTCTTGTATGTCCTCCTGATTATTGTCCGATCTAATAGTAATGCTGTCAACAATCTTGCAAGTCCGTTTTCCGCCATCTGTAAAGAAACAGTCAAAAGCCTTTGCCTTCAAAAGCTGCTCACGGTTTTTGTGCCTAAGCAAAATACTGCCTTTAATAACTGTAATCACCAGCTCTCCCTCCACAATAGACTCAATAAAGCTAACACAAATCATCTTTTCCTTTTCATTGATATAGGTATACTTTCTCTCATAAACGTTAAATGTCTCAATGAACTTAGGTCTTTCCTTTTTTCGATAATGCGGATAGCTGCCTTCCCAATGCCTTGACAAAAAAACAGTGTTCAATGTGTTCTTTATCGTGTTATAATGCTCTGAATATACAGGAAGCAAGTGGTTAATATTCGGGTAATCTCTAGAACACTTGTCAATTGCACGGCTGGCATAGTCATAGACCGCCTTCCCGTCTTTCTGCGTAATGAGCCAAATAAAAGCCTCAAAAAACTGTAGGCTTCCCTGTTCATCACCATTTGAGAGTTCTGTCAGATCTGGCATATCGCATTCATCAAACAAGGTCTTCGCCGCATTGATCATTCTAAAATCAAGCGGGCGCTTTATCACCATACGGGAATTATACCGCAGGTTAGATTTTCCAAATCCGATCACCGTTTCATCAGATAAATATAATGTTATATATTTATATAAAAATCGAAAAACTTCGTAATGATTCATCTCACAGTCGTTAAGGTAGTCAGCCCCAAGCATCACATGCTTATGTATCAAAGACTCAATCGGTTCACAAATCAATCTCCAAGGGAGTTTATCAGGAGTCTGCGTCAAATCAACCATATTAAAATTGTAATTCCATAGATCAACAGCAGTCTCAACTCCATCAAATATAAAGGAGCCTTCCCTGACTGTTCCTTCTCTGGCTAAAAGGTTGGTAAACTTAAATCTATACTTACCGTCAATCACCTCTCCTGAAGGATTGGATAATAACAGTTCTTTAGGATGCCGCCCATCTTCTATGAGAACGTTCTTGAAAATCAGATAAGCCGAAAATGCAGGTGTAGACATCACTTCAATCCGAAAATCCTTGCTTCGAATCTTATACGGAATAACTGCTTTATCAATAACGTACTTATTAAAAATCTTTAGAATTCGTTGCTCTTTCTCACCAAAAAACTTGATAAATCTCAGAAAGTCATAGCTTTTGGTTGTATCCACCATATTATTATATCCCATAAACTAACCAGCCTCCGATAAGTAAGGTTTTAAGGTTCTGTAAAGCCTGGCCAAAGGCATCCCTACAACCGTGTTATAATCACCATGTATCTCCTTAACCAATACACTGCCTAAACCTTGAATGCCGTAAGCACCGGCTTTATCCATAGGCTCTTCGGATTCTATATACCAGAGAATCTCCTTCTGCGTCAAATCATACATTCTAACATCAGTTACATCAGCAAAAACATGCTTGATCAATTCATCTCCACGGGAAACCAACACGCATACGCCTGTATAGACCTGATGCGTCTTACCACTCAAATTGGTGAGCATCCGCTTGGCATCCGCTATATCCTTAGGCTTTCCAAGTAAAATTCCATCATTGGCCACTACTGTATCAGCGCCAATAATAATCGCGTCTCCTTCAATGGAATCGGCAACGTCAAGAGCCTTCTGTTCTGCTAGCTCTTTAACCACTTCATCCGGCTTTGTTCTTGTAATTATCTCTTCACAAACGCTTGGCCGAACCTGAAAATTAAGTCCTATTTGCTTAAGAAGCATGCTTCGTCTAGGCGAAGCAGAAGCCAAAACCAAGTTATTCTTCATTGTATCACTCCACATTTTTTAGTATCTCATAATTCTACCACACATTCATTAAAAAAAGTAGTAAAAAATCAAATGACTTTTACATTTAGAATTATTCTACTTCCGGCATATTCTTCCAGTACATCTTGGGCATCATATTCATCTGTAATTTCTTATTTCTTCGCTCTTCTATTGTAAGGGTTTTAGCAAAAGATTTCCAGAGATTCAAAAATAAATCCTCTTCTTCACTTACATGATTCATCAATTCCTTTTCAACCTCAATATTCGAAACCATTCCCCAACCCAGACCGGCTTTGTGGATGCAGGCAGTTTTCCTGTTCTCATCATAAATCATCCAATTCTCTTCAGGAAATCGATCTGCAAAATGCGGAGCCAGCAGAATCAATTGATCATGCTTTGGAGCCAACTTAGAAAACATGATGCCGTTGTTCAATTCTCTAAAGCGCACAAAGCCCTCAAGTCTTTGCAATTCTCTTGTTACAGCCTTGGACAGCTTCATTACAGTGAGGACATAATTATCACTTAAATGGCTAATCACCTGTGGTCCCATCTCAAATGCCAAAACAATAAAATGGTATATTGCTTCTGCTTTCTCAGGGTAAATAGCTAAGCTGGCTTCATGAAGAAGCTCATAAGTGGCAGCAGATATCTTCTCCTTTATGGCCTGGCCTACTTTTCTGGCTTTCTCGATATCTGTCGTGACCGGATAATACTCACAAAAAAACTGTGGCTGATTATCACCTTCTAATTCCAGAGAAATAAAATCATGTCCATATCTACATGTATATGCATCAAAAACGCCGGATAGTATACCTTCGAAGGAGTCTTCGCAAATAAATATTCTTCTTGTCTTCATATTCCACCCCATCCTTCTATCGCCTGTTCGCTTAATGGGCTGTTCTGACCAAAATGATAATCATCGAATAAAGATAACTGCCTATATATATTGCCGTCACCTGAAATCCCTCTCGGCAGCTTCTCTTTAGTATTCAGTAGACTCCTGGTAATGTAATCTTCATCTATCTTAATGGGATACATAATCTTGCCTTTACAAGTAATAAAATACAATGCCCGCTTTAATACAACGCCCATCTTCCTTATATCATCAAAATCTAGGGGGGTAAACTTCCTTGCCTGACAGATCCGCTTAGCAGAGGTCACGCCAATACCGGGAATCCTCAACAAGGTATAGTAATTGGCTTTATTAATCTCGACCGGGAATTGCTCCAGATGCCGTAATGCCCAATTGCACTTAGGGTCTAAGAAAACATTAAAATTCTGTTGTTTCTCAGTGAATAATTCCGCAGCTCTAAAGCCATAGAATCTTAGCAGCCAGTCTGCCTGATAAAGCCGATGCTCGCGCAGCAAAGGCGGTCCAAGCGGCAAAGCAGGAAGCGTGCTGTCCTGATTCACGGGGATATAGGCAGAATAATAGACTCTCTTTAAATCAAACTTATGATATAATGATTCGGCTACAGTAACTATCTGATAATCCGTCTCTGGCGTCGCCCCAATAATCATCTGCGTGCTCTGCCCAGCTGGCACAAAGTCAGGGGCATGCTGATAAAGAACCAATTCATTCTTATTCTGCTTGATGGTATTCTGAATCTGCCGCATTGGCTTTAATATAGTCTGCCTTGTCTTATTCGGCGCCAGCAGCTTAAGGCTATCTGCAGTAGGCAATTCTAAATTACAGCTCATCCGGTCTGCCAGAAATCCTGTCTTTTCAATAATTAATGGATCAGCACCGGGAATCGCCTTGACATGGATGTAGCCCTTAAAGCGGTGAACCTCTCTTAAAAGTCTGATCGTCAAATAGATCAACTCCATTGTGTAGTTGGCATTCTTCACCACACCTGAACTTAAAAAGAGGCCTTCAATATAGTTTCTCCGATAAAACCCAATGGTCAGATCACATATCTCCTTGGGTGTAAAGGTTGCTCTTGGCACGTCGTTGCTAACACGGTTAGCACAATACTTGCAATCATAGACACAGTCGTTAGACATTAAGATCTTAAAAAGGGATATGCAGCGACCATCACCGGCAAAGCTATGACAAATCCCTACTGCCGAGGCATTACCGATGCCTGACCCTCCAGAGCTTCGCTTAACGCCTGATGAACTGCAGGAAACATCATACTTCGCTGCATCTGCTAATATCTTAAGCTTGTCACTGACATTCATTTCTGATAAATAATCCACAACAGCACGCCTCCAAACATTTGTTTGGTACCATTATACTATACTCTCAAAGAAAAAGCAAACATTTGTTTGCGAATTTATCATGAATTTTATCGTTTGAAATATGCCATCGCTTTTAGCTTATCCTTATGCATCTGTTCCTTTAATGTCTCGATGCTGCTGAACTTCATTTCTTCCCTATCATAATGAAAAAGCTGCACCTCTAGCTGCTTACCATATATATTTCCATTAAAATCATACACAAAGGTTTCTACCCTTTTTGCTTGATTATCCCCTACCGTCGGATTCAGGCCAATATTAGTAACCGAATGATATAATTGCCCGTTCAATATGGTATTTGATGAATACACGCCATTTGGGGGAAGCAATTTGTTTTTCCCAGGGATGATATTTGCCGTCGGCATTCCAATCGTTCTTCCGATTTTACGCCCGTGCACTACCTCTCCGGTAATCGAATAAGGCGCACCAAGCATTTCATTAGCTAATTCCAGATCGCCTTTGGCAATGGCTTTTCGTACCAGAGTACTGCTGATTTCTCTAACCTCAGGCTCTAAATTCCCGTCAAAGCCTTCAGGGATAACCGTTGTGATTTTCGTACATTCATCAACTGAGTAACCCAAAGGAAATGAAAGACCCTTAAGGAGCCTCAAATCACCTCTCCTCTGTCTGCCAAAACGAAAATCCTCGCCAACAACAATATGCCTGGCACCCATTTTTTCAATGAGTATCTTTTTAATGAAATCTTCCGGTTCCATTGCTGCGGTCTCACTCGTGAAGGGATACTCAATAAGCACATCAATCCCCAGTCTTTCTGCAATGAGTCGTCGCTCCCAAGATGTATAAATCAGATTCATTTCGCTATGATTAAATAAGTTTCCGGGATGATAATCAAATGTAAACATGACAGCTTTCATCCCATTTTTCTTGTAGTTCTTGATCTTATTCAGTAAAACCTGATGCCCCAAATGAAGTCCGTCAAACTTGCCGAGGGCAACCGCAGTATTATCTAATATAAATTCCTTTGTTCCTGATATATATATCATCGCTACCGCTCCCGCTAAAACATTTTCACTACCTTTATCCGCTTACTTAATGTATCATAGCGGTAAATACCGACCAGCTCTTCGCCATCAAAAACTCTGACTATTTCTTTATCATGTAAATGAATATCGGCTTGCTCCAAGTATTCTATCTTTAATGGATTGCCATTTAAGAGCAGATTCTTATAGTTTTCCTTAACAGAGACTTTGGAATAAGCCTTAAGCATATCGTCTATTTTAATGATTACCGTCATAAGCTGCCCGGTTTTACAAAGCTGATTTATTGCATCAAGCTTTATTGCAGAAGCACTATCAAAGCTTCCGACCTTTGTTCTGACTAAGCTTTCCATACAGCCGCCATAGCCTAATTTTTCTCCAATGTCATGACATAGGGTACGAATATAAGTCCCTTTCGTGCATTTGACTATAAAAGTCACTGCTACAGCATCTTCCCTAGCTTCATGGTTGGTTATATCTATCTGCTCTATCCTGACGCTCCTGGACTTTCGCTCAATAACTTTTCCTTCTCTTGCCAATTCATATAATTTTCTGCCGTTTACTTTGATCGCCGAATACATGGGCGGAACCTGTTCATAATCACCGACAAAGCTATATATTGCTTCTTCAATAGCCTGCTTTGAAACCTTCACCGGTGATCTTGATATTATTGTTCCTGATATGTCCTGGGTATCTGTCACGGTTCCCAACAGCAGGACCGCTTCATAGACCTTGTCCATATCCGTCAGCATATCGCATAGTTTGGTTCCCTTACCTAGGCAGACAGGCAGAACCCCTTCCGCATCCGGATCCAAGGTTCCTGTATGGCCTATTTTCTTCTGTTTGATAATACCTCTAAGCTTTGCCACAACATCATGGGATGTGTATCCCTTTTCTTTATATACATTTATCATGCCATTAATCATGCTTTGCTAACTGCTCCCCGATATGTCTGATCAGATTATTAATAACATCATGCTTAGTCCCTGTCATGCTTGCTCCCGCCGCTAGGACATGACCGCCCCCGCCAAAATAAGAAGCAATCTTATTGACGTCGACAGTGCCGTTCGAGCGCATGCTTATTTTGTAAGAAAAAGCACCTGTCTCTGTAAGTAAAATGGCGACTTCCACTCCTTTTGTAATGCGTAATTGATCGATCACGCCCTCTAAATCCTTTGATTCGGCGCGATAGAATTCTAATATTTCCTTACTGACAATTGATACAATGCATCTTCCGTCAAGAATAAGCAAGCTTTCGATAAGGCACCGGCCCAGCAACTGATTTTGCATAAAAGTTTTCTGATAAAAAACCGCATCTATCAGCATTGAAAAACGTACGCCTCTTGAAATCATGCGTCCGGCAATATTCATTGTTTTCTCACTTGTGTTTGAATGCTTGAAACATCCGGTATCGCTTAGAATACCTATGTAGAGGGCTTCCGCAGTATCAAGGCTGATTTTTTCATCCTCCATCAAATCGTAAAGCACCTCGCAAGTCGAGCTACTTTCTGCAATCACATAGTTTTCATCGGCAAATTTCGTATTGCTGATATGATGATCAATGCATAGTGTTTTTGATGCCGAAGCAAAATGCTTCAATGCTCCCTCTAATCGCTTTAGGTCACTGGTATCCAGAGCGATAAACAAATCATAACTTGCTTTTTCCTCATAGCTGCTTTTGATCATTTCCGTGTGCTTGATTATCCTATAATTGTCCGCAATCGGCTCAAGATATACATCAACATTGATTTCCTGATAATTATTGATGATATAGTTGTATAGAGCCATACAAGACCCGACACAGTCACCATCAGGTCTTGTATGCCCGGCAATTGCAACAGTTTTTACCTGCGCCAAAGCAGCTAATAGAACATTATTCATCCTCTTCATTCCCATCCGAATCTTTATTAGTCTTATTTACCTCATCAATAAGCTTCGACATGTTAACACCATATTCTATGGACTGATCCACAAAAAAAGTGATTTCCGGAGTGTTTCTTAAATTGATTGTTCTTGCTAATTCCTTGCGGATAAAGCCCATGGCGCTGTTTAAGCCTTTCAGTGTTTCCGCTCTTGCCGCATCATCCCCCAGAACACTTACATAAGCCTTGCAGCTTTTTAAATCAGGTGACACCTCCACAGCAACAACGCTCGTCATTTCACCGATCCTTGGATCTTTGATTTCTCTTGAAATAATACGGCTTAATTCCTTTTGGACTTCTCCGTTAATACGGGTATTTTTGATACTATTCTTTCTCATTTTTACATTCATGCATATTACAGACTGTGACATCTGCCTCAACCTCGTTTTACGAGACCGTTTGAAGTGGTTGAAAGAAGCAATGCATGCATGGCTCCTTTTTCGATATTTTCTTTCAACCTTTTACAACTTCTTTTCTATAAGACTAACTTCTCCCTCTGGTTACCTCGGAACTTCCTCCATGATATAGGCTTCAATCTGATCTCCAACTTTAATATCGTTGAACTTCTCAAAAGACATACCACACTCATAACCAGCGGCAACCTCTTTAACGTCATCTTTAAATCTTTTGAGTGACGCAAGCTCGCCATCATGGATGACAACATTATCCCTAAGCAATCTGACTTTACAATTTCTTACAAACTTGCCATCTAAAACATAACCGCCGATAATTGTGCCCACGCCAGATACTTTGTAAGTTTGACGCACTTCTGCATGACCAAGTGTCTTTTCTTCAAAGGTTGGGTCAAGCATTCCCTTCATGGCTGCTTCCACATCTTCGATGGCGTTATAAATAATTCTATATAGTCTTAAATCAACCTTTTCTTGTTCGGCTACAGATTTTGCCCCATTATCCGGACGGACATTAAACCCAATAATAATTGCATTGGACGCCGAGGCTAAGATAACATCAGATTCATTAATAGCTCCTACGCCGCCATGGATAACCTTAACTGCCACTTCTTCATTTGACAATTTGATGAGGCTTTGCTTCACAGCTTCCACTGATCCCTGTACATCCGCCTTCACAATAATATTTAATTCCTTAATCTGCCCCGCCTGGATTTGATCAAACAAGCCGTCAAGCGATAGCTTTGCCTTTGTATCACCAAGCATTTTTTCTCTTTTTGTCGCAACAAATGTGCTGTTGATAGCTCTGGCCTCTTTTTCGGTATCTGTGGCCATAAAGATATCTCCGGCTTGCGGCGCCTCATCTAAGCCTAATATTTCTACCGGTGTTGAAGGTCCTGCCACTTTGACTCTAAAGCCCTTATCATCTGTCATGGCACGGACTTTTCCATGTACCGGTCCTACTGCCAGAACATCACCCACATGAAGTGTTCCTTTCTGAACCAGCACCGTGGCCACTGGGCCTTTTTGCTTATGCAATTCAGCTTCAATAATTAAACCTCTTGCATTACGGTTTGGATTTGCTTTTAATTCCAATAACTCTGCCGTAAGTAATATCATATCTAGTAAATCGCTTAAGCCTTCTCTTGTATGGGCAGATACTGGTACCATAATAGTTTTTCCGCCCCATTCCTCAGAGACCAGCTCATATTCTGTCAGTTCTTGCTTGACTCTATCGATATTAGCACCCGGCTTATCTATCTTATTGATCGCTACGATAATCTCAATACCCGCCGCTTTGGCATGGTTAATCGCTTCGATGGTCTGGGGCATAACCCCATCATCAGCTGCAACTACTAAAATAGCTATATCCGTAGATTTAGCCCCTCTTAAACGCATGGAGGTAAATGCTTCATGCCCGGGCGTATCCAAAAATGTGATTTTCTGACCACCTACTTCAACTACATAAGCACCTATATGCTGAGTAATCCCACCGGCTTCACCGGTAGTAACATTACTTTTACGAATCGCATCAAGAATCGACGTTTTTCCATGATCAACATGCCCCATGACGCACACCACCGGCGGTCTTGGAACTAATTCATTTTCATTTTCATCGTCCTCTTTAAGCAGCTCCTCGATCACGTCAATGACCACTTCGGGTTCACATAAAACATCATATTCTAAAGCAATCTCTTCTGCCTCATCATATGTTATTTCTGAATTAAGGCTTACCATTTTGCCTGCCAGGAATAATTTCTTGACAATTTGGGCATTCGGAACTTTCATCTTGTCTCCGAGCTCTTTTAAGGTAATTGTTGCAGGTACAATGATATTAGTGACCTTTTCAATAACCGGTTTTTGCTTTGGCTCCGGCGGAGCTAAAGTAGGCTTCCTTGATAAAGAGTTGTTTCTGTTCTGGTTTCTGACATTTTTTCTTTGATTATCCTTGCCCTTTGGCGCTTTGTCTTTATTGGTGAAGTTCCTTCTATTCTCTCTTGTCGTGTCCTTAGCCACTACGACTTCTTTACTAATAGCAGAGTCCAAGTTGAATTTATCATCTCTGTCATGGCCTCTCTGATTTGAATAGTTCCTAGCACCGCCCGTCGCACTGCTGGGTCTGGACTGATTGCTATAAGATCTGTTTCCTTGATTCTGGTTACTATAAGGACGTCTCTCGCCGCCTTGATTGCTGTAGGGACGTCTCTCACCGCCGCCTTGGTTGCTGTAAGGGCGTCTCTCGCCACCGCCTTGGTTGCTGTAAGGGCGTCTCTCGCCGCCGCCTTGGTTGCTGCTGTAGGGGCGTCTCTCGCCACCGCCTTGGTTGCTGTAGGGGCGTCTCTCGCCACCGCCTTGGTTGCTGTAGGGGCGTCTCTCACCGCCGCTTTGGTTACTGTAGGGGCGTCTCTCACCACTTTGATTGTTGTAGGGGCGTTTCTCGCCGCCTTGATTGTTGTAGGGGCGTTTTTCGCCGCCTTGATTGCTGTAGGGGCGTCTCTCGCCACCGCTTTGATCATTGTAAGGACGTCTCTCGCCACCGCCTTGGTTGCTATAAGGGCGTCTCTCGCCACTTTGATCATTGTAAGGACGTCTCTCGCCACCGCCTTGATTGCTGTAGGGGCGTCTCTCGCCGCCTTGGTTGCTGTAGGGGCGTCTCTCACCGCCTTGGTTGCTGTAGGGGCGTCTCTCACCGCCTTGGTTGCTGTAAGGGCGTTTCTCGCCGCCTTGGTTGCTATAAGGGCGTCTCTCGCCGCCTTGGTTATTATAGGGGCGTCTCTCGCCGCCACCTTGATTGTTATAAGGGCGTCTCTCGCTGCCACCCTGATTGCTGTAGGGGCGTCTCTCACCGCTCTGGTTGCTGTAGGGACGTCTCTCTTGGTTCTGACCTTGACGCTGATTGCTCTGTCTTTGACCATCTTGTGGTGTTCCAGTAGGCTTGCCGGCGTTTTCCACATGTTGTCTTTCACTCCCATGCTCGCGCTTTACCGGTGCAGCTTTAGCCTCTGACTTAGCGGCTGACTGCTGAGCGAAAAATCGCCGAACTCGCTCTGCATCCTCAGTGCTAATCGCACTCATATGGCTTTCAACGTCAATTCCATGACCCTTCAACGCATATATAACATCTTTGCTGCTTTTATTTAATTCTTTAGCCATTTCATGTACTCTAATTTTCGACATATGACTACCTCCGTGATTTTCCTAAACTTGATTAACATGTTTCAATACCGTTGCTCCAAGACCTGCATCCTGTATTGCCAAGGAAGCTCTCTGTGCTTTATTCAGTCTATTACCCAAGATTTCTTTAGTTCCATAGGTACATATTGGAACTTTGTAGAAACGACACATATTTGTAAACTTTTTTTTAGTATTAGCGGATGCGTCATCAGCAATGATGACCAGAAAAGCCTTACCCGATTTAATAGATTTTTCCGTAGAAAACTCTCCGCTAGAAACTTTACCCGCCTTTGTCGCAATGCCTATTAAAGATAAAACTTTATCACTCGCCAATTTTCATCATCTCCTCAGTTAATTCCTCATAGACCCTCTGGCTAATCGTGGCCTTAAGCGAACGCTCTAGCCCCCTACTTTTAATAGCTTTCTTAAGACATTCGCTATCTGGACATATGTAAGCGCCCCGCCCGTTCTTTTTACCCGTAGCGTCTATTTCTATTCTGTCATCGGGTGTTTTTATGACCCGAATCATTTCCTTTTTACTTTTCATCTCCCTACAGCCAATGCACTGCCTTAAGGGAACCTTTTTCATTTTCACCTAATAACCATACCCTTTCCACAGCCTGCAAACGAAATGCCTGACGCAAATTTGCAGCTCACTACCTAATACCCATATACTTGCGATTCACTTTTAATATCAATCTTAAAACCAGTTAAACGTGCTGCCAGACGCGCATTCTGACCCTCTTTTCCAATGGCAAGAGATAGTTGATAATCAGGCACGATGACATTAGCGCTCTTTTTCTCCGGATCAACATCCACCGAAACGACCTTAGCAGGACTTAACGCATTCTCAATAAGTATGATCGGATCTTCGTTCCAGCTTATAATATCAATCTTTTCTCCCCGTAATTCGTCAACGATAGAATTAACTCGTGAACCATTAACACCAACACAGGCACCCACAGGGTCAACATCTGAATCGTTGGATAAGACGGCTATCTTAGTTCTAGAACCGGCTTCCCTGGCAATACTCTTGATTTCCACAATCCCATCCTTGACTTCAGTGACCTCAGATTCAAATAAACGTTTTACCAATTCCGGGTGGGTTCTTGATACGGATATCTTCGGGCCTTTCGTCGTATCCTTGACATCAACGACGTACAGCTTAATTCTTTCAGTCGGCCTGAAAACCTCACCTCTGACCTGCTCGCTTTCCGAGAGAACTGCATCAACCTTCCCCAAATTGATACTGACATTTTTCCCGACATAACGCTGGACAATTCCTGTCACTATGTCTTTTTCCTTGCCGTAATATTGATTATATAGAGATTTCCGCTCTTCCTCTCGGATCTTTTGAACAACCACTTGCTTGGCTTTCTGTGCTGCGATTCGCCCAAAGTTTTTCGGCGTTACTTCTATTTGAACAATGTCTCCTAATTCAAACTTCGGATCTTTTAATTTGGCATTTGCCAAGCTGATTTCAGTTAAAGGCTCTAAAACCTCCTCTGCCACGGTTTTTTCAGACCAAACTAAGACCTTGCCCGTTTCACGGTCTATACTTACTTTAATATTATCCGCTCTTCCGTATTCATTCTTGCATGCTGCAACCAATGAATTTTCAATAGCTTCTAACAGAATCTCTTTATCAATACCTTTTTCCCTTTCAATTTGAACTAATGCTTCAATCAACTCGCGTCCTTCATTCATTTTTATAATCATTCCTTTCTACAACCTATCTCCTTTTCTAATAAAAAAATGCCAACCGGATGATAGCGATGTCCTTTAATTTAAATTCAATCTCAGATTTATCTTCCAACTCAACCGTAATACTGTCTCCATGATAAGCCTTTAAGCTTCCGGCAAACTCTTTTTGCTTATTTAATGCCTTATATAGCTTGACTTCAACCATCTTTCCGATGCTTCTTTGAAAATCCTTTTCCTTCTTTAATGGTCGATCTAGCCCCGGAGAGCTTACTTCAAAAATATAATTCTCCGAAATAAAATCCTTTTCATCAAGAATGTCCCCAAAAGCTCTGCTGACAATTTCACAATCATCAACAGTGATTCCGCCTTCTTTATCAATATAAACACGAAGATACCATGTTGGTCCTTCCTTAACCCATTCTATGTCGACAAGTTCAAAATGCTGATCTTCTATAATAGGCATAATTAATTCTTCCGTGCGGCTTTCATAACTTTTTCGTGCCATGACTATGCCTCCTTTCTTATTCAATTCGGTATCTACAGCTAACAATAATTAACCGAAGAACATATATAAAGAGTGGACTTTCCGGTCCACTCTTTAATCGTACAAATATTTATCCTTTATATTGTACCATTTCTTATGAGATAGCGCAAGAGTTATTTTAAATATTTTTTACTTTCTTGCACTACTTTCTTGCACTAAAAAATTCTTTTATATCCTATTCATATTTAAAAAAACATGCTATAATAACCCTTATATGTAGTTTTGAAAACTACATTTTATCTTCTCCTACTTGGAGTATATTCAGGAGGCTATTATGCAATACGAAATCTTCAGTGACAGCGGGTGTGATTTGACCCCAAAATTGCTTAAGCAATATGATATCCATCAAGTCTACTTTTATGTATCCTTTGATGACCGGAAGTATATTAAGGAAAAGCTTGATATTAACACCACCGATTATTACCATAAAATGATTGATGAGGAGGCTTTTCCTAAGACCTCGTTGCCATCGGTACAAGATTATATGGATGCGTTTAAGCCGGTTCTTGATCAAGGCAAGAACATTATCTGCATCTGTATGTCAAGTAAATTAAGCGGTTCCGCCCAATCGGCAAAAACTGCCAGGGATATTTTATTAGAAACCTATCCCAACGCTAAGATCGCCGTTTTTAACAGTAATCTGTGTACAGTCGCCGAAGGGCTTTATGTGTTGGAAGCGGGACGGATGCGCAAGAACGGATTATCCTTTCAAGAGAGCATTAAGAATTTGGAGCGTATTTCTCCTACCGGCCGCATCTGCTTTACCGTCAAGAATATGGATCACTTAAAACGCGGAGGACGAATCGGGAGAATCGCTTATATTGCTGGTTCCGCTCTGGGCATCAAACCATTAATCGTTTTGAAGGAAGGCGAGATATTTTCCGGTGGAATTGCTCGGAACAATAAGAAAGCCCTTAAAAGACTACTTGAAATCGGCAGGGATTATTTTGAAAAAGCCCAAGAGAACCCGAATGACTATCGTTTCTGTGTCGGCACAGGGATAGAATTCAAGGAAGGGGAGCAATTAGCGGCGGAGGTTAAGCAGACCTTTTGGCTTAATGATCAAGTGGACTCACTTCAGATAGGTGCTACTGTAGCAACCCATACCGGTCCTTATCCGCTGGGATATGCTTTCATTAAAAAATACGACGCTTGATAACAATGCCCTTGGTCTACTGACAATTGTGAACCAAGGGTCACTTTATGCATATCACAAACCCAAATCAAAAATAGACATCTGATTGCTTTTTGGCAAATCGCCCAAAAGACCAAGTTCGGCCATTGTGTCTAAAGTGGTTCCACTAGCCTTAGCCCGCTGCTTAATATCGTCCTGCGAGATAAACCTGCCATTCTTCGCAGCCTCTGACAAGGCCTCGGCAGCAATCTCGCCCATGCCTTCGACGGAACTAAAGGGCGGCAGCAGCTTACCATCTACAATTAAAAACTTGATGGCGTGAGATTTGTAAATATCAATCGGCCAAAATTCATAACCTCTGGCATACATTTCCTGGACAATTCTCATATCTTTTAGCGTATCCTGTTCCTTTTTGGTAAGATTAGGATTAGACTTATAGTTTTTTATGTTACGCTCAAGCACCTCTTTTCCCTGGCACATAAGCTCATAATTAAACGCCGTGGCACGGATACTGAAATAAGCGGCATAATAGGCAAGCGGGCAGTAGATTTTATACCATGCGATTCTAAATCCCATCATGACATAAGCAACTGCATGAGCCTTGGGAAACATATACTTGATTTTTTGGCAAGACCAAATGTACCACTTTGGAACATCATGCTTTAGCATTTCCTCTTCATATTCATCGGTCAATCCTTTCCCTTTTCGAACACTCTCCATAATATTAAAGGATAATTCTGAATCTAAGCCTTTGTTAATCAAATATGTCATGATATCATCCCTCGTGCAAATAGCGGTGGAAATCTCGGCCTTTTTATCTTGTATCAAGGTTTGCGCATTGTTCAGCCACACATCAGTGCCATGAGAGAGACCGGAGATTCTGACAAGATCTGAAAAGGCCTTCGGTTTGGTATCTCTTAGCATCTGCATAACAAATTCTGTTCCAAACTCCGGAATCCCAAGCGAGCCCAACTTAGTTCCACCAATGTCAGAAGCGTCTATTTTCAGGGCATCTAATCCGGTGAATAATGATAAAACCCCAGGGTCATCAAGAGGAATGCTCGTCGGGTCAATATTTGTAAGATCCTGAAGCATTCTAATCATTGTCGGGTCGTCATGTCCAAGTATATCTAACTTCAGCAAGTTATGATCAATTGAATGGTAATCAAAGTGCGTTGTAATCGTCTTAGAACTCTGATCATTGGCAGGGCGCTGCACTGGGGTAAATGTATATATCTCCATCCCTAGAGGAACTACAATAATGCCGCCGGGATGCTGCCCCGTTGACCTACGCACACCAATACAGCCTTCTGCCGCTCTTGCAATCTCACAATTACGCTTGTGCATCTCCCTATCTTCAAAATAGCCTTTAGCATAACCAAAAGCGGTTTTATCAGCCAACGTACTGATGGTTCCCGCGCGGTAAGTCTGTCCATGGCCAAAAATAACTTCCGTATATTCATGAGCCTTGCTTTGATATTCTCCCGAAAAGTTAAGGTCAATGTCCGGCTCCTTATTCCCTTTAAATCCAAGAAATGTTTCAAACGGTATATCATGTCCTTCCTTTGACATTGGCGCATTACATATTGGGCAATCTCTGTCCTCCATGTCACAGCCTGAGCGTCCTGAAAAGCTTTTAACATAATCAGAATCGAAATCTACATATTTACATTTTGGGCATAGATAATGTGCCTGTAGTGAATTAACTTCTGTGATTCCCGCCATAAATGCGGCAAAGGATGAACCAACCGAACCTCTTGAGCCGACCAGGTAGCCATCATTGACGGACTTCCAAACAAGCTTCTGGGCGATTATATACATTACAGCAAAGCCATTACTGATAATAGAATTCAATTCCCTTTCCAGACGGTCTGTAACAATCTGGGGCAATTGATCCCCATAAATTGAGTATGCCTTTTCATAACAAATATTCCTAAGCATCTTATCGGAATCGGGGATGACTGGTGGGCATTTGTCAGGACTGACCGGAGAAATTTTCTGGATCATGCCGGCGATGAGGTTCGTGTTTGTAATAACCACTTCCCTAGCCTTCTCCTCCCCTAAATAGGCGAACTCTTCAAGCATTTCCTCTGTCGTTCGCAAATAAAGCAGGGGCTGGTCGTCGGCATCAGCAAATCCCTTTCCAGCCATAACCACGCTACGGTAGAAGGAATCTCCCGGTTCAATAAAATGAACGTCACAGGTGGCGCACACCGGCTTATTGAACCTTTCACCTAATTCAACAATTCTTCTGTTCAAATCCCTTAACTGGTCGTGGGAGTCAATATTAATTTTTTCACTACGAATCATAAACTCATTATTGCCAATCGGCTGAATCTCCAAATAGTCATAAAAATCAACGATTCTGGCAATCTCGTCATCAGGACGGTTATTTATGACAGCCTGAAATAGCTCCCCTGCCTCACATGCGGAGCCAACAATTAATCCTTCCCGGTATTTAAGCAGCTGGCTTTTAGGTATTCTTGGATTTCTCGCAAAATAATCAAGATGGGACATTGATATCAAGCGATACAAATTGACACGCCCGATTTCATTTCTAACTAATATAATACAATGGTAGGTTTTTGATTTCTTAATGGCGCCAGTCGACATCAGACTAATCTCGTTCAGGGCATCCAGATCAGTAATATCACGTTTCTTCATCATTTGCATGAACGTTATGAATACATCTGCCGTTGCATTTGCATCATCCACAGCTCTGTGATGGTTTTTAAGAGAACCGCCAAGTGTCTCTACCACCGTATCCAGCTTATAATTCCTTAAGTTATCAAGCACGCTTCTTGAAAAGGCCAGAGTATCAACCACCGTAAAGTCATGGGGCAGCCCCATATTTTTAAAATTCTGATTAATAAAGCCTATATCAAACTCCGCATTATGAGCAACTAGTACACAATTCTTTGAAAAAGCCAGGAAATCAGTCAGGGCTTCTTCAATCAGCGGTGCATCTACGACCATATTGTCATTAATGCCGGTCAGCTTTTCAATTTCAAATGGAATCGGTCGCTGTGGATTAACAAAGGTGCCAAATCGCTCTGTTACTTCCCCATGTGAAACTTTTACGGCACCAATTTCAATGATTCTGTCATTGACCGCACTAAACCCAGTCGTTTCTATATCAAAGACTACAAATTCACCCTCCAGGCTTTGCCCCTTAGAATTCAACACAATTTGCTGCATGTCATCAACAATATAAGCCTCAACGCCGTATATGACTTTAAAATCATTTTTTTCAGTGGCGTGGTTTGCATCGGGAAAGGCTTGCACAACGCCATGGTCAGTGATCGCCAAGGCTGTATGGCCGAATCTCATAGCTGTGCTAATCAGCTTTTTAACATCAGCTACACCATCCATGTCACTCATGGTTGTGTGGGCATGGAGCTCCACACGCTTTAAAGGGCTGTTATCGATTCTTTTCACGGTGAAGTCAGCAATTGTCTTAATTCCCACGATAGAAACTAAGGTTATCTCCTTGTCATATTTATCAAAAAGGGGAATGCCTTTCATTTTGATAAAGCCGCCTTTTTTGAGATTGCTAAGAGCATCAGGTAATGCATCGTTTCGTAGAAATATTTTAGCCTTAATACTATCGGTAAAATCAGTTATCGAAAACGTGACAATCGTTTTTTCGCTCTTGATCTCTCTAGTTTCAACTTCAAATATCTGACCCTGCACAACGACTTCGCCTATTTCACCATCGATCTCGGAAATCGTGATTTCATCTCCATAAAATCCCCTGCCATAGAAAATATTGGTTTTGTCTATTTTTTTATAGTCTTTCTTAACAAACTCCTTTTTCTTTTCTTTCGCTTGATTCTCTTTATCTTGACTAGCTTCTTTGGCTTTTTGTTCATACGTCTTGACAATATGGTCAACTTCTTTTTGCATGGCGGCATCAGCTTCTATGACAAGGTCGGCATTCTTTGTATGTATATACTCTAAATCCACCTGAAGGTTAAGGTCAAACCGGCTTTTATATATGCCAATCAGCTTCTCTTTAACCCGTTCCATCTTAACAGATGTAATCAGATTGTCTTTCACTTTGATCTTAAGCACGTCCTCGGCCACAAATGCTTTTTCAGCCTGATAAAATAGATTGGCTTCTAACTCACTGTCTTTTCTTAGTTCATCTATAAAAGAATCCAGATAAATATCCATCAGCGCCTTTGGCGTATACTGGGAGGATAACTGGTAGCATTCGACAAGTTTTATTTGTATTGCAGGATCGTTAAACAACTGTTTCTTTATTTCGTTCTCCACTTCAATAATTTCGTTTTTCTTGATGAGATGCTTACTGCATATATGTACCTTTATATGCTTCTTAGCTTTGGCTGCCGTCACCTTTTCGACGATAACATCGGTAAACAGATCCTGTAAATTGCTATTTAATTGCAAAACAGGAAACACCTTAAAAAAGCATGTATCCATAACTTATCCTCCTGTCATTCTTTCCAATGCAGCAGCTCATCCCGCAAAGCATTTAACAATTCATGTTCAGGTAATTTCTTGATAATCTGACCTTTTTTAATTAAAAGACCTTCACCTTTGCCTCCGGCTATTCCTATATCCGCCTCTTTAGCCTCACCCGGACCATTGACAACACAGCCCATGACTGCAACCTTAATATTAAGAGGGATGTTCTGAACCATCGTTTCAACCTGATTGGCCAGATTGATTAGGTCAATCTGTGTCCGTCCACAAGTAGGACAGGACACCACTTCAATCCCACCCTTAGCTAGACCTAATGACTTTAGAATTAGTTTGGCTGACTTGACTTCCTCCAAAGGATCTCCGGTTAACGACACCCGTATCGTATTGCCTATTCCTTGATAAAGTATCACGCCTAAGCCCACCGCTGACTTGATATTACCCGAAACAATTGTTCCCGATTCGGTAATCCCCACGTGTAGGGGGTAATCTGTTTCTCCAGCGATGAGATCATGTGCTTTAATGCTCATTAAAACATCAGAGGATTTAATACTGATAACGAGATTATCATAACCAAGCTCTTCAATCACCCTGACTTGATAAAGCGCACTGTTAACAATTCCTTCGGGCGTAACGCCACCATATTTTTCAATCAGCTGCTTCTCTAATGACCCGCTGTTGACACCGACTCTGATGGGAATATTCTTTTCCTTCGCTTTGTCGACAACCGCCCTTACCTTGTCCTTCTTTCCGATATTCCCAGGATTAATGCGTATTTTGTCCACTCCATTATCCATCGCCGCAAGAGCCAGTCGATAGTCAAAATGGATATCACCCACGATGGGTATATGTATCCTTCGTTTGATTTCTGATATCGCCAATGCGGCCTCCATAGTAGGCACTGCAACCCTGATCACATCACAGCCCGCCGCCTCAAGACTTAAAATTTGCTTGACTGTTGCAGCAACATCTTCTGTCTTCGTATTACACATTGACTGGATCGCAATCGGATGATCTCCTCCGATCGCTTTATTCCCGATCGCCACAACCCGTGTCTGATTCCTAAACATCCAGATAACCATGCCTTTCCTTATATAAATAAACGCCTGATATCATTAAATAAGACAAATATCATCAACAGCATCAGCAATGCAAATCCAATGAAGTTTACAAGCCCTTCTTTTTCCCTGTTAATTGGCTTTCCACGAATAGCTTCATAAATCAAAAACATCATTCGCCCGCCATCTAATGCTGGAATCGGCAGTAAGTTCATGATCCCTAAATTAGCACTTAAAATGATGACTAATTTGACCATTGTCAATATCGTGGACATGATCCCATAGTCAATCGTCTGGTCATAAGCATCATCTATCATCGACACCATTCCCACGGGACCGGCAATGTCATCAGTCGTGACCTGACCCTGAAAAATCATACCGATACTTTTAACTACCATCCTTATATTATATCCTACCTCATAACCGCTATAACGAAGCAATTGAAGAAAATTCGCATCTTTCTTTTCAGAACCTATCCCAATGCGGTAACTGCCATCCTCATCTAAAAATGGCGTAACCCTAACTGTATTTGACTCGCCGTCCCGCATGTATGTGATTTCATATTCCTGATTTGGATTTAGAAAAAAATGAAAGGTCAAATCTGAAAATATACGCACTCTAGTATCATCCACACGCGTAATAATATCCCCAGGCATAAGACCTGCCTCCATAGCCGGACTTCCCTCTTCTACGTTTGAGATCTCTCCATCACGATAGCCTGTTTGCCAAATCAAAAAGATGGCAAAAATAAAGGCTAAAACAAAGTTAAATACTGGACCTGCCAAAATAACAGACATTCTCGCCCAAACTGATTTTGAATTAAAACTGCCATCCTCTTCCATTGCCTCATCTTCGCCCATCATGACGCAAGCGCCACCAAAAGGCAGAAGTCGCCAACAGTATAGTGTGTCACCTTTCTTAAAGCCAGCTAGCTTCGGGCCCATGCCAATAGAGAATTCAGTCACGACAATCCCGTGTTGCTTAGCCAGTATAAAATGTCCAAATTCATGGAAAATAACGATAATACTAAAAATCAGTATTGCAATAACAATACCCAAGTTACCACCTGCTTTCAATTAGTTCATATGTCATTTGCTCAGTCTCTAATATCTCATCAATAGTCGGCTGATGTATATTCTTATTTTCACTCATAGCAAATTCAATAATCTCATAAATATCTAAAAAACTTATCTTTCTGTCAAGAAACTTTGCCACTGCCATCTCATTAGCAGCATTATACACTGTGGGCATAAGTCCGCCTGCGGCTCCTGCTTGATAAGCAAGCGGAAGTCCTCTAAACACTTCATCTTGCGGTTTTTCAAAAGAGAGGCTTCCCAAATTATAAAAATCCATACGCTCGCTGCGCAAATTCCTTCTTTCAGGATAAAACAGCGCATACTGAATAGGCAACCGCATATCCGGAACCCCGAGCTGCGCTATCACACTGCCATCTATATATTCCACTGCAGAATGGATAATGCTCTCCGGATGCACAACCACTTGAATCTGATCCAGCGAAGTATTAAACAGCCACTTAGCTTCTATCACTTCCAGACCCTTGTTAACCATAGTCGCAGAATCGATCGTTACCTTTTGACCCATGCTCCAGTTTGGATGCTTTAAAGCCTCCTCGACCTGTACGTTTCTAAGCTCATCTTTTGTTTTCAATCTAAATGGCCCGCCTGAAGCCGTTAAGATAATCTTGTGAATCTTTTCGGGCGCCTCACCGTTAAGTGACTGAAATATCGCCGAGTGCTCACTATCCACAGGCAGGATATTAATATTATATTCTCGTGCTAAAGGCATTATTATATGACCTGCACTTACTAATGTCTCCTTATTGGCTAAAGCGATATCTTTGCCTGACTTGATCGCTGCAATTGTAGACCGAATCCCGATCATTCCGACAACGGCAGTAACGACAACCGAGACATCATCAACTGTTGCCGCCTCAATCATCCCTTCCATTCCGGATACAATTTCAATATCCAGATCCTTTACATTTGCCTTAAGCTGCTTCGCACGCTCAATATCCCACACTGCCGCCAGTCTGGGTTTAAACTTTCTGATCTGCTTTTCTAATAAATCAATATTTGACCCAGCAGCAAGACTAATCACTGCCAAGTCCTGATTACTTTCAACAATGTCCAATGTTTGCGTTCCGATCGAACCTGTTGAACCCAAAATTGCTATTTTCTTCATCTAAACCTCTTTTCATGACAGCTTCCCTAAATAGATTACCAAGAAGTACACTGCCGGAGCAGTTAGTAATATACTGTCAAAACGATCCAACACCCCACCATGCCCAGGGATTAAGTCCCCAAAATCCTTGATATTTTGGTTCCTTTTAATGGCTGAGGCACTCAGATCGCCAATAATCGCAATCAAAGAGCACACGCCGCAAATGATCGCACACTTAAGCACCGGAAAAGTAAACAAAACCAGCTGCTCACCTATGAAATACCCATATATCGCACCTATTATAACCGCTCCGACTATGCCGCCAATAGCCCCTTCGACGCTCTTCTTCGGACTTAGCCTAGGAGCCATCTTATGCTTGCCGATCAGCATACCTACACAATAAGCAAAAGTGTCATTGCCCCAAGCACTGATAAACACCAGAAAGATTACATAGATGCCACTACTTAACCGCCGAATCTGATACAGATGCATCATCATTAGCGGTACATAAAGTATTCCGAATAAGGCAAATACCATTTCACTAATATTATACTTTGGAAAGGTAAAAACGTAAATAGTCATAAATAGCAAAAAAGCAGTGCAAATGCCCAAGATTTCTGCTTGTGGCACATCTTTCCATATGAGCAAAATATATATAATTGAAGCAAAGTAACCGACAATGCCTAATATGCTTCGTTGAATATTATATGTTCGATACAGCTCATACAAACCGATGATTGATAAAACCGCCGATAGCAAAAGCACGACTTCCTCACCAGCAAATATAGCACCAATTATAATAACCAGTAGTAATACCCCACTGAACAGCCTTGTCATGAACATGATTGTTCCTCCTTAAACCGCTCCAAACCTGCGTTCTCTCCTATTGTAGTGTTCGATGGCTTCAACGAGATCCCCTCTCCTAAAATCCGGCCAAAGCACCTTCGTGAAGTAAAACTCCGTGTAAGCTAACTGCCACAGCATAAAATTAGAGAGACGCTCCTCGCCGCTGGTTCTGATCAGCAAATCCGGATCCGGAATATCTGCCGTATCAAGATATCCAGTAAACACATCTTCCGTTATATCATCGGAATTAAGTTCATGATTTTCGACATCTTTAGCCAGCTTACTAATCGCCCTTAACATTTCATCACGGCTTCCGTAATTAATTGCAATCGTAAAGTTTAAGCCGGTATTAACCTTTGAAACCGCTTCCAATTGTTCAATAGATTCACGAATATCTTCACTTAAGCCTGTTTTGTCTCCAATAACTCTGACCCGCATATTATTCTTCGTTGTACGTTTAATGCAATCCTTTAAATAATTCCTAAGAAGCTTCATCAAAGCTTCCACTTCATTCTTTGGACGTCTCCAGTTTTCGGTAGAAAAAGCGTATACTGTTAAGTATTTAATTCCTAAATTCCAGGCGATTTCACACATGTCTTCAACATTCTTACTGCCTTGGGTATGTCCAAAATTTCTTGGCATAAACCGACTTTTGGCCCAACGCCCGTTCCCATCTAAAATAATAGCAACATGGCTGGGTATATCAAGCATTTGCCCATCTATCTCTTTTTGCACTCTTATATCCTCCGGAAACATTCCTAAAGAAAGGCTGCCAATGTGACAGCCAATTATCTATACGGTAAGAATCTCTTTTGTCTTAGCTTCAACAGTCTTGTCCACTTTTACAATAAATTTGTCTGTCAGCTTCTGGATCTCGTCTTCTAAATCTGCGTATTCATCCTCTGATATTGCCTTAGATTTATTTAGCTTTTTAAAGGAATCATTAGCATCTCTTCTAATATTGCGGATTGCCACCTTGGCATTCTCACCCTTCTTCTTAATATCCTTAGCCAGATCCTTTCTCCGCTCCTCGGTTAATTCAGGGAATGCCAAACGGATAACCTTACCATCATTGATTGGGTTTATCCCCAAATCTGATGTAAGTATTGCACGCTCAATGTCTTTAACAAGCTTAGCGTCCCACGGCTGGATCAGGATCATTCTGGCTTCAGGTACTGAAATATTCCCGACCTGCTGAATCGGTGTAGGCGTTCCATAATAATCAACTACGATCTTATCCAGCACATGGGGATTAGCCCTTCCTGCCCGAATGGAAGCATACTCCTTCTCTAAGCTATTCAATGATTTCTCCATCTTTACTTCGAAAACCTTTGCTCTTTCATCCATTATCAATTCCTCCTATCATTAATACATCAGTCTACATATACATATGTTCCACAAAACGATCCATTCATTGCATTCACAATACTGTCCTCATTATTCAGCCCAAATACCAACATTGGCATCTTATTCTCCAAACACATAATGGTCGCTGTTAAGTCGACGACTTGTAAGCGTTTATCAAGAACCTCCTGGATCGAAATAGTGTCGTACCTTTTCGCCTCTTTGTTCTCCTTAGGATCGCAGTTATAAACACCATCAATAGCTTTGGCCAGTAATATGGCATCTGCATTGATCTCAACGGCTCTTAGTGTCGTTCCTGTATCAGTGGAAAAATAGGGATGACCTGTGCCTCCTGCAAAAAAGACGACTTTACCGGCCTCTAAAGCTTCTATCGCTGCCTCTCTGGAAAACATGCTTGTAAAAGTACTGCATGCAAAGGGCGTAAACACTCTGGCATCCATTCCCTTTGTCCGGAATATCTCTGAAACATACAAGCAATTCATGACTGTTCCCAACATGCCGATTTGATCTGATTTGCTTCTCTCAATAATCTTGCTGCTATTTCTTCCGCGCCAGAAATTACCGCCACCGATGACTATGGCTACTTGAACGCCGTCATCTACCAACCGCTTCACCTGTGAAGCCACTAAAAGGCAGGTCGCTTCATCAAAACCAACGCCCTTCTCTCCTGCTATGGCCTCTCCGCTTAGCTTTAATAAAATTCTCTTAAAATTATCCATTGTTATATACCTCATTAATAATCTACCATAAAACGAATATTTTTGCCACTTAAAAAATAATTTCAATCGAAATATCTATATCCATATGCATTTTTTGGTTTTTTATTCCTGTATAATATGATTGCCAGTAATGCCCCGATGACCAAACCAGAAACATGCGCAACGTTATCAATATTAGTTGCTTCAAAGCCATTGTATAAGCTAAAGACAATAAACAGGGCAATTCTGCCAAAACCCAAATCCCCTAGCTGACCCTTGTTAATGATCAACAAGTAGATGACTCCGCCGGAAACGGCAAATACGGCGCCTGATGCGCCTGCCGAAACATTAGGCAACTCAAAATGCATATCCCATAAGCATGAAATCAAATTGGAGCTGATTGCGCTAATTAAGTAGAAAATCGCATATTTTATACTTCCTAGCGCCTCCTCAAGACCTTCTCCAAGCGCTGCCAATACGATCATATTTGAAACCAGATGACCCACTCCAAAGTGTAAGAAAGCTGCGGTCACCAGCCGATAATATTCGTGTTCTTCAAATACACTGACCCAATTAGACGCACCATGATTCCACATGAAAATAACATCCTCTGTGGAACCGATAATTTCAAATATGACCAATACAATGACATTGATCGCAATGATAACAGTGTTGACAGGTGATTTTTTCAAAATGCTGCGGCTCTGGCCGCGATAGTATTCATTCATGTCTATTCCTCTCATTTTTTACTCAAAGCAACTTAACACTTAGTATACCTCATTTTATTCCTTGTAACAAGTCTGAATGAGAGGAATAGTTAATTCGCGTTAATTCGAGTCTAATCCTCAGGCAGTTCTAAGTAATCCAACAAGCCCGCATAGATTCCTTTTGCAAATTCATATTGATTATCTCTAAGCAGCAGCATATCTGATTCATTACTTAAATAAGCCAGTTCTACCAGTACTGCTGGCATATTGGTTCTACGCAGCACATATAGTGACGAATTCACACGAACACCGTTATCCTTTGTTCCTACTTCACTAACAATTGAATCTAGAATGCTTTCTGCCAGGTAATAAGCCTGAGTATAGGATTGATATACATAAACCTCTGTTCCATTAATTGCAGGGTTTACATTCGCGTTGCAATGTATGCTGATAAAATAATCAGCTGGCCATGAATTAGCCATTTGAACCCTAGCAGAAAGGCTACTGGCATTGCTTGTTCCTAACACTTCTTCCGGCGTATTTCTTGATAAGCGGACTTCAAATCTTGGGTCAGCCCTTAATAAATCAGCCAGATAAACACCCACATTATATGTGATATCCTGCTCGTATAATCCAAACCCAACTGCACCCGCATTATGGCTACCGGTCGGGTTATGTCCCTGATCCACAAAAACTTTAATTGCCATTTTAGGAGCTCTCCCTTACTATTCACTAATATTATACTATTCATGAAAAAAACAAGTGTGATCACACTTGCGAAAATCGCCCTAAAATGTTAATCTGAATCATACCACACATTAAGAAAGGCGTTTTGCTTATGATAAAAGGAATTGGTATTGACATTTTAAAAATCGATAAAATTGCCACCACAATAGCCAACCCATCAGATCCCTTTATAACTAAGACCTATACGGCAAATGAGTTAAACATCATTTATGACCGACCCATGCCCTTATATGCTTTCGCAACAAGATTTGCTGGCAAAGAAGCTATTTTTAAATGTTTCGGAGTGGATGGCAATGCCATCCGCCTGAATGAATTAGAAATTTTAGAGTCAAAAGAAGGTCAGCCAATTGTTTTGCTGCATGGGAGTGCAAAACAAATCGCTGACCAAAAAGGAATCGCAAAAATATTCATTTCCTTATCCTATGACACCGATTATGCGGTAGCTTATGCTACTGCCATCTCATCATAGTTAATCATTCTTTCCTTTCGACTTCTTTCTTGCTGAGAATACACATAGCAAGACAAACACTGCCACAACGATAACGATCCCCACATAGGGCTGTTTCATAATGGTCATGAGCACCATGACATCAATACAATCATGACCCACACCGGCAGCTCCGTAAGCGGAAAAATTATATAGTGTATACAAGAATCCCGAACCAAATATTAGCAAGAAGCCATAAATAGCTCCCGAGATAACGGCGCCTCGACGCCCGCCTGTGGCATTCCCCATAATGCCAGCAACACCTCCTGTAAAGAAGGCTCCAATGATAGAAACTAACGGAACCGTTCCAAAGGTGAAGGAACAGACAAACATCGCCACTATCATGCCTACAACCGCAGATATAAAGCCAATCATTAAAGCATTCGGCGCATAGCTAAAGAGTGCCGGAACATCAAGTGCAGGTATGGCACCCGGCACCAGTTTATCTGAAATCCCTTTAAAGGCCGGCACTATTTCACCTAAAAACATACGTATCCCTTGTAATAGAATGAGGATACCCACTGAAAATCCCATTGCCTTTAGCAGACCATACATAATGTAATTTGTTCCTTCACTTAGCTCGCCGACTCTAGTTGGCCCTGCCATCAGCACAACTATCAAATAGAAGATACCCATGACAATTGATACCGACACTGCTGTATCTTTAAAAAAGTCCAATTGCTTTGGAAGCTTTAAGTCTTCCGTGCTTTTTGTTTTATCTCCCAGCAAGCCGCCAATATAGGCCGAGGGCACAGTGCCCAATGTTGTTAAGTGGGCAATGGCAAAGCTGTCTCCGCCGATAACCTTTCGAACCATCGGCTGACCGATAGCCGGAAGAATGACCATCAAAAGCCCCTGTAGCAAACTGCCAACGACAATGATAAAAGTTTCCCCAAATCCTGCATCATATAGCAAGAAAGCGATGGCAACTGATAGAATCCACATCATATGCCCCGTCAGGAAAATATATTTTAACGGAGAGAACCTTGCCAGTAAAATATTAACCAAAAATCCAATCGCAAGAATCAGCGCGCTTGTTTTAGCAATGACCGGCACCGAACTTTGCATGGCTCCGACCACAGCCTCTGATGATGTGGCAAATCCAGACAAATGAAATACATCAGTAAAAAGCTCTACGAACGGCAATATTTCTGTGACAATCACTGTTGATCCGGCTGATACCATCAGCATTCCTAGTGCTGTCTTTAAAGTTCCGGCAAATATTTGCCCGCCAGATTTTTTTTGGATACTTAACCCAATTAATGCTACCAATGCAAGAACAATCGCCGGTGTACGAATAACCTCAATAATGAAATCTAACATAACAAATCCCCCTTTGTATTAATTGTTAAAATATCCTTCCAGTTTCTCTTTAACCTCTTTCACATCAACAATGTTTTTAACAAAAATAGCATTTTCCGTCTCATTAAAACTGTCTTTAAAGCCTTCCGTTGTCACAAGCAAGTCATATTCCTTCCCTTTAATTGTACCCATGTCCCAGTGCTCAACATCACAGTCTCTTCCCAGTTCTTTCATTGCTGATTCAACCGTCATTTTTAGTATAAGACTTGATCCCATACCTAAACCACATACCGTTACAATCTTCATCCCATCTCTCCTTTTTATAAGCAATCAATCTTTGTACGATATTCATTGATATACTTTTTGTTTATTTGATCACCCCGATCCAAATTTGAGCTTACATAAACCGGAGGAATAAAGCCCTTTTCCAAGCTCAGTTCGACAGTTCTCGCAATAATGCTATCCATCACAGTCATCCCAAGAATCGTTGATGTTCCACAAAACTTTGCCTCCAACTGCTCCATGCTTAAGCAAGCATCGCCTTCTACACATTTAATATCAATAACAATATCGGCAACATCAATCAGGTGCTTACCAGATGAGTGTCTTGATGTGACAGCGCCGGCAAATTGCCGAGATGTCAAGGCAATAACCTTCATTCCCTCTTCTTTAGCAGCAAGAGCCATATCAATAACAGCTGCATTCCGCCCTGATATTGAAACAATAATCATCGTATCATCAGATGATATGTCTTGAAGCTTTAAGTATTCTGCCGAGAAGCCTTCAATTCTTTCTTGAAGGGTGCTTAGCTTTGCCTTAGGGAAAAGAGCTAGATGAGGAATGAGCAACGCATTTACCGGTACTAGGCCACCGGCTCGATAAAACACTTCCATAGCAAACATTTGTGAATGCCCACAGCCAAAAACATGAATCAACCTATTCTTTGAAATAGATTCTGCACAGTAAGCCGCAGCTTGTTCAATTTGTTTCACCTCCTCGGTAAATTGGCTTTCCATCTGTTCCATTACAATCGAAAAAAATTCCTTGTGCTTCATCACATGCCTCCTTTGTCAATACTTGTGATCATATCCATGATCTGTTCTTTGCTGCCATTGTTTTTAAGCAAATCAATAAATGCTCCATCCTGCAGCAGTAATGCCATCTCCCTAAGTATTTCCATATGGGAGCTTTCATCAGTTGCGCCAAAAGCAAATGCCGCCTTGATGCTTTCATCACCAAACTCTTTAAAACCAACCTCCTCTCTGAATGTAACTAAACTTAAACAGATTTCACGCACGCCCTCATCTGGTCTGCCATGAAATAGGGCAATACCAGGCAATAAAATCATATATGGACCAAATTCTTCGATGGTCTTAATCATGGAATCAATATATTGTTCCACGATCTTATGCGTGCCAAGTAATAATTTCCCGCAAATGCTCACCGCTTCCCTCCAATCCTTCACAGATACATCGGTTAAGACAACATCCTTCGTTAATATACCCTTAATCATAAATCCTCCTTCTTGGTATAGTCATTATAACCAGTTAAAATAAAATTTTAAGAGCTTGATCATTAAGAACCGAGCTTTATAGTAAACTCGTAAATATCCCCCTTCGACACAATCGTAGAGTAACATACCACTTTTTCATCAGTAAATGAAGTACGTTTGATAAATAAGCCATAATGCCTTGCGGGACAATTCAACTTTTCAGCTTCATCCATCGTTAATTCGCAAGCCTTAAAGGTTTCTATCGCTTTATTAATATGAATCTTATGTTCTTCCTCCAACGTCTGATACAAGGAGTTATTCTGTAAATCAATGTCTAAAACAAATGGGTACTCGTTATAATCAAAATACGTCCGTTCCAGTATAACTGGCTGCTCATCAATATATCTTAAGCGTTCAACATAGATAATCCTCTTGTCGATATCAATACCAAGATTTTTAGCTATTTTCGAATTCGCAATCATTGTATCTTTGCATACCAGCTTTGTCGACGATATCTTCCCCTGCTTTTCCATCTCTCGGGTAAAACTGTAAAGACTGCTAAGATTCTGCACTATGTTCTTTCCTACGACAAAAGTTCCCTTGCCTTGTATTTTCTCAAGCTTGCCTTTCAGCACTAATTCGTTAATCGCATTACGCACAGTCATCCTGCTGACATTATATTCACTGCTCAAAAGGCGTTCGGACGGAATGGCTTCACCTTTTTTAAAAATGCCATCTTCTATGTTCTTTTCAATAGTTTTCGATAATTGATAATAAATGGGTAGTTTCTTATAATCATAATTCATCTGTTCACCTATATCTCATCTTTTAATTAAAGTATAAATTGGTTATAACCAGTTGTCAAGCTGATTCTTTTATAGGCATTCATGGAGCAACTGAAGAATCTTATGTAAGTCCTTAACTTTGATCTGTCCCGGAGCCGATGCTTGACTGGCCGTGCCAAATGTTATCACTGAACCAAACACTTCTCCGCTCAAGCGGCTGATGGTGCCTTCTCCATCCATGGATATTGTAATAATCGGACACCCCGGATAACTTTTGTTCATTTCCAAGGTGGCATCCAATAAAGTCAGCACATCCCGTCTGCAAGTCGGCATAACAGCTATTTTGGGAATATCCGCACCTAAGCTTTTCATCTTGCACAGGCGCCTTAATATCTCTTCTTTAGGTGGCGTCGCATTAAAATCATGATTTGATACAATGATTTTAACCCCTTGATTATGAGCAATTTCGATAACCTCTTTAACAGTATGATCACCCGAAAACATTTCAACATCAATTAAATCAACAAAGCCGGTTGCCGCTACCTGTCGATTCAACTGCACATAATCGCTCCATTTTATTGATTTTTCCCCACCTTCTTTCAAAGTGCGAAATGTAAATAAAAGCGCGACTTCCCCCAATACTTCCCTTAACCTTGCCAGGATCTCTTCTACCATGCGAAAATCAAAGATATTGTCAAACCAATCGCCACGCCATTCTATCAGATCAATCGGCAGACCAGTAAGAGTTTTGGCCTCGCTTATAATATCTTCTTTGGTCTTACCAATAATAGGAACACATATTTTGGGCATGCCCTCTCCGATTACAATATTTCTAATTTTCACTGCTTAACCTCCATCGCATTTAATGTGCCTATCAATTCTTCACAAATCTCCTCGATTGATTTGTTATCCGTATGAATGATAATGTCCGCCGCCATTTCATATCTTTCTCTGCGATTCTCCATCAGCGTGGAAATGAAGTCCACATTCATATTATTGTTTAAGATCGGCCGCTGCGTGCTGTCCTTAACTCTATTATAAATAGTTTCAGGAGCGGCTGTCAAATAGACAACTCTGCCCTTCTCTTTCATCGATCTGACATTCTCATCCCTTAACACAGCACCTCCTCCACAAGAAATCACTGCATGCTGCTTTTTCTGCAATTCGATCAAGAGATCGCTTTCGGAATCCCTGAAATATGCTTCTCCATGCTTTTCAAAAATTTCGGCAATACTCATCCCTTCCTTCTCTACTATCAGGGCATCCATTTCAACCTGCTCCATGGCAAGCATTTCCCCTAAATATTCAGCGACTGCTGATTTACCAGAGCCCATGAAGCCAATCAGCATAATGTTATAAGAAAACAATGCTTCACACGGAACTTTTTTGTTATTTACATTTCCGCTCATCTAGTTATCTCTCCCCCTTTTGTTTAAATAATCCGTCTTCTCTTATGTTCTCCGGTAAGCGAAAAAATGACCCATTCAGCTATATTTACTGCATGATCACCAATTCGCTCAAAATACTTGGCAACCATCACTAAATCAATAGCTTGGTTCCCATTGCGCACATCCTTCTGGATGAGATCAATAAGGTCACTTTTGACAACCTCAAAAAGGTCATCCACGATATCATCGTAATTGATGACAGACTCAGCCAAAGAAATGTCTTTTTCGACAAATGCATGAATGCTGTCTGAAAGCATTTTTGTGGTAGCTTCAGCCATCTTGGGAATATCTTCAAGCTTTTTAATGCGCTCATGCTTAGCCAGTAATAGCGTTATTTCAGATATATCGGCAGCATGATCACCAATTCGCTCCATATCAGTTATCATTTTTAAAACAGAAGAAATAGTGCGTAGATCTCTCGCCACCGGCTGTTGCTGTAAAATCAGCTTTAAGCACAGGCTTTCTACTTCTTTTTCCTTTTCATTAATCTCTTCATCGGCTTCTATTGCCTGCTTTGCCAGCTCTGTATCCTGTTCAATTAGCGCTTCAATCGCAACTGCTATGGACTGCTGAATGAGCATTGCCATTTCAAGGAGCTGCGCATCAAGCTGCTCAAGCTGTCGATCATATCTATTTCTCATCAACCAAACCTCCCCGTTATATAGTCTTCAGTTTTCTTGTTCTTCGGCATGGAAAAAATATCGTCTGTTCTTCCATATTCAATCAGATCACCTAGTAAAAAGAATGCCGTTCTATCGGAAATTCTAATAGCTTGCTGCATGTTATGGGTGACGATAACAATACTATATTGGCTTTTTAACTCTGTGACTAGATCTTCAATCTTCGATGTCGATATGGGGTCAAGCGCACTAGTGGGTTCATCCATTAACAATACCTCCGGTGACACGGCTAATGCCCTGGCAATACAAAGACGCTGCTGCTGCCCTCCCGACATCGATAATGCTGATTTCTTAAGCCTATCTGATACATCATCCCAAATCGCCGCATCGCGCAGAGACTTTTCAACGATCTCATCAAGCTTTTCCTTTGCTTTGATGCCATGGGTACGCGGACCAAAAGCAATATTATCATAAATGCTCATTGGAAATGGATTAGGCTTCTGAAAAACCATTCCAACCCGTTTTCTTAATAAGGCCGTATCAATGTCTTTATAAATATCAACACCATCTAATAATATTTCGCCGGTGATTTTACAGCCTTCTACTAAATCATTCATACGGTTTAGGCTTTTTAACAATGTTGATTTCCCACAGCCGGAGGGTCCTATAAAAGCGGTGATCTTGTTGGACTCTATGCCCAGATTAATGTCTTTTAGTGCTTTAAAATCTCCATAAAACAACTCAAAATGGTTAATATCAAATTTATTCATGCTTTCTTTATCCCCTTGTAAGTTTTTTCGCAATAAATCCTGCCAAAGCGTTGATTCCAATAACCAAAACCAAGAGTACGACCGCCGTTGCATAAGCCTCGTTAGTATACAGCCCTTCGCTTGAAAGCGCATACATATGGACAGCCAAGGTTCTGGCAGAGGATAGGGCATTCTTAGGGATCCCGGCAACTGTTCCGGCCGTATAAATCAGCGCGGCTGTTTCACCGACGATTCTTCCGATCGCCAAAATAACACCCGCTAATATCCCCGGTATGGCTGATGGAAGAACAATTTTAAACACGGTGCGCAGCCTTCCGGCGCCAAGCCCGAAAGAGCCCTCTCTGAAACCATCAGGCACGGCTAATAACGCTTCTTCTGTTGTCCTCATAATTAATGGCAATACCATAATAGATAAGGTGAATGCACCGGCTAGTAATGAATATCCCCATTTTAAATAAGTGACAAAAAACAAAAGTCCAAAAAGCCCGTATACAATTGAGGGGATCCCCGAAAGGGTTTCAGCAGTCACCCTGATAATACCTACCAACTTATTGCCTCGCTTGGCATACTCCACCAAGTAAATTGCCGTAAACACACCTAGTGGAACTGCAATCAGAAGTGATAAGATGGTCATTATCAGTGTTGTGACAAACGCTGGTACAATCGATACATTTTCGCTTGTGTATGTCAAGGAAAAGAGCGATGGTTTTAAATGGGGAACACCTTTGACAAGGATATAACCAATTAAAAACACCAGCAAACTTACCGTGATCAGCATAGAACCCTTCACTATTATTCCTAAAAAGATATCAAAAGGCTTTTTCTTCATTTTCACTTAGCCGCCCTCCTCTTAATCGCTGAAAAAGAAAGATTGATCAGCAAAATAAAGACAAACAGCACAACACCGGTGGCAATGAGGGCACCTCTATGGAGTTCTGCGGCATAGCCCATCTCAATGACTATGTTCGCTGTGAGTGTTCTTGCTCCCTTTAATAGACCGGCCGGCATACGCGCCTGATTACCGGCAACCATGATCACTGCCATGGTCTCACCAATCGCCCGTCCGATACCTAATACGACAGCCGCCAAGATTCCTGACTTCGCCGCAGGCAGCACAGCAAAGAATACACTTCTCTCATGGCTTGCGCCCAAAGCTAAGGCACCTTCATAATAGCTCTCCGGAACCGAACGAATAGCACTTTCAGATATACCAATAATGGTTGGCAAAATCATAATTCCCAGCAAAATCGATGCACTTAAGATACTGCTGCCATTACCCCCGAAAGCCACTTTAATCATTGGCACAATAACAACAATTCCAAAAAAACCATACACAACCGACGGAATTCCCGCCAACAGCTCAATTGATGGCTTCAATATTTTATGAAATCTTTTCGAGCTGAACTTGGACATATAGACAGCTGTCAATACGCCAATGGGAACACCGATGATAATCGCACCCGCCGTTATGTAGATGCTTCCCAATATCATTGGTAGAATTCCATAAAGTGCCGGTACATCTGATGGGGACCATTCCTTTCCAAAAATAAAACTAAAAAACCCGATCTCTTTCATGGCAGGGATTCCATTTGCAAATAGAAATATGCATATCAATAGTACAGCAATAATGGAAGTGATCGCAGATACGAAAAATATTCCCTGCATCAATTTTTCTTTAACGTTTTGCATGCCTCTCCTCCTGAGTCAATTATTCTGTGAGCTGGCTCCAGCTTGTAATTTCACCTATAAAAATCTGTCTAACTTCTTCACTGGTTAAATTGTCTATGGCGTTTTCTTTATTGACAAGGAGCACAATGCCATCATAGGCAATTGTTGTTTCCATTAGCTTGTCCTTCTCATTATCTGTTAATTCACGACTTGCCATTCCAATATCACAGGTTCCTTCCAGCACACCTGTCATGCCTGATGTGCTGTCACTGCTCTGAAGCTCGATTACTGCATTTGGATTCAAAGCTTTATAGGCTTCGATCAGCTTTTCCATAATTGGCGCCACGGAGGATGAGCCGGCAACAACCACCTTCTTACTTGATCCATCAAAGGGCGCATAGCCCGGCGGATTATCGTCGACAGTAACATAGCTTTGGGCAACAACATCCTGCCCCTTAGCCGAAAGAATGAAATCAATAAAGTCCTTCTTAAGACCGGTTGTCTCACCATTGGTGGCAATATTAAAGGGCCGTGAGATTTGATAGCTGCCATCCTTAATGCTCTTGGCAGAAGGTTCTATGCCATCAATCTTTAGCGCTTTAACAGTGTCATTTAATGCGCCTAAAGAACCGTATCCAATGGCATTCTCATCACTTGCTATGTTATTAAGCATCACATCACTCTTATTGGCTATAATAGCTTCCTTGGTTGTCAAATCCTTCCTTGTGCCGTTATCTCCCTTGATCAGAATGTTAAATAGCTCAATAAATGCAGTTCGGGTTCCGGAACCATCTTCACGGGATATGACATTGATGTCTTCACGTCCGGTATTTCCGCATCCTGAAAAGAAGGCAGCGCACATTACAAAAATCAGAGCTAAGCACCATGTTTTCTTCATTTAGTCACCTCAGGAATTATCATCCCACTTAAATTATTCTTTATTCAATAATTATATGCTTTATTTGTAAAATATTCAACGTCCTTTTTGTAAAGTTCATGTAATTTAAAATGTATCGGTAAACAACAAAGAATTGGCGAAAATAGAATCCGTCAATTCTTTGTTGTTTATCGACACATTTTAAATTAATTGTTTTGGATAAGCTCAATCAATACACCTGAATTGTCTCTTACAAACATAACCGAATTGCCATTCATAGTCACTTCATGCGCAATGTCAACACCGTTTTTAATAAACCTTTCTTTTACAGCTGCCATATCTTCAACTTCAAACGCTACATGTTTTGTCCCAACCGTCTGTAGGTCTGTATTGGGAGCCAGTCGGTCTTTTGGTATTTCCTTTGGTTCATCATATTGAAATAATTCAATTTTAAAATCATTATAGTGCATAAACACAATGCGTGCCTTTAGTGGCAGTATATAACCATCATCACTTGACACCTAAATAAGATCTAGGAATACTCGGATATCTTCATCACTGGTCCACATATCCGAATTGACATAGCGTACATATCAATCCCTTTTGGAGCCGGTGCGCAATTCATTTCATCCATCAGCAAGTATTGTGCGTGTTCTCCTGTAGTAACAACGCAGTCACCGACTTTATAGTCGACTACTTCTGAACCCACTTCAATAACTGCTCTTTTTCTGCTAAATAAACACTTCCTTCTTTAACAACGGCATATAATGTCTTCGAACTTTTGTCGCCTCCTTATCATCTGCTTTTTCTTAAGTTTCATTGGTCACTTTTTTAAATGTTTTAGCCTCCTCTTGCCCACGCAATACCCGTAGACCACCAAAAGCTAACGATTCCATTTCGTTTTCGCCACCATATATGATGACCGGCGCAATTGATTCAACCCTTTCTTTAACCATCTGCGTAAACAGCTTAGAATAGGCTATCCCACCGGTCAAGATGATGCCATCAATATTTCCATAGGCGACAACAGCTTCACTAGCTATGCCTTTTGCCACATTAAGCGCCATGGCCTCATAAATCAGCTTTGCCTTTTCATTGCCGGCATTGATTAAGCCTTCTAACTTTCTTGTATCATTGATGCCAAAATACGCCATGATGCCCCCATTATTCTTTACTTTTTTCATCAATGATTGATAGGTGTACTCACCCGAGACAGCCATCTTAATCAATTGGAAAATAGGCAGCCCACCTGTGCGTTCCGGTGAAAATGGTCCTTCCTCATCACTAATAATATCAGCAACCAGTCCGTCCATATGCAGGCTGACGGAAATACCGCCTCCTAAATGGGCTACAACCAAGGTGCAATCTTTATAAGTCTTTCTGTTTTCAGCTGCATATTTCATCGCTGCAGCACGCATATTGAGATTATGGCCCATGCCCTTCCTGATGATTTCCGGGAGACCGGTTATCTTTGTGACCAGCAGCATCTCGTCAACAGTTACCGCATCATAAATGAAAGCAGGTATGCCCCTTTCTTTAGCAATAGCATGGGCAATAATTGCGCCTAAGTTAGAGGCGTGCTCATTCTGCGGTGCATATCTAAGCTGCCAGACCATATCTTCATTCACTTGATAAGCTCCTGCCTCAACCGGCGGTAGCAAGCCACCCCTAGAAACTATTCCGGTAAGGGATTCTGGCTTAATGCTAAACTTTTCAAGTGTCGATAAGATGAGATGCTTACGAAATTCATATTGATCTGCGATGTTATCATATTTTGATATTTCTTCACTGCTATGGGTAATGCTTTCTACAAAAACCAATACTTCGTCATCATAAACAGCAATTTTAGTTGACGTCGAGCCTGGATTAATAATCAGTTGTCTTTCCATTTTATTTCTCCTATTATTATACTGCTGCCGCAGATACGACGATTGATAAATACTTTTCCTCGGCAGATGACCCTCTGGAAGTTAAAACAATCGGACACTTTGCCCCAACGATAAACCCAGCCATTTTCGCTTTACAGGTGCAGGCAAGCATCTTGCCCATAATGTTTCCCGCATGAATATTCGGGGCGATGAGGATATCCACATCGCCGGCTATTTTACTTTGAAGTCCTTTAAACTGGGCAATTTCTTTATCAATTGCACAATCATAGGAAATGGGACCCTCGACAATACAGCCCTTGATTTCACCATCTTGATTCATTTGTTGCAAAGCCTTTGCTTCAACTGTCTCCGGCATTTTAGGATTGACTTTTTCAGTGCAGGCCAGTACGCCTACCTTGGGGCACTCATACCCCATCTCCAATAAAGTCGTTACGGTGTTTTCGATAATCGCCTTCTTTTGTTCTAGCGTCGGGTATGTAACCATTCCGCCATCTACCGGAACGAGAATTTTATGATAGGTTGGCACTTCAAACATCGTAAAATGAGACATGACGCCGCCTTTTCCAAGACCATGATCTTTATTGACGACAGCCTTAAGAATGACGCTTGTATCAACCAAGCCCTTCATCAGAAAATCGGCCTTTCCTTCTCTGACTAAGCTTACGGCAAGTTCACAAGCCGCTACTATATCCATAACATCATATATGTCTTCATCCGGCACTGTTTCATGATGCGTGGCAAGAATCTCCAAAATCAAAGCTTTGTCTCCCACTAAAATGGGACGGGCGATTCCCTGTTCTCTGGCTGTGAATACGGCTTCTAGTGTATGCCGGTCAGCAGCAACCGCAACTGCCATCCGTTTCATCGATGGATATCCCTTTACTTTTGTGATGAGCTGTTCAAAATTGTTGAATACCATTTTCTACTCCTTTACGTATCTTTGATCTCTTCCAAGCTTCAGTCCTGTTTCAAACGCTTCTCTGTTAAGTAGAAGTAATTTGGGCTTTCTGCTAAGCTTATGTTCAATAGTATCCCATACGACTTCTGGTGAAACCACGTCTGTATATCCTACAAATACGCCAAGCATAATAACATTTAAAACCTTTGCATTCCCCATCTTAAGAGCCATTTCTGTTACTGGAGCTTTGATCAGCTTGACGTCATCTCTCTTAATCTGATCCGTGACAATTGAGCTATTAATAAATAAATTTCCTCCTGATTTTAAGGTTTTGATAAATTTGTCAAGGGAAGGTCCATTCATCACGATTAAGTCATCCATCACATCTCCCAAAGGTGCACCGATAGTCTCATCAGAAATCACGACAAAGCAATTGGCTGTGCCGCCGCGCTGCTCCGCACCATATGAGGGAAAGAAAGTGACATTCTTATCTGTTGAATCGCAGGTCGCCTCAGCAAGGAACTTTCCAAGAGTCATGACTCCCTGGCCTCCAAAACCGGCAATGCATAAATTCGTTTCCATAATCATTCACCCCTATCTCTGATAATACCCAAAGGGAACTGGGCAAGCATTTTATCTTCAATAAAATCCAATGAATCAAGTGGGTTAAGTCCCCAATTCGTCGGGCAGTTGGTCACAATCTCAACCATTGAAAAACCCTTTCCTTCTAGTTGATTTTTAAATGCTTTTGCAATAGCCTTTTTTGTTTTCATAACGTTACCAGGTGTATTACAGCTAGTTCTTTCCAAATACACAGGGGCAGTCAGCTGATTTAGTATTTCACACATGTGCATCGGATAGCCGTGTTCCTTCGGATCACGTCCTCCCGGCGCTGTTGAAGCCTTCATGCCGATCAGCGTCGTCGGAGCCATCTGCCCGCCTGTCATGCCGTAAATACCATTATTAATAAAAATAACTGAAATGTTTTCTCCACGATTTGCAGCTGACATCGATTCTGCAAGACCAATAGAAGCAAAATCACCATCGCCTTGATATGTAAAAACAAGTGTATCCGGACTGCTGCGCTTCATACCGGTCGCGACCGCACAGGCGCGACCGTGAGGCGCAGTTGTATTATCATAAGCGATATAATCCATATGAAGACCACAACAGCCAATCCCCAATACACAAGCCGCTTGATCTACGATATCCATTTCTTCCAAAACCTCGCCGATGATTTTAATCACCGTACTGTGCATACATCCCGGACAGAATCCCGATACCTTATCTTCTTGGATCGTTTTTGTTCTAGCATATATTTGTTTCATTCCATTCCTCCTATTCTCCCATGATTGTTTCAAGCGCTTCGAGAATAGCTTCACGCTTCATGATATTGCCGCCAGAGCAAAGGCAGGTTTCAACCTTACACCTTCCCTTTATGGCTGCTTTAACATCCTCCACAAACTGGGCTGGAATCGACATTTCCACATCCAGTATCGCCTTAACCTTGCTATAATCAATATGTTCAAAGGCTTCATAAGGAAATGGGTGTACAGTAATAGGACGGATTAACCCAATCCTTACTCCCTCTTTCCTTAACATGTCAACAACTGATTTGGCAATGCGAGCTGAAATACCATAAGCGGTTATGATTATTTCTGCATCTTCAAGCAGGTATTCCTCTGCTAACGCTTCCTTTTTCCATGATTCATAAAGTGCGGCAGCTGCTTCATTTTCCTGCTGCTGCATAGCAGTTGACCACTGTCCGGGCTGAATCCATGCACGTTTAGCAATATCAAGGCTATGGCCAATACATGCCCAGGATTTTTTCTCTTCTTTAATGGCTGCGATTTCTTCTTCAGTCTTCATCGCCGGCAACACCACCGGCTCCATCATTGTGCCAATAACACCATCGGCCAGGATTAATACTGGGTTACGGTCGCGATCGGCCAAATCAAATGCCTGATATGTCATATCTACTGCCTCTTGTACATGAGAGGGCGCTAATACCATCATTTGAAAACCGCCATTACCAGATGCCTTTGTTGCCTGAAAGTAATCCATCTGTGCCGGCTGAATGGAACCCACCCCTGGACCGCCTCTTGAAATATTAACGTAAACCATCGGTATTCTGGCAGACGCACAATAGGAAATCCCTTCACTTTTTAAGGAAATCCCAGGACTTGACGAAGAAGTCATTGAGCGTGTCCCGGCTGAAGCCGCACCATAAACCATATTAATCGAAGCTATTTCAGACTCTCCCTGAACAAAACAACCCTTGACCTCATGCATGCGCCGGGCAAAATATTCCGGAATCTCATTTTGTGGTGTAATCGGATACCCAGCGAAAAACCTGCACCCTGCCCTTACTGCCGCCTCCGCAATCGCCTCGCAGCCTTTCATAAAAACTCTTGACATATATAATCCTCCTAATAGACTTATTTGTAGACTTCAATTGCTCCGTCCGGACAGATTCGTCCGCAGACACAACAGCCGATGCAGGCATCCATGTCGATTGCCATAGCATACTCATATCCTTTTTGATTCACTTTGTCTCCAATGGCTATTACGCCTTTCGGACAGAATTTGACACAGTAACCGCAGCTCTTGCAACGTTCCGCTATCACTTTAATTTCAGCCATATCGATGATTCTCCTTTCTCTTTAATTAATCCAGGGATAAGTAAGATGCAGCTCAATTGGCATCAACGGCTCATTAAAGTGCGCCTTAACCTCTTCATATAAATCAAGCCTGACACAGGAAAAATCAATTGGTTTATAAGGCGCTATGGTTTCACGCATCCTCTGGCTGCCTTCCAAAAAATCCTGGGCGGTTGTATCCGCCCCTATATTCGGATTATTGACTAGATGAAGATGCTTAAGATGGATATGGGAAACCAGAAGAATGTCTCCTAACGTCTCATCAATGTGCTTAATATCATGCGACCATGGACGATAGGCATTCAGCACATAATAGACAATTGTATGTTCACTATTGAGCATAGCTTGAAATCCCCCAATCGACCGAGCACCTATTTGATCGCCACCCACATCAAGGACCACATAAGCATTCTTATCCTTTAATAGCCGATTCACCCCACCAATCAGAGTAGGCGCATCCATGAATTGCTCCTCATAATGGAAGGTGATTCCCATATGCTCGAGCGGCAACTTTACGTCTCGGGATCTAAATAACGGCTTAGTCATATCCATATCGAAGAAATGGACCGCCTTCGTTCCTAAGTCTGAAAGCTGTTTGGCAAAATTAATTGCAATCTCGCTCTTGCCACTTCCTGCCTCGCCCAGAAAAATGAAATTGCTCTTATCCATTAAAATCTGATTGATCAGCTCCATAGCTACCTTCCTTCTTTTCTTAGTTTAAACATAATTGTCACTTTCGTATATCGTGCACGATATTTTATATATGATTATCATAGCACTTTGTTTAATTGATTGCAAGTCTTTCTAACAAATAAAAATTAACAAAAATCTTTGCTCCATTTTGTAATAATCAACGTAAAAAAGACGCCTCCTAAAGGCCGTCCGTCATAAAACAGTATTTGTTTGGAAGCATGGCGTAGGGTAAAAGCTACGCCATTTTTTCATGTGCCGGAGTATTCAGTTCCGGCAGAATACCCACCAAATCATAACTGATATGAATATTCTGCCAAAGGGCACGGCTGGCTGCCGTGCCCTATACCGTAATTCTACTATAGGAGATTTCCCCGCCGCCCTTTGCGGGAAAATACTACCCGTCCATTGATAGGCTTGATAGTCGGAACGGCGGTAAAAGGTATTGACACTCAAATACTATCATGTTAAAATGTAATAAGTATTACATAATATATTAGAATGGAGGTACTTACTTTGAAAAACATAGAATGGTTAATGTTGAACTTCACATTACCCAAAGAACCATCGCGTGTACGGGTCAGCGCGTGGAGGAAACTAAAAAAATGTGGGTCTGTGAATATCGGGCAATCCATGTGGGTTT